>ERZ778022.2-NODE-2-length-1130752-cov-84.719684_pt1 | contig 1130752 bp, 908 predicted proteins | sample MGYA00375752_ERZ778022 | MGnify/ENA primary metagenome ERZ778022 (study PRJEB29350, sample SAMN05389826) | bioreactor metagenome | isolation source: Thiocyanate bioreactor | place: South Africa: University of Cape Town | collected 2014-04-04 ...
GTATTCTCGCATTAATACTTTCCGTTGTGCTGATCGGTGCGGGTAATAATATGGCGGGGATTTAAACACTAAAACAATTGAATCATGAAGCTGAGAAAGATCAATGCTTTTTATATTAACGATTTTGAAGACCTTCATTCATATTATAGCTGAACAGGCAATAGGTTAAGAGCATACAATAAAAATGGACAGGTCAGACTCCCCCAGTTACTCGTGATGCTATGCAGGGATGACCGCATTTTATCCCAACGGAAAAAGTGGAAGAGCTCAGCAGCCCGCTGAAAATCGGCTTTGATACTATTGATTTCGGGAACTTTGTTTCTCCCAATGCTATTCTCCTCATAGTGGATACACGCGAGGTAATACAACGGCTTGATGTAACCAGCACAGCAACAACATTACCGGCTATTGTTGCCAATGAACGTGGAGCGCTTGAGGCTGCCCACCGGAGACAGCATTATCTTTAACCCTGCTGAAAAGCATTATATCAATCAATGTACTAGTGTTGTATTTGGAAAAGGTAGCGTACGTGCCGGACTGGCCTATGGTGAGCTGGCGCGGGTAGCCCGTCCTGCCGGCGCTTCAACTACGGGCTATAGTACCGATTTGATTGAATTGAGATTTTCAGATGTATTGTTGCGTCTTGCCGAAGCGCTTACGGAAGATGGCAGACCCGGAGAGGCATTACCCTATTTGAACCGTGTGAGACAGCGCGCACATGCTTCTTTATCCCTTGCATCCGGCCAGACAGAAATGCGGGCTGTGGTAAGACTGGAAAGACGCCTGAAGCTGGCAGGTGAGTTTACTACAGTATATGATATCAGGCGCTGGGGGACGCTGCAGGAAGAAATTACTGCCATGACACCCGATCAGATCGTGAATAAGGACCTGAATCCGTATGCGCCTAAGTATGAAATCTATCCTATACCTCAGGCGCAGATTGATGCAAATCAAAATCTGGAACAAACTGATGTATGGAAATAATTATTGATTAAGACTCATTTGGGTACAGCCATTGTCCTGGAGAGAAAGTGATTGATTGTAGTTCCGGAATTATGCAGAATTTAGGTTAATATTGATGTCCCTGAAACAAACACAATTAAAAGCATTATGAATCCTGTTCACCTTGTTTTTTCTGCAGCAAAAAAGTTTGATCAACATAATAAAGGGAAAAGAGCATACTTTATGCTCTTTTTCATAATGACAGGCTGCTCATTGATATTCTTTTCAAATGCTGCGCACGCACAGCTCAAAGCCGCGATGGTAAAAATAGACATTACGCCATCCGACGCCCAATACCTGCTGGGCTACCAGGAGCGGCAATCTACAGGTGTCCGGGATCATATCTATCATAAGATACTTGCTTTGGATGACGGGAAGACGCAGTTTTTTATTATTTCATCGGATGTATGCCTTTATTCCCCTTCAGAATATGATAAGGTGGCTGCCATACTGCAGAAGCGCTATGGGATCAATCCTTTGAATGTATGGTGGAGTGTAACGCATACGCATGCTGCGCCTGAGGTTGGAGCGTTCGGGTTATATGGCGTGTATATGGGCGACCGGATCAAACATAAGGTGGATAGTGCCTATACGGCAATGGTCGAGCAAAAAATAGTGGACGGCATAGCAGAGGTACGCAGCAAGCTCGCCGATGCCACACTAAGTGTAGGTTGGGGCTTTTCACAGGCTAACATGAATCGTCGTGCGATAGATGTGGATGGTAAAGCTTCCCTGGGCATGAATCCCGACGGACCTGTAGACAGGCGGATAGGATTGTTACGCATTGATAAAAAAGACGGAAGTCCCCTGGCGCTGATCGCCAATTATCCTATGCATGGTACGGTAATGAGCGGCGCCAATCTCAAAATAAGCGGGGATGCTCCAGGTATAGTGGCTGAATATGTAGAAGAAAAAATTGGGGCGCCCATGCTATACCTCAATGGCGCTGCGGGCAACCTTGCCCCCCTCTACAGTGTATATCCCAACGCCGCTGCCGGGCATATGGGTGAGTTCAGGGTATTGCTGGGTGATAAAATACTGGAAGCGAACAGTAAGATCAAATACCCGGTAGATGAAGTAAAACTGATCCCGGATGAAATTATTGTGGAAACGCCACGCAAGCCGGGGTTGGGCTGGACAGATGATCTGAGCAGGTACACTGTGATCAAAAAGCCGGGCGATACGTTAGTAAGGCTTCCTGTGCGACTGCTTAAGATCAACAGGGATATTGCTATATGGAGCGCTCCTATAGAATTGTTTTGCGAAGTCTCCAACGAAGTACGCAGCCGCTCTCCCTTTCCATATACTTTTTATTTCGGGTATACCAACGGATGGTTTGGCTATATGCCTACTGAGGCGGAATGGCCGCACGGTGGCTATGAAGTGGATGTGGTATCGCCGTTCACTCCGAAGGCGGCAGGTGATCTTACGGAGTCGGTAGTGGATTACCTGCAGGGCAAAATGCGGGCGCCGGAAGCGGTAACGGGAAAGCCTAAGCGAAAAAATAAATAGCGGGATATTTCTTTCACGCAGCGAACGCAAAGGGGCGGCGGTCGCAGAGAAAGTGTCGTTGCTCCGTTGCGTTCGCTGCGAGAAACTTCCATGTAGAAAAATTTGACGTATAAAAACACAAATTAATTTTTGAAATTTATATGAAGCTTCATTTATTCAAACCGTACACATGCTATATTATTGCTGTCCTGCTTTTGACCGGGATGAGCTGTGATCAGAAAAAATCATCACCCGGCTTATCCGGTGGTGGTATTGCAGCTAAGGATGCATTGGCAACCTTACAGGTGGCAGACGGGTTTAAAATAGAAATGATCGCTTCGGAGCCCCAGATCACTTCTCCCGTAGATATGGAGATAGACGAATATGGCAGGATGTATGTAGTTGAAATGCACGGCTACCCGCTGGATAAAAGCGGCAGCGGCAATATTGTATTGCTGTCCGATACCAACGGAGATGGTATTATGGATAAGCGAACTGTTTTTAAGGAGGGACTGGTGCTGCCTACGGGCATACTCCGGTGGAAGAAAGGATTACTGGTAACAGACTCACCCAATATTTATTACCTGGAAGATTCTGATGGCGATGGTAAAGCCGATATCATGGACACTGTGCTGACAGGCTTTGCATTGACCAACCCCCAGCATAACTTAAACAACCCGGTATATGGATTGGATAACTGGATATATGCAGCGCATGAAGGTGTTGTAAAGTCAAGGGACTATGTGAAGGAGTTTGGAGATGAAGGCACCGGGATCTACTATCCTTCAACGCCGGATGGGGTGCGGCTGCCTCAGAATGCAAGCGGTCGTTCCGTACGTTTTCGCCCCGACCAGCTTGCGCTGGAAGAGCTTGCAAGCCGTTGCCAGTTTGGTCACACTTTTGATAAATGGGGGCACTGGTTTGGCTGCAACAATTCCAACCAGGGCTACCAGGAGATCATTGCGGATCGTTACCTGACCCGTAATCCGCAGCTTCCTCCCACAGATCCTGTACAGCCCATGTCTGACCATTTGGATGCCCCCGAACTTTTCCCCACCACTGCTAATCCTGACCGGCAGATATTTACAGATGTTGGTACAATGACCTCGGGGAGTGGGCTTACTGCATATCTCGGCGATGCCTTTCCTGCTCCTTACAGCAATGCCACCTTCATCGCAGAGCCGGTAAGCAACCTGGTGCATGTGGATATGCTCAGAGACAGTGGTGTGAGCTATGCTGCGGGCCGTGTATTTCCCAATAAAGAATTTTTTAGTTCCACCGATGCCTGGTCGCGCCCGGTAAATATGTATGTTGGCCCCGACGGTGCTTTGTATATCCTGGATTATTACCGCAGGGTCATTGAATCGCCGGAATGGATGTCGGAAGAAGCCATTAAAGCAGGTAATTTATATGACGGTATTGATAAAGGAAGAATATTCCGTATCACCCCTGTGAATGGAAAAAAAGCCGACTGGATGAAGGGCTTACAACTTGGCGATGCTTCCAGCGATGACCTGGTAGCAGAATTATCCAACAACAACGGCTGGTGGCGCATTAATGCCCAAAGGTTATTGGTGGACAGGGCGGATAAAAATGCAGTGCCGGCATTGGAGAAGATGGCTTCCGGCAGCAATGTTATGGGCAGGCTGCATGCTTTGTGGACACTGGAAGGGATGAATGCGCTTCAATCCCCGCTTATCAAAAACGCGTTAAAAGACAGTGTTGCAGGGATAAGAGAGAATGCTGTTAAACTGGTTGAGCTGCATTTGAAAGATGATCCTGCATTGGGTAACGCCCTGATGGATTTACAATATGATAAAGATATAAAAGTGCGTTTTCAACTCCTGCTCACACTGGGATCTGTAAGTTCAGCCGGGGCGTCTGAGGTACGTAACCGCCTGCTGTTTGACAATATGGAAAACAAGTGGTTCCAGGTTGCCGCTCTTTCAGCTTCCCCGCTGGATGCGGGTACGCTGCTTAACCTGGTGCTGGCAAAATACAAAGCCGATGCGCCGGCATACGGTTCAATGGTAGAACGGCTTGCAGGAATGATCGCGGCGACCTCAGATGAGCCCGCCGTTCATCAGCGTATTCAAAGCGCTATTGTGCCGCGGTCAGCAGGTGAACGGCAGTCGCACACAGCCATGCTTAAAGGACTGGCACAGGGACTGCGCAACCGTAAAGATAAGTTAGCCGTCAGCCAGACCGATCAGCAGTTGCTGCTTACAACTTTTTTCGACACCCCTTCAGACGGGTTGCGGAAATCGGTATTACAATTTTTGCGGGCCTCGAAAATTGCAGATGATGCATTACGCTTACCGGCAGTTACAAAGGCTGTAGCTGTTGCGCAGGACACCACCGTTTCAGATGTGAAAAGAGCTGATGCCATAGACTTCCTTGCATTTGGTAACCCGCCCGAATATCAATCCATGCTCCAGGGATTACTTACCCCACAGGAACAACCGGTTGTAAAATTGGCAGCGCTCAGGGTGCTGAGCCTGATCCCCTCTACTGCTGTAAGCGAATACATAGTGGAACATTGGCCCGGGTTTACCAAAGAAATAAGAGACGCAGCAGTTCGTGTATTCATGAGCGATACTGCCAGGATGAGGGTATTGATCACCGCGATGGAACAAAATAAGATCCCTACGAATAGTGTAAGCTTCTGGACCGGCATTGCCCTGATGCAGGTGGGCGATGATAAGCTCCGCGATCGTGCCAGGGCTGTATTCTCCAAAAATGCGGAAGAAGCCAAAAGAATAGCCAAAGCTTACCAGGCAGCCCTTGAACAGCAGGCAGATGCGGAAAAAGGCAAAACGGTATATATGCAGAACTGTGCGGTATGCCACCAGGTAAAAGGTCAGTATGGCGTTGCCTTCGGCCCCGACCTTGGTACTATTCATAACTGGAAAAAGGAAGATATCCTGGCCAACATTCTCGATCCCAATCTTTCCATCATGGCGGGGTATGACCTTTGGGAGATCATATTAAACAACGGCGAATCGCTGCAGGGGATCATTGCCGGTGAAACCGCCTCGGCGATCACCATCAAAAACATGGGCAACTTTGAAAAGACGATCAGCCGGCAGGATATTAAATCGTTGAAATCACTTAGTATTTCCGCCATGCCCGTAGGGTTGGAAAAAAATATCAGCAAGGAGCAAATGGCGGATCTTGTCGCTTTCTTGCGGCAGAATTAGGAGGGTGAATGGGCAATAGTGAATGGTGAAGAGGTGAAGACGAGAAAAGTGAAACGACAAACGATAAACGTTAAACATATACAAAGAGTGAATGGGCAATGGTGAACGGTGAATGCACGATTGCCTATTAACCATTCACCATTCACTTCTTTAAATCTATTAAAACAGTATACATGAAATTACACATGGCAATATTCCAATATAAGCGTTCTCATATTATGTATAGGATTGTAATGCTTATTACTCATTGCCTCATAACACAGGCAGGCTTTGCAAAATCTCCGGGAGATCCTGCTGCAAATAATGCCGGTATTTTTCGCGCCGCCGTTGTCAAAACGGATATTACACCTGATCAGCCCAAGATGCTGCTGGGGTATAATGCCCGCCAGTCCAAAGGCGTGCACGATCATATCTATCACCGCATTGTGGTGCTGGATGACGGTATCACCCAGTTTGTGCTTGTATCATCTGATATCTGCGTGATCTCTCCTTCAGAGTATGACCATGTGGCATCACTGCTGCTGCACAGGTTTGGCATTGCTCCCGAAAATTTCTGGTGGTCGCTGACGCATACCCATTCTGCACCTGAAGTAGGCGTGCCCGGTTTACCGGAAGTGTTCATGGGTGACAGGTACAAGCACCCGGTAGATACGGTCTATACTTCTTTTGTAGAGCAGCGCCTGGTGGAAGGAGTGGAGCAGGCCCGGAAGAACCTGGTAAAGGCAAGGCTGGGCGCAGGATGGGGGCATTCCAACGCCAATATCAACAGGCGGGGAATTGATGTGAATGGTAAAGCGTCCCTTGGTATGGATCCCGATGGGCCTGTGGACAGGAGGATTGGTCTTATCAGGATAGATAAGGAGGACGGAACGCCGCTCGTATTACTTTCCAATTACGCAGTTCACGGCACAGCATTAAACGCCGCCAATCTTCAGATCAGCGCCGACGTGCCGGGGATCGTATCGGAATATGTAGAAGAAAAAACCGGAGCACCGATGCTTTTTATAAACGGGGCTGCAGGAAACCTTGCCCCGATATACAGCACTTATCCCAACCCGTCTTCGGCGCATCTGTCCCAGTTCAGGGTATTGCTGGGTGATAAGATTCTGGACGCTAACAGGCAGATAACCGCCACCACAGACAAGGTGCGGTTATTTGCCGGTAAAACGATCATCGAAACACCAAGAAAAGACAGTTTAGGATGGCCATCGGATATGGGAAATTATACCCGCGACCTTGGCAACGGTAAGCATTTAATAAAACTGCCTGCCAGGTTCCTGAAGATCAATGATGATATTGCTGTATGGAGCCTGCCGGTGGAATTATTCTGCGAGATATCCAACGGGGTACGCGACCGGTCTCCTTACGCTTATACTTTCTATTATGGCTACACGAACGGCTGGCTTGGATATTTACCATCAGCCAGTGAGTTTAAGCATGGCGGTTACGAAGTGGAGACCGTTTGCCCATATACCCCTGATGTGGAAAAAGATGTAAAGGATGTTGTGTTAAATTATCTGCAGGGAGATATGAAAAGTAAAATATCGGCTGAACGCCTGCCGGTAAACCGGCCTTCACTTGTTGAACCGGACGAAGCAGGAGTGCTTGTGTTATCTGCAGAAAAAGGAAAAGCCACAGGACCGGATATTAAATATATGCCGGAGTGGAAGGCATTCGGATGGTTCACGCATAAGGATAAGGTGGAGTGGGAGATTAATCCAAAAGAAAATAAGGAATACCTCGTTATCATCGAATGGTCTGTTGCTGATGACCATTCAGGGCAACCTTTTATGCTTGAGAGCAGTGCAGGTACAATAACAGGTAATGTGGGAAAAAGCGGCTCCTGGGAAACTTTTACTTCTGCTCCAATAGGAACATTGAAACTAAATGCAGGCAACCAAAGGATCATATTTAAGCCCGGTAAAAATTTTGATCGCCAAAAAGCACTGCTGGATTTGCGGAAAATAGTGTTGGTGCCAATGGATAAAGAATTATAAAATATTTTTCACCTTTATCTTTTCACTTTTCACAATAATCCACAGACATAATTTACTAGACTTAACACTATAATCTGCATCATACATTCATGCTGACAATAGCATCAAAATCTTTTCACCATCCCGCAAGTAGTCTGTTATTGTATTCTTGTTTTTGAAGCGAAAAACCGGAATGCGCCCGCCTGTTTGTAAATGCCGGCTCCAATCCTTAATTTTATCTTTCATTTCTTCTTTATGACTTTTGCCGATACCATTGCACTGGCCTATAAAACAGTAAAAGGAAACAGGCTTAGAACAGGGATTACCGTTGCCATTATGGCATTCGGTATTATGGCGCTGGTAGGTATTATTACTGCTATACAGGCGATGAATGCCAGCCTTAAGGAAAGCTTTGCCATGATGGGTGCAAACTCTTTCAGCATCCGCTTCCGGGAAATACAGATCCGCCTCGGGGGCAGCAGCGTTACCAAAACAAGCGCCAACAGCAGCAGGAAGGTCAGGAAATCAAATGAAGGACGCCCGATCACCCTTGAACAGGCAGAGGCATTTAAAGAAAGATATCATTATCCTGCCAAAGTAAGCATAGGGCTGGGCGGTGTGGGAAGCCAGGTAGTTTTTTTTAAGGATAAAAAAACTAATCCTAATGTAAGAGTATCGGGAGGTGATGAAAATTACCTTTCCCTTAACGGCTATGAAATACTGTATGGCCGGGACCTCAATAACCTTGATGTGGAATCGGCGCGAAATGTATGTGTGCTGGGATATGATGTGGCAAAAATTTTCTGGGGAGATCATGTAGAAAGGGCTATAGACAATGTTATCCGGGTCGGGTCAAATAAATTCAGGATCATCGGTGTTTTGAAAAGCCGTGGCAGCAGTTCCTTTATGCAGGCCGATAATGCCGTATTTACCACCTACAATACATTGAGACGCCTGTTTGATGTAAATGGTTCCTCCTTTTATATAGGTATACAGGTGAATAATGTAAACCAGCTTGAGCAGGCCATTGGTGAGGCAGAAGGCGTATTCAGGAATGTCAGAAAACTGAATGTAACCGAGCAGAATAATTTCTACATAGATAAAAGCGATGTTATTGCTGAAAAATTTATCAGCCTGTTAAGTGATATTTCTATGGCAGCGGGTGGTATTGGCTTTATTACGCTTGCCGGCGCAGCCATAGGGCTTATGAATATTATGCTGGTGGCGGTAGCGGAACGCACCAAGGAAGTAGGGCTGGTGAAAGCGCTCGGCGGCAAGAAAAAAAATATACGCCAGCAATTTTTATTTGAATCTGTTCTTATCAGCCTGACAGGCGCTGCCATCGGTATAGTGCTGGGAATAGCAGTAGGTAATATTATAGGCTCTCTCATGAAAGTGCCTTTTTTCATACCCTGGGCCCTGATCCTTATCGCTATTGTGATCTGCTCCGCCGTAGGGCTTGCTGCCGGCATTTACCCTGCATGGAAGGCTTCCAAATTAGATCCTATTGTTGCGTTGCGCTACGAATAGTCAGTCCTGCAAAACTTCTACCTGAATTTTATCATTGAGCTGAGCGGATAACGGAGATTCCGGTAGCCCATCATATCTACCTTTACGTTGCCCACCACTATCGGGCTCTCAATACGGAGCGGAAGATGGTTGGCGTCATCGCTCACCCATACGGTCATTTTTTCCCCTCCCTCAAACATAGAGCCCTTAATAAGCAGCGGCTTGAATTTTATAGTGCGGAACTTGCCATAGCGTGTTTTTATGGTTTCTTTTCCCATATACCGGATGTAGATATCATGCACTTCATTATCAAGGAAAAGACTGAGATAAATTTTGTCGCCTACTTTATAATTATCAAAATTGATGTTTCTCGCATAATATACAGCACTTATGACATCGTGTATACAATCAGGAGTTTTGTATACGCCTGCGGTAGTGACCACGCTTTTAGCTTCATGGTTAAAGCTCGCATTTTCATATTTTTTATATCCTCCCTCATCTATATTCCTGATAAACCGGTAAGGCTTAAGATTGGTAGTATCCATATAGGTTTCATACCGGTCCCTTACCTTGAAGATCCAGTCATAAGACGAATTTGAATAGCCTTCGCCAACTGCGTGGTATACAGGTTTGCCATTATAGCTTTCTACCTGGGCGCTGAAAATAGCGGTGCCCGCGTCAACATATAATCCTACAACGTTATAATATACTTTCAGTATAATTCTTTCCCCTGAAGAAAAGCAGGCATTTGTTATCCCGCAGAAGTCGCTATCCGCATTCAGGCGGATGCTCGTCATTACCAATGCCAACGATATGAATAATTTTAGCTTCATCTCTTCGTATTATTTTTTTTAACCTGGCTCTGGGCAATGCAGTTACAGGTACCAGTGCTAATATAAGATATAAAATGTTTATTGACCAGTACATACAGCGATATGGTATCAGCAGTCGTCCCTGTAGCAACAGCAATATATATGCATAGACGAAGCGCAGACATCTGTTACCTTGAAAATCCGGCACTCTTAACAAAATTGTAACATGCTGCTTAGCCTTACATCCTGATGAACAAAAGCTCAGTAAAATTTTGATACTTTTGCCAGGTAGCTTCATCTCAAAAATAAGTTTCGCATTGCAAACAGGTCAGATCATTTTAGGCATTGACCCCGGAACACTGGTAATGGGGTACGGTATCATTTGTGTTAACGGCAGAAGCATTGAATTATTGGAAATGGATATCGTTAAGCTGTCTTCCAAAAAGAATAATTATGAAAGACTGATGATCATCCACAGCCAGGTACAATCACTGATCGCGAAATACAAGCCCCATGAGTTTGCCATTGAAGCACCTTTTTTTGGGAAAAATGTACAAAGTATGCTTAAGCTTGGCCGGGCCCAGGGCGTGGCTATAGCGGTAGCCATGCAATGCGGCATTCCTGTTACGGAGTATTCCCCGAGAAAAGTAAAACAATCTATTACCGGCAATGGAAATGCAGATAAGCTGCAGGTTTGGGAGATGCTGCGCCGGATAACTGCCATAGCCGGAGAGCCAGAATATTATGATGCTTCCGACGCCCTCGCCGTGGCCGTATGCCACCATTTCCAGCTAAGTTCTCCATTAAAAAGTGATAAGCAGGCAACCGTGCTGCCGGGAAAGAAAAAAACTTCCTGGGAAAGCTTCGTGGCACAAAATCCTGATCGCATCCTCCGGAAGTAAGCCGGTAAAGCCAGCTAGTGCTAAATCAAGCCAATTATGTCTATCGTGAAAAGTGAGACGATAAAGGTGAGCAGGGCAATAGTGAATGGTGAATAGTGAATGCTTCAGCCTCTCACGTTTGACATAGCACTATATATTGGCAATAATTTTTTCCTGTATCTGTTTCAGCGCTTCGGGCGAAAGCTTCAGCTTGGGGCGGCTGAAATTCAGATCGCCTATACTATTGATCGGGATAAGATGAATATGCGCATGCGGCACTTCAAGTCCTACTACACTTATGCCACAGCGGTTACAGTTAAAGGATCTTTCTATGGCTTTTGCAATGGGTTGCGCAAATAATACCAGCTCGCTCAGGTAAGCAGGCGGCAAATCAAAAAGATTGTCCACCTCTGTTTTAGGTATTACCAGCGTATGTCCTTCCACAAGAGGGAAAATATCAAGAAAAGCATAGCATTTTTCGTTCTCAGCAATTTTATAGGAGGGAATTTCCCCGGCTATTATTTTAGAAAAAATGGTCATGGCGCAAAATTATATAAAAAAAGGCTGCCCGTTCCGGGGCAGCCCTCGTGAAAATGGTTTAAAAGTTAAATAGCTATCCCTTCTATTTTGAACTTCAGCAAACCTGCCGGCGCCTTTACTTCAGCTATCTCTCCCACCTGCTTGCCCAGTACTCCCTGACCGATAGGCGAGGTTACTGAAATTTTACCCACTTTCAGATCGGCTTCTTTTTCAGAAACGATCTGGTAGGTTACCTTTTTGCTGGTTTTCATATTAGTAAGTGTCACTTTAGTGAGAATGCTTACTTTACTGGTATCAATGGTATCTATTTCAATGATCCTCGCATTGGCTATATCACCTTCCAGTTTGGCGATCCTGGCTTCCAGGATCCCCTGAGCCTCTTTGGCCGCATCATATTCAGCATTTTCTTTCAAATCTCCTTTTTCGCGGGCTTCTGCAATAGCTCTTGAAGCAGCAGGCCTTTCCACGCCTTTCATGTGCTGAAGCTCGGCTTTCAATTGCTCCAAAGTTTCGAAGGTAACATACATTACTTCACTCATGGCTTCTTCGTTTTTAGATAATAAAAAATAAAAAAATAACAACGCCTCGGGGATTACCCGAAGCGTTGCAATTAAGTATGAATACAAAACTAATAAAAAGAAGTCAAAAAAGCGAGAAATATTGTGTGAAAAATCAGATTTTCAATTTTTCAAGCACAATCTTCGCCATTTTATAAAAAGCTTCATGGCTATACCCCGCTATATGCGGTGTAATAATAACATTAGGCTGGCTGACAAGCCAGCGCAATTGCTCATGCTCGGTTTCATTATAGGTATCAAGCTTCTCATTTTCCAGCACGTCAAGCCCGGCGCCCGCAATTTTTCCTGATTGTAATGCCTCTATTACAGCAGCAGTATCATGCACTTTTCCCCTGCAGGCATTTAAGAAATACGGCTTTCGCTGAAGGCGGTTAAAAAAGTCATGGTTTGCCATGTGAAAGGTCTCATCCGTCAGCGGTACATGCAGGCTTATCACATCTGCATACCTGGCGATCTGTTCCGGCTCTGCTTCATGTACGTTGCCCGAAGCAAAACCAAACTTGTATTTGTCGTAAGCCAGTATCTCTACGTCGAAGGAGGACAGCACTTTTGCAAAAGCCCCGCCTGCATTTCCAAAGCCTATGATGCCCACTGTTTTGCCGCTCAGCTCCGTACCGCGGTTAGCGTCCCGTATCCATTTGCCTTCCGCCACTTCGCGGCTGCTGCTGCAGATCTTATTCAGGAGACAAAGTAATACGCCGAGTGTTTGTTCTCCTACGGCATTCCGGTTGCCTTCGGGGCTGCTTTCGCAAATTATCCCTTTAGTAGCAGCATACTCCACATCAATCAGTTCCATCCCGCTCCCCAGCCTGCCGATCCATTTCAGCGCCGGCGCACGGTCTATCATCGCCCGGTCAATTTTAAGCCGTGTGGTCACAATAAGCCCTTCGGCATCTGCTATTTCTTCTCCCAGTTCCTCATAAGTGATCTGGGGACGGTAAACAACTGTATACTCTTTTTTCTCTAAGGTATCTATAAGGTATTGATGCACTTTAGCGGTCACGATCGCTTTTTTCATATAACCGGGAATGGGTTTGTTTTGATTGAATGTTATTGTTATTGTGAATAGTGAATATGTGAGAGGTGAAAGGTGAGACGTGAAAGGTCAACCGCTCACTTTTCTCATTTCTCGTTTCTCGTTTACACCAGGCGGCAGGGCATGCCTTGCCTTGCGTCTACATTCCTGGCCTTACCCCTCATACCTCATGCCTCATACCTTCTCCCTTCCCCTCTATTGCCCAACTCAACAAAATCTTCCACACTAAGCTGCTCCGCACGTTTGTCAAAAATCGGATTTTTAAGCATTGTATCGTCAAATAAATTCCTGACTGCATTTCTCAGCATCTTACGCCGCTGGTTAAATGCTGTTTTCACCAGGGTGAAGAAAAAAGCTTCATTGCGGATAGGTAACGGTTCGGTCCTGGGTATGAGCCTGATCACCGCGCTTTTTACTTTGGGCGGAGGATTAAAACATTGTTCATGTACTTCAAAAAGATATTCCACTTCAAAATAAGCCTGTATAAGGACACTTAGAATGCCATACGTCTTATTTCCATGTTTTGCCGCTACCCGCTGCGCCACTTCTTTCTGGAACATGCCTGTTACAGCTTCCACATCATCCTTCCATTCCAGTATTTTAAAAAGGATCTGCGAAGAAATATTATAGGGGAAATTACCTATCACGGTAAAAGCGCCTTCAAAAGGGCGGCTGATATCCAGAATGCTGTCGTGAATAATTTTGCCTTTGAGCGCAGGATAGGTATTTTCAAGAAAGCGCACTTTCTCTTCATCAAGCTCTACTGCTTTAAATACGATGCCCGGGATCCCCACGAGGTGCCTGGTAAGCGCTCCTCCTCCCGGTCCTATCTCAAGCAATTGGGTAAAAGCCCGCTCCTGCAGGGCAGCGATGATCTTTGCCACTATATTTTCATCCCGGAGGAAATGCTGGCCCAGCGATTTTTTTAATGTATACATCAGCCCGCTAAAAGTACGAAAACCCCAACAAAACCGTACTTTCGCTGCTCAACAGGTAATAATATATGTCAAATCAAAATGACAAGCCGTCTATAGGCATTTCATGCGGAGATATTAATGGCATCGGCATAGAGATCATTATAAAAACGTTTTCCGACAGCAGGATACTGGATCTGTGCACCCCGGTCATTTTCGGGTCGAACAAGCTGATAAATTTTTATCGTAAAACTATTCCTGATGTCAATTTCAGTTTCCAGAACCTTAAGGATATCAACAGGATATATCCAAAGCAGGTGAATATATACAACTGCTGGGAAGAAGAAGTGAACGTTACACCCGGGTTGATGAACGAAACAGGCGGTAAGTACGCTGTAAAATCGCTGCAGGCTGCTGTAAATGCATTAAAAGCAGGGCAGGTACAGGGGCTGATCACCTGTCCTATCCACAAAAAGAATGTGCAGTCTCCCGATTTTAATTTCAGCGGGCATACGCCTTTCCTGAAATCTTATTTCGGGGCTGATGATGTGCTGATGCTGATGTGCTCGGATAATATGCGGGTAGGCCTTGTTACAGAGCACGTGCCTGTAAAAGATATAGCCCGGTTCATTACCAGGCAGGCAATACTCAAAAAATTACAAATACTTAAAGAAAGCCTTCAGAAAGACTTTGGGATTGATAAGCCCCGCATTGCCGTGCTTGGATTAAACCCTCATGCAGGCGATGAAGGACTGATAGGCACGGAAGAAGAGGAACAGATCAAACCTGTTATCAAAGAAGCCAGGCATAATAATATCCTCGCTTTTGGCCCTTACAGCGCCGACGCTTTTTTTGCAAGAGGCAGCTACGAAAAGTTTGATGCCGTACTGGCAATGTATCACGACCAGGGGCTTATTCCTTTCAAATCTTTATCAAAAGGGGAGGGAGTGAATTACACCGCGGGACTGTCTGCAGTGCGCACTTCTCCCGATCACGGCACTGCATTTGATATCGCCGGTAAAAATAAAGCGGATGAATCATCATTCCGTCAATCCATATTTACCACTATAGAGATCCTGAAGCAAAGAAGTGAGTATGCTCAAAACCGGTCTAACCCGATGAAACGGATGTCAGACGTGGTTTTAACTAATGCGGAGGACGAAAAGATAGAAGATACTACACAGAATGAAGAAGGGTAAGATACAATTGTATCCTACTGTTATGTCAATAATAATTTTTCGTGTTTCTTTGTGAGAGGTGAGACGATAAATGTGAGATTCTCACATTTATCGCCTGCCTGCCGGTAGGCAAGTCTGTCGTTTCACGTTTGACATAACACTACTCTTCACCTATTTTAAATCGTTTTATTAGCCAGTCTTTACAGGAAGCTGTCACTTTCCCTGTATGCTTTTATTACAGTCATCTCTCCGTCTTTCCCCGGCTTTGAATTTCCATGCTCCATTCCCATAACGCCTTTATAGCCGCGGCTGTGGATATATTTGAATATATTTTTATAATTGATCTCACCGGTAGTCGGTTCATTTCTGCCGGGGTTATCGCCGATCTGGAAATAAGCGATCTCATTCCATGCCAGCTCAATATGCTTTATAAGGTTGCCTTCATTTTTCTGCATGTGGTAAATATCGTACAATATCTTACAGCTCGGGCTGTTCACGCCCCTGCATATCTCGTAAGTTTGAGAAGAAGTCCGCAAGAAAAGATCCGGCGTATCGCTCAGGGGTTCCAGCACCATTACTATTCCATGCGGCTCCAATATCTCAGCCCCCCGTTTAAGCGCATCTATCACATTGCCCGTTTGTATCCCGAGGGGCAGGTGGCGCTCAAAATCGCCCGGCACAACAGTTACCCATTTTGCATTTACGCGTTTGGCAACCTCTACCGAGGTACGGCATCCCTTTAAAAATATATCAAGATATTCCTGCTTTCCCGCGGTCAGTGTATTTGCACCATTACCACCCTTAGGCACTACAAATACGCCCATCATCATCCCAAGCTTTGCAAGCGTTTCTCCTATTTTGGTTTGCTGATCTGTGCTTCTTCCCGTCATCCCGTTATCTTCTATAGCACGAAATCCCTGGTCGTACATAAATTTTATCTGGTCAATAAAATCGCTGCCGCCATTGTTTTTGAACATGCCATCGTGCGGGGCATAATTAAGGTTAAATGTCTTTTCAGCAGTATTACTCTTTGTTGCCCTGCCAGCCTGGTTACCTGCCCATACAGAGGAGCCCACCATCGCCGAAGCGCCTGCCAGCACCCCGTTCTGTAAAAATTTCCTTCTTTGCATATAGAATATCTTTTAGCCTTTAAAGTAAAGGAAACTATTTCAAAAACGATAAAAAAGGCAGACAATATTGTTTCTTTTCTTATCTTTCCCCCTCAATAAAAAAGTTTTTAAGAGTGAAAAAGGCAGGACTTTCCGTTTTATTTCTCCTATCCGTAACGTTCCATTCTATCGCGCAGTCAGGCAGCCAGAAATTTGAAGCATACAGTGAAAAAGTCCCCGGGACTAAGTTTGATATCAAAATGGCGCCCATACCCGCAGGCAGCTTTCTCATGGGCAGCGCTGATGCCGATGCGCAGAAAAAGCCCGATGAGACACCGGCGCGCCATGTAAAAGTGGCAGCATTCTGGATGAGCACTTACGAGGTTACTCATGATATCTTCGATGCATTTTTCAGGGATGAAGCCACTTCTGTGGGCTCGGAAGTAGATGCGGTTACCCGCCCTACGCCACAATACATAGATCTGAGCTGGGGCATGGGAAAAACCGGCGGATATCCTGTCAACAGTATGAGCCAGGATGCAGCGCTCATGTTTTGCCGCTGGCTTTACAAAAAGACCGGCGTATTCTACAGACTGCCGAGCGAGGCGGAATGGGAATATGCCTGCCGGGCAGGTTCTGCAACGGTCTACCCGTTTGGAAACAATCCTAAAGACCTTGATAAATATGCCTGGTATAAAGGGAACAGTAAAAACAAATACCAGAAAGTAGGTCAGAAACTGCCGAATGCCTGGGGATTGTATGATATGCTGGGCAATGTAGCAGAATGGACGCTTGATCAATACGATGAGAAATATTTTGAAAAGATCACCGACAATAGTAATGCAACTGTAGTGGAGCCCGGCAAACGCTATCCGAAGAGCGTGCGCGGCGGCAGCTATTTAGACGGGCCGGAAAAGCTGCGCAGTGCAGACCGCGAACATTCGGAGCCTTCATGGAATAAAAGAGATCCCCAGATCCCCAGGAGCAGGTGGTGGCTCACAGATGCCATGTTTGTAGGATTCCGTATTATCCGCCCATTACAACAGCCAACTGCAGAAGAAGCCAACGCATTCTTTGATAAGTATTTGAAAAAATGATTGCTCATATAAAATTTAATATAAAATAAGGTTTATGAAAAAGCAAAATTCCAATAACAATTCATCTACAAGAAGGGAGTTTGTAAAAAACTCATCTCTTCTTGCCGGAGGTATTTTGGCAGCACCCTTACTTTCAAAGGCCAATTATTTTTCCGGGGCAGATGATGTCATAAAAATAGCATTGATAGGTTGCGGCGGTCGCGGCACAGGAGCAGCCACCCAGGCATTATCAACAAAACAAAATGTAAAGATCGTGGCGATGGCTGATGCTTTCCGCGACAGGCTTGACAATTCGTACAAATCACTTACTTCCGGTGAGATTGATGCCAAACGCATTGATGTGCCTGAGGAAAATAAATTCGTGGGCTTTGACGCTTACCTGAAAGCTATTCCGCTGGCAGATGTGGTGATCCTGGCTACTCCTCCGGGTTTTCGCCCGATCCATTTTGAAGAAGCTGTGAAGCAAGGGAAACATATTTTTATGGAAAAGCCAGTGGCAACAGACCCTGCTGGTGTGAAGAGAGTGCTGGCTGCAGCAGAGACGGCTAAAAAGAAAAAGCTGAATGTAGTGGTGGGGCTGCAAAGGCATTACCAAAACTCATACAGGGAACTGCTCAAGCGCAAAGATCTGATCGGCGATATTACATCAGCGCAGGCATGGTGGAATAATGATGGCGTGTGGGTGCATCCCAGGCAACCGGGCCAAACCGAAATGGAATACCAGATGCGTAACTGGTATTATTTTGTATGGCTTTGCGGCGACCATATCAATGAGCAGCATATCCACAATATTGATGTGATCAACTGGTTTAAAGGCGCCTATCCTGTAAAAGCGCAGGGCATGGGTGGAAGAGAAGTAAGAAAAGGGAAAGACTACGGTGAGATATTCGATCATCACTACGTGGAATTTCACTATGCCGATGGTTCCATCCTGAACAGCCAGTGCAGGCACCAGCCTAAAACAATGAACAAGGTGGATGAACTGCTCGTTGGCACTAAAGGAAAAATATTTGCAGGAGACGCCAACATTGTAGATCACAAAGGAAGAGTATTATACCAGTTTGACAGGAAGACGGAAAACAATCCTTATCAAACAGAGCATGATGAGCTGTTTGAAGCTATTGCCAAAGGTCAATACAAATTTGACAATGCAGAGTATGGCGCCAAAAGTACCATGACAGCCATCCTGGGACGCATGGCTACCTACAGCGGGCAGGTAATTGAATGGGATAAAGCGCTTAATTCAGGGCTGGATCTTCATCCTAAGGAATATGACTTTGCCGCAATGCCCCCTGTTCTGCCCAACAGCGATGGCTTCTACCCGGTGGCCGTTCCGGGTGTTACCAGCTACGTATAGTATCAGTGCGATCATATTGATTGTTTCAAAAAGCGCTTTATGGAAGCGCTTTTTTTTATTGATATATATCAACAAAAAAAACACAATAATTTTTCGCGGTTGTGAAAGCATCTTCTATTTTTGTCAAACAAATCCGCACTACGAGATACTTCACCATCTCTTTCAGTGCAACTCCTACATAAAGCCTTTTTAAATCCTAAAGCGGCGAACCGGGCATCTGATATAACCATTCTTTCAACCGTAGACACATCTCCAATTCCTGTTGTAAATCTACTTTGTCTTTTTGTATGGCATTTTCAATAGTACAGCAAAAGACATCACGATTTTGTTTGTGCAGCAGCACAGTTCATACACCTCTAAAATTGAAAAAATGAAAAAGTTGATCGCATTGATTTACATAGCAGCCGCTACTATTCTCTTTGGGTATGCAAAAGCCGAAGAAGTAAAACAGGCGCCGGTAATCATCATTGCCACTCAGCATAGCAGCGAAATTTTTGAAGGGCTGAGTGTAAAAATCATCAATAATAAAGCAGAGATAAGCTGGAGCACGGCAAATGAGCATAACAATAAACAATTTGAAATCCAGCGGAGCAGCAGGGGAGAAGCCTTTAAGACCATTGCCATATTCTTTACACTTGAAGACAGCTTCAAAACAAAAGATTATAATTTTAAAGATGAGCTGAAAGGCGTTGGCGGCGGAAAATTAAGCTACAGGATAAAGCTGGTAGACCTGAACAACAAATGTGCATACAGCAAAGTAATTGACGTAACGATTTGACATTAAGTTACCTGTAACAAAAAAGATCTTATTAAAGTTTATATAGAGGTTGTGAATTCCTAATCGGAAAAAGGCCCCTTGTCTAAGGGGCCTTTCATTAAAATTAAAATTATTCCATCCCCTTAAATAGTAATAACTTTAAAGCACCATCCATCCCCAATACTATTTAATTTCCTTTGCTAAAAACCGGTAATTAATTCGAACACAATCATTGTCCGTACCCGACCAATCAACAAAAACACGAGACAATGAAAAGTATTATCGGTACCATCAGTGCCATTGCCCTCATTTCCGTATGGGCAGTCGCAACCCCCTGCGCTTCCTTTGCAGGAGAAGGGAGAGAAAAGAAAACAAATACTGTATCCGCAGAAGATTCTGTTGCTGCAGTAGAGATCGTTTCATTTACAGGGCAGTCTACAGCCAACCGCATAGACCTGGCCTGTAAGGTAAAAAGCAACTGCTGCTATAATATTATAGTAGAACGCAGCAGGAACGGGAAACGCTTTAATCCTATCGGCGTTTTTTCTGACAATAAGATACTGGCAGAATATACGCTGTCGGATGAATCACCATTGCGTAACACCAATTTTTATCGCCTGAAGATAATTGACAGCAGGGGCAACATCAGTTATTCCAAGCTCATGGTAGTACAATTGTATGATACCGAAACATTATCAATGGTGAGCGTAACACCTAATACGCTGCTGAATAATCTTCATATCAATGTACAGCTCAAAAACAGAGCGGTTATCGTTATGAAAATTACAGATGAGAAAGGCCGGGAGATCTTTAAAAAGAAGAAAACAGGTGATGAAGGTTTTAACAGTTTCGAACTGGAAGGAACTGGCAATATGAAACCTGGCAATTATTCTTTGGAAGTGCTCGTAAATAGCTCGGATCTACTATCAATGCCTTTGATCAAGAGCTGATCTGGTCTCAGGCAATAACCTTACCCCGTTTTCCCAAATATCCCTAAAGCGCAGATTATTCTCTGCGCTATTTTTTTTCCCAACGTAATCCTGCAGGTTTTTCACGTACTCCTGAAATGCACCTATACCTTTTGGTGTGATCCTGCAAACTGTCTGAGGATAATTGTCTTTGAAGTTTTTTATTATATCAATATACCCCACTTCTTTTAACTTCTGGATCTGCACACTGAGATTGCCTGCAGTAGCATTCGTCTTTTCTCTCAGGACGGTAAACCCGGACTCTTTTACACTCATAAGAAGTGAAATTACGGCAAGCCTTAGCTGGGAATGGAGTATGGGATCGAGATCTTTAAACATCCTGTTTGTCTCTTTGGTTCAAATATTATTATTTATAGCCTGCCAGCATATCTTCTACCTGCTTTTACCCTCAATGCGGATATAACGGCTTCGTTTTTTCCGCATTGGCGTCTTTATCTATGGTTTGGTCTGTCCATCCTATATGCGACAGGAAGAGCGCAGCGTAATAGTAAGGCAACCATTGTGCTACGCTGCCTGATACTTTCGTTTATGCCATTCCCTGAAATACAGCTTAAAGAAGAAAGTTTCAGCCAATATATAAGTCTCAATTTTGTTAGATTTGTTTCAAACGTAAATTAGTTTATAGTATAAACTAAATTTTCTAACTCCATTAGGAATTCGTTAACGACTAACTCCTCTGAAATAACTTAATTTAAATAATTAAATCTTAATGCAAAATTTAAAAAAGTCATGAGGTCTTATTAAATAATGCGATTATGAGAAAAAATGATACAGAAGAAGGGCTGCTTTGGTCCCAGTTTAAAAAAGGAGACCGGCAAAGCTTTTCCCTGATCTATCAGCAGAACATTGCTGCATTAATTAATTATGGTCTAAAAATATGTGACGATACCACGATACTGAGAGACACAATCCAGGATCTTTTTGTGGACTTGTGGAATTCCCGTCTTAATCTTTCGGATGTAGATTCAATTAAGTTCTATTTATTTAAAGCCCTGCGTTTTAAATTAATAAGGACAGGGAAAAGGAAGGTTGTTTCAGGTGACCTTTCCGCGTTCCTGCTAAAAAAAGAAAACAATACTGATGCTTCCATTGAAGACAAGATCATTATTGAAGAAGGATGGGCATTTTTAAGCAAGACTTTACAAAAGGCTGTTGCCTGCCTTACCCTGAGGCAAAGAGAAGCCATAGTATTGAGGTTTTACCATGGCTTTACCCACGAACAAATTGCTGAGCTAATGCAATTAAGCTATCAATCGGTCAGCAATTTATTATATATTGCTATAGAGAGGATGCGGGATATACTTAAAGCTCCGCTATTAATGCAGGAACAGACGCGCTAACTCGTTGCAGATCCCTCCGCATCTGCTATTATTATTCCATATTTTTTGACAGCATTCCTGTAAAGGGCATTGCACCCTGTCCATAAAATGCTATTCCGGATCATTATCAAAAAAATCTGTTTTTATCGGGTATAAAACATGAAGGCATGTCATTTCTTTAAATAAGCATTCCTCCATACCATCACAAATTGTATACTGCAATGGAGCATTTTGATGACCAGTTGGACAGATTTCTGAATGATGACAGGTTCATCGCCTGGGTCACCCATCCCGACGAAGAAACAAATGCTTACTGGCAACAATGGATGGAGGAGAACCCAAGCCAGGTAAGCAGCCTGTTGCAAGCCAAAGAGTGGCTTTCCAGCCTTCCTTTATCTTCGCCGCCGCATTTGGTCCAAAAAACTGCAACAGATATATGGAAGGCGGTTGACGCACAGATTGAAATGCAGGATAATAAGGCAACATCACAACAGCCTGTAAAAAAAAATAACTGGTATTTCATGGCAGCTTCTGTTGCCGGGCTCCTTATATCTATTGGAGGTTATTACCTCTTTTCGGGCAAAAGTCCTGCACAGCAAAATACAGATAAAGCTGTCATAGAATCAAACTTTGCCGGCAACAATATGCTCCGGACTAATACCGGTACAGCAAGCAAAGTGGTGTACCTGGTAGACGGCTCAAAAATTACTTTGCAGCCAGGATCTTCTATTAAACATACCACCTTTCTTCAAAAGGATAAAAGAGAAGTGGAATTACAGGGCAGCGCTTTCTTTGATATCGCCAAAGATGCCCAGAGACCTTTTTATGTATATGTGAATAATATTGTTTTACGGGTGCTTGGAACCAGTTTTAATGTGACCACCGGCTCCCACAATAGTGAGATACGGGTGCTCGTTCACACGGGAAAAGTAACTGTTTATAAAAAAGGGGAAAATCCTGAACAAAAAAATGTTATCCTGGCACCTAACCAGCAAATAATATACGAAGCCCACACACAAAAACTTATCAAATCAACTTTTGAAACAGCATTATCTCCTCCGAAATATACGCATCATGACAACGATCAATTGTTCAGATTTGAAGAAACACCTGCATCTGATATTTTCTCTGTTATGGAGAAAGCCTATGGCATTCCTATAGAATACAATAAAAAAAGATTAGCAGGATATAAGGTTACTTCATATATGAGCGATGAATCTTTCAGGGATAAGCTTGAAATCATTTGTGCAGCTATAAATGCTACCTATTCAATAGGGGACAATAAAGTAATTGTTAAACTCAAATAAAATCCTCAAGATATGATCATTAAAACATAATTATTTATGAAAATAAGAGCGTTGTGAGCCAACACAACGCCCTTTAAAAGCATTTCCCCGAAACAATCAGTTGCAGGAAATGCATAGTCTGCCATCATTCATTAAATGACAAAACTGTTTTAAAGTTATGAACAAAACCCTGAAATTCAGCGGCGCGGTTGTATTTGTTATGAGAATTACACTGCTTCAATTATTATTGACCACGAGCCTGCTTACATACACTTTTGCCGGCGGTTTACACGGACAGGAAATATTAGAGAAAAAAGTCTCTATTTCCGTTTCCGGCGAGGAAATGAAATCAGTGTTAAGAAAAATTTCCTCTGTTGCCGAAGTAGGATTCACTTATGCCAGCACTATCCTTCCCGGGACAAAAAAAATCACACTGACAGCTAACAGGGAAAGGCTGGGAGATATACTCACCCGGCTATTGACACCGCTTAATATCAATTTTGAAGTCATTAATAACCATATTGTATTAAGAAAGAGTGAAATACTGATATCAGCTTTATCCTCCGGAGAAGGCAATGAAGGGCTTGCTAAAATTATCACCGGTACTGTAACTTCCGCAGATGGTGTTCCATTACAGGGAGTAAGTATAAATATTTCCGGAACCACGAGAGGAGAAGTTACAGATGCAAAAGGGCAGTTTCAAATAGAGGCGAATGAAGGAGATGTATTAATATTTTCTTCTGTAGGGTTTATAGAAATGAGCGTAAAAGTAGGTTCATCATCAACTATCAATGTTGTGATGAAAGAAGGACAAAATTCCATGCGTGAAGTTGTGGTAACCGCTCTTGGTATCAAGAGGGAAAAACGCTCATTAGGATATTCTTCCGAAGCTATCGGAGGCAGTGAAGTGGCACGTTCAAACGCACCCAACGTGATCAATGCATTAAGCGGTAAAATGGCCGGAGTGAATATTACAACACCCAATGGTGTAGATGGAGGAAGCACAAGAATTATAATTGGAGGTAATAATACTATTTCCGGCGATAATCAACCTTTGATTATTATAGACGGGATGCCGATGGATAATACCATCCCCGCGGACGCCCAGGATGTAACGGCTCCCAAAGACTGGGGGAGCGCTATAAATCTTATTAATCCTCAGGATATAGAAGACATCAGTGTTTTAAAAGGTCCGGCAGCGGCGGCAGCGTACGGCGGACGCGGGGCCAATGGGGTAATCTTAATCACTACCAAGAAAGGTACTAAAAGAGAAGGATTGGGCGTGGATTATAACCTGGGATATAAAACAGTAGATCCTTACCGTTTTGTAAAAATGCAGAATGAATACGGCGCCGGCGGGATGGTTTCTTTAAATGCTCCTCAATATAATACAGATGCAGATGGCAATCCTGTTTTGACAGATGGTTGGGATGGTTTATTTGTAGATCCCAAAACAGGATCAGGTCCTTATGACATTGCAACCTGGAACCAGGTGAGCTGGCCGGGCAGCGGTGTTTCCTGGGGGCATAAGATGGATGGTACAATGATCAAATGGTGGGACGGAACAATGAAAGCTGATGTTCCCCAACCTGATAATCTTAAATCTTATTACAGAAACGGCAACCAGTTCACCAATAATGTAGCTGTATCCGGCGGCAACGAGTGGGGAACGATCAGGGCTTCTTACACCAATTTAAATAATACCGCCATTATTCCCAATTCCAACTACAGGCAAAACTCTTTCAATATTGGAAGCAGCGTTAAGCTCACGCCAAAAGTAAATATCCTGGTCAATGCATCCTACTATAACAATATTTATCATAATGCTCCTGCATTGGGAAATACAGAAAGCGGATTACAGTCCAACCTTATATACGCGTATGGAAGAAATTACAGAGGTGCGGCAGATAATGGCAATTACCGGCTTGCGGACGGCACTCAAAATAAATTCACCGGATTCCCCTGGGGAGGGAATGGGAACGCCCAGTATCTTTACTGGAACACTTATGCAAATAATGAAACAGTTACCCGCAGAAAGCTTATAGGATCAGTTCAATTGAATTATGATGCCACGAGTTTCCTGAATTTTATGCTCAGGGCAAGTGTAGATGCCAACAATAATGAAGACAAGGCGGTTAACGATCCTACTGATATTACCGGGACTATTGGCGGCAAATATGCTAACGGGCTTACCAGGGATATTGCCAATAACTACGATTTTCTGGCAACCTTTCATAAGGATAATATAGCAAAATCTAACATCAATGCTAAGTTTTCAGTAGGCGGAACATCCTACAAAAGATCATTATATGGTATTTCTGCTACAAATTCTTCTACTTATTCTGTACCTTTTCTTACATACTTCCGTAACTACTCTGGAAATGTTCAAACAAGCCAGGTACCCACTGAGACATGGAATGATAAGGAACTAAATTCAGCATATGCGTTTCTTAACCTCTCTTACAAAAACTATTTGTACCTCGATGTTACAGGACGCAATGACTGGTCATCTACTTTACCAAAAGGAGAATGGTCATACTTTTTCCCTTCAGTTTCTGCTAGCTTTGTATTTTCTGATGCCTTGCATATTGATCCTTCTATACTCAGTTTTGGTAAATTAAGGGCTGCTTATGCGCAGGGATCTACCGATGTGCCTCCCTATGTAATTAATACCATTTATACATCCGGAAGCTTTGCAGGTTCTCCTACATCCAGTTTGCCAGGCTCATTGCCAGCAATACATTACAAGCCGCAGATTAACAAAACCGCAGACTTTGGTATTGACCTTGGCTTCTTCAATAGCCGTCTGGATATTGATTTTAGGTATTATCATGGACGAGCTATACAGCAGTTGCTGAATTCCCCGCTGCCAATTACCTCTGGCGTAACAAGCATAACAGTAAATACCGGTGTGCTGGAAAATTCAGGTTGGGAAACCATTATCAGGGGAAAGATAATTGATCAGCCAAACTTTACATGGGATGCTGCATTGAACTTATCGGCCAATTATAATAAGTTATTGTCATTAACGCCCGGTGCAACAAGAGTGGACATGAATAATATATGGGGCGGAAGCGGGGTGTATATTTCGGCTATTGTCGGACAGGAGTTCGGAGCCATCTTAAGCTATGATTATGTATACGATCCCAAATCGCACCTGCCGCTCCTACAGGATCAAGCAATGATTATGCAGAATTTTGGTGTAAGTGCGGAGACTGCTGCAAAAATGAAGGGAACAGTTTACCAGGCGACTACCAATCCTGTACCTATCGGAAACGCTACACCTAAATTAAGAGGTGGTATCACCAATACTTTCTCATTTAAAGGCGGGTTATCTATTAGTACCTTAATTGATGCAAAGATTGGTGGAGATATGTGGTCTGGTACGTATGCATCTACCATGCAACAGGGTACAGCACCTCAAACCTTAAAAGAAAGAGATGGCGGCGGATTGCCTTATACTTCACCCGATGGTACTACATCTAATATAGGTGTAATTCTGCCCGGTGTGTTTCCCGATGGCACAGTTAACAACACGGTAGTGCATTATTACTACAAATATATGCAGTATGGTGTATGGAGCAGTGGTCCCAACAATAGCCAGTGGATACATAGCACAGGGATATTTAAAGATACATGGGTTAAAATGAGGGAAATATCTATCAACTATGCTATTCCAGGCAATATTGTAAAAAAGACACGTGCCTTCCAGGCGGCTTCTGTTTCTCTGGTGGGCAGAGATCTTTTTTACTTGTATAGTTCTTTACCCAATAACATTAATCCCGAAGGATCAAATGGTGCAGGGAACGCGCAGGGAATTGAGTTTGCATCTTTACCAGGTGTTCGCTCTCTGGGTTTTCAGGTACGATTGTCGTTCTAAAGAACTGTCAAGCAATTCATTTACAGAAAAATCTTAACAATATGATTCCTTTAAAGAAAATATTTGCCAATATATTGCCTGTAGCATTGTTGATGAGTTCCTGTACAAAAGATTACCAGGAGCTGAATGCTACACATGATAATCCTTCGTCAACTACTATAGCCCCTTTGGTAAACGGCATTTTTAATACGCTTTTTCTCAAATGGCAGGAGCAGGCTTCTGTACACAACGATTACTATTATGTAGCTACTCAATTGGCGGCTGCCAGTAGTCTTTCAGGCTATGTTCTGTCAAATGGCGTAAACGATATATGGAATGATTATTATTCCACACTGCAAAATATTAACCTTGTTCAGGATAAAATTAATGCAGCAACAGATAAAGAAGCTATGAATAATATTCAGGCGATATTATACATACTAAAGGCTTATAAAACGTTCAGAGTTACAGATCAGTTTGGCGATATTCCCTATTTTAACGCGGGAAAAGCCTATCATGGAGATGCTGTTGACTTCAGAGTTGTTTATGACTCGCAGCAAGCTATATATGATTCTTTGCTTACTGATCTCAAATGGGCTGTTGACAACATAAAGACCGATGCAAACCCGACGACCGGCGCAGGTAATCCTTATGAATCATTAGGCACTTTTGATACCTTCTTTAAAGGTAATATGACCCAATGGTTAAAGTTTGCCAATACTCTGCGTTTACGCCAGGCTATGCTAATGGTAGAAAAAGATCCGGCCACTGCAACGCCTGTTATACAGGATGCCATAACCGGGGGAAAGCCCCTGGTGGAAAATGGTGAAGATATTGCAATGTGGCCCGCATCACTTGGCGGTGTTGACCTGGGTGGAAGATGGTGGAGCTTTTCTTCCGGCGGTACAGGATTTGCCCGTATGAGCAGCACTATGTGGAACATGGTATCAGACAATAATACAGACGCAGGAATATTCGATCCGCGGGCTAAGTTGTTTGTGGAGCCAAACCAGGCCGGGAAATGGGCGCCTTATACCATTGGTGTCAGCACCGGGGATAATGTTAATGCCTATATTTCCGCTACAGATCCTTCCCTGAAAAACAATTGTATTTATTCTCCCTTTAACTGGTACCTGATAAGAGATAACTGGTACATACCTGAAGAAATGTTGTCAGCGAGCGAGGTACATTTTTTAAAGGCGGAAGCGTACGCAAGAGGTTTGGGAGTTACTCAAAATCTCAGCACAGCGGAAACAGAATATAAGGCAGGTATTAGTGCTTCTGTAAACTTCTGGTATAATATTGCGCATAATACCAAGGATGCCACCGAGAACTGGTCGGCGGTAGCGCCTGCACTACCAACCAATACACAAATGAATACTTTGTTCAGCAATCCCAAAGTAAAATTTTCCGGCACGGCTGAAGATGCTGTTAAAAAGATCTATGCGCAGGAATGGCTATCCTTTTTCAGACAGCCATGGCTGGCATTTAATTTATGGAGAAGAACAGGCGCCACTCCAATAGATCCTGCAAGCAATCCATCAGCTACTTATAAAACATTCTACCGCTTACCTTATGCACAGGATGAAGCTGTAAATAATACTGACAATTTTAATACACAGATAGAGAAAATCGGCGGTAATACTTCTGACATAAAAGTATGGTGGATGAAGTAAGCGTTTTTATAACTATAGCAAAATATTAAAAAGGCTGTTGACTAAATCAACAGCCTTTTTAATTATCATTCGCCTTTAAAAACAGCTTGCTTTAATCAGGAATTCCCGATATTCAATTCAAATGCCTCTGCCAGCAGTTCAAAAGAATGCCTCCGGTCGTCGGATCTGTCTGCCATAGTAGTTACTATGATCTCATCCACATCAAACTGCCCCGCAAGAGCGGTAAGCTTTTCTTTTATGTAGTCGGGAGTGCCGGATACGATACGCCCGCTGTTTTGTTGAATACGCTCTGTTTCAGCAGGAGAGAACTGATATTTCCTGATAGAGTCATAATCGCCGAAATGTTGAAAATTCCCCTTCTCAAACTGGAGATGCACGAAATCAATAAACTTGCGCATATCGCGCGCTTTTTCTTCTGTTGCTGCGCATAGCACGCCGATAGCGATCAGCGCTTTGGGCCGGGGGAATTGCGGGGAAGGCTGAAAATTATTTATATATATTTCCACTACTTCCGGCTGAACCGTACCATTAATAAAGTTAGCTACGGCAAGCCCTGCTCCAAACCTCGCTGCAATAAGGCTGCTGCCACCGCTTGAGCTCAGTATCCATTGCTCAGGGACCGACGATACCTGCGGGGCTGCAATAACAGGCCCATGCTGTGTCCCGGCAGTATCGCTGAAAAAATGCTGCAGGTGTTCGAGCTGCCGTATATAGCTTTCTTCGCTGAAGGTATTGGAAGGGTTAAGGATAGCTGCAGTGATCCGGTCGCCGCCGGGGGCTCTTCCAATGCCCATGTCAATGCGACCGGGGAACAGTGCTTCCAGTGTTCTGAAATTCTCTGCCATCTTGAATGCACTGTGGTTCGGCAACATAATGCCGCCTGATCCGATACGGATACGCTTTGTTTCATCAGCGAGCTTTACCATCATCACTTCCGGTGCTGTGCCCGCAATAAAAGTGGAGTTGTGATGTTCCGATACCCAGAAACGGCTGTAGCCAAGCTGTTCTGCAAGCTTTGCAGTAGCAATAGTTTCCTGTAATGCTTCCCGGGCTGTTTTCCCATGGTGTACGATAGATTGATCCAGTATACCGAGCTTTATCTTTTGCATATCCTGAAATTGGTTAAAAACAAATACAAAGATATTGCAGTTATGCCGGTATGATCATACTGTCGGCCTGTATGGACAGTATACAAGAGGAAAGTGGGTAATCAATAATAGCGCATCCCGTTCCAAACTTAATTTCTGACCGAAATCTTTTTCATTTCATTTCTTCCCCAAAAGTAGGAAAATATATAAGCTCCGCTTTGGCCGGGTTGAGGTGATACCTGCCGTTATAGCACGGTTCGAGTTTAATACCATATTCATATTTTCCGGCCAGCTATATAATAATAATTGTTTACACTCCTTCCACAGTTACATTCTTATCAATCTTTGCTATCAGCCCCTGCAATACTTTCCCGGGGCCCACTTCCGTAAAGGTCGCCGCGCCATCGGCTATCATTTGTTGCACGCTTTGCGTCCATCTAACGGCGCCGGTCAACTGATCGATGATATTCTTTTTGATAGAGACGGGATCGGTTACTGCAGAAGCAGTAAAATTCTGGTATACCGGGCAGGAAGGCGTATTAAAAGCCGTTGCTTCAACAGCCGCCGCCAGCTCAACCTTAGCCGGCGCCATCAACGGAGAATGGAAGGCGCCGCCGACAGGTAAAGCCAATGCTCTTTTAGCACCTGCTTCCTTCATACGTTGTATGGCGATTTCAATGCCTTTGGTGGAACCGCTTATTACTAATTGTCCCGGGCAATTATAGTTGGCGGGCACCACTATTTCCCCGGTTTCTTCCTGTATAGCGGCACATACCTCTTCTACTTTAGCATCATTGAGCGCAAGCACCGCCGCCATAGAAGACGGATTTGATTCGCAGGCTTTCTGCATGGCATTGGCTCTCACTCTCACTAATCGTAACCCGTCTTCAAAAGACAAAACGCCGTTAGCCACCAGCGCCGAAAATTCTCCCAAAGAATGACCTGCCACCATATCAGGCTTCACATCATTCAGCGTTTTATATAAAATAACGGAATGTAAAAAAATTGCAGGTTGTGTAACTTTTGTTTGCTTGAGATCATCTTCTGTCCCATTAAACATAATATCTGAGATGCGGAAACCGGCTATAGCATTGCCCTGCTCAAACATATCTTTTGCCACAGGATTGCTGTCGAAAAGCGCTTTCCCCATCCCGGGAAATTGTGAGCCCTGACCTGGAAATACAAATGCGTGCTTCATTGTTTATTTGCTTATAGCGGCAAATATAATAAGTGCGGGGCTAATTGTGATAGGGAGGTGAACAGGCAATGGTGAATAGTGAAAGGCGAAAGGTCAAACGTGAAAAGTGAGACGTGAGAAAGTTACAGGTTGCAGGTCTCAGGTTTTCAAGGTTATACTTTACTCCGCTGATCCTTACCCCTTATACCTTACCCCTCTTCCTCGTCAGATATTTCCGCACCGGTTCGTCATACCACTTCATTGCGATATAAGCAAAACCTGTCAGCAGCAATGCTGCCGGGATTATGATCAGGAAGAGCTGATCTGCAGCAGGCTTATGATTATTGTAATAATTACCCCACATCCACATCACGGCATAATGAGTCATATACAACGGGTAGGATATCTTTCCTGAAAACACACAGATCTTCCGCAGCCGGGAGCTCAGCTGCGCTCCTGCTCCCAATGACACCATCAATGGAAAATAGAGCAGCACGACCAGCGCTTCGATCAGCCAGTTCAAAGAAAACCAGGGCATAATAAAAGGTAGTGCCAGCAATACCGTCATTGACAGGAATCCCAGCTTTGTTTTGATAATAAGCCCCATACGATATACCAGCATCCCGGCAGAGAAAGAATAAGCGACGCGGACGCCGCCATCCCAAAAGCTATCCTTTCCCCATCCTCCCATCAGGTTGCCGGCACTATACCCTGTATAGCAAAGCGATGCCGCCGCAACCAGCAGCAGGAGGAGCATAAAGCGTTTACTCATTTTAGACAATATAAGGGCATACGCGATATTGGCTATATATTCCCAAAACAATGACCATGCAGGAGCATTGAATCCAAACAGGTTAAAAGCGCGGTCCGGCATAACCGGGAAAGGGATCAGTAAAAGGGAAGCCAGGCATAATAACACGATCCTCCCGGCACTGTAGGTATCCGCCTGCCCGCCAAAGGGATCAAAGAAGAGCGCCAGCACCCCCAGCGCAGTGCCCAATACTATCAGGGGATGCAACCGTATCAGCCTTGATTTAAAAAACTCCCATGTACCTATCTTCTTTATCCTGTTGTCATAGGCATAGGCAATGACAAAACCGGAAAGACAAAAAAAGAAATCCACTGCCAGGAAACCATGCCCTATAAAATTTTTAGTATAGTCGGTATATACTATTTCCATAAAATGGAAAATTACCACAGATAGTGCTGCTACTCCTCTTAAGCCATCAAGGATCTCAAAGTGTTGTCTGGTTTCTAAAATGCCATTCCCTGGTTTTTGCATATTCATATTTATCAATAATAGCTTATAATAATAAGCTGACCGCCATAGCCGCCAAAGATAAGAACCCTCCGGTTGTTCCAACGGATTTCAATCCGTTGCGTGTTTCCGTTTGCGAAAAATTGAAATACGCTCGATTTAGTGATATAAAATATCACTATTGTCCGACAAATTGTAATAAGCGTTTGAATTTCAGCTAATCGCCTCACCCCAGCCCTCTCCTCGCGGAGAGGGAGCACCTCCTTCTATTGCAAAGGGTTTGAGTGATTTCAAAATATTTTTAATCGGACAACAATGATAAAATATCTATTTTTGCACTTTGCTAAAAGGAAATGGTGTCTTCCTAATTGAACCGCTCATCTTTTTGGGCTGATGGCGCCTGCAGGTTATACGATATTGTATTAACATTCACGTTATAATTTGTAGGAATGCAAAAGCTAAAGACTTCTCTTGAACATCTCTTTATTGTTTCGTATCTCGTAAAATGGACGGTATTAGTATTACCCGTATCTGTTACGGTGGGTTCGCTTGTTGCTCTTTTTTTATGGCTGCTTGACAAAGCCATGAACCTGCGGTTCGCTAATCCGTGGCTGTTGCTCCTCCTGCCGCTGGCGGGGATACTGATTTACTTTTTATACAAAGTTTCAGGCAAGAATGCCGAAGGCGGCAATAATCTCATCATGGATGAGATCCACGAGCCTGGCGGCGGCGTGCCATTCAGGATGGCGCCGCTGGTATTGCTCACTACCGTTATTACGCATCTGTTTGGCGGCTCTGCCGGCAGGGAAGGTACGGCAGTGCAGATCGGCGGCAGCATTGCCCAGTTTTTTGCCAAAAAGCTTAAATTATCGAAAGAGGATATCAGGACGCTGCTCATGACCGGTATAGCTGCAGGGTTCGGCGCCGTATTTGGTACGCCGATCACAGGAGTCATCTTTGCATTGGAAGTGCTGGCATTGGGCAGGATAAAGCATGATGCGCTGATGCCCTGCTTTATCGCCAGTGTGCTGGCAGATATTGTATGCGCTGCATGGGGCATCCATCACACCCAATACCACATTGATTTTACCGAAACAGGTACTGTATTTCTGCGCTTTTTTCATTTCAACTTTTTCCTGCTCATTACGGCGATCATTGCCGGTGTGACCTTCGGCCTTGCAGGATACATGTTCGCTGAAATTTCTCATACCATAAAAAATTACTGCAACCGGTGGATCAGCATTAAATGGCTGATCCCTGCCATTGGCGGGCTTGCCATTATAGCATTTACCTATATCCTCGGCACACAGGATTATTTAAGCCTGGGGGTAACCAATCCTGATCCAAAAGCAGTTTCGATTGTATCCTGCTTTAAGGAAGGAGGCGCTACTTATTTTAGCTGGTTGTGGAAGCTGCTGTTTACTGCTATTACCCTCGGCACAGGTTTTAAAGGAGGTGAAGTAACGCCTTTGTTTTTTATTGGCGCAGCACTCGGCAATACTATTGCAACAGTAACAGGGGCACCGGTTGATCTGATGGCAGGGCTGGGATTTATTGCTGTATTTGCCGGGGCTACCAATACGCCCATCGCCTGCACCTTCATGGGTATTGAACTCTTCGGCGCAGATAATGTGCTGTATTACGCGGTAGCGTGCTTTACCGCTTACTATTTCAGCGGGCATTCAGGCATTTATCATGCACAACGCATCGGCGTTTCCAAGGTGAGCAAACTAAATCATCATACCAATGAGACATTGCATAAAGTAAGACAGGAACGTATTAAAAACAAAAAATCATGGTCCAGAAAGTCAAACATCATTCGTTAGGGAAGTTGGAGATCTACATAGCGCCGGCACACAAAGTACAACATGGCAGTAAGAGCCTTTTCCGAAAGCTGTTCCCAAAATCCACCTATATGCACCTCATTGAAGAAGCCAGGAAAGATGGCATCATCAATGCTGCTGCGCATAGCACGCACACCAGCTTTACCACAGACGGGAAGATCATTTCTTTCAGTGCGGAAGGAGACAATTCAAAGCTGGCGATGTGCGTGGAGCTGGTAGATAAAAGAGAGAAGCTGGAAAGATTTTTTTTACGGCACAGGGATTCATTACGGGAAAAAGTCGTTATTTACAAAGAAGTCGAATTCTGGGACGTAGAATAATCAAAGGTGAAAGCAATACTGATCATATGGCTGGGCGGCGGCATAGGGAGCGTACTTCGCTACCTGGTGCAACTTGGAATAAGTAAGCTCGTAACCGTTACTTTTCCCGCAGGCACATTCCTGGTAAATATTACCGGGTGTTTTGTTATCGGGCTGCTGTATGGCCTTTCCGGCAGGTATGCTGCATTGACATCGGAATGGAGGCTTTTTCTTATCACCGGTCTTTGCGGCGGCTATACCACTTTTTCCAGCTTTTCGTATGAAAGCATCAGCTTATTCAGGCAGGGAAATTATACTTATTTCATTTTGTATACCGTGCTGAGCGTGGTCATAGGCTTATTCTCTACCATAGGGGGAATGAATATCGTTAAGTAAATACTATTTTGTATGGAAGCGAAATACAAAAGAATACTGATAACTATTGACAACAGTGCTTATTCCATGAAGGCCGCAAGGACAGGCTTTTCACTTGCGCATGAATTAAGAGCGAGCATCGGGCTGTTGTATGTGGTAAACAAATCCAAAGAAGTAGTAAATGCCGACCTGGGAATAACGCCGGAACAAAGCAAGATGGTTTTGCTGAACGAAGCCGAAAAAACGATAGAGCAATTCATACGGTTGTACAACGGGGTGGAACACATAGACCGTTTTACACCGGAAGGGTTTCCCGAAAAAGAGATCCTTAATATAGCGAAGGAATGGGAGGCAGATGTGATCGTTATGGGAACGCACGGCCGTTCAGGGCTGGAGAGAATGCTCACCGGCTCTCTTGCGGAATATATTATTCGTCATGCCACCATACCCGTATTGATAACACCTCCGCGAATGGTGTAACACAGTCAAAAACGCTCCTACGGGCTCACACATCATTAATTCCCGATTGCATAAATTGTTTTTCCTGAGAGGTCCTTCGAATTATTCAACTCATACTATGTTTGCAAACCCAACCGGAAACCGGAGGCTGGGATAATAATATTTTATACTGTATAATGCCTTTGCGACTAAAAACAGCAGAACATGCATATTAAACGAAAGGGATGGTTACTATGGATAATTGCCGGCTGGACACTACAAGCAGAAGCGCAGCAAACCGCTTCTTCATATATTGCGACGGGCACTATCCGGGATTCTGCTACTGCCAGGGCAGTTGCCTATGCCACCATCAGCCTGTTTGATACTGCTGACAACAATATTGCTTCTACCTATTCTCTTGAAAACGGGACCTTTAAAACCGCTCTTCCCCAACAAGGGCAATACAGGCTTGAAATAAGTTTTGTAGGGTACAAAACCAGGGAGCTTGAGATAACTATCGGCTCGACGCTCGCGGATCTCGGTGTTCTTCTTCTTGCGCCCGGGAATGATTACCTGCAGGAAGTACGCATTACCTCCCGCAAAAGACTGGTGGATCAGAAACCCGGTATGCTGGTATATAATGCGGAAAATGATATCAGCAATAAAGGAGGTACTGCCGCCGACGTGCTGCGGAAAGCTCCGGTGCTGAGCGTGGATGCCCAGGGCAATGTAAGTATGCGGGGCAGCAGCAATCTTAAGATACTCGTGAATGGAAAATATTCCGGACAGATGGCCCGCAGCGCAGCAGATGCCCTGAACATGATGCCTGCGGATATGATCAAATCCGTAGAGATCATTACAACGCCTTCGGCCAAGTATGACGCGGAAGGAGCCGCAGGCGTTATCAATATCCTCACCAAAAAGGGAACAAGCGACGTGAGCGGTACCCTGGAAGCATCGGTAAGCAATATGGAGCAAATGCTTAATCCCCGCCTGTCATTATCCGGCGCAAAATGGAATATCAACTTTGCCGGTCACCTGCATCGCCTGCGCCGGAAATCAGCAGAAATAACAGACAGGAACACCCTTTCCGGCACTACCGTTACTAACCGGCTGCAGCAGTCCATTGAAAAAGATAATGCGGCGCCACATGGCTCTGCCGATCTCACCGTTGAATATATCATCAATGATGCCAGCGAACTAAGTCTCGGCATCAACGCGTGGACAGGCAAATGGCCCGACTACAGACATGCCGGGACTATCGTGAGCATGCCCGATGGCAGCATTACCGAGCAATACCTCCAGGACATTGCCAGCGCCGGCAATTACCTCGGAGCAGATATTAACCTTGCTTATAACAGGCATTTTAAAAGAGCAGGACAACAGGTTACACTGCAGGTGCAAAATTCCCCTTCAAGAGATCTGTCGGACTATGATGCGGTACAGACATCTGCCGGCAAAGACCTGCTCTACCGGGAGATCAACAACAGCAAAACACAAAACAGGGAATGGACCTTCCAGGCAGATTATGTTCACCCGCTCAATGCAAAGGGAACTTTCCACCTTGAAACGGGAGCCAAGCTTATCCTGCGTAATGTAGGCAACCGCTATGCCGTATCAGCAAGTGATCCATCGGATGTACATGCGCTGGCGCCCCAGCCTGATCGTTCAGACCATTTCAGGTACAGCCAGGATGTAATGGCCGGTTATGCTATGCTGAGGCTGAACCTGCAACGCAACTGGTTCGTAGAATCAGGGGCAAGGCTGGAAGCTACTTATATCAAAGGCAATTTTGTATATAGCGGCAATGCCTTCGACAACCGGTTCCTCAATGTAGTGCCCACTGCCACGCTTTCCAAAAAGCTGGATGAAAGCAGCACTTTCACGCTTAGCTATACCAAGCGGCTGACCCGGCCCTATATATGGGATCTCAATCCTAATGTAAATGCCAGTGACCCGAAAAATATTCAATCCGGTAATCCGGAGCTTCAGCCGGAGATCGCCCACCAGGCAGAACTTGCCTACGGCTTGAATACCGGTAAAGCCTTTTTTTTGAATACCTCCGTCTTCTGGAAGCAAACGAACAACGCTATTGTTGAATTTATGGAGACCAATGCTGAAGGCATATCATTCACCAGCAAGCAAAATCTGGCTGCCAACAGGCAGTTTGGCCTTAACCTGTCGTCAACAGCCCAGCTTTCCGAACGATGGACTGCCAACGGAAATGTGAACATCAACTATTTTGATTATAACAGCACGGCGCTTAGCATACTCCGCTCCGGTTGGGGGGCGGAGATCAACCTGAACAGCACCTATAAGCTCCCGCGTAGCTTTTCCGTTCAGGCTTTTGGCGAATATGATACCAGGCAGGTAACCTTATTGGGTACGCTTGGCCGCAGGTATTATTACAGCCTGGCCGCTAAAAAGGAAATTAAAAAAGCAAGGCTCACGGTTACACTGGCGGCCGTTAACCTGTTTACCAAATATGTGTCTCAGGCAGATGAGAAGCAACGCCCCACATTTATATCCTCAGTAGACAACCGCTATTACAACCGGGCAGTTAAGCTTACCGTAAACTGGGAGTTTGGCGGAGCGCAAAGACAGCGAAAAGAACTAAAGCGGATTGACAATAATGATATTAATGTACAGGGCAAAGGATGAGCATATTGCTGGAATTAATGATAATTGTCCGGGTGAATGCGCAATCGTGAATTTATTGACTATTCACCATTCACAAAATTATGCGGTATATTATGGTTAATGCAACACTAATGTTATGTCAAACGTGAAACGACAGACGACAAATGTGAGGTCCTCACATTTATCGCCTGCCTGCCGGTAGGCAAGTCTCACCTCTCACAAAGAAATACGAAAAATAATTGTTGACATAACACTAGTTTTTGTAAGCAAAAGATTTTTGAGGCTGCACCCTGAATGCATCCTTCTGTAAGCCAATCTTATTATAGGGAATGGCTTTAAATCCTTTCCGGTTTGCTTCAGGCTTTACCCTGAAATCCTTATCCCCGATATTATATATCCACGGGTTGCCGTTAGCTACTATATCACTGTCGTTGCTGTAGGTCTTTGTTACATCAGATAACAGGTTATCGTGCACATGTACAATTTTCAGATCAAGCCCGTCGTGCAGGTCAAGCCAGCGACCTCCGTAAGCTATATTATGCATGATGTTATTGTGCTTTGCCACAGCAGGCTCATCTGCATACAGGGAAAGTAATGCCGGGTATTTTTCAGAATACGGAGGTTGTTTATAGTTCATAGCATCCATTCTTTCAAACAGGGTATTGGTGGTGCCGTTAAAATAATAAGCTGCCCAGCCCAATCCACGTGAATCCACATGTACCGCAAGATTGCAATTGACAAAAATATTATTGTCTACCATATTATCCCGGCCACCTCCGATCATAATGCCTCTTGCGCAATTTGAAAATATATTGCCTGTTACAGTAGTTCCGCTCGCCCAGTCGTCAAGATATACTGCATTTACATCATGCGCTCCCGGCCCGGTAAGATCATGGAAATAGTTGTAGCGGATAATATTTCCCCGCTCCGTCCAGTCGCGCCCCATATAAAACCCGCCCACATCGCCGGTCTCCAGCGCCAGGTCAAACAGCTCATTATACTCTATGATATGCTCGTTGCCATTGAGCAATATGCCGGCGCCCGGGCCTTCATGAATGCGGTTGTGCGCAATATAATTGCCCACACCGGTAATGTTAACGGCAGGCTGGTAAGTTCTTATCCACTGGCTGATATCATGTATATCATTATTGATGGCAAAATTCCCTGCCGGTGTAAGCGTCTTCCGGTCGCCGCCAATTAATATAATGCCACCGCAGGCCACATCATATATATTGCAGGAGGAAACCCCGTTTTTTTCTCCGCCATTGATCAGCACAGCATTATTACCCAGATTGTCAAAAGTGCAACCGCTGACCGTATTGTTCCTTCCACCATTTATTACCAGCCCGTTGCCGCGCGAAAACTCAAAGAGGACGCTCTCTATATGTGTGTTCTCTACCTGGTCTAACTGCATCAAGGGCTGATCGAGCAGGGAAATAAAAACCTTAGCACCAGTCAGGGAGGCGGGTGGCCAGAAATATAATTTTCCCCGGGTGCGGTCAAGATACCATTCTCCCGGCATATCAAGCTCCTCCAGTATATTCTGCGCATAGTAACGTTGGTCTTTTGACAGACCATAATGGGAGTGCGGGGGCTTGATATAAATCGTTTTGGCAGCGGTATCTATGGATTGAATATGCAGCAGCTCATCATACCAGTCCCATGTCCAGTAGCCATGCAGGAAAATATTGCTGATATCAGACCATCTGGCGGGCCGGTCTTCACTATAAGTAAATTTTCCATAGTGCCTCCCTACCGGAATGCCAAACCGCTTATGCGGCAGATCGCCCTCAAATACCAGTTCGCCTGTTTGAGGCACATCGGCTATTTTTGCCCATCCTTCATTAGGCCATCTTGACAAAGGCATTTTTTTACCGTTGAAAAAAAGCTCTGTGCCCGGCCCGCCACGATTGGTAATATTTCCATAGTCTGTTATTCCCATTGCTTTCAGATCAACTTCCATAATATTATTTCTGAAAGCGGGATCTATCCTTTTCAGGATGTCCGTATCCGTTATAGAATGAAATCCTGAGATCTCTTTATCGCCTGTCAATTGCACTTTCTCCCCGGGATAATTCTTCCAGGTGATCTTCACATTAGCATTTCCGCTGCTTTCTCGGGATAATATGAATGTCTTATTGATGGTATAGTCGCCGCCGCGGATAATGATCTCAATGCCTTTGCCGGGCATTTGCTTTTGTGCATTGAGCTGTTCTATTTGTTCTCTTGCTTTTTCTAAAGTCCTGAAAGGGCCGTCAGTGCCCGTAGCATTGGCATCAGCCAACCTGCCGGACCATGCGTCATTTCCCGAAGGAGACACATAAAAAGTAATGACTGGCGGGACTGCAGCAAACGCTTTTGCGGAACTCATTATGAAAAGCAGGAACAGGTGAAGAATATGTTTCATTACAACAGGTTTATTCATTACATATACTAAGATGGCTCTTGATGCAAAGTACAATATCCCTAATATTTCATGCAAAACGTACAAAGAATGAGCCATTTTAGGAGCGGGATAAACTGCGGCAACAGTTGCTTCGTAGCGCTATAGCTTTTGCCAAACCAGAGTATATCCCATCATATTCTCAGCAACAAAAAGCCACCAATGCTGCCTGTCAATATGATCACAACCGTGTTCAGCCTTTTAGCAAAAAGCATCAGCGCAAGACATACAGCCAGGATCACCGCACCCTGCCATTGCTGTACCGATGAGGTAAACAGGTGAAGCCCTACCACAGCTATTATTGAAATGGAAGCGGCGCTTAATCCGTCTAAAAAGATCCTCAGCTCCTGGCTTTTCCTGGCGGAGGAAAGCAACCGGTGCAAAAAAAAGGAAATGAAAAACGAAGGCAGGAAAATGCCAACGGTAGCGGTCACGCCGCCCATTGTTCCGCCGATAAGATACCCGGCAAATGTGGCGCTCGACAGTATGGGACCGGGAGTGATCTGCCCTACGGCAATGGCGTCCATCAGTTGCTGACGGGTCAGCCAGTGGTTATTCCGTACCAGCGATTCATCCATATATGCAAACAGCACATAGCCACTGCCATACAGTACCGCGCCGATCTTGAGGAAGATCAGGAACAGTCTGCTGTCGGAAAAGCGGGTATTTATTTGCAGCAACAGCGGAGAAAAAAATAAGCCCGCCAGCACCGGTAATTTATCTTTTGCGCGGTAAGTAATATAATTGAGGGCGCCTGCCGCTATGATCAGCAGTACTTCGTTCATGCCATACAGTGAGCCGGCAAAAATCAAAAGGCAGAGTACGATAAGGGTTGTATTGTTCTTCAGGGTTTTGCCCGACAGCCGGAAGACAGTGCCGATGACCAGTGCGGTGGTGGCAGGCCGGATACCGAAAATAAAATCCTGCACATCCGGCAGCGAGCTGTACCGCTGGTAAAAATAACCGAAAACCAGGCAGATCAGCATGGCAGGCAGTATATAACACATGCCGGCAACCACCAGTCCCAGACGGCCGCCACGCTCCTTTCCGCAATGCATCACCACTTCAACGGCATTTGGCCCCGGGATGATATAAGAAGCACTCAGCACATCCATGAAATGCTGGTGGTCTATCCATTTACGCCTCACCACCATTTCATTTTCTATGGTGGCTACCATACCTGCAATGCCGCCAAACCCTATAGTGCCCAGCTTTAAGCAGGACAAGGCAATTTCCTTTAGCTTCTTTGCTTTACTTTCTTCTACGATATTTTCCGGGGACTGTAATGTCATTTGACAGGGATCAAAGATAGAGCGCAAAATATAAACCTAAATCTCAACAATGCTAATGTTGTTTTGAAGCAGATCTATTGCACAAATAAGCATTTTTATGGCAGATATGAGCAGTATGTGCCGGTTATAAAAATAAAACACTCTCTTTCACCTTCTCTTATCAATCCAAATAAAATTTAAATTAGCAGCTTTAACCGGCAATAAATAGTATGCAATGAAGCTATATTCTGTCAATACAGGTTATTTTAAATTGGATGGCGGTGCTATGTTTGGCGTGGTACCTAAGAGCATGTGGAATAAACTGAACCCTGCCGATGAGAATAACCTGTGCTCCTGGGCTATGCGTTCCCTGCTCATTGAGCACGGCGACAGGCTGATACTTATAGATACCGGATTGGGTAATAAGCAGGATGCTAAATTCTTCGGGCATTATTACCTGCACGGCGATGATACGCTCGACAGGTCACTTGCAAAATATGGGTTTCACCGCAATGATATTACCGATGTATTCCTTACGCACCTCCACTTTGATCATGTGGGAGGGGCTATAGTTATTGAGAATAATAAAATGGTGCCGGCATTCAGGAATGCCGTGTTCTGGAGCAACGAACAGCACTGGCAATGGGCCATCAAGCCCAACGACCGGGAGAAAGCCTCTTTCCTTAAAGAAAATATTCAGCCCATACAGGACAGCGGCAGGTTGTGCATGATAGAAGTGAAGGAAGATATTGCTTTTATGGATGATATTACCATCCGGTTTGTGAACGGGCATACCCGGGCTATGATGCTGCCGCAGATCAATAATTATAAAGAGAAGACCATTGTATATATGGCTGACCTGCTGCCTTCGGCAGGGCATATACCTATCCCTTACGTGATGGCTTATGATATGTTCCCGCTGACCACACTGCAGGAGAAGAAAGCGTTTTTGCAGGAGGCATTGCAAAATGATTTTATTTTATTTTTTGAGCACGATCCTGTGTATGAGTGCTGCACGCTTGCCATGACGGAAAAAGGCATTCGCCCGAAAGATTTTTTCAGGCTGGATGAAATACAGTGATAAGTGGTAAGTGATAAGTAGTAAGTTGAGACGTCAAAAGTGAGGCGTGAATTCACTATTGCCCATTCACCTTCTTTATAACTTCATTATGATATAATGATGAATAAGCTCCTGCTATAGCCTGGGGCAGATCAATCTCATGAACGGAAGAAAGCACAAAATGAAAGATGAAGCAAAAATGGTGATTGATATTATAATGAATGGCGGAGCCCCAGCCGTTTTTCATGGTATGAGCGAAGAAGATGTGGAACGGATCATGCAATATCCCTTCAACATGTTTGGTTGAGATGCTTCCATACGGGTATGGAACGAAGGTATGCCTCATCCGAGAAGATATGCCACCAATGCGAGGGTGCCGGGCAAATATGTGCGCGAAGAAAAACAGATCACCCTGGAATAAGCGGTGAGAAGAATGACATCGCTGCCTGCTCATGAATTTCAGTTGTGCAACCGGGGACTGCTGGCAGAAGGATTACGGTAGATGGGTGAAAACATACCGGGCTGCGTAATGGAATGGTAGTATACGGCCCGGCAAAAGAATAGCCGCATGTTTCCTTTCAATCCTTACATTTGGCGGCTATAACCAAAGTATTGTTATGTTTAAAACGATCGTTTCATTTTTACTGCTCGCCGGTATTTTTGTATTCTGCTCATGTGGTGAAGCGCCCGCTAAGAAGGAGTTACAAAAAGAAAAATGGATTTCCCTGTTCAACGGAAAAGATATTAATGACTGGATCGTAAAGATCAATCACCATGAGGTGGGGGAAAACTACGGCAATACCTTCCGGGTGGAAGACAGCCTGATCAAAGTAAGATATGATCAATATGATACTTTCAACAACCAGTTCGGGCATTTATATTTCAAAACTCCGTTTTCTTATTATCACATAGTGGTGGAATACCGCTTCACAGGTATATGGCGTAAAGATGCGCCGGAATATACGTTGAAAAACAGCGGTGTAATGCTCCATTCTCAGGACCCGCGTACTATGCTGAAGGACCAGGACTGGCCTATTTCAGTAGAGCTGCAACTGCTGGCGGGGCTGGGAGACGGCAATCCCCGTCCTACAGGTAATATGTGCTCACCCGGAACAGATGTGATATATAAAGGGGTGATTGACCCAAGACATTGTATAGAATCCAGCTCAAAAACTTATGAAGGAGAGCAATGGGTAAGGGCTGAAGCCATTGTGCTGGGCGATTCCCTGATCACGCATATCATCAATGGAGATACGGTATTGCAGTATTCCAAACCCCAGATTGGTGGCGGTGTGGTCAACAACTATGATCCTGCCGTCAAGATTGACGGGAAGCTGCTGAAGTCAGGATATGTTGCCCTGCAAAGTGAAGGTCAGGAGATTGACTTCCGGAAGGTCGAGCTGCTGAACCTCGAAAATGATCCGCGGTATAAGCACTGACCTGTGCAGCAAAGAATAGTGAATGGTGGCGACAAACGTGAAAGGTAGTACCTGACGTTTGCCGTTTCACGTTTCACCATTACCCAGGGTATCAGTCTTTGGGATCAAGTATCTGGTCAATCCTGTCGGCCAGGTCCTGCAGGTGATACCGGGTCATTTTATCGGCGATCGACGGGTATGCTGCTTTGATCTCTGCCCTTATCTCCCGCAGATTTCCTTTTAATACAGAGATAATATCACTTTTCCGGGTGTCGGTCATGGCTGCAGGAGCGCCTATACTGAAAAATATCCCGCCAAAGGAGGTATTCGGCGGGTTTACGATCAGGCGTATTCTTTCAATATATGCCTTCTGCAGGTTGCGGCGATACATATCTATAGGTTTTTTTGATGCAAGCTCGCTCCATATACCTTTTTTCAGATCGGTAAGCATATCTGTTGCATGGTAGGCTTTGCTGTTTTGTTCGGCTTCCATGCTTAGCAGTTTGCTGATGGTAGTGGTGCTGATAAGCCTGTTCAATATGGCTTCTTGCCGCTGGCTTATCACTGAAATACCGGTATTTCCTATGCGGTCAAGTATCTCATTGTCAATCAACCATGTGGGTGTAGTGAACAATTGCCTGTTCAGAAACACCATGGCTTCTTTTTGCCTGGCCGCCGGTACATATTCATATACTACGCCTGGCTGCTCCACTGTTTTAGGCGTTTCATAGATACCGCCGATGTTTTTGGCTGCGTGGTTCATATACCGTCCAAACTGGGTAGTCACCTCATTATATATCTCAGAGAGATTTTCATAATCCCTGTCCGGTTCTTTTGTCCATTCCAGGAGATGGGGGACAATTCTTTGCAGGTTTTTAATGCCATAAGCACCTGCAAGCATGGCATTATCCCCTAGGTCTTCATTTTGAGAGCGGGGATCGTCGGGATTGTTTTCCGTTCCGAACCAAAGCCTTTTGTCTTTCAGCTTTTCAATGGTCAGCTTATTGAGTATTGGCAATTCTTCTTCAGGCGTTTTAGCTTCAGGATACCAGCGGTATCCCCACTCAATGGCCCATTTGTCGTAATCGCCTATCCGGGGAAATAAGCCGGCTTCATCAATATGATCTTCCGGCTGGGCAACATAATTGAAACGGGCATAATCCATGATAGAAGGAGTATGACCATGTGCTTCCACCCATTGCTTATCGCGTAGCTTTTCAACAGGCACGGTAGAGCTTGAACCAAAATTGTGTCGCAGCCCCAGCGTATGCCCTACTTCATGGGATGAAACAAAGCGTATCAACTGCCCCATGAGCTCATCGTCAAATTTCATTTTCCTGGCGCGGGGGTCCACGGGGGAACACTGTATAAAATACCAGTTGCGCAGGAGGGTCATTACATTATGGTACCAGTTGATATGGCTTTCCAGGATCTCGCCCGACCGCGGGTCGTGCACATTGGGTCCGCTGGCATTGGGAATGGTGGAGGGCTTGTATACTATAGCCGAATAGCGGGCATCTTCAAGGCTCCAGGTAGAGTCTTCCTGTGCTGTGGGTGCCATTTTGGCCACGATGGCATTTTTAAATCCCGCTTTTTCAAAAGCTGCCTGCCAGTCGTTCACCCCCCGGATCAGGTAGGGTACCCATTTTTTTGGGGTGGCCGGGTCAATATAATATACAATCTGCTTTTTAGGCTCCACCAGCTCTCCCCGGAGGTATTTTTCAATATCTTCTTCTTTGGGCTCAAGTTTCCAGCGTACTATAATGGATACATCTTTAATCCCCTGGGGGTTAGCATCGAAGTCTGTATAATTCCGGGCAAAATACCCTATTCTCGGGTCAAAAAACCGCTGCCGGGCCGGCGTCCGGGGCAGTAATACCATTGAACTGTTAAGCTCTACCGTGTATAGCACATTTTGGCCGCTGCTGCTGCCTGTAGCCGGTCTACCCGAAAGGGAAGAAGAGCTTCCTCCTTTGCTGTAGGTTTTTACGGTTTTGATCTCCACATTCAGCGGGTAGCTTTTCACATTTAATATATAAGACTTATCGGACTGGTAAGATCCTACCTGGAAAGCTGTTTTAGCAGAGGAGGAAAAAAACAGGACATCATTGTCTCCGTCAACATAGCTGGTAAAGTCAATGACAGTGCCCGTAGAATCTGTTGCAAGTGATTGTATATCAAATGAAGCAACTATAGGCAATACATTAGAGTTGTTGACTGACCTGAACATTGGCTGGGAAGAGTCTTTGGATATTTCATCAAAAGATACTTTTTTAAGAAATAATTTATGGTTTGGTCCCTTTTCGAAGCGTATCACATTGCTTCCGATCAGGTCGCCGGCATAACCAAAAAAGGAATTGCGCATGCCTGCCGCTGCTTTGGCGATGCGGTTGACTACCAGGATATCCCTGTTCATAAGAGAATCAGGGATTTCGAGATAATATTTGTCTTCAAGCCTGTGAACAAGGAACAGTCCTGAATCTGTCCTGGACTTACCGGTTATTACTTCATTATAGGGTTTGGGACCTGATTTTGGAGCAGCCGGTGCTTTTGGCGCAACCGGCGCCGGTGGTGAGGGCTGCGCCGGCTGCTTCTTTTGAGCCGTTGCTGCAGAAGACAGGATTATGATCAGCATTAAGAAGGATAAAAACCTGGTGAGCATGTGAATAATATTTGATTTTGATCAACGAAAATAGCGATAACATAAAAATCATATTTCTTTTTACAGGGATGGTATTCCTTCGCCGAAACTGCTCCAGCAGCGAAGGGGAGTTGGTTTCAGATAGCAGGGAGATTAAAAAAAACAAAATCCCGGAGTGTGTTTGGTATAAGAAATTTACTAAATTGCCCTCCCAACGAATTTTTTCTTCAATTATTTAAAAAATTTAATTTTTTTTTTTATTAGAATTGTAAATCAAAACCACACTTTAAAATTTGTAAATTTTTAATTCAAAAAATCAAGAATTATGGCTGAAACTAAACCAACCGCAACCGCTTCCTCTGTGAAGGCGTCGACATCTGTTCAACCTAAAGGGGGCAGCAATATTATATCATGGCTGGCTCCTGTTGTTTGTATTATTGCGGGTTATTTGTTCTGGAGATTTATATTAGGAAGCGATTCGGGTTTCACCAAGCCTGATCCTAATGGTGGCTTTTGGCCTGACCACAAAGGTCCTCTCGGTCCGTGGTATCGTATGTATGAAGGCGGTATCATTGTGCCGATCCTCATCGGGATGTTTTTAATGGTAATTGTATTTTCTATTGAAAGGTTTCTTACTATTTCAAAAGCAACCGGTAAAGGCGCTATTTCTGAATTTGTAAGAAAAGTGCAATATCATCTTGCCAACAAAAATGTGGACGCTGCACTTTCTGAGTGCGACAAACAGCAGGGATCTGTTGGTAATGTAATGAAAGCCGGTCTTCGTAAATATAAAGAGCTGATATCAGACGCTGAACTGACAACAGAACAAAAAGTTTTGGCTATACAGAAAGAAGTGGAAGAAGCTACAGCACTTGAGCTTCCTATGCTGCAGAAAAACCTGGTTTTCCTGTCTACCATCACTTCCGTAGGTACGCTGATCGCCCTGTTGGGTACGGTTATGGGTATGATCCGTTCATTCAGCTCTTTGGGCGAAGGCGGTGGCGCCGGCGCTGCATCCGAGCTTGCGGTAGGTATCTCGGAAGCCCTGTATAATACGGCAGTGGGTATTGCAACTTCTGCTTTTGCCCTTATCATGTACAACGTTTTCACTACCAAGATTGACGCTATCACTTACGGCATTGATGAATCAGGTTTTACGCTGACTCAAAGCTTTGCTTCCCTGTATAAATAAAAATACAGGCAGCATTTGTGGAAAGTCGGGAGTATTGAATCTAATAAGTCAATTAAAACAATTACAAGATGCCAAAAGTAAAAGTAGCCAAAAAAAGTACGTGGGTAGATATGACAGCTTTTGTGGATGTGTCATTTCTGATCCTTACCTTTTTCATTCTTGCTACCAAGTTCAAGCCTGATGAGCCTGTGGAGGTTAAGTTCCCCAGCTCCGTGTCGGCCGATAAGATCCCTGAAATGGATGCATTCTTGATAACTATTGATAAAGACGGCAGGGTTTTCGTACAGATGGATGATCCCAACGCAAGAAAATCTATCGCCGAAAACCTGAATGAAACACGTAACCTGGGACTTACCCCGGCTAATATTAAGTCGTTTACAAACTCTCCCAGTATTGGCGTGCCATTCGCAGGCTTAAAAAATCTGTTGGCCATGGAACCTGAGCAGCAGAAAAATGTAAGACAACCGGGTATCCCGGTTCCTGATTCTACAGGCGGTGAGCTTTATTATTGGATCAGAGATGCAAAATCTACCTATGCCGGTAAAAAGGTTTCCTGGTTGATCAAAGCGGATGATGCTACCAAGTATCCTGTAATCAAGAATGTGCTTGAAGCCTTTAAACGTAATGATATCAACAAATTCCAGTTGGTAACAAAATTCCGTGATGCCCCTATAGGGACGCCATTGTGGAATACAAGGCAAAACCAGATAGGAGCAGGCAAAAAGTAGCTTATCAGTTAGTTTAACAGTAAATTTTATTTTGTTAATATCAAAAACATAATCATATGGCAGCGATAGAAGAAGGCGGTGGTGGTGGTCATAAAGGCCCGGGCGTCAAAAAAGCCAAAAAACTCTCTACCAGGGTGGATATGACCCCAATGGTGGATCTTGGCTTTCTGTTGATCACTTTCTTTATCTTCTCCACAACCATGGCTCAGCCTACGGCAATGCAATTGATCATGCCGAAAGATACTGAGAAACCGGAAGAGCAGACTAAAGTAAAGGCCTCAGGAGCACTGACTATCATGCTTGGAAAAAAGGATGGACTGTATTATTATGAGGGAGATGATCCTACCAAGATACAGGCTACTGATTATAAAAAGATCAGGGACGTGATCATACAGAAAAAGAAAAATACCAAACCTGAAGACTTTGTGGTGGTAATTAAGCCCAATGACGAGTCGAATTATCAGAATGTGGTAGCTATTCTTGACGAAATGTCTATTAATGAGGTGAAGAAATTTGCAATGGTAAATATTTCACCGGTTGAAAACGAGCTGTTGGTAGCTACAGAAAAGGCCAACGGAATCTAATAAATAATTTGTGGAATCATTGCCGGTTCCGCATCTTATGTCATAATCAAAAAAGTTATTATGGAAGGAAATAAAATATTAAATGCCAGTCTTCTCGACATCATCTTTGATGGTCGTAACAAGACGTATGGTGCTTATGAGCTTCGCTCAAAGTACACATCACGGCTTTGGCGGGCATTGCTTATCACCGCTGCTTTGGCCCTTCTGATCATGATCATTTCAGTTTTGTCTGCAAAGCTGGAAGGACCCAGGAATGCCAAGCAGATACAGGTGAAGGAAGTAGAGATGGTTGATGTGAAGCAGGAACAACCTGTTGAGCCGCCTCCGCCTCCGCCCCCCAAGCCACCAGATCCGCCAAAGATAGAAATGGCGAAATTTACTCCTCCCAAAGTAGTGAAAGATGAGGAAGTAAAACCCGAGGAAGAAATGAAGGAAGTAGAAGAACTTAAGGATGTTGCCATCAGCACTGTAAACCAGGAAGGACAAAAAGACCTTGGTATAGTTGCTCCGCCGGTAGAAGATAAGGGTGGTGTGGTAGCAGCGCCCAAGCAGGATGATGAAGATAAGGTATTCCAGAAAGTGGAAATTGAAGCCCAGTTCCCCGGTGGTGAAAAAGCATGGACAAAATATATTTCCAGGGAAATCAACAGGTATATTGACGAGCTGCAGGAAGCCGGTAAAGCGGGTACCTGCCTGGTACAGTTTATCGTGGATAAAGAAGGAAATATCAGTGACGTGGAAGCGCTAACCATGAAAGGAACAAAGCTGGCTGAGATCTGTGTAAATGCGATCAGGAAAGGTCCCAAATGGACCCCTGCAGAGCAGAATGGACGTAAAGTAAAAGCTTACCGTAAGCAGCCTGTTACATTCCAGATTGCAGAAGAATAAATTTCCAGGTATTAAACAATTGTAAGATCCCCTCACACCAGAGGGGATTTTTTTATGCGTTGTGAAAAGTGAAGTGTCAGACGTGAGAGTCGGCGCTGCTCTTATTGCTATTGAAGCCTTCTGCTGAGGTAAATTATGAAGGGCCTAAGCGACCCCGGACGAAATAGGATGAGGAGTAGGGACAAATTGGTATATATTGCAAATTCAACGTCATCGCCGCCATGATTGAGGCGCGCCTGTCCGGTCAATTTGAAATGCGCCCCCTTAAAACCTGCCTGGAATATTTGTGTAATTTTGTTGCATTCATGAATGATAATCCGTAAAGAAGAAGTTTAACCCGAATGAAGTAAAATCCTTCCGGAATTTAAAATAAGAAATATGGGTACATATATAGTAAAAGCATTTGGCACGGAAGCCCCCGAGGCAGCTTTAAAGCAAATGAATATTGATCGCCGTGAAGTAACTGAAAAAGACGTTGAGATTGATATCCTGTATTGCGGCGTCTGCCATTCCGACCTGCACACGGCGAGAAACGAATGGCATGGAACCCTCTACCCGAATGTTCCCGGGCACGAAATAGTAGGGAGGATTACCAAAGCAGGTAATGGCGTTACTAAATTTAAAGCGGGCGATCTGGCAGCCGTTGGTTGCATGGTAGACAGTTGTCGTGAATGCGAGCAATGCAGAAAAGGCAGCGAGCAATACTGTGAAAAAGGGAATATCCAGACCTATAACGGGAGGGATAAGCACTTGAACAGGCAGACTTTTGGAGGGTACTCCGAGCGTGTTGTTGTGGACGAAGATTTTGTTTTACGCGTTCCGGAAAACCTGGAGTTGTCAGCCGTAGCGCCGTTGCTTTGCGCTGGCATTACTACCTGGTCGCCGTTGAAGCACTGGAACGCCGGCCCGGGAATGAAGGTAGGTATTGTAGGCATTGGTGGTCTGGGACACATGGGCGTGAAGCTGGCTAAAGCAATGGGCGCTTATGTGGTAGTGCTTACCACCTCCCCGTCAAAAGCAGATGATGCAAAACGGCTGGGAGCCGATGAAGTGATCCTGTCAACCGATAAAGCGCAAATGAAAGCGGCGGCTAACACCCTGCATTTTATAGTGGATTGTGTATCGGCGCAGCACGACGTGAATGCATATCTGAAGCTCCTGAAAGTAGATGGCACGCTGGCATTAGTGGGCGCCCCGGAGCACCCGCTGCCTGTTGCACCGTTCAGCCTCATCCCTGCCCGTAAAAATTTTGCAGGTTCCACTATCGGAAGCATTGCAGAAACACAGGAAATGCTTGATTTTTGCGGTAAGCATAATATAACCGCAGATATTGAACTGATCAGGATACAGGATATTAACAACGCTTACGACCGCCTGCTGAAAGGCGATGTAAAATATCGCTTTGTCATTGATATGTCGAGCCTGAAAAACTAAGGCGTAGTTATTTTTTATAAGGAATAATCAAAAAGCACGGTGTTTTGCAAAGTTTCTCTCTCCGTAACGTCCTGCATTATCAGCGGCGCTTTTTCAATAATATCGCCCGGTTTGAAATAGTCCTTTGCAAATACACCTGTGCCATAGATCCCGCTTTGCCCGTTTCGATCGTCAGTGACTTTGTAGTATGGTTCTTTATAAAAGGATCATTTCAGATAATCGCCCGGAAAACTTCCGAATGTGCAAGTAACAGCTTCTGATTCCGGTGGCTTCCCCATTGGTTTGTTTTAACTACCCGCTTTATTTACCGCACAACAATAGCATTGCCTGACGAATTAAGTACTGTATTGCCTAAAGTAACAGGCACTCCGTTTTTCCAGTATTTGGCTACATTATAGGTCCCATTGCTTTCCCATCCCGATACATACACATCATTGTCAAAAACTGCAATGCCTGTAGCGCCAGATGATGCTGTTGATAATTTTACAGGCTCCCCGTTTTTCCAGTATTTAGCAAAAGTTAACCCGCCACCATAATAATCCTCTTGTTCATATCCTGCCACATATACATCGCTTCCTGCCACGAAAACGGCTGTGCCAACGCCTACTGAAGCAGTACCTTCGGTTAATGTTGCAGCATTTCCGTTTTTCCAGATGGTAGCCATAGCCAACCCGGATGTTGCATTGTTTTGAGAGCCTGCCACATACTCATCGTTACCATTTATGAAAACAGCGTTGGCAAAACAATGCTTATCATTATTGGGTATGGTATTGGCCGGTATTATCCCGTTTGTAAATTCCCAGGGCGAAAATCTTCCCTGGGAGTTGCGATAACTTCCAACAGCATGAATATTGTTGTCATTTACATAAATACCTGTGCAGGAGCCATTACCGGTAACAATTTTTGATATAATGGGGTCATTGACGTCTACAGTTGTACCCGTTCCGTCTTTCCAGTATCGGGGAAGGTCGAATCCATTGATAATTTCCCAACCGCCAACATGCACATCATTGCCGTTTACAGAAATGGTATTGGCAGCAGATTCATTGGCGCCAAGGGTGGTTTTAGTGCCGTTTTTCCAGTAGTTAGCCAATTGTAAGTTGTTGATCCTTTCCTTTCCTGCTGCATATATGTCATCGCCATTTACAAAAATGGAAGTCAACGCCGATTCTTCTGTGCTTAGCGTAACAGCGGCGCTGTTTTTCCAATAAGTAGCTAAAGCGTAGGCACTATTATTTTGGGAGCCGGCCACAAATACATCGGGTACATAAATAATGTTGCCGCCGGTTATAGCCTGGCTGCCTGTTTTTATTTTTACTTCTCCCCTGGATGCTCCCACGGCAGGAACAATTACCTTCAGTTCTGAAGTGGTAGCTGATTGCACGGTGGCAGCCACACCATTAATAGTAACTGTATTATTGAGGGTTGTAGCGGAAAAATTGCTGCCCTTGATGATAAGGGTGTCGCCATAATGCAACGTGGTGTTAGATAAAGAGCTTACTTTAAGCGCGGTATCCTTCGGTGTCGGATCATCAACGGGAGCGCTATTATCTTTTTTGCAGGAAGACAATACAAGCAGAAACAGCATAAATGCTATATTCATTGCTGTCCTAAAGATGTTGTATTTTGTTGTTCTCATACAGGTTGAAACTTTTCACTTTGAAAGAAATATTACGATATAAAAGTAGATTAGGCTGAAGACCGTGGCAATCATTAAAAAAGATGATTTTGAAATGCCTGTATTTTAGGAATCGTGTAAACTCATCAATAATAACCGCGCAAATTTATCAATAGAATTCGTGTAATTTCATTACAAAGTAAAAAGCTGGCGGTCTTTATAAAAGGGGGACAGCGAAATAAAAGTATATTTAGAGACAGATCCCCGCAATCATAGAAAAACAATTGATTGCTCAAAAAATCATTAAAAAAGATGAGAAAAAACAGTGACTGTCGCGTTTAATTTGCAACTGATGATCAAAAGGATATTCATACCATTTGCGTGTTTGTTATTTTTTAGTCTTTGTGCTAAAGCACAGGCGCTTTTAAATAAAGACAGTCTGCTAAAAAAAATAGATACAGCAAAGGATGACAGCACGAAAGTAAATTTATATTATAAGCTTGCCGAACAATACTTCAAGCAAGACCTGGCACTATCTGAAAAATATGGCTTGCTGGGTTTAGCTTTAAGCAAAAAAATAAAATACCACCAGGGTGTTTTAGACTATTATACCAATTATTCCAATATTTTAAATATCAAAGGCGATTTTGACTCTACACTTGTTATTGATATGGAAGCATTGAATTATGCTAAACATTATGCAGACTCTGCAGAAATAGGCCGTACCATGCTAAATGTTGGTGTAGCTTACCTTCATTTGCAAGATCAGGAAAATGCCTTGAGCTATATTGAAGAGGCGAAAGATATTTTAAACAGAAACGGCGTTTATGAATTTGAGGCTCACACTTTAAATCTTCTCCAATATTTGTATCATTCTATGCACCAATATCGCAAGGGGGTAAATGCCGGTTTAGAAGCTGTATCTATTTTTGAAAAATCACAGGACAAAACCCACCTGCAACAAACATACAACAATTTAGGTTTGAATTATATCCAGTTACTCAAATACGATTCCGCCAAATACTTTTTGAATAAAGCCGGAATACTCGCAAGCGAATTAAATGACAACCAGGTGCTCATCACAACCAATCTGAATTATGCATTAATAGCGCTTAAGCAATACAAGGTTGACAGTTTAAAAGTATACTTAGATAAGGCGATGAATCTTTCCCGTACATATAATGCAGGCGAGTATAAAGGATTGGCTTATTATGGTGAGGCGTATTATTATCTATTTAAAAAAGATTACACTAAGGCAAAATTGATGGTGGATTCAGCAATCCTGTTAGTGGATAAATATAATATGCGCGATGTAAAGCAAAAGATATATGCAGTACAATCCGCCTTATATTATGCGATGCGGGACAGCAAAATGGGGTATTATTATTTCGACCAATACGAATTATTGAATGATAGCGTCCGAAATGAATCTATTATTAAAAACACTATTAGTATTGAAAAAAAATATGAAACCCCAAAAAAAGAAGCGCAAATAAGACTACAGCAGTCGCAGCTTAAACAAAAATCTCTCCTTAATTATTTTTTGATTGGAAGTGCCATTGCATTGCTTGCCATTCTGGGGCTAAGCTTCCGGAACTATAGGAGCCGGCAAAAGCTGCAGCAGGCAAGGATAGATGAATTGGAAACTGAAAAACAACTCACCGCTACGGAAGCAGTGCTGAAAGGCGAAGAGCAGGAACGTACCCGCCTGGCAAAAGATCTGCATGACGGATTAGGAGGCATGCTGAGTGGCATTAAATACTCACTAAGCAACATGAAGGGAAATCTAATTATGACGCCTGATAATGCACAGGCTTTTGAGCGCAGCATTGACATGCTGGACAGCTCTATTAAAGAAATGCGCCGTGTGGCACACAATATGATGCCGGAGATACTGGTACGATACGGGCTGGATACCGCATTGAAGGATTTTTGCAATGAAATTGACCGTAGCGGCGTGATCCGTACCAGTTACCAGTCTATAGGCATGGACAAAGTAGAATTAGAACAAACTGCATCTGTTACCATCTACCGCATTGTGCAGGAACTGGTGAATAACGTTATTAAACATGCCCGGGCAAAAACTGCGCTGGTGCAATTGCATTATTCCGGACAGGAAAAATTATTAGCTGTTACGGTGGAGGACGATGGCAAGGGCTTTGATGCTGTGATGCTGGAACGATCGGATGGGATTGGGTGGAGCAATATCCGGAACAGGGTGGAGTTTTTAAAAGGAAAAATTGACATTAAATCAGCTCCTGGTAAGGGCACTTCTGTACTTATTGAAATAGGTATGTAATTTTTTTGCATTTTTGATTTCTTAATGAAAGCAAGCGTATTTATAGTAGATGACCATTATATGGTGATTGAAGGTATTCGCTCATTATTGCAAAATGAAAAGGGTATTGAATGGATGGGCCATGCCACCACTGCCATATCCTGCCTCAGTTTTCTGAAACAACAACAGCCTGATATTATACTGATGGATATCAACCTGCCTGATATGAGCGGCATTGATCTGTGTAAAGCCGTAAGGCAGCAATACCCTTCGGTGTTTGTGCTGGGATTAAGCACGTTCAACCAGCAGGCTGTTATCCGCAATATGACGGACAATGGTGCATCGGGCTATGTATTGAAGAACGCAGATAAGGCTGAGTTAATGAATGCTATCACTACCGTACTGGCAGGCAAAACTTATTTTAGCCAGGAGGCAGCGGCTGCGCTCAGCGAAGCCACTCAGGAAATGCCTTTGATCACAAGGCGGGAAAAAGAAGTATTGCAACTGATCGCCGGAGGATTAACCAATACAGAAATAGCAGAGCGGCTTTTTATCAGCATTCCTACAGTCAATACCCATCGTAAAAGCCTGCTCGAAAAATTTGATGCGAAAAATACCGCGATCCTCATCAGCAAAGCCACCAGGCAGGGAATAATATAGCATAAGCTTACCGGTTTTTCTTAAAAGATCATTACACGCGATTACAAAAAAATCAGCCCCTGTAGAAACTGGAGCTGAAACCAAAACTCACTGCTATAAGAGCCCGTCCGGATATGAATATATCATCTAATTGCAGTTGTTCACCGGTTTTCCCGGAGGGATGGGAACAATATGCCGCAGGCAGGATCAGGAGACCTATCTTTACCGGGATTTTTAAAGGACACACAAATGAAAAAAGAATACTATAAACTTTTCTTTTTGACTGTAACAACTGTTTTTTTACAGCTTATTAAATTAAACGCTCAGCAGATAAATAGCGCCAAACCTAATTTTATTATTATCCTGACCGATGATCAGGGCTATGGAGATCTGAGCACTTATGGCAATCCAACCATTCATACACCAAATATAGACCGGATGGCGGCTGAAGGGCAAAAGTGGACAAACTTTTATGTTGCTGCTAACGTTTGCACCCCTTCACGGGCAGGGTTACTGACCGGCAGGCTGCCTATCAGAAGCGGGATGGCGGGGACTGCAAATCACCGTGTATTATTCCCTGGTTCAAAGGGAGGATTACCGGCAAACGAGCTGACAATTGCAGAGCTGTTAAAACAGAACGGCTATTATACAGCCCATATTGGAAAATGGCACCTGGGCAGCCAGCCGCAATACCTGCCAACCCACAACGGATTTGATTATTACTTTGGTATTCCCTATAGCAACGATATGGATCTTATAGATTCGGTACCTTACCCAAAGGCGATTGCCGAGCCCAAAAATGAGTATTTCCGGGTGCCTTTAATGCGTAATGAATCTGTAATTGAGCGGCCTGCTGTACAAAACACATTAACAGAACGCTATACCAGGGAAGCCGTTTCGGTTATTGAAAAAAATAAGAACCGCCCGTTCTTTTTATATTTTGCTCATAATATGCCTCATGTTCCTTTGTTTCCCAATGCCAGGTTCAAAGGCAGGAGCAAAAGGGGCACTTATGGTGATATTATAGAGGAAATTGACTGGAGCGTTGGCCAGGTATTGAAGGCTTTAAAAGATAACGGGCTGGATAAAAACACCTGTGTTGTTTTCATAAGCGATAACGGTCCCTGGAAGCTTTTTAAAGAACTGGGAGGATCTTCCGGTCCCTTGTTTGGAGCAAAGGGCAACAGTTATGAAGGAGGAGTGAGGGTCCCTGCCATATTCTGGGGCAGGGGGCTTGTGGCGCCACGATTTGTTGCCGAGCCTGGAAGTACACTCGATATTTTACCAACCTTTTTATCTCTTGCCGGAGGTAAATTGCCGCAGGACCGTATTTTGGACGGCTATGATCTTAGCGGTGTATTAAGAGGTAAACAGGAGAAAAGCCCGAGAGATGAATTTTACTACTATCATGCAGATGTTCTGGCGGGCGTTAGAAAGGGACCTTATAAGTTATTATTCTATAGCTCCAACTCTATCGGATATCCTGCGGACTTTAAAAAGCTGGATACGCCTGCATTGTTTAATCTTGATGAAGATATTTCAGAATCGAACAACATTGCATCAAAGCATCCTGAGGTCGTTAAAGCATTAGAGCTGCTGGCTGAAAAGCATTCAGCCACGGTTGAAAAAGTTGAAGATCAGTTATCAAAATGACCAGAAGTGGGCAACTTGTTGATTCTCAATGTTTTTTATCTTGTTTTGCTTAAGTAAACGATAAGGGCGGAGAGACAGGGATTCGAACCCTGGGTACAGTTGCCCGTACAACGGTTTTCGAGACCGTCCCATTCAACCACTCTGGCATCTCTCCATTGTGGGTGCAAGGTTACATATTCAAAAGGAAAATCACAAAAGGATTATTCATCCGTATCCTCGTCGGTCTCATAATCGCCAAAAGCATTGAAAAGCTTTTTAGCCTGGTAAATATTGCGGTTGTATCTGTTGCCGAGGATAATGACAGTAGCTGAATCCTGTATGAGGCGAGCGAATACCGTATTGTTGCCATGCCACCAGCCGTTGTGGTAGATGATTTTATCTTTATTGGGATATTCCAGCATGCGCCAGCCCAGCCCGTAATTTTTTATTCCTTTTTTCTCATGGCTGTAGCCGGTATACGCTGAATCAAGGGTTTCCGGTTTGAACATATTGCCATAGCTGAGCGCTGACTCCCATTTCAGGAGGTCGCGCACAGTACTATATACGTTCTTATCACCATACACTGCGTCAAGAAAAGTAAATTGTTCCTGTTTGTTCTTGTAATTGTAGGAGGGGAGCGACCTTGCGGAATCAGCCATAGTAAAAACATAGCTATTGGTCATGCCAATTGGGGCAAAGAAATTTTCATAAATGAATTGGGGGTAAGGTATGCCGCTCACTTTTTCAATAATAAGCGCAAGCAATGCATAATTGGTATTGCAATAGTGGAATGAACGGTCCGGCGCCGCTACCTGCAGCCTTTTTTTGTTTTGAACCAGGAACTGCAGCACATCCGTATTATATACTATCTTGTTCCTGCTCCAGCCCAGTTGTTCCATTACATGCACATAGTTGGGAAGACCGCTGCGGTGGTTCAGCAGTGTTTTTATGGTTACGCCTTTATAGGGGAAACCGATAAGGTATTTGGATACTTCGTCATGAATATCAAGCTTGCCTTCCTCCCATAATTTCAGGGTTGCCATAGCTGTAAATGTCTTGGAAACTGAAGCCAGGTGCAAGGGGCTGTCGGCGGTAATAGCGTCTTCCGTACCGATGTGGGCATGTCCTGCATATTTTTCAAAAATGACCTCTCCTTTTTTTGCTACGAGAAATTCTCCGCTGAAATGGCTTTTTTCCAGCACATTCTCGTAAAAGGCGGCAGCAGTATTGTAATAATGCTCAAATTCAGCTTTGGGCACGGCAGAAAGCGGTTGTGCAGCAGAGTCAACTTTTGTTGCCGGTACTGTTTTGTCCTTTTTTTTAATAGTGGAATAGTAGCACCCGGACGTATACAGCGCTACTAACAATACAGGATATAATAACTTTCTCATATTGGATTTAATTGCAAAAGAACGCTGAAACGCAATTACTTATTATTTTTGCGCCAATTTTACAATAAAATTATGAGCGACAAAAAACGGACCAGTTATCCAAAAGAGAAAATTAATATCCTGTTATTGGAAAATATCAGCGATCTCGCGGTAGAGAATTTTAAAAAAGCAGGATATAGCTCAGTCAGGAAAATTACCGGTGCAATGCCCGAAGAAGAGCTGGCAAAGCAGGTGAAGAATGTGCATTTATTAGGTATTCGCTCCAAGTCCCAGATCACCCCAACTATATTGCAGGCGGCTTCCAAATTACAGGCTATAGGATGTTTCTGTATAGGCGTAAACCAGGTAGATCTGAAGGAAGCAACTCGCCAGGGGGTAACAGTATTCAACGCCCCATATTCCAACACGCGCTCGGTAGCAGAGCTGGTAATAGCGCTTTCAGTGATGCTCATACGCCGTATACCGGATAAAAATAAAGCTGCCCAGGAAGGAAAATGGATGAAGGAATCCAAAGGTAGTTATGAGCTGAGAGGCAAAACCCTCGGGATCATCGGTTATGGTAATATTGGAGCCCAGGTGAGCGTGCTGGCGGAGGCATTCGGGATGAAAGTGATCTACTATGACATCGTTACCAAATTGCCATTGGGTAATGCACATCAATGTAAAACCATTAAAGAGGTTGTAGCGGAAGCTGATATTATAACGCTTCATGTGCCTGAAACCAGCCAGACAAAGAATATGATCAACGCAGCAGTCCTCAAAAACTTTAAGAAAGGAAGCATACTTATCAATTATGCCAGGGGAGAAGTCGTAGATCTTGATGCATTGCGCAATGTGCTACAAAGCGGGCAGTTATCCGGTGCCGCTATTGATGTATTTCCTGTAGAGCCGGAAAAGAATGGCGACGTTTTTACCTCTCCGCTGCAGGGATTGCCTAATGTTATTCTTACTCCGCATATAGGAGGCTCTACGGAAGAAGCGCAGGCAAATATTGGTGAAGATGTAAGTGTAAAGCTGATTAACTTTCTTGAAACAGGCTCTACCACCGGGTCCCATACTGTTCCTGAGCTGGCATTGCCTTTACAGGAAGGGACACACCGTATCCTGCATATTCACAAAAATGTGCCTGGCGTATTGTCTCAGATCAATACACTGCTGTCGGGGCATAATATCAATATCCTGGGTCAATACCTGAAAACAAATGACAATATAGGTTATGTGGTACTGGATGTAGATAAGCATTTGTCGAAAGAAGCGCTGGAGCTACTGAAAGGAATTAAGGAAACTATCAAGGCGCGGATGTTGTATTAGTGCCAGATCTGTCAAATTATATCTCCGGGTTATCGTGAGACGTGAGAGGTAAGTGCCTTTCACGTCTCACTTCTCATGTTTGTCTTTTCCCCATTCACTTTACAACAGCTTTCCTCATTATCTTTGCGCCATGCTTAAAGAAAAGATAAAAGCGCTTGCGGCAGAGTACAGTCCCGAACTGGTAGAGATGCGTCGTCATATTCATGCCCATCCGGAGCTGAGCTATAAAGAATTTGAAACTTCAGCGCTGGTACAGAAGCACCTGTCTGCTTTGGGTATTCCCTACGAAGTGAAAGCCACTACAGGAGTAGTAGGCCTGCTCGAAGGTAAAAACCCGGGCAAAAGGATAGTTGCCCTGCGGGCTGATATGGATGCTTTACCTATACAGGAAGAGAATGACATTCCCTATAAATCTCAAAATGCGGGTGTGATGCATGCCTGCGGGCACGATGCCCATACCACCTGTTTGCTGGGTGCTACCAGGATCCTTCATCAACTGAAGGATGAATGGGAGGGAACGGTTAAATTGATATTCCAGCCGGGAGAAGAAAAAAATCCCGGAGGCGCAAGCCTGCTGATCAAAGAAGGCGCTTTGGAGAATCCCCGCCCTTCGGCTATACTTGGGCTGCATGTTCACCCCCAACTGGAGGTAGGAAAATACCGTTTCAGGGGCGGGAAGATCATGGCCAGCGCCGACGAAATTTATATCACTATCAAAGGCAAAGGCGGGCATGCCGCTGCGCCGCAGCAGGCTGTGGATACTATACTGATCGCTTCGCAGCTTGTAGTGGCATTACAGCAGATCATCAGCCGCAACCGCAATCCTTTTAATCCGTCTGTACTATCCATTACTTCATTCCAGGGTGGCTATACTACAAATGTCATTCCCAGTGAAGTGAAGCTTATGGGTACCTTCAGGGCAATGGATGAAACCTGGCGGTTTGAAGCGCATGAGCTTATCCGTAAGCTCTCTACAGAACTGGTGCACAGTATGGGTGCAGAAATTGACCTCACCATTGACGTAGGGTATCCCTGCGTATACAACAATGAAAAGCTTAATGATCTGGCAGCATCCGGCGCCGCTGAATTTGCCGGTGCTGATAATATAGAAGAATCAGAATTGAGAATGGGCGCTGAAGATTTTGGATATTATTCCCAGGTGATCCCGGGATGCTTCTATCGCCTTGGTGCAGGTAATGTTGCCAAAGGGATAACCTCAGGCGTGCATACTCCTACTTTTAATATAGATGAGAAGGCGCTTGAGCTGGGAGCAGGTATGATGGCCTGGCTGGGCGCTACTGTTGACCTGGGAAAAGCTTGAAAAGGTTTCAGGTTACAAGACAAGAGGCTTCGGTTACAGGTTGTTTTCACGTTTGACGTCTTTCGTTTCACATTGACATTCACTTCTCACGTTTCAGTTCTCACCATTTTTTTCCTGCTGTGATATCAAATACCGTCGCAACAACCGGAAGCTCAGCACTACATTGATCACGATCCCTATACTGAAGATCAAAGAAATTACTCCAACGATCCGTACCGCTTTGACAAGGTTAAAGCCTTCGGGCTTGAAGGGAAGCTCTACCTGCTTTATGGCCTCTTCCGCATTTTGAATGATAACTGCCGCGTTGCCTATATTCAGCATTGCAAAAAACAGCGCCATAAAACCTACGAGCCGGATGCCTGATGAGGTTTGCGAGCTTAAGGGAATATCAGGGTTTGTGATGCTTTTTTTTAATTGAAGGGTTGCATAGCTGTGCAGCACTATTGAGCCGGTAAGCACAACTGATATCAGCATGAGCATAACATTAGGCGCTATCAGCATACTGAACAACCCGCCTAACACCAGAATGCCTCCGATGATAAGATTGATCCATGATAGTATGGTCGCTGTTTTTAAGGCTGTTTTCATGAAAATATATTTGCGTTACTGATCTTTTAAAATAAGCGACAGCTCTTCCAGTTGTTTTACATCAATAGAAGATGGCGCGTCGAGCATCACATCGCGCCCGCTGTTGTTTTTGGGGAAGGCAATAAAATCACGGATACTTTCACTCCCTCCCAGGATAGCGCAGAGCCTGTCGAAGCCAAAGGCAATACCGCCATGAGGCGGAGCGCCGTATTCAAAAGCACCCAGCAGGAAGCCGAATTTATGTAATGCTTCGTCATGGCTCATGCCAAGCGCGGTGAACATTTTTTCCTGCAGGCTGCGCTGGAATATCCTGATAGAACCACCTCCTATTTCATTCCCATTGAGCACCATATCATACGCATTGGCTTTTATGGAAGCATAAGGATGTGCAAGGTAACTGGCAGCATCTTTTATTTCGGGCGACGTGCTTATCATGATGTCAATATCAGACGGTTTGGGTGAAGTGAACGGATGGTGCCTTGCTACCCACCGGTTGTCTTCTTCGCTGTATTCGAAAAGCGGGAAATCGAGCACCCAAAGCAGTTTAAATTCATTGTCTTTTCTTAACCCGAGTCTTTTTCCCATTTCAAGCCTCAGCTCACTCATCGCCTTACGGGTGCGTTCTTCTGTACCGGCAAGGATAAGCACCAGGTCTCCGGGCGACGCTGCAGCAGCATTAAGTATACTTTTGAGCTGTGCCTCGTTATAAAACTTATCAAAGCTGCTTTTTACAGTGCCGTCGGCAGCATATTTGATAAAGGCAAGTCCCTTCATGCCGATCTGCGGGCGCTTAACCCAGTCTGTTAGCTCATCGGTTTGTTTACGGCTATATTCACTGCATCCCGGAACGGATATAGCTACTACAGTTTCTGCATCATCAAATACTTTGAAGCCCTGAGGTAAGCCTTCGGCTAAATCCGGTTGTTTGGAAGGAAAAGCATAGCCGGGAAACTTAAGGTTGGCTATTTTCATGCCAAAGCGAATGTCGGGCTTATCATTACCATATTGCCACATGGCATCCTCCCAAGACATGCGCTCTACTTTTTCGGTATATGCAATGCCTTTTACTTCTTCAAAAATATATTTGATAAGCCCTTCAAACATTTCAAGGATATCTTCCTGCTCCACAAAGCTCATTTCGCAGTCTATCTGTGTAAACTCAGGTTGGCGGTCGGCGCGCAGATCTTCATCGCGAAAACATTTTACGATCTGGTAATACCTGTCGTAACCGCTTACCATCAGCAGTTGCTTAAATGTTTGCGGGCTTTGGGGAAGGGCATAGAACTGTCCTTCATTCATACGGGAGGGCACTACAAAGTCGCGTGCTCCTTCAGGCGTGGACTTGATGAGGAATGGCGTTTCAATATCCATAAAGCCCTGACCGTGCAGGTAGTTCCTGGCGGCCCGGTTAACAGCATAGCGAAGCTCAAGATTCTTCTTTACCGCATTGCGGCGCAGGTCAAGATACCTGTATTTCATGCGGATATCATCTCCGCCATCTGTATCATCCTGTATAGTGAAAGGAGGAGTTGCAGATTTGTTGAGCACAGTGTAAGAGGTCGCATTCACTTCAATATCGCCGGTGGCTAATGCGGGATTTTTGCTGCTGCGCTCCTGTACAGTGCCGGTAACCTGCAGCACAAATTCTCTCCCCAGAGGATTTTCTTCCAGTTGTTTTGTTAATGCTTCTCCCAAAAGCAACTGAGTAATGCCATAGCGGTCGCGCAGGTCAACAAAAGTAATGGCACCGAATTTCCTGATAGTTTGCACCCAGCCGGCAAGGGTGGTTTGTATGCCGCTGTCCTGTAGTCTTAATGCTCCGCAGGTATGTGTCCTGTACATTGCTGTGTTTTTTAAGGAACGCAAAGGTAAATGAAATGTGTTGATTGGGGAGATAGAATATAGACGCTTGCTTAGCTCCGGGGCGCTTCCTGCACCTGCTTTACCGCAACTTCCATTTCCCTTTGCATTTTTTGCCTGAATCTTTTACTCGGTGCGAGAAAAATATAATAGTAAGCAAGGATCATTAAGCCTGTGCCAAAAGGGATCAATGCCAGGCGACGGGTACCGAATTTTCCTTCATCCCAGCCATAAAATTCCCCAATCATCCAGAGGCAGTTGGCGGTTATCCACAATACTACGGCAAGATTGTGCAGCAGTTCTGCAGTAATTCTCCTGGTTTGCCAGGTAATAAGGATAGCTACGGTAAGGGTGGGCACAATCATAATTAACCCGGCAACTCTGAGGTTCAGCGCCCAGCAAATATCTTTCAGCAGCCATAGGAGAATATGCAGATTTTCAATACGCCTGAATTTTGCCGGGATACAATACACCTGATCGTCGTTCATACCAAGAAAATGAAAATGAATAATGGCGATGCCTGAAGGCATTAAGCGCTCAAAAATAAAATACTGCTTTCATTTTTCATGTATAAACTGTACTTTTCGGCTAACTAAGTTTGCTGATGACGCTAAAGAAAATTTTTTTCAGCTATTCAAGGGTTGATGGCGCCGACTTTTCGTTGCGGCTGGCGCAAGACCTTAAAAATGCCGGCTTCAATGTATGGATAGACCAGCAGGATATCAGGGCAGGGAGTGAATGGGATCTCGAAATAGAAAAAGCGCTTGAAACCTGCGACTGCCTTCTTTTTATTGAGTCTGAGAAATCGGTAGTATCTAATAATGTTCTGGACGAAGTGTATTATGCCCTGGATCACCAGAAAAAGGTTATCCCGGTGATTTACCACGACAGTAAAACTCCCTACCGGCTGCAGAGACTGCAGCATGTGGATTTCAGCAAAAATTATGATGAGGGGCTGGCATCCCTGATCAGGGAATTAAAAGGAAATTTTCGATTACAACCTGTATTAAGTACAGCGCCCGTATCTTCATCACCTCAAAGGGTAAAGTATATTTATTTTGCAGGCGGACTCTTCCTTATAGCTGCAGTAGCGCTGGTATTGTTGTTTTTGAAGAAAAGCGATCGTGTCTCTATCGGTGAATCTCACTTTACTGATAAGGAAAGTATAGAAAAAGATACAACTCTCTACAGAGAACAAAGCCGGATAGCGACTGATGAGGCAACTAATACTATTGAACACTCACTCCAAAAACAAGTAACTAAAGGCCTTGGGAAAGACAATAATATCGGAGATGAAGGGATTTTAAGGAAAGAAGTTTTAGAAGGTGATTGGCGGCTGGTAAGTGTTGAGCCCAAGGTTGCTTCCCGGCGCGGATACCTGAAAATTGACGCTTTAGACGGTGATAAAATTGATATCAAAACTACTTCCCAGTTCTATTATACTAAAACCAACGATACTTCCTTCCTGAGCGTGTTTAATGTTATTGCAAATTGTACTTCGTGCACGCCGCAAGGTGAGATGAAGTTAAAGCCTGAAGATATTGCCGTAGGTTCTCAGACCTATAGCATACTAAAGCAGGATAAACCGGGTGTGGGAAAAGCAGGTGATACTGTAATGAGCGCCGGGTCAAATAAATCAATACGAGGGACTGTTTCGCTTCGCTTCACTGGTAAAAATACGGCAGCTATATCGGTGAGCTCAGGAAAGCCAGTTGAATTATCTTATGGGCTTATACTCCCTGCTTTCGTGTATACTTTCAGGTTTGAAAAGCTGGAGTAAGTGGTCTGCAGGTAGACCAGGAGCATAGTTTAAGAAATTATTTGCAGCACCAGAAGCCCTGTAGCGATAGCTGCAAAAAAGCTCACCAGCGTGCCGATGAGTACATATTCGGTAAGCCTTCTGTCCCGTGCCGTATTAAGCTCGCCAAACCTGAAAACAGATTTTGCTGCCAGTAAAAATCCGATCGCTTCCCATTGTTGTATCAGGATGAAGATAAAAATTAAAATCCGCTCCATCATACCGATTATCCTTCCTGCCTTTTCGAGCGTATCCTGACCGGCGCTATTAATGATTTCTGTTGAACCTTTTTGAACAGGCGCCGGTATCCATTTTGAAATAAAATTTTTGATAAAAAAAGAAGCTGGATGCAATAACACAAGTATTCCGGTAAGTATAGCGAGGCACTTTGTATTGCTCAGGAATGCTATGCTGATCATACTACCTGTTGTATATTTCCATACTATTCCTATAACGGCAAGATGTAAGGCCTGGTCTGCAAAAAACCATGCTCTTTTAGTATGTTCCTTCTGGAACTGAAGCTTGATCCCGTCAATAATGCAATGAGTGACTGCAATAAAAGCTGCCTGCTTCCAGTACAGCCAGCTTGTCGTAATCAGGAGCACCAGTATGCCATGAATGATGCAGTGGAGGTACAGGTATACCGATCTCCATTTATGTTTTTCTTTATCAATAATCCATCTGTATGACTGTAGAAAGAAATCTCCGATAAAGTGTGCAAGCAATAGCTGTAATAAAAAGGTCATGGTATTTTCATTGTTTGTGTTAGCATATACCGGTAAAAGGCTTCCATATCCATTATCTCATCATATCTTGCTCTTTTACGCCGTTCACTTACCGATGATTGTGTGATCTTCATTTTTCTCCCGATATCTTTCTGCGGCAGGTTGGGATATTTAAGCATAGTTGCAATAAATGAAGCAGATGTTACAGACCACGTATCTATTGTTATGCAGGCAAGCGAAAGCATAGTGTTCATAGTATAGTCAAACTCGGACCATGGAGAAGCGATCATTATGGTTTGCCTGGATGTTTTCAATTTTTCGAAAGCCTCACCGGATCGTACAAATACATCGCCATTGGCTTCGGTGATCTTAGAAGCATTATATGTTTTTTCTCCTATGCCAACAGATATCCGAACATTCAGATTTTTGATGGCAGCTATCCTGGACTTTATTTTTAGAACCGCCATCACGGCCGCTTCCGGTTTCTTTATTTCGAGTTGAAAGCTGTCTCCCCTGAATATCTCCCAACTACGTGGTGTTTTACCATACTCATTTAGTTCCGACTTGAGTGTATTTAACCATGCTTTAGTCGTTTTGCTTTTTCTTGAATTAATAATATCTCCTGTTATTACGCTTGTCATTCCTGTAGTGATCTTTAATTTATATTTCGCTAAGCTAAAATACTAAAAATATGAATATCGGCTAAAAAGCCGATATTTTGAATTATCGGCTAAAAAGCCGATATTCTGAATTATCGGCTAAAAAGCCGATATTCTGATAACAGTACTTTCTGTGGGATAAAGAGTGCCAAGGATATTAAAGCTTCCTGTAGGAAAGGGATACGGAGAGCGATATTTATAGGAATCCCAGTTCCAGCCTGGCTTCTTCGCTCATCATCTCTTTAGTCCATGGAGGATCAAAAGTGAGATGAACATGCACATCTTTTACACCTTCAATGGCTTCTGTTTTTTGCTGCACTTCGGCAATAATATCTCCGGCCACAGGGCAGGCCGGCGCGGTAAGGGTCATAATGATCTTTACTTTTCCTTCCGCCTCTTCCACCTGCAGCTCATATACCAAACCCAACTCCCATATATTCACAGGAATCTCGGGGTCAAAAACTGTTTTTAAAACTTCTTCTGTTTTATCTCTGAGCGATTCCATTATATACATTTATTATTCTGAAAAGCTACGCTATATAGTTTCATTTGTTTCAACATAGATAGCAGACCGTTAGAACGCGTCATTGATAAATGACTTTTTAAACCGATCTCGTCAATAAAATATATAGGTGCATCAGCAATATCTTTAGGCGATTGACCTGAGAGCACCCGCACCATCATACTCACCAATCCCTTGGTGATAAGCGCATCACTGTCTGCCGTAAAGTATACTTTACCATCTTTGAGTGCTGCATGCAGCCACACTTTCGACTGGCATCCCCTGATGAGGTTTTCTTCTTTTTTGTATTGCTCATCAATCAGGGGGAGTTCCTTACCTAACTGAATAATATATTCATATTTCTCCGTCCAGTCGTTAAAAAAACTGAATTCTTCAATGATAGCGTCCTGTTGTTCTTTGATTGTCATACTGCAAAGTTCTACAACTTTGAGTTACCAATTTTGCTATTCCAGCATTTTCTTTGCTTTTGCTATCCCCTTTATCAGCTCATCTACTTCTTCCCTTGTGTTGTACACAGAGAAGGAAGCACGAACAGTGCCGGGAATATTGAAGCGTTCCATTAGAGGCTGAGTGCAGTGGTGACCGGTTCTTACAGCTATTCCCTGTTTATCGAGAATCTCTCCCATATCAAAAGGGTGTATATTGCCTACAAGAAAAGAAATTGCTCCTGCACGGTGTTTTGCATTACCTATGAACCGGAGCGATGGGATGGCTGAAAGCTTATCATAGGCATAGGCAATCAATTCCTCTTCTGCATGTTGCATATTGTTGATGCCTGTCTGCTGTATATAATCAATAGCAGCGCCCAGGGCAATGGCTCCCGACATATCAGGGGTGCCCGCTTCAAACTTGAAAGGAAGCTCGTTGTATGTTGTTTTAGCGAAGGTTACGTTTTTTATCATGTCGCCACCACCTTCATAGGGGGGGATTTCATTCAGCCAGTTTTCTTTACCATATAATATGCCTATGCCGGTTGGACCATACATTTTGTGGGAAGAAAACGCTATAAAATCCACATCAAGTTCCTGTACATCTACCGGCATATGCTGAATCGCCTGTGCGGCATCAAGTAACACAGGAATGTTTTTGGCGTGTGCCCTGCCGATAATATCCCTTACAGGATTTACTGTACCTAAGGTGTTTGAAACATAAGTAACTGCAACGATCTTCACTTTATCAGTCAGCAATTTTTCAAATGCATCCATGATCAGTTCACCATTATCATCAACAGGGATGACTTTCAGAGAAGCGTTCCTTTGTTCGCAGATCAGTTGCCAGGGTACAATATTGGAATGATGCTCCATCCCGGAGATCAATACTTCATCGCCTGAAGTAAGGAACGTTCTTCCGAACGAAGAAGCTACAAGGTTGATACTGTTGGTAGTGCCTTTGGTAAATATTATTTCGTGATCGTAAGCGGCGTTAATGTAAGCGGCGACTTTTTTTCTTGCCTGCTCATAAGCATCCGTTGCCTGCTGGCTCAGGAAATGCACGCCACGATGCACATTGCTGTTGTAAGTTTTGTAATATTCTTCCAGGCTTTTTAAAACCGGTAAAGGCTTCTGGGTAGTAGCCGCATTGTCAAAATATACCAGCGGCTTACCATAAACTTTAGTCTGCAGGATCGGGAAATCTTTTCTTATTTTCTCTATATCAAGTGCATGTGTGGGTATCGTATCACTGGTAGTCATACGCTTCTGACATTTTTTTTGTGATGAGCTTTTCTACATATTCTCTCACTGCAGGAATTTGTATCTTGTTGGTCACGTCAAATGCAAAAGCGTTCACAAGCAGATTACGTGCCGCGATCTCACCGATGCCTCTTGCTTTGAGATAGAACAGCGCTTCATTGTTGAAGCTGCCCACCGTAGAGCCATGACTGCATTTTACGTCATCAGCAAATATTTCAAGCTGCGGCTTGGAGTCTATGACCGCCTTATTGCTGAGCAGCATATTGTTGTTCTGCTGAAAGGCATTGGTTTTTTGAGCATCCTGGTGCACGTAAATTTTACCATTGAATACAGCTCTTGAATTATCCATCAGCACACCTTTGTACAGTTCGTTGCTCATACAATTTGGAAAAAGATGGTGAACGGATGTGTGATTGTCAACCAACTGATTGGCCCCTGTAAGGTAAAGCCCGTATAAATGGCTTTCCGTATTCGTTCCGTTGAGATCAAGGTGCAGGGTATTGCGTACAAAGTCTGCTCCCGGCAGGGTATAGGTGTAGTTGTTATATAAGCTGTCGCTGCTTTGGACGCATTGAGTAAAATTCACAAGGCGGACATTAGGCGCAGTGGTTTGCAGGTAATACTGGTCAAGCCGGGCATTTTCTGCAATATAAGCTTCCGTAACATTGTTAATGAATAACGGGCTTTTCCCTTTTACATATATTGATTCTACTACTTCTGTTTTACTGCCTTTATTAGCTATCACCAATATTCTTGGGTTTACAAAGACAGGATCTTCCGCATTGTATACGTGGATCAGATGAAGCGGCTTATCTGCGATTATATTTTTTGCTGTCTCTATCACCACCCCATTTTGAAATAATGCAGTATTGAGGGCTGCAAAAGCATTTTTTTCAAGGGAAATATATTTGGATAAATAGGATTTAAGACGGTCATCCTTAAGCGCTGCACGGAAGGGCGTAACTGTAATGCCCCGGATATTTACATCTTCATTCAGCATGCCATTTTTCAATACTATTTCATGCGCATCGAAAGAAGGAATACCATTTGACTTTTTTATGTCCTGCAATGTCGCAGCGCCCGGCTGCAGCGAATAGTCTTCTTTTAAAAAAGCGGCAATATTCGTAAATCGCCACTCCTCATTTTTGGTGGTAGGAAATCCCTGTGTGGAAAATGCTTCAAAAGCACGGGATCGCAGGTCCGACAACCATTGTTGCCCGCTGCCGGCGGTATTATTATAAAAAGATATTAACTGGTCGTATAGTGAAGTAGTGGTGATCATTATTCCCCGATTGCTTTATTCGTCAAATGGATTCTGAAGTAACAGGCTCTTTTATCCAGTCGTAACCCTTTTCTTCCAGTTCGAGCGCCAGTTCTTTTGTGCCCGACTTAACTATCCTGCCATCGTACAATACATGCACAAAGTCAGGAACAATATATTCAAGCAGGCGCTGATAGTGGGTAATTACAATAAAGGCATTCTTTTCAGAGCGCAACTTATTCACGCCATTGGCAACAATTCTCAGGGCGTCAATATCAAGCCCTGAGTCTGTTTCATCAAGGATGGAAAGTTTGGGATTGAGCATTGCCAACTGGAATATCTCATTCCTTTTCTTTTCTCCTCCCGAAAAGCCTTCATTGAGCGAACGATTGGTCAATTTGGCATCGAACTCCACCAGCTTCTGGTTTTCGCGGGTGAGCTTCAGAAATTCTTTGGCTTCCAGTGGTGGTTGATTGTGATATGCCCTGATCTCATTCAATGCTGTGCGTAAAAAATTTATATTGGATACGCCCGGTATCTCAACGGGATACTGAAAGGCCAGGAAAAGCCCTTCTCTCGCCCTGTCTTCGGGAGAGAGCTCCAGCAGGTCTTTACCGTCAAAGAGCACTTCTCCCCCGGTAACTTCATAATTTTCCCTGCCCGCTAAAACTGAAGCCAGCGAGCTTTTGCCGGAACCATTAGGTCCCATAATAGCATGCACTTCACCGGCATTTACCTGCAGGTTAATTCCTTTTAATATCTGCTTGTCCTCAACTGCCGCCTGTAGATTTTTAATGCTTAATAACATATTCTGGTCTGTGTTTCTGTTTTTGTACTTGAGAGTGTTTCTTTCTTATTATCGCAGCTTATCCAACACTACCCTCAAGTGAGATGGAAAGTAATTTTTGAGCTTCAACTGCAAACTCCATAGGCAGTTGATTCAATACCTCTTTGGCGTAGCCATTTACAATTAGAGCAACCGCTTTTTCTGTATCAATACCCCTTTGATTCAGATAAAAGATCTGGTCTTCCCCTATTTTAGAGGTGGTGGCCTCGTGCTCAATAGTAGCAGTATTGTTTTTGGATTCAATATAAGGGAACGTATGAGCGCCACACCGGTTACCGATCAGCAGGGAATCGCACTGGGTGAAATTCCTGGCATTTTCCGCCTTACTGCCCACCTGCACCAAACCTCTGTAGCTGTTCTGTCCTTCTCCGGCAGATATTCCTTTGGAAATAATACGGCTTTTGGTGTTTTTACCGATATGGAACATTTTGGTGCCGGTATCGGCGATTTGTTTACCCTTGGTCACTGCAACAGAGTAAAATTCCCCGGTTGAATGATCGCCCTGCAAAATAACGCTGGGATATTTCCAGGTAATGGCAGAGCCGGTTTCCACCTGGGTCCAGGATATCTTTGCATTCGCCCCGCGGCAAACACCGCGTTTGGTCACAAAATTATAAATACCGCCATTGCCTTCTTTATCGCCGGGATACCAGTTTTGCACTGTGCTGTATTTGATCTCGGCGTTTTCCAGCGCTATAAGCTCTACTACTGCCGCATGTAACTGGTTTTCATCTCTTTTAGGAGCTGTGCAGCCTTCAAGATAGCTGACATAGCTCCCTTCATCAGCAATGATCAGTGTGCGCTCAAACTGCCCGGTATTTTCGGTGTTGATACGGAAATAAGTAGACAATTCCATCGGGCAGCGGACACCTTTGGGAATATATACGAAAGACCCATCGGAAAATACCGCCGAATTCAGTGATGCATAGATATTATCTGAATGGGGAACAACAGACCCCAGGTATTTCTGCACCAGTTCGGGATGTTCCTGTACTGCTTCGCTGACAGAGCAGAAAATAATGCCGTGCTCTTTTAAAGTCTCCTTGAAGGTAGTGGCTACAGACACGCTGTCGAATACCGCATCCACTGCAACGCCCGCGAGTACCTTTTGCTCAGATAAGGGAATGCCCAGCTTTTCGAAGGTAGCGATCAGCTCAGGATCTACTTCGTCAATACTTTTATATTTAGCACGGGATTTAGGCGCAGCATAATAGGAAATACCCTGAAAATCTACTTTAGGAAGCTCAAAATTCTGCCAATGCGGATCTTCAGCCTTTAAAAAAGAATGGTAGCCTTTGAGACGCCAGTCCAGCAGCCACTGAGGCTCCTGCTTTTTGGCAGATATATAATGAATTGTTTCTTCACTTAATCCTTTGGGAGCAATCTCCATTTCAATATCTGTCACAAATCCAAACTCATATTCTTTGCTACTGTATTCCTCCAGTATGTCGTCACTCTTATTCGCCATAATTAATTTTATACTTTGGACCAGATCTCACAAAACTATACCGAAAAACTTTCGCCGCAGCTACAGGTTCTGGTAGCATTAGGGTTCTTAAATGTCAGTCCTTTACCATTTAATCCCCCTGAATAATCCAGTTCGGTGCCGTAGAGATAGAGTAAACTTTTCATATCCACCACGATCTTTATACCTTTATCTTCATATACCTCATCGCCCGCTTTTATCTCATTATCAAAGCTTAATTTATACTCCAAACCCGAACATCCCCCTCCCTTGACACCTACCCTCACAAAGCTGTTTGCAGCACTGTTTTCCTGTGCCATCAGGTTAGTGATATAGTCCTTTGCGGAAGCCGAAACTGTAATCATAATATTACATTTATCAGTTCGCAAAATTACGATTTTAGAGGATAAGATTATGTTACAAAGCGCAAAAGGTAGAAATATAATCCAAAAGTGTTATTATTGCTGGCTTAATATTACCAGTGAGCGTAGCTTATCAAATACAAGTACCTGTGACAGAGCCTGTTGATACAGAGCGTTGTACATTGTACATAGATATAGGACCGGAACACCTGCTGCATACTATCTTACACCATGACCGGAAGGAATTCATTGTTCTTCAGTATTTTAACCTTGATAAATATAATGCATTTAACCAGTGCAGGGAGATAGTATATCACAATGAGTGGTTTATGAAGACCTATAGCAGGGTCAATATTTCCTATAATTTTTCAGGCAGTATCCTGTTGCCCGAAGGGATATACACACCGGATATCTCTACCCCGGCGCTCAGCCTTATTTTTGGCGACCTGCATAAAGGCGAAGTATTTGCCGACCATCTGCCGGATTGGGGGGTATATAATACCTACCGGGTACCGGCATATCTTCACGAGGTGCTGAAGGCACATTTTGTAAATGGCAGTTTTTTTCACATATATTCCCTGCTGCTGCACGGAAAAAAAGCCCGGGGCTTTGCCGGTACCGGAGACGAGATATCCCTTGCCTTTTACAACAACAAACTGATATGCTGCGCTCTCCGCGATGCAAAGCTGCTTATGATGCAGACTTTTGAATACGAAGCCGCCGAGGATGTATCTTACCACCTTTTGAATACAGCCGGTCGCTTCGGCATTAATTGCGAAACCGTGCAAATAAGCGCTTCCGGTTTATTGGACGATCATTCCGCCTTATTCACGGAGCTGAAAAAATATTTTCTTAATGTAGCGCTGGAATGCCGCCCGGATACTTTTATATATGACCCGGTATTTGATGAGTACCCTCCGCATTTCTTTACCCCGTTATTCAATCTCGCATTATGCGAATAATAGGCGGGACGGCCGGGGGCAGGAGAATCAATCCGCCTGCTAAAATGCCATATACCAGGCCTACCACAGATATAGCAAAAGAGGGACTCTTTAATATTATTGAAAACAATCTTGATATAGCTTCACTAAAAACCCTTGATCTGTTTGGAGGGACAGGCAGTATCAGTTATGAGCTTGCCTCCCGTGGGGCGCAAGACCTTACCATAGTGGAAAAAGATCCCAATATGTACGCGTTCATTCAGAAAAATGCGGCGCTTCTCGGCTTTGATAATATCATGGGCATTGTAAAGATGGACGTTTTTAGTTTCATACAGCAGTGCCGGGAGCAATTCGACTTTATTTTTGCAGGACCTCCTTATGCATTGGGCAACATAGATGATCTACCGGTACAGGTGTTCAGACACGGGCTTTTGCAGGAAGCCGGCTGGTTTGTGCTTGAGCATACACCGAGAAATAATTATGAAAAGTTTCCTTTTTATAAAACATCGCGCAACTATGGGACAACGGTATTTTCCATATTCCTGAATAAAAAGTAGTGTTATGCCAACAATGATTTGTCGTATTTCTTTGTGAGAAGTGAGACGATAAATGTGAGTATCTCACCTTTATCGCCTGCCTGCCGGTAGGCAAGTCTGCCGTTTCACATTTGACATAACAGTAGTATGAACGCCTATAGAAAAGATGTGTATTGTGACAACAACGTAATATGATGCATGACTAAAAAAGAGCTGAGAGCTATATACAGGGAAAAAAGGGCTGCTTTGCAACCAGGTGAGGTGGAGAAAATGCAGGATCTTATTCTGATCAACTTCCAGCAATTGCCGCTGCCTTTTTTTGAGTACCTGCATATTTACCTGCCGGCGCATGCGCATGTGGAAGTGGATACTTTCCCGGTAATGGAATACCTCAAATTTACTAATCCTGGCTTGCAGGTTGTTATTCCTAAAATACATCCGGAAGACAGGACAATGCAGCATTATATATACGATGATGATACCATACTGAGCCCCAACAAGTATGATATTATGGAGCCTGCAGGAGGTAAACCGGTTTCCGAAGATCAGATTGATGTGGTAATAGTGCCGTTGCTCGTCTTTGACGAGAAGGGCAACAGGGTTGGCTATGGTAAAGGTTTTTATGACAGATTCCTGAGCCGTTGCAGAGAAGACGTGATAAAAATAGGGTTATCTTTCTTTGATGCCGAAAAGCGCATAGATGATACTGATGAATTTGATATACCTTTAACATATTGCATAACACCAGGTAAAATATATGAATTCTAAGTTTGGATGGTTAAGGTTCTTCAGGGTGTTGCTGTTTCCGTTTGCGGTGCTGTACGGGATGATCGTAAAACTCAGGAATTATTTGTACGATAAGAACATTATTCAGTTCACTTCTTTCAATTTCCCGGTAATTGCTGTAGGCAATCTTTCTGTTGGCGGTACGGGCAAATCACCCATGGTGGAATACCTGCTCAGGCTACTTTCGCCCTGGTTTAAAACAGCCACACTGAGCCGGGGATATAAAAGAAAAACAAGAGGATATGTATTGGCAAACGATAAGACCACTGCAATAGATATTGGTGATGAGCCGATGCAGTTTCACCTGAAGTATCCGCAGGTAGCCGTAGCCGTTGGCGAAGAAAGGGCGATCGCTATTCCGCAGATCCTCTTCGACCGTCCCGATACCGAAGTGATCGTCCTGGATGATGCTTTCCAGCACAGGGCAGTGAAAGCGGGGTTGTATATATTGCTTACGGAATGTAATAAGCTTTTCTGCAGGGATTATTTGTTGCCTGTGGGCAGCCTTAGAGATTCGAGGAGCAGTTACCGGCGAGCCGGCATTATTGTGGTAACCAAATGTGATCCCGGCATGAATGATGCAGCAAAAGATAGAATAATTGCAGAGATTAAGCCATTGCAGCATCAGCACGTTTTTTTTTCGGCTATACATTATAGGGAACCTTATCATATCATTACCCGTGAAAAAAGGGTTTTGAATAAACAAACATCCGTATTGCTGGTTTGTGGTATAGCTAATCCCCGCCCGTTAAAAAAATTTATATTAGAATCAGCGTCACATTGCGAAACTTTGTATTACCGGGACCATTATATCTTCAGGATAGATGACCTCAGGCAGATAGTAAAAAAACTTGAGTGCATGGAGGGAAACGACAAGATGATAATAGTGACAGAAAAAGATGCGGTGCGGCTTGTGAAATTCGATAGTATGCTTAAAGATATTCCTCTTTTCGTTTTACCTATCGAAACAGGCTTTCTCTTTGACGGCGCCGCTGAGTTTGATCAACAGGTGAAGACATTTATAGAAAATTTTAAAGAAAAGAATCATAACTAATTTATGAATAAAAAACAACACAAACACGCAAAATCAAAAACGCATCAGCATATTGCTACCGGTACGCTTGATATTACCCGGTCGGGTATCGGCTACGTTATCGTAGAAGGACAGGAGAAAGATATCTTTGTTCGTCCGCAACATTTTAACCAGGCGCTGAATGGCGACAGGGTAAGTGTGAAAATAAACAGGCACGGGCGATCCGGGAGAATGGAAGGAGAGATAGTGCAGGTGCTTGAAAGAAAACAGAGTGAGTTTATCGGTCGTATTGAAATAAACAAAAATTTTGCTTTTTTTATCCCTGATAAATCAAAGGGTACTCCGGATATGTATATACCGGGAGATAAGATCAACGGCGCAAAAAACAATGACAGGGTAGTAGTGAAGATCACAGAATGGAATAAGAAAAACCCGGAAGGTGAAGTTATGGCGATACTGAACGCTTCGGATGAAAATGACCTGGCAATGAAAGAGATCCTTGTTGATGCCGGATTTGCACTGGCGTTTGATGATGATGCACTGGAAGAAGCGGCAAGAATACCGGATACTATCTCTGCAACCGAAATAAGCAAAAGAAAAGATTTTCGTGATATACTGACTTTTACCATTGACCCGGAAGATGCAAAAGATTTTGATGATGCTATCAGCCTCAGGAAAAGAAAAGCGGGCTTATATGAGATCGGCGTTCATATTGCTGATGTAAGCCACTATATGCAACCCGGCGGCCCGCTTGACGAAAATGCTTATGAAAGGGCGACTTCTGTGTACCTGCCCGACAGGGTATTGCCCATGCTGCCCGAGCATATTTCCAATGAGCTTTGTTCGCTTCGCCCTAAAGAAGATAAGCTGACCTTTTCTGCAGTTTTCGAGGTAAACGCTAAGGGTGAAATAAAATCACACTGGCTGGGAAAAACCGTTATTCATTCAGATCACCGCTTTACTTATGAAGAAGTGCAGGAGATCATTGAGAAGAAGGAGGGTATCTTCCACGATGAGATATTATTGCTCAATGAGCTTGCACAGAAATTCAGAAAGCAGCGGTTTAAAAACGGAGCTATTAATTTTTCTTCCGAGGAAGTAAGATTTAAGCTTGACAGCGACGGGAAACCTGTCGGGATAATTATAAAAGAAAGTAAAGAGGCGCACCAGTTGATCGAGGAGTTTATGCTGCTGGCTAATAAAACTGTTGCCGAAGACGTAGGAAAAGTAAAGATCAATAAACAGCCTATTCCATTCCCTTACCGGATACACGACACGCCCGGGGAGGAAAAGCTGTTGCCTTTTGCAGATTTTGCCAAGAAGTTCGGGCATAAGTTTGATACAAAGACCCCGCAGGGCATCGCTGCTTCTTTTAATAAAATGCTGGCAGAAGTGCAGGGCAAGCCCGAGCAGCATGTGCTTGAGCAGTTAGGCATACGCACTATGGCAAAAGCCATATATGCCACTGAAAATATCGGGCACTATGGGTTAGGCTTTGAGCATTATTGTCATTTTACTTCGCCTATCCGCCGTTACCCGGATATTATGGTGCACAGGATCCTGCAGCAGGTGCTGGAAGGGCATCTGAAAGCTGACAAAAAAATGGAGGAAAAATGCCGCCATAGCAGTGAGCGTGAAAGAGCTGCCATGGACGCCGAACGTGCAGCAAATAAATACAAGCAGGTAGAGTTCATGCAGCAATATCTTGGTGAGGAATTTGAGGGTGTGATCAGCGGTGTGGCTGCTTTCGGGTTTTGGGTAGAAACGGTGCAGCATAAATGTGAAGGGCTGGTGAGCATACAAAGCCTGCTTGATTATGATGATTTCCGCCTGATAGAGACTGAGTATTGCCTTGCGGGAAGAAGGAGCGGAAGGACTTTCAGGATGGGAGATAAAGTGTGGATAAAAGTAGTGGCGGCTAATCTTGGTAAGCGGCAACTGGACTATGAGTGGATAATACAGAACGGGGATATAAATATGCCCGAACAGGTGCCGCACAGAGCAAAAAAGTCCGGGAGTAAACATTCTAAAAGCAAGAGAAAATAACTGCGTTGAATATTTTTTTATTCGCCGCTGATATTTTTCCAGCATAATATTTTACCCTGTCATGTATTCTTTTGAAGCGTTAACAAAGCTGTTTGCAGAAAAATTCAGGGACAAGCGTTTTTCCGGCGCCGTGCCATCCTTATACGAGCCGGCAGAATATTTCCTGAGCTTGGGTGGCAAGAGAGTCCGCCCGGTATTGTGCCTGATGGGGAATGAATTGTTTGGGCAAATACATCCCGATGCCTGGCATGTTGCCAATGCCGTAGAGCTGTTCCATAATTTTACGCTTATTCATGACGATATTATGGATAAGGCGGTAATAAGGCGCGGGAAACCCACCGTGCACGCAAAATATGGTGAACCCACGGCCCTGCTTTCCGGTGATGTGATGATGATCATGGCGTATGAATATCTTAGTAAAGTAAGCCCGGTATACCTTCATAAACTCCTTGCCATATTTAATAAAATGGCAAAGGAGATATGTGAAGGGCAGCAACTGGATATGGAGTTTGAAAAGCGCAGTGATGTAACGCTTGATGAATATATCCACATGATCACCCTGAAAACTTCCGTATTACTTGCCGCAAGCCTGCAGATGGGAGCATTGCTCGGGGGAAGCGGGGAGGGCAACCAGGAGCACCTGTATGCGTTTGGAAAAAACCTGGGCATAGCTTTTCAGCTACAGGATGATTACCTGGATGCTTTTGGAGAACCTGAGAAATTTGGCAAACAACCGGGCGGAGATATTCTTGCGAATAAAAAAACATTCCTGGTGATTAAAGCGCTTGAGGTTGCGGATGCTGCACAGAAAGCGGCATTGCTTGCTCATTTTAGCGGGAATAAGCCCGATAAAGTAGAGCAGGTATTGCAGCTTTTCAGAGATTGTAAAATAGACCACTGGGCGCAGGAACTAAAAAACAAATATCTTGACACTGCACTTTTTCATCTTGATGAAGCTGCAGTCACTACCATCCGGAAAGAGCCGTTGAGAGACCTGGCTCATTTCCTGATCAGGCGACAGTATTAATACTGATCTTTTATTTTGCAGGCTGCTGTTTTGCCGGGCTGCATTTTTAGATTATTTTGAGCTATACAAATGTTTCACGAAACTACCGCGGATGCTTAATTCCTTGTTCCGTACAAAAAAGATCTCTGCTATTCTCTCTGAAGGGAGTGATGATATACATGGTGCAGGCAACCTGAGAAGAGTGCTTACCATGCGTGACCTCACCTTTTTCGGCATTGCTGCCATTATAGGCGCAGGAAGCTTCAGCAGCCTTGGCGCGGCTGTTGCCAATGGTGGTCCCGGAGTGGTCTTCCTGTTTGTGATCTGTGGCATAGCCTGCAGCTTTACCGCTTTGTGCTATTCGGAATTTGCCAGTCGTATACCGGTAGCAGGCAGCGCATATACGTATGCGTATGCCTCATTCGGAGAATTGTTTGCCTGGATCATAGGCTGGGCGCTGATCATGGAGTATTCTATTGGTAATATATATGTGGCATATAGCTGGAGCGACTATTTTACTTCGCTTATGCATAAGCTGGATATCCACATTCCTGAATACCTGTCCTGCAGCTATCTTGAAGCCAAAAAAAACCTGCTTGAGAAAACGCCTAATGCTGAGTTGCTCGCTGCCTGGAATACAGCTCCTGCGATAGGCGGGCTGCGTATCATCCTGGATATTCCTGCATTGGCCATCAATATCCTGATCACTTACCTGGTGTACAGGGGCATTAAAGAAAGCCGGAATTTCAGCAATGCAATGGTCATTTTGAAACTGATTGTAGTGCTGCTCGTCATTATTGCAGGCGGGTATATGATCTTTTCAAAAGGGCTTACTTACAACTGGCTGCCTGCCAATGAGGAAGGACAACATCTGTTCATGCCCAATGGCTTCAGCGGGGTGATGTCGGCAGTGAGCGGGGTGTTCTTCGCGTATATCGGGTTTGATGCGGTGAGCGTGCTTGCCGAAGAAAGCAAAAACCCCCAGCGAGACCTGCCAAGAGGCATGATCCTTTCGCTGATCATTTGTACTGTGGTATATATATTGCTGTCGCTGGTGCTTACCGGGGCTGTTGCCTATAGTAAATTTGCAGGTGTGGGCGACCCGCTTGCGTTTATTTTTGAAGCGCAAAACCTGAATATCGGGTGGATGCAGTTCCTTGTAGCTATATGTGCAGTAATTGCTATGACCAGCGTATTGCTTGTATTCCAGATGGGGCAACCGAGAATATGGATGGGGATGAGCCGCGATGGCTTATTGCCACCGGTTTTTCAGCGTATTCATTCCAGGTTCAAGACGCCTTCTTTTGCTACCATACTGACCGGCATAGTTGTAGGTCTGCCTATCATTTTTACAGATAAGACTTTTGTGCTTGATTTTACCAGCATAGCCACCCTCTTCGCTTTTGTGCTGGTTTGCGGAGGCGTATTGCTGATACCGCCAAAGCAGAAGGAAAAAGGAAAGTTCCATCTGCCGTATATTAACGGGCAATACCTGTTCCCTCTGATCATTCTTATCGCTATAATTATTATTGCCATTTTCGTAAAAGGCTATTTTCGTGATATATTCAACTTTGACTTTTCCGGCAACAGCGATTATGTTGAAGGCCGGATTAGCTTCATGGATGCAGCTACTCCAAAAATATCTTTGATCGTTTTCTGGTGCGCGGCAATTGTATTGAGCATTATTGCTTTTGTAAAAAAATATAACCTCATCCCGCTTATGGGATTGACCACATGTATGTATCTGCTTACAGGAATGACCAGGAGCAATTGGGCATGGTTTATCGGTTGGCTCATACTCGGCCTTTTCATTTATTTCCTGTATGGATATCGTAATAGCGCACTGGCAAATAAGAACGGTTTAAAGCCTGCAGCGTAACGTGTTTGTTAACTCCTCTTGTTTTGTTGCAATTGTGATAAAATTTTATTAGATTAGGTAATCCTATCATCATTAAAATTTTGCCGTATGAATTTACTTCATAGTGTGGAGAAGTGGGGTGATGCGCATCACCCTAAATGGCTTGATATTATAAGGGTTGTATTAGGGATCTTTCTTGTTTTTAAAGGCATTGATTTTATTAACCACATGGATCGGCTTACCGACCTGATGGGCCGCAGCAGGTTTTTAGGATCTCTTTCTCTCGGACTGTTGGCGCATTATATTGTTTTTGCACATCTGGTGGGCGGCGCTCTTATTGCGGCCGGGCTGCTTACCCGGCTTGCCTGTCTGGTACAGATCCCTATTCTGATCGGCGCTGTATTTTTTATTAACTCCAGTGCGGGCATACTGGCGCCGTATGATGTGCTGTGGCTTTCTGTTATCGTATTACTGCTATTGGTGTTCTTTCTTATTACAGGCAGCGGGCCGCTTTCGGTGGATGAGCAGATGAAAAAGTGATAGGTGGTGAATGAAAAAGTGGTAAGTGGTAAGTGATAAGTGGTAGGGTCTCAACGACTGGTCTTCGACCTCTCACTTTTCTCTTTTCACGTCTCACATTATCACTATATTGCCGGTTATACTTGTGGAAGACATTAATAACCTTAAGAAAGACTATTTCCAAAAATCAGGAATTATGATGTCAGGACCCTGTCTCGGGCAAGTTGATGGAATAAGAAAGGAATCCTTTGCTGCAGAAAAGTCAGGCAGCCTTACTCCCGCACAGTTGGATATTATTTACCGGCAAAACTGGTTCAATATATTTGTTCCCCGGCATATTGGCGGGCTTGAATTGTCATTGCCGGAAGGGGCCCGCCTGCAGGAGAGTCTGGCCTGGGCCGATGGTAGTTTTGGCTGGACTATAACGCTATGTAGCGGGGCCAACTGGTTTGCAGGTTTTCTTGAAGAAGCGGTGAGAAGCAGGTTCTTTTCAGATCCCAAAGTATGTTTTGCCGGCAGCGGGGCCGCTACCGGTATAGCCGAAATGGTAGAAGGAGGCTTTATTGTAGATGGCAGATGGCGATATGCAACCGGTGCAAAGCATGCTACTGCATTTACTGCCAATTGTATTGTTCATAAAGACGGGACTGTGCTGAAAGAAGATAATGGTTCAGATATGATCAGGAGCTTTGTATTTGAGAGAAATGAGGTAAAAATAGTGGAGGACTGGAACAGCCTGGGAATGAATGCCACTTCCAGCCATTCTTTTGAGGTTGACCATATTTTTGTAGCTGCTGACAGGGTATTTATGATAGACGCTTCACATGCCATCCTGCCCGGACTTGTCTATAAGGTTCCTTTTTTGCAGTTTGCAGAAGTCACGCTTGCGGCAAATTTCTCGGGGATGGCGCTTCACTTTTCTGAGGAATGCCGGGCATTGTTTGAGGAAAAAATAATGAAACGGGGCTATTCTGTAATTAAGGCCGGGGAAATGCTTGAAGTGCTGGGAAGAATGTCTAGCATGCTTGAAGGGAGAAGAAAATTTTTTCATGAGACTGTGGCGCAGCTATGGGAAAAAGGAATGACACAGGGAAACTGGAACGTTTCTGTTCTGGAAGACCTGAGCATGGTTTGTAAAGCATTAGTGAAAACGGCATTGAAGTCGGTTGATGAGCTGTATCCTTATACCGGCATGACAGGTGCAGATCCCTCTGCTGATATTAACCGGATATGGAGAGATATACATACTGCCAGCCAGCACCAGCTTTTTACTTTTAATGGCATAAAGCTTGACAAATTGCAGTATAGTTATTCATAGCGCTATGCCAAACCAATTATGCCTGTATGTATCGTGAAAAGTGAGAAGATAAAGGTGAAATGATGTTGTTTCACTTTTCACATTTCTCGTTTGACATGATAAGCTAATAAGGTTGATATTATGTAAACTGGTCTTGTTATGAAGGTCATAAGGTTAGCGTATCCTGCTCAGGAGAGAACGTTACCCGCCCGCATTGTGTCAAAGCTGATTGCCCAGAACAATATCTCCGCCAGGCGTACAATGCAATTCAATATAGCCTTTCCCCGTATTATTTACCGTTACTCCTTTTGAGGAAATGATCTTCCATTTTTCAAAGGGTAGTTTAAGCATGGTATTTCCTCCTTTCTCTGCAACTATTTTTACCTGTGTCATTATGCCGTTCTCTTTTCGGGCATCTATTAGAAATGCTCCTTCCGCTCTTAAGTTAGTAAATGAAATATCTTTCCACCCGGCAGGCACTGCGGGCATTATTTCTATAAAGCCGGCGTAACTTTGCAGCAGCATCTCCTGTATCCCTGCCGCAAATGCAAAATTTCCTTCAAGTGTAAAGGGGCGGTACGTGAATTTTGACAATCCTGATTTTGTCTGGTCGCCGTTGGCATGAAAACTATTCGGCAAACAAAATGCTTTGGCAAAAACAGAGAGCGCCTTCGCGGCCCCTTCCCCGTTCTTGGCTCTTGCCTGCATATTCCCGAGCCAGGCATAGGAGTAACCGCACCAGTAATCGGGGCCTATTCTTTCCAATAATGTGATAGAGTTTTTGATGATGGTTTGTGCTTCCGGGCCATCTTCCCATTTTATAAGCCCGAGCGGATGTATTGCCATCATGTGAGAAAAATGGCGATGAGATACATTATAGGGCAGCGAAGGTGCAAACATGAGCTCATGATCTGGGGAAAGCGCGAAGCCGCCAAATTCACTTAACAGTTTTTTCCAGTGCGTTGCCTCCTCTGCACGGTTTAAATCTCCTGCAAGCTCTGAGGCCTTGCTGAAAGCATATTTCATAAGTGCAAGATCATAGTTGGTATTTTGGGGGAACCATGCATTGATGCTGTTGTCATTGATCTCCGGGCTGGAACTCATGGGCAATTTTCTATGCCGGTTTTCATCCATCACTGTCATAGCCTCCAGGAAAGTGCATACTGATTTGAACCAGGGATATGCCTCATCCCTGAGGAATGCGCTGTCCATGCTGTATCTCCATTGGAGATAGTAATGCTGTGCCAGCCAGGATGAAACGGTAGGAGAGAGGGAATACTGCACCCAGCCGCCCATTTCTGTACCGTCTAGAGTAGTGACGCCGGGAACAGCCAGACCACTCTTTCCAAAAAACATGTTCGTATAGCGTTCATAGTTAGTTCTGTTTGCCTGGAGATGATCAATGTATCCCATAGCTTCCTCCAGGTGATTGGCGCTGTAAGCCGGCCAATAGCTAAGCTGGGTATTCAGGTCATGATGGAAATCGCCTTTCCATGGTGGTATGCGTCCATTGTCGGCAGTCCATACTGCCTGCAGGGAAATGGGTGGGGCGCCGCGCCTTGCTGCAGCGCCGAATTTATATTGTTCAAGATACCACTGCTTCTCGAGCAATGTATCCGGAATGTGAATGGCTGACTGATGCCAGAAATGATCCCACCACTCCAGGTGAGCTTCAATATCTGCGCGATATCCCCGCTGCTCAGCCGAGCGGGTAAGGGTACCTGCAGAAGGCGTTTTTTCTTTATCCGGGTATTGGGAAGATATGCTCCAAACGCCTTCCAGCGTATTTTTTCCTGTTTTCTTCCATCGCACATTGATTTCATAAGTAAATCCATTCCATCCCTGCTGGTGGTAAGTGATAGTAGTGCCTTTTTTTTCTATAGTTCCCTGTTTATATCCAAGCCTGGCAAGATCATCACCCACCAGGGAGTTGACTTCCCCGCCTTCTTTTATTTTCGCTTCGTAGGGTGGTGCAATCAGTTGAGGAAGCATATTAATATCTGTGTGCTCGAACCTGAACCAGCCAACGGGCATTGTAGCATGCACAAATGTTGAGAGCTTCATCCCGTTATCCCATTCCACTTCGCAGAGGGCTTTTTGCAGTGAAAGATGAACCGATCTTATTCCGCTTTTGGGCAGGTTAAATTCCAGTGCGCCTGCGGGGATTTTTGACGGCGCCGGTTCCCTGTCGTAAGGCGCATCAAAATATTGCTGCACTACTTTATACTCTTTTTTCTGTACCTGCCGGTATATCCAGTCATAGCTGAATTCTTCCCGGTGTAATCCCTTCATGGGCCGCATATCCCATATATCTGCCCTGTCGAGGGAAAACCGCAGGTGATCGCCTTTTTGCCATATCAATGCCCCGATAGTCCCGTTGCCAAGTGGAACGCCTTCATCCCAGGTGGCGGCAAGATGAGTGAAATTTAAATCGTGCCTGGGTAAAGGCTGGCTATATAACGCTAATGCATAGCTGCAGCATGAAATGATAATAGATAATATTCTTTTCAACATTGCAATAATTTGAAGCGCTTAAGGGGGTGAAATATATATTAGTGCTGAGTTTAATCCGGGTGAATGGGCAATGGGGAATAGTGAATTATTCACCATTGCCCATTCACCATTCACAAAGTGATGCGGCATATTATGGTTAACACAATATTACCTCACTCCATGCACCTGCATTTTCAGCACATATACTGATTCGGAGGCGGTAATGAACAGCTCATCATGGTGTTTGCCTCCAAAACATACATTACCTACCCAGTTAGACGGAACAGGGATATTGCCCAGCCTGCTACCCTCCTTATCAAATATCGTTACCCCTTTGCCTGAGAGGTAAATATTACCCTCATTGTCTATGGTCATTCCGTCAGAACCCATTGGCGCAAAAAGCATACGATTGCTCAACGAGCCGTCGGGATTGATATCATAGCGATAGGTTTTATTATCTCCTATATCCGCTACATACAGGCGCCTGCCTCCTGGTTCTCCGATGATGCCATTGGGTTTCACAAGTGTACTGTCTGCGATCACGGCTTTCTTTTTTCCTTTAGCCAGATAATATATATACTGTCCTTTCATATCGGGCTTTGTTCTTGTCCAGTAATCGCGCTGGTAATATGGGTCGGTAAAATAAATGCCGCCTTTTTTATCAATCCACAGGTCGTTGGGACCGTTAAAACGGATACCATTAAAGTCTTTGAGCAATACTTTCACTTTTTTGCCGGGAGCAATGGACCAGAGCTCATCTTTTTCATCGGCACAGGCTATGAGGTTACCCTGCTGGTCAAAATACATTCCATTGGCGCGGCCCGCAGGATCCATAAACACAGAAAGCTTACCGGCTGTGTCGTATTTCCATATTTTATTATTGGGCTGGTCGGTGAAATAAATATTGCCGGTCTTATCAGCAGCAGGTCCTTCAGTAAAAGTAAACTGTCCCGATATTTTGTGCAGGGCGGCCCCGGGCTTTATTACTTTGATCTCAGACAGATCGTTCTGACAATATGCAAGGCCGGCGCCTGATACAAGCATGAGCATCACAGCGCATGTTTTTATTGCCGGTAACAGCATCCTCTGATTAAAATAATGCTTCGCATACATATCGTTAATGTTTTGTCCTGTAATTTATTTAAAGCACGGCAATTTTCTGTATAATACCTGCAGAAATTAATCCATCTCCACAATTGCCTTTATCAGCTTTGAAGAAGGATCGAGCCAGGAAGGAAATATATCTTTTACTTCGCTAAATTGAACGCGATGAGTAATATATGTTTTCGGATCTACCATCTTTGTATGTATGCAATCAATTACAAATTCAAAATCCTCGCGTATGGCATTGCGGCTGCTCATCAGTGTGCCTTCCCTCTTGTGAAATTCGGGGTGGCTGAAGGTGATATTATCGCGTTGCAGGCCTACCAGTATATACCTTCCGCCATGCGACATATATTCGAATGCCGTATTGATGGCTTTTAGATTTCCTGTCGCATCCATGACCACTCCGGGCATATCGCCGTTAGTGATTTCTGCCAGCAGGGCAACTGCATTTTGGGTGGCAGGATTAATAGTATATGGTATACCAAGCTGTTGTTTGCAAAAGGAGAGCCGGTTGTCATTTACATCAAGCGCTATGACCTTTGCCCCTGCAATGCGTGCAAATTCCATAGTGGCCAGTCCTATCGGTCCGGCGCCGGTTACCAGCACATATTCGCCGGGAGTTATCTGCGCCCTGCGTATGGCATGAGCTCCTATTGACAAGGGCTCTACCAAAGCCAGTTCATCGTAGGAGAGCCCTTTACTCCTGAGTAGGCTTGTTACGGGCACTTTAAAATAAGTAGCCATACCCCCGTCAATATGAACGCCGCTCACTTTAATGCTGGTACAGCAATTGGGCTTTCCGTTACGGCAGGCGATACACTTGCCACAACTAAAATAAGGGATGAAGGTCAGTGCCTCGCCCGGTACAAATTCATTGACGCCGTCTGCCTCCACAAGGTCTGCTGCCAGCTCATGACCGAGTATGCGCGGATAATTGAAATAGGGCTGTGTACCCTGGAAAGCATGCAGATCGGTACCGCAGATGCCGATACGCCTGATCTTTAAAATAGCATGCCCCGGCTCCATTACCGGGGCTGCTATAGTCTTATACTCAAATGATCCGGGTTTTTCGCATACGAGTGCGTCCATAAGGGGCTGCTATTTCTTAAAGCTTATTTTATATACTACCGCGTTTTCAGACGGGTAGCTTTTTGATGGTTTTATAACTAATGCATCAGCTTCCTGCTTCCAGGATATTTTTTCATCACTGCCAATTATTTCAACAGAAGCGATCACGCCATTGCCTGCTTTGGCGCCAAGCGTTTTGATGGTAGTATTGGTTGCCGGCTGGCCCATGGCTATAGCATATAATATATTTCCTTTGGTAGTGAAGCGTATATCCTTTGCCGTAAAAGGCACTTTCTGGTCGGCAAAGCTTCCGCTTGCTGACTGTGTGGGGCCTTCGCCATATATTTTCCAGGGACGTGTGCCATATATTGCCTCGCCGTTGATGTCGAGCCATTTTCCTGTGCCGAGCAATGTCTGTGTTTCTTCTTCTGTGATAGTGCCATCGGAGCGTGGCCCGATATTTAAGAGAAGATTACCGTTTTTACTTACGATATCAATCAGGTTGGTGATCACATACTGTGCTGATTTAAAAGTATTACCGGCGGCATATCCCCACGATTCGTTGCCGATGGCATCATCTGTCTGCCATGCCGGCTCGCGGATGCCGCCCAGCTTACCTCTTTCCAGGTCAAGCACGGCGGCTTTTTCGGGGAAGGAAACATTTTTGTAATTCAGTACCACACCTTTGTTCCATTCCAGTCCTTTGTTGTAGTAATAGGATGCGAAGGATTTGCGGTAAGGATCCATGGCAGGCTGTTCAATCCACCAGTCAAACCAGAAGAGCTGCGGTTTGTAGTTGTCAACAAGCTCGGTGCAGCGCAGCAGCCAGTTGTTCATAAATTCAGGAGAAGGTGTTTCATTTTCTTCCCTGGCAGGACCATACAATGTTGCATTGGCAGGATCCAGCACGTCAGAATCAAAATGCTTTCCTCCATTCATAAAAAACCAGTGTTCAATTCTGTGTGAAGACAACCCGAAGATCAGTCCCTGTTTTTTAATCTCAGCGGCAAGTTCTCCCAATACATCTCTGCGCGGTCCCATTTCAAATGCATTCCATTTGGAAAGCGCAGACTTATACATCTGGAAGCCATCATGGTGCTCTGCTACCGGCACTACGTATTTAGCGCCTGCTTTTTTAAAGAGCGCCACCCAGGCCGCAGGATCAAATTTTTCTGCTTTGAACATAGGTATGAAATCTTTATACCCGAATTTCTTTTGCGGCCCGTAGGTCTCAATATGATGCTTAAATTCTTTGGAGCCCTGCTCATACATATTTCTTGGGTACCACTCAGAGCCGAATGCCGGTACGGAATATACGCCCCAATGAATGAAGATGCCGAATTTCGCGTCGCGGAACCAATCCGGGATCTGGTATGTTTTTAAAGATTCCCATGTTGCCTGGTATTTTTCCTGGGCATGTGAGGCAGGGGATGAAACAAGCAGCATTAGTATAGCTGAAAAACTAACAAGCAATCTTTTCATTAGTATGTTATGGTTTAATCGTTTAAACTTTAGCCGTCGCTTTGTATGATTATATAATACTATTTGTAAACCTACTTTTTACGCTCAATACGGGCTTTCTGGATTTTTCCAAATTATTGTGCTATATTAACATCATTGAAATTTGTATAGTCATGAAGCCGGCGCTCCGCCAGATCACTGCCACCCCAACAAGTTCCTTCCTGGTAAGAAAAGACAAGGGGAGTTGTATGATCAACAACTGGCATTACCATCCTGAGATTGAAATTTTGTATATCAAAAAAAGCTCAGGCACCTGGCTGGTGGGCGATCATATAGGGCATTTTCAAAACGGTGATATTGTGATGATCGGGGCGAACCTGCCGCATTGCTTCAGGCATGAGCCCGCATATGTCTCGGATGGGAGCAATGCAGGGGAAACTATTTGTATAAAGTTTGAACCGGATATTTTAGGCAATGCTTTATTACAGCTTCCTGAAGCTTTTCACCTGCGGTCTGCCATAGCTCGATGTGGCTGCGGGTTGCAACTGAAGGGCAGGCACAGAGCAAAGATCGCAGCGCTAATAGAGCGTATATGGGAAGCCGTACCCGGCAGAAGGTTAGTATTGCTGCTCTCCATACTCGAAGAAATAGGAGGGCATAAGCATACCGCACTGCTTTCTTCCAACGGGTTTATGCAATTGCACGACGATGCAGACCGGCAGCGTATCAAGCTGGTATTTGATTATACCTTCAGCAGGTACAGCGAAAAAATAACTATTGACGATGTTGCGCAGTTGCTGCACATGACCCGGCAATCGTTTTGCAGGTATTTTAAAAGCCGGACGAATAAAACCTATATTCGTTTTTTGATGGAGGTAAGGATCGGTGCTGCATGCCGGTTGCTGGTAGAGGATGAAAACAATGTGACGGAAATAAGTTATGCCTGCGGGTATAATAATATTTCTCATTTCAATCACCAGTTCAAATCTATTACCGGTAAACATCCGCTGGAATATAAACGGGATTATTTAGACAATAACGCGATATGAACCGACTGATCTTACCCGGCGTTTTTTGTATGTTCCTGGCCATGAATGCCTGTATGCCGAAGAAGCAGGAGCTGCCGGGGCTTTGGTTTTTTTCCGGGCGGACAGACATGATACTGCCCGCAGACAGCAGTGTGACTGCTGCCAGCTTTCTTGACCTCCATGTTGATGGCAGCTATACCCGGGACTTTGGAATGTTTGATACCGGCCACTGGCAGCGGAAAGATTCTATTTTAATTCTTAAGCCCAGTCACAGAAGTGCTGTTAATATAGATATTATAAACTTTGCAGAGGATGGGCTGGATCTGCAGGTGAATGACAGGGTTATTGTTAGTTTTGCCAGGATGCCCGGGAAATTTGTCAGCGTCGCAGATAATCCCTTTGCAGGAATAAACAATCAATGGCGTATACCGGCTAAAGCCAAAGAGAATGAAGAACAATTGAAAAAGCGCCTCAGGGATCATTGCAGCTTTTTCGTAAAATATTTTAACTGGGGTATTACAGACGGGCTGCCTGCAGTGGATGTCAGAAGCACTCCTTCTCTTATCAAGATTTACCGGAATGGTTTTAAGCTGCGTCCTTATGAAGATCTGCCTGCAGCCTGGAAAACCTATTTTTACGATGAGGAAGATTGCCGGAAGGCAAATGATATCATGAAGGATATTTTTGAGCATCATGATATTGAATGGAAGGATACGGATAACCGTTATAAGATGTTCATGTCTGCATTTCAGCAGTTTTCTGATCTTTTGAGATAGCGGTTATATGGTAGTAAAAGGATAAATTGCTATTAATTCAAAGTAAGCCACTAATGCACGAATAAATATGTCAAAAACATTTGTGTATCCGTAGCTATATTTTCTTTGGTTGTACAAAATACACGGATTATGAAAAGATCATTGCATATATCCTTCACATTCTTTTTTATTGCATGCACTATAGCACTGCGGTCTCAACCTATTTCTTCTGCAAGGATTGATTCAGTGGTGAACGTAGTGCTCAAAACATTTGATGTGCCGGGTATGGCTGTAGCAGTAGTGAAGGATGGTAAAGTGACCCATGCCAGAGGCTATGGCGTGCGTTCGCTGAATACCATGAAAAAAGTAGATGCCAAAACTATTTTTGGTATTGCCTCCAACAGCAAGGCCTTTACCACTGCGGCGCTGGGTATGCTGGTGGATGAAGGTAAACTGGCATGGGATACCAAAATTACGGATATTATCCCCGAATTCCGGTTGTACAGCCCTTATGTAACGGAAGAGTTCACTATTAAAGACCTTCTTACACACCGGAGTGGCCTCGGGCTTGGCGCAGGCGACCTGATGATATGGCCTGACAGCAGCAATTTTACAAGAAAAGATATTATTCACAACCTGAGATACTTAAAGCCGGTGTCAGGCTTCCGTACTAAATACGATTATGATAATAACCTGTATATCGTGGCAGGAGAAGTAGTAGCACGCATATCAGGTATGAGCTGGGAAAGCTTTATTGAGCAGCGGATCATGCAGCCACTTGGAATGACAGGAAGCTATACCTCGATCAGGGGGATAAAAGATGGCTCGGATATGATAGATCCCCATGCACCGGTAAACGACAAAGTGCAGGTGATACACAACGACTGGAGTGAAACTGCCAATGCCGCCGGAGGAATATGGAGCAATCTTGAAGATATGTGCAAATGGATCATTATGCAGATGAACAACGGCAAATACGGGGAAGGGCTGGAAAAACAATTGTTCAGTGAAGAAGTGCATGAAGAAATGTGGACGCCCCAGACAATCATTCCTGTTCACGGGACATCATCCTATAACACTCATTTCGCAGCGTATGGATTGGGCTGGTTCCTGAGTGATGTGAAAGGATACAAGCAGGTAACACATACCGGCGGGCTTGCAGGCATTGTAACGCAGGTAACGCTGATCCCTGAACTGAAGCTGGGCATCATTGTGTTTACCAACCAGCAATCCGGCGCGGCATTCAATGCTGTTACTGCCACTATTAAAGACAGCTACCTGGGTGTAAAAGGGATTGACAGGATAAAGGAGCAGAAAGACCGCATGGATAAAGCGGTAGCTGAAGCAAAAAAAATTACAGATGAAGTATTGGCAAAGATTAACGCACAGCAAAAAAACAATACTGCTACAATTGATTTTAATACTTATGCAGGTACTTACCGTGATCCGTGGTTTGGTGATGTAGAGATAACGAACAGGAACGGTACACCCTGGTTTGACTCGAAACGTTCTCCGAAGCTCAGCGGGCAACTGCTGTACTATAAGGGCAACACATTTGTGGCTAAATGGAACGACCGCAGCATGGATGCAGATGCGTTTGTGGTATTCTCCCTTGACGCGGAAGGAAAAGCGGCAGGCATGAAGATGGAAGCCATTTCGCCATTGACGGATTTCAGCTTCGATTTTCAGGATCTGGATTTTGCGAAAGTGAAGTAGCAGCCTATAATTGCTTTATTGCCTTTGCCAGCATTTTTGCGATCACTTCACAGCCCCTGTCTGAAGGGTGTAAGCCATCATAGGTCATATCAATGGCTTCGGGAGGATAAGGATATTCATTCTGTTTGGGGTCAAACGGGATATCTGTAAAATCCGGGTAGCGATAATTTTTATACAATCCTTCAGTTGCAGGATCTTTAAGGCGTTTAAATTTAACCAGGTTTTTCTGGGTCATCCCGCTTTTATAGTAAAGGTCAATTACCGGGAAGTGTTCAAGGTTTCCTATAGCTTTAATTGCATCAGCAAACTGTGCCAGTGACTGGTCGTTCTTTTTCTTATATGATCCGTAAGCATTATTGGTCATATCATTGATGTACACAAAATCCGAACGCTGCATCGGGGTAATAAGAATGATTTTTGCGTCTTTGTTAAGGCTTCTGAGCTTATCGGTGATGATGCGGAAAGAGCCGAATACAGTATGGTTGCCTGTATTGTTACTGTAATCTGAAAGCTCACCAATGGGGCGACCCTGCCACCAGTCATTAGTGCCAAGGAAGACGGTATACATATCTGCTTTAACCAGGCCAAGGTTTTCAATTTCTTTTGCTATGCCTCCGGATGTCCATCCGTTGTGTCCCTGGTTGATATATTTTAATCCCGGAACTTTTTCTGCTGTTCGTGTAAGATACCCTTTTTTCAGGCGGTTGCCGGTTTCGTCCCGGTGATCATTGAGATAAGTGATGGAATCTCCAATGGCAACCCAGGTTGTTTCTTTTTGGGTAAAGCCATATATGCAGGCAGCAACAAAAAGAATGAAGACTGTTCTTTTCATGAATGACCGTTCGTTTTAATGGTACAACTTAGCGATTTGCCGGGTTTTTTGCAAATAATGAGGAGATAAATGCAATAAGTTCTGTATTTAACGTTACATGAAAATACTTTTAATATTTCGGTTATGTTTTTTTCAGGTGATCTATCCCCGGGAATGTTCGATTACTTCGAACGGACACCGGACATGGTATGCATTGCCGACAGGGAGGGATATTTTAAGGAAATCAATGCTTCAGCGATCAATAAGCTGAAGTACAGCAGGGAAGAGCTGTTTTCAACGCCCATATCACATTTTATTTATACCGGGGACAAGGAGATTACACATCAGCGCCGGCAGGCGCTCCTGTTGGGTAAGCCGCTGCAGCATTTTCAGAATCGCTATGTTACCAAAGATGGCGATATCCTGTGGTTAGAATGGACATCTGTTTATTTACCCGACAGGGAAGTGGTATTTGCCATTGCGAGGGACATCTCAGAGAAAAAAAGACTTGAGCTGGTAGCGGAAGAAAAATGCAAACAGTTAAGAGACTTAACACTTCATTTCAAGACCAGTCTTGAGCAACGCATGAAATCTGTTGCAGAGGAGCTTCATGATGAGATCGCTCAGCTTGTATCTGTAGTAAAACTGGACATAGACTGGATAACAGTTAATGATCCCCGGCTGGACGAGATATCCAAAAGGAGGATGCACCATGCGCTGGATGTTGCTGAAACGCTTATCAATGCTATGAGACGGCTTTCCTTTTCCATCAGACCTCACATGCTTGACGATTTTGGTCTGAACGAAACGATCAGCCTGTATTGTGAAGAACTGTCTCTCCTGAGTGGTATTGCCTGCTCATTCGAAAGCTCATATACCGAATCAGAGCTTACTCCTGAGATGAGGGTGGATTTTTTCAGGATATGCCAGGAACTGCTTGCTAATGTGATCAGGCATGCCAACGCGAATAAGGCAAAGGTCATTATTAAAAATATTAAGGATCAGATAATACTCAGCGTTACTGATGACGGGAAAGGCTTCGACCCGGATAACACGGTCATGGGGAAAGGACTTATCCATATCAAAAGCCGGGTCACCTCATTCAACGGGCAACTGATCATCAAAAGCAGAACAGGCGCCGGTACAAATATTTCCGTGATTTCCCCCCGCTGTTAAGAGAAAAATTCCCTGTCCTCCCGGGCTTATTTTATAGTACATTTACTTTCAATTTTTCCACTATGCCTGCTGTCGTAAATTGGCCGGAAGCCATTAAGCCATTGCTCAAAAAATATAAAGACACGAAACATCCGCTTGAGTATGGTAACCTGTACCAGTTGGTAGTAATGGTAGTATTGTCTGCGCAGGACTCAGACCGTCATATCAATCAACTGGCGCCAGAGCTGTTCAAAGCTTATCCTGGTATGCAGGCTCTTTCGAAAGCTACACCTGAGACCCTGCAGCCATTTATAGGCAGCGTCAGGAATTTCGGGAACAAAATAAAATGGCTGATGGAAATTTCGCAGACCGTTAAAAAGGATGCGAATATTCCCGGTACTTTAGAGGAGCTTACTGCATTGCCGGGCATCGGAAGAAAATCTGCGAACGTGATACTGCGTGAATCCGGGAAGCCGGCAGAAGGTGTTATTGTGGATCTGCACGTTGTGCGTGTTGCCCCGCGGCTGGGTATTGCGTCCGGTAGTGACCCGAAAAAAATTGAAAAGCAGATAATGGAAACGCTTCCGAAGAAGGAGTGGGATGCAGGCATGGCAATGAGTTTCCTGGGCAGGGAAATATGCCGCCCCCAGCCTAAATGTGAGATATGCCTTATGAATACAGTATGTGCATACTACTCTCATGGCAAACGTGAAATGTGAGAAGTGAAACAGGGGGTCATTTTATTCAGTAAGCCGGGAAAATAAAATGTCTGCTGTTTTCTGCTGTGTTTAATCCATTAATTGAGGTCATATATAGCTTTGGCTGCCCTGAACGTATTGCAGTGCGCTTCGGTAATGATCCTTATATCCGCAGAATATCCTCCGCCCATCGCTGCCACACAGGGGATATGTAAGGTTTTGAGCTTTGTAAATACCATTTCGTCGCGTTGCCTGCAACCATTCATGGTTATGCGAAGCTTTCCGAATTTATCGGTCTCCAGTATATCCACGCCGGAAAGGAAAAACGCCATATCAGGGTTTGCCTGTTGCAGCAGCCTGTCCAATGCCTGGTCAAGCAGCAACAGGTATTCCTCATCTCCCGTGCCATCTTTCAGGGGAATGTCAAGATCGCTTTGCTCTTTTTGAAAAGGATAGTTATGATCTCCATGCATGCTGAATGTAAATACGCGGTCTTCTTTTTCAAATATTTTCGCTGTACCGTTGCCCTGGTGCACATCCAGATCAATGATCAGAATCTTTTTCGCCAGTTGATGATGGAGCATGTAGTTGGCGGCAACCGCAAAATCATTCAGCAGGCAGAAACCTTCGCCTCTGTCGCTGAAAGCATGGTGCGTTCCTCCTGCAACATTTAAAGCTATACCTGCCCGGAGCGAAGCGTGGCAGCAGTTGATGGTACCCTGTGTTATAACAAGCTCTCTTTCGGTAAGGCGGGGAGACTGGGGGAAACCGATCTTTCTTTGTTCTCTGTCACTTAGTGTCTGCTCTTTAAGCTTTTTCAGGTAGGCTTCCGTGTGCGTGAGCAATATCCACTTGTCCTCGCATATTGTTGGCGCAAAGATGTTTTCATTACTGATGGCTCCTTCATGCAGTAACTGACCGGGGATCAGATCATATTTCAGCATGGGAAAACGGTGACCTTCAGGCAATGGATGTATATACACCGGCGCAAATGCTACATATAATAATGGTGATGCCATGCTGCAAATATCAGGGTATATTGAAACTGGCATATTATTTTTACATTTATAAGGCAAAAACAAAATAAGATGGAAGAAGTAGTAAAAATATTAAGCATTGAGCAACTGACGCATGATGTTAAACGATATCGTTTTGAAAAGCCCAAAGGCTATCATTTTGAGCCAGGGCAGGCTACAGAAGTTTCTATTAACCAGGAAAAATGGAAGGAAGAAAGACGCCCGTTTACCTTTACCAGCCTGAATGAATGGCCCTTTTTGGAGTTTACTATAAAATCATACCGCGATCATGATGGCGTAACTCATGCGCTGGACAACCTTCGTGCAGGGGATGAGCTGATCATCCGTGATGTATGGGGAGCGATAGCATATAAAGGTGAAGGATGTTTTATTGCGGGGGGAGCCGGTATTACTCCTTTCCTGGCGATCTTCAGGCAGCTTCACAAGAGTAAGAAAATTGATGGCAACCGGCTTTATTTTTCCAACAAAACGGAAAGCGATATCATACTCCGCGATGAGCTGACCACCATGCTGGGAGACAACGCCCGTTTTATCCTGACGAGATCTTCCGCCCCGGGGATTGAAAAAGGCTATATTGATAAAGAATTTTTGCAGAAGAACGTGAGCGATTTTTCTAAACCGTTCTATGTATGCGGTCCGGATAAAATGGTTGAGTCAATAAGCAATGACCTGAGACCGCTTGGCGCGTCCCCCGAAGCTATAGTATTTGAACAATAGCCATTGCAGCATGTTCTCCCTCATCAACGAACATATCAACAGGTGCGTGGATTTTACCGGAGCGGAAATACAACGCTTCAATGAGCTGCTGGTGGTAAAGCATATCCCCAAAAAAACTTTAATGCTGCAGGAAGGAGAAGTGTGCAATTTTGAAGCGTATATCAATAAAGGATGCATCCGTACATATTATATTGATCCCAAAGGCGTAGAAATAACATTGCAGTTTGCAATTGAAGACTGGTGGGTGAGCGATATCGGGAGCTTCCACGAACGGAAAGCCTCAAAGCTGTTCATTCAAACACTGGAGCCATCGGAAGTGCTGCTGCTTTCCCCCGAAACCAAGGAAAAGCTGCTGCATGAGATCCCGAAGTTTGAACGGGTCTTTCGCCTGATGATACAAAAAAATCTCACCCGCCTGCAGGACAGGTTCCTGCAAACCGTTACTACTACTGCTGTCGAAAAATATCTTGATTTTATAGACCGTTATCCCACCATACCCCAGCGGGTGCCACAGCATTATATTGCCTCTTACCTTGGGTTTTCACCTGAATTTCTCAGTAAGGTTCGCACAAGGCTTTCGAAAGGCCAGGATGTTCACGAATAATACCCGCTGTTGCCCAATTTATTGAACTGGTTCAATGTTCAGGAATGAAACCCTTCTGACCTTTGCTGTACAAAAAACAACATTATGGCAACAATGATCAAAGGCATACATCATATCACCGCTATTGCCGGTGATGCCAAACGCAATTTTGATTTTTATACCAAAGTGCTGGGGCTGCGTTTTGTGAAAAGAACGGTTAATTTTGATGACCCCCAGACCTATCATTTTTATTTTGGCGACAGGCAGGGCACTCCCGGCACTATACTTACTTTTTTCCCGTGGGGGAACGCAGTAAGGCAGGGTCGGAGAGGAGCATCAATGGCTACGGAGATCGGCTATGCCGTACCGAAAGGAAGCCTTGGTTTCTGGCTGGAGCGTTTCAGGGCACATAACATTATTTACAATAATCCCGCTGAGAAATTCGGGGAGAAATATCTTACTTTCCTTGATCCCGACGGACTGAAGCTGGAACTGATAGAAACGAATCAGCCTGATCCACGCAAAGGATATGAAACAGGAGAGGTGAAAGAAGATGTAGCTACCAAAGGATTTTATAATGCTACACTTACCCTGAATGATATTAAGCCGACTGCAGGTATCCTCACTGATGTTTTTGGATATGCGCTCATTGATAAGCAGCTAAACCGCTATAGGTATGCAACAACAGCCAGTGAAACAGCTAATATAATTGACCTGGTAGAGCTGCCTGCCGAACAAAGAGGTATAGTTGCCGGTGGAACAGTGCATCACGTGGCCTTCCGGGTGAAAGATGATAAAGCGCAAATGGAAATGCGGGAAAAGATACTGGCGAAAGGATTGAATATTACGCCGCAGATAGACAGGAATTATTTTCATTCTTTATATTTCCGGGAGCCCGGCGGTGTGCTTTTTGAAATAGCTACAGACAATCCCGGGTTCATGGTGGATGAACCGCTCGAAGCATTAGGCACTCACCTGAAATTACCCACCCAGTTTGAACCGCACAGGGAAGCTATTGAAAAGCACCTGGTGAAACTTGATTAATGAACAATATTAAACGGATCATATATGAACTACCAGGAGATGAAATACATATACCAGCCTGCCGCGAACCCCACAGGATATACTTTATTGCTGCTGCATGGCACCGGTGGCAATGAAGCGGACCTGCTGCCCATTGGCAGGCAGTTTGGCGACGGAGTGAACATATTAAGTTTAAGAGGGAATGTGAGTGAGCACGGGATGCCCCGGTTTTTCAAAAGGATAGGTATGGGAATATTTGATGAAGATGACTTAAGATTCAGAACAAATGAATTGCTGCATAATATTACAACGATCTCCGGAAAAGAGAGTTTTGATGCAGGTAAGCTGATTGCGCTCGGCTATTCCAACGGTGCTAATATTGCCGGTAGCGCTTTGCTGATGTATCCTGATTTTTTTGCCGGTGCGATCCTTTTCCGCCCGATGCAGCCTTTTGTCAGCCCGGAGCCATTTGCTGCCATCGGGAGAACGCCCATACTCATGACCAACGGCGCTGTTGATCCTACTATCGATCCTGCAGCAACACAGCGGTATGTGCAGTTGCTGGAGAATGCAGGCTTTGATGTTGCCGCTTATTCCCTGCCGTCGGGGCATGGGCTTACACAGGAAGACCTGCATCTTGCGCAGCAATGGTTCCATGAGCATTTTAGTATTGCCCCGGTAGAATGAAGAAGAGATTATGCCCGGGCACAATACAAATCATATGCTCCTCCATGCAAAAAATGCCAGTTACAAAAACAAAACACTCCTGCATCGTCATTTCGATCCCGCCTTCATGCTGTATGATCTAAATGTATATTACGGCGGGAGAGAAATCTGCCGGGCAGTAGTGCAACAGTTGAGCATTGGTACAAAAGCCCGGCAGATTTCTCCTTCGCGTAAGAGTCGTTTAACTATAGAAGTCGTGTTAGCTCAGTTGAAATGACGTACAAAGGGCTGATGATTTTGTGACCTTCGATAATTCAGGGTTACAAATAATCCATTCCGAAGCCTTATGGGTATATCATTTGTTTTGCAGATGCGCCTGCCCGGGAAGTTTGGGGCGCATTTCAATTTTTCGCTTCTTGCACAACTTTTCGCCCGGTGAGACCCGCCCGAACGATGTTCAGTCGGGCGGGCACCGACCCGTAGCGGGTTCTACAGGCGGTGCCTGCCTGATCGTTAGGAAGGTCACTACCCACCTGCGAAAAATTGAAATGCCCCGATACTTTTTCAAAAATAACCTACCTTTCTGATAGGTTGTTTTTTTATGAGGTTGGACAGGTTGCACCCCGAGTGATAAGGAATCGTTGCTGAGTAGTGAACAGGAACCTGAAGGGTGCGACGCAACGAAGCTGATAGTAGCATTGCAGTTCGGTACATAAAAAGATCACTGAATATCGTGCTTATCATACCGCACCATATCTATCATAAAAGCTTCATACTATGTACCGGATTATATTACTGCTATTGTTATGCTCATATTCACTGATGGCACAACAGCCACAGGAAAATTATGCCGTGGATTCAGCCTCTGTTGAACATGCCGGAGTGCCTAAGGGCGAAATAATAAAATGTGTGTTTGATAAGTCTGCCATATACCCGGGTACCTGGCGGGAATACTGGATATATGTGCCAAAACAATACAACCCGGATAAGCCCGCGTGTGTATACGTCAACCAGGATGGTATTCAATGGAATGCCCCTGTTGTATTTGACAACCTTATTCATAACGGTGAAATGCCGGTAACCATTGGCGTATTTGTGATGCACGGAAGGATCGTGGCAAGGGATCAGCAACATGCCATTGACAGGTTTAACAGGAGCTTTGAATATGATGGATTAGGAGATGCGTATGTAAAATTCATAACGGAAGAAATATTGCCGGATGTAGAAAAGCACAGCACAAGCGACGGAAGAGCCATTCATTTGTCGAAGAGCGGGAATGACAGGGCTATTGGCGGATCGAGCAGCGGCGCAGTCTGCGCTTTTACGGCTGCCTGGGAACGTCCGCAAGTATTTTCGAGAGTATTTAGCGCTGTTGGCACTTATGTTGGATTACGGGGCGCCGACAGGTATCCTACTCTTATCAGGAAATATGAACCCAGGCCGATCCGTGTTTTTTTGCAGGATGGCTCCGGTGATTTAAATATTTATGGCGGTGATTGGTGGAAAGCTAATGAAATGATGGAACGGGCGCTTGTATTTGCAGGATATGAAGTGCGGCATGTATGGGGTGAAGGCGGGCACAACGGCCGGCAGGGAACCGCTGTATTTCCCGAAGCGATGCGATGGCTGTGGAAAGATTGGCCAAAAGCTGTGACACCGGGAAAAACTCAAAACCAGGTATTGTCAGATATATTGATCTCTGGTGAAAACTGGGAGCTGGTAGCAGAAGGGTATGGATTTACAGAAGGTATTGCCGCCAATGCGTCAGGAGATATATACTTCCAGGATATACCTGGTTCGAAAACGTATAAAATTGATGCGCAGTATAACGCAATTACCATGCTTAATATTGATGCGCATAAAAGCAGCGGCACGGCATTTGGAGCAGATGGCAGGCGGTATGTTGTTGCCGGCGCAACAAAACAGATCATTGCTTACGGCGCTGACGGAAAGCCGGGTATAATAGCGGAAGGAATTCCGGGTAACGACCTGGCAATTACCCGGAATGGAAATATATATGTGACTTCACCTGAAGGGAAAGAGAAGCCGGGCAGGATATTTTTAATAAAGCCAGGAGGTAAAAAGACAGTAGTGGATGAAGGACTGAAATTTCCTAACGGGGCAACACTTTCTCCCGATCAGACACAATTATACGTGGCGGAATCCGCATCACACTGGATCTGGGCATATACTATTGCTGAAGACGGTACATTGACCAATAAGCAAAGGTATGGCTGGCTCCATACTCCGGACGATAAAGATGATGCGTGGCCGGATGGGCTGAAATGTGATACAGCAGGGCGTATATATGTTGCCACACGAATGGGGATACAGGTGCTCGACCAACCGGGAAGAGTAAACGCTGTTTTGCCTTTGCCTGCCGGGCAGCCTTCAAATTGCTGTTTCGGAGGTAAAAATTTTGATATCCTGTATGTTTCCTGCGACGGTAAGATCTTTCGCCGTAAGCTCCGCGTCCGTGGCGCCAATTCATTTGAACAACCTATAAAGCCACCTTCTCCCAGGTTGTAGTGTTAAATCAAGACTATTGTGAGAGGTGAGAAGTGAGAAGTGAGAAAATCGGCAATTTTTTCACGCCTGACTTCTGCCGTTTCACGATTCGGCACTCTAATACAAAAATTTTCTTTGATTAGTCTTACCTTCAGGCCTACCTATATATTTAATGGATCTACTCCCCGATTATTCCATAGCCAACTGGATGCTGCTTTCGCTTGCAGGTTTCTGCATAGGTATGTCAAAGGCGGGCTTAAAAGGCGTTGACATGCTCAATATTACCATAATGGCTATAGTATTAGGCAGCAAGTCATCTACCGGTGTGGTGCTACCCCTGCTTTGTGTGGCCGACTTTCTTGCTGTTGTGTATTATCGCCGCCATGTCAACTGGTCGCATTTCAGGAAGCTGGCGCCCTGGATCACAGCCGGTATATTGATAGGTGTATTACTGGGACAGGATATGAATGAATTGTATTTCAAAAAAGTAATGGCAGTAATTATTGTGCTTGCCGTCATCATTATGATCTTTTTAGAAGTGCGCAAGTCTTTGGTGCTGCCGTCCAATAAATTATTTGCAGCCACTTTGGGACTCGTGGCGGGCATCACTACCATGCTCGGCAATCTTGGCGGCTCATTTGCCAATATCTATTTCCTTGCCATGCGTGTTCCGAAGAATGGTTTTATCGGTACGGCAGCGTGGCTGTTTTTTTGTGTTAATTTATTTAAACTGCCGTTTCAGTTTTTCTTCTGGAACAATATCAACGCTTCAACATTAAGCACTGATCTTGTGCTGATACCTGCGTTATTGCTCGGCTTTTGGGCAGGGATTAAAGTTGTGGCGATGATACACGACGACGGCTACAGGAAAATTGTAATTGCAATGACACTGATCGGGGCTATATTTATTTTTCTGCGGTAAAAAAAATAGCCACCAATGCACGAATAGATAATGCATTTTGATTTCTTTATTCGTGCATTGGTGGCTATGACAGTTACAGAATAGGATTTATTTCTTTTCCTTATCGCCCGGCATCAATACGGCTGTAAAGTGATTTTTTCCGTTGAACAATAATTTTGCCGCGTCCTGGACTTCTTTGGCAGTAAGCTTGTTTACATAATTTTCAAAATGCACAAAGCGGTCAATGTTTTCTCCCTCGGTTTTCATCGCCAGCAGGTTAGAAAGCCATGGCCCGTTTTGCTTGAGCTGCTCTTTATGGGATTCCCGCCACTGCTGTTTTACTTTGTCGAGGTTTTGCTGTGAAGGCCCGTTCTTTACAAGCAATGCTATTTCATTACGCATTGCTTTTATCAAAGTGTCTACTTTTTCCGGGCCACAGGGAAGCTGCACTATAAACTGGTAGTAGGGATAAGGCGCCCTGTGCAATCCTCCGAAAATACCACCGCCATAAATGCCCTGTATTTTTTCTCTTAATTCTTCAATGATACGGATATTCAGCACTTCCGTAATGGCGCTGGCTCTGAAGTCGAGGTCTTCACTGTAGGGTATCTCACCATAGTCAAAAGTGATGATCATGCTTTTTTGTTCCTCTCCCTTATAAACGGTCAGGTCTTTTTTGCCGGTAATGGGGCGGAGTTTCCTGTCTGCATAGCCTGATTTTTTCCCTTTGGAGGGGAGGCTTGCTATATACGTTGCTATTAAAGGGATGATCTGTTCACTGCTGAAGCTCCCGGTAAATACAAAATGCATTCCTGCAGCGTCGCCAAATCTTTCGCGGTATATCTGTATGATCCTGTCTGTGCTGATGCTGTCAAAATAGCTTGCTTTGGGCACATTTATCGGGGCAAGAGGGCTGTTGTGATACAGTGTTCTCATAACGGTATCAAAAAATACAGCCTGTGGGTTGGCGCCAAGCATAGTAAGCTGCGCCTTATTTTTCTGCACATACGATTTGAAAAGAGAAGTGTCTTTCCGGGGCTCCGTCAGTTTAAGGTAGGCAAGCTGGAACATTGTTTCAAGATCTTTAACCGTTGAGTTTCCACTCATGCCTTCTGTTGTTCCGCTGAGTGTTGGCGAAGCGGACACTGATTTTCCCGCAAGCACTTTTTGCAGGTCGGTAGGGGAGAAGCTGCCAAAGCCCATTGCATTGATAGCCGACAGCGCGTATGTGGCATTATAACGGTCTGCAGCGCCGTAGTTGCTTGTGCCTCCATAACGTGATGCTCCCATCAGTATTTCATCATTTTTAAAATCTGTTGGCTTGAGGGTGACCGTGGCGCCGTTGGAAAGCAGGAGGTCCGTTGTGCCCAGCGCGGTGTTGGTTGTTTTACGCACTATCTTTCCAGCTATGGGTTTCTTTTCCAGAAGGTCGGCAGCGATCGCTTTTTCTTCATACGGTTTTACATCGGCTTTTTCTGCCATTGCTATGGTTTGCAATAAGTTTTCAGGAGAAGGAAGCTTTATATCATTCTTTTCTGGTCCCATGATATACGCGAAAATATGCTGGTCTCCCCTGATCCTGTCTGCCACTTTGTTGACATCCTCTATTGCAATACCGGGCAGCAGATCCTTTACCATATTGTATTCGGCAGCTATGCCAGGTACAGGAGATTGCTCAAGGAAATGCTGGATATATTCCTGCACAAAGCCGGATGATTCCATCTTGTTGCGGTCATTATAAGCTTTCTCATAAGAAGCCAGGACATTCTTTTTGGCTCTCTCCAGCTCCGGAGCAGTAAAGCCAAACCTTTTTACTTTCTCTATTTCTTCCATCGCGGCAGTGATCGCTTTTGATGGTTCTTTATCGCCGGACGAAGCATATACTTCCAGGTTCTCATAACCTCTTGTAAAGCTGTTGAACATTACGCCACCATATACAAAGGGCGGGTTTTCCTGCTGGGTAAGCTCCTGCATACGCTTATTGAGCATAGTGGTAAACAGGGATTTTACCATATCCTGCCTGTATGCCCCATAGGTAGCCGGCGGCTCGACTTTATATGCCGGGAATTCAACTACTGCATCATAGCTGGTGGCTTCTTTATCCGTTACTATTAATGCATCGTTCTCAGTATAGGGAGGAACTGTTGCTGTTTTGCGTTCTCTTTCATTGGCAGGATTGGCAAGACCGCCGAAATGCTTTTTGATCATGTCTTCCGCAACACTTTTTGAAATATCACCCACCACGATCACTGCCATCAGGTCGGGGCGGTACCAGTCGCGGTAAAACCTGCGGATGGCATCGTACTGGAATGTTTTGATAATACTGTCTTTGCCGATAGGAAGACGCTCTGCATATAATGAACCTTTAAGCAGCCCGGGAAGTATTTTTTTGAACATCCTTTCTTCAGCGCCCTTGCCTAACCGGCTCTCTTCCAATATGATGGGGCGTTCGCCGTCTATATCATCGTCAAGGTAAGTAACGTTGTGCGCCCAGTCTTCGAGTACGCGGAAACCTTTTTCGATATTAGCGGGTTTATCCGTGGGAATGGGAAGTATATAAATGGTCTGATTGAAGCCGGTATTGGCATTAAGGTCATTGCCAAATCCTACGCCTATTTCCTGGAGGAAGGAAACGATATCATTTTTCCTGAAATTTTTGGTGCCGTTGAAAGCCATGTGCTCTGCCATGTGCGCCAGTCCCTGCTGATCATCGTCTTCATTGATAGAACCCGCATTTACCACCAGCCGCAGCTCTACTTTCTGTTCCGGCTTTGCATTGTGCCTGATATAATAGGTAAGACCGTTGGCCAGCTTTCCTATGGTAACGCTGGTGTCTAAGGGCAGTTTTTCATTGAGATTGATTTGTGCCTGCCCGGTAGCAAGATGCACAATTAACAGCGCAAGCAGGAAGAGACGTTGGGATACAAGCTTTTTAAGCATAGGTTTCATTTTGTGCAAAAGTATTGAAATACCTTACACAGCATCTACCGCTTATACTTTAAATTATGCCAAAGTCATCTCTGCTCAAAAAGACAGCCTTCCCTGGTAGAAATCCAATATCCTCGTACGGAATATATATTCATACCAGGTTTGGGTAAGGTTGAGCCTTGCCCTGTCATAATTGTTTTTGGTGATCAGGTATTCTGTGGAAACAATGGTGCCGAGATTGAAGCGTATCTCGGCAGACCTGAAAGATTCCTTATATTGTGTAACCTGCTCCAGCAGGGCTTTATAACGCTCGTAAGCAGAAGTCATGTCTACATGAGCTTTTTCTATGGTTTGCCTGAGCAGGAGTTTTGTATTTTCCGATTCGAGCTTTGCATATTTGGCATTCAGGCTGGCTTTTTTTACGTTGGTATTTACCCGCAGGTTGTTGAATATAGGCACGGAAAGGCTTAGTCCTATATAACTTCCAAGGTTGTTTTTAAACTGGCTATTGTAGGATATCTTTTTGTAATCATAATTCTGTTGCTCCTGGTATACGAATGTTTTGTTGTTGTCTATAGTTACATAACCTCCTGTGGGTATTTCAGTAATGGTAGTAGGGGTACGTGATTCAGAAACACTTGAGTAGTTGCTTCCCAGGCTGCCATTGAGGCTGAGAGAAGGGAAATATCCCCCTTTGGCAACACTTACTGCCTTCTCAGCGCTTTTGGCGCGGAGCTCTACTGCTTTTACCTGTGCAAGATGCTGAAGGGCGGTTGCATATACCTGTTGCGCAGTAGCGGGGTACATCTCCAGCAATTCCCCTTCGGATAGCCGTTGCAGTTGCATGTTTTTGTTGTAAGGAATGTTCATCAACTGGGCAAGATTGAGCCTGGCGGTCTGTAAGGCATTGTAATTATTGACAGCGCTCATTTCATCGCTGGCAAGCTGTCCTTTCATATCTGAAAGCAGGTAACTGCCGATAGCCCCTTTTTCTACCAATACATTCAGTCTTTCTACCTGCTTGCGGGTTACCTCTGCCTGTTCAGACATGATGCGCCAGGTATCTTCCGCATTCAATACGGTAAGATAGGCAAGTATAATATCGAGCGCAAGTTTGTCTTTCGATTGCTGCCATTCCATTTCGCTGGCATGATAGGCATACCCGGTTTGCCGGATAAGATTTTGCAGCTGCAGTCCGCTAAAGAGGGTAATGCCGGCGTTCAGCCCGATGTTGGAAGAAGAAAAACGCTGGTCAATATAACCGTTTGTAAATGGATCAATGGCACGCCCCTGGTTCCATCCGTAGCCCCAGCTTCCATTCACATTAGGCAACAGGTTTGCTTTCGCCTGTTGCCAGTCTGCTTTATAAGATTGGGCTGCCAGCTCATTCTGTCTTACGGGGATATTGTTTTCAAGACCTGTTTCCACACATTCTTTAAGTGAGAATATTTTTCCCTTCAGGCTATCCGTTTGCGCAAGGCAATGCGCACTAAAAAAGCAGGTACAAAACCACACTATCACTCCCTGTTTCATCTTTTGCATTTTCATCTTGTTTTTCTTCAGATATATTTTTCAATACACTATATCAGCGTCTTATTTCCGCTGCTTCTTCTATTTTGCCATCCAGCAGGTTAATGATACGCGAACCATATTCTGCATTTTTTTCAGAATGAGTCACCTGTATGATCGTAACTCCATCTTCCTGATTAAGTTTTTTAAACAAGGTCATGATCTCTTCTCCCTGCTTGGAGTTGAGGTTACCGGTGGGCTCATCTGCTAAAATGAGTTTGGGATTGGCTACCAGTGCACGGGCTATGCCTACCAGTTGCTGCTGTCCACCTGATAATTGTGTAGGAAAAAGGTCTTTTTTGCCCACTATCCGGAAGCGGTCAAGGATATCCGCTACCACAGCCTTCCTTTCAGAGGATTTCATATCCTGGTATATCAGTGGTGTTTCTATGTTTTCATATACGGTAAGCTCGTCTATAAGATGGTAAGCCTGGAATACAAAACCGATGTACTTTTTATATAGTTGTGATCTTTGTTTTTCCTTTAAGAGATGCACTGCCTGTCCCATAAAATAATGGTATCCTTCCGTGGGATCATCGAGCATCCCTATAATGTTCAGTAAAGTGGATTTTCCCGAGCCGGAAGGACCCATCACGGAAACAAATTCTCCTTCGTTGATCTTCAGGTCAACGTCCTTGAGAATATAGGTCTTATTACCGCCGGCGTTTACAGATTTGGAAATACTTTTAAGCTCTATCATTGTGTTGTTTTTTTAAATAAAGACTACCTTCCCCGGCACACTTCTTATCATAAATTCAGTGCCATTCATAAAAATATTTGAAAATCAATATGTTGAAAAGGATCGCTTTTGTAGCATTGTCCGGTTTTGATACACTTCAAGTATGATTTTGATACATCTGGCGCTGCGGCGAAAGGCGGGGTTTATTTCACGCAAAGCGGCAAAGAGGGCAAAGCAGCAAAGTTTGATTTTCAGGATTTTTGTTGCGGCTTTGTTTACATGAACCCTTTGAACCACGGAGGCACGGAGACACAAAGTTGTACAAAGATTGTGTTTTGTGATCACTCTTTGAAAAGTAAGGGCTGTGCTTAGGTCTCCTCCCCCTGCCTGCCGTTCGGCAGTTCAGGCGAGCTTCGGGGAGGCCGGGAAGGGCTTCAATTTTCCCTGTAACCGGTAAATGCATCAAACAATGATTTTAGCTCTTTTGCTTTTTCAGGGAACTCGTCTATGACATTTGTCCTTTCGCCGGGATCATAGCTCAGGTTATACAGTTCTTTTACCCCTTCCTGTGGTTTACCGGAAGAGCTGTTAACGCCTGCAGGCACTTCCCTGTATTTCCAGTCCCCTGCGCGCACGACTTCAAGCTTTCCGTTGTTCACAATATAAATAGGCCGGTGAACATAATTTTTCCGGTTAGCCCTGCCGGTTAGCAGGTCGCTGATATCCTGCCCGTCCAGCGTGCGTCCTTCCGGCAGCGGTGCATTCGCCCAGCGGGCCAGTGTGGGTAAGATATCAACATTGCTGAGAGGGTTGGTCAGTACAAGGCCGGAAGGCGTATGGTTTTTCCAGTAAACGATAAACGGTTCACGGATACCGCCTTCATAAGATTGCCCTTTGGATCCCCGGAACACCCCGGCGGTACCGGCATGCCAGCGTTTGGTAACACTATCGCCAGACATTCTTACAGGAAATTCTATCCAAGGGCCATTGTCGCTGGAAAAAATAAAAATGGTATTATCCTGCAATTTTTTCTCAGCCAGCTTTTTCCATATTACAGCAAGGCAGGAGTCCATTTCTTCCACTACCGCGCCTAAAGGCCCGCCTTCCTGCTTATCCTTTAAAGAACTTGCCGCCGCCGCAAAAGCCACCGGGAGATGCGGCATATTATAGGCTAAGTACAGGAAAAAGGGTTTGCCTTTCTGTTGCTTATCAATCACCGAAACGGCTTCTTTGGTGTACAATGGAGTAAGCAATGAATCGGCAGGGTGTAAAATCTCAGGAGTGCGATTGCGATAAATTTTTATCGTTGTATCGGTTTTTACATAAGGAAAACGGTAATCATGGCTGTATAAAAGCCCGTAATAAGAATCAAATCCCTGTGCAGTAGGATAGTTATAGTCATGCTTGTCGCCCAGGTGCCATTTACCTATCATGGCAGTGGTATATCCAACCTTTTTGAGCATTTCAGCAATGGTAACTTCTGCATCGGCGAGGCCTAAAGGCGAGCCGGGCGGGATGGGGTAGGGCAGGTTATAGCGGGAAGCATATCTTCCTGTCAGCAGTGAAGCCCGTGATGGCGTGCAGGAGGGGCTTGTAACTACATAGTTGGTTGCCCTGATGCCTATGCCTGCTATTGAATCAAGGAAAGGCGTACGTATCACCGGGTTGCCATAAGCGCTCAGATCGGAATAACCCATATCGTCGGTAAGCACAAAAATGATGTTGGGTCGCTGTTGTGCATGTATCCCGCTGCCCAATAAAACGGCTGCGATCAACAGCAGGAATACCCTGTAATTTTTTATCATCCTGTATATTTATTTCGCGTTTATCGTTTATCGTTTCACGTTTGTCGTTTATCGTTTGTCGTTTGACATAGCGCTACCTTACTCCAAAAGTATATACTGTGGTATGATGGAATGGCTGCCCGGGGCGGAGTATGGTATCCGGGAACGAAGGCTGATTAGGCGAATCGGGGTAGTGCTGCGTCTCAAGGCAAAGCCCTGCATGCTTATTATATTTTATCCCGTCTGTTGTGTCTTTCAGGCTGCCGTCCAGGAAGTTGCCGGTATAGAGCTGCACACCCGGTTGTGTAGTGGCTGTTTCCATATACCTGCCGCTGGCGGGGTGATATAGTGTTCCTGTATGTTGCAATGCACCTGCCGGATTATTAAGCACAAAGTTGTGATCGTATCCCGGCGAGATGGCAGCAATATCTTGTCCTACTTTTTTAGATTTTCTGAAATCAAGAGGAGTTTTGGCTACCGGAGCAATTTCTCCCGTGGGAATAAGCGAATCGTCGGAGACTGTATAAGTCTCGGCAGACAGTTGAAGCTCATGATCCAGTATCATAGCATCCGTTCCGCCAGATAAATTAAAATAAGTGTGATTGGTAAGGTTTACCGGCGTGGGGGCATCTGTTACCGCACTGTAAATTATCATTACTGCATTATCGTCGCTCAGGCTGTATTCCACTGTCACGTTCAGGTTCCCCGGAAATCCTTCTTCTCCGTCCTTACTGGCATAGGTAAGTCTCAATCCATTCCTGTCAGCAAGAGGCGTTGCATCCCATACCACTTTATCAAAACCTTTTATGCCGCCATGCAGGCTGTTGCCATTATTATTTTTTGCCAGTGTGTACTCCTTACCGTCAAGGCTGAACCTTCCACCGGCAATTCTGTTGGCAAACCTTCCTACAAGACATCCAAAGCATGGGTTGCCCGGCTGCAGGTATCCTTCAAGTGAATTAAAGGCGAGAGTTACATTTTTAAATATATTATTCCTGTCGGGAGTTTTGATGCCGGTGATGGTACCTCCATAATTGGTGATACTAAGCTCCACACCGTTATTATTGGTCAATGTAAAATGCAGCACTTCTTTTTCGTCTCTTTCACCCCATTTTTCTGAAAGAATATGAGCCATGGCAGGATATTATTTGGGAGTGAAGATATATTAAAATGTGGTAAGGGGAAAACGACAAACGATAAACGACAAACGTGAAACGACAAACGTGAAACGATAAACGTGAAACGATAAACCTGAAACCCCGGAAACATAACTTTATCTGGAAGCTGCCTCCGCCATATTCTTTGCAAGATGATCCATTACCGGTATGAACTTACTATCAGGGCTTATATCAATGAATTTTACATTTTGATGTGTTGATGATAAAAGCGGGATATTCTTTTACACTACTGCTGGTTTTATATTCTGATTAACCCTGAATAAATTACCGGGATCGTATTTTGCTTTTACTTCTGCCAGTTTTTTGTAATTATCTCCATAGCTTGCTTTTACACGATCCGCGCCTTCATCCATCATAAAGTTCACATAAGCTCCTCCCATCGAATAAGGATGCATGACCGACCAATACTCCTTTGCCCAATTGGTCACTTTTTCCTTCTCAGCCGCGTCATTCGTTATCCCCACAATTACCATTGCATAATTTGCACCGCGGTAGTTCCATGCGGTTTCATTTTTACCAACTTCAGCCGCTACGCCGCTGATATTATACATGTGCATAGTGCTGAAAGGAGTAGGAAGTTGCCTTCCATATTTAACATGCAGTTTTATAGCTTCGGCACTCAGATCTTTTACATAATCGGCTTTCCAGTACCATAATAATCCCGGTGGATACAACGCATCAAACAATGTTTGAAGCACCGGCACAGGCATAGGTCCAACAAAATCCAGGGAAGGGGTTTTCTTTGCTCGTATGGGTTTGAATACTTCTTCAGCCTCTTCCATATCGCCGGCATAGCACCAGACTACTCCGCACATTTTTTTTAGATGAAGATGTTCAGGGAAAGGAGTAACCGGCGGAACAGTTAATATGGCAAAATACCCGCTTAACTCATTGGGTGCTTTATTAATGAATTCATGATGCCAGGTCATCATCTCCTCAGTATCATCCAGCTCCCATAGCATGGGGCCTGCATATACAGTATGTACAGGGCATAGCTTAAACGTGAAGGAAACCACTACACCGAAATTGCCGCCGCCGCCGCGCAAAGCCCAAAACAGGTCAGGATTTTCCTTTGCAGAAGCTTTTACAGGCTTGCCGTTTGCAAGTACCACTTCAGCTTCAAGTAAATTATCAATGCTAAGCCCGAAAGAACGGGTAAGATTGCCGAGCCCACCACCTAATGTAAGGCCTGCTACGCCTGTAGTGCCGAATATTCCTGAAGGAACGGTCATGCCAATTTGATGTGTTGCCGCATCCAGGTCTTTCAGCAAACAGCCACCCTGTACCTTAACTGTTTCTGAATTTTTATCTGTCCTGATCTCTTTCATCAGGGAAAGATCAATTACCAGTGCATCATCTGCAATACCCAGTCCGCCTGCATTGTGGCCTCCACTGCGAACAGCCAGCAGCATGTTGTTTTCCCTGGCGAAGTTTACACAGGTAATTACATCGTCCACATCCTTACAATATGCAATAGCGGCAGGATGTTTATCTATCATACCATTATAGACTTTGCGGGACTCATCGTAGGAGGGATCTGATGGAAGAATAACATTGCCTTGCAGCTTTTTTTCCAATAGTCCTATTATTTCTTTTGACATAAAAAATATTTAGCTCCCGATAAACAAATTAATTTATAACTATCTGCCGGCTTTTATATAGCCCCAGCCCTGACCTTGTTTTTGCACAATTTCGGAAATGCCATCTGGCACCGTTTCTACACCCGCCAGTAGATCTGACTTTGTAAGAGCATGTTTTTTTAACGCTATTTCGCATACCCGGAAAGCAATGTTTTTATTTTTTGCCAGCGCTTCAACTTCATTCGCGGCAATAGATTGTCCTTTTGTTATCATAGACAAGGACTGGCCATAAAGCACAACTTCCATTTGGGCATTGGGATTGGCTTTACTTATCCCGGCTAACCACCTGATGAGGCTTTGATGATCGGTAGTATCTGAACTTGTAAGATCAAATACTACTTTGTATTCATTGGTTTGTGCTATTGAATTTTGTATGTGTAATAACAAAAAGAGTACAGTAAGAAATGCTAAAATTTTCTTTTTCATGATAGTATTTTTAATTGAATTTCTTTTTTCTTTTAATTGCGATAGGTTCAAATGGCCCGTATTTGTGCTGTAGCTCTGAAAAGCTGTCAGCGTAAGGGCCAAAGGGATGATCAATAGCTTTTTTACTTATATCCGGCCAATCGCCCGGAAAATTTTTATAAGGCCTGGGTTTAGCATTAATAAATGCCGCCACATCCCAGCATTCCTCATTGCTCAGTTGGCTTTGGCCATGATTAACGCCAAAGGGCATGTTGTTTTTAACAAATCCGGCTAAACTACTTAAACGATACATACCAGCTCCTGTATTATAGCTGCCTGCTCCCCACAGCGGCGGATAATATATTGCAGCATCTACACTGTAGCCGCCATCGCCGTTTACACCATGACATAACTGGCATTTAGCAGTATAAACTTTTTTACCATTTATTGTGTCTGCTGCTCTTTGCAGATACGGCAGTTGTTCAATCTGTGAATTGATAGGTTTTATTTTGGCTGGGATATCTTTGCCAATCCACAATATGTATGCAACAATCGCTTTCATTTCCCGTCCTGCAGTGTCGAGTGACTTTCCATTCATGCTACGCATCATGCAATCATTAATTCTGAATTGTATCGTTTCCAGCATGCCGCTTCTATACCTGTACAGAGGATAGTTTGCCGCTACTCCCAAAAAATTGACACTGTATGCTGCAGCTTTTGTGCCTGCTTCCAGATGGCAGTTCTGACAGTTTAGCTGGTTCGAAACCTGCGCTACAATACCTGCAGGACCGAGATATTTTCGTGTATTAGCTACCAGCTCTCTTCCATACCAGATTAGATCCGCTTGTGGCGATTGTCGTATTTCTGAAGTATCTGGTGAGAGGTATAATACTGATTTTAGAGTGTCCGTTAGTGTTATACTGTTTCCGGCCCCGGTGCCAATATTCGATCTGCAGGATACCCCGCCTGACATTTCACCCGCCAGGATTATCAGGACTAATTTCTTAAATGGGTTCATGACGAATGCTGCCTAAGAGTAAACATGGGGGTTCTTGCTTGTGCTTTACCTTACAAAACAGTAACCACATCCTTTTTCCTGTGCCCGTCCTACAGCCCAAACACCAGATGGAACGATATGTATACCGGGTAATATGCCTTCAGTCCATTCTTTTTTCACCTCTGCGGCATTTCCATTTTCGCCTGCAGCTACGGCACTGTAAACTGTTAAAGCAGCATCGCAAGCCAGAAACTGTACACCACTTTCCTGCAATTCATTGATGCCAATGGATACTGCTCCGAAACCGGGAAATTTATATGTACCGGGGGCCGGCTTCCAGAAAGGATTTTTCATCGCAGTTTCATTAGTGTTCAAATCAGTTACATGAAACATTTCACCGAATTTGTATTTTTCCCAGAGACGATTATCCATAGCAAATGGGATGGCATTGTGTCTGAGGATAACTACTACACTGCATTCATTTGGCGGTGTGCCTGTAGCCTCATTGGTCAAAAGAAACACACGCGGCCATGCAAAGGGAAACTGATGGTGCGGTTCGGTTACATCATACACGATACGGTGTTTACCGGTGATTTTCTTCATCCATGCTTCAGGATCAGTGTTGTGCTTTCCACCTGTATTACCGGCTGACGCATTTATAGATATTGTGAGGCCCGTGGTTCCTAATGCAGCGGCGCCCAGGGTAAGTGATTGCAGAAATTTCCTGCGCGGTTTTATGTATGAGTTGGACATAGACTTCTGAATTGAAAAAGTGTACCTTAAAAATTCTCCTGTATCAAAATTAGACGAGGAGGCAAGCCATATGTTAGCAAAAACTGTTCAAAGACTTGTAAAATATGTTCATGCACCCAGAGAAGTATACTGGTAATGCTAAGGATAACATGCGGGGGAATAAAATTTCCGGTAAACCTGCTTACAGAAGCATCAAACCCTTTTTAAAAATGTTGACGGCGTGCATCCAAATTTTTCAACAAAACATTTTGAAAAATAAGAAGGGCTGTTAAAGCCTGAATCATACGCTATTTCGGCTATTCCGTGCTTTTTTTGTCTAAGCAGGGAAAGTGCTTTCTGCATGCGCAGATCAATAATAAAATCATTAGGTGAACGGCCGGTTAAAGCTGTTATTTTTCTATACAATTGTGGCCTGCTTATACATATTTCATTGCTTAATTTATTCAGGTCAAACTGCTGGTCTGATATCTTTGACTCTGCTACATAAATAAGATTAGAGATAAACTCCTGCTCTTTTGTATTCAGCGATTTTATAGAATTATCTGAAAAAACATCTTCGTTTTTGCAAATCTTTCTTATGAGAGCGCAAGCCAGTATCTGATTGTTCGGAGCAGTTAAGCTTAAGCGATGTCCTAAATTAATAGCTTCCCTAAAAAAATCACCTTTCATTGTTACAGGCTGTGAAGCGCTCAATCCCATTTTAAAAATAATATCCGGTTGTTTATCTTCAAACTGTTCAAGCGCTTTTTTGATACCCAGAGCGCAATAAACAGCACCTGTTGCATCATCAAAAGCCGCCATAAGGCTGTCGTCGGCATCCCAGGCTAAATGCCTCCCTGCGAACCTTTCCATTTGCTCCCGGACTATTTTTCTCGCCCAGTTTGGCGTGAGCAGCATTGAAAGATCGCTTGATGCAGTGGCTTTGGTGATGCCATACAAAGAAACTACAAGTATTGTCCTGTAACCTGTATCAAGCGTACCGTTTTCTTTCTGAACGAGTCCATGGTCATTTACAGCATGCCCCGTACCCATCATCATTTCATAAAACCCGGTCTCAACTTCTGTTAATGCACAGGCTATATTGCCATGTGCCATCTGGTGCACCTTTTCACAGGTTTCCGGATCAGGACCTTCAATCAGGCAAAATACTGCACCGGCCTCCTGGTTTACCCAAAATTGAAGATATCGCACACCATATTTATCCTGGATGGCAACGTCTGCCATATGTGCTCTTTTCACATCTTCTACCGTAACATTTTCAATGTGATGAAAATCCATATATAGAGGCATATACTAAGTTTTTCATACTTTGTTTTGCCTTGCGTAAATCATTCCTTTGCTTAGATCAATTAAAACACTGACAAGTTGAGCAGTGTATCAGGCTGGCATGGGGTGATAATTCATAATACCGTAACAAGGTCACAGTGAGATGTTCAATAAAAGCCCGATGTAATAACCGTTAATTCCATTCAGAACAGGAGTAAGCTGCGAGAGGTGTTTTATAAAATATCGGAAGTTGTTTAAAGTTAAATATTTTATATTAAAAACCACTATAATGCGACCAAAATCTGAAAAAATGGTATACGCGTCATTTACACTAATGCCCAACAGATTTCTCTCCCGCCACAATATGCGTTTAAATCAATACAGCCTGCGGGCGGGATTGAAATGAGGAAACCGGCTGGCATACACCACAAATTCAGTGTTGTTTCTTTCAATGACTGACGCTCCGCCTGCGAAAATCTGAAATGCTCCCGTCTTCACGGTTCATTGCAAATGAATAAATTCAGTTATTTTTGCAACTTGTTTAGTTCATAATCAATAGTATAGTATAATGATTTTACCGATTGTAGCTTACGGCGCCCCGGTGTTGCGGACTGTTTGTAAAGATATCCAGCCCGATTATCCCCATCTCGGCAAATTTATTGAAGATATGTGGGAGACCATGTATGCTTCCAGCGGGGTAGGGCTTGCTGCGCCACAGGTGAATAAGGATATACGCATTTTTGTGATAGACAGCACACAGATCTTTGCAGGCATGGACGAGGATGAAAAGAAAAAATATCCTGATGCCCCCGGTATAAAGCAGGTATTCATAAATGCGCATGTGGAAGCGCTGGACGGGGAAGAATGGGCTTATAACGAAGGTTGCCTGAGCATTCCCAAGATCAGGGAAGATATTCAGCGTAATGAACAGGTAACTATCCGCTATATTGATGAACAGTTTCAGCCACATAATACAACCTTCAACGGCATCACTGCAAGGGTCATATTGCACGAATATGATCATATTGAAGGAAAATTGTTTATTGATTATCTCAAGCCTCTCAAACGCCGGCTGATCAAAGGCAAACTGGAGGATATTTCCAAAGGCAAAGTGTCGGTAGATTATAAAATGACCTTCCCGCGATAAGGGCTATGCGCCGCCATATCTTTTTAATAGTGATAGCAACAGGCAGTCTTCTGTCTGTGTCGGCGCAGCAGAAAGATACTGTAGTGATCAATAAGAAAGTGATCACCCTCTCCGAAATCATTATCCGTAATAAGGTGGATGTCCCGTCTTTTATTGAACGGATAAAGAATGATACTACTTTCTATAAAGCCTTCCGTAACCTGCGGGTATTGCAGTTCACCTCTCTTAATGATATCCGTATGCAGGATAAGAAGGGTAAGGTAAAGGGCTCGCTGTTGAGCCGTACAAGACAGTGGGCGCAGAAAGGCTGCAGGCATACCGTAGTGGAAGAGGAACAGGTTACAGGTGATATTTACGACAGGCAGGGGAACTATAATTATTACACCCCGGAGCTGTATGCCAGCCTTTTTTTTGCGCCTGATACTGTTTGCGGCGAAACCAATATTGTGAAGGGAATGGATATTGATGTGAAAGGGAAATCAGGAATGAATAAACGAAAAGAGCAGTTGAAGATGCTTTTCTTCAACCCGGGTAAAGCTATACCCGGTCTTCCCCTTATAGGAAATAAGGTCGCGATTTTTGATGAGGATATGGCCGGGCTTTATAATTACGACCTGGATCAGGATGAATACCTGGATGACTTATGCTATGTTTTCACTATAACCGCCAAAACAGACGAAGAGGGGGGAAACAGGAATAAGATCGTAATAGACAGGATGACAACATGGTTCAGTGTAAAGACGCTTGAAGTGCTTGCACGGCATTACAGCATGAGCTATCATGCCGGCTTATTCGATTTTGATGTGGATATGCAGGTAGAAATGACACATAGCGGCGGATACCTGGTGCCCCGGCTGCTTCGCTACACAGGCGACTGGGATGTTGTGCTTAAAAAAAGAGAAAGAGGAATATTTACCGCCACATTGTTCGATTTCAGTAATTGAAATAATTGCAGTACTTTTTCATTCCTTAATGTAACTAACAAGTGTTTGCAGTAACCATTCTTGGCAATAATTCAGCGCTCCCTATGTATGACCGGCATCCCACAAGCCAGGTGGTTGCATATAATGAGTTTTTGTTTTTGGTGGATTGCGGTGAAGGCACCCAGTTGCAAATGACCCGCTATAAAATACGCCGCAACAGGATAAGGCATATTTTTATTTCGCACCTGCATGGGGATCACTATTTTGGGCTGCCGGGTCTGCTTACCAGCTATGGGCTGAATAACCGTACCGAAGATCTTTGGATATTCTGTCCACCGCCCCTGGAAGCGATCATTGACCTGCAATTGAAAGCGGCGGGCACTGTATTGCCTTATCCTTTACATTTTGTTGCCCTGGATAAGGAAGCAGTGATCTTTGATGATAAAAAGATAAGGATAAGCTGTTTTCCCGTGAGCCACCGGATCCCCTGCTGGGGTTTTTTGTTTGAGGAAAAGCCAAAGCCCCTGAAGCTCAACCCGGATTTGCTGAGAACTTATGCAGTCCCTTCCGAATGGTATGGACGGTTAAAATCCGGCGAGGATTTTATAATGAAAACAGGAAAAGTAATACCTAATGAAGCGCTTACGATACCTGCCGGACCGCCGCTCAGCTATGCTTATTGTGCCGACACCGCTTATAATGAGGCCATAGCCGAAAGGATAAAACATGTTCATCTGCTGTACCACGAAACCACTTATCTTGATAGCCAGAGAGATAAGGCATTCTTACGCGGTCATTCCACTACCAGGCAGGCAGCAGCAATAGCGCGGCAGGCAGAGGTACACAGGTTGCTGATCGGGCATTTCAGCAGCCGCTACGAAATACTTGATGAATTTTTGGAGGAAACGAAAGCTGATTTTGAAAATACCGAATTGGCCGTGGAGGGTGCAACCTATTTCGTGTCAGGTTAGTCTTGGGAAGGTATGCAGTTAATTTTACCGCAATCCCTTACTTTAATAGTACTATTGTTTCTCTCTTCTCCCCCCGAAAGCTTTATATTTTTTAATCATTAAAATCAAAAAAGTATGAAAAGAACATTTCATCAGTTATTGCAGGTCTTCCTGTTGGTTGCGCTGGTAAGCGTCACGGCAGTGTCATGTAAGCCAAAAATAAAAGACTCGGATATTGAGGCGAAGATACAGGCTAATACTGCCTTGTCTGATATAGCCACAAGCGTAAAAGATGGTGTGGTAACGCTTAGCGGAGAAGTTAAGGATGAGGCAGCAAAAAGTATGGCTGAAACCGTTGTAAAAGGTATAGAAGGTGTAAAGCAGGTGATCAATAACTGTACTATAGCTCCCCCTCCGCCACCTCCTGCCCCGGTTGAAATTGCAGCGGATGATCCGCTCACAAAAGGTATTGCTGATGCGTTAAAAGATTATCCAACAGTAAAAGCTACTGCTGCAGATGGTGTGATTACCGTGACCGGTGAAACCACCAAAGCGAACTGGAAAAAGATCAAAATAGCGCTTGATGCACTGCATCCCAAGAAAGTAACGGCAACAGACCTGAAAATTAAATAACCTAAAAAAAATACGATCATGGCACTACAGGATAAATATAAAGAGCTGATTGATACTGCAACGGCAGCAGGCGTCGCCAACCTCCAGGTAAGAGAGCAGGATGGTGTTTTATACATAGATGGCGAAGCTCCTTCCGGGGCGGTGAAAGATAACCTTTGGAATACCTATGATAAAATAGATCCCAACTTTTTAAGCGGTGATGTTGTGATGAACATCAATGTATCCACTGCAGTGCCGGGGGCAAAAGTGAAGGTCGTTACGGAAAAAACGAACCTGAATATCCGCAAAGGTCCCGGCACGGATCAGCCTATTGTTGGCAAAGCGGCGCACAATGAGATCATTACCCTCGTAAGCAAGAGCAGCGACCAGTGGTGGCTGGTAAGGACAGATGACGGTAAAGAAGGATATTCTTATGCGCAATACCTTGCGCCGGTGGAATGAGGGGGGAATAGTGGGAAGTGATAAGTGGTAAGTGGTAAGCCCCACTGGTTACAGGCTACAAGTTGCCTCACTACCTGCGGCGCCTCGTACGACTTATCACTTCCCACTTTATTCTCCTCCCACCTTTCACGTCTCGCAATAATAGCTTCGTAGTTCGATTGATTTAGCAATAGTCATAGAAAAGCCACCGGATCCGGTGGCTTTTCTATGACTGCGTTAATTGTAATATGCTGTATTGTTATCAGACGTAAATGATCAATGGTGAAAGTGAGACGTCAACGGATTGAAATCCGTTGGAACAAAATGCAACCGAGCCTACAGCTCTCGTTGATATGAGTGGTAAGACTTATCACTTACCACTTATCACTTACCACTAATATCACACCCTCATAAATATCTTCTGCTTATACAGGAAGTACAGCGACAACCATTTTATCATCACATAGCAGAGGGCCATGATCACGATATTATAAGGGTCGCCCACTAATTGTCCTGCCCATTTGAAAAATTCATTGGTGCTGTATTTCCAGTCTATAAACCGCTCGGAAATATAGATAAGTATGGAGTTCATACCGATGACCTTAAAAAAGAAAGCCCATTTTTTATGCCCTTTTACATCAATGATGTAATAAAACAGGGCAAGGAGTATAAGGCTGTATCCTCCTACATTCAATGCAAACGAGCTGGTCCAGAGATTTTTGTTGATCGGGAAATCGAGGTTCCACAAATGTGCTAATCCTATAAATACTATTCCGGCTATCGCCATGTACAATGATTTTTTTGCCGGCGCCAGTGAATAGTTTTTCAGGAAATTACCTGTGAATATACCTAACAGCCCTGTGGCTATTGCAGGTATTGTGCTCATGAGCCCCTCCGGGTCATGTGTACCAAGATAGAGCTTTCCCGGCATCAGCAGCCTGTCAACATAAGAAGCAAAGTTGCCCTCCATTGTAAGATCGCCGGGAGGAAAGCCGGGCGCCGACGTAAACTTCAGCAGCAGCCAGTATCCTATCAGGATTCCGCAAAACCACGCCACCTGCCCTCTTTGTTTGGTATAAAGCGCTATAATATTTGCAAACATGTAGCCCAGCCCGATACGGCCAAGCACGCTGCCAAAGCGGATCTCTGCAATCGGTTTTAATTCCAGCCCGTTGTTATAAATAATGCCCAGCAGCACCAGGATAAGCCCCCTTTTCACCACCCTCCATAGCACCTGCTGCCGGCTCTTTCCTTTTTCCAGTTCGCGGCCCACGGAGTATGGCGTAGCCACTCCAGACATAAAGAGGAACAGCGGGAAAATGAGGTCATAAAAATGAAAGCCGTTCCAGGAAGGATGGGTGAGTTCCTCTGCAATAGCGCCCCAGAACGGGGATCCCGTCGCTTTGGCCATAGCATGAAAAATTTCTTCTGCCCCCATGATCCAGAACATATCAAAGCCACGGAGCGCATCCAGCGAATAAAGCCTCTCTGTGGTACGGAGTGTAGTGAGCGACATGTGTATATTGATTTATTGGGAAATGATTAACATTCAAAGGAGATGGCGCCTGTCTTTCGATACTGGTATACCTGCCTTTTTCTTTGCCTATCCCGAAGATATAGGATATTATTTTCATGAAAGGCCCCTGTTTAGCTGTTACGGTTAGCAACGCTTCATTTCACTTGATAAGTATTTTGAAAAATGTATCGGAACTGAACAAATTTTGTTCGCTATTGATACAGTCTTTTTTGACCTTAAGATTTTTATTTATTGATTTTCAGTGATATAGCTATTGGCATCCTTTTCGGAAACACTATGCCGGATGTATAACAGCAGAATTAAAAAAAGAAATGGCTGCTGAAGAAGAGCCGGGTTGTAAAAGTATGTACATGTTTAATCGTACGGGACATGAAACATTACAATAGTCCGGAGAGATTATTAACCATTAAAAATATTAATTATGAAAAAGTTTGTAAGATCATTAGCTATCGTTTTGTTTACAGGAAGTATATTGTTTACAGGAAGCTTATCAGCAAAAGAAAATAAAGCGCCTTATGTCGTTCCCCCTGGCGAAGATGTATCATTTAAAGTGACGTTGACTCATATACCACAAACCGAATCTGTTCATCTTACTATTGAGAAAAGCGGCGATAAAAGGCTTAATGTCAGGCTTGTTGGACCGGATGGACAGACGTTGGGAAATTTTCTGACACAAAAGAAAGCAGGGACTACAGAGGTAAATTATAATTTTTTTGGAGCACAGGAAGGCATTTACACCCTGCAGGTATCCAGGGCAGGCGAAAGGGTAGAAAAGCAGATCGTTTTAAGCCGCACAAAGACTAAGATAGTGACAGATGTTGCCATTAAATAAGGGTGCTCAATAAAACGTGAGAGGTGGGACGTCAAAGGTAAAAGCTCATTTCACGTCTCACCTCTCACGTTTTGCGATCACCCACAGACATAATATTGATTGACCTAACAATAGTTGAAATAACCTGCATGAAGAACCTGCCTGTCTTCATCGTGGCGTAACCACCCATACAAGACAGATATCCGGGAAATTGATATAGTGCAATTGTAATTCGACAGGATGCGACTTCACAAATAATCCGGTTATCATTCCTTTTGTAGTCATGCCGGCTCCGGGAGGGTGTAACCTGATATGACTGCTGAAATCTACCTCTCCGCTCCCATACCATTTGAAGACAGCTTCTTTAGCGCTCCAGAGCAGGGTGATCTGCCGCAGCATATTTTCATTTCCGGCGATATCTGCTACAGGTAGTATACCGGCAGTTTGTAATACTTCATCCCATTCCACCGCATGGAGGAATTTATGTCTTACCCGCGCCACCTTAGGAGAGGGCATTTCTATATCAATACCTGTACGCTCCGTAGTGCTCACTATCGCCGCTGCAAAATCGCCGCAATGGGATATGGAAAAATGATAAGGGTCTCCGGGCAGAAAGGGCTTCATGGTTTTGGCGATCCGTATCATTTCCAGCGGGAACTGCGGGAAAAGCAGGCGTAGCAAATACCTGCCTGCCAGATGCTGCAGGCGTTTATGCGGGTGTGTAATTTCGCGCTGCAACGGCACATGCCGCAGGAAAAAATCTTCCGTTTCCCGGATCTGCCAGACGGCTAATTTTGTCTGTTCGTTGATATTATGTTGATAAAATAAAGGCATTACCCAAAACGAAATCCGAAATTCGCCTGCCGCTTAATTGCAGGCATAGGGCAAAATAAACAAATAAAATCCGGGAATGATACTATCAGATAAAAGGATACTGGAAGAAATGGAAAAAGGCACGATCGTATTGTCTCCTTACAACAGGGAGTGCCTCGGGAGTAATTCGTATGATGTGCACCTGGGCAAATGGCTCGCCACCTACCGCGAGCATATACTTGATGCCAGGAGGCACAACGAGATTGAATATTTTGAGATACCCGATGAAGGGTTTGTATTATATCCCCATATTTTTTATCTCGGCGTTACGCTGGAATATACCGAAACACATGCCCATGTGCCCTTCCTTGAAGGTAAATCTTCCACAGGCCGTCTGGGTATTGATATACATGCCACTGCAGGCAAGGGCGATGTGGGCTTTTGCGGCAACTGGACACTGGAGATATCCGTAAAGCAGCCGGTACGCATTTACAAATCCATGCCGGTAGGCCAGCTCATTTATTTTCCTGTGGAGGGCGAAATAGAAGAAAAATACAACCAGAAAAAAAGTGCTAAATACAGCGGGCAGCCCGACAGGCCTGTTGAGAGCATGATGTGGAAGAATAAATGGTAGCGGGCAGGTGTGGGGTGTGTGGTATCAGGTAAGGTTTCTCGCGTCTCACTTTTCACGTCTCGCCTTTCACATTTGACGTTTCACTATTCACTATTCACCTTCCTCATTCACTTTCGTATCTTTATCTTTAAAATATACCGGTATGTCAATAACAAGAGATGCAGAATGGCAGGGAATGAAAAAGGTCAGTGAGGTGGTTGCTGTTACTTTACGGGAAATGATGCTGTATGCAAGACCGGGTATGGCTACAGCACAGCTGGATGAATATGGCGCTGCCATGTTGAGAAAGTTTGGCGCTGTATCTGCTCCTAAAGCAACCTATGATTTTCCGGGGAGCACCTGTATCAGCCTGAACCATGAGATCGCACATGGCATTCCGTCCGGGAATAAAATTTTGAGTGAAGGCGACCTGGTCAATATTGATGTGTCGGCCGAGCTGAATGGTTATTGGGCTGATAATGGCTGCTCTTTTGTGCTGGGGAATGATATTCATCATCACCAGAAACTGGTGAATGCTTCCAAAAGGATCCTCAATAAGGCGTTGTTGCACATTAAGGCCGGGGTAAGGATTGCGGAGATCGGCCGGTTAATAGAAAATGAAGCGCGAAAGGCTGGCTTTAAAGTAATAGAAAATCTCACTGGTCATGGTGTGGGCAAAGGCTTGCATGAAGCGCCGTTTGAGATACCGAATTTTTACGATCGCGCGAACCGTGGACGGTTCAGCAGGAACAGCGTAGTAGCGGTAGAAACTTTTATTTCCACCCGTTCTTCCTTTGCCGATACCATGAGCGACGGCTGGACACTCATGGGAGATAAGGGAGGTTATACCGCGCAACATGAGCATACTATAGTAGTTACTGATGACAGACCTCTTATTTTAACTGCATTGAATGGTATATAGATGCTGTAATTTGCTGTTGCTGTTATTTTAATTAACATTGAAAAAGTTTCCGTTATCCTTGTTTTTTGTTTATATTAGATAACGCTTCTTCTGTAATTCATATCAGTTTTATCTCCCCAGCTGTGTTAAATAAATATAGCAGGTAGTTCAATGTACAATTAAAACCACATAATATGGAACAGGCACTTTTGCAGATCCGCGATCAGCAGAAAGAATCATGGAACAGATTTTCTCCCGGATGGAGCAAATGGGAGGAGGTGGTCATGAATTTTTTAAAACCGGTAGGCGAGGAGATCATACAGCTTATCCGGCCCTCCGGGGAGGCATTCGTGCTTGATGTGGCGGCAGGTACCGGCGAGCCGGGGCTTACGATTGCCTCAATGCTGAAAGGAGGGAAAGTGATTGCAACAGACCTTTCTGAGGGAATGCTTGAAGTTGCAGCAAAGAATGCAGTAAAACGTGGTATTGAGAATTATGAGACTGTAGTTGCTGATGTATGTGAGCTGCCTTTTGAAAATAGTTATTTTGATGCGGTTTCCTGCAGGTTCGGGTTCATGTTTTTTCCTGATATGCAGGTTGCAGCCAATGAAATGGTAAGAGTGCTTAAACCGGGTGGCAGGCTTGCCACTTCCGTGTGGAATGGTCCGGAAAAGAATTTCTGGGTTACTGCTATTATGGGCATTATCAAAAAGAATATGGACCTGCCGTCGCCTCCTCCCGGTGCGCCCGGCATGTTTCGTTGTGCGCAACCCGGGCTGTTAGGAGGATTGTTTGCAAATGCAGGACTGAAAAATATTACTGAAAAAGAGATAACGGGTAAGCTGAATGCAGGATCTGCGGATAACTTCTGGAATTTTACAATGGAAGTAGGCGCGCCTATCGTTGCTGTCCTGGGCAAAGCAGACGAACCCGTAAAGCAAAAGATAAAAGAAGAAACGTTCGAACTGCTTCGCGAAAAATACCCTGATGGTAATGTCAGCATTGAATCATCAGCATTGGTGATTTATGGAGAGAAAGCGATGTAAGAGAATGGTCAGATTGTGCCTGAAAAGATATTTTTGGTGCATGGATGAACTAAGATGACTGTCTACGGACCCATCCGCTGTATGTCATCTCAAACTTTAATTCTCCTTTTCCGTGTGTGCCTGTTTCTTCCCAGCCCGCTTTTTTGTAAAAGTCTGCAGCTCTTGTTCCGGGAGCAGTACTTAACCAAACGGTTTCCTTTGTCTCGTTAAAATACCAGTTGAGCATGGAGTCGTGTAACCGCCGCCCAATGCCCTGCCTGGCAAATTCTGGATGGACAAACAATGCCCAGATAGAGTGGTTAATGATATCTGCAATAGCAAACCCAACCACCCGGTTGTTTATTGTACAAACCCATCCTTTGCCTCTTTCGGTTAAATAATGACGGCAATCCTCATCTGTCACGAGGCTTGGGTTGGACAACCTGTTTTCCTCCACTGCATTCCTTATTATTTGAATGGGACGGATATCTGCCATTCCGGCTTCTCTTACGATCATCATTCCACTGATAATTTTTTTTACAACAATATGTTTATGTGAAGCACAATTTTAATGATAACCGGGAGCGGATATGAAACCCTTAATTTCGAAAATGGTGTGGTAAAAAAAGTCAGAGCGGTCTTTTTGAATTTCGCTGCAAAGAATAAGATTCCGGACTAAAATACGAGACTTAAATTTTAAAGCGGAAGGCTTTATACCCTCCCCTTTCCTGTTGGCCTACCTGGATTCGAACCAAGACAGACAGAACCAAAATCTGTTGTACTACCATTATACTATAGGCCAATACCCGCTTTAAAAGCGGTCGCAAAAATAGCTACTTGGCGGGTTTAAACCAAATTTGATTCTGACAGGCAATTTAAGAGCTGCGATCTCTACTACTATGTCAAACAGGAAATGTGAGAAGTGAAACGTGAGCGGCTGAATGTCAAACGAAAAACGCCGAAAGTGAAATATTTCACGTCTCACGTCTGACTTTTCACGATAACATGGCTTAGCGCTATATTAATACCCGCGCAAGTACATCTTTTTTGTTTTTTGAAACAGGAATTTCATCGCCATTCTGCATGATCAGATAACCACCGTCTCCTTTTACCCAGCTTTTTATGTATTCTTTATTTACAAGATGCGATTGATGGCAGCGGATGAACCCAAAATCTGACAGCAGCTCTTCATACTCGTATATTGGCCTGGACACCACAATTTTTTCCCCTGTTGTAATATAAAAGCCGGTATAAGTATTTGATGATTCGCAACGGATAATATCTTTAGGGCTTACAAAACGTGTTTCTTTTATAGCAGGAAGGGCAAGTTTATGGGTAGATTTTTCTTCCCTGTTTTTTAAAAGCTGCAACAGGTTTTCCAGCTCATGATTCTGCATCCTTTCTTTAATTCGTTGCCCTGCTTTTTGTACGGCTTTTTTTAACTCCTCAATATCCAACGGCTTTAATAAATAATCTACCGCAGAAAATTTAATAGCCTTAATGCCATATTGATCGTATGCCGTTATCAGTATGATTTCAAAACTATGATCCTGCAGCTCGCTCAACATGTCAAAACCGCTTTTACCCGGCATTTGAATATCCAGGAAGATCAGCTTTGGTTGTAATTTTTTGATCAGCGCAGCGCCTTCGTCTGCATTCATGGCTGTGCCCGTCACCTCAATCTGGGGGCAATATTTTTTCAGCAACCCTTCAAGATTGTCAATATTATTGCTTTCGTCATCTATAATAACAGCATTGATCATGACAACCAGTTTTTAAAAATAAATAGCGCCTGCGTGCCGCTACCGGTATTATTTATCTGCCAGAGAACAGACTGCCCCTTCAATACTTTATTCAATAAGGCAATCCTGTCGTCTGTAAGCTTTAGTCCGTGCCCTTTTTGGATATTGCTGTAACCTGCGCCATTATCCGTTACCGTTGCAATAATATTATTTTCTTTTACAGCATAATCAATTTTCAAAACGCCGTCTTTGTATAATCCAGATATGCCATGTTTCACTGCATTTTCTATAACGGGTTGTAGCAATAGCACAGGCACTTCAACCGCATCTTTATTTATAGTTTCGTCAATGCTGATCCGGTAGTGAAAGCCAAACCGCAATTGTTCCAGCTTTAAATAGTTGTCAATTAAAGATATGTCTTTTGAGAGGCTGATAAAATCATGCTCACTCTCTTTCAACGAATTCCTGAGCAACCTGCTGAAATCACTCAGGTAAGCATGCGCCGATTCAATATCATTTTTTGTAATAAGCCCCTGGATAGAGTTTAATGCGTTGAAAACAAAATGAGGATTGAATTGTGATTTTATGGATTTTATTTCTGCCTCGGTTACCTGGTGCTGAATATGTTGTTCTTTAATCTTGATTTTTTGGCGCCTGTTTTTAATGATCAAATAAACAGACATGCCGGACAATGCCAGCAATATTCCTGCAACTATTGTAAACCAGGTGGTTTGGTACCATGCAGGTATAACGCTGAATGAAAAGCTGCTTACTGTCTGTCGCTGAAAAGCATACCTCATCAGCAGGGTATACTTACCCGGGCTAAGCTCCTGCAGCCAGATGATATTTGCATCAAAGCTGTTCGTCGTCCAGCCGATGCTGTCTTTACCGCGTACTACATTATATTCTATAAGTGCAGTATTATTTACTTTATAATTTAAATAAAAGAAAATGTTGTTCTCGTTATGCAGAAACCTTTGCCTGGTGGTAAGCAGGGTGTCAACAGATGGCAGATCAATATCTCCATAATAGGACGGGCCTTCAATACCGTATCGGTCATATTTCCATTGATATTTATATACGGTTATGAGCTGCTGGATACTTTGAGGGGTGAACGTGGCAATAACTTCAGGCGCACGTTTCATCCAGACAGCGGAAATGCTGTAAGTAGTATCCGGTACTTTTAAATTTTTTACTTCTATGGTAATACTATTGTCCACCGGCATTCCGAATTGCCCCAGGTAGGCCATTTCTTTTTGTTCTGTGCCATCCACATTATACCTGTAATACATAAATACCGGCGAAAAGAATTTGATCTCATGCCAGGGTATGATCTCCTCTGTTTTGTTTTTCAACACCCTGAACCTGTAAAGATTTTTATTGGCGGAATCAATGCCGTAGGCAGTTACTACAACAGGAATGGAGTCGAACAGGGGAACGGCGCTTGTATGTTTGTAGACGCCTGTAAGTTGTGTATAATTTTCGTTTACTCCGAGCCTGAATGCAGTTAGTTCCTTCACCTCATTTTCTTTATTAAATACGGTATTGATATAGAGGTTCTTTGAATGAAAAAGGGACAATACTACATCATTATATAATTTGTTTTTCGGGGGTCTTTTGGCAGGTATGGATATCTCAAAATTGTCATACAGTTCTCTGATATCACCTCCTTTCCTATTTACGCTGAACAGTGGATTAACAGCATCCACTACCTGTTGCGCAGTGATATTTTTATATGCTCCTATAACTATAAGTGCGTATAATATTCTTTTTCTCATTCGTTTAATATGCTGAAATCTGCTCTTTTTCAGCTAACGTTAATAATTGTTGATAGGCATCACCTGGTCTGTCGGCGTGTTTGCTTACAATATTACCTGCTTTGTCAATGATGGCGTAATGTGGGATACCACTTATGTTAAACGCTTCTTCCGCTTCTTTTATCAGTGTATTGTCCAGCAAATAATGTTCTCCTTCTATCTCTAAGTCCTCGCGGGCTTTTAGCCATGCTTTTTCTGTGTCCCGATATCCAAGGTAGAGAAATACCACATCTTTATTGTTTAATTGTTTTTTTAATACTTCCGAACGAGGCATCTCACCTCTGCACGGAATGCACCAGCTTGCCCAAAAATCAACGTAAACTACTTTGCCTTTGTATTTACTGAAAATTGCGTTAAGTGATGCATACTGATCAATATTTTCTCTTTGTAATTTTGCAGGCTGCAGGTATTCATTTCTTTCTCTTACAATATATTTTTTGATGGCTGAATCTTTGACTATTTCATTGTACTTTTTGAATGCCGGATTATATATGCTGTCATCAGCCTTTACAAACCAATACATCACTCTTGTTAAATGAATATCCCTGGTTTTGCCCTGCAACAAATCACCGGCAGAAAAATCAAAATAAGCCTGCAATGAGGGCTTGACTTTAGTCTCTGCAAATGCTTTACGCATATATATATCCACGAGGTCATTATATTCCACAGTGTTAAGAGCGGCATAATCATCTGTTATCCCTTTCTCAAGCAGCTTGCCTGATATAGCGTCGCTTATAGAATCTGTGCTCCTGATATTTTCCACATAAGTCCTTTCATAGGGCTCATAAGTATACCGGGATCTTATCCAGTTATAATACGTTTCGCTCATATTGCTTGTTCGCTTATAGTGATCAAGCGTATGTATTTTGCGAACAGCCATTTGTTTTCTCCAAAACAAAGCACTGTCAATATTTCTACTTTGTATGCCTTGATTATATACTATATCCGGCTTATGCTTACCGGATGCATACGTGAGGTAATTAAAATCATCAGCGTTACTGCCAACAGCTTTTAAAGGATTTTTCTTAGAGAAATCTGCTATCAGTTCAATGTTTTTCCCTTTAGCCAGGTCAAAAAACTGGTAGCCGCTTTCGGTTTCAATCAGCCACCGGTTAATATCCTGCTCGGGCAAAGTAATAGTGAAGTGATCGTTTTTGTCAATATGCGCTTTGTATATTTTGTCCCGCCAGCTACGTGTAATATTCGTAAATCCATCGGTTTCTTTAAATATTATTATGCTGTCTTTTTTATGCCTGGCAGTTCCTGTCACAATAACCTGTGCTGATAATATATGACATGCCAGCAGGGTGGCTGTTAAAAGTAATGATTTCATATCCCTGGTTTTATTATGACCAAAGGAAGAAATAATGCACGGCTGGCAAAAATAGCGCCTTGAATTTGGCGGGTTTGGTTTTGAATTGATCGCTTTCTTTTCCGGCACTGTTTACATTACCGGGCTTTCAGCAGGTAATAGTTTTTCTTTCCTTTCTGGATAAGCAGGTATGTGTCGTACAACAGATCCGCGCTGCTGATCTTATGTGCAATATCGTTGATCTTATTCCTGTTGATGCTGATGCCCCCATTCTGCACCATTTTCCGGGCTTCCCCTTTGCTGGGTAGAGCGCCCGTTTCTGCAAGAAAGGAAACAATATCTATACCCGAATTGATCTTTTCTCTTGAGTATTCAAATTTTATTATCCCTTCCATATTTTCAAGATCGGCAGCGCTTAAGGTCTCAACTGACGCTGACTGCTGTGAGAATAACTTTTCCGTGGTTTCCATGGCTTCCTTATAACCTTCTTCGCCGTGCACAAACACCGTTATTTCTCTTGCCAGCGTTTTTTGCAATTCTCTTGCAGCCGGGTTTTGATCATGCCGGTCAAGGAGCGTATTGATCTCTTCAGGAGATAAAAAAGTGAATATTTTGATCCATTTTTCCGCATCTTTATCAGATGCATTAAACCAGAACTGGTAAAACTGGTAGGAGGTAGTTCTCTCCGCATTAAGCCATACATTGCCTTTCTCCGTTTTGCCAAACTTGCCACCGTCTGCTTTAGTGATCAGGGGGCAGGTGAAAGCAAAAGCTTCACCCCCGGCTTTCCTGCGGATAAGCTCCGTGCCGGTGGTGATATTGCCCCACTGGTCGCTGCCACCCATCTGCAGCTTACAGTTTTTGTGCTGGTACAGCCAGTAATAGTCGTAGCCCTGCATCAACTGGTAGGCAAATTCGGTATAGCTTATTCCCGTATCTCCTTCAATCCTTTTCTTTACGCTGTCTTTGGCCATCATATAGTTTACGGTGATATGCTTGCCCACATCTCGCAGGAAATCTATAAAGCCTAAATCTCTAAACCAGTCGTAATTATTCACCAGCTCTGCGCTGTTTTTAAGCCCGGGGTTAAAATCAAGATGCTTTTCCAGTTGCTTCCTGATACCGGCAATATTAATATCTAATTGTTCCCTGCTCAGCAGGTTGCGTTCTTCACTTTTCCCGCTGGGGTCTCCTATCATTCCTGTAGCCCCCCCAATCAGTGCAATAGGCTTATGACCAGCCTTTTGTAAATGCACCAGCAACAGAATAGGTACCAGGCTCCCGATATGAAGGCTGTCTGCAGTAGGGTCGAATCCTATATAGGCTGAAGTCATTTCTTTGTTGAGCTGCTCTTCTGTTCCGGGCATAATATCCTGTAGCATGCCACGCCATATCAGCTCTTCTATTAGCGTCATTTTCAGGTAGTTTTGCGCAAAAATAGGGTTAGTTTATCATGCATATTCCAAAAGACAATAATTTTATGCGCTAATCCGTTATAAAGGCTTGAGTTCTAATGTCCATCAAATTCTACAGGGCAAAATGCTTAAGGTATATTTGTACGAAATAAAATGGACGGATCTGCTGTCAGTTCAACAATTGCTCATTAGAAAAACAGTTGAATGAAAATCGCGCTTTTGAGAATATGCCTTATCTGCCTGTTGTGTTACTATAGTTCTTCTTATGCGCAATTCAGAAAGTATTCAAATGAGTTTTTGAATATAGGCGCCGGCGCAAGAGGATTAGGAATGGGGGGAGCGCAGGTAGCTTCCGTTGATGACGGTAATGCCGGCTACTGGAACCCCGCAGGCCTGGTGAATATCAGGGAAAACCCTGTAGTAAATTTTATGCATGCCGAATATTTTTCCGGTATAGGAAAATATGATTACGGGAGCATAGCTATTCCTTTGAGCGATCAAAAAAGAACGATCGCGTTGTCTCTTCTCCGGTTTGGCGTGGATGATATTCCCAATACGCTTTACCTGGTGGAACCGGATGGTTCGATCAATTATAATAACATACGAACCTTTTCTTCGGCAGATTATGCTTTTTTGTTCTCTTATGCACAGAGCTTAAAACAAAGAGGCTCCAAGCTGATAAGCTTTGGCTTAAATGCAAAAGTGATCTACCGTAATGTAGGAACATTTGCCAAGGCCTGGGGATTTGGCATTGACGGCGGTATCCAGATACATGATAAGCGGTGGAAGCTGGGTATTTCCGCAAGAGATATTACCACCACCTTCAACGCATGGAGCTTTACTTTCAGCGATGAAGAAAAAGAAGCGCTTTATCTTACCAATAATGAGATACCGGTAAAGTCAACCGAGCTTACCGCCCCCCGCTTAATAATAGGCGGGGCGTATGATTTTAGCCTTGGAAAAAAATTCAATCTTTTGGCTGAAGCGAATTTTGACGTCACTTTCGATGGCAAAAGAAATGTTGTGATCAGCGCCGACCCGGTGAGCATTGATCCAAGGGTGGGGGTGGAACTGGGATATAAGCACCTGCTTTTTGTCAGGGGAGGGATTTACAATTTTCAGAAAGCGCTTGCAGACGGAGATACACTGAACCAGAAAAAGGTATGGATATATCAGCCCAGCATAGGGACCGGGTTTAAGCTTAAGCATCTTGCCATAGACTATGCTTTTACCAATCTTGCCAATCAGTCCAATCCCTTATATACGCACATTGTTTCTTTGCGTGTGGATCTTGTAAAAAAGGAAAAGAACAAAAGCGTAAAAACAAATTAGTGCAATTATGAGTAGAGTTCTACTGCTGATATTATTATTGAGCTGCGGTGTTGCCAGGGCTCAGTATAATAATGAATGGATAGACTATAATAAAACCTATTATAAGTTTTCCGTTATAAAAAACACATTGCACAGGATATCCAGGGCTTCGCTCCAGGATATCGGGCTGGCAAATGTGCCGGCAGAACAATTCCAGCTTTGGCGAAACGGTGTTCAGGTTCCCCTTTATACTTCAGTGCCTTCAGGAACCCTGGGGTCATCTGATTTTATCGAATTCTGGGGTGAGATGAATGATGGAAAGCCTGATGCGAACCTCTATGTAAATATTAATAACCAGCTCAATGACAAATGGAGCCTCGAAACAGATACTGCATCATATTTCCTTACGGTGAACCCTGCAGGCAATAATCTCAGGCTTGCAGACCAGGTAAATAATGTAGCAGGGAATGTTCTGCCGGCCGAGCCCTATTTTATGTATACAACCGGTACCTATTTTAAAAATATGATCAATTCAGGTTACGCAGAGATCGTAAGTGAATATATCTATTCTTCAGTATATGACAAAGGGGAGGGATGGACAAGTAATGATATAGGCTCGGGCGCCACATTGACCAATGTTCAGTCGCAAATGTTCCCTTACACCTCCGGACCGGCTGCAACGCTTTTAATAACGGCAGCAGGGAATGCTGTGAATAACCGAACATTTACTGTTAAGGTAAATAATAGTACATTGATAAATGTGGCGATGGATGCTTTTGCCGATCAGCACCAGCAGGCAACCTTCCCTGTGAGCCTTATAAGCTCTGGGTCGGCAAGTGTTGCGGTTACCAATGTTTCCGGGAATCCCAATGACAGAATGGTTGTCGGCAAATATGAGATCACCTATCCCCGTCAATTCAATTTTGGTAGTTTTTCTTCTTTTCCTTTTGAATTGCCGGCCAGCAATGACGGCAACTATTTACGCATCACTTTCGCATACGGGGCAACGCCTCCTGTATTGTATGATCTTACTAATCTGAAAAGATATATTGGCGTAACAGATGAGGCCGGCATTGCAAAATTTGCATTGCTTCCTTCGGCGCAAAAAAGAAAATTGGTTTTGGTAAGCCAGGTAAGCAGCAATATAGCTAACATTACTGCATTTACAACAAGGAATTTTGTCAATTATGCGCTTCCGGCAAACCAGGGAGATTTTATCATTATTAGCAATCGGCGTTTATACAATGGAGCCAGTGGCAACCCTGTGGAGGCCTATGCTCAATACAGGAGCTCGGCAGCAGGAGGAGGGCATACAGCTAAAGTATACGATATTGACCAGTTGACGGATCAGTTTGCATTTGGCATTAAGCGACACCCTTTTGCCGTTAAGAAATTCCTGAAATATGCCCGTTCTGTTTTTTCAACAACTCCTTCCAATGTTTTCCTGATAGGGAAAGGGGTGTCGTATGTCCAGGCAAGATCATACGAAAGTGATCCTCTTCTTGAACAACTGAACCTTATACCTCCTTTTGGTTACCCGGCCTCGGATAACCTGCTGGCGTCAAATGATAATGAAACGGTTTCGGCTATTCCGATCGGCCGGTTATCAGCAGTCAGTCCTGCAGAAGTGGAAATATACCTTGAAAAGGTAAAAGAATACGAATCGGTAGGTGTGAATGCGCCTCAGACCGTAGCAGGAAGAGCCTGGATGAAAAATATTGTACATGCCATCGGCGGAGGAAATGCACAATTGAGCATAGAGATAGGAGGGTATATGAACCAGTTAAAAAAAATAGCGGAAGATACACTTTGGGGTGCAAGTGTGGAAAGTTTTAGCAAGAGCTCTGCAGTAGCCTCACAGCTTACTTCTGATCAGTTGAAAAAGCTGTTTGAAGATGGTATCGGTATTGTGAATTATTTCGGACATTCTTCTTCAACCAGTACCGAGTTCAATATTGATGACCCGTCCGCATATCAGAATCAGGGTAAATATCCGTTGTTTTTAGTAAACGGATGTCTGGCGGGGGATATCTTTAATTTTGAGGTAAACAGGACATCAACCGTCAATACTTTGTCTGAAAAGTATGTTCTTGCCAATCAAAGAGGGGCTATTGGTTTTATTGCCAGCACGCATTATGGAATTGTTCAGTATCTCAACATCTATCTGCATGGCATCTATAATGCTTTTAATAAAACCCAATATAGTTATTCAATCGGAAAGACACTTGAAGAATCTTTCAGATATTTATTGAGTAATTCTCCCGGAGATTATCTTGCCAGATTGCATGCAGAGGAGGTAACCCTGCAAGCAGATCCCTCTATAAAATTATATACACAACCTCTCCCGGACTATGTTATTGAAGATCCATATATAAAAATACCACCGGTAATATCTGTTACGGATAATAGTTTTGATTTATCCGCCAAATTCTATAATATCGGAAAGGCGATTTCCGATTCCATCACAATAGAAATAAAGAGGCAATATCCTGATGGCAGCACAAAAGTTATTTTGAATAAACGGGTATTGGGTATGAAATATAGTGACAGCCTCAGCTTAACGATACCTGTTAATCCTGTGTTGGAGAAAGGGGAGAATAAATTGATAATAACTGTTGATGCGAACAATGAACAGGAAGAAATGTCTGAGGCCAATAACAGTGTTACCAAATCGTTTTTTATTGTTGAAAATGTAGCTACTCCTATTTATCCATACAAGTATTCTATAGTCAACAAGAATAATATTACTTTTTATGCATCAACAGCAAACCCGCTTGTTGCTGTAAAAAATTATATAATGGAGCTGGATACCACTATGTTGTTCAATTCTCCATTTAAAAAAGTGGTTAATCAAAGTGTGTCGGGTGGAATACTTGCATTTAAGCCAATAGTTACTTTTTCTGATAGTACTGTATACTATTGGAGAGTAGCAGTGGCGCCTTCATCTTCGGACGAAGAATATGTATGGTCAAATTCGTCTTTTATTTTCCTGGATGGTAATATAGAAGGGTTTAACCAATCTCATTATTTTCAGCACCTGGAGAGCGGGGAAGATGGCCTTACACTGGCAGAAAACCGGCAGTGGAAATTCAATATGATATTGAATAATCTTTTTATAAAAAATGGTACCTATCCTACCGCATCAGGACAGGAGGCTTCCTTTGTAAACTCCATAAACGGGGAGGATATTCTTGGGGCGGGATGTAATTATGATGAATTGATTTTCCAGGTTATTGATCCAATGACATTCCAGCCATGGACTAATGATTTTTCCGGGGCTACAGGCCTGTACAACAGCCTGTTGGCTACATGCGGCGGGAACCGGATTCATAATTTTCAATACCTGCTGTCCAGCAGCACATCCAGAAAAAAGGCAATGGATTTTTTGGATGCCATACCTGATGGGACTTATGTGATTGTCAGGTCTAATATAGATCCTTCATCAGGCGGAAATACTTATGTAGACAAATGGAAAGCAGACACTGCATTATTCGGCAGTGGAAATTCACTTTACCATAAACTTTATAACCAGGGCTTTGTTGCACTTGACTCTTTTTCCCGCCCCAGGGCTTTCAGTTTTGTCTTTAAGAAGAATGATCCTGCTGCGTTTGCCCCGGTATACCAGTTTAGCCAGGACCAATATGACCTGATTTCAATGTCGCTTGATTGTCCTTCTCCCGACAGTGTCGGCTATATCAACTCTCCCAAATTTGGCCCTGCAAAAGAATGGAAAAAACTTTATTGGGATGGTACAAGCCTGGAAAACCCGTCAAAGGATAATCCTGATGTGGAAGTGATAGGTATAAAGAAAGATGGCTCTCAACAAACATTTTTTACCCTTGACAAATCAAATAAAGAATTTGATATATCTGCGATTGATGCACAGGAGTATCCATATCTGGGATTAAAAATGAAAAATGTAGATACTGCTGATGCTACTCCTTTTCAACTGAAATACTGGAGAGTAAGCTATGTGCCTTATCCCGAAGGAGCGCTGGCGCCTAATATATTTTTTGAAGGAAAGGATACGGCTGATATTGGTGAAAAAGTAAAGTTTGGCGTAGTATTTAAGAATATAAGCGACAAGAATTTCGACAGCTTAAAAGTAAAGTTCTTGCTGACCGATAAAAATAATGTTCAGCATGATATTGATATATCCAGGCAAAAACCACTTATTAGCGGAGATACGTTGAAAATGGAGTATGTTGTTGACACAAAAGACTATCCTGGGTTAAATATAATTATGATCAGTTTCAACCCTGATGATGATCAGCCTGAGCAATATCTTTTAAATAATTTTTTATATAAGAGCTTATTTGTAAGAGGAGATAATTTTAATCCTATACTTGATGTAACATTTGATGGAGTACATATTCTTAACAATGATATCGTTTCATCCAAGCCTCACATCATAGCCAAGTTAAAAGACGATAATAAGTATTTGTTGCTGGATGACACTTCTTTGATAACAGTAAAAGTAAAATATCCGGACGGTACACTTAAAAGCTTTTCATTTAATACCGATACGCTCAGGTTCACGCCGGCTTCGGTAAATACCGGAAATACTGACAACACTGCTACAATAGAATTTAACCCGTCATTCCTTGCAGACGGGGATTACCAATTGATCGTATCAGCAAGGGATAAGAGCGGTAATGCCAGTGGACAAACGGCATATAATGTAGGATTTAAGGTTATTAATAAGCCTATGATCTCAAATATGTTTAATTACCCTAACCCTTTTACTACTTCCACTGCTTTTGTATTTACGTTAACCGGAAGTGAAGTGCCACAGAATTTACGGATTCAGATATTGACGATCACAGGTAAAATTGTCCGGGAAATTACCAAGGATGAATTAGGACCTATCAGGATTGGAAGAAATATAACTGAATATAAGTGGGATGGAACAGATCAATATGGACAGAAACTTGCAAATGGTGTATATCTTTATCGTGTTATAACAAATTTGAACGGTAAATCTTTGGATAAATATAAAACCGAAGGAGATAATACTGATCAGTATTTTAATAAAGGATATGGAAAGATGTATTTGATGCGGTAATCCGTCAGTTGGAGATTTATCTGAAAACTATGTTTGAGAAGGTATTATTCTCCCTCGCCCTTAACTAAGGAAGAAACAGTGCTGATACCCATTGGGTAGATAATTTGTCTTGTTGAAAAATAGTTATTAAACCGGTAAATGATATAAGCTCCAATAACAAGATTCAGTACAGTAAGCAGCAGGAAATATCTGCTTAGATATTTAGTGATCATTTTGCCAAATGATATATCAGCCGCAATTCCAATGAGCGCTAATAAAAACCCAAAACCAAATCTGGGATCAGGAGCTAAAAAAAACCAAAACAGGGTACCTGTAATAGCAGTAATAATACAAAGCATCTTTGTGACTCCAAGCTTTCTTATTTTTTTTATACCTGATATCATGGTGAAAAGGGATAGGAGGGAAAAAGAAATAATGGTCTTATCGGCAATGCTGCGCAAATTCCACCATACAGGTATCCACTCATACATTCTCAGGTTGTTCACATTTTCTGCTGCATCTTCAGAAAGGTCTGACCCTGTTTTGGCAAAAGCAGTTATGTAAGAGGCTATATGGTTACAGGTTTTTTCATTCAGCTTCCAGTCGGTGTCTATAATATTTGGAAAGGTGGATGGGAAAAACATATACCCGGAACTTATCGCATTGCGGTACAAAAAAGGCGCTACGAGCATAAGAGGTACCAGCAGAGAAACGAAGAGTATCTTATATTTTCGTTCTGAAGCCAGGAGTATGATTATGTAAATTATTGGTATGAGTACTGGTATTGATGATAACTTAGTACAGAAAGAGAAAAACAGGAAACAGAGTATTAGAATAAAAGTAGTTTTTGATTTGATTTGCTCCTGCCTGTATAAAAGATAAAAAGAGAATAATATGTAAATAGCAGCAATGAAATCCGGACTTGTGGAAGTAACTGTAAGCCGTATTTGTGAATAACTCCAGAGGTTTATAATCAGCAATAATATCCATAAAACGCTTACAGGAGATCTCTCCAGCCTGTTTTTATCGATTTGAGATATAATAAATATTACAGCCCAAATAGCTATTATCGCATTCAGGTGCACATAATAAGAAACCCCCTCATGTGAGAAACTAAAGAATGCACAAGCAGGGAACCAGATACTTTGCAATCCCAACCTTGTATTAATATTAGCAATTCCTGGAACAGCTCTGGATTGCTGAATCCATTTTATTATTTCGACATGATACTCGAGTGTATCGGGGTGTGATATAAACCATGTATTCATTATCAGTATCAGCAAGATGCATAATGCAAGCAGTATCAGCAATTGCCGGGAGATATGCGATAGCCACCCGAAAGAAATTTTTATTTTGCTGAGACTAATTCCTGAATATGAAGTCAAAAAGCAGGGGATAATAAAAGGAATGTGAATAAGCCATCCATGAAGAGGAATAAATAAAGATAGTATTTGTACAAATCCTGCTATTATAGTCAGACCGGTTAAGCACACTATACTAAAATGAGATAAAAGGATGTTGTTTTTCTCTGGTATTGTTCTAAGCATAAAATGCATAAACATGTTTCCCCATCCGTAGCATACAAGGGTTATATACAACCAGGCGATTATGGTAGTAATCATTGTTAATACTATTCTTTTTTAGTGCTACAGGAAATTACTGATAAACCAACCGTATTTGATAAGATCTTATCTATAATCTTAAACAGGAAAACAAAGTAATTGAAAAGGGACATTTCATTTTTTCCTATTAATTTCCTGTTTAGGAGTTTGCCAAATATAAACCACCCCGGAATACCTGCTGCATTGAAATACCGGCAACACGAAATGTTGAAATTGTGATCCGACAATAATTCTCCCATAGACTTTTTAGTATACCTCCTGTAATGCCCGAGTTCCCTGTCAAATCTGCAATATAGCCAATTAAAAGCAGGTGCGAGTAGAATAAGATTCCCGTTTTTCTTGAGAAGAGTACCAAGGTTTTTTAATGCCTTTTCATCGTCTTCAACATGCTCTATTACATTCAGCAGAAATATGGTATCAAAGCTGTTTTTTAAGGTAAGATATTCCTCTTCAAATGAATGGTGTAATAAATCAATTTGTAAAATATCAGCCACATTGGGGTCAGATTGATATTTTTTTTTCAGGTAATAATAATAATCTTCATTATAATCACTAAGGGTAATATTATAATTGTCGCGGATGACAAACTTCGAAATATTTCCCAATCCGCTTCCTATTTCTAATATTTTACCTGATAAAAATGGTCTTATTTCGGTATAGAGCCATTGGTTGAATTGCTCAGCTTTGCTGATCACCTCAAGCGTTCTTTTTCCTTCAGGATCAGGTGTCACCATATCATCTTGATTGGAAAATATTATATTTTATAATGCACCAGAATGCCCATAGCCCATCACGCCAGTTTATTTTTTTCCCTTCATGATATTCCCTGCCATAATATGCAATTCCGACTTCGTATATCCTGATATTTTTAATGCGGCTTATTTTAGCGGTTACCTCCGGTTCAAATCCAAAACGATTTTCTTTCAATGAAATACTTTTGAGAATATCTGTTGAAAACATTTTGTACCCGGTCTCCATATCGGTCAGGTTTAATCCTGTAAAAATATTCGAAAGCAATGTCAGGAACTTGTTTCCAATGGTATGAAAGAAAAAAAGTACCCGCCGGGGCCCGTTGCTGGTAAACCTGGAACCATAGACCACATCTGCATGCCCGTCAAGAATAGGCTGCAGTAATTTGTTATAGTCGTTAGGATTGTACTCAAGGTCTGCATCCTGGATAATAATAACATCTCCTGTAGCTTTCTTCAGAGCCGCACGTATCGCAGCTCCCTTACCTTTATTTTTCTCATGGCATATCAATTGTGCATGAGGAGTAATGCCTGCATATTCGGATATTAATTTAAGCGTTTGATCGGTAGACTTGTCATCAACAATTATGATTTCTTTTGTCATTGACATGGGTAGTGCAACGCTATCAATTTTATGTAAAATCGACAGAACAAAATCTTCCTCATTATAACAGGGAATAATTATGCTTAGTTTCTTCAAATGAATATTAATTATTGCTCAATATACTATCAATTTTGTTTTTTGATACGAAAGCCATCTTTAATATTCTCTCCACGTGGCTCCAACCCGGGATATATTAAATAGAGGCATGGCAGATCTGTTCCGTAGCATCTTTCATTCCAATTGCCCTCAACCTTACCCGGGATATTAAATTCAATGCCGTTTATCACTGTCTTTTTCACTTCCGGTTGAGGAAGCGGTTTAGTAAAAACAAAATTCCTGTATTCGCTGCTTTGTAATTTTATAATTGAAAATACAATAACGGTACTTGCTATAATAACAGATAAAACGGGTATGAAATTTTTCCATAACTGTTTCTTAAAGATGAAACTAAACAAAAGAAAACAGCCGGTTGTTAAAAATCCATAAATGAATCTCGGATCGGGAGCAGTAAAAAACCATACCGTGACAGCCGTTAGCATGGCAACACCGGAGATAAGCTTTTTCAGGCTACTTTTCTTTACATAGCGGAAAATAAGGATTAAATATATAATTATACCTGCTATCCCGGGTAGGAAAATGAGCTTATCATATCCAAACATATAATGAAACCAGGATTTTATCCATTTAATATTTCCCAGTTGAGCTGTTGCTTCTATATCTAAAAACCCGTTGTTGACCCTGCTGTAATAAGTAATAAAATATACCAGCCTGTCAGGTACTTCCTTTGGTGTTTTCCAGTCAACCGTAAAAAGATCGAAGGCAGAGGATGGGTAAAAAAGATACCCGGATAATATGACGTTCCTGCAGAGAAAGGGAACAATTAGAATAAGCGGTAAAATAACAACTGTTATTATCCTTCGCCAATTTTTATGTTTTATTATTTCAGCAACAGGGATAAATATTAAAATTAAAATGGGAAAATTTATTATCCGTACGGTAAATAAGTACGCCGGCCACAATACGTATTCAATACGAAAAGTAATATCATTTTTTTGAATGTCCTTTTCGATCATTTCAGTAAATAAAACTGCAACTACCAACATAGTTATACTATCATAATTAGCCGTGGCAGCATTACCTCTTAAAAGAGGCCAGGAAATAAGCGCTAATACTATTGTAAGAAGGGATGCTGTTTTTATGGAAGAGGGCAGCTCCTTTTTAAATGCTTTATCAATAAAGTAATAACAGAACCATATGGATAGCAATCCATTCAATGCTATAAAGCTTTGCATCTTATGCGGGAAAAAATTAAACGCAGCGATACTTGTAAACCAGGATGAATTAAAGCCATACCTTTCGTGCAGGTTTGCGATTCCGGGAACGGTACCATACTCTTCTATCCATTTGATCATTTGAATATGATAGCTGCCGGTATCATCCATCATAATTGGACCTGCATTAAGAATTATGATTAAAAAATAGATGCTTCCTAATAATAGGAAACCCAGCCGGGGAATGGGCCTGAAGTTTTGTTTGAAGCTTTGAATTTTATGTTTGAAATAGTTTAGTTTTAGAAGTACAGGGATTACAGGGAGCAAAAGAATGATTATATTGGTTGATGCGTTAAGAGGAATAAACAAACTTATGATTTGCCCTATTGCTGTAATAAATATTAAACCGGTAATAAAATATGATATTAGGGGCATTGTATGATTTTTCGATATGCATTCGTAAAAACAGAAGCCCCATAAGAAACATATTACTGTAACCGTAAGATGAAAAGCCAACAATGAAAGCATAACCTTAACTTAGCTTTAAAGATATAAACACTTTTGTATTGTTAATAAATCAGCCTTACAAAAGCTTATTTTTCGATCATATGAGTACAGGCAGTCCGACGAATCCCGTTTTTTCTTTAGAGGAAAACAAGCATTTTATTCAGCTTGACGGATTAAGAGGGATTGCAATCCTGCTGGTAATGTCCGGGCATTTTTTTTATAAAATTTATATCTTCAATATTGGCTGGATAGGGCTTAACTTATTCTTTATACTTTCAGGATTTTTAATTACTTCCAGGCTGTATTATCACCTGCGACAGCCTTATAAAAAGTATTACAAAAATTTTTATGCCCGCAGGTTTTTGCGCATATTTCCCCTGTACTACGGATGTCTTATCTTTTTCTTCTTTCTCCTGCCAACCGTATATAAGCATTATTTTCTTTACTATTCCGGATTATTTGACCTGCAGCTTTGGTACTGGTCATATACATCTAACTGGCTTTATTATTTTCATGGTGTAAATAGTGTTGCAATTTTTTTTCACTTCTGGTCTTTAGCTGTAGAAGAACAGTTTTATCTGCTATGGCCGGTCTTTGTAAGAGTATTTTATAAATATAATATTAAGGCTGTCCTGGTGGGTGGGATCTTGCTTTCAATCGCGGTCAGAAATTATATAAACTCACCCCGGTCTTATTATAATACTGCTGTTGCAACAGAGCCTCTGTTGCTTGGCGCATTAATTTGGTGCATGTTTGCTGAAAACAAATTGCTGAAATATTATGTTTACATATCTATACTTGCCTTTTTATCTGTATTAGGACTCGGGCTGATCTTCTACAACAATGCAAGCCTTGGGATAGATAATATGCTATTGATGAATTATGGTTATTCGGCAATTGATATTTTGCTTGTTTTTTTGTTGTCGGGCTCCTTGCTGAGTGTAAGTATTTCTAAACCTTTAACCAGGGTTTTAAGTAACAACTTATTGGTGTGGTTGGGCAAGTACTCCTATGGGATATATGTATATCATTGGATCATCATGCAGACTATCATACCCAAAATGGATGAATTGTTGTTTCATCAATATTACTTCCTGATCCGTATATTGGGCATACCGCTCGTCTGCGTTGTCAGCTATTTTAGCTTTCATCTTTGGGAGAAACGATTTTTGCGTATGAAAAAGTTTTTTCCGTAAGCAAAGGCATCTGCATTTACAAGTATTCCCGTGCAATCATTTATCTTTATATAATTGTGATCAAATGCCAAAGGATGCTTCTTGTATATAATGTTGTTGTTTAAATTACTAAAATGGAATTAATTGAGTGAATATTCTTACTAACAGATACGGGGAAAGAGTTTATATACTTATCGGGCTGTCTTTCTTTTTATTGATATCATGTATCTTATTCATTTTTCCTCTTGTTATTAGTATTGACAGTATATATGGGTTTCTGGCATACAAAGGAACGCGGCAAACGGGCATTTTTAATGTATTACAGGAAGTCTCTCAACAAAATGTTGCAACAGTGCGAAAGCTCTTTGTGGCATGGTGGTCTCCCGGACAGTGGATGGCGCCCGCTTTCCTGCAGCTTCTCTTTGGCTGCAGATTGGGGATTGCGTCAATTATTATTACAATACTCTCATCGGGGCTCGGCATATACGGGTTTTATAAACTCTATAAATATTTTGGCTTTTCCCAGCCTGTAATTATTACTTCTCTCCTTATTCTTTTATTAAGCGATAGTTTTTATAATTCGTTTATTATATACCAGGGAGGCGAAGTCCTTTCTTTTGGTATTTTTCCGTGGTTCCTGCTGTTTGTTGTTAAGTTGAACAAATTTTCCTGGAAGACGTCTGTTTTTTTCCTGGCTTTCTTTCTTCTGTGCTTTGTCGCTAAAACTACACTGGTGGTATATTGTTCAATAATAGTATTATACAAAATAGCAGAGAAGAACCTTTCCCTTTTGAAGGGGCGGCTAAATTGGAAAGCGGAATATAATGTTATACTATGCTTAGGGCTGCCCTGGTTGCTCGGTTGCGTGGCCATTGATCTGTTTTATCTTCAGAAAGGTCTTCATATAACATTTATTAAAGAGTTCAGCCCGGAGCTTTCAGATATTCTTGTGCCTTTTTCATCTCCCTTATCCAGTATATTATCCGGGCAGACGATAATTCTCAGAATTCAAAAAATGATCACCGGCGATATCCGGGATATGTATATTTCTTTGTCCCTGTATTTTATATTAGGTGTCATTATTGTCATTGGGATTTACAGGGCGTCAAAACAACAATCTATATCTTCATCTTATCTGCGGTTTTTAATCGTTTTATACATAGCGATCTCATTCTTCTTTATAACCGGATACTTATTCAGTGCAAATATTGACAAAAATGTAAGACACTTTAAATTGCTGGGATTCTTGTTTATCCCCGTATTTGTTGCTCTTTTCAGGAATATCAATATGCTTAAAGGGATAGTTTTTGTTTTTGTTATATATAGTGTGAGTGATTTTATATACCTGAAAAACAAATGGGCTAAAAACAGGTATGTGAGTATAAATTATTTTTATAGAAATTATTATAACCTGGAAGACATAGATGGAATAGATATACAAACATATAGAAAATTAATATCGCTCGACCAGTCCACTCCATTACAAGAGCAGGCAAGGCCAATTGTGTTCTTTTTTGAAGGAAATGCAGATATTGCCATAGATATTAAACATCCGGCGGTTTTTGAAACAGAGCAGGCTAAACTGGGTGCTGTAGCATACAAAGGGAAAGACGCAGATGTTTTTATAATAGTTTCTAAAAAGACCTTGGGTTCAGTACCGCAGTTTTTAAAACTATTGTTGCCTGATTACAGGGAAATAAGAAAAATTGATGAAACTGATCATTATCTTTTTTTCAAAAGTGAATAGTCAGGCTATTCTATCGGCAATATGTTTTTATCCTCCACGTCCCTTCCCCTCACCACATATTTCCCTACCATATCAAATTCCAGGTTCACCTTTTCTCCCGGGTGTAAGTATTGCATGGTGGTATGCTCATAAGTATAAGGAATGATAGCTACAGAAAATTGATTTAGCGTAACATCAAAGATGGTCAGACTGATACCATTCAGGGCGATAGAGCCTTTTTCAATGACAAGCGGGGCAAATTTTTCGGGGAATTCAAACCGGAACTCCCAGCTGCCGGACAATGTTTTCTTGTCAATACAGGCTCCGGCAGTATCCACATGACCCTGTACAAAATGCCCGTCCAGGCGGCCATTGGCTGTCAGGCAGCGCTCAAGATTGATCCGTTTCCCCGTTTCCCAATTGTCCAGTGTGGTTTTTTGCAAAGTTTCCTGTATTGCTGTTACGGTATGTTCTCCGTTGGCAACTTTTTCTACTGTCAGGCACACCCCGTTATGAGAAAGGCTCTGGTCTACCTTTAATTCATTGCTAATAGAGGATATTACCGTAAAAGTTCGGTTTGTCCCTGAGGTTTCAACAGCAGTGATCTGTCCTAATGTCTCAATAATTCCGGTGAACATACCGCAAATTACTCCAGGAAACAGGAATTTTGAAATCAGGTTTGATATTTTGGGGATAATGGCTATCTTTGCGCTCCTCAAAAACAGTAAAGGAGGTATATCATTTATGCTTATAATTGACAGCAAAGATTGCGAAAACATTGACAAGGCGCTTAAAAAGTACAAAAAGAAGTTTGAAAAAGCCAAGATTTTGTTACAGCTAAGAAGCCGCCAGTCTTTTACCAAGCCCTCTGTAAGACGGAGAGGAGAGGTTTTAAAAGCAATCTACAAGCAGAATATCGCCAGCGGAAAGATTGAGATTTAACAGTCTTAATTAAAATATTTGACAGGGTAGCCGTAGAGTATCATAACTTTATGGCTACCTTTTTTTGTGTTAATGCAAAATTCATACAGCATATACCAGCAGCCTTTTTTGGACTATATCACTTTTGAAAAAAGGTATTCCGGGAATACTGCGATAGCTTATAAAAAAGACCTTGACCAGTTTTTTGAGTATCTCCAAATGCAATACGACAGTCCCCGGCTGGAAGAAATATCACCCCAGCATATCCGTTCCTGGCTTGCAGAAATGATGCAGGATAAATCCTCCGCCCGCACTGTAAACAGGAAGATTTCCACACTTAAGGCTTTTTTTAAATACCAGATGCGCACGGGTAGCCTGAAAGCCACTCCTATGACTACTATCATTTCTCCCCGGGTAAGCAGGCGGCTACCTGTTTTTATAGAGCAAAAAGATACCGATATGCTGCTGAACGGGATTGATTTCGGGGAAGATTTTGAAGGAAAGACGCACCGCCTTATCCTGGAGCTTTTGTATACAACAGGCATCCGGCGGGATGAGCTGATCAATATCAGGGAAGCCGGCATAGATCAACCCGGTCAAATGCTGAAAGTGCTGGGCAAGGGCAACAAGGAACGGCTGATACCGCTAAGCAGTTACATGATGGGCCGGATAACGGAATATACAGCGGCAAAGCAGGATGTGAAAAATGCAGACAGGACATTTCTTTTGACCGGCGCCGGCGGTAAAAAGCTGTATCCTAAATATGTCTATTTAATTGTAAAAAAATACCTTGCTTTGGTCACTACCATTCAGAAAAAAAGCCCCCATATCCTCCGGCATACTTTTGCTACCCATCTTACCAATGAAGGAGCCGATATTAATGCCGTAAAAGAGCTGCTCGGCCACGCAAGCCTGGCTGCAACACAGGTATATACCCATAATACTATTGAGCGGTTAAAAGAAGTTCACCGCAAAGCCCATCCCAAGGCGTAAATCCCTCTCTGCCAGAAGAAAACAGGCTGTTAAAACAATAAAAAATTATTTGAAATCTTATATATAAAGCGGTAACTTGAGGTAGTTGCAGCTTTGCTGTCAATGCGAGTTCTTTTAATTATTTTTTATCATTATTGTTCACAGATTTTAAACTGGACTAATTATGAATGTAAACATTCAAACTGTGCATTTTGATGCCGCATCAACTTTGTTAGAACATGTAAATAAGAAGATTCAAAAATTGAACAGTTTTCACGACAGGATCACCTCGATTGATGTATATCTTAAGCTCGACAATGTGGTACATCAGATAAAGGATAAAGTGGTTGAAATAAAAGTAAAAATCCCCCGATATGCCTTTTTCTCCAAAGAATGCTCAAAATCATTTGAAGAGTCATTCGACAGTGCGCTCGATTCTATTATAGAGCAGATGAAACGAAAAAAAGAAAAACAAATGCAGGCCGCATAATTAAAAGAGACCCCTCAGGGGTCTTTTTTATTGGAATAAATGAAAGTTGTTTTGAATGTTTGTTTTCCCGGCAAAGCCCGCTAAAAAATTATCTTCATAAATTTTTGCATTTAAAGATTTCCATTACCTTTGCCTTCCCAAAAAATAAGGCGTTAAGTCTTTTGGGGTAAAAGTTCTTTATAGTATTGAGTTTCAACAAAAATGCCAGTGTAGCTCAGTTGGCCAGAGCAGCTGATTTGTAATCAGCTGGTCGGGGGTTCGAATCCCTCCACTGGCTCCGGGGCTTCATTTCGGTTTCAAGAATGACGAACGCTGAATTTTTGGGCAAGTAGCCAAGTGGCCAACGGCAACAGACTGTAAATCTGTCCTCTTCGGAGTTCGGTGGTTCGAATCCATCCTTGCCCACGGATTAATCTCAAATTTGAAATTTGAAATTTCAAATCATAAGCGGGAGTAGCTCATTTGGTAGAGCGATAGCCTTCCAAGCTATAGGTGGCGAGTTCGAGCCTCGTCTCCCGCTCATTCAAATTCAGGTTCGTTGGCTGAAGCAGGTAAATGGAAAGGTTCCCGGGGCTTGGGCTCTTTAAGTAAATAAAGTGAGAAAAGAAGCAACCTGCTCTCACATTGGCTATACATGCCGTTGTAGCTCAGTGGCAGAGCATCCCGCTTAGTGCGGGAAGGTCGTGAGTTCTTTAAGTAGATAAAGTGAGAAAAGAAAACCTGCTCTCACATAAGCTATACATGCCGTTGTAGCTCAGTGGTAGAGCATCCCGCTTTGAGCGGGAAGGTCGTAAGTTCTTTAAATGATAAAGTGAGAAAAGAAAACCTGCTCTCACATAAGCTATACATGCCGTTGTAGCTCAGTGGTAGAGCACTTCCTTGGTAGGGAAGAGGTCGTGAGTTCGATTCTCACTAACGGCTCAAAGAAAAAGTAATTAAAAGCAGTCTGCAACCTGTAATTAAACAATACGTGCGGGGTGCAATAATAATTTAATCCTCAATTTAAAACAGATAAACGATGTCAAAAGAGACCTTCAAGAGGGATAAACCCCACGTTAACGTTGGTACAATTGGTCACGTTGACCATGGTAAGACTACTCTTACTGCTGCAATAACTGAAATCCTTTCTAAAAAAGGATTGGCGACAGCAAAAAAGTATGATGAAATTGACGGTGCTCCTGAAGAAAAGGAAAGAGGGATCACCATCAATACTGCTCACGTAGAATACCAGACAGCGAACAGGCACTACGCTCACGTAGACTGCCCTGGTCACGCTGACTATGTAAAAAATATGATCACCGGGGCTGCCCAGATGGATGGAGCCATCCTGGTGGTAGCGGCTACCGATGGTCCAATGCCGCAAACAAGAGAACATATCCTTCTGGCACGCCAGGTAGGTGTTCCCCGTATGGTGGTATTTATGAATAAAGTGGATCTCGTAGACGATCCTGAACTGCTGGAACTGGTAGAAATGGAAATCCGTGAATTGCTGTCTAAAAACGGTTTTGACGGAGATAACACGCCTATCATCAAAGGTTCTGCTACCGGTGCATTGGCTGGCGATGAAAAATGGGTTGGTAAAATTGACGAGCTGATGGCTGCTGTGGATGATTATATTCCCCTGCCTCCCCGCCCGGTTGATCTGCCCTTCCTGATGAGCGTGGAAGACGTATTCTCTATCACCGGTCGTGGTACAGTGGCTACCGGACGTATCGAAAGAGGCCGTATTAAAGTGGGTGAAGCTGTAGAAATCGTAGGTTTAATGGAAAAACCACTTCCTTCTACCGTAACAGGTGTGGAAATGTTCCGCAAACTGCTGGATGAAGGTGAAGCTGGTGATAACGCAGGTTTACTGCTGCGCGGTATTGAAAAAACACAGATCCGCCGTGGTATGGTAATCACCAAACCTGGTTCTATCACTCCTCATACAGAATTTAAAGGAGAAGTATACGTACTGAGCAAGGATGAAGGCGGACGTCATACTCCGTTCTTCAATAAGTACCGTCCCCAGTTCTATTTCCGTACAACAGACGTAACAGGTGAAGTTACTTTACCTGAAGGAACTGAGATGGTTATGCCTGGTGATAATACATCACTTTCCGTAAAGCTGATCCAGCCTATTGCGATGGAAAAAGGTCTGAAATTTGCGATCCGCGAAGGTGGCCGTACAGTAGGTGCGGGTCAGGTTACTGAAATAATAAAATAAAAACACTCCTAAATCTCCCCGGAAAGGGGGCTTTGCGGGAGCTGTTTTATATCTTTGCAAAGTACTTAGGCAGAAAGCTTAGGTACTTTGTTTTTAAAAGCGGTGTCTTATCCATCTCCTGAAGAGCATGAGTAAGGGTTCCGGGAAAAGATCTTTTAATCTTATGGCTTTTTTAAGCCTCCCCTTCGGGGAGGTTTGAAGGGCTTTTATACGGGCATAGTTCAATGGTAGAATAGAGGTCTCCAAAACCTTCGATCAGGGTTCGAATCCTTGTGCCCGTGCAAGAAAAATTGAGTCATGAACAAGATAACCGGATATCTGAGAGATTCCTACCGGGAGTTGCTTGAAAAAGTGACCTGGCCTAACTGGCGTGAATTACAGCAGTCTACCACAATTGTATTGGTGGCTACTGTGCTTATTACTGCCATGGTATGGGTAATGGACCTTGCAAGCAATTCAGTATTAAAATTTATTTACTCCTTATTTAAATCATAATGGAAGAAGAAGTAATAAATGCCAACGAAACCAAATGGTATGTGTTGCGTGTGGTGAGCGGTAAAGAGAAAAAAGTTAAGGAATACCTTGACAAAGAAGTGTCGCGTGCTGATTGGGGAAAAGTTGTAAAGCAGATTTTCCTTCCTGTTGAAAAAGTATATAAAGTTCAGAACGGCAAGAAAGTGATGCGGGAGAGGAATTTTTATCCGGGATATGTAATGATAGAAGTTGAGCCCGGTAAGCTGAATGATGAAATTATCACTACGATCAAAAATACCAATAGCGTCATTCATTTCCTGGGAAAAGAAAACCCGATTGCCCTGCGTAAAGCTGAGGTAAATAAAATGCTGGGTAAGGTGGATGAAATGAGCGATGCCGGAGTAACGATGAGCGAGCCCTTTATTGTAGGCGAAACTATTAAGATCATTGACGGACCTTTCAACGATTTCAATGGCGTGATTGAAGAAGTAAATGATGAAAAGAAAAAGCTGAAAGTAAATGTAAAGATATTTGGCAGGGCTACTCCTGTTGAGCTTAATTATATGCAGGTAGAGAAGCTTGTATAATGAAATAACTTTAAAGAAAATTTTAAGTAAAGACCCGCTGTATATGGCGGGTCTTTTTATATAGGGCGCCGGGGAGTCAGTGAATGGTAAATTCATGTAACCTGAAAAGCGGGGACGTGAAATGTGAGCGGTTTTTCACGGTTATCGTCTCACGTTTCACAAACTCACTATGCATCATTGCCTATTCACCTGGAATAATTTAAGATACTGATAATTAAATGATTATAGCAGCTCTATTCCTGCATCTCTTTCCTGATTATTCACTGTATTCCCTTTTTTTCCACATTATTATGCAGAGATTTTCCCTGCGGGAATAAAAAACTGTAAGTTTGCATGACCTCACAGGATATATATCTTCCTTTTTTTGCAGGTCGTTTGTTGAATTTGCTGACATATTTCGTTGGGCTGAAGTAGAATAATTTTAAAAAATACTGTTTTATAATATTTAATTTTTTAAGTCATGGCCAAGTACATTTTTGTTACCGGTGGCGTAACATCTTCTTTGGGTAAAGGCATTATCTCTGCTTCGTTGGCCAAGCTACTCCAGGCGCGTGGCTTAAAAGTGACCATTCAAAAATTTGATCCCTATATCAATGTTGACCCCGGGACATTAAATCCTTATGAGCACGGCGAATGTTATGTAACAGAAGACGGGGCTGAAACGGATCTGGACCTGGGGCATTATGAGCGCTTTCTCAATATTTTTACTTCGCAGGCAAATAATGTGACCACCGGGCGCATATACCAGACTGTTATCAATAAAGAGCGTGAAGGGGCTTACCTGGGAAAGACTGTTCAGGTCATTCCGCATATTACCGATGAAATAAAGCGGAGAATGCTCCTGCTGGGGGATGAGGGGTATGATATTGTTATAACAGAGCTTGGCGGAACGGTAGGCGATATTGAAAGCCTCCCTTTTATAGAGGCGGTACGCCAGTTGCAGTGGGAATTGCCTGAAGAAGACTGCTTGGTAGTGCACCTGACGCTGGTGCCTTATTTAAAGGCGGCAAAGGAACTGAAAACCAAGCCTACACAGCATAGTGTAAAACTGCTGAGCCAGGAAGGAGTGAACCCGGATATTATTGTTTGCAGGACAGAAAGACCCTTATCCCCGGAGCTCAGGCGTAAGATCGCTTTGTTTTGTAATGTGAAAACAGATGCGGTAATAGAAGCGGCTGATGCCCCCACTATTTATGAAGTGCCACTGGCAATGATGCGCGAAAAGCTTGACCAGATATGCCTGAAAAAACTGGAGATCAGCAACTATAATGAGCCTGAACTTGGGAAATGGAAAGAATTCCTGGATAAGCTGAAGTACCCTAAAAATAAGATCAATATAGGACTGATAGGAAAGTATATAGAACTACAGGATGCTTATAAATCCATCCTTGAGGCTTTTGTGCATGCAGGAGCGGTAAATGAGTGTAGTGTGAATGTAGTGAACATCCACAGTGAATTTATAAGCGCTGAGAATGTATCTGAAAAGCTCAGCATGCTTGATGGATTGCTGGTAGCGCCTGGCTTTGGCTTAAGAGGGATTGAGGGAAAAATACTGGCAGTGAAATACGCGAGGGAAAATAACCTGCCTTTCTTTGGTATATGCCTTGGGATGCAGATGTCGGTGATCGAGTTTGCAAGAAATGTATTGAACCTGAAAGATGCCCATTCCACAGAAATGGATGTAAATACCCCCCACCCGGTAATTGACCTCATGGAAGAGCAGAAAAAAATAACTGCCAAAGGAGGCACCATGCGGCTCGGCGCTTATCCCTGCGTGCTTAAGCCCGGCAGCCTTGCCGAGAAGGTATACGGGAAACTGGAGATCAGTGAAAGACACCGCCACCGCTGGGAATTTAATGATACTTACCTGGCAGCCTTCGAGGAGCATGGCATGATCGCCAGCGGCAAAAACCCCGAAAGCAATCTGGTAGAGATCATAGAACTGGCTAATCATCCTTATTTTATAGGCGTTCAGTATCATCCCGAATTAAAAAGTACTGTAGAAAATCCTCATCCCCTGTTTGTTAGCTTTATCAGGGCTGCAAAAGATTTCAATGAGGCAAAAAATGCCCGGAAAAAGCCTTCCCTGCAGGGAGAAATGATCTGAGAACGGTTGCCGTTTCTCTAACCGAAACAATTTCAGGTATAGCCTTAAAGTTTATCCAAAGGTGTTACCTTTGCCCACTCAAATTTTAAGGTGATATGCAATTTGATAAAAACGCGATTATTGGCTTTGTACTGCTGGCATTGATGTTCCTTGGCTTTTTTTATTTTACCCGTACGGGGCAGCTTGAAGCGGAAAAGCAGCAAAAGCATATACGCGATTCTATTGCAGCCCTTCAGCCTAAAATTGATACTGCTGCAGCCCGTCTTGATTCCATGCACCACGAACAACAAAGCAGGATCGCTGCTGCTGGTCAGTTCCAGGCAGCAGTGAACAGTGTAGAAAAAGAGACTACGCTTGAAACAGATGTTTTAAAGATCACTTTCAGCAACAAGGGCGCCCAGCCAAAGCTTGTTCAGCTAAAAAAATATAAATCTATTGACAGCCAGGATGTAAAGCTGGTAGAAGAAGGTTTTGATAAGATCACTTATCCCGTGAATACCGATGCAAACCGTACTGTTCAGATCAGTGATCTGTATTTTGAAGGAGGTGAAGCATTGAAAAATGCCGATGGCGGTCAAACCCTTGCTTACCAGCTTAGCGATTCTTCAGGCAGGAAAATCATACACCGGTTTACACTTCACCCGGGCAATTATATGATTGACTGGAACTTGGAGATAGAAGGAGCCGGTAGCCTGCTTACTCAAAACAGCATTAATTTCCTCTGGCAGAACGAGGTAAAGCAGCATGAAAAGGATATTGTTACTGAAAAAAGGGAAACGCAGGTAGGTTTTTGGATCAATAACGACTATGACTATTTTACATTGGGGCGTACTCATGAAAAGCAGTTTGAGAACCCTTTAAAATGGTTGAGCGTTAAGCAGAAATTTTTCAATACCACGCTCATTTCAAAAAATAATTTTAATAGCGGTTCCATTAATTGTTCTGAAAGCCATGATTCCACTGGTATTATTACTGCAGCAACTGCCAGTCTTAAAATGATACTGCCTGCCGGTAATGTGGCAAATGTTCCTTTGCAGATTTACTATGGGCCCAATGATTATACAATATTGAAGAGCTATGATATGGGGCTTCAGAACGTCATTAACCTGGGGCAGGGTATTTACACTTTTGTTAAGTATATTAACAGGTGGCTGGTGATGCCTGTATTTGATTTTTTCAAGGGTTTTGTCGGGAGCTATGGGCTTGTGATCGCTCTCCTTACTATCTTTATCCGTGTGCTCACCTCTCCGTTGTTGTACAAGAGTTACCTGAGCGGTGCAAAAATGAAGGCGTTGCGCCCGGAGCTTGACTTGCTGAAAGCTAAATTCAAGGATGATCAGCAGGGCTATGCAATGGAGCAGATGAAGGTTTTCAGAAGCGCTGGAGTGAATCCGCTGGGGGGGTGTATGCCGGCATTGCTGCAGATACCGATATTCTTTTCGTTGTACAGCTTTTTTAACTCAACCATTGCGTTAAGAGGGCAGGATTTTTTGTGGGCAAATGATCTTTCTTCCTACGATTCCATATTGACTTTCGGATTTAATATCCCGTTTTACGGTAATCATATAAGCCTGTTTACCCTGCTGGCTACAGCCACCAGCTTGTTGATTTCAATATATGGCATGTCGCAAACGCCTACGCAGGACAACCCGATGATGAAATATATGCCTTATATATTTCCCGTAATGCTTCTGGGTATCTTTAACGGGCTGCCTTCCGCCTTAACATGGTATTATACTGTTTCCAACGTTATTACACTTACTCTGCAGTACGTGATCCAGCATTTTATTATTGATCATGATAAGATCGTTGCCCAGTTGGAGCTGAACAAGAAAAAGCCTAAAACCAAGAGTAAATGGCAGGAGCGGCTGGAGCAAATGCAGGAAACCCAGAAAAAGCTCCAGGATAAAACAAAGACCAGGCAACAGGGGAAATAACTGTTTACTTTCCCGGTTTTTTGACTAATGTTGTGTTAACCATAATTTGTCGTATTTTTTGTGAAAAGTAAGACTTGCCTACCGGCAGGCAGGCGATAAATGTGAGGATATCACGTTTGTCATCTCACTTCTCACGTTTAACATATCACCACAAAATGCCGGTGTAATATTTCCATTGGGTTTTTAACAGGAGGTAATACAACCTGCGGTTGCATTTTTCTATCTTTATGCTGAAACTTCTAAAAATGAAAAAGATTACCAGGCTGGCTCTATTTGCGTTAATGGTGCACCAGAGCACTGTTGCCCAGAAAACGCTTTCGGAAGGTACTATTGTGTATGATATTACTGTCCAGACCGGAAGTAAGGAGCCTCAGCTTGCAGATATGTTTGATGGCGCCAGGACTACTGTTTATCTCAAGGGAGGCCAGAGCAGAACGGAAATGGTCAGCCCTTTAGGAACTACCACTACTATTCTTGATGCGAAAAATAACACAGGTGTGGTTTTAAAGGAATATGGCAATCAAAAGCTCCTGATAAAAGTTACCAGGCAGGACCTGGAGGATATTAATAAAAAATATGCCGGTATTGTATTCTCTGTACAAAATGAAACTAAAACTATTGCGGGCTACGAATGTCAGAAAGCAGTGGCAAAACTTAGCGACGGCAGCACATTTACCGTTTATTTTACAAAGGAACTGGTCACAGAAAATAAGGACTACGATTACCAGTTTAAAACGCTTCCCGGCCTTCCCCTGGAATATGAATCTTCGATGGGCAATCTCAAAGTAAAATATACTGCTTCCAAGATTGCTTTTGACCCGGTACCTCTTCAAAAATTTGTAGCGCCGGTAAGCGGTTACAGGCAATTAACCTACCAGGAGAGTAAAAATCTGAAAAGCGGGAATTAAGACAGAACATGCCACAGAGACACAGTGGCTGGGAGTTGCACAGAGGATTTATCGTTTACTGTTTGTTATTGATCACAATCATGATCTCCGGGGATTTGGTTTTGATCTCCCGGGAGCGCTAAATGTATAAATTTAAGTAACAGATCATAATAAATTCTCTAAAAATCAGTTATGTAAGATCAAACTAAACTTGAACTATGGAACCGACAATGAATAATGTTGCTCAACGCAGCAATTCCGGACTGAATGCAGTCCAAAAATCAGCAGGGCTGAAAAAGTTTTTTATACTTGGTATTATCCTAACCTCTTCGCTTTTTGTGAGCAACCTGTATGCCCAGAAAGATGGTAAGCCATTCAGTTTTGGCTTTGGTATAGAGGGCGGTCCTATTTTGGATAAAAATTTTAAGAGTACTTTTAGCTCAGAGTTTGGGATGAGCCTTAGGTTTTCCGTCAAAGCCGGTCCCGGTTATGTTACATTCACCCCTGGAGGGCTGCTGGTTATACCGAAATCTGTGGATGAGGAAGATATAAAGGTTGGAACTCATGTGCCTTTGAAATTAGGATACAAGTATATTATTGCCGATAAATTTTTTGTAATGGCTGAAGGTGGATATTCTTTTTATACTATCTATACTGTAGATGAGTCTGAAGATGCTGCGGGCGATGTAGTAAAAGATCGTGATGGAGGCTTTACCTATGCCCCGTCTGTGGGTCTGAATCTTGGCAAATTTGAGCTGGGGTTGAGGTATGAAACTACTATTCTTAAAAAGTATACTGATGTAAAGCCAGCCCTGCTTGCATTACGGATAGGATTTAATTTTTAATATAAACGTTTACTAACCCATTCTTTAGAGGCTGTTGCATATATTGCAACAGTCTTTTTGTTTAACGCTTTGTTTCTTTTTTACGATAGTCCCTTGTATTATCTTTGATAAAAGCCTCCTCTGCATGAAACAAATATTGCTGTCTTTATTGGTAATTGTTTTTTATGTAGCCTGTACCGGTACCGATGATAAAAAAATAGATAGTACGCTTATAGATTCAGCACTTGCAGCAAAAAACAAAGGCGGCAGGGAAATGGATTCCGTGCAGACCATTTTGATCGGCACATTTGAAGGCATACTGCCCTGTGCGGATTGCCAGGGTATAAAAACAGAGCTGGCATTATACCAGGATGCAGCTAATTCTGAAAACAATAACTATACCCTGAAAGAAACTTACCTGGGCAATCAAACCGGGGATACTTCCTTCAGCAGCACAGGTAAATGGGATATTCTCCGGGGCATAAAAGGAGATCCCAATGCAGTTGTGTATTTTTTAAATTATGATGAACCGGAAGAATCCCGCTACTTTCTTAAGAAATCAGAAGACAGCATACTCATGCTGGATAAAGAACAGCAGATCATTTCTTCGTCGCTGAACTATGGACTCGTCAGGCGTAAATAGATTACGTTGGTCATAATATGCATCATTTTGTGAATGGTGAATAGTGAACGGTGAATGGTGAATTTTTTCACCATTCAATGTCGTTTCCTTAAGAAGGGATAACGTGTTTTAAGGGTAAGTTGTTGATTACCTCAAGCCGGTCCCGTCACTTGGCGGGATATCCGAAACACCACTGTTTTTTACTTCGGGCATATTTGATTTTTATTTGTCTCACTGAGTGCTTCGCAGTTGCTTTGAGGAGATCTGTCAGCTTCATATCATTGTTCATCTGTCCCTTTGATCGGCGGTAGTACAAATCTCACGCAAAAAAAGGTGGCTTATTCGGATACTGGTAACAGTACGATAAATCTCTGTGTTGCTGACAATTTAAAAGTTTTATGATGATTCTTAAGCTAAAGGAAACGACATTGATTCACCATTCACCATTGCCCGTTCACTTTATTATCCCAGCCCGAACTCAGCATGTCTTTGTGGTATCTGTACATCAGTAAATCCTTTTTTCAGCAGCCTGTTGCGAAAGTCCTGTTGCACATCATATTCGCCATGCACAAGAAACAGTGTTTTCACCTGCCGCGGGTCCTGGCAGGCAAGAAACTGGCTCAGGTCTTCATAATCGCCATGCGCGCTCATGCTCCTTATAGAGCCGATCTCTGCATTTACCTGGTGCTCAATACCAAAGATCGTAACTTCTTTGGCTCCCGCTATAAGCCTTCCGCCTAAGGTGCTGGGCTCACAATATCCTGTAAACACAATAGTATTACGGCTGTTTTCAATAGTATTGCTGATATGATGCTTTACCCTTCCTCCTTCTGCCATACCGCTCGCAGATATGATGACACAGGGCTCATTCCTGTAGTTCAATAACTTGGATTCCTGGACCGTTCTTATAAATTTGAGTCCTTTAAAGCCAAAAGGATCCTTGTCTGTTTTTAATATTTTCTGGATAGTGTTGTTGAAGTATTGCGGGTATCTTTTTATGATATCGGTTGCTTCAACGCTCAAGGGGCTGTCAACAAAATAATCTAGCGGGGGAAGCCTGTTTTCCAGCTCAAGCTGATTGAGCGCAAATAGTATTTCCTGGGTACGCCCTACGCTGAAAGAAGGCAATACCAGCTTACCTTTTTTCTGGAGACACGCTTTCACCACCCACTGCAGTATCAGGTCCGGGGTGGTTGCATGCTGGTCGTGCAGGCTGTTGCCGTATGTTGATTCGAGGATAATATAATCTGCCTGTGGATAGTTTTGAGGTGAACGTAATATAATATCCCTGTAGCGACCAACATCACCGCTGAAGGTGATAGCTGTCGTTTTGCCATTTTCAGTGATCTTCAGATTAACTGCAGCGCTTCCGATAATATGACCTGCATCAGTATATAATAATTGCACACCGTCATCAATAGTAAACCAGTTGCCATAGTCAACCACGTAAAAATATCCGCTGGCTTTCTTTGCATCTTCAGTAGTATAAAGCGCTTCCAGGTAAGGTTTGCCTGAGGTGGCTCTGTTTCTGTTGGTATATTTCACTTCATCTTCCTGTATCTGCGCCGAGTCTTCGAGAAGTACCGCTGTCAGTTCTCTTGTGGCGGGAGTGCAGAAGATTTTACCCCTGAACCCGTCTTTTACCAGCTTGGGGATAAGACCACTGTGATCTATATGCGCATGAGACAGTACAAGATAATCTACTTCGGGAGGGTTGAATCCCCATTCCCTGTTCAGCACATCCGTATCCCTGCCAAGTCCCTGGAACATTCCGCAATCAAGCAAAAGTTTTTTGCCGTTTTTTAAATGAATCAGGTGTTTAGAGCCTGTTACTGTGCGGGCGGCACCGTGAAATGCAATTTTCATAGTGAATCAATATTATATTTTAGAGCAACAATTTACATGAAACAAACCATTCTTGTGTAAAGGCAGTCAAATTATATCCGGATGTTATCGTGAGAAGTGAAATGCGAGAAGTAAAACGAATGTCCGCTTACCACTTATCACTTACCACTATTCACTGCTTCTTATGTTTTGACATTCCCATATCCCCGCGCTAAAGGGCTCCATCTCAATATATACATTTTTGACTGCCGGGATAATTTGCATATTACCCAAAAGGTTTTGATATAGGACTTTCTTTTTTCCTGCATACGCTTCCACATCCATATATGCTCTTTCCTTTATGTCTGAAAGATTGATCAGCACCATGCAGGTTTGCTCTTTCGATACCCGCAGGAATGACAATATTCCCGGCGAGTCATTATCCAGTTTTTTATATTCCCCATATGCTAAAGCGGGATGTTTCTTTTTTAGCTGCATCAGCAGTTGGTAATATTTCCACAACGAACCGGGGGCTGCGATCTGCTCTTCTGCGGAAGCAGAAACAGCAGTATCCTGCAACGACGAATCTTCCCACCACGGCCCTGAATTTTCGTACCAGGCTGCCATTCCCGGGTGAGTCATGTCTTTATACCATTTAAACGCTTCTCTCCTTGGGATATCATTCCCATCCGAATTCCCATATTTGCCGAAACCTCCTCCTCCGGTCATTCCTATCTCCTGGCCGTAGTATATAGCGGGCGTGCCGCCAAGCAGGAGGTTTAATGCAGCGCCGGTCCTCAGCTTGCCGGGATGGCTGTCTACCAGTGTTGCGAAGCGATGGGTGTCATGATTTTCAATAAAAACGATATTTTGGGATTGATCCGGTGATAATGAAAAGGTTTGCGCTGCCGCTTCGCTGATATTTTCTTTGCTGAAGGTAAGGATAGCTTCCCGCAGGGGAAAAGCAAAAACTTTATCTGCGCCTACTTCCGTAAGGTATTCCTGCCCGAAAGAGCTCCAGTCAGTTTGCTCGGCTATAAACACTACGCCTGGTTTTATTGCTTTCAGCTTTTCAATTAAAGGTCTCCAGAATTTGCTGAATAAATTACTCAGGCGTTGTTTGTTGTCGAGCATGTCCATCATGTGGTCAAGCCTGAACCCGTCGGCGCCGCTCTTAAAGCTGCCATCGCTATGGGGATCTATCCAGTAACGGAAAAGGCTGACCATATAGGACTGTACCCCGCTGTTGAGCAGGTTGACAGTTGTTATATCTTTATACACTCCGTCATACCCCAGCAAACCGTTAGTGTCGAATATAATTGTTTCAGGCGTTTCGTTTGCACTATCCTGGTACAATACATAGTCGCTATATGCGGAAGCAGGGTTTTTAAAAGAATCTTTGAACCATATATGATCTTCTGTAACATACTGGATCTCCATATCAAGATATAATTTCATCCCATGCCGGTGCACTGCATCCGCAAAATCAAAATAGTCAGCCATTGTTCCGTAAGCAGGGTCAATGGACCCGAAATCGTCGGCAAAATAGTTGTGGTAGTATGGAGATGTAAAAAGCGGGGTGAGCAGTATAGCGGTGATGCCCATATCCTGCAGATAGGCCAATTGTTGTATTAACCCTCTTAGGTCGCCATGTTTATCATTATTGCTGTCATAAAAGCTCCGCTGGAATACATGGTAGATGATCTCTGTGGTGCAGGAGGAAAGGTTATTGTGCTTCGTGCCGGTCATATCGTAAAGCTATTTAGGGAATCCCGGCCGTTCAGGCAGCGTTCTCCCGTTCTGAACATATTCGTCATAGCAATAGAGTATGTATAGTCCCAGTTCCGCCTCGTTAAGCGGTACCAGCAACTCATAAGCCGGACGATAGTATTTCATGAATGCATCAAGCTCATCTCCGTCCATACTGGTAAGCTTGCGCACAAATCCTTTGGTAAACCGGTGATCTATGTATTTTTCCTGTTCTTCTTTTATCAGCCACCCCTGCAGGAACTTCAGGTTCCGGTTGCGCCGGAAGCGGAACAGGTTCACGATCTCATCCAGGTCTACGCCCACGCCTCCACCTGCAGCAAGAGGAAGTGTGGAAACACGCAGACCCGGTTTGCGGTAATTGAATACTTTTTCATACTCCCTTCTGTTTTGCAGTGAGTCAAAATGGTAGTCAGGCTGCCTTATCGTAACACCGGGTAATTCTATTGCGGAGAGTTGTATAGAAATATCAAAAGCTGCCGGGTTGGCAATAGATTTTACCGGGTATTTTGGAGTCTCTTTCCCAAGGTATGAAAACCATATTGAGTCTGCGGGGCTTACTTTGATGCTGTATACCCCAAGGGTATCGGTTTGCGTACCGTAGCCGGAGGAAGATAGCACGCTTACCCCCTGGAGCGGGATCTTTTGGGTGATATCATATACCCTGCCCTGTATGTCCTGCCCGTAGCCGGCAAAAGCATACAGCAAAGCAATAAGGAATACCCCCCGGTTATACCATTGCAAAGCTATCACGGAGCTATATGTTTTTTTCGAGAAAATCTTTCCACTTCCCATATAATTCCTCATGCTGCTCATTGTTTTTTTCGGGTTCGGTCAATGATTCGGGCTTATACGATTGAAAGGCTTCTTCCCGGGAGCTGTATATCCCTGCGCCTATGCCCGCGCCGATGGCAGCGCCTACAGATCCATCGTTTTTATACAATTCTACCGGAACGTTGGTAAGGTTTACAAAAAGCTCAGTGAACAGCCTGCTCAGGAACATATTTGCTTTTCCCGCCCGTATCACTGTGGGAGTAACGCCGTTTTCTTTCAGTATATCGAAGCCATACCGGAATGCACAGGCAATACCTTCCTGCACAGCGCGGAACAGGTGGGCCTCCCGGTGAACCGTAAACTGAAGTCTGCCGATCTGTGCGCCGGGCATGCGGTTTTCAAGCATACGTTCAGCGCCATTGCCAAAGGGCAGTATCAACAGCCCTTCGCTTCCCAATGCAATGCTTTCTGCCATCTTATTGATCTCCGCATATTGGAGGGTATTGCCTGCAATATCCTTCATCCACCTGTTCATGATCCCGGTGCCATTAATGCATAGCAATACGCCGATACGTTTTTCCGCCGGTGTATGATTAACGTGGGCAAAGCTGTTTACCCTGGATAACGGATCGTGTGATAATTGATCAGTTACTGCATAGATCACTCCGGAGGTGCCTGCCGTTGCTGCTATTTCTCCCGGCTGCATGACATTGAGAGATAAAGCATTATTGGGCTGATCGCCTGCTTTATATGCTACCGGTGTACCTGCTTTTAAGCCCAGGTCGGCAGCGGCGCCGGCAGTCACAGTGCCGTGTATTGAGAAAACCTGTTGTACAGGGGGAATAATAGTATTGTCAAACCCAAAATGGTCCATTATTTTTTCTGAAAGGCCGTCAGATGTAAAATCCCAGAAGATCCCTTCGGATAACGCCGAAGGAGAAGTGGTGACGCTGCCTGTCAGCTTCATAGCTATGTAATCACCCGGCAGCATGATCCTGGCGATCTTCCTGAAAATTTCCGGTTCATTCTCCCTGACCCAGGCCAGCTTTGAAGCGGTAAAATTACCCGGGGAGTTCAGGAAGTGCTGTAAGCAATATTCATTTCCCAGTGCGTCGAAGGCGGCATTTCCCAATGCTACCGCCCGGCTGTCGCACCAGATAATGGATGGACGGAGCGGTTTGTTGCTTTTATCTACAGCCACAAGCCCATGCATCTGGTAGGCAATACCTATGGCTGCAATGTCTTTAGGATCGAATTTGCCCGAGGCATTAAGCTTTTGAATGCATTGCCTGGTATACTCCCACCAGCTCTCCGGCTCCTGTTCTGCCCACCCGGCTTTTTTTGAGATAATGTCTGCTTCAGTTTCAGGGAACTGTGTAGAAGCGATTGCAGAAGCATCATCAGCATTCACTACAGAGACTTTTATGGAGGAAGTGCCTACGTCAATACCGAGGAGAAGCATGGCGCATTTTGATTTTATTATTATAATTAGCAGCCCAAGATACTAAAAACATTCCCCGTTATATCTTCCCCCTCTTTTTTAACGCAATTTTACTCAGGGTTTATTTTTATCGCTTTGCCGTAAATCTTATATTTGAATAGTATGTAAGGTATTAAATGCTGTTGATGGCGAAGTCCATAATAAAATGAAGCTTATCGTAAAATATTTACTACGAACTGTTTTTTTTCTTCTTCTTATCGCTGCCGGCACGAAAGATTTGCCGGCACAGGTAAAAGCTGTTGCATCAGCGAATAAAAAAAACGTCTCGCGGGATGACCTGGTAACCATACAGTTCAATATTGACAATGCAGACCAGGTGCAGCAGTTTATTCCCCCGTCTTTCAATGGTTTCAGGGTTGTACAGGGGCCCATGCATGTGTCAGGTTCATCGACCCTGAATGGTAATGAAACAAGATATGTATCATTCGTATATGTGCTGCAGCCGCAGCTTGCGGGCAAATATGCATTGTCCGGCGCTTCAGCAAAGGTTAATGGTAAGCGTGTTGTTTTTAACACCGTTCATATAGACGTAAAGTCTTCTTCCGGGCACCCTAATAATCAATATAGCTTCCCCGGTAATATTGCCGGCGATGCAGATATGCAGCGTTTATACAGTGATTACGTTATAAGGAAGGGGGAAGATGTGCGCGACAAGATCAGGAAAAATTTATTTATAAAGGTAGATGCTGATAAAACCTCCTGCTACGAAGGCGAGCCGCTTGTCGCTACTTACAAGCTGTATACCCGTCTTCATTCCGAATCAAAGGTGGCCAGACGTCCCTCTTTCAATGGTTTCAGCGTATACGACATGATTGACCCTTCTTCTGTGCCTTCAACAATTGAGAAGCTGAATGGTAAGGATTTCAATGTATACCTCATCCGCAAGGCACAATTGTTCCCCCTGCAATCCGGCACCCTCCAGCTTGATCCCGCGGAGGTAGAAAATGAAATTACTTTTTTGAGGGCAGATTATGCCATGAAGGACAAAGGGGAGCATTTAAATGATCTGCTGAATGCCTTTGGAGCCGATGACCTGAAAAATGAGGGGATTGAAACCGAGAATGTAACTATAAGGAGCAATCCTGTGCATATTGAGGTAAAGGCATTACCTGCCGTAACGAAACCTCATTCTTTTGACGGAGCGGTGGGCTCTTTTGCCGTCCAGGCTACCATAGATCATAACGAAGTGTATAAGAATGATGTAGCCTTAATGAAAGTGATGATAAAAGGGGAGGGCAATTTTGGGGTGATCAATTCCCCTTCCATAAAGTGGCCAAAAGGCATTGAAGTGTTTGAGCCTTCGATCAAAGAAGATTACCTGAAGTCTGTTGTGCCTATGCGGGGGTATAAAACCTTTGAATACAGGTTTGTGTCCAGGCAAACCGGGGATATTATCATTCCCTCTGTAGCATTTTCTTACTTCGACCCGGCTGCGAATGCATATCAAACTGTCCATACCGACTCCCTGCAGCTCAGGGTAATCCCGGCTGCAGCCCGTGAAAATGATTACTCCGAATCATTAACAGATAATAAAGGAGGCGGCAGCTTCATACATAAAAAGCTTGTTATTGGAATTGCCGGTATATTGCTGATCATATTCGGGATAGTATTGTCAAGGCTTATCAGATCTTCCGTGCGTGATGCTGAAGCAGGAATGCCTGCTGATATAGATCATAAGCCGGGAAATAGCTTTGCTGCTCAAAAAGATATCCCTCTGCGGGCTGTTGCAGGATCCCCTGCAGAGCCTTTGTTTAAAGTACGCGTTGCCCTGGTGCAACAGGATTGTAAATTGTTTTACAAAGAACTGAACATCGCTTTGAGAAATTATATTGCCAATAAATTATCTCTTTCTTCCCCTCATACTGATATTAAAACCTTAGAACATGAAATGAGAATGAAAGGAGTGGATGATATAGTGATCTCCCAGTTCAGCCTTGTTGTACAACAGTGCGAAATAGCGCTGTATACACCGTCTTTCGGGGAAACTGATATGCAGGCTGCGTACGATCTTACTGATGATATTATTCAAACGCTGGAGCGCAAATGACCCTGGTGAGCAGATATAAAAGCGCTCTTAAAAAAATAAGGCCAGCCCTAGAAAGAGCCAGCCGTTGCTAACCTATGAAAAACACCGAGTTAAAATTAGGTAAATTATTTCGTAATTTAAAAAACCATTTATTTTTTATTAGTTATTCTTTCTTTCCTGCCTTGCTTTTATTCTTCTGTTCATTTCTTTTCTCACCAAAGCTTTAAAACGATCTTCCGAGTCGTACACCTCCTGGGCCCTGTCAGCCCCCAGTATAGCTGTGAAGTTTTTCTTATACTTTTTTCTTACATCAAGCAGTTTCTGGTCTATTTCCAGCTGATCAGTTAATTTTTCATCCAGCATTATCGCCCTGGTTTCTTTTCTGTATTGATTAAAAACCGGCCAGAATTTTTCGGCTTCCTGCGGAGTGAGCTGTAGCTGCTTTGTAAGGTAACCAATCTCCAGCGATCTGATCTTTTCCCCAATGCGCTCATTACCCGTAACCTGAGCCTCAGTTAGCAAGGTTGCAAATGTAATAAATCCAAAAAGTAAAAAAATTTTTTTCACGAAAAAATATTTAGATTTTTAAGAGCTTTTATCAAAAAGTTATATGATTTTCTTTCAGAGATTTATTACTGTTAATATATACTCCTGGCATCATTTACAGGGAGACGGATCTTATCTGGATATCATCCTGGTAGCTAAAAAGGTCATCATCAGGAATCTCCCGTATCATATTTGCAAGGTCCTTGTCGCTAATGTCTATGAATGCGGTATTGTAAAAGGCTGCATCTGCGCTATCTACAATGGTATTCTGGTTTTCGGGTATATCAGCAAGATAATCAGACAATATTGTATCCGATATATCTTTCAGACCAGAGCCTGATACAGATGAGTTATTTTGTGCAACAGGTTCGCTGACAGGGGAATGCCTGTTTATAAAAAAGAAAGCACTAATACCAATAACACCTGTAACTATCGCAGCCGCAGCGTATCTCATCCATTTTCTATTGCCCGAGCCCATGTTGAAAACAGGAGCGATTGTATGTGTTTTGTTAGTTACTTCTGCTGAAACGGTATTGGCGAGTTGTTCGAAATAGCCATCAGGCACAGAAAAAGCCTGTTTGTTTTTCAGTCCTGCCAATAATGGCGAAATTGCCGTGATCTCTTCTCCGGCGTTTTGAATATTATATCCGGGGCTGGTTTTATTAACCTTTTCCAGGATATGTTGAGGAAATGTTTCAAAATACCCTTCAGGAACCTGGTAGGGATTCCTTTTGCCGAGATCAGACACCAGATCACTTATCTCACGCAATTCTTTACTTATGTCTGCATTTTGTTCCATAAAATGTTAAGACTAAGTTATATATCCAAAGTTTAATGATTAAGAATAAAATCCTCTATTTTTTTGACCGCGTGATGATAACTGGCTTTCAGCGCGCCTTCCGAAGTATCCAATACCCTGCTCATTTCTTCATAAGGCATTTCATCAAAATACCTCAGATTGAATACAAGACGTTGTTTTTCAGGCAATTCCTGCATTGCCATTTGTAGTTTCCATTCGGCTTTGGCAGGATCAAAATCCTTCTCGGCACGAAGCTTTAAGGCTACCGGGTTTTCTTCATTATCAATAGAAATGGCGGATTTTCTTTTTTGCTGTTCTATAAATGTAAGCGATTCGTTGGTAGCGATCCTGTACAGCCAGGTATAAAGCTGTGAGTCTTCCCGGAAGTTCTCAAGCCCGTTCCATACTTTGATAAATACGTTTTGCAGAACGTCATTTGCATCTTCGTGCTGCACTACCAGTCTCCGGATATGCCAGTAAAGCTTTTCCTGGTATTTTTTAATAATGGCGGTAAAAGCCTTTTCCTTCGTTGCCGGGTTATGAAATTCCTGCAGCAATACTATATCATCAGAAGTGCCGTTACCCATGCATCATATTTTGCGGGGATCTATTTCCGTTTAATAACTTTTTCAGCGGCAGCAACAATATCAGGGGAATCAAGCCCGTATTTTTTCAGCAGCTCCAAAGGCTTACCGCTTTCTCCAAAGGTATCGCGGGTGCCTATATATTCAATAGGTATAGGCAAATGCCTGGCGGCTACCTGGGCTACAGCGTCGCCCAGTCCGCCGATAATATTGTGCTCCTCAACGGTAACTGCACATTTGGTTTTGCGTATGGAAGTCAGGATGGCTTCTTCATCTATTGGCTTAATAGTATGTAAATTAATAAGTTCTACGCTTATTCCTTTTTCTTCGAGCTCCCTGCCGGCTTCAATGGCTTTCCAAACCATGTGCCCGCAGGCGAATATGGATACATCTGTACCCTCAGAAAAATACTGCGCTTTGCCTATCTGGAATTTTTGATCTGCAGCAGTGAAGATCGGCCATACCGGTCTGCCAAAACGGAGATACACAGGCCCGATATGTTCAGCTACAGCAAGGGTTGCCGCTTTGGTCTGATTATAGTCGCATGGTACGATCACTGTCATCCCGGGTAGCATTTTCATCATCCCGATATCTTCCAGTATCTGGTGGGTAGCGCCGTCTTCCCCTAGGGTAAGACCTGCATGAGAAGCGCATATCTTCACGTTTTTGCCTGAATAGGCTACAGATTGCCTGATCTGGTCGTATACACGGCCGGTAGAAAAGTTAGCAAAGGTAGTGGTAAACGGTATTTTGCCACCTATGGTCAGGCCGGCTGCTATACCGATCATATTAGCTTCTGCAATCCCGCATTGAAAAAAGCGGTCGGGAAAATCTTTTATAAATGCATTTAATTTCAATGATCCGGCAAGATCGGCTGTCAGCGCCACCACATCCGGGTTTTTCTTTCCCAGTTCATGTATTCCGTCCCCGAATCCGCTTCTTGTATCTTTCTGACCTGTTACCTGTATATCTTTTAACATGATTTGTTTCTTTAGAATGCGCAAAATAATGGATTAATTCAACCCGATATTTTTTCCTGTGAATAATTTTTCATCATCCTTAAGCTTTTGCTCCCATTTCCAGGCAGTGCTCATAATATCGTCCAGCTTATATACCGGGTCCCATCCCAGTATTTTTTTTGCCTTATCATTATTGGCATATATGGCAACCACATCCCCGGGCCGGTTGGGTCCGATAGTATAATGCAGCTTCACACCTGTCACTTTCTCAAAAGTATGTATGGTTTCGAGCACTGTGATGCCCGATCCGGTGCCCAGATTGAATATCTCCGGGTTGGCAGTATTGCCGTTATGGATCAGGTATTGCAGAGCCAGGGTATGTGCATGAGCGAGATCGCATACATGGATAAAGTCCCGCACGCATGATCCGTCACGGGTAGGGTACTGATCCCCGAATACCGTAATGCCCGGCAGCTTGCCTATGGCGCTTTGCGTGATGACGGGCACCAGGTTTTGAGGTTTGTCAATAGGAAGCTCGCCAATAAGCGCTGAAGGATGCGCTCCTGCAGGGTTAAAATAACGGAGCAGTATACAACGGATGTGTTTATTGGCTTTTGCAAACTCGCCTATGATCTGCTCGCCCATTTGTTTGGTATAGCCATAAGGAGATTCTGCAGGCTTGGTGGGCGTTTCTTCGGTTACGGGGATATTATCAGGATTGCCATATACCGTGCAGGAAGAAGAGAATACAAAATGAGGCACTTTAAAAAGCTCAACACATTTCAGCAGGTTGATCAGCGAGAGCAGGTTGTTTTCAAAGTACATCAGCGGTTTCTGCACTGATTCTCCCACAGCCTTAAACGCTGCAAAATGGATTATACCCGCTATATCATCATTCTCTTCAAATACAGCATGTGTATCATTAAAATCGCAGAGATCAACCTTATAGTTCTTTATTTTCTTTCCGGTGATTTTCTCGATCCCTTCCAGCAACAAGGTGGAAGACCTGGAATTGTTGTCAATAGAGATGATCTCAAAACCGTTTTGAATCAAATCCACTATTGTGTGCGAGCCGATATAACCACAACCTCCCGTGACCAGAATTTTTTTCATACACTGTATAAAATTTACTCAAGATACTAAGTTCAAAAGATATTCACCGTAGCCGCTTTTCATAAGTGGCTTTGCTATATCCAGCAGTTGTTCCCTGCTGATAAAGCCTTTGCGGTAAGCGATTTCTTCAATGCAGGCGATCTTAATGCCCTGCCGCTGTTCTATCACCTGCACAAACAGGGATGCCTGCATGAGCGAATCAAAAGTGCCGGTGTCGAGCCAGGCTGTTCCCCGGTCCATCACAGATACTTTCAGCTTTCCTCTTTTCAGGTATTCTTTGTTCACATCGGTGATCTCGTATTCTCCCCTTGCGGAAGGTTTCAGGTCTTTGGCGATAGCGATCACGTCATTATCATAAAAATATAAGCCGGGAACTGCATAATTGCTTTTAGGGTTGGCAGGCTTTTCTTCAATGGAAAGCGCATTCATTTTCTCGTCAAATTCAACCACGCCGTATCTTTCCGGGTCGCTTACCTGGTAAGCATATACAATACCTCCGTCCGGATCTACATTAGCGCTAAGTTGTCTTCCCAGCCCTGCGCCATAAAAAATATTATCCCCGAGCACCAGGGCCACTTTGTCTTTCCCGATAAAATCTTCGCCGATAACAAATGCCTGGGCAAGCCCGTTGGGAGCAAGCTGTTCGCGATAGGAAAAAGACAGTCCTAACCGGCTGCCATCACCCAGCAGCTTTTTAAAATTAGGAAGATCATGCGGTGTGGAAATGATCAATACTTCACGGATGCCTGCAAGCATGAGCGTAGACAGCGGATAATAGATCATCGGTTTATCATATACGGGCATTACCTGCTTGCTGATAGCTAAAGTAATAGGATGCAGGCGTGTGCCTGATCCGCCGGCTAAAATAATTCCCTTCATCTATAAACAGTTCTTATCGGTTTGATAAAAAGACAATCAGGCGAAGATACCGGTTTTGAGTGTAATAGGTAAAGGCTTAAAAAAATATATTGAATGCAAAATATATGATAGCAGCCATTATTGCGCTTACCGGGATAGTGATGATCCATGCCCAAAGTAAGTTTACGGTAACTCCCCAACGCACAGCCGAAAGACGTTTGGTGGCGCCTACGCCCATGATAGACCCGGCTATGGTATGTGTGGTGCTTACAGGTATTTTCATCGTTTCTGTAATAAAGAGTGTGATGGCGCCTGCTGTTTCGGCTGCCACTCCTTCAAAAGGGGTAACTTTTGTAATGCGGCTGCCCATTGTCTTTACTATTTTCCATCCTCCGCTCAATGTTCCCAGTGCAATGGCGGTATAGCACGCTATTGGCACCCACACAGGCATATCTTCAAATTTTTGAATGTTTCCCTGCGAAATAAGGGCCACGGTGATGATCCCCATTACTTTTTGCGCATCATTGCCGCCATGTCCCACACTGAATGCCGCCGAAGAAACCAACTGAAGCCTTTTAAACCAGATAGTTGACCTGTGCGCATTGAGATTGCTGAGATAAAGTGTGAACGTGCACATGATCAGCACGATCACTGTCAGCAATATAAACTTGAAATTGTGGGAGTAAAAGATCACATTCAATGCATAGCTGTTATACTTTGATCTTAATATAGCAGGATCGAACTCCATCATTTTATACAGAAAAATGCATGCAGTTATCATGATAAGCACCGAAAATAATTTCGGACAAATGCTTTTTCTGAATGCATTTATAAACCACAGTGAAATGATAAAAGCCATTACCATGCCTATTAGCGGCGCCAGAAAAATGAAGGCCACGATCTGCAGCACAGGGGCTGCATTTACTGCGTTAAACCCGGCATGGGCTATGGCTGCACCGGCAAATCCCCCGATCAGTGTATGCGATGAGGAAGAGGGAATGCCAAACCACCAGGTGAGCAGGTTCCAGATAATGGCGGCTGTTAATCCGGCTAATATTACATGCAGGGTGATATAACTTTCTTTTACTGTCTTGGCTATGGTATTTGCCACGCCATGATCTTTGAATATAAAAAAAGCGACAAAGTTGAACAGCGCAGCCCACAGCACTGCCTGAAAGGGGGTAAGCACTTTGGTAGAAACAATAGTGGCTATGGAGTTAGCGGCATCGTGAAACCCGTTAATATAATCAAAGAGCAGTGCCAGGGCTATGATGATCACTAATAATGTCATATCAACCGTGTTGAAGATCTGGTAAAGTAAATAATGAAAGGATGTGGATATTGCACATTTCCGTAGTTCGGTGATCAGGCGTATTTAACTATAATGGACTCAATCACATTGGCCGCATCCTCACATTTATCAGTGGCGATCTCAAGCGCCTGGTATATCTCCCGTTTCTTTATCACTTCACGGGCATCTGTTTCGGTGGCAAAAAGCCTGTCAATGCTCATATCAAAAATATCGTCTGCCTGATTCTCAATGCTATTGATCTGTACCAGCGATTCCGTGATCTGCCGGAGGTTTTTCATGTTCCTCAGCTCATGCACCGCGGAATGCACATGCTCACATCCCTGTATGATGAGATCGGCAAACTTCTGCATCCCCGGTTCATTGGGGTTAACACGGTAAAATTTGATCTTTTTAGAAGAAGCGTGAATATAATCTGCTATATCATCGAGGGCGGAGGCAAGATAGTGAATGTCTTCCCGGTCAAAGGGTGTAATGAAATTCCTGCCCAGCTCTGTAAATATGTTATGGGTCAGATTGTCGTTTACATGTTCCAGCTCTTCTATCTGGCCTGCAATGGCAGATCTTTTGTCATGATCCGGCTCATGCATCATTTCTCTAAGCTTACGGGCCATTTCCAGCACTTTTACGGCAACTTCTTCAAACAGGTTATAAAACACCCTGTCTTTAGGCAGGAAAATTTTCATTATTGAATTGAGCATTGACGAAAATTTGGGCAAAAATACTCGTATCACCCCCCGGACAGGTCAATTTTTGAGAGTTAATGATTTCTTAACATTGAAATTTCATAAGCCGATACTACTCCCGGAGCGCTTAATATTTTGGTAACACTGGCATAACCTACTGTTAATCTCCCGTTAACCCTGTGGTAATGTGTCAGGTATTCCTTTGCCGAAATTATGACCATGTATTTCAGGCTTATAGTTCTAACATTGATGCTTACCGCGGGTATTGCTTCTCGTGCCCAATCCTTACAAAAGGTTTCCGGTAAGATAACCGATAGTGAAAACGGGAGTCCCATAGTTGGCGCTTCTGTTATTGTAGGCACTTCCGGCAAAGGAGTGAACTCTGATGTGGAAGGCGGTTTTTTTATTTTGTTGGAAAAAGGAAAGAAATACACCATTACCATTACCAGTATTGGTTATAATCCTAAGCAATTAACAGACATTGAAATTACAGATAGAGACGTCCCGGTACTGAATGTGTCGCTGGATCGTGCTGCAAAGCAATTAGGAGGGGTAGTTATAAAAGTAACTGCTAAAAAGGAAGCGCAGGCTTCTTTATATGTAGCGCAAAAAAACAGTTCCTCTATATCCGATGGAATATCTGCAGAAGTAATCCGGAAGTCGCCGGATAAAAATACGGGCGAAGTATTGAAACGGGTAAGCGGCGCATCTGTGCAGGATAATAAGTTTGTTGTCATCCGCGGACTGAGCGAACGATACAATGTATCCATGCTGAATAATTCTGTATTGCCCAGTACGGAAGCGGATAAAAAAGCCTTTGCGTTTGACATAATTCCTTCATCTGTTGTGGATAATATTGTTATATATAAATCTCCAACACCGGATTTACCCGGCGATTTCTCCGGCGGCGCTGTGAAAGTGCTTACAAAAGATTATCCTGCCAAAAGCCTTGGTGAGCTGTCCGTGTCGGTAAGTTATAATTCATTAACTACCGGTAAGGATTTTTATAAATCAGCTCCAAACGGTTCTTTGGATGCGCTGGGTTTTTTTGATGATTCGAGATTGATCCCCGGACCCTACTACAGAAATAAAACCGGTTTCATTTTAAAGAGCAACGAGTTTAAAACAGCCGTTACAAAATTGTTTCCCAATACCTACGGGTTTACACCGGCCAGTGTAAGCCTGCCTTCCATCAATGTTTCGTATACAGGCGGCAATACTGCCCTGTTCAGCAAAGGACATAAGCTGGGATACATCTATTCCATCGGGTATGGTAATGGCAGAAGTGTTGCTGAAAAAGAAAGAGATGATTATGATATTACCAAAAAAGAAATTTATTCGTACAACACGTCCGGTTACGATGAAAAGAATAACTTATCTGCACTGCTTAACCTGACCTATTCATACGGTAAAAGCAAAATCTCTTTAAAAAACCTTTTTAACAACAATTTTACCAAGACTGCAGGAATACGGCTCGGTCAGGATTATGACCTGGGGGTACAAACGCCTACGAATATAAAGAGCCGGAACAGCGAAGCTACCGGTACAGGGCTTACTAATTCGGTGCTGGAAGGTGTTCATAAAATAGGCAATAGCTGGAATGTGGATTGGAATGCATCATTCGGGTATACGTATAAAAACCAGCCGGATCAACGTATACTGGCTTTCCGTACAGCTACAGCATCATCTGACGCATCTGATTATATGATTGCTTTGGCAAATGAAAACTCTCCGGAAATCAGCGCTACGGGCAGGGTCTATTCTTTCCTTAATGAATACATCTATGGCGCTTCTGCCAATGCAATGAAACAGTTCAACTGGCTGGGTCAGGTGCAGAAGCTGAAGTTTGGAACAATGAACTATTACAGGGATCGCACCATGGAAGTAGATGCGCTGGGCTATGCGTCGCTCAACCCGTTTGGCAGCATAATAACGGAAACAAAGGAAACAACGTATGATAATATTTTCAGCCCGGAGAATATAGACAAATACCATATTACTGTTGCCAATATACAGGCTTCTTCTACCAGTTATACCGGCAATGCATTATTGAATGCAGGCTATGCCATGCTGGATAACAAATTCTCCGATAAAATAAAGCTGACATGGGGAGTACGTGTGGAGAAGTACAGGCAGGAGCTTTCTGCAGAAGGTAAAGCCAAACAGACGTATGATAATACGGATGTCCTTCCTTCTTTATTGTTTACATATTCGCTGGGCAATAAAACAAATCTCCGACTGGCCGGTTCCCAGGCGGTAAACCGCCCGGAATTTAGGGAGCTGGCTGCTTATCGTGTATACGATTATGATAATAATCTGCTTCTTATAGGGAATCCCGACCTGAAAAGAAGCAAGAATACAAATGCAGACATCCGGTATGAGTGGTTCCCCACAGCAGGTGAAATAATTTCAGCAAGCCTGTTTTATAAATACTTTGATCAACCCATAGAACAGACAAATAAAGGCAATGGTATTCTTTCGTACCAGAATGCAGACCATGCTTCTGTGTATGGAGCAGAAATAGAAATACGCAAAAAACTGGACTTTTTAGGTGCTAATTTTTTTGAACATCTTATATTCTATGCTAATGCTGCCTATATGAAAGGGAAAGTACAATTTGATGATGTAACTATCAATAACCCGCTGCAGGGCCAGTCGCCTTATCTTATTAATGGTGGATTGAATTACGCATCGCCCAATGATGCATTTTCTGTAAATCTTTTATACAACCGGATAGGACCAAGACTGCGTTTCCGTTCACAAATAGGCGGCGCCTTAAACATATTTGAAAAACCAAGGGATGTAGTTGACTTCCAGGTCAGTAAAAAAATAGTCAATAACAAGCTCGAAATAAAATTAACCTTAAGTGATTTGCTGGCACAGCCTTATAGGTGGTATTATAAATTTGATACTGGCGCGTCAAATATAAATTATAAAGCATCTGAAGATAAAATAATTGCTTCTAATAGATTCGGCACAACCGCTACGCTGGCATTACGGTACAGGTTGGGTAGATAACAATTTGGTAAGGGCTACGTAACAATTCTGTAAGGTTGTGGTAATACTTTCGTTTTTTCAAAACAAAAAATGCATTTATGAAAAAAGTTTTGTCGTGTTTTTTGTTGGGCTTGATGATCATAGGCTCAGCTTGTAAGAAAAGTGATGATACACCAGATCCCGATCCCGGTGGTGACGGCAATCCTCCTCCGGAAAATCTTACACCGGATATCCGTGGTGTGATATCTGCTGATCAGCATTGGACAAAGGATAAAACTTACCGGCTTCGTGGATATGTATATGTAAATTCCGGTGCTACATTAACCATTGATGCAGGCACAAAGATTATTTCCAATAAAGATTCTGCAGGGGTGTTGATAATCTATCGCGGCGCTAAAATTCAGGCTGTTGGTACGGCTGCTGAACCTATTGTATTTACTTCTGCTGAAGCCTCTCCCCAGCCGGGCGACTTAGGCGGGGTGGTGATTGTTGGGCAGGCAAAAGGGAACGGCAACCATAGTGTAATTGAAGGCGGCGTGGATGGCGCTCATAGTGCATTTGGCGGTAATGACGACGCAGATAATTCCGGCACGTTGAAATATGTACGTATTGAATACGCCGGTAAGGCTGTAAATCCCGGAGACGAAATCAATGGCTTATCACTGTATGCAGTTGGTTCAGGTACAACGATAGATTATGTGCAGGTAATAAGGGGGTTGGATGATGCATTTGAATTTTTCGGTGGTACCGTTAATTGCAAGCACCTCATTGCTTATAACTGTGCTGATGACGATTTTGATATGGATGATGGCTACCGTGGTAAAATTCAGTTTGCCATATCAATAAAAGATCCGGCATTTGTGGATGCAAAAACAGGAAGCAATGCAGGGGATAAATCAAACAACTTTGAAGTGGATAATGTAAACCCTGCCAACGGTTTCTTACTATCAAGAGCACCGATCACATCTCCTACTTTGTCCAACTTTACACTGATCGGACCCAACAATGCAGCAGGTACAGTAACTGCGGACTACGGATGGAGCATGCGTTGGAGAAGAGGGGCACAGTTTGTACTTGCAAATTCTATTGCGTTGGGTGGCCAGTTAGGAGGGCTTCGTTTGCAGGAGGATTCAACTATCGCTTATTTTGTAAGAGGGTCCAGTGTGTTCTATAACAGCTTTTTGAAAGCTTACCAGAACGACATAGATCTTGAAAAAAATCCCAATGCTCCCCCTTTATACAGACCAATAGCAGGTGGCACCGTATATGATCTGGCATCTGTTACCGATGAGGTAACCGGTTCAAATAAATCAATAATTATGTCAAGCGTTGATGACGCAAAATTGGCAGACCCTTTCAATAATGCCGCTCCCAACGTTAAGCCTAATACTGGTTCGCCTGTATTGACAGGCGCTCTTTTCGACTTTGGTTTATTAAGTGATGCCTTTTTTGATAAGGTCGCCTTCAGAGGTGCTCTTGATGCATCAGATGACTGGACGGCACAATGGACGGTGTGGAATAAATAAAAATTTTTCTTATAAAAGCAATAAAAGGCTGACCCGCAAAGTCAGCCTTTTATTGTAAATTGAGTGTATTGTAAAGGGGAAAAGAATGACAACTGTTGAGATATACGCAGTGGGTTTTTATAGATAAGATACTTACTAAAGCATTTTTACGGGACTCATCTCAAAGATTGGAGCAGGTACTAAATATTATTGACTTATGATAAATTCCTTATTTCTCTTCCGGATCATTTCAATACAAAAAGTAAGTAAGAGCTGAAGCAGAAAATATACCGGAGGATATGCTTAAATACACGCCTCTGCAGCTATCAAAGACCAAGCGCTTTATTAAGCTGCCCTTCCATTTTAGACAACGCTTCTTCAAAATCTTTCTCCAACATTGACGAACTTCCGCTCTGGAGCTGTGTTGCATACCACAGAACGACCATGGATATATAATCCTGCATATCTTTTCCTGCAAATTCAGTTTTGTATTCTATGATCTTTTCATTGATCGTCTTAATGGTTTTCCTTACCTGCTCCTCATCTTCCGGGGTTATTTTGATGCGGTAAGTCCTGTCTCCTACAGGCACATTTATGGGAATTAATGTTTGCATATTGCCTTATTGTGCTGTGTTACGAACAATTTATCAACATAAAGCTGTTGATTTTTCGTTAAATAAAAGTAATTTTTTCCGGGCAGGAATGTATATACCTGCCTTACCCAATGAAATCTTCAACATCATGCTTGCAACGCTCAAATCACAGGTGTTTATTGACACCCTTATCCTGGAGCTCACTGAGCAGCCTCCACCTCGCCTGAAAGCTGTGCTCATGGACGAAAGAGGGAAGGTGTGCAGTATATTCGAGACCCCGGTAGCGCCTTCCCAAAAAGTAATTTTGTGGGAAGGGCTTAATGACCTCCCTTATGGCGTATATGTGCTTGAACTGACTTATGAGCAGCGGGAACAGCGGCTTCGTCTTGTAAAAAGAGTATGATCACTGGCTGGCCAGCAATGCAATGCATTGATCTATCTCCCTGATATAGCTGTTTATCCTTTTTTCAAGCTCATTTTTTCCTTCTGCATCCGATGTTGCTTTTACAATTGCTGATTCCTGCTCCAGCACCAACACTTTTTCCTGCAAAAGCTTTTCCTCCTGAAGCCGTTGCTCCAGGTCCTGCCTCAGCTTTTCGTTTTCTTTTTCAAGAGCCTGGTAACGTTTCAGCAACAATTGCAGCTTCTCATTAAGGCGGCTTATATGGTCGTCCATCCGGCTCATGAAATGTGTATGAATAGATTTTATTTCCTTATTTCAGCAGACAGCTCCTTTTCAACACTGCCCATGATTTTCTGCATCATGCCGTCAATTTCTTTATCTGTCAGCGTTTTTTCTGTGTCAAGAAAAGTGAAGCTCACAGCAAATGATTTTTTGGAAGCTCCCAGCTTGTCACTTTCAAATACATCAAACAAATACATGGACCGGAGCTTCTTAATACCTGCTTTTGCTACCGCTTCTTCTACCTCGCGGTAGCTGATTTTTTTGTCAATCACAATGGCAAGATCACGCTCCACTGCAGGGAAACGCGGAATTTCAACATACCCTGTTTTCTGTTTTGATGCCAGCCTGCTCAGGGTTTTCCAGTCAATAATTCCATACCATACCGGTTGCCTGATGTCGAACTTTTTTGTTATGGCAGAATGAACCAACCCGAAATGTGCAAGCGCTTCTTTGTTCACACTGGCCGTTAATCCGTATTCCAGTTCCTTGTTCTGCTCCAAAGCCTGTATACTGACTTCTAATCCGCTTGCCTGCAAAATACCTGCCATAATCCCCTTCAGGTAGTAGAAATCACTTTTCTTCTCTTTTGCTTTCCATGACTTTTCCTCCAGCGTCCCTGAGATATACAAGCATAGCTTTTCTTTTTCTTCGTATTTCCCTACCCCGGAAGTACGGTATGTTTTACCGAATTCAAACAACCGGAGATTATTGTTTTTGCGGTTGAGATTATGCACAATGCATTCCAGCCCGGTTTCGAGCATAGACGGGCGCATAATATTGAGCTCCGCACTCAGGCTGTTGAGCATTTTTACACTGCTGCTAATGACTTCCTCATCAAAATAAGCGCTGTTGGTAATGCTGTTGGTAAAAATTTCATTGAAACCATTACCCGCAAGGAAGTTGGACAGCTTTTCTTTTAAGGCTGCCGGAAAGGCAAGTGTTTCAACCGACGGGCTGATGGCGATCTGCTGTGGTATGGCTACATTATCATAGCCGTCAATGCGCATTATTTCCTCTACTATATCGGCCGGCAGGGCTATATCAGGCTTGCTGAACGGGACGGCAGCAACAATTGCCGTATTGTCTTCGCTGATGATGTCAAATCCTGTTACGGTTAAAATATTTTTTACAGTAGAAGGCGCATAATATTTACCGCTGAGCTTTTTCAGATACTCATACTTAAGCGTTACCTGTGCTTTCGGTTTAGGATCAGGGTAAACATCCATGATGTCTGAGGCGATAGTGCCGCCTGCAAGCGATTTAACGAGATTGCCTGCCCGCTGCAGCACTACGGCGGTATTGCTGATATCCACACCTTTTTCAAAACGGGCTGCCGCATCGGTGCGCAGATTATGCCTGAAAGAAGTTTTACGTATGGTGATGGGGTTAAACCAGGCACTCTCCAGGAAGATATTCCTGGTATTGGATGTAACGCCGCTATGCAACCCGCCAAAAACGCCGCCAAAGCACATCGGCTCATTTTCAGCATTGCATATCATCAGGTCTTCAGCATTCACTCTGCGTTCTTTTTCATCAAGGGTTACAAAGGGAGTGCCTTCCGGAAGATTCTCAATGATCAGCTTTCTCCCTTTGATCTGGTCTGCATCAAAGGCATGCAGGGGCTGGCCCGTTTCATGCAGTATAAAATTGGTAATATCTACTATGTTGTTGATGGGGCGCAGCCCGATGGACCGGATCCTTTTTTGCAGCCATTCAGGGCTTTCACTTATCGTTACATTTTCAATATAAAGTCCGCAATACCTTTGACAGGCATCAGTGTTTTTTATAATTATATCAAACGGATCACCCTGCGCATCCTTTTTGAAACTATTGTCGTAAGGGTATTTTACAAAGTAATGCTGGTTTTCATGTACGGTCAGGTAAGCGCAAACATCTTTGGCTACCCCCAGATGGCTCATGGCATCCATACGGTTGGGCGTTAAGCCGATTTCATATATCCAGTCTGTGTCAGGTTTGAAATAAGCTGCTGCGGAAGTGCCGGGGATGGCATTGCTGTCAAGCACCATTATCCCGTTGTGATTATCGCCCCGCCCTATTTCATCTTCGGCGCAGATCATCCCAAAGCTTTCTATGCCCCTGATCTTTGCCACTTTCATAGTAAGAGGGTCTCCTTTCACAGGGTATATGGTAGCTCCTACCGGTGCAACCACCACTTTTTGCCCCACAGCCACATTGGGTGCGCCGCATACGATCCGGAGCTTGTCTTCTCCACCTGTGCTGACCCGGGTAATCCTTAGTTTATCGGCGTTGGGGTGGCTGGTCACTTCTAATACTTCACCTATTATTAACCCTTCAAGGCTCCCCGGGATCTCTTCCTTTCTTTCAAAATTTTCTACTTCAAGTCCAAGCGAGGTAAGGATCACAGAGAGCTTTGCGGGCTCAATTTTTACGGGTAAATATTCGCAAAGCCAGTTATAGCTGATGGTCATAATGTGTTGTTCTTATATATAAGCCTGTATATCAGGCGGGGGCAAAGATAATTAAATTGAGTCCCTGAAAAGAGGAAAGCCCATATTGTAATTTTGGCAACTTTGCCAAGAAAACCGGCTGTTATTATTTAGCACATCAGATGTGTACAGACAGCGCATTTTTGAAGTAAATTGTGTATAAACCTGAAATATTGGTGTATAAACCTGAAATATTAGTGTACAACCATGTGAGTATGTATGTGAATTTGACAAATAAAAAAAATGCGGAGTTATTTGGCTAACAAAAATCAATGGGCTTAAATTCGCCCTCCCGGCAAACCCGGTAACATTTGGATAACGTTCTCTTAATATTCAGGAGACATAATGATAGCGGAGGCAGCAGTGAGTTCCGGGAGTAGAAAAAGCTAACCTTAAGAAAACTAAAACAACAATTACTCTATATAAACTATTTTAATGGACCCCCTTACTAATCTGAACAAGGACCGGAAAACCAGGAGAAAAAGTACCCTTGACCTGAGTACAATGGTATATGGCAAGGTGCCTCCGCAGGCAAGAGACCTGGAGGAAGCCGTGCTGGGCGCCATTATGCTTGAAAAGTCTGCTTTTGATACAGTAGTTGAAATACTGAAGCCGGAATGCTTTTACGTGGATGCACATCAGCGTATCTACCGGGCAATGCAAAGCCTGGCGCAGAAAAGCATGCCGATTGACATGCTGACGGTGGTGGAGGAATTAAGGTTGAAAGAAGAGCTGGAGCTTATTGGCGGTCCCTACTATGTTACCAAGCTCACCAATGCGGTAGTGTCTTCAGCCAATATTGAAACACATGCCCGTATCATACTTCAGAAATTTATACAGCGCGACCTGATCCGCATCAGCGGCGAAATTATCAGCGATGCTTATGAAGATGCTACAGATGTATTCGACCTGCTGGATGAAGCGGAAAGCAAGCTTTTTGATATTACCAACAACCACCTCCGCAAAAATTTTGACAGCATTGATACGGTGTTGGTAAAAACAATACAACGCATAGAAGATATGCGTAACCGCCAGGAAGACATCACAGGCGTTCCAAGCGGTTTTTCCTCGCTCGACAGGGTTACTTATGGCTGGCAGCCTACAGACCTTGTAATACTTGCCGCAAGGCCTTCGGTAGGTAAAACAGCCTTTGCGCTTAATCTTGCCCGTAATGCCGCCCTGAGCGCGGTGAAGCCTACCCCCATTGCTTTTTTCAGCCTTGAAATGAGCTCAAGCCAGTTGGTACAGCGTATCCTGAGCGCCGAAAGTGAGATATGGCTGGAGAAGATTGCCCGTGGTAAAATGGAAGAGCACGAAATGCAGCAGCTATACCGCAATGGTGTAAAACGGCTGCAGGATGCTAAAATATTCATTGATGATACTCCCGCGCTGAATATTTTTGAGCTGAGGGCAAAATGCCGGAGGCTGAAGAACAAGCATAACGTAGGGCTGGTGATCATAGACTACCTCCAACTGATGAGTGGCACCGGCGATAAGCGTAATGCCAACAGGGAACAGGAGATCAGCACTATCTCCAGGAATCTCAAAGGGCTTGCAAAAGAGCTGGGAATACCCATTATTGCGCTCAGCCAGTTGAGCCGTGAAGTAGAAAAACGTAAAGAGGGCGATAAAATGCCGCAGCTCAGCGATCTTAGAGAGTCGGGCGCTATTGAACAGGATGCGGATATGGTAATGTTCCTCTACAGACCGGAATACTATAATATTACAGCCAATGAGCTTGGTGAAAGCAATAAGGGTGAAACCCACGTACGCATTGCCAAGCACAGGAACGGCTCCCTGGAGACCATAAAGCTCCGTGCGCTGCTTCATATCCAGAAATTTGTAGAAATGGAATCTGATGATTTCGGCGGGATAGGCATGCCCGGAAGCAACTGGAAACCGGTTTCTGATGATGATGGGGGAGGAGCAAGGCTCTTTATCCAGAAAGGCAGTAAAATGAATGAAGGAAAGTTTGATGATGAAGCGCCCTTTTAAATGATTACACTTAATAAATTGCTTTGAGGTTGCCATGAATCTGGCATCAGGCTTCCCGGAAGGGGAGCTTTTTTATTAATATACTGCATATAAATGAACAACTTCCGGCACTTTATTCGTTACATTTGGTTTTAATGTTAATGAAGAATTTATCCAGGATATCCTTTAAACCTCTGAGGTCATTGGCGATGGTTTGCTGGGCATTATTTTTTTTCCTGACCGCCTGCAGGCATAACACGAAGCCGGAGAATAAAGATTCTTTTTCTGATTTCAGGTTCAGGAAGATTCAAACATTTATTGATGACAGTGCACATTATTTCAAGGCAATTGATTCTGTGTATGCAAGCCTGCCCTCTTTTAGAAGAAGGTTTGAGACCTATAATACCAAAAGAGGTTATTTCTATACTTACAAAAGGGATTACGAAAAAGCATTGCTGTATTCGGATAGCATCCTGCTTCTCCTTAACGACAATAAAGGGCAGGAGGGGTATCCTTTCTGGTATCCGCAGTCTTTGGCGCTGAAGGCGGATGATCTTCATGCATTGAAACGATACAGCGAAGCGTTTACTTATTATTACCTGGCACGGGAGGCAATATACCAGGTAAAAGACACCTGCCTGTACTCTTCATATAGCAACAAACTGGGAATGGTATCGTACCAGCATAAGCAATATCGTGATGCTGCAGAATATTTTAAGCAGGCGGCTAAACAGCAGTCGTATTGCACAGCTGGCGATAATGATAATAATGCACATATAGTATTTGCAAACCAGCAAACTTATTTGGATAATATTGCTCTGTGTTACAGCAGACTGAATATGCATGATTCCGCGCTTTATTATTTTGACAGTGCCCTGCGGTATATAGACAATAATTACCAAAATGCCTTCAGATATGATACAAAGGGTAAAAAGGTTCCGGATATTAATTTTGTGCAGAGCGCCCGGGGCGTGATCTATGGGAATATGGCAGTAGACCTGATAACAACAGGGAATGATTCTGCTGCCGAAAGGTTATTGCAGAACAGCATAGCATTTAACAGTCTTCCCCATCGGGCTATAGAAGATGTACCTTATTCACAGGCAAAACTTGCCGATTTGTATATCAGGCAAAACAAGCTTGAAAATGCAGAGACCGTTTTAAATGCCCTGAAAGCCGGTTTAGACAGCTTCCCTAACCAGGAAGTGATGAGGAAATGGTATCTCCTGCAGTCGGCGTACCTGGCTGCCGCAGGTAATTATGCTGTTTCGAATAATTATCTCAGGCAATATACGCTGCTGAACGATTCTATCAATGCCGCGGAATATAATAAGCTCGCGATTGACCTGAACCAGACATTCCGTTACCTGAAGAGCCAAAGCGACCTGTATGCGTTCAAGCTCGACGATGCGAGGAATAAACGCTATTTATTATGGTCTGCTATTGCTATTTTTCTTGTGCTGGTAATCGCATTCTCTGTATGGTATAATTACAGGTTGTCAAAAAAACATATAGCAGAGCTGGCTAATCTCAACAACCAACTGGTATATAAGCAGGGACAGCTTGAAAAGGCACTGTCAGCGCTACAATCGAGCCACGAAGAAAATACGCGTATGATGAAGATAGTTGCTCACGATCTGCGCAACCCGATAAGCAGTATAAAAGGGATGAGTGATTTCCTGCTTTCGGAGGACGGTTATTCGGAAGTGCAATATAAAATGCTTGAAATGATCCAGCGTTCAAGTACTAATTCCATTGAGCTTATCCAGAATCTTGCCCAGGTGGATAACTGGACCGGTGATTTAAAAAAAGAGCCTGTTGATATATCGGCGCTTGTAAGGTATTGTATAGAAATGCTGCAGTTGAAAGCCGCTGAGAAATCGCAAACCGTAAGCTTTCATCACCAGCCTGTCTGGGTAATGACCGACCGTGAGAAAATATGGCGTGTTTTCAGCAATCTTATCGGCAATGCAATAAAGTTCAGCGCCCCGGGAAAGAGAATAAGCGTTGTTATTTCCACTGATAAACGGTTTGCTGTCATTGCTGTAAAGGACAGGGGAATGGGCATTCCCGAAGCACTCCAACCAAAGATTTTTCATGCTGACCCGGATGTAAAGCGTAGGGGCACATCGGGAGAAGAATCTTTCGGGCTGGGACTGGCTATTTGCAAGCAGATCATTGAGAAAAATGAAGGGGAGCTTTGGTTTGAAACGGAAGAGGGTATTGGTTCTGTCTTTTTTGTCAGTCTTCCCCTTGCTCCGGTAGCCCCTTAAGCAAACTTTACGATTAATCCTTAAATTACTACATGACATTTCCTTTTTTCTATTCAGACACACCGGGCCCCGATAACCATATTGAGCACCTGGATGAAAATGCTGCAAAACACATATACCAGGTGCTTCGTATGAAAAAGGGCGATAAGATAAATATTACTAACGGAAGAGGTATGCTTGCAACAGCTACTATCGGGGAGCAGCGTAAAAAGGAATGTATTGCTACACTTACCGATATAGTGCAGGTCCCTGCGCATCCGCATGCTGCTGAAGTTGCAATATCGCTTGTAAAGAATGCGGCAAGGTTTGAATGGTTCCTGGAGAAAGCAACAGAAATCGGCATATCCTCCGTTGTGCCCCTGGTATGCGAACGTACCGAACGGGTACATTTTCGAAAGGACAGGATGCACAATATAATGGTAAGCGCTATGCTTCAAAGCCGGCAGGCCTGGCTGCCGGAGCTTTCCGACCCCGTTCCGTTTGCACAATGGGTTTCATCCCCGTCGCTACTTGTCCGTTGTATTGCCCATTGTTTGCAGGATCAGAAAAAGCACTTCAGGGAAATGACTTCTGCCAATAAAGATATTGCCATTGCTATTGGACCGGAGGGTGATTTTACAGACAATGAGATCAGCCGGGCGCTTGACAACAAATGTACCCCGGTGACCCTGGGAGAAACGCGCCTGAGGACTGAAACCGCAGGACTGGTTGCTGCCGCATTGATGAGGATTCAGTAATTTGCTGCATATTCCCCATACGGGGTAAACAGATAACCATGGTCCCGCAGCAGCGTATCATAGCTCATTTTGACCTTGACGCTTTTTTTGTTTCTGTTGAATGTGTCAACAATCCCGCATTAAAAGGGCAACCGCTTATTGTGGGCGGCAGCCGTGAGCGTGGTGTGGTGACAGCCTGCAGCTACGAAACAAGAAAATATGGCGTACATTCAGCTATGCCGATGGCCAGGGCATTGAAGCTCTGTCCTCACGCTATTGTAGTTAAAGGAAGCCGGGGCGAATACAGCAAATATTCAAGAATGGTCACTGAGATCATCGCCGGCAGGGCGCCATTGTTTGAAAAAGCTTCCATTGATGAATTTTACCTTGATCTTACCGGCATGGATAAGTATTTCAATCCCTGGCAATGGGCTATTGATCTCCGCCGGGAAATAGCAGATAAAACAGGGTTGCCGATCTCTTTTGCCTTAGCTTCCAGTAAACTGGTCGCAAAAATTGCCACCAACGAAGCCAAACCCAATGGCTGTCTGCAGATAGCTGCAGGAATGGAAAAAGAATACCTTGCTCCTTTGCCTGCGAATGTCATTCCGGGTATCGGGGCTCAAACTTACAGGCAATTGCAGGCGCTTGGCATACGCACTATTGGTGATATTGCAGCCCGGTCGCAGAGAGAGATGGAGCTGCTGATGGGAAATTACGGAGTTGAGCTCTGGCAAAAGTCGCAGGGCATACATCATGCTGCGGTAGTGCCCTATCATGAGGCTAAATCTGTTTCCACCGAGCGAACATTTGACTCCAATAAAGCCGATTCTGAGTTTATTGCCTCAGAACTGGTACGGATGACGGAAAGGGTAGCCGCTGAGCTCAGGGACGATAACAAAATGGCAGGTTGTATAGCTGTTAAGATCCGCTATGCCGATTTTGAGACTACTTCGAGGCAAACCAGCATACCCTATACTTTTTATGATGATGAGCTTATTCCCGTTGCCAGGGACCTTTTCGAAAAATTATACCGGAAAGGAGAGCCTTTGAGGCTGATAGGCGTAAGGGTGAGTGAGCTGACCAGTGAAGCGTTTCAAACCAATCTTTTTGAAAGCGTTGAAAAAAAGGCGGGACTGTACAAGGCAATTGACGCCGTGAACGGTAGGTTTGGGCAGGGCGCCGTATCGCGGGGGAGCGCCATTTGATATTTTTTTATCAGATAGTCTACCAGTTTGGTAGGAAAAGAATATATTTGCACTCCGCTTTTATAACAAATTGATTTTATAACTATTAAATTGAATAAATTATGAGTTTGCGTTTAGGTGATATTGCACCGAATTTTACCGCTGAGACCAGCGCTGGAAAGATTGATTTTTATGAATTTCTCGGCGATGGCTGGGGCGTTTTGTTTTCCCATCCTGCAGATTTTACACCTGTGTGCACTACTGAGCTGGGGAAGACTGCTCTGTTGCAGGAGGAATTTGCGAAGCGTAATACAAAGGTCCTTGCCGTTAGCGTAGACTCCCTGGAAAGGCATAGCGGCTGGATAAAAGATATTAATGAAACAAGTAATACGGATGTGAAGTTCCCTATCATTGCGGATCCCGAAAGAAAAGTAGCTACAGCGTATGGCATGATCCATCCTAATGCTTCTGAAAACTTCACAGTGCGTTCTTTGTTTATCATCGGACCGGATAAAAAAGTAAAGCTTACGATCACTTATCCTGCTTCTACAGGCCGTAATTTCAATGAAGTACTGCGTGTGCTGGATTCCCTGCAGCTTACAGCCAACTACAGTGTGGCTACCCCGGCAGACTGGCAACCCACTGAAGATGTCATTGTAGTGCCTTCCATATCAAACGAAGATGCTGCAAAGAAGTTTCCTAAAGGCGTAAAGATTGTAAAGCCCTACCTGCGTTATACGCCGCAGCCCAACTTATAAAAAGCCATATTTATAGCAAAAATAGTATGCTGTATACACAAAGCCCCTGCGGATAATATCCTGCAGGGGCTTTATTTATCTAAAAAAATAAAAAGCTTTGTTATTATTATTAATTTTATTCCTAATTTTCTATATCAATTCATCTCTTCTACAAACACAGTAAATTCCAACAATCATGGCTAAAGCAAAGAAAAAAAGTGCTCCGAAAAAAGCCGCACCAAAAAAGAAAGCTCCGGCTAAAAAAGTGGCGAAAAAAGCTGTAAAAAAGGCAGCACCAAAAAAGAAGGCAGCACCTAAGAAAAAGGCAGCGCCGAAGAAAAAAGCCGCACCGAAGAAAAAAGCTGCACCCAAAAAGAAAGCTGCTCCGAAGAAAAAAGCCGCCCCCAAAAAGAAAGCTGCTCCAAAGAAAAAGGCTGCACCCGGAAAGAAAGCCGCCCCCAAAAAGAAAGCTGCTCCTCAGAAGAAAGCCGCCCCCAAAAAGAAAGCTGCTCCTCAGAAGAAGGCTGCACCAAAAAAGAAAGCCGCACCAAAGAAAAAAGCTGCCCCTAAAAAAGCAGAAACAATAATAATTCCACAGGAAGAAGTAATGCCGGATATAATAACGGTTGAGGAAATAATCATAACCGAAGATCCAATAGTTTCACCAGCGCCCCCGGAAGAGGAAGGCAACGGTGAATTATTCAGTTAATAAGCCTGTAGCTTCATATAAAACTGTCATTGAAAGCGTAACCATGTTGCGCTTTTTTTATGCATAAACGCCTGTTCCGGGGGGAAATCTGAATGTTTTCAATATTTTTATATAAAAGAGGTATATGCTTGGACCGGAAATTACGGAGGCTGCAAAAAAGCTCTGGGAGTATCACCACATGCACCATGAGCTTAAGCTGTCAGATTGTATCCTCGCATTAGGCAGCCATGACCTGAGGGTTGCAGACAGGGCGGCGGAGCTGTATTTGGAAGGACTTGCGCCGCTGCTAATATGCTCCGGGGGACTAGGCAATCTCACCAGCAATATATGGACGGTTCCTGAAGCCGACCAGTTTGCGGAGATCGCTGTAAAGAAAGGCGTCCCTCCCCGGGCTATTCTTATAGAAAATAAATCTACCAATACCGGGGAAAATATACTGTTCACGCAGCAGCTCCTGGCAGAAAGAGGGATACAGCCTTCGGGTTTTATTGTGGTGCAAAAGCCCTATATGGAACGCAGGAGCTATGCTACTTTTAAAAAGCACTGGCCCGAAAAAGAAGTATTGGTTACGTCGCCTCAGTTAAGCTTTGAAGCATATCCCACAGCGGATATAAGCCCTGAAAAGGTGATCAATATTATGGTTGGGGATCTCCAGCGCATAAAGCTGTACCCGTCAAAGGGATTTCAGATACCGATGGATATACCCGCGGATATATGGGCTGCGTATGAATTATTGATTTCGGCAGGTTTTGATAAACATCTTGTGTAGAGATAAGGCATGCCCTTGTGTCTGCGCGTTCTGTATTTTTGCATTTAATTCACTAATACCTACGTTGATGGATACACGTTATGAAGCCAATACGCTTATCAATAATATTGCTGCCGGAAGGTTTGAAATGGAGGTGGAAGGCGCTACAGCTTTTATAAAATATAAAAACATGCGTGATACCGTGGCGCTATTGCATACGGAAGTACCTCCTGCATTAGAAGGACGGGGTGTGGCAGCAGCGCTTGTAGAAAAAACATTTGTGTATCTTGAAGAGCGAAATCAAAAAATAGTTCCTCTTTGCCCTTATGTGGCAACTTTCCTTAAGCGGCACCCGGAGTGGAAGAGGATCATTGCATGATCTTTTGTAAACAATATTCACAGGAATAATAAAATATGATACAATTAAAACTGATTACCGCAAGCACCCGGGAAGGACGGAAAGGTCCGACAGTTTCGGCGTGGGTGTTAGAGCTGTTGAAACAATACCAGGATATTGAAGTGGAACACCTTGATCTCAAAGTGATCAACCTTCCTTTTATGGATGAACCGCATCATCCGAGGCTTGGTAAATATACGCATGAGCATACAAAGCGGTGGAGCAGAACGATCGCTGCTGCAGATGCATTTATTTTCGTTACCCCCGAATATAATTATGGCTTTCCGGCTACCCTTAAAAATGCAATAGATTATCTCTTCCAGGAATGGCAATACAAGCCTGTAGGGCTGGTAAGCTATGGCGGTATAGCGGCAGGCACCCGTTGTATCCAGCTCCTTAAGCCGGTATTGTCTGCACTAAAAATGGTAGCGGTTACCGAAAGCGTTAATATCCCGTTCTTCACAAAATATATAAACGAGGATGAAAGATTTGTGAGCGATGAATCTTTAGACAGAGCTGCCCACGCCATGATCGCTGAACTTATAAAATGGCATGGGGCGCTTAGTACGATCAGAGCCTCGTCAATGCATTAAACCCCTGCAGGTTGAGTGCTTCCGGCAGGTTTTCTGCCGGGAGTATTTTTTGCAGGATGGTGCAGGACGCCTGAACAAAATGGAATAATTAGCTTTCAACTTTTAAAGGGTTGCTGTTGAGATTTATCAATACAAAGGCAGCAGTTCTCTATGTAATTAGCTCATATTGCCATGCCTGAAATAATGTTGCCCTTACCACATTTCCATTATAACCTGCCGGACGAACTAATATTTATACTAAAACCCGATTTATTGTACGATTAATTTTCTATTTATGTATGTAAACAATCCTTCCCGGAGGACAATTATTGCCGTAGTAGCATTGTCTTTATTATTGTTTTCCTGTACGGGCAACAATGATAAAAAAGAAGAAACCAGGATCACCGATCCCAAGCTTGCCAAGCTGAAACTGCCTGAAGGCTTTCATGCCGAACATTTATTCGGACCTTCGGAGAATGAAGACGGATCATGGGTGTCCATGACGTTTGATGACAAAGGAAGGTTAATTGCCTCTGATCAGTATGGCGGATTGTACCGGATGAAGCTGCCCCCGATTGGCGACACTTCCAAACCGGTAGTAGAAAAGCTGATGGTGGGGTTGGATACTATTCCAGGCACCGATTCTACCCGGCCGGTTGTAAGAATGGGATATGCGCATGGATTATTATATGCTTTCAACAGCCTCTATGTAATGATCAATCACAGGAGCGACAAAAATTTCGAAAAAGGAAGTGGATTATACAGGCTGCAGGATACCGATGGCGATGACCAGTTTGATAAAATTACCCTGCTGAAAGCGCTGGATGGGGAAGGAGAGCATGGTCCGCACAGTATTGTGCTTTCTCCTGATAAGCAATCTCTCTACGTAATTGCCGGTAATTTTACCAAGATACCGGAGATGAACAAATATACCGGCGCAAAAAGCTGGCAGATTGATAATCTTTTACCGTTGATCAAAGATCCTAACGGGCATGATGATGTAGTGAATACCCATGGCGGGTGGATCGCCCATATTGATTCAACAGGCAAAGACTGGGAACTGATCGCCAATGGCTTCAGGAACCCGTTTGACCTTGCATTTAATGATGCCGGTGATATGTTCACCTTTGACTCAGACATGGAATGGGACTTCGGCACCCCCTGGTACAGACCCACAAGGATCTGTCATGTTACAAGCGGCGGTGAATTCGGATGGAGACAGGGCACAGACAAATGGTCTCCTGAATACCCTGATAATCTCCCCCCGGTACTGAACATAGGGCAGGGGTCTCCTACCAACGTATTTTATGGCGGCAATGCACGTTTCCCCGAAAAATACAGGAAAGCCATTTACGCATTCGACTGGAGCTTTGGTATAATCTACGCTATCCACCTGGAAGCTGACGGATCTTCCTATAAAGCAAAAGGAGAAGAATTTATTTCCGGATCGCCGCTTCCTTTAACGGACGGCGTGATCGGTCCTGACGGTGCATTATATTTTATGACAGGCGGGCGCCGGCTGGAATCAGACCTCTACCGCGTATACTATGGTGATAATACCTTGGAAGTAAAAAATGAAGCGCCTGCTCCATTAACCGAAGAACAGAAAATACGGAGGCATCTGGAGACTTTCCATGGCGATCCTAAACCGGATGCCGTAGCAACAGCATGGCCTTATTTAAAACACAGCGATCGCTTTATAAGATATGCTGCAAGAGTAGTGCTCGAACATCAGCCTGCAGCACAATGGCAGGATAAGGTTTTTAAAGAAACAGATCCTGAAACAATGATCCAGGCAGCAGTGGCGCTGGCACGCACCGGGAGCCCTGTTGTTAAAGACCGGATCATCAATGCACTCACCACTATAGATTATAAGAAGCTGTCGGCATCGCAACAGATAGATCTTTTGCGGGCTGTTGAGCTTGTGCTGCTGAGAATGGGTATGCCTGATGCCGTAACTAAAGCCAAGCTCGGAGAATACCTTGATGCCCAATATCCTGCAGCCACCAATAACCTTAACAGAAGCCTGAGCAAGGTACTGGTATATATAGACGCACCACAGGCTGTTGAAAAAACCATGGCGTTGCTGGCTACGGCAAAAGACGATCCAAATGACCAGAAAACATTTACACAGTCTTCGGATCTTATTATGCGTAATCCGCAGTATGGTATGGATATCGCAGGCATGTTGTCAAAAGTGCCGCCACAGCAACAAACGTATTATGCTGTTGTGCTAAGCGAAGCGGCAAACGGCTGGACCCCGGAATTGAGAGATAAGTATTTCAAATGGTTTTATACTGCTTTCGGTTATAAAGGAGGGCACAGCTTCAGAGGGTTTATCAACCTGGCGAGGAAAAATGCGCTTACCCATGTCCCCAAATCAGAGTTTGCCCATTTCAATACTATTTCAGGGGATTCGATAGCCAACAGATCCGGCAATGAGCTTGCAGACAATGCCCCTTCGCCGAAAGGCCCGGGGAGAAGATGGAAAGTGGATGAAGCTGTAGCGGCGGTAGACAGCCTCGGCTTAAACCATGGGAACTTTGAACAGGGCAAAGCTATGTTCGCTGCATCAATGTGTATATACTGTCATACAATGAAAGGTGAAGGAGGCGTAGCAGGGCCAGACCTTACACAATTGGGCTCAAGATTTTCTACTAAAGATATCCTTGAGGCAATTATTGAACCTGATAAAACAATTTCTGATCAATACGGGGCGACTGTTTTTTCTCTTAAAGACGGAGGCTCTGTTACAGGAAGGCTTGTAAAGCAGGATGATAATACCTATTATATTTCCCAAAATCCTTTTGCCCCCCAGGATTTGAAGGAAGTATCTAAAAAAAGTGTACAAAGCACCAGGATATCCGAAGTATCGCCAATGCTGCCGGGGATGATCAACCGTTTAAACCCCGAAGAGCTGAGAGATCTTATGGCTTACCTGATATCCGGAGGGAATAAAGACAATGCTGTATATACCGGCAAGGGAAATAATGCTGATCAGAAATAGGTTTTCCAGATATCTTCTTCAGGGATATCCTGATCAAACGCAATAATAAAAAAGGAGCAGATGTTCGATCTGCTCCTTTTTTACAAAAGGCCGGATTGGAAAATCCGGCCTTTGTATAAAAACCCCTAAACTAAACTACCCGATACTATATTATGGCTAAAAACAATGCCATTTTCATAAAAGGCGTAACTTTATAGAGGTCAGTAAGATTTTATAGGGGATATTCCCCGCACCGTGGAATTAATTGCTCACTACCATTTCAATATCTTTAGAAAAAAATAATTAACGTAGTATTAGCCGGAGAAAGATGTTTTTGGCAGGATAATGTATATACTGTTTGTTATATTAACGTAGAATAAAAACTGATTGATCACTTTTAAATGAATTATTATGAAAGCAGATTCAAAAGTATTACTGGGTTTATTGGCAGGGGCAGCTATCGGAGCAATAGCAGGAATCCTTTTCGCCCCGGATAAAGGCTCAGAAACAAGGAAAAAAATTGCAAAAAACACCAATGAAATGGGTGAAACGCTCAAAAGCTCTTTTAATGATTTTGTAGATTCTGTAAAGGATAAGTATCGCCATGCCAAGCATGAAGTGGAAGAAGTGGCGGAAAAAGGAGCTTCTAAGTTCAATCAGGCTAAAAATGCAGTTAGCTAATTGCATTCCGTTTTGTATTTATATTCAATTTATAAGTAAAAACCCGGCTAAGTAAAATTTACATAATGAAAGAAGAATCCATTTCCGATAATATTGAGGACTTACTCCATGATACGGGAAAATATATAGAGGCAAAGACAGAGTTATGGAAGCTTAAGGCGGTTGATAAATTGTCAGAGAATGCCAGCTCTGTGGCCTCCCAGGTAATTTTCCTTTTCATAATCAGTATAGTGCTTATGTCATTGAATGTAGGGCTTGCAATGATGATCGGTAAGTGGATGGGAGAAATTTATTATGGATTTTTTGTTATGGCCGGGTTTTATGCTTTGGTTGGATTAATCATATATGCCTCACGGGACAAGATCATTAAAACTCCTTTGTACAACAGTATCATCAATAAGATATTGAAATGAACGATCTTAAGACTTCAGAAGATATAAGAAAACGAATAGCCGAGCTGGAAGCGCAAACGGGCAATATGGAAATTGAATTGAAGCGTAAATTTTCAGTGACAGTAGACAGCCTGAGCCCGGGGAATCTGCTAAAAAATACTTTATCCGGCCTGAATGAAACGCCGGGTTTAAAATCTGCTTTATTTTCCACCATCCTTAACCTGGGATTGAGTTTTACGGGCGGCAGGATGTTATTCAGCAAAGGCGGTATTGCTAAAAAAGCTGCAGGAGTAGCTTTGGAATTGGGTGCAGGCAAATTGTTGAGTAAAAACATAAATATCCTCAAAAGGTTTGCAGCGAATTTATTTACAAAAGATAAAAAAGTAGCTTAGCCTTCACGATCTCTCGGTGAAAGTAGTTTTCTACAATGAAGGAGATTGAACCACAAGGTTATACGGAGCGTTTGTTGTTTATTATTTGCCGTTTATCGTTTCTATCAATTCATACCTCGTTCCGGCAAGCATATTCTTTATACAATATTCAGTATCTTTCTTCTTAAATCCAGCGACAGGTTATGAAGAAGATATTGATCGCGGTTGTACTTTCTGCCATTTATTTTGTAGCGCCATGCCAGCCATGCGCTTCCTATTTTTTTGAGCCCAAAAAAATTGAATGGCTCCGTTACAACGCCAGGGGAATACAGGATGGCACCCTACTATATACTATATCAGCGCAGTCTTTAAAGAATAATTCGTCCAACGCTGCTGTAAATGTTCAGCTTTACGACCGCAATGCGAAGCTGCTCAACACCGGCAGCTATTCGGTAAAATGCCTGGGGCAATATATCAACGTGGATATGAGGTTTTTTATACCGGCCCAGCAGGTAGAACAATATATGTCGCCTACTGCAAAAATGAAGCTGTCTTTTCTCGAATATCCGCTTCATCTGAAGGCAGGCGACCAATTAAAAGACGGGTATTTTCAGATGGAAAACGATAAAAACGGACTAAAGCAGATCCTGCAGATGAGGATAGTACAGCGTACGGTTACCGGTACGGAACCTGTTACTACCGCTGCCGGCGCTTGGGATTGCTTTGTCATCACCTACCTGCTCAAGCTTAACCTGCAAACCGGTCCTATAAGCATTCCTCTTTCTATCCAGATGACGGAATGGTATGCACCTTCTTTTGGGATCGTAAAAACATCTTCTGCCGAAGGGTATGCAGAGATCAACTCCGTGAATTAAGGATATTGTTCAGGTTTCAGGTTGCAAGTTTCAGGTCAGCCTGTCACCTTTAGCGTTTATCATTTCACGTCTGACGTTTGACCTTTCACTACAAAATAATTTCCCCGTCTTTGGAAGGCTTTAATTCTATGCGGGAGGGAACAATAAAGACGCCGGTGGGATATACCTGCTTTACACGATCCATCAGTTGTTCTGCATCTTCTCTTTCCCTGAAATTACCCATTTGTATCTTGAAATAAGGCGCATGGTAAATGAGATAGGTTTTTTCTCCGGGGAAGTCTGTAAGTAACCGCGTTTTTACTTCAATAGCTTTATTCCGGTCGTTGGTGGTAATGACCTGCAGGCGGTAGCCCTGCATGTTTTTAAGTGTGTTTAAGTAAACCGCCTCATTCATATCCCGGTTCTTTTGCAGCAGGCTGTCAATCCTGCTGTCTTTATCCACAAGAATATGCTGCAGGGTGTTATCTGTAACCTGGGCTTTTACGGATGCAAGGCTTACCGAAAGGACGAGAAGTAAAAATATTTTTTTCATGGTATCTTTTATAAAAATAGCTGATCACGCACATTCTGCCTGTACAGAACTGTTAAAATATAAAAATTATGCCATAGCTTCTCCTGCCTGCTTCATTATTTCAACACTGCTGCTGGTGCCCAGTCTGTCTGCGCCGGCTGCTACCAGCTCCAGCGCAAACCCGTAGCTTTTAATGCCTCCGGATGCTTTTATACGGACAGAAGCCGGCAAATGGTTTCGCATCAGCCGCACAGCATCAACAGATGCGCCTGCCGGGGCAAAGCCGGTGGAGGTCTTTAAGTAATCTATCCCGGCAGCGCCATACAGCCTGCAGCATTTAATGATCTCTTCCTCTGTCAATACACCGCTTTCGATTATTATTTTAATACATTTCTCTTTGCTCTTTACAATGGGCTGTATAGTATTGAGCTCGTTGGCTATGAATGACCAGTCCCCGTTTTTAATGGCTGCAATATTGGCCACCATGTCCAGCTCGTCTGCGCCATCTACCAGGCTCAGCACTATTTCCGCTACTTTGGATTCTATTGCCGCATAACCGAGGGGAAATCCGATAACAGTGGCCGTTTTTATATCAGTATGCTCCAGGAGTGCTTTTGCAGTTTTTACATACAGGGGAGGAATGCATACAGCAGCAAAATGAAAATGGATCGCTTCATTACAAACCCGGTGAATATCTTCCAGCGTTGTAGTGGCTTTAAGTATAGTATGATCTATATATTTCTCAATGTGCATGATACTGTTTCTTATAAAAAATCCGAAACCATTTTCGAAGATCATCGGTGAGGTTTCGGATTGCTATTGTTAGATATGATCAGCTATGCTTCGCGGCCATGACATTGTTTATACTTCTTGCCGCTACCGCAGGGACAGGGATCATTCCTGCCGATCTTTGGCCCCACTTTAACAGGCTCCTGCTTTACCGGGCCTTCCGAAGGATCAAAATAGTCGTTTTCATTTGCTGCGTAATCCTGCCCCCTCGCATCTATCTCATGCTTATTGGCTTTCATCCTGCTCATATCGGTTTTCTGCTCTCTTCCTTCGCGTATCTGCCCTGCGTTCTGCTCCACGGGTATTGCCGAATGGCTCAGGAACGAAACGATATCACGGTTCACATCACCGTCCATATTCCTGAACAACTCAAAGGCGGTGGTTTTATATATCACCAGGGGATCTTTCTGTTCATATACTGCAGTTTGCACACTGTGCTTCAGGTCATCCATTGCGCGCAGGTGCTCTTTCCATGCATCGTCAATGACGGCAAGCGTTATGGTACGCTCAAGCGCATTAGCAAGCTCCATCCCCTGCGATTCCAGGGTTTTCTTCATATTGGACAATACCTGTATGCTTTTCTTTCCGTCTGAGAAAGGCACTACCACATTTTCAATATGATTGCCCTGCATCAGCTTAATGTTCTGGAAAACCGGCATAGCCTGCTTCCTGATGCCTTCTTTACGTTCCTGGTAGCGGGAAGACGCTTCCACATACAGCTTGTCGGCAACGGTATTGATATCGTCTTTGGTAAATTCTTCGTGGGTAATGGCGCTGTCAATTCCAAAATTAATGATAACAGCAAGCTTGAATCCTTCGTAGTCATCCTGTTCCCTGAAAGATACGATCAGTCCTTCCGCTACATTGTAAAATGCATTATCCAGGTCAAGGGCAAGCCTGTCGCCAAACAGTGCATGCTCACGTTTGGTATAGATCACATTGCGCTGCTTGTTCATTACATCATCATACTCCAGCAGCCTTTTACGGATACCGAAGTTATTTTCTTCTACCTTCTTTTGCGCTCTTTCTATGCTTTTGGAGATCATGCTGTGCTGTATCACTTCCCCTTCTTTATATCCCATTCTGTCCATCAGCGAAGCTATCCGCTCGCTGCCGAACATGCGCATAAGATCATCTTCCAGGGATACATAAAACTGAGAAGTACCGGGATCACCCTGCCGTCCCGCACGACCGCGCAACTGGCGGTCTACGCGTCTTGACTCATGCCGTTCTGTACCTATAATAGCCAGACCGCCTGCTTCTTTTACGCCCGCCCCCAATTTAATATCGGTACCACGACCCGCCATATTGGTAGCTATCGTAACAGCACCGCTCAATCCCGCTTCCTGCACTACCTGCGCTTCACGGGCATGCTGCTTTGCGTTCAGCACATTATGAGGTATTTTTCTTGCCTGCAGCATTTTACTGAGCAGCTCACTTACTTCCACCGAAGTAGTACCTACCAGCGTAGGTCTTCCGCTATTGCGCAGCTTTTCTATTTCTTCAATTACCGCTTTGTATTTTTCACGCTTGGTTTTATATACCAGGTCCTGCTCGTCCTTTCTTACCGCGGGAATATTAGTAGGTATAGAAACCACATCTAACTTGTAAATGCTCCAGAATTCCCCGGCTTCTGTTTCTGCAGTACCGGTCATGCCTGCCAGCTTGTGATACATGCGGAAGAAATTCTGCAAAGTAATAGTGGCATAAGTTTGAGTAGCAGCTTCCACCTTTACATTTTCCTTCGCTTCAATGGCCTGGTGCAGCCCGTCGCTGTACCGTCTGCCTTCCATTATACGTCCTGTCTGCTCGTCTACTATTTTTACCTGTCCTTCTATAACGATGTATTCTACATCCTTTTCAAACAAAGTATAAGCTTTCAGCAACTGTTGTACGGTGTGAATGCGATCTGCTTTTTGCCCGTATTCATTTAAAACATCTTCTTTTCTGCGCAGCTTTTCTTCTGTGCTTTCATCGCTTTTTTCAATATCGGAGAGCAAGATGCTCAGGTCGGGTAATACGAAAAAATTAGGGTCTTCACCTCCACGGGTAATGTATTGCAGTCCTCTGTCGGTAAGCTCCACCTGGTTATTTTTTTCATCAATGTGGAAATACAGCTCCTCATCAATGATATGCATCTGCTTCTGCTGGTCGGCCAGGTAGAAATTTTCTGCTTTTTGTAATTTTACACGGATCCCCGGCTCACTCAGGTATTTGATCAGCGCCGTATTTTTAGGAAGCCCCCGGAACGCCCGCATGAGCGACAGCCCACCTTCCTTGTAATCGTCCTTACCTTCCGCTATTAATTTCTTTGCTTCATTAAGCGCTTTGTTTACCACCTGCTTTTGCGCTTCCACCAGTTGGCTTACACGGGGCTTCAACTGGATGTATTGCTGGTCATCGCCACCTTTGGATACAGGCCCGGAGATGATCAATGGCGTACGTGCATCATCAATCAATACGCTGTCCACTTCATCCACCATTGCAAAATGGTGCTTACGCTGCACCATTTCATCGGGGTTGTGCACCATATTATCTCTGAGATAATCGAAGCCAAATTCGTTGTTAGTGCCGTAAGTAATGCTGGCATGATAAGCTTTGCGCCGCTCGGCACTATTGGGATAATGGCGGTCAATGCAATCTACTGTTAACCCCAGAAACTCATACAATGGTCCGTTCCATTCGGAGTCGCGTTTCGCCAGGTAATCGTTTACCGTAACGATATGCACCCCTTCATCAGCCAGCGCATTGAGATAAGCCGGCAATGTTGATACCAGCGTTTTACCTTCCCCGGTGGCCATCTCGGATATTTTTCCCTGGTGCAGCACTACACCGCCGATCAATTGCACATCATAGTGTACCATGTTCCACGTAACTTCATTCCCCCCTGCAACCCATGTGTTGCGGTAAATGACTTTATCCCCGTTAATGATAACATTATTTTTTTTCACGCTCAGTTCCCTGTCCAGGTCTGTGGCGGTGGCTTCGAGTTCCGTATTGGTTGCAAAACGGCGTGCCGTCTCTTTTACCACGGCAAAAGCTTCAGGCAGGACATCGTTCAGGGCTTCCTCTATCTTTTCATACCTTTTCTTGCCAAGCTTATCTACCTGCTGGTAAATTTCATCTTTCTGTACGATCTCGTTGAAAGGAAGCGCTTCAGCCTTAGCTTTCAACGCATTTATTTCGCTGTCCGTTTCAGCAATATGCTCTTTAATGCGGGCTTTAAATTCAGCAGTCTTACCCCTGAGCTGATCATTGGTAAGATCTTTATATGAAGCAAAATGGGTATTGATCTTTTCGACAAGCGGAGCAACCAGCTTTATGTCTTTTTCTGATTTGTTTCCTCCAAAAATCCGGGAAATGAATTGCAACATGTTGAGAATGTATTATATAAATGTAATTATCAGATGTTTATATCAGTTATACCTGTCAAATATGATGCAGATTTTAGCCGCAGCCATAATGGCAGAAAGACGACAAAGGTAAGGAAACTGAAAAAGAAGAAAGAGAAGAGCTCTCAGCATATTTTTCTGCAGGAAATGAAAAATATCATCCCGGCGTTCATATTTTTTTCAGCAGGCGGGAAGGCAGAAAAAATACAGCTTTGATCAGCGACAGCACACCATCTACAGCAATCCCTAGGATACGGAAGGGAAGCAGGAGAAGCCATACAACGGGATAAAGCACCAGCGCAAGCAGAGCAAGCGGTGCGCATAAAGCAAATAATATGAGCCAAAGCAAAAAAGTGATCATTTTGTAATGATTTATTGCAATAATAGCTTATTTCAATACAATTTGAGGAGAGAAATGTGATGACTGGCGGGACAAAGCCACGAATGCACGAATGAATATATTAAAATACTATTAGTGCATTCGTGGCTTTGTTGTATTCAAAAATCATCCCGCGTTCCGCTGGAGTTCGTGGCTATTTTAAGTTATTATTAAGCAAGCTCTATTTAGATACCTGGAATTTACCGGCTTCTACAATTTTCCCGCTATTGTCGCGAAGCTGGAAAATATAAACGCCCCTGTTAAAATCATTAAGGTTGACCGGGTTGGTGGCAGAGGGATTTTTGATCTCCAAGACTTTTTTCCCCAGGGAATTATAGATCTGGAGATCATAATTTTTTTCTGTTCCTTTTATAAACTCGAAAGTAATGTTGGTAGTAGCGGGGTTGGGGTAAAACTTTACAATTTTAATGCTGGCATCCGCTTTTTCCGGCACAGGGAACCTTTCCTGGCAAAAGCCGGAAAAATGCAGTAAAATGCCCAGTAAAAATGTCAGCGTAAAAGTTTTCACTCTATAAAATTAACATTTTATCTCTTAGAGAAACGCAAAATTTATGCCTCACAGTATCGGGGCATATTCATAATATGATAATTTAAGCTTATGACAACGAAAACGTATAAGGGGTTGCATCTAAAACCGGGGGCAGCGCAATATATCTTTGGTGCTGTTATCATTATTGAGAAAGCCGGTATAGCCGAGTGAGATTTCAAAGCCCCCCTGTCCCTGGCTGGCAGTGCGCAGCGGAGAAATATTCATATCGTAGCTAAATGCAATTGAAAAAGGCTTATAATCAAGCTTTACTACCGGTATAATGGCATCATTCCACCTAAGATAACCGCCTAAGTGCAGGAGGTATTGAGGGTCTTCGGAATCGTCAATCTTTCTTGAGAACATAGCGCCTGCTATATATTCCCGGTAAGGTCCCTGGATATTAACATCGGCATTCAGTGTGATAAAAGACATATCGCCAAGGGTAGTGCGGACCCCGGCCGATCCTACCCATCGCGGTAAATGCTGTAATTTTTGATAGAAACCGTTTACAGGCTTGTTAAAATGGTGATAAGCCAGTCCGACAAAAAAATTGTCGTTTTTGTTATCCCCGATAGAAGAATTATAGCTCATGCCCACTCCGGCATCGAAATAGGAATAATTGGCTACAAATGTCTCGCCATCGGGAAGGGAGCCATTATAGCCAAAACCATCCACATACTGGCTGTTAGTGGTCACTTTCGACCTGTCTAGCCTTCTTGATATCCATCCGCCTATAAAACCCAGGGAGAGGTACCTGTTCCTGTCCGCGCTGAGCGATTTGTGGTAATTTACCGCAGGCAGCAGGTGAGTGGTGGTTAATGCAACTGTGCCGGCCCTGTCCCATAACACCTGCAATCCTGCTGTAAGAAAATCATCGCCTTTACCTATACCGAATTTATATTGCCCGTTAAGCGACCCTGTCTGGTAAGGAGTGGTAACACTTGCCCATTGGTTACGATATACTAATTGAACCCTGACATCCCCGTCAAACAAACCGGCAAGGGCAGGATTGCGCACAAGCGGCGCCTCATAAAACTGTGAAAAATGGAGATCCTGGGCTGACAGCTCCTGCGAAACGCCCACAACCATACCGGCAATGCAATAATGAAATATTTGTTTAATTGCGCTCCTGTATATTTTCAATGCATTATCCATAATTGCCACTTATCTTATTAATGTTACATTCCCCTTAAGGGTTACGACCTGCGAATTTTCGCATACAAATTCTACAACATAAACATACACATCCGGCAAGGCCGGGCTGCTTCCTATGCGTCCATCCCATCCCTTAGAGGGATCATTGGCAGTAAAGTTTCTCCTCGAAAATATCATTTGCCCCCACCTGTTGTATATGCGCATGGATTGCACGCTGGCTACACCGCTGCCACGGGGATAGAATATATCATTAGCCCCATCCCCATTAGGTGAAAAAGTATTGGGCACAAAATAATTTTCCGCCTGGCAGCGTACTTCAACGGTTATCCGGGCACTTGCAGTACAGGTATTGCTGTCTGTGACATTTACTGTATAAATGGTGGTCTTTACAGGGGTTGCAGTGGGCACCGGGCAATCAGCGCAACTCAATCCATCCGGGGGAGACCAGTTATAACCGGTAATACCACCACTATAGTAAACAGGTATTGGAGTAGATCCACCCACCGGGATTACAGGATTTTCAAAAGTTATTACAGGCAACGGGGCTACGTTAACGGAAAACGTATCTGTATTTTTACAGCCCAGCTTATTCGCTGCGGTCAGTGATACAAGGTAAGTTGCCGCCTTGTCATAAGCGATAGTGTTATTCTGTTCTGCAGAAGTCCTTCCGTCGCCAAAGTTCCAGCTCCATGTAATGGCAGTGTCAGGCTGCTGAAGCGTACCCTTAAAGTCAGTCATCCGGTTGGCGCAGGTGAGGTCGCTGGCGCTGATCACCGGTACCGGAGTGCGGAAAACCCTTACCGTATCCCTGAAGGTCTGCACACAAGTGCTTTGGGTAGTAGCGGTTAATGTTATGATATAGCTGTCAGGGGTTGTAAAGCCATGAGGCGGAGGTTGTTTGTCAGTTGAAGTATGACCATCACCGAAGTCCCAAACCTGGGAAACTACAGTATCTGTAGGAAGCGCTATGGTAAAGTTGGTAAGGAATACAGTGCCTGAATCGCAGAAGGCTCTTGTGTCGGTGTTAAATGCAGGCACAGGGCCTTTTATAGCTATGATCTTCGTGCCATTTACCGTAACCTGGCAATCCTGCACATCTGTCAACACAACAGAGGGGCGATAATTATTAGGATAGGAATAAGTATGGTTCAGTACTGTCTGTCCCGAAGAATCTGCTGTACCATCATTGTATATAAACTGGAAGGTAGTGCCCGGGGGTGTTTTAATGGTAAATTCAACCGGGAGCTCATTGCAGGCAAATGGGGGTACGTTGTAATCAATGCTTGTTTCACTGTTTGGATTATACACGTTTACCTGGTGCGACGCGGAATCCACACAACCTCCATAGCCGGTTACATACAGCTTTGCAGTGTACGATCCGTAAGTATCATATACATGCTTTGGAGCAGGCAGCCTGGATTGTGCCGTGCTATCGCCAAAATCCCAGTAAAAAGATTCATAATCGCTGATCTTTGCATAGAAGCTGGTATTCAGCAAACCGCATATAGAGGAAGTATCTTCAATATCAAAAGCTGCAACAGGTGCTTTTACATCAATATAACCGGTTCTTATAAGAGAGTCTATGCAACCAATACTGTCTTTAACTACCAGCTTAACGGTATACAACCCCGCGTCATAAGTTATCACAGGATTTTGATCGGAAGATGTGTGTCCGTTCCCAAGATCCCAGGAATATTCCAGCTTGTTACCAACCGAAGAATCCAGCAAATGAACTTCCGCGCCGGGGCAGGACTTTATATCGGGTGTTCCGAATGCAGCTTTTGTCGCAGTGGCAACTATGGGCCGACTATACACATAGCTATCAGTACATCCTGCAATATCTGTGACCACCAGTTTAACGGTAAATGCTCCCGTATCTGCATACTGATGGATGAATGGACCGGCAGTATAGTCCTGTATATTACCATCTCCGAAATCCCATTTCCAGTTTGCTATGCCTACGCCTGAGGTGGATTGATCTGAAAATGTAACCGCATTGCTGCCACAGATACCGGTGATATCAGGAGTAAATTGAGCTACCGGTTGTGTGGCTATTATTGTTTGAGTGCTTGTTGCGGTACAATTGTATTTATCAGTGACCAATAGCGTAATGTTATAACTGCCACCGGTAGCAAATGCAGTATCCCAGCTCTTTTCCCCTGAAAAGGAATTACTTCCTGCTGTCCAGTAATAAGAAGCAATATTTGTAGTGTCTTCCACTGCATCCAGGGTTAATTGTTCATTCAGGCAAAGAGTAGTTTTAGATGCAGTAAACCCTCCGCTAAGCGGATCAAGATATATTGTCCTGACAGCAGTGCTGCTGCAGGCGCCATTGGTGACCGTTAGTGTTACCGTATATTCTCCTGACTGTGCATAAGTGTGTAACCCGGGGCTTGCAGTTGAAGAAGCTGTGCCATCTCCAAAATCCCAGGAATATACCGGCGCGCCCAGTGCAGGATCTACAAGAGAGCTGTCACTAAAAGTGACGGACAGCCGGTTGCTGCAGGATACATTTGTGCCGAATGCTGCTACCGGAGGAGCTTTATAAATAAACCCGTTTTTTACCACGGGAGCGGCGGCGCACCCGTTGTTCCTGGCAATGAGTGTAACGTTAAGATACCCGGTGTCCACATAAATATGATGCGGGTCTTTTAATGTAGATACCTCCCCATCGCCGAAGTCCCAAAGCCATTCATTAGCGCCTGTGGTAAGCGCAGTAAACTTTACGGTATCTGAAGCACAAGGTCCTGATGGCGCTGCATCAAAATCAACAGCAGTGGGAACTGTTCCTACTCTTACTACTCTTGTGACCGGCTGCGTGCAGCCTCCGTTGCTGCTCACCGTCAGCACAAGGGTATACACTCCGGGTGTTGTATAAGTATGGGTAGGCGAAGTGCCCGTTGCTACAGGCGATCCGTCACCAAAATCCCAGGAATAAGAGGCAATACCATCCGGAGAGCTTGCAGATGCTACCGGGGATATCGCCAGAGGGACACAACCACCTGATGGCAGATTAGATATCTTTATAGTAGGAGGCGTAATATTTACAAAGCCGGTTTTCGTTGTGCTGAATGTACAGCCCAGTGCATTGGTCACCGTAAGCTTTACATCATATTTACCGGTGTTGGCGTAAGTATGTTGCGGATTTTGCTGGCCGGAGGTACTGCCGTCCCCGAAATCCCACTCCCATGATGTTGCGCCGGCAGTAGTGCTTTGAAAATCTACCGCAAGAGGCGCGCCGCATCCTGTATTATTTGTAGCGGTAAAATCTACAAGGGTTTTGATGATCTTAACGATCCTGCTTACGGAGTCCGAACAATTGGGATAGGTGTTGATCAGCTTTACAGTATAGCTGTTGGCCACATCATAGGATTTTACCGGGGACGTTTCACCCGTCTGTGATCCGTCGCCGAAATCCCACAACGTGGAAGTGACGCCAGGTGAAGATGTGTTCTGAAAAGTGATCTGTTCATTTATACATACACTATCGGGGGCATTAAATGCAGTAGTGTAAGCGGTTACAGGAACAGTGTGAGATACTGTATCCTTACAGCCATAGCTGCTTTGTGCGGTCAGTTTCACAGTATAGTTGCCGGCAGCAGTATATATATTTGCCGGATCTCTTTCCGAAGCTGCATTCCCGTTACCAAAATCCCATGAGTACGTCAGGGTGCCGGGACCACTTGATTCATTGGTAAAAGGCACATTGAACGGGGCCTTACATTCAGCCGGCGGTTGAAAGGAAAACTCTGCCTCAATGCCATCCACCATCCTTATATATCGCGGGACATTTTTACTCCCGGTGCAGCCGTTACTGCTCGTAGCGGTAAGAGATACATTATAATAGCCCCTGTCCGTATAAGTATGTGAAGGATTTTGATCACCGGAGGTGCTGCCATCACCGAAATCCCATTTCCAGCCGGATATGGTACCTTCTGTGGTTGTGGCATTTCCTGTGAATTGTATTGCTGACGGGATACAGGCAACCAGCGCATTTGCAGAAAATGTGATGAGAGGGGAAGGGAATACAGTAATATACGCGCTTTTGGTCTCTCCATCCACACCGCTCGCATTACGTACTACTAATGTTATCGAATAGGTACCGGGTTGGGAAAAAGTTGCAGCAGGGTTTTGCAGGTTTGATAATTGACCGTTACCAAAATCCCAATCCCAGTATTTGGGTGTATTCGTTGACAGATCCCTGAAAGAAACCCGTAACGGCGCACATCCCGAAACAACAGATGCAGAAAAATCCGCCACCGGCGTTTGCGCATGTGTGGAAAAACTAAGCAAGGCAAGAAGTAAAGTATAAAAGGTTCTTATTTTCAACTACATAATCAATTTAATGAGGCCAGATATAATAGCTTTTCATTGCCTGCAAGGCAGAACTATCATAATTTTTTTCGGTTCCCTACAGGATGTGTATGTCTCTTTCAAAAGGGGAGTTGCAAAAGGGATGCCATCCATTGACGCAGCACCCGGAGGAAAAGTTGGATGTAGAAAAAAATAGTTAGTTTTTCTTGACCAGTTTCAGATACGCTTTCCGAGCTGGATTAACCGGTTCGGCTTCAACTAATTTAGTGGTATTGTTGGTGATCTTCCATGTGTCATTCAAACCGGACAGGGGTGCTGTAGCCCCTGGAAAATTTGAAAAAATAGTAAGTGCATTTACATCACCCACCCATGTTCCTTCTTCCTGAGAAGCGCCAAGAACGGCGTATACTTTCCCATCTTCTTTAAACTGGAATTCATACCCGCTGAAAGAAGCAGTAATGTCTTCTGTATCTTCTGTAAACTTATCTACCAGCCAACGCCCGTCTGTCATTGCACTTATAATAAACCTCCTGGCCAGATCTTCCTTCACTTTTTTACAAGCTGTTCCCCCCACCAAAAGGGTAAGCACCAGTGAGGACATCAGCAAAGCACGAAATTGTTTTACCATAACACACTATTTCGGTAATTGATAAATATCAGCGTATTTAGTACGCACATACTCCATAAAGTATTGTAGCTGTAACGGCTCTCCCGTGGCTTTATTGCACAATTCATCGCTCGTATATATCCTGCCATACCGGTATATATTTTCTTTGAGCCATTGATGAATACTGTTATAATCTCCTGCGGCAATTTGTGATGGCAGGTCAGTATTTTGTTGCTGTATATACGCCAGGAATTGTGCCGCGTACAGACTGCCCAGGCTGTAGGTAGGAAAATATCCAAAGCTGCCATGGCTCCAGTGAATATCCTGCAGGCAGCCCTGCGCATCGTTTGGTACATCCACGCCAAGATATTGCTTATACATTTCATTCCAGCATGCCGGGATATCTTCCACTGGCAGGCTGCCTTCTATCAGCTTTTTCTCCACATCATAGCGTATCATTACATGAAAATGATAGGTCAGCTCATCTGCTTCCGTCCTGATAAGAGAAGGTTGTACCTTATTTACCGCCCGGTAAAGCTCCGCTGCCGTAACCCGGTGAAGCCCGGGAAAATATTGCTGCATCAACGGATAGTTCCCTTCAATAAATGCCATGCTCCTGCCGATACAGTTTTCCCACAGCCGGCTTTGCGACTCATGAATGCCGAGCGAACAAAATTCCCCCGCCGGCAGGCCGTATGCTTCTACCGGCAATCCCTGCTCATATAATGCATGACCGCCTTCATGAATGCAGCTCCAGGTCATGGAAGTAAAATCATTTTCATCAATACGGGTAGTGATTCTTACATCATGCGCATTAAAGCTTGTGGTGAAAGGATGCGCTGAGATATCCTGCCGACCGGCTTCGAAATCATACCCCATTTTCTTTAAAACCTCCAGGCCAAATGACCACTGTTTGTCTTTGTCAAAATGCTGGTGTAAAAAAGCATCGGCTGGTGGTGCTTTTTGCAAAATAGCTGTCAGCAGATCTTTCAAAGGCTGCTTCAGTTGATTGAACAAGCCATTAAGCCATTCCACCGTAGCTCCTTTTTCATATTCATTAAGCAATGCATCGTAGGGATGTTTTTCAAAACCAAGAATATATGTTTCCTCTTTTTTTAACGCTACCAGTTCTCCCAGCTCTTTTTTAAATAAGCCAAAATTGTTTTGTCTGCGCGCTTCCACCCAGGAATGATAGCTCCTGCTTGTTGCTTCCGAAAGCTTGCGCACGAAAGCGGCACTGTATTTCTTATTCTTATTATAATCTTCGAGCGTCAGTTCCACGTTTCTTTGCTGTAAAATGGGAAGCGCTTTTATCTCAGACAATTGACGGAGCAGTTTCCCCAGCTCCTCTTCAGCAAACATTTCATGCGCTATTTCACTCAATGTTGCCATTTGTTCTCCTCTCAGCTCCGCTCCTTTGGGAGGAAGATAGGTTTCCTGGTCCCATTGCATTACCGCCAGTGTATTTTTTACATCGGCTATCCTGCGCATTTTTGTTATATACTGCTGATAAAGCTCTTCTCCGGGCATGTATAGCGTTATTTAATTGATTTTAGGGTGAATGGGCAATAGGCAATAGTGAATAAAATTCACTATTCACCATTCACTTTTCCTCCCCCCTCACCACAAAGGTTTCCCATCCGTCATATTTTGCAAAATGCTGCAATGCCAGCTTCCACAAATACAGGGTCACTTTATCTATATTGTCGTAATCTATTTTATCTACACGGCTTATCTGCAGGCTGTAGGGACGATCCTTTACGCCCTGCTCCTGTCCTGCATTTTCTACTACAAAGCCGCTGTCCTGCACGATCATCGCAAAAGCTTTCCGGTCGGCTTCAGTTTTAAAAAAAATAAAATGGTCTACCCTGCGGGGAGCGGTTATTATATCTCCCTTGCTGCGCAGTTCATCCACCACCCGCCTGTTTTGTATACGTTCCATCTCTTCAGATGTCGGATACAATACATCGTAATAATTACTCTTCCGCTCATCGGGCTGCGCTTTAGCCATCCAGTGAAAAGCAGGATATTTTTGCAGCGCTTCGGCAATATGATGCTTATAACCCGAAGTGTCATTGCTGTAAAAATAAAAATCCCTTACACCGGAAGCGGTATACCTTCCTACATACGCAGCCTGTAGTGAACCGCTTAGTTTTTCCACCAGTGAATCTTCTATTTCATTCAGCACCTTCACTTCTTTATCAGAAGGCATGCCATTTTTCAAAACTGAAAGTAGCTTCAGGCGTATAATGATGGCATTAGGTCTTTCCTTAGCCTCCGGCGATACGCCAAAAGCCAGGTCAACCATTACCGATACAGGTTTATTTTCTACATCCATCACATAAGTATCCCAATCGCCGGAATAGCCTTGTGCTGATATACAAAATCCTGTGAGCAAAACTAATAATAGCAGGATCCCGCTTTTCATATATTCGCAGCAAAGTAATGGCTATTTTTATATTCGTATTTCGATAAGCATGAAAATTAAAGACATCATTAACGTTTTAGAAAATTTTGCACCGCCGTCTCTGCAGGAGGAGTATGACAATGCAGGTTTGATCACCGGCAATAAGGAAACAACATGTACCGGCATCCTTTGCGCACTCGATACCACGGAAGCTGTTGTGGAAGAAGCTATTAAAAACAATTGCAATACTGTGGTCGCGCATCATCCTGTGGTGTTCAGGGGGCTTAAAAGCATTACGGGCAGGAACTATGTAGAACGTACCATTATCAAAGCTATAAAGCACGATATAGCTATTTATGCCATACATACTAATCTCGACAATATACTCGCCGGGGTGAACGGGAAAATGGCCGACCTGCTGGGTCTGGTGGATCGCCGGGTGTTACTGCCTAAAAAAGATGCACTTAAAAAGTTATTTACTTATGTTCCCCGGGATCATGCCGGGCAGTTGCGAAAGGCAATATGGGCTGCCGGGGCAGGGCATATCGGCAATTACAGTGAATGCAGCTTCAATACGGGCGGGCAGGGCACTTTCCGGGGTGGGGAAGAGACTAATCCTTTCGTCGGCAGGCGTGGCGAGCTGCATACGGAGGAGGAAATTAAGGTGGAGATCATTTTCCCATACTGGCTCCAGCAGCAGGTAATTAACGCTTTAACTAACGCCCATCCTTACGAAGAGCCTGCCTATGACATTGTAGCATTAGACAATACTTTCGACCGGGTAGGTGCCGGGCTGACAGGAATATTGCCTCAGCCAGTAGATGAAAAAACGTTTTTAGCACAGCTTAAAAGCATTTTTAAGCTTTCTGTCATACGACATACGGCGCTTACCGGAAGGACAGTTAAAACAGTATCTTTATGTGGCGGGGCAGGTAGCTTACTGATTTCCAATGTTTTACGGACAGGATCCGATATGTTTATTACTGCGGATATGAAATACCATGAGTTTTTTGATGCTGAGGGACGGGTGGTGATTGCGGATATAGGGCATTACGAGAGCGAGCAATTTACGATTGATCTTATATATGACATTTTGAGGGAAAAATTTCCTACCTTTGCCGTCCTTAAAACCGCGGTGAATACCAATCCCGTGTTTTATTACGCATAAACAAAAACCGCATCAGCACTTTATGGCCAACGTAAAAGAATTTTCAGTTGAAGAAAAACTCTCTTCACTTGTTGCCCTGCAGAAAATAGATTCCAAGCTTGATGAAATAAAAATACTTAAAGGCGAGCTTCCGATGGAAGTGAGAGACCTTGAAGATGAGATCCACGGGCTCCATGCAAGGCAAACCCGGGTAGAAGAAGAGATCAACGGCATCCAGGAATTTATTGAACAGAAAAAGAATGTTATCAAGGATTCCCAGGCGCTTGTAAAGAAATATGAAAAGCAGAGCGAGAATGTTAAGAATAACCGTGAGTTTGAAGCCATCACCAAGGAAATGGAGCTGCAGAACCTTGAAGTAAAGCTGGCTGAAAAGCATATCAAGGATGCCAACGAAGAAATCGCAGATAAGGCACGCCTTCTTGAAAATGCAAAGAAAGCGGTTTCTAATAAAGAAGGCGTTTTGAAGCACAAAAAAGGAGAGCTGGAGAAGATCATCACTGATACTGAAAAAGAAGAAAATGAGTTTCAGTCTACGGCAACATCGGCCCGCGAAAAAGTGGAGCCACGTTTGCTTGCTTCTTATGAAAGGATCCGAAAAAGCTACCGTAACGGGCTGGCGATAGTGCCTGTGCTGAGAGATGCCTGCGGCGGATGCTTTAACGCCATCCCTCCCCAGAGGCAGAGTGAGATACGCCAGCGCAAGAAAATAATTATTTGCGAAAACTGCGGGCGTATATTGATTGATGAAGACCTTTACAATGAGGTAGAAGCCAAATAAAAAAGGCTGTGATCATATATAGTGTCATGTCAACAATAATTTTCCGTATTTCTTTGTGAGAGGTGAGAAGATAAACGTGAGATCCTCACATTTGTCGTCTCACCTTTCACATTTGACATAACTATAGGCATCCGCGCAACGGATGCCTTTTATTTTGTTGGTGCAGAAAAAACGATCTGTTAACTTGCAGGAGTAAGTACCGGCTTATGCTTCAGAAACTCTTCATACGGCATTACGCAATTATTGATTCAATAGATATCTCTTTTTCAGAAAAGCTGAATATCATTACGGGCGAAACAGGCGCCGGTAAAAGTATACTTGTGGGAGCGATGGGCCTGATACTGGGTGAGCGCGCTGACAGCAATGTGTTATTCGACAGCGACAGCAAATGTATTGTGGAAGGGGTATTTACAACAGATAAAAGAAAGGATATACAAAAATTCATTGCAGAAAATGACCTGGATGCCGCAGATGAGATCATAATAAGAAGGGAGGTGAGCGCCAATGGTAAGTCGAGGGCTTTTGTCAACGATACGCCTGTAACCCTTGTGCAACTGAAACAGCTCGCTTCTATGCTGGTGGATCTTCACCAGCAGTTTGATACCCTTGAGCTGGGCGACAGCGATTTTCAAAGGGATATTATTGACGCGCTGGCCGGGCACCCGGAAACGCTTGCCGGTTATCAGCGTATATATGCAAGGTATATACAGACAGAAAAACAATTGTCCTTAGCGAGGCAGCAGCAGGCATCGGCACAAAAAGAGCTTGATTACAACAGGTTTTTATTCTCTGAGTTGGAAGACGCAGCTTTAAAGGAAAATGAGCTGGAGGATATTGAAGCTGAGCTGAAGATCCTGAATAATGCGGAGCTTATTAAAGCATCGCTCGGCAAAGTACAGTTCACGCTGCAGGAAGGGGACCAACCCGTTGTGCAACAGTTGAAGGCGCTGGCAAACCAGTTGCAGTCTGCAGAGCAGTACCATGCAGGTATACCGGCTCTCATTCAGCGGCTCCAGTCGGCGCATATTGAACTGCGTGATATAGCGGATGAAGCAGAGCAGATAAATGAAGCACTGGAATTTGATGCAGCAAGGATCCAATTGCTCAATGAGCGGTTGGATACCGGGTATAAATTGCTGAAGAAGCACGGTGTGCAGACTACAGCGGAACTGCTTTCTATAAAAGGAAATCTTGAACAGCAGCTTACACAAATACTGCATCTTGATGAGGCTATCAGCAGGCTGGAAAAAGAGGCAGCGGCACAATTAAAGGAAGTTACGGCATTAGCGGCAACCCTTACGGCTGGCAGGGCAAAGCAGATTGCACCGCTGGAAAAAAAGACAGAAAAGCTGCTCGCACAGGTGGGTATGCCTAATGCAAGGCTCAAGGTAAGCCTGTCTGCTTCTGCATTAGGACCGTATGGCGCCGACAGTATAGAATTTCTGTTTGATGCAAATAAAAGCAACCGTTTTGAGTCCTTAAAAAAAGTTGCCAGCGGCGGTGAGCTGAGCAGGCTCATGCTTTGCATCAAATCACTGGTAGCCGCTTCCGTGGAATTGCCCACGCTGATCTTTGATGAAATAGATTCCGGTATCAGCGGCGAGGCGGCAAAGCAGGTGGGTATCATTATGAAAGCGCTGGGCAGGTCGCACCAGGTGATCGCTATCACCCATCAGCCGCAGATCGCTGCTAAAGCCGATATGCACTTCTTTGTATACAAGCAGGAAAGGAACGGAAAGATCCATACGCAGATCAGGCAGCTTAATGATGAGGAAAGGGTAGATGCTATAGCAAGAATGCTGGGTGGTGAAAAGCCGACGCCTGTTGTAATGAACAATGCAAGAGAAATGATCACTACCTGAGAAAGCAGCTTTGCGGCTTTAACTTTAATTGCCGGTATTGGGTTCTTCCTTTTGAATTCCTATTTTTACGCTCAATTTTAAAAAGACTACTATATGGCTTATAACCTTTTGAAAGGAAAAAAAGGAATTATTTTCGGTGCGCTTGATGAAAGATCCATTGCATGGCAGATTGCATTGAAGTGTCACGAAGAAGGGGCGCAGCTTGTTTTGACAAATGCACCTGTGGCATTGCGAATGGGAGAGATCAACAAGCTGGCTGAGATCACTAAGGCCCCGGTCATTGGAGCTGATGTTACCAATATGGATGACCTGAAAAAATTATTTGAGGAATCCCTGGCTCATTTTGGCGGCAAAATAGATTTCATTTTGCATTCTGTAGGCATGAGCATCAATATGCGTAAAGGAAAGTCATATACTGACCTTGATTATAACTTCACTCAAAAATCCCTGGATATCTCGGCATTATCGTTACACCGTATTTTGCGCACAGCCTGGGACCTGGATGCGCTTAATGAATGGGGCAGCGTGGTGGCGTTGACTTATATTGCCGCCCAGCGCGTATTCCCGCACTACAGCGAGATGGCAGATGCCAAATCACTGCTGGAAAGCATTACCCGCAGCTTCGGTTATCACTATGCTGTCAGGAAAAAAGTCAGGATCAATACCGTATCACAGTCGCCTACACGCACTACTGCAGGCAGCGGCGTAAAAGGTTTTGACAGCTTTATCAGCTATGCCGAAAAGATGAGCCCGCTGGGAAATGCCACCGGGGAAGATTGCGCCTCCTACTGCGTTGCGTTATTCAGCGATCTTACCAGGATGGTGACCATGCAGAATCTTTTCCACGACGGCGGTTTTTCTTTTACCGGCGTTACCGAGGAAGTGCTTTCGGCAATGGAGAAATAGACGGCGGGGGAAGTGAATGGTGAATAGTGAAACGTGAGACGTCAAACGTGAGACGCGAAACGTCAAATGTGAAACAAGATATAACTAAGCAAAATATCTGTCATTAAACCTACAGCATATATGCAGTGGATAGACTATGTTGGCTTATTTGGAGCGTTTTTATCCTCTGTTACTTTTGTTCCGCAGGTAATAAAAGCGTGGCAAACAAAGTCCGTAGGCGATCTTTCTATATGGATGGTATTGATTTTGATTGGTAATGTGTCTACATGGCTGTTTTACGGAATTGTAAAGCACGATTTGGCCATTATTGTGGCTAACGCTATTATACTTTCTCTTTCGTTGCTAATGCTTTATTTTAAAATTACTTTTAAAAGATAATCACGGCTGAATACCCTGTTGATAGTGACCTTTCTGTTTCCACGAGACAATTTGTATCTTTAGTGTAAACCAACGGTCATGAAGAATAATATTCTCATCGCCCTCCTTTGCTTTGCCCTTCTTTTTTTATCTACAACTTCGTTTGCAAATCCTCCATATGCTGATCATCCTATGCTTGCTATAGGCGCACAAGCTCCTGATTTCAGTTTGCCGGGCGTTGATGGAAAAAAGTATAGCCTTGCCTCATTTAAAAGCAAAGATATACTTGTAATAATATTTACCTGTAATCATTGCCCTACGGCCCAGGCGTATGAAGATCGTATTATTCAATTAACCAAAGACTATGCAGATAAAAGCGTAGCGATTGTGGCCATCATGCCCAATGATCCGGCTTCCATTACGCTGAGTGAATTGGATTACACTGATATGAGTGATTCTTTTGAGGAAATGAAAATACGTGCCAAAGAAAAAAATTTTAATTTTCCTTACCTGTATGATGGCGATAAAGAGGCAGCGGCAAAAGCATACGGGCCTGTTGCCACACCACATGTCTTTATTTTTGATAAGAGCAGGAAGCTTCGCTACCGGGGACGTATAGATGATGTTGAAAAGCCCACCAAAACGCCTAATACATATGACACCAGGAACGCCATAGAAGCTTTACTCCATAATAAAGAAGTTGATCCAGCTACCACCAAGGTTTTTGGATGTTCCATTAAATGGATAGAAAAAAGTGACTGGATCAACAAAGCCCGTGAAGCATGGGCAAAAGAACCTGTGTCATTAGACAGCATTGACACGGAAGGCATTAAAACATTGCTGCAAAATAAATCGGACAAGCTCAGGTTGATTAATATATGGGCAACATGGTGCGGTCCCTGCGTAACCGAATTCCCGGAGTTGATCACCATAAACCGGATGTATGGCAAAAGGGATTTTGAATTTATCAGTATCAGCGCAGACGATCCGGCAAAAAAAGCAAAGGTGCTGCAGTTCCTGAAAAAGCAACAGGCTTCTAATACCAATTATATTTTTTCTCTTGATGATAAATACAAACTGATAGAAGCTGTAGATCCTGAGTGGCAGGGAGCATTGCCCTACACCATCCTGGTGGAGCCGGGAGGTAAAATAGTGTATACGAGGGAAGGCCGGATTGATCCTCGCCTGGTGAAGAAAATAATTGTTGAACATCCTTTATTGGGAAGATATTACTGATCAGGCAGCAATCTCGGACTGAGCGTCATCATCCACAAGAGAATCAGGCTGCCTGTTTTTGTGCCCTACATGTATCAGGCGTATAATTCCCATTTTATCAAATACGCGAAGTACGGGATATACCGGGTCAACCTCCCACCATTTGGCAGCAAAATTCGGACGGGAGCCTGCATGATGATGATTATTTTGAAACAGCTCCCCCAGCATTAAGAAGTCAAAGAAGAGTGTATTTTTCGAATGGTCGCCTTCATTAAAATTTCTATACCCGTATTTATGTCCGGCCCAGTTTACGATAGCTCCGTGCACCGGCCCCATTAAAAAATGAATGGGTAAGAGCAGGTACATCCACCACTGTGTTGCAAAAGCTATATAAAAAGCTACATACCCGGCAGCAAACGTAATTCTTGAAAACCAACTGTCGGCTATTTTATCCAATACCGGGAAAGAGGGAATATTCTTTTCAAATTTTTTCTCCACGGGTATTCTTCCACTGAGTATTCCGCTATAGATAGATTTAGTATGCTTCATCATACTGAATACCTCCTTAAAAAAATGAGGAGAGTGAGGATCTTTATCGGTATCGCTGTATGCATGATGCATCCGATGGAGTATAGCATAGGCCCTGGGGTTAAGGTAAGAAGCTCCCTGGGTTATCCATAAAAAAGTATAAAAAAAGCTGTTCCAGAACTTACTTAACGTAAACATTTTATGCGCGGCATACCTGTGCAGGTAAAATGTTTGGGAAAATAAAGAAAGATACCAGTGCAGCAGAAAAAAAACGAGAATGATCATAGTTGGTGATTAATAAAATGCTAACGATTATAAAGTAAAATTGCCTTACTATCTATAATCATTATCATGATATTAAAATGAGCAACACATACTTTAAAACGCGGCAAAGGTATTTGAATTAAGGATAAATCGCCACAGTATGTTTAACTAAAAAAAGAAATTGTTGCAACACCGGGTCGTAACAATTTCCTTTTTTATATTAACCCGATAATTATAGCTCCTTCAGCATGATATTACGGTACTGTACTTTCATTGGCGGGCCAACATGCACCTGCACACCGATCAATCCTTTATCTTTCCTGTGCACAGTGTCATCGTCGGTAACATCACTCATCAATACTCCGTTCACATAATGCTGCAGGTGGTTGCCTTTTATCACAAGATGAATATCATTCCAGTCTTCTGCTTTGATCAGCCCTTTTAAAGAATCAGAGCTGCCAAGCGAACCATCTACTATCATGGGTACCCATGCATTGTTTTTGCTGACTGCCTTTGAAGAATCAACTGTAGGGATCGTTACTTTTTGACCGCGGTAAGCGAGTGTTGTCCTGCCGCGCTCTTCATAATTCTGGCCTGTATAATTGATTTTCCCGTCTATATCTGCCTGGTATCCTTTCATTGCATAAGGAATGCCGGGAAACATTTCACTGCGATAATTGATACCGCTATTCCCTGCCTCGGTAATTTTGAATTGCGCCTTCAGTTCGAAATCCGCAGGCTGTCCGCCCTGCCAGACAATAAAGGAGTTGGTCTTTATAAGCTTATCAGGTGTTATCTGTCCTGTTAAAGCGCCATCCTGTACGCTCCAGTAAGCAGTATCGCCTTCCCAGCCATCGAGGGTCTTTCCGTCAAATATTTTCCTGAACCCTTCGGCGTCTGCCGCAACAGCGGAGGAGGAAGCATCTGTTGAAGCGGCAGTCGTTTCATGATTAGTACTGCTGCCATTACAGGACGTAATTACAACTATTCCGCAAATAAGCGCTGACTGCAGCATGGGAGAAACAAATTTTGCAAGCATTTTTAATTTTTTTAAATGATGATCTGATGATTAAACTGTTTTATGATATCCTGCGATTTTTGAAAATACGGAGCTACAAAAGAAGGGAATTTTTGGAGACGGCAAGAAGTTTTTTTGCTGCAACCCGCTCCCAATCAGCGTCTAATAAAAAAAAAGCACTTAACCATCCTGCGGTTTCCTGCCTTTTATTATCAAATCATTTTCCTATATTGGGCGCCTGTTTGTAATTTTTTTCAGCCGGGACAACAGCGCTTATTTAGTTTATGTACCCGGCATAGCATACTAACGATGCCTGAACAAAAAGACCATATAAAAAATATATTTCCCTGGAGCAAAAAAGTATCTCACCATGCGCAAATCGGGGGTATTGAAACTTCCGTACTTGATAATGGTATAGCGCGGGGCACAAGAATAGCATGGGTAAACACCGGCACAGGACTGCGATATAAAATAGTGATAGACCGGGCAATGGATATAGCAGACGCTTTCTTCAACCAGCATAGTCTTGCATGGATCAGCCACACCGGCATTACAGCGCCTCAACCCTCCAGCAATCATGGAACAGAATGGCTTAAAACATTTGGAGGGGGACTACTTACTACCTGCGGGCTTGATCATGCAGGCGGGCCGGAAACAGATGCTTTCGGGGAGCGTGGACTGCACGGGCCGGTAAGTAATATACCCGCCACAATAGAGTCTGTTGTACAGCCTGATCCAGCCGCCGGCAATCTCAATTTCAGCATTACGGGACATATACAACAGTTACAGGCATTAGGGACCTGTCTTGAATTGAAGAGAACCATATCCGGAAAGCTCGGAGAAGCGGCTATACATGTCCGTGATGAAGTGACCAACAGGGGCAATACGCCGGCGCCGCATATGCTTTTATATCATTGCAATTTCGGCTGGCCGCTTGCCGATGAAGGAGCTGATATTGTGTGGAAAGGAAAATGGCAGTCGCGGGAAGGGAAAGACAGTAAAATATTTGTAAAAGGAAACAGCTTTCAAAAATGTTCGCCGCCGCTGACATCGCACAATGGCACAGGTGAAGAAGCTGCTTTCATTGATATAGAAAAAGACGAAGGAGGGAAATGCACCTGTGGTATTTATAATCAGCAGTTGAGCATAGCCGTTAGCCTGTCTTTCAATAAAGCGGAGTTACCCTGGCTGATCAACTGGCAGCACTGGGGGCATGGTGAATATGTTACCGGGCTGGAACCGGCTACACATCCTCCTGTCGGGCAGGCTGCTGCCCGTGCCAACAATACGCTTATTTTCCTGGAGCCGGGGGAAAGCAGGACGTATAGCGTAGATATTGAAGTATTATATCAACAGGAAAAAATTGATCATTTTTTACAACATTCAGCTTTTGCTGATCAAAACAATCTTAACTATTAATAAATGGAAAAATTAAGTTTAGCTCAGAAGGCATTCGACCAGGGAAAAGGAATATTGCGTCTTGCTCCAAACTGGGTTCCCAGGTCTTTTTGTGTGCCGGGAAGAAGAATAAAGCTGCATCCTGATGATTATTATGTATTAGGCGGCGAACGGGGTGGTATAGACGAAAGATGGTTTTCCTCTACCACGCCCGCAAAAAACGGTCCGCTTACCGGTGAGAACGAAGGGCTCAGCCAGGTAGTATTTGAAGATGGCGGCAAAACGCAGCAGGTGCTGCTCAGGGATGCCGTAAATGAATTAAAGGGGCAACTGATAGGCGAACGCTTATGGAAAGAGTATCAAAGCTGGCCGATGTATTCCAAGTTTTTCGATAATATGGGACCATTGCCTCACCATATTCATCACAACGATGAAAAAGCTGCACTGATCGGCCAGTTGGGCAAGCCCGAAGCATACTATTTTCCGCCGCAGGTCAATAATCATGGCGGGGACTTTCCCTATACCTTTATGGGGATCGCACCGGGCACTACCAAAGAGCAGATCAAAGAATGCCTGATGAATTTTACCAAAGGAGATAATAAGATCACTAATTACTCACAGGCATACCGCCTGCAGCCCGGCACCGGCTGGGATGTACCTCCAGGGTTGCTGCATGCACCCGGCAGCCTGTGCACTTATGAACCTCAAAAAGCTTCCGATGTTTTTGCCATGTACCAGAGCCTGGTAAATGAAGCCATTGTGCCGGAAGTGTTATTGTGGAACGGAACACCAGCGGATAAAATAGGGGACTATGATGCATTGATGGATGTCATTGACTGGGAACTCAACGTAGATCCCAACCAATACCAGCACAGGTTTATGGCCCCTGTACCCGTACGGCCGTTTGAACAAACCAAACCGCAGGGATATTACGAAACATGGATATGCTATAAATCAGATGCCTTCGGCGCGAAAGAACTGACGGTATTGCCCGGAAAGACCGTAACGATAAAAGATAACGCCGCTTATGGAATGATCCTTATGCAGGGCCATGGGAAATTGGGCGTATGGGATATAGATACACCTGCGCTCATCAGGTATGGTCAGCTTACCAATGATGAGTTTTTCATCAGCGAGCAGGCCGCAAAAGAAGGGGTGCAGATCGTGAACAGGTCGGAAAACGATCCTATTGTTATCCTGAAGCATTTTGGGCCTGGAAATCCCGATATGGTATTTTAGCAATGGACTTGTTTAAAGCTTATTTTTAAGAGAAGTAACAAATTTTTCACTGACTAAATTATAACGATATGTCACAGAACAATTTCCCCAAACTTCACAATGCAACCTGGCCTGGCATTGTAGGAAAGGGCCCGGATTCAGAACCACCGATCCCCCTGGATACCATGCTGGAAATGACAGCTAATGCAGAAGTAGACGGTGTAAAATTTGATGGCGTTGATATAGGACTTTTTGATCCTTCCATTGATCTTGATGATAAAGATGGACCCAAAAAGCTTGCAGAAAAAGTAACCTCGTACGGGCTGAAGATCGGCAGTCTCGTAGCGCCGATATGGGGTGGACCTGCCATGGGCTCCAAAGAAGACCGCGCTCATTTTGTAGACCAGGTAAGAAAGTCTTGTATATATGCAAAAGAACTTCGTCACCTTGGCATCCGGCCTTCGGGAGTAGTACGTATTGATTCTGCCTCATCGCCGGAAGCATGGTCGAAAGACCCGGTGAATAATACAAAGCTTATTGTGCAAACCTTCCAGGAAGCCTGCGATGTAGCGGCCGATTACGGTGAAAAGCTGGCAGCAGAAGGTGAGATCTGCTGGGGCGCCATGCACAGTTGGAAAAGAATGCTTGAAACCCTTGAAGCGGTTGACCGTCCTAATATAGGCTTCCAGGCAGACATGTCGCACACCTTTTTGTACCTGCTCGGTTACAACGCTCCTGAAGACAGGATATTGCCGGTAGACTTTAAGTGGGAAGACCGCGCCACACTGGAGGAAGGATTGAAGAAACTGACTGCCGCACTCCGCCCCTGGACAATAGATTTTCATGTAGCGCAAAACGACGGTACCGTACATGGCACAGGTTCACACGATAAGACCGGCAGGCATTGTCTGGCAACAGATCCTAACGGCAAGCTGGATGTGGTGCATGACGCAGGTTACTGGTTGCGGGACGAATCAGGCAAGCTGACAAAAGCGTTTAACCATATATGTTGGGATGGCTGTATGTTCCCCAACGAAGTGATGCTACAGCAAAAAACCTGGAATGATATACTGGCTGTGATGATCAAAGTAAGAGAGGCGCATGGGTGGGCCTAGTAATAAGTGGTAAGTGATAAGTGGTAAGAAATTTCGCTGATAGCCCATAGCTGATAGCTCACAGCCATTTCAAATTTTAAATCTCAAATCTCAAATTAATCATGCCAAATAAAAAACAACTACGCATTGGTTTAATCGGTACCGGCTTTATGGGACGGACACATTCCAATGGATACAACAGGGTGCCTAACTTTTTTCCTGATCTGGAATATACGCCTGTGTTAACGGCGGTATGCTCGCGCAACAAAGAAAAAGTGCAGGCCTTTGCAGATCAGTGGGGGTATGCATCCATTGAAACGGACTGGAAAAAGCTTATTGCCCGCGATGATATTGATGCGGTGGATATTTGCACACCTAATGATATGCATGCGGAGATAGCCATTGCCGCTGCAAAAGCGGGTAAAATGATCTTGTGTGAAAAGCCGCTGGCGCGCACGCTGGAAGAGGCAAAGAAAATGGTGGATGCCGTTGAAGCTGCGAAGGTGAAAAACACAGTATGGTATAACTATCGCCGTCTTCCTGCGGTTTCACTCGCCAAACAAATCATAGACAGCGGCAAGCTGGGCAAGATATTTCATTACCGCGCCAATTTCCTGCAGGACTGGACTATCAGCGCTGATGTGCCGCAGGGTGGCACAGCCGCATGGAGGCTCGACGTAAATGCTGCAGGCTCAGGCGTTACCGGCGATCTGCTGGCACATTGTATTGATACCGCTATGTGGCTCAACGGCGCTATAACGGATGTGTCTGCCGTAACGGAAACCTTCATCAAAGAAAGGTTTCACCAGTTGACAGGTAAGGTGGAGAAGGTTGGTATTGATGATGCCTGTATTTTCCATTGCCATTTCAGCAACGGTTCTTTAGGCTTGTTTGAATCTACCCGCTATGCCCGTGGGCATAAGGCCTTATATACTTTTGAGATCAACGGCGAAAAAGGTTCCTTGCGCTGGGATCTGCACGACCTGAACCGCCTGGAATATTTTGATCACAACGATGAGGGTATTGTACGCGGCTGGCGCTCTATCCTTGTTACCGATGGCGATCAGCCTTACATGGACAAATGGTGGGTGCCCGGGCTGATCATTGGTTATGAGCACAGCTTTGTGCACCAGGCAGCAGACTTCCTTCGGTCCCTGCAGGAAGGTAAGGAATGTCATCCTACTTTTCGCGATGCATACGAAACACAGAAAGTATGCGAAGCAGTTATTGATTCTGCTAAAAGCAGGAGTTGGAAAGAGACTGCTGTGGAGTGGGCTGAGAAGTAATTTATTGGGAGAACATAATAAGACTTTTTACGTTGTGATTCGCGTCTCACGAATCACACGTTACATTGAACTGCCCCGATTTTCAAATCGGGGCGTTTTTTATTTTTGATACCAGCTCCGGGAATACTATTAAGCTTCTGTTGCGTCGAACCCGTGTACTACGCAATACTATTCAACTGTTTATACGTCGAACGTGCTATGCAAACTTTATAGGCTCATATTCACTGAAATGCCGGATGCACATCGTATTTGAGTGCCGAATCAATGAAAGTCTCATGACGTTAAGTTAACGGCAGCCGTAAATGTAGGGATTGCTTCGCCGCGCATCATTCCTGATTTTTAGAATACATGCAGCGGCTCGCAATGACGCCCAAAGTGGTTTATTTTGACAATCTTGTACTAAAGCAAAGTATGTAACTACTCAACTTCTTGCCGTATTGCGATCCCAACCGAAGGTCGGGAGAAGCAATCTTCACCCTTAATTCACCATTATCCCTTCATTGATATAGCGACTTCAGAATATAAGCTGCAGTGCGCTATGATCTGTAAGAGAGTGGTTCACCCACAGTGCATTGCTAAGCATTTCCTCTATAGCTCAATCACCATCCTGTTGCTTGTCGCCCCCGGATCTAAGAAGGGGCCTGTGTGGAGAAGGGTTTCCAGCTTTTCAAAAGTTGGAAACCCAGGATAACCTGTGTTTAAAATTTATAAGCAACACTGGCCACAAAATTCCGTGGCTTTTGCGGATTAACTGTGCTCCAACCGCCACCATAATATTCTTTATTAGTAACATTATTCAGGTTGCAGGTAATGCGGAATTTCCCGGTATTGTAAAATACAGATGCGTTTATGATCGTATAAGCCGGGAGAATAAATGTGCCGGTAAGCGTATTATTCAGGGTAGCGTTATCACTTGCATAATTTCCTCCTAATCCGGCTCCCAGTCCTTTAACGGCCCCGCTGCTGAAAGCATAAGTTGCCCATACATTCACTAAATTTTTAGGGCCGGCCCAGATCGGTCGCTTACCCTGCTCAAACCAGATATTTAGTGCTTCGCCTTTTAATACATTGCTGTAATTATAGCTGTAGCCTGCCAGTATGTTCAGTCCTTCAACGGGATTAGCATTGATGTCCACTTCAATACCGCGGCTGCGACTTTTGCCGCCCTGGATCTGGTTTAAAGGATTGTGGCTTTCAGGATCGGGCATGGTTTGATTAGCTACTTCAATATCATAATAACTGATAGTTGAATTCAGCCTGTTGTTAAACAGATTGGTCTTAATGCCAAATTCCAACTGGTTGGCATGCTCAGGCTTAAATGCTTTTTCGCCGATGATCACATCATCATCTTCTGCATAAAGAGGAGCTGGCGCAATATTCCTGAACCCGTTCATATAGTTGCCGAATACAGACAGCTTATCCTGTATGGGCTGATAGATCAATCCGAACTTGGGAGATGCCGTTACCTGGTGGTAGGATGAATTGTCAAAATAGTCAAACCGGATACTCGCCATCGCCATCAATGCCGGGGTGATATTGAACACATCAGATACGTATGCGCTATATGCACGGTCTTTTGAGGAATAATCTTCCACGCCGGTGCCGGCCAGGAGGTTATCTACAGATTGTTTTGTAAGATAGACAGGCGCTGTTTCTTCATCCGTATAAGGATCAATATAATTCACTTCGCCCTGTGCATTGACATTATGCACCCAGCCCCAACTGGTTCCCGAATAAACTATTTTCCTGTCAAAATAATCCAACCCTGCTACCACACGGTTTCTGAAAGACCCTATTTTAAAATCACCGATAAAGTTCTGCTGTATATCAGATATGGCAGTATAGGAATTGTCCTTGCTGATCCACAAGCCAAAATCCCTGTGCCCGTTTTCATTATCATACAGGTAAGAGTAATATCCGTCTGTATTGGACTGGCCTCTTGAGAGGACTGTTTGTGATGTCCAGTTGCCTGATAATTTATATATCATTTGCCCCTGCAGGTTGTATCTCGGGTTTTTAATAGATAGATCATTGCTGGTGAGGGATAATTTGTTGTTATAGTTCAGGTCTGCAAGATCCTTAAACTGGAGCTTTGAATCCCTGCCAAGGAACAGCATGGTAGGATTGGTTTTTTCCTCCTGCATAAATTCTGTTACAACAAGAAAAGATAATTTATCATTTACCTTATAGGAAATTGTCGGGGCAAAAAAGAATGACTTCCTGAATCCCTGATCCTGGAAGCTGTTTTCATATTGGTAGGCGGTATTAATACGGGCTGCTATGCCTTTCTCTTTGTTCAGGGGCAGGTTGATATCTGCAGCGATCCTGTTCAGTCCAAAGCTTCCGCCGGTGTAAGTGATTTCCCCTCCGAGATCTTCATAAGGTTTTTTGGTAACATTATTCACCATACCGCCGTAGCCGATAACATTGCTGCCAAACAATGTGCCCGAAGGGCCTTTTATGACTTCTATCTTTTCAATATTAGCCGGGTCTAAGCTGCCGCTTGTTATGCCCGGAAGCCCGTTGAGCATGGTAACCTGCGCCTCAAAACCCCGCAATGTAAAATAGGACGCTCCATCGCCACCCCTGCCTGTAGACTCCCATAACCTTTGAATGCCGGGCACATTTTTTAAAGCGTCGTCATAAGTGGTAATTACCTGCTGTTTTAATATTTCTGCAGAAACAGTGTTATACACCTGCGGGTTTTCAAGATTTTTTAATGGCATCTTTGACACATATTCGCTCGTTCTTCCCGCATTCTTTCTTGCCGAAATGATCACTTCCTGCAATTGCTGCTCACTTTCTTTTAATGCGAAATCAATAGCCAGTGTTTGACCAGCCCGCACCTGCACCTTTTGCTCCTGTGTTTCCAGTCCCACAAAAGAAGTTGAAATGGTATAATTACCGGGCTTAATATTTTTTAATTCATAATAACCATTGCGGTCAGCCGCTGTGGCTTTTGCAGTGGGTTTCAGTAAAACGGTTACGGCTTCAGCCGGTTTGCCGTCGGAGGTGGTAACAGTTCCTTTTATAATAGCATTCTGGGAAAAAGCGATACCGGTCAATAACAGCAAAGCTGACAGGAAAAATAATTTCATAATCAATCTTGTTTTAAATTGACTGCAAAATTATTTTAACTAAGAGCCCTTTATTACGCAATCGGGAATTGTATTTACGAGATCGGGAAAGAATGGCTGTGATGGCTTTCTCCGGAAATTTCTACAAATGGCTTTAGCTTTCATGCCGGCTACTAAAAATTTCTTTTTCCCAACTCGTAATAGGCAATAGTGCCATCCAGTTTAACTGGACCATGGTCATCTGTAATATAAACTTTTGCAGATTGATAGAAGCTGCCATCTAATCTGGTTTCCATTTCAAATATTGTTGTGTTGAACGTTCCATACGGAACAGTTACGGGAACAGATTTTTCCTTTAAGGTTACAAGATTAACAACCTTTCGACCCGACGCTTCTTGAATGGTTTCTACAGTCCATTTGTCACCTATATTTCCGTTAAGGTCATATAATAATTGACTGTCATTAAATTTTTCCGAGCTGGCTTTATACATTTTCCCTCCACAAATTTCAAGATAGCCTTCAGGTTCAGAAAATCCCACATCTGACATTGACCGGACTTTATTCCGGGTAATTTTTTTTACAAATACACGGATAGAATCAACTCCAATAAGTTGCCTGTCATTTTTAAATGCCAGGCGAACACCGTCCTGGTACCAGGGACTGTTATTACAGCCGGTACTATCTTTTTTACAGGATGTTCCTAAAGATAAAATCATCAAACAACCTAATAAAATTCTAACCATTTAAATTTAATTTCATTTAAAAAGAGGAAATTTAAGATTTATTGTGGCAATACCTTCTTTTCTAACACATATGTATTGTCCTTAAAACGATTAAGGATAGGTTTAAATCTGTTTCATATGGATCATCAAATAGTATGAGTATGATTAAAAGATATATAAATCAGCAATATAGGCGTTATTGTAAAAAATTAATAAATAAACAATACATGTGCCGGGTATTAATCTTTATTGTTATTATCCTGACTCTTTCTTGCAACAAAAATGATAATAACACGGCTCACTCTGGCTTAGTAAAACAATTTCATAAAAGCATTGCCATAGGAGAAAACTACTATGAAAACCCGGATATACTTTATGCCTTTAAAGGAAGCGACCAGGAAATTAATGTTATCTATCCCGAATCTGATCAGCTAAAATGGGTACAGTTTAACAGCGATAGAGCTACCTTTAAAAAGGTTTTACAGCCTACTGGTGGCTTCCGAAATTTTTGGAGTAAAGGGTTTTCAAGAAAAGATAATGGTAATTTAACTATTGTCGGGACTTATTGGCAAACTGAAAATTCTTTAGGAAACATGTACGTGGCAACTGCGGACGAAAAGGGAAACCTGCTTGATACAAAAGTTATCTCCCTAAAATCTGGAGAAAATATACGTGGTGACAAAGTTTATCCTGCACGCGACGGAGGGTATTTTACAGTATCCACAGCCTATGGAGGTTTTGATATTGCAAGGCTGAATGAAATGGCAGAAGTTGAATGGAAAAAAACCGGCTTATACATAAATGGGGTGGCTAATGTGGAAGAAATCAGAAGTCTCGCTGAAGACAATAAGGGAAATATATTCATGGCAACCCTTATACATAACATTACAGGCGCCAGTCCGGGTACCCAAGAATGTATAATCAAGATGAAACCGGATGGAACCATCATCTGGATAAAATCATTAGAGATAAGAAATCTGGACGCTCATAATTCGGATTATGATATTAAATACCTGATAGTAGATGAACATGAAGAATTATTTGCATTTGAAGAGTTTCATTCTGTAAAAAGAATGATGGTAACAAAACTTGATTCCAACGGAAATGTTCTGGCAATGAAAAATTTTGATGACAATACAACAGGATTATATGATGTGCAATACAGAGATCAGTCCTTTTATCTTTTGGTTGGAGGCAATAATCCTGTAAAAACGATACAACTTAGGATGGATCAGAATCTTAACATAATCAAAAAGGGCGTTGTTTTGTCCGTTGGCGATCTTTCCGGCCTTCCCGGAAAATTTTTCAAATCTTCTACTGATCAATCCACTGATTATGTTATAGCAGGAAAAGATGAATGGGATAACAATGCATGGCAATATATAAGGCTGGATGAAAATTGGAAATATCCATGTTACAATTACACCGGGCAGGATATAAACTTTAAGAATCATACAGACTTCAGTGTTCAAAATTGGGATGTTACGCAGTTTGAAACTATTTCTTATTCTGCCGAAGATTTTGTTACCACAAATGCTGTTTTTGAATTAAAAGCTTTACCCACCAGTAATATGACAATGAGCGTGTTTTGTGAGCCGTAGTTTTCCAGGTCATAATGCAGTTACGCGTACTATGGAGTAGATGACTTATTGAAGAATTTTTACAGCGCAATATCGCATATCGTAATACGCGATCATTGGTAAACAGGGTTCCGAACTTTTCAAAAGTTCGACCCCGGATGCTTAAACCTTAACCGGTAGGCTGCCTTTCAGCGGTAAATAAACTATTAAGGCATTAAGATACATTGAAGCTTCAGAAAATTTAACGCTATTACCGTATCTTTCCTTTTTCAACTTTTGAGCCACATTATATTATGACAAAAGGAAGACTGGAAGCATTCAGCGATGGCGTGATCGCGATTATTATTACCATAATGGTACTGGAGATCAAAATACCGGAGGCTACGGGTTGGACTGATTTAGCCTCGCTATGGCCTAAATTTGTAAGCTATATCCTGAGTTTTATGTACGTCGGTATTTACTGGAACAATCACCATCACACTTTCCAGGCGGTGAAGAAAGGAGTTAACGGCAAATTGCTATGGGCCAACCTGAACCTTCTTTTCTGGTTATCACTCTTACCTTTTGCAACCGGCTGGATGGGAGAGCATGAATTTTCGAGAAATCCTATTATCTTTTACGGTTTTATACTGGTAATGTGCGCTGCATCCTATACTATTATGCTCAATGTGCTAAAAAAGCGGGAAGGGGAAGGATCGGTAATAGCAAAGGCAGTAGGCAGCGACAGAAAGGGAAAGTTATCGATTTTCATATATCTCCTGGGCATTGCCCTTGCATTTATACATTCTGTGCTGGGATTTTTGATGTATGCCGCAGTGGCGCTCATCTGGCTTATCCCCGACACCAGGATCGAGAAAATATATACAGGAGAGGATCAGTCTGAACAATAAAAAGTATGAAATAAAATAATTTCCCTATTTCGTATTTCATATATTATTATTTCTCCGCTTCAACTCCTATCTTTGCCGCAAATTTCAAAAGAGCAATGTCTTTAAAACGCATAAAACCCTTATTGGCAGTAGCTTTCAGCGTATATATATGTTTTTTTTGCAATTCGTCTTTTGCCCAGGAAACACCTCACCATGAGGCTGCTTCAACTGAGGCTCCCGACCATAAAAAAGAGGAGAAGTTTGATGTTGCTTCCACCATTCTTGAGCATATCAGGGATGACCATAACTGGCATCTTTGGGGGCATCATTCGGTACCTCTTCCTGTTATTTTAAAAACGGATAAAGGTTTTGAAGTTTTTTCAGGCGCCCAGCTGGTGGACGAGCATCATGAACCTGTTGTATATAATGGTAATTACCCCTACAAGTCTTTTGAAGGGAAGATCAAGATCGTAAATGAAGACGGTACGGTGAATGAAGAAGCTTCCAAAAAAGTGCTGGATGTTTCCATCACCAAGAATGTGGCCTCTCTGCTGTTCACTGTTTTGCTGCTGATTATAATATTTGTAAGCGTGGCAAATGCCTATAAGAAGCGGGGTGTAACTTCTGCTCCCAAAGGCTTTCAGTCCCTGATTGAGCCTATCATCATATTTGTAAGAGATGAAATAGCAAAGCCTTACTTAGGCGACAGGTATACGGCGTTCATGCCTTTTCTCCTGACTATCTTTTTCTTTATATGGATCAACAATCTCCTGGGTATGGTACCTTTCTTTCCCGGGGGAGCCAATGTAAGCGGTAATATTGCCTTTACCCTTACATTAGCACTGTTCACATTCATTATTACAACGGTGAATGGTAAAAAGCACTACTGGCAGCATATTTTCTGGATGCCCGGGCTGCCGGTACCTATGAAGATATTCCTGATCCCGATTGAAGTAATGGGTGTTTTTATTAAGCCCATATCATTGACCATCCGGTTGTTTGCAAACATGACGGCAGGACATATCCTGGTGCTGAGCCTTATAGCGCTGATCTTCATCCTGAATTCATTGGCAGCGTCGGCGCTGGCAGTGCCCTTTACTGTTTTCATCAGCATGATCGAGCTTTTGGTAGGGTTTATACAGGCATTCATTTTTGCAATGTTATCGGCGCTGTATTTTGGAATGGCTTTAGAGGAGCATCACGAAGAAGAACTGGTATTATAAATTTTTTTATTCACTTTTAAATATAAAACAAATGGTAGTAGGAAGTGTTGCTGCAATTGGTGCAGGTTTAGCGGCTATCGGTGCCGGTATCGGTATCGGACAGATCGGTAAAGGCGCCCTTGAAGGCATGGCACGTCAGCCCGAAGCAACCAATGACCTCCGCACAAACATGATCGTTGCTGCGGCGCTCGTGGAAGCGGTTGCACTGTTCGCTGTGGTGGTTTCGCTCCTGGGTAATAACCTTGGTGTGTAACGATCTTATAAGTTTGTACAGGCTTTGAGCACAGGGCAATACAGGCCTGTACTTTTTTAAAAGCATTATGCTCATTAACTTAATATAATTATTAAATATGCTACTGGAAATAAATCCTTTGGTGCTCCCCGATCCGGGGCTGATGATTTGGTCAGCCATTGCCTTTTTTATTCTGCTTTTCATATTGGGAAAATTTGCCTGGAAGCCTATCATGAAAGCCATTGCCGAGAGGGAAAAAGGCATTAATGATGCTATTGCCACTGCTGAGAAAGTAAAAGCAGAAATGGCCCAATTGCAGAGCGATAATGAAAAGCTGCTTGCACAGGCGCGGGAAGAAAGGGCTACCATCCTTAAAGAAGCGAAGGATATTAAAGACAAGATGATCAACGATGCAAAAGAGCAGGCAAAGACGGAGGCGGCAAAAATAATGGCTGAGACACAACAGGCTATTGAAAACCAGAAGATGGCTGCCGTTATTGATCTCAAAAACCAGGTAGGGAATCTTGTAGTTGAGGTTGCAGAAAAAGTATTGCGCCGTGAGCTGGCAAACAAGCCGGAGCAGGAAAATTATATCAAGCAACTGACCGACGAAATAAAACTGAACTAAACTTTGAGACCCGGTTGACCGATGTAGTTTTTAATACATCTTCAAATCTTAAATCTCAAATCTCAAATTAATATAATGCTTCAACCACGTTTAGCCGGAAGATATGCCAAAAGCCTGATTGACCTGGCAACTGAGCAAAACAGCCTGGATAAGGTATATGAAGACATGCTGTATCTTCAGTCGGTATGCAAACAAAGCAGGGATTTTGTTACGCTTATGCGCAGTCCTGTTATTGTTGCAGATAAAAAGAATGCTATTCTTGCCGCCATTACTTCCGGCAGGATCTCCGCGCTTACTGCAGCCTTTAATAAGCTGCTTGTGCAAAAAGGGCGTGAAAGCATATTGCCTGAAATCGTTTCAGCATATATTGATCAGTATAACAGTATCAGGGGAATTCATAAAGTTACCCTGACAACTGCCCAGCCTATAAGTGATACACTGAGAACAGCTATTGAGCAGAAAGTAAAGACAGATGCTGCCTTGCCTAAAATAGAGCTTGAAACGGTTGTAAAAGAAGCCCTAATTGGCGGATTTGTGCTGGAATTTGACAATAAGCTTGTGGATGCGAGCATTCTGAGAGATCTTAAAGATATTCAGAAGCAGTTCCGGAGCAATGTGTATATCAGGAATATCAGGTAAGAAAAGTTGTGCAAAATACATTTGATTAAAACAAAATAAACTAAGCTATATGGCAGAAATTAAGCCCGACGAAATAAGTGCGATACTGCGCCAGCAGTTGAGCAATTTTAATGCAGGCGCCGATCTGGAAGAAGTAGGAACTGTTCTCCAGGTAGGTGATGGTATTGCACGTATTTATGGTTTAAATAATGTGCGCGCCGGTGAGTTGGTTGAATTTGAAAATGGTGTAAAAGCTGTTGCTCTCAACCTTGAAGAGGATAATGTGGGTGTGGTATTGATGGGTGAATCAAACGAGATCAAAGAAGGCAATAGGGTAAAGAGAACCGGTAGCATTGCCTCGTTAAAAGTAGGTGATGGTTTGGTGGGTCGTGTTATAAATGTGCTGGGAGAGCCTATTGACGGGAAAGGTCCTATCGCCGGTGAACTGTATGAGATGCCGCTGGAGCGTAAAGCGCCCGGGGTTATCTATCGCGAGCCAGTAAAAGAACCGCTCCAGACCGGTATCAAAGCTGTTGATGCGATGATCCCTATCGGGCGCGGGCAACGCGAATTGATCATCGGCGACCGCCAGACAGGGAAGACTGCTATAGCCATTGATACTATAATCAATCAGCGTGAGTTTTACCAGGCTGGTAAACCGGTATATTGTATTTATGTGGCATGCGGGCAAAAAGCATCTACCATTGCCAGCGTAATGAAAACGCTTGAAGACAACGGTGCAATGGCTTATACCGTTATCGTTGCAGCGTCAGCTTCTGACCCTGCTCCCCAGCAGTTCTTCGCTCCTTATGCCGGAGCTGCCATTGGAGAATATTTCCGTGATACCGGACGTCCTGCGCTTATCGTATATGACGATCTGAGTAAGCAGGCTGTTGCCTATCGCGAAGTATCACTGCTGCTCCGCCGCCCTCCGGGACGTGAAGCCTATCCGGGGGATGTATTTTACCTGCACAGCCGCCTGCTGGAACGCGCTGCAAAAGTAATTGGCGACGACGCAGTAGCTAAAAACATGAACGACGTTCCTGACAGCATCAGGCATCTGGTAAAAGGTGGCGGATCGCTGACAGCGCTCCCTATTATTGAGACCCAGGCAGGTGATGTATCTGCATACATCCCTACGAATGTGATCTCTATCACCGACGGTCAGATATTCCTTGAATCCAACCTCTTTAACTCGGGTATACGCCCGGCTATCAACGTGGGGATTTCGGTTAGCCGTGTGGGTGGTAACGCGCAGATCAAATCCATGAAGAAAGTTGCCGGTACACTTAAGCTTGACCAGGCATTATACCGCGAGCTGGAAGCGTTTGCCAAGTTTGGCGGCGACCTTGATGCAGCAACCAAATCCGTAATTGATAAGGGTGCGCGCAACGTAGAAATATTGAAACAACCCCAATACACTCCTTTTGCAGTTGAAAAGCAGGTGGCTATTATTTACCTGGGAACACAGGGACTGCTTAAAGATGTGCCGGTGAACAAAGTGAAAGAGTTTGAAGATATCTTCCTGATAGAAATGGAGAACAAGCTCCCCGAAGTGCTTGCTGAATTTAAGCAGGGCAACCTCCCGGAAGACGGCATCAAAAAGATGACCGAACTTGCACAGGGGCTGATGGGCAGGTACAAATAAGTAATTGACATATATTAAATAGTTAGAGATCCCGGCTTGAAACGCCGGGATTTTTTATTAATACCCACGGTCTGCCTGATATAGAAAATACTTCAATTGGAATTGGAGCGTTATAATATATGAGTTGATAGGGGAATACTCTTATTTGGGTTAATGTATGATAATCCTTTAAAGATCGCTTACCGAAAAAAAACGCCGGATTATCGAATGCCCAAATAGTAATGGTTTACCTGTATTAGTTTTGAGGAATATCCATTGTAAAACACCCTAATTCCGGTTTTATGAAAATAAAATTCTACCCTCTGCAAAAAATATTGTTAAACATCCTGCTGCTGCTTGGGCTGGGCTTTGGCTGTACCGGTGGATATGCACAGCCCACTGCTGCCAAGCCGGCAACCTATTCGTTTCCGGTAGGCATCGGAAAACCTTGTAGCGGAGGCTCAAATTCTGTTCGTGTTTTCCAATATAATGGACTAACGAAAACATTGTCTGATTTTGAAAACTGCGTACCTACTTTATTGGGCCCCGGATTTAGTATTTCGTATGCAGGTATTTCGTATAATCCGGGTGACCATAAACTTTATTATTACCGGTATACAGGTGGTGACACTTATGTATGGCGCTGGCAACCCGGAAGCGGTTGTCCCCCGTCTACCGCAGTGTATCAAAAATATACCGGTATGGCCATTTTAGGTTTTGCTTTTGCTCCAGATGGACTCTGCTATCAACTTATATTTACCGGCTCCAGTCCCTATGGGTTGGCATTGCGTACTGTTGACTTTACCACCGGGACTTTTGGACCTCAGAAGAACATAGCACTGCCTTCCGGAACAACCATTACACAACAATCAGGCGACCTTACACTGATGCCAACAGGGCAAATGCTTATGGTTTGGGATAAGCATTATATGACGGTGAACTATGAAGATTATGCTACAGCTAATCCTCTTAAGGCTACCGTGATCGCAGATCTGTCAGGAAATCAGATCGTAGGCTTGAATTTTGCTGAAGGAAGGCTGATTGCAGCAGATAATAATAATAAGTATTGGGACCTGGATATTCTTACGGGTGCAAAAACTGCAGTTACTCAAAGTCCCTGTTATCAGAGTAATGACTTAACAGAAATCATTTCGGGTGTGGGCGTAGCCAAGAAACTTTCTTCTGCAACTCCTGCAGGTCCCGACAGTACGTATAATTTAAGCTATGATATTACAGTCAGGAATTATGGCGGATGGGACGTTGACAGTATCCAGGTGTACGAATTATTAAGAGGTACCGCTGCTACAGGTTCTCCTTTTACTATCCAGAATACTATCTCCAACCTTTCAGTTTCCTGGGTGGCTAATCCTGCAGGGCTCACATTAAATTCTGCATATAACGGACTTACCTCGGCTACCAGTAAATTGTTAGCTGACAATCAGAAACTACCTAATGATCCGACAAAAAACTATTTTATTATAAGAATCTCTTTTACGGTTAACAAGATTAAGGTAGGACAGGTATATAATAACAATGCGAGGGTAGAAGGAACAGGTTATTCGGGGGCAAAACTCATCGACATTTCAACAGACGGAGATGATCCGGATCTGAACCATAACGCGAAACCTGATGACCCGGGAGAAGACCACCCTACACCTTTTGTGGTACTGGTGGCTGCAGAAAGCCCTCCCTGCGAAGCGTTGAATAGTATCCTTTACCTCCAAAATTTTGGAGCTAGCTCAAGCTCAATGACCACTTCTATTCCGGCTGCCACTGGCTCTGCCGGCACCGCTTCTACCGGATATGCCGGTACCACGTCGGCGCCTGTTGATATTGAAAAATATACACTGGCAAAAAATGCCAATACAGGTTACCCGGCAAACTGGATAAGCCTTACGGATCATACCAATAATACCAACGGAAGAATGATGCTGGTGAACGGAGATGTGAAAGCAAGCAAAGTATATTATGATACTATCAATATAACCTGCGGTAACCTTAAATATTCTTTGTTTGCATTTGTGTCCAATATAAGTAACTCTTCCTATTCAGGTTTTTGCGATGCATTCGGAGGGATAGTACAGCCGAAATTGACATTTACTGTTCGTGATGCATCTAACGGTACTATCATTACTAATTTAACCACTCCGAATATCACGAGCTCAGCCTGGACGCAATACGGGATGAAATTTGTTATGCCGGCAGGAATTTCAAAGATTGCTATTGAAATTACCAACGCTGCAGCGGGTGGTTGCGGTAACGACCTTGCCATAGATGACATACAATTCGGATTATGTGATCCTACACCTACGGTAGCGGTAAATAATACTGCCGGATGTACCAATGGTACCACTACTTTCAGCGCTGCACTGAGTGATCCTACTGTGATCTCAGGTACATTGGAATATCAGTGGCAGATAAGCACTAATGGCTCAACCTGGGGTGATATTTCCGGCGCTAATAATGCTACCTATACCATCAATCCGCTTACTGCCGGCGACGTGAACAAATACTATAGAGTGATAGTAGCATCTGCCGGTAATCTGAATAATGTTAATTGCCGGTATATATCGCCCGGGTATTACCTGACAGCTAAAACGCCGTCTACAGCGCCTACATCTATTATACCATCACCTTCGGCTACCACCTGCCCGGGCAACTCTGTCCTGCTCACGCAGTCAGGCGGTTCCCTGGGAACGAATGCTGTGTACAAATGGTACAGGAACAGCTGCGGCGATACGCTGATCGGTACAGGAAATTCCATATCTGTCCTGCCTTCTGTTACTACTACTTATTATGTTCGGGCAGAAGGAGATTGTAATACAACAAGCTGCGCCCAGGTCACTATCAATGTTGTGCCGTGTGTGATACTGCCGGTTGATTTTCTGCAGTTCAATGCAGTGCAGCAGAATGACCTGGTAAACCTTAACTGGAAGGTGATTACTTCCGAACAGCTTAGTTACTTTGATGTAGAACGATCCACAGACGGTATCAGCTTCTCTGCCATAGGCAGGGTGGAGGCTGGTAACGCACCGGTGAACAGCGCTCCTGGATTTAACTATAAGGACGCATCAGCCGGGGAAGAAAACAGCAATGTGTTATATTATCGCATTACTGTTGTCAGCAAAGACGGAGGGCGCAAGTATAGCTCAATATTAGTGGTACGGCTGTCAGGTATTGCCAGCCAGAAAATAAAAGTCAGCCCAAATCCTGCAAGTTCTTCTGTATCACTTAGCTTCTATTCGGCACTCCGGGGAAGCATAGATCTGCAGTTGCTGGATATGACAGGTAAGGTAGTGCTGAGAGAGCTGCAGCGGATAGAAGCAGGTCAGAATATCATTACGCTTGATCAGCTGAGCCGCTTCAGTGAAGGTGTATATACGATATTAATCCGCTTTACAGACCGGTGGGAGCGTGAACGTATTGTCATCAAGAGATAAATGGTAGTGAGTGGTAAGTGATAAGTGGTAAGACTGTCAGACGTGAAAAGGCAAAAGTGAGATGTGAAAGTTTCACCTTTATCTTTTCACGTTTCACATTCATTCACCATCAGCATAGCAACGCTCCCTTATGGCTTACATCCCTGCCTGATAATAATTGCCGGATGTTCTCAAATGTGGTCAGTGCAATTTCATTAAGCGCTTCTGCAGTAAAAAACGCCTGGTGCGCAGTTACCAGCACATTTGGAAAGCTCATTAGCCGCTGTATGGTATCATCATCAATAATACTTTCTGACAGGTCTTTAAAAAATAATTTTTCCTCCTGCTCGTATACATCAATGCCCAGGTAGCCGATCTGGCCTGTTTTCAACGCTTCAATAGCATCTGCTGTGTGAATGAGCTTACCCCGGCTGGTATTGATGAGCATAACACCTTTCTTCATTTGCACTATAGTATCACGATTGATTAAATTATGTGTTTCCTCTGTCAGCGGGCAATGCAGGGAAATGATATCTGATTGTCTTAATACCTCTTCCCGCGGTTTATATACTACCCCGGTATCTTTAAGCTCCTGGTCTTCTGTAAGGTCGTGCCCCAGTACACGACATCCTACGCCCGTCATTATCCTGCAGAACGCTTTGCCGATATTCCCGGTACCTATAACGCCCACCGTTTTTCCATGGAGATTAAATCCTAATAATCCGTTCAGGGAAAAATTCTGCTCTCTTACCCGGTTATACGCTTTATGCGTTTTCCGGTTGAGCGTGAGGATCATGGCAAGCGCATGCTCTGCCACTGCTTCAGGGGAATATGCCGGCACCCTGCATACTTTAAGCCCATATCTTTGGGCCGCTTCCAGGTCTACATTATTAAAACCGGCGCACCTCAGGGCAATAACTTTTATTCCTTTTTCTGCAAGCACTCTTATTACTTCTGCATTTACTTTATCATTTACAAAAACACAAACTGCATCTGCAGCAGTAATGGCGTGCACAATATGCGGGCCAAGATGAGTATCGAAAAACTCCAGTTCGAATCCAAATTGCCCGTTATGCTTATTAAAAAAACTCCTGTCGTAAGGTTTGGCAGAAAAAAATATGATTTTCATATCGGCATCAAATTTATATTGGAATTTGGCAGTAATAAAACCTGTTTTTCCTTATTTTCGGGAAAACCCCCAAACCATGCTACTTGATATAAGCACCTGGTGGCAATCCATGCAGTTATTTGAAAAAATATTCTGGGTGATTGCGCTCCTGTTTTCTCTTTTGTTCCTGGTACAAACCATCCTCTCCTTTGCTGCAGGCGATAATGATACTGCTATGGGAGATGCTGACAGCTATATAGATCATGACGACGGGATCGGTTACCAGTTCTTCACCATAAAAAATATGATCGCTTTTTTTACCATGTTCGGTTGGAGTGGTATAGCCTGCATCCATGGTAACAGGAGCGTGGCGGCTACAATACTGTTTTCCCTGCTGTCGGGTATTATTGTGGTAACTGCCATGGTAATATTAATGCGCCTGATGGGCCGCCTCAAAGAAAGCGGTACGATGAATATAGGCAATGCGGTGGATCAAACGGCAACGGTTTATCTTATTATTCCGGCGGCAAGAAAAGGCATGGGTAAAGTGCATGTAAAGATCCAGGGCACGCTGCGGGAGCTCAATGCCATTACCGATCAGGCTACCGATATATCCAGCGGCAGCCTGGTGAAGATCACCGGAGTGGTAAATGAAAATATTTTATTAGTAACCTCAAATTTTGCTTAACCCCAAACTCTTTTTTATGGGCGAATACCTGATCATTATTATTGCAGTTGCAGTACTGTTCTTTTTTATTCTTATATTTTCCATGTTCCGCCGTTACAAGCGATGTCCTTCTGACAAGATACTTGTAGTATTTGGTAAAGTGGGCGCCAATGCGGAGGGAGCGCGTACCGCGAAGTGCATACATGGCGGTGCTGCTTTTATATGGCCCATCATACAGGATTATTCGTTCTTAGACCTCACACCGCTTTCCCTGGAGGTAAACCTCACCAGTGCGCTTAGCAAGCAAAATATCCGCGTAGACGTTCCTTCCCGTTTTACAGTAGGTATTTCCACCGAACCTTCCGTAATGCAGAATGCTGCGGAACGCCTGCTGGCTATGCAGCGCCAGGCTATTCATGATCTTGCAAAAGATATCATTCTCGGGCAGATGCGTTTGGTGGTTGCGATGATGGATATCGAAGAGATCAACAATAACCGTGATAAGTTCCTGGCAAATATTGCCTCAAATGTAGAAGCCGAGCTGAACAAGATAGGTTTAAAGATGATCAATGTGAATGTTACGGATATTAAAGACGAAAGCGGTTATATAGATGCACTGGGAAAAGAAGCCGCTGCCAAGGCTATTAATGAAGCTAAAATACGTGTGGCAGAACAGGAACGCACCGGAGACATCGGCAAAACAACTGCGGAAAAAGAACGCGATATTAAAGTGGCGGAAACTCAGAGAGACCGCGACATCAACGTGGCCAACGCCCTTAAAGAAAAGGAGATACAGATCGCGGGCGCCAACCGCGATGAAAATATTGGTAAAGCAGAGGCCGAAAGAGATACAAGGGTGAAAACAGCAGAAGCAAATGCTATTGCCGTCCAGGGTGAAAACCAGTCGAAGATACAGATCGCCAACTCCGAATCCGAGCGGCGGGAAAGAGAAGCGGAAGCATTGAAAAAAGCGATAGCAGCCGAAAAAGTACAATCCGCCAAAGCTTTGGAAGAAGCCTATATGGCGGAACAGAAAGCGGAGAATGCACGCGCGGAAAGAGACCGCGCTTCGCAGAACGCTACAATTGTAGTAGCTGCGGATATCCAAAAACAGAAACTGATCATTGAAGCACAGGCTGCAGCGGAACAGGTACGTGAAAAAGCAAAGGGGGAAGCGGATGCTATCTATGCAAAGCTTGAGGCGGAAGCAAGAGGTATGTATGAAATACTGACCAAGCAGGCGGAAGGTCTCGACAGGATCGTGAAGGCTGCCGGCAATGATCCCAAGGATGCTGTATTGCTGCTTGTTGCCGATAAGCTGCCGGAGCTGGTAAAGCTGCAGACAGAAGCCATCAAAAATATTAAGATTGATAAGATAACCGTATGGGATGGCGGGCAGGATGCCGATGGTAAAAACTCAACCGCAGGATTTGTTTCGGGACTGTACAGATCAGTGCCGCCGCTCAAAGATCTTTTTGATATGGCAGGGATGGATCTGCCAACTTATCTGGCAGGAAAAAAACAGGGTGGAGGGGATACGGTAGTGGATGCCGTTGCAGAGGAAGTGAAATAAAATAAAGCGTAGGATGCAACCCCTTTTTGATAAGTTATTTTGCAGCATTATTGTTGCTTTTTAGCCCATTGAAATTTTATGCCGCCTATGAACCAACTGCCGGGCATAACAGCGCCCAACAGGTCGCTATATTTCCTGTTGAATACATTGTCAAGCTCTGCAAAAACGGAGAGAGAACGTTGTAGAAAACTATACTCCGCTTTTGCATTCATAACAAAATAGTCTGGTGTGATCGCGGCGTTTATCGAAGAAGCCGTCTGTGTTTTTCTTCTTTTATACAACCCGTTTATGCTAAAGGAAATATCTTTATATTGGTATATCAGTGAAAAGTTGGTCAGGAACCTGGCATGTGATGAAATATAAAATGAAGGAATGCTGTCGCTGCTCTTACTGTCAAGCCATAGTAAGCCGAGACTTCCGGACAGGCGATGCAGCTCAGTGAAGTGATGCGTATACTGAGCATCGGTTTCGAACCCCGTAGTATTTACCGATGCAATGTTTTTTGCCAAAGCATAAGTGCCCGTAGGAATAAGATTTTCTTTTCTCGGCATTTCATCATAAGGTGTGGTGCTGTAATCTATTAACCTTTGATGGAACCGTTGAAAAAATGTTGCGGACAATTTCAGGTAAGTTTTTACAAACAGATCAGCCCCTGCTTCGTAGCTTACAGATCGTTCTGCTTTCAGGTCAGGATTCCCAATAGAGCCTGATTTCACCAGCGATTTATTGTAATTATTATATCGTTCTGTAAAATCTGCATCTCTTATCGTCTTGCCTACGCTGCCTCTTAATTGTATTCCTTTGTTTTTGTAAGAAATATCCAGTTGCGGTACTAGTTCGGAAGAGATATTTTTGAACGTCACCCATTGTAAAGACGGATGAACATACAAATTACGGGCGGGCTGAGAGGATAAAGAAATGAATGGCGAAGCGAGGAAAAGATCATGATCTCCCCTGTCGTTGGAGCGGATGATTTTTTGCTGGTAATTAAATCCTGCTATAAGCGTGGTCTTTGCATTGATCTCATTCTCGTATTGCAGGAGTCCCTGGAAAAGTTTTGATATGTTGGCGTTAGCAGCAGATGCCGGCGCAAACTGATAGTTATCATTCACACGTTTAAAGCCGGCATCAAGTTTTAGTTTTTGCTTTTGTGTATGGAACCCAAGGCTGAGCTGCTGCCAGTGGGAAGATACTTTTTCGTTTGCCGTATCAAAGGAATAGGTAGTATAAAAATTCTGCGCCGCAAAGTCGCGGTTATCATAAGCATAGCGGTAAGCGATATCCCATTTCGGGCTGAAGTAATATTTTGCCGACACTGAAGCGGTGGTGTTATGAAAATATCCTTTGATGCCACGCTGCTGCACGCCACCGGCATTGTTAGTGATCACGCCGCCGCTTACGCTAAAATTTTTCTTGCTGTAAAACATGCCTGCATCCGCATTCATATATCCATATTGCCCGGCCGAAATACCGGCAGATGCCGTGGCAATATCCTGATCCTGCTTTGCCGTAAATGTCTTCGTGAACACATAGATCACACCGCCGACAGCATCGGCGCCATACAGGGCGGACGAAGCTCCTTTCAGGATCTCTATCCTGTCTATTTCTGCCGGAGCGATAGGAATATAGCTGTTGAAATGTCCTGTATTTGGGTCATTCAGGCGCATGCCATCCAGTATCACCAGTACCTGCTGGTAAGTGCCGCCTCTCAGCACAATATCGCTTTGCGAGCCCATGGGGCCGCGTGCCTGGATCTCTACGCCGGGCACATAGCGCAATAGTTCATCCAGCGAATGAACGGGTAGATTCTTAAAATTTTCTCCTTTGATGATGGTGATATTACGGCCGGTTTCGGAGGACCGTTTCTGGCTTAGTGTAGCCGTTACCGTTATTGGATCCAGCTCAATTTCCTGGGACTGTGCAAAATAGCATGTGAAAATCAGCAGCGCCGGCAAAATTTGTTTCATGCAGAAAGTTTAGTGGCGGCAAATGTAGGAAACTTGGGATAAAGAGAAAGGGGTGAACCACAAAGACACGGAAGCACGAAGTTTCACGGAGGATTTATCGTTTCACATTTATCGTTTGTCGTCTGCCGTTTGTCTCTGTCTTTATCCCCTCCCCGTAATTTTATACGCCATCACCCCCACTATTTCCCGAAGAAAAAAGCTCCAGGTTTTAATAGTTCCCCCGGATGGAATGAAATAGTCGGCAAAAGCATATTTTTCCATCGGTGTTACCTGGAAAGCGCAGGGGAAAGCCTGTATTTGCAGCCCGGCTTTCTCAAATGTTCTTTGCGCTCTCGGCATGTGGAGGGCGGAGGTTATCAGCAAATAAGGCGGGGAGAAGTGCATCGAATCAATGATAGCTTTGGCATTGGCAGCATTTTCTGCGGTATTGCGGGAGCTCCTGTCTGCAAAGACATCGGCAGCCGGTATCCCCAGGTTGATCAGTTGCTGCCGCGCAAAATCCGCTTCCCTGAAATCATTTTTATCAAGGATCGAGGCATCGCCTGCGGCAATAATAATTTTTTTAATATGCCCGGTCTTGTATAGTTCGGCAGCCTGGATGAACCTGTCAGCATGATCGCTGTAATAAGTTTGATGGTCTCTTTTGTTCATGCCTGCAAAACCACCTAAAAGTATTCCGGCACTGAATGTTTCATTCTTTCGTAATTCATACCTTTCAGGCTGGTAGGCCATAATAAGCTTATTGAGAATAAAGCTGTTGCTGAAAAACAGGAGCATGATGATCCCGGTTGTATAGCATCTTTTTTTTCTCCTTTCATTTTTGGTACATACGCCCCGTATAAGAACAATAACGATCCATAGCAGTGGGTTTAAAAAGATTGATATGATCTTAGACAGGATAAGCATAGGGTGCCAAGATAAGGAAATCAATCCAGAGAGGAATGTCCATTGTATTTGCAGATATCATGTAATGGTGTGAACGATAAACGATAGACGACAAACGTCAAATGACAAATCCTTCATCCGGCAAAAGAAGGAGAGGGCGCCGGCGACCTGCTGTCTTTGGAATAAATATAAAATCCTTCACCTGTTTTAGCGCCCAGTTTCCCGGCGGCTACCATATTTACCAGTAAGGGGCAGGGTGCATACTTAGGGTTCCCAAAACCTTCGTGCAATACACGCAATATGCTCAGGCAGACATCCAATCCTATGAAATCTGCCAGTTGCAATGGTCCCATAGGATGTGCCATTCCCAGCTTCATTACGGTATCTATTCCGGTTACGCCCGCCACGCCTTCATAAAGGCTGTATATCGCTTCATTCAGCATAGGCATTAATATCCTGTTGGCTATAAAGCCGGGATAATCGTTTACAATACAGGGCGTTTTGTCCAGCGCTTCGCTCAGCTTTACTATTTGTTCAGTAACTTCTTTTTCAGTGGAGTAGCCGTTGATGATCTCCACAAGCCTCATTACCGGTACCGGGTTCATGAAATGCATACCGATGACCTTCCCCGGTCGCCGGGTGGCAGATGCTATGGCCGTAATGGAAATAGAGGAAGTATTGGTAGCCAGTATAGCTGTGGAAGGGGCAGCATCGTCAAGCTGCCTGAAAATATCCAGTTTGACGGCTTTATTTTCTGTGGCGGCTTCTATAACAAGATCGGCATTTTGAACAGCTTCCGGCAGATTGGTAGAGGTAGAGAGCTGCCTGAAGAGCTGTGCTTTTATTTCGGGCGTGATGGTTCCTTTATTCAATTGCCTGTCAGCATTTTTTTCAATAGTTTGGAGCGCCCTTGCTAGTGAAGCAGCATTGATATCGACAAGCGTTACGGTAAAACCGTGTTGTGCAAATACATGCGCAATGCCATTGCCCATGGTGCCTGCTCCTATCACTGTAACGCTCCTGATTGTATGCATAGCTGATTGATGATTTAGTGAATGGTGAATAGTGAATAGTGAATGCATTCACCATTGCCCATTCACTATTCACCAACGCTAATAATCTTTCTTTTTAAAATCCCCGCGCTTCCATGCTTTTATGAACTCGCTCCACGCAAAGGGATTGAATATATTCATAGGCGGAGCCTGTCCCTGGTAGTAGTAGCTCTGTGCGCTTTTTGTTAAGGCATAATTGGTGGCTTCACCGCCGTCTCTTGGCAGCATACGCATGAGCGCCTTTCGTTTGGCTTCACTGGTATTTTGACGGGCAATCTCAATACCGTCGTCCGGCACATCATTATTTACAAAGTCCCGCTCAAACTGCTCCCTGGTGGGTCTGGCCTTAATGATGGCTGTAGGAAGATATACCGTATCTTCTGCCATCAGCTTTACCATGTTATATTGATTACCGGGTATATCAACCGGGATCCTGTCGGTCTCCGTTCTGTACGACACATGCGAAAAACGTACTTTATCTCCTTTGAGCACCACTATAGAAAATACGCCCTGCTCATTGGTAATAGTGCCCCGGTTCTGACCTTCTACCATCACTGTTACCCCGGGTATACCTTTCAGGCTGTCGTGTGTCATTACAATCCCATACAATTGAACTACGGAATCTTTCAGTGATTCGAACTGCGCTTTAGCGGCAAAAGGACAAACAAGCAATAAAAAAAAAGTATATCGTAGAAAATATTTCATCAGCCGCGTAATATAGTTAATAGGTGCAATAATAACTGAACTTAGGAAAAAAACAAAGTAAGCATTTATGGGGTTAACTTTGCGGGAGAGTTAATCTTTTTAACAAAAAGTTCGATAGATGACAGAAAGTGATATTTTAAAAGCATTGAGCAATGTGATTGAGCCGGATCTTGGTAAAGATCTCGTAACCCTTAATATGGTGAAAGACATTGTGATTGAAGGAGATAAGGTGTCGTTTACCGTGGTGCTTACTACTCCCGCCTGCCCGCTGAAAGATATGATCGGGAATGCCTGCCTGAATGCGGTACACCTGATGGTGAATAAAAATGCCGATGTACATATAAAATTTACGGCTAATACCAATAGCAACAGGAGAGACAAGAGCACTGTATTACCGGGAGTGAAAAATATTATTGCGGTAGTAAGCGGTAAGGGAGGTGTAGGGAAATCTACAGTAGCGGCTAATCTTGCGCTTGCTCTGGCTGAAGGCGGGGCATCCGTGGGACTGATGGATGCAGATATTTACGGGCCGAGCGTGCCTATTATGTTTGGCGTAAGGGGAGAGCGTCCTTTGATGAAACCTAACGGGGATAAAGGAATAATCATTCCACTCGAAAAATTTGGGATAAAGCTGATGAGCATAGGCTTGCTGGTAGATGAAAAACAGGCTGTTGTGTGGCGCGGACCCATGGCAAGCAGCGCTATACGGCAGTTTATCACCGACGTAGAGTGGGGAGAGCTGGATTACCTGGTCATTGACATGCCGCCCGGTACGGGAGATATTCACCTGACGCTTGTACAGACAGTGCCGGTTACCGGGGTAGTAGTAGTTACAACACCTCAGCCGGTAGCGCTGGCTGATGCTAAAAAAGCCATTGCCATGTTTGGCCAGGCACAAATTAAAGTACCTGTAATAGGCATTGTGGAAAACATGAGTTGGTTTACCCCCGCTGAGCTGCCTGAGAACAGGTATTATATTTTCGGGAAAGAAGGCGGGAAAAAGATGGCCGAAGAATTTGATATACCTCTGTTAGGACAAATACCACTGGTGCAGAGCATCAGGGAGGGTGGCGATACAGGAATACCCATTATGTTGAGTGATGATGCCATTACCCAAAAAGCATTCTGGCATGTTGCGGGAAATGCAGCAAGGAGTATTGCCATGCGTAACGCTAATATGGATACTACTAAAATTGTGGAAGTGGTAGTGTGAGCTGTGGGCTATGAGCTTTGAGCTGTCAGCAGAGCTATGAGCCGGTCACAGCCCATAGCCCACAGCCGATACCCGATAATTTATATCTTCGCGGCATGCACAGAAAACGACTTACTGAAGCTATTAAAGAAAAAGGTTCTTATTTATGCGTAGGCCTGGATAGCGATATCACTAAGATCCCCGCACACCTGCTTTCCCAATCTGATCCGGTATTTGCTTTCAATAAGGCAATAATAGACGCTACCCTGGAGCATTGTGTATCTTATAAGATCAATACCGCTTTTTATGAAAGCCGGGGCATAAAAGGTTGGGAGTCTCTTGAAAAAACGGTTAATTATATCCCTTCTACTCATTTCAAAATTGCAGATGCCAAGAGAGGCGATATCGGGAATACCTCCTCGCAATATGCCAAAGCATTTTTCGAAGTGCTCTCCTTTGATGCGGTAACCGTTGCGCCCTATATGGGAGCAGACAGTGTGCAACCCTTCCTGGAATACAGTAACAAATGGACGATCGTGTTGGGGCTTACCTCCAATAAAGGAGCAGCAGATTTTGAGCTGCAGGAAGCAGGTGGCGAAAAGCTTTATGAAAAGGTATTGCGCACGGTGAGTGCGTGGGGTGATCCCGGTAACCTGATGTTTGTAGTGGGCGCTACACAGGCAGAGGAATTTGTTAATATACGCCGGCTGTTACCGGAGCATTTCTTTCTTGTACCGGGAGTAGGCTTCCAGGGAGGCAGCCTTAAAGAAATTTCAGAAAAAGCGATGAACAAAGATTGCGGGATACTGGTAAATGTATCCCGTGCAATAATCTTTGCGGGAGAAGGTGAAAATTTTGCTGAAGAAGCAAAAGCAATAGCTGCACAGTATCACGAAGAAATGCGGGAATATCTGAAGTAAGCCGGGCGATTTGTAAAACACGGACAATAGCAGGAATGGATGTTTTCAATTGGGTGTTTACAATGTTTATGCTCGAGACGTACTTTCTTCTTATTTCCGCAGGGATGCCACGATTTGTGTGACAGTAGAAATAGTATAAGCTATCTCTTCTTCGGTGGTGAACCTCCCCAATCCAAAACGGATGGAATTTCTGGCGAGCGTATCACGAACATCCATAGCTTTTAATACATGAGAAGCTTCAGGGTTGGCTGAAGTACACGCTGAGCCGGAAGATACTGCTATGGTTTTGCTGATCTCTGTCAGTAGCCTGTTGCTCTTAATGCCACTGAAGGAAAGATTGGTAACATTCGGAAGCCGCAGAACATTTCCGCCATTAATATTTACTTCTTCTATTGCAGTGAGACCGGCTTCCAGTTTATTCCTTAACATACTTAAGCGGATGGTTTCTTCATCCATCCGCTGCTCACATAAAGCGCAGGCTTTGCCCAGGGCAACAATTCCCGGTACATTGAGCGTACCGCTGCGCATTCCCTTTTCGTGGCCGCCGCCATCTATTTGAGCCGTAAGCCTGACACGCGGATCCTTTCTCCTTACATATAAAGCGCCTGCTCCTTTGGGTCCATAGATCTTATGTGCCGAAAGACACAGCAGGTCAATACCGTTTTTTTCAACGTTCATCGGGATCTTTCCCACAGCCTGGGTAGCATCGGAAAAAAACAAGACAGCTTTTTCTTTGGCTATCCTGCCAATGGTCTCAACAGGTTGTATTACCCCGGTTTCGTTATTGGCAAACATGACAGCGATGAGTATGGTATCTTTTTGAATGGATTGCTCCAGCGCGTTGAGGTCTATGATACCATGCCTGTCTACCGGCAGGTAAGTAACAGATGCTCCGGATCTTTCCAGGTGCCTGCAGGTATCCAGTACGGCTTTATGCTCGGTAACGCAGGTAATAATATGTTTTCCTTTGCTGCTGTAGGTTTCGTATACGCCTTTGATAGCCAGGTTCACCGCTTCCGTAGCGCCGGAAGTGAAAATGACCTCCTCTGCAGTTGCTCCCAGCAGCGAAGCAATCTGTTCTCTTGCTATGATTACTGCTTCTTCGGCTATCCATCCGAAGCTATGATTGCGGCTGGCTGCATTTCCGAAGTGCTGGGTAAAATAGGGCAACATTGCCTGCAACACCCCAGGATCAACGGGCGTGGTAGCATTGTTGTCTAAATATATGGGCAGTTGTAACTTTTGCTGCATAATGCTGCAAGTTACAACACTATTTTACAGGGATCGTGGATGTGTCTTTAGGTGGGTTCCTGCCAATAAAAGGATACTGTTCCAGCGTCATTATCTGTCCGCTGATGGGACCGCACTCATCAGAGAGCCAGTATATAGCAGCAGCAGCGATTTCTTTTGGCCATATAATTCTTCCCGCAGGAGCATATACATTGGGCAGGTCTTTATACCAGTCGTCTGCAAGTCCGTGTTCCCGTTTACGGATGGTCTCATTTTCGGTAAGCACCCATCCGGGGTTGATCTGGTTGACCCTAACCCCGTGTTCCCGGAATAATGTATCCCCGAGGTTTTGGGTCATTGTCATTAAGCCGCCTTTGGAAACGCTGTAAGCAAATAAATTGGGCTCGCCGCTGAAGGCATTCACCGACCCGATATTCAATACACAACCTCTTTGTTTACCCAGGTGAGGGAGTGCTGCTTTGATCAGCGCAAAAGGAGCAATAGTATTGATCTCTAAAACTTTTCTGAGCAGGGGCAGGTCTGTAGTATGAAGATTGGAGGAAGCCACTACAGCCGCATTATTTACTATGGCGTCCAGTTTGCCAAAGGTTTTCACTGCAAGATCAACCAGCCGTTGCGGCGCGCCTTCATCTGTTATATCTTCTATGTGCAGTACGGCATTTTCCTTTCCCAGGGCTGCCACTACTTCTTCACCCCATTCTTTTTCCAATCCGTGCACTACTACTTTTGCGCCTTCTTCCACACAGCGCATGGCAATAGCTTTACCGATCCCTGTGCAACTTCCTGTTATTATAATGACTTTGTTTTGTAAGCGCATTACTAATTTTAAATTTGAGATTTCAAATTTGAAATTTTTATACCGGTTTCAACACACTCTTCACCACTTCTCCCTTGTGCATTTTTTCGAAGGCCTCGTGCCAATCGGTTACGGACCATACACCGCCGATAATAGGTCTTACATCCAGCTGACCACTTGCCAGCAATGCGATCACCCGTTCCCATATTGGCCAGTTGTGGCTGAAGCTTCCCTGCAGGGTTACGTTTTTCTGTACCAGCGGATCAAGCGAGAAATTTAAAGGCTGAGGTCCCCAGCCGACTTTTGAAATTGTTCCTTTAGGGCGAACCAACTGTAACGCCATCTTTAAAGTTATACTTGCGCCGGCAGCGTCAATCACGCAATCCGCGCCCATGCCATCGCGCTGGGTTGCCCAGGGCATCGCATCACCAATAACGGCTTCACAACCATATTGCTGTGCTATTTCAAGACGATGACGATCTGCTTCTAATCCGACTACCGCTACCTCTGCACCGCAAAGTCTTGCCATTGCTGCACACAAAATACCAATAGTACCCGGGCCCATTACAATCACCCGGTCGCCTGGTTTTAATCTTGCGTTCTCCACTACGGCGTTAAATGCCACACAACATGGTTCTGTCAGGCAGGCCTGTTCAAAAGCCAGTTGGTCGGGCACTCTATGCAAACAGCGTGCAGGCACGCGAACGTATTTTGTCATTGCGCCGTTTACACCATACCCAAATCCTTTACGTCCCGGATCAAGATTGTACAAACCACTTCTTGTCATCGGGCTGTCGGGATTGATCACCGCTGCTGTTTCACTAACTACTCTGTCGCCCTCTTTCCAGCCCGTAACACGGCTGCCTAAGGCAACAATATGTCCGCCAAATTCATGACCTAATACTACCGGGTAATTTACCGGCCAGCTATGGTCTGCCGTCCATTGATGCAGATCGCTGCCGCAAACGCCTACATTGGCAACTTCCAGCAACACATCTTCATCGCCTATTTCCGGTTTCTCTATTTCTCTTATTTCTACAGATCCTTTTTCAGGAGCATAATTTACAACCGCTGCAGATTTCATGTTAATATTTAATATTTGAGATTTGGGATTTGAAATACTGAAGTTTAATCAGGTTGACCAAATTAAAACATTTCAAATTTCAGATTTTAAATTTCATATTCATGTATTTTTTGGCAGATTAGCCTGAGTGAGCTTTCGAGGTCTCCGTCGGCGGTCTTAAAAGCATCCGCATCAATGGTGAGCGGGGCGCCTAAAACTACCAGAGGTGCGCCATATTCGGGGCAGCGGATAGCCTGCTCCAGCGTTAAGCCTCCCACTGCCTGTACAGGGATCTTTACTGCCTGCACTACTTCCTTCAACTGGTCGAGCGGGCTGGGCATCCTTTCCCCACGCGCTGCAATACCCCGGCGCTCATCATACCCGATATGATGGATCACATAATCACAGCCAAGGTCTTCCAGCCATTTTGCTGCAGCTACCATATCGGGGCATCCCAGGTTATCTCCCATTACTTTAGCGCCAAAATCCTGTCCTGCTTGTACCACGCATTTGATGGTTTCTTCGTGAGCCCTTGCCATTACTACTACATGTGTCGCTCCCGCTTTAGCCATCATTTCGGCTTCCAGGTAGCCGCCGTCCATGGTCTTCAGATCTGCAACTATAGGCACTCCCGGAAAAGCCTCTCTTAGTTTTTTTACTCCGTGCAGCCCTTCTGCAAGGATCAGGGGGGTACCGGCTTCAAGCCAGTCAACACCTGCACGCATGGCAAGTGCTGCCGTTTCAAGCGCCTCGTCTATATTAGTAAGGTCAAGAGATATCTGTACAATTGGTTTCATATCGTCATTTTTGGTGATGCAGCCGGTTGCTGCGTTAATTTTTTTACTAAAGAGTTGAAATTACTGCTGTTAATACTCAAAAAAGCGTCTGCAGCAGCATAAATTATTTATCTCCACACATCTGTTTTCTCCGCTTTAAACATACGGTATACCAGCACGGTGCTGACCATCATCATAATCGCTCCGAGCAGAAAAGGTGCTCCCGGAAAATATACCGGCGCTGTTTTGCCGGTAAAATAAGCAAAAAGATTTGTCATCAGCGGCGGTCCGATAATAGTAGTGGCGCTCATCATGCTGGTAAGAGCGCCCTGTAACTCACCCTGTTCGTTGGAAGGGACATGGTTGGAAATAACTGCCTGTAGGGCCGGGCCACCAATGCCGCCAAGGCAATAAGGGATAAGAAATACAAGCATCATCCAGCTTTGCGAGGCAAAAGCAAACAACAGCAAGCCTATGGCATATAATGCGAGCCCTACATAGATGCTCTTCTCATTGCCCAGCCGGGGATTTACTATTCTTATCAGTCCACCCTGCACCAATCCTACCAGTAAACCTACGATCCCTAATGAAATGCCAACCATTTTTTCGTCCCACCCGAATTTTTCCATATTGAAAAAAGCCCATGTACTTTGTACGGAATGTACTGCAATATATACCAGCATCAGTGAAATGATCAACCCGCTTAGCGCAGGATATTTGCGCAGGTGCAGTAAGGAGCCGACAGGATTAGCCCTTTTCCAGGAAAAACTACGTCTTTGTTCTTTGCCCAGTGATTCAGGCAAAACAAAATAGCCATACAGCCAGTTGAGCAGCGTGAGTATGGCGGCTGCCATGAAGGGCACGCGGGGGCCTACGCTGCCCAGGAGCCCGCCAATTACAGGTCCGATAATAAAGCCAAGCCCGAAAGCGGCCCCGATCATGCCGAAGTTTTTGGCGCGGTCTTCATGAGAGCTGATATCAGCTATATAAGCTGCTGCAGTAGTGAAGCTGGCGCCGGTAATGCCTGCGATGATCCTCCCGATAAAAAGCCAGGAGATATTGGGAGCTACTGTCAACAGCAGATAATCAAGCCCGAACCCGAATAAGGAGAATAGCAGAACAGGACGTCTTCCATACCGGTCGCTGAGGTTGCCTAATACAGGAGCGCACAGGAACTGCATAATGGCAAATGCAAAAGTGAGCCATCCGCCCCAGCGCGAAGCATCACTGAGGTTGCCATGTATCAATTGCTCTATAAGCTTAGGCATGACGGGTATAATGATGCCGAAGCCAATGGTATCAACCAGTAATGTGATGAAAATAAAGCCCAGCGCAGCTTTTTTGGATGAAGGCATGGAAGATTTGAAATTTGAGATTTGAAAGCCGGCAAAAATACGGTATAGCTTAACCGGTTATGCTATCGTTGATAATTTTTTTGTTGCTTACCATTCCCCAAGCGTCTGTACACCGTTGGCATATTTTGCTTCGTGGTCCAGCAACCATTTTTTTCTCCATAAATCGCCGCCATAGCCCACAAGGCTGCCATTTGCCCCAATTATACGATGACAGGGCACTACAATACACAGCTGATTTTTTCCATTGGTAGTACCCACCGCTCTTATTGCCTTTACATCTCCGGTTCGTTTTGACAGTTCGAGATAGGATATGGTTTTACCATAAGGAATATCTAAAAGCGCATTCCAGACTTTCAACTGGAAAGTTGTTCCATCCTGCCTGAATGGAAAATCGAATACTCTTCTTTTTCCTTCAAAATATTCATTCAATTGTTGTATGCAACGTTCTGCGGTCACATTTTTTTCGGGATTGGATACCAATGATGATTCATCCAGTTTCGGTCCCTTCCATGTATTTACAAATAATATGGCATTTACCGCTTCTTCATCAACCCTTATTTCTAACAGGCCAATGGGAGAGGAGTAATAGGTTGTATATATACTTTTTACTAACACAATAACATTCTCGAAATGGTAAATGTAGTGGTTTATAACTATTTGATTGAGGCTGGTTGATAACTTTTTGTAAGAGTTTCCCGTAACTTAACGCTGTAAATAACGAATAGCATTTAAGACGAGATATACTATACTATGCCATATCGCTATAAGGTTATAATTCTGCTCTGCTCTTTAACCACACTTACTTATCTTGATCGTATCTGTATTTCTCTGGTTGGTGTAAGGCTTAAGACCGACCTGCAGCTCAATAATGAACAATTCGGCTGGGTACTTGCTGTTTTTACTTTAGCCTATGCATTGTTTGAAATTCCATCGGGAATGCTGGGCGACCGCATAGGGCCGCGTGTTGTATTTATCCGCATTGTTTTATTCTGGTCGCTGTGCACGGCACTAACGGGAATGGCTAATGGCCTGATGCTGTTGCTGGTGATCCGCTTTCTTTTCGGAATGGGAGAATCCGGAACTTATCCCAATGCATTATTAGTGGTATCAAGATGGTTTCCTGTCCGGGAAACAGGCCGGTCGCTTACCTGGGTGGGTATTGGTTCGCAGATAGGGTCGGCTATTGCACCGCTCATTATTGTTCCGCTGGCAATGCATTATGGCTGGCGCATGCCATTTTTTGTGAATGCTTTCATAGGAGTGATATGGGTATTGATTTGTTATAAATGGTTTCGTGATTTTCCTGAGCAGATGAAGAATATTTCACCCGAAGAATTACAGTTGATTAAAAATAATCGCCGTTTTTCGTCGGAACAGCATCTTGTTTCATGGAAGATTATTTTTCGAAACCGCACGTTATGGGCTCTGATGCTGATGTACTTCTGCTGCCAGTGGAGCAATTATTTTTTTGTAGCGTGGATGCCGCTTTACCTGCAGGAAGGAAGACATTTTTCGGAGAATGATATGAAAACAATAACGTTCATCTTATTCACCATCGGTATAAGCGGTTTTCTCATTGGTGGATTTGTTGGCGACTGGCTGCCAAAGAGAAAAGGATTAAAATTCGGCCGCCGCTTTGTTGGACTAACAGGTTTATGCTGTTGTGGATTGTTGATTTTCATAGCGGCCGTCGTTCCGCAAAATATGGCTTCTGTAATATGCCTCATAGCTGCTAACGGCTGTTTTGCTTTTGGGGTGATGGTGTCGTATGCTGTATGCGCAGATATCGGGAGAAATAATACAGGCACTGTTACCGGCGCTATGAATTTTTTCGGGCAGATGGGCGCTTTTATCATGTCGCTTTTGTTTGGTAAAATAGCCGATGCCACTAACAATTTTGATCAACCGTTGTTTTTAGTAGGCGCGGTAATGATAGCAGGTGGCTTATTGTGGCTGGTGATTGATCCTACGAAGCAATTAAAAGGGGAGTGATACTTTTTAACCGATACGGCTGCCGTTGATAACTTTTTGCCCCGGCTGCAGCAATACTACATTACTGTCTTCGGTGTATACGCCCAGTACAAGGCATTCGCTGAAAAAATTGGCTATTTGTTTTACGGGAAAATTCACTACGGCTACCACCTGCCTGCCGGCAAGCTCTTCCGGAGTGTACAAAGCAGTGATCTGTGCCGAAGATCTTTTTATGCCAAGGTCGCCAAAATCTATAGTAAGCTGGTATGCGGGCTTCTTTGCTTTGGGGAAAGGCGCGGCTTCCAGAATGGTGCCAACACGTATATCTATTTTTTCAAAATCATTCCAGGAGATCATGATGCTAAAATAAGCTAATGTTAAGTTAACACTTATTGTGTCGTTAACAATTGTGAGACGTGAAAGATGAGACGTGAGATTTTCACGCCTGCCTGTGGGCAGACAGGTTTGATTTCTGACGTTTCACGATAAGCATTTTATTTCTTAAATACTCCTGAATACAGTTTAGTATCGTAATGAATAGTAATGAGGCCACCCTTATTGTACTTATTGAATAATGCTCTGAGAGCATCTGTCACAGCCTTGTATCCGTCTTCACCTTCTGCAGGCATGTATGAAGAAGATAACAACCTTCCTTTCAATCCTTCAAAATCAAAAACCTGCTGGTTGGGGAATATCTGAAGATGACAATTTTGAGGGTGAAAAAAAGCCCGGATATTTTCCGTATTGATATTGCGGTGGTCAACCTGCACATAATCTTTACTATGGTTGACAATCAGCTGATCGTATTCCTTTTCAAAAGAGGAGTTGGTAAGGCGCTCATTCCATATCAATATTACTAATCCTCCTGGTTTAAGTATGCGTAAAAACTCAGCCTTGGCTTTACCCGCATCAAACCAATGAAAAGCCTGCCCGGCAACAACAGCATCCACACTCTGGCCGGGGATGGTGGTCGCTTCAGCGGTTCCATTAATGGCTTTAAAACCGGGATGATTTTTCAATAGTTGTTCAGACATTTCACGCATAGGCGCATTAGGCTCTACACCAAAGACTGTATATCTGTTCTTTAAAAACAGGGTTGCGGAAATACCTGTGCCGGAGCCTATATCTGCAATAACTTTCGACGCAGGAAATTTGTAATGCGTTTGCAGCCATGACACGATTTCTTCCGGGTATCCGGGGCGGTATTTTACATAATTTTCAACCCGGTTGCTGAATCTGGTGGTGCTGTTTGATGGCATGATGATAACAGATTATGAACTAAAATTAAGAGTAAGGACCGGATCATGCGTACAAAGGGAGATGATATTCTTACCAGATCTGCCTTAAATTTAGTCAAATGAAAGAAAATTATACAAAACAAAAAAAATCAGGGTTTCTTAAAATATTTTTCCTTCTCAGTTGTCTTCATAAGTAAGAGCGCTCTTAAAGCAACAAATTATAAAACAAAAATTAAGTAAATAATGACAGCAAGAGATTTTGGAATGGGATTCTTAGGAAGAAGCCCTTTCGATAAAGAAGCAGGAAAACAATTCCGGGAAAAATGGTCAACAATGACTGACAGCGAAAAGCTGGAATTTGCAAATGAGCGGTTCGGGAAAATGGGGGAAGACCGTTTTTCGGTGGAGAAATTGGATGAACTTTGTGAAAAATGGACAAAAATGTCGGCGGAAGAAAAGCAGGCGTTTGTAGATGAACGTAAGAACGCTTTTGAAAGCCGTCGCCTGCAGGGTTTGCATGGATTCTGGGGCTGGCGACATTAATGAAAAACAAGGGCACTTCTATACAGCAACAGAAGTGCCCTTTATTTAATCAATCATATGTAATAAAATATGAAAAAGAGAGGTGTAAAAATAGCGCTAATTGGGGTCGTAGTATTGGCGGCCGTAAGTGCTGTGGTTATGTTGCTATGGAATTGGCTGATGCCGGTTATTTTCGGATTAGTCCCCATTAATTTCTGGCAGGCATTAGGGTTGTTCCTGCTTACCCGCATTCTCTCCGGGCGTTTTGGATTTCTCGGAAGCAGGATGATGATGCGCGAAAGAGGAAATCATCTCCGGGGAAAATGGATGAACATGACACCGGAGCAGCGCAAGGAATTTATCAATAAAAGACGGAATTTCCGTTTTGACCATCCTTTCGGAGGAGAACATTTTGATATGGAAGGGCAAGCACAGCAAGGTGATGGAGGTAAATGAGCATACCGGAAAAGCCAATGTTGAGCAGCTTGTAAAAGAGCATCAGCCCCGCCTGAAATCGTTTATCAGGAAACGGGTTGCTAACAGCGAGGATGCAGAAGATATTTTGCAGGATGTCTTTTATCAACTGATAAAAACAGTAGAGAATAATATCAGCCCGATTGAGCAGGTCACGGCATGGCTATACCGCGTAGCCCGGAACGCCATCATTAATAAAGGCAGGAAGAAGCGCGAAGAAGCGCTGCCGGCTTCCAGGTATGATGATGAAGGAAATGTGTTGGAAGCGTTTTCGGAAATCCTGTTCAATGATGATGACCCGACCCCCGAAACGGAGTATATGCGATCATTGGTCTGGAAAGAGCTTGAAGCAGCTTTATCTGAATTACCGCAGGAACAAAGAGAGGCTTTTGAGCTAACGGAATTAGAAGGACTGCCTGTGAAAGAAGTTGCAAAAACGATGGATGTACCTCTTAATACTTTGTTATCCCGAAAACATTATGCCGTAAAATACCTGCGTACCCGGCTGTACGGATTGTACAAAGACCTTATGGAATATTGATTGTACACCCTTTTATTGCTGAAAGCCCACCACCCATTGCTATCATCCAATCGCCGCGATGAATTTTTCCATTTCTGCCTGTGTTCCCACAGTAATTCTCGACCATTTTCCATCTTCTTCATAGATGCGCGTGCCGATGATGTTGTGCTGCTTCAGTTGTTCAAAAAAATCTTTTTTATAGTTCGTCAATGAGAAGTAAATAAAATTTGTATTCGATGGAATGCAGGAGATCCCCATTTTTTCCATTTTTTCGATAGTGTATTTCCTGCTTTGATGGATTTTAGTATACACTTCTTTTACAAAATGCTCATCCTGCAGCGATGCCAGTGCGGCGGCGGTGCTTACCACGCTGATGCTGCCATTTGGCCATGATTGCAGTTGGGCGATGGCGTCAATGGTTTCCGCATGCGCTATAGCGTAACCGGCTCTTGCGCCTGCCAATCCATAGATCTTTGAAAATGTTTTAGCGATCACCAGGTTCCTGTTTTGCAAAACCAGTTCACTTAAAGATCGTTCCTCTGTAAAATCGAGGTAAGCTTCGTCCAATAATATCATTGCTTTTTGCGAAGCTTCTTTTACAAACTGAACCAGCGTATCCCTTTGGCATATAGTACCTGTAGGATTATTGGGGTTGCAGATATAAATAAGGGTTGTGGCCGGTGTTATAGCGCTGAGCACTGCCTGCAGATCAATTTTTTTATCTGCTGTGAGCGGCACTGTAATTTTGATGAGCCCTATATGTTGTGCCGCGCCGGTAAAATAGTCAAAGGTGGGTGAAGGCACTACAATGTTCCCTTTTTTTAAAGCTGCCAGGCGTGCCATCATATCCAGTATTTCTGTTGAGCCTGCGCTCATCAGGATATTTTCAGCCCTTACTTTATTTTTTTGCGCTACCAGCGCTATCAATGTATTGAGCTGCTCCCCATTGTAGCGGTTGCTGAACACGATGCTCTCCGCCATTGCCTTTCGTGCCAGGGGAGAAGGTCCGTAAGGATTTTCATTGGCTACCAGCCGGATGGGTTTGTTATCGTTTTTACCAGGAGACCATCCGCTAAACGTGCCCGCTATATTTTCCAATGGGGCTATGCCTGCGCCGGCAAGTCCGAGCCCTACCTGTTTCAGCCAGTTTCTCCTGTTGGTAGACATATAATGTTTATTTTAAGAAAATGAAGAATAGTATACTAAACCTGTCGTTGTTGATTGTTAAATGTTACGGCTTACCCTAATATTGGCGCCTGCTGCTTAATCGGTTGTTGAGCTTGTGTAAAATTAAAGAAAATTATAATGTATTATTTCTTTTATACCTTTTGTACAGAAAACGACAAATGCGCAAATCTGGTCCCGCAGGAATTCTTCTGTGCCGGAAATGGGGTATTTTCACATTTCGAAACATCCCTGGGCTAAAAAATATAATATTTTTCAAAATTTCTCTCTCAACTATTTGGCAATGATCATTCAGTCACATACCTTTGCACTCCCAAAATCAAAAGGGTACTTAACGGTATGTCTCAAAGAATCAGAATAAAATTACAGAGCTACGATCACAATCTGGTGGATAAATCCGCCGAAAAGATCGTAAAAACTGTGCGCAGTACCGGTGCAGTGGTAACAGGTCCTATTCCTTTACCTACTCAGAAAAAGATATTTACGGTATTGCGTTCACCCCACGTAAACAAGAAGAGTCGCGAGCAGTTCCAGTTGTCTACGCACAAGCGCCTGCTGGATATTTATACCTCTTCTTCCCGTACGGTAGATGCGCTGAGCAAGCTTGATCTGCCAAGCGGTGTGGATGTTGAGATCAAAGCATAAGCATATCCGAAAGGATATTTTAAAAGTAACTTTTAGTTCTTAAAATATATTCTATCTGCCAACTCTCCGCCAAGGCGGGGGATAAAGCAGCGCTGGATAGCCGGAAAGGAGCCTAACGCCTCTTGGCTGTACCTGATGAAGGTAAGCTTCCGGTTTTTGAGCATTAAAAATATGAACTAGCCCCTCGAGGTTAGTTTACCGCTGGTACTTCCTCTTTCACAAGTGGGAAATACGGGAAAAGGTCGGCGGCAAACGGGGATTGAAGATTGGATAATACTATCCGTCTGTCTCTTTAACACAGGGGTATAAATACAAAACAATGAAAGGTATTATCGGAAAAAAAATCGGGATGACCAGCATCTTCAATCCGGCAGACGGTAGGCAGACTGCTGTTACTATTATTGAAGCTGGTCCCTGTGTGGTTACACAGGTGAAAACAAAAGAGACGGATGGTTATAGCGCTGTTCAATTAGGCTTCGGCGATAAAAATGAAAAGCATACCTCAAAGTCAGAAGCCGGTCACTACGCCAAATCAAATACTGCCGCTAAAAAGTTCGTAAAAGAATTCCGCGATTTTTCTCTCGAAAAAAATATTGGTGAAACAGTTACGCTCGACATCTTCGCTGAAGGCGATAAGGTGGATGTAGTTGGTACTACCAAAGGTAAAGGCTTCCAGGGTGTTGTTAAACGCCATGGCTTTAGCGGGGTAGGAGAGCAGACTCACGGTCAGCACGACCGCCAGAGAGCTCCGGGTTCTATCGGTAACTCATCCGATGCTTCCCGTGTATTCAAAGGTATGCGCATGGCAGGTCGCATGGGCACCGACCGTGTGAAAATCAAAGGACTGAAGGTGGTAAAGCTTTTCCCTGAAAAGAATTACATCCTGGTAAGCGGGGCGGTTCCTGGTTATAATGGTTCAATTGTATTAATTCAAAAGTAATATCACTGCCGGTACACGGTTACACTGTGTACCGGCAAAATTTTTATACAATGCAAGTAGATATTTTAAATAAGGAAGGTAACAAGACAGGCCGCACTATTGAACTGCCTGATGATATTTTTGGTATCGAGCCGAATGATCATGTGATCTATCTTTCCGTAAAACAATTTTTGGCTGCACAGCGCCAGGGCACGCATAAGGTAAAGACCCGTGCTGAAGTGCACGGCGCCAGCCGCAAGCTGCACCGCCAGAAAGGTACAGGCGGAGCCCGTAAAGGTAATATCCGCAACCCGCTGTATAAAGGTGGTGGTACCGTATTCGGACCTAAGCCGCACAGTTATGATATCAAGCTGAACCGTAAGGTGAAGGACCTGGCAAAGATCTCCGCGCTGTCTTATAAAGCCAAGGAAAATGCGATTGTGGTGGTAGAAGATCTTGCATTGAATACCCCTAAGACCAAAGAAGCGCAGAATGTGCTTAAAGGCCTTAAGCTTGATAAGAAAAGGACATTGTTTGTAATGCCTGAATATAATGAGAGCGTGCAGTTGAGCTTTCGCAATATCCCTACCGTGCTGGGCGTATTGCTGGCAGATGTGAATACATATGATATCGTAAACAGCGATGTATTGTTATTGACAGAGAATGCAGCAAAAATATTTTCTGAAGAAGAAGCAACTGTTGAAGCATAATTAAAAAATCGAAAAAATTTCAAATTTTCATCCCGCTAAAAGCGGGACAAATTTTCAAATTAACAGAGATGAAATTTGCAGATGTTCTGATAAAGCCGATCATAACCGAAAAAAGCAATAAGCTTTCTGAAAAAAGAAATGTTTACGCTTTTCGTGTTGACCGCAAAGCCAACAAGCTGGAGATAAAAAAGGCGATAGAAGCTTTTTATGGTATCAGTGTTACTGAGGTGAATACTGTAGTATCTCCCAGCAAGAGTAAGTCGCGTTTCACTAAAGCCGGTGTTATCTCCGGACGCAAGCCGGCTTATAAAAAAGCTTATGTAACAGTGGCCGAAGGAGAAAGCATTGATTTGTACGGAAGTTTATAACCGCAAAAAAATTATAGTCTGCGAAGCTGAAAATTTCGCAAAAAAGTATACGACATGGCAGTAAAAAAATACAAACCGATCACGGCAGGGATGCGTTGGAGAATAGGAAACTCATATGCTGAGCTTACTACAGATACTCCCGAAAAAAGCCTGCTGGAAGCAAAGTCCGGCACCGGTGGCCGCAACGTGCAGGGACGCCGCGCAATGCGTTATATTGGCGGTGGTCATAAGAAGAAATACCGCATCATTGATTTTAAAAGAGATAAGAAAAATATTCCGGCTACTGTTGCAAGTATCGAATATGATCCCAACCGTTCTGCTTTCATCGCATTGCTGAATTATGCTGACGGGGAAAAAAGATATATCATAGCGCCGCAGGGCTTACAGGTAGGTGCATCGGTTATCAGCGGCGACAGTGTGGCTCCTGAGGTAGGAAATGCATTGCAGTTGAAGAACATGCCTTTGGGTACCAATGTGCATAATGTAGAGCTGCAGCCGGGACAGGGTGGAAAGCTGGTGCGCAGCGCCGGTGGTTCAGCCCAACTGAGCAACAAGGAAGATCTGTACGGAGTATTGAAAATGCCGAGCGGTGAGCTCAGGAAAATATTGATCAATTGTTATGCTACTGTAGGTATCGTAAGCAATAGTGATCACAGTCTTGAAAGAGCCGGTAAGGCAGGTGTAAACCGCTGGAAAGGTATTCGCCCGCGTACCCGTGGAGTAGCGATGAACCCAGTTGATCACCCGATGGGTGGTGGTGAAGGAAGAGCATCCGGAGGACACCCAAGATCAAGAACCGGCAAGTATGCAAAAGGTCTCAAGACCCGTAAGCAGAAAGGCTCTGATAAGCTGATCATACAGCGTAAGAACGGAAAGAAGCTGACTAAATAAAAAATAGTGGTAAGTAGTAAGGGGTAAGTGATAAGTAAGTAAATCAGCAATTTCAAATTTCAAATTTCAAATTAAGATATGGCTCGTTCAATTAAAAAAGGCCCTTATGTAGCAGATTACCTTGAGAAAAAGGTACTTGCTATGAACGAAGGAAAAGCAAAAAAAGGTGTGATCAAAACCTGGAGCCGCCGCTCAACGATTACTCCGGATTTCGTGGGTAACACTTTCGCGGTGCACAACGGTAATAAATTCATACCGGTATATGTTACCGAGTTTATGGTAGGACACAAGCTGGGTGAGTTTGCACCAACCAGGAACTTTAAAGGACACTCAAGTAAGAAAATAGCGTAATAAAACAGTTACAGGTTACAGGTTACAAGTTACATGGAGCCTGCAACCAGAAATTATAAAATAATGGAAGCAGTAGCAAAACTCAGAAACTATCCTACCTCTCCCCGCAAAATGCGTTTGCTGGCAGACGTAGTCCGCGGAATGGATGTAGAGAAAGCTTTGTCAATACTGGAACATCATCCCCAGCATTCTTCTACTCCCCTGTACAAATTACTGCGCAGCGCGGTAAGCAACTGGGAACAGGCGAATGATGGGAAAAGCGCAGCAGACAGCGGGCTGCTGGTAAAAACAATTTTTGTGGATGGCGGCAGGGTGCTGAAAAGAATGCTGCCTGCTCCGCAGGGAAGGGCTTACAGGGTGCGTAAACGCAGCAATCATGTAACTGTAATTGTTGACCAGAAACAATAAGTGAAAATATTCAAATAATAAACATGGGTCAGAAAGCAAATCCAATTGGTAACAGGTTAGGGATCATCCGCGGTTGGGAAAGCAACTGGTACGGCAGCAAAAGAGATTTCTCTAAAAAGCTGATTGAAGACAACAAGATCAGAACTTACCTGAATGCCCGTATCAACAAAGGTGGTATTTCCAAAATCGTAATTGAGCGTACGCTGAATAAGCTGATCGTTACCATTCATACCTCCAAACCTGGTATTATCATTGGTAAGGGCGGCGGAGAAGTTGACCATATCAAAGAAGAATTGAAAAAGCTTACCGGGAAGGAAGATGTGCAGATCAATATTCTGCAGGTTCGCCGCCCCGAGCTGGATGCAAATATCGTAGCCGACACTATTGCAAGGCAAATAGAAAACCGTATCAATTATAAGCGTGCTATCAAATTGTCAATAGCTTCCGCGCTTCGTATGGGTGCTGAAGGAATTAAAGTAAAGGTTAGCGGACGTTTGGGCGGCGCTGAAATTGCCCGTACAGAAGAGATCAAGCAGGGACGCGTGCCTTTGCATACTTTCCGTATGGAAATTGATTATGCGAATGTATTTGCACTGACAGTATATGGAAAGATCGGTATTAAAGTATGGATCTGTAAAGGAGAAGTGCTTAGCAAAAGAGACCTGAATCCTAATATTATAGACGGAAAGGCAGAAGGAGGAATGAATGAAGGACGCCGTGATGACAGAAGAGGTGGTGACAGGGACAGAGGCGGGGATAGAAGAGGCGGAGACAGAAGAGGCGGGGATAGAGATAGAAGAGGCGGAGACAGGAGATAGTTTTTTAAGTGGTATGTGATAAGTGATAAGTGGTAAGAACAATATTTAAAATTTTCAAATTGTAATATAATGTTACAGCCGAAGAGAACAAAACACAGAAAAGCGCAGAAAGGACGTATCAGGGAAGTAGCCAAGCGTGGTTCAACCATTTCTTTTGGTTCATTTGCACTGAAGGCCCAGGAGCCGATCTGGCTTACCAACCGCCAGATCGAATCTGCCCGTCAGGCTATGACGCGTGCTATGAAGCGTGAAGGTAACGTGTGGATCCGTATATTTCCTGATAAGCCTATTACCCGTAAGCCTGCGGAAGTGAGGATGGGTAAAGGTAAAGGTAATCCAGAATTCTGGGCTGCGGTAGTAGAACCGGGGCGTATCATATTCGAAGCTGACGGAGTTCCGGAGCAGGTAGCGAGAGAGGCAATGCAGTTGGCCGCAGCTAAACTGCCTATTAAAACACAATTTATTGTCCGCCGCGATTACGCAGGATAAACGTTTTTAATTTTCAAACTGAATAGTAATGTCAAAGAAAGCTGAATTTATCAGTAGCCTGAATGGGTTGAACGAAGCGGATCTGCAGGCACGGATCAATGAAGACGAGTTGCGTCTCAAGAAATTAAAATTCGCGCATGCTACTTCGCCATTGGAAAACCCGATGAGCATCAAGTCGCTTCGCAGGGATATTGCAAGGTTGAAAACTGAATTAAAGAAAAAAGCTAAAAGCTAAATACAATGGCTGAAAGAAATTTGCGTAAAACAAAGACCGGGGTGGTAACCAGCAACAGGATGGATAAAACCGTTACCGTTGCAATTGAGATCAAAGTAAAGCACCCTATCTATGGTAAGTTCGTAAAAAAGACTACCAAGTTCCACGCCCATGATGAAAAGAATGAGTGTGGCGTTGGTGATACCGTGAAAATCATGGAATCACGTCCGCTGAGCAAAACAAAGCGCTGGCGCCTGGTGGAAGTAGTTGAGAAAGCGAAATAAGAAAAGCTGTCAGCTATCAGCTATCAGCTGGGTTGGACACTATTAAATTGTATAAATGCTGACAGCTCAAAGCTGACAGCCAAAAGCCAAATAAAATGATTCAGCAAGAAAGCAGGTTAAATGTAGCAGATAACAGCGGTGCGAAAGAGGTGCTTTGTATTCGGGTGCTGGGAAACAGCGGACAGGATTATGCAAAGATCGGCGACAAGATCGTTGTAACAGTTAAAGACGCCATCCCTGCCGGCGGCATAAAAAAAGGAACCGTTACAAAAGCAGTGATCGTTCGTACTAAAAACAAGCTGCGTCGTAAAGATGGTTCTTATATCCGCTTCGACGATAATGCGGTAGTGCTGCTCAACCAGGCAGACGAGCCAAGAGGTACCCGTATCTTCGGACCGGTAGCCAGGGAACTGCGCGATAAAGGATATATGAAAATTGTATCTCTTGCGCCTGAGGTATTATAGAGCATTCAGCTATCAGCTATCAGCTTTTAGCGAATATGAAATATAAACTTAATCGGCTGATAGCTGATAGCTGGCAGCCAAAAGCGAAATAAAAATGAGCACAAGATTTAAACCCAAGTTTAACATTAAGAAAGGCGATTCAGTAGTGATCATTGCCGGTGACGATAAGGATGTAAAAAAGCCCCGCAAGGTGCTGGAAGTATTCCCTGATAAGGGTCGTGTGGTGGTGGAAGGCGCCAATATCATTACCCGTCATACCAAGCCCTCTGCTCAGAATACAAAGGGCGGGCTGGTAAAAAAGGAAGCTCCTATTCACATCAGCAATGTTATGCTTTGGGATGCAAAAAAAGGTGAAGCTGCTAAAGTAAAGCGTGAAAGGGAAAACGGTAAGCTGGTTCGTACTTCAAAAAAATCCGGCGCAACAGTTTAATTCATTTTTTAACGATCTGAAAAGATACGTGTAATAAAATAAGACAAGATGAGCACTACAAAATATTCTCCGAGGTTAGCTGAAAAGTACAGGAAGGATGTTGTACCGGCGTTGATGAAGCGCTTTGGATACAAAAGCATCATGCAGGTTCCTGAGTTGGAAAAAATTTGCCTGAACCGTGGGGTAAACGGGGCAGTGAACGACAAAAAGCTGGTTGATATTGCAGTGGAAGAGCTGGCTACCATTACCGGTCAGAAGCCTGTTGCAACAGTATCACGAAAAGATATTTCCAACTTTAAGCTTCGTAAAGGCGTTCCGATCGGTGCAAGGGTAACGCTGCGGGGAGTAAAAATGTATGAATTCATGGATCGCCTGATCTCTGCGGCTTTACCCCGTGTGCGCGACTTCAGGGGCATTAATGAAAAAGCTTTTGACGGGCGCGGTAACTATACGCTCGGTATTACAGAGCAGATCATTTTTCCCGAAATAGATATTGACAAAGTGAATAAGATCACTGGTCTTGATATCACTTTTGTTACTTCGGCAAATACCAATGAGGAAGCGTACGAACTGCTGAAAGAACTGGGTATGCCTTTCAAAAATGCAAAAAAGGACTAAAACCGGAAATTAAATATCAAAATCCCGGTTAATCAACGGGTTTTGAAATTGTAATCATAAGAATCAAATTAATATGGCAAAAGAATCAGTAAAAGCCAGACAAAGAAAAAGAGAACGTTTAGTGGAGCAGTATGCTGAAAAGCGTGCAGCCCTTAAAGCGGAAGGCGATTGGAAAGCGCTTGATGCGTTGCCTAAAAACTCATCTAAAGTACGTTTGAAAAACCGCTGCCAGGTGTCCGGGCGTCCCAGGGGGTATATCCGTTATTTCGGATTATCAAGAGTGGCATTCCGCGATATGGCGTTGAATGGCATCATACCCGGTGTAAAGAAAGCAAGCTGGTAATCATTTGAAGTTTCAAATTTGAAATTTCAAATTGAATAAAAATTAAATTTTCAACTGATTAATTCATAAAAATGGTAACAGATCCTATTGCAGATTTTCTCACAAGAGTGCGTAATGCACAGATGGCTGGTCATCGTATTGTGGAAATCCCGGCTTCTAACCTTAAAAAACGTATTACAGAAATACTGTATGATCAGGGTTACATTCTGAAATATAAGTTTGAAGATGATAATAAGCAGGGAGTGATCAAGATCGCGTTGAAATACGATGCGCAAACCAGGCAGCCTGCTATCAGGTCGCTCGAAAGGGTCAGCCGCCCGGGTCTGCGCCAGTATTCCAAACCCGCAGATTTTAAGCGTGTGATGAATGGACTGGGCATTGCTATCGTGAGCACTTCCCAAGGAGTAATGACTGATAAGCAGGCAAAGGTGCAGAATGTTGGTGGTGAGGTGCTTTGCTATATCTCTTAATTAAACGGACAGTAAAAAGCTGAATGATAATTTAAGCTCTCTATACGGAGCTGAACACTTTCAGCCGGTCGCAATAAATATCAAATCTAAAATTTTAAATTTCAAATTATCATGTCTCGTATAGGTAAACAGCCCGTTGTAATCCCGTCAGGAGTAACAGTAAATGTGGGTGGGGATAATATAGTAACAGTAAAAGGGCCAAAAGGTGAGCTGAAACAGTCGGTAGACCGCGATATTACTGTAGAAGTAAAAGAAGGAGAAGTAACTTTCGGCCGCCCTACTGACCAGATACGTCATCGCGCCCTGCACGGTTTATACCGCGCCATTACAGCCAATATGGTGAAAGGTGTAACAGAAGGATATAAAAAGAACCTGGAGCTGGTAGGTGTGGGTTTTAAAGCTACCAACCAGGGTAACCTGCTTGATCTTTCGCTTGGTTATTCTCATAATATTGTTTTTGAAGTGCCTAAAGAGCTGAAGGTAGCTACTGCCCAGGAAAAGGGACAGAACCCTATCATTACACTGGAAGGGATAGACAAACAGTTGCTGGGACAGGTGGCAGCTAAATTGCGCAGCCTCCGCAAGCCTGAGCCTTATAAAGGTAAAGGGGTTAAATACGTGGGTGAGCAATTACGTCGCAAAGCTGGTAAGGCTGCCGGTAAATAAAATTTAAATAAGTAAGTAATCCCGGCAGTATCGGGACCAAAATAGAATAACATGGACGCAAAAGTTATCAGAAGACAAAAGATCAGATATAATATCCGCAAAAAGATATCTGGTACATCGCAAAAGCCCAGGCTGTCAGTATTCAGAAGCAATACTGATGTATATGCGCAATTGATTGATGATGAAACCGGTAAAACACTTGCTGCCGCTTCTTCAAAAGATAAGGATATCCAGGCGCAGAAAGCGCCCAAAGTAACGCTTAGCGGGCTTGTGGGGAAAGCTATTGCAACAAAAGCTACAGCGCTTGGCATCACTGCTGCTGTGTTTGACCGTGGCGGATACCTGTATCACGGACGTATTAAAGCAGTAGCGGAAGGTGCACGGGAAGGCGGTCTTCAACTCTGATATTTTCTGGTAAAAGAATCATAACTATAATAACAAGTTATATAATGTCAAAAGTAAATTCAAACAAGGTAAAAGCCGGCGACATCGAATTCAAAGAAAAAGTTGTGGCTATCAACCGAGTGGTTAAAACCACCAAAGGCGGACGTGCTTTCAGCTTTTCTGCATTGGTAGTTGTTGGCAATGAAAACGGCGTGGTTGGTCATGGTTTGGGAAAAGCAAAAGAAGTGCAGCAGGCTATCTCGAAGGGGATTGATGATGCCAAAAAGAACCTGATCAAAGTACCCGTAATGAAAGGTACGATCCCGCACGACCAATGGTCAAAGGAAGGCGCTGCCAAAGTGCTTATCAAGCCTGCCGCTCATGGTACAGGTGTGATAGCCGGGGGCAGTATGCGTGCCGTGCTGGAAAGCGCGGGCATTACAGACGTACTGGCAAAGTCGCTGGGCTCAGCCAACCCTCATAATGTGGTAAAAGCCACTTTCAAAGCCTTGTCGCAATTGCGCGAACCTATCGGGGTTTCTAAAGACAGAAGGATAGCTCTTAAAAAAGTTTTTAACGGATAATATTATGGCAAAAATCAAAATCACCCAGGTTAAAAGCATAATAGACAGACCTGAGCGTCAGAAAAAGACAATAGCAGCGCTGGGATTGAAAAAGATAAACGCTTCTGTGGAAGTAGAAGCCACTCCGCAAATTCTCGGAATGGTGACCAAGGTGAATCACCTGGTGAAAGTGGAAGAAGTGAAGTAATTTCAGATTTGAAATTTCAAATTTTTAATTGTAAAAGCGAGCCCGACGTTTTCCGGGCGTTGAGTAAAAAAAGATAAACATGAAACTGCATCAATTGCGTCCTGCCAAAGGCGCTACACACAATGAAAAGAGATTAGGTCGTGGTGAAGCTTCCGGGCATGGAGGCACTTCTACCAAAGGTAATAAAGGTCAGCAGTCCAGGACCGGCTACAAGATAAAAATGGCGCATGAAGGCGGCCAGATGCCTATCCAGCGCCGTTTGCCAAAGCGGGGCTTCAAAAACCCGCACAGGGTAGAATACGCAGTATTTAACCTCGGGCAGATAGAACAGCTCTCCCAGAAATATAATTTCCAGGAAATCTCCCAGGAAAGTTTATATGTGAACGGGCTGATCAAAAAGAATGAGATCGTGAAAATTCTCGGTAACGGCGAACTGAAAACCAAACTTTCATTTAAGGTAAATGCCGCAAGTGAAAAGGCTAAATCCGCCATCGAGGCAGCAGGCGGCACGCTTGAGTTGGTAAAGTAATTTTTCTTACCTTGCATGACGCATCACGGATGCGTTATTTTTCTTTTGGGCTCAAATTTAAATTGCACTATTTGTGAAGAAATTCATTCAGACACTGAGGAATATCTGGACAATCGAGGAACTGCGGGACAAAATACTGGTAACCTTGCTGCTGTTGTTGGTATATCGCTTCGGTACGCATATCGTTTTACCTGGTATTGATCCCAATAAGCTTGCTTCCTTCTCACAAAAGGCAAGTCAGGGGCTTCTTGGCTTGTTTGATACTTTTGCCGGCGGCGCATTCTCCAATGCTTCTATTCTCGGGCTGGGCATTATGCCATATATCTCTGCTTCTATCTTTATGCAGCTCATGACTATACTGGTGCCCAGTATGCAAAAGATCCAGAAAGAGGGTGACAGCGGAAGAAAGAAGATCAATCAGTGGACAAGATATCTTACCGCGATAGTTACTTTTCTCCAGGCAGGCACTTACGTAGCTTACCTGACCAATCAAAACCGCGAAGCGCTTATCCCCGCATACCAGCCTTATTTCTGGATATCAACCGTAGTATTGCTTACAGCAGGCACTCTGTTTGTAATGTGGCTGGGTGAAAAAATACAGGATAAAGGGCTGGGGAACGGTACTTCCATAATCATCATGGTGGGTATCCTGGCACGCTTGCCACAATCTCTCATACAGGAGTTCAGCGCAAAGCAGGTAAAAGGCGGGGGCGGATTAATATTCTTTTTGATTGAAATAGCTTTATTGATCGCTATCATACTGGGGCTTATTGTATTGGTGCAGGGGGTGCGTAAGATACCTGTAAATTATGCCAAGCAAATTGTGGGTAACCGGCAATTTACCGGTGCAAGGCAGTTCCTTCCCCTGAAAGTAAATGCGGCGGGTGTAATGCCTATCATTTTTGCGCAGGCGATCATGTTCCTGCCTACATTGTTTTCCTTCACTTCTTTTGAAACGGGCAAAGGTATAGCAAGAATATTTGCAGACTATAGTAACGGCTGGTATATGCTGATCTATGGAGTAATGGTAATTGCATTTACCTTCTTATATACTGCGTTAATCTTTAACCCCAAGCAGGTGGCAGACAGCCTGAAGCAAAGCAATGGCTTTATCCCGGGTGTTAAGCCAGGGCAGCCTACAACAGATTATATTGGGCAGATCATGGACCGTATTACACTGCCAGGCTCTATATTCCTCGCTATCGTGGGTATATTGCCCGGGATCGTTCACAGAGCCGGTGTTACGCCGCAGTTTGCAACATTCTTTGGGGGTACCTCCCTGCTTATCATGGTTGCCGTGATCCTCGATACGCTGCAGCAGATTGAAACACATTTGCTGATGCGCCAGTACGATGGTTTGATGAAAAGCGGACGTATACAGGGAAGACAAACATCATCACCTGTTTCTATCTGATATTGACATGGTTTATTATAAAACAAATGATGAGATCGGTTTAATCCGGAAAAGTTGTTTATTGGTAAGTGCCACCTTAGCTGAGGTGGCAAATTTTTTAAAGCCGGGTGTTACTACGCTACAGGTAGATACCATGGCCGAGCAGTATATCCGTGATAACGGCGGTGTGCCTTCTTTTAAAAATTACAAAGGTTTTCCCTTTACCTGCTGCATTTCAGTGAATGATGCTATTGTACATGGTTTTCCCAACGATACTCCTATAAAAGAAGGGGATATTGTTTCTGTAGACGTTGGCGTATTTATGAACGGATATCATGGAGACAGTGCATATACCTTTGCTGTCGGTACAATTTCTGACAAGGCAAAACAATTGCTTAGGGTCACCAAAGAATCCTTATATAAAGGGGTTGAAAAAGCTATTGCAGGCAACAGGGTTGGAGATATTGCATACGCCGTGCAGGAGCACACCGAAAAAAAATACGGTTATGGCGTGGTGCGGGAGCTGGTAGGGCATGGATTGGGAAAAGAGCTTCATGAAGAACCGCAGGTGCCTAACTTTGGTAAGCGTGGAACCGGCCTTAAAATGAAAGAAGGCCTTGTGATAGCGATCGAGCCAATGATCAATATGGGTAAAAAAGATGTTTATTACGATAAAGACGGCTGGACAGTAAGGACCAAAGACGGTAAGCCCGCAGCGCATTATGAACATACGGTGTGTGTACAAAAGAATAAACCTGATATACTCTCTTCTTTTACGGATATAGAGGCAAATGAGAAAGCAAACCCTGCTTTAGACGCTTCTTACTTTTGACAGCTTGAAAATAAAATCTTATAGTGTTATGTCAAACGTGAAACGGCGGGCAATAGATGTGAGATCCTCACATTTATCGCTTCACCTCTCACAAAGAAATACAAAAAAATATTCTTGACATAGCACTATGGCTTCACTACTGCCCAGCCTTCTGCCTGGCGTAGTATGAGCTCTCCGTTGCCGCTCGGCACAAGTGCAAAGAAATCATATATCTGGTCGCGTGTGAGCTTGCGTTCATGGAGGCTGTTGCTGCATTGTGCCACGATCACACCTTTTTCTACCAGCGCTTTCAGGTCTTCTTCAAACTGACTGCCTTTCATGGCTGCTTCGGTACCACCGGCAAAGGTGACCAGCTCTATCTGCAGCCTGCCGGCAAGTCGCGGATCAGTGAGCGCATTATTGATATTACGTATAGCTTTGCCGATGATTTTGGGATCGTTGCTGTCCAGCTGGTAGATGGCGCGATAGAATTTCTTTTTGGGCACGGCGCCAGTAAAGTCGCGGTTTTTTTCAAGAGCTGTTTGAGCGCTGAGTGTACCTGTCATTAGTATGAGCGCGAGCAATGCGATGGAACATTTTTTCATGATCTATTTTTTAAAATTTTTTATAGGTGTGAATGGTCCGTATTTATGTTGTTTTTCTGAAAAGGTATCAATATAAGGGCCATAAGGATAGTCAACCGGTTTTTTGGCGAGATCCTGCCAGTCGGTGCTCTGATCCATATGAGGTCGTTCATGGCTGTTTACAAAGGCTGCAACATCCCAGGCCTCCTCATTGCTAAGGACCGGCTTGTGAAAATCTGTTCCGAAAGGCATATTGTTTTTTACGAAAGCTGCAAAGCCGCTGAGGCGGAGCAGCCCTGCTCCGTCATTATAACTATGCACTCCCCACAGCGGTGGATATGTATATCCGTCTTTATCTGCGCTGAGCTCACCCTGCCCCGAGCTGCCATGACAGGACTGGCATTTGGCTATGTAAACCACCCTGCCTGCTACGGGATCAGCGGCACGATCAAGATAAGGGAGCTTTATAAGACTGGTGCCGGGTAATGCAATGCCTTTGGGGACGCCATCGCCCAGCCATTTCATATAGGAGAAGATCGCCTGCATTTCCCTCGAAGCGGTATCTATGGCTTTACCATTAAGGCTGCGTTGCAGGCAGTCGTTTATACGTTCATATATATTCTGCACGCCATTGTTGCGCGCCCTGTATTTGGGATAGGTGGAAAATACTTTACCGAAGTTGTTGCCATAAGGAAGGGTGCCGGCTTCAAGGTGACAATTCTGGCAATTAAGCCCATTGGTGATCTGCGCAACCGTGCCATTGGGACCCAGGTAATGTGAGGTATTAGCAATCAGATCATAGCCGTAGCGGATAAGCTCTCCCTGCCTGTTGTAATCAGGTATCTGATATCTGCCCCATCCCCGCCATGGCGCTTCCGGCAAGGCTGTTGTGGCAGCGAGCTTTTTATGGATGTTCTGCCTGCTGTGGTAGGTGCCGATGCTGTCTGTAGCAATAACAACCAGTGTAATAAGGAAAATCAATGCAGGGAACCAGTTTGCTTTCATGCTTATACTGTGCTATAGCGTTGAATTATGGTGTGAAGCAACAAATATAAAAATTATGCAGGGGCACAGCAAATCTCAAAGGAAACGATAAACGTCAAACGACAAATGTCAAATGTCAAACCACCATTCCCTGTGCTCCTCCCTGCCCTCTGTGCCTCTGTGGTTCCACACTAAAACACTTCCCCTATATTCACAAATAATCCTCTTGATCCCTGTGTGCCAAAGCCATAGTCCACTGCAATATTAGTATCTGATTTTTTATTCAGCTTGAGGCGCAGACCCAGCCCTGCTCCGGGCTGCACAGACTGGAGGCTTTTGGAATGAAGGCCTGAAAATGTCTCGGCATTGATAAAAGTTACTGCGCCCAGCACCCCGTTGCGGGTAATGTCAAACCGGTATTCCGACTCCAGATAGATCATCCTTTCTCCGCGATAACGCCCCTGTATAAATCCCCTCCCTGAATTATTATATCCGTCCCATCCGGTTGAGGGCAGATCAAGATAAGGCGGCTTACCGCCCAGTATCAGCCAGTTGTAGCTCCATAGTGCCAGCACCTGCTTCCTGCTGCCTTCTATCATAAAATATTTTCTTATATCTATCAGCAGCGACTGCCAGTTGCTGTTGCTGCCGAGCCATGTGGAATTGTTGCGGAGGGTAGCAATTGCCGAAAGCCCCTGCAATGGATTGATGATGTTTTTCCGGGTATCATAGGATAAGTTCATAGACAGCCCTGACGACACGGTCTTCTGAGCCGGTCCATAAAGGATATAATCAGAAATATGACCATCGTTCAATCCTTCTTCTGATATATTCCAGTGATAATCCAGATCATACCCTATGCCTGCAGAGAAATTGTGTGTGATCTTTTTCAGGATATTCTGATAGATGCGGATATAATGATAATCCATTGGGTCCTCATCTTTCAGGCTGGCATTGCTGCCGAGCCCGAAAGTACTTTGCGGGTATTTCATATAGCGCCAGTCCCCTGTAAGATTCCATTCATTCCCCGGCAGCCAGATATTGGATTGTACGGGAATAGTGAATTGCGCATTTTGAGTATAGGTGACATTGGCATTAACCACGGAAAGCTTGGTTCCGGGATCCGTAGATGTAAAAAAAGCGATATTGCCGGTTAAAATAGCAGCAAGCCTTGTTTGCAATGTATATCCCGCTGCCGGCAAAACAGATACTGTAAGATGATCGCCGGGTTGCATGCTCTCTGTTTTTGCTGAAGGCTTGAAATTGAACCATTTTCTCAGGTAGTCTGCGATATCTTTCTGGGGAATGGAACGATCCGGAGATACAGTATCGGGACGTACAGACTGTCCCGGAGAGGAAAGAAACAGAAAAAGAAAAAAGATATTGACAATTGCAAGACGTACAAACACAGCCGCTACAGGTATTATTGTGTATACAAACGGCAAAAATAATTTATTCGTTAGTGAAGCTTCGGAAATTCATGTTAATTAGGGTGAAAAAAGTGGTAAGTGATAAGGGATAAGTGGTAAGATGTCAAACGTGAGACGTGAGACGTGAAAAGTCAAACACTAAAGGTGGCAGGCTGACCTGAAACCTGAAACCTGTAACTTGTTTTTCCCCCTCACATATTCCCTCTTAAACCACAATGCCTCTTCTTCCCATTTCCTTTAATACACTGGCATAAGCCTGCTCGGCTTCCTGCCTGTTGATGCTGTTGGGCACATGCCAGAGGTATTCGATCACTTCCTTCGAATACCTGGTTGTAATATGGGTTTTAAGCAGGATTTCCAGTTCTTTTAATTCTTCGTTTGTGGCTTCGCCTGAAAGACTTAATGCAATAAGTTGCCAGATATGATCATCAGTATTGTTCATGCGACTATATAGTTTTGAGCCCAACGACTTAGACGTATAATAAAATACTGTAACGGCGTTAGCCGGAAAAATGTTACAGCCCAAACTATAAGGACAGCCCGGAGAAAAAATTGTTGCAGGTATCTGCTCATTATTTTTCCTGCTGCGGCCGGTTTTATTGTTTATCAGGATAATGCCTGCTCCAGGTCTTTAATGATGTCAGTGATATGCTCCAGCCCTACGCTCATTCTGATCAGCCCGTCGGTGATACCCGCTGCGACCCTGTCTTCGCGCGACATGCCGGAATGTGACATAGAAGCCGGGTGTGATATAAGCGTATCAACTGTACCCAGGGAAACAGCCCTTACGCACATAGCCAGGCGGTCAATGAATTTTTTACCGCCTTCAAACCCTTCTTTCAGTTCAAAACTCAACACGGCTCCCGGATAGCGCATCTGCTTTGCAGAGATTTCGTAATCGGGGTGGGAGGGAAGCCCGTTGTAATTCACCCTGGCAACGGCTTTATGATCTGCGAGGAACTTTGCTACTTCCTGTGCATTACTGCAATGCTGCTTCATGCGCAGCTCAAGTGTTTTTATCCCCTGTATCAGCAGGAAGGCATCGAAGGGATTGCTGTTGGCGCCAAGCAGCTTCACCGTCCTGTTGCCCTGCTTATTCATAAAATCGACGTCTTTACCTACCAGTACTCCGCCAATGGAAGTGCCATGTCCGTTGAGAAATTTAGTAGTGGAGTGAAAAACAAAATCCACACCGTATTTAAATGGCTGCTGCAGGTAGGGAGTGGCAAAAGTATTATCAACAGTTACTTTTACCCCATACTGCTTTGCGATCCTGCAAACGGCTGCGAGGTCAATGCACTGCATCGTGGGATTGGCAGGCGTTTCAATATGGATCATCTTAACCGAAGGGTCTTTATTAAGAATATCTTCCACGGCATTGAGATCATTAAAACTGTCAATGAGTGCATTGATGCCAAAACGTTTTAAAAAATCGAACAGGAATTCATGTGTGCCCCCATATACAGAATAATGCGTCAGCACCGTATCTCCTGCAGAGAGGTTGGCAAAGAACATTGCAGCCATTGCGGATTGACCGCTGGAGGTGAGTATAGCCTTTAATGACAGCGGAGCGCCATTCTCGGATGTGATCCCAAAAGCTTCAAGGGCTGCTACGGCATCTGCCGCAGCGCTGGTAGTGGGATTGCCAAACCGGGAATAAATAAAGCCCGGCTCCTTACCTGCAAATCTTTTCATGCCCTGCTCTGCGCTGTCGAAGGTAAAAGTAGAGGTGGCAAAGATTGGCATCAGGTGGGCATGTGCGCTGGTAAGGCTTTCTGTGGCGTGAATAGCGGCAGAGCCCATACTTTCATATTCTGGTTTCATAAAATTTTATTTTCCTAAAGTGAGTTTTCATTGTAACAGATCGTGTTGTTCTGCTTCGGGTCAATAGTGAATGGTGAATAGTGAATAACAATAGTTAACGGTATAGTGACATGAATTGATCTGTCTCACCTTTCTCGTTTGACGTCTCACCATTCACTATTCACCATTCACCATTCACCAAATGATACGGCATATTATGGCTAAGTCTACCTGCTTATCATATATTTTGTCTTTTCGGTAATCCCGGGCCAATCATCAGTTCTGAAAGGGGCAGCAGGAAATCCTTCCCTGTTGAATAAATTATCCTCTCCGGCATCATCACTCCATCCATAACGTACAGCCACAGGCGAAGTTACATCATCTGCATATACTACTACTGTATTACCGTCTATTACAGCTTTGGCATGATGAAATGTTCTGTCCGCATCTGCAATTTCAAATCCTTTTATATAGCCGTATTTGTCTTTTACCATCAGCCCGCTGCCGGTGTGCGTAAAGCTTATCCTTACTTTATTGCTCTCTGTGGTCATGGAAGCATACATAGGCCCGCTATATTCATTGCTTTCGCCATATACATTGTGCAGCGCAATAGCAGCGAGGCGCTTACCAACATCCTGCTTGTTTTTGGGATGGATGTCGGCAGGATCGCCAATATCTGTAGTAACGATCATACCTGTGTTGGGTAATGACAGGGTACGGGCTTGCGATTCCCGGAGCTCTGCCCAGGTGCTACCCTTTTTGCTATCTCCATTGCCCGCATTGAATGTAGCCAGTTGTACAAAGTAGAAGGGGAAATCGCCTTCATTCCACCGGTTGCGCCAGTCATTGATCATAAGTGGGAAAGCTTTGGCATATTGACGGGCTCTTCCCGCATTGCTTTCCCCCTGGTACCAGATCACTCCGCGCATGGCATAAGGTATAAGCGGGTTGAGCATGGCATTGAACAAAAGTGTGGGGTAACTGTTAGGCCCAACCAATACACCAGTGCCGGTGACTGTCTCAATTCTGTACCGCCACATACCTGCAAGAGTCATTTTATTATTTCCGATGGTAAGGGATAAATTTTGCCCTTCCCCGTATATGCCGCCGCCACCACCGGTATCTTCCACGCGCACGGCAATGCTGTTTTCACCAGCCTTCAGTATACCAGTCGGTATAGTATAATTCCTGGGAATATTGTATCCGGATGTGCTTCCTACTTTTGTGCCGTTGACATAAGTAATATCCTTATCGTCAATCATCGCGAGCGACAGTGTTGCAGGCTTTCCTGCATCGGCAGCAGGAACGGTTATCCTGGTACGAAACCATACCACCCCGTCCAACCCGGGGTATTCTTTTGTATCCCAGAGCCCTGGGAGCTGCATCTGTGCCCATTGGGTATCATCCATGTTATCATCCATCCATATACCGGCATCTGCAGCATTGAGCGATCCCTGCCTGGCTTCTATTTTTTTTCGCATCGCCGCTTCCTTTACTTTTTGCAGTGAATCGAGATCAAGCACCGGCATATCCGCGATCATAGCTTTGAATTCATCACTGTTTTCAAAAGCTTCCCTGCTTATCCAGGTCTCTATCATGGTGCCACCCCAGGAAGTGTGGATCAGTCCAACAGGAATTTTAAGATGCCGGAACAACTCCCTTGCAAAAAAATAACCTGCTGCAGTAAATTTTTCTGCTGTAGCAGGACTGCAGACCTCCCATGAAGCGGGAGATATATCTTCCTGAGGAGCGCTGCTGACAGTATGGGGAACCTCGATATGGCGGATCATGGGAAAATCGGCTGCGGCTACTTCTGCCTGGTAATTGTCAATTTTCCCCCATCCGGCTATAGGCATTTCCATATTTGACTGCCCGGAACAAATCCATACTTCTCCAACATATACATCGTTCAGTTGTAAAGTATTCTTTCCGCTGATGGTTAATATATAAGGACCGCCAGCTGTTTCATTATCCAGCTTTAAGCTCCATTTCCCGGTTTTATCCGCACGTGCAGTTTTGGTTTGCCGATTGAACTGTACTGTAATTTTTTCCTTTGGCGCCGCCCACCCCCATACAGGAATGGGCCTGTCGCGTTGCAATACCATGTGATCGCCGAAAAGATGAGGCAATCTCACATCGGCCCATATTGCGGAAGAAATAAGACAAATAAAGCAGGAAAAAATGATTTTTTTCATATAACAATTATTTTATGGCAATAGTGGAGTTGTGTGTTAAAAGTAAGCATTTATGCGCTCGGCGTAGTAATGAACTTCTTATGCTGACAAAAATCATATCTGTTCTTTGTTAATATCAGCAGAAGACCGCAGCTTCTTATTATACATTTGTGCTTATGTCAACGAGTGTTTTCGATCCTGAACTGATAGCAAGGTATAACCAACCCGTTCCGCGCTATACCAGTTATCCCACTGTGCCTTTTTGGGAAAACAATATTGATAGTGGGGCGTGGGAACAAAGATTCAGCAACCAGTTCGCAATACAAAACAGCAGGACTGGCATTAGCTTATATATCCATCTTCCTTTTTGCGAATCATTATGCACCTATTGCGGTTGCAATAAAAAGATCACTGCCAATCATAGTGTTGAAGAAGTGTATATAAATGCCATTCAAAAGGAATGGCAGCTTTACAGGAAGCTGATGAAAGAACATCCTGTTATAAGGGAGATACACCTGGGTGGCGGCACGCCTACTTTCTTTTCTCCAGGCAACCTTACCCGGCTCCTGGATATTTTTTTGCACGGAAGTGTTATTCATCCCAATCATGTGTTCAGCATTGAAGGGCATCCCAATAATACTACCCGTCAGCATCTGGATGCGTTATATAAAAAAGGATTCCGGCGCATCAGTTATGGCGTACAGGACCTTGACCCCGAAGTGCAGCGTGTGATCAACAGGATACAGCCCTATGAAAGAGTGAGGCAGGCAACGGAAGAAGCGAGAGCCGCAGGATTTACTTCGGTAAATTTCGACCTGATATACGGGCTGCCCCTGCAAACAGCGGAAAGCATTGATAATACTATCCGGGAAGTGATCACCCTGAAGCCTGAACGTATCGCTTTTTACAGCTATGCTCATGTGCCATGGACCAGTAAAGCCCAACGCCTGTTTGACGAATCCGATCTCCCCTCTGCAGAAAAAAAATTACAGTTATACCTTCATGGAAAGCAGTTGCTGCTGTCTGCCGGTTATCATGATATTGGCATGGATCATTTTGCACTGCCGGAAGACGAATTATATATCGCCAGACAACAGGGAAGGCTGCACCGGAATTTTATGGGATATACCATACAGGACGCCGGAATTTTGCTCGGACTCGGCGTGTCTTCTATCAGCGATACAGGGAACGCTTTTGCACAGAATAATAAGACGCTGCACGATTATTACGACAGGATCAACACGGGAAAGCTCGCAGTAAGCCGCGGTTACTTCCTGAATGAGGAAGATATTGCATTCCGGAATTATATCAAAAATATTTCCTGCAACGGCTATACAACCTTCCGGTCTTCAGATATTCCATTACTCCGCGAAATTTGTTTTCCGCGTTTGCAACAACCTCTTGCTGACGGGCTGGTAGAATATAATGAGCGCGAATTAAGGTTAACATCCAAAGGCAGCTCCTTTGTCAGGAATATCTGCAGTGCTTTTGATCTTCACCTGCTGCGGCATACTGTAACGTCAGAAGCAAAAATATTCAGCAAGGCTATATAATTTTTCACGCAAAGGCGTAAAAGAAAGGCAAAGAACGCAAAGCATCATCATAAAAAATACTTCCCGATGATGAGAGCCTTACAGGTTCACCACCGGGCTTTCTGCAGCAACTGTTACCTGCCCGTGATAATAAATAGCTGCATTAAGAGAGTTCCCGACCAGGCAATACTTATGTGCTTTTTCCATAGCAAGATTAGCTTTCTCCAGGTCAGCTTCCCCCGCTATTACAATCTTAGGATATACATTTATTTCGGTGAATTTATACCTGCCATCCACTAATTCCACCTTGCCATCCACAGGGCATTCAAGCTGAAGTATACTGCACCGGAATTTTTGCATAAAAGACAAATACGTGGTCATAAAACAACTGCTTACGGCTCCCAGCAGCAGGTGTTCAGGCGACCAGTCATTGCCTTCCCCGCCAAATTCTTTTGGCGTAGCTACAATAAGAGATGAATCCACTTCTGGGGCAGTTAATCTTCCTTTTTTATCGCTCAGCCAGCTCAGTTGAGTATCAAATACGATCTGTTTTGAGGTTTTGTCATTCATCTTACAATGTTTTAATGATACTTTAAAGGTATGTTCCCCTGATGGCGATAAACGTTACTTTTGTTACACATGTTTGTTATATGAATTTTTATAAACTTCGGTTATTCCTGCAGGTATGTTTATTGTGTCATTTCACAGCGTTGGCACAACCTGTTGATCGTCGCATCATCACTCCTGAGTATAAGTCCCTTCAGCATAGGCTGGCTACGGGGTGGAACACATGGTACAGCAACAGCTTTTTATCGCATGTATTGCTGCCGCAGGGGTTTGCTATCAATATATGCCTTACCCGGCCGGGCAATCCTGAATATGTCAGGAATTTTTTTAAAGCTGCAGATATTCAGAAGCGGCCTGAAAAATTAATTCCCGGGCTACGGTCGGATGATGGCAGCTACACCAGCATAACAGTCTCCTATAAGGAAGAAACGATCTTTATACAAACAGCAGCGGAAAACGGTGAGGAATATATCCTTATCTCTCCGGTAAAAAGCACAGAAAATTATGTGGTCATTGAAGCAGGATTATTGTGGAACAGGAAGGGAATGGTAGGCAGGGAAGGGAATATGCTTGTGGGCAGATTTGGAGATAAAGACATTAAGGTATACAGCACTGCAGTGCCTGTTGCCGATGCTTATTCCGTGACCAGCGCTCCTCATCTTGCATTCCCGAGCAGTGAGGTGTTGGGGATTAGTACGGGGCGACAGCGAACGCTTACTGAAATTAAAGCCGTAATAGAAAAACACAGGACGGTTGCGCAGCGGCGTATTGACAGCTATGGTGATCTTTCCGAATCTTTTAAAGCCATGCAAACCATCCTGGCGTGGAACTCTACTTACGATGCTCCCAATGATCGTGTGATCGCTCCCGTTAGCAGGGCATGGAGCAGCGGCTGGGGCGGGTTCGTATTGTTTGACTGGGATACTTATTTCGCCAGCTATATGCTTTCCCTGTTCAATAAAGACCTGGCCTATGCCAATGCCATTGAAATTACCAAAGCTATTACACCACAAGGGTTCATTCCAAATTACCAGTCGCCATACGGTAATACTTCATGGGACCGTTCGCAGCCGCCGATCGGCAGCACCATTATTTTGAATATCTACAAAAAATACAAAGAACGCTGGTTCCTTGAAGAAGTTTACAAAGAACTGCTCACATGGAACAGGTGGTGGCCCAAACACCGCGACAGGAACGGGTATCTGTGCTGGGGATCAGACCCGGTAGCAGACAGCCTGAAGACCATAGAGTCTCATAACCTGCAGGCGGCAGCGTTTGAATCGGGACTGGATAATTCACCAATGTATGACAGCGTGCCTTTCAATAAAGCAAAGAACACTATGGAACTGGCAGATGTAGGATTGATGAGCATGTACATCATGGATTGTCATTCCCTGTCGGAGATCGCCACTATACTTGGCAGGAAAAATGATGCGGAAGAGCTTGATAAAAGAGCGGTACAATATACCGGGAAGCTAAGCAACCTGTGGGACGAGCATACCGGGATCTTTCTCAACAGGCGAATGGATACCGATGCAAAGAGCTATCGCCTGTCGCCCACCAACTTTTACCCGATGCTGGCAAAGGCCTGTACGCAGCAGCAGGCGGAGCGCATGATCAAAGAACATTATTTTAATCCCAAAGAATTTTACGGGGAATATGTCATTCCTTCCATTGCACGCAATGACCCGGCATTTGGCGATAACGATTACTGGCGGGGCAGGATATGGGGACCGATGAATTTCCTGCTGTATATGGGAATGCAAAATTACGCATTGCCTGAAGCAAGAGCTGACCTGATCTCAAAATCAAAAGCATTGCTGATGAAGAACTGGAAAGCAGAAGGAGGAGTATATGAAAATTACAATTCCGTTACCGGGACAGGCGGCGACGTCAACAGCGCAGATGCTTTTTATCACTGGGGCGCATTGCTGACGTTCATGGAGTTTGTTGAGAGAGGGAAATACAGGTGAGAGGATAAACGATAAACGTGAAACGACAAACGTGAAAGACCGCTCACCACTCACGTCTCACTTCTCACGTTTCATTCACCATTCACTTCTCACCTCTCACTTCTTATCCCCGGCGAGATCACTGTCTGGAGCATAATGCCGAGCTTGTGGCTATTTGCTATCCTGATCCTTTCTGTCATTATTTTTTTGGGAGGAAGTTTCCTGATCTTATTGAACAGCACACGGTAATAAGTATACGCAAGAGCAACACCTTTCCGGGAACTGGCAGGTAATTGCTTTAAGCCTTCTATGGCTACAGCAAAATCCTGTTCTATTTCCGATGCTATGCTCTGTTTATCCTGTTCGGAAAAATTATGGATATCTATCCCCGGGAAATATATTCTTCCCAGTTCCCTGCTGTCGTTTTTAATATCCCGCAAAAAATTGATCTTTTGAAATGCTGCTCCGAGCTTCATTGCAGGATACTTCAGCTCTTCGTATAAATTTTTATTTTCTTCCGTAAAAACCCTGAGGCACATCAGTCCTACTACTTCCGCAGAGCCGAGTATATACCTGTCGTATAATGTTCTTGAATAATCAGCCTGGTGAAGATCCATTTCCATACTATCCAGAAATGTTTCGATAAGATGGGTATCAATTTTATAGGTATTTACAACCGCCTGGAAGCTGTTGAGGATCGGGTTGAGGCTGATGCCGGAAGTGATGGCGTTGAAAGTTTGTTGCCTGAAGTCTTTCAGTAAAGCTTCTTTTGAATAATCATGAAAGGAATCTACGATCTCGTCGGCAAATCGTACAAAGCCATAGATGCCGTATATAGGGGCATGGAATTTTTTATCCAGCAGGCGAATGCCTAATGAAAAAGAGGTACTGTAGGTTTGCGTGGTGATCTTACTGCAACGGGTGCTTAGCTTATCAAAAAGCGACTTCATGCTGTGCGTGTTTGTAAGTTTTTGTGATATGTCCGGCTACTACCTGCCCGGAAATGATAGCGGGCGGTACGCCGGGCCCGGGCACGGTCAATTGCCCGGTATAAAACAGGTTCCTGATCTTTTTATGCCTGATAGAGGGCTTCAGTATCGCAGTCTGGCGTAGCGTATTGGCCAGTCCATAGGCATTTCCTTTAAAAGCATTATAATCCTGTACAAAATCTGAACAGGCATAGCTTCTTTGTACTATGATATCCTGCCTGAAGCTGGTTTTACAGAATGCTTCTGTTGCTGCAATTACTTTTTCATAAAAATATTCCCTTATTTCCGGGGTATCCTGTAAACCGGGCGCTGTAGGGATCAGGAAAAATAAATTCTCCATTCCTTGCGGTGCAACGGTGTCGTCCGTTTTTGAGGGGCAACATATATAAAACAACGGTTCTTCAGGCCAGGTCTTATTTTTATATATGGATGCCGCATGTGGTGCAAAATCGTGCTCAAAGAAAAGGTTATGATGGATAAGTCCCGGAAGCTTCCTTTTTACCCCAACAAAATATAGCAGGCATGAGGGAGCCATTTGTCTTTTATCCCAATACCGGGAAGAATAGTTGGAACAACCCTGAGGCAACAGCTCCTGGTCGGTATGCCTGTAATCCATCGCGGCAACAATAACGTCCGCATGCAGCTCTTCTTTATCGGTAACTACGCCGGAGATAAGGTTTTCTTTTACATTAAATGCCTTTACTTCTGTATTGAGCCGGAGAGTAACGCCCGACTCCTCAGCCAATGCTGTCATAGCCTTGCACAGCTCATGCATTCCGCCCCGGGGATACCAGGTGCCTTTTATAATATCGGCATAATTCATCAGGCTGTACATAGCGGGAATATGTTCCGGTGCTTCGCCGAGAAAGAGCACCGGGAACTCAATGATCCGGAGCAGCTTTTTACTGTGAAAATATTTTCTTGCGTGAGTGCTGAAAGCGCCAAACATATCCATCCTGAACAGGGATGACAGTACTTCCCTGTTCAGGTATTCTTTAACGTGAATGCCAGGCTTGCTTATGTATGTCTTCATCGCAGCTTCATATTTAAATGCAGCCTGCTGTATAAAGTTATCCAACTGCGTGCTGCTGCCTTTTTCAATAGCTTCGAATACTGCTTTCAGGTCCTTGTACCCGGCAGGGATCTTTATCACTTCCTCTTTATCAAATATTACCTGGTAGGAGGGGTTGAGGCGTTGTAATGAAATATAATCGTGGATTGATCTCCCAAACCGTTGAAAGAATTGCTCTATCACTTCCGGCATCCAGTACCAGCTTGGTCCCATATCAAAAGAAAAGCCTTTATGTCGCCAGACCCTGGCGCGCCCGCCGGTCTGGTCGTGCTTCTCAAGGATAGTTACTTCAAAACCGGCATGCGCCAGGCTTATAGCTGCAGACAGCCCGGCAAAGCCTGCTCCTGCTACGATAGCTTTTCTGTTGTTGCGTGGCGTCATTTTCGCTGAGGCTGGATTTTGAGCAGGTAAAAATAGCGTTTATAAATAAAAAAGGGCACATAGATATGCACCCTAAATACTTTGAACTACCGGGAATACCGGTCGTTGCAAATTGTTCATCTTATCGGCTTAAGCCGTTCTGTGGTCAGGGTAGGTAATAAAACTTCGAAACAATAAGTGGTTACAGTTCCGGGTAACTTTCCAGGGCAGGGTCGTCAGGTATCAGGGGATATTCCGGATCTTCCGGGCAGCAAGATAGGACTGTATTCTATTTTTATAAATAGTACTGCATGTCTTTATTATGTCGTGAAATTACTACACCGGGTACTGTATACTTTAGTTTAAACGGGTCTTAAGATCCGGTCAGATCTTTATTCTGCTCAAGGGGACCCATTACAAACAATACCACGCAAACTGCAATGATTGCCATGATGCCATAGCCGATAAAAACGGTGCTGTAGGCAAAGGTATAATCATGCGTTTTAGATAAATGCTCAATGGTGATGCCTGAAACAGACTGAAAGATCGCACCGCCCAGGCCGGAGCCTACGCTGGCTACTCCCCATACAGAAGCGGTGGCATTGAGCGGTACTACATCAGCAGGGAACGCCATGGTATTGGCTGTATAGGCCGCATGACCGAAACCGGCAATGCTCAGCACCACCAGTGCAACAGCAGGACCGGATATGATCAGCGGACCGATTATAAGTGCGAGCGATAATATACTTCCAAAAAGCCCTACGGCTATTTTTCTTGCTTTTGCAACCGGCACGCCCCTGCGAATGATCAACTGGGTGAAAATGCCGCCGAGGACATTGCCGATATCTGCAATGATAAAAGGGAACATGGCAAACCAACCGATCTTTTCCAACCCCCAGTGGTGAACATCTACAAGATACCTGCCGATCCAGAAAGTTATGAAGTACCATACAGGATCCATAAAAATCTTGGAGAAGGTGAACCAGCCCACAAAACGCGTTTTAATGAGCTTTAAGGGAGAAATACGGGGGGCTTTGGATGCTTTGAGAGCTCTTTCCGGTGTATAATAAGTAAACCAGAAAGCAGCTACCCATATATAGCCTATGCAACCAATGATCACAAATGTGAGCTGCCAGCCGTAATGGGCGCCCATCCAGGCGATCAGCGGCGGCGCCACTACTGCGCCGATAGCCGCGCCACTGTTGAAGATACCGGTAGCAGTAGAACGCTCTTCAGGTGTAAACCATTCGCTTGTTAATTTGATGGCGGCGGGCCAATTGCCGGCTTCGCCTATCCCTAACAAAAACCTGAATAGTCCAAAATGAAACGGTACCCGCGCAATAGCATGCAGCAGGGAAGCCGTAGTCCAGAAGGCCATGCATAGTGCATAGCCGAGCCTTGTACCGAGCCTGTCAATCACAAAACCGGATACAAGATTTGATACCATATAGGCCACAAAAAAAGCTGTGGCTATATAACCGAAATAATCATTAGGAATGAGCTCACGCAGTGCGCCTTCAGCGCTGAGGTAGTTGAACGCCAGCCTGTCCACATAATTTAACACTGTGGCAAGAAATGCAAAACCCAGCATGAGCCAGCGTATCCCGGATGGTTTGTCGGCAGAAGGCCGGATAGGCAAATGTTGATCCATGCGCGATAAGTGTATTATACGATACGCATTGTCATTCCTCCGTCAATCACTATATTTTCCCCGGTGATAAATTTGTTTTGTATCAGTGAACAAATCACTTCAGATACATCTTCCGGGGTTCCCTCCCTGTGCAGTGGTATCCTGTTATCAATATTGTTTTTTACCTGTTCCGGCTTCAGATAGTCCTGGAAACGTGTTCGTATCACGCCCGGGGAAACACAGTTAACGCTGATATTATCATCGCCAAGCTCCAGTGCCAGCGCTCTTGTCATTTGAGGAATAGCCCCTTTAACGACAGCATAGGCCAATGCATTTTTTACCCCGCGCAAACCCGCAGCAGATGATATTAAAATAATAGCTCCTTCTTTTTGAGGTTTCATATAAGGTACTGCTGTCCTGCACAGGTGGAACGCTGCATGTACATGCACGTCAAATGCATTGTACCATGTCTCCCTTGCCCCGTTCAATAAGCTCCCCGACGCTGCTGCGCCTGCACTATGTACCAGGATATCAATACGGTTCCATTTTGCAGCTACAGTTTCTATGGCTCTTATGCATTCGGATTCTTTGCTTATGTCGGCAGCGATCATCAGCAATGGGGCGCCCAACGCTTCAATTTTTTCCTGTATGTCACTGCCTGTAATATTTCTTGCAATAATGGCTATGGCAGCTCCCTGCCGGGCTAATGCAATAGCTGTAGCCGCACCTATTCCATGAGTGCCTCCCGTTACAACGGCTACTTTATTTTGTATATTCATTCGTATATAATTGATTTAAACCTGTCTTGATTTTTACAAACTGATATTTTTTGCTGTAATTATATCTTTTCGGGAACCACATAAGGAGCGCGGTAATTCCCTTTTAATAATTTATTTGCCGCTTCATTATTAATGAATTTTTCCTTTTCACCGTCGAAAAATAACTGTTTTTTGCCTGTGCGGTAACAAATATCTGCCAGGTGCACCAGGGAAGCACTGAGATGTCCCTGCAGCACATTACCATTGGCGGGCTTTCCCAAGCGTATGGCTTCAATAAAATTCCTGTGGTGAAATATATCGGGGAAAATATCTTTGTGTGCGTCAACGACCTTGCCGTCTTTCTCCATCACCTGCCATCCTCCGCCGTGGCGACCCAGGTACATCAGCCGTTCTGTTCCATATATTTCTATGCGGGTGGATGTTTGCGGCCAAAAAGGGAATTGGGTTTTGGAAAAACGTATTTCCCCCGGGACTTTCTGCATGTAGGGAGTGAAGTTTCCGCTTTCGCAGGTCATCGCAAAACCGTTGCCCCAGTCGTAAGTGATATTGAGAAATTCAGGTGTTTCTTTTTCAGAATGGAAAGCGATATTGCCGCCGCTGCAGTATACTGACTTAGGATGACCAGGATCTCCCAATGCAAGACGGGCAAGATCCATCACATGGCTGGCGTCGTCTGATAATGCTCCTCCTCCGTAATCCCAAAAATCAAGCCACCCGCCTCTGCTCGTCATGCTATGACGGTTAGGATTATAAGGTACCTTTTTTGCCGGCCCCAGCCACGCATCCCAATTTAAACCTTTCGGAACCTCTGTATCGGGCTTAGGCATCCATTTGTCTCCTCCCAGCATATTATAACATTTCACGTGAACGATATTCCCCAGCTTACCACTCTTAATATAATCACGTGCCGTAAAAGCATAAGTAGCGCTCCTGTTCTCAAAACCGATCTGCACCACTTTCCCGTATTTCGCCGCGGCTTCCACCATTTTCCTTCCTTCCCAGATGGAAAGGGTTGGATTCTTTTCCACGAACACATGCTTGCCTGCCTGGAGCGCCCATATTGTTGCCAGCGTATGCCAGTGCTCGGGTGTAGCTATAACGACTGCATCTACATCTTTATCATCAAATACCTGCTTCATGTTACTCACAAACTTTGGCGCATATCCCTGGGCGTTACTGTATTTATCTATTGCTGTTTTGATGCCGGCAAGCGTTTCGTTCACATCGCACAAGTACTTTACTTCCAGGTTTTCATTTTCTTTTATAATCCCTGATAAAACACTAAGCCCCCGCCCGCCGCAACCAATGAGCGAGAGTACCATTTTATTAGCAGCAGCGTTTTTTGAAGTATTTGCAAAAGATGGCTGCAGCGCTATGCCTGCTGCTCCTAACGACATGTGGTGGATAAAACTGCGTCTGTGCATATTATTTCGTTTTAAAGATTAGAATTTTGTACCCGGTTGTTTTTTTAAATGCTTATCCAGGAATTCGAAAGTCGCTTTGCCGTTGATACTGTGTGGCCCGGCAAAGTGTTCTATGGCGATCAATGTATCAAGCCCATGCAAATCGTAATAACGTTGTGCTTTTGCAAATTCATAACTCACCCATTCATCTGCACCTACCCCATCAAAATACCCCCGCTCTACCATAAAGGGCCGCGGCGCTATTAATGCCGTCATTTCCGCATAGTTGAAAGTGTGTCCCAGGTCCCATTCCGGCATATCGTATTCGCCTGTGAATACATAACTGAATGAACGCTCCGTAGTAGACACTTTACGCACCCACTCATTAAAATCGGCCGAACAAATGGATAAGTAATATCCTTTAATAACTGCCGGTACACGCATAGCTGTTTTACCTCCATAGGAAATCCCGTAAAAAGCTATTTTTTCTGCGTCTGCAAAAGATAGCTGCTGCAACCATTCCACGATCCGCTGATGCTGACTGATGATAACGGAGAAAAGGGTTAGTCCTATTGGGTTGGCCTTACGTTGGATCACTCGGAATTTATCCTCTCCCCGGTAGGGATTATGAGGCGCAAAAGTTATGTAGCCTCTTTCTGCCAAACGGGTAGCAAAGCCCTTATAAACCTGGTAATTCTTTTGGGTAGAATCTGTATTTACCACATCAAAAGGTAATCCTTCCAGCCCATGCTGACATACAACAACCGGTCTTTTTTCACCCTGCCTGATATCTTTGGGCACTGTTAATATTCCCCATGCAAATACTTCCGTGCCAAAAACGTCGAGGGTGATCTCATAACTCGTCCATTTTTCAGTTTCCTGGTACACACGTGCTCTGGTATTGAAAGGAACTGAGGGTATGGGCAGTTTACCAAGTACATTCCGGAAACGTTCTCTTTGTTGCTCTTTAACCGCAGCCTGCTCTTCAGGAGAGCCTTTTAATGTTTGCCAAAAATCACGGTTGCGGGTGCGCTCGCATACAGAAAGCTCCTGCTGTATACATTGAGTCATTTCTCTTACCTGTCTTTCCTGCCGTTGCGGGATGCTGACCCAGTCCACGGATAGCCTGGTTGCCGGTGAATGATAGGTATTGCCCGGCAGGAACGGCACATTCATTGCTTTTGCCAATGCAACAAATGTCTGTGCGGAAAAAAAATGTTGATCCGGTTTTATAAAGCTCATCCTGTTTTGAGAAGGGATAAGGGCAACAGCGCGACGGTATTCTGCTTCTGCTGTTGAAAGGGAAGGCGATACTATTTTGCCTGGCGCAATGCCGGCATTCTGATGAGTTACCGTCGAAACCTTTGCATGCTCAACAATGAGCCTGCGCGGCCAGCTCATTACAGCAAGCTCTGCATCTCCAAACGTGTTAAGCAACCCAAATACATTGCGGTAAATAGGTTCCTCCCACAGTTGCTCTCTCGCATTAAAATAGCCGCTTACAAGCGATACCGTGATGCGGGTGTCCAGGGCCGCCGCGTACAGGGCAAGCATTCCTCCCTCTCCATAGCCCGCTATGGCAATTGTATTATTGCCATCTTCTTTATTTCTCTTCTCCAGCCAGTCAATACCCGCGAAGATCTTTTGCAGTTCGTAACCGATGATATGGCGCCCTATTTCGTAAGCCTGACGGTAGATCCATTCCCGGTGTGGTTGTTGGGTTTGCCGATCCAGGGAAGGATTACCCGAATAAGTATAGTCCCTGTTGATGAGGACTGGTATCAATATTTCTACACCACTTTTTGCCAATGCCAGCACCAATGCGCTCCCTGTATCTGCTCCTTTGAGCATCCCTGCAAAGGCTTCGGGTTCGATGTCGGCGTCAGGAATGATGATAGCTCTTGCCTTTACTTTTTTGGCGGGAACTATCAATATGCCTTCTGCAGATAAATTGTTCATTACTGTCCACCGCACCGCGGAGACAGAATATCCTTTTTCAATAATAGTATACGGAGCCAGGTTGTTATTACGTGTAGCAATCTGTAGTGCCGGTGCTGCTCTTTCATCTGCTACGCCCAGTAATTTCTTTAATTCCGTTCTTTGTGCAGATACAGACCGGTTGAACGCGGCAGCAGAACTAAAATCACGTTGCCAGTGTGATGCCCGATGCGATGTTCTTCTTTCTGTTTCCTGTATCAAAAAGTCATTGATCCCGGTTACCATTTTTGCAGACAGGTCTTCATTCCCGGTCAGAGGTGAGCAGGCAAAAGGAATGGCATGCTGTGCCATACCATATAATGCAACAGCAAATGCGCTGACAAGACATGCCATATATTGCAGAAAAATTTTCATAAAAACATTCTTATAACCGCAAAAATCGTTAATCACTTTTGTATAGCCGGTACTGGTTCCCGGGGGTAAAATATGCTTATTGCTTTTTCACGGAGTCATTCAACAAATAATGAACGCTGTTGACGAGTATCTGCTGAAAATCCGGGATCTTCCAGTCATCGTGATGTCCCAGCGATGTATATACAACGGTGTTATTATATTTAGTATGGTTGATCCAGAGCACAGGTTCTGACGGCTCATTAGGAATAGTACCGGTAAGCAACACCTGCGTTGCAGCAGAGCGTAGCGGACGGTTCTGGTACAACCAGCTTACACTTCCAAAACCATTTGGATGTACACCTTTTAATAGCGGGTGCTTTTCCATACCGGGAACAATGCCAATTCTGGTCTTTTCCTGCAGATGTCCATAATGCCCCTGGTAATTGCCTCCCAGTATTTCTTCATCAAATTCCGGCCATTGTGCCAAAAAACCTGATACGCTTTCACCGGACTGAGTGATGCCGCCGCCTTCACGGGCCACATTGCCTTTTGCATCAAAGGAATGGCTTGCCGTGCGGATGCCCAGCACGGGTTTCCCGCTCTTTATATAGTTCTTTATCATATCCATCTTCTGCGGCTCAAGCGCAACGCGCCGTACAAAAAATACCGCAAGATCCGCATCCTGGAGTACCTGGAGGTTTTCAAGATTATGCCTGCCCGGGCCATCCATTGCGGGCTTGCCTATGGCAAATTCACAATTCATGCCTTCATGCAGCATGAGCTCATGCGCAAATGCGGGAAGGGTTTGATTGGCATGATATTCTCCTTCTGCGGTTATGAAAGCAACAACAGGGCGCTTATCATCCTGAAAGCGAAATTGCTTTTTACCGGTGAAATCTGTTGATACTATGGTAGGACAAACATATTGCTCAATATAATCCACTACTAAATGTACCCCGGTGAAATGGTTAACCTGAGGAGCTTTACGGGAGTTATACATGGCATCTGTCATATCCCGCATCAGTACTACATTCTTTCCTATCCTTGCCATGCTGCGCAATCCGAATGTCCTTCCTATAACACACATATTGGTATGTACACCGGTGAGTATTACATTTTTTATACCTTTTTTATCGAAAAGCGCCGCTATCTCCGCTCCCGAATCGCTGATGGCGTCCCCGTCTTTTATTTCCAGCGCATCAATTTCTTTTGTCCAGGCATGCCCTTCCGTGCATTTGATCATATCATCACAGCCGCCATCAGACTGGTCTATCGGCCAGGTAGCATTTTTCTCTGCAGGAAGTTCAGCGTTATTAATCAGCTTCGCATATTTCTTACTATAATACTTCTGTGCCAGTTTTCTGCCCGGGTGATCTTTATAATAATTCATGCAATCGCTCGGTGCATGCACGATCAGCACGCCTTTGTCGCGGGCAATGTTTAATACTTCGTTCAAACGTGGAGCCATTTCGGATACTCTTGCGGTAGCGCCTTTACACCAGTGCTTGTCCCACATATCACAAATGATGATCGCTGTCTGCTTGGGATTCCATTGCTGGATCTCACTGACTATGGCATAACTGCTGACAGTGCTATCCCCTTTCACCCTTTTCTGCATGGAGACAGTGATCATGTTGTCTGCACCGTTAGAAGATTGCGCATTCATGGTATGAGGTGTAATTAGTCCCAAAATGAAAGTTATTACAACAATGTATAATTTCTTCGGGTAGGAACACTTCCTGAAATAAGATAAGCTCATGATAAAATTTGTTTTTTTAAAATTATTCATAACCTGGGTTCTGTATCAATAAATCATTTTTATTCATTTCGTTCCTCAGTATCGGAAAGAAATATGCTTTATCATTCCATGATCTTGTTTCCAGTACTTCGTGCTTAATAGTGGGCACTGACGAAGTTGTTTTATCCGGCAATAATTTGTACAGCACATTTGCTTTATAAAATGGTCCGTAAGTCTCAGAAGCGATCATCCAGCGCCGGACATCAAAGAACCTGTGGTCTTCATACATCAATTCAATACGTCTTTCGTTCCTGTAGCGCTGTTTCAGTGCGTCCCCTGTTTCATTGGTTTCCGGCTGGCCTGCCCTTTTCCTGATCATATTGATATAATCTCTGGCTTCATTATATTCTTCCAGTTCCAGACAGGCTTCTGCATAATTCAATAACACTTCTGCATACCGTAAATGCCTCCAGGGAACTTCCTGGCCCACGCCTCCCTCTACAGCAACGGAGGTTGGATCAAGGAATTTTTTACAGAGGTACAAGGTTTGTCCGCTATTACCCGGTTGAAAGGGACTGTTCCTGCTATCTATTCCGGGCTCAATATACATCTGATTGGCTGAAGCATTCCATCTTTCAAAATAGCCGGTGTGTACAATTCCCTGAGGGTCCAGATCAATAGAATATGCAGGCCTGGTACCCCATTTAGCGCCTTCAAATAAAACATCGGCATAAAAACGGGCATCCCGGTTGTTATAAGGGAATGCAGCCTGCTCCGGATTATTCCAGTCAAACCTGCTGCCATCTTTCATTTCAAATGCATCCACCAGGTTGCCTGATACAGCATTATTACCCTGACCACCATATCCATTAGGACCATTCATTACCGGCAGGTTATTGTCATTAGGGATAGTTCCGGAAGTATAAAATTTCACCCAGATATCTTCAGATGTCTTCTTTAGCAGGAAGATTTCGGTATAGTTGCCCGCAATAGAATCACCAGGCGCCGGTTCCGCTTTATGCAGGCTGTAGAGGTGTAGGTCTATTACAGCCTTTGCAGCATTTTTAGCAGCGCGCCAGCGGTCGGCTCTGCTGCCGCTGGTATACCCCAGTAATTCGGGTTTTGCAAAGTCAGGGAATACAGCTACATTATGTAGATCGCTTGCTGCATGTAATAATACACGTGCTTTCAGCGCCAATGCAGCTCCTTTGGTAACCCTTCCGTTATTAGCCCCGGTCTGCACTTCAGGTAACAGGGCAGCAGCAGCATCCAGTTCAGTTGTTATAAAATCAACACAATCGGCATACGGGCTTCTTGCAATTGAAAAATCATCTGTGAGGTTATAGGCATTCTTTACTAACGGCACCCCGCCAAACATGCTGGTAAGCTGATAATAGAACCATGCTCTTAAAAACCTTACTTCACCTTCCATAGAACCCTTATCAAAAGGGGCATCTGCCGTATTATCTAAAAACAGGTTACACTTCCTGATCTTGGAATACAAACCGTTCCAGGTAGGTTGGGTTTGCCACCCTATAATATTATCCGCTGTCATTTCCCCCCGGTTAAATGCCAGGATAGAAGAGTTGTCCCGCCTGTGAGCTTCATCACAATATACTGCCAGCATATATTTACACATACTCTGGTCAATGCTTGCATAAATTCCGTTTATAAAAGCAGTAGACAGCGATTTATCCTTCCAAACATCTGCAGAAGAGAATTCGCTTAAAGGGGTAGTTTCAAGAAAATCCTTTTTACAGGATGTAACATCCAATACCAGAACTGTAATTATAAACCATAATTTCATTTTCATGGCAATATTTTTAAAGTGTTAGTTTAATACCAAAGTTGTATACTTTACTCAGCGGGTATACGGTTCCTACAGTTTCAGGATCAAAAGACTTAAAGCCTGCCAAAGTGAAAAGGTTAAGTCCGGTAAAGTATATACTTGCGTTATTTACACCTATTTTATTAAGCCATTTGGATGGTAAATTATAACCCAGTTGCAGTGTTTTAAGACGCAGGTAATCATTATTTTTTAACCAGTACGTATTATTAATTCCCCATGTGCCCCCGGAGATAGCGTTTGTCCAGTAATAACCACCGGTATTCCATGCCCGTGGCTTATCAGCATTTGTATTATCGGGGGTCCAGCGGCCATATGCATCATCTGCAAGAAAGTTTCCTATCAGGCCTGACTCCAGGGAATAGCTCCTGACTGCGCCGGCAGCTCCCTGGAATAATGCTGACAGGAATATATTTTTATACGACAAATCCACGGTAAAACCTCCTGTAAACGTGGGTAGATCCGTTTTTTCATAACGCACCAGGTCTAAACCGTTGATGGCGCCATCTTCATTTACATCTTTAAAGATCAGGTCACCGGGTTTGGCATTAGCCCAATGGGGATATTTATCAATATCTTCCTGGGTTTTAAAAACGCCCATTGAAAGATAATATAACCCGGCGTTCATGGGTCTGCCGGTCGACTGCTGGTATTCAGGAACACCTGGTGTTTCATCCCAAAACAGTATCTTATTTTTGGCAAGGGCTGCATTCGCAGATACTCTGTAATTAAAATTTCCGCTGCTACCCCTGTATGCCAGTTCTATCTCAAACCCCCTGTTAGCAACACGTCCTATATTTTCGCGGGGCAAGGTCAAACCTGAGGTAGCAGGTACAGAAGCATTTCTGAATGCAAGGATATTGCTACGCAGGTTATAAAAATAATTAGCCGATAGTTGTACTGCGCCTTTCAAGAACTGCGCTTCAAACCCAACATTGGTCTGATTCGCAACTTCCCATGTGATATTGGGATTAGCGATACGAAGCTCATTCAATGCTTTCGCTAACAGGTTTTCATTAAAAATAAACGGCTGGCTTGAAAAACTATAACTGGACAGGTATTGATATGCCTCAATACGGTCGTTACCGGTCTGTCCCCATGACCCGGTGATCTTAAAATGATTTACAATGTTTGAGATCCCGGACCAAAAAGATTCTTCAGACAGGATCCAGCCCACGCTTGCTCCAGGGAAAAAACCAAAGCGTTTGGCTTCAGGAAATATATAGGAGCCATCATATCTCCATACAAATTCCAGAAGGTATTTTTGGTTATAGTCATAATTAACACGGCCAAAATAGTTAAGCCTTGCATTCACGCTTGCGGACCCACCATTGTTCTTGTCAGGATCACCACCGGCAAACATCTGGTCTACCGCTGTTGAAACGAAACCGCGTCTGAAAGCTGTGAGATCCATAGATCCCCCCGTGATCTTTTCCACACCTGCCAGAAACTTCAGTTGGTGACTGCCAAAAACCTTATTGTAATTTAATAAAGCGTTTAAGGTAGTACGGTAGCCGTCAGAAAAATTCTGGTTCAGTTCAGGCGTTGCATAAGGCCCGTCTAAAGCGCCGGTTACTACAGGTTCGCCATTGGCGTCAAATGTCTGGCGGTCCCATGAATATAACATATAAGGCTTTCTCCAGAATTTCCCATTATTAATGGTCTTATCATACGAAACATTGGTAGTGATTGATAACCCGCTTACCCAGGGAATTTCGACTTTAAGCCTCGCATTGCTCAGGAAATTATAGCTCTTACGCTTATCATAACCAATATCATCAGAAACCAATACTACAGGGCTTTGACCGGCCTGGTACCCTGCCGCAGGCTTGTTACCCGGGTAGGTGGCAATAAACATGGGCTTACTGCGATTAAGCATATATGAGAATGGATTAGCTGCAAAGTTCCTGTCCTCCTGGCTTCCCGAAAGATCAATTCCGATAGAGATGTATTTAGAAACATTTGCATCCAGGTTGGCCCTGAAATTAGCCTGCGAAAACCTGGCAGAACTGTTTTTATAAATCGCATCCTGCAAACTGTAACCACCTGAAACAAAATACCTGATCGCTTCGGTACCACCCCTGATAGAAAGATCAGAACGTGTTTGCGGTGTTGTTTTTTTAAACACAGCATCAAACCAGTCGGTATTAGGGTACAGCCATGGTTCTGAGCCATCCCTGAACTTCTGTATCTCTTCATCTGTATATACAGGGGCTCTTCCCGCATATCCTTCAATTTCGTTCATCATAGTGGCGTAGGTTGCAGCATCGGCCATTTCGGGTATTACAGTAGGCGAACTGATACCGTAATTTACATTGGCTGTAATTTCAGGCTTGCCTGTTTTACCACGCTTGGTGGTAATAAGTATTACGCCGTTAGCTGCACGGGCACCATAAATCGCGCTTGAAGCATCTTTTAAAACAGTTACACTTTCCACATCTTCGGGGCGGATGCTTGCCATATCCCTTCCTACTATTCCGTCCACCACTATTAATGCAGAATTATCACCTAAGGTATTTGCACCACGGATGCGTATAGTAGCATCATCGCGACCTGGTTCACCTGAAGCGTTGACCGCCACCAGACCTGGTAAACGACCTGCCAGGGTATTGGTAAAGTTCACTGCAGGCGATTGCTGTAATACTTCACCCTTCACCACACTAATAGCCCCGGTTGCTGTAGCTTTTTTCTGCGTTCCATAACCTACTACTACTACATCTGCAAGATCGGTACTATTACCTTTTAATGAAATAACCAGATTAGTTCTTCCATTCAGTGGTACTCTTTCTTCTTTGAAACTTACATGACTAAAGATCAGCACCGCATTTACAGGAACGTTATCCATTTTAAAAAGCCCGGCATTGTTGGTAAATGTCCCTTTTTCCGTGCCTTCTATTTTTACACTTGCACCCTGTATAGGGCTGCCGGCGCTGTCCGTTACTTTTCCCGTAATGGTAAGGTCCGCCGCTTCAGCCGGGTGTTCAGGATTGGCTGAAGACAGTAAAGGTGTACAGAATGAATATATTACAAACAGCATCCTTAATACGTGTATGCTTTTGTAAGGGGAGAGAACGGGATCTCTCAGCAGGCAATTAGTTATTCTTTCCATGGCAATGACTTTACATTGAAATATTCAAAAACCTTCTTTAGCAAAAGTCTCTACATTTCAATAAGAGAACTTCCTGTATGTTACCCAGACTTATAGATTTTCCTACAAAAAATAAACATCTGTTTTAAACATGACGGTTCCTTGCCTGGATGATACTGATAAATACATGTGAATGCAATTAAGCGATCTCTCTGCTCTTTACCGTTTCCCTGCAATGCCGGCTGAATTCAAGGGGACTTAATTTTGTAATTCTTTTGAATTGATAGTAAAAGTTGGAAAGACTATCAAAGCCGCAGGCATAGCCAATTTCTTTAACAGATTTCTCCCTATCCCTGATCATCTGGCAGGCCTTGTTGATCCTGTACTCTGTCAAAAACTCAATATATGTTTTATTAGCCAGCGTCTTGAAATAGCGGCAGAATGACTCCCTGGTCAGGTTAGCTATCCGCGCTACCTTTTCTATTGTAATATGCTCGTCAAAATTGGAATAAGTATAATTCAGTACCTCGTTAAATCTATGATCATTAATACAATGTATATCATTATTCAACCTGTTGCTATGAATAAGCTCCCGGCAATTGTTTTTTGAGATGAGCTGCTTCAGTATTTCAAGTAAAATAATGATTGCATCCAATGATGAAGTACTGAACATTCTTTCCATTAAAGGAATAATATTTGCTTTTCCTTCCTCCGTTATGCATATCCCGTTCCGGGATAAAACAAACAATTCATAGACCTCTTTCAGTTCGGGGAGTTTCAAAAATTCCCTGCCCAGGAAGTTTTCTCCAAACTGTACTACTAATGCTTCCGGAGCAGGGTTGCCTTCCGTCAGCATTTCTTCATCATGCAAAAAGCCGTGCGGGGTATTAGAGCCTATCAGCACAAGATCATTATCTTCAAAGGGCTCTATTGAGTTGCCGATGATTCGTGTACCTTTTGAACGTCTTACCAGGATGAGCTCTATTTCGGGGTGATAGTGCATCCCCCTGTACAGGTTATCTCCTTTATCCACTTTCAGGTGAAAGCAGCTGCCGGAGCTAAAAAAGATTTGTTTGAATGAAGGTTTCAAAGCTTGTACCATAACCCGTTAAATTGATTGCAGTTAGAGTATTATATACTTTAGGAAAACGTTTTCCTAAAGTACATAATATTTGGATAACACACATGCTGTTTTCACTAATTCTTTTTGGTAAAAATTATTTCATTATTAATATGCATTGTATATCAATTGTTTATGAATATATCTGATGAGTAAGTCTTGTAAAAGACAAAAAGCCTGTAAATTAAAAATCGTTTTCCATAACTATTGATTTTTTTGAAATTTTATAAGGCTAAAATTGTATTGGCAGCACTATAGGAAGTCAGAGTGTTGCATGAAGGTTTGTGAAAGCAATGTCCGTAAAAAAGCAGAGGCTGGCAAGACAGCCAGCCTCTGCATGTAGCAAGATTTCAGGAGAACTATTTAGACCAACCTTCGTTTTGGGCAAGTTTTCCTTCTGATAAAGAGATCTGCTGTTCCGGGATCTGGCTTAAACCAGAGGTTGACATTACCTGCTCACGTTTAATAACAATATTGGTAGTGCCATAGATGAGCGCCCCGTTCACTACCGGAATTCCAGGCGCCTCAATTTTAATGGCATCTGCCGCATATTCTAACCCCATTCTTAATAGGTCCCAATACCTGATAGCTTCACCAACAAACTCGCGATGACGCTCTTCCATAATGTTTTCCTGGGAAACTATTTTGGAGGGTGTACTGCTACCGTAAGCTCTCCGGCGTACTTTATCGAAATTTGCCTGCGCATCAATACCCAGTTCGGCAGCCATCAGCAATACGTCTGCATAACGTATTACAATATAATCTGTATAACTCGACATAGAACTTGGATTCCCTACATATGATCCGTATACTTCATTGCCACTGGCATCAGTTTCCCTGAGATATTTTTTCAGGAACAGGCTTTGATATTCCCGGACATCACGTCCAGCCTCTGTATCATTGTAGGGATTGGTATCGTTAAAAAGATTGTGCTCTTCTTTGACATTCATTAAGGAAGCGTTTCTGCGGGGATCATTAGTATCCCAGGAATCCCATACATACTTATTTCCGATATCGAATCCCCATCCTCTTCCGTAGGGAGGCATGATGTACCCGCGTGCACCCATATCCGACACCCAGTTCATAGATGTTCCATTTACATAACCATGCTTAATAGCAAATATTACTTCCTTGTTGTACTCTCCGGCATATCCCACACCGGCAGCAGCCGCACCGGCCGGCCAAAGTGACAGATAATTATCCATAAGATCATGACCGGAATTTTGTATGATATCTGTAAGGTAGCCTTTTACTTCAGCTTCGGAGATCACTCCATTCATATACGTTAATAATTCTCCTTTATTTACTCTCGGCAGTTCGGCCTGGGTTTTGCCGTAATAGCCTGTATAAAACAGGTAAACCCTTGCCAGAAGTCCTTCTGCGGCATATTTGGTAATACGACCGCTTGCATCACTGGGAAAGGAAGGGCGCAATAATCCTGTTGCTTTTTTCAGGTCGTTCACGATCAGCTCATAAATGAGTTTGGGGTCTTCCTGAGCCTCTTTCCCTGCATCTTCCGTGGTTTCGGTAATTAACGGGAGATGTCCCCACATTTGCATAGAACAGAAGTACATATATGCCCTGATAAAACGTACTTCTCCTTCACTGGCCGCTTTGGTCATATATTTTCCCATCGCAAATGCACTATTGTCGTCCCAGGGAAATGCATCTGTTTTTTTCAGGAAAGTATTGCACCTGTTGATGGTTGTAAAAGCATCAGCCCACATGGTGCTGTATATGTTGGCTTCTGCCGGTGCAATGCCCGGATCAAAACGATCAATTGCCTGGGGCAGAAGATAGTCGGATTTCCCTGCCCCGCCGGCTGCATCGTCCGACATGATGTCTGACACGATAGGATATACCCAGTTGCCCCCGTTATTAAGCCAGCGGTTCATGCCCTGGTAGCAACCTACAAGTGTTTGATAAACTTCTTCCTGGGTTTTAAAGAAGGTAGCTTCAGTTTTTCTGTCTACCGGATAAATGTCCAAAAACTTATCGCTGCAGTTGGACAGTAAAAGCATTGAAAAGCATGCTGGTAATATTATTTTGAGCGATTTCATAATTAATGATTTTTTAGAATTTAACACTGAGTCCAAACAATATTGTTCTGGCGTGAGGATACATCCCTGAATCCCGGCCAATCTCACTTTGATCAACGCCATTGCTGCCGGTGCCAATCTCCGGATCCATTCCGTTGTAAGAAGTAAAGTTGTATAGGTTTTGCCCCGTAATATATACCCTGAGCTGGCTTATTTTATTTGTTTTCAAAATATGCCTTGCGAAATCATAGCCGAGCGTAACATTGTTTATTTTAATATAGTCTCCCTTATAGAGGAATACATCCGAGAAATTGATCCAGTTAGAATTTTGTGCATCAATACGGGGATATTTGTTGGAAGTTCCGGCTCCATGCCAGCGGCCATCATAGAGGTCCTGGGTAATATTCCAGTAGTTCCTGTTGGCATCAATATAGTTTTGCAGGATCTGGTTACCGGCAACGCCATTAGTAGCGATATACAAATCAAATCCTTTGTAAGCGAAAGAACAGGTCAGCCCGAAAATCGCATCTGGATGTCCATCCCCGATCATTGATTTGTCCAGGGCATTGATCGTTCCATCTCCATTTCTGTCCACATACCGCAGGTCTCCCGGCTGTGCATTAGGCTGTATAGGATTTCCCCCACTGCCTTTATAGTTCTGTACTTCTTCAGCGGTCTGGAATATCCCGTCTGTAGTCAGCCCCCAGAAAAAGCCAAGCGGATATCCGTTTTGAGAGCGTGTTACTTCAACTGAGTTGGCGTATAATGTTCCCCCGCCACCATGTAATATTCCATCCTGGGTGGGGATAGCGCTTACTTTGTTATTATTGAATGCAATGTTTGCGGAAATGTTATAGCTAAATGATTTTGTGTTGCCGCCTGAATAGGTAGCTGCCATTTCTATACCTCTGTTTATCACGTTTCCTCCATTGATGTAAGGCGCTCCCACTCCATACACGCTGGGAATATTTGCCTGTACCAGCCAGTCTTTTGTTTCGCGGTGATACCAGTCGAAAGTAAAGCCCAGTTGTCCTTTCAGCAATCTCGCATCAAACCCGATATTGGTAGATTGTGCCTTTTCCCAATGTAAGGAAGCATTCCCAAGATTTGTTAAAGCGGCTCCCACTGCAGCATTTCCGTCATCGCCAAATGAATAAGGAAAATTAGATCCTACCAGGGCTAAATAGTAATAGGGAGGGATATTCATATTCCCGTTTTGCCCCCAGCTTCCTCTTACTTTCAGGTAAGGAAGCCAGGAAGAGGCAGGTTCCATGAATGATTCGTTTGAAATATTCCAGCCGGCAGAGAAAGAAGGGAAATACCCCCGGCGGTGTGATTTATCAAACCTGGATGACCCATCTGAGCGGAGGATAACTGTGGCAAGATAAGTACCTTTATAATCATAATTAACACGACCGAAATAAGACAACAGGGCATCTTCTCCCGGGTAGCCGCTCATTGACATAGTGCCGCTGCTTGCTGTTCCCGTAGCGTTATTCAGCCATGCATAATCATATCCTGTATAAAGGAGATTTTTGTTAGAGGCGCTGAGGTATTCGGTATTTGTTTTGAGTGCCGACATGCCTGCAAGGGCGTCGAATTTGTGATCCTTATTAATTGTTGCCGTATAAGTCAATATGTTTTCAGAGCCTATACTCACACTTTCTGAAGAAGACTGTGTTACCTGTGATACGCCGGTCTTGGCATTGCTGTTTGCGCTCAGGTCAGGTTGTACCGGCTGATAGCTCCTGCTGCGCCCACCGGAATAATCCAGGGTGAGCGTTGTTTTAAAGTGGAGGTTACCAATAAGCTTTACATCAAAATACACATCTCCTATGACCTTATTCACTCTGTTGCGGTTATAGCTGCTGTTCAGCATGGAAGCATACGGGTTGGTTATTTCTGTAGACCATAATCCATAAATATTATCTCCTCCGCTGGCAGGAACATTGTTGTAATAAAACCTTGAAGGGTCATCAGGACTGAGGTTAGGAATAATTGATGGAACACGTATTGCAGATACTATCGGATAACTGGCTCCAATGGTGGTGGCGTTGGAATAAGACAGATGCTGTCCCATTTTCACAATATCTTTATATAGCTTGTGTTCTGTATTTATCCGGAAGGTGATCCTTTTATAGTTGGCCAGATCTGCTCCTCCAACTATACCTCCCTGTTGCGTATAAGATAAGGACATGGCGTAGACAGATTTCTCAGTGCCTCCCTGTCCGCTGAGATTATAATTTTGCATCGGCACATTCTTAGCCAGCAAGAGATCCATCCAGTTTGTTCCTCCTCCGGCATCGCTGAGGATTTTTTTATTGATTGTTTCATTGGTATAAATAGGAGTGAGGTTAGAATTGGTATACATTTCATTCATCATATCCATATATTCCTGTCCGCCCAACACCTTTATTTTTTTTGAAGTGTTCTGAATACCGTAATAAGAATCGAAGGAGATCTGTGAAAATCCCGGGCTGCCTGTTTTGGTAGTAATCAGGATTACTCCGTTGGCTGCTCTGGCGCCATAAATGGCGGCAGAAGCTGCGTCTTTTAATATATCTATGGAAGCAATATCGTTGTTGCTCAGATAACTGATATCGGAGGTCTGCACACCATCTACTATATAGAGCGGAGTAGTCTCGCCAACCGTGCCAGCACCTCTTATATTCACCCTGAAACCACTGCCTGGCTGCCCTCCCGTAGAAGTGATGCTTACGCCGGGCGCCTGCCCCTGCATAGCGGAGAGTGGGCTGACGGCAGCCCTTTTTTGAATATCATCCCCCTTAATTTCCACGGTTGCTCCTGTAACCAGTTTTTTCTTTTGCTTGCCATAGCCCATCACGACAACTTCCTCCAGGGTTTGTGATCCACGGAGCAGGACCATTGATATTTCAGTTTTGCCATTTACTGTTGTCTCCTGGCTTTGATACCCTACAAAAGAAAAAACCAGTATTGCGTCTTCCGATACATTGGGCAAAGTGAATTGCCCCATATTATCAGTTACCGTTCCTTTGCCGGCGCCTTTTATGTTAACATTCACTCCGGCAAGTGCGTTTCCATCCTTATCCATCACAGTTCCATGAACTGTTAAAGCTTTTATATTGCCTTGAGGGACAGCAGCATGCTCTTTGTTTGTTGCCTTGGCCTTTAGTGCCAATATCATTAAGAGAAGCAACATCAGTAGCGGGGTAATGACTATATGCATTACCATGTACCGTAACCTGAATAGAATTAGTTTTTGGTTCATATTGAGATCTGTTTTTAGTAGATCAATATTAACCAGCTGTGAGAGGGGATAGTTCCTCTATATTATCCTTTGATTCGAGTATCTTGATATGATATGCTTATTTTATACCAATACCCAAATACATACTATTATTGCTGGGGAATTGTAGTGCTATGTCAACAATAATTTGTCGTATTTCTTTGCGAGAAGTGAGAGGATAAATGTGAGGTTCTCACATTTATCGCCTGCCTGCGGCAGGTAAACCGGTAGGCAAGTCTGTCATTTCACATTGGACATAGCAGTAGTAATGCCGGGCATTATTACACCAACCGTTAATAAGAGGTTGGCAAATCTCCTGGTTTCTCCTGTAGCAATCACAAGGCAGGTCTCTTTATTTTCGGAACACTCATAAAATTCCATTCGTTTAAAGCCGGTAATGGAAATAGTTGTTCCTAATATAGATCTGTATGCTGTATGTATCGGTTGCTCCACTATATCGGGAGTGGCCATAATGGCTGCAGACTCTACGGGGATGATCTCTATGATTAGTTTTAATATAGTGGTTGCATCTACCAGTCCGGGTGCGATATTCAGAAATATTTTCTTTGCTGCCGGAGGCGTTTTGGTGATAACAGGAAAGTTGGCATCGGCTATGAGTATCTTTGACCCATGCCCGCATAGCGACAGTCCGTAAAGCAACTCCGGGTGTAATATCGTTGATCTCAGCATATTTTACTTTAATAATATTGACTGCGCTAATATAGTTTCACAGATCTTCATTGTTTTCAGGGCATCTCTGAAAGGAGAAGAAGTTATCTCCTTCCCTGTAAGAACGGATTGTATAAATTCCCGGTTTTTTGCACTGAATCCGCCATATATGAACGGCTCATTGCTTCCTGCTATGTCAGTGCTGCTATAGCGGATGCCTTTAATATCGCCATCGGCATATACCCGGCCCTCTACTTCAGGCTCTGCTTCCGCGCAAATCCCTGGAGCATGCATTGTTACCCTGAAGATCCTTCTGCCGGAGCTCCAGTTACCTATTGCATGACAGGTATTGCCATTATCAAAATACAGGTGTGCGCTTATCCAGTTTATATCGTCAACGCCTATACGCCGGCAGTAGGATTCTGTCCTTATCACTTCGCCCCCCATTAGCCACCTTGCGGTGTCTATGCAGTGAATAAAATCATCGTGCATCCTGTCCCTTGCGCTCTTCATCGGGATGATCTCACATTTATTAAATTCCACCAGCGCATGCGTAATTGCTCCTTTTTTATTGCATTCTTCTTTCATTTTGTGCAGCAATGGCATATTCCGTCGCTGCAGGGAAACCTGGGTGATACAATGATTAGCCTCAGCTAAGCCTGCGAGGATCTCTGCCTGGTGCAGTGTTAAACCCATAGGCTTTTCAATATAGAGGTTGAAACGGTTTTCAAGGCACCAGACCCACACATCAAACATTTGCTCAGGGGCGCCTATAGCGTAGACTGCATCCGGCTTCAACTGCAGCAGAACGGATTGATAGCCGGTAACAGATGAAACGGGAAAAATGCATTTTTCGGGGATGCCAAAGCGATGCGTTGTGCTTATAAGCCGTTCTTTATTGAAGGCTATAATGCCCACAATTTCTACTTCATCAAAAGAGAGAAGAGAGGGGAAGTGGACTTTGCCTGCAAAGGCTCCATTTCCTATGACGCAAACCCTTACTTTCATATTCGCTTTTCTATTTTGCTTTGAAAGTTAATGGTATTATCAAAATATGCTTTAATTTTTTCAGCAGTTGCATTTTATCTTATTATTTTGCCTGTCTTACATTTCAGGTTTGGGATCAGAAAGATACCTCCTGATCCGTTCTGCAAAAGCACTACAATGTTCTTCGAGTTTGTTGTATCCTTCATTCATTATAGCGGTATTAAACAGGCTGCTGCCTATTCCCAAGCCATTTGCACCTGCTTTCAGGAAATCTATACAATTACCCAAATGAACACCTCCTGTTGGTAACAGCCGGATATCAGGAAAGGGCCCTTTTATCGCACGGATATATTCCATAGCTTGTGCAGATGCCGGAAAAATTTTTACCATATCAGCGCCGTGTTTCCATGCTGTGTATATTTCCGTTGGAGTATAAGCGCCAGGAAAAACAGGTATATTCTTTTTTTTGCAGATTTTTATTATTTCTTCATCAATAATAGGTGTGACAATGAATTGAGCTCCGGTCTGAAGCGCCCGTTGAAGTTCTGTAGTTGTACAAATGGTTCCCGCTCCTATATTTAATTTCCCTTTGAATAAGGACAGAGCAAGATGCAAGCTCTCTTCAAAGCCCGGCGAATTAATTGTTAACTCAATAGTGGTTAAGCCGGACAAAAAAAAGGCCTTCAGCATATTTTCAGTATGGACAGAAGGAATATTCCGCATAATACCCACCAATGGCATTGAATTGAATTTTTCCCAGGAAAAAAATGCTTCTGTCATGACCGGTTAGTTAACAGTTTTAAATTTTTGAAGAATAACTGCCTGTCCTATGGCGGCAGCATTAGCGTGCAGTTCATCGGTAAGCAGCGTTACCTGGCCGGCAAGCCCGAGGTACCGGAATGCGGAATAATATAGTGTACCAAGCGTATGATCGCTGCAAATGGTGTAATGCGCTTTTGACCCATTGCATGTATGCTTTAACTCTGCACCAATCAGCAGCCCGCTTAAATAGAAATAGTTCAGGGTTTTGGAATAATATTTTTTCAGATCTTTTACCCGGACCGAAAAAAGGTTCTGCAGCAGATCATCCTCAAGGGCCTTTTTCACACCACAGTGAAACGCCGTAATTTCCTTTCCCTCTATCCGGTTGCTTTCCGGGGCAGTTACAGCGCCTGCAAGCAGCCCATGATGCAGCAATAAGCCAAATAGTTCTCCCGTCATGAAAGTTTTGAAATCAACGATTTGCTTATTGGTCACAGTGATATGTTTACTATGCGTACCCGGTAAGATGTATATCGTTTCTTCTTTTGTTTCTTCTTTTATCATTTTTACAATTCCCGCCAACTGTGTTTCTTCTCCCCGCATAAGATCATTGTGTGTGGCTACTCCGGATATCAGCAGTATATTGTTTAAGATTATTTCTTCTCCTGATATCCAATTGGTCACCGCTGCCGCTCCATCTATTGGAAAAGGGAGGGATGCATAAGGCAGCTCCCGCATACCTATGGAAGAGCTTGCCATCCCGGAGATAACAATATCCATATTCTCCAGGACTATTCCTGTTTTTTGACTCAACCTGCTTAATGCTTCTTTCAGGTATAGCAAATAATGTATGGCTGGACTGGTTTTACTCCTGCTTTTCTGCCATTCGTTGAAGATGCCGGCGCAACCTTTATCAGATATCTCTTCTGCCAATGTAATTCCATGGACAATGTCAAAAAGCTTTAAACGAAAGGATGTTGTGCCCCAGTCACAGCTAAGGAATGCAGATGTTTTTGTGAGTTGTTGCATACTATTTTCAGAGTGTTCACCTACCATTCTGTAACACTGTTATCAACATTGCGCCATACCGGGTTTTTCCAGTCGTGCCCTATCAATGCCATGTTTCTTACTTTTTGTTCATCTACTTCTATGCCTAACCCGGGCAAAAGCGATCTTTGAATATAACCGTCTTTTATTGAAAATACTTCGGGGTTAACGAGGTAGTCCAGCAGGTCAGCCCCTTCATTATAGTGAATGCCTATACTGGATTCCTGGATAATGGCATTGATGCAGTTAAAATCTATCTGGAGCGCTGCTGCCAGAGAGATAGGTCCTAAAGGGCAATGCGGCGCCAAAGCCACATCATACGCTTCAGCCATTGCCGCAATTTTCTTTACTTCTGAAATGCCTCCTGCGTGACTGAGATCGGGCTGTATAATATCAACACTTCCCTGCTCAAGAAGAGGCTTGAAATCCCAACGGCTATACAACCTTTCTCCTGTGGCTATCGGTGCAGAGGTATAAGAAGCAAGCGTAGAAAATGCCCGGAAGTTCTCCGACAGAACAGGCTCTTCAATGAACATTGGTTTGAGATAATCCAGTTCCTGCATGAACCGCTTTGCGGTCCCTTTATGAACACGTCCATGAAAATCTATTCCCAGCTCTCTATCATATCCTATAGCATTTCTTACGGCTTCAATGTTTTTTACCGCCCTGCTGATCTTGTCGGGACTATCTATCCATTCCATTTCTGCGCAGGCATTCATCTTAACCGCCCGGAACCCATGTTCTATGCGCTTTGCAGCTCCTTTGGCAAGTTCGGAGGGTCTGTCTCCGCCAATCCATCCATATACTTTCATTTTGTTTCTCACCGCTCCCCCAAGCAATTCGTACACAGGTACACCAAGCGCTTTACCTTTTATATCCCAAAGCGCCTGGTCAATACCGGCAATGGCGCTCATGAGTATTGGCCCGCCCCTGTAGAATCCGCCCCTGTAAAGCGTTTGCCATATATCTTCAATGCTTTGGGCCTCTTTGTTCATGAGAAATGATGACATTTCCTTTACGGCGGCACATACCGTATCAGCTTTCCCTTCTACCAACGGCTCCCCCCATCCTGCGATCCCTGAAGCAGTAGTTATTTTTAAAAACAACCAGCGGGGGGGCACTTTAAACAATTCGATGTTTTCGATCTTTGTATTCATCAATGCAAATGAATCAAGAATCTGTGTGGACCAGGTACTGATTATTAGCATGCTATTCTGTTATGTTATCATTGGCCGTTCGGGTTGTGCAGCCATTATTGAGGTATAGAGATAAATTTGCTACTATACATGTTAATATCCAGTATTAAAAGCCGGAGGAAAATGAATTTCTTGCAATGACACACAAGCTTATTAAAAAACATATTACTCCCTTTAAATAATATCAGTTATGGATAGACGAAAATTTATCGTTAATGGCTGCGGATTGACATCCGGATGGCTGCTTACCGGGAATTTGCATGCCATGATACCTGCCGGTGAAAACTTCCGGTCACCATATTCAAAAATCTATGCTCACCGTCTCCCGGCCAATGATGGTCATTATAAGCGTACCTGCGGTTATGTGGAAGATATTCCCATCAGTACCTATGACTGGGCGCCGGACAGCGCTTATGAAGATTTCCAGGATATTAAATTTGGTATCCGCCTGCACTGGGGGATTTATTCTCTGTTACGTCTCCGCGGCGAATCCTGGCCCTATCTCCAGATGCTTCCTGAAGAAAAACAAACTTACCAGGAACTGTATAAATCATGGTATCCTGCCGGCTTTGATGCGGAGGAGTGGGTTGATTTTTTTGCGGAAAGTGGTGCAAAAATGTTTGCATTTACCTCGAAGCATCATGACGGGTTTTCCATGTTCGATACCAGCGCCAGGGTAAAGAGAAGGGTGAACTGGCTTGCCCCCGGCGGCCCGCAGATAGAAGATTGCGATCTTGCGTATAGTATAATGGAAACTCCTTTTAAAAGAGATATTGTCAAAGAGCTGACCACCGCAGCGCACCGCAAAGACATGAAAGTGGATCTGTACTTTTCGCATCCCGACTGGTATGACAGTGATTTCCGTCCTTACAATTACCATCCCCTGCAGGTACCGGATTCGGCTACCCTGGCAGTTACCGGTAAAAACAGGACGCCGGAAATTGAAAATCCCCGGGAGTATTTTGCCAAAGCAGGACTGGTGATAAAACCCGATCCCTCGAAGGAAGAAATCACCCGAATGATGGCCCGGCACAGGCTCCAACTGGAAGAACTGCTTACTAAATATGGTCATATAGATATGGTCTGTCTTGACCAGTGGCTGGGACCTGAAGTATGGCCTGTATTGAGAGATACCATGCTGCACCTCCGGAAAATTTCTCCCGACACTATGTTCAGGGCAAGAGGAATTGGCAATTATGGGGATTATTATACGCCTGAAGGATTTGTGCCAGGCAGCAAAGAGAATTCAGATACTCCCTGGTTTGTGATCTACCCGCTCGGAGGATCTTTCTCTTACGAAGCAGATGAGCAAAAATATAAAGGCGCATCATGGATAGTCAGAAATCTTGTGGATGCAGTTGCAAAAGGAGGAAATTTTATGGCCGGTATAGGTCCTGACGGCAATGGCCGGTTTCATCCCACGGCTATAGCACAACTGAAGGAAACCGGCAAATGGCTAAAACAGAATGGCGAAGGTATTTATGCTACCAGGGCGAGAGGAGCAGATGAATGGAAAGAAGGGGATAATATCCGGTTTACCCGTTCAAAGGATAGCCGTATGGTATATGTTTTTTGCTATGAGTGGCCCGGAGAGCAGTTAGTGCTTTCAACAGTGCGGCCGCCTAAGGGCGCTACCATCAATTTTCTTGGATTTAAAGAAGCACTAAAATGGAAATATGACAGCCAGCAAGGTCTGATTATTTCTATTCCGTCTGAATGGAAGGATAAGTTCCGGGGAGCCGCAAACCTTACTTATGGTCTGAGTATTGAAATGGTTCATTAATGTTCCTGTAACAGGATCAATGAGAAGAGATATTCTTGCTATAATTTTACATATAAATTCATTGGTGATAATATGCCAGGGGGAAAAGAAAAGAAAAAAAGAATTACGATCCGGGATATTGCAAATGCTGTAGGTATTGCTCCGTCTTCTGTTTCCAAAGCACTGAATGATCTCCCTACCATCAGTGAGAACATGAAAACACTGGTAAGGGCCAAAGCACGGGAGCTTAACTATAAGCATAATTCTAATGCTGCTAATCTCAGGCGGGGAACATCCAGGACGATCGGGGTGATCGTTCCAAAGATCAATGTGGCTTTTTTTGCCGATATTATTGCCGGTATTGAACAGGCCTGTTTTGAAAATGACCACAGGCTCATTATCTGCCAGTCAGACGAATCATTTGAAAGGGAGGTGCAGGCTGTTGAAACACTTATCCAGCAAAATGTGGACTGCGTACTGATCTCCCTTTCACAGGAAACAAAAACTACTGACCATCTCAAAGAGATCACCAATCATAATATTCAACTGGTACAGTTTGACCGCGTGGATCATACTTTCGGCAGCCATATTCTGGTGAATGACAACCTGGAAGCGTCTTTCAAAGCTGTGCAGCATTTGATCAGCCAGGGCTATAAAAGAATTGCTTTCTTTGGGGGACCGGATCATCTTCCGCTTTATAAAGAAAGAAAGCAGGGTTACCTGGATGCAATCAGGAAAGCAGGTCTCACTATTCCCTACAACTTTATTGTTGATAATATGCTGAAAAAGGAACCAGCCCGGACTGCAGCTACGGAACTGTTAAGACTTAAAGTTGCTCCTGACGCATTCTTTACGGTTTCAGATTATGCTGCACTGGGGGTTTTAAAAGCTGCTCAGGATTGTGGTAAAAAAGTGCCGGAAGAGATCGGCATTATTGGTTTTTCCAATGAAGCTTTTACGGAAGTAACCTCGCCTACCCTTTCTTCGGTCAGCCAGCAAAGTAAAAAAATGGGCAGGGAAACGGCAAACGTATACTTCAATCATGTGCTGAACCCCGGAGCAGATGGCAAGTCTTCTCATTCTCTGAAGCTGGTTATTGAAAGCTCTATTATTGAGCGGGAGTCTTCTGTTAGAAAAATAAAAAACGGACTAAAGAAGAAAGCTACTGCGGTGAATAGAGAATAGCAGACGAAACAACCTTATACCTCATTTCCCGGTAAAGTATTTATCCGCAGATTTTCAGTATTGGTTATCTCTCAAAAATACAAGAACCGGATGCACGGAATTTCTGAAACAGAAATAGTTTAATAATTAAGTAATACAAACTTCCTAATTATGCAGTCAGATAACCTTCCGCCGGATCTTTTAAAAAGCCAGCGGCAGTTGAGAATGTAATTTTTTGTATTTTGTCCATCAAACGCAATAGCCAATCATTTTTAAGTATGGTCATTCCTATACACGATTGCATGCTGGTGCAGCAGCTTTCCCAGGGGGATAAGAAAGCTTTTGAAGTCATTTACCGAAAGTACTGGCGTCCCTTACTTGATACCGCGTGGAAGCGTTTAAAGGACAGGCAGAATGCGGAAGACCTGGTACAGGGCGTGTTTATTAGCCTGTGGCAGAAAAGGGAACAATTACAAATCAATAACCTGGAGGCTTATCTCAGGACAGCCGTGCGGTATAAGGTGCTGAATCATATCCTGCGCACAAAACGAACCTACGAATTCTTCGAGCCTTTCTATGAGCTTTTCCATGAAAAAGATACCCCGGAAGCTGAACTTATTGCTAAAAACATTATCGAATTGATACAAGCTTATGCGGCTACTTTGCCGGAAAAGCGTAGGGAAATATTCTTGCTGCATATACAATCCTCTTTGTCCACTAAAGAAATTGCCAAAACCCTCGGCATTTCCCCAAAAACGGTGCAAAACCAGTTAGGTATTTCTCTCCGGGGACTCCGAACCCAAATTACCCCCGTTATTGTCTGCCTGATAGCCAGTCATTTCTGATCCTCTATTAATTTTTTCAGATTTTTCTCTGCCGGACGGGAGATCATCCTTTCTTCTGTGCCTTTAAGTGGTAAGCATTAATCAATCTATAGCCATATGCCGCATACACCAGATAAGAAAGAATTAGAAAGCATATTAGAGAAATACCTGGCAGGCAAGGCTACACAGGAAGAAACCGCTTTTTTAGAGCAGTATTATAACTACCTGGAAGATCAGCAGGGTCTGTCTGCTTCATTATCTGAAACCGAAAATCAAAAGATAGAGCACCAGAATTGGGAAAGCCTGAAAGCTCAGATAGACCAGCCTTTATCTATCATTTCCCCACATCATGTTCCTGTTTTGCGTAAGTGGCGATGGGTCATTGCCGCATCCATTATAATTGTAGTTGGACTGGGCGGCTGGGCCTTTTTATTCAATAAAAATGACAGGCAGCAGCAAATAGCCCGGGCAACTGTAACGAATGATGTAAAACCGCCCGAAACCAACCGGGCTACAGTCACGCTGACCAACGGGCAAATAGTTTACCTGGATAGCGCTGCACCAGGCTCCCTGGCTGTGCAGGGCACTGTAAAACTGGTAAAACTTGCTAACGGGAGAATAACCTATCAAACCGGGTCGGAAGAAGTCATTGTAAAACCAACATACAATACACTCACCAATCCTAAAGGCAGCCAGGTTGTTGACATGACGCTGGCTGACGGGAGTCATATATGGCTGAACGCCGGTTCCTCTCTTACTTATCCTGTTGCTTTTGTTGGCAATGAACGAACAGTATCTATTACCGGTGAAGCCTATTTTGAAGTGGCGTCCGACAAAACAAAACCTTTCCGTGTAACCAAAGGCGATATGCAGGTAGAGGTATTGGGAACGCATTTTAATGTAAACGCCTATTATGATGAAAAGGATATTAAAGTGACCTTACTGGAAGGGGCAGTGCGTTTAAAATCGAATGAACAAAGCCAAATCCTGAAACCCGGAGAACAGGCCGGGGTATCCAGTATCATAAACGTAATAAAAGATGTGGATGTGGAAGAAGTGATGGCCTGGAAAGATGGCCGGTTCAAGTTCAACAGCGTGGATATAGAAACGATCATGCGGCAGGCGGCGCGATGGTATGATGTAGATGTGGAATACCGGGGAAAAGTAGAAGGAACCTTGTCGGGAGGCATCGCCCGGAACGTAAATGCATCGCAGTTATTCCATGTACTGGAACTGACGGGTAGAGTACAATTTGAAATAACAGGCAGAAAAGTGATCGTTATACCAAAATAAATAAGAGATGTAAAAACAACAAGGAGGTTATACAAACAAAACCGTCCCGTGGACAAGACGGGACGGCAAAAGTTTGGGTAATCCATTATATACAATCTGCAATGACTGTTTTCATTAATTAACCAACCCCTTCTCCGAGGTTATCGGAATAAGTAAAGTTATGGATTTAACCAAAACGTTGCGTGTTATGAAACTGACCGCATTCATTTTATTGATCGGCTGTCTTACAGCCAGCGCCAGGGGCTTTTCCCAGGCAATCACCCTAAAGGAGAAAGATTCTCCGCTTGCTAAAATATTCAGGGAAATTGAAAAGCAAACCGGCTATCAATTCCTGTACTTTGACAATGATCTCCGGGAAGCAAAAAAAGTAAGTATCGCTGTAAATAATACAAGTATGCCGGAAGTGCTGCGACAGTGTTTCCGGGATCAACCCCTGTCATACGAGATCGTAGATAAAACAGTGGTAGTAAAGAAAAAGCAAACCGAAGAACCCAAAAATTCACTAACGGCAGAAGCCCAAATAACCGGGCCGCAGGAAATAATGGTTAGCGGTAAAATAACGGATGAAGCAGGCACTCCCCTCGAAGGAGTGAGTATTACCGTAAAGGGCAGGAACAAAGGAGGTGGGGCAACTGCTGCTAATGGCTCTTTTTCTATTGTTGCAGGTGAAAACGATGTGCTTGAAATAAGTATGATTGGCTTTGAGAAGCAAGAGATAAAGGTAAATAACAGAGCCCAGTTGGGCACAATCGTGTTAAAACATGCGGTAACCGGATTAGACGATGTGGTAGTAGTGGGTTATGGTACTGCCAAAAGAAGTCATTTAACCGGATCATATACAAACGTTTCGGGAAGAGAGATACAATCTGTACCCGCCAGTAACCTTACTAATGCCTTGGCTGGCCGGTTGTCGGGCGTAACTATCCGGCAAACGTCTGGAGGCGTTCCTGGTAATTCTTCCGGTATGAATATCCGTGCTATCGGCACATGGAATTCTGCGGCGCCTCTTTATGTTATTGATGGGGTTGTCCGTGATTCACGTGCGTTCGATATGCTGGTTCCCACCGAAGTAGAAAGCATATCGGTGCTGAAAGATGCCGCTGCCGCTTCGGTGTATGGTTCGCGGGCTGCCAACGGCGTTGTGCTGGTCACTACAAAAAAAGGTAAAAACGGCAAACCGGTTGTTTCTTATTCCGGTTCGGTTGGCATAGGTAGTTTTACCGTTGAACCGAAAAGAGAATCTTTACAAACCCGTATCAAGATTGCCAACATAGCACGCCGCGAGTTTTATAATCCCTGGATATTTAACAGCGAAGGATATAAAGAGCCGCTCAATAAAACAAACTATACGAATGGCGTGGATGCAAGCGATGGTTATATTAGTGTGGATGTATTTACCGACGAGGCGGTTGCCTATTATTCAAAAATGGGCGACGGTTACGACTGGCTGCAGGACGCCCGCCGCGTTCCTGTAACACAAACCCATTCCATTGATATCAGCGGCGGATCAGATAAAACGACCTACTATGTAGGCGGCAATTATTACGACGAAGGCGGGATGTTCAATGCCCTGGGCTATAACAAGTATTCGCTTCGCTCTAATGTAGAAACAAAGATCGCCAAAGGACTTATCGCTTCACTCGCTTTAAATACCAACAAAAGCAAAACCAAACGCAACCCGGGTGATAACTCCCGTGCCAGCGGGCTTTACAATGATCTGAAGAATACACAGCGGCTCTACCCCGCACAAGTGGATGGCAAATGGATCGGGCGTTCTTTAAACGGCGACGGCTTCCAGCAGAATGACCCCAATCCCGTGGCAGCTGCCAATGGCGTAAATGGTTTCATGAATGAGTTCTATACCAATGTTGAGTTTACAACGGCGCTTGAATATAAGCTGCCTTTTGTTAACGGACTGAGCACAAAAGCGACTTTCAACAAATACGACAGGAACTATTTCTATAAACAGGTTACGGTGCCTTATCAAACCTATAAGCTGGTTCGCGACCCGAACGATGTTAACGGCTTTATTATGGGGAATGAAATAGATGAAACACAGGCGCCCAGAATTCAGGGCAATAAAGGCAGTATCTCAGAATCGCGGTATAGCTCCAACTCTTATCAGTTCAACTTTTCCCTGAACTACAACAATGTTTTCGGCAAACATGAAATAGGAGCTATGCTGAACTATGAACAATATGAATACCATTATGAAGACCTGGGTGGCTCCATTTCAGAGATGCAGGTAAATACGTTGCCTTATATCAATTTTGGCACCGTTGATCAAACAAAAAGGTCATTATGGGGTGGTGGTTCGGAAGATGCCCGTCTCTCTTATATCGGCCGCGTCAACTACGGTTACGATAGCCGCTATTTGCTTGAGCTGTCATTCCGCCGAGACGCTTCCGTTAAATTTGCGCCGCAGCATCGTTGGGGCTTCTTCCCCGCTGCTTCGGCAGGCTGGCGTGTATCGGAAGAGCAATTTTGGAAAAATAATGTCGGGTTTATTGACAATTTCAAAATTCGCGGCTCTGTGGGCTTAACCGGTAATGATGCTGTAGGCGCTTACCAGTGGCTCGAAAGAGCATCTATAGGCGGTTCCTATTATATAGGGAATGTGGTTCCCATGGCTGATATTTCTACAGAAGCCAATCCGTTGATCACATGGGAAAAATCGCTGAATTACAATTACGGTGTTGACCTCGGCTTCCTGAACAGTTTCACGCTCAAGTTTGATGGGTACTTCCGTCATACCTATGACATCCTTGGGCCGCAAACCGGAAATCTTCCGGATGTTTTCGGCGGACAGTTATCGGATGCAAACTACGGCGTGGTTAATTCTCATGGGTTTGATATAGAATTAGGCTATACTAAAAATATCAACAAAAACCTCAGCTTGTGGGCGAAAGGCAATTTTGGTTTTGCTGACAACAAATTGGTGGATTGGGCGGAAACAGGCATTCCTGAGCATCTTTCCCGGATCGGCAAGAACTGGGACCGTGCGTCGGGTTTCATCTCAGACGGATTGATCACTTCCATTCACGATAATGGCAACGGCACTTATGATATTACTACTAATACAGGCAATGTATATAAAAACCTGCCGAATAATTATGATCAGGGATGGGCCAACCGCAACTTGTCTGACGGGAACCATAATGCTTACGGACCGGGTGTAATATTCAGCAAAGATATTGGCAACCTCAAAGACGGGAAACTTGGAGAACCCAATGGTATCTTGCAGGGCGATGGCGACAGAACATGGATCATTGACCGCCTGATACCACCTTATACGTATGGTTTGCAGTTAGGAGCCAATTGGAAAAACATTTCACTGGATGTGATGCTGCAAGGCACGGCCGGCAATCAAAATTTCCTCCATTCCAACAATAACCTTGAATCGGGCGCCCGCGGTTCATCGTACGAATGGTATACGGCTAATGCGTATTCCTACCTCGAAACCCCGGATGGTATATACCCGCGAATGAATAACACTTCATCCAGTGCCGCTAGTTCAGATTTTTGGGTGCGCGATGCTTCGTTCCTGCGCCTAAAAAATGTAACGATTTCCTACGATATATCTAAAAAAACGTTGGAGAAGATTGGCCTCTCACAGGCAAGGATTTACCTCACAGGCAATAATCTTGCGTTGTTGTGGAACCCGATGAAGTATTATGATCCTGAAACAACTGGTACTGCCGGCGACTCAAACCCTATCAGTTCAGGCAGCTCCGGTAATTACCAATACCTGTCGGGCATAACAACTTACCCAATGGTGCGTACTGTAACTTTTGGTGTAAATCTTAGTTTTTAGTCCTTTAAAATTGTAAAAAAGATGAAGACAAAATTTTTTTATATATTTTTTTTGATGGTAACGTTCGCTGCTTGTGAGCGTATCATGGATAAAAAAGACCTGGGTCAGATTTCGTCCGACGATATATGGGCGAGTCCTGTCCTGGCTGACGCCTACTTAAACAAGATTATGGCGGAGGGTATACCGGGCTATGAATCGGATTTGATGAGTCATACGGAGGAAGGATTCTCTGTGGGTTCGATCCAATTGGTAACCGACATTGTTCCTGTAGATAACAATGTATCTGGTAATATCGACAGATGGAGCTATGGTACGATCCGAAAGATCAACCGCTTTCTCGAAAATATCGACAAGAGTGTCAATGTGTCCGACAAGAATAAAGCAGATTACAAGGCGCAAATGTATACATTAAGAGCCTTCCTCTATTTTGAAATGGTTAGAGCCTATGGCGGCATCCCGCTCACCTATTATACATTAACACCCGGTGAAGATGAGCTGGCACTGCCTCGTGAAAAAACTTCTGTATGTATTGATTCTATCGTTTCAGACCTCAACAAGGCGATCGTCACGGCTGATTTTCCTATGAACCGTGATGTAACAGCAGCAGGACGCATCAGCAAGGCAGCAGCCTATGCGCTCAAAGGGCGTGTGCTGCTCACCTATGCATCGCCCCAGTTCTCAAAAGAAACACCTGCAGGAACCAAACCGGCCGATCAACGCTGGACGGAAGCATATAATGCCTGTAAAGAGGCGCAAAACCAGCTTACACAGGCCGGTTATGGGCTATACAGACCCAACCCGGCAACTCCTGAAGAAGCCATGCAGAATTACTACTCGATGTTTGTTAATGATGAATGCAATGAGGAGATTATCTGGGTAAGACGGTATGCGCCGGAACCATCTTTTGCCACGCCCGGACGAGGAGGCAATGGTGAGAACGGTTATCCTACACTCGAAATGGCACTCGCCTTCGCGAAAGCCGATGGCACGCCTTATTCAGGCATCTCCATGCCGGCCGCACAAGGTGTTCCTGACATTCCACTCGAACGCTCTTATGAACCCTACTGGCTCAACCGCGAACCGCGCTTTTATGCTGCTATCGCATACAATGGCTGCGACTTTCCTCTTGTTCGTAATAACCAGGTAGCTGTAAGTGAAGATATTGAAAACGGCAAGATGAAGCATTTCTGGATGATGAAACGCTCCGTTGTTCCCGGCAACGATGCACAACAATGGGATGGTATCAACAGTTTTCGTATCCGTAAGCGCTATGACTTGAATATCAACTATAGTGGCCAACCGGATGCGCAATATGTTAACCAGTATGCAGGTACAGACTACCCGCTGATCCGTTATGCTGAAGTAGTATTGAATCTGGCGGAAGCAGCAGCGAAAACAGGAAAAGAACAAGAAGCTCTCGAACTGCTATATTCGATTCGTAAACGGGCAGGAATTCCCGCGGGAGATGGCACTTATGGTATTGGAAGTCCTAGTGGAAACTCATTGATCGCTGCTATCCTCAATGAGCGTCTCGTTGAACTCTGCTTTGAAGGTATCCGTTTTCATGATGTTCGCCGGTGGCGTTTATATACGGACGACCTGGTGCCGGGAGCAGCAACCATTCGGGAAGGCAAAAAACTTAACGGGTTGGTTCGTCATGATATGATTTCTGATGCGCTCAATCAAGATGGCAGCATAATGACCGTGACGGATCATATTGAAAAAGTATTTAAGCCACTTGCTGTAGCTGAATTCGATATTAACACGCAGGCAGGGGCAAACCTGTATTTTCAGAAGTTCCGCAATGATATTTCCCAGCACGAAACGGATGCTGCAAAATTTGCGTTCAGCGAACGTGAATATTTTCTCCGTATTCCCTATGAAGCACATATTAAAACCAATCCGAATATTGAACAGACACAGGGTTGGACAGATTCCCGCGGGCCGGGAACTTTTAACCCGTATGAATAATATATAGCGCCAATGGCTAAAACAGCGAAACCTTTCTATAGAAATTAAGTGCGGATAATGCATTTATGATCAGAAATTGAAGCAGAGACCTATAAGGCTTTTCGAATGGGCTTTAAACATACTTAAAGATCTTATAGGTCTTCTCCGCTACTCCTGATTTTGGTAGTCTCAAAAAAATAATTAATACTAAAACATCATAATTTATGAAGCGAAGAGACCTGTTGAAGTTTTTAAGCTTTATACCCGGTGGCATATTTACGGAAAAATTGTTCGCAGAGCAGATAAGTAATGAAAGTAAAGTATCAAAGAAAAAAGTACTTACGGTGGCACATATTACTGATGTTCATATCATTGAAAGTAATAATGCCCCGGTAAGGTTTAAAAATATTCTTCAACAGATCGTTACAAAACATAAACCGGATTTTTTTCTAAACACAGGCGATTCCATTTCTGATGCAACACGCGATCACGTTACCCGAGAGAGGGTAATACAGCAGTGGAGTTTATGGGATGATTGCTTAAAGGTTATTAGTGGACATGAGGTTTACTCTTGTCTTGGCAATCATGACATTTGGCACAAAGCCCCGTCTGTTAATGATGATATGTTTTGGGAAAGATATGCTGTGAAAAAACTGAATATGCCAGCCCGTTATTACAGCTTTAATAAGAACAATTGGGATTTTATTGTATTAGACGGAAATAACCGGGATGGCACTTACTCGCTTGACGAAGAACAATTCGACTGGTTAAGGAAAAAACTTGAAGATTTTCCAGCTTCATCAAATGTATTAGTAATGTCTCACTATCCTGTTGTAGGCACTACTTACCAGATATGTGGTGGCTCCGGAATGGCCGATGACTGGAAGAAACAGAAGGACCTGTTTTACAAACATAGAGATAAAGTGAAAATATGCTTGTCGGGGCACCAACACCTCGCAGATAAAACATTTTATAACGGGGTGCAATTTTGTTGTAATGGTGCCGTATGTGGCCGTTGGTGGGGAAAAGGGAATAATGAATCTGCAGGGATAGGATACAATAGGGAAACACCCCCGGGATATGCAATCCTGAAATTATATGCGAACGGCACAGCGGAAAATGAATATTATCCCCATGAATTCAATGAGTAACTAAAAATAATGTATTCAAATTTTGAAATGATGTTTACAATTGCCTTCTTTCTCAATTCCCGGATTATCAACGTATGACACACAGGCAAAAATATACCATCTCCGTGGATAACGACCTGCATGCAGGAACAGAATCCTGCCGCCGTGCCACCAATCAGGTTGTTGCAGACGAACGGCGATAGCGTAGTAATTTCGCTGCTGGAAAAGGATGACGACAGATTTCTTGTCATCGTCAACCGCGACCATTTGTATTCAATGAAACTGACACTTATAGCTGATTATTCTGTGAAAAAAGTTCAGAATGATGGCTCCCTCATATCGGCAAACAGATATGCTTACTCTATGGAGGTAGGACTTGGCGACGCTGTAATCTATACATGGAGAAAGCAGTAAACATTTCGATAACCAACAAAGTTAAATTTACTGAAGACCTACGGCTCAAATAAAACCCATTCCCGATCCGCAATGGAAATTGTATGAAAACTAATATGTAGTCTGCAAGATATCTGGGGAATCACACAAATTATTTCTTGATTCCCATGGATGCCCTTGTGTACTTTAAGTGGCTTTTGGTCGGTAAAAAATATTTATAAAAACAGATATATAGTATTAAAAAGAAAATGTTGACAGCATCCTGCTAGTGCTGGAGTTCTAAAATCAAACGCTTGCACAGAGAAAATGTGTTGTGTAATAGTTAATAAGGTGGCAATGTGACACCGATCCTTCATTGTATGATTAAAAAAGATAGGGTGGGGTATTTCTTTTGGATGATAATAATGCTTGCACCTTAATGGAGAAACGTAAAAATGTGCCTGACCTAAGACCTGAAACCTACATTTTCCCCGATATCCAGCAACGTTTTCGTCAGTTTTTCCCAGGAATAATTCTTTTTTTCTTCCTGCAGGTAAGGGATGAAATGCTCTTTTCCTATGGAAAAATATTTGTCAATGCTTTCTGCAATAGAAGAGGGAACGGGCTCGCATACCAGTCCGGCTTCCATATCAGGTACCAATACGGGCAGGCTGCCCGCGTTGGTAACGATCATTGGCGTTTCAAAATGATAGCAAAGGGGAGTTACACCGCTTTGGGTAGCGCTCCTGTAAGGCTGAATAACCACATCCGCTGCGCAGATATAATAGCGCACTTCACTATCGGGAATGAAATGGGTATGGAGCAAAACATTTTCGTTTATCCCAAGCCGTTGTATCTGATCGAGGTAAGGTTTTTCCTCTTCATAAAACTCGCCGGCAATTAATAATTTCACGGGTGTTCTTACGTGTGGTAATGCTTCAAGAAGCAAATCCAGCCCTTTGTATTTCCTGATAAAGCCGAAGAATACTATTATTTTTTCCCGGGGAGAAAGGTTAAGCTTTTTGCGTGCTTCATCCATGGTTATTGGCGGTCCAAAATTGTCATATAGCGGGTGCAGTACCTGCACGGCGGGCTTCTGCTGGTCAAATTTTCTCAGATCAGACATTACCTTTTCACTCATGGTCACAAAAGCATCACAGCTTTTAAGGAAATACCCGGTGAATTGTTTATCGCCGGGCCTTTTTTCATGGGGAATGACATTATCGGTGATCGCTACGATCCTGGTGTGTTTATTTTTCTTTACCCTCCGCAGGATGGTTCCCAGTGCGGGGGCCATAAAAGGAAGCCAGTAACGGACTACAATGAAGTCGGGTTCTTCTTTTCGCAGCCGGTTGCCGGTTTTTATCCAGTTAAGCGGGTTTACAGAATTTATTACGCTGTGGATTGTTATATCTTCCGGTGCAGGGTCAGAGGAATATTGGGTAGTGCCCGGGAAAAGAAAAGAAGGATATTGCAGGGAGAAAGAATAAATAGAACAGCTATGCCCTTCGCGCATAAACTGCCTGCAAAGCCGCTGATCAAAAGTAGCTAATCCTCCACGCAGGGGATGAGCCGGACCGAGAATAACTATTGATGCCATTGGCGGTGTTAAATTAAGATTATTGTACCGTAAACAATTGTGAAATGTGAAACGTGAGATGTGAGATTTTCACGTTTCACATCTCACGTTTGACTTCACCTTTCACGATTAACATAGCACTAGTAATAGCATTTACTGCATGCCCGCCGTTTCTTCTATAAGATACGTATTCCTGCCGGCAGCATTTCTTGAAATAAGCTCTCCGAGAAAACCTGCCAGGAATAACTGTGTACCGATGATCATTGCGGTAAGCGCGATATAAAAAGGCGGGCGGTTGCTCAATCCTGTTTCGGGATCCATAAGCCGGGTAACAATAAGGTATACGCTCATGAAAAAACCGATAAGGAAAAAAACAGTACCGAAAAGCCCGAAGAAATGCATGGGTTTCTTGCCATACCTGCTTACAAAAGTGATTGAAGCCAGGTCCAGGAACCCGTTAATAAAACGCTCGATGCCAAATTTTGTCTTTCCATACTTCCTGGGACGATGCTCTACCACTTTCTCGCCTATTTTATTAAACCCCGCCCATTTTGCAATGACCGGGATATAACGGTGCATTTCACCATATACCTCAATGCTCTTTATTACTTTCCTTTTATATGCTTTTAGTCCGCAGTTGAAATCATGCAGCCTGATACCCGATACATACTGGGTGGCCGTATTAAATAATTTTGAAGGAATGTTCTTGGTGAAGGTATTATCATAGCGTTTTTTCTTCCATCCGCTTACGAGGTCAAAACCATCTTCCACGATCATTTTGTGCAGTTCCGGTATTTCATCCGGGCTGTCCTGCAGGTCGGCGTCCATGGTGATCACCACATTGCCTGAAGCGGCTTTGAATGCCTCGTTCAGGGCAGCACTTTTACCATAATTGCGTTGGAATTTGATGCCTTTTACTGCAGGATGTTGTTTGCGGATATTTTGAATGACAGACCAGGATTGATCGGTGCTGCCATCATCCACGAGGATAATTTCGTATGAAAACGCATTTTCATCTACCACTTTTTTTATCCAGGCACATAGCTCGGGTAGCGATTCTTCTTCGTTAAAAAGAGGTACTACAATGCTGATGTCCATACTACAATTAATTATGCCTTTTAAACTTGCGGAACTGGAAATTCCGGCTTCTTCTTCTTAATGATGGCTGCTATGATAAGACTTACAATGAACCAGAAAATGCAATAGAACGCTGTTCCGAGCATTTGTTTTCCAAATGAAAAATTATTTCCTTTCAGCGCATCTTCAGTAGCTTTATCTATTGCATCCTGCGGAGCTCCGAACTTTTGCATTACCTCCTGCATCTTTACTGTAGTTTCCTGAGCTAATGCCTGGCGAAAAGGCACATCAATGAAATTCAAAAGAATATAGCTGAATAATGTGCTGATCACCGTGCCGATAACAAAACAGGTAAATACTACTTTTAGGGCTGCTGAAAATTCCAGATAACCTCCTTCTGTTTTTTTCTGCTTCAACCCGGCAAGCACGGCAATGATTATAGGAATAAGGATCCCGGTATATGCAACAGGACTGACAAACCATTTTACACCGCCAAGGTATAGCAACAGGCTGAACAGGACAGATGCCAGTCCGGAAATAAGCCCGTAAGTAACAGCTGTGTTAGTCTTTTTTGTTTCCATGATTGTTTTTTTAATGTCAGGAGTTCAAAAATACTTTCTCTCCGTTAATTATCCCAATCACTTTCCCTTTCAGTGTCTTACCAATGAAAGGAGAGTTTTTTGATTTTGACCGGATATTTTTTTCTTCAAACGTATAACTGTGCTCCGGGTTGAACAGGGAGATATCTGCTTTTGTTCCTTCGGCAATGCCTGCTGCAGGCAGGTTAAATATTTTTCTTGGATTAGCAGCGCACATTTCAACCCAGCGTTCTACTGTTATGCCCATGGCGCCTGCTACGCCGAAAGCCGTTTCGAGTCCGGTCATGCCATAACCTGCATATTCAAATTCGCAGGTTTTGCTGTCCCACTCCTGTGGCTGGTGGTGCGATGCTATGATATCCACCCAGCCTTCCTCTACAGCCTGGAGCAGGGCTTCACGCTGCCTGATGGTACGTAACGGCGGGTTTACTTTAAGGTTGGTATCGTAGCTTATAAGGTCTTCATCGGTGAAAAAAAGATGATAGGGGGTTACGGAACAAGATACCTGGATACCCCTCTCTTTTGCAGCGCGGATATGTTGCAGCGATCTTGGGGATGATATACCGGTAAAATGCAGTTGTGATGCGGTATAGTCTGCCAGCTCTATATCTCTCGTTACCATCATTTCTTCTGCGATCACGGGTTTACCCGGAAGCCCAAGTCGGGTAGATACAATGCCTTCATTCATGAGCCCGTGGGTACCGATGCTTTTATCGTCGGGCAATTGTACGATCACCCCGTTGAAGGCCTTTACATACTGCAGGGCTTTTAACAGCAGCCCCGGGGATTGTACAGGCTTAAGCCCGTCGCCGAAAGCTACTGCACCGCTGGAAAACATATCATACATCTCGGCGAGCTCCTTGCCTTCGGCATTCCTGGAAACAGCCCCGATAGGATGGATGTTGACCGGGAGCGACCGGCTTTTCTCTTTTATATACTCAATCTGGGATTTGTTGTGTATCACCGGGTTGGTATTGGGAAGGATCAGCACATGGGTATAACCCCCTGCGGCCGCGGCACTGGCGCCTGATTGAAGTGTTTCCTTAAATTCAAAGCCGGGATCGCAGAAATGGGCAAAAACATCTACCCAGCCCGGGGAGGCACAAAGTCCCGGCTGTTCTATCACCTGCTCTGCCTGCTCATCAATATGGTCGGCAATACGGGCAATCGCACCATTTACTATTAAAATATCTTTTGATTTTCCGTTAAGTGAAGAACCCGGCTCAAAAATTACAGCTTTGCGAATGAGGATATTCATCGTGTAAAGTTGTGCGAAGATAAACGATGTTTACTGATATAAAAAATAGGGGATCGGGGCAACTATTTTGCCATGAGAATGATACTCCGGTAGTTATCGGAGCACGGGTATAGAAAATCGGCCCGTGCCACACGGAATGATAGTATTTGCAGTTGTTTTTTAATCCATTATTCCCGCCAGCTCCAGGCTTTTCTTTTTAAGTTTCCTTATTTCAATGTCTTCAATAATAGCATCCGGGGCAAGAATAAGAGAAACATTGTTTTCTTTCCACCAGTTGTTTTCTTTCAGCTCTTTAAAAGGGAGCACGCCAACGAGATATTTGCGTTCTCCTGCATGCCATTCTTCTATCCATTCAAATTTGTCGCGGGGTATGGTTTTCCAGTCGTCGAAGCTTACATAGGTGCGTACATAGAAATCATCGGTAAGCTGCTGTGGCTGGTGGTGATATAGTTTTTTATATTCGTAGCGGTAGTCGTAGCGCAGCGCTGAAATATCGCTCAGTACGGCAGAGGCGGTAGGGAAGCTTCCTGCGCCCTTACCGTAAAAAAACTGCTTGTCGGCAAAGGAGCTTTCGATCACAACGCCGTTAAATTCATTTTTTACAAAAGCCAGCGGGTCATCATGCTTTACAAACTGGGGAAGCACAAATGCGGCTACTTTACCATTATGCAGCTTTTTTGCCTGTGCCACCAGTTTTATTTCGTAGTTTTTTTCTTTGGCTATAGCGGCGTCGGTAAGTTTGATATGCTGTATGCCGTTAAACACGATATGTTCCGGCTTTTCCACTATGCCGTATGCATGGGTGAGCAGGAATGTCCATTTGTTCAATGCATCCCATCCATCCACATCAAGGGTGGGATCCACTTCTGCAAAGCCCAGTTGCTGGGCCAGTATTAAGGCTTGTTTGAAGTCAAGCTTGTCTTCAAACATCTTAGTGAGAATAAAATTCGTTGAGCCGTTCACTATGGCGCGTATGGAATGAAGCAGGTCGTTGTCATAATATTCTTCGAGGTTCCTTATTACAGGAATAGAGGCGCAGGCTGCGGATTCACACAGGAACGGCTGGTTATATTTTTGCTGCAATTCCAGTATTTCAGGCAGGTGCTCCGCAATCATTTTTTTACTGGCGCTAACTACTGCCTTACCGTTCTTTAAAGCTGTGGATACGATCTCAAAGGCTGGCCCGGATTCGTTGATCACTTCTACAATTACATTTATTTCAGGATCGTTGAGCAGGGCAAACCTGTCGGTAGTAAATAAGGATGCCGGCGCATTCCTTTTCTTATCTGCATTTTTTATACATACTTTTTTAATGGTTGCCTGTAAGGAGGGCGTTTGTTTCAATACCTGGTAAAGCCCTTCGCCTACCACGCCAAATCCGAATAGCCCGATGCTTAACTGCCTGTGCGCTTCCATATTATTATTGATTTACTATTTTTAAATAACGCTTGTTTTCTTCACTGACAAATCCTGATATAATAGTTTCTATCTTATCATATTCCAGTAAAAATCCATCGTGTCCATACAGGGATTCAATAAGATGATAGCTGGCGCCGGGAACATGATCTGCAATTTTCTTTTGCTCTTCCGGTGGGAAAAGCAGGTCGTTGCTTATCCCTATCACCAGTGTTTTTGCCTTTATACGCTCCAATGCCTGCTCTACTGATCCTCTTCCGCGCCCGACATCATGCGCATCCATTGCCTGCCCCAGCCTGTAATAGCTGAAGGCATTAAAGCGTTTTGCCAGCTTTTCACCCTGGTAGCGCTGGTAACTTTCTGCGGCTTCACCGCCGAAGTGATGAGAAACAGGCCATGCTGTTTTTTTATCCCTCGGCTGGGTAAGATTATAGGTGTTGTAATTCCGGTAGCTCAGCAATGCGATGCTTCTTGCAGCTTTCATCCCTTCTATACCGGCTTCCTGTATTTTTTCTTTCCAGGTGCTGTCGGTCTCAATACACATCCGCTGCGAAGCATTAAGCGCAATGCCCCAGGGAGAATGCTGCGCATTGGTAGCAAGCGCTATGATATGATCAAAAGCCAATGGTTCTTCAATTGCCCATTCCAGTAATTGTTGCCCTCCCATCGAACCTCCGATACCAATATATATGTTTTCAATACCAAGCGCATCTTTTAAAGGCTTGTATGCCCTTATCATATCTCTTGTAGTAAATAAGGGAAAATCGTGGAACCATCTTTCTCCCGTTTGTGGATTCACTTCAAGAGGGCCGATGCTGCCATAGCAGCTTCCCGGCATATTCGCACAGATAATGAAATATTTTCCGGGGTCAAACAATTTACCCTCGCCTACCAGTCCCGGCCACCAGTCTGCAGGATTGCTGTTCGCAGTAAGCGCATGGAAAACCCATATCACATTATCCTTCCTTGCATTCAGCTTTCCAAGGGTAGTATAAGCCAGGTGATAGCCTGGTAATGTACTGCCATTCTCCAGCGTAAAAGATTGGTTATATTCAAAGACTTCTGTTGCCATTCTGGTTATAGTGTCATTGATGATTTGGAGTTGTGTAAGTTTCAGGTTACAAGTTTCAGGTTACAGGCTCTAACCTCATGTCTCACCTCCCGCTTTTGACCAACCTGCAACTTGAAACCTGCAACTTGTAACTTGTGCAACCGCCTCTGTTATCCTTTCACCTTATCAAATGCCTGTTCAAAATCTGCTTTTATATCATCTATATGTTCAATACCAACGCTGATCCTTACGAGGTTGGGCTCAACACCTGCAGACTTCTGCTCCGCCTCGCTGAGCTGCTCGTGAGTAGTGGAAGCAGGATGTATGGCCAAAGTCTTGGCATCACCCACATTGGCCAGGTGGCTTACCAGCTTGAGCGAATCAATAAATTTGCGCCCCGCTTCTTTTCCGCCTTTGATGCCAAAGTTCAACACGCCGCCGGCTCCTTTGGGAAGATATTTTTTGGCAAGCTTGTAATACGGGCTGCTTTCCAGTCCGGGATACCACACAAATTCAACCTGCGGATGCGCTTCAAGCCATTTAGCCAGTGCAAGCGTATTCGCTACATGCCTGTCCATCCTGAGCGACAGGGTTTCAACGCCCTGCAAATTTAAGAAGGCATTGAACGGGCTTTGGCAGGCGCCTAAATCGCGTAATCCTTCCACTCTTGCACGGATAGCAAAAGCAATATTGGGTAAGCCCAGCGGGTTGCCTTCCCCAAATACCTGCCAGAAATTTAATCCATGATAACCTTCGCTAGGTTCGCTGAACTGAGGGAACTTACCATTGCCCCAGTTATAATTACCACCGTCTACGATGATACCTCCGATAGAAGTGCCATGACCATTGACCCATTTTGTTGTTGCCTGCACCACCACGTTGGCCCCGTGCTTAATGGGTTGGATAAGGTATCCGCCTGCGCCGAAAGTATTGTCAACAACCAATGGCAGGTCATGTTTTTTAGCCAATGCTGAAATTTTTTCAAAATCAGGGATGCTCAGTTTGGGATTACCTATGGATTCTACATAAATAGCTTTGGTTTTGCCATCAATGCTTTTTTCAATATTCTCAACATTATCTATATCTACAAATCTTGCTTCAATACCGAAACGCTTGAATGCTACTTTAAACTGATTATAGGTGCCTCCGTATAAATTAGAGGATGCTACAAAGTTCTCGCCAGACTGCACAAGGTTATGAATGGTCAGTAACTGTGCTGCCTGTCCTGATGATGTAGCCACGGCTGCAGTTCCTCCTTCCAGTTCTGCCATTCTTTTTTCAAATACATCAGTGGTAGGATTCATGATACGGGTGTAAATATTCCCGAATGCTTTAAGCCCGAATAAGTTCGCAGCATGTTCTGTATTATCAAACGTAAAGGATGTTGTTTGATAAATAGGCACTGCTCTGGATTTGGTAGTAGGGTCAATTTCCTGTCCTGCGTGGACCTGTAAAGTTTCAAAGTGATAGTTGCTCATGGCAATTTATTTTATTTTATGTTGAGAATAAGAAGATACCGGGAGTGTGCATAACGCCTGCAGATAACAACCTGTTGCGGATCTGAATGTATTGTATGCCTTACGGCATGCAACAGCAACAAATGCCGCATGTAACAGGTAATATGGGATTGTATCTTAATAGCATCATTGTGCGAAGCTTGTAAAACAGTCGCTAAAATTACTCTCGTTTCTCCTCATTTTCAAAATTTTTAATTAATAAGATCATTTACCAGAAAGGAACATGTAACGACAGTAGGACAGATGGCGGGTAAGGGCATAAAAAAGCTCTTCCAACAGGTCATCGGAAGAGCTTTATATATTAATGCTTTTATCATCAGCTTTTCTTCTGACTTATCTGTCACGCCTGTAGCGTGATGGAATTGGCACCTTTCCCCATACCGCTGTGTTGCGGCACGGAACAGGTTGTCAAGGCTTCATCGGGCCAGTCCCTCAGCCTTTCTTGATAAGTGAATATCATTAAAAGAACTGGCGCAAAGGTAATAGTAAATACCCCATATTTTCAAAAAAATATGTGAAGGAACAAAAAAAATGGAAAACTTAAATTTTAGTCATTATCTTTGTCCACTAACTTAATAGAGTAATAAAATCGCTTTGATGGTGATGAGAAATATACAGGCTTTGAGCTGTTAGCAGTGAGCAACCAGCAATCAGCTATAAGCCTGATAGCTGAGAGCCGAAAGCTGATTTCCAACGATATATACTTGCCATCAATCTAAAGTGAATTATGAGCCAGAAGGAACCACAAAGCGAAATACAGAGGATTTCCGCATTAATTGCAGAAGGAGATATTGCCGCGAGCCTTGGGAATATTGCATCGGAATTCCCGGGGCAGGTAGTTTTTTCTACCAGCTTTAGCTGGGAAGACCAGGCTATTGCGCACATCATATTCAGCCAGGGGCTGGCTATTGACGTATTCACACTTGATACAGGTCGCCTGTTCCCCGAAACCTATTCTACCTGGAGCCGCACGCTGGAAAAATACAATCATACTATAACAGCCTATTACCCTGATGCGGCTGCATTGCAGCATTTTGTGGCTGAAAAAGGTCCCAACAGTTTTTATGAATCCGTAGAGAACAGGAAACAGTGCTGCCATATCCGAAAAGTGGAACCCCTGCAAAGGGCATTAAAAGGGAAAAAAGTATGGATCACCGGTATCCGTGCAGAGCATTCGCCTAACCGTCATGATATGACACAGGTAGAATGGGATGGTTCCAATAATGTGGTGAAGTACCACCCGATCCTGCATTGGACAACCGATGAAACAATTGCATTTATCAATAACAATAATATTCCCTACAATCCTTTACACGATAAAGGCTTTGTAAGTATAGGATGTGCACCCTGCACAAGGGCCATCCGCCCCGGTGAGGATTTCAGAGCCGGAAGATGGTGGTGGGAAGACGCTTCTAAGAAGGAGTGTGGGTTGCATGTGCATGAGGAGGTTAAAAGTTTATAGTTTATCGTTTATAGAGTTTGCGGTTTACGAAACCATAAACCACAAACTTCAAATTATTTAATAAATGAGCTTACATCATCTTGATTATTTAGACGAGCTGGAATCGGAGTCTATTCATATTTTCCGGGAAGTGGCAGGGCAGTTTGAAAAGCCTGCATTGCTGTTTAGCGGGGGGAAAGATTCTATTGTACTGGTTCATCTCGCATTAAAGGCTTTTCGCCCGGGGAAATTTCCTTTCCCTTTGGTACATATTGATACCGGGCACAACTTTCCCGAAGCGCTGGAGTTCCGCGATCTTCTTGTACAACGCATTGACGAGAAGCTGGTAGTAAGAAAAGTAGAAGATACGATCCGGGAAAGAAAGCTTACCGAGCAGAAAGGAAAATTCGCCAGCCGCAACCAGCTGCAGACCTATACTTTGCTGGATACTATAGAAGAATTTGGCTTTGATGCCTGCATTGGCGGTGCGAGGAGAGATGAAGAAAAGGCAAGAGCTAAGGAAAGGATCTTTTCTGTGCGCGATGAGTTCGGACAGTGGGATCCTAAACGCCAGCGCCCTGAATTGTGGAGTACTTATAACGGTAAGATCAATAAAGGAGAGAACGTTCGGGTATTTCCTATCAGCAACTGGACTGAGCTGGATATCTGGAACTATATACGCCGCGAAAAAATTGATCTTCCTTCCATATACTTCGCACACGAACGTGAGGTGGTGGAATATGAAGGACAGTTTGTTGCAGTATCTGAATTTATTCGCATAGACGATACAGACATCATCAGCAGGAGAAAAGTGCGCTACAGGACAGTGGGCGATATGACCTGTACCGCTGCCGTTGCATCTGAAGCAGATACCATAGATGGCATCATCAGCGAGATCATCGCTACTAAAACCAGCGAGCGCGGTGAAACAAGAATTGACGATAAAGTATCTGAAGCAGCCATGGAAGACAGGAAGAAGAACGGGTATTTTTAAAAAAGGGTATAAGGTGTAAGGTATAGGGTGTAAGGGGAAACAATAAACTACAAACAAAAAACTTTAAATGGACATACTGCGATTTATAACTGCCGGAAGTGTGGATGATGGGAAAAGCACGCTTATAGGGCGACTGCTGTTTGACAGCAAGAGCATAATGGTGGATCAACTGGAGGCGATAGAAAGGCAAACAAAGAACAGGGAAGACGGGGAAATTGACCTTGCATTGCTTACAGACGGTTTGCGGGCCGAAAGAGAACAGGGCATTACTATTGATGTTGCTTATAAATATTTTTCCACGCCAAAACGTAAATTTATCATCGCCGATGCCCCGGGGCATATTCAGTATACGAGGAATATGGTAACAGGGGCTTCCAATTCTGATCTTATCATTATACTTATAGATGCAAGGAACGGGGTGGTAGAACAAACCCGCAGGCATTCCATTATTGCTTCATTGCTTAATATGCCGCAGGTGGTTGTTGCTGTCAACAAAATGGACCTTGTAGATTATTCCCAGGACGTTTATAATAATATCGTTATTGAATATGCTGAGCTGGCAAGAGCGCTCAACCTTAATGATGTCAGCTATATACCTATCAGCGCATTGAAAGGCGACAATATTGTAGACAAATCTTCCGCGCTGTCGTGGTATGAAGGAGAGTCTTTGCTCCACCTGCTTGAAAATGTGAAAGTGGAAAAAGCCATCAATCTTGATAAAGCGCGTTTTCCGGTGCAATATGTGATACGCCCTCAAACCGGGGAGCTTCATGATTACAGGGGATATGCAGGTAAGATCACAAGCGGGATATTCAGAAAAGGGGATGCTGTCACCGTGTTGCCTTCGGGATTGCATTCTGTTATTAAAGAGATTGAAATTGACGGAGGCCGTCTTACGGATGAAGCTTTTGCACCGCAGTCGGTAGTGCTTCACCTGGAAGACGATATAGATATCAGCAGGGGAGATGTTATTGTACCCCTTAGCGATGTTCCTGAAACAACAAGTGAACTGGAAGTGCTATTGTGCTGGATGGACAGCAAGCCGCTCGTTGCGGGAAATAAATATTTACTGCAGGTAAACAGCACAAGGGTAAGAAGCGTAATAAAAGATATTGAGTTCAGGCTTGATGTGAATTCTCTCGAAAGGCATCCGGCTCCTGAAAAAGTAGGGCTTAATGATATTATTAAAGCTGTGATAAAAACTTCGCAGCCGGTAGTGCATGATACATATAAAGCGCTGAGAGCAAGCGGCGGGGCTATACTGATTGATGAAACCAGCAATGTGACAGTGGGGGCTTGTATGATACAGTGAGGTGAGGTATCAGCTCTGAGCGATGAGCTTTGGGCTGTGAGCTATGAGACACCTGATGGCTGACTGCTGATAGCTGAAAGCTGATACACGTATAAACGACGATCAAAAATGGCAATCAATAATAATATGACAGGTAAGGTGATACTTGCAGCGGCTGGCCCGGGCGATCCTGAGCTGATCACGGTGAAGGCTGCACGTTATTTGCAGCAGGCAGAAGTGGTATTGACCGACCGTCTTGTAAGTAATGACATATTGAAGGAGTACGTTCACCCGGCTGCTGAAATAATCTATGTGGGCAAGCAATGCCGCAGGGGAAATTCCACTCCGCAGGAAACGATCAATGCGCTGATCAGGGAAAATGCATTGCAGGGAAAGCTGGTGGTGCGTTTAAAGGGAGGTGACGTTTCTGTGTTTTCAAATATCCTCGATGAACTGCAGGTGCTTAGGGACAATAATATCCCTTATGAAATTATTCCGGGCGTTACTTCCGCGTTGGGCGCCGCAGCTTATGCCGGTATACCGCTTACCGCAAGAGGATATGCTACTGCAGTAAGATTCCTTACTTATTATAAATCCGATATCGTCCCCGATGCTTACTGGAAAGACCTGGCGGCTACTACAGATACGCTGGTGTTTTATATGTCGGCTGAAACAGTAGGCGGCATTGTTGACAAGCTGATAAAATATGGTATAAGAGAAGATACATTCATTGCGGTGATAGAGCAGGCTACAACGCCTTTGCAACAAGTGCATACAGCTAATATCTATGATTTTGAAAAGCCGGATGGCCGGGAGTTCTTATCTCCCTCGCTGGTGATCGTGGGCCGTGTTGCGGCATTGCATGAACAGTTTGGCTGGATCGCCAACAGCAGTGACAGATCCTGTTATTTCAAGCCTGTGGCCGGTATACAAAATAATTTAAATCATAATAAGCAAGCCCATGTTAGCAGAGCATAGATTAAAAGTTTTTCAGGACCTGGTAACTAAATCCTCAAGGGAAGAACTGATATGGATGAATGGATTTCTTGCAGGAATGGTATCTGCGGAAGCAGGTGATCCTGCAGCAACAATGCCTGTTGCAGCTACACCTGCCATTGCCGTGAATAAGATTTCAATATTATACGGTACCGAGACCGGTAATTCAAAAAAGGTGGCCACAGAATTTGCGACGCAGGCTAAAAAGAGTGGGGTTACTGTTAAGCTTACCTCACTGGATCAGTACCGCCTCAATGATCTCGCAAAAGAAGAGTATGCTTTTTTTGTGATAAGCACACAGGGCGATGGCGAACCCCCGCTGACAGCAAAAAAGTTTTACGATCATATTCACCAGCAAAATATAGCGCTCGACAAAATGAAGTACAGTGTTTTGGCGTTGGGGGATACTTCCTATCCTTTATTTTGTAAAGCGGGAGAAGACGTAGATGCGCAGTTGACAAAACTGGGCGCTAAATGTGTTGTTCCCTTACAAAAATGTGATACGGATTATGCTGAAGATGCTGCGGCCTGGTTTTCGCAGGTGATGCGGTCGCTGAGTACCGGTGGCAGCAGCGCATCCCCGGCGCCTGTAGCAAAACCTTCAAAGGGCAAGAAAAATTATACCGGCACGATCCTTACCAACCTGAACCTGAATGACCGCGACTCCAACAAGCAAACACATCATATTGAAATAGGGGTGGATGGCGAGCTTCATTATGAGCCGGGAGATTCTATAGGTTTTATTCCGCGTAATAAAAAAGAGACCGTAGAAGCCATCTTGGCCGTAACAGGCGCAGATGGTGATGCTCTTATTGAATTCAGGAAAGAAAAATATACTATTGCTGAAGCGCTGACTTCTAAAATAAATATTATTCATCTTCCCGAAAGAGTAGTAAAGCAATATGCGGCCATTGTGCAGCAGGAGATCCCTGATACCCGGATTGACCTGCTGGATCTCCTGCGGATATACCCTGTGAAAGATGCAGCGCAATTTGGAGAAGTGCTTAAGGTGCTGGAACCGATGGCGCCAAGATTATATTCCGTTTCTTCATCGCCTGAAGCGCATAGCGGCGAGGTGCATATTACAGTGGCAAGGGATAAGTTTAGCATAAATAATGAGATCAAATACGGACTGTGCTCAGATTATCTCTCACAATTAGGAGTGGATACCGCCGTAGAATTTTATGTTCACAAAAACAGCCAGTTCAAATTGCCCGCGCCGGATAAGGACGTGATCATGATCGGGCCGGGAACGGGTATCGCTCCTTTCCGTTCATTTATTGCAGAGAGGGATGCAGTAGGCGCTACCGGGCGCAACTGGCTTTTCTTTGGCGATCAGCGCTTCACTTCGGATTTTCTTTACCAGACAGAAATACAGAACTGGGCAGATACAGGAGTGCTGACAAGAGTTAACCTCGCGTTTTCCCGTGATCAGAAATCGAAGCTGTATGTGCAGCATAAGATGCTGGAGCAGGCTGCAGCGCTGTGGAACTGGATAGAAGAGGGAAGCTATATATATATATGCGGTGCAAAGGCGCCGATGAGCACCGATGTTGAAAATACATTGTTGCAGGTCATTGAGCGGTATGGGGGTAAAACTGTGGCGGAAGCGCAGGCATACCTTGATAAGCTCAGGGAAGAAGGCAGGTACCTGCTGGATGTATATTAAAATTTGAGATTTCTGATTTGAAATCAGGAATCTCACAATCTACCGCAATCCGGCATCTTATTTAATCTCAAATCTAAAATTTCAAATCTCAAATAATCTATGTCTGAAAAGAGCAACCTGTCGTCTACGGAACACATTAAAATGAAAAGTGACGGACTGCGGGGTACTTTAAAAGAGAGTTTAAAAGATGAAATTACCGGTGCGATCCGGGAAGACGATCGTTCGCTGGTGAAATTTCATGGCATGTACCAGCAGGATGACCGCGACAGAAGGGAAGAAAGAAGCGCAAAAAAGCTGGAATGGTTGTATTCATTCATGATACGCCTTCGTATACCCGGTGGCTTCATTACTGCCGAACAATGGGAGGCACTCCATCATATAGCCGGGGCGCATACCACAGGGGTGATTAAGATCACTACCCGCCAGACGGTGCAGTTGCATGGCATCTTAAAATCACATGTGAAACCCACCATACAGGCATTCAATACTGCCGGGCTGGATTCCATTTCTGCCTGCGGCGATGTAAACAGGAATGTGATATGTGCCGCGCATCCTAAATTTTCGCCCCTGCATGAGCAGATATATGCATATTCGCATAAGCTGAGCCAGTTGGCAAAGCCAAAAACAAAAGCCTATTATGAAGTATGGCTGGACGAAAAACCACTTTCGGATAAAAAAGAAGAGGAAGATCCGTTATACCAGGATAGGTACTTACCACGTAAATTCAAAATAGGTATCGCTATTCCTCCTAATAATGATGTGGATGTTTTTGCCAATGATTGCGGGCTGGTAGCAATAATAGAAAATGACACGCTGGTGGGCTTTAATATTGCAGCCGGAGGCGGTATGGGCGCAACGCATGGCAATGCGGCAACTTATCCGCGCTTAGGTACTGTACTGGGCTTTGTACCTGCCGGTGAAAAAGTATATAAGGCGGTGTATGAAATGATCACGGTACAGCGTGATTATGGCAACCGCAGCGACAGGAAGCTGTCGCGCTTAAAATATACGCTGGATAATATGGGAGTGGAAGCTTTTAAAGCTGAGCTGGAAAAACGTTGTGGCTTTGACCTTGAGCCGGAGCGCCCTTATCATTTTACCGGCAGAACCGATTTCTACGGATGGCACAGGAATCATGAAGGCAAATGGTATTACACCGCGTTTGTAGAGAACGGGCGGGTGCACGATGATGAACAATTACCATTAAAAACAGCTTTTCTTGAGATAGCCTTATTACGCAAAACTAATTTTAGATTTACCTGCAATCAGAATCTTATCATTTCAGATGTAAAAGAAGAGGATAAAGCGGAGGTACATGCTATCCTGGACAAGTACGGTATTATCGCATGCACTGAAAATGCAACCCCGGTGCGTAAAGAGTCTATTGCATGTGTGGCATTCAATACATGCCCGCTTGCTCTTGCCGAATCGCAACGTTATCTGCCGGAGCTGATGTCCAAAATTGAAGTACTGATGGATAAGCACGGGCTGCAGGATGATAATATAAGTATGCGCATGACGGGATGCCCCAATGGCTGTGCCAGGCCGTATGCGGCGGAGATCGCATTCATCGGCACATCTTATGGGTATTATAATCTCCAGATCGGAGGAGACAGGGCAGGAACAAGGCTTAACAAGCTTTATAAAGAAAGCCTAAATGAAGAAGCTATCCTGACGGAGCTCGACGGGTTGTTTAAGAAATATAGTGAAAACCGGGAAGCGGAAGAAACATTCGGCGACTTTGCTATGCGGGAGAACTGGGTGTGATGTGAAAATCAGGGAATTTGAAAATAAAGAAACGTTCTGAAATCTTACAATGAGCGAAACGATAACTATAAAAGAAACGAATTGCCTGTTCCCTGTTTTTCTTAAGCTGGAGCAGTTGCGGTTGCTCATAGTGGGAGGAGGGAATGTCGGGCTGGAAAAGCTGCATACCGTATTATATAATTCGCCGGCTACGGATATTACTATTGTTGCGCTTCAGATCAGTGAAGCGATAAGAGCTATAGCTGCACGCCATGATAATATTTCGCTTATAGAAGGACCTTATGATGAGTCATTGCTCAACAGCACCGATATTATTATTGTGGCAGTAAATGACAGGTCTCTCGGGCAGCAGGTGTGTACAGATGCACATCAGAGAGGTTTGCTGGTAAATGTAGCGGATACGCCTGAGCTCTGTGATTTTTACCTGGGCGCTGTGGTGAAAAAGGGAAATCTTAAAGTGGCTGTATCTACCAATGGCAAGTCGCCTACTATTGCAAAACGCCTGAAAGAAGCGTTCAGCGAAGTATTGCCTGATGAGCTTGATGAAGTATTGGATAATATGGAAGTGATCAGGAAAAAGATGAACGGCAACTTTGCAAAAAAAGTAAATGATCTCAATCATCTTACGAGATCACTTTCACTTAAGGAAAAAAATGAGGCGGCTAATAATGGGGAGCGTCGTTGGAGACGTATTGCCACATGGTGCATTTTCGCTTTCTTTTTCATGTTCACCGGTTATTTTATACTTTCCTATTTACCGCTTGCCAGTCTTGTAGATTATATAGGGGAGGGAATAACCCGGCTCGACAGTAAATTTTACTGGATGATCGTTGCGGGCTTTTTGGCACAGCTTGTAGACGGAGCGCTGGGTATGGGATATGGCGTTGTATCTACCACAGTATTAATGTCTCTGGGTGTTAATCTTTCTGCCATCAGCGGCAGTATACATACTGCAGAGATGTTTTCCAGCGGCGCGTCAGGATATAGTCATTATAAGTTCGGCAATGTAAACAAGAAACTTTTTAAAGCGCTTTTAATTCCCGGTATTATCGGCGCTGTTATCGGAGCTTTTTTATTATCAAAATTCGGCGACAGCTATGCCAATTATATACGCCCTCTCATTGCTGCATATACTATGATACTGGGCCTGCGTATTCTTATTCTCGCCTTCCGGAAGAAAAATACAAAACCCGCAAAGGTTAAACATGTAGGATGGCTTGCAGGTGCCGGCGGTTTCCTTGATTCTTTCGGCGGCGGAGGCTGGGGACCACTGGTTACGAGCACGCTGATCTCAAAAGGACGAAGCCCGAGATTTGTAATAGGTTCGGTTAGCATTACAGAATTTTTTGTAACGCTTGCCAGCGCGCTCACTTTTTTTACCATGATCGGGGTAAGTCACTGGCAGGTAATAGTTGGCCTCATCGTAGGCGGTGTAGTTGCTGCTCCCATTGCCGCCAGACTGTCGGGTAAGCTGCCTACCAAAACAATGTTCACCTGTGTTGGCCTGATGGTAGTGATCTGGAGCCTCCGGATATTGCTGAAGGCAATAGGAGTGTTTTAGACTTATCGTGCAATCAATTCTCCAAGGCGAAAAGCGACTGATAATTTTGTAACTTTCACCTTAAGACGAGACTGCAGAATACGCTGCACTCCTGAGGTCACTGCGGAGCCGCATGCAGGACACTTCATGTGAAGAAGTACATTACAGCGGCGAAGCAGTCTCTTCTTTTTGAAGTTAAAAATTGGAATACTCTCTCCAGGGAGGTAAGTTAAGCGCCTTATTTTATCTTTATTGCATGAAACAGCATGCTCTTATAACCACGTTGCAGCGTTATACTCATTTTCCTGATGAAGCAGCCACATATTTCTTTTCTTTTTTTGAAGAAAGAAAATATAAGCGTGGCGACCTGCTGTTGCAGGAAGGGAAAGTAGCGCATGAAGCATTTTTTGTCGTAAAGGGTGCATTGCGGCAGTATTTCCTCAATGAAGCAGGGATAGAAAAAACCTGCAATTTTGCATTCGAAAATGAATTCCTTACAGACCTGGAAAGCTTTTCAAGACAATCCCGTGCTGCTTCAAATATTACAGCGCTTGAGCCTGTTACCTGTTTGGTGATCAGTTGTGTCAATATAGTGGAAGCTGTAAAGACCTGCCCCCCGGCGGCAGAATTTTTCAGGATCGTGGTGGAGAATGTAGCTACTGAAAATATACGGAGAACAAAATCTTTACTTTCTTTATCTCCGGAGAAACAGTTTGAGGAACTGCTGGAAAACAAACCCGCTATATTACAGCGGGTGCCTCAGCGTTATATTGCACAATATATAGGTATAGCGCCTGAGAGCTTGAGCCGTATACGTAAACGGCTGATGGTGCCTCAAAAATCTTAACCCGGATCATCGTTTTGGCAGTCAAATAGGAATAGCTTTGCATTAGTAAAACAAAAAGTATCATGCAAACTATTTTAGGTGCGGGCGGCGACATCGGTATATTGCTCGCTAAAGCATTAAAACCCTACACAGATACTATAAGGCTTGTAGCCAGGAACCCGCAACAGGTAAATGGAGATGATGAGCTTTTTAAAGCAGACCTGCTTAAGGGGGAAGATGTGCTTAAGGCTGTACAAGGCTCGTCTGTGGCATATCTTACTGTTGGGTTGGCGTATGATATAAGGATATGGAAAGCACAATGGCCGGTGATCATGCAGAATGTTATCAATGCCTGCGTGGAGCATCAATGCAAACTGGTATTTTTTGATAATGTATATATGTATGATAAAAGCGCTATTCCCGATATGCGTGAAGACAGCCCCATACATCCACCATCTGAAAAAGGGAAAATAAGAGCGCAACTGGTACAGATGATCAATGAGGCGACAGCTTCCCGGGGATTAAAAGCATTGATTGCACGCAGCGCAGATTTTTACGGACCCGGCGCCAGGAATGGCATCCTGAATATTCTTGTTCTTAATAATTATGCTAAAGGCAAAACTGCCAACTGGCAGTCTGATGCTACTAAGATCCATAGCGTTACCTATACGCCTGATGCTGCAAAAGCTACTGCAATGCTGGGTAATACCGAAAGTGCGTTTAACCAGGTGTGGCACTTACCCACTTCACCCGAGCGCCTGACCGGTAAACAACTGATCGAAATAGCTGCTAAAGCAGCAGGCCGTAAACCTTCCTATTTCGTGTTGTCTTCTTTTATGCTTTCACTGGGGGGATTATTTTCAAGACAAATAAAAGAGCTGGTAGAAATGCAATACCAAAATAACAGGGACTACTTTTTTAACAGTGAAAAATTCAATAAGGCATTTCAGTTTACGCCCACATCATATGAGGAAGGGATAAGGCGGAGCATAGGTGAATTGTGAATGGTGAATGGTCAATGGTGGGACGTCAGAGGGTTTCACGTTTCATGTTTGTCGTTTCGCGTTTCACGTTTGTCATTTCACGTTTCACCAGCCAAATCTGAAATGATTCACCATTCACCATTTACTTGCCTTCTCCAATTCTTCCAGTGTCTTTCCTCTTGTTTCTTTTACCTTCCACCTGATAAAGAAAAACCCCAGCACACATATTGCCGAATAGATATAAAAAGATTTTTCAGCCAGCTTCTCAAATAAAACCGGGAAGGTAAAAACGAGGATAAAATAGGCCGTCCATAAGCTTAGCACTGCAACTGTTGTGGCTTCGCTTCGTACCTTATTGGGGAAAATTTCGGAGATCAGTACCCAGGTGACCGGAGCAAGCGTCATGGCATAGATACCGATGGAGGCTAATAAGAACCAGGAGATATAAGGAGAATGTCTGCCTAACAGTATGACCGTAAATACATACGCAATAGCGAGACCGCCTGCACCAATCAGCATCAAAGGTTTTCTACCCAATTTATCAACCAGCAACATGGCGAGAATGGTGAACGCCAGGTTTACCCCACCGATAAAAACTGTTTGCAGCAGTTGATCATCCTGCGAAGCGCCGATACTTTCAAATATTTTCGGTGCATAGTTAAAGACTGTATTGATACCGCACAATTGCTGGAATACCGCTAATCCAATACCAACCAATACAGCAGGTAGAGCCGCCTTTTTAAAAATATCCGCATACCGGGTTGTAGCAACGCCTTTTAAAGATGTTGCAATATTACTGATGGATTCATTTACAAAGTCCGTATCTCCTATCTTTTTCAGCACCCTGGTGGCCTGTGTGTCTCTTCCAGCCTTCATTAACCAGCGCGGGCTTTCAGGCAGCCATAGCGCCCCGGCAAAAAATAAAGCAGAAGGTATAAAGCCTAACCCAAACATCCAGCGCCAGGCATCTTCTCCATAGTTGCGCAATGTATAGTTGATAAGGTTGGTAATAAGTATCCCCAGCACAATGGTCAGCTGGTTGATGGCTACCATACGGCCGCGTATATGCGCGGGCGAAATTTCTGCAATGTACATAGGTGATAACATTGAGGCCATGCCCACACCTGCGCCTGCACAAAACCTGGCGCCGATAAAAATATTTCTTGAAGATGAAAATGCCATTGCCAGAGATGACAGGGCAAAAATAGCCGCGGCAATTAATAACCCGGGCTTGCGTCCATATTTATCAGATACAGTTCCTGCTATTATACAGCCGATAATAGCTCCCAGCGCCAGGCTGCCGGTTGCAAATCCCTCCCAATAGCTATCCAGCAAAAAATGTTTTTGTAAAAAAGGCAGGGTGCCTGCGATCACGGCAAAGTCGAATCCAAACAGATAGCCACCTAACGCAGAAATGAAAGAGATACCTAAAATATAGCGGGTATTATAGGTATGTTTTGAATCTGCCTGGCGCACACTATTATTGCTGATTGTGTTCATTCGTTACAACTTTTAGCTGATCAAAAACCGGTATACCGTTGTTTGCTGGTATGCTTCTCCGGGAAGCAAACCGATGGATGGGAACTGGCGATGGTTGGGTGCATCCGGAAACCCCTGGGCTTCCAGCGCAACACCACTGCTGCTAAAATATCGCTGCCCCCGTTTACCCACATCTGTCCCGTCAAATAACCATGCATTATAAAACTGGATACCGGGCTGGTCGGTATATACTTCCATCACTCTCCCGGTTTCTTTTTCTTCAAGCATTGCTGCTAACTGCAAAGTTTTACCGGGATTATTCAAAACATAAGATACCACATATCCTTTGCCGGGGAACAATTGCCCGGGAAATGACTGATCAATGCGGGCTCCTATTGTTTGCGGCCGGGTGAAATCAAGCGGCGTATTTTTTATAGGAATTATATTGCCTGTAGGAATTAATTCTTCATCACATTCAACGCTATTTTCAGAATTGACATAAACCAAATGATCCAGTACATTTCTACTCATATCACCATGAAGGTTAAAATAAGCATGATTGGTAAGATTAACAATGGTGGCCTTATCTGTATATGCTGAATAATGTATGTCCATCGAATTATCATTGCCCAAAGTATACAGCACTTTTACCTCCATGTTTCCGGGGTATCCTTCTTCAGCATCTTTTGAAAAATATATCAGCTCCAATGCTTCTTCACCCTTATCATTCAACAAAATCCTGCCATTCCAGACATGGAAACTGAACCCGTCAAAACCGCCATGCAGATGATTCTTTACCGGGGTGCCGAAGATATCATTCTTTGTCAATTCATATTTCACTCCCCCCAGCTCAAAAGTTCCTTTATTAATTCGCCCGCATACACGACCAACAATAGCGCTGTAGTATTTTTCTTTAGCGACCAGGTATTCATCCAGGCTTTCGAATCCGAGTACTACATCAGACCACCGGTTATTTTTATCAGGTGTCCACATGCTCAGCCAGCGGGCCCCGTAATTGGTAAACTGTGCCACACAACCATTCTTGTTTCGGAGTGTAAATAATTTTACATCCTTCCCTTTTATAGAACGCCTGAAGTTTTCTTCTCTTAATAATTCCATTTATTGTCGTTTACTGGCATATCAATCTCTGCCTGCATTCGTGTTCTGACCAGGTTCGTAAATTTGAATGAACTTTCGGTTTGGTCCAGGGATTTATTTATTTTCCGGGGTGATCCTTGCCAGCCATCCACCGCCGGGCGCCATTGCAAGCTTCAATATTTCTCCTGCGCTGATCTGGCGCCGGGACAGCTTATAATCTGTTGCAGCGGTAGCTGCATTTATTCCGTCTTCGATAATTTCTATGTTGTATCTGCCTGGCTTTAAAAAATCAGTAGACAGTTCTATTGTTCGCTGGTCATCATTCGTTATTGCCCCTATATGCCATACTGTGCCGGATCTTCTTGCCAACACTGTGTATTGGCCAATCTTTCCCGCTAAGAGTTTTGTCTCATCCCACTCAACAGGTATTTTCGTCAGGAAACCGGTACACTCATTTTCCCTGTTGTAATCAGAAGGTGAGTCGGGGAGCATCGTCATTGGACTGCTTAGAATGATAAACAATGCCATGGAATGCGCCCGCGTGCCCCAGCCCATCGGATAATCCCAGCAATGCCTGAAATTGTTTTTGTTCGCATTACGCATGGTAGCAGGAATATAGTCCATCGCGCCGGTGAACATACGGATATATGGTAAAAGATTATGGTGACGGGGATTATCGTTATCTGATACGCCACTTTGTTCAAATTCAATCAGCGCTTCGCGTGTCAGCACATTGGGATATTTGCGGCTCAGCCCGCAGGGCTTATAGGCGCCGTGAAAATCAACTACCATCTTTTTCTCCGCAGCTTTTCCGGCAACGGCTTCGTAAAATTCCACCATCTGCTGATCGTCGCGGTTCATGAAGTCCATCTTGATGCCTTTGATCCCCCAGCGTTCAAACTGGTCAAAAGCCTCATCCCATTGCTCTTTTAATGTATTCCAGATCACCCATAACATGACGTCTACTCCTTTGGTTTTTGCATAAGCAGTCACTTCAGGCATATTTAGGCCCGGAACCGTATGCAACAGGTCGCTTTTGGGGCTCCATCCGTCATCAAACAGGAAATACCTGAATCCTTTTTCAGCACAGAAATCTATGAAGTACTTGGCTGTTTCAGTATTAACGCCGGCTTTAAAATCAACGCCGAAAATATTATTCTTAGCCCACCAGTCGAACATTACCACGCCGGGCCTGATCCATGAAACATCTTTCAGCTCAGTAGGAGAGGCCAGCAGATAAACCATATTATTGCTGATCAATCCTTCTTCACGGTCTGCTACGGCAAAGATCCGCCACGGGTAGCTTCTTTTGCCCGCGACTCTTGCTATATAATCATGAGTTTCTCCAACCTGTCCTGTGCTGTAGGGATTATTGGTCTTCTTCAATGTTTTAGGGTAACGCGGATGCGTAGCCGTAATTTGTGATCCCCCGCTGCTTTTTACCCATAGCCCCGGGTAATGGTAAAGGTCTGCTTCTGTGATCATCAAAAATTTGCCACTCTGTTTTTCGATAAGCACCGGCAGGTTACAAAGTTTGTCAGGATCAAGCTCACTCAGTTTTTTAAACTCATAAGGCTGCTCATACGCCGAATTGAAAGACTTTTCTGACTGAAAGCGTATTGAATCGCCCTCCCGGAACTGAATATCCAGGGTTTCCCTAAATATGGTGAGACTGTCTTTGAAAGCGGTAGAGAAACGATACGCCAGTCCTTCATTAAAGAGCCTGAATGTTAATGTCTGCCCTGATCTGAATGTCAGCGCCAGTTCGTTATATTCATTCCTGTAGGCTTCACTTTTTTCTCTTATTACCGGTTTAACGATCTCATTTACAGCGCTGCGTTCTGCTTTTTTTATTTGCAGGAGCGCCCCTGTTGTTTGATCAGTAACTATCCCTATATCTGACAGGCTTAGCAGAAGATCGGCTTCTTTCATCATTTTTACGGTTACTCCCTGCCGGCTGCTTTCAATTTCAACCGACAATTTTTTGTCGGGAGAAAGCAACATATATTGCTGTGCATTGCCTGCAATGCAAAAGAGAGACAGGAGGAGCAACATCAGGGTCTTTTTTAAAGCGCATTGCAATTTTTCGCTCCGTGCACAAGTTTCCGGTTGGTGAGACACCGACCGGTAGCGGGTTCTACAGGCGGGTGCCTGCCTGACCGGTAGGCAGGTCACCACCCGCCTGTGAAAAATTGAAATGCGCCCTCTTTTCATAACGTAAATATTCATAATAATTTTAAAAGAAGCTCAATTTACGCGTAGCTTACCAATTGGGATTTTGTTTAAGTTCAGGGTTTATTAAAATTTCCTTTGTAGGTAATGGCATCAGGTAATGCTTATTGGGATCAAACGATCTTCCCGAAGCGCTTTCCACGATAATAAACCCATTGGCGTCTGTTCTGTTTTGCCAGCTTTCATCGGTATAAGGATTTCTATCCTGTCCTTCCACCACAATAGGACTGGCCCAGGGAGTTCCTACAATTTTGATCCCTTTCACATCTGTCGGGATTTCGTATTCTGCAGTTTTCCACCTCCGCAGGTCATCATATCTGAAACCTTCAAGCGCAAGCTCTATGGTTCTTTCGCGCCTTATTTCCTCACGCATATTCAACGCGTTGTCATTTACAAAACTATTGGTCAATGCAGGCATGTTAACCCTCTGGCGAATTAAATTAATTGATTTGTTCAGGTCTTCATCGCTAATGGCGTTATTTTTCTCAAAGCTGGCTTCTGCGTAGATAAGCAGCACTTCAGCATATCTTAAGATATGGTTGTCGTAACCATATCCGAGTGTGAAGGGAGACGCATTGGAAGCCGGGTCTTCAGACAGGAATTTATAGGTAGTATACCCGGTGTTTGCATTCCTCTGGGGATAGAAAGGCCAGCTTGCAACCGGTTCAGGGTACCAAAGCTGCATGGCGCCTGTACCGGGAACAACGAATGTCATTGTCATACGGGGATCGCGGTCCCGGAACTCCGAACCTGTTTGGTCATAGCCCTGGAATAAATCCGACTTGCTGATGGGCAGCCCGTCAGCGCACAAATACATATCTGCTAATTTCTTAGTGGGCAGCAGATGACCTTCACCAACGGTGCTGGGAAAGGTTTGACTGGAAATGCTCACCTGGTATCGGCGGTCTAATATTGCTTCAGAACCATCATCACCTTCGTCAATAAAAAAATACCGGTAGCTCTGCGCACCTTTGGCACTAAACAGGGAGTACTGGGAACTGTTCATCACAGTTGATGCTGCACTAATCGCAATGTCCAGGTAAGTATTGGCGTTGGCATCGCTCCTGGATTTCCCCCAGGTACCTTCAAACAGGGCAACCCTTGCTTTCAGCGCATTGGCAGCGCCTTTAGTGATCCTGCCGATATCGCCGCCCGACAATGCGCTCTTGTCAGGCAGTTCGGCTGCAGCATCATCCAGATCTTTTAAGATGAAATCAACTGTTTCTTTCCTGGTAGCCCTGGGTGCATATAATTCTTCGTCCTCTATATCCAGTTCTTTAGTGACAATGGGCACTTCTCCAAAAAGCTTGTACAGGCTCCAGTAGTTATACGCCCTGAAAAATTTAGCTTCACCGGAAAATTGTTTTAAATCCACAGCTACAGGAGACTCCGCTGTTTTTGCAATGATCTTATTACAACGCCTGATATAGATGTATGCATTGGTCCACCTGCTGTCGCTTTCAGTAGTCTGGTAGGTTCCGTTACTCACTGAATTAGGAACATCGTAGGCCAGGTCTGCATAAGTGTCCCATGTATTAAATCCTTCAAGTGAAAAATACAGGTTATTTGCCGCCAGCTTAAAATCTGCACTTGTTTTCCAGAAAGTGGCGTCTGAAATAGCATCTTTGGGCACAAGGTCAAGTCCTTTATTACAACCTGTTAGTACCAGGAGTGAAAAAATAAATGCCTTAAAATATGTATGGTTCATGATACTTTAGTTAATATTTTAGAATTTAATATCCAGTCCAAAAGAAATTACACTGTTGAAAGGATAGGTTTGCTCATCAGAGCGTTCCCATGTTTCTTCGGGGTCGAACGATTTATTCCATGTATCTTTTGAAAAAGTAAACAGATCCTGCCCGCTAACGTATATACGAATATTTTTCACTTTAGCTTTGCTGACTAAGTACTGAGGTAAATTGTACGCTAAGGTCACTACCTTAAACCTAAGGTAAGCAAGGTTGTTCATGCGCATGGAAGAGTACCTCCAGTTCCAATTGCGTATTCCATCAAAGCCAACGGAGCCGGGTATAATACGGGGGAATTTTGCATCAGGGTTTTCAGGAGTCCAGTTCTTACCATAGAAGTATTCCAGGGGTTGCATCCATACCTGCCATAGCGGTACGCTGATTTCTCCTGTTCTGATACCCTGCCTTTTTCCTATACCCTGTAAAAAGATACTTAAGTCAAATCCTTTATAGGATACGCTGATATTGGATGAATATGTATACCTGGGAAGCAGGTTCCCAAGATATACCATATCTCCTGATGTGCCTTTTGAAGCATCTCCAAAAGCCGTAATTTTCCCATCACCATCAACATCCCTGAACATTACATCGCCTACACCCAGGTTAGAAGGTACATTACCTAATTGTTTGTAAGCAGTTAATTGTTCTTCATTTTGAATAATACCATCAAACTGATAGCCGAAATAAGAATTCAATGAATAGCCTTTCCGTGCATAAATCAGCCCTTCTCCATAAGCATCATTTCCTTTCAGCTCTATTAATTTGTTTTTACTATCGCTGAGCATTGCTGAAACACTATACCTGACGCCGCCGACCTTATCACTCCATCCTATAGAAAAGTCCCAGCCTTTTGTTTCCAGCTTACCGATATTTTGTGTGGGTGCAGATCCGCCCAGCGTTGCCGGCAACTGGTCATTTACCAGCATGTTCCTGTTGTTCTTGATGTAATAGTCAAAGCTCCCGGTCAGCCTTGAATTTAAAAATGCAAAATCAAGACCCGCGTTTTTTGTTTCAATGGTTTCCCAGGTACGGTCTTGTGAGGCAATGCTGGATACAGCACCGGGTAACCCTACATTGGGCGATCCCATGGGATAGGTGCCGGAAATAGAGATCAGCGAGATATAGTCATAGTTGCCAAAGCTCAGTTCCTGGTTCCCGGATTGTCCCCATGATAACCTGGCTTTGAGATTGTCAAAAACATTCAGTGATTTAATAAAATTTTCTTCCGCTACATTCCACGCCACCGCAACAGAAGGGAATAAAGCGCTCCAGCGTTTGTCCTCTGCAAACTTGGAGCTGCCGTCCATCCTCGTTGTAAAGTCTATCAAATATTTTTTGTCGAAAGAATAGCTCAACCTGCCAAAGTATGACTGCAGGGCCCAATCGGAGGCACCACCGCTGAAATTGGCATATTCGGTTTTTGTCCTGTCTGCCAGGTTCAGTGTAAATATCTCATTGCTGGCAAAATTATACCCCGTAATAGATTGATTCTGGTATGTCTTCCCTTCCCGTGAAGCTCCTGCCATTACATTCAGCTTGTGTTTGCCTGCTATGGTTTTATTATAATCCAGGTAGGCGGTATAATTCTGGTAAATATTTTTGTAATTTGTAAACAAAGCGCTATTCGGATTATTTACAATGTCAAAATCACTTCCGTCCCAATTGTGCTGAGCGAATGTAGGGCGTGTTTCCTTCCTGTCATTAAAATCTATAATTATACCAGCCTGACCTACCAACAGCAAATCACTGAGCAGCTTAATGTTTCCTTTTACGTTAGTAGAGACCCGGTAGGCATTCTCCTTATTCAGACCACCTTCCTCAAGATACTGAACAGCATTTCTAAAACCTCCCTGGTATTTATACAACTGTCCCAATGGATTGTATATGGGAACGTAGCTGCCCATCTGGTTTACATAATATAATATGCTGCTAAGCGCAGTAGGAGTAGTTATAGGCTGGTTCTCAAAGCTGGTACTTGTTTCAATATTTATCTTATCGGAAATCTTAAAATCATAGTTCATGCGAAGGTTGTAGCGGCCGGAATGGTTTTCTCCATGCCTGAACACGCCCTCGTTTCTTTCATATCCTGCCGAGAAAAGATATGAGCTTTTATCATTGCCACCGGATATGCTGAGGTTATGCGTTTGCTGAGCGCCTGGACCATATACCGCGTCGTTCCAGTCGTGCGACTGGTAAAATCCGGGAAAATTTTCCAGGTATTTCAGCCATCCTGTAGGGTCAGGCTCCGCATTGTTCCTGATCTTTTCAAAAACTTCTTCAGACACACCGGGCAGGTTCACATTCCTCATACCTTCATCATACATCTCGGCAAGATGCAAAGTGTTTGTCCTCTCCTTTAAAAACTGAGGAGTCTTTATTCCATAGTTCCCCGAATATGAAACAGAGGGCGCACCTTTCTTACCTCTTTTTGTGGTAACTATTATCACTCCATCGGCGGCGCGTGCACCATAGATGGAAGCTGCAGCATCTTTCAGCACAGTGAGATCCGCAATATCATTTGGATTAATGAGACTGAGATCTCCCGGAATACCATCTATCAGAACCAGGACACTGCTACCGTTCACCGATGAGGCGCCGCGTATCTGTGCGGAATAGTTTTCAAAGCCTGGTCTGCCGCTTCCCCTGGTAATAGTTACACCGGGTAAAGCGCCCTGCAAAGCATTCATGGTATTGGTAAGCGGCCTGGTCTCAAACGCTTTACTATCCACTTTAGACACAGCGCCTGTTAATTCTCCTTTTAATTTAGTTCCATAACCAATTACTATAACCTCGTTGAGCTTGGTATCTAACAGGCGTAAAACCACGTTGAGGTTTGAATTGCCTTTCAAATTCACTTCTTCTTTCTGGTAACCAATAAATTCAAAAACAATAACGGCGTTGGATGAAGCCCCGATTGAAAAATTTCCATTGGCATCGGTAGTAGTGCCCGCATTGGGATTACCCCTAACCGTTACAGAAACACTTTCTAACGGGTTGTTATGCTCATCCAGCACTTTGCCGGTAATAGTTTTTTGCTGGGCAAATAGCAAGCCGGATGAAAGGGAGAAAAACAGCATCAGTAAAAATCCCTGAGAAAAAGTCCATTTTTTTTTAGTAAGATTCTGATTAGTCATGACAGCAATGTTTTAGTCATCAATTTTAGAATTGAAAGTCAAATTTATATTTATGGAAATGTTCTATTGATGGATGATACTTGGTGTTTGATGGATTATTTTACGATTTTGTAAAAACCGATCCGATCAACTTATATTATCTGTTTTGTGAATAAGCGCACCCTGGTGATTATTATCAAGATGAAGTACCTGCGCAAAAAAGTCGGCGGCTATTGCTGCATATGGTTTCCCCAAACCAAGATTTCCAAGCGCCATTAAATAGTAACAATGAGTTTTGTTCAGGAGATTCAGATCGGCATCAAACACTAATAGGCCGGGCAGTGAAACAGCAAAATAATCTATGCTGATATTGTCGTCAATATGCTGTTCCCCGAAGGATATAAGGCTTTTAAAAATTGCTGTAGCCTTTTCCTGGTTGTTCAGTTTTATCCATGCCAATCCCTGGTAAAAGATTTTATCAGGCTGTGGATCATTATAGAAAATAGCCCGGGTAGGCTCGCTGATCCCTTTTACAGCCGCATGATAGTATTTGTTTGCCATTTCATTGTTTCCGAGTTTCTCATACACTACGCCTTTCCAATAATGAATATCATTTTCCTGCGCTCCTGCCAGTTTGCCTTCACCAAGGTTAGATGGATAATTTTCTGCCAGGTTCAACAACTCCAACGCATCTTCATATTTGCCTGCAGCAATGGATTGTTTGGCAAGTTCTACGTTGCAGATAAGGTATTGTTTAATCACCATACCTTCGCCGCCCTCCCAGGGATGAAATTTGCGTGCGCTCAAAAGCGATCTGGCTTTGGTGTAGTTTCCCAACTGGTTGTATAATGTTATTATTTCAAGCCAGAGATCATCTCTTTGTTGTACCAACGGCAAATACCTGTTCAGGAAATCAAGCCGTTCGGTATGATCCCGGTTCAGCCTTTTATACAATTGATCTAATTCCATTAATACACGGGCATCCATTGTGTCTAATGAAAAAGCTTTTTCCATAAATTCTAATGCCTTTTGAGCATTATTGCGTTTATTGTAATAAGCCAGCGAGAGGTTGCGGTGTACTGTTGGAAACTGATCGTCTATCCGAGCTGATTGTTCCCAACAATCAATCGCTTCTTTATATTGCCTTTTGTCGAACCAGAAATTCCCGAGGTAATAAAATGCCTTAGCGTCATTAGGGTTTAGCTCAATCGCCTTCTTAAATACGATCACATCTTCTATCTTATTTGGGAAAACGAAATCAGGCGGAAGGAATGCTCCTTTTTGAAAATGTTTTGTTGCCTGTTGCAGATCTCCCGCCTGGCAGTTCAGCCAGCCAAGATAATATTCAATTAATGTATTTTGATCATCGTGTACTTTATAGATCGAAAGCAGTTGAATGGCTTCTGCATAAAGCCCGGCATGGGCATAATCAAAAGCATACTCTGTAAAATTATTGGCATTATACCTGCTGATATTTTTTAAGTGATTTAGTACATCAGCCGCCGCCTGAGCCTGGTCTTTTTCATTTGCCAGCAAAATGTATTTCTCAAATAAGCAACCAAAATTGAATGGATCCAGCTCCAGCGACTCTTCAATAAAGGTTTGTGCTCTTTTATATTGATCTAGTTTCCGGAGAATAAAAACCCGGGCATGCCTTGCCGTATGACTATGATAATTTTTCACTAGAGATTTCTCAATAAACGCTAATGCCTCTTCATAGTTTTTTTTCAGTGTTGCAATTCTTGCGAGGTTTAAATAACCTGCATGTTGCCAGGCATCGTTCCAGGTACTCTTATAAAACGCGTCGTATGCTTCGTCGTTTTTATATTGCATTTTGAGCGCCCATCCCAGGTTGTAATAAGGCTCTCCGTCATAAGGATTGGGATTCCGCTGAGTAATTGTCTCGATTGCCTTTTTGAAAAAAGGGGTGGCTTTTACAAAACAGCCCCGTCTCAAATACCATAAGCCCAGGGCATTATTATTACGGGCATCTTTGATATCTCTTCTCAGAGCCTCTTCATAATAATCGGTAGGTTTATATGTAGCATGACGATATTGCTCCAAGTGCTGCCCGGTTAAGAATAACTGCTCGTTATTTTCAACGTCTGCAGGTTTTTTTGCGGGTTGCGCCGGTGATGGAACAGGCTGCTCCACATATTTCTCCTTCTGGTAGCTTACCAGCTCCTTACCTGTAGCCAGGTTGGTAACCAGCAATTTTATTTCCTCCGGCAGTATGCCGCCGGCAAGTGTAATTTTTTTGAGATAAGGATTTTCAGGGGAAGAAGAAGTGGTTTCGGTAAACAGGCATTCACCAGCTTTCAGTAGTTGCACATTTATTTTTTCATATGCCGATGTAACATATAATATGATCTCTGCCTCGTTGCCATTTATTTCAAGATTGACTACTGCTTCTTTAGTAGCATTTTTTACCATACCGACTTCGCGGTAAGGCATAAAATATTGTACAAAAGTTTTTTCTTCGTAAGGCTGTATCCACGAAAAATCAGGCTGGTTATCTGTATAAACTCCGGTCATTAATTCGATGTATGGACCGTCTTCATCTGTAAGGTTTTCATCCCAGGTGCGGCCAAATTCACCATTACCCCAGGTCCATTGCTTTTTACCAGGAGCGATATGATGATCTGCCACATGCAGCAATCCCCCTTTGCTGTCATGCTCGTAGCCACCCATAAAATTGTACTTTGAACTTACAGCCATATACGATGTGGGCACAGGAATATTTTTATACCGTGAAATATCAGTGCCGGGAGCATAATCCACTTTATAATAAATGCCTTTGGCTACAGGAAAAGAGGATACGTCCCTTTTGCCGTGATCAAAAACCGCATGAACATCCGGGGGAAAAACAGATTGATAATGATCATTCACTTTAACTGCAGGGTTGGCCCACCATAAAAAAGTTTGGGGAAAGGGCGTCCGGTTATACAGCTTCCCGTTTATCTCTATGTACGCCTTACCAGGATATATGGTAAACCCGGCCATACCCTTGGTCCGGAACATACGCTCCACCTCGTTTACCCACACGGTTTTGCTGCCATCTTCATTTGCTGCAATCGTAAAGTCAACCGGCTCAAATGTAGAAGGCCTGTGGTGCTGCGGCCAGTTAAACTCTATGCCCCCCGAGATCCACGGACCGGTAAGCCCGACCAATGCAGGCTTGATTACCTGGTTATAATAAATAAAATGGCGCTGTTTTACTTTATCATAAGCCATTTGTATCCTGCCGCCCAGCTCAGGCAGGATCATTATTTTTAAATAACGGTTTTCCAGGAAAACGGCTTTGTAAATTTTATCGGTTTTGGTATCCTCAATTTTTTCTATCACAGCATAAGGATACACTACGCCGCTGCTGCCCTGGTATACTCTTCTTTCAAGGAACATGGGATTTTTTTCCGGCAGGCCTGCAGGATAAGTGGGGATGCTGACGTTTTCTATCCATGCTTTTACTTCTTCCCGGTTCATGGCAAACACATTTATTTTATGCTCAAAATTATTTTCTTATTACAGTTGGTTAAATGGAGTAACGTCCTGATTAGATGGATTTTTTTACTATTTTTAAACCTATTCTTCAAAAATGGAACATACAATAAAAAAGAAAGAAGGTTTTCAGGGGCAAAAGCTTATTGTAATTCCTAAACAGGTAATTAACAGCAAATGTGTAAAAAATGAAATGATCAATGCCCTGTATATTACAGATATAGGGTATTACCCCAAAGCCCGGTTTCATTATATGGAACGACCGAATGGTGCAGAACAGCATATACTGATCTATTGCAACGATGGGAAAGGACAGGTTTTTATACGTAATAAAGAATATAAAATGGAGGCGGATGATTTTATAATCATTCCGGGAGGAATGCCTCATTCCTATACAGCCGATGTAAATGATCCCTGGAGCATTTACTGGATCCATTTTAAAGGGATGGTCTCTGATAAGATAGTTTCTAATATCAGGAAGAAAAACGGGTTAAAAGGATTTATCCGCTTTAAAGAAAAAAATATTGAGCTGTTTAATGAAATATATACACAATTAGAAAAGGGATACTCCAATGACAACCTGATCTGCGCAAATATGTGCCTGGCTCATTTTTTTTCAACCTTTCTTTTCAACGACAAATACGATGCTTCAGGTAAATTAAGTAATAAAGACGCCATTGACATTGCCATAGATTTTCTGAGCGAACATACCCACAGCATATTATCCCTGGAAGAAATAGCCTGTGAAGTAAATTTATCGCCTTCACATTTTTCTTATTTATTCAAGAAAAAAACCGGCTTTTCACCTATGGAATATTTTAACCACCTGAAAGTGCAAAAGGCTTGTCAGTACCTACTCTTCACCAAGCTGAGAATAAAAGAGATCTCCCAGGAAGTAGGCATAGAGGATCAATATTATTTTTCAAGAATGTTTGCAAAAATAATGGGACTGCCGCCCAATGAATACAGGGAGAAAAAGATCCGGTGATATTTCTGATCACAAAATCATTCCACCATTTTTCTCAATGCATTTATATCAAAGTTTATATCAAAGTTGTCAAATAATCTTTTTGAAAAACCTCCATCTGTACTTATCTCATATCGAAACTGCACTTCCATAAATATGGGTTTTTCCGGTTGATTGCTGTTTTGTTTAAAGTATTCCGGGTTCAGCACATACCAAGGCTGATTTGTATTCATCTTCTTTGTCGTAAAATTTCCCTAACTCTTTTAACCGTTCGTTCGTATCGTAAGTACTGCCGGGGTTACCCGCTATGGCGCGCTTTTGCAGCCAGTCTTCTTTTTGCATTTGTTCTTTGGATAGCTTTTGAGAAAAAGCGCTGTATGAAATAATGACAGACAGCATAAGGAATACAATCTTTCTCATTTGTAATGTTATTTTGATCTGAAACTGATATTGTGTAAACGTATATTGATGAAACAAGCAGGGCAATCATTAAAAAGATGATTTCTAACAGGATTTAAAAAACGAAACAGGCTGCAGGCGGGATTGAATACGATCAATAGGGTTGTTACCGATATGAATAATGATGACCCGGACCTGACATCTGCTGCGCATGTATGATAATTGTATTTTTGCAGGATGTCAGTACAAATGCCCGGTTGGGAAGATACCATTGTTGCATTAGCTACGGCTCCCGGGGTGGGAGCCATTGCGGTGATCAGGCTGAGCGGTAAAGAAAGCTTCCCTATCATTCATTCGCTTTTCCCTTCAAAGGATATAACAGCCCAGCCGTCGCATACACTGCATGTAGGTGTTTTGCAGGACGGCGAAGTTGTGCTGGACGAAGTTGTGCTGGCATTGTACAGATCACCAAGATCCTACACCGGGGAAGATACCGTGGAGATCAGTTGCCACGGCTCTCCGTTCATACAGCAGCAGATCATTGATACCTGCATTCAGAAGGGTGCGAGGCTTGCCAGACCGGGGGAGTTCACGCAAAGGGCTTTCCTCAATGGGAAAATGGATCTCACCCAGGCAGAAGCGGTAGCTGATATAATAGCTTCGCAAACCTTTGCTGCAAAAGAAACAGCGCTGAAGCAGTTGCGTGGCGGTTTCTCCGGCGATCTCGGCGTTCTTCGCAGTAAGCTGGTAGAGTTTGCCGTGCTGATAGAATTAGAGCTGGATTTTTCGCAGGAGGATGTGGAGTTTGCCGACCGCTCGCAGTTCAATATATTGATCACGGAGCTAAAAAAGCAGACAGGAGCGTTAATTGAATCTTTCCGGATGGGAAATGCTATTAAGAACGGAGTAAGCGTAGCTATCATCGGCAGACCCAATGCAGGGAAATCCACTTTGCTAAATGCCCTGCTCAATGAAGAAAGAGCTATTGTGAGCGATATTGCCGGCACCACCCGCGACACTATTGAAGAAACACTCAATATTAATGGTATTATTTTCCGCATTATAGATACTGCCGGTATACGCGATCATACTGCCGACAGCATTGAGCAGATAGGCGTGGGCAGGAGCCTCAGCAAAATGCGTAGCGCGGATGTGGTGATAGGGCTCTTTGATGCTGCGGCAACTTCTCGGGAAGAACTGCAACAGCAACAGGAGCAGTTTGAAAAAGAGCAGCTCAGGTACCTGCTGGTGGCCAATAAAATTGACCGCGGGAGAGAAGCCACCGCACGTCAAAAATTTTCAGGTGCAGACGACCGCATATTTTTTATTTCTGCAAAAGAAAAGCAGCATATTGATGCGCTGAAAGAAGCGCTCTACCATATCGCAGTATCCGGCGATATCCGGTCGGAGAGCACTATCGTCACCAATGCAAGACATCATGCAGCGCTCAGGGAAGTGCAGCGCTCCCTGGATGATATACAACAAGGTATGGCCAATAATGTTCCCGGCGACCTGTTATCTCTCGACATCCGCCGCTGCCTGCATTACCTCGGTGAGATCACAGGGCAGGTGGAAGTAGACAGGGATATTCTGGGAACGATATTCGGGAAATTTTGTATAGGGAAGTAATTATCTTTCTTTTGTTTACTAAAATCTTGTTTTTCATAGGATTTATCCTTCTTTTATTTGTTGTCCATAAATCAGGCAACAGTCGGGAGAAAACATGCAACATACAGCTATAAGCTGCAATATGGAGCAACAGCAGGCAACAAAATGAGCAGTAATATTCACCTTCAAAAAACTTGTCAGCACTGCGGTAATCGTTTTACTGTCAAGACTACTGTTATACTTCAAAACAGGCGATAGTAAATGCAAATTCTTTGAGACGTTGCCAACAGAGTTTGCCCGCCATCAGGCTGTTGAAACCGGCAAGCAGTTTCAGCTTTCAGGGGGTCGTTGCACGCTTTGCAAACTTTGCAATGCTGCAAAATAAGCCGGTGCATCCTGTCTTTTATTTATTTATGTTTGCCAATATTTGACAAGTCAACACTAAGACGATGGAAAGCCAATTTGGTAAGAAAATACGGGCACTCAGAGAGTAGCAACATTTGTACTTGCGGCAGGTAGCTCCATTGCTTGAAATGGACACAGCTCAGTTGAGTAAAATAGAGAAAGAATTGCGGCGACTCAAACGGGAGCAAATACCCACCATTGCCCATATTCTCAAAGCCGATGAGGATGAATTGCTGATCCTTTGGATGGCCGACCAAATACATGCAATGATAAAAGATGAGAAGCTCGCCAATGAAGCCATTCAGGTAAAGGAAGAAAAAATCAAATTTAAAAAGAGCAAAAAGAAATAATGGAACTAACCCTTTTAATAATCATTGCTGTATTGCTGCTTCTAGCAATTATAATAATCATTGTATTTCACAATAAAGAGAATGATGAGTTACCGCAATTGCAAGTAAAAGTTGGTGAATTACAATCAAACTTAACCAAGATTGAAACCAACCTGAAAGATGATTTCCGAATCAACAGAGAAGAAAACACGGCGAATGCAAAAACCAACCGAGAAGAACTCAATAAGGCCATTGGTGATTTTAGAACAGAAATTATGACTGCCGTTAAAACAATGACGGAGCAAAACAATAAGGCATTGGATAAGCTGAATCAAACATTGGAACAGAAGGTATCAGCACTCATAGAAAAGAACGAGAAAAGTTTTAAAGCATTTACAGATGGAAATACTACGCAACTGGAGAAAATTGAAAAAAAGGTAGAGGAAAACCTAAAAGCGTTGAACGAACAAGCAAAAGCTGATAACAACTTAATGCGAGAAGCACTGGTAAATGCTTTCAAAGGTTTTCAGGAGGCTTTTGAAAAAAATGTAAAATCATTTAACGACCTGCAAAAAGAAAAATTCCAGCTGCTAGAAACCAAACAAAATGATCTGGTAAAAAGCACCGAAACTAAATTAGACATCATCAGGGCCACTGTAGAGGAAAAATTGGAGAAAACACTCAGCGAACGGCTTGGTCAGAGCTTTGAAACTGTAGGCAAGCAGTTAATAGAAGTACAGAAAGGCCTTGGCGAAATGCAAACTATTGCATCTGATGTGGGTGGACTGAAAAAGGTATTGAGCAATGTAAAACTAAGGGGTGGAGTAGGCGAAGTACAGTTAGCTATGCTGCTGGAACAAATACTGGCGCCCAATCAATATGAGGCTAATGTACGCACCAAGAAAGGTAGCAGTGAATCCGTAGAGTTTGCCATCAAGCTGCCTGGCCGAAGCGAAGATGAAAGCGCCACCGTGTATCTGCCTATAGATGCCAAATTTCCAAAAGATACTTATGAGCATTTGATAGCCGCTTATGAAAATGCCGTGCCTGATGATATTGAGACGGCCACAAAAAATCTTGAAGTCACAATCCGCAAAATGGCCAAGGACATACGGGATAAATACATTGATCCGCCCAACACCACCGATTTTGCCATATTGTTTTTACCCTTTGAAGGTATTTATGCAGAAGTGATCAGGCGTACCGCCCTGGTTGACCAGCTAAGGGACGAATACAAAATTACCGTGGCCGGTCCCACCACTTTGATGGCTATTTTAAATAGCCTGCAAATGGGATTCCGCACATTGGCCCTGCAAAAGCGCAGCAGCGAAGTATGGAAAGTACTGGGCGACGTAAAAAAGGAATTTGAAAGCTTTGGTGGCTTACTGGAAAAAGCGCAGAAAAATATTCAAACCGGCCTTGGACAGTTAGATGATGTAGTGGGCACCCGAACTAGGGCCATACAGCGCAAACTGAAAAATGTAGAGTCGCTGCCCGCAGTGGAAACAAATAAAATATTACCCGAAATATTGGATACTGAAACACTGGAAGATAATAATTAAACGAACTGTAAAATGGCAATCACACCTATTCCTCAAAACATTGAATCTGTATTTTCATCCACCACTTATTATATTGACTTCTACCAACGCCAGTATAAATGGACTAAAGAACCAGTAGAAAGGCTGTTGGATGATATTTTCTATAAGTTCAACCAGGATTATCAAAAAATTGACCCTTCACTGGATCCTGAATTGGCAAGCGACCGCATTGGTTTCTACTTTCTGAATACTTATGTTACCAATACCATCAGTGGAAAAGTTTTTCTCGTTGACGGACAGCAACGTTTTACTACCATTACGCTTATTCTTATTCAGTTATACCACCTTGGTAAAAGCTTGAATAGCCAATTGACCGACTGGATAAAGGATAGAATTTACGGCACATCCGGTGCCAAGAAAAACTTTTGGCTGCAACATCAAAACCATTTGCCTACTATGGAGGGATTGCTCAAAGGCTTACCCGTTTCTGATATACCGGTTAAATCCGGCATTACAGCTAAAAACATGGCGGAGAATACAAAGTTTATAAAAGCGTGGCTGGAACATGAATTAAAAACACTGCACCAGTTTGATACTTTTATATATTACATGCTTCACAACCTTGAAGTTGTAAAGCTCGAAGTAATGCAAACCGATGTACCAATGGTTTTTGAAGTAATAAACGACCGGGGGGTGAGGTTAAAACCACATGAAATCCTAAAAGGTAAGCTGTTGGGGCAGGTAGATAAACAGGAACTGGAATTGCTTAAACTCAATGAAATCTGGGAAAAGCAAATAAGCATGGTTGGGGTAGCCAATACCGGCTCAGATAATGATGAAATCGACAACTTTTTCGAAACGTTTATCCGCTCAAAGATCGTTGCCACAAGAAGTGCAGCTGAAAAATATACTTTTAGGAACTATCATCGCATTCTTTTTGTTGGCGAAGTGGAAGAATATTTTAGACTAAACAGAAATGCAGCCAACACAAAGAAATTTTTACAAAACGATTTTATCTATTATACGAACTTATATAGCCGTATAAGAACATTGCGTTCCGCACATAACAAAGACTATCCGTTCTTATATTTTAACCAGCTTAATGAATTAACCGGCCACTATCTTTTGATTTTAAGTGCTTGTAAGTTAAACGATCCCGATGAAGATGAAAAAATAAAGATCATTTCTTATCAATACGACAAGATGTTTGTATTGCTTCAATTGCAAAAAGCCTACCCCAATAACCTGCTGGCCGATCTCACCTATTCCATAAGCAATGAAATTAGAGCGAAAGAAGCTTCCGAGATAGCAGGTATTTTTGAAAAACATTTATTGACTGCAATTGGAGAAATTAAAAACGTAACTATTACTGAATCTTTCGGCTATAATTACTTTAAAGATGTAGGATACAATGATTTACCCACTCGGTTTAGCCGCTACTTCTTTTCAAGGATAGAACATTTTATTGCCAGAGAAACCGGCGGCGAAATGCAGCAGAGCTTTGACAACCTGGTACGCAATAGCGGCAACGTAAATGGGCACCATGTAGAACATATACTGGCACACAATGATGAAAACCTGGCTGCATTTAATAATGATGAAGAAGTGTTTGAAAGGGAGCGGAACCGTTTAGGTGGACTGTTATTGCTCAGGGGAAACGCCAACCAGAGCAGCGGCAATGAGCCATACGCCGATAAGCTGAAAACCTACGCTCAAAGCCTGTATTGGAATGCCACTCTTCATAAAGACACTTACCATTCTAATCTCGATTTGCAATCTTTAATATACAGGCATAATTTGACAATTAGAGCAATGGATAGCTTTGGCCCGTCTGAATTGGAAGAAAGACACAGACTATTAGCTCAAATAGTACAAATAATCTGGAATTAACTTATGAAGAAAACTGACCTTATGCACAAACTGAAACAACCGCAGGGCATTTCTGATGATGAACGGGCCTACCTGATTAATATAACCTGGTAAACACCAAAAAGAAGTACGGACTGGTATAGGAAGACAAGCTGGAAGATGCAGAAGAACAACTCCGTGAAAACCTGCCCGTGTTGAAGAAGTGGTAGAAAAAGAATTTTAGGCAAAGAAATTCTCGCACAAAAAACAGGCAAACAATTGTCCATAGTAGACAATCAGCAAAATCCCCAAATCAAGACTTACTAAAAGAGCATTGAAATGGAAGATAACACCCCATCACAGCATGGTAATAGGGAAGTGAACCGGACATTGGATTTCTATAGTCTTGATTCCATTATAGCCGTTGGCTACTGGGTAAACAGTTTTCAGGCTACCCAGTTTCGAATTGAGGCTATCAAAACTCTTAGAGAGTTCATTATCAAGGGCTTTGTATAGGACGATGAAAGGCTTAAACAAGGCAAACGCTTTAGCAACGATTGCTTTGATGAACTTTGGAACGTATCCGGGAGATACGGGCAAGCGATATTTCAATAATCATTAGTCATTAAATCCGGCACATGCTTTTATTAACTTTGCATCAGTGTCAGTGAGGCATAGAGAAGGAAGCAGCGATGAAAGATATATTTGGAAAGATGGCATTATCCGAAGAGGAATATGAGCTTGTGTAAATAGAATAATATAATGAATGGAGAAAGAAAGGTTATTTCGTTTACTGTGACCGGGTTTGGAGAAGAATATACGGTGCAAACCTATGAAAATGAATACCGGAACCTGATGGTGCTGTTGAATGATAAAATTTATATGGAGGATTTCGGGCAATGCGGCGGGCAGGGCAGGTGCGCCACCTGCCTGGTGGAAGTAACGGCACCCGGTGGCGGATTGTTAACCCACGAGCGGAATGAGCAGTCAACCATCGCAAAGAAAGGCAGGGTAGGGCAAAACGCCAGGCTATCCTGCCAGATATTTATCAACGATGCCTTAAACGGAGCCGTCATCAATATCCCGGATGACCTGCTTTGATTCAACTACTGCGTGAATGAAAACCAGCAACACAATTATTAGTTGCACTAAAAATGTAACAATCATGGATACACGAATAACGATCATTGACAAATAATCCTTTTTCCCAGCTGAGTCTCTGCATTACTCCAATATAGGATAGGCTGGCAGGACCCGGCGTAATACTGTGATCGAAGTATGTGTTCCGCACCGGGGCCCATACTACACATAAAGCCAGGTAGTGGTCCGGGCTATGAGCTTCAGGCACTTCTGATGTATATCTCGGTGCTTTGTTCATCGTTGAATAGCATTGCTGCAGTACAAGAGAGTGACACAACCAAAGCCCAATAGTAGCACTGCTGCTAAGTACATATCTCTCACAACCCTATACCTTACTCCTTTCTTCCGGTTTACGCCGGGTCAACATCCAGGATGATTACTACCGGGCGGAAAGCCTTCTGCTGTTGCAGGACAGCGATCTGTTGCCGGATAAGCGATTTGGCACGGTTAATAAATGCTGAATCCTTGGGTAGCTTCAGCAGCAGCTCCATGCGAAACTGGTTCCTGATCCTGCTGATGACCGGCTCGGTGGGTCCTATGATATATTTTCCCAGGCTGCCGTGCAGCAGCGAAGCAAACTGCATGGCGGCATTGGTAGCAGTCTCTTTCTGCTTATGGCGAAAGCTTAAAAGTATCAGCCTCGAAAAAGGCGGGTAGAAAAACCGTTCCCGCCCTTCGATCTCAAATTCAAAAAAGGCTTTGTAATTATGTTGCTGTACAAACTGCAATACCGGGTGCCGTGTATTCGACACCTGGATAAGTACTCTTCCTTTTTCGGATTTCCTGCCGGCGCGCCCGCTCACCTGCTCCATGAGCTGGAATGCCCGTTCATTCACCCGGAAATCAACAAAGTTTAACAGGCTGTCGGCATCAAGTATACCCACCAGGTTGACGTGCTCAAAATCCAGTCCTTTTACAACCATCTGTGTGCCTACCAGGATATCAATTCTCCGTTGCTCAAACTGCTGGATCAGGTTGTCGTGGGCATGCTTACCTCTCACGGCATCAATATCCATTCTTGCAACCCTTGCTTTGGGAAAAATCTCTTCAAGATGCTCTTCAATTTTTTCCGTGCCGAAATTTTTTTGAATGAACTGGTGATTGCCGCAGACGGCGCAGGTATTCACAATGCTGTAGACCGTTCCGCAATAATGGCAAACCAGTTTATTGGTGAGCTTGTGAAAGGTGAGGCTGACATCACAGTTTTTGCACTGCGGTATCCAGCCGCAGGCCGCGCATACCTGGTAAGGAAAATACCCTCGCCGGTTTTGAAAGAGTATACTTTGCCTGTTAGCTTCCAGGGATGCCTCTATGGCTGCTTTCAGTTGGGGTGAAAGCATGACCTTGGATTTTTCCTTTTGTATGATTTGCTTTACATCTATGATCTCTATTCCCGGCAGCGTGGCCTCGCCGAATCTTTCGCTCAATGTCACCAAACCATATTTCCCGTGAATGGCGTTGAAATAGCTTTCTACGGAAGGTGATGCGCTGCCCAGCAAAATTTTTGCATCCAGTAAACCTGCATAATATATAGCGCTGTCGCGGGCATGATACCTGGGCGCCGGGTCATATTGCTTGTAGGAACTGTCATGTTCTTCATCCGTGATAATAAGCCCCAGGCTTTCGAATGGGAGGAATAAGGCAGACCTTGCACCCAGCACGATCTTCAGCTCTCCCGTCCTTATCTTATTCCATATTTCTATCCTTTCATTCTGATTGAACTTGCTATGGTATATTCCTATATGTCCGCCGAAATGCTTTTGCAGCCTGCGGATGATCTGGGAGGTGAGCGCTATTTCGGGCAACAGGTATAATACCTGCTTTCCTTTGTTTAAATAATGCTCTATTAATTTTATATACACCTGGGTCTTGCCACTGGAAGTAACGCCATGTAAGAGGCACACTCTTTTTTCGGTGAAAAAAGAAATGGTCTTTTCAAATGCTTCCTGCTGGGCCGCAGATAAGCTGAAATCAATATGGATGTTTTTAGGAAGTGAGGGAAGCCTGTCTATGCGGCGCTTATCAGGTATTAAAATGTTTTTTTCGATCAGTCCTTTCAGTTGTGCGTCCGTGGCGCCTGATTTTTCGAGGAGAGCAGTCCTGCTTACCTCGCCTTTTGTTTTTAGTAAATGCAGGTAGCTGAGCAGCATGTCAAGCTGTTTGGGCGCTCTGCTCCAGTTATTTACCAGCTCTGATAATTTATCTTCACCGGAGTATTGCGGGTTAAGGGTAATAAAAGTCTCATACTTCGGTGCATAGTGTTCCTTTAAAGATTCCCATACAAAGCAGACCCTTTTGTCAATTAAGCGTTTTATCACCGGGTATACATGGGAGGAATCCAGGATCTGCTGTACTTCTGTGAGCTTTAGTTGTTTCTTTAGATGCAGCGCTTCTGCTACCAGGTATTCTTCATTGTCAAGGAAGGAGAAATTATCGCCGTATTCTTCATTCACTGTCAGGATGGTTTCGCTGCTCAGCTTAAAATAAGAGGGCAGCGCAGCGGTCATCACCTCTCCTTCGCTGCACATATAGTAGGAGGCGATCCATTCCCATAGCCGGAGCTGGGAGGGAAAAACGATGGGCTCCGCGTCCAGAACATTCAGTATAAATTTTGGTTCAAAAGCCTGGGGTTTGTTGTGCAGGAACTTTTTGATGATACCTGCATACTTCTTATGTTTTAACGTTACCTCAACGCGGCATCCTTCTTTTACTTTATTGATGAAATGGGGAGGTATCTGCCAGGTGTAGTTCTTTGGCAATGCCAGCGGGATAATTATTTCTGCAAATAATGCTTTGTCTGGCGGAAAATCAGCCTCCGCGGTAACAATTTCCATTTAATAAAGATAAGGAGGGGAATGTTTCGGGTTACAGGTTTCAGGTTTCGGGTTGCAGGGCGCAAGGCATGCCTTGCGCCTGCAGTGCTCTCACATTTGACATTTCACGTTTCATTCACTATTCACCATTCCCCCTTCACTCTGCCATAGCTTCTATAGTAGCCCCTATACCTCTTTCGGTAATGGCGTCGCACTTAGGCTTCAGGTCTTCATATTCTCCCTGCTTTACGGCGTATTTTCCTTTGAAATGAATAATATAGGCGCATTGCTCCGCCTGCTCGTGGGTGTGGCCACAAACTTCCTCCAAAGTTTCGATCACCCATTCAAATGTATTTACTTCATCGTTCCAGACTATAAGCTGAAAGGGCTGTGAAGTAGTTACCAGGGTCTCTGTATCAAATTCAGGCAAAGCTTGCTCCCGCGGCATAACAATTTCATTTTCATTTCAAAGTTAGCCTATGAAGCGCAATTGTAAAAACGAAAACGGCACTAAAACCATAAGGATATATTTTTTTGATCAAATATTAATGACTATTGGATTTTTTTTACAGTTTACCTAATTTAGATATGATTATGGGGATGACAGGCGGGCTATTGGTAAATTATTCAGGCTTTGCCGGTTATGTTTCAAAAATAATCTTTAACATTGTTCGTCTTTGACGTTCTAAATTTGATGTCATAATATGAAACTACAACCCATCCGGAGAGTTGAAGGACTGACTAAGCAGGAATTTACAGAGCAGTTTATAAAAACCAAAACTCCTGTTGTCCTCAAAGATTTTATTAAAGGAAGCCCCGCGCTGGATCTGTGGAATTATGATTATTTTAAAGAAGTAGCGGGCGATCTTATGGTGCCGGTTCACGGCAGCGAAAATGCCCATCCGGATATGGTCAAAAGCGCACCGATAGCCAAAATGAAATTTGGTGAATACCTTGATCTTATTCAGAGCCAGCCTACAGAATCAAGGCTTTTCCTGTTCAATTTACTGATCGAAAAGCCGGAGATAAGAAAGCAGTTAATATTCAATAAGATCACTGATAATATCCTTACCTGGCTGCCGCTTATGTTTTTTGGCGGCGGCGGCTCCAGCACCAGGAATCATTTCGATATAGACATGTCCCACGTTTTTCTTACCCAGTTTCATGGTGAGAAAAAAGTTACTTTATTTCCCAATCACAGCTCCAGTCTTTTATATAAGCTGCCCTATAATTTTCACGGTATAGGAGATATGAAGAACCTTGATTTTGAAAGGTTCCCTGCCCTGAAGTATACCACAGGGTGGGAGTGCACCATCAAGTTTGGGGAGACGCTGTTCATGCCTGCGGGTTACTGGCATTATATCCAGTACCTCACCGGCGGGTACTCTGTAAGTGTGAGAGCGCTTTCCTCAGCCCGCGACAGGGTAGTGGGCTTCAGCAACCTTGTATTTACCAGGAACTTTGACAATGCCATGAGAAAGATATTAAAGGATAAATGGTATAATTATAAGGTTAAGGAGGCCTATACCCGTGCAGATAAGGCCATCCAGAAGATTGAAAAAAAGGACCATCTCCAGGAGAGATAAGCTTTTGAACCACTAAGACCGGGACACGAAGTTGCACAGAACGAGGTTAGGAAATTTATGGTTTGTCGTTTATCGTTTCACAAAGCATTTCCTTTCACCTTTGCTTCCTTTGCCTCTTTGCGTGAAACCCTTTGACCTGCTTAAAATTCTACCACTGCATAAGCCTTATTATCTACATAGGGTCCTCCGGGATGGCGGGCCGTGTAGTCAAGATTGATCCAATAGCTGCCGCTTTCTTCCCTGTAATACAGACCGGTAAAATTTTCAGTGGAGAAAAGATGGGTAATAGCTTCCTGGAGCAGGTTAAAGGATTTTTTATCACCGCAGTACAGCTCGGGGTAAACATGATTTTCCGTCAATACCATCCTGCATTTGGCGCCTATGGCTTTCATGCACGAGATCATCAGGATAGTGTGGTCGTCGCAATCTCCTCCCAACCCATCCTGGATGGTTTCCCTCGGGCCGGCAAAATATTCATCGCGGTTAGGGTCATCTACATACTTAAAGTTGTTGTTGATATATTTGAATAAAGATAAATATCTGACTGTCGGGCCATATTTGGAATGATAATCGTCGAAGTATTCAATAGAATGTTTTACCGCAAAATTCCTTACCACCGAATCTTTGGGAGCGATCTTTGATTTCAGCCCTTTTACCGCTTTTTCAACCCCTGTATCAAACAGGTCAGGTTTTATAAGATAGAGATCTTTTTCTTTGTTATCCCTAACATCCCAGCTTTTTTCCACGAGATTCTTATAATCCATCAGCATATTACGAAGCTGGTATCCATCTGAAAAAGTATTGTATACAATTACGCCTGCCACAAGCATAAATGCGGGAATGATAAGCGGTCGGAAGAGCCATAGTACTAACCGTACCAGCAAAAAAGCTATGATGATAGATACCAAAAGATCAACATTCCAGTAACCAATGATAACAGGGGGAATAAAGCGGTTGATAAGCGGGGCTAACGGGAGAATAGTAAGAAGCCCTATTGTATTCAAAACAATATTCTTCGCGAAAAAATTTGTATGCCCGTTTTCTCCCATGGTACCAATATTAACGTAATTGCCTATGCAAATTATTATACGATCTGTTAAAATGGGGATAATAAGCTCCCGTACATAGTGCCCGCTCTGCATGCCAAAAAGCAGTAAATGTTTCCCGGGCAGGAAGGTGCAGGCCGGCTAAGCTGAAATTTGTATTAATTTCGGGGCAGATTTTAGATTTTCCCTCCTTTTAATTCTTTTTAATTAATGATTGTAGCATTATTTGTGCCATGTTATATTGATCAGTTTTATCCCCAGGTAGCCATTGCCACCCTTGAATTACTGGAGAAAGCAGGTGTTGAAGTGGTATATCCGTCCCGGCAAACATGTTGCGGCCAGCCGATGGCAAATTCAGGATTTGAGCACTTAACACATGATTGCGATGAGTTATTCACAGACAATTTCGGCGATTACGACTATATAGTATGCCCTTCAGGCAGTTGTACCCTGCATATCAAAGATCATTTGCATAGTTCGGATAAAGAAGATAAAGCCGACCATATCCGCCGGCATATCTATGAGCTTACAGAATTCATGACGGATATATTACAGGTAAAGCAATTAAATGCAAGATTCCCGCATAAGGTAGGTGTGCACCAGAGCTGTCACGGTCAGCGCGGGTTAAAGCTCTCGCAAATGTCGGAACTGGTTGCGCCTCCTTTTTCCAAGCCGCTTCAGTTGTTGAAAATGGTAGAAGGCATTGAGCTGATAGACCTTGACAGGCAGGATGAATGCTGTGGCTTTGGTGGTACTTTTTGTGTTGCCGAAGAAGCGGTAAGTGTCAAAATGGGAAAAGACCGGGTGGCAGACCATATCCGCCATGGTGCAGAATATATCACAGGCGGTGATATGAGCTGCCTCATGCACATGGAAGGTATTTTGCGAAGACAAAACAGCCCGGTACAGGTTAAGCATATTGCCGAAATTTTAAATAGCCATTAATACAGATATGAGCCATAGCGATAAAGATCACCCAAAGCTTGCAGAGCAGTTCAACGCAGATGAACCTCGGGTAGACTGGCATGACGAAACACTTTGGTGGGTAAGGGTAAAACGGGATAAGGCTGCCAGGTCGATTCCCGAATGGGAACAACTAAGAGAGACCGCTTCCCGGATAAAAAATAATGTGCTTGCCAATCTGAGCGAATACCTCATACAATTTGAAGAACAGGCTACCCGTAACGGGATAACCGTACATTGGGCAAAGGATGGAAAGGAGCATAATGCAATAGTGCTGGGTCTACTGCAAAAGCATGGCATAGACAGGATGGTGAAAAGCAAATCCATGCTTACAGAAGAATGTCATCTCAATGATTACCTCCAGCAGCATGGCATTGAAGTGATTGATACCGACCTGGGAGAGCGCATTGTGCAAATGCGGAAAGAGCCGCCGAGCCATATTGTGCTGCCTGCCATCCATCTTAAAAAACAGGATGTCAGCGATACTTTTCATGAGCATCTTCAAACGGAAAAGGGAAACAATGACCCGCAGTTTTTGACGCAGGCGGCAAGGATACATCTGCGTGAAAAATTCCTTACCAGGAGAGCTGCTCTTACCGGCGTCAATTTTGCCGTGGCGGAAACCGGTGAGTTTGTAGTGTGCACCAATGAAGGTAATGCAGACATGGGTGCTCACCTGGCGGATATTCATATTGCCAGCATGGGCTTTGAAAAGATCATCCCGCAGCGCCGGCATCTCTCAGTTTTTTTAAGGCTGCTGGCAAGAAGCGCTACAGGGCAACCCATCACCACCTACAGCAGCCATTTTAAAAAGCCCCGCAAGGGAGCTGAAATGCATATCGTGCTTGTAGACAACGGGCGCAGCACGCAGCTTGGTCGCAAAGATTTCCGCAATTCTCTCAAATGCATCCGTTGCGGCGCCTGCTTCAATACCTGCCCGGTATACAGGAGGAGCGGGGGACACAGCTATCATACCGCTATTGCCGGACCGATAGGCTCTATTCTTGCACCTAATCTTGATATGCGTAAATACGCGGACCTGCCATTTGCGTCAACGCTTTGCGGAAGTTGCAGCAATGTGTGCCCTGTAAAAATTGATATTCATGACCAGCTGTATAAATGGCGGCAGGTGCTTATGAAAGAAGGGTATGGGAGCACCATAAAGAAAATGGGCATGAAGGGAATGACATTTACGCTCTCTCATCCCGGTTTTTATCAGTTTGCCGGTAAAGCCGGGAGGTGGGCAATGAAGGCTGCTCCTTTTATTATAAATAATAAATTAAATCCCTGGTACAAGCAACGTGATATGCCTTCGCCCCCGAAAGAATCATTCGGAGAATGGTATAAGAAGAACCGAAAATAATTTTACATCACAGCAGAGACATCTATATATTTCAGCATATACCATACTCATGAGCAACAGGGACCAGATATTACAGACAATAAAAAATAACCAACCGGCCACTGCATCACCTTTACCTGATATTGATTTCCCGCCTGATGTTTCGAAGCCGGCGTGTGATAAATTTATCGAAGCGCTGGCAGGTATCGGGGGCGCATCTCATCTTGTAAAAGATTATGAAGCAATTAATGCCATCATAAAGACAGCATACCCGCAGGCGAAGCGTATCGTCACTACCTGTGCAGCGTTGCCTGCAGGCGAACATCTTTCAGCGGATGCAGATCCCCACGCACTGGATAATGTAGATCTTGCTGTAATTACAGCGCATTTTGCAGTTGCTGAGAATGCAGCGCTTTGGGTAACGGAGGACATAGTTCAGCAAAGAGCATTGCCTTTCATTACGCAACAGTTGGCAGTGATCGTAAAAAAGGAAGATATACTTAATAATATGCACCAGGCATATCAAAGGATCGGAGCTGAAGATTATGGATTTGGAACATTCATTGCCGGACCTTCAAAAACTGCCGACATAGAGCAGTCGCTGGTACTGGGAGCGCACGGGCCTAAGACGATGTGTGTTTTTATTCTTAGTGGTAAGTGATAAGTGGTAAGTGATAAGTGGTAGGTGATAAGTGGTAAGATGTGCGTATTGTAGACGCAAGGCATGCCTTGCGCCCTATATAACCTGAAACCTGAAACCTTCATAATTATCCTCTCATGAAATTCTTATTTGCTTTTATCCTGTGCTATATATCGCTGGCGTCTTTTTCACAGCGGGTAATGCCATTATATACGGATGCTATTCCCGGAGCGCTTAATGCGCCAAGCGAGGAATATTTTGATTCGGCGCGGGGGCTTGCTTTCAAAGTTTTTACCCCTACGGTAAGCGTATACCTTCCTCCGAAGGAAAAAGCTACAGGTGCAGCAGTGATCATTTGCCCGGGTGGCGGCTATGGTGTGCTGGTGATAGAGAAGGAAGGATATGCTATTGCCCGCTATTTTGCTGAAAAAGGAGTGGCGGCATTTGTGCTTAAATACCGGCTGCCCGACGATAAGATAATGAAAGATAAAAGCACCGGACCATTACAGGATGCACAACAGGCCATCAGGCTCGTGCGCCGGCATGCGCGTGAATGGAATATCAATCCCGGTAAAATAGGGATCATGGGATTTTCTGCGGGTGGTCACCTGGCTTCTACTGCCGGTACGCATTTCAATATGCCTGTTGCCGGCGATCCGCAGGGAATAAGCCCGAGACCTGATTTTATGATCCTGGTCTACCCTGTCATAAGTATGACAGACAGTCTCGGGCATGGCGGTTCCAGGAAAAATCTTTTGGGTGAAGCGCCTGCTGCTGAAAAAAAAAAATTATTTTCAAATGAGTTGCAGGTGACCGGCGATACTCCTCCTGCTTTTCTCATACATGCCGGAGACGATAAAGTGGTGGATGTAGATAACAGCATTTCCTTTTATGAAGCTTTAAGACATCACAAAGTGCCCGGGGAAATGCATATTTATCCTAAGGGTAATCACGGGTTTGTGTTAAATATTCCTATTGATGACTGGATGAGCATTTGTATGAAATGGATGAAAGGGAGCGGCATTATTCAATAACTGCTACCCTATCCATGAATAGTATCTTACTGTTACGTCAAACGACAAACGTGAAACGACAAATGTGAGCTGCTCACATTTATCCTCTCACTTCTCACAAAGAAATACGACAAATTATTGTTGACATAGCACTACATTTGACGCATGATCATTCCTATATACCAGGCCGATGCCTTTACGGAAAAATTATTTGGAGGTAACCCTGCTGCAGTATGCCCGCTCGAGGAATGGCTGCCTGACACTACGATGCAAAACATTGCCATGGAGAACAACCTGGCTGAAACGGCTTTTATTGTAAAAGAAAACGACCAATATCATATCCGCTGGTTTACACCTGCGGTGGAAGTAGCGCTTTGTGGCCACGCTACCCTGGCAGCAGCGCATATTTATATGAACCAACTTGGGCATAATGAGCCCCAGATCACCTTCAACTCTAAGAGCGGATTGCTGAAAGTAATACGGCAGCATGATAAAAAGCTTACGCTCGACTTCCCTGCCGACCGATATAATAGAGTGCAGTCCATCCCTCCGGCAGTGACGGAAGGACTGAAAGTAGCCGTATCTGAGCTATATAAAGGATCATTCGATTATATGGCAGTTGTAGCGGATCAGAAAACGGTTGAGGAACTGATACCTGATTTTAAAACTATAGCAACATTACCATCAAGGGGTATTATCGTCACGGCAACGGGCGACGCATCTGATTTTGTATCCCGTGGTTTTTTCCCGCAAAGCGGTATAGATGAGGATCCGGTAACAGGTTCAGCGCATACGTTGCTTGTGCCATATTGGTCAGGGCAGCTTCATAAGCAGCGCATGACCGCTATCCAACTTTCTGCAAGGAGAGGGTATCTTGAATGTCAGCTTGCCGGGGACAGGGTATTGATGAGCGGATATGCGGTAACTTATTTGCAGGGAACAATTAATATATAACAGGTAATGAGCGTACAACAGGGGCTGACCATATATACAGACGGCGCGGCAAGAGGTAACCCGGGACGGGGAGGATATGGTGCTATTCTTAAATGGGGAAAGGTAGAAAAAGAATTGTCGGGAGGCTACAGGCTTACCACCAACAACAGGATGGAAATAATGGCCGTAATTGCCGCCCTGGAGGCGCTGACAAAAACGAATCTCCATATCACAGTTTATTCAGATAGCCAGTATGTGGTAAAAGCTGTGCAGCAGGGCTGGCTCAACAACTGGATCAGGACAGACTTTAAAGGCGGGAAGAAAAATAAAGATCTTTGGAAAAGATTTTACCAGCTGGCGCAAAAGCATAAAGTACAGTTCGTGTGGGTGAAAGGACATGCAGATAATCCATATAACAACCGTTGCGATGAACTGGCTACTGCGGCTGCCGACGGGTCAAATCTGCAAATAGACGAACCTTATGAAAAGGGTATGGATTGACCAATCAATAAAGCATTAAGATGTATAAATTAACAGGAAAAGCACAGCACTACACATGGGGAGGCACAACATATATCCCGGAACTGTTAGGTATAGACAATCCTGAACAAAAGCCGTTTGCTGAGTACTGGATGGGCGCTCATCCAAGCAATCCCTCTCTTATAGAACAGGATGAACAGACAACAATATCGCTTGGAGAGCTTATTCATCAAAACCCTTCCAGATACCTGGGCGAAAAAGTGACCAAACAGTTTGGCGGACTGCCCTTTTTATTCAAAGTATTAGATGTAAAGGAAATGCTTTCCATACAGGTGCATCCCACAAAAGAAGAAGCCATAAAAGGCTTTGCCAGGGAAAATGAGGCCGGTATTCCTTTGTCTGCATCCCATCGTAATTATAAAGATGATAATCATAAGCCGGAAGTGATGGTGGCGTTAAGCGAATTCTGGCTGCTGCATGGTTTCAAAGAGAGGGCTTTGCTGATGGAAACACTGCAGCAAATCCCCGAGCTGAATATACTGATCCCTATATTTGAAAAAGGAGGCTACTACGGGCTTTACAAATATGTAATGGAGCTGCCGCAGGAAAGAGTGGATGAGATGTTGAGCCCTCTTTTGAAGAAAATAATGCCGGAGTATACCGCCAATAAGCTGACCAGGGCAAATGCTGGATATTGGGCATGCAAGGCCATTGCATCCAACAGCGATAAATATCACAACATAGACAGGGGGATATTTTCTGTTTATTTCTTCAATATTGTTCAACTGCATCCGGGGCAGGCAATATTCCAGGGAGCAGGTATCCCTCACGCCTATTTAGAGGGTCAGAATATAGAGCTGATGTCAAATTCAGACAATGTGCTGAGGGGGGGGCTCACGCCAAAACATATTGACGTGCCTGAGCTGCTGAATCATACTTTGTTTGAAGGCATTACTCCGCATATATTGAATGGTGAAACACGTGGCGCCGAAACCATTTATCATTGCCCTGTGCCTGATTTTGTAGTCAGTAAGATCGGGCTGGCAAAAAACGAGACTTTTACACATGATGCTTCCTCCGCAGAAATTTTAATTGTAACAGAGGGTGAAGTCATCTGCCTATCCAACGGAAAGGAATTGATGCTGGAAAAGGGAGAAGCAGCTTTTGCCGGAGCAGGAGAGCAATATACGGTTACGTCCCCGTCAAGGGCGGTTTTGTTCAAGGCTGCCGTGCCAGGAAAATAGTGAATGGTGAATGAAAGGAGGCAAACGTCAGAGGTGAGAGGTGAGCTACTTGAATTCACCTTTCACGGCTCACGTTTGTCCTTTATCCCTTTCACTATTGCCCCCCATTGTCCATTCAATGTCGTTTCCTTAAGCTTGAGAATCATCATAAAACTTTTAAATTGTCAGCAATGCAGAGATTTATCGCACTGTTACCAGTCCCGCACGTGCGCATAGCCGTCAACTTAAGCATAAAGGTACGTGAGACACGTACCAGGGCGATAAAATGCTACACCCCTTACTCCATCGGGGGCTTGATTTTTACCAGTAACCGGATAAGCCGCCTCTTTTTGTCTGGTCCCGCCGGAGGCGGGATTGAAAAAATGCGGAGCATATTTTTTCAAAAGACAAAAAGCAGCGGCGTTCCGGTTATCCCACCAAGTGGCGGGACCGGCTTGAGGCAATCAACGACTTACCTTTAAAAACGCTATGCCTCTTAAGGAAACGACATTGATTGCCCATTCACCATTCAGAGATATCTTTTAAGCAGCAGGTAAAACATCATTATCAGGAAAAGTATGATTATAGTAGCGACTGCCGGGATCATAAGATTGGGAATTGGTCCTTTCCTGGAATGTTTCCTTTTCTTCGATAATTTTTTTATAAGCCGGCGGTTAAGCTCACTCATTATCACAGGCAGCTTCTTTTTATCTTCTACCCGGGATAATCCTTCGGCAGCATCGCTTTCAAAATCAGCGTCAATCAACAACTTCTCTATTTCATAGCGCTCTTCAGGAGAAAGCTTATCCTGCATGTAATCGAGCAGTTTCTGCTGATCTATTTCTTTAGCCTTTGACAATATGTTAAATAATTCATTATTCATATCACGCTTTCCCGTTGTAGGAATTCTTTTCCTGCATTTTTTTCTCCATAATGATTTTTAAATTGCGCTTGCCGTTCTGGATATAGCTTTTTACCTGCATGCTGGTATATCCTGTAATGTCGGCTATCTCATTGTAAGATTTTTTTTGAAGATAAAACAAAGTTACACAAGCCCGTTGCTCATCATTCAGCTCCTTAAGTGATTCTTCCATCATCTCAAGAACTTCGTCTTTTTCCCTGTGCCGAAGCAGGTCATCTGTTTCATCAGGACCGGTCACCATCATTTTTTCAGTAACCGGGAGAGGTATCTTTCCTTTATCTCTTAACTGCATCAGGCAGTAGTTCCTGGCAACCATATACAGCCAGCTTTTGAAATAAGTTACCTGGTATTTGTGCAATTCGGCAATAGCTTTCAGGAATATTTGCTGAACGGCGTCTTTTGCAGCCTCTTCATTCTTCAGATACTTCATACATACCCCATACAGCAGCAAAGTATACCGTTGCATCAGCGCCCCTATCCACTCATTGTTGCCATCGTGGTAATAATTTTCCAACAGGGCGGCATCTGTCATATTGTTGTATTGCGAAGCAGTCAAAGCGATGAAGCAATATTTTATACCTGCTTAGATGCATAGCATGGCTTTTTCCATAAAACAGACCCGGGCAGGTTATTTCTTTGGACCGAAATTTTCTTTGTAAAAGCGCATAGCTTCTTCTATGATCTTAAGTGCTGTGGCTTTATCCTGGAATTCATTTACACTTACAGTCTTATTTTCCAGCTTTTTATATTCTTCAAAAAACTGCCTCAGTTCGTTGAAGAAGTGCTTGGGCATTTCTTCAATATTATTGATATAGTTAACACCCGGATCATTGTTGCCTACCGCAATGATCTTATCATCTGCATCGCCGCTGTCAATCATCTGCATGACGCCGATCACCTTGGCCTGCACCAGGCACAAGGGTTGAATGCTGACGCTGGAGATCACAAGAATATCCAGCGGGTCACGGTCATCGCCATAGGTTTGAGGGATAAATCCGTAATTGACCGGGTAATAAAAGGAAGAATAAATTACGCGGTCGAGCTTTAATAATCCGCTGGGTTTGTCAATCTCATATTTTTGCCGGGAGCCCTGGGGGATTTCTATAACTGAATTTACGATACGAGGTGCATTTTCACCAGGTTCCACACCATGCCAGGGATGTACAACTGTCATCATAGTTGAATGAAAATAAATTTAATATGATCAGGAAAGATAATAAAATGAAGGAATAACAGGGATTATTTTTCCGTGGCAGTATCTCCTGTGAAGGTATACTTAAAGTCCACCCACCATTCACCGCCTGTTTTAAGCAGCTTTATTTCATTATCTTCCTTTTTAAAAGAATTGGAATAATTGATGATAGCGGTAGAATCATCTATTTTCTGGAACCTGATTATCCTGATGCTTGCATGCTTATATGCTTCCTTTTCTGCCTGGGGAGCGGCATCATATTTTTTTGAAATTTTATCGAACAGCCTGTTGTTTGTTCCGTCGTTTAAGATAAATGTTTTAGCCTGCTGCATATTCCCATCCAGTGCAAACCTGATAAAGTCGCGGCCTGCTTCCAGCGGATCATCCGGCTTTTTATAGTTATCTCCTTCACCACATCCAATAAATAATGCTATTGAGCAAAACAGGCCTGCTACGATTTTTTTTATCATCATACAATATAATTCCCCGCAAAAATAGAAATAAATATGTCCTGATCAGTATCCTGTACTGCCATCCCTCACTTTTACCTTCTTTTTTCCGGAATTCTTTTTCTCCCACTCCAGCACAGCCTTTGGCTTTTCTTTTTCCGCTTTTCCTGCAGCAAGCGCAGTGCTGTCGGCTGATGTTTTATTTCCCTTTTCCTTCTGTCCAAAAAAATATGTTTCCTGGCGAATGATAAAGCCGGTAGACGGGTCGTAGAACTTCCATGTGCCATGCTCCACAGAAGCTACTTCCAGTTTAATGATCTTGGTTTCCCATTTATTCGGTATTACCGGGTCAGGCACCTGCACACTGTCATACGGATTATCAGGATTAGCCGCATACCAGCTTTCTTCGCGCAGCAGGTCGCCCATCTTGGTATAATACTCCTGCTTACCATCTTTTTCCCCCCATTTATAGTTTTCAATGGCAGTAAGGTCGCCCGCCAGCGTATATCTTCTCCATTTACCCTCTTTCTTATTATTTTCAAAATACCCCTCTTCTTCATAGCCGGGCTCGCCACGCAGATCATCTGTATGTACTACCCATGGTCCCTGTTTTTTCCCGTTATTATCAACCCTGTTCAGTGTATCTCCTTTAACAGAAATAATAAAACTTTTTAACTGCGCCTGGCATTCAAAAGAAATAAAAGCCAGCATGGCAAGAATAAGAAAGCGCATACCAGATTGTTTTAGAAAGAGAAATAGTATCACAAAGATAAACGCAACAACAATGCCATGCTGTACGTTAAATAGCAAATCTTTTATGCTATGAATATGAGGCAAGGCGTTTTTCCTGCTTTTGTAATAGTGCTCTTCTTTTCGTCCTGCAAAAAAGCAGATATGCCTGTTGATCAACCCAAAACCACGCCGGCAGCTGAAGTACAAAAGCCGGATCTTGCCTATAATGTAAAAGCCGGAACATTACTGGATATGGTAAACCAGGTGCGCGCCAGCGGTTGCAACTGCGGAAGCGACTATATGCCCCCTGTAACAGCGCTGACATGGAATGATACATTAGCCCTGGCTGCATACCAGCATAGTGAAGATATGAAAACCAATAATGATTTTTCGCATACCGGCAGCGATGGCAGCGATGTAAGAGGCCGCATAACCTCTAAAGGATATATATGGAGCATTTGCGGAGAAAATATAGCGTGGGGGCAAACATCAGAGCAACTGGTAATGAACAGCTGGCTGAAAAGTGAAAGACATTGTAAAAATATTATGAATAAGAATTTTAAAGAAATGGGAGCCGGTCGAGCAGACGATTACTGGACGCAGGTATTCGGAGCAAAAAGATAAAGAAGGACATGTCCGCGAATTCCAGCGTCCTGCGGAACGCGGGATGATTTTTTGAATACAACAAAGCCACTGATGCTCGAATATTTAAGCTATTTTGATTGGGTTATTAGGTAAGCGCTATGCATCTGTGTTGATGACCGGGCTGAGGGGATGAATAAATTCTTTTTCACTCTTGGAAATGACAAGAGTTGCCACACCGTTACCAATAATATTGGTTATTGCCCTCGCTTCGCTCATAAATTTATCTATTGCCAGCAAAAAAGCCAGCCCTTCCAGGGGGATACGATGTATGGCGGTTAAAGTAGACGCTAATATAATAAAGCCGCTGCCTGTAACACCGGCAGCTCCCTTAGAGGTTACCATTAATATCCCGATAACGGAAAGCATTTCAAACGCGGATAGCTCAACATTATAAAGCTGGGCCAGGAAAATAATAGCCATGGAAAGGTAAATGGATGTACCATCCAGGTTAAAAGAATAACCGGTAGGTACTACCAACCCTACTACGGGTTTGCTGCAACCCATTTTTTCCAGCTTGTTCATAAGTGACGGGAGAGCAGACTCTGAAGAAGAGGTAGCCAGCACAATGAGCAGCTCTTCTTTTATGGCAGTAAGAAACTTCCAGATGCTCAGTTTGTAATAACGAAGAATAAGCCCGAGCACTATAAAAACAAACACGATCATGGTGCCGTACATTGTCAGCATCAGCTTACCCAGCGGTATAAGCGTTTTGATCCCAAACTTCCCGACAGTATATGCCATCCCTCCAAAAGCCCCCAGCGGAGCCAGGTACATTACATATTTCAGCGCCTTAAATACCCATTTTGTGGCTACACCGAGATAAGGCATCACCCGGTCTCGGTGCCTGCTGGCACTCAATACTATCCCTGCAATAATAGCTACTATCAGTACCTGAAGCGTGACATTTTCCTTTACAAACTGCAGCCAGTTGAAATCGGCATGCCCTTCCCGCTGGTATTTTGAAGCATCCTGCACCGGCAGCCCTGTCTTATTGATTTTCCCTGGTTCAAAGAAATGGGCAAATGTAATTCCTATCAGCAGGGCAAAAGTAGTCACCACCTCAAAATATATTACTGCTTTGAGCCCGATGCGCCCCACCTTTTTAAGATTGCCCATCCCGATAATGCCGGTAACAATTGTGAGAAAGATAATGGGACCGATGAAAATCTTAATAAGATTTACAAATCCCTTTCCCATCCATTCTGTTTTCACTGCAACAGACGGGAAAAAATATCCCAGCAAAACTGCAATAACTATCGCGACCAGTACCCAAAAACTCAGGTGAGTGAAAACTTTCTCAAAGCTGCTTTTACGTTTCATGCTGTAATATCCAAGCCAATAAGAATAAAAATTTAAATGTAATATAAAATATACTTATGCAGGCGTTACTATATTGCAGCATTCTTTTTTATTTTCAGTGCAATCCCATTAATTATCATGAGCATAGACATCAATAATTCCAACAGTTTTTTCTTTATAGGCGTAGGCGGCACGGGCATGAGTGCACTGGCGCAATATCTTGTGGGCACCGGCAAACAGGTGTCTGGATCTGACCGCGGCTTTGAAACACAGGCATTAGATGATATAAGAGTAAAGCTTGAAGCGGCAGGTATAACATGCTTTTTACAAAATGGAGAAGGTATTACGGCAGATACTGATGTAATAGTAGTATCCACTGCTGTGGAAGACACTGTGCCTGAAGTACAGAAAGCCAAAGCATTGAATATTCCTGTTATCCGCAGGTCGGAGCTGCTTGCGCAAATTGCAGCCACCAGGAAAACCATAGCGATAGGCGGCACTTCCGGTAAAAGCACTACAAGTGCCATGCTTTTTGAAATATTACAATATGCAGGTCTTGAACCCGGTATCATCAGCGGCGCAGGGTTGGTAAGCCTTATAAAGCAGGGTAAAATAGGGAATGCGGCAACCGGAAGAGGAGAATGGCTGATCATTGAAGCCGATGAGAGTGACGGGTCTATCGTTCAGTATCATCCTGAGATTGGTGTGCTGCTCAATATTGATAAAGACCATAAGGAAATAGATGTGCTGATGGACATTTTTGATATATTCAGGAATAATACCCGGAGTGCCTTTGTAGTCAATCAGTCTCACCCGCTGGCGGCTAAACTATCACGAAATGTTGTCTATAATTTTTCGACAGATACCGGCTCGGATGCGGCTTATATTGCTTCCGGGTTCAAACAGGAAGGATTAGATATCCGGTTCCGGATCAATAATTATCCATTTTTACTGCATACGGTAGGCAGGCATAATATGGAAAACGCGCTTGCTGCTGTTGCGGTAGCCGGGCTGCTGAATATCTCTTTGGAGGCATGTTCTAAAGCGCTGGAGAATTATTCCGGCATATACAGGAGGCACCAGGTATTAGGCAATAAGAATGGCGTCTGGCTGATAGATGATTACGCTCATAACCCCGCCAAATGTGCCGCTTCCATTGCAGCCTGCCAGGCTATAGCTCCTAAAGTCATTGCCTGGTTCCAGCCGCACGGATATGGTCCGACACGGTTTCTGCGGCATGATTTTGTACAGGAAATAGCGGATGTCCTGCGTCCCGGGGACGAAATATGGATGAGTGAAATATTTTATGCCGGGGGAACCACCACGAAGAATATTTCTGCAGGGGATCTGATTCATGATCTTCAGCAACTGGGGAAATCTGCATTTTTTATTGCTGCGCGGGAAAACTTTTTACGATCTGTGCGGAGTCATCTCACCAATAATTGTGTGCTGTTGTTAATGGGCGCCAGGGATCCTTCACTGGAATCCTTTGCACATGAAATATGGAGTGAGTTATAGCAGATGCGCAAAAAGCTTACCAGTGCTGTGTCAAATGACAAATGTGAGAAGTGAAACATTGCTCTCACCTTTATCCTCTCACCTCTCACAAAGAAATACGAAAAATTATTGTTGATATAGTACTAATTATACCTGTTAGCGTTTTTCTTTGTTTTAATATTCCACATTATGGCTTTTACTAAAGCTATAATGTGCCCTGATTTTCTGGCAATGCCAAATCTCAGCAAATTGAAAGGGAGAACAATAAGAGTAAAGAACATGGCAAACACAAAAAACTGGAATAAATTACTGTTACGCCTCATATACAAAATCCTGTTGCGGGTGGTATAATATACCTGCATGGCTGTCTTTCCCGAACTTTTAAGGGCTGTTTTGCTATATACTAATGCTTTGGGCTGGTACAGAATTTTGTATCCTTTTTTTATAACCCGTGCGCTGAGATCGGCATCATCAAAATACACAAAGAAATTCTGTGGAAGCATACCCACATTTTCAATTACGGTTTTTCGTAACATCATAGCGCCAGTATAGGCGCCGTGTGTATATGCCAACTTATCATATTGCCCACGGTCTCTCTTATTATTGCCAATCAGGCGACTTTTTCCGGTAACCATATTTAATGGCTTATACCCTGCAAATTCAATAATATCTTTTTGGTGATAAGACCGGATCTTAGGACAGGTGACCCCAAGAATGCTGTCCGTCAAAAATGGAGAAAGCAAATCTTCCAGCAGGGTTTCTGTTACTTCCGTATGGTTGTTGATGAAAAGAATAAAATCACCTTTTGCCTGTTTCATCGCCCAGTTTATGCCTCCGGCAGTACGTCCGGCATTATCCATTTTCAGCAGGCGCGTATTTGGAAAATTTCCCCTGAATATAGCAGGTCCCGGATCTACTGCAGATCCCAGATCACATACCAGCACTTCGTAATTCTCATATTTCAGTTTTCGCGTTGACTCGAGGAACTGGCAGGTTTGTGGGGTTTGATTCCAGTTGAGCGTAATTACTGATACCAACGGCCTGGCCTTAATTGCTATATAGTTCTTTTGCTGCATATAAGCTTTGTTTTAGTTTTTCAAACAAAACAATATTATATAACTGACTGATAAATATGGGATTTAAAGATAGCTTCCCTGGAAGAGCGGGAGAAACCGGGGCAGTTTCAAAGGAGTTGGAGTATATGACTACGCATTAAAATTAGTGTAAAGCGATAGAAAAAAGTGTAAACTATGATTATGATAAGCTATTTTCTATTCAAGTCAATTCTTAAATATTTGAATATTAGTATAAAATAAAATAAAATAAATGCTATATCATGATGGGATAGATTACTATTTATCAAATGATAATTTTTTGAAAAGAAATAAAACCAGCCTGAAAACAATTCTTTTTTAAATTTTTAAAATTCAATTCACTAAAGCATTGAGAATTATTTCGTTCTTATTGTCTTTTACATTTAAAATTTAGTACTCAATTATATTAGTTTTTAAAAACTTTCTATTTTTTTCAAAATTCTGACTAAAGTTATCCACTTAAATGCCTCAAACCGGGTATTTGGTATAATCCTTGCTTTTTTGGAATTAACATTTTTTAAAAATTCTAAATCCAAAAACTATGTGCGAAATCTACCCGAGATTTGGTCACAGGAAGGAGATTTATCTCGCTATAGGAGTTTTGCTTGTTTGATAGGTATTTGAATGAACATCATTTACAAATCTTTCAATGAGTATTTTTTAAACTTCTATAATTTCCTGAAAAATCATGAACCAGAACCTTAAAATCGGTAACCTACCGATTTCTTTTATCCGAAACCTTGTTATAACAAGTGCCTTTCTCTTCGTATTCTGCGCTAACAATGCATTTTCACAGACTACACAAAACACACTTAAAGCAGTAACTACTAATATCTACAGCAATGTGGGTGGTTATCTGGAATCTTTACCTAATGATTATGCAGCAAATCCTACAAAGAAGTATCCTTTGATAGTTTTTTTGCATGGTTCAGGTGAATTAGGCGATGGATCTGCCTCATCGCTGGATGTCCTTCATCGTATAGGAATAACACGGTTGCTGTGGGGCAACTTATTCCCTTCCTCTTTTTCGTATGGAGGAGCGAGTTATTCATTTATTGTAGTTGCTCCCCAGATGAAAAGTGCTGATGACTGGTCTAATTCCATTCAGGCAGTCATTGATTATTGCAAAAAGACCTACAGGGTAGACGAAAACCGGATTTATTTGACCGGCCTGAGCCTGGGAGGAGTATCTGCCTGGGAGTATAGTGCAAGCACTGTTGCCCGTGGACAGGGGCTGGCTGCCGAATTGCTGGTTTGCCCGGGCGCATCAACATGGTCCTCACAATTGCAAAATATCGGGCAATCACAATTACCGATTTGGGTAACCAATAATTCCGGTGATCCTATTAATGCTGTAAGCGGGGCTGTAGCTCTGGTAAATGCTATTAATAGCGCAGTTCCTGCTCCGCCTAAAGCGTTGATAACAATTTTTAATAACACTGGTCACGACGCATGGACACAGACGTATGATCCTGCATTTACGCAAGATGGATTGAATGTATATCAATGGATGTTGTCTCATTCCCGTTCTGTAGCACAATCGCCTACTTCCCCGGTGGTGGTCACTGCCAGTGCCGGAGCTAACCAGGTGATCACGCTCCCTGTCAGCAGTGTAACGCTTGACGCCAGTGGTTCTAAAGTTTCGTCGGGTTCTATTGCTTCCTACGCCTGGACTCAGGTTTCTGGTCCGTCTTCCAGCACTATTTCCAGTGCCTCCAGCGCCAAACCATCAGTCACTAATCTGACAACTGCGGGTACTTATAAATTCCAGGTTATAGTAAAAGCCAGCGACGGCAGTACAGCCTCGGCAACTGTAACGGTTACCGTAAATGTTTCCACAGATCCGCCGTCTGTAAACGCAGGCAAAGGAGGAACGATAACGCTGCCCACTAATACGTTCACGCTTGATGGTTCCCTGTCAAAGGCTTCTGCAGGCAATACCATTGTTTCTTATAAATGGGCTAAGACTTCAGGCCCTGCAGGCGGCAATATCACCAGCCCTGCCAGCGTGATTACTACTGTTACTAATCTTCAGGAAGGCACTTATGTATATGATTTGTATGTCACAGACAGCCGTGGCTCGGTTTGGAGCGGAGGAACCACTATATATGTTAAACCTGCCCCGGTAACTGTTTCTACAGATCCTCCTACTGCCAATCCCGGCAAAGCAGGCTATATCACCCTGCCAACAAACACTTATACTTTTGATGGATCCGGATCTACGGCCTCTACAGGTAATACTATCGCTTCTTATCTCTGGACCAAAAGATCGGGTCCTGCCGGTGGAAATATATCAAGCCCCAACAGTGCTAAAACAACTATGACCAATCTTCAGGAAGGGACTTATATATATGATTTTACGGTTACTGACAATCAGGGAAGATCTTCAAAAATTGGTACTTATATCATAGTAAGTCCAAATCCCGCTGCTTCCACAGATCCTCCTACCGCCGATGCCGGTAAACCGGGTTATATTACTCTGCCAACAAACACTTATACTTTTGACGGATCGGGGTCTACGGCCTCTGCAGGTAACACCATTGCTTCTTATCTCTGGACCAAAAGATCAGGTCCTGCCGGTGGAAATATATCAAGTCCCAACAGCGCTAAAACAACAATGACCAATCTCCAGGAAGGATATTATATATATGATCTGACGGTTACTGATAATAAAGGACGATCTTCGAAAATAGGAACGTATATTTTTGTGTATTCTGCTACTCAACTTTTGGCTATTCCCGGTAAAACAGGCGGATATATTACTCTGCCAACCAATACTTACACATTTGATGGCTCGGGCTCAACAGCAGCGTCCGGAACCAAGATTGTTTCTTACCTGTGGACTAAAAGATCAGGCCCCGCCGGTGGAAATATATCAAGCCCTAACAGCGCTAAAACAACAATGACCAGCCTGCAGGAAGGGTATTATGTATATGACCTCACTGTTACCGACAACTTAGGTAATACGTCAAAAACAGGAACTTATATATTTGTTTACCCGGCAGTTACATCAAACAGAAGCAGTGCTGCAGCAGATTCATCCACAGGAGTTATAAATGATATTTCGGCGATCAGTGAACCGGTAATTTCTGATGCACTGCCACTGAGCGCACTTGATATCACTGTCAGCCCCAACCCTGTAATCTCTGATATGAATATGCTGATTAAAGGCAGCGCCAAGGGTAAAACCAATATCGCTATCTACAGCATCAATGGCAAAATGCTCCAGCAGCAGGAATTCAATAAAGATGGCTTAGGCTCGGTGAGTAAGACCGTCAACATATCTAAACTGCCTTCGGGGATTTACCTTGTACAGGTAATGGTAGATGGCAAGTTCAGAAAAGTAATAAAAATAGTTAAGCAATAAACAATAGAAGCTGTATTCATTCATAAAAAAACCGCTCATTACGAGCGGTTTTTTATTACATTTCATTGATTATCTTGATGCCTGTAATAACCCAATGCATAACATTTTCAAATTGACCCGTGATAATTGTTAAGTTGTGCCAAAATGCTTTTTCATTGCCACAGGAAAGTCTGCCAATGCAATTTCCGGTGCTGCGATTTCCGGGTGCCAGAGCTTTTCCCATTCAAAACTATAGTATCCCTGATAGCCATCCCTGCGCAGCAGGTCAATAGCTTCGAAAATGGGAGTGGCACCCTGCCCCAGCAACACGTAGCTTATTTTATTACCGTCTATTTTGGCATCTTTGATATGTGTGTGGCGAATATATTTTTTCAGTTGTGTATATACGGTGGCCGGTGGTTCTTTTGTCACAGTCCACATATTGGTGATATCCCATACCATGCCCACCCGGGGGTTAGCGGCAGATTCCATGATCCGCAGGATATCTGCCGTGCGCACTACTTCCCCATGTGATTCCATCAATACGGTGACTCCTGATCCTTTTGCATAATCGCCAAGCTGCTGCAGCCCGCTGATGATAAGCTGCATCACGGCATCACGGGTATTATCTTTGGGAAGGTTATTAGGAAAAACGCGCACAAACGGGCAGTTAAGCGCATGTGCCAGGTCAATATATCTTTTGCCATCATCAAGATTTTTCCGGCGCTCAGCCTCTCCGGTGTGATGGAGAGCTACGGAAGAGCCCAGGTCAACTATGGAAAGCTTTCGTTCTTTAAATTGTTTACGGGAATTGGCAACCGCCGCTGTATCTGCAAATTGCGGGCATTGAAAGAGATCAACCTGGCGTTTTATACCCCGGAGCTCAATGCCCTGGTACTCATTTTTTACGGCAAAATCAAGGATCTGTTCAAATTCCCAGTCGGGACAACCCAGCGTCGAGAATGATAAAAGCGGTTGTTTTTTAAAATAATTGTAATTGGAAGCGAAGGCTCCAAGGGGCAGGAGGGATACGCCCGCCTGCAGGAATTGTCGACGATCCAGTTTTTTCATATGACTAATTTCATGGTGATAAATATAATATTTTTAATGCCATGCCCTGTTCTTATTTAATGTTTACTTCACCGGTTAGGCATACCTGCATCTCAATGATCAAAATAAAAAGATCTGATAGGTTCTCCGCAAGCCTTAATTTGTGGTATACGCCTGCAAATCATCCCGGAAAACCTGCTGTTTACTCAAATTTTACTACCAAAAACTCAATGAGTTCGGACATAAGGCAGCAAGTAATGTAATATTGCTCAGGTTTTTCATAAGATATTGGATTAAATGGGCATTGATTTCTATCAAAGCCCCTTTTTTTTGGCCTCCTGTGGAACTGCAGTTATCTTCTTTGTATTATAATCAAAGCATACCATGCCTGTTTTGGCTATTACTGCTGTTTCGGTCCTGTCAGCCTTTGTTATATTTAATTTATATATTATATCGAAACCTGCTTTTTCAATATCCTGTATGGTAACTGATACTTCTAATATATCACCATAGAACACTTCCTTTTTGAATTGTATGGCTACATCATTCATAATAAGCCCGGTACCAAAAAAATTTTTCTCATCGCATCCCCAGTGTTTCAGAAACTGCATCCTTGCTTCATGAATAATGGAAAGTATACTGTCGTTCCCTGCATGTCCGCCATAATTGATATCGGTGATACGGACAGGGATAGCGGTTTGAAAAAGAAATGTTTGGGGCATCTCAAGCTTTATTCTTGCCATGTAATGGGTTTTGGGTAAAGATAAACCCGCGCCGGAGAGGAAGAAAAATTATTTCGGGCTGTTTTGCTCAAGAAGACGCATGAGCTCGGAAATATCCATAAAGTTGTAAGGCGCCGGTACAAAAGAAGCATTGTTTACTTCTTCTTTCCATGTCCTGAAGCGGTTCTTCCAATACCGGCTTTCCCTTAAAATGACGTCCAGCAGTTCTTCCGTGTTGCTGCCATTCAGATACTGGATGGTATTTCTGAATTTGGAAGACACCCGGATGGATTGCCCGTCGGGACCGGTCGTATAAAAATAGCTGTTGGGAAGATCCATGAGGGTTACATCTTCCCGGATTTCCCCTTTAAGATTGCGAACATATTTTCCAAACCCTTCATGCACGTCATATCTGTCTGTTACTGACGCAGGTACAGGAGAGACCGCTGCCGGTAGGGGGAGCCTGTAGTTCTGCTCACTGTAAGATTCTGTAACGTCATTAGTCAACCTGCCTGCTTTATGTTTTTTGCTGATAGCTGTGGCTGAAGCAATATATTTCTTCTCAGCCTGTGGAACTGCAGCTTCTTCCCCGGCTGATGGGGCAATTGGTTGAGCAGTTGACGAATTATGGGGTTGTACCCCGGCCGTTTTGCGCTCAACTGCTTTATTGCTGATATAGTAATTAGCGGTAAAGAACAATACCCCGATGATAGCAACAGCGGCAGCTATGCGGATAACGGCGGGTATCCTTACAATCCTTGCTTTCTGTTCTGCCGGTGCATTTAGCTGTTCTGTAATATTTTGCCAGGCAGTATCGGGCGGTAAAACTGCTGCATGCTTTAACTGTTCTTTGAATATAAGGTGATCGTTCTCCAGATCGTGCAATATATTGTCCCAAAGATGGGAAGGGGGAGGAGCGGCTGCATGCTTAAGCTTATCTCTGAATATAATATGGTCATTATCCAGGTCATGGACTATATTATTCCACGCGTTTTCGGGTGGGGTTACTTCGTGTTCATATAATTGCTTATTCCATCTCATAGTGTAACCAGGATAGCGTTATTCGGATAGTGTTTTCTTGGTACGGATAATATTTTGTAAAATACTTTTTGCTCTTGCGAGTTGCGACTTGCTGGTGCCTTCACTAATGCCTATCATTTCCGCAATTTCCTTATGTGAATAGCCTTCAATTACATAAAGATTAAATACTGTCCTGTACCCCGGCGATAGCTGTTGTATCAGCTTTACCAGGTCTTTCATGCTCAGCGAATCGAAGGCTGATGTCTCTTTGGTCTCCAAAGTGTTTTCGTGCGCTTCAGTTACCTGATACATGTTCACCTGGCGGCGGTAATGTTCTATTGCCGTGTTGACAAAGATCCGTCTCAGCCACCCTTCAAAAGATCCTTCGTTCCTGAACATGTGCAGGTTCCTGAAAACTTTTACAAATCCATCCTGCAATATATCCTGCGAATCATCTGCATTGCTTGAATACCGGAGGCAAACAGCATACATTTTTGGAGAAAACCGTTGATACAAAGCTTCCTGCATACGCCGGTCGCCGGCAAGACAGCCTTTAATTAAGTCGCTCTCGGCCAGGGTATGGTTGCTTTGTATAGACATTTTTTTAATAAATATTGAGCTATGGTAAAAGCCCTTGCCTGCATTGTGCAGGCGGGATGGTTATTTCCTGTTTAATAAAAAATCTATGAGCTGTTGTATCGCCTTGGCTCTGTGGCTATAGCGGTTTTTCTCCTCCATCGTCATTTCTGCAAAGCTGCGGCCGGCGCCTTCGGGCACAAATACCGGGTCGTAGCCAAATCCCCCGGTGCCTGTTGCGGCTTCAAGTATACGGCCTTTACAGATACCTTCAAAATGATATGTTTTGCCACCTGCTATCAATGCAATTACTGTGCGAAACCGGGCTTCCCGGTCTGCCTTGTCTTTTAATTTATCCAGCAGTTTATCAATATTGGCTTTAAAATTGCGATCCTCGCCTGCATAGCGGGCGCTTTTTACGCCAGGTTCCCCGTTGAGGGAATGTACTTCCAGTCCCGTATCTTCTCCAAAGCAGGATTTTTGCGTAAGATTGAAAATGGTGGATGCCTTAGTATCCGCATTTTCTTCAAGTGTAAGGTACGGTTCGGGAATATCTATAGTGATACCAGCTTCTTTAAGGGTAATGATATTGAATTTTCCGTTCAGCATGAAATGGATCTCTTCCGCCTTATGCTGGTTATTGGTAGCAAAGATTAATGTTGGCTTCATTGCATTTTTACAATTGAAAAATTGTTTTCAAACTACTCCATAATACAGCTTTAGCCGCTTTGTCATTTTCAAGTGATACAAGGGAAGGTGAGGAAAGATAAGTGATACTATTATACTTATGCACCTGAAAATGAGGAAACTGAAGCGGTAATCCTATGTCGTTAGGCGATACATCAAAAAGCAGGCTGACCGCCGGCCGGGTGATCTTATAAATGCCGGTATAACCGGCATCTTTCAGGTTGTTGATATTAACGAGCGCCACATCTTCCATGGTCAGTTTGCAGGCATTGAGTATTCCTGTCAGGAAATGGAAGGAATGGTCCGGGAGGAAAGAAGCATCCCCGGCGTTTACAAGGATAGTAATATTTTTTTTGTTGGAGCCCAGGAACCTGCATTCCTGCGGGTCCTCTTTTACTGCAGCGCTGATGTTTCTTTCAGCATTCATATCTACCAACGGAGCGGTATATAAGCGGGCAATCGTATCCCGGGATAATTGTAGATTTTGTAAACTCATAGTTTTTCCTTACAGGCGGCTTCGCGGCCACAGACTTTTTTCGTTTCTTTGTGACAAAAATAGTGTTTTATGATTGCCGCAATGGATATTAAGGTTACAAAAGCAGAAAGGAGTAAGCTGAATGATATGGAGCTTGAAAACCTGCCTTTTGGAAAGTATTTTACAGATCATATGCTGGAAGCAGAGTATGAAGATGGTAAATGGGTGAATGTGGAAATCAAGCCTTATCAGCCATTGGTCCTTGATCCTTCGCTGGCTGCACTTCATTACGGGCAATCTATTTTTGAGGGTATTAAAGCCTATAAGGATGCCGGCGGCGCTGCTTTTATTTTCAGGCCTTACGATAACTTCAGGCGGTTCAATCTTTCGGCTGTGCGGATGAATATGCCGGAAGTGCCGGAAGAAATATTCATAGAAGGTATGCGTCAACTGATAGCGCTGGATCAAAACTGGATCCCGGCAAAGAAAGATCATTCGTTGTACATACGTCCTTTTATGTTTGCTACGGACCAGTTGCTTGGTGTGCGCCCTTCACAGACCTATAAGTTCCTGATCATCCTTAGCCCTACAGGTCCCTATTTTGCAAAACCAATGAAAATAGCGGTGGAAGAAAGATATACCCGTGCAGCCCCCGGCGGGGTGGGCTTTGCCAAAAATGCAGGTAACTATGGCGGAAGCCTGCTTGCGGCTACTATTGCGCAACAGCAGGGCTACGACCAGGTGCTGTGGACAGATGCCTTTGAACATAAGTGGCTGCAGGAAGTGGGTATGATGAATGTATTTTTTGTAATAGACAATATAGCTATCACTCCTTCTCTTGAAGAGGAAACAATACTTAACGGCGTTACCCGCAACAGCGTGGCTACCATACTGAAGGATATGGGCGTAAAGGTAGAGGAGCGCCGGATCAATATTGACGAAGTAATAGCCGCTCACAAAGAGGGCAGGTTGCAGGAAGTATTCGGAACAGGTACTGCCGCTACTATCGCCATGATCCAGAAACTGAAATACCGGGATTATGTGATGGAGTTCAACGAAAGTAACTGGAAGCTGAGCGCCCGGGTAAAACAAACTATGAACGATATCAGGGAAAGAAAAGTTCCCGATACCTATAATTGGTTAGTAAACGTATAGGGAAAAATATCCCCGTTAACAAGAAAGCCTTTCTCGTGGAAGGCTTTCTTGTTATGTAGTATATTGATTATCAGTTTTTTGTATTTTATCCCTGGCTGGTACGATATTTTGGTATATAACCGGATAAAACATTATTCAGTTATGAGCAACACTTGCAGAACCACCGGGATTGGAATGATATTGATTTTTGGGTTGGCCTTTTTTTCAGGCGCCTGCAAAAAGGATAAAAAAGATCCTAACCCGAGTATAAATTATAAGGAATACAGGCTTTTTAATATATCAGGTGGCAGTTCTGTAGATGCAGGAAGCTTCAGGATAGATGAGCTTCAGGATGGCAATACGAAGATAACCATACTGATCAGTGAACCATTTCGCCAGGATGGGACTGGTTTTCAGGCTTCTGTAAATAAAAAAGACAGTGAAGGGAATGAACTGGTGCTTTCCAATCTTGGATTAGTCAATGGCGGTTCCGGCAGTCTCGTTGTCAATCCGGTACTATCAAGCGGTACTAACCTTCCTGTAAAATACAATGAATTGGTGGGGCCTTACGGATATTACGTTAAGATATTAAACGGTGCGAATGTGCAGGCTCGGGGAGATATAGAGTGAGGTCTGAGTTATCAGCTACCAGCCGTCAGCGGTTAATAGCCCCAAGCTCATAGCTGACCGCTGACTCCTCCATATTTTTCCGAAATTGATTATTAAAATTTTGCATTTTCCCATAAGGCGCTTACCTTTGCCGTCCCAAAAATAAAAGGTTATAATGCCTACAATACAACAATTAGTAAGAAAAGGTAGAGAGATTATCAGGGCAAAAAGCAAATCGAGGGCGCTGGATAGCTGTCCGCAGCGCCGTGGAGTGTGTACGCGTGTATACACTACTACTCCTAAAAAGCCCAATTCCGCGCTTCGTAAGGTCGCAAAAGTGCGTTTAACTAATAAGGTAGAGGTGATCGCCTATATACCAGGGGAAGGCCATAACCTCCAGGAACACTCTATCGTATTGATCCGTGGTGGTCGTGTGAAAGATTTGCCGGGAGTGCGTTATCATATTGTAAGGGGAAGCCTTGATACTGCCGGTGTGAAGGATCGCAAGCAAAGCCGTTCCAAGTATGGTACCAAGAGGGATAAAGCGAAAAAATAATATTCCGGCATTAATCAATAAGTCAAAGCAAGTCACAATTTAAAATAATATGCGTAAAGCACAAGCCAAAAAATTACCGTTAGCACCTGATCCAAAGTTCAATGACAAGCTGGTTACCCGGTTTGTAAATAACCTGATGTGGGGCGGTAAAAAGAGCACAGCATTTGAAATTTTCTATAATGCGATAGACCGTGTGTCAGGCATCTCCGGAGAGAATGGCTACGAAATATGGAAAAGAGCATTAAATAACGTAACTCCTGCAGTAGAAGTAAGAAGTCGCAGGATAGGTGGCGCTACATTTCAGATCCCTGCTGAAGTTCGCCCCGACAGGAAAATTTCACTGAGCATCAAATGGCTTATCCGTTACAGCCGTGAAAGAAACGGTAAAACTATGGCAGATAAGCTCGCTAATGAAATTATAGCAGCCAGCAAAGGTGAAGGCGCCGCATTCAAAAAGAAAGAAGATACACACCGTATGGCAGATGCCAATAAGGCTTTTGCACATTTCAGAGTGTAAGCATATAATATTTGTTTTAGTTTTTCCCTGTCATATCATCCTGTGACAGGGTTTTTTATGTATTCTGCCGTGGGAAATCGTTTATTGAAAAGTTTGTTGATATTATTGGTTCCGGTATGGGTTTGTGCCCAGCAAAAGGATGCAGGCTCGTGGCATACCGTTAACCTGCAGTTAAGTACTAAAAAGAAGTGGATGGGATTTGCAGAGCTGCAAACCCGTTCCAGGAAACCGGCAGACCAGTTTTACTATTATGAAATAAAAGGAGGGGTAGGGTATAATGTAGTGCCCGGTTTTTCTGCGCTCCTTGCCGCAGGAAGATATGTTACCTATTCCGGCGATGATAATTATGAAAAACCCCTGTCCGGGGAAGAGTTCAGGATATGGCAGCAGTTGTCATTCAATGACCGGCTTGGCCGGTTGCGGATAGATTACCGGCTAAGGACAGAACAACGGTTTATGAGCAATCATATTTACCGCAACCGTTTTCGTTACAGGTTCAATATTGTATTGCCTCTGGGGCATGAGCCTTTTGCCCCGCGTACTTTTTATCTTACTTCTTTCGATGAAATATTCCTCACGGATAAAGCTCCTCATTTTGAACGCAACAGGATATTCGGCGGTGGCGGCTATGTTTGTAGTAAGGTGGTGACACTGCAGGCAGGATACCTGTACCAATATGATTATTCACCGTCCGCAACCACCGGCAAGCACTTTATACACCTTTCTTTATTATTGCAGCTCAGCCGGAATGATAATTCACCCAAAATGATTGAGCTGGCAGATTAATAATCAGCTTTGCGGGTTAATTATTTCTTCTTATTTTTGCGCCGCCAAAAAAGGATAATGGGATATTGTGATGTGCTTCCTTTGATTTGGCATACTATGAGAGTATCTCCCACTATATTATAATGCTGATTCCCCGTAATTGCGGGAAGTTTTCAAATATTTGTTTTTTTCGTTTTAAAATTTATTCCAAATCATAATTTATGGCAGATCTAAAATTTCAAAGAAACTTTGGTATTGCAGCGCATATTGATGCCGGTAAGACCACTACTACGGAGCGTATCCTGCGCTATACGGGTATGATTCATAAAATCGGGGAAGTGCATGATGGCGCTGCCACTACCGACTGGATGGAGCAGGAAAAAGAAAGAGGTATCACTATTACCTCTGCTGCCGTAAGTTGCCAGTGGAATTTCCCTACAGATAAAGGGAAAGTGACTGCGGATACAAAAAAATATTATTTCAATATTATTGATACTCCGGGGCACGTGGACTTTACTGTTGAAGTAGAGCGTTCCATGCGTGTGCTCGACGGGCTTATTGCATTGTTCTCTGCTGTGGACGGTGTGGAGCCCCAGTCCGAAACCGTTTGGCGCCAGGCTAACCGTTATATGGTTCCACGTATCGGTTTTGTAAATAAGATGGACCGTGCCGGCGCTGACTTCTTGAATGTAGTTAAGCAGGTAAAAGAAATGCTCGGTGCAAAAGCTGTTCCTTTACAGTTGCCTATAGGTGCGGAAGACAACTTCAAAGGGGTGGTTGACCTTATCAAGATGAAAGGTATCATCTGGCATATGGAAACAGAAGGAATGACCTTCGATGAGGTAGATGTTCCTGCAGATATGCTGGAGGAAGTGAACGAGTGGAGAGCCAGCCTGGTGGAAGCAGTGGCAGAGTATGATGATAAGCTGATGGAAAAATTCTTCGATGATCCTAATAGCATCACTGAAGAAGAGATGCATGAAGCTATCCGTAAAGCTACTGTTGATCTTAGCATTGTGCCGATGATGTGCGGCTCTTCCTTCAAAAATAAAGGCGTGCAGACCGCACTGGACGCAGTATGCCGTTATCTGCCTTCGCCGGTAGATATTGATGCTATTGAAGGTACAGATCCGGATACCGGCGAAACTATTAAACGCAGGCCGGATCCCAAAGAACCTTTTGCGGCATTGGCTTTCAAGATCATGACGGATCCTTTTGTAGGACGTCTTGCATTCTTCCGTGCCTATTCGGGTCACCTTGATGCAGGTTCTTACGTGCTCAATGTAAGAAGTGGTAAGAAAGAGCGTATCAGCCGTATCATGAAAATGTTTGCCAACAAGCAGAATCCCGTTGATTTTATTGAAGCGGGAGATATTGGCGCAGCAGTTGGTTTCAAGGAAATTAAAACAGGCGATACCCTTTGCGATGAGGCGCATCCTATCGTTCTGGAAAACATGTTCATCCCTGAACCTGTGATCTCCATTGCCATTGAGCCTAAAACCCAGGTGGATGTGGATAAAATGGGTATGGCCATCGGTAAGCTGGTTGAAGAAGATCCAACGCTGCGTGTAAAAACCGACGAAGATACGGGTCAGACTATCCTCCAGGGTATGGGTGAGTTGCATCTTGAGATCATCGTTGACCGCATGCGCCGCGAATTTAAAGTAGAAGTAAACCAGGGTGCTCCCCAGGTAGCTTACAAAGAAGCTTTCACAGCTACTGTTGAGCATCGTGAAGTGCTGAAGAAACAGACGGGCGGTCGCGGTAAGTTTGCCGATATCGTATTTGAGATCGGGCCTGCCGATGAAGAATGGCTGAAAGAAAATGCGGGTAAATCATTCCAGTTCGTGAATGATATTTTTGGTGGTTCTATTCCCCGTGAGTTTGTACCTGCGATACAGAAAGGCTTTGAATCTGCGATGGGTACGGGTGTGCTGGCTAATTATCCGCTGGAGCACATGAAAATACGTGTGTTTGACGGAAGCTACCATGATGTAGACTCTGACTCAATGTCGTTTGAGCTTTGCGCAAAAAGCGGGTTCAGGGAAGCAGGACGCAAGGCAAAGCCTGTATTGCTGGAGCCTATCATGAAAGTGGAAGTGCTGACGCCTGATCAGTACATGGGTGATGTTACAGGCGATATCAACCGCCGCCGTGGCATCCTGGAAGGTATGGACAGCCGCAACAACCTGCAGGTGATCAAAGCTAAAGTGCCTTTGAGCGAAATGTTTGGCTATGTAACACAGCTCCGGTCGCTGACTTCCGGTCGTGCTACTTCTACTATGGAGTTCAGCCATTACAACCCTGCGCCAAACAACATCGCAGAGGAAGTGATCGCGAAAGTGAAGGGGAAAGTAACAGCATAGTTAATCCTGATAGAAGGCAATGTTAACACATTGCAGATAATATAAACCCGGTTTGCTGCAAGGCAGACCGGGTTTTGTTTTATACCATGATTGTTATTTCTTCGCAGTGTGAAACCTTCAAGGTTCAGACCATATCACCTTTTGCTCATGATGGCTGCCCTTTGTGTATTGTTCAGTCTTGTTTCTCATGCCGGGAGTGAAAACAGCCCTGATTATAGCGCACTTGTCTTGAGGGATGCGGTTTTTATACTCCGTGCTGTTGCTATGTTGCTGCTGCTGTCATGGCTGCTCTATCTCTTTACCTACCGGTTTCTGTTTTCCTATACCCTGGTTTGGATACATGTGATAAGTACAATAGCGGTTGCCATCGCTATGGCTGTATTATTGTTCAGAAAGATAATGAACAGTGATGCACAGCCTTTACAGCAGCTTGCTCAAACTGATGCGCCTCCGGGGAATGTATGGGCGCTTTTACCTGCGCTGGGAGCATTGATCTTTCTTACCCAGATAATATATATTGTCAACCTGATGCTTGGCATGATCAAAAGAATGAATTAAATCTATTATCTTTACCCTGTTGTAAAACAACTACTGTCTAACCCAAACATATCATCACTTGTTTTTTTCTGAATTCAACTTTCATCCTGCCCTTATGGAAGGCATTGAGGCGAGTAACTATGAGATCGCTACTCCTGTCCAGGAACAGGTCATTCCGCCTATCCTTTCCGGCAAAGACATTATTGCATCTGCACAAACAGGTACAGGTAAAACCGCTGCCTTCCTGCTGCCAATTATCAACCGCCTGCTCATGCATCACGCCAACGGGTCTGTAAGAGCACTGGTTATTGTACCCACACGGGAACTGGCCATACAGATAGCACAGCACCTGGAAGGCTTGACCTATTTCACGGATATCAGCTCTCTTGCAATTTATGGTGGTAATGACGGACAGAATTTTGTCGGAGAAAGAAAGGCGCTCCAGATGGGCGCCGATATCATCATTTGTACGCCGGGCCGTTTTATCGCACATCTCAACATGGGATATGTGTCAATGAAGGAACTCCAGTTTTTGGTGCTCGATGAAGCAGACCGCATGCTTGATATGGGCTTCCAGGATGATATCAACAGGATCGTTGCCGCGCTCCCGGAGCAAAGGCAGAATCTTCTTTTTTCTGCAACAATGCCCCCGCGTATACGTACTCTCGCCAAGACAATACTTAAGGATCCCGTAGAGATCAATATTGCTATTTCCCGCCCGCCGGAAAAGATAGTACAGAAGGCTTTTGTAGTATATGAAACACAGAAGCTGCCGCTGATACAATACCTGCTCAAAAAAACACCTTACAAAAGCGCTCTGGTATTTTGCAGCAGGAAGCAAAGCGTAAAAACACTTACACGATCGTTGAAGCAAAGCGGCTTTTTGATAGAAGAAATGCATAGCGACCTGACACAGTCCCAACGGGAAAATGTGCTTACAAGCTTTACCGGGGGAAGGATCAATGTGCTTGTTGCAACAGATATACTGAGCCGCGGTATAGATATTGACACCATTGACCTGGTAATCAATTATGACGTGCCGAGAGACGGGGAAGATTATGTGCACCGCATTGGAAGAACTGCCAGGGCAGAAGCGGATGGTATTGCCTTCACATTGGTGGGAGAGAAGGAGCAAAACAGCTTTGCTGCCATTGAAACACTGATAGGCAGGGAAGTGGAGAAAGCTGTTATACCGCAGTCGCTGGGAACCGCTCCCGACTATGCTCCCCGTAAAAAGCGGAGGAACGACGGCAACAAGAAGAAGTTTTATAAAAGGCGGCCCGGAGGAAACAAGAGGGCATCATAGTGAAGAAGCGGGAGGCAAGCACGCTGAGACAAGAAAAAATAAATGGTAGACGTTTTTAATTTACCGTAAGCAGCTTTTTTATTTTTTTACTTCAAATGAAAAAGTAGCGCTGCCGGCTTTTCCCCCCGGAGTCATGCCTTCCACTATGCCGATATACTTCCCTTCAAGATCACCAGAGTATATATCAATTGTAGCCCTGCCATTGTCATCATTTGTCGTTATATCCGGCGACCAGTATAAAAGGTTCCTGAAATCCGGGAGATGATTTTGTTGTTTTTCAGGAGAATCATATACCGGCATGTAAAATTCACGCTGCAGTTGCATCCCATCAAAATCAACTACAATGGCAGAAGGATCCATTTCAAGTCCTTCCATATTGCCCTTATAAGTGATCATATTCATGATGCCATTCAATAAGAGTGGGCCATAATAGTAACGTCTTTTTATTACCTGCAATTTTTTTATTTTCAACGGATCGTAGCTCATTACTTTATCCATATCAGCTATAGGGACACCATCCAGCAATACCAGGGGATTATCCCGGAAAAACCTGTTGTTGGGTAAATCAAAAGCAGTAAGATGAAATTTACCTCCTGATTTTCCCACCATTATTCCCGGGACGTACTCCCGTAATACCTCTTCCAGAGTCGTAAAGCGGGTATAGTCATCAAGCAGATAGCTTTCATCGGCTTTGCCATAAAAAGCTGATGTATCTACCGGCGGGAAGCTGTATTGCCTTAAAAGCTCTCCCGCAAATTTCCGCTGTACCTGTGCAGCAATGCTATTGGTTTCAAGGCTGGATTTTAACGAAGGCGATAAGGAGAGCACCGGTATATTTCTTTGTGAAAATGTATTGCTGAAAGGCGTATTGATCTCAATATTATACTTTGTTTCATTTAATCCTTCTCCCCGGACTACCATTTCTCCGGGGCCGTATACATTTCTTGTATAAAAACGAAGGCTGCCATCTACTGCAGACTTTCCGCAGTAAAACTGAGTATATTCCCCGGGGAAAGAAAGAAATACTATTGCTTCGGGAACGGGCTTTTTTGTGACGGTATCGGTTATTTTACCAGTCACAATATGCCCTTCATATTCCGGCAGGAATGTAAAGGCAGGCGATATATTATTTTGTATGTCAGTCCATCTGAATCTCCTCCATCCATGTGAAAGCATTACATTATCGAGCGCCTCATTGGCTTTTGCGTCGTTGTGGGTAAAATAATAGGATGGATCCTCCACTGTTCCCTGCAGATCGGAGGTTAGCCAAAGAAAACTATATATATCTGAATTTTCTTTTGCCTGCAGGGAGTCTGCCCGGTATATGGAAAGTGACATATTGGCCGCAACTGTAAGAGGGGCATTCGTACTGATGTCCAGGGTAATTTTATCTCTCGTTGTATATGTACTGCTGTTAGTGCCAGCGGAAATAATGAGCGGCTGCCCCGGCTTTCTGAAATACAGCCTTTCACATACCGGCTGACGGCTACGGTTGAACAGGGTGAAATGGGTAATACCTTCTCCAAGAGCTGCTTCCTCTATATTGAATATCGCACTGCCTGACTGTATTTTTCTTGCCTCAGCCAGTTGTACCACTCCTCTTGTATGTGCAAATAAGTATACTTCATCATTCCCTGTAATATTACCAGGGTTTGTCTTTACTTCTATCATGATCTTTTGAGAAGAAGGTTTAGACAGGTGCATCGAATAGCCTTTGAGTAAAGCTTGCGGTAGCTGTTTCCTTAACGGAATTTGTCCTGGTCCTTTTACGATAGCCATATATTGATGACCTGCCGATGCTGTGAATGCAAAGCTTCCAATACCTGCGTGCAACGGGGCAAAATGTGCCACCGTATCATTTGTGTCATTAATAATGACCCCGGAATAATCTTCCACGCCTTTTCCATTATGGTCTGTCATTCTGAATGCTATGCGACATGGGATATCCTGTATAAGATTGCCGCCCTCGGGAAAGAACTGGAGGTCTTCTGCTGATGTGCTGTCTGCCGGCGGAAGCCCTGTGCCGGTCAGTGTATTGACTATGGTGATATTTTTTTCAAAATAAAAGCCGGCGTCAAAGTTCTTCATCCAGTTGGTATAGGCCCTGAGCCTGTAATTGCCCGAAGGCATATTGACAGGAATATAAAAAGAGCCATTGCCTGTACCCCTGCCTGTTGCGATTTTAGCCTGCAGTACCGGTTTGTTTTCCCTGTTGATGATTTCTATATATGCAACTTTGCTGATCTCTGAGAGATATCCCGAAGCGCCGTCTGCTATATACGCTTTAAACCACATGATCTCCCCTGCCACATAAAAATTCCTGTCGGTATGGAGGTATATTTTTTCTGTAAACGCCTGAGACTGGTATTGCACAAATTGCTGTTGTATCTGCTGTGCAAATGTTGTCTGGGCATTGGAGCGGCTGATAAGAAGAGCTATGCCGGCGGCTATTATTGGTGTGCAGCGGAATATGTAATTATATAAGCGCATTATTTATTTTTCGCTTTTGTTTTAAAAAGCTACCAGAAATCCGGTCTTTTATTTGTTCCCCGCAGTGTACAGTCTACGCAGGATTTAGAAGATCCTACATATCTTTCTATGATGCCTGTAACCGATGATCTTACATCATCTGTTGGAAGATAGGCGCCTCCTCCAAATGCCTGTTCGAGGCTATCCGGAACATTTTTAACAGATATTTCTTCACAAAAGAAGACGTATTGCCATTTCGGTACTTCACTTCTTGATATAAAGATTCTTTTTTCTACTTCCGTACTGCTATAGATATAGCCCAGCACAATTTCTGACGGGTTGTTTACACACCTGATATTGCCAATACTGGTAGAAGGTTGCGGATCGAATATTGAACCTAACTGTTCTGAATTTTTCCGGAGGTTTTCAAAATATTCATATGCCCCTTTGCTCAGGGCTCTTTGCCTTACAAGAATGCTATACCTGCTTCCGATCTTCCATGAGTCCTGCGGGATAAAAGTCAGCGGCTGGAGGTAGACTATATCTTCACTCAACTTAGCCGTAGACCCTATAATGATATTGGGCGAGGTGTAGGACTGCCAGCATGTGTACAAAGAATCGGGATAGCTTCTGAGCACCATTTTTTTATTCCTGTATTCCCATCTCGATATATAAGCAGAGTGGAATTCCCATGTTTCAGTAAATCCCCAGGAATAATACCGGGTGTCGTTTTGTGGATCGTGAGTATTGGCGTATATCTGCACACCGTTGCTTTCCCTGTTCCAGCTGATGCTATCTATCTGCGGTGTTCTCTGGATGCTTACAAAATCTGAAACATACTTACTGCCATTGCCTGTTGTGATATTCACCCGGTACTTAATATTATTATTGAATGGTAATATACCGGCGGCATATTTCCCTTTTTCTGTTTCATTGAGATAGAAGCTATTCCCGTCTTCTCCCTCCACGCTTACTATGGCGCCGCTTTCTGCCTGTATGATGGCTGAATCTGCAGGGTTAGCGGTACGGCTTAGCCGGATAAATGTGCTGTCAGCACCTCCATTGATGAAGCCTTCCACTACTAAGTACCGGTTAGCTGCCACCTCCTGCGGCAGGTTATACCGTTCTTTGCAGCATAGCTCCGTAATGATCAGCAGCGCTGCAAGCCATATATATTTATTTTTTATAAAATCTTTCATGATCAAAACCTGATATTAAAATTGGCATAGAAGATAGCTGCCCCGAAAATGGATAACTTGTACCCATTGATCACGCCGTTTTCAGAAACGAAGTAGACAGAGTAGGGATTTTTTCTTCCAAGCATATTATACACACCGAAAGTCCAGGAATTATGTGTTTTTTGTTTCACTTTATGATTGCCCTCAATATTCATAGAAAGATCAACTTTGAAGTAGTCTGGTATACGGTATGCATTCCTGTCTGAATACAGTGCCCGCATACTACCGGCGTAAAAGTATTTTCCTATGGGGATAGTGATGGGTCTTCCCGTGCTGTAAGTCGTATTTAATGAAAGGCTGAAGCGGTGGGAAAACCTGTAATTGCCTACAAAAGTTACGTCGTGGGGCTTATCGTAGTTAGCGGGATAGTATTCTCCGCGGTTTATGACAAGACCCTTTGTTGAATCATTCATCTGCAGGAAAGTCCGCGACCAGGTATAGCTGATCCATCCATTCAGCTTGCCTGTTAATTTCTTGATCATCAGCTCCACGCCGTATGCTTTACCGTTAGTGCCGAAAACATCGGTTTCGATATGATGATTGAGCACTAATTGGGCGCCGCTTTTGTAATCGGGCACATCCTGCATTTTTCTGTAATAGGTTTCTACAGATGTTTCTATCGTATTTGATCTGAAGTTTTTGTACAATCCTATCGAAAGCTGGTCGCCATACTGGGGGCGGATATTAGGATCGCTCAGCTTCCAGATATCGGTAGGCGCCATGGCTGTAGTATTGGATAGCGTATGAATATACTGCCGCATAGAATTATATCCTGCCTTTACAGAGAAATTATCGGTAACAGCATAGCGTAGGGATATCCTGTATTCCGGTCCGTTGTAGGTATTGATGAATTTACCTTTACCGTATAGAAGCGTATCGGTAATATTGTTTTCTTCTTTTGGTATGCCTTCTGCATAGCGGTATATTGTTTGGGGACCGAGATAATTATACAGAGAAAACCTGATACCTGCCTGAGCAGAGAACTGAGGCGTGATATTATATTTCTCCGTGAGATAGAGCGCGCTTTCAAGAGCCTGCTCTTTGTCTATTATATCAGGAATCACAAGTGATTTGGCTCCCCGCGGTTGAAAAGATCCGGGATGCAGGGTATAGTAGATGGAGCTCAGCCCAAAATCGAGCGTGTGTTTTGAGTTGACAAAATAATTAAAATGAAACTTGATATTTGACTGGCTAATATTAAATTTCATATCATAGGCATTCACTTCATTATTATCGCTGTAAATCCTGTATCCGTAGCTATCATATCCGGCGCTAAAAAGGGTTTGGAATTTGTTATTGAAGACATGCTTCCATTTTAATACAATATTTTTATTGCCATAGCCATATACCGTGTCGCTGTTAAGATTGAAGAGATCGTTGCTCATATAGGCCGTCAGGTACAGGTCATTTTTATCGTTGATCTTGTGACTTAACAACAGGTTGATGTCGTAAAAAGAGGCTTTGCTGTTCTTGTATTCATCAGGAAGATACTTCAGCAGCCAGTTAGCATAGGTGGCACGCCCGCCAAGTATGAAAGAGGTTCTGTCCCTGATAAGAGGACCTTCAATATTAAGACGGCTGGTAAGCAGGCCAATGCCGGCAGAACCTGCAATTTTTTTCTTATTTCCTTCCCTGCTTTCTACATCAAGAACAGAGGATAATCTCCCTCCGTATTTTGCGGGAATAGAGCTTTTATACAGTTCCACACTGCTTACCACCTCGGGGTTAAAAGCCGAAAAGAAACCAAAAAAGTGAGAAGGATTGTATACGGTAGCATCATTAAAGAGGATAAGATTCTGATCGGCAGATCCACCCCTCACGTTAAACCCGGTGCTTGCTTCTCCCACTGTTTTTACACCGGGTAATGTTTGTATTACCCGCAATACATCTGCTTCGCCAAAGACTACCGGGATCTGCTTAATGGTTCTGATATCCACTTTTTCCACACCCATCTGCAGGCTGTTGATATTGGAAGCTTTTTTCGCGGAGATCACCACTGCTTTCAAAGAAAGCACATGATCCTTCATATCTACATTCAGCGATCCATCGCCATATAACATTACCTGTCGCCAGGTATCTCTTTTCCCAAGGCTTTGAATATTGATCAGGTGCTTCCCTTTAGGCAGGGTGATAGAATAATAGCCAAACTGGTCGCTGTTTACGGATATCTTTAATTTTTCCACGAATACTGCCGCCCCGGGCACAGGCTCTCCTGTGCTTACATCTTTAATATACCCTGCTATTTTGGCAACGCCCTGTAAAGGAGCGCTGGTCTTTATACCAATTTCATACAGCTTGTTTTCAGATGTGTTATCCTTCGGCTTATCCTCTTCTTCGCCAACAGAGGTGATGATATACCGGGTCTGCACACTATCGGAGCGGGATACCCGCTTTTCAAAAAAGTCACCCGGAAGCGCTGTTATTACCGCAATGTCTTTTGTTATGAATACCTGGCGATCGTAGATGGAATATTTATAAGTTGTATTGGCAAAGATCATATCCAGCGCCTGTGATAAAGGAGCAGAACGAATGCTCAGATCAACTTTCAGGCTGTCAAATCCAGTAGTGTCAAAATAAAAATGATATCCGGTTTCTTTTTCAAGCCGTTCCATGCATTCGCCGGCAGGTATATTCCTGTATTCCCCGTTAATGACGGGGTATACTGCCTGTGCATTTACTCTGGCGGTTATACAGATTATTGTGCAAAAGAATATAGATATAAATGTGTGCAAAATAAATTTCATGTCAGGGATTTATCAAATCGTATTGCTCAACCATTGCAATAATTGCCTGCTCGCGCTGTTTCCTGAATTTGATCTTTTGTTTTTTTAACGACTGCTTCAATATGCTCTTTTTATCATTAAAAAAATACAGCAAAGACTTTTTGCTGTATACCTCGGTATAGCGATCTTTTTTAAAGATAAAATACCTGTTTTTGCTGTATGTTTTCCGCTCTATGGTCATATTGGGAATGCTTTCCAGTATCATTTTCTCCCGTTTAGCATATAGTTTTATCTTCCCGTTATAGAGGAGGTCGTAAAAACTATCACGAACTCCTTCCTTTTTTGTACTGTCCCGTCCAAGGTGCACAAAAGAATGTCCCAGTATCTCGAATGATTCTGTTTTGCTTTTGATCAATTGAAGGAAAAATACTTTGTTGAAATGCAGGATGATCAGCTCATCCCTGACAATGTCATATACCATCGGTACGTTTGTGTAGCTTATGCCATTATAATATACGCTGCCATTTACCATTTTTGAAGTGTCAAAATAGGGATGACTTTCTTTTAGCATATCTACGTACGGCACATATTCGCTTCCATTATACAGCCCGGATTGCTGTTGTAATGACCGGTAATAAACCGATATGGCATTTTTTTTCTGTAAGGAAGTTAATGCGGTATCCATGCTCTGTGCCCATGCACCCGGGTGGCTGTATAGCATCAGAATAGCAATTATACCTGCTGTGCGCAAGGAACATATATTTCTCCCGGGAACAAATGAGCTCATCTGAAAAAAGGTTTAAAGTAGAACTATTTTTCTTTTCTACCAAACCGGTATCTGTACATAATTTTTCTTATACTACATAAAAACAAAACCGGTCGTTGAGACCGGTTTGTATCCAATAATTCTGATGGGTCAGTGAGTAAATATCTTTACTCGTGGCGATTGATTCAGATTAACCTCAATAATATTGGTTGCATTCAAAGCAACCTGTGATCCTTTATCCTAATGATTTTGTTTGATGATGTAAAGATGCGATGGTTTAAGCCGGAAAGGAACTTTATTCGCCCGCCGATGCCGTTTTCCCGATATTCGGTCATTTTATTTCGATAGGGGTAATCTCTTATGCAGGATTAAAAGCTTTCCCCGGTTGAGAGGATTATCTCTGTATAAAATCAGTGAGGTTTTTGGTGCAGTGAAGCCTGTACGTTGAATAGTATGGTAATGATATTTATCAATCAAATAAAAAAACCGGTCTTTGCAGACCGGCTCTGTAACCAAAAATTCCCAATAGGGCAAAGAGTGAATGATGTACTCAATATTTGGCGATTGATTGAAACAACCTTGGTGTTTTGGGCTGCGCTCATTACAGCCTGTGATCCTTTATCCTAATAATGTTTTGTTCTTGTTTGATGATGTAAAGATGCGATGGTTTAAGCCGGAAAGGAACTTTATTCGGCAGCAGTGATCGTTTTCCCGATATTCGGTCATTTTGATTCGATAAGGGTTATCTCTTATCGCTTGTTACAGGGTATTTAAGTTGCGATCTTTGTTTACACTGATCTTTTAATGTTTTCAGGTTGATATAAGTTAACACATCATTCTACTATGATCCTTATCCCTTCGGAATGGGAGATATATTCCGGGGCATACATGCATTGAATGGTTGCAACACCTGAAGAAAAATTTCCTTCGTGGGTAATAAACACTAGGTATTCAAAAACGTAAGTACCTTTTGATAACCAGCTAAAGAAGAAATTGGTTGACGCGTCTTTTGTGCTTTCATAATAACCCAAACCTCCCTGCCATTTAAAGAAACTTAATACATTCACCGGTTCTGTGCCCGCCGCTCTCATGTCTTTCATGTGTACGTATTCCATATCCCTGTCTGCCCGCAATTCTATACTCACCATTAATTTATCGCCGACTTTAAGGTGAGCATTATTGTTTACCGGTTCCAGCACAGGGCCGCGGTCTGTATTTTTTTGAATGAATAATTGTTTCTTTAATTGCAACGGCATTGTTTCTCCTGAAGGCGGTGTGATCTTATCAAGGTCTTCAAAATACTGCCAGTATACCGCGCCCCAACTGCCTGATGTTTGTTTGGCGGAAGCACTAACAGCTACTTTTATATTGCCCATTTCTGGTTTAATATCTGCCGTAGAAATACTTGCTTTGAAATAACCTGTGCCGGCTTCTGCATTGTTGTCATTTGATACGGTTGTTTTTCCCAGTGTAACAGATACCTTCGGTTCATTTGCCAGCCAGTCGCTGCCCTGCAGAAGCAACGCGTAGCAGGCTTCGGCGGTTGCTTTTGTATTACCCCAATGTTGAGTTTGCTTTTGTTTCAGCAACCACAGTTTCATATCATTAACTGCCTGGCTGTCTTTTGTTATTTCACTGAATGCTTCAATCAGTAATGACTGCGTTTCTATGGGCGCCTGGTACCAGTAATACCCGCCGCGGATATCCTTCCAGTGCATACCCATTTCTTCATGCGTAACCGCATGCTCTTTTAATGAACCAATGATTGCATTCGCTGTTTTTATGTCTCCGGATCTGAATAAAGCCAGTGCTATCATGCCCTGCATATACCTGCTTTGTTTAAGCCAGTATTTTTTTGCCTGGTCCATGTAGTAATTGTAAGCTGCAGCAGCAGTGCCTGTTACTTTTTTGTCTGTAAAAAAACTCCGCATATACAAATATTGAATGGCTGCATTACTCAGCTGGTTTTCTTTAAGCTTTGCTTTTGTTTTAACAAGCAGATCATATTCCTCCTTTATGCTGTTGTCTGTATATGCTAATGCCTGTGATACTATATCCTTCCACTCAGCCATGCTTTCTGCTGGCAATGCATGTAATTTTTGAAGATGCCCGATACCCGTTATAATATACTGTGTGATAAAACGATCATCTCTTCCGCCCTTAAACCATACAAAACCACCATTGGAGGCCTGCATATCTTTCAGCTTATTAAAGTTGGAAGTTGCTTCATTGCTCATGCGTACCATATCAAAAAGCAGGGCGATATTTTTCTTTTGTTCTGTTTCACTTTTTGCCTGCATCAGCCAGGGCGTTTCCTGCAAGACAACACTTTTTAATTCTTCATTTTTTTCAAGCGCGGAAACCAATCCTTTACCGCCGGCTGAATCAGTAAGCCATTTGCTGAATACGGCTTTTATACGGGGTGAACTATTCGCGATATTGGTTGCCAGTATATTGGCATAATACCGGTTAAAGGTTTGTTCCGCACATTCATAGGGAAATTCCGCAAGATAAGGAAGCGCTTGCACTGCATACCATGCAGGGTTTGAAGTATACTCAATCGTAAGCCCGAAATTTTTTTGCGAATGGCTTAAGCCTGATTTGAGCAATTTTTCAAAGGTGAAATTTTTAGTGCCGTTGCCACGCATATTCAGCGGCAGCGTTTCGGTAACCAGCATTTGATTGGTCAGCACCGGCAGTATATTTTCTTCTCCGTCAGACAAGGTTTTACCATCGCTGCTATTGGTTGTGGCGGTAATGCGGTATTGCAGCGCTGTATTAAAATTTTGCGGCACGCTGATCAAAAATTGAACCGGCGTGCTTTGCCCGGCGGCAACCGTAAATTCTTTTACCGGCACGGCATTGTTAAATAAATGATCAACCGGTTGGAGCGTTGCCGCATCAACCAACTCCAGTTTGGCAAAGCCATTCAGGGGCTTATCGCCTATATTCACAATTTTGGCGCTGAAAGCAATGCTGTCTTTTTCCCTTACAAAACGCGGCGCGTTTGGTTGCACCATCAGCTCTTTTTGTGTAACAGCTAACTGTTGCGCATAACCGAAAGCAAGTTCTTTACTATGTGCAATAGCCATCATCTTCCATTGGGTGAGCGCTTCCGGCATCGTAAAGCTGAAAGCGATATTACCGGCTTCATCTGTTTTAAGGTCAGGGAAGAAGAAGGCGGTTTCGTTGAAGTTTTTGCGGGTGGTTGTTTGACTATTCCCATTAGGAGAACCTTTTGTTTTTACCGTAACAACTGCTGTTGTCAACGATCTTTTTACTGTTGCAGAATCTGCACTCTCTTCTTCTACTGCTTCAGCGGCATTAGCATTCCTGTTATCATAGTATCTTCTGGGGGCTCCGGCAAAACCTGATGCGTCTTCTTTTTTCATCATAGCCATTGCATATCTCCGGGCTTCTATTGCTATTAACCTGTCATAACTTTTTTCATAATATACATTATCAACCGGAAATGTATTTCTTTCCTCAGATTGTATATTAGTAAATGACTGCCTGCCATCCCAATAATTAATGGCATAATATTGCGTCCAGATATTGGGCACAACCCAACGGTGCGGCTTAAACTGATCTAATGATGCATCATACATGGAAGCCAGCATTTCTGCTGCTACTTTTTCTCCCTTGCTGCCGCTTATTTTTACCTGCCATTTTTCTTCACTGCCGGGCTCCATTTTTTCTCTGAAGGTTGACAGGTTAACAGCAAGTTGTTTGTTTGTCCAGGGTACGGAAATGATAGCGTTCTTGATATAAACGCGGTTGTCTTTTACAAAAAGCTGTACTATACCAAAACCTCCGCGGTCATCTTCTGTAATGGGAAAACTGAAATTTTTCTTTTCATTATTTATGCTAAAGAATTGATAAGAGATTTGTTGATTGCTTTCATTGCGCCCTTCAATGGTTTTATCTGTTTGCTGAATAAGAAATACATCAGTGGCAGCAGTTCCCGTAATAAAACCAGCGGTTTCACCCGGCTGGGTATTGGCTTTAATATCTGTATACCAATTATACTCAGGCAAAGGAATTGTTTTTGCTGCCGCATCATATAATTGTACATATTCAATAGCTTTAATGTCATTGCCGTCTTTATCTTTCGCGATGGCTTCTATTGCATACCAGCCGGGGGGGAATTTGATGTCCGCTCCGGTGGACTGGTTTGAGATCTGAAATTTTTTGTTTGTTGTATCTGTTGCTGAATATATACTGCTCCCTCTTACCCAGTTGTGGTAGTCGGCTTCATCCTTATACTCATCATGCGGAAAATGTTTTATGTATTCAGCTTCGCTGAAAACAAATTTGTCAGGCTTATCCCAATACCTTTCCCTGATCAAACGTTGCGGCGCCTGTAAGGGGTATATCTTTACAGTTGTATTCAGTTTTTCCGGTTCTCCTGACAGGTTAGCACTTCCGACAAAAATATTTTTCAGGCTGTCTGTAGCTACCGGTGAACCCGGTAGGTCAATGTTCAGTACTACTGATTTATAACCAACAGGTATAACCGAAGTTTCACTTCTTGTTTCACCATTTATATCCGTAATATCTACCTGCACGGAATAATCAAATACCGGGTCGAGTTTTTTATCAATGCTGAGATCAGGAATAGCGGCAAAATCAAGCTTGAAATTTCCATTGGCATCAGTGGTGGTTGTGCCGCTGGTAATTTCCATATCAGGCACATTCGGCATCGGGCGCCTGTAAAACAGCCAGGGGTAAATAAATCTTGCCTGCCTGGATACCCTGTAAGAAACCGTAGCGCCATCTATATTATTGCCTGCATAGGCTTTTGCAGTGCCGGTAATGCTAACGGTATCGTTTACCCGGAAACTGCCTTTAGGTTTGTTGATCTCTACAAAAAACTTAGGACGTTTATATTCCTCAACAGAAATATTGGCATAACCATTCGTATATTCTTTTACTGAAAGCGTAAAATTGCCGTTCAGCGTGTTTTGCGGAAGCCTGAATTGCCCCTGTATTGAACCGTAATCGCCTGATGTAAGTGATAGCGAATCTATCACCTGGTGATTGGCATCCCGCAATATTACCGTCATTGATTTTTGTTCAAGAAGCATTGCCTTCCTGCTTTCCCAGTTTTTTGTAACAGCTATAGCTTTGAAATAAAGCGTTTGCCCAGGGCGGTATATGCTTCTGTCGGTAAAAAAGAATGTCTGGCTGTTTTGCTTTTCAAATGCTTCTTTGGTTATTGCATTGGTGTTATATGCGTCATAGCGGTTGTATAAATACTGGTAATCATCCATAAAAAGATGATCTTTCTGCCAGTTAATTTCCAGGCGGATATTTCTGTCTTCCCTGCCTCTTGCGGGTAACTGAAAATAGCCATTCTTATCAGCCGTTAACAATTCTCCTTTCTGTAGTTTGTTTTTTCTGTCGGTATAATCATATTTAGATGTCCATACCTGCACTGCAGCTTCTGCCAGCGGTTTGCCGGTGTTCCTGTGCAGCACAAAATACTCCTGTTGGCTATTTACAAAACTGATGGCTGAAACATACAAAAACTGTGCTGCTAATAAATTTTTGCCGGTGCTGAAGTCTTTGTTCACACTTGCCAGCAGCGCGTATTCCCCTACAGGCAAACCGTCTACTTTTATTTCAACACCATGTTCAAGATAGTCATCTGTAGCAGGTAAGTTCTGTTCCCATTCTTTTATTGCAGGAGCTGAAGTCAATTTTTGCCAATAGGTATCTTCGTATTTGTTTTGTAAACTATTTTTAAAGGTTTTAGTCAGCGGGATTATCCTGAAATAAGCGGTATTAAAATTTTTGTATTTTACCAGTGTACGGAACGCTTCCCCGGGAACATTTACTTTTTCCGTAAACAACTCTACTGACTTGCGGAGAATATTGTTCAGCAGGTTCCGGCAATCCGCAGCGCCTTCGGTTTTAGGATAAAGCTTTATTGTTTTTTCACAAATATCTTTTGCAGTTTTTAAAGCTGTGCTGTCGGGGTTGCTATTGGCCTCGTCATTATTTCCTTTGTTGTAATAATATTGCGCCAATGCCGCCCACAACTGTGAAACAGCAGGAGATTTTTCATTTTGCGCCGCGAGTTGTTGTAAAGCCTTTTCATACAAGGCTTCTTTATCGGGCATTACGCCATGCTCGTGTACAAATGCCAGTCTTCTTGGTTCTATATCAATCAACGCTTCCGGCGATGTATCATTCTTGTGAAAAGTAAGTAACTGCTGGTAAATCAGCAATGCTTTGTATTGCAGTGCAGCAGTATCTTTTGTAGTGAAATTGTGCTGAATGAAGTTAGCCGTAGTTTCAAATGCCGCGTCGTCATTAATGGTAAATGCATAAGCCGGTTTGGTGATATCTCTTTCATCATTCTCAAAATAATCCAGCGCCCTGTGCGCCAGTAAATCGTATAAGGTCGGGCGAAGCTTGCGGGTATTACCTTTTATAATTACTGCTTCAAAATCGGTAAGAGATATTTTCTGCAGGAGTTGTTCGTTTTGCAAAGAAGCAAGATATAATTCACTTGTTTTTTTATGAAGGTCATCCAATGTCCATGTAGCAATATCTTCTTTGTTGAAATTGGTTGTATTTGTTCTGTTATAAAATTTCCAGCGGTTATTTTGAAAATAATGCCAGTACATTTCCGCGGTAATGGATTGCAGTATCTGGCTGGTGGGTTCACCTGCACCCGCAATTTCTTTTTCTATTTTTTGAATCTGTGCTGTTTCAGCATTTTCAGTGGTGGCAGCACTAAGGTTTAACTGGTATACCAATGCTTTTATAAGCTGCGGATTGTTTTTTTCCTTCCTGGCTTTAACATAAATTTTGTCAACTTCTCCCAAAGCTGTTTTCACTAATCCATCCTTGTTAATTAAATTATCCACTTTTTTCCAGGCGCTATCATAAGGATTCATACGGGTTTGACTTTTTAAGTGTAAGAAAGCTAAACATATTATTGAGCATAAAGCAAGGTGTTTCAAATGCATAATTGTCTTTTTGAGGGTAATCAAAATTACAGTTTGTTCTTTAAGTACTTTGTTATGATTTGTATAGATGCGGAATAAGGAGGGATTACATAAAAGGAGAAGCGGCTCCTTTCAGTCCCTTTAGAAGATCCAGGCAGATATCAACTGTTCAAAGTGCAAAAGATTGCTTCTTTTAGGGTGTTGCTATATTCCAACACTTTCCACAATCTTTAGCGCTCATTTTCAAATTTTCAAATTCTTTAATTTTCAAATTAACCTACCTGCACAATCAAAAACTTCAGATAATTGGTATTTTCCATACCCGGTATAATAGGGTGATCGGATGACTGAGCCTGGAAGGTAACCTGCCGCAATTTGCGTCTTGCGTCTTTGGCGGCCATGCCAATTATTTCAAGAAACAGGTCAGGCTGTACAAGATTAGTGCAACTGGAGGTTACCAGGAAGCCGCCGGGCTTTACGAGCTTCATTCCACGAAGATTAATTTCTTTGTAACCTGTTATCGCTTTCTGAATATTCTCACGGGTTTTTGTAAACGAAGGCGGATCAAGCATCACCACATCGTATTGTCTTCCTTCTTTAGCCCATGCTTTCAGCGCGTCAAAAGCATTGATACATTGAAAACGGCAGACATTTTCATAACCATTCAACCCGGCGTTTTTTGTTGCCTGTGTGCAGGCATTTTCAGAAATATCAAGTCCCAGTACGGACTTTGCGCCATAATGCGCGGCATGAATTTCAAACGTGCCTGTATAGCAGAATGCACCCAGCACATCGGCGCCTTTTACAATATGCTGAATGGCTCTGCGATTATCCTGCTGGTCTAAAAAATATCCTGTTTTTTGCCCGTTCACTATATCAACATGAAACTTCAAACCATTTTCATTGATGATAATATTGGTGTCAAAAGGTTCAGATAAAAACCCTTTTTGCTGTATTAATCCTTCCAGTTCACGCACGGGCACATCATTACGCTCATAAATTCCTTTTGGAGAAAATATTTTCTGCAAAGCTTTTACAATCGTGGGCTTCCATATATCAATACCTAGTGCAAGAGTTTGAATAACAAAATAATCATTGAACTTGTCAATGATGAGCTGCGGCATCTGGTCTGCTTCACCAAAGATCAGGCGGCAGTTTTCAATATAACCAATATGCTGGCGGTATTTCCAGGCCTCAGCCAGGCGGTTATAAAAAAAATCTTCATTAATTTCTTCCTGCCTGCTGCGGGTTAGCAGGCGAATAATAATTTGCGACTTTGGATTGATATAACCCTTACCAATAAATTTTTTATCGTGCGTAAATACCTCCGCAATTTCGCCGCCGGCAGGATCGCCTTCAATATTTTTTACTTCATTTGCAAAAATCCAGGGGTGCCCGTTTTGTATACGATGACTGATCTTTTGCCGGAGATATACCTTTATCATGTGCGCAAAGGTAGAGAGAAAGGTGTCAGGTATGAGCTATCAGCTTAAGGCAGTCTGTGTCATGTCCTGAAATTTATCGGGTTTGCTTTCTTTTCCGCCAATTTGACCTTAAAATCAGGTTGGCAAACTTGTTGTTAACTATAATAGCTTCAAATACAACTAAATAAATCATGAAAGATCATACCAGGAAAGACATTGATAATCAGGAACATAAGACGGATGCACCGGAGGCTGGCCATGAGCAGGATGCGAATGTGGCAGCCGGCGAAGAATTTGCTGAGGAACTGTCAGGTGCGCCAGGGGAAAAGCTGCTGTCTGAGCTGGCAGAGCAGAAAGAAAAATACCTGCGCCTGTATGCTGAATTCGATAACTATAAGCGCAGAACTGCCAGGGAAAGGGTTGAGCTGATGCAAACTGCCGGTAAGGAAGTGATCGTTTCCTTGCTGGACGTGCTTGATGATTGCGACAGGGCTGAAAAGCAAATCCAGGAAAACGGGGAAAAAAATGCCATAACGGAAGGCGTGCAGATTGTATTCAACAAGCTTCGTGCAACCTTGTATGCGAAAGGCTTAAAACCTATGGATTGTATCGGTAAAGATTTCGATCCCGACCAGGAAGAGGCTGTAACACAGATACCTGTACAGGATGACGCTATGAAAGGAAGGGTAGTGGACGAAATAGTAAAAGGTTACTATATGAATGACAAGATCATTCGTTTTGCAAAAGTAGTGGTAGGACAATAATATGAAAATACGGGAATTTGAAAATTTGAAAATTCTTCTGCTCTGAACGCGGTTTTCAAATCACAAATTTTCAAATTACTATAATACGTTTTATGAAAAGAGATTATTATGAGGTGCTTGGCGTTTCCAAAAGCGCTACTGCTGATGAGTTAAAGAAGGCATACCGCAAGGTAGCCATGCAGCATCACCCTGACCGTAACCCCGGAGATAAAGCTGCTGAAGAGAAATTTAAAGAAGCTGCTGAAGCTTACGAGGTGTTAAGCGACCCCCAGAAAAAATCACAGTATGACCGTTTTGGCCATGCCGGTGTCGGGAACAACCGTGGCGGCGGTTTTAGCGGTGGCATGAATATGGATGATATTTTCAGCCAGTTTGGGGATGTATTCGGGGATGATATTTTCGGGAGCTTTTTTGGCGGAGGCAGGAGCGGCAGGGGCAGGAGCGCCGGTACAAGAGGAAGCAACCTCCGTGTGAAGATAAAATTGAACTATGAGGAGATGGCAAACGGCGCCACTAAGACCATCAAAGTAAAAAAATATGTTAACTGCAATACCTGCCATGGCAGCGGTGCAAAAGACAAAGGCTCTGTACAGACCTGCTCTGTATGTGGCGGGAGCGGTCAGGTCAGGAAAGTGACCAGCACCTTCCTGGGGCAGATGCAAACGGTAACTACCTGTTCCGCCTGTAATGGGGAAGGAACCACCATTACCAGTAAATGTACTACCTGCCGCGGTGAAGGCAGGGTATATGGTGAAGAAACGGTGAATATAGAAATACCCGCCGGTGTGCAGGAAGGCATGCAGCTCAGTATGAGCGGTAAAGGCAATGCCGGTGAAAGAGGGGGCGCTCCCGGCGACCTGATCATTCTTATTGAAGAGGAGTCGCACCCTGAGCTCCAACGCGAAGGGCTTAACGTAGTGTATGATCTTCATATCTCTTTTACAGACGCCGTCTTTGGTGTGCAACTGGAAGTGCCGACTATTGATGGTAAGGCAAAAATTAAAATTCCCCCGGGCACCCAAAGCGGTAAAATATTCCGCCTTAAAGGAAAGGGTTTCCCCGCAGTGAACTCTTATGAACGCGGCGACCAGATGATACATATAAATGTGTGGACCCCTCAGAATATAAGCTCCGAAGAGAAAGAAATGCTGGAAAAATTACACCAGTCGCCTAATTTCAAGCCCCAGCCTGCAAAAGGAGATAAGAGCTTTTTTGAAAGGGTAAAGGAGATGTTTAGTTAGTATGGCGAACGGCGGAAGAGGAGAATGTGAATGGTAAGATATAAATGTCTTGTCAGAGTTTACATCTGTTGCGGGTAGAGAATCCGTAACTGCCTTATTCCTTACCCCTTACTCCGTATTCATACTCTATTCTTCCCAAAAGCTTTTTTTGTTTGCTGTAGCAGCGTTCTTCTGTCTTTAAGCCCTTTTCATTATAAGTATACAACCAGGTAAGGTAATCATTGTCGCCGGGCTGCACCGTTATCATCCTGCTTATTTTTCCTGTTGTATTATATTCAAAGATATAGTCGGGCATCAGCCGTTGCAGCCTGGAGTTGAAACGTACAATATCGGTAAGGCGGTTAAGATCGTCGTAATAATAGTAGGTTTTACCTTTGGATACGTTCCTGTACCAGCTTTCTTCTTCAATGATGTTATGTGCATCATCGAGCTTGAATTTCACTGTAGTAGTGTCGTTGTTGTTGATATATAACATATCAACGGGATAACCGTCACCACTATAATGCCATATATGCGTCTCGCCTTCATTTATGTTTTTTTTCTTGTCGGCAGTAACCGATGATGACAGGCTTGCTGCGCTGTATAATTTTCCGGTAGAATCGTATGTATAAGTATAGGTGGTAATAAGGTCGGCGGTGCTGTCAACCGACTTATACAGCATTCCCCTGAAATTGTAAAAGGCAGAGAGTGAGGAAATGCCTGTTGATGCCGAAGTGGTATAGGTTCTGATTTGGGTAAAGCTGCTGTTGGGGACCACCTTGCATTCAAAGTTTTCCGAGGGGCTGTTGTCGGCTTCATAACTGTGCAACTGCACATAAGCTACCCGGTTCTTCTTATATAACTGTTGCTGTTCTCCGCTTTGCGCGGTAAGTATTATATCGCGGTAATAGTATTGCGCTTCAGACGACAGGAAAAAAAACAAGATAACAGCGGTTACTACGCTTTTTTGAATAAAGAACCTGTTGAGATGCTTCATAGGAGGCAAAATTATTACTTTTATCAAAATTTAACAGATTGTCTCATTTCAGGGAAAGAACGGAAAAAAACTGTTTGAATTGTAATGCAGTGGTTGCGGGCAGGTATTGCCAGGTATGCGGGCAGGAAAATATAGCACCCAAAGAATCTGCATGGCATCTCATTACTCATTTTTTTTACGATATTACTCATTTTGACGGCAGGTTTTTCAGCACGGTAAAGTACCTGCTGTTAAAGCCCGGGTTTCTTACTGCGGAATATACAAGAGGAAGACGGATGAGCTATCTGCATCCTGTACGGATGTACGTATTTACTTCAGCTTTATTCTTCCTGATTTATTTTTCTTTTATAAACGAACATTCAGACCATACAAAAGAACAGATAAGTTCTTTAAAAGAGCAGTTGGTATTAAAGGAAGACCAGGCGAAACGATTGTATTTGCTGAAAGTTGCTAATGCTAAAGATACTGTAATGGCCGCTGCTATAGGCAGAGCGCTTAGCGACTATGAAGCAGATATTGCACAATTGCAAAAGAAGGTGGCGGCAGCATCAGTACATGAAACCAATAGTAAAAAAATAGATAAAGCTTATACGGATATTAAAGGAAGATCAACGATATTAAATGCTGTTATTGATTCAGTCCGGGAGGAAAGTAAAAAAGAACGACAATCTCATATTGCGGATAGCGCATTGCATGCCGGCACACCCGATTCCCTGTCCGGCAGGGTGATCATAAATGACAGAGATATTTTAGATTTCAATGTATATAAGGACCAGGATGCCTATATAGCGGTGCAACGGCAATTGCCTCAGGATAGAAGAGATGGCATTATCGAACGTTCTGTCAAACTGCGTTTGCTCAGGATACATATGGAAAAACCGGAAGAAAGAGAAAAGCTGCTGGACGATCTGTTTGAACGGTTTAAACATTCGTTTCCCAAGCTCCTTTTTGTATCGCTTCCTTTTTTTGCATTCTTCCTGTGGCTGCTGTATTTCCGCCGGAAGGAGTTTTATTACGCAGATCATGGTATATTCACCGTACATATATACTGTGCTATATTCATATTTATTCTTTTGTTTTATCTTTTGAGGGCTATGCAGGATGCAAGCGGCTGGAATATATTTTCATGGCTGAAAACGGGGCTTGTAGTGTACGGCGTATATTTTGTGTATAAAGCCATGCGCAATTTTTACGGACAGGGACGTTATAAAACGCTGGTCAAGTATATTGTGCTGAGCGGAATGACCTCTGTTATTATGACGATCCTGGTCCTTATATTTTTGACTATCTCAGCATATAATATTTAAATACTATGGAAGCAGGCGGTGAAGCTTTTGAAAGGCTTGTACAAATAATGAATGATCTCAGGGAGAAATGCCCCTGGGACAGGAAGCAGACTATCCAGACCCTCCGTTCACTTACTATTGAAGAAACTTATGAGCTGGCGGATGCCATTACTGATAATAACTGGAAAAATATAAAAGAAGAATTAGGCGATCTGCTGCTGCATATTGTTTTCTATAGTAAAATAGGCGCTGAGCAAAAGCAGTTTTCGCTGGAAGAAATGATACATGGAATATGTGAAAAGCTCATTGCCCGTCATCCGCATATATATGGGGATATAAAGGTGACTGATGATGAAGAGGTAAAGCGCAATTGGGAAAAGCTGAAGCTGAAAGAAGGAAAAAAATCGGTATTGGGAGGCGTGCCCCGCTCGTTGCCCGCAACGGTGAAGGCTATGCGTTTGCAGGAAAAGGCAAGGCAGGTGGGATTTGAATGGGATAACCGCGGGCAGGTATGGGAAAAAGTGGAAGAAGAAATGGGTGAGCTGCAGGAAGCTATTGCTGCCGGCAAACAGGATGATATAGAAGCAGAATACGGAGACCTGCTCTTTTCTCTCATTAACTACGCACGGTTTTTGCATGTTGATGCTGAAAACGCTCTTGAGCGGACCAATAAAAAATTTATTGACCGCTTTACCCAAATGGAGCAGCGTGCTGACCTGCAGGGCAGGAATCTTACAGAGATGACCTTACAGGAGATGGATGAGATATGGAATGCTGTAAAACGTTCAAAATAGTTCGGTTTGAAAAAGTTCTGGAGCGATATTTTTTATAATAACGGCTACCTCCTGATAGGCGCTGCCTGGCTGTTTACCCTGTCATTCATTTTTAGTAATTACTGGTCATATACTTCTTCGCCGCGTGGTGTAAAGAAGTCCATGGAGAAATATATCTGGCAGAGCGAGAGAGATTTCGATTCTTTTTTAAGAGATACTGCCCTGCTCGGGCGTTTACTCAACCGGGAGGAAACGGAAAATGAAGTAGAAAGCATCCGTAATAAAAATTATAAAGTCTTCCTCTACAGGCAAAATGAGGATAGCAGCTATGATCTTCTTTTCTGGAATACACAAACTATTTTACCTGATAATGACCTGATCCGGAAAGATGAATCATACTATATTATTTCCCTTGCCAATGGGCAGTATGAAGCTATAAGAAAAAAAGTAAGCAGTCGTAACAATAATCTCATAGCTATTTACCTGCTTCCTATTCACCGCCAGTATGTGTTGGAAAGTGAGTACCTCCGGAATGGCTTTGTGAGGCAGACAAATCTTGACGGTAACTATACAATAGCGCTTTCTCCTACCGACATTCCTATACGCAGCATTAATGGCAATACGCTCTTTTACCTGCAGGGCAAGCCTTTTAACAGCAGGAATAACAGCGACTGGATCACATTGCTGTTGCGTATTTTAGGTACATTGTTTACTTTATTCTTTTTGCACAATGTGGCTGTTGCTATTTCAAGGCAATATGGCGCATTGAAGGGTGTAGCATTTATGTCAGTATTGCTTATCGGGCTAAGGGTGCTGAGCTACTATTTCCCTATACCTGCCAATTTCAGGCAATTCGAGCTTTTTGACCCGGGCATATACGGCTCCAGTTTTATATCACCTTCATTAGGCGATCTGCTGATCAACAGTCTTATATTTTTCTGGCTGGTTATTTTTGCCAGGGTTCAGTTTTACAGGCATGGCTTTAACTTTACTCCACGTAATGTGTTATGGAGGAGAACTGCGGTTGCCGGGCTGATTGTATTGTTGCTGACCGCTACATTCTTATGCGGGCATGCAATACGGAGCCTTGTGGCGGACTCACAAATATCTTTTGATGTTACTAATTTTTTTACGCTCAATATATATAGTGTTTTCGGCTTTATAGTATTATGCTGTGTTTCGCTTGGTTATTTTATTTTTTCGCAAACGGTGCTTAAGATGATCAATACGCTGGTAAAGCGCGCTAATTACCTGAAAGTTGTGCTGGTGGCTACCCTGGGATTGCTGATGCTCAGCGTCAGAATGAACAGCCCGTATATCATGTTTGAATTATTGCTGCTTGGCTGGCTGTTATTGTACGTATACCTGATGAATAAGATCGAGCTGAATTTTATCGCTCACAATTTTCTTGTAGGCAATGCGCTGTTCTGGTTATTCCTGTTTTCCGCCTCAATTGCTTCTATTATTATTTTTCAGAACCGGACAAGGGAAATTGAATTAAGAAAAAGAACTGCTGAAAAGTTAATTGTACAAACGGATCCGTCAAGCGAGCGGTTGCTGAACATAGCAATACAAAGCTTCAGCAATAATTTCTTTCTTTCCAACCTGCACCGCATCAGCGATCCGGTGCAGGGAGCGCGCTTTAAAGACAGCCTGATCAATGCTAACTTCACCGCTTATCTCAATAAGTATGATACCGAGCTTTTCTTTTATGATGCCGATGAGCACCCGCTTGGCAATGGGGCAAGAATAAGCTACGATGAGATGAACAGTATTTATTCTGTGCAGGGAAAAAACACAAAGATCCCCGGACTGCGTTATTATGAGACCGCATTTGATAAATTCAGCTATGTGTATCTTAAGAATATCAGGGATAGCTCTGATAATATAGTAGCGTATTTCTTTATGCTCGCGAATCCTAAGCGTTATCGCAGCGAGGCGCTCTACCCTGAGCTTTTTAAGCAGGCAGAAGATTATTCTTTTGAGTATGCGCCCGACTATGCCTATGCCATTTATGATCATAATAACCTGCAGGTATATGTAAATGATTATAGCTTTCCCACTTCGATCTCAGACGCTGATATTCCCAAACAGGGTTTCTATGAGCGGAGCGTTAATGGATATAGCGAGCTCTGGCATAAGTCGGGCAATAAAGTAGTGGTCATTACCAAGCGCAGTAATTTTATCATGGAGGCCATAGCCCTGTTCTCCTATCTTTTTGTAGCGTTCCTTTTGCTCGTGGCATTATTCCAGGTGGCAAGCATTATTATATTGTCCGGTTTCCGTATCCGTTCGTTAAAGGAAATAGCTGAAGTCAATATCCGTTCCCAGATCTATGGTACAGTGATCTTTGTAAGCATATTTTCATTTATAGTAGTGGGTGGCGCAACTATTGTTTTTTTTACTGCTTCCTACAATAAGAATAACAGGGATAAGCTTAGCAAGTCAATCCAGGATATTTCCAAAGAGCTGAAAAACCAGGTCAGCGACCTGAGAATGAAAGGCGGTGTTTTGCAGGTATATGATTCATCCTACGAAAAAAATCTCCGGAAAAAAATAACCGAGCTCGCCCAATTGCACAATGCAGATGTGAACCTATATAATTCCGACGGATCATTGCAAATATCTTCCCAGCCCTTTGTATATAATAAAGGAGTATTGAGCAGGATGATGGAGCCGCTTGCTTTTTACAACCTGCAGCGGTTAAAGAAAATCCAGTATGTGCAGGAAGAGAGCTATGGTAAAATGGAATACTTAAGCATTTATGTGCCGGTATTGGGTGATAACCGCAAGACGGTGGCTTACCTGAATATTCCTTATTTCAATTCGCAAAACAGGCTGAAGCAGGAAATTGCCAGCTTCCTTGTAACGATCATCAACCTCAATGCATTTATTTTTTTACTGTCAGGCATTATTGCGCTGTTTCTTACAAACAGGATAACAGGATCGTTTACCCTTATCAGCGCCATGATGAAAGATGTAAACCTTGGCAAGCATAATGCTGAAATTGTCTGGACTAAAAAAGATGAGATAGGAGGGTTGGTAAAAGAGTATAATAAGATGGTGCAGAAGCTGGAGGAAAGCGCTGCCGCGCTGGCAAAAACAGAACGTGAAGGTGCATGGCGGGAAATGGCAAGACAGGTAGCCCATGAAATCAAGAATCCCCTTACTCCAATGAAGCTGAGCATTCAATACCTGCAGAAAGCAATATATAATAATGCTCCAAACGTAAAGGAGTTATCTGCTAATGTAGCGCAGACACTTGTAGAGCAGATTGATCACCTTTCCCGTATCGCATCGGAATTTTCGCAATTTGCCAATATTGGCAATGCCAAAAATGAAGTATTTGATCTTAACACCCTGCTGGATTCCCTGGTATACCTGCATGATGTGCAGGACAGGGTAAGCATACTCTGGACGCCGGGGGCGGAGCCTGCAATAATAGAGGCGGATAAAACACAAATCAACAGGCTGTTTACTAACCTGCTGCAAAATGCGATCGAAGCTATTCCGGAAGAAGAGACCGGTACTATTGTAGTACAGGAGCATACGAATGTCAGTGACGGGAAAGTAGTAGTGAGCATTAAGGACAGCGGTACGGGTATTTCCGCCAGCACAAGGACTAATATTTTTACGCCTAATTTTACCACCAAAACATCCGGCACGGGACTGGGGCTGGCTATATGCAAGGGAATTGTAGAGCAGGCAAGGGGTAATCTCTGGTTCAATACCGAAGAAGGAAAAGGTAGTATATTTTTTGTAGAGCTGCCTCTATATCATAATGGTGTGGAATCGTTAAGCACATAACACCTAACTGAATTTTATTCACCAATTAATAATTGTATGAGATACCTGGCAGGATTATTTGCATTGCTTTTATGTTATAGTTATTCCTTTGCTCAACCGGTGGCAGAAACCTCTTTAAAGGTTCCTGGTGTGGTTATTGCTCATAGCCCTGCCGCTTCGGGCCTCTATATAGGCTCGCCGAGCATTTGCATACTGCCCGACGGAAGTTACCTCGCATCGCATGACCTTTTCGGACCGGCCTCTAACGAATTTGTGCAACCGGTGTCGCGTATATACCGCTCTGTTAATAAAGGAAAGACCTGGCGCCAGGTGGCGGAAATTAAAGGGCAGTTCTGGTCAAAACTATTTGTGCAACAGGGCAGACTGTATTTTTTAGGCACTGACAAGCATCATGGCAATACTATTATACGCACTTCTTCAGATAATGGCACTACATGGACTGATCCCGTGGATGAAGACCATGGGCTCCTGCTGAAGGGGGAATATCATTGTGCACCTATGCCGGTGATCATTCATGACGGCAGGATATGGAGAGCAATGGAAGATGCAATGGGGGAAATAAAAAAATGGGGAAAACGGTATGGCAGCATGATGCTTTCAGCGCCGGAAAATGCTGACCTGATGAAAGCCGCAAGCTGGACATGCTCCAATTCTTTGCATTATGATTCTACTTTTCTTAATGGTAATTTTGGCGGATGGATTGAAGGCAATGCAGTAGTTGGCCCTGACGGGAATGTAGTGAATATGTTGCGGGTCGACGATAAATCTTCGCTTGAGGAAAAGGCGGCAATTGTTCATATCAGCGCTGATGGCAAAGTTGCTTCTTTTGATATAGCTTCAGGGTTTATTCCATTTGACGGAGGAAGTAAAAAATTCAGCATCCGGTATGATGCTTCTTCAAAACTGTATTGGTGCTTTTCCAATATTATTCCTCCGGCTGTAAAAGCTGCCAATCCCGGGAAAAATCCTGCTTCTATACGCAATACTTTAGCGTTGTTAAGTTCTCCTGATCTCCTGCACTGGACATTGCGGAAGGTTGTGCTGTCTCATCCGGATGATCTGAAGCATGGCTTTCAATATCCCGACTGGGCTTTTGATGGCAGGGACATTTTATTAGTTTCCAGAACAGCCTATGATGATGCGGAAGGCGGGGCCCATAACCAGCATGATGCTAATTTTCTTACTTTTCACCGGATCAAAAAATTCAGGAAGCTGCCGGTTGTGAAGCAATAGGATGTGCTCAGTGACCGGAGAAGTCTTTTTGCAAAATTTGTTTCCCCCTGCAAAGTCAGCGCTTTTACCACCCGATTGCCAACGATGCAGTGGGGAAACAGCCATCAACATATATAGATAAGAGTCCTTAACGTGGAATATTTCTTTCAGTAACAGCAGTAATCTCTAACAGTACTTTAAAGTTAATACACCGGTATTGAGCAAAACCGGTATATGAGTACGCTGCAGGCTTTTTTGAGCAATCAGTGAGAATGAAGTGGTAGTTGACAATGGTGCTCTTTCCATGTAATAAAAATGATGTCGGAGCGAAGATTTTACGCTAAATATGTACTAATGATAAACCTGTAATCTTTGCTTCGTATAAATGCTTATGAATGAAAGCTTGAGTATTTACTGTCGTGCACTTCTCTTTTTTGCATAAAAATAATCAATCAGCAGCACGCCAATCAGTATAGCAAGGCCGAAGAACTCCCTTGTATCTTCTATCCAGGGGGTTGAGGCCTTCATTTGCGCTGCAATATTATCTGCATGATGCTTGGTAGCCCAGTCCCATACCCCGTTTGATTCAAAAAATTTATAAACTGCATACAAGGTATAGGCAGCGATGCCTGCGATATAAGCTTTGGGATAATATTTTCCCCGGAAGGCAAGCCAGCAAAGCACGGCACTATAGAGATATATAGGCATCCATAAATAAGGATCAGGGTCATTGTATTGGAGCGCGGCAAAAACAATAAACACCAGGCAAAAGAAGATATTAAAGATTTTCATAGCTTAAAAGTAAAATAATAATGACTTTTATAAAAATAAAAAGAATATGAAATCAACAAAGATCATTTACTGGACCACTACTGTTCTTTTTGCCGCCTTTATGATATTTTCGGCTATCCCCAATATTATGGTCACAGAGGACTCGAAGCAGCTGATAACACATCTCGGTTATCCCCTGTATTTCATACCCTTTATCGGCTTTGCAAAATTACTGGGCTCGGTTGCTATTTTAATTCCTTCGTTCAAAAAAATAAAGGAATGGGCTTATGCAGGATTGTTTTTTGATCTGATTGCTGTTGTATATTCTGCTGTGATGACCGATGGATTTGACCCGGCTATGCTGGTAATGGTATTGGTTTTTGCCGTGGCTATTACATCATATATCTTTAAAGACAAAAATTAATGCGGATGGCTACTTCCTCCCCCAAAAGAAGCCCTTACGGAGCAGCCAGGTTCAGTACTGTTGACGAATATATATCTTCCTTTGCGGGAAGAACAAAGCTGCTTTTGGAAGAGATGAGAGCCGTTATCAGGCAGGCTGCTCCTGAAGCGGAAGAAGTGATCAGCTACAATATGCCTGCATTTAAGCAGCATGGCGTGCTGGTATATTTTGCAGGGTATGATAAGCATATCGGGTTTTACCCAACCGGTAGTCCCGTACAGGTATTCAAAGAAGAGCTTACGGCGTATAAAACCTCGAAAGGAGCCATACAATTTCCACTGGATAAGACCATTCCCAAAGCGCTGGTAAAAAAAATCGTAAGATACAGGATAGCCGAAGACACTGAAAAGGTAAAAGCAAAAAAGAAGAAAAGTTGAAACAGGCTGTTTATGGAAGACACATTTATTGATAAAATATTTACCGGTCAGGATTTTATAGGCAGCAGTTTACAGGTTGCAGAATATGAGGGTTGTTGCTTTGACCGTTGTGATCTTTTCAATGCAGATCTTTCGTCCTGTATATTTATTGATTGCAGGTTTGATGGATGTAATCTTTCCCTTGTGAAATTAGGCAAGACCGTTTTTCGCGATGTGGCATTTAAGGATTGCAAAATGCTCGGGCTTCATTTTGGAGATTGCAATGGGAATGGATTGTCGGTAAAGTTTGATCAGTGCACGCTCAACCAGTCTTCTTTTTATCAGTGTAAACTGATCAAAACCATTTTTAAAAATTGCCTGTTACAGGAAACAGATTTTACGGAGGCAGATATATCCGCTTCTGTTTTTGAGCAGTGCGACTTCCTGGGAGCTTTATTTGAGCATACTATTCTTGAAAAAGCAGATATGCGTTCCTCCTTCAATTATGTGATAGACCCCGAGATAAATAAAATTAAAAAAGCCAGGTTCTCACTTTCAGCAATTGCCGGCCTGCTGTTGAAATATAATATCGAAATAGACAGGATAAGCTGAAACGGGAGTCTATTAATTTTCAGGACTGATTTTTATTACAGAATAAAGCTGCCTGCACCGCTACAACAGGGCTTCATAAACGGTAAACCATAAACATAAACCATAAACAATAAATCCTTTTAGTGCAACCTTATGTCTTCCTGCCTTAGTGGTTCAAAGATTGCTTCTTTCCTTTCTGAACGTTCGGGGCGAATCAGCTCATTTTACTGATACAGGTCTGTTTAAAGCAATAATACTTATTTTCACCAAAATTTTGATAGCTTTCTTCTTCTGTCAAATATCCGTGATGCCATGAATAAGTTTACATTATTTGACCTTTCTGGGAAAACAGCATTAGTAACAGGTTGCAATAAAGGTATAGGCAAAGCCATGGCCACCGGGCTTGCTGAAGCCGGAGCAGACATTATCGGCATATCTTCTTCCATGCCTTCGTCCGGAAGTGATATTGAAAGGGAAGTAAAAGCGCTTGGAAGAAATTTTGCGGCATACAAGGCAGATCTCTCAGACAGGAAAAAATTGTATGCAACAATTGAGCGGATACTTGCTGCTTACAGTACCATTGATATATTGGTAAATAATGCGGGCATTATTAAACGCGCTCCCGCTGCAGAACACAGTGATGACTTCTGGGATGAAGTACTCAATATCAACCTGAGCGCACAGTTTGTTCTTTCCCGTGAAATAGGAAAGCACATGCTGCAACGCGGTAGTGGTAAGATCATCTTTACCTGTTCTCTGCTGAGCTTTCAGGGAGGGATCAATGTGCCCGGTTATACTGCTTCCAAATCGGCATTGGCCGGGCTGGTAAGGGCATTAGGCAATGAATGGGGGAGTAAAGGTGTACAGGTAAACGGTATTGCGCCCGGCTATATAGCAACAGATAATACGCAGGCTTTGAGAGAAGATGTACAGAGGAACAAGTCAATCCTGGAGCGTATTCCCGCCGGCCACTGGGGAGCGCCTGAAGATTTTAAGGGACCTGCAGTATTTCTGGCTTCTGCGGCTTCAGCCTATGTAAATGGAACGATCCTGTTTGTAGATGGCGGCTGGATGGCGCGCTGAACCCCCAATAATTTAATTTGTTAAATACATACGCAATGGAAATCAGATTTCAAACGAGCCCTGCAGAGACAAAGCAGATGGATACGGCGCAACTGCGGCAAAACTTCCTGGTACAGCAACTAATGAAGGATGACGCGGTTGAGCTGGTATACTCGCATTATGACAGGGTGATCTTAGGAGGGATAAAACCGCTGAGTAAAACGCTTGGACTACCCAATCACCCGGAACTCCGGGCCGAGTATTTCCTGGAACGCAGGGAACTGGGGGTTGTTAATGTGGGAGGACCGGGTAAGGTGACGGCTGACGGAAAGGACTTCATAATGCCGAAATTAAGTTGCCTGTATGTTGGCAAAGGAACGAAAGAAGTGCTGTTCAGCAGCGTTGCCAAAGATAATCCTGCTGTATTTTATATATTGTCATCCCCGGCGCATCATGCTTATCCCATTGCTTTGATGGAGAAAGAAAAAGCCGCTCCCGTGGAGCTGGGCACGGCAGAAACCTCTAATAAAAGGACGGTGTACAAATATATTCACCTCGACGGGATACAAAGTTGTCAACTGGTGATGGGGCTTACTGTGCTGGCTCCGGGCAGCGTATGGAATTCTGTGCCGCCGCATACGCACACCAGAAGAATGGAAGCATATTTTTATTTTGATCTGCCTGAAGACCAGCGTATGTTCCATTTTATGGGCAACCCGCAGGAGACAAGGCATATTGTAATGAAAAATCATGAAGCGGTAATCTCTCCTCCCTGGAGCACCCATTTTGGCTGTGGAACCTCAAACTATGGTTTCATCTGGGGAATGGCGGGAGAAAACCTGGTATATTCCGATATGGATCCTGTTCCTGTTCCCACATTATTGTAATCAGCTTTAAAATAATCATTCCATGAAACCCCATAAAACGATTTGCTTCCTGGCGCTGATAGTATTTGGCTGCTGGCAAATATCGTGTGCGCAAAAAGAGGAGGTTGGTACGGTAACGATCAGCAATCCCGCACCTGTGCAAAGTAATGACGCTCTTATCGTATTGAAGCGAAGTGATATTGAAAAGAAGATTGGCGTTATTGCAGCCGGTAAATATGTGCAGGTGTTTGCTGAACAGCGTCCTGTAGTAGTGCAGTATGATGATATGGATGGAGACGGCAATTGGGATGAAGCCGCGTTCCTGTATTCATTTCAACCTAAAGCTTCTGTCAGGTTTTCATTTAAGGTGACCGATGCTCCGGCTACGGTCAAAGCTGTGGTGAGAGCGCATGTTCGTCACCGTAAGAAAAACGAAGATAATAGCTTCGGACCTGTCATTACCCGTGATACCATGCCCCCCGCCAACCCTCCCACGAACTTTTCTAAAGTGCCGCTGCCGCCTTATTTGACAGAAGGTCCCGCATGGGAAAACGACAAGGTAGCTTTCCGGCTGTACTTTGATACACGTAACGGAAAAGATATTTTTGCCAAAAGACAGCCGGCGATGGTAATGGATACGGTTGGAGCGAATAAGAATGCCAGTTATCATGCACTTTCAGATTGGGGAATGGATGTGTTGCATGTGGGTAAGTCCCTTGGCGCAGGCTCTGTGGCGATCGCTGCCAGGGATGCGGGCGGAAAGGATACGCTTATCAGGCTGGGCGGCCCCAATGTAAAGAAAGAAATATACCATGCTATAGCGGACGGACCGGTAAGAGCTGTCTTCACTATTGACTATGAATGGGAGATCAATGGCAACCCTGTTTCTATCATGGATGAGACCAGCATATGGGGTGGGCAGTATTTTTATGAAACAAGGCTAATGGTGAAGGGTGCCCCGGCAGATGCAACATTAGTTGCCGGCTTTGCAGACTTTTATGATAATGTGCCCGGAAGCCTGGACACGGCAGGAACAAAAATCTATTATTCTTACGGAGTACAGAGTGAAGGAAAAGATAAGCTGGGTATGGCAATAGCAGTGCCAGCAAAGAACTTTGCCTGGTACAAAAATATTAATGACGGTACAGGAGATATTGATCATTCCTATCTTGTTGCCCGGCATATTATACCCGGGGGACCAACAGGCTACCGTTTTTACTCCGGCTGGGAAAAATCTGATACAGCTTTTCAATCATACGGGGGCTTCCGCAATTACCTGGAGAAGCAGGCTGTATTGCTGGGGATGCCGCTGAGATATGAGTGGTAAGTGGTAAGTGATAAGAGGTAAGTGGTTACTGACAAAGGGGGTAATCGATAGACGTGAGACGATAAACGTGAAAAGTGAGAGGTTATCTCACGTTTATCGTCCCACGTTTTATTCTTTATTCCCTATTCTATCTCTTTTCCCGATACCGGGTCTTTGCCAAAAACTTAACATAGCCGGTATTATATAATTGTTAAGTTTGTTATAGTATATTTAGATACGAACATTTAAATAAAGACAATATGGCAAAGACGACAAAGCCGGTACCCCTGAGCAGGAAAAAGCAGCTTAGGGCGCAAATTGCAACAACGCTTCAGAAAACATTTCCGGAACTTAAAAAACTTGTTGGTGAAAAGAAGTTTAATCAGCATGTAAAAAAAGCAAGTAAAGTGCTGGCGGCAGGAGCTGCAAAAAAAGAAAAGAAGCCTGTTGTAACAAAGAGGAAGACTGTAGAGGGCAAAGCTATAGCCTGATGAAGGGTAAGCTTGCAATGGTGCTGCTGTAATATAAAAGTGCTTACGAGATATCCCGTCTCATTTCTTTTTCCGTTTTATTTTCTTCCACGGGATCGGTTGATTCCGGCGGGAATAATTTTTTCCGATCGCGGCGGTTTCTCCAGTTGAGAAAAAGCAATAGTGCTGTTAGCACAATTACTACTATTATTATTAGTGGGATATTAATATCCTGCATGTTCCCGGAATTTTCGTGTCTACAAAATAGCGATTTTCCCGGTCGAAGCAAGGTTATGTTTTTTTTAATATATTAATCCCGGGAGAGGTGTTGAGCGTGTTAAGTATCCTTTCCATGAAAGACCAGTTCGGTTTTGAGATGGTGAAATCCGGCCGCTATCTTACGGGGCGATAGACAGCCAATGAACGGAAGAGAGAGGTGGTAAGTGGTAAGGTGAAACGTCAGACGAGAAACGTCAAATGGGAAACGTCATTCACGTCTCACGTCTCACCTTTCACGTCTCATTATGCACCATTGACTATTCACTATTCACCAATTCACTCAGAACAGAATTTATGACCACAAACACGATTGCCAAACGACGCTGGGTACGGTTAATACCCATTGCTTTTATCACCTACAGTCTTGCTTATCTTGACCGGGCAAATTTTGGTTTTGCCACGGCCGGCGGCATGGCGGAAGATCTTACGATCACTCCTGCGCTGTCTTCCCTGCTCAGCTCGTTGTTTTTCCTGGGATATTTTTTCTTCCAGATCCCGGGAGCATTATATGCTGCAAATAAGAGCGCCAAAAAATTGATATTCTGGTCGCTGGTCCTCTGGGGCGGGCTTGCTATGGCTACAGGTATGATCAGCAATGTAAGTTTACTCATCGTCATCAGGTTTATGCTGGGTGTGGTAGAGAGCGCTGTGATGCCGGCTATGCTCATATTCCTGAGCCGCTGGTTCACCAAGGCAGAACGTTCAAGGGCCAATACTTTTTTGATACTCGGTAATCCTGTGACTATTTTGTGGATGTCTATTGTATCGGGATACCTGGTAAAGTCGATGGGCTGGCGATGGATGTTTGTTATAGAAGGCGCCCCGGCGATAATATGGGCTTTCTTTTGGTGGCGATTAATAGAAGATAAGCCCGGGAAGGCGAAATGGCTGACCACAGAAGAAAAAGATGCCCTGGAAGCACAGTTGCAGCTGGAGCAGCAAAATATCAAACCGGTAAGAAATTACGGAGAAGCATTTCGCCTGAAAGTAGTGATCCTGCTTTGCCTCCAGTATGCTTTGTGGAGTATAGGAGTATATGGTTTTATAATGTGGCTGCCTTCTATTATCAATGCTGCTCCCAACAGTAATATTGTAACAACGGGATGGCTGTCGTCTGTGCCATATCTCCTGGCGGTAATAGCTATGCTGGGCGTATCTTATTTTTCTGATAAAACACTGAAGCGGAAAATTTTCGTGTGGCCGTTCCTGTTAACAGGTGCTATAGCTTTTTATGGTTCTTATTTAGCCGGAACAGGTAATTTCTGGCTCTCTTTCCTGTTGCTCGTAATAGCCGGCGGGGCAATGTATGCGCCTTATGGACCTTTCTTTGCCATTATTACAGAAGTGCTGCCCAAAAACGTATCAGGCGGCGCCATAGCTTTGATCAACAGTTTTGGCGCCCTGGGTTCCTTTACAGGCGCTTACCTGGTAGGTTATTTAAACGGTGCGACGGGTGGTTTCGGCTCCTCCTATATTTTCATGTCAGGCTCTCTTTTTCTTTCGGCTCTGATAACAATGGTGGCAGTGAAGGATGCAAGGGCTTAAAGGATTTCTCGTTTTTGACGTTTCTCGTTTCTCGTTTGACGTTTGAACACTTCTTTATTTCTGATACACCCTGATATAATCTACAATAAACACATCGGGGAAAACTGCGCGTTCAAGGTCTTTCAGTTCGTTGGGCAGCTCCATGCTCAGGATAATGTATTCTTCTGTCTGCGACACTCCTTCTGTGATCTCATAAAATTTATAGCCGTCAATATAGAATACATATTTTTCGGGTGTCCATTCCAGTGCGAAGGTGTGAAAGCCTTTGCTTACACCTTTCTGATAGCTCTGGTAACCATGGGTAGTATGTTGCCCCGGACCATAAGGCCCCCAGTGTACATTATGCGAAACGATATCGGTCCCCAGCTTTTTAAAGAATTCCATGATATCTATTTCAGCTCCGTAAACAGCCGGGTTATCGCCTTCCGATAATTTAGGCGATTGCAGCCAGAATGCGGCCCATTGTCCTGATGACCGCTGCAGCTCTGCCCTGCATTCAAAGTACCCGTACCTGGTCATAAACCGGTTCTGGGTGCCCACCGCGCTGATCAAAATGCTGTCTTCGCTCTTCAGTGCGAATAATTTCAGGAATCCATCCGATACAGATACGGCTTTCGGCGACACATATCCCGTGGCTCTTTTGCCAATGCCGCGGATCTCCCATTTGGAAGTGTCCAGCGCTTCATCGTTGAACTCATCTTGCCATACCAGTTTTGTATAGCCCAGAGACTGAGGGGTATATAGTTGCTGTGATACGGGAGGCCGGGCGGGTCGCTGCGCCAGGCTTACAGCCGCCAGGAAGAAAGTAAGGGTAAATGTTGAAACAAAAGTCCTCATAAGCATGTACAGCAAAATAATAAAAACTTTCTGTATTGCAATTGAAAAGGATGAAGCGGTTATTTTTTACTGAAAAGTGCACTAAGGATTTATATAAAACGCAAAGAAGACAATTTTATCACGGAAATTTTCCGCAGGGATCATTTTTCCGGGGCTTCTTCGTGTAGCGTACAGCCGCCTTCTTCAAGGCATCTTTTAGGGCGGAAGAACCCTGTCGCAAAAAAGACAGCTCCAAAGAGGATGGCAGGCCAGCCGCCCTGGTCATAGTAATAAATACCGCCACCGATAAACAGCATTCCAAATCCCCAGCGGATGATCCGGCTGAACCATACAGCTATTTTGTCCGACTTACTACGCTCCCGGGTAGACAGAACCTCCGTTTTCAGGGATGAATGCATATCACGAGCCTTTTTGTTCACTTTTCTTGAAAATATTAAAAAGCAATATTCCCATCACAGAAAAATATACGATACTGTTACGGGGATTGGAGGTGATAGGACAGGTACCTGTACTGCAGCCAATAAATTTCCAGTATAGGTATCCCCCCAGCGCACCTACAGCCGCACCTATGATGGGCAATTTATTTTTCAGCGTCCACTGTTTCATAAGTGATTTCTTTTTGGCTTCCGGCAGGACCGGAGCGTGGTAAATTTGTACTGCATCCACCGGCGCCACAACACCCGATATTAAATACTGACATTATCATCAACATTATACCTGCCGCGCCAAGCAAATAATCTTTCATTAATATTGCCTGCCACAACGCTATTATACCCACCAGCAGCCTCAGAATGCGCATAAAGCTCCAGTTGCTTTTCATTATTCTCCACATGCTATTGAATTTTTTGCTGTAATGCATTCCATGCGCCGCCATTATATACTTCGATACCTGCTGCTGCCAATACTGATTTTGCAATTCCCGATCTTACGCCACTGCGGCAAACGGTAATGACCGGTTTATTTTTTTTCTTCAATGCAGGGATATTTTGCTTTACCTGCTCCAGCGGAATATTGGTAGCGCCCTTAATATGTCCGGATCCGAATTCTCCCTCACTGCGCACGTCCAGTATAATAGCGCCGTTGCTCACCAGTCCCTTATAATCGGTTGTATTGCCGAATAATTTTTTTAACATGCTAAACATAACCTGTGATTTTTATAACATTGTGGTTGGACAAACATATTCGCTTATCTTAAAATTCCCGCTGTCTTTGATGGCTTTAAATCCTCCCTGTATATCCACCAGGTTGTCATATCCTCTTGCCTTGAGCGTTGAATTGAATATCATTGATCTGTATCCTCCGGCGCAATGCACGTAATAGGTCTTGTTGCGGTCAAGCATAGGCATATGTTCGTTGATAACATCCAGTGGCATATTCTCAGCATTCAGCAGATGCTCGCTGTCATATTCGCTTTTTTTCCGAACGTCGAGTATATTCACGCCTTCTTTTTTCTGGAGGTCGGCAAGCTCATCTGCAGATACAGATCGGATAGCGTCTGTTTCTTTACCCGCTTTTTTCCATGATGCGAAGCCACCTTTCAGGTAACCTATAGTAAAATCGTATCCCACTCTTGCCAGCCGGGTGATCACTTCTTCTTCCCTGCCTTCATCGGTTATCAGCAGTATCTCCTGGCGGATGTCGGGGATCATTGCGCCTACCCACGGTGCAAAATTGCCGTCAATGCCAATATTGATGGAGTTGGGTATAAATCCTTTTGCAAATACCTGTGCATCCCTGGTGTCGAGGATCAGCGCTCCTGTTTCATTTGCCGCTGCTTCAAATGCATCCGGGTCGAAGGCATGCTGCCCGCGTTCCAACACTTTGTCTATGCTTTCATAGCCTTTGATATTCATCATCACATTGAGCGGGAAATAAGAAGGCGGTGTGGTAAGACCTGTAGTGACTTCCTTAATGAATTCATCTTTGGTCATATCCGGGCGCAATGCATAATTGGTTTGTTTCTGGTGTCCCAGGGTATCAGTAGTTTCTTTGCTCATGTTTTTGCCGCAGGCGCTCCCTGCGCCATGCGCGGGATATATTACTACATCATCCGGAAGTGTCATGATCTTATTGCGGAGCGAATCAAAAAGATGTGCAGCCAGCACATCCTGTGTCAGTTCTGCTTTTACCTTTTGGGCGAGGTCCGGCCGGCCCACATCACCAATAAAGAGCGTGTCGCCGCTGAACAATGCTACAGGCCTTCCTTTTTCATCCTTGAGCAGATAGCAACTGCTTTCCATAGTGTGTCCCGGTGTGTGGATCACCTGTATCGTAATGTTGCCGACTTTTAATGCTTCCCCGTCTTTAGCGATATGTGCCTCAAAAGCAGGTTGCGCTTCGGGTCCGTACACAATAGTTGCCCCGGTCTTCTTAGCCAGATCAAGGTGTCCCGATACAAAGTCGGCATGAAAATGTGTTTCCAGCACGTATTTTATGGTTGCCTTATTGCGTTCTGCCTTTTGAATATAAGGCGCTACTTCACGCAGCGGGTCAATCACTACAGCTTCATTACCACTTTGTATATAATAGGCTCCCTGCGCAAGACATCCGGTGTAGATCTGTTCTATAGTCATCTTGTTTGGTTTTTGTAGTGCAAATTTGAGCATAATATCCGGGTTATAACGTGACAATCGTCACGCGCCCCGGAGTATAAGTATTTCTTTAACAATAATGAAAATGCCGGTCAGTAATACAAACCAGCCGAAAGCTTTTTTTAATCTTCCTGCTTCAATTCTGCGCGATAAAGCGGCTCCGGCAAGTATTCCGGCAACTGCAATAGCTGTGATTGTCAACAGCTTTCTCCATTCAATACTAAGGTTGCCGATATCGCCGGCAAAACCGATCAGCGAATTAATGGCTATGATAAGCAGCGAAGTGCCTACCGCTTCCTTCATTGGAAGTTTTAACGATGTTACCAGTATGGGGATGAGCAGGAAACCTCCCCCCGCCCCAAGCAGGCCTGTTACAAAGCCGATGGCCAGTCCATACCATAAAAGGTGGAGTACGTGGAGAGTGGTATTATCAGTGTTTTTATGCTGCTTTATTTTACGATGCTTTAACATGCTGAATGCAGCAGCTACCATTAGCACGGCAAACAATACCATGGTCAGCATATCGCTGGTAACGGCATAGGTTGCTGTTTCAACAATCACTTTTGGAATAGCGGGAACGACCCATCTGCGGGTAGCGAAGACTGTAATAAAAGAAGATATCCCGAAAATTAATGCTGTTCTTATATTTACCAATCCGTGCATGTAATTTTTTAATGCGCCTGTAAGACTGGTAAAGCCCACGATAAAGAGTGAATAAGACGTGGCATACAGCGGCTGCATCCTGAAAAAATATACAAGTACCGGCACCGTAAGAATAGAGCCGCCGCCTCCCATTAACCCGAGCGACAAGCCAATCAATGCTGCTGCGATATACCCGGCAGTTTCCATGAACGAATTGTTTTCATGCAAAACTGCCTTCTGTTTTTTTCTCTGGCCGTGACAAATATCACTCCAGCATATTGCTGTTATTGATCACCTCTATGTAAGACTTATGTAATTTAACTAACCCTTTGTCAGCCAGTTTCTTCATCAGGCGGGAAATAACTTCCCTTGAAGAATTGAGCTCCTGTGCGATCTCGGTAAAGGATGCGGTTATCTTATTGCTTTTTAAGCTTTGCTGGTGTTTGCGCAGGTAAAATACGAGTCGTTCGTCCATATTACGGAACGCGATATGATCAATGGTTTGCAGCAATTCCTCAAAACGGTTGCGGTAAGTTTCTAATACGAAATAATACCAGGTTTTATATTTTTTCATCCATTCGTCCATGAGCGAAATGGGAATGGCGATGATCTCCGTATCTGCAGCCGCCCTGGCCATTACCTGGCTGGTCTCCCGCTTGGTAGCGCATATCATCGAAACGGCACAGGCTTCGCCGGGGTGCAGGTAATACATAAAATACTCATCGCCTTCTTCATCTTCGCGGTACACCTTTATCAACCCGTCTACCACCAGCACTGTTGACCTGATATTTTGTCCTGTACGCATGATCGTATCACCTTCACTGAAGTGCTGGATAACACCCGCTTCTGCCAGCTCTGATACCAGTTCGTGCTGGAACTCCGGGAAAAGTGTTTGCAACGTCTGCTGTATATTTTCCATGCAAAAGATTAAATGACCTGCAATTTATTGTTTTAACCATAAAGCGTTTGTTCGTGATTTTTTAATTCAGTACTTATTTTAACAATAAAATCCGTAACTTAAGAGAGTCAAATCCCTGGGTTTTTTTCATAATTTTTAAAAATTGTATATGAACAGCAAGATCAAGCCAAAACAGTGCGTGCAAAAGGAGATCAATCTTGCAATGCCTGAAGTGAAAGATATTCCCGGGCAGGAACATATACGCCCGCCCCGCTTCCGCGGAATGATGGATATTACGGTGGCTTCACCGGGAGAAGAAGGTGAAGGAGTGTTGGACGATCTTAATAAGGAAGAAGAGGAAGATGCGGGAACTGCCGCCAGGTGAATAGTGAATGGGCAATAGTGAATGAAACGTGAGAAGTGAGACGTGAAAAGTGAGAGGCCTTTCATGTTTGGGCGCATTTCAATTTTTCGCTTCATACACAACTTTCCGGTCGGTGAGACACCGACCGGTAGCGGTTCTACAGGCGGGTGTCACCACCCGCCTGCGAAGAATTGAAATGCGCCTTTCATGTTTGTCATCTCACGTTTATCGTATATTGCAGCATTATTCAGCGGTAAAGGAGGTCTACATGAAATATCTTCCGTTAAACCCGGAAATCTTTATTCACAACCGGAAACGTTTCGCAGCGGCGATGGAAAAAAATGCCATCGCGATCTTTAACAGCAATGATGAACTGCCTGCCAATGGAGATGCACTATACCCATACAGGCAGAGCTCCGACCTGTACTGGCTTACCGGCATTGAACAGGAAGATACCATGCTGGTACTTTTCCCTGACAACCCGGATAAAAAGTACAGGGAAGTGCTGGTGCTGGTACGCCCGAACGAGCTGAAGGAAAAATGGGACGGGCACCGGCTCCGGGCTAAAGAAGCTCAGGATATATCAGGTATCCCTACAATAGTATGGCTTGATACGCTGGACGGGATGCTGCAGCCCTGGGTACACCTTGCCGATACGATCTATCTTAACACCAATGAAAATGATCGCAAGGCTAATCTTGTGCCTGTAAGAGATTACCGCTATGCGGAAGACATGCGGAAACGTTACCCGCTGCACCAGTACCGGAGGAGCGCAAAGATCCTGAAGAAATTGAGGGCTGTTAAAACGCCGGAAGAAATTGCCGTAATGCAGCAGGCTATTGATATTACAGAGAAGGCTTTCAGGAGACTGTTGTCGTTTATACATCCCGGCGTGATGGAATATGAAATTGAAGCGGAGATATTGCACGAATTTTTACGCAACAGGGCCACGGGACCTGCATATAGTTCTATCATCGCGAGTGGAGACAGGGCCAGAACGCTGCATTATATATCCAACAACCAGGAATGTAAAAGCGGAGAGCTTGTGCTGATGGATTTTGGCGCTGAATATGGCGGCTATTGCGCGGATCTCACCCGCACTGTACCTGTGAGCGGTAAATTCACCAAACGGCAGAAAGAAGTATACAATGCATGCCTGCACCTGCACCGGTATGCCGCTTCAATATTAAAGCCCGGTATCACGTTAATGGATTATACAGATAAAGTCGGGGAAGAGGCGACAAAGCAGTTTGTAAAGCTCGGACTTATCAAAAAAGCTGATCTTAAAAATGAAGACAAAGACAACAGGGCATACCGCAAATATTTATATCATGGCATATCGCACCATCTCGGCATAGATGTGCATGATCTTGGCCCCCGCGTTACGCCCGTTCAGCCGGGAATGGTATTTACGGTAGAGCCGGGGATCTACATTGAAGAGGAGCAGATGGGCATACGTATAGAAAACAATTTCTGGATCACCAAAAATGGAAATAAAGACCTGATGAAGAACATCCCCATCACTGCAGAAGATATTGAATCCCTGATGAAAAAATAAATGCAAAGACTAAAATACCGGAATGAAACAGATCCCTAACATTTTTACGCTGTTGAATCTTTTTTTTGGCTGCCTGGCGATTATCGTAATCCTTCAGTCAGGCATCAGCCTGGTAAATACTGCAGACGGGGCACAGATGATGAATATGCCTGAAGCAATTTTCATGGCTGCGCTCTACATCGGGCTGGCCGCCGTTGTTGATTTTTTTGACGGCTTTATAGCAAGGCTGTTCAAAGCGCAGTCGGCTATGGGCAAAGAATTGGATTCCCTGGCTGATGTGGTAAGCTTTGGTGTGGCGCCGGGTATGATCATTTACCAGTTTCTCCGTTTATCCCTGGCGCGCCAGGAAGACGGCATGGACGCGTCTTTTGCATGGCTGCTTCCGGCACTGATATTGCCTTGTGCGGCAGCATGGCGGCTGGCAAAATTCAATACCGATGATGCGCAGCATTTTTCATTCAGGGGCGTGCCTACGCCGGCAGTAGGTATACTGGTTGCATCCTTTCCCCTGATATTCTGGGGGAGTAATGCGGCTGCGTTCACTGACCTTTTTTTGAATAAATGGTTATGGTATGCTATTGTACTGCTGCTGAGCTATCTTATGGTTTCCGACATTCCCATTATGAGCCTGAAGTTTAAAAGTTATGCCTTTAAGGACAATATACCCAAGATCATATTGCTGGGCATTGGGATTGTATTGGTGATATTGTTTCAATGGCTTGCCGTACCACTTATTTTTATCGCTTACATTCTTTTATCTTTGCTGCTCAAAAATAAGATCACATCATGACCTACGCAGTACATATCAATATTATGCCTTTAAAGGAATTGCTGGATCCACAGGGAAAAGCAGTAATGAGCGGATTAAGCAACCTGGGATTAAAAGGTATTGGCGATGTACGTATAGGCAAGCATATTACCCTGCAGATAGAAGCAGGCTCCAAAGAAGCTGCCCGGAAAATAGCAGAAGAAGCTTCTCAAAAGCTGCTCGCCAACCAGGTAATGGAGTATTTTGAAATCACTGTTAATTAGGCAATGAATGCTTTATATTGTTCCTTCTCCCATCGGCAATCTTGCTGATATCAGTTTCAGGGCGATAGCAACATTAAAGCAGGTTGATCTGATACTGGCAGAAGATACCCGCACCTCTTCTATCCTGTTGCGGCACTATGATATTCAAAAGCCTGTTACACCTTACCATCAGCATAATGAGCATAAAATAGTAGCGCATTTGGCCGATCAGTTGCGGGCAGGCAAAACAATGGCTTTGCTTACGGATGCCGGCACTCCGGGTATATCTGATCCTGCCTTCCTGCTGGTGCGGGAATGTGTGAGAAATGATATCCGCGTGGAATGTCTGCCGGGCGCCACTGCCTTTGTGCCCGCGCTGGTGAACAGCGGACTGCCTATTCATCGCTTTTGTTTTGAAGGCTTTTTGCCGTTAAAAAAAGGAAGACAAACCCTCTTTAAAAAGCTGTCGGAAGAAGAACGGACCATTGTATTTTATGAATCTCCCATGCGCCTGGTAAAGACTTTGCAGGAATGCATTCAGTATTTTGGCGCCGGGCGGCAATGCTGTGTAAGCAGAGAACTTACCAAGGTCTTTGAAGAAAACAAGCGCGGAACCTTACAGGAAGTATGTGATTATTTTTCCTTAAAGCCCGTTAAAGGCGAGATAGTAGTGGTGATAGAAGGCGTCTCCTGAGCCTTAATATCATAATATAGCCTGGGAGTGAGGAAGCCACCGGTATAATTAAATTTTTCCCTTCTGAAATCATTTATCCCATTTAATAATGTATCCGTTTTATTGTTTAAGCTTACTATTACTACTGCATCCTCACGGGGCGAATCATTTATAAAACGTCCAGCCATATCCGAAACATCTACTGTCGTTTTCGGCTGTATCTCGAGCTTGAAATGGTCAATATCAATCCATGTAACATTCTGAGTGCTGTCGAAATGCCTGTTATAACCGGATCTTACATTTATTATACTATTCGCTACTCTTATCTTATTAGGAAGCGTTTTTAAATTGGTCTTATCAGGAAGAAATACATCAACGGTAGCAACATCATTCGTTGTATTCCGGATACAGACATTAAACAGAAGAGAGCATGAGGCAACACTTAAGGACAAGCACAGGGTCAGAATAATGCAAAAGCCCTTCATGAGTTATTATTAAGAATTTTTTATCAGTTGCTTTAGTGCTTTTAGCCTTTTGTGGCACGAAATTGCACCTTTAAAAAATAAACTCAATATATGAAAAAAATATTTTTATTAGCGCTGGTCTTGTCTGCTGGGCTTACCTATACTGTTAATGCACAGATCAGGAAGCTTCCGGCAGAAGTGACCAATAGTTTTTCGGAAAAATATCCCGATGCAAAAAACGTGGAATGGAAAGATAAGCTGAGTAATTTTTCTGCCGGTTTTGAATGGAAGGATGAAAAATATGAAGCGCATTTCAACAAAAAAGGTGAATGGCTCAGTACTGACAAAGAAATAGACATCAATGATCTGCCTGCAAAAGTGAAAGACGGCTTTGATAAAAGCAAATACAGTGACTGGGAAACGAAAAATGTATACCGTATTGATATGCCCGACGATAAGATCAACTACAGGGTACATGTATCCAAAAGCACTATTCAGAAAAAAATACTCCTGTTTAATGAAAAGGGTAAGCTGCTAAAAGATAACCTTACACTATAAGGATTGCAAATATATTTTCCCGGAACGGGAATAAGAGTAGAACCTATGCCACGAATTCCAGCGTCCCGCGGAACGCTGGATGATTTTTGGATACAGCAAAGCCACTAATGCACGAATTTATTTTAATATATTTATTAGTGCATTAGTGGGGTTATACTAAGCACAAACGATAAGTCAACAAAAGAATAACCCTCACCTTAGCATAGCGAGCATACAAAAGCATAAGGCGTAATCAGCGGACAGACGGGCTCCGGTACTCTTATTGTTGCCCTGGGTTTATTACCCGGCTAAATCGTTAATGGCTTTTTCAATTCTTTTCATTTTTGTTTCTTCTGTTTTTGCTTCCGTAACGGAAAGCGCTATCGCTTTTTTCCTGCCCGGAGCAAGCTTTTCAAATCCAGCTTTTGCCTTTTTATTTTTGTTTAATGCAGCCTGTAGCTCGGCAGGCAATTCCACTATTCTCGGTTCGGTATCCAGCGCCAAGGTTACTTCCAAAGTATCACCGCCATTTACTCCTGCATTTTTCCTGTTTTCGGCACTAAGGCTTATCATAAATCTGTCGCCCATTTTCCCTACAGCACTGCGATAAGCGTAGCCGTTCAGCATAACTTTTACCAACGGCTTTTTGCCTCCGTTCAATTTTTCCAAAATTGGTTCAGGGACATGAATGCCGGTGTTGTTTCCTGTTTGAGCGATTGTGGTTTTGTATTTTACTTCCATTGTTTTCTGCTTTTTAGTTTATAAATGAACGGCTTTATTAATTGGTCTGTACCGTTAGCCGAACTTCTATCGCCTGAAATTTTATTAACGTGTCCAGTTTTCAAGTTTACCATTGTCCTCCACCCAGATTTCAATGTAAATATCCTCTGATATCGGTTTGCCTGCATCTTTGATGATGTCAAACTTTAATGTCTTAAGTGCATTATAAACTTTGCTGATGCAGAAATTATATTCATCCTTCTCATAGTATTTCTCAATTTCATCTTCAGCATAGAGCATTCTGACCTTTGAAACATTACCGTTCCCGTCAATGGTCACCATGTATTTTTCAGAGCAGTCAAAATCTGCATTATTCTTCCATTTGGCTTTTTTCAGTTTCTTAAACAGGGTGTCTGAGATTTTGTTCTTGTCTTTACGGTTAATTCTCCCGGGGTCGTCAATGTAATTTTCAACGTCTTTCATAGCCAAAACCCTGCCACCTGAAATACTGATAACTTTTTCTCTTTCATAAATTGTATAAAATACTCCGTCCCACCTCAGCACCTTATTGGTCAGCGGGAATTTTATATCTCCGGAAAACCAGTTAATGTAAACCCTGTCATTGAAAAATTTTTCATTGAAAATCTTTTTCATCTTTTCAACAGACGCAGCTTTGTTAATTTTTCCATTTCTTCGCTCACCACAATATATGATGTCAACCAGGAAAAGGCTGTCATTGTCAACTTCATAAATTGCCTGATATCCCCGCCAGCAATTAAACGATGCCCCGTCACGGAAACTCAGACCAAACAATTTTCCCTGCTCAGCTTTATCCTGCTGTTGAAAATACAGTTCAAGCAATAAGGTATATGTCGCAACAGTATCTCCCTTGAAAATAATATAGTCTGGCGATTGCGGGCTTGTAAATGCCCGAAGCGAGCATAGCGTTAAGAATGAAAAGATCAGGAAAACGCTGAAATGCTTTCTCATATGTTTTATGTCAGGATGCTGTGAGTTGTCTGATTACATCTGCTGTCTGAAAAAAAATACAGGCGGCCGGTCATGAATTATACACATATACCTTCCCGGTTATTTAAAATGCACTTCAGAACCTTTTTGAACGCTGGTAATTTTTGCAATAGCATTTAAGTCGCTAAGAAAGTCGTTAAGAGGTAGTTTCTTATCTATAATGCCGGCAAATCGTTTTTTATACAGATCAGGGTTTTCAACTATCACAGTTACGCCAAACCATCTGTTAAGAACATCTGCTATCTCTGCAATATTCGCTTCGTCCATATAGAATATTCCCTGTTGCCAACTTAGCACAGTCCTGGAATTAAAATCATTTTTAGTAAAGTTTTCTCCATCAAAGACAATCTGTTTTCCCCGCTCAAGCGATTGCGTGCTGCCTCCTCCTGTAAAATTTACTTTCCCTTCCATCAATGACACCACTGTTTTATCAGGCAGGTATGTGTTTACGTTAAACTCAGTTCCAAGTACAGTAACAGTACTTTCCGGAAGATGCAGGATAAACGGGCTTTCTTTGTTTTTTGCTATTTTGCAGTACGCTTCCCCATGAATGGTGACTTCTCTCACACTATCGGAAAAATAAAAGGGAAAGCTGAGTGTAGTTTGAGCATTCATCCAAATTTCAGAACCATCGCTCAGGGTAATTTTATAGTCTTTTCCTGTAGGTACATATATAGTATTTATCCCTGATTCTTTTTTATCATTAACAGCGAAACTTAAATTATTTCCATCATTGTCGAGCGATATGGCACCCGTTTTAATCATTTCCTTATTATTGGTGAGCTGTATGATTTTTCCATTGGCAAGCTTCAGTTGCACATTTGCGGTGTTGCTGTTCAAGGAGAGTGTTGCTTTTCCGGGCCTATTGTTAACAGCTAACAAATACCACCCGATACAAAATAATCCAATAAATACGGCAGCCATCGCAGCTATTCTTTTCACTACCATGCGTTTATTTCCGGCTTTTCTTTTTAGTTCTGAAGCCAGATCTCTCCACTCCGAAGTGTCATCCATTTTTTTAAAGCCGGTTTCCACCATCGATGCGGGCAATTTTGAAATCAACTCTTTATATGCAAGCTCAAATTCCCGATCGCCTGAAAGCAGATTTTCGAATTCAACAACCTCATCATCAGATAAAGCATGGGTAACCTTACCCAGGAGCAAATGCTGATGATATTCGGACATATTTATCATACGAGATGAATTGTAGATTATTAATTGGTCTTTAACAAAATGGACTATTGGCTTTTTTGTAAATACGATCTGAGCTTTTTTAAAGCACGATCCATATGAGTACTGATAGTAGAATGACTGATCCCAAGTTTTAAAGAAATCTCTTTATAGCTTAAATGGTTTATATAATGCAGTTGAAATACCTTTGATGACATCGGTGGTAATTGATGGATCGCTGCATCCAATTCTTTACTTAGCTCGTTGTTATCAAGTGCGCCGTATCCATTCTCAAAAACTGAATAAGGCAACTCTCTTTTAGCCGACGCAATGTATGTTTGCTTTTTCTTTAACGTGATGGCTTTATTTTTTACCGCTCTGTACAAATAATGCTCAATGGATACGTTTATCTTTTCGTATATTCTGTTCTCCCAAAAATCTACAAACAGATCCTGTACAATATCTTTCGCGTTTTCTTCATGCTCTACAATATACAACGCCAAAACAAACAACCTTTTTCGCAATGAAATATACAAATGATTAAAGGCTTCTATATCCCGCTCCCGCAGAGAGATTATTAAAGTATCATAATCAGAAAAATCCTTGGTTACGCTCATAAGGGTCTAGTATTAGAAACCAGGTAATTTTTGGTCAGACAAAAATAGAATGAAGAACTTGTTTTTAAAAGCAATTTATTTTTTTTCGTCTTGTAGTGATAAATACATTTTTCTTTGTCTTGTAGTATAATAGCGGGCTATTTTGCCGGGAGTAAAGGATATTATAAAATACCTGTAACATTTCTTAACCAAAACAACTTTTTTATGAACGAGTCTTCCTAAAAAAATACCCCCAATGTTTTGCTGCACGGGGGTAATGGTCTTTTATCAAATTACTTAAATATAAAACCACTGCAAATTATGCAAAAAACTATGTTTTTTTGTATCGGTCGTTGTTTGTCTTTTTTGTCAAGATCAAATAACTTAAAGTTTATCATGAAAGTTAGTACCTGTTTTTTTCTGTTAATGGTTGTAGCTGCTGATTTACTGCTAGCTTCTCCTGCAAAAGGACAGGAAAATGTTGACACAAAAATTGACCTGGATTTCAGAAATGTTAAGCTGAGAAGCATTTTTAAGGCGATTGAGCTAAAAGCTGACATCGTAATTATGTTCGAATCCACCCAGTCGCCGGTTAACCAGAAGGTAAGTATTTCAGTAAAGCAAATGCCGGTGAGAGATGTACTTGACCTTTTACTGGCTAAACAACAACTGAAATGGGACCTTGTTCGTAACAACATTGTCCGAATACAGGAAGCAACAGATTCTGCCAGGAAGGTGGTTCAGGATACAAACTCTTTGCTTGAATTTTTGTTGCCACCTTTTACTATCAGGGGAAGAATAGTGAACGAAAAGCAGGAGCCGGTAGTAGCTTCTATAACGATCAAGGGTACCAGCAGGGGTACCACTTCAGACACAAACGGTGAGTTCGAATTAAAAGACGTGGAGCAAGGGGATATACTGGTCATCACGGCTGTTAATATACAGACACAGGAATTAAAGATAACCGAATATGTACAATACAAATCAGGGGTGATCCCTATTGCTGTTAAAACGCTTTCTACCGAGATGAATGAAGTGGTGCTGGTGGGTTATGGAACACAGAAGAAGGTTAATCTTACCGGTGCAGTAGCACAGGTTAGTGGCAGGGTTTTGGAAAACAGGGGGATCACCAATATTGGTCAGGGATTGCAGGGGGTGATCGGGAATCTTTATATAACAACCACCGCAGATCCGGGGGGCGTCGGAACGCCGGCATCCTTTAACGTAAGAGGCGTTACCAGCCTGAACGGCGGAGGTCCCCTGTTCATCGTGGATGGTGTTCCCACTGCCTCCATTGACAACCTTAACCCATATGATATAGAAAACATAACGGTATTAAAGGATGCCGCATCGGCAGCAATATACGGCGCCAGGGCAGCTTACGGCGTAGTGCTGATCTCAACCAAGAAAGGAAGGAAAAGCGAGAATGTTTCTGTTATGTATGGTTCCATGCTTTCATGGTCTGCTCCAACCGTACTTCCTAAAATGGCAAATACAGTGGAATTTGCGAATGCCAACAACGATGCCAATAAGAACAGCGGGCTTCCCGCAGCATTCAGCGATGAGCAAATAGCAAAGTTCAAGCAATACATGGAAGATCCAACCAGTATTCCCGTCACCACCCCTAATCCTAACAGCCCTAATTTCTGGGGATGGGATAATGCGAATAACAATGTGGACTGGTTTAAAGAATATGTGAAACCCTGGGCGCTCAACCAAAAGCACGACCTTTCCATCAGCGGCGGCACAAAAAATACCACCTATTATGCCTCCCTGGGGTTCCTGGATCAAAACGGGCTTTTAAGATATGGCAATGATAATTTCAAGAGATATAATGTTTCAAGCAACGTGCATACCGAGCCTGCGTCATGGATGAAACTGGACTTCAGGATGCGCTTTGCAAAAAGCATTACAGACAACCCGTTTCCCTATGCGAATCTTACCGGTAACTGGTTCCATTTAGCCGGAACCCGGCTGCCTTTCTGGCCGGTACGCAATCCCGATGGACAGCTAAGCAATATTTCTGCCATTCCCTTCTTTAATTCAGGCGGCAGAGCCATCACAGACGGGCAGGACCTCTGGTTAACAGGTGCTGCTGAAATAGAGCCTGTAAAAAACTGGAAGATCAATTTAGACTATTCCTGGAACCAGTACAACAGCAAGGTTTCCAATCACGATGCCTTTGTATATGCCTATGCGGTAGACGGGTCGAAATACATCATAGGAAATGGACAGAATTCGATCAGCGAGAGCGCTTCATCAAATCAATACAGCTCCTTCAATGTATATACGTCATACGACAAGCAGCTATCCAAGCACTATGCAAAAATACTTGTAGGACAGCAACTGGAATTGAGTAAGTTCTTTACGCTGTCCGGCACCCGCAGAGACCTGATCACAGATGCCATTCCTTCCATGGGTGTTGCCACGGGAACGCAATTGACCAGTGATGCTATTTCTCATTGGGCCACTTCGGGATCATTTATCCGCTTCAACTATAACTTTGATGAACGGTACCTGGTAGAATTCAATGGCAGGTACGATGGAACATCTAAATTTCCTTCGCATAAAAGATTCGGATTTTTCCCATCTGTTTCGGTGGGCTATAATATAGCCAAGGAAAAGTTCTGGCCTTTAAAAGATGTCAACCTGTTTAAAATAAGAGCATCTTACGGTTCGCTCGGCAACCAGGCGGTAGCCAACTACCTTTATCTTTCCACTATTCCCGTTAACAGCAATCTTGCGTATCTCATCAATAATCAACGCCCCAACTATCTGTCTGCTCCGGGACTTGTGAGCTCCGATCTCACCTGGGAAACGGCAAGAACAAAAAATCTGGGTATTGATCTCGGGTTACTTAGAAACCGCTTAGATATATCTTTCGATGTTTACAGAAGAGAAACACTTAATATGCTTGGCCCCGCCCAGGCACTTCCTGTCGTATTAGGCACATCCGTACCGGTAATGAACAACGCCAACCTTGTTACAAAGGGTTTCGAGCTAAGCATTGGGTGGAAAGACAAGATCGGTGAAAACCTGAGTTATCAGGCATCGCTTGTATTATCGGATTACCTCGGAAAAGTAACCAAATACAACAATCCCACCAATATCCTGTCTACCTATTATGAAGGATATACCATTGGAGAAATATGGGGATGGAGAAGCAAAGGACTCATTCAAACGGATGATCAGTTAGGTTCCATGCCTGATCAATCGTTCCTGTATGGCGGAAACTGGTACAAGGGAGACGTATTGTACGAAGATCTCAATAAAGACGGCAAGGTAGATTATGGCAACTATACGTTGGGAAACACCGGGGACTATACGATCATCGGGAACAACACACCCAGATATGCTTTTGGGCTTACCGCCGGACTTACCTGGAAGGGATTTGATTTCAGCATGTTCTGGCAGGGAATAGCCAAAAGAGACGCATGGCTTACGGGTACTATCTTTTATGGCTTATTGGGAGAATACGGATCTGCTGTCTGGAAAAATACACTTGATTACTGGACCCCCGAAAACACGGGCGCATATTGGCCCCGGCCCTATAATACGGGAGAGATCCTCAAAAACAGGGCCACTACAGACAGGTATATGCAGAATGCCGCATACATACGGCTTAAAAATCTGCAGTTAGGATATTCCTTACCGGATCAATTGCTCAACAGGATCAGGCTAAAGCAGATCAGGGTATTTGCCACAGGTGAGAACCTGCTCACATTTTCTAAGATTAATGACAATTTTGACCCGGAAGCAATTGGCGGCCGATACGGATCGGGTAAGATCTATCCGCTCCTGAAAACCCTTACGCTTGGAGTGAACATTGGTTTATAACCCCTCAAAATTTCTATAATGCAAAAGCTTATATATCTTTTTATTGCCACTTTGGTGTTAACTACCTCTTGTGAGAAATTCCTGGACAGGCCTCCTTTGGACACCATTACAGACAAGGAAATGAAATTTTCCAAAAAAGAAATGGAATTATACGCTAACCAGTACTATGTGAATTTTCCGCAATTCCTGGATGCGTTCTATGCCGATAATTCATCTGACAACATGGTGTATGGAAGCTTTGATTATACCCCCCTGCTGGCTGGCACTGTTACCGTGCCCAATAGTGGGGGAGGATGGTCCTGGACGAATATAAGAAGTGTGAATTATTTCCTGGCCAATTACCAGGTTACAACAGAAGCGCTTGCAGATGTAGGCACGTATATCGGTGAGGTTTATTTCTGGAGAGCATGGTTCTATTTTAACCTTATGAAACGCTTTGGTGATCTACCCTGGTATAATGCCCCACTAGGCACCAATTCAGAAGAATTATACACCCCGAGAATATCCCGCAGCATAATTGCAGATTCTATCCTCTCCGACCTCGACCGCGCGATCAACCTGCTGGCGCCTGTGGCCCAAAGTACCCCACAGCGTATCCATAAAGATGTAGCGGTTGCTTTTAAGGCCAGGGTTGCCTTGTATGAAGGTAGCTGGGAAAAGTATCACGAAGGAACGCCTTTTGGCGTAGCTAATGCCAATTACAACAAATATTTCCAGGCTGCCGCGGATGCCGCGGAAATGCTCATCAATAGTGGCTACTACAACATTTCCCCAGGGTCTAACCCCCAATGGGACTACTGGTCTTTATTTAATCAACGCGACCTTTCCGGTAACAAAGAAGTGATTTTCTGGAGAAAATACGACCTGTCCCAGGGACTAACGCACAACGGGCAGGCTATGCTGCTGCTCGAGGGAGGAAATACAGGACTATCTAAGCAACTTGTGGATGATTATTTGTGCAAAGACGGGTTGCCCGTTTCACTGAGTCCCTTATACCTTGGAGACGATTCCATTGCCCGGGTGATCACCAACCGTGACCCCCGGCTATCCCAAACAATATATGTAAGGGGCTATGCCCGGGTAATACAGAATGGCGATACCTCATCCCGGTTTTCTGAGCCGGATCTTAACAAAACAGGCTCCATCCGAAACACAACCGGATACCAGCTCTATAAAGGAGCCGCGCCGAACCTCGAGTCGCAGGGAGGGGGTGCCGCCAGTGGTGTGGGCGCCACAACAGCCAGCATACTTTTCAGGTATGCAGAAGTATTGCTTACTTACGCGGAGGCAAAAGCGGAACTGGGCGCATGCACACAGGAAGTACTCGATGCAACCGTCAATAAACTCAGGGATAAGGTAGCCATGCCTCACCTTGCGGTAAGCGTTGGCTTTTCTGATCCTAATTGGGACTTCCCTTCTTTATCGCCGCTGCTCAATGAGATAAGAAGAGAGAGAAGGATAGAACTGGCGTGTGAGGGTTACCGTTATGACGACCTGATGCGCTGGGCCGCCACACATCTGATCAAAGCGCCATTGCTGGGTGCAAAGTTCAGCCAGTTTGAAGGAAAAACATTTGATCCCCCGCTTTCAGGTATCTCGGTAAATGCAAACGGATATATAGCGCCTTATCTCAATACCCCTGCTGCCGGCGGCTGGCAATTTGATCCGTCAAAACATTACCTGGCGCCCCTGCCAACCAATGAGCTGACGATCAATACTGCCCTAACTCAAAATCCGAACTATTAAAAATGACTATTTATAAACTTACCGCTGTTTTTATCTGTTGCGGTATTTTACTGGGTTTCACTTCGGACAATTCACCGGCGGGTGAGATCTCCGTCAGTGGCAGCGCATCAAATGATCTTTGCAGGGCATTGAAAGGTCAAAATATAAGTTACACGCTTTATGATGCTCCGTCTGAAGCAATAGCAAAGGCTAAGAAAGGATCGGGGGTGATCATAGTAGCAGATCATTATCCTGCTGTAAGGGTGCCGGTCAGCGGCGCCGATATAAAACTTGCAAAAGAAAAAAAGTTAAGAGTCTACCTTGAATATCCTGATGCTTTCCCGGGCATAGAAGCAGCTTCCGATCCTTTTGTTACTAACCTTGAACGTTTGGTGGTTGCGGGAAAAACATTTGATCATGATCTGAAGCCTCTCGCACTGCTTGGCATAAATGAAGGATACATTTTAAGAGCTGATGTACGGGAGCCATTGCTGGTGGCAGCTAAAGTAGCAGGATTTGACCGTGCTGTATATGGCATTGACGATGTAAAGCAATATCCCGTTTTATGGATGCGGGATAACTTCATGGTCGCAGCTACAAAGCTCTCTAATTTCAGAACCGGACGCTATGAACCAACCCTGTCGTGGAAACAGCTTTGGGAAAATATCATCTCCTGGGCAAAAGGCGGAACCCGGTTCAAATTTAATTCCTGGAATACAGATGTATCACCTTCCTACACCCGGCAGGAGCGCCTGCCGGGCAATGCCAGAAGACAATCTGTTGCAAAAGGGGTCGAATGGTTCTATAAGGGCCGGTTTTTTATAGACTCCAGCTGGAAATCGCTCAGTGATCAGCGCCAGGGTGATGGCACTAATCCTTTTGGTCCCCCGGTCGGGCATCACCTGCCCAGCGGCGATGGAACATGGGGTATCCTTGAAGGACATGCATCCCGGATTTATCACGATGGCAGTCAGCAATACCGGTACTGGATACGTGCGGATGTGCAGGGTGAAGTATCTTACGCTATGGCGTTGGCGGGTAAGTTTCTCGGCCGCAGAGAATACTATAAGGTATCTCAAAACCTTACTGATTTTATATTCGAAAATTCAAACCTGCGAAAAGAAGCAAGGGGTAACAAAGACAGCGCTGTGTACGGCCTGATTGGTTGGGCAGTTACCCATCCCTATATTTTTTATGCAGACGATAACGCTCGCGCCGTGCTGGGTGTAATAGGCGCTTCTGCAGCAATGCGATCTGGCAAATGGGACAAGGAAATAGTGGAGAATATCATAGCTAATTTCAGGCTCAGCAGCAAACAGGGCTTCCAGGGAATGAACCTGAAGCAGAAAGATATACAAGAAAAAGGATGGCAATACTTTGCCAACAGAGATCTGGTTCAGCCCAGTCCCAACTTTGAAGCCTGGATGATCGCCTGCTATTTGTGGTTGTATGATAAAACACAGCACAAGCCTCTGCTGGATAAAGCTAAAACGGCGCTTCGCCTCATCATGGAGGCTTATCCTGAAAAATGGCAATGGTCGGTGGATATCCAGTTGGAAAGAGCGCGTATGTTATTACCGCTTTCCTGGCTTGTTCGTGTTGAAGATACAGAAGAACACCGGCAATGGCTCGACAAGATGGCTTCAGAGCTATTGAAATTTCAGGATGGGTGTGGTGGCCTCAGAGTAGAACTTGGCAAAGGAAATCTGGGCATGAGTGGAAAAACCACATCGAATGAAACCTATGGTAAATATGAAGCGCCCCTGATAGCAGAAGACGGAGACAGGGTATGCGACATGCTGTACACCAACAATTTTGCTTTTTTCGGACTCAACGAAGCAGCAAAAGCTACAGGCAACCCGAAATATAAAGCGGCGGTGCAAAAGATGTCGGATTTTTTGACACGCATACAGGTAAAAAGCGAAAATCATCCGGACGTAGACGGAGCCTGGTTCAGGGCATTTGATTACGGACGCTGGGATTACTGGGCTTCTAATGCCGATGCAGGATGGGGAACATGGTCTACGCTTACGGGTTGGATACAAACCTGGATCGTTGCTACGCAGATATTGATAGAACAGGGTGACAGCTTCTGGGATGCCACCAAAACTTCCGGGGTAAATCAATACTTCCCTCAAACCCTTGACCTTTTTTTTCATAAACATTAATGTAAAATGCATCCCGTATTCAGGAAATTATTTTCAACTGTACTTGGCGTTGCGTTGTTTTCATTCCCTGCTACAGCCCAGTCAATTATACCCCAGCCTTTGAAAATGAAGATGGGAGGGGGCCGTTTTATGCTCCCGGAAAGGGTGTTGTATCACTTCAAAGAAGGCTGTGAAAAAGAGGCCGCATACTTCCAACAAAAACTGGAAAATATATTTTCAATAAAAACAGCCGCTGTACAGGGCAGGAAGAAACGGCAGGTTTCATTTGATATTGATCATAACCACATCTCCCTGTTCGGTACGGAAGGATACCAATTAATAATTAACAACAGTGGCATACATGTTTCCGCAGCAGCGCCGGCAGGTATATTTTACGCTATACAGTCGATCCTCCAGCTAATGGAAAAAGACGAACGGAACTACTCACTTCCCTACACGGAAATATTTGATAAGCCACGTTTCTCATGGAGAGCTTTCCTGATGGATGACGCGCGGTCTTTTAAGGGGGCTGCCACTGTAAAAAAGATGCTGGATGAAATGGCCTTTCTTAAAATGAATGTTTTTCACTGGCATCTTACCGATGACCAGGGCTGGCGTATTCAAATCCCCCGGTACCCGAAATTGACCTCGGTAAGCAGCGGCATGATTACCGCCATACCCGGCAAAACATTTTACACACAGGGAGAGATCCGTGATATTGTTGAATATGCGGCAGAAAGGCATATTCTCATTGTGCCCGAGATTGAAATGCCCGGGCATGCCAGTGCCGCTATTGCCGCCTACCCTGAGCTGGGAGTTGAAAAAAAACCGGTAACCATGCCTTCCGGGCAGGGAATATTTGAGAACATCTATGATGTTTCAGATACTTCCGTAATACAATTCATTCATGACGTTATAAACGAGGTAAAGACATTGTTTCCTTCGGGGATCATTCATATAGGAGGAGATGAAGTGAAATACCGGCCCTGGGAAAACAGTGGACGGGTACAGGCTTTTATAAAGCAGCATAAGATCGCTTCCCCCGCGGCATTGCAGCAATGGTTTGTAAATGGAATATCCCGTTATATACAGGCAATGGGTTACCGGATGATGGGCTGGAATGACATGTTGGGAAAGCAACATGATACGCAGCAGCCTACCATCCCGGAAGGACTGGCTGCTGAAACGATTATCCACTTCTGGCTCGGCTCTCCCAAACTGATCAACACTGCCGCACGTGCAGGGTACGATGTGGTGAACTCCTTTCATGAGTACACCTACCTGGATTACAGTTATAAAAGCATTAGTCTTGAAAAGGCTTACAGCTTTGACCCTATGCCTCCTTCACTCGATACAGCTTTGTATAACAAGATACTTGGTTTGGGGTGCCAGATGTGGGGGGAGCACATTCCTACGGTTGAAAAAATGTATTACCAGGTTTTTCCAAGAATCGCCGCATATGCCGAGGTAGGATGGACATCGCCGGACAATAAGGATTTCCGGCGGTTTAAAAACGCATTACCTCACATTATTGCTCACTGGAAAGCCAATGGCATATCCATAGATCCTGCCACCATTGAGTAGGCCGCTTTCATTAATTCGGTAGTCAAAAAAACATGGACTGGAAATATCTCGACTTAGCTATAGTGATCGGATATATGCTCCTGATGCTGGGAGTGGCATTCTATTACTACAAATTTGCAAGGAAAAGCCTGGAAAACTTTTTCCTGGGAGGAAGGAACGTTCCGGGATGGATGAACGGGATTTCCTATGCAGCCGCATTGGTGAGCCCCGACGCTGCCACAGGCTATGGCGGATTGGCCATTGTATCCGGCGCGTTCATCTCGTGGTGGTATTTAAGCAGGTTTGGTTTGGCGCTGTTTTTCGCCGGGGTACTGTTCGCTGTTTTCTGGCGCAGGTTAAATCTTTTTACAAGCCTGGAATACTATGATTTACGCTTCAACAAAAGAACGGCCTTCCTGATGAGGTTGTGGATCGCATTCAGGACTTCGTTCGTTGCCATGCCTGCCTGGACTGGTATTACATTGCTTGCCGCGTGTAAAATTATGGGACCTGCACTGGACTTCTCCCGGATGCAGACCCTGCTGCTCGTATTGCCGGTATCGTTCATGTATGTATTTTTTTCCGGCTATAAGGGAGTAGTCATTTCGAATGTTATCCAGATGGTGATATTCTTCCTGGGAACATTAACGATGGCGATCCTAACGCTGAATTATTTTGGTGGTGCGGAAACAATGGCGGGGTTGCTCAAGGAAAATTTTGCAGCTTCTCACCCTGATATCTTTGCCGTTGTGCCGCCCGCACAACACGATGTGTTCCCTCTTCCTGCAGCGCTTGCATGGCTTTTGGGACAAAGTATAGGATACGGCGGAGACGCTGCGCCCATGGGAGGAGCGATGGAAGGGCAACGGATACTATCCACACGTACCCCTTCGGAAGCGCTCACGATGTATGTGGTAACTGCCATTTCAATGTTTATTTTACTATTGCTGGTAACCTTGCCATGTATAAGCGCCGCTTTATTGTGGCCGGAATTACGCGAAGCACATGCAGACAGGGAGCTTGTATATGGGAGATTGATGAAATTGCTGCTGCCATCGGGCGCTATGGGGTTGATGATAGCAGCCATGATGGCCGCAACCATGTCTACTGTTGCTGACAACCTGAATTTTGGCAGCCAGATACTGGTAAGCGACGGCTATAAAAAATGGATCAATAAAACAGCTTCCGACAGACACTATTTGTGGATGGGTAGGCTTGGCATGTTGCTGATACTCGGGCTGGCATTACTGGTGGTGTTTAATGTAAATATCATCATAGATGTTGCCATCTTCATGCTACAGCTCAGTGCAGCAGAGCTCCCGGCCAACTGGGCGCAATGGTGGTGGTGGCGTTTTAACAGCGCTGCCCGCATTGCAGCATCTTTTGGCGGTCCCGTAATATTCTGTATAGTGGTGCTGGGTCCAAAAGCTTTGCTCTATTTTAATATACACGGTGCTGAACAGTTGGTGCTGCCATGGTGGTGGCAAACACTAATAGTAATGCTCGCAACAACAGTGCTTTGGATTGTAGTTGCGCTCTTTACAAAGCCTGATCCAGCTCCCATTCTTATAAATTTTTATAATCGCGCCAACCCCCTGGGCTGGTGGAAGCCTGTATCCGGCGTCAATAAAATAGGAGCGATATTCAAGGGAATGGGGATTGCCATTGTGGGGGCATCGTCCGTATCGTTATTGATCGTATCCCTGTCTAAAGCATGGTTTGCCATGTGGGATGAATCGCTTGCTCTACTTATACTATCCGTTGTATTATTTATCATTTTCAGATCCACTTCAAGATCATTCATCAATAAAGAAATATAATGAAACAGAATGCAACAAAAAGTCATGTATTGTACCTGGGTGACTGGGTGTTCAGCCTCGGGCCGGTTTATATTGAAACACCTTTTGGCACCGAAACAAAAGATGCCGACCTGTACTTCTATGGTAAAAGACTGAAGCAGGCTATTGAAGAGGATGTAGACGTCACCACCCTGCCCAACTGGGATCTTTACCGGCTGGCGCCGGGAGGGTTGGAGCGTCACATGGATAAATCATCGGCCGTCATCATCAGTGATGTGGAAGCCCGCTGCTTTCATTTATATCCCAGCTTTTTTGACCGTGCCAGTCGTGGGAATGAGGTAGTGACATTTCCCGACAGACTAGACCTGATGAAGAGCTGGGTTGCTGGGGGAGGAGGAATACTCATGCTTGGAGGATGGCTCTCTTTTAGCGGAGTACAGGCCAAGTCGGGTTGGGGCAGAAGCCGGTTTGCAGAAGCGCTGCCGGTTGAATGCCTGCATACAGAAGACCTGGTGGAGTCTTCAGCAGGGTTTACCGCAGAAGTGCTAAACAGTGAGCATCCTGTATCAAAAGGATTGCCATGGGATCTGTTCCCACCAATATTCGGGTATAACGAAGTGAAGGTAAAACCCGGAGCAGAAGTATTGGTTCGCGTAAAAGAAACCGGCGACCCGCTGGTTGTTGTGGGAGGATATGGTAAAGGAAGGATATTGACTTATATGTCTGACCCTGCTCCGCATTGGGGTATCAATTTTGAATTGTGGGAAGGCTATGATAAATTCTGGAAGCAGGCCATTCACTGGGTTGAAAAAAAATAAGCTGGCAACTGTGAAATCATTAAAGGCAGGAACTGCAAAAGTTGATATTACCCCTCCTCTGGATATTGGCATTTTAATGTCATCTGTTGAAAGGAAATGGTCTCCCTTTTTGTCCATCCGAAGACCCCTGATGTGCCGGGTGTTGGTTTTATCAGATGATGATACCACGGTGGCAGTTGTTGCTCTTGACCTTCTTGGGCTTACAGATACCTCGGTAGGGGGGTGGAAATACTTTAAGGAAACCCTGGGAGAAGCCGTGGGGCATATTAACATTATTGTGCACTGCACGCATACTCACAGCGCACCTGAGTCGCTGGCGCTGACGGACCTGTACAAAAATCCCGGGTTCCGGCAATGGATTATGCACGTTGCCCAACAGGTAAAGCAATGTGTTGAATATGCAGTGCTTAAACTGCAGGAATGTTATGTGACGTATGGCTCAGATATACTGGAACATTTTTCATTACAACGCAGGATTGTTACGGAAAAAGGAATGCAGGTTTCCCATACCTTACAGCCAATCCCGGAGGCGCTTTTTAAAAAAAAGCCTGTAGACAGGCGAATACGTGTAGTGCGGTTTATATCGGTACAAAGCAATACCGTAATCGCAAGCATTATTCACGCCATCTGCCATCCCGTACATGAAATGTGTATACCCCACATTTCACCCGACTATCCCGGCGTGCTTTGTGCGCTGCTTGAGTCAGGCGCTCCATCCGGAATGCCGGTTTTTTTAAACGGAGCGGCGGCGGATATTAATCCTCCAACGGTCTCCTGCGGAGCAGCCTGCGCTGACACACATGCCAGGGCTATAGCAGCTATAATTGACCACATCCCATTTAAAACTGTCAAGATTACTCCTTTCAAACATATTCGAAGAAACATTCAATTACATCCACGAATTTTTCCTGACGCCCCGATGTTAACTGATTGTCTTGCCAGAATTAATATCATTCGTCTCGGCGATTTATCCATTGTTTTTCTACCTGGCGAACCCTTTGTTCAAACCGGGCTGGATATTGAAACGCAATCTTTATTTAAAAATACGCTGGTAGCAGGCTACTGTGAAAACAGCATCGGGTATATTCCGCCCGAATATGCTTTTGAAGAAGGTGGGTACGAAACAGGGCCGGGCAGGTGGTCGTATCTTGATACCAGTGCCGAATCTTTGTTGAAGCAGGGTGCATTGGATATGTTGGTTAAGGCTGCACAGCAATAAACAGCTTACAGGCGTGCCGCTCATTGATTTTTAAATAAATAATTCCCCTACCCGGCATTGAACAGCAGTGATCAAAATAATTTGCAATGAATATTATAACAGAACAGTCTTCCCATTACAGGTATCTTGAAAAAATGAGCATAGCGGAAATTACCGCCTGCATCAATGATGAAGATCAGAAAGTAGCGCTCGCCATTAAAGAAAAATTGTTTCAGATCAATAACCTGATAACTGTAATTACCGGCATGCTTAGAAATGGAGGCAGATTATTTTACGCTGGCGCGGGAGCAGGTGGCAGGCTTGCTGTGCTTGATACACTCGAACTTCCTACTACTTATGGTATTAAAAAGGGTATGGTGAATGTAATATTAGCGGGAGGGCTTGAAAATCTTATTCATGCTCCGGAAGACAGGGAAGATGACACTTCTGCCGGCTGGCTGGCACTCCAGGATTTTAATATTTCTGTAAAGGATATTGTGGTAGGTGTTTCCGCAAGTGGGGCTACTCCGTTTGTGCTGGCAACTTTAAAAAATTGCAGGCAGGCGTCTATTACCACGGGATGCATTGTCAGTAACCCGTATTCTCCTTTAGCGATGATGGCGGATTATCCTGTCGAAGTAATAACAGGGCCGGAGTTTGTCACGGGCAGCACACGCATGAAATGCGGCAGCACACAGAAAATGATCCTTGATATGATCAGCACCACAATAATGATTCAGCTCGGGAAAGTGGATGATAATAGTATGATAGACGTAATGCCGGTTAATAATAAAATTATGGACAGGTCTGTGAAAATATTAATGAACAAAACCGGCATAAACAAATATGAGCAGGCAAAAGAGTTACTACTGAAATATGGAAGCATACGCGAAGCAATGACAGCCTTTCGCTAAACGACGCACAACCTGCGGCAGCAATAGCAGCCAATCCCCTAAAAAATAATTGATCAGCCGGAAATACGGATGGAGTAGCAAGGGAGCTCAAAATATGCTTGACCTTAGAGTTATGAATAAAAATCACTAATGGAGCAAAATAATTGAAATGTCTAAATATGGATTAAAAGCTACCGGATGACTTGCGACAATTTGGAATGCACCCTAACGATGCTTTAGCGCTGTTACATAGCGGGTTTTCCTACCTTTGGTGATATTTCACAAAAAAATCTTATGATGATACAGCGACTTACGCTTTTGTTGGCAATGATCTTCACCATAACAACGTTTCTTTTTGCCCAGCCCGACCGTTGGCAGCAACGCGTAAAATATGTGATGGATATCAATATGGATGTAACCACTAATCGTTTTACCGGCAAACAAAAGCTGGAATATTGGAATAACAGCCCTGATACTTTAGACAAAGTATTTTATCATTTATACTGGAATGCGTTTCAGCCCAACAGCATGATGGACAGCCGCAGCAGGGAATTGGGGAAAATATTGTTCAGGGGAAGAGATGGCAAGCCTGTTGGTGACTGGGATCCAAGAGTGCAGGATCGTATACAGCATCTTAAACCGGATGAAACCGGATATCAGAAGATCATTTCACTGAAGATGAATGGCGTGGCACAGCAGTATACAGTTTATGAAACTATACTTGAAGTGAAATTGGCGAAGCCTATATTGCCTAAGTCCGGTGTAGTGTTTGATATGGAATTTGAAGCCCAGGTGCCGTTGCAGATACGAAGATCGGGCCGGGACAATCCTAATACCGGAGTTCGGTATTCTATGAGTCAGTGGTATCCCAAAATATGTGAATACGATTATGAAGGCTGGCACCCAACTCCTTATATAGCTCGTGAGTTTTATGGAGTATGGGGAGATTATGATGTAAATATTACTATTGATAAGTCCTATATTATAGGCGGCACAGGATATTTGCAGAATGCTAACCAGGTAGGCTATGGTTATGAGGCTGCCGGCACAAAAGTAGTGCGGCCTGCAGGTAATACGCTTACATGGCGCTTTACAGCGCCTAATGTGCATGATTTTGTATGGGCGGCAGATCCGCAGTTTAAGCATATCAGCCGTCATGTTGCGGGTGGGCCTACGATTAATGTGCTGTATAAATACAAGCCAAACGATACAGCTAATGACAAGGCCTGGAACGAGGTGGCGGATGCTGCAGTAATGGTGCTGCCTTTCATCGAAAAGCATTTCGGAGCATATCCTTATAAGCAATATTCGTTTATCCATGGGGGTGATGGCGGCATGGAGTATCCTATGGCAACGCTGGTCAGCGGCCCCGGGCTGGGCACCGCTTTTCATGAGTGGATGCATAGCTGGTACCAGATGATGCTTGCCACTAATGAATCGCTCTATGCCTGGATGGATGAAGGCTTTGTCAGTTATGCCGAAGGGCTTGTTTCTGCCTATTACCAGCAAAAAAAGAATAAGGAGATCACCGGCAACGATCTTCGCACAGGTCCTTCTCCATCCGGGGATACCGGCGATCTGCCGCTGTATGAGGCAGATTCCTATGCCGGCTATTTTAACCTGGTACGGAGTGGACTGGAAGAGCCGCTTTCCACGCACGCAGATCATTTCAATACTAATTATGCATATAGCCAGGCGTCTTACTCCAAAGGAGCGGTTTTTTTATGCCAGTTGGGATATATTATCAGTGATTCTCTCAGGGATAAAACACTCCTGGAATATTACCGCCTCTGGAGGTTTAAGCATCCTAATGCCAATGATTTTATTCGTGTAGCCGAAAAGGTTAGCGGTATTCAACTGGACTGGTATAAAGAATACTGGGTGTATACTACCAAAACAATTGATTATGCCATCGACAGCCTGTGGGAACAAAATGGTAAGACCAATATACGCTTGCGCATGATCGGTAAAATACCCATGCCCATAGACGTGCAGTTGAAATATAAAGATGGTACAGGCGAAACCGCCTATATCCCGCAGTTGATCATGTTTGGGCAAAAACCACAGGAAGATACTATTCCCCGTACAGTATATGAGCCCTGGAAATGGACACATCCCACTTATACTTTTGAAGTTAACCAGCGGCTGATGAATATCAGGTCCATTGAGATTGACCCCACCTGGCGAATGGCGGATACTGACCGGAAAAATAATAAGCTGGAACTGACCTGGTAATCGGGCTTGCTCAATAATGCCCTTATATATTCTTCTATACCACCCGGTCTATCGGGGAACGAATGGATGGTTAACAGGGAAAGCCTTATTCGTGGCATGCACCGTAATTTCTGCATTTGCAGTATCTTTGCGCCCTTATGTCTTTTTCTAAAACAGTAGCTTTTCATACACTGGGCTGTAAGCTCAATTATGCCGAAACATCCACGCTTTCGCGCATGCTCGAAAAGGAAGGTTTTGGAAAAAAGGCGTTTGACGAGATTGCAGATGTATACGTGATCAATACCTGTTCTGTTACGGATAATGCAGATAAGGAATGCCGGCAATTAGTACGGCGTATCCAGCGCAGGTCACCGGAAAGCCTTGTGGTGATCACCGGTTGTTATGCACAACTGAAGCCGGAAGAGATCGCCGGCATAGAGGGCGTGGACCTTGTGCTGGGCGCTGCAGAAAAATTTAATATCGCTTCCCATCTCAGGGAGCTTTCAAAAGGTGATTCTACCAAAATATCAAGTTGTGATATAGGAGATGTGAACGGGTTTAACAGCTCTTACTCCGTCAATGACAGAACACGTACTTTTCTTAAAGTACAGGATGGGTGCGACTACAGTTGTTCTTTCTGCACTATTCCAATGGCAAGGGGTAGAAGCAGGAGTGACAGCATCGCAAATGTTGTTCACAATGCAAATGAACTGGCAGCAGGCGGTGTAAAGGAGATTGTGCTGACCGGTGTCAACCTGGGTGATTTTGGACTGAACGGGATAGCAGATGAAAAATCTGGTAAAAGGAAAGAACATTTCTTTGATCTTGTGCAGCAGTTGGATGAGGTGGAGGGAATAGAAAGGTTCAGGATATCATCCATCGAGCCTAACCTGCTTTCCAATGATATCATAGATTTTGTAGCGGGCAGTAAAAAATTCATGCCTCATTTTCATATCCCGCTGCAAAGCGGAAATAACCGTATACTCGGACAAATGCGCAGGAGGTACAGGCGGGAACTGTATGCGGAGCGCGTGGAAAAAATAAAAGCAGTAATGCCGCACTGCTGCATAGGCGCGGATGTAATTGTTGGCTTCCCCGGTGAATCTGACGAAGACTTTAAAGACACTTTTGACTTTTTACATGCGATGGATGTTTCTTACCTGCACGTGTTCACTTATTCGGAAAGGGATGACACTGCGGCATTGAATATTACGCCTGTAGTGCCTGTGCAATTAAGGCATACCAGGAATAAAACGTTACGCAACCTCTCGTATATGAAAATGCAGTATTTTACCTCGCTGCATTCCGGCTCAGCCCGCCCTGTACTGTTTGAATCGGTTAGTAAAAATGACATGATGGAAGGTTATACCGATAACTATATCAGGATCACGGCACCTTATAAAAAAGAGATGGTAAATACCATTACTTCCTGGGTGATATAATAGTGATATTTTAACATTTTTTGTGCTAACATTGCCCTGATCATCATTGAGAAAAGCAGTCAAAAGGATAGGAATATCGGAGATGAAAAAATATCAGGTTACCATAAAATTCAGAATGAGTGATGATTTCATGCAGTTGATACCCGATCATCGCGAATATATTAACTCACTTATTGAGGATAATGTTATTGATCAGTATGCGGTTACCATGGAATCTCAGACTATATGGATCACTTTTTCCGCAAAAAACAAGCGTGAAATAAGAAAATATCTTTCAGGCTCACCCCTCTTCAAATACTGGAAATTTCAGGTGAATGAACTGGTAGTGATAGATGGTCAGCTGCATCGTTTGCCTGCAGTTCAGTTGAATTAATGCTCAGTTAATGGCGAAAAACAAACGTCAAATGTGAAAAGACAAAAACGACAAACGTGAAACGATAAACGTGAGACTTTCACCACTCACGTTTATCGTTTCACGTCTCACTTTATATGTCTATCGCTTCACCGTAAGCTGCTGCCGTAGCTTCTTTCACTCCTTCACTCATGGTAGGATGCGGATGAGAAGCATTGAGCACTTCATGGTAGGTTGTTTCAAGCTTACGGGCTACAGATACTTCAGCAATTAATTCGGTCACATTGTATCCGATCATGTGAGCTCCCAGCAATTCCCCGTATTTGGCATCGTAGATTATTTTGATAAATCCTTCTGTGGCTCCCGCAGCGCTGGCCTTTCCCGAAGCCATAAAAGGAAACTTGCCGATCTTCAGTTCATAGCCCGCTTCTTTGGCCGCTTTTTCAGTATAACCTATGGAGGCTACTTCCGGCGTGCAATAAGTACATCCCGGAATATTGTTGTAGTCTATAGTATCAGGCAGATGACCGTATTTCTTTTCATTATAGCCGATATGTTCTGCTGCAATGATGCCTTCTTTGGTTGCCACATGTGCAAGCGCCTGCCCGGGTGTGCAATCTCCGATAGCATAAAATCCAGGCACGCTGGTTTGCTGGTATTTATCTACTGTGATTTTTCCTTTTTCTGTTTTGATGCCTGTTTGCTCCAGCCCGATATTTTCAATATTAGCTACTATCCCTGCAGCGCTCAGTAATATGTCTGCCTCAAGGGTTACCTCGCCGGAAGGCGTTTTTACTTTAGCTTTTACCCCTGCACCGCTGGTATCCACACCAGTCACTTCACTGCTGGTGTATATTTCGATACCCTGCTTTTTATATTGCTTTTCCAGCTCTTTAGATATCTCTTCATCTTCTACAGGCACTACCCTGGGTAAAAATTCTACGATAGTAACTTTCGTGCCCATACTATTATAGAAATAAGCGAACTCTACCCCGATAGCGCCGCTGCCTACCACGATCATGGTTTTAGGCTGTTGCGGCAATACCATCGCTTCGCGGTAACCGATCACCTTTTTACCATCTATCGGCATACTCGGCAACTGGCGTGAACGCGCACCGGTAGCAACGATAATATATTTGCCTTCCACAACCTGTGTTTTGCCGTCGACGCCGGTTACTTCTACCTGTCCTTTTGCCTTTAGCTTGCCATATCCCATTATCACATCAATCTTGTTCTTCTTCATAAGGAACTGAACACCGCGGCTCATTTTATCTGCCACACCGCGGCTGCGTTTGATCACGGCGTCAAAATTCTGCTGCACCCCCGAGGCTTCAATGCCATAGTCTTTGCTGTGTTTCATGGATTCATACACCTGCGCGCTTTTCAATAAAGCTTTTGTAGGAATGCATCCCCAGTTGAGACAGATCCCGCCTAAGCTTTCTTTTTCTATGATCGCCACTTTAAAACCCAACTGGGAAGCACGGATCGCTGCAGGATAACCGCCGGGACCGCTGCCTAAAACTATTACATCGTATGCCATAACAGATTATGTGTTTTTTAAAGAATGATACCGGGTCAGATCCTTGCCGGAATAGTCCCCGTAATTTGATCTGCGAAAATACTTGCAAATGAGCAAACGAAAAAATGGTTGGTGTACAGCCTGTTATCGCTGCTGCTGCCTGGCGGGTGAAGCAGCATTTTTGTAAAATAAAAAAACCTCCCGGAAGGAGGCTTTCGTTGCGAGGGGAAGGATCGAACTTCCGACCTTCGGGTTATGAGCCCGACGAGCTACCGCTGCTCTACCTCGCGATATGAAGGCGCAAAGGTAAGCGTATGTATTTTATCATCCAAACAAATTTTGTTTCAGTTACCTTTGCAAAAAATTTTTGCAGCTGTTCGTGTTATGAAAGTTGGATTTGTAAATATTTTTGGCAGACCCAATGCAGGGAAAAGCACGCTGCTGAATGCGCTGATAGGAGAGAAGCTGGCAATTGTTTCACCCAAGGTGCAGACTACCCGTCACCGCATTAAAGGATTTCTTAATAACGAAAACTACCAGGTCATATTTTCTGATACACCTGGTATTATAGCGCCCAAATACAAGCTGCACGAAAAAATGATGCAGGCGGTGAAAAATAGTCTTGAAGATGCGGATGTGGCATTATTGCTTGTTGATGTACAGGATGATCCTGAAGCAGCAGATAAAATATTTACTGAGCTTAAGCTGAATGTCCCTGCTATTGTGGTGCTGAATAAGACAGATGCTGCAGATAGTAAGACAATAACCGCATTGAAAGCTTTTTTTGAAAACAAGCCGTATGCCCGGAAGACGATCGCTGTATCTGCCCTCCGGAAGCAGCATATAGATTTGTTGCTTAGTGATATACTTGAGCTTTTGCCGGAAGGAACACCGTTTTATGACCAGGATGACCTTACAGATCTCCCGGTAAAATTTTTTGTGGGAGAAATGATAAGAGAAAAGGTGTTTGAGTGGTTTGAGGATGAAATACCTTATCATACCACGGTGCTGGTAAATGAATTCAAAGAGAAGACCGGGTTAATTAAAATTGCCGCTGAAATTATTGTACATCGGGAATCGCAAAAAGCGATCATTATAGGAGAAAAAGGAAAGATGATAAAGCAGATCGGAACAGCGGCGAGGCAGGAGATTGAGAAGTTTTTGGATAGCAAAGTCTTTTTAGAATTATTCGTGAAAGTGCGCCCCAGATGGAGAGATAATGATGTGCATTTGAAAGAATATGGGTATTAGTGAATGGTGAAAACGTCAAATGTGAAAGGTGAGACGTGAGACGTGAAACCTGTAACTTACCACTTACCCCTCATCACTTATTACTAATTATGAGTTTTACAGTAGCAATAGTTGGAAGGCCGAATGTTGGAAAAAGCACCTTTTTCAACCGCATGCTCGAAGAGCGTAAAGCCATCGTGGATAATACCAGCGGTGTCACGCGCGACCGGCAGTACGGAGAAGCGGAATGGAATGGTAAAAAATTTAATCTCATTGATACAGGCGGTTTTGTCGCAGGCAGCGATGACATATTTGAAAAAGAGATCCGCCGGCAGGTAAGCATTGCCGTGAATGAAGCCAATGCCATTATTTTTATGTGCGACGCAGAAAGCGGCATTACTGCAATGGATGAGGCGGTGTCAGAAATGCTTCGTGATGTTAAAAAGCCATTGTTCCTTGTGGTAAACAAGGTAGATAATTCCGAGCGTATGCTGGATGCCACAGAGTTTTACAGCATGGGCTTCGAGCATATTCATTTTTTGTCGAGCATCAGCGGCAGCGGTACGGGTGAACTGCTGGATGATCTTACCGCTCTTATTCCGGATACGCCTGATGAAGCTGCGGAAAAGCAGGAACTGCCACGATTTGCGATCATCGGGCAGCCTAATGTAGGGAAGTCTTCCCTGCTGAATGCATTAATAGGCGAAGACAGGACCATAGTAAGTGAAATAGCCGGCACTACAAGAGATACCATTCACACACATTATAATCTTTTTCAGAAAGAGTTCATCTTAATTGATACCGCCGGCATCCGCCGTAAAAAGAAGGTGGAAGAAGACCTGGAATTCTATGCTGTAATAAGGGCGATCAAAGCAATGGATGAAGCGGATGTATGCCTGCTGCTGCTGGATGCTGCCAAGGGAATTACCGCCCAGGATCTCAGCATATTCTCGCTGGCTGCCCGCAAGGGAAAAGGGATAGTACTGCTGGTGAATAAATGGGACCTGGCGGAAAAAGAAACAAATACTGCCAGGGACTACGAAAAAACATTAAAAAACAGGCTGGCTCCTTTTTCCGATGTGCCGGTCCTCTTTATTTCTGTGAAAGATAAGGTGCGCATTTTTAAAGTGATCGAAACAGCTTTGCAGGTGTATGACAGCCGCCGGAGAAAAATACCTACATCTGCGCTGAATGATGTTATGCTGAAGGCCGTTGAATCATATCATCCCCCGGTAGTACGGGGGAATACGATAAAAATTAAATATGTAACCCAGTTGCCTACTGTAGTGCCAAGCTTTGCTTTTTTCTGCAATTATCCTGATGATATTAAGCAACCCTACAAAAATTACCTTGAGAATCAGCTGCGGTCAAACTTTGATTTTAAAGGAGTACCGTTAAGGTTATTTTTCAGGAAAAAATAGAGTTAAACTATCTGGGGGCTGACCAAAAAGGTCGTCATTGCGATCCCGACCGGAAGTTGGGAGAAGTAATCTCAATATTTAAACCTCTATGAGATTGCTTTGATCGTTCCTCCCTCGCAAAGACATTCAACGACCTTTTGGTCAGCCCCTAATTCTTTTTTGACCCCGCATTTTTTTATCTTGCAACGACTTATGAGAAAGTATGAAGATGAATACCGTCACAAAGGGCTTCGCCGGCAATTGATAAATTCATTGCGGGCTAAAGGCATAACAGATGAAAAAGTGCTTGAGGCAATGAATAATACCCCCCGTCATTTTTTTATGGACCTGGCCTTAGACCGTATTGCTTATGAAGACCGGGCATTTCCTATTGCGAAGGATCAAACCATTTCACAGCCCTATACCGTAGCCTATCAAACCCAGCTGCTGGAGGTAAAACCTTTTGAAAAAGTCCTGGAAATAGGCACCGGAAGCGGCTACCAGTCCTGTATTCTTGCCCGGCTTGGCGCGCAGGTCTACACTATTGAAAGGCAGAAAGTATTGTTTGATAACAACAAGCACTTTGAATATCTCCGGAAATTCCCTTCCATAAAATTTTTCTACGGTGATGGATTTGAGGGATTGCCCACATTTGCTCCATTCGATAAGATCATTGTTACTGCGGCTGCGGAATACGTTCCTCCCAAACTGGTAGAGCAGTTAAAAACCGGAGGCAAAATGGTAATACCGGTAGATGAAAACAAGGGTCAGCGCATGCTGCGGCTTACCAGGCGTGCCGATGGAGGGGTGGATGAAGAAAAGTTTGATATGTTCTCCTTTGTACGGATGGTGGAAGGAAAAGAAAACGGGGATTGAGCGGCGTAACAGCGCTCTGAGGATTATTTCCTGGGGGTATGTTAAACGTGAAAAGTGAGACGTGAAACATTCTTTCACCTCAGTCTCCTCACTTCTCACGATAACATACAAACATAATTGGCGGCGACTTAGCACCAGATGTTTACATATTCATATCATCTCCTGAATCAGCCCCTGTTTTATTATTCTTTCTTTTAAACAGGGAGGCATCAAATTTCCCGAATTTATAAGAGAAGTTCAGCCTTACGATCTGCCAGTCCCGCCGGCGTGAAATATCCTGGATAAACACACTGTTTTCAGAATGTGCATCATATTTCCTGGTTTTCAGGATATCATTTACACTCAGGGTTATAGCAGCGCGTTTATTTTTCATAAATTCCTTGCGCAGCGCAATATCAACACCGTAATTAGGATTGATATATCCCTGTGCTGCGCCTGTGGGGCCGCCAAAGAACCCGCGTCTTCCACCTCCGCCGCCCTGGGGTACGAGGGTCCTGGATTGATAGTCTCCCGAAAGCTGAATGGTAAAATTGGAAGGCAGCTTAAAATTGAAATTCATTTTACCGAAAAACGCCCACCTGTCATTAACGCCGAGTGTAGAATCAAGACCGCTGTTATCAATACGCGCATTATAAAAATTAAGATTGGTAGTGACATCAACCCAGGATGCCAGGGGATTTTTTGAAGTCAGCTCCAGCCCGTACGACCTGCTTGAATTAGCATTAATATAGGAAGTGACAAGTGCAGAATCAAGTTTACCGTCAGGCAGCGGTACGTCGTATTGCCTGCTTTGGTATTGGGTAATAAGATTATTGGTCTGCTTGAAATATACAGAAGTCAAAAGACTGTGCCCTTCTCCGAGGGATTGGGTATAATTCAACTCGAAAGAGTTGGTAAATTCAGGCTTAAGCCCCGGATTCCCCACACTTATGTTCAGCAGGTCAGATACATCGTAAAAGGGTATCAGTTGCCAGAAATTAGGGCGGTTTACACGCCTGCTATAATTTAATTGCAGATCCTGTCCCGGTTTGAAGCTCTTGGTCATGAACAGGCTCGGGAAAAACTGCAATGCGTACTGGTTGGAAAACTTTTGATTGGTGTTTAATAAAGTACCGGTATAGTTAGAGCTTTCCACGCGCAGCCCTGCCTGGTAGGAAAAACCTTCTCCCAGCTTATTGGAATAGGTGGCATAGGCCGCATATACCTGGTCGTTATATTTATAGTTGGAGCTGGCGGAAGGAATAACGATATAGTCGTTAAGATCATAGTTAAAAGATGAGTTTTCCGTAACGCTGTTGGTATTCCTGACAGCGGCACGTACACCCGATTCAAATTTGGCTTTCCCCATCGGGGTGGTAAAATCAGACTGAATAGTCCAGTTTTTACTGTTGCCTGATCCTATCAACTGCTGAAGTGCAGGGTTGCCAAGGGTATCGGAAAAGCTATTGTCGTAAAAGTATTTTGTTATATAACTGGCACCTCCTGCATTCCTGTTGGAATTAAAGCTCATATCTGCGGTGAGCTCACGGCCCTGCTTTGGAAAAAGATGTTTATAGCCTATGGCAGGTTCTACTGCATGAAAGCTGCGTTTGCTTGCTGTTGTTCTGGTAGCATACTGTGTCTTTACCGGTAAAGACAGTGTGTCAATCTGGATCTTGTCTTCCTGGTTGCTGTTGAAGTTCCCGTTGGGCAGCGCCATGGAAAGCGTTAATGTATTGCGGTTGTCCATCAGGTAATCAAAGCCGAACCTGCCGAAGACGAACTGCCCGGGATTGAGCGTATTGCTTTCCTGGTTGAGTATGGTATTCTGGGTTTTATCTGCATATTTGTTTTCCCGGTAAGTAGAGCCGATGCTTTTGCTTTTGCGTTGGTTAAAAAATACACCTGCAAAGAAATTGATCTTGCCCTGCTTGATATTGATATCCCCGCCAAGGTTCATTCTGCCTCTTGAGTCAATGCCCGCTCTTATATTGCCGTTGTAACCTGCCTTCCTGTTTTTCTTAAGTATTACATTTAAAATACCTGCTGTTCCCCCGGATGCATCAAATTTTGCCGAGGGGTTCGTAATGATCTCCACGCTCTCTATAGCGTCTGCCGGTATTTGATCCAGCGTCATGGTTGTAGGACGCCCGTCTACAAATATGGTAGGAGCGGCATTCCTCAGGGTTACATTACCATCAATATCAACATTCACACCGGGAACATTCTTCATGATCTCAGTAGCAGTTTGCCCGGTGGTAACAATATTTTTATCAACATTGAATATTTTTCTGTCAACCCCCATCTGGAACATAGGCTTGGAGGCCACTACTTTTACTTCGCTCAACTGTTGTGCATCTATCTCCATTTTTATATTCCCGAGGTCCTTATCAAGATTATTCATCATGTCTGAAGAGTTACCTCCACGTTTTACATCGAACTGAACGGCTTTGTCTATAGGAGTATATCCTATTGCTGTAACAAGCAGGCGGTATTTGCCAAACGGAGAAAGGTTTTCAAGACTGAAATTACCTTTTGAAGTAAGCTGCCCTGCCACGGAAACATCTTTTTGTTTCCCTGAGGCGGAATCAAATTTTGATTGGATGAGCTGCACCGAAGCGGCATCTATGCCTTTATTGTTAGAAGCATCTACTATTTTTCCATAGAACCTGGCAATGCTCATTTGCCCCTGGCCACCCTGTCTTCCGGGCATCCGGTTTTGTGCGTTTACTGATGATCCTGCCAATAATACCAATACAACGAATAGAAATGCTCTCATTATTTGCTTTTTATGTAAGGGGTTTAGTTGTTAATCCGGCTATGCCCGGATAAATGAAACGCGAAATTATATTGATTAAAGGTTAATAAAGGTTAAAGGTTGAGGAGAGGTATCGGCTGATGGCTATGGGCTATGAGCCATGGGCTATCAGCTCACAGCCCATGGCTCACAGCCGATACCTTCAATTGAAATTCCTCTCTGAAATTTTGAGTGCATGTGTTTTTCATTTACTTTTGCACTCTTTAAAAATGGTGGCTGTAGCTCAGTTGGTTAGAGCATCAGATTGTGGTTCTGAGGGTCGCCGGTTCGAACCCGGTTAGCCACCCATTAGCAAAAAAGCGGTCATTCCGCTTTTTTGCTTTCCTCCCTTAATTGCAGTAATACGCTCATACCCTGTATTTACCCCTGATATATATTTTGCAAATACTTAGCTAACAGATTTTGCCTTCCGGCAACATTAAAGTATTATTTCCGTTATTTTTGGAGATGCAAAAAGTGTTGAAATTTATGTTTAATAAAAAAACGCTACCGGTCTTACTGGTTATTCTCGGCATTGGTATTTTTGCCGCTTTTCAAACGATCGGATCAGGAAATCCACCCACTAAGTATGAAAGAATTCTGAGGCAGGTAGGTATTATGCTTGAGCAGGGGCACTATAGCCCCAAGAAAATAGATGATGCTTTTTCCAGGGAAGTCTTTACCAAATATCTTGAGGCGATAGACCCCGAAAAGCAGTTGTTCATGAAGCCTGATATAGACCAGTTAAAACAATTCAGCGATAAGATAGATGATGAAATTCACGGCGCCGCTCTCCAGTCTTTCCAGGCTATTAATAGTGTGTACGCCCAAAGATTGAATGAATACCTGTCTTCCTACAAAGAATTGCTGGATAAGCCTTTTGATTTTACCGCCGATGAAACTTTTGTAGACGATAAGGACAAGCTGGATTATCCTGCCAATGATAAGGAAAGGAAGGAATTGTGGAGGAAACGGCTCAAATACCAGGTGCTTATACGTTATGCAGACCTTATATCAACTAATGAAAAATTGTCGAAAGACAAAGCAAGGACAACTGCAAGCATGGAAAAGGAAGCGAGAGATAAAGTGCTGCAGTCTACCAATCGCATTGCCGAAAGACTGAAAAATAAATTTACCGAAGAAGACAGGTTCAACGACTTTGTGAATACCATTACTTCTTGCATGGACCCGCATACCACGTTCTTTCCGCCGCTTGAAAAAAGATCTTTCGATGAGCAGATGAGCGGAAGGTTTTATGGTATAGGCGCTTCCCTGCGGCAGGAAGAGGGTAATATCAAGATACTGACGCTGGTAACGGGCAGCCCGGCATGGAAATCGGGAGAAGTGCAGATCGGCGATGTTATTGCCAAAGTAGGGCAGGCCAATGAAGAGCCGCAGGATATGGCCGGTTATGACGTGGAAGATGCAGTGAAGCTGATCCGTGGTAAAAAAGGTACCGAAGTAAAGCTTACGCTGAAAAAGACAGACGGCACTACTAAAGTTGTTTCACTGATAAGAGATGAAATTGTAATTGATGAAACATTCGCCAGAAGCGCTATTGTAAATGAAGGCAGCCGTAAGATAGGGTATATTTTCCTGCCTGAGTTTTATGCCGACTGGGAACGTCCGAATGGCGCAAAATGTGCAGAGGATGTGGCTAAGGAAGTACAAAAGCTGAAAGCGGAAAAAGTGGATGGCATTATTATGGACCTCCGCAACAACGGTGGCGGCTCTTTGTACGACGTTATCCAGATGGTTGGATTATTTATTGACGAGGGACCAATAGTGCAGGTAAAAGATCGCGACGGAACCCCTTCTGTGCTGCGGGATAAAGAAAAAGGTGTTTTGTATGATGGGCCGCTTGCAGTGATGGTAAATGAGTTCAGCGCTTCAGCTTCCGAAATATTTGCCGCAGCCATACAGGATTATCACAGGGGCATAATCATTGGCAGCACTTCAACGTATGGCAAAGGCACCGTGCAGCGTAATATCGGGCTCGACGGTGGCCGCGGGGGACTGATGGCAATGACCGGGGATGATGCCGCATCAAATCTCGGCACCGTAAAATTGACGCTTCAAAAGTTTTATCGTATTAACGGCGGCTCCACGCAATTAAGGGGTGTGGCTTCTGATGTTGTATTGCCTGATCAGTATGAAAATTTCAAATTCCGGGAGAAGGATAATCCTGATGCCCTGAAATGGGATGAAATAGCTAAGGCAAAATACAATGTATGGACTTCCGGAGCCGATTTAGATGTTATTAAAAAAGCTGAAGCGGAAAGAATCAGGAATGATAATGTATTTTCTGCCATAAAGAAGAATGCCGATAAGCTTGCTGAACTGAATGACCGGGTATATACGCTTAACCTGAAAAAATATATGGAAGAGCAAAAAGAGATCAAAGACCTGGTAAAGGAAATGGACAGGCTTACGAAAACCCAGAAAGCAAATCCCGTGGAATTACTGCCGGAAGATCTTGCCCGCTATGATTCGGACCAGGCTAAAAAGGACCGGCAGACACAATGGCTCAATAACCTCAAGAACGATATTTACCTGAATGAAACGGTAAATGTGGTGAATAACATGATCAGCCAGCAGGCGATAGTAAAGACCAAATAGATAGGGAGTGGTGAATGGTGGGAGGAGAACTGTGAGAGGTGAGAAGTGAGAGGTTGTGCCTGAAACCTGCAGCCTTCCCCCGCATTAGCAAATGCTAAAATGGCAGGGTTTTAAAATATTTTGCCCTAAAACCATTGCATATTATATTGAGGAAATATATTTTTGCGTTATTCATTTTGATATCCTTGTAAATACTAAAAATTAATTCCATGAAAACTCAAGCATTAAGAGCTACACAGCACATTGAAATCCCTACCTGGAAATTAGTTACAAAACTTGGTTTATTGGCAGCTTTCTGTATGGGGCTGTGCTACCTTTTCGCCATTGGAGTGTCTTCCCTGGCATCAGTATTTTAATTTAGAAAGCTACAGATATGCCTGCGGTATAATTGCGCCCGGCAGCAGGATTATAAAACCTGTTCCCAAAAGCATTAAGATCGTTGCCCAGGCTGTATAACTGATCCAATGCATTGTTAATCCCGGCAAATATGTTGAGAGACAATGCATTGATTTTTTTCCCCCATCCCATTTTCCCCGACAGGAGCCGGTAAGGACTGGCATAAGCGGAATTATCATCATTGAGCGGTAATGCGGATGTATACGTAAAGCCAGTCTTTAGATACAATCCCGGCGCTGTAACAAGATCAAACCCGAAAGAAGTGATGTTTTTGGCTACTCCTGTCAGCGCATTACCGGAATAATTCTTATCATCAACCGGGTAGTCTGAAAATCTGAAATCATTCTGTGTAAGACTGCTCCATATCTTAAGAGACTGGAGAAACCTTTTATTATTTGTGAATATGCTGTAATCAGCATATACTTCCAGTCCTTTCTGATCAGTGCTGCCGGCATTTATAAAATATTCGTCGTCGTTGATTGTTTTCCTTACAATAGCATCTTTCAGCTTGAATAAGTATCCTGTAATGTCAAATTGCAGGCGTTCCTTTAAAAGACTTCCCCGGAAGCCTGCCTCGTAATTCCATCCGAATTCAGGCTGAAGCCGGTTGTTGATAAGACCGCCGGAAGGGCGTATTTCTGCAATAGAAGGCGGCGAAAATCCTTTATTTATTGAGCTATGGAAAGAGATCTCATCTGTGATGCGATACAATAATGCAAACCTCGGAAGCACCTGGTTATCCAGCCTGTTCCTGTTTTTAGGATCGCCCGGGTCGGTGAGCCGCTGATAATGATACATAAAATCATTTGTGCTGCTTCCCGCCTGCAGGAGAAGGTTTTTGCCAATACCCCATTCTGCCTGCAAAAAAGGGAAGAACTGCCTTGCCCATAATTTATCTTTGTACTGAACAGCGTCCGGTACGCCGCCTTTATTGTCATAATTGTTGATGGCAGAATAATTATATTGCCATTCAAGCCCTGCTGTGACGCGGAGATCATTTTTGCCAAAATTGTTATGATATACAAATTTTGTTCTCAGCCCCAGGTTGTTCTCACTCCGTTTTTCATAATTGGTAAGAAAGGGATTGGTGAAATCTGTATAGGAGAACATTCCCGATGTGGTATTGCTCCAGTGACCGTCAAAATCATAGCGGTTGCTTAGTCCCACGAAAGGCGTTTTATTGTATATAGCTGCTTTTTGCGCTATAGCTCCTGCCTGTGCCGGCGTTGAGGGTCTTGCCTGCCTGGGGTTATCTCTCATTTGCTGCAATGTAAGCCCCCCGGGCGTCTGGTAATACATATCTGCGTACAGCATTACCCAGCTCAGCTTGTCCCTGGCCGACAATGCAGTTGCACCGTTCCACTGCAGCACATCTTTTCTCAGCCGGCTGTTTTGCCTGTACCCATCGGACTGCAGATGGCTCTGGGTAATAGAGGATGTAAGGTGGCTGTTTGCATATTTCCATTGGGCATTCTCTGCAAAAAGCCCGTAAGATCCTGCAGATATGCCTGCCCTGAACTGTTGCTGGTGCGGTTCGTTATTGTCTGTAAGCCCGGGCTCATCGCTGTGCAGGATAACTACTCCCCCCGTATTGGCTCCATATACGCTGCTGCCGGGACCCTTTAAGATCTCTACCTGGCGGATACTGTTCTGATCAACAAGGTTGAAATAGGTATTGCCTCCCGCATCTGTAAAAGGAATATCATCCCAGTATACTTTGATATTTCTCACGCCGAAGGGGGAGCGCAGGAGACTGCCCCTGATGCTCAGCCGGTAGCTGCCGGGCGATCTTTCCTCCATCCTTACCCCGGGCACAAGATTGACGGCAGGCAGCAGGGATACTGTAGAAAACCGCTGCATATCTGATGGGCTGAGCACACCGGCAGATACCGGAGATTCCAGCAGCCTGCGGTCGGATTCATATCCTTTGATGACGATCTCAGATAAAGAAGTTGCACTATCAGGTGCCTGCAGACCCTGTTGTGCAAAATTTTGCAGGGAAAGCAGCAGCAATGTTATAACCAAGCTATTTTTCATACCACAGTAATGATCGTAAAGGTATTCAAAAAAAATCCCGAAGAGGTGTTCTTCGGGATCTTCAATGATTTATATAAGCCTACTGCTATGTCAACAATAATTTGTCCTATTTCTTTGTGAGAAGTGAGACGACAAATGTGAGTTACTCACGTTTATCGCCTGCCTGCCGGTAGGCAAGTCTGTCGTTTCACGTTTGACATAACACTACATTTATTTGTTTACATACATCACCTCTTTTACGATCTTCACTGTTCTTGGTACATCCGGCAGGTAAGCTGCAACAAGCGTAGGCGCATAGTGCATAGGTGCATCGGCGCTGGTAATCCTGCGGACGGGGGCATCGAGGTAATCAAAAGCTTCTTTCTGGATACGGTAGGCTATTTCGGAAGATACCGAAGCGAATGGCCATTGTTCTTCTACAATTACCAGGCGATTCGTTTTCTTTACCGATTCAAAAATAGTATGCCAGTCGAGCGGCCGTATGGTACGAAGGTCAATTACCTCCGCGCTGATATCTTCCTTTGCCAGCTCGTCCGCAGCAGCAAGCGCCACTTTCATCATTTTATTGAAGGAAACGATCGTAACATCGGTGCCTGCTCTTTTCACATCGGCTTTCCCGATAGGAATGAGATATTCTTCTTCCGGAACTTCCCCTTTGTCGCCATACATTACTTCACTTTCCATAAAGATGACCGGGTCATCATCACGGATGGCGCTTTTCAACAGCCCTTTTGCATCATAGGGGTTTGATACCGACACCACTTTCAGACCGGGAATATTGGCATAAAGGCTTTCAAAAGCAGTGGAGTGCTGCGCGCCAAGCTGACCGGCAGAACCGTTGGGCCCGCGGAAAACAATAGGGCAGCCTACCTGGCCGCCACTCATAGCCAGCATTTTAGAAGCGGTATTCAGTATCTGGTCGAGCGGTAATACGGCAAAATTCCATGTCATGAACTCCACAATAGGACGAAGCCCGTTTTGGGCTGCACCCACGGCTACAGCTGCAAAACCAAGCTCGGAAATGGGCGTATCGATCACTCTTTTTGGCCCAAATTCGTCCAGCATCCCCTGGCTTACCTTGTATGCCCCATTATATTCAGCTACTTCTTCACCCATTAAAAAGACACGTTCATCACGGCGCATTTCTTCGTTCATTGCTTCACGCAATGCTTCACGGAATTGTATTACACGGTTTGCCATTCTGTATAAAAAGATTTGAGGAGAGCAAAAATATCGGATGTGGGGGAGATAACCAAAAAAGGGGCGGGCGACGGCCAGCTATCAGCCCATAACCCATAGCTCATAGCACTGTATATTTTATCCGGTTCTAAGTATATAAACTTTAATGCATTTTTGCACTAAAGTTCAACAGATATCATGAAGTATTGGCTTATAGTTATATTATCAGCAATTTCGGCTGTTCCCTGCTTCGCGCAGCCTTCAATCCAGGGGAAAGATATTATTAAAGATATCAGCTACCTGGCTTCAGATCGTTTAGAAGGGCGTTTTCCCGGTTCTAAAGGCAATGAGATGGCGGCGAAATATATTGAGCGGGCATTTAAGAAAGCCGGGATTGAGCCATTGTTTCATAATTATGAACAGCCTTTTAATGTGATTGTAAAACTGCATGCTCCTGCGGCAGGTAATTTTATTACGGCAGCAGATACCGGTGATTTTTTGATGAACAAAGATTACAGCATTTTCCCTTTTTCAGGATCAGCGTTAGTAAAAGCTAATGTGCTTGCTGCCGCTTCAAACGAAAAGGCTTTTAGGGCTGAATCATCTTTTAAAGCCAATTGGGTAGTATTATGGCGCAATAAAGCACAGGCGCCGGCTACAGACAGTCTCTCCGATTATGCCGTTTCCAAAAAAGCATTTGAGCTCGGTGCTGCAGGAATAATACTGGTAAGCCCCGATTCGGTGGATCAGAAAGATATCCTGGTAAGGCTGCGGCCGCGGAAAGAGGAGCCGTTGCCGGTGCCGGTGATCCAGCTTTCGAGGGCTGCCTGGCAAAGGCTGAAGGCAATACTTTATCCGGCCGGAGAAGGCGTTTCGTCTGTTTCGCTTACGGTATCAGTGTCGGTGGAGAAAGAAGAGGTCGTTGCAAAAAATATTGCAGGAGTGATCAGGGGCAGCGACCCCTTGCTAAGCAACGAATATATTGTGCTTGGAGCGCATTATGATCATCTTGGGTATGGCGGCTATGGTACAGGGTCATTACAGCCGGATACTGTGGCTATTCATAACGGCGCCGATGATAATGCTTCCGGCACTGCTGCACTCCTTGCAATTGCAGCGGAATTATCGCGCCACAGAAAAGAGCTGAAAAGAAGCGTTATTGTCATCGCTTTTTCAGCAGAGGAAGAAGGATTGCTCGGCTCCCGTTATTTTGTGGATCATCTGCCTGTGCCCGGCGATGCTGTAAAAGTGATGCTGAATATGGATATGGTAGGTCATCTCAACGACCAGCACCAACTGTACATGGGCGGCGCCGGAACTTTTCCGGGCGGCGTGGATTTTATGAAGAAAACCGGTGAAGGCACTGGGCTGAATCTTGTAGTGCATGCCGGCTCTGTTGGCGGCTCGGATCATGTTTCGTTTTATCAGAAAGGAATATCCTGTGTAGGGCTGCATACCGGTGGTCATCCCCAGTATCACAAGCCTTCTGATGACGCTGACCTGATCAATGTACCGGGCATTGAAAAAGTAGCACGGTATATTTATAATGCGGTGGATGGTCTTGCCAACCGGGAAGAAGCATTTGGCTTTAGTAAACAGGATTGACAGATAGTGCTATGTCAACAATGATCTTTTGTATTTCTTTGTGAAAGGTGAGACGATAAAGGTGAGGATTTCACATTTATCGCCTGCCTGCCATGCCTGCGGCAGGTAAACCGGTAGGCAAGTCTGTCGTTTCATGTTTGACATAGCATTAGCCGGGCGCTGTAGCGGCACTGAAAATTTTATTGAGCTCCTACTGCCTGGTCTACGGCAGCTTTAAACTGTTTGAATATTTCATTTCCCTGCTCGTCCGACCCGGATTGCACAAGAAGGAGAGCTGCATATTTATTTTTTTTATCAATATAAGGCCAGGTGCCGGTAAGAGAAGGACTGGTGATCACAGTACCGTTTCCCTGTCCGTCTTCTTCCGGCAGCCATGCGCCAAAACCATAGTGCCACCCTTCAGTGCCGGGAGGCGTATATTTCACGGGCAGGTCTGTTAGCTGGGCTTTTTCCATTGCTGCCACCGCTTTTTCGCTCAATATTCTTTTGCCTTCAAATTCGCCATTGTTTAAAAGCATTACTAAAAAATTCATATAGTCGTTGGCAGTAGACTGGGCGCCGGCAGACGGGTTGACATAGAGATTGTCGTAATTGAAAAATGTTGTGTTCCTCATCTTGAGCGGGCGAAGCAATTTTTCCTGCACTATCCTGTCGAAAGTTTTTTTGCTTACCACTTCTATCATTCTCCCGGCAATATTTATTCCCACATTGCTGTAATGAAATTCTTTCTGGGGATTGTTCACAATTTCGCGTTTGGCTGCAAGGAAATTCATCTCATCTTCCAGCGATTCAAATTTTGCTTTCGGCAACAGCTTTCCTACCCCGGTCTTTTCTGCCTCAATGCCGGTAGTATGGGTAAGGCAGGTGAGCAGGGTGATATATCCCTTCATATATTTAGCCAGTATGGGAATAAGCTTTGCTACCCTGGTATCAAGGGTGAGCTTTCCTTCATCTACAAAATTCATAGCCAGCGCGGCAGTGAGCCATTGCCCGCTGGCGCCTACCGGCACCTGGGTTTTTGCGGTAAAATCTTCATTTGTTTCCTTTTTATATACCAGCTTACCGTCTTTCCACACCATAGCCACCACTTTGCCTTTTAATGCTTTGTGATTTTTCTGTAGCATTTCGTCCACGCTGCTGAAATTATACTGGGCTGAGGCAAACTGAAAGAATAGCAGAAAATTTAATAACAGGCTGAAATACAGGCAGAATGGTCTAATTTTATATGACATAATTACTGCATTTGTTCTTTGGATTGTGATTTGCATTACGGGTTAAAGTTATTTTAAAACAGATAAAGGAAAACTTAAAAATATGAACCTGAATAATTTCACTATCAAAGCACAGGAAACCATCGCCAAAGCGCAGCAGATCGCTTTTAACGACAGGAATGCCAATATTGAAAGCGAGCATTTGCTGAAAGCGCTGCTGAGCGATGATGATTCTCCTATCGAATTCCTGCTGAAGAAAAATAATGTGAACGTGAATTTTGTGGAAAGCAAATTGGATGAAAGCATAAGTAAACTACCTAAAGTACAAACCGGTGAGCCTGCCCAGTCTATCAGCAGGGACGCCAATAATATCATCCTGAGAGCCGGATCGTTGCTCAAGGAATTTGGAGATGAGTTTGTAAGCGTGGAGCACCTGCTGCTCTCTATCTTGAAAGGATCTGATAATACAGCGAAACTTTTAAAAGATGCCGGCTTAACGGAAAAAGGGCTGGTCGCTGCCATTAAGGATCTGCGCAAAGGATCTACTATTTCTTCCCAGACACAGGAAACCCAGTTCAATGTGCTGAACAAATATGCCAAGAACCTGAATGAGCTGGCAAGGCAGGGTAAGCTCGACCCCGTGATAGGGCGTGATGAAGAGATCCGCCGGACGCTGCATATCCTTTCCCGCAGGAATAAAAACAATCCCATGCTGGTGGGTGAGCCGGGTGTGGGTAAGACGGCTATTGCAGAAGGACTGGCGATGCGTATCGTGAACGGGGATGTACCTGAAAATCTGAAATCCAAGATCATATACGCTCTTGATATGGGGCAACTGATCGCCGGAGCAAAATATAAAGGTGAGTTTGAAGAACGTTTGAAGGGCGTGATCAATGAGGTGACCAAGAGCGATGGCAGTATTATTCTCTTTATAGATGAGATACACACGCTTGTAGGAGCAGGTGGCGGTGAAGGCGCTATGGATGCCGCCAATATCCTTAAGCCTGCGCTGGCACGCGGTGAGCTCAGAGCTATTGGGGCGACTACGCTGAATGAGTATCAAAAATATTTTGAAAAAGATAAGGCGCTGGAAAGAAGGTTCCAGAAAGTGATGATTGATGAGCCGAGTGTGGAAGATGCCGTATCTATTTTGCGCGGTATCAAAGACCGTTATGAAACACATCACCATGTGCGCATCAAAGATGAAGCGATCATTGCTGCGGTAGAATTATCGCATCGTTATATCTCCGATCGTTTTCTTCCTGATAAAGCCATTGACCTGATTGATGAAAGCGCTGCAAAGCTGCGCCTCGAAATGAACTCCATGCCGGAGGAACTGGATCAACTGGAAAGGATCATCCGGCAACTGGAAATTGAAAGGGAAGCTATCAAAAGAGAGAATGACGATGCCAAGCTGAAAGAGCTTGCCAAGGAAATATCTCTCAGGAGTGTAGAACGGGATACGCTAAAAGCGAAATGGCAGCAGGAAAAAGAACTGGTAGAAAAGATACAGGCTGCCAAGGCAAATATTGAAGCCTTTAAATCAGAGGCAGAAAAAGCTGAACGAAACGGGGATTATGGAAGAGTGGCTGAGATACGCTATGGTAAAATTAAGGAAGAAGAGCAAAAGATTGACAGCCTTACTACCGAGCTGAATGAGCTGGCCCCGGAGAAAAGATTATTGAAAGAAGAAGTAGATGCTGAAGATATTGCTGAAGCTGTAGCTAAAGCCACCGGCATACCGGTGAGCAAGATGCTGCAGAGTGAAAAGCAGAAATTGCTTAACCTGGAAGATGAATTGCATAAACGCGTGATAGGACAGGATGAGGCGATCACAGCAGTAGCAGATGCTATACGCAGGAGCCGCGCCGGCCTGCATGACCCTAAAAAACCTATCGGCTCTTTCATATTCCTTGGTACAACAGGCGTGGGTAAAACTGAGTTGGCGAAGGCGCTGGCAGGCTATCTTTTTGATGATGAGAATATGATGACAAGGATAGACATGAGTGAATACCAGGAAAAGCATTCTGTAAGCCGTCTTGTAGGAGCGCCTCCCGGCTATGTGGGGTATGATGAAGGCGGTCAGCTTACCGAAGCGGTAAGGCGTAAACCATACAGTGTAGTATTGCTGGATGAAATTGAGAAAGCACATCCCGACGTATTCAATATATTGCTGCAGGTACTTGATGACGGGCGTTTGACAGACAATAAAGGCCGTGTGGTAAACTTCAAGAATACCATTATCATTATGACCAGCAATATGGGCAGCCAGGTGATACAGGATAATTTTGAGAATATTACCGAGGCAAATAAAGAAGAAGTGGTGGAAAGGACAAAAGTAGAAGTGCTGAATATGCTGAAGCAGACCATACGTCCTGAATTCCTGAACAGGATTGATGATATCATCATGTTCCACCCGTTGATGAAGAGCGAAATACGCGGGATTATCAATATCCAGTTGGATCATCTGAAGAGCCTTGTTGCTGTAAATGGTATTGACCTTGAGTTTACTGATTATACAATAGACTTTTTGGTAGAGAACGGTTATGATCCCCAGTTTGGCGCAAGACCATTAAAGCGGTTGATCCAGAAGGAAATTGTGAACCAGTTGAGCAAGAAAATACTTGCTGGGGATATAGATAAATCCCAGCCGGTGCTGGTGGATGTGTTTGACAATACCGTAGTGTTCAGGAACGAACGCATAAGCCCTGAGCCTGCTGAAGGAAAGAAAAAGAAAAGGATTTCCTGATTACATTTTTGAATACAATAGCCACGAATGCACTAATAAAATACATTAGTGCATTCGTGGCTTTGCCCGTTATCTTCCGCCGGTCAGCTCCGTAATAGGCTGTCCTATACATCCGCTTGGCATTTGTATGTGCAGCAATGCGGCGAGGGTGGCTGCAATATCCGTCATACCGGTAACGCGGTTGGTATAGCCGGGTTTTATTTTCCATCCCATCCATACCAGCGGTATATGAGCATCAAACGGATACCATGTGCCGTGAGTAGCGCCTTTAATGCTTCCTCCTTTCCAGGTAGGTTGCGGCACTACAAGGAAGTCCCCGCTGCGTTTCATATTATATCCTTTGATAAGCATGTTTTTTATCACATCGGGAATAGGAGCTGCAGCGAGCGAAGAAGCGGGCAATACAAGGGCAATGCCTTTTGCCTTCATCAATACTGAAGTGATCACCTTTTCTACTGCTGCATGATCAATATTTTTCTTATCAAATTCCTCCCAGTTCATATACAACTGGTAGTTTGCAAAAGACAATATTGGTTTTTCTATCCCGAATTGCTTTTGCAGCGCTTCCACTACAGGTTTTGAAAATTCGTCGTCTGTGATAGCGCCTGAAGGCATTTTATTTTCAAGGTAGTAACCCGGGGATTCAGACACTGCATGGTCAGCAGTGATGAAGAACAGGTAATTATTCTTTCCAAAACGGTTGTCGAGATAAGCCAGGAATGCTGCCAGGTCTTTATCAAGTCGGAGGTAATCATCTTCCTGCTCGATGGAATTGGGTCCATAAGTATGCCCTATAGCATCCGGGCTGGAAAAGCTGATGGCAAGAAAATCAGTAAAGCTTCCGCCGCCGAGATCATATCCTTCAATAGCCGCTTTGGCAAAGTCGAAAGTGATCGTATTACCATGCGGAGTGGTGCGTATGGCGCCATAGTTCTTTCCCTTGAACTGTTTCAGCCTGTGGGGGAAAACAGGTTTAGCTTCACCGTTGGCAGTTCCTTCATAGCTTTTATCGTCAGCAGTGCTCAGGGTGTAGGTATTGATAGGGTAGAGCGTTTCCCAGTCTTTATCTAAATAAGAGTCTACTACATTCTTAGCGTTAAAGCGTTTAGCCCAGTCCGGGAGCTCATTCATGTAATAAGTGCTGGTCACAAAATGCCCGTCTTTACCATTAAACCAGAAAGCAGCCGTTGCTGCGTGGCCTGCCGGCAGGATAGATGCCCTGTCTTTGATAGCTATCCCTACTGTTTTACTCTGGTAGTTAGAGGCAATGCGCAACTGATCGGTAATGGTTGTTGTAAGGTTATTATGAGGAGATTGCCCGGTAGCGCTTCCTTCGGAGCCTACCAGTTGGGTAGACTCATCATCCACGCAGCCGATCCCTTTCCCTTTCTCCCGGTCGTACCAGTCGTTGCCAACAATACCGTGAATAGCGGGGACAGAACCTGTATACACACAGGTATGCCCACAGGCTGTAATGGTAGGGGAGTAATCAATCATGGTGTTCTCACAGGAGAAACCTTCGCGCAATAACCTTTTAAAACCGCCTTCCATATACCTGTTTTGAAAACGGTACATATAGTCCCACCGCATCTGGTCTACCATCATGCCTACTACTATCTTGGGCTTGTTTTCAGCAGGAACAGCTTTTTTAACATTTTGAGCCTGGGTAATGCAGGCAGCGAATAAAAATAATCCTGAAATAACGGATTTGAGATTAATCCATTTCATTATTAATATTGATTTGGTTTACTTGTCGTTTATATTTATTCTGAAACGGAGATATAAGATGGCTTTCTCACGTCTCACGTTTCACGTTTCACGTTTCACGTTTCATCTTCACCCCCGACCCTGGTTGATATCATCCTGTAAAACGAAAATTGCAATGTAATACATTTGTCAGGAATGAATGTTAATAACTGTTAATTATTAATCCTCTACGAGCCTGTTCTTCTTACCTTTTTGTTTGATCAATTTAAACGAGTCATACAGATCCCCGGTTGAGGTATAGCATTTATAGCTGAGTGTATTTCCTTCCACGGTAATGAGCTGGTATAGTTGAAGATGACCGCCGTTTTTATCCATCCATGGCTTCTGGTTTTCCTTATACATTTTGGAACCGCTCATCGAAATGACATACATGGTGCCGGAAAATTCATTTGCGGCAGCTCCGGTGATCTTTTTCATCCCTCGCGCATACGCATGATCGTGACCCTGCATCACAAGATCTACTTTGTATTTGTCGAACAGGGGCTTGAAATTATCTCGCATCCAGGGATTGTCTCTTTGCGGGGCAATGGAATATATGGGATGGTGAAATATTACACAGGTCCATTTATTGGGATTATGCTGCAATACAGAGTCAAGCCATTGCTTCTGGCTTTCCAGGTCAGCGGGCACTTCTTCGGCCTGGTTGGAATTGAGCGAGATAAAACGCATTCCCTGTATATCGGTAAAGTATGCTGTTTCTTTTACTCCTTCCGGCCCGTTTTCGGGGAGTGTGAACTGGGGGCGCCAGAATGCAGAAAGCTTATCATCTTTGGTTTTAGCATATTCATGATTGCCGGGAGACATAATGCCCGGGATCATGCTGTGAATGAAGCTGCCTGCGTAAAACAATTCTCCCCATTCATTATCAAATTCTCCGCGGTTTACTATATCGCCTGCATACATGATTGCATTTGCATCGGGCATTTTAGCATAGGCTGACCGGATAAGACCGGACCAGAATGACTTAATACCGGTTTGTACATCTCCTATGTATATAAAAGATATTTTATCTCCCGGGAGCCCTGCTGTGGTAACGTGAAACCATTCGCTCCAATGGTTTTCCCTGCCTACGCGATACATATACTTTGTACGCGGCTTCAGGTTTTTAAAAATAAAAGAATGATAAAAAACGGAAATATTTCCAAGTTGAAATTTCTCTGATACGGCAGACTGCCTTACGGCATTTAAGGATGCTGCCGGATCCGCGTTTGTTTCCATTATTTCTGCAAAGCCGGTTTGAATACTGTCGCATGTTCTCCAGGTAACGGCAAGAGAGGTAGACGGATCTTCGGTGACATTTAAAACTATTCTGTCAGGATCAGGACCTGCAGGAAACGGATTGGTTTGTGTAAACGCTGTAACAGTAATGGTTGTCAATACAATTGCAGCAATATACTTTAGTCTTTTTTTCATTATGCAGGATAAGGTTTCTTTATTTTTCTTTTATTTCTTTTATCGCGTCTGCAACCGGATGGTTGGCCTTATAATGCAACCCGAGAAGAGAAGCGATGGTTTGGGCGATCTGCTTTTGATACAATTGCATTGGTGTTTTTAATTCTCCTTTTGCCGGCAGACCAGGTCCCATGGCTGCGATCCATATTTCGTGAGAGTCTGTAATATGCTTGCTTCCATGACCTGTCCATTGTTCCTTGACGGTATCGCCACGCCCGTGATCGCAGGTGATAAGAATAGCTGTTTTATCTTTGTATTCCGGGTTACTTTGCACATAAGTCCAGATATCTTTTATCCATTCGTCTACCTGTTTGATGGTATTCAGATAATCTTTGTACCTGCCTCCGTGAGCCCATTCATCAGTTTCTCCATATCCGATAAACAACACCCGTGGCTTTCTTTGCCTGAGGTGTTCCATTGCCTCATAATGGGTGAATACGTCAAGGCATTCATCATTGCCAAATGGTTTGTAGGAATCTTTGAGCATGGCATTGATCAGTTGCTCCCTGTCTGTAGGATGTGCTCCGCCGGTGGGACTGTAGGCTGCTGTTACCGGGAAACCGCAGCGCTCTTTGTTAAATATCCTGTCAAACGCTTCCCAGGCGCCAAAAGCTGCAACCTTCCCTTTGAAAGCAGGCTGCTGATTGATGTATTCCAATACAGTAACATGCGGGTTGGGCATATACTCATTGGAGTTGACTGCCGTATCGGGATAGCCGGTAAAGATTTCATTGTAGCCCGGATATGAGAACCAGTACGGGTTGGCATTGTCCACTTTGTTGTCAAAGCTTCTGTTGCCATAAAGTTGTCCTTTTGCAGCAATAACATTCCAAAAGAAAGGCATCAGCTTTTTTCTTCTTTCTTCGGGGCTGTCGGCCCAGTATTGCTTATATATTCCTGCACTGTCCCCCTGGTTGAACCTGCGATTGTTAGCTAAAGCAGGGTCCATGCCTTTGAATATTTCCTGCCATCTGAGCCCGTCTGAAGTGATGACGATAATATTTTTTATTTCTCCGCCTGTTTTTTGCTGGGCTGCCAGGTAAAGCGGAAATAATAACAAAAGTGAGAGTATCTTTTTCATTTGTATAATTTATTATTATCTGTCAGATATGCTATTCCTGCCGTATATATCCCTTATCGCGCAGGGTAATATTTGTCGAGCCAACTGAGCATTTTTGCAAACACCTCCACGGCAGCGGAAGGGCTGACACCATGTTTTTCTTCAGGATAAATTTCCAGTGCTGAAGGAACATTCATTTCCTGCAATTTCTGATACAGGTTCTTTGCCTGGCTTACATTTACCAGGGGATCCTTACCACCGTGAAACAGGATAGTGGGCACAGCTGTTTCTTTGGTGAGATGCCATAAAGGGCTGGCGTCTTTGGTAATTTGAGCGTTGACATCTTTCTCCCCCAGGAAACGTATAACAATATTATCGGCATCGCTGCCATCAGGGCGGACAGCTTTGTCGGTAAGATCTGTAGGTCCCCAGAGATCTACTACGGTCTTTACCTGTTTCTTTTCATCGTACCCGTACGCATACAGCATGGCGAGATGCCCGCCGGCGCTACCCCCCATAAGCGTATATTCATTACCGTTGTATTCATACCGCTTTGCATTTTTTGAAATAAAAGCAACCAGCTTCTTTACATCTTCAATCTGCGCAGGGAAGCGGTTGGTGTTGTCTTTTACAAGCCTGTAGTTCATGGAAACCACTACATAGCCCCGCTTACCGGCAAGCTCTTCTATCAGTTGTTTGGGAAACTCCGATTTGTCGCCGCCGCTCCATCCGCCGCCGTGGATGTATACAATTACTTTTGCACCCGGCTGGATATTTTTGGGTATATAGGCATCAAAAGTATTTTGCCCGTCGGGAGCATCGCCATATTTAATGTTTTTCAATTCCCGGTAGCTCCTGCTCCTGTACTTTGCGTAAGGATCTGCCTGTGTAATATCTCGCCCGCGCCCGTTCCTTAACCCGTTTTTATCAAGGTATTCAATAAGCGCTTTCGGATGGTCGGTTTGTATACCCTGTATCCCTTTGGACAGTGCGGTATTCCATATTTCCGGGCTTTCGTCATCGCTTTCCACATCCATCCACACGGCTACATCATTATCATTGGCCGTGGCGATCATGCCTGTATCATATATATTGTCAAGCGCTTCTATGGAGGCCTGGCCCAGGAAAAAAGACAGTTGCTCTTTATTGGTGATCCCTCCAATAACGCTGGTGATCAGCGGAATTTTGGGCGCGATTTCACGCCACTGCTTGTATTGGGGTATGCTGTTCACATACACCGCTACCTGGTTTTCCATGCCTGCCGCCTGTATCTGCCGGAAAGTTTCTGCAACATCGGCATCTTTAAAATCAAGATATATATTGATCTTGTTTTTGCAGGTTTTTAAAACTTCTTCAAAAGTGGGTATGCGGTATACCTTTTTTGAAGGCTTATTTTTATTATTTACATTAAGCTGCTGAATTTCGGCAAGGGTCAGGTCTTTAATTTTCCCCGTTCCGTTTGTCATGCGATCTACCGTAGCATCGTGCTGCAATACCATGTACCCGTCTTTGGTAGTACGGAGATCTATTTCCGCATAATCGGCGCCACTTTTGATCGCTTCCTTCAGAGAGGCGATCGTATTCTCAGGAACTTTGGTATGATCTCCCCTGTGCGCAATTACAACGAGGTTGTACTTTGTTTTGGGTAAAGATGCCGTTTTCTCCTGGGCAAACAGGTTTGCCAGGCAAAACCCAAGAGCCAATAATAAAAACGTTTTCTTCATATTGATTTAATTTTCTCTGTTTTTACAGGGTTTATTGCATTCAGCGGTTCCCATCAGGAGCGAAAAACAGGCTGTTTATACTCAATGTGGTGAAAACGTGAGAGGTGAAATGGGAGACGTGAGACTTTCACCTCTCACGTTTGTCTTTTCACGTTTCACCCAGCAGTACTACATTGCCAGCAGGCTGCAGCCCCGGATGTCACTATTATCTATCCTTCCCAATACTTCAAAGCTGCTATCGGGATAGAGCTTCCCTGCATCTTCAATAGCAATAAAGCTGCAGGAATATATATTAGCCAGGTCAATGATGTTGAGCGCCCCCGTAAGCGGGGAGACTCCTTCTCTGGATACATTCAGGGGATCTTCCGTATCCCTGATAAGGACTTTCATCCACGGGGGGCAGCAGAACCTGCCGCTCCCTTTGGAATAAGCCTGTGAAAGCAGCTCTGTCATGCCATATTCAGCATGTATATTATCCAGATGAAATGCATTTTTTAAAATCTCATGCACTTCTTCCCTGGTCATTTCATGCCGCCGGCCTTTCATGCCGCCGGTTTCCATTATTGTGGCAGATCGCAGCGGCATTGGGAATTTTTCGGCAAAATCCAGCAGGGCAAAGGTTACCCCGATAAGTAATATCTTTTGCCGTTGTTGCTCAAGGCGTTGCAATGTCGCCGCAAGCCGTTCCTGCTCATACAGGTAAAACCCACTGTCTGTATGCTGACTTTGCCTGATAAGCTCATCAACCATAACCACGAGAGAAGAATGCTTTCTTTCGAGATAGGAAGGCAATAGTCCTATGATACACCAGTCGGAGGGATGACCATAAAACAGCTCAAACGCTTTAGTGAAACTTCGCGTATATATGGAAAGATCCCTGATATAGTGACGACTGTTGATGGTTTGGGTAGTACCGCTGCTTTCAAAAACTGCTTCCGGCGTAAAATCGGTAGTAGTTACGGTATGAGATTTAAAAAACCGGACAGGAAGAAAAGGTATTTCGGTTATATTGGAAACTGTTTGGGGATTGATCTTCAGTGCATCCACAAAGCTTTGGTATACCTGGTTCTCCCGGTATTGAAACCGGAAAACTTCAGGCGCAATAGTTTCAAGGTCAGAAATGTTAAAATCATTCCATAACTTCCGGATGTCCTGATATGCAGGGAGTTTATTCAAAGGGAATATTTACATTTGTTTATTGAATACAGTTATATGAAACTAAGTCTGGCAATATCTTTTTTAGTTTTGATAATAGTTTCCTGCAGCAAAGATAAGTTTAGCAGTAAACCTACTTTGAAATTAAAGGAAGTCAGTGGGAATTATCTTCCTTTAGGTGATGATTATGCTATCCGGTTCACACTGGAATATACGGATGCCGATGGTGATATTGCCGGGCAGCCTTTCAGTATTGAAAAGCTGTCTTCTTCAGCATCTCCCGACAACCCCTGTAGTAACGGGAATGAACCTTACTATACTGACAGTACTAAATATGCTATACCGGCAGATGTGCCGGCAACCGCCAATCAAAAAGGCGAGATTGTAGTGACGATCGCGGGCCTGCTTGCCAATCCACAGAAATGCGATGAGTATGACAGTACTGAGCAGGCTACTTTTAAATTCTGGTTTAAAGATCAGGCAGGCAATGTGAGTGATACGGTGACAACTCCTCCTGTTACCATCCAGAAGATCCGGTAAGGTATGAGGTGTAAGGCCTTACATGTCTCCTATATCGTATCTGTTTCACGTCTCACTTTTGACATCTCTCGTATTCACCATTCACCCGGCGAAAGTAATGTGCATATTATAATTAATCCCTCGCTGATTGGTCAGGATTTATTTATTTTTGAATAAATAATTACATCTTCATGGCAAAACAATCCAGGGCAAAGCATAAATCCATTTTAAAAGACAGTTCCCTCGCTTTTTTCAAAAACTATATCAATAACGCTTCTCCCACAGGCTTTGAAAGCAGCGGGCAAAAGCTGTGGCTGGAATATATAAAGCCTTACATAGATACCAATTTCGTAGACCCTTACGGCACTGCAGTAGGTATCATTAACCCTGATGAAAAGTTTAAAGTAGTAATAGAAGCGCATGCCGACGAAATAAGCTGGTTTGTAAATTATATAACCAACGACGGTCTTATTTACCTGAAACGCAACGGAGGGGTAGATCACCAGATAGCGCCCGGCAAGAGGGTATTGATACATGGCAGAAAAGGAGTGGTGAAAGCGGTATTCGGCTGGCCTGCCATCCATACCAGGATCGGCGGCGGGGAGAAAGAAACGCAACCCAAAGTAGATAACCTGTTTTTGGATACCGGCGCCAGGAGTAAAAAGGAAGTAGAAGCGCTTGGCATTCATGTTGGGGCGGTTGCCACCTACGAAGAAGGTTTTGATGAACTGGCGTATGATTACTATATCGGCCGGGCTATGGACAACAGGGTAGGTGGTTTTATGATAGCGGAAGTAGCGCGGCTGCTGAGCGAAAGTAAAAAGAGGATCCCTTTCGGGTTATATATAGTGAATGCCGTACAGGAAGAAGTCGGGTTGCGCGGCGCAGAAATGATCGCGAGGCGTATTAAGCCTGATGTGGCTATCGTAACAGATGTAACCCATGATACCACTACACCCATGATCAATAAAGCAGTGGAAGGGGATATTGCCTGCGGCAAAGGCCCGTCGCTGGCGTATGCGCCTGCCGTGCATAACAAGCTGCTCCAGTTTGTGCAGGGAGTTGCAGAAGATAACAAAATACCGGTGCAGTTACGAACCCTCAGCCGCAGCACGGGAACGGATACCGATTCTTTTGCCTATGCCAATGATGGCTGTCCGTCGGTGCTTATCTCCATACCGTTGCGCTATATGCATACCACAGTGGAAATGCTGCATAAAGATGATATTGAAAATACCATCAGGCTGATGTATGAAACCGTGCTGGCATTGTCGCCCAGGACGAAGCTGAGCTATTTTTAAGGATGTAAATGTTGCTTATGTAGTTGCATACCTTTTCCGGAAAGCGGGGTTATCTTATTCAGGTAATTGTTGCTATACCGGGAATATCTTTTTATTTCATTCCGGGGTAAGGTTCATTTCCGGGATAAAACCGAAAGCAGGATAAAGATGAGCAGGCTCATTGAATAAAGCGTTGTATCATCCCGCTTCTTTGTTTTGTGCAGGGATGGAAAGTTTACCGGCAGGCAAATTAATATTATGCAGACCACTATCGTCTTCTCCAGTTTACCGGGTTATACAGCAGGCGCACGGATGCTGGAAAATTGATTGCCTATGTGGCGTTGCAGGAGAACTTTCTTCTGTTAGATGGCTGGTTCTTAACTCTGTTACCAGAACAGATTGAATTTATCAGCTATCCCTATGAATGATGCTTTGATCAATTAAAAAACATGGCATTGCTTAAAAATACTTTGTTGCAGGTCTTCTTTTATCGAAAGATCTGGCAATATTAATCAAATACAAGCTATAACATTGAACCGAATCAAGATATGAAGGTGGCAACTATGAATAGAACAATTATAGTATTGTTCAATGCAATATTATTTTTTGCTTTTTTCCTGGTGACAACTCCTCTTTTTAACAGTAGTGATAATGTTTTTTGCTTATATCTGCTTGGAGGAGGATTCGGACAGGCGCCAACTGAATTAATTTACTACAATCATCTGCTTCATCCGGTCATTACAGTAGTTATCCGGAAGCTTTTTTTATTAGACCCCTATGTCAACTGGTATTCCGTTATTCTGATTTTTTTTCAATTCATTGCATCTAGTGTAATTGCTGTTCGATTAATATCAAGGCAACCTTTAAAAATAGCAATGCTTGTTTATTCTTTGTTTTTTATTGTTTTTCAATCTTATTTTCTGTTGAGCATTTCGTTTACGAATACTTCAATTATACTTACAATTGCGGCAATTTTTTTATTAGTTCCGATGAGTCAGAAGAAAATGATAACATTCAAAGAATCTCTATGCGTTATTGCCTTGCTTATATTTGCATCATTATTCCGAATTCATACAATCATACCTCTTATAGGAATGTCTCTTCCTTTTTTTATTCTATTTCAGAAAATAAAGACAATCATTAGAACCTTTTTTATAATTGGCATTGCAGCTTTTTTTATATGTTTAGGGAATTATATACATCAGAAGATTTATACAAATTCTATTCCCAATTGGGTTCAGGATGAGCAATACCGTCAACAACTCTATTCATTATTTAATGATGGATATGCTTCTCATAACGTAGTTGCCAACTGGCAAACTGAACAAGGATTATTGAAGTATGCTTTAATCATTGATACAAATTTTATCGGGACAAATAAGCTGATACAAATACGAAGCGATTTACATGCAAAAAGAAATAATGGATCAGATAATCTTGATAGTTCAGATAGCTTCAAATGGTTTATTATTAACAACCGGATTTTTTTGGGATGTTTTTTTTTCTTGCTTCTTTTCTGTAAAATAGATAAGCAATATATAACAGTCGTGTTGATTTCTTTTCTTTGTTTAATAACTGGTTGTTTTATTCTGTTTTATTTTGTAAAGCTTCCCGATTATGTTTTTTTGTCGGGGCTTGGATTATTATGTTTATTAATCTCGCTAACCTCCCTTATGTTTCCCAGGCATAGTCTGATGTATTATGCTAAATTTGGCGTTGCTTTTTTCTTTATTTTTTGGGGTGTAATTCGAATTTATAAGGAAAATAAAAAGAATCTTGACAATAATTGCTCATTTAAATTGGCCGCTACTGAAGTGAAGAAGTATCCTAAATATCTTTTCTTAGTGACTGATTATTCCTTTCCGTTAGATTATGTTTCAGTTTTTGATATTCCTAAGGAATATCCTTTAGATAATGTTGTTCTTGGTTGGCACTATTCATACTCGTTTAGCTTAGAAATGCTTAAGAAATTTAATATTAATAGTGTGCAGAAATTACCGTATGCATCGAATGTATTGCTATGGGGGAAGCCTGTACAGGAATTATTAGATTATTATTCAAAATCGACAAATATAAATCTTGAATATTCTAATCCATTGCCTGAGTTTAAATATGGAGAAGTCAGAAGATTTCATTTAAAAGAAAAATAGCACCTTCTCTTTTCCTTTCACCTTTTCAATCCGCTTTCCTGTCCTTTTTCAAAATCCTTCTCATACGCCCTGATGATCGCCTTCACCAGCCGGTGGCGTACCACGTCATCTTCATCAAGCTCAATATGAGTGATGCCATCTATATTATGCAGGATGCGGATGGCTTTCTCCAGCCCGCTCTTCTGATGCTTTGGCAGATCTACCTGCGTAAGATCGCCGGTGATAATGGCTTTGGCATTGGCACCTATACGGGTGAGGAACATTTTGATCTGCAGGTCGGTGGCATTCTGCGCTTCATCCAGTATGATAAATGCGTTGTCAAGCGTACGCCCGCGCATATAGGCGAGCGGGGCAATTTCAATCACTCTCGTGCTCATATAATATCCTAACTTATCGGCAGGTATCATATCATCCAGCGCATCATATAAAGGGCGTAAGTATGGGTCAATCTTTTCTTTGAGATCCCCCGGTAAAAAACCGAGGCTTTCACCGGCTTCCACCGCGGGACGGGTGAGGATGATCTTTTTGACAGACTTGTTTTTTAAAGCCCTTACGGCAAGGGCTACAGCCGTATAGGTTTTACCGGTTCCCGCAGGGCCTATCGCAAACACAATATCGTTTTTATCAACTGCCGTCACCATGCGTTTCTGGTTGGCAGTCCGGGCCCGCACGCTTTTACCATTCGGCCCGAAAACAAGCACCTCATTAGGATTGCGCTCTACAAAATTATCAATGCTCTCCGTATCATCGCCTCCGAGTATCTGTTCAAAATAATGCTCGCTTACATGCCCGTTGCGTTCCAGGTATTGAATCAGCAATTCGATTTTCTCTTTTGCCATTTCAATTTGTTCCGGAGCGCCGCTAAGCTTCATTTGTGTACCGCGGCTGAGGATTTTCAGTAAAGGGAATTTCTTTTTGAGGAGGTCGAGCTTGCCATTGTTAACGCCAAAAAACTCTATAGGGTTAACGGTTTCCAGGTTAATGATTGTTTCTGTCAATGAGGTTCGGTTTTAAGTTCACAAATAGTCCTGAATGTTTGAAGACTAACCTATCGTTCCATTCAAATTTAATGCATCAGCATTTAAATAACTAATATTTACTTATGCACACATGTGGATATATGCTAAAACCTCGCCAAAATTTTAAGATTTAATAACCTTGGCGTTAGCCTGTTGGGCAATGTATAGATAGTGTTCGAAAAATCTTTGATGAACATATAAGAAATCGTATTGCTTCTGTCGAGCAGGTTGAATATTTCGAAGCTTGCCCAGATATTATCAAATTTCCTGAAGGGGCTATGACTCCTGCGACCGGACTTATCGCCGGATAATAATTGTGCGCTGAAGCCGATATCTACACGCATATAAGGATCAATGATCAATGCGTTCCTGTACCGCACACTGCCGGGAATATTATAGGGCATATTGCTGCCGAATATAGTATTGAGATGTACTCTGAAATTTTTGTTGGTGCTTAAATAATCCTGGAAGAACATGCCGAAGGTGATCAGCCGGTCTGTCGGCCGTCTTACCCAGCCTTTGTCAAATCTCACACTGTCAGCTACAACCTGGTCTTCTGTTTGTGCGGTGATGAATTCACCGGCTGCATTCGTATAGCGGTAATAATAAAAGCTGTCAATTTTTTCCATGGTGCGCATTATCCCAAGGCTCACCCAGCTTTCTGCATCTTTCACCAGCTCACTGAACAGCCTCATTTCAATACCCGTAGCGTAAGCTTTTGCATTGTTGTTGCCGAAATACCGGATGCGTACATTGTCAATATCATAAGGATCAAGATGGTGGATGCCTTTATAGTAGGCTTCAATAGCGAGCCTCGAGGGTCTGTCCCATGCTTTGAAATTATAATCCGCTCCTGCAACAGCCTGCCAGCTTCTCTGCGCTTTGACAGCGGTATTCAATGTGCCGTCATATTTCCTCAGCTCGCGGTAAAAGGGAGGCTGGTCATACGCTCCGGCAGCCAGCTTTAATGCCCAGTTTTTTCTTTCCCCGGGAACCCATGCTATTTGTGCACGCGGAGAGACGATAAATTCTTTGCTGAGCGAATTATAATTAAACCGGACTCCGGCCTGAAGGTTAAAGTCTGATGATTTGCCAAACAAAATATTATCCTGTATATAGCCTGAAATTTTATTCACGGTAAGATCTGCTGCAGAACGAACGACCCTGTCCAATAATAACTGGTCACTATTGTAAGGCAAATTATAGCCGGCGGAATCTTGTGCTTCCCATTCGTTCAGCTTGTCGTGAATGATGGTACGGTCTGCGCTTACTCCCCATTGTAAGGCATGTTGCTTAAAAGTGAAATATCCTTTATGCGCAATATTCCAGTTGGCAATATTAAGTGTGTTGCGTGCATGGTTCATAAATACTCCCGCGCCAAGAGGATTGATAATCGTACCAAAATCAGCCTTGCTTTTATCAAAGCTGCGTTCCCCGAAAAGATAAGCGCCCCATATATCATACGCTTCCTGCTCATCATCTTCAAACCTGCTCACCAGCCATTTTAATTTAAGCCGCGGGCTGACGGTCTGCATAGCGGAAACTCCAATCATTTTTGTGGCATACCTGTCTTCTTCACGTCCTTCAAAATAGATATCCAGTCCGAGATTGGCGCTGAACAGGGGAGAGAGCACCGATGATGTAAGCTTTGCCTCTTCGGGCACGAGGGTGAACCTGGTACCTGAATAGTTGCCCAGCATTTCTATCTGCCATTTATCATTGATGCGATAGGTAAGCAATGCCTGTATATCTGAAGATGAGGGAGTATAGTTGCCTTTTGTTTCCTGCGCGCTCAGCAGGTTCCTGTTCGACCGGTTGCGCACGCCTACCAGGTAAGTGAATTTCTGGTCTTTGGAAAATCCCTCCACATGAAACCCCTGCTCCAGCAGGCTCACATAAGCAGAACCTCCGAATTGCTTAGGCTTTTTGTACTGCACTTCCAGCACGCTGCTCATTTTATCTCCGTACTTTGCCTGGAATCCCCCGTTATAGAAATTTACGCTGCCGGCAAGTTCCGGGTTAATAAAACTCAGTCCTTCCTGTTGCCCGCTTCTTACAAGATAAGGCCTGAAAATTTCGAAGTCATTTACATACACCAGGTTCTCATCATAATTGCCGCCACGTACGGTATACTGTGAAGTGAGCTCATTGTTGCTCCCAACAAAGATCTTTATCAGGCTTTCCACTCCGCCGGTCACCGACGGGATGGTAAGCGCATGTTTGGGATCAACACGGATGAGTCCTGCTTCTCTTCTTTCCTTTTGGTCTTTTATGATCACCTCCTGCAGCGCTTTAGATGATCTGGTAAGCCTCACTATTACTTTTTCATGCTCGTTTTCATTCAGGTAAAAATTTCTTTGCACTTCCCCGAAGCCTGCATAGGAGAACACAAGTGCTATCGCCTTCCCCGCAAGTACCTTTACCGAAAAAGCCCCCGCGTCAGAAGTGGTAGTGCCTTGCTGGCGGCCAAGTATCACTACGGATACATTGCTTAATGGCTGTTCATTTTCATCCACTACTTTTCCTGTGATCAATGCTGTTCTTTGCTGCGCCGATGCAAAGAAAGAGAGCAGTGCAAGAAGTGATAATAAAAAGGCTTTGGCGCTGTTCATCAGCAAATTAACGGCTTTATCAGGGTAATATTACATAATATCGGGTATTCAGCCGAGAGCGGTGGGCATCGTGCTCATAGCCCATAGCTGACAGCTCCCAGCTCAGCCCCTTTTAATTTTATAATTGTATTTTCGGTTATGAAAAAAGTTCAACTCTGTCTTGCCCTTTTCATTGGGATATGTTATGCTGAGGTTTTTGCCCAGGTGGCTGTGCCGGGTAAGCCATTGCCCCCGTGGCAGGAGGGTTTTCTGGATCTGCATCACATCAATACCGGCTGGGGTGATGCGGCGTTTTATATTTTCCCCGACGGCACTACCATGCTTTTTGATGCCGGTGAGATCAATCCCACCGATCCGAGGGCATTCACTCCGCGCAATGCGCCGATGCATCCTAATTACAGCAAAAGAGCCTATGAATGGATCGCATGGTATATTCAGCATGTTTCACCATTGAAAGAAAAAGCAGTTATTGACTATGCGGCCATTTCTCATTTTCATGATGATCATTTTGGCGGATGGTACCCGGGAGCTAAGCTGTCGTCCACAGGCAAATATGATCTTACAGGCATGCCGGGAGTGGGAGAGCTGATACCCATCAGGCAGCTTCTCGACCGTGGCTATCCTGATTATGATTATCCCTTTGATATGAAGAACAGCGCTTTGGCGTCGTTGAGCGGGGAGATCAATTTTTTTAAGACCATGAAGAATTATATGGATTTTTCCGCTGCGCAACGACAACAAGGAATGATCACAGAACGGTTCAAAGCCGGCAGCCGTACACAGATCAGGATGAAATACGCCCCCTCGAAATATCCTGGTTTTTATGTGCAGAATGTAAAAGCCAACGGGCTGATATGGACCGGCAAAGATTCTTCCACCTACCAGTTTTTGCCTCCTGTTAAACCGGAGGATCGTTCTACATGGCCGAGCGAGAACGGGCTGAGCCTGGTGCTTACCATACATTACGGGCCGTTCGTATACTATAGCGGGGGGGATTGCGGCGGCATAGTTTCTTACGGAGACCCGGCATGGAAAGACATAGAAACCCCCGTTGCCAGGGTCATAGGCGAAGTGGATGTCGCTACCCTGGATCATCATGGCAACAGGGATGCGGTGAATGAATTCCAGGTCAAAACTTTTAAACCCCGGGTGTGGATCGAGCAATCCTGGTCGTCGGATCATCCCGGGGAAGAAGTGCTGCGCCGCCTGACCACGCCTGTATTGTATGAAGGTCCGCGGGATCTGTTCACCACCAATATGCTTGAGGCCAACCGGTATGTTATAGGAACATTAATTGACAGGTCGTACAAAAGCCTGCAGGGACATATTGTGGTAAGAGTAATGCCCGGCGGCAAAACCTATTATGTCATTATTCTTGATGACAGCCGGGAAGATATGCCAGTGAAGGATGTGTTTGGACCTTATACTGCTAAAGCAAGTGGTAAGTGATAAGTGATAAGTGGTAAGGCATAATGGTTACAGGTTTCACGTCTCACGTCTCACCTTTCACATTTGACGTTTTCACCATTCATCATTCACAATTCACCTCTCACATTCATTCACCAATGAAATCGGCTGTTCAGAAATCATCTATTCCCGCAACAAGAATATTTGTTGCAAAAGAGCTGAAGGATAAGCATTTTGATCCTACCTGGCATGCGCATAATGAATACCAACTGTTCCTGGTGCTGAAGGGAACCGGTACGCGTTTCATAGGTAATACCGTAAAATCTTTTACCGGCGGAGATCTGACTTTTCTCGGTCCGGGTATACCACATCTCTGGCGCAGCGACAGTATATATTTCGACAGGCGTAATAAGCATTCCTCCGCAGGGCTGGTGGTCTATTTCAAAAATGATCTTATTGCCGGTATGCTCGACAAGGAAGAAATGCAGCAGATCAGTAAGCTGTTTGCAAAAGCGAAGAGAGGAATTGAATACCGTGGGAAAGCGGTAAAGCATCTTACCGCAATGATGAAGCAGATAGTGGAGCTTCGCGGGCCGGAAAGCATTATCGCATTGCTCCGTATGCTGGTGATGATGTCCCGCACCCAGGAATACAGTTTGCTGCACAATGCGGACTACCAATACAAGCTTAAAGATGCTGAAACCCAAAGGATCAATATTGTATATAATTATGCTGCCCAGCACTTCCACTCGGGCATTTCCCTCAATGATGCCGCTGCATTGCTCAATATGACCCCTACTTCTTTCAGCAGGTATTTCAGGATGAAGACCAGTAAGTCGTTCTCGGAATTTATCGCGGAGCTCCGTATCAGGCATGCCTGCAAGCTGCTGGCAGAAGACGACCGGAAAAGCATCAGCCAGGTAAGTTACGCCTGTGGGTTTAACACCCTCTCCAATTTCAACCGGATCTTCCGGCAATTTATGAAAACCACGCCTAAAGATTACAGGAAAGCATTTTCTTCTTTATAGTTTTTTGTCCTTAATTTGTTGATATAGTATTTTTAAGGATAAAATACAGTCAGTATTGGATATAATCCTGTTGTTCCGGTGCTGTTATTCTATTTAACTTAGTGCTGCGTTAATTGAAATATACCCTGTTATTACTTCTTTCAACCATTAATATATTGCTATGCCACCAGCAACTGCTGTTCAGAATACAACTTATCATAAGCCTGATACAAAATCCATGCAGTTGACTTTCGGCGTTAGTACCTGGTTGTGGCTTTCTCCTTTTGCAACGAAAAACGCCCCGGCGCTTTTTGCTAAAATAAAAAGAATAGGCTTTGATATGGTGGAGATAGCTGTAGAAGACCCGGCACTGATAGATACCGCCAAAATAAAAGAAGCGCTCGATGCGAACGGGCTTGCGGCAGCCATTTGCGGCGCTTTTGGCGCAGACCGGGATATCTCCTGCGATGATAAGAGCATACAGCAAAACGCGATCAACTATATACATGACTGCATAAATATCGCTGCAGAGATCGGCGCCCCCGTTTTTGGCGGACCTATGTATACCGCCGTGGGAAAAGCGAGAATGGTAAGTAATGAGCAGAGAAAAAAGGAATGGGATACTGCTGTCAGCAACCTGCGTGTTGTAGCAGCAAGGGCTGCTTCATCAGGCACAAAGCTCGCAATTGAGCCACTCAACCGTTTTGAATCGGACATGGTGAATACTGCTGCCGATGCTATGCGTATGGTAACGGATATTGATCATTCTTCCGTAGGCATAGGGCTGGATGGGTTTCACATGAACATTGAGGAACCGGATATTGAGAAAGCAATATTGACGGCAGGCGATAAATTATTTCATGTGCAGGTGGCTGACAACTACCGCGGCACGCCGGGCACCGGGCAAACCAACTGGCAGGCATGGCGCAGGGGACTGGAAGCAATTAATTACAAAGGGGCTGTCTCCATAGAAAGCTTTACGCCGGACAATACTACCCTTGCCGGGGCGGTATGCATCTGGAAGAAGCTTGCGGAAAGCCAGGATCTGTTCGCGGAAAACGGGCTGAAGTTTTTGAAAAAGCTTTTTGGAATTAAACAATTGTGAGACGTGAAAGGGGAGAGGTGAGATTTTCACGCCTGCCTGTCGGCAGACAGGTTTGACCTCTGACGTTTCACGATTAGCATAGCAATAGACGCTGCTTTAGTGTTCTTGTGCATTCTTCCTGTTATAATACAGTGAACCACAAAGGCACGAAGGCACAAAGTTTCACGAAGGATTTACTTTGCGTTCTTTGCTTCTTTGCGGGCTTTGCGTGAAACTTTTTAAACCGCAAAGGGCACAAAGAAGGCGCGAAGATCACGAAGAGGAACGCAGATATTTGACAAATACATTTTTAATAGAGTATACAGGTCACCTCAACAGATAAAACCACTTGATATGCCAGACAAAAAAATTAATATAGCGATTGTTGGTCTCGGCTTTGGCGCTGAGTTCATTCCTATTTACCAGCGACACCCCAATGCTGCTATGTATGCCATCTGCCAGCGCAACAAAGAGCAGCTTGATAAGACAGGAGATGCATTTGGCATTGAAAAAAGGTACACCGATTATGATGAGCTCCTCAAAGATCCTGCTATAGATGCGGTGCATATCAATACGCCCATACCCGATCATGCCGCGCAGTCGCTCAAAGCGCTGAAAGCAGGGAAGCATGTGGCCTGTACAGTGCCCATGGCAACAACGGTAGAAGAATGCAGGCAGATTGTAGAAACAGTAAAAGTAACAGGACTTACCTATATGATGATGGAGACGGTGGTATATGCAAGAGAGTTTTTGTTTATGAAAGAGCTGTATGATAAAGGCGAGCTGGGTAAATTGCAGTTTCTCAAAGCAAGTCACCAGCAGGATATGGACGGATGGCCGAATTATTGGCCGGGCCTTCCCCCCATGTATTATGCTACGCATTGCGTGGGGCCGGTATTGGGGCTGACCCGTGCAGAAGCGGAATATGTGTCCTGCTTTGGTTCAGGCACTATCCGGGAGGAACTGCACAAATATTATCACTCTCCTTATGCCGTGGAAAGCACGCATATTAAGTTCCGCGATTCTGATCTGAGCGCTTATGTGTACAGGTCGTTGTTTGATACGGCGCGGCAATACAGGGAGAGCTTTGAGGTGTACGGCTCAAAAAAATCCGTGGAGTGGCCGCTGATCGAAGGCAGACCGCTGGTGGTGCATACTGCCAAGAAGCCGGAGCCGGGGATCCCGGAGGAAATGGAAGCGCCGGATTATGCGCATCGCCTGCCGGAGCCTATTCAGCGCTTTACCACAGGCGGTGTATATGATACGGACGAGCATCAGCATCTTTCATTTACGCAGGGAGCAGGGCATGGCGGATCGCACCCACACTTAGTGCACGAATTTGTGTCGGCGCTGCTAGAAAAACGGGAGCCGTTTCCCAATGCACGCCAATCGGCAAACATTACCTGCGTGGGTATATTAGCGCACGAATCGGCACAGAAAGGCGGGGAGATCATAAGGTTGCCGGAGTTTAGTTTGAAGGGGAAGGTGTAAGGCATAGGGAGTAAGGTTGTGAAAGGTGAGATTTTCACGTCTCACTTCTAACGTTTCACGGATTAACATAACACTAGAATAATTAAGAAGATCGCAATACCTGTTTTAATGTTTACCAGTAACTGGATAAGTCGCCCCTTGTTGCCCGGTGCCGCCAAAGGCGGAATTGAAAAAATGCGAAGCATATTTTTTCAAAGGACAAAAAGCAGCGGCGTTCCAGCTATGCAGCCCGCCGGCTGGAGAGGCAAAAGCAACGAATTAAAAAAGGCTGTGTGCAATAAGTGAAAGCTTATGCTATTAAATATTTAGTTCTAAAAATTGAATATACCCCGACCGGTTGTTTAATTATATATTCATCAAAGCATTATCTCTGCTGTATGCATGCATTGTCATCATACGGCTTTAAAATACACTGAAATGAAAAGAAGTATATTGTTTGCCTTAGCAGCCTGTGTTGTGGCTGCCGTTTGCCTGTATTCCTGCCAGACCCCTGAAACAGATAACAAGCCCCGCCGGCTTGAAATACTTTTCCTCGGGCATAAAAGCAAGCACCATGATTCGGAAAAGCTGGCAGAGATACTCTCACAGGAATACTTTAAGAAAGGCATCAATATCACTTACACCACCAATCCCGACGATATGCTGCGGGAAGATTTTAAATTGTATGACGGGTTGATAGTATACGCCAACCACGACAGCATTACCCCTGCGCAGGAAAAAGCGCTGCTGGATTATGTACGCTCGGGAAAAGGGTTCATCCCGCTGCACTGCGCCTCCTGGTGCTTTCGCAATTCTCCGGAAGTAGTAGACCTGATCGGCGGCCAGTTTAAAACACACCAGTACGATTCTTTCAAAGCGGTGATAGTAAAACCCGATCATCCCGTAATGAAAAATGTGCCTGCATTTACCACCACAGACGAAACTTATGTGCATGACAAGCTCAGCAACAAGATTGAAGTGCTTACCGAACGGGTGGAAGGAGATCATCATGAACCATATACCTGGGTAAGGAACTATGGTAAAGGGAGAGTGTTTTACACCGCCTACGGGCATGATGAGCATACCTGGAACAATCCCGGGTTTCAGCAACTGGTATACAATGGCATCATGTGGGCGGTAGGCGATCATGCACGTTCGCTGGCGGATGCCTATCCCAGGCCTGAGCCAAAATATTCTGACGCAAAGATCCCTAATTATGAAAGAAGAGATCCCCCGCCTCAGTTCCAGGTGCCGCTCACACCGCAGGAATCCATGGAACTTACACAGGTGCCCGTTGGTTTCAAGATGGAGCTTTTTGCCTCAGAGCCTGATATTCATAAGCCCATTCACATGGACTGGGACGAAAAAGGACGGTTGTGGGTGGCAGAAACTGTAGACTACCCCAACATGGTGCGGGAGAACAAAAAGGAAGGCCGGGATATGATCAAAATACTGGAAGATACCAATGGTGATGGTAAAGCCGATAAGTTTACCGTGTTTGCAGATAGCCTTAATATACCTACCGGCTTTGCATTCATCAATGGCGGTATCGTGGTATCGCAGGCGCCGGATTTCCTGTTTTTGAAAGATACCAATGGCGATGATAAGGCAGATGTCAGGGAAAAGATCATCACCGGCTGGGGTACTTTCGACACACATGCGGGGCCTTCCAACCTTCGCTACGGCCCTGATAATACGGTGTGGGGAACGGTGGGCTATTCCGGCTTTAAAGGGGTGGTGGGGGATAATCCCGATACCGTTCGCTTCAGTCAGGGGCTGTATCATTTTACACCCGATGGCAAGCAACTGGAATTTCTTGGTGCTACTTCCAACAATACCTGGGGGTTGGGATTCTCAGAAGACTTTGACGTTTTCCTTTCCACAGCCAATAATACTCACAGTGCGTCGTACACTATCCCCAAGCGTTATTTTGATATGGCTGGTGAAAGAGGAGAGACAGGTATTACAAAAACAGAAAGCCATTATGCCATGCATGTGGTTACCAAAAACCTGCGGCAGGTGGATGTGCATGGCGGCTTTACCGCGGCGGCAGGGCATGAGCTGTATACGGCGCGCAACTATCCCAAAGAATACTGGAACCGCATAGCCTTTGTATGCGAACCTACCGGCAGGGTGATCCATAAAAATATTATTGAGCCCGACGGCGCTTCATTTAAAGAAGGAGAGGACGGCTGGAATTTTGTAGCAAGCGCGGATGAATGGTTTGGGCCCGTACAGGCGAGCGTAGGGCCCGACGGTAATGTATGGGTGCTCGACTGGTATAATTTTATCATCCAGCACAATCCTACTCCCGAAGGATTTGAAAATGGCAAAGGCAATGCACATATTAACCCGCTGAGAGATTCTGCCAAAGGACGTATCTACAGGATAGTATATAAAAAAGACGAGACAAAGAGCATTAGGTCTCTCAACAAAAACAATACCGATGCACTGGTAAAAGCATTGAGCAGTGATAATATGTTCTGGCGTACCACCGCCCAGCGCCTGCTGGTGGAATCAGGTGATAAGAAAGTGCCGGGCAAACTATATGCAGTAGTGCAAAACGAAAAAACGGACGGGCTGGGTTTAAATCCCGGCGCAGTGCATGCTTTGTGGACGATGCAGGGACTGCATGCCCTGGATGGTAATGATAAGCAGTCGCTTGAAGTGGCAGCAAAAGCGCTCAGGCATCCTGCTGCGGGCGTGAGGAGAGCTGCTATCCAGGTATTGCCTGCCACTGCTGAAACTGCAGAGGCGTTACTGGCGTCAGGTGTCTTTGCCGACAAAGACCTGCGCGTGGTGCTGGCTGCCATACTGAAGACCTGTGATCTGCCGTCATCCGATAAGATTGGACAAACGCTCTATAATATAGCTGCCAAAGAAGGCGGCAGCGCGGAAGATAAGTGGATACAAAAAGCATTGTATATAGCTGCTACGGTGCAGCATGCAGGTTTTGAAAAAGCTTTTAAGTCTGCCGGCATGACGGAAGAGGTGAAGCTGGGTGAAGTAAAACTGGTGAACCGTATCATGATGGGATCAGTATTGAGCGTACTGCCTCTTCAGCAGCATACCGGGTATGGTCCCAACCGCTTACCTGATCTTACCGGGCGCGAAATATTCTTTACGGCTGATGCTGCTATCGGCAAAGAAAGCCCCACAGGTCTTATTATAGCACAGGGTAATATGACCAACGGCTATTCTGTATATATTGATCAGAACAGGCATCTCTGCTTCCAGGTGAACCAGGCAAAACAGGCGTATGTGATACAATCAAAAGATACTGTGGCCAATAGGTTTACTGTTACGGCAAGGCTGAAGAAAGGCGGTATAATGGAATTATATAAGGACGGTAACGAAGTGGCTTCGGGTAAGGCAGGAGGATTGTTTAAGCTGCCTTTGCGCGATGCGGGGTTAAGGTTCGGCAATGATTACTGGAAAAGCGGCATGGACAAAGCCGGCAATTATCCTGACAGCACACATGAAATGGGAGATATTTCCGGGGCAAGGCTGGAAACGCTGCTGGTAGAAAAAGAAAAGGAAGTGCTGGGCAAGCCCGACCGGGTGATCGTATTAAAAACCATTCCGCATGAAATGAAATTTGATCAGCTAAAGCTCACCGTAAAAGCCGGAAGCATAGTGGAGATCGTAATGACCAATGTAGATTTTATGCAGCACAATCTGTTGATACTGTCTCCCGGCAGCATGCAAAGGGTAGGGGATGCGGCCGATAAGCTGGCGCAAACGCCCGAAGGAGCGGGAATGCAATATGTACCTGCAGTGCCGGATGTGCTGTTTTCCACCCCGCTGGTCAATCCCGATGCAAAATTCAGCCTGAAATTCCGCGTACCTGATATACCCGGTGATTATCCTTATATATGTTCCTACCCGGGTCATTGGAGGATCATGAACGGGGTGATGACGGTGGTGAGATAAGAAGCTGTGAGCTATCGGCTGTCAGCCATCAGCTCTGAGCTATCAGGTTTCGGGGAGTAAGCTGATAGCCAATAGCTCACAGCTCACACCCAAAAATTAATGCAAAACTGTTGATAATATTTCAGTGGAACTCTCGTTTTTGATCAATTGCACATTACCTTGCATCTTCAAAAAACCATTGAATTTATACACAACATGAGCCGCTTATTTACTGATAATACTACAAACCGACCATTACAGTCCGGCAAACATATCCTTTCCTTTTTTACCCGTGTATCGGGCCTGTTCCTTGCGCTGGTTATGTTATACAGCTTCAGCAGTTGCGGGCAGTCGTATTCTGAAGGAAATGCTGCCAGGAAAGATACTACAGACCAGGATCCTGCTGCTGTGCTGCAGGAAGCGCCTAAGGTGGTTGCGCTCGATACTGCGGCTTATGACGCAAAAATGCAGCAGATCACTAATGGCGACAGCTCCGGGCTTTGGCCGGTGAAGGCTCCTTACCCGCTGCCGGGCGCTATTCTTCCTTTTAAAAGGGTGGTTTCCTATTATGGAAATCTGTATTCAAAGCAAATGGGTATTTTAGGTGAACTGCCCCCGGCCCAGATGTTGGCCAAACTGAAGGAAGAAGTAAAAAGATGGGAAGCGGCGGACTCCGCTACTCCTGTTCAGCCTGCATTGCATTATATCGCTGTTACTGCACAGGGAAGTGCCGGTAAAGACGGCAAATACCGGTTGCGTATGCCTTTTCACCAGATTGATTCTGTAAGGAATATGGCAAAACGTATAGACGCTATCACTTTTGTGGATGTACAGGTAGCGCTCAGCACATTGCAGCAGGAGATCCCGCAGCTTGAGAAATACCTGATAGAACCCGATGTTCATTTAGGGATAGATCCTGAATTCTCTATGAAAAAAGGCGAGCGCCCCGGCACGGTTATCGGGACATTTACCGCTGAGGATATCAATTATGTGATCAATTACCTGGCCGACCTTGTAAAGAAATACAACCTGCCTCCCAAAATACTGATCGTACATCGTTTTACACAGGGCATGGTAACCAATTACAGGCAAATCAAGCCCTGTCCCGAAGTGCAGGTAGTAATGGATATGGATGGCTGGGGCATGCAGGCGCGCAAGATCAATACATACCGCACTTTTATACATAAGGAACCGGTGCAGTTCACAGGGTTTAAGCTTTTTTACAAAAACGATTTCCGTGAAAAAGGAAGCCATATAATGACACCCGAAGAAGTGCTGAAATTAAAGCCACAGCCCATTTATATTCAATACCAGTAATTGAACGATAAACGACAAACGATAAACGTGAAACGGCAGCATCTCTACCTGTCCCGTCAGAAATAACATTGTTTTGTAATGCCTGTAACACTATTCCCCCCGGATAATTAGTACTTTTGCGGCTTAAAATATTTGACTATGCAAAAATTAGGCGCCGGCCTGCTGCTGATGGTTGTAATGGCTTCCTGCGGCGGTAACGGCAAATCCGGTAGTGCTTCTGCCAATTCCGGCGATTCAAGCTACGTATTAAGCGGAACAATTGAAGGAGTGGACAGCGGCGCAGTTATACTGTTCAACGTACAGAAAGGAGAAGAAGGTGAGCCGGATACCGCCAAAATTATAAAGGGACATTTTGAGCTGAAGGGATTTGCTGCAGAACCGGAACTGGCCTTTCTTGCCCTGGTGCAGGAGCAGGGACCCCGCCAGCCGCCATTGCCTTTATATCTTGAAGCCGGAAAAATCAATGTGGAGGCGCCTAAGGATTCTCTTTATACCGGAAAGGTTACAGGTCCGGCTTCACAAAAGGATTTAGACAAATTCAACGCGCTTGTAAAGCCGCTTGAAGAAAAGCAGAAAGCATTATACCAGCAATACCAGGAAGTAGCGCCTACCGGTGATGCCGCTAAAATGGGAGAAATACAGAAGGCTTATGAAGCACTCCAGGACGAGAACAAAGCGCTGGTAACAAAGTTTGTGAAGGAAAACCCCTCATCTTACGTTGCTGCTTTTCAACTGGCACAGGTATTTGCCTATGCCGAAGAAGTGGCGCCGGCAGAGCTGGAGCCTTTGTACAAGGGGCTGGACGAAAAAATAAAGGGATCTCATTTTGGTAAAGTAGTAAAAGATGCCTTGGATAAGGCAAAGTCTACAGCTATAGGAGGCGTTGCCCCTAACTTTACGCTCAACGACGTGAACGGGAAACCTGTAGCGCTTGCTTCTTTTAAAGGAAAATATACATTGCTCGATTTCTGGGCAAGCTGGTGCCAGCCCTGCCGCATGGAAAACCCTACGGTGGTGAAGGCCTATGATACTTATAAATCTAAAGGCTTTGATATCCTGAGCGTATCGCTGGACGATAAAAAAGAGAACTGGGAAAAAGCCATTGCACAGGATAAGCTCGCCTGGACCCATGTATCGGATCTCAAAGGCTGGAAAAGTGAAGCGGCGGCTTTGTACGGTGTAAAAGCCATCCCGATGAATTACCTGCTGGATAAGGACGGAAAGATCATTGCAAAAAGTTTGCGCGGTGAAGATCTGATCAAAAAGCTGGGAGAGGTGTTAAATTAGCACTGTATCAAACGTGAAATGTCAGACGGGAGACGTGAATGCTGCTCCACGATTAACTTAAATATAATTTGTTATTTCAGCGAACCGCCTGCTGTATGATCAGGCGGTTTCTTTTATAATTAATGGATTGGCCGGTAAATAATTGAGAGTATTTCTGCACCCTATTGTGTTTTTCTGTGATATGTTTTACATTTATCCTAAATTTGCCCCCCATTTAGGAACCTTTAATCGCTAATGCTATGGCTGTAACAAACACAACAAATCATAAAAGCTATATTCCAATAGCTGATTTTTTCATTGCACTTTCGAATGAGACGGGTTCTCTTATAACCAATTTAAAGCTTCAAAAGTTAGTTTATTATACAGATGCATGGCATCTGGCAAACTACGGTGAACCGTTAATTAAAGAAGATTTCCAGGCATGGGTGCATGGGCCTGCAATACCATCCCTGTATGGTGAGTATAAACATTTTTCCTGGCAACCTATCGTGCGTGAAGATTTAACTACAGAGAAATTTGAACAAATTAAAAAAGTCATCGGAGATAAAGCTGTAGAATTATTAGATCAGGTTTGTGATTCGTATTTTGGACTTACAGCATATGAGTTAGAAAGGCTTACACATAACGAGGAGCCCTGGAAAAAAACGAGGGAAGGTCTGTCTGATGATGAACCATCAGACAGAGTGATTAGCAAAGACTTGATCAGAGATTATTATTCAACATTTATAAAGTAATGCTGCCTAAAGTCAGGAAGAGTGCTATTCAGGACAAAAGCTCTGCAATTTTCAGCGCAAAACAAACAGCAGAAAAAAATGCATCAAGTCTTATAAACTTTTCTCTCAAATACTTTGATACAGACAGCAAAAAGTTTCCTTGTAATTGTTGGGACGGAGTATTTTACTTGAATTTATTCAATAGGATAAAAGATTTGAGTTCAATGCAAAAGTTAGAATTTACGTCCAACAGAAGCAGGACACTTAGAAGTCATCCTATTGAATGGCACAACACTTCCGAAAATGGCTTTGGATTTCCTATGGAAGAGCAAATTGTAGATGTACCATACCAATTCTCATTAAGTGCAAATGATAAAGGAAGAGTTCACGGATTTTTTATATTAAATACGTTTTACTTAGTTTGGCTAGATAAAAATCATGCCCTGTATCCTGACAAATAACGCATTGTCTCAACTGGTTATAATTGCCTTATAATATTAGTGATTTCACCCATAGTTTTTAATGCTGTATTAACAGGTAAATTATCGCCAGGAAGCCGATAGCAAAAATGATCAGTGTCATATTCAGATCAATCTGGGGTTGTGAATTTTGTTTATTCATACGGATAGGTTTTTAAGATCAAGAATTGGTTATGGGGAAGTAACGGCAGCCGAAAGAAAAATTGTTTTATGTGCATAAATAGCAAAACAATTTTTTCACATTAATGGTTTTACTTTAATAAGCTATAATACTTCCGGCAGTACAATGAAGTAATATTACTACAGTGATGTAGAGATAAACAACGGACTTGCTGAAGAAATTACTGTTATGTCAAACGTGAAACCTGCCAGCCGGCAGGCTGGTGTGAGACGTGAAACATTCTTTCACCTTTATCTCCTGCCTGCCATACCTACGGCAGGTAAACCGGTAGGCAAGTCTCACTTTTCACGATAACACACAGACATAATTTACCTGACTTAACATTACCGGAGACGGTCAATGCTTTTTACCAGCTTTATATCTTTGTAAATACCTCTGATAGCGAGCAGGAGTAGAACGGGGATTAAAAAATACAGTCCTGCCCACAAAGTGAAAGTGCCGTTGGTGAATGATTTCACTTTCAGATAGTACAATAAGCTGCAAATAATATACAGCCCGATAGCTATCAGGCTGAGCTTTATCTGCATGCTCCTGTTTTTATAAAGAAAAATGGCAATGAGCGGCACTATGCCGAGCGCTATGGTGAATATGAGGAGAAAAAGGCTGCTCCCTGCATTGATCTGGTCAAATTCATTAATGCCGTTAGTAATACGGGTACCGCTGTAGATGGAAAGCCGGACCGTAAGAAAAGCCAGAACACCTGCGAGCAGAAGCCACAAAGTTTGAATGCGCTGTAACATAGATTAATTTATTAATGCCCTAAACCTTACTCCTCACACCCTTTCACCCTTCTCCTTTCACCCCACTGCCACTTCTCCCGCCTCTATTTCAGGATACAGCGGGAACTCCTTCATAAACTCATACACTTCTTCTTTTACTGTCTCAATTTTTTTGTTGTCGTCAACATTGTTCAGCACAATATCAATCATGTCTACAATAGGTTCCATGTGCTCTTCTTTTAATCCGCGGGTAGTAATGGCCGGTACGCCTACTCTTATTCCCGAAGTAATGAAGGGGCTTTTATCATCAAAAGGCACTGCATTTTTGTTTAAAGTGATATGCGCTTTGTCAAGTGTTTCCTGGGCTTTCTTGCCGGTAATGTTTTTATTCCGAAGATCAATCAGCATAAGGTGATTGTCTGTGCCGTTGCTGATAAGATTATAGCCTCTTTTTACAAATGATCCTGCCATTGACTGTGCATTGGCGATTATCTGCTTTGCATAGGAGGTATATTCGTTGGTCAGAACTTCGCCGAAGGAAACCGCTTTTGCTGCAATAACATGCTCCAGCGGGCCGCCCTGCATACCGGGGAACACTGCCAAGTCGAGCAATGCGCTCATGGGCCTGATATTACCTTTGGGGTCTTTAATGCCAAACGGGTTGTCAAAGTCGTGCCGCATCATGATAATGCCTCCCCTGGGACCACGGAGCGTTTTATGGGTGGTGGAGGTTACTATATGACAATGCTCAAACGGGTCATTCAAAAGTCCTTTGGCGATCAGCCCGGCGGGGTGCGCTATATCTGCCAGTACCAGGGCGCCTATGGAATCCGCTATTTCACGGATACGTTTATAATCCCAGTCGCGGCTGTAAGCAGAAGCTCCGCAAATGATCATTTTAGGTTTTTCTGCTTTGGCGGTAGCCTCCATCTGATCATAATCTACAGTGCCGGTATCTTTTTTAACACCGTAAAAAAGCGCCTGGTAGTTTTTACCGCTGAAATTGGCAGGACTGCCATGGGTAAGATGCCCGCCCATGCTAAGGTCGAGCCCCAGTATTTTATCGCCGGCTTTAAGGCATGCCAGGAATACGGCTGTATTAGCCTGCGCCCCGCTGTGCGGCTGCACATTTGCCCACGAAGCATTAAATATTCTTTTAAGCCTTTCAATAGCTAAGTTTTCAATCTCGTCTATCACCTCACAACCGCCGTAAAATCTTTTACCGGGATATCCTTCCGCATATTTATTGGCAGGCACCGAGCCCATGGCCTGCAGCACCTGGTATGATGTAAAGTTTTCTGAAGCGATCAGTTCGATGCCATTACGCTGGCGTTCAAGCTCCTTCTGAATGAGGTCAAACAGTTGTGTATCTTTTTGCATGAGGCAAAAATAATGCAACAATCCCGAATTTTGCTATTTTCACGCTTTAAAGCATACACATAATGTGTTTATGAAGAACCTGATGGGTGTATGCTCCTGAGTAAAGAATAATATACGGATGAAAGCAATAATACCAGTAGCAGGTGCAGGCACCAAGCTGCGGCCTCACACATATACTCAACCCAAGGCACTGATCCCGCTGGCGGGAAAAACCGTGCTCAGCATTATTGTGGACCAACTGGCAGAAGCAGGCATCAAAGAATTTGTATTTATTATAGGGTATCTCGGTGATAAGATCCAGGATTATGTGAAAGAGCATTACCCTCATCTTACCTGTCATTTTGTGTTGCAAAGTGAACGACAGGGGCTGGGACACGCTATCTTTCTTACAAAAGATATTGTGGGTGATGACGAAATTTTTATTGTACTGGGAGATACTATTTGCGAGTATGATGTAAAAGAGGTACTGGAGAGTGAAGATTCCATGCTGGGTGTGAAGAAAGTGGATGATCCCCGCAATTTTGGGGTGGCAGAGTTGAGCGACAACGGGTTTATCGGGAAGGTGGTGGAAAAACCGCAGATACCCAAGTCCAATCTTGCGCTGGTAGGATTATACAAGATCCGGAATACAGCTTTTCTTTTTTCCTGCCTTGAAAACAATATAAGGGAAGGCATACGCTGCAAAAACGAATACAGCCTTACAGATGCCCTGGAGTGTATGATCATGAAAGGCGTGGCTTTTAAGTCTTTTAAAGTGCAGAACTGGTTTGATTGCGGGCGAATAGACACGCTGCTTGAAAGTAATGCCATCCTTATGAAGAAGCTGGGCGGGAAAATATCCCCGGATCATGTTTTTGAGAATGTTATTATTGTCCCGCCTGTAAGCATAGCCCGTGGATGCGAGATCAACAATTCCATTATCGGACCCAATGTAGCTGTGGGCGAGGATGCCAAAATTACCTATTCCATTGTCAGAGACTCTATTATCGGATCTTTTGCCAACCTGTATGATGTGGTTTTGCATGATTCCCTGATCGGCAGTGATACGGAAATAAAGGGCGAAACCCGCTCACTCAATATAGGGGATAATACGCAGATAGACCTGGGGTAAGAGGTAAGGCATAAGGCGAAAGTAGTAAGGTAATACAGGTGAATAGGTAAAGGTGAATGCATCTGGCGTGAGAAGTGAGATGTGAAAGGTTTTCACGCCTGCCTGTCGGCAGACAGGTTTGTCGTCTCACGTTTATCGTTTGACGTTTTATGTTTGCCGTTCTAAAATCTCAAATTTCAAATCCTCATGTCTTCCCGAATCACAGCGCTTTTCAATATAAAATATCCCATTATCCAGGCGGGGATGGTATGGGCCAGCGGCTGGAGGCTGGCTGCTGCGGTAAGCAATGCCGGGGGGCTTGGGCTGATCGGAAGCGGTAGCATGCACCCTGATACCCTGCGCCTTCATATTCAAAAATGCAGGGAAGCCACACAGGCAGCCTTCGGTGTAAATATACCCCTGCTGTACGCAGATATTGAGAAGCATATCCGGCTTGTAATAGAAGAAGGAGTAAAAGTGGTGTTCACCTCTGCAGGCAATCCCCGGACCTGGACGCCGCTGCTGAAAGAGCATGGTATAACCGTAGTGCATGTAGTAAGCAGCAGCAAGTTTGCCCGCAAAGCTGAAGCTGCCGGCTGTGATGCAGTGGTGGCAGAAGGATTTGAGGCAGGCGGGCATAACGGGAGAGAGGAAACAACAACTATGGTGTTGGTGCCTGCCGTTTGTGAAGCTGTATCTGTACCGGTAATAGCGGCGGGAGGCATTGCCACGGGGCGGCAGATGCTGGCAGCGATGGTGTTGGGCGCAGAAGGGGTACAGATAGGCAGCCGGTTTGTTGCCAGTGAGGAAGCTTCTTCTCATATTAATTTTAAAAATGCGGTAGTAAGTGCAACAGAAGGTGATACCCGGTTGTCATTAAAAAAACTGACACCGGTAAGGCTGATCAGGAATAAATTTTTTAACGAAGTGGAAGAAGCAGAGAACAGGGGCGCAGACGTGGAAGAGCTCAGGGAGCTGCTGGGAAGAGGCAGGGCAAAAAGGGGAATGTTTGAAGGTAACCTGGACGAAGGCGAGCTGGAGATCGGCCAGTCAAGCATATTAATTCATGAGATCCTGCCTGCCGCTACCATTCTTCAAAATATTTATGCTGAATATCAGTCGGCGCTTGCAAATCCTTTGGAAAAGATATAAATTTAGCCGTGAGAGATCCATCGCGGCCTATCTGTGGGGAAAAATAATTGGGTTTACTAACGACATCTTTTTTACGAAACAAAAAACTATTAATGAAACGCAGGTGTTTTTTCTCCATAATATGCCTGATAATGGCTTCGGCAGCGCTGGCAAATGTTCCCGGCACTCCTCCCGGTATTGACGCTGATGCAGCGCTGGTGAACGGTATGGTAATTGACAAAGACAGCCGTAAGCCGCTGAAGGATGTAAATGTTACTGCAGTGATGCAGTCGAAAAAGGAGAAAACCGTATCCACGGACAGCAACGGCAATTTCCATTTTATCATGCTTAAGCCCGGCACTTATCGCCTGGTCTTTGAAAAAGAAGGATACAAAAAAGTAGTAAAGGATAAAGTAGAAGTAAAAGAGAAGATGCCTGTGAAGGTTAATGTGGAAATGTTTGAGTTTGTGCCTATTTCAGACAGGGGGCCATCAGCCTGGCATTTCTTTGAATCGTAATAGTAGTGAATGGTGAATAGTGAATAGGCAATGGAGAGCCGCGAAACGATAAACGTGAGAAGTGAAACGACAGACGTGAAACCTTCTCACCTCTCACTTTTCACGTCTCACGCCTATTTACCCCTTTACAAAATCACACTATGCATAAAAAGGGCTGCCTCTGAAGACAGCCTTTTTTAATTTTTTACTGCATGACCTGTAAGCCGGATTCTGTCGGGTGCTATCATTTATCTGGCCCCGGCATTGCTGCCGGGATCTATCTGCTTACCCTCCCCGATATCCCGGGGGAATTTTGCCGGGCAGGCAAAAGATCGGGGTATACATAGCATTTCAGCACGCAAGGTTTACCCATATCACAGGTTACCCCATGATATCGTGAGCTCTTACCTCACATTTTCACCCTTATCACGCCTGCGGCGCGACGGTTATTTTCTGTGGCACTATCTGTTCCCGTCAGAAACGGGACCCGGCGGTTAACCGGTGCGTTGCCCTGCGCTGTCCGGACTTTCCTTGACCATCTTTTTCAGATGCCCACGATAGCACAGCCATGCAGCAACTGCAAAAATAACTTAATTGTTTATCTTCATTTAAATGATAATATTATGCGGTTGACAATGCTGGCAATATGCTGGTTATTATTCTCCCGCGGTGTTGGACAGACTGCAACGCTACAGGAGAAATACCCTGTTGACTCCGGTTATTTTGTATCCTTTGACGGGGTGAAAATTTATTATGAATCCCGGGGCGCCGGAATGCCTGTACTGCTGGTACATGGCTTTATTGTGAACAGCAACATGTGGAAGTCTTCACGGCTCTATGCAGATCTCCCGGCAGCCGGCTACAGGGTGGTATCGCTTGACCTGCGCGGGAATGGCAGGTCTGATAAGCCCCACGACAGCACTGCATACGATAATGATGCAGAGGCAAAAGATATCATGCTGCTGATGGACCATCTGAAAATAAAGCAGTATGCGGCTGTTGGCTATTCAAGAGGAGCTATCATTACGGCGCGGCTGCTGGTGCTGGATAAAAGGGTGAAAGCTGCAGTGCTTGGAGGGATGGGCATTGATTTTACCAACCCTGAATGGCCGCGGCGGAAAATGTTTTACCATGCATTGAGAGGAGATGATGTGCCCGGTCTGAAGGCAACCATGGATAATATTGACCGGCAGGGGCTGGATCGTGTGGCATTGACCTGGATGCAGCGCTCTCAGCCTTCCACGCCGGAAAAAATACTGGCGAAGCTGCCGCAACCTGTATTAATAGCCTGTGGTGATAAAGATGATACTGCATCTGCCTCAGCGCTCACAAAAGTATTCCGTAATTCCACTTACAAAATAGTTCCCGGCGACCACGGCGCTGCCAGCAGGACACCGGAGTTTTCTGCAGCGGTGCTGGATTTCCTGGGCAAACACTATAGATAGTATAGTGTAACGTTAACCATAATATGCCGTATCATCTTGTGAATGGTGAATAGTGAATGGTGAGAGGTCAAAAGTGAGAAGTGAAATTCACCATTCACCATTGCCCATTCACCCGGACACTCAGCATTAGAAATAGATCTCCGTAGCGCCGTATCCAAATGAAGGATGGAACTGGTTGACAAAAGACCTGACTTCCTTTTTGGAACGGAGTACTGCATGGATCTCATCGCGGAGCTTACCTGTGCCCACACCATGCACTACAATCAGCATGGATTGATGATGCTGCAACGCCAGGTCGTAATACTTTTCAAATTCCTTTAGCTGCAGGTCGAGCTTCTCAGCGTTATTCATCTTTTGCCAGTTGTCGGTCAGCTTTTCAATGTGGAGATCAACTACAGTACGGGGAGGAGCGTTATGTTTAGCGCTTCCGGACTGGGATATCTTATAGCCTGCTGCGGATAATTTGCTGAGATCAGGCTTGTCTTCGGGAATGCTATCGGGATATTGCTCAAATAAGGGATAAGCAAAGCTGGCTTCCTGCCTGTGCCGCATCTCTTCAATTTGTTTGAACAACTGCTTTGCTTTGGGCTTAATGGAAGTTTCGTAGAACTGTGCTTTTTGCCTGTCCGGTTTTACCAGGGAAAATTCGAAGGCGAACTTCGGTATATCATTCAGCGTTTCAAATAAGATATCATGCAGGTAAAAATCATTCAGCGGCATGATCTCGTTTTCCAGCTCAAAATCCACCCTTCCGTTATAAGAAAGCGTATAGATGAACCGGTAAGGGGTCTGGGTCTGGTTGACAAGATATAATTTCAGCTTTTCCACTATATCGTCGTCAAATACATCTTTATCAAATACGGGCAGAAAAGCCAGCCATACGCCTTCGGTTACCTGGTAACGTGTATTGCCTTTTTCTTTTTTAATGCTGTCAACATATTGTTTCGGCTTTTTAGGCTCCTGCTTTTTCTGTGAGAATCTTTTGAAATAGGGAAAGTCAATCTGGTCGAGGTATACAGGAAATTTTACGCCCCTGATATTGACCAAAACCATTTCTTCATTGATAATGTCCACTATCTCCCCTTCTTCTTCTGAATATAATATAATGATCTTATCGCCAACCTGGTATTTCATAATGCTGCAAAAATACGTAATGGGAGGCATCAGGTATCAGCTATTAGCCGTGAGCTATGGGCTATGAGCTGACAGCCCAAAGCTGATAGCCGTAAGTCTTTTCACTTTCCCTCATGTTTCAGCAACTGTACCAGCTCCCACAGCACGATGCCTGCCGCCACGGATATATTGAAGGAATGCTTCATGCCTGTCTGCGGGATCTCGATACATCCTTCGCACAACGGCAGCACTTCATCAGATACACCACTTACCTCGTTACCGAAGATCACGGCAATCTTTCCGGAGCCGGCATGCTCCGCCAGTTGCTGCCATTCAACATTGCCGAGCGCCAGGCTGCCTTCTGCCTGTTCCACCGCCCATACGCTATAGCCCGCTGCCTTCAACTGATGCACTGCCTCTGTTGCGGAAGGGAAATATTTCCATGCTACCGTTTCCGTAGCGCCGAGGGCTGTCTTGTGAATATCGCGGTGCGGGGGTTGCGGCGTATACCCGCAGAGATAAATGGCTTCGACCAGGAAAGCGTCTGCCGTGCGGAAGACACTGCCTACATTATGCATGCTGCGTATATTGTCCAGTACCACTGTTACCGGCGTTTTTTCTGACATCCTGAATGCTTCTACCGATTTCCGGTTCAGCTCATCCATGGTTAATTTTCGCATGCGGACAAAGATAGTCAAGGGAGGTCAGCTATGAGCGGTAGGCAATGAATGCGTGAAACGTCAAACGGGAAAAGTGGGACAGGGAGAGGTTGCTCATCTCCTCGTTAGCAACCTTAAGACTGGAGCCCTGCCTGTGAAAAATTGAAATGTACCCGAATTGCAGAATGCGAAGTGGAAGTATTTTGTTTTTTCCTATCTTTATTGCAGTGTATATAATTGAATGCATAATTCCCCTTATTGCATTTTTATGAAAAAGGGTATCAATCCTGAACAACAGCTCGTGAGAGATATAAAAAGCGGTGATGCTTCAGCGTTTGATACATTGTATTGGAAATACCATAAAGCAGTTTACTTCAATATTCTCAGGCTTATAAAAGACCCCGACACTTCAAAAGATATTTTACAGGAAGTATTTATTACCCTCTGGATAAAAAGAAACACGCTAAGTCCTGAAATGCGCATTGGCGGGTGGCTGTTCACTACGAGTTACCATAAATGCATTGATCATTTAAGGCTTACTATTGCAGAGTCTCTTTGGGACGGTGAAGTAAGTATAGCTGACGAATGGATTGACTTAAGGAAAGAAAAAGAACAGGAGAGCCGCCTGCAACTGATACAACAGGCAGTGCATAACTTATCTCCGAAAAAGAGAGCAGTATTTGAACTATGCAAGCTTAAGGGTAAAACTTATGAAGAAACGGCGCGGGAGTTAAATATTTCAAAGTATACCGTTAAAGAATATCTCTCGGCAGCAATTATATATATAAAAAACTATATCCACAGGCAACCGCAATCGCCGGTTTCAATTTTACTTATTTTATCTGCTTTTTATCCCCCCTTTTTTTAGAAATCCCCGTATTCATTGTGAACAGGCAACAGGCAATGGTGAATTCACTATTCACCCATGACACAGCGCTAATATTAAAACGGTGGAAGAAAATAATAAAAATGACCTCGATAACGGGCTGGCACAGCTATTGGCGAAACAGACCTGGACCAAAGAGGAAAAGCAATGGCTTCTGGATTTTCTGGAAAATACAGACAGCGGAGAGTTGCAAATGCTGCTCCGGCAACAGTTTGAGTTAAGGGAACAGAATCTGGAAAATACACTGCCGTATGATCCTGCAGGTATATTGCAACAGATACATGAAAAAGCCGGTATCCCTCTGTCACATGAAAGATCATTAGTGGTGAGGTTCTGGCGACAGGGAGTTGCGGCAGCTTCTGTAATACTGGGCTTTGCGCTGTTGGGATATTTTGTCTTTATTAAACGTGCGCCGCAACAATTTGCCCATATACGAAAGGCTGCTAAGGAAAGTAAAAAGGAGGATATCGGCCCTGGTACCAATAAAGCCATGTTGCTGCTTGACAATGGAGCAAATGTGATACTTGATGATGCCCGGAATGGGATACTTGCCCGGGAAGGGAATGTCAACATCGTAAAATCGGGAGAAAAACTCGACTATCAGTCGTTGCATGCTAAAAGTGACAAAATAGCCTATAACACGATTGTTACGCCACGCGGAGGGCAATACCAGGTTGAATTGTCTGATGGTACCAAAGTGTGGTTGAATGCAGCTTCGTCCATACGGTTCCCGGCTTCTTTCCCGGCAAAAGAAAGGGTGGTTGAAATATCGGGAGAAGTATATTTTGAAGTTGCAGCGCTAATGAAGGCCGGAACAAAAGATAAAGTTCCCTTTATTGTAAAGATCAATACTACTCCAGGGGATGGGGGTGAAGTAAAAGTATTGGGAACACACTTTGACATCATGGCATATCCTGAGGAGCCGGAAGTGCGCACGACTTTGCTGGAAGGATCCGTTGTGTACAATAATAATGGAAATTCCCAAAAGCTTCTTCCTGGTCAGCAGTCGGCATATTCCTCTGCCGGAGGAATTAAAGTCCGGGAAGATATAAAAACAGACGATATAATATCCTGGAAAAATGGCTCCTTTCATTTTGAGGGTTGCGATCTGGAAGTTGTATTAAGGCAATTGAGCCGGTGGTATGATGCAGATGTTGTTTTCAAAAGAAAAATAGACGATAAATTTTATGCAGACATCCCGATGAATACAATGCTGTCGGATGCGCTAAAAGCATTGGAGCTTACAGGGCTTGTTCATTTTACAATAGAAAACGGAAAAATAATTGTGCATTAAAAATCACTTTTTATGATGTTACCCAAGCCAACTTAATCCTGACATATTGTATTAATAAAAAACCGGGAGTGCGCTAACACTACCGGCCACATTTAGTTAATACAAACCAAACTAGAGAATCAGTCTTTATTGTTTAACCAAACTATACAAAGCTATGCATTTATTTGCTTGTCTCCAATACAGGAGACAGAACCATAGAGTTTTCTTAAGAAAACTTCTGCTTATGAATTTTTTTACTTTTTTACTATTGATCGTTTGTATCAGCACTCACGGCAACGGGTTTTCTCAACAGGTGAGCTTATCCCAAAAAAATGCGGGGCTGGAAAAAATATTTAAAGAGATACATAAACAAACAGGGTACACTTTTGTCTATACCAGAAGCCTCCTGAAAAAGAGCAGGAACATCAGCATACATGTTGAAAACGCTCCTATCGAAAGGTCGCTGGATATCTGCTTTAAAGATCAACCCCTCACCTATACCATTCTGAACAGAATGGTAATCATCAAAGAAAAAGAAATTACTGTTCAGAAAGAAACTATATATGCTGAGCCTTCTGCCGCAATATCTGTTACCGGAAAAGTAACCGATAGCAAGGGGCAGCCTCTTGAAGGGGCGACCATTTTAGTGAAAGGTACTTCTAACGGGGTGAAATCGGACGCGGGCGGTAATTTTTCCATTGAAGCAGGACCTCATTCAACTTTGGTTATTTCTTTTGTCGGGTTTGAACCTGCCGAAGTAAAAATCGGCAGCCAGACCAGTATTGCAGTACAGCTAAAACCTTCTTCGGCAACAACTGATGAGGTAGTAATAGTCGGGTATGGAACCCAGAAGAAAACAAGCCTTACAAGCGCTGTTGCAGATATTAAGGGGGAAGACCTGAACAAACGTTCGGTGGCAAATGCCCAGCAATCTCTGCAGGGACTTGCTCCGGGAGTGACAGTAATAGACCGGGGTGGATATCCGGGAGAATCTGATGTGATGATACGGGTGAGAGGAATAACCACATTAAGCGGTAATGATCCTCTGGTGATGGTGGACGGCATTGAACAGCCGCTCAAGGATGTAAATCCTAACGACATTGAGACTATTGCAGTGCTTAAAGATGCCGCTTCTACCGCAATATATGGTTCAAGGGCTGCGAATGGTGTGGTGCTGGTTACAACTAAAAGAGCAAAATCGGGTAAGCTGTTTGTAAACCTGAATAGTTATTACGCCATACAAAATGTGATTTACAACCCCAAGCAAATGGGAATGGAGGATTATATGCGTATGCAAAATGTTGCGTATGAAAATGCAGGTGCACCCGCTCCTTTTCCCGAGGATACTATTACAAAATGGGTTAATTCTACTGACAGGATAAGATATCCGCTGGTGAACGACTGGATCAATGTAATGTTTAGCCCTGCTCCTCAGCAGAACCATACTTTAACGGTTTCAGGAGGGAATGATAAAACGAAAAGCTTATTATCATTGAATTTTTTCGACCAGGATGGAATTATTACTAATACTCATTCCCAGCAACCAAGCATCCGCTTTAATACAGACTTTAAAGTTTCAAAAAAAATTACTTTATCGGGCGACTTCAATTACCGGTTAAAGAATTACCGGCAACCAACGTATGCGGAAACTTCGATCAAATATATGTGGGCCAGTTCAAATTTTGCGGTGCCCCGTTACCCTGATGGTACTTATGGGCTGAGCTCTGACGGGATCAGTCCTTTGGTTCAGGCGGAATTGCGGGGAGTATCTCATTTCAAAAATAATTTTGGGGTTGCAAACCTAAAAGCCAATATAGAGATATTGAAAGGACTCAATTTTGAGACCCAGTATGGAATTACACTAAGTGGATTAAGCCAGAAGATATTCTCAAATGCGTACGAGATAAGGGATTATTATGACCCTTCACTGATAAGACAGGAGGTAAAAACTAATTCACTTACAGAGATACGGGACTATTCGGAGCAGTCAACGCTGAATAATCTTCTTACATACCAGGTAGCAGCAGGAAAACATGCATTCAAGGCCCTGTTGGGTTACTCTCAGGTAGCTTATAAGTATAATTATCTATCGGCAGGTCGCAAAGATTTTTACAATAATGATATTCAATCCATATCGCAGGGGTCGCTCTCTTCAAGAGATAATACTGGATATGAGTCTGCATGGGGGCTGCGTTCTTACTTTGGCCGCTTTAATTATAATTATGCGGAAAAGTATTTTATCGAACTCAATGGCAGGTATGATGGATCTTCCAGGTTTACAGGAAGCAACAGGTACAGCTTTTTCCCTTCTGTTTCCGGCGCCTGGCGTATCTCCAGGGAGAAATTCTGGGATCCTTTTTCAGACATTGTTAATGAATTGAAGATACGGGGTTCCTGGGGGAAAACCGGTAACCAGAGCGTAGGATTATATTCTTACCTGGAAACATTGTCTGCATTGAATTATAATTTTGGAGGCGCTTCTGTTCAGGGACTTTACCAGTCAGCAGTAGCAAATTCAAATCTTACCTGGGAAACAACGGTTCAGTCTGATGTAGGACTGGACGCATCTTTCTTCAACAACAAGCTCGGAATTACATTTGATTATTATAACAAGAAGACAGAAGGAATACTTCTTTACCTGCCTATTCCTCTTACGGTAGGGCTGAATGCACCTCCTCAAAATGCAGGAAGCGTGGAAAACAAAGGATGGGAATTAGGAATTTCCTACAGATCGGCCGTGAAAGACTTTCGTTACGGCTTAGCTTTCAATATCTCGGACGTGTCCAACAAAATTACAAGCCTTGCCGGAACCGGGCCTTATATATATAATAACTATTGGGTGACTACCATTCAGGAAGAAGGGTTGCCTATTAACGCTTACATTGGGTACAAGGCAGATGGATTTTTTAAGACCCAGGCAGAAGTGGATAGTTATCCTACTTTGTTCCCGGGAACAAAGCCCGGAGATTTAAAATATGTGGACGTCAATAAAGACGGGAAGCTTGATGCTGCAGATATGGTATACATCGGTTCTGATATTCCTCATTTCACCTTTGGGCTGAATATGGATCTTAGTTATAAAAACTTTGACATGAACCTTCTTTTTCAGGGAGTGGGCAAGGTGCAGGCAATGATTGGAGAAGCAGCCGGGAATATTGAATGGCAAAGCTTTGTAATGGACTTTGAAAAAGATTACTGGACGCCCACACATACTGATGCAAAGTTTCCGCGACCTGAAGCCTTTGCTGATAAAAATTGGGTAAACTCTGATTTCTGGCTGCTTAATTCTTCTTACCTGAAATTAAAAAATATCCAGTTAGGATATACCTTGCCTTCCGCACTAACCGACAGAGTTAATATTCAAAAGCTGAGAATATATGTTGCCAAGTCCAACGTATTTACAATTTCGAAGGCTAATAAATGGGGAATGGATCCGGAGTTTAATGTAAGCATGCGGGAGTATCCGCAGCTTTCTCTGACCACGATTGGACTTAACCTTACTTTTTAATCAAAACAGAAAGATACTATGAAACTTAAATATATATGTATTCCTGCAATGCTGCTCATGGTTGGATGCAGCAAGAATCTGTTGAATACTATTCCGAATGACCGCATTACTTCAGATATATTCTGGTCTACGGAAAAAGATGCAGTCATAGCCTCCAATGCGCTTTACACATTTCTTGACGGTACAGAGCAACTGCACCGGGATGTATTCTCCGACATAGCGCATACTAATACTCAATATGGTGACTATAAAGCAATAGAATTAGGATCATATAATGCACAAAGCCCTGTAGTTGAAGCAGAGTGGACCAATGACTATAAAGGAGTCCGTGCAGCCAATTATTTTATAGAAAATATTGATAAAGTGGTAACGCCCGACGCTGGTATAATTACCCGGCTGACCGGCGAAGCCCGGTTTCTCCGTGCATATTTCTATACTAAACTTGCGTTTATATATGGCTCTGTTCCGCTAATTACGAAAACAATTACGATTGAGGAAGGGCGGACTGTAACCCAGGCTCCCGTGGACGAACCCTGGGATTATATTTATGAAGAGCTGAACAAAGCTGCGGGGGAACTGCCGCTTACGGCCAGTGAAAAGGGAAGGATCACAAAAGGTGCGGCCTTAGCTTTGAATGCACGGGCTATGCTATATGCAAAACGGTATGATAAAGCGGCAGCGCTGGCAAAAGCCGTCATGGATCTGAATGTGTACAGCTTATATCCCTCTTACCGGAATCTTTTTTCTTACGCGGCGGAGAATAACAGCGAGGTGATCTTAAATAAAGAATTTATTAAAGACGCCTATGCGAACGATGTAATGGCTCTTTTTGCGCCTTTTTCAATTTTATCAAATGGGGTGACTGTTGTACCACTGAAGAAAATTGTGGACAGCTATGAAATGACCAATGGTAAAAACATTAATGAGGCAGGAAGTGGCTTTGATGCCTATAATCCTTACAAAAACAGGGATCCCCGTCTTAAATATTCAGTGTATGTGCCGGGGGATACCCTTCCGACAGGCGCTATATTTGATTCCCGTCCTAATAGCGGTACAATAGATGCTGTAGGGTCCAACTACCAGGTATCTGTAACAGGATTTTATGTGAAAAAATATATTAACAAAGAAGATGTAAATGACCTGTCGAACTGCGGGATCAATATAATATTACTCCGTTATGCAGAGATATTGCTGACTTATGCAGAGGCAAAAATTGAACTAAACCAGATTGATGAATCCGTGTATGATGCTATTAATGAAGTCAGAAAGCGCCCTGATGTAAATATGCCTTCGGTCATTCAGCCCCAGTCGCAGGAAGCGTTACGGGAAACCGTCCGGAATGAACGAATGGTGGAACTGGCTTTTGAAGGTCAGCGTTTCTTTGATATCCGGAGATGGGCTATCGCACCTGAAGTTTTTAATGTGCCTATCCTCGGGCTTACTTACGTAAACAACGGGCAATTGGAAACGGTAGATCAGGCCGGGGTAGTAAGAAGTTTTCAGCAACGCGATTATTTATGGCCCATTCCGCAAAAGGAAATGGATCTGAATAAAAACCTTAAGCCAAACCCCGGCTGGTGATTTGAGCCTGAAAAGATGCATTTTAAAACGGACAAAGAAAAGATAGTTACAAGGTGCAAGGTTTGTAAAGGACACAAATAAAATATAGCCATTTCGCAACACCCCCATTAATATGATAGTAATAGATGGTATTTTTACAGTGAGGCAGCATCCTGATTATTAAATTGGTAATTTTTAAGGTTTAATGTCACGCTATATGAAAGATGAGAATAAAAATTTGTCTCGGCGGGATTTGCTTAAAGGTGCAGCACAAATGGGATTGCTTGGTACTATTCCTCCTTCCTTGGGTGGACTTAAGACCACGGACTTACCAAAAAAAGGATTGATCAGTGAAGAAAATAAGAAAGCTGGTACTACCGATTGGCAGCTCACTTATGTAAAATCAAACAATTACCGTTCTCCGCTTATAGAAGGTTATTGTTCAAAGACCAGCCTTCGTGCAGGTGAGCCCCTGGACATTTTCCTGAGTGCCGGAGGGCTTTCGGGGGGAAAAGGGTTTAAGACAGACATGACGATTGATTTTTACCGGATCGGTTATTATGGTGGTAAGGGAGGACGTTTTATGCAGCGTATAGGCCCGTTCCCGATTCACACACAACCCCCTCCGCCTATTGCAGAGCATCGCCTGCGATCCTGTAACTGGAAAATCTCCGCTTCTTTTACCATACCGGATGATTGGGTGAGTGGTGTGTATGTAGGTAAACTTTCATGTACAGCCCACCGTTATCAGAGCTATATCATTTTTATAGTTCGCGATGACAGGAAAGCCGATATTATGTTCCAGACCAGCGATACTACCTGGCAGGCCTATAATAAGTGGCCGGACCAGTATTCCCTGTATGATAGTGACCCGCCGCTGCAACCGCACAGCAGTCGTACATGGGTAAGTTTTGATCGCCCTTACGGGAAATATCCCCAGGTCGTGGATCAGCCTTTATCACAGGGCTCTGGTGAGTTCCTGCTCTGGGAGTATCCATTGTGCTACTGGCTTGAACAACAAGGTTATGATGTCACCTATTGTTCTAATATTGATACTCATGCCGATCGCGGGGGACTTAACCGGGTGAAATGTTTTTTATCGGTAGGACATGATGAATACTGGACATTGCCCATGTTTGAGAATGTTAAGAGCGCGGTGGATAACGGGCTCAATGCTGCATTTCTTTCCGGTAATGTGTCGATGTGGGTAATTGATTTACAGTCTTCCGTGGATATTACCCCGGACACTATTGATGGACCGTCCGGACTGGATGTAACAGGGGGAGGCAGACCTGCTGCCATACCTGTAGCAAAAGGGCGTCCGAATCGTACTATGCGCAGGATAGGGCGGTTTGGCGGCGAAACCGAAACCGAAAAAGCGCTTGGTATCATGGGACCCTTTGAGCAAAAAGAATGGCCCAATGAAAACACACTGATCGGCGCCAGGACAATGTATCCTTTCAATGGCTCTGCCGATTGGATCGTAAGCAACCCCGACCACTGGATATTTGAAGGGACGGGAATGAAAAAAGGAGACAGGATCCCGGGGCTTGTAGGATGGGAACATCACGGCGACCCTGCAGCTATTCCGGGTCTGGAGGTAATTGCAGAGGGTACAACAACGAATAGCGGCGAAGAAACATCTTACTATACGGCTACCGTATATCCGGGAAAAAAAGGAAACTGGGTATTTAACGCTGCAACAATTCTCTGGTCAATGGGGCTTGCCCAGCCGCCGGGGCTTGTTCCTCCGCACTCCCATTTTGGAGGACCGCACGGGGTTGATGAAAGGGTACAAAAGATCACCGCCAATTTTCTTAAACGTTGTGGAATTTCCACTACAAAATAAAATACCCACATAGGGGAAACAATGTGCTGGAGATACCTATTGTTGCAGCAGTGTTGTTTGCTCATGTACAGATAAAAACTATTAATAAAATAAGATAAAGCTATATGAACAATAATAGTAGTTTTAAAAAAGCAAAACCATTTTTCAGGAAGGCAGCAAGGGTTGGACCAGCAGGTATTTCCCGGGCCGGAACTGTCAATACTTTTTTTGTGGTAATCAGCCTGTTATTTGCCGGTTGTAAAAACGATGCTCCGGTCAGTGAAGTGCATGGGATCCGGGTGCCCCAGGGGTTTACCATCGAGCCGGTAGTGGATTCCACTTTGATCTCTTACCCGATGTTCGCTTCTTTTGATAACCGGGGAAGACTATTTCTGTGTGAGTCAACAGGAGAGACTTTCTCCACCGAAGATCATCTCAAAAAGCCACCTTACCATATCCGTCTTTTAGAAGATAAGGACGGGGATGGCAAATTTGAGAAGAGCACCATATTCGCAGATTCACTTACCTATCCAAAAGGTGCGGTGTTTTTCCAGGGGAGCCTCTATGTGGCCTCTGCGCCGAATCTTTTAAAACTGACCGATACTGATGGTGACGGCATTGCCGATAAAAGGGAAGTGCTTCTTTCTGGATGGGTACTGAATCATAATGCCGCAGCCTTTGGCGGGCCTTTTATGGGGCCCGACGGGTGGCTGTACCTGACTGATGCGCGGCGCGGCTTTGATATTACTACTAAGGAAGGTAAAGAACTGAAAGGTAAGGGAGCCAGGATATGGCGCTGCCGCCCCGATGGCAGCGGGCTGGAGTCTTTTAGCGGAGGAGGGTTTGATAATGCCGTAGAACTGGTGTTTATGCCGGGCGGGGAAACCATCGGTACCATGACCTATTTCACCGATCCGATGAATGGCTTCCGCGATGCGCTGATGCACTGGGTATATGGCGGCGTTTATCCCAAGCCGCAACAGGTGATAGCAGATGACAGCCTGAAACTGACCGGCGACTTGATGCCTGTAATGACAAAGCTGCCGCGCATAGCGCATTCAGGTTTGATGCGTTATGAAGGTTCGGCATGGGGCGATACTTTTAAAGGAAATCTTTTCAGCGCACAATTCAATACAGGGCGTATCATGCGGCATATTATCTCGCCCGATGGCGCTACTTATCAAACGAAAGATGAGCCGTTCATGACTTCTTCCAGTCCGGACATACATCCTACGGATGTGCTGGAAGATGCCGACGGCAGTCTGCTGGTGGTAAATACCGGCGGATGGTTTATTGCCGGTTGCCCATTGTCGGTGGTAGCGAAGAAGGATGTGAAGGCTGCTATTTACCGTATCAGGAAACCTGATGCGAAGGCGGTGGATGATCCCTGGGGCCGGAAATTGAATTTTACGGATATGACAGTAAAAGACCTGGTGCAGTATGTTACGGACGAACGTCCTGCGGTGCGCAGCCAGGCGATAGAACAACTGGTAATAAAAGGAGCGCCTGCCGCAGAGGAAATAAAAGGCACACTTCTCTCTTCGGCAAATGAAGAAGCGCGCACAGCGGCAGTCTTTATGCTTTACCGTATCAATGCACCGGAAGCGACAATGGATGCCATACGCACAGCGCTGGAGGATAAAAGCGCTGTAGTGCGCATGGCTGCCGCCAGGGTATTGGGGTTATCTAAAGACAGGCAGTCTGTTGCAAAGCTGGCGGAGAAGGTGCAAAAGGATGAAGCGCCTGTGCGCCGCCAGGCTGCTACTGCGCTGGGACAGATCGGCGATAGCCAGGCCATCAGCGCGCTCATAAAGGCTTCTTCCGATCCCAACGACCGTTTTGTGGAGCATGCTATCATTTATGCCCTCATCACGCTCCGGTCGCCTGAACCGCTCGTTCAGGCATTGGCCGATACCTCTGCCAATATCCGTAAAGCGGCTCTGATTGCCCTTGACCAGATGGATGGTTCGCCATTAAAGAAAAATCAACTGGTACCATTGCTGAACAGCGAAAATGAACAACTGCAAAATGCCGGTATATGGGTGGCCCTGCATCATCCTGACTGGGCTGATGTTGTTGTGGATTTTTTGAAGCATAATCTTAATTCCCAAAACCTTGCTGCCGACATCCGCAGCCTGATGATCGCATTCAGCGGTAATGCGCAAATGCAGCAGTTTATTACAGCGCAGTTAGATAATAAAGATCTCGCTTTGTCTAAAAAAATATTGTTGCTGGATATTGTCAATCATGCTGAAGTCAGGAAATTACCCGATCTGTGGATACGGCAACTCGGCAACTTACTCCGTAGCAGTGATCCGGAGATCCGTTCGGAGGTGTTGAATGTGATCAAATCAAGAAGCATACCTTCATTGAATAAGGAGCTCAATCAAATTGTTCAGGATGCAAAAATACCAGCCGGCTTCAGGCTTAAAGCGCTGGGTGCGCGGCTTATGTCTGATCCGGATTTAACTGCTCCGGAATTTGAGATGGTCTCAACATATTTGGGTCCGAAGAATGAATCACCTGTACGGCAGGAAGCATCCCGTCTTTTAACACAGGCTAAGCTGAGCGAAGGGCAGTTAGTTACGCTTGCCAGTGAACAGGTTGCTACAACGGATGTTTTTCTTTTACCCGATCTTGTAAACGCATATAAGGGCGGGAAAAGTGAAGCGGCAGGAAAGGCGCTGATCACCGCGCTGGAAACTTCAAAAGACCGCCTGGACAATCTCTCTGTTCCTGATATGCAAAAGCTGTTTACCTCCTATCCTCAGCCGGTTCAGGATGCTTCGGGCTCACTTATAAAACTGTTGAAAGAAAAGCAGGCGTCAAGGCTGGAAGAGCTGGAAAAATTACAGTCGCAGCTTACGAAAGGAGATGTAGCGGAAGGCAGGCAGCTTTTTTTCAATAAGGCCACTTGCTTTGTCTGTCATTCTGTGGCAGGGAAGGGAGGCGAATTTGGCCCGGATCTGTCTAATATCGGGGAGATCCGTTCACGTCACGACATTCTTGAAGCCGTGCTGTATCCCAGCGCCAGCTTCGCCCGGGAATATGAAACGTCTAAAATAGTAACCAAAACAACTTCGCATACAGGGATCATTAAAGAGCAATTGCCTGATGTGATCGTGGTGGCTACAGGACCAGGATCCAAAGTGCGGATTCCCCGGAATGAAATTGTATCTATCGAACCGGAAAATACATCCCTGATGCTTCCAGGTCTGCTCAAACAGCTGAATATCCAGGAAATATCAGACCTGGTGGCGTATCTTGAGTCTCTTCCCAATGGAATGGGGCAGATAAAAAGCCATGAGTGAGCGGGCGATGGGCTTTGAGCTGATAGCTCACTGCTCATACCCGATAGCTGAAACCTGAACATAAAACAACAAAAGATGAAAAAAATTATTCTGATCCTTGTTATTGCTGTTTTATTCACGAATGGAAAAACGGAAAGAACCTTTGCTCAGGCTCCTTCACCCCGGCAGCATACGGTTCATCTCTTTAATGGAAAAAACCTTGACGGGTGGTATACGTTTATTAAAGACCGGGGACGTAATAATGACCCTAAAAAAGTATTTACTGTACAAGACGGAATGATCCATATTTCCGGTGAGGAATGGGGATGCATTACGACGAATGAAGAGTATAAAAACTATAAGCTTGTGGTGGAGTATAAATGGGGAGAAAAAACCCATGGCTCCCGGTTGAATAATGCCCGCGACAATGGCATCCTTTTTCATTCAAAGGGAGCAGACGGGGGATATTCAGACACCTGGATGCATTCTATAGAATGTAATGTTATTGAGGGTGGCACGGGCGATTTTATTGTTGTAGGCGATAAAAGCAATGATTTTTTGCTGACCTGCCTGGTAGCTCCCGAAAAGCAAAACGGGTCTTATATTTATCAGACCGGCGGTGACCCGGTAACAGTAAACAGCGGTCGCATCAACTGGTATGGCCGCGACCCGGACTGGAAAGATGAGAAAGGGTTCAGAGGGAAAAATGATGTAGAGCGTCCCGTAGGCGAATGGAACAGGCTGGAATGTATTGCAAGGGGCAAAGAGCTGTTTATTTATCTTAACGGGAAGCTTGTAAATCACGCGATACATTCCAAACCTGATGAAGGACGGATACAAATCCAGTCTGAAGGTGCGGAAATATTTTACAGGCGGGTGGATCTGACGCCTGTGGCTCCCTGCCCGCCGGGCGTTAACTGATCAACGATTGTAATGAAAGAAAGCATAGTGCCCCGTCGTTTCTTTTTGAAATCCGTAGCAGCATCTTTTGCAGGGCTATCCGGCTATGGCAGCCCGTTGTTCAATCCGGGTGAGCCTTTGCGCTTTACGGTACAAGCCGGTGTAGCGCTCAGGCAGCTCAATAGCTCCTATTGCTGGTTTCATCCCCGGGCAGCTGCAATACCTTCGGACAGACCGGGGCAGCTGCCATCGGTCATTATGACGATCCAAAAACATTTAAATGTCAGCGATTACTATTCGGGATTGTATTATATGCATACGGGGGATATGGGCAAAACCTGGTCCGGACCACATGAGATCCCCGAACTGAAAATGTATACCGATAGTGAAGGATATAATATCAGCGTTGCCGATGTAACCCCGGGCTGGCATGCGCCTACCCGAAAACTTCTGGCGATCGGAATTAAGGTCAGGTACGGGAAGGATGGCAGGCAAATACTTGATACGCCCTTATCTCATAATTGTGCCTATGCCACTTTTGACCCCGCAACGGGAAAATGGGCAGCATGGAAAACACTTCCGCCGCTTCCTGACGGAACCTCAAAGTTTTACCTGGTAAATCCCGGATGCGTGCAATGGCTCGTTAAGGCCGACGGGACAATATTATTGCCTGTATATTTTAGCGGAAAAGCCGGGGACGATAATGCTGTTACAGTGCTTCATTGTAAATTTGACGGAGAGCATTTATCCTATATTCATCATGGCAGTGAGCTGGTAAGGCAGGGCGGGCGTGGATATGTAGAGCCCTCGCTGGCATTTTGGAACAACCGTTATTACCTGACCCTTAGAAATGACTTTGGCGCCTATATATCCACCAGCGCAGATGCGGCTACATGGTCTTCACCCCGTCCATGGACGTTTGACGACGGGCAGGACCTGGGCAGCTACAATACCCAGGCACATTGGCTTGTTCACCGGGAGGGACTATTTTTGTGCTATACCAGGCGCGGGGCAAATAATGATCATATCCCGCGCAACAGGGCTCCCATATTCATCGGGCAGGTAGATCCGGAGCGGCTTTGTGTAATGCGTGCCACGGAGCAGGTGCTCATTCCCGAGCGGGGGGCGATGCTGGGAAATTTTGGCGCCGCATTTATCACCGAGAATGAATCATGGGTTACAGATGCCGAGTTTATGATAGGAGAGCAACCCGGCCCCCGTGGTGCAGACGGGTCTGTGTGGGTATCGCGGGTGTGCTGGTCTAAGTCCAATGCCAGGATGATCCCCGGATAAAACTGAATTAACAACATAAACATTATTCATTATGTCAGAAAAAACAAACAAATTACGTGTGCTGGTGGTTGGCTGTGGCAATATGGGTGCATCACATGCGACGGCATACCATATCCTGGAAGGTTTTGAGATTTGCGGTTTGGTATCAAGGGGTGCAAGTAAAGAAGCATTGAACAAAAAGCTTGGCGGGAACTATGCGCTGTTCGATGATTATGAAGAAGCGCTGGAAAGCACGCAGCCCGATGCTGTTTGTATCTCCACCTATCCTGACACCCATGAACATTACGCCATCAGGGCGTTTGAGAAAGGCTGTCATGTGTTTGTGGAAAAGCCGATAGCGGATTCCGTGAAAGGAGCGGAGCGGGTAAGAGATGCAGCGGTAAAGCAAGGGAAGAAGCTGGTTGTAGGATATATCCTCCGCCACCATCCTTCCTGGGAGCGTTTCATAGCGCTTAGCCAGGAACTGGGCAAGCCTTTGGTGATGCGGATGAACCTCAATCAGCAAAGTGACGGCGATATGTGGACGCTGCACAGGAATTTAATGAAAAGCTTAAGCCCGATCGTAGATTGCGGGGTGCACTATATTGATGTAATGTGCCAGATGGCACGATCCAGGCCGGTACAGGTATATGCAATCGGAGCGCGGTTAACGGAGGAAATCCCTGCGGGTAATTATAATTACGGGCAGTTGCAGATCCGTTTCGAAGACGGCTCAGTGGGATGGTATGAAGCCGGCTGGGGGCCCATGATGAGCGAAACGGCTTTTTTTGTGAAAGATGTGGTTGGACCCAAAGGGTCAGTATCCATCGTAGCGAAAAATGCAGGCGGGGAAGGTAAATCGGATTCCATAGAATCGCATACCAAAACAGAATCCCTGAGGTTCCATCATGCCGACCTCGACAAGAATGAAAAATTCCTGAAAGAAGATGACTGGATAAACCTTGAAGATGAGCCGGATCACCAGGAGCTTTGCAACCGGGAGCAGCGCTTCTTCCTCAATGCCATTACCACTGGTGCGGATCTCACCGATCACATGGAAGATGCCGTGAACAGCCTGAGGATCGCCTTCGCCTGCGATGAATCTGTGAGAACGGGTGAGGTGGTGCGGTTGTGAGGGATGAAGGGGAAGGCATGAGGTATAAGGTGTATATGGCATAAGGTATGGGGTATGTATGCTGTAGATGCAAGAGATGCCTTGAGTCTATGGGGTAAACTGAAACCCCTATCTTTGAAATAAATCATCAGCTATGGCATTCCCAACAGTTAACCCGCAAGCAACAAAGTCATGGAAAGAACTGACAGCCTGTTACCAGGTAATGAAAGACATAAAGATCAAAGATCTGTTTAAATCCGATCCGCAGAGGTTTGACAAACATGCTATCCGGCTTGAAGATATCCTGTTTGACTACTCTAAAAATATTATTGATGATAAAACGCTGGCAGCTTTGCTGTCATTGGCCAAAGAATGCCGCCTGAAAGAGGCTATTGAGGCAATGTTTTCCGGTGAAAAGATCAACCAGACAGAAAACAGGGCCGTACTGCATACCGCGTTGAGGAATGTATCAGGATCGCCGGTGATAACAGACGGGCAGGACGTGATGCCGGAGGTGCAGAGAGTGCTCAGCCAGATGAACGCATTTGCAGGAAAGGTGCACAGCGGGGAATGGAAGGGATACAGCGGTAAAAAGATCAGGTATATTGTCAATATAGGGATTGGCGGGAGCGATCTCGGCCCGGTAATGGTGTCTGAAGCGCTGAAGCCTTACTGGAAAGAAGGCATAGAAGCACATTTTGTTTCCAACGTAGACGGTACACATATTGCAGAAAAGCTGAAGCTGGTAACACCGGAGGAAACCCTGTTCCTTATTGCTTCCAAGACATTTACCACCCAGGAAACCATGACAAATGCACATACGGCAAGACGCTGGTTCCTGGATACTGCCAAAGACGAAAAAGCTGTAGCAAAGCATTTCGTAGCCCTATCCACCAATGAAAAGGAAGTAGTAGCTTTTGGCATTGATAAAGCCAATATGTTTGAGTTCTGGGATTGGGTAGGCGGCCGCTACAGCCTGTGGAGCGCCATTGGCCTGTCTATAGTGCTTACCATTGGGTACGATAATTTCGAGAAACTGCTGCAGGGCGCGCATGCTACGGATAATCATTTCCGTTATGAAAGCTTTGAAAAAAATATTCCTGTGATCATGGCGCTTGTGGGGCTTTGGTACACCAATTTCTTTGGAACGCAAACGGAGGCAATTTTGCCATACGATCAATACATGCACCGTTTCCCTGCATATTTTCAGCAGGGTAATATGGAAAGCAATGGCAAGCATGTAGACCGCAATGGTATTGATACGGACTATGCTACCGGCCCGGTGATATGGGGAGAGCCCGGCACTAACGGTCAGCACGCGTTTTACCAATTGATCCACCAGGGAACTGTGTTGATACCCTGCGATTTTATTGCCCCTGCCATTTCTCACAACCCGATAGGCGATCATCATCAAAAGCTGTTGTCCAATTTTTTTGCACAAACGGAAGCGCTTATGAATGGCAAGACAAGGGAAGAGGTGGATGCAGAGCTTTCGGGCATGAGCGCTGCAGAGAAAGAAAAGGTAGCTCCCTTTAAAGTCTTTGAAGGCAACAAGCCTACCAATTCCTTCCTTATCAAAAAGATCACGCCATATACGTTGGGGCAACTGATCGCCCTGTACGAGCATAAAATATTTGTTCAGGGGGTGATCTGGAATATCTTCAGCTTTGACCAGTGGGGAGTGGAGCTTGGCAAACAATTGGCCAACAGGATATTGCCTGAATTAAAAGCAGAAACTGAAGTTTCCTCCCATGATTCGTCTACCAACGGGCTGATCAATAAGTATAAAAGTATGATAGCCGGGTAGGGTGTACCAAATGATAAACGTGAGGCGACAGACGATAAATGACAAACGTGAGAATGTCTTAACTAAAAGACCCCGGTATTGCCGGGGTCTTTGTTTATTATTTATAAAGCTGACGGATCAGATTCGAGTTACCATTTATCCACTTCTTCATCAGCGCCGTTATCCTGGGCAACTGCCGAAGGAGCCGGGCCTGCATTCACTTCAGAGTCGGTCACAGCATCTACTTCCTCGATTTCTCCCGCCTCAATATCCTCGCCTTCCGCTAAAGGTGTGTCATGATTAAACGCGTCAAAGTCGAAGTCAGGCATCAGTTCTGTTTTTACATGATCTACTGCTTCATTCAGCGCCTTAATGAACTTGTTAAAGTCTTCCTTGTAAAGGAAAATCTTATGTCTGTCGTAACCATTGTCATTAAAGCGTTTACGGCTTTCAGTAATCGTCAGATAGTAGTCCTGGTTGCGTGTGCTTCTAACATCAAAAAAATAGGTCCGTCTTTTGCCGGCACGGATTCTTTTGCTATACACACTTTCCATTCTTTTGTCATTGTTGTCGTACGCCACAGTAATTTTTTTTAATAGTTTAACTTATCCGTTTTTATGATTGACAAAGATAAAATTGTTTTTGAATTGACAAAATTTTAACCAAAACTCTTATAATTCGCTACAGGCAAAGGATTTAGCCCTCTTTTTCCTCCTGTTCCTGCTGGCGGAGGTACATTTCGGTATACCGGCCATTGAGCGCCAGCAGGCTTTCGTGCGTCCCCTGCTCCACTATCCGCCCTTCTTCCATGACGATTATGGTATCGAAATTGAAAAGGCTGAATATGCGGTGGGTGATGATCACCGCGGTTTTATGCTGCAGGTATTCATACAGGTTAGCGATGATCTCCTTTTCCGTACGCGCATCCACGGCGCTCAGGCAGTCGTCGAATATCACGATCCCCGGGTCTTTTATCATTGCCCGGGCAATGGATATCCGCTGCTTCTGCCCGCCGCTTAACGTTACTCCTCTCTCCCCAACCAGCGTTTCAAAGCCGTTGGGAAAGTGATTGATCTCTTTTTCCACGCTGGCCTGCCGGGCTGCTTTACGGATCATTTCGTCTGTAGCGGCATCCAGCCCGAAACGGATATTGCCGGAAATGGTATCACTGAAAAGAAATACATCCTGGGGTACATAGCTGATCTGCCTGCGCAGTTCACGGATGTCCATTGTTTTCAGATCTATGCCGTCGATAAAAATATTGCCGTTGTCCGGGTCGTACATTCTTAAAAGCAACTGGGCAATGGTAGACTTACCGCTCCCGGTTTTTCCTATCACCGCAATTTTATTGCCGCGGGGTATGTCGAGGGTAAAATCAGTTAATGCTTTAATGCCGGTATGGGAGTAAGTGAAATTTACTTTATCAAAATGAATATGCCCTTTCAGTGTTGCTTTTACCGGGGCAGGGGGATTGAGTATAGCAGGCTTTGTTTCCAAAAACTCGTTCAGCCTTTTTTGGGAAGCGGAAGCACGCTGGATCATGCTTGCCACCCATCCTATAGAGCTTACGGGAAATGTAAGCATATTGATATACACTACAAACTCGGCAATGGTCCCGATAGTGATCTGCTCAGGGTTTCGGATATGATACAACCCGCCGATCATAATGGTAAGCAGTGTGCTTAACCCTATCAGCAGCCCGATGGAAGGAAAATAAATAGCTTCGATCTTAGCAAGGTTTACTGCGCTTTTTTTGTAAGCTTCACTGTTGCTTTCAAAAAACTGCTCCATAGCCTTCTCCTGCACAAATGATTTAATGACCCTTATGCCGGAGTAAGACTCCTGCGCGTTGGTGGTAAGACTGCTGAGCTGTGCCTGTATGTTTTCACTTTTTTTATGAATGATGGTATTGACAATATAAATAGTTACGGCAAGTATGGGCAGAGGCGCCAGCACATATAAGGTTAGTTCGGGGTTTTTTCTTACCATGTAAAAGAGGCTCAGCCCTATCAGTGCCACAAGATTAAAGAAGTACATCATTGCCGGTCCGGTATACATGCGCACGCGGCTTACATCTTCAGCCATACGGCTCATCAGGTCGCCGGTGCTGTGTACTTTGTAGAAAGAGGTATCCAGTTGCTGGTAATGCCGGTATACTTCATTCTTCTGATCATATTCTATCAGCCGGCTCATCACGATGATGGTCTGCCGCATAAAGAACATGAATAATCCTCTCAGGAGGGCAAATGCCAGTAAGGTCAGCCCGCAGATCATCACCAGCCAGGTGAAGCTGTGCGCGCTGATCTGTTCTTCCAGTTGTTTGATGAAAAGCTTTACCAGCGGATCATACTCCTGCGCAGCGGCTTTATTATACCCTGATGCCACCCCTGCCAGCGGCTGCATCTTGTCCTGCACCTTATCCATCACATACCCCGTAACCTGCGGCGCCAGTATACCGAAATAATTTGAAACGATCACGAACAGGATGCCCAGCAAAAAACGCCACTTATATTTCCTGAAATACTTATTAACTGCTTTTAAATGCTTCAATCCGGAGAAGTTTAGGGCAAATGTATTGAAAAAGGAAAGAGGAGCGGGATAGAAAAAAGCTTTCATCGGTTTAAAAGCATGGTGCTGCCGGAGCTGAGCAGTGGAGAGATGAGTTAGCCGGTCTGTTGCCGGTACAAAGGGCAATGCAGGGCATCACTATTCAACCGTTTATGAAGCACTCTGGAGAATATTGGCGGTATGTTCTTGTCGCTACCGGGCAGCAATGGCTTTCAGGAATGGGACTTCTTGCTACCGGGACAACACTACTATCTACGTTATCTGATAGGGCCGGCGCCTGACACGCGGGGACTATGCAAGGGAAGATTACAGGATACCCGGCAACGATGGAATTTGCAATCAGGTTTATCACATTTCATTTATTGTAGCAAAAGAATATCTACCTTTATGAGAGCTGTGTTATGATAAGCGAATATCAAAACGATGGTCAACTGCTTGCTGCTTCAAAAGAGGGCGATGAAATGGCGTTTCGTCATTTGTTTGACAAATATTGGGATGATTTGTTCAGGATTGCTTATCGCCGGCTTCGCTCAACAGAAGATGCAAAGGATGTTGTACAGGATGTTTTTTTATCACTTTGGAATAACAGAGAAGCGGTCTGGATTAATGAATCCATAGGAGGATATCTGTACACGGCTTTGAGAAATAAGATTTTTAATTTCCTTGAGAAGGATAATAATCGTCTTATAAAGCTCATGAAAATGCCGTTTCATCCTTCTGAACAAGAGCAGAATCTTTTTGATAATTATTGCAGTAAAGAATTGCGGCAATTTATCGCCCTCCAGGTGTCATCTATGCCTGAAAAAATGCGTCAGATCTATCTTTTAAGCAGAGAAGAACATATGACTAACGCAGAAATCGCTACGCTGCTTGGGCTATCGCATCAAACCATTAAGAATCAACTTCACAATGCATTAAGCAGGCTTAGAAAAAGCCTGGCTGACAGCAATTTTCATTATTCAACGTTATGTCTGCTCTTTTTTTCTGATATTTTTTAAAAATATATAGTACCTCCCGCGCTTTGAGCTGTTTATGTTTATAAAAAGCATTGAAAACAGAATACCTGAAATCACTCCTGAAAAAATACAATGCCGGAAAATGTACTCCTGAAGAAAAGCTATGGCTGGAACAGTGGTATCTCTCTTTTGAATGGAGCAAGATGGATGATATTTCCAGTATACAATTACAAAAGTTAAAAGAAGATACCTGGAACAATCTCCGTCAAAGTGGGTATCAGTCTCCAGGGGAGAATACCCGGCTGTCAGGAAAAAGTGCATTCAAAAGAAAATGGTGGTATTATGGCGCAGCGGCGGCTCTGTTGATCGCTTGTTTCGTCCCCGTATGGATGCGTCATAAACCGGTTCAAACGGTTGCTGTTTCGGTGGCAAAAGACAGTGTAAAAGTTAACGATTTCTTACCGGGGATCAGCAAGGCTTTGCTTGTAATGGCAAATGGCTCTGTCGTTACGCTGGACTCAACCGGCACGGGAGAGCTTAAAGAAGCAGATGGGACAAAAATCAATACGCAGAGCGGGCAGTTGGTTTATCATACCTTATCGGAGAGCAATAGCCCGGTATTATACAATACTCTTAATATTCCCCGTGGGGCAGAATACAGGCTGGTATTGGCCGATGGCAGCAAAGTCTGGATGAATGCTGCGTCTTCCCTGCGCTTCCCTACAAGGTTTACTGGCAAAGAGCGCATCGTATACCTTACCGGAGAGGCTTATTTTGAAGTTGCAAAAAATCCTGCTAAACCTTTTAAGGTAAAAACGGATGATAATATGGAGGTTGAAGTGATGGGCACTCATTTCAATATCATGGCGTATGAGGATGAAAGCTGGATTAGAACCACGCTTATAGAAGGCAGCGTTAAAGTAAAGAGCAGAGAAGAAAATGCTCTTCTTGTTCCTTCCCAGCAGGCTGCGTTGCAAAAGAATACCAGGAAGCTCCTTGTAAAGGAAGTGGATATTGATAAGGAGATCGCGTGGAAAAACGGTATTATAGAGTTTAATGACGATGAACTTCCTTATATCATGCGGCAATTGTCCCGCTGGTATGATGTAGAAGTGAGTTTTGAAGGAGACGTGCCTAAGGGAACTTATAATGGCTCTATTCCGCGTAAAGCAACCTTATCTGAGGTAATGGAGATATTAAGGCTTGCAGGTGTGAAATACTGGCTTGATAATAAAAGAGTAGTTATTACAAGCGCATAAAGTCTCAGGCTATTAAATATTGGAACAAACTTGGGTTTTCAAAAAAAAACGGGAGCGATGGGAACGCTCCCGCTGAAAGTCTGGAAAAACAAGTAAACATACATTGATAGAAACGCTTATTGTTTAACCAAAAACTCACACAAAACTATGCAATTTAACGATGCCCACAAGTGGGGCAAGCGGATGCTTCCACCTGTACTAATCCTAAGGATTATGAAATTAACTGCGATTATATTGTTTGCTTTATGCCTGCATGTAAGTGCAACGGGCTTTTCGCAGAATATAACACTCTCTGTAGAAAACACTACAATCCCAAAAGTGCTCAAAGAAATCAGGAAGCAAACAGGGTACAGCTTCTTCTATAAAACTGCTTTGCTGCGTGATGTGCCCAGGGTCAATCTTTCCGTTAAAAATGCCACTCTCCGCCAAATATTGGATCAGTGTTTCCAGAATATTCCCGTTGAATATTCCATTGTGGCTCAGACTGTAGTAATATCAGCCAAAAAGATTGATGTTCCTTCCCCGCTACAGCCGTCTGCAGAAATGACCATCCAGGTACGGGGACGAGTCGGCAACACTGCCGGAGAGCCCCTTGCCGGTGCTTCGGTCAGGCTGAAAGGGTCGAATACGGGCACAAGTACGGATATAAATGGCAGATTTACGCTTAATATTCCTGGCAACAGGGGTACATTGATAATCTCATTTGTAGGATATATTACCCGGGAGGTAGTTGCAGAAGGAACTGCAGATTTGAATATTGTTCTTAAATCTGAAGATAAGCAGACAGACGAAGTCGTGGTAATTGCCTACGGATCGGTAAAAAAGTCCGATCTCACCGGCGCTGTATCCTCGGTATCGGCCGAGAAAGTTACACAGGTAAAAGGCGTCTCTAATGTAGCCGGAGCCCTCCAGGGACAGGCCTCGGGAGTGCAGGTGATACAACGTTCAGGTCAGCCAGGAGAGGGAGTATCCATAAAAATCCGGGGTACGAATTCTATACAGGCAGGCAATGATCCTTTGTACGTAGTTGATGGTCTTCCTTTGGATGGTTTGACCGCCCAGCTTAATCCCAACGATATAGAAACAGTGGAAGTATTAAAGGATGCTTCCTCAACGGCTATATACGGATCAAGAGGTGCGAACGGCGTCATTATGATCACCACCAAAAAGGGGAATGAAGGGAAAGTAAGGGTATCTTACGGCGGTTATTATGGTGTACAGTCGCTGAGAAAGAAACTGGATCTTATTAATGCGCAGGAATTTGCCACACTGCAAAATGAGGTAGCTGCAAATGACGGAATGCCTGCGGTATGGACGGATGCACAAATTGATTCGCTCAAAGGAAAAGGCACAGACTGGCAGGATCTTGTGTACCGGAGCGCACCGGTGCAAAATCATGATATTTCATTGTCGGGTGGTACTGCCGGTACAAAATTCTATACTTCAGTTGGCTACTACGATCAGGATGGGATTATACAAAACTCTAAGTTTAAGCGTTTTTCTTTCCGGGGGAATCTTGATCAGAAGATCAGCGAAAAGCTTGTAGCGAATATTAGCCTCTCTTTACAGCAGTCCGACTATTTTCAGAATAATTATTTCAATGCCGATGGTGGAGGAGGTGTTCCTTTTACCACAATGGTCATGCCGCCTACACAAGGCGTATATGATGCCACTGGGAAATATACCATCTTTACCGGTGTGTCCTGGGGGCAAACCAATCCCTATGCCATGTCAAAAGAAGAATATCGGCCTAACAGCTCTTTCAGGGTGATAGGAAATGCCGTGCTGACTTATGCTATAACTTCTGATCTCAAAGTAAGACTTAGCGCCGGTGTGGATAATAGCTGGAACAAATCAGACTATTATGCGCCGAGCACTCTGAGTCTATATGTCAATGGAGGGGCGTATAAGAATTATGGTAATACCTCAGCATTTGTTAATGAAAACCTCCTCACCTATAAGAAGCAATTAGGTAAACATAATATCGACGCCCTGGCCGGGATTACTTATCAGCAAAACAGATCAGAGGGTTTGAATAGCGGTACTTTTTCCGGATTCCTTACTGATATCTACCTGGATAATAATCTGGCAGCAGCCAGTGTGAAACCGTCTAATACTAATTCCACTTATTCCGATTCGAAATTATTATCTTATCTCGGGCGTATCAACTATGCTTACGACGGGAAATACCTGCTCACACTGACCGGCAGGTATGATGGCTCATCAAAATTCAGCGAGAACAATAAATACGCATTTTTCCCTTCAGGGGCTGTAGCATGGAGGATCTCAAAGGAGTCATTTATGGAAAATGCTAGGGCTGTTTCAAATCTCAAACTCAGGGTGAGCTATGGCAAATCGGGTAACCAGGCTATTTCACCTTACCAGACACTGGGGCAACTATCCACGACCAGCGTTACGTTTAACAATACTGCTACGACAACCTATTATTCAAGCCGCCTGGAAAATAAATCCCTGCGATGGGAAACCACCAGCCAGTTTGATATAGGGCTTGACCTGGGGTTATTTAATGAGCGATTGCAACTTACGGCAGACTATTACAGCAAAAAAACCACTGATCTGCTGCTTGATGTAACTCTGCCGCCTAATACAGGCTTCGGAAGTGTATTGCAAAATGTGGGCGAAACCGGTAACAGAGGTTTTGAATTTTTGCTGAACGGGGCAATACTTACCGGTAATGGTTTGAATTGGAACTCCACATTCAACCTTACCAGTAATAAGACCCGGTTGATTGATCTCGGAAAAGATGCATTGGGTAATCCCATTACCTACAAGGAAGTAGGTACCGGGGGAAACTGGTTCCCTATGCTGATAGGTAACTCTATGCAGCAATTGTATGGATATAAAGTGATAGGCGTATACCAAAGTGATGCTGATGCAGTAGCTAATGGTGAACCGACAAAAAAAGCCGGCAACTATAAATTCCAGGATACAGACGGCAACGGCGTGGTAGATGGTAATGACAGGATTGTGCTCACCCATTTTGAACCTAAGTTCACTTTTGGATTTGGAAATAGCTTCTCTTATAAAAACTTTGGTTTATCTTTTTTGTTTGTGGGTTCTTATGGTAATGATATTGCTAATGAATTCAGGAAATATAATATCACACTCAACGGTAAATGGACGCCTACTCAGGAAGCTTATGACAACCGGTGGCAGGCAGGAAAAGGTACAAATATGTTTGATAAGCCGAGCGCTAACAGCGGGAATGATATTCGTGATTATGCCAACAGCCTGTGGGTGGAAAATGGCTCCTATGTCCGCTTGAGAGATATTACGCTGTCATACAATGTCCCGGTTTCCTTTACCAACCGCATGAAGATAGCTTCGCTGGAGCTTTATATCAGTGCACAGAATTTTATAACCATTACGAAGTATTCCGGTTATGATCCGGAAGCGGCATGGCAAAGTGCGACCATAAACGGATGGGATCGTGGGAACTATCCTGCTACAAAAGCTGTGACAGGAGGTGTGAAAATTAATTTCTAATTGATAAACTGATTACAATGAAACTTGTTTTTCATATACTTATTTGCTTCATTCCTTTCATAGCCCTACTTTCGGGGTGCAAAAAAATACTGGAGGAAAAACCAAAGACCTTCGTCAGTCCTGATGCATTTTATACCAGTCCGTCTGCCTATGAGTTGACGGTGATAGGCATCTACAGGACAATCCCTTCAACGCTTGGTGCGAACAATTGGTTGTCCCGCGAAAGCTTCAGCGATATTATCGGTACTGTTTCCGGGGCGTATGAGCAGGGACTGCCGGTTTACCAGAACAATCATCAGCCTTTCTTTTATAATGTCAGAGCCTTATGGTCCAATCATTATGCAATCGTGAAGGATGCGAACTTTATTATTAAGAAAATTGAAAACGCCACCATTCTGACGGATGCGCAAAAGAATAGTTATACAGCGGAAGCCCGTTTTTTAAGAGCCTATGCTTATTTTCAACTGGTGCAATTGTTTGGTGATGTGTCTTTACGTACCGATCCGCTTGAAGATCTGACAAATGTACAGATTGGAAGAAGTCCACAACAGGATGTATACAACCTGATCATTGATGATCTGAAATTTGCTGAAACCAATTTACCGAAGGATGCTCCAACTATAGGAAGGGTATACAAGCTCGTGGCTACAGCGCTGCTAGCCAAAGTATATTTAACTATGGCAGGCAATCCTCTTAACCAAACAGCGCACTATGCAGATGCAAGAGACAAGGCCCTGGAAGTAATCAATTCAGGCACCTTCACACTAAAAGATGATTATGCAGATGTTTTCCATCACACTTCGTATACGTCAGAAAGTATTTGGGAACAAACCTATCAGCCGGGTGTAGGAGGAAATCCTTTGATGTCGAATAGCGCAACGGCGCCGGGATACACGTATATTCTCACTCCTGCTGCATGGTTCATCAATAGCTTTCCAAACGGCGATCAGAGGAAAGCATGGGGAATAAAGGAAAATTATGCCGCACCAAGCGGTACACTTGCCCCATTCTTCCAAAAGTTTGTCAACCTCGACTGGATAGATCAGGGAGTAATAACCAGTAATGCCGGGAAGCTTGAATATACCATACCCCTTCTGCGATTGGGAGAGATGTACCTGATCGCTGCTGAAGCCGAAAATGAAATTAACGGACCCGGTAATGCATATCAGTATATCAATAAAATAAGGTGGCGGGCAAGGATCAACAAATCAGATCCCGCGGCAGTTCCCGATTTGTCGGGACTGTCAAAAGATGAGTTCAGAGCCGCTGTGCTGATGGAAAGAAAATGGGAACTACATCTTGAAGGAAGTACCTGGTATGATTTAAAAAGAACGAATACCCTCAGCAGGATACAGGATATCCGGGGAGACGATCTTGTGCACCCCATAGGCGCTTATAATAATACGTGGTATATTCCGGATAATGAGATTACCAATAATAATATTCCCCAGAATCCTACCTACCAGTAATATGATACTATTGATTGATCACCGGCTGTTCATTTGCCGGTGATCAATCAATATGATGTTTTTACAATAATCTTCAAACTATATGAAGAGGAATGTATTCCTTGTATTGGTTCTGCTTGGATACCATCATGCTACAGGGCAAAAAATTATATTTTCTCAAAAAGACCAGGTATGCGAGCTGCCTGCTGCCATGGCTATGCTTAGCGGTGGATTAGCCAGCCACCCTTACCAGGATCTTGATAAAAACCCCAAGATATTTGCCGTAGAAAATTGGAGAAATTCGCAGCAGTCGTTTACATGGACAGTGCATATTTCCGGGCAGGGCAATTACAAATTTGCCATGCTAATGGAAATTAAGCGATCCCTGAAGGTTGCCAGCCATCATGAAGTGACCTTTGTGCTATCTTCTTCCCGGGGAAGCGTAAAATTGCAGAGGGAGAGCGAGGGTTGGGATAAGTTGTTTTTCGCTTCAACCTTAGCATTGGATACAGGGATACAACAGCTTCACCTTACAGCCGAATTCCCCGATACAAGCGCTGCGATCAGCCTGTATTCTCTTGAACTTGCCAGGGTCCCGGTATGGGAACAAGAGCATCTTAAAGCGGAGTCCCTGCGGGGCGAACCCTTATGGCTAAACGAAGCAAAGTATGGTCTGTTTATTCATTGGAATGCCCGTAGCCAGCCCCGAAGAGGTAGTGCAAAATCTTATGAACAAGCAGTTGATGACTTTAATGTAAATGCTTTTGCCGCAATGGTAAAATCAACAGGTGCAGATTTTATTGTTTTCACTACAAGCTGGGCGCTGCAGACTTTTCCCGGGCCGCTGGCGGCACTCGACAGCCTGCTGCCTGGAAATACCACACAAAGAGATCTGATAGCTGATCTGGCAGATGCTTTGGAGGTATATGGCATACATTTAATTATCTACTGCAATTTCAGAATTGACCGGTTAGGCTGGCGAAAAGAAACTATGTTGTCTTCAGTCAAATCAACAGGCTATTTCAATAGCTTAATTTCCATTTATAAAGAGATAGGAGAACGCTATGGCGGCAAGATTGCAGGAGTGTGGATAGATGACGGGATGACGCTTTACCCGTATAATGCGCCCTTTGAAAAGATGACCGCTGTTTTGAAGCAGAAGAATAAGAATATTGTTGTAGGATACAATTCCTGGATCTATCCGGGATTTACAGATTTCCAGGATTTTTATGGAGGAGAGTTAGGCATCACTCCCAATGCAGCTACACCTAAATACCTTACTATAGGTGGAGATGGCTATTTTACTGCAGGTCCGCAAAAAGGGCTCAGGGCGACATTTTGTGGGCTGCTGGAGCCCGGGGACTGGACGCACACGCAACCGAATGAAGATATTCCCGATCCGTTGCTTTCTGTTGATGATTTAACACATATTGTTCGAATGGCGATTGAAAGAAAAAACCTTCCCATTATGAATGTGCAGATTTACCAGGACGGCAGCATTTCTCCAAAGACACAGTTGCTGCTAAAGCAATTGAATAAAAATGTAAAGAAAGAAAAATAGTGTTAAGTCAAGCCAACTATGTCTGCGTGTTATCGTGAAAAGTGAGACTTGCCTACTGGTTTACCTGCCGTAGGCATGGCAGGCAGGAGATAAAGGTGAAAGAATGTTTCACGCCTCACATTTCACGTTTGACATAGCATTAGTATTTGGGCACAAAAAAGACATGTATATGCACATCATCACAAGAGTTCTTTTTCTGATTCTAAGCTTTTTTATTCCCGGTATATCTGCTATGGCGCAGTTGAGATTGTTTGTATCGCCTCAGGGCACTGATAAAAATGACGGCTCCATAGCTAAGCCCTTTTTAAGTTTATCGCATGCATTGGAATATGCCAGGAATAAAGCTGATAAGAAAGTGAGTATTGAGTTAAGAGAAGGTGTGTATTATTTGCCTGCAACAATTAATCTTGATGCAGCATCATTTCACGGCATTGCTCTAAGCATTCAGGCTTATAAAAGTGAAAAGGTTACCATAAGTGCAGGGCGTCGCCTGCAGTTGCAGTGGCAACCTTATCGGGGCGGTATTTTTAAAGCTGTTGTCCCGGAAGGTATAGTATTCGAACGGCTGTATGTGGATGGTAAATTGCAGGTGCTTGCCCGCTATCCTGATTACGACTCCACGGCACGGGTATTTCATGGCACTGCTGCTGATGCATTGTCGCAACAGCGGGTGAAGGAGTGGAAACATCCTGAAGGAGGATATGTGCATGCATTGCATGCTTACGAATGGGGTGGCTTTCATTACCGGATAACCGGTGCAGACACAGCCGGGAATGTGCAGTTGGAAGGCGGCTGGCAAAATAACCGTCCGAATAAAATGCATAAAAAATATCGTTTTGTAGAAAATATTTTTGAGGAGCTGGATGCGCCGGGAGAATGGTATCTTGATGGGGAACAACATGTGCTCTATTATTATCCCCATGATGATACCAGGCTATATAATGCTGTTATTGAAGTATCTCATCTGAAAAACAGTATTGAGCTGCATGGTACGGCGGTTAGGCCTTTAAAGAACGTTAAGATTGAAGGTATCCGTTTTGCTCATAATGAAAGAACCTTTATGGATACAAAAGAGCCTTTGCTGCGCAGTGACTGGACGATTTATCGCGGAGGGGCAATACTAATGGATGGTACGGAAGGTTGTAAAATAGCAGATTGCATATTTGAAGGTATTGGTGGAAATGCAGTTATGCTGAGTAATTATAATAAAAAAGATACTATTACAGGTTGCCATATTTACAATACCGGCGCCAATGCCGTTTGCTTTATCGGGGATGTAAAAGCAGTTCGTTCCGCTTCATTCGGGTATGAAAATTATATTCCCTACCCTTCGCTGGATAAAACGCCGGGCCCCAAAACGGATAATTATCCGCAGGATTGTGTCGTTTCCGACAACTTGCTGCATGATCTGGGAGAAATTGAAAAGCAGGCTACCGGAGTAGAAATTGAAATTGCTTCTTCAATTACGGTAAGTCATAATACAATTTACAATACTTCCCGTGCAGGCATTAATATCGGCGACGGGTGTTTTGGGGGGCATTTGCTCGAATACAATGACGTGTTCAATACGGTACGTGAAACAGGAGACCATGGCTCTTTTAATTCGTGGGGGCGTGACCGTTACTGGGCGCCGGACAGAAGGTACATGGATAGCCTTGTGGCAGTACACCCGGAACTTATACTGCTGGATGCCCGGAAGCAAACCATTATCAGGAATAATCGTTTCAGGTGCGATCATGGCTGGGATGTTGATCTGGACGACGGATCCTCCAATTACCATATTTACAATAATCTTTGCCTTAATGGCGGGTTGAAATTGAGAGAAGGTTTTTACAGGATTGTAGAAAACAATATTATGATCAACAATTCTTTTCACCCCCATGTCTGGTTCAAAAATAGCGGTGATGTTTTCAGAAAAAATATAGTAATGAAGAAATACGCTCCCATACAAATAACCGATTGGGGAAAGGAAGTAGATTATAATCTCTTTCCCGATACAACTGCCCTGCAAAATGCCAGGAAAAATGGCACTGATGCACATAGTATGGCAGGAGATCCGTTATTCGTAGATCCTGCAAATGGGGATTACAGGGTGAGCAACAGGTCGCCTGCTCTTATATTGGGCTTCAAAAATTTTCCAATGGATAAGTTTGGGGTTCAAAGCCCGGAATTGAAAAGACTTGCTATGCAACCGCAGATCCCTTTGCTGATTATAGACGCCGGGCTGGCTGACAGATCAATCATAGTAGATTTTCTGGGAGGAAAAGTAAAATCAGTAGATGGGCTCGGGGACCGCTCTGCGTATGGATTGCCTGATGAAAAAGGTGTGGTGGTCATGAATGCCCCTGAAAAAAGTTTGCTGTTCATGTCGGGGCTTAGAGCAAAAGACGTTATCCGGGAAGCGGGCGGAAAACTCGTTTCAGATATACATGCACTAATAGATATTTACCAGTCACTAAACTGGAAAGGTCAAATGTCGCTTAGTATTATTCGTAATCAACAAATAGTGGATATAGAGCTTAGGCTGAAATAAAAACTTTAATAATTGTCACCATCTTACTATATAATGTTTAATACATTTTAGCCGGATACCTGTAATTTTTCCGGGTGTAAAGCTATAATCGCTTTGGGGCGGCTGCAGGTTATCTTGAAGCTGGCAATTCCATACGCTATTAAGGTTGTGCCTGGTTTGCGTATTACAACCTACTACAACCACCTCATTCAGCTTGTTTTCCGCAGTCTGCATTACAATATCGATACTGGTTTGCGCTCCCACTTTTATGGTTTGCTTGGCATAGCCTACATAAGAAAACTCAATGGTGGATCCTCTTTCCGCTTCAATGGAAAAATTACCCTGTACATCAGAAACGGCGGACAGGTAGAAAAGCTTACCAGGAAGGCTTTAGGCAGGAGCTCTTATTTATTCCGAAATAGTATCAAAAAATAAAATATGTATATAATTATATTAACGTTACGGCGTTAGTTATTTTTGTACTTATTTGTAATCTTTAAATTGACATTCAATGAAAATCTACCAGTTAGTGTTAGTGCTTGGTGTATGTCTGTTTGCTTTCAGTTGTAAAAAAAGCAAAGATGAAACCACAGACACTACCGATTTGTTTGAACTTCCCTATAACAAAGCCTCTGTTGAAAATAATAAGGCATTTTTAGAGAAAGAAGGCAGGGATTTTATCAAAAAAATTGAAAATGTTCCTGATTTGCAGGCTGTAACAGTGTTGGAGGCGTTAGGCGATTTAAATACCCCGGACATAAACTACGAAGCAAGGCAGATGCTGAATATAAGCAGGAAATCAAAAAAAGTTGGCGCAGTGTTAAAAGCCGTAGCAGAGATCAACAAGCCTTCAAAGCGGCAAAAAGGATTAAATGAGCTTTACGGCATTTTTACTTATAATTCCTCAACCAAAGAATGGGATAAGGCTGCCTCATCAGACAGGCTGAGTTTCATATTCCCTTCTGCGAAAAATGGCACGGTTAACGACGCTAATTTAACGCTTACTTATAAAAGCAGTGGTATACAGGCAACATCCGCTAACGGTGAGGATACTTATGAGCTTCCTTCTGAAATCTCAGGCGATTTAAAAGTAGGGTCGGCAACCGTATTAACGCTTTCTTCTACCCATGCATATTATAGCGATGGGCTGCCTAAAACTACCGATACTAAAATAACGATGGACGAATATAGTTTCAGCAATGTGTTTAAAAATGAAAATAATATCGTTGACGAAGTATTGAGCATAAAGAAGGCAGATGCCCAGATCTTTGAATTTGCAGTTAACAGCAACAACAAAAATTTTAATCTTCAGCAGTTGCAGGATGCAGAAGAAGTAAATGATATTTTGAGCTCAGCCAATTCGCTTATTACTATTGGGAATATAAAAATTGCTATGTGGGCGGATATTGACCAATATGTTGCCAACAGGCAGGATATTGAATATCCTGACTGGTATGATTATTTTGGCAATGTGGAGTATGACACTCCGGCATACTTTGCAGCTGAAAAACAATACTACCAGGCCCAGGATACTGCGAACGTGCGCGATGCACGAAATGAAGCGGAGGTGATGCAGAAATACACGAAAGCGGTAGTAGTGAATACACAGACCAGTGAAATTATTTCTTCTCTGGAATATGCCGTTAAATACGGAGAAGAATATTGCTTGCCACTGTCTGACGGAAGCGAATACTGTGAGCTTGATCCTTACGTAGACGCGATATTAGTATTTGGAGATGGCTCTAAAATTGATTTTGAAACTTTTAGTGACAGCGGGTTTGAAGAGCTGAAGGCAGATTACGAAGATTTCACTGACAAGTTTAAATAAGAAGATTTTTTTGATCTGAAAGGCAGTCCCCGGACTGCCTTTTTTAATATGCAATGGCTGTATGAACGCTGGAAGCTGCGCCATACCATATTCCTAAAGCCGCTCCCCTGATATTGGATGGTATATCGCCGCCACTGTTCAAAAAAGGTATTCGTGCGGTTTCCCTGCTTATTGCTTCCCAGCAGGTAAAGCTTATACTGTCCATGTTTGTCAGCTTTACATTCACTTTATCACCGTAATGAAAATAAGCTCCGGTATAAGGCGAGATATTGGAATAACGGTTGCGGAACAACTGAAAGGAAACACTCCTGCCATTAAATAACGCATCGCTGAAACCGCCGGGAGTAGTAGGGCTATATAGTGCTGAGCTGTCTGGTTTTGTGTAAAAGCGATAATAATCTTTGCTGCCGGCATTATCGGTAAAGGAAAGATTTACCTGGTAAGAGCTGTCGTCTACCTTATAAAAGTTTACATTATCAATGAGTGGCTTACCGGGTATGCTGGTCTCTGCTGTTAATACATTTTCCGCATACGTCACGATCAGCTTATACTTTTTGCCGGTTTTTCCCCTTAATTGTGTGCCTTTGTAAATGTAGTATGGAAATATATTTTTATCTCTTACAAGGGTCAATATTTCGGAGGCGTCGTCTGTTTGTACTTCTACTTTCGCCCAACGAATAACAATTTCCTCTAACTGGGCGGAATCAAGTACCGCATCAACAGGAAGATTATGAGTAAGCTTGACCACGGGAAAATCATCATTTTCAATCCAGCCTTCAACAACAAACTTAGGCGCGAAGGTTTTGGTGTTTACCGCTTTGTTACAGGCGGTACAGCATATTATGATCAGCAGAGAAAACAATATTTTCATCATAAACTTAATTTGTACACCACGCTCGGTATAATCGGAAGCACAGATATATCTCTCATCTCGCTTTTTATATAAGGGTGGCTGCCTGATAATTCTCCTGAATATTTATAATAGTTGTACAAAACATTTTTGTGGTTGTATACATTTATAACAGAGAAATTCATTTCCTGCTTAAACTTCCCGAGAGGCTTCATTTTATACACCAGGGAAAGATCCAGCCGGTGATATGCTGCAATTCTGTTACTGTTATAATCTCCGTATTCGGTTATTACATTATCCCTTATCATATATCTTGCCATTTCCGGCGTGTAGGTGCTGCCGTCGCAAAATGTAAATAAAGCGCTTAAGCTTACCTTTTCTGTTAAAGTGTAATGAGCGGTAATGACGAGCTGATTGGGACGGTCATACTTAAATGGGAATTGCTTACCATCATTGATCATTGCAAATTGCCGTAAGCTGCGTGAGAATGTATATGAAATGCTACCGGTAAGCTTTCCGCTGGTTTTCTTTAATAATATTTCGGCGCCATAACTGTTTCCTTTACCGTAATAAAACTGGCGGGTAATATCATCATGCTGTTCCTGTGAAAAGTAACCGGTGTATTCCATTAGATGGTCCATGCGTTTGTAAAACAAATCAAGATAGGCTTCGTATGATTTTTTGTGCTGTGTATATATGCCTAATGAAAATTGTTTTGCTGTTGAAGGTTTCATTAATTCATTGTCTGCAATCCAGAAATCAATAGGTAAAGCATTCGTGCTTACGGGAATTAAATGCAGTGGCTGATAGCTAATATTGGCGCCAAGCCTTAAAAACAGCTCGTTGGTAATTGTATAACGGAGGCTTAAAGAAGGAGCTATCCAGCGATAAGCCTTCCTGTTGATAGTACTGTCCCTGTCTCCTTTATAATTAAACTGCGTATACCTGATCCCTATATTGGTAAACCACTTTCGTGAGAACGTTATACCATCATTTATAAAGAAATTTGTTTCAAAAGCATGTTGTGTCAGTATATTATCCCCGGTGTTGGGCTCTCCGTTTATATCTGAGGTGGTGTTGTACGGACTTATAGTATGATATTTAAAAGAAATACCTGCATTAAGAACGTGATCTTTCCATTGCTTTGTCAATTTATTTTCAAACCCAGTTGTTTGAATGCGGTTAATGATCCTGGCATAAATATCTCCAAGAGTCACTCCGAAGCTAAACTTGTATCCGGTATAGTAAAGTTTACTTACCAGCGATACCTGGTTTTTAAAATAACCATTCCATTGCAGACCGGCAAGCAGGTTGCCCCATTGCATGGCATGGTGGTTACTGCTGTCTGAAATGGCAAGGTGAAACCGGTCTTCACCGTTATATAATGATAATGACAGGCTGTTGTTATCATTAAGCTGGTGCTTTATACCTATGTTAAGATCATAAAAGTCATACCTGATCTTATCATAGCTCCGCCCTTTTTTAGTCATGGAGCTTACTATAGGCCAGACAGTGTAATTCATGTATGATTTTCGTATCTGCAGGTCTGCAAATGTTTTTTTTGAGACCGGGGTTTTGAGTCCTATACTACTTGCCAGTAATCCTATATCAAGATTAAGCCGCACCGAGTCTGGTCTTTTCCAGTTACTCTCTACGTCCACAAAAGCTGCCAGGCGATCTCCGTACCATGCCGGCGGGGCAGATTTGTATATACTTATGCTGCCAATGCTATTGGGATTAAAAACAGAGTACAGCCCGAATAAATGATTGGGGTTATATACCGGTATGCCGTTATATAATATTTGCGTTTGCCCGGGATCACTGCCTCTCACATACAGTCCTGCATTACCATCTCCGCCATTAATAATCCCGGGCAGGGTTTGCAATGCTTTTAAAGGGTCATTTGATCCAAGCAAACTTGGAATTAATAAAATATCCGAGTGGCTCAGCTTTACAGCTCCTGATCTTGAATCCTTGGTTTGCTTTTCTTTAATAATAATGATTTCCTCAAGGCTTTTGACGGTATCGCTTAAAACTACCTGCGCATGTGCTATGTTGCAGCTAAACAAGATAATAGTTACATAGATTATAAAATACCTGCTCATTGTGAAATTGAAAGTGATCCGCAAGCTAAGCCAGGATTTTTGTTTTGATTAATAATTATTATAATACCGCTTAAATCCTAAATATTTGATATTCAACGTAAATTTTTTAAGTTTATTGAATGCATAAATAGTTCATGCCCAGGGATCGCTGATTGGCGTGCCGTGGCGTAATTCCGGATAAAAGAGACTTATTGCTGTATCTTCTCAAGCAATTACATTCAGATGGGATGCGTAGAAGGTTGATGCAAAAGAGATCATGCAGATAATCTGGTGCAATGTCAACAATAATTTTTCGTGTTGCTTTGTGAGAGGTGAGACTTGCCCGCCGTTTCACGTTTGATATAACATTAGTCCGCAAAGTTTTTGTGAACCTTGCCCTGGTAAATATCATCCCAACCGATCAGGGGATAGATGTTATTTTTCTTTGCCTCTTCTTCGAAAACTTTTTTAAGCTCTTCCAGCTTTTGAGGATATTTTTTTGCTAGATCTGTCCGCTCATTAAAGTCGCTATTGAGATTATATAATTCCCACTGGTCGTTATCATATTTATTAGTAAGCGCCGCGTCATGATCTCTTAGGAAATCAATTTGAGTGGGATGATAAAAAACACCCGCCTTCCAGCCGTTGTGATAGATGGCCCTGGATCCGAATATGCTGTAATATTGGGTATTATGCCGGGAAGAAGCATCCTTATTAAATACCGAATAGTATAAGGAAATGCCCTGCAGGGTATCCTGCTTTACCGAACGTATTTCTGCCGGTGCTTTCAGTCCGATAAAGTCCAGCGTGGTGGGCAGCAGATCTATAACATGGCCATATTGATTACGTATACCGCCTTTTTCCCTGATCTTATCGGGATAGAAGACAACCAGTGGTGTATGTGTAGCGCCCTCGGCATTGGCATCATTTTTCCAGTATTTAAACGGTGTATTGGCAGCTTGCGACCACCCGATAGGGTAACTGGTATGATGACCTTCAGGGGTGCCTATTACATCAATATCAGCCAGATTCTCTTTGAAATAATCGCCGGAATAGTTGCGGATGGGATTTTTGTTAATAGCCCCATAAAAGCCGCCTTCCTTGGTAGCGCCGTTATCGCCAATAATGAGGAATATGAGCGTGTTGTTTAACTGGTTAATACTTTTCAGGTAGTTGATCACCCGGCCTATCTCATGATCGGTATACGTTAAATATCCGGCATAAACTTCCATAAACCTGGCATAGAGACGTTTTTCATCAGCGCTCAGGGTATTCCATGCTTTCACGTTCGGGTTTCTGTCGGGCAGTTTGGCATTTGCCGGTACAAGTCCCAGTTTAATTTGATTGGCTAATGTTTTTTCCCGGTACACATCCCATCCTTCGTCAAATTTTCCTTTATAAAGGTCGCTCCATTCTTTACCTACCTGGTGAGGAGTGTGGGTTGCTCCCGGAGCATAATACAGGAAGAACGGTTTGTCCGGGGCCGCTTTTTTTTGTTTGCTGATATACTCAATGGCCTTATCGGTTATCTGGGCATTTAAATGCCTGCCGTCGGGCTTAATGTGCGTGTTGTCCTCAACCAGGTTTGGCTTATACTGATCTGTGGCCGATTCCAGAAATCCAAAAAAATGCTCAAAGCCTTTCCCGGTAGGCCAGCGATCAAAGGGCCCTGCATCTGTAGCTTCCTCATCCGGTGTTAAACCGTACTTGCCAACGGCAAAGGTATTGTAACCGTATGAACGCAGTATTTCTGCGATAGTACCATCTTTGGCCGGTATGCGCCCGAACCATCCCGGGAAACCGGCAGAATTGCTTTTATGTGAAAATCCGCCTTCAGTTACAAAGTGGTGGTTACGGCCGGTAAGCAAAGCTGCCCGCGTGGGAGCGCATATGCCGGCATCGTGGAAATCGGTGTACCGGATCCCGTTGTTGGCCAGGCTGTCGAAAACAGGAGTGTTGATCAGCCCGCCAAAAGTACCGGAGGCGCCGAAGCCTACATCGTCTAATAAGATCCATACAATATTGGGAGCCCCTTTTGGCGCTTTTACTTGTTTAGGCCACCATTCCTTTGATTCGGCCAGGGTCTTCCCCGCTACGCCCTGGTATGGCTGGTCATCCTGTGCATAGCTTTGCTGCGTACTTAGTACAACAAAGGCAAAAAGCAACAATTTGATCCATGTGCTGTGTAGTGTCAGTTGTTCTCTCATTTGTTTATTTTTAAAAGTTTTTTAATCAATCGTCAGAAGCTGCGCTTTCTGAGTCATGCAAAAATTTGATGGTTACTTTCCTGATCTTCCCGGTAAAGTTGAACGGGCTTTGATATTTATCAGATACAACGCTGTGCAGATCACGGCCCACATCTGTTCCATCAGTGCGATTGGAGCTTACAATACGGGCCTGCTTTTTGGTGAGACTTCTTTGCCCGACTTTCTGATCATTGATAAAAATGGTTTCTGTTCCGGCAATATCGTTTGGCCCGCCTGCATTGGTAAAATTATATTCCAGCTTAAAGCTGACCCTTCCTGTGGGGATGGGTTTATCGGCAATGAGGTAGTCAGTTTTGTTGTCGGCCTTGTGGGCATACTGGAATTTGCCATCCTTGATAAAGAGACTGATACCGCTTTTTTCTCCGCCTATAGCAAACAGAACACCTTCTTCTTTTCCTGATTGGATGACTGTTTCTGCCGTTACAACAAATGATTTTCCGTTATAGACCGGTGTGCTTACGCCTACCAGGTTATCTACTCCGGGATAAAGTGTAATATCTGATTGATAGCTGTAAATGCTGCGGCCCTGGGCCAGCTTAGCCGTTGTAAAGTCCTTTAACGGGTAAACGTTGTATTTACGGGCTTCTTCGTCAAATACATGTTGCAGCTCCTGCAGCTTTTCAGGCCGGCCGGACGCCAGGTCGTGCAGCTCGTTAAAATCTTTATCCAGGTTGTAAAGCTCCCATACGTCTTTATCAAAACCTGCACCCTGGGTATGCCAGGTCTCAGCTTTCCACCCGTCCTTGTAGATTGCCCTTGACCCGGAAATTTCGTAGTACTGTACAGTATGCCGCGATGAAGCCGCGGGCTGACTGACCGCATAAGCAAGGCTCGTTCCTTCAACGGAATCCTGCCTGTAGCCATTGATCACTTCGGGGATCTGCCCGTGTACCAGTTCCAGTGTAGTTGGCAAAATATCAATTACGTGGCCATACTGGTTCCTCACGCTGCCTTTATCTTTAATTACTTTTGGATAGTAAATGATCAGCGGGCTGTGTGTACCGCCTTCGGAATTAGCATCTGTTTTCCAGTATTTAAAAGGTGTGTTTGCGGCCATTGCCCATCCCACGGGATAATCGGTGTTTGACTCATCTGTGCCGATGATATCGCGGGACTTTAGAATAGCATCTATCTTTGCTTCGCCTTTTAGCTGGTTGATGGCTTCGTTAACAGTTCCGGTTTGGGTGCCGCCTTTGCTTGCTCCGTTATCGCCCAGCACTAATACGATCAGCGTATTGTCCAACTGGTCAATCTGGTCGAGATAGTTTACGATACGGCCAATTTCATGATCGGTATAGGAATAGAAGGCCGCATATACTTCCATGAAATGAGCAAATGCCTGTTTCTCTTTGGCCGACAGGGAATCCCATGCCTTAACGCCCGGGTTCCTTGGAGGCAATATGGCATTGGCGGGAATAACACCGAGCTTTTTCTGGCGCTCAAGAACTGATTCGCGGTACTTATCCCAACCAAAATCAAATTTGCCCTTGTATTTATCGATCCATTCTTTAGCCACCTGGTGCGGCGAATGAGTGGCGCCGGTTGCCAGGTACAGGAAGAAAGGCTTATCGGGAGCTGCTGATTTTTGATTGGCAATGTACTTTATAGCTTTATCCGCCAGCAATTGGTTCAGGTGAGTGGTATTAGGCTCAATATCCAGCCTGGTCTGGTCTTCCCATAATTCAGGATGCCATTGGTCTGTGGCTCCCGGCAGAAAACCGTAAAAGTGATCAAACCCCCTGCCTGTGGGCCAGCGGTTAAACGGCCCGGCCTGCGAATTCTCTGCTACCGGTGTTAAATGCCATTTCCCAACGGCAAAGGTATTGTACCCGTTTTCGCGAAGTATCTCCGCGATGGTTGCTTTTTCAAAAGGCATCCGTGTGTCGTATCCGGGAAAATCTTTTGCAGCGGGAGTTAACATACCTACGTGAACCGAATGATGATTGCGGCCGGTTAATAAGGCCGCCCTTGTTGGCGAGCAGATAGCTGTTGTATGAAAATTACTGAAACGTATCCCGTTATTGGCCAGCTTTTCGATATTAGGTGTTTCTACTAATCCGCCAAATGCGCTGGTAGCGCCAAAACCGGCATCGTCAATCAGTATCCATACCACATTGGGAGCTCCGGGCGCCGCCTTTTTATTGTATTCAATTTTGTAAGGAACAGATTCTTCAAGCGTTTTGCCCATAACGCCTTTAAACGGTTGCTGCGGACTGTATTGTGCGTAGCCTGCCTGAATTACCGCTATTATAATTATAAGCGATGTATATACTTTTTTCGTAGTGAACCTTAGTTTCGATTCCATAATGCGTGTTTTAGATATTGTCATATACATTTACTCTGCACCAGAGTTGCTGCGACAACCGAATGTAGTTACAGCGGGCAGTTATATTATTACTTTTTAATTTCCAGCCCGGGGTATTCCCGCTTTGGCTTACCCGGGTCGCCGGGTTTCCATGCGGGCAGTTTGGCAAATTCCCGTTTAAATGTTTTGCGTACCAGCTCGGCCTCCGGTGTACCATTGCCTTCAGCAACCGGGTTGGTTTCTTCCGGATCTTTTACCAGGTCGTAAAACCGTCCATCCTGGTAGAGCTTATAGCGGTGATCGCGGAAAAAGCGGGCAGCCTGCTTATTGATCTCTTCAGAATGAAGCGGATTATAGTGCGTAAAGATCCATTTCCGTGGATGTCCTTTTTCACCTTTTATCTGTGGGTAGATACTGTTGCCGTCTGCATCCCACGCTTTAGGGATCTGCTGCCCGATAGCGTCGGCGATGGTAGGCAGGAAATCTGTAAAATCCACCAGATCATCTGTTTCATGCCGGACATACCGTCCTGTTCCCCAGTTCACGATCAGGGGGACACGGTCTCCGCGGTCTACCGTGAGCCCTTTGCCGCCCTTAATGGTAGTTCCGTCTTTTAATGGGGTGATAATAGCCCTGCCGGTACCGTTATCGCCGGTGAAAATGATAATGGTATTCTCGTATAAATCCAGGGCCTTTAGTTTCCCGATGATCCGGCCCACATTTTTATCACTGTAAGCCACCATATCCCTGAAGTTAGCGGTGTCATTCTTAAATCTTCCCGGGACATCATCGTTCCAGCGTTTACTGTCGGGAGTAGATTGGAATGGATCATGTACCAGGGCCATAGGATAGTAAGCCAGGAACTTTTTGTCTTTGTTCTGTTCAATAAAGTTCAGCAGGTAATCTGTAAAAATATCCGGGCCATAATCGTCATTGGACGATGGGAGTGTTACACCATCTCGTTCAATAAGCGGTTTGGCATAACGCTCTCCGTCACTTCGTTTGTAAGACAACTGCCAGAGGCAATAATGATCAAACCCAAAATGTGCAGGCAGTTTATTGTTGAAACCTAATTGCCATTTCCCGGCAATAGCGGTTACGTAGCCCGCCTTTTTTGCTAAATGGGCGAAGGTATTCTGGTAGGGATCCAGGTATCCAAATTCTACATAATTTTTATAGTTGTATTGCCCGGTCATTAATTGTACCCGTGAAGGAGTGCATAATGGTTGAGAAAATCCGTAATTAAATTTCAGTCCCTCCCGCGCAAGCTGATCTATATTGGGCGTGTTATAGGTGCTTCCGTAAGCGCCGATACATTCTTTGCCCATGTCGTCTGCCAGGATGAGAATAATATTGGGCGGCCGCTGTGGTGCTGAAGCCTGGGCATTTACCCGTGCATATCCTGCAAGAATAAGCAGGCTATACAGAACTATCGCTTTTGTTTTCATTATGATAATTATTATAATGTTCAGGGATTATATTATGGGTTTGGCGCCGTAGTGCTATGTCAACGATAATTTTTCGTATTTTTTTGTGAAAGGTGAGACTTGCCTGCCGTTTCACGTTTGACATAACACCAGGAACCGGGGCTTTTAATGCAGCTACCCATTTTTCCGGCGCTCCTGGTTGCTCCTGTTTTTTTTCCTGATATTGTTTGATGAAGCATCCGTTCATATTGTATGTATGATATTGCGCTACCATCCCTTGTTATTGGGAAGCAATGCCGGGTTCAGATCAATGTCATGTTGCGGCACAGGCAACAGGTAATTTCTTTCTGATGCGTTGCTTTTGCCTACTTTATGCGTTTCGGTGATCATGCGCCCAGTCCTGACCAGGTCAAACCATCGCTGGAATTCAAGCATCAGCTCTTTACGTCGCTGTAAGTAAACCGCCTCTTTGAAACTACTGTAATCCAAAGCAGCCAGGTCAACCGTAGGATCCGGTATATTGACCGGCTTGCCATAGGCTCTTCTGATCACTTGGTTAATAGCATTGTAAGCTTCCGGGGTAGGACCATGATTTTCCTCATTCAGGGCTTCTGCGTAAATCAATAATACTTCCGCAAAGCGTATCACCGGAACATTCTGGTTTGATTTGGTAGGGTTGGTAATGGTTGATTGATCCCAGTATTTACGGAAATGCGGAGCGAATGTATAAGTTTTACCATCTTTGGGACTTACCAGGGAGGTGAAAAACGTAACATCCCGGCGGGTATCATTGGCATCAAAAATGTTGTAAGCGTCTTCAGTAGGCTCATCCGTTCCGGCGGCGGCAATACCGGGAATACCTACAGGTGTGCAGGAAGTGCCCATACGGTTACCCTGATCATTGCCTCCCTCGCCCTGGCACTGGGCTGAAAAAATATGCTCCCTGCCGTTTTTAGTGGCTACATTAAATACATCTGCGTACTTGTCAAATAACGCATATCCATACGGGCCTTGTATTACTTCCAGGCTTTTGGAAGATGCCTTCCCCCATTCTTCTCTGGTAAGATATAATTTTGCCAAAATGGCTTTAGCGGCGCCACCGGTGGCCCGGCCGGCATCTGCTGCTCCGTACGTTGCCGGCAGTTTTTCAGCATCGGTCAGGTCGGCAATGACCTGTGCATACACATTTTCCGTCAAATCTCTTTTTACCTGTATGGCATCCTTGCCCAGCGATGTGGTTTGGTGCAGGATCAAAGGCACTTCTCCCCACAGTCTTACCAGATTAAAATAGAGTAAGCCACGCAGGAACTTAGCTTCGTTCACAAGCCTGGTACGCAGTGTGGGATCCATATCAATAGATGGAATGTTGTCGATAGCAATATTGGCACGGTCAATGGCAGTATAATGCTGCTGCCATAATTGTTCGATCCGGAGATTTGAAGTGGATTGTGTCATGGCAGACAATTCCCTGGCGGCTATTTCGGTAACCCGTTGCCCGGCAATAACGTCATCGGTCGGGTATTCGATTACCTGGAGGAAAAGGCGGTTATACATTTTAAGTCCGCCGGGGTTTAATGCAGCCTGGTAAATACTGTTTACCGCAGCGATGGCATCTGCCTGGGTTTTATAGAATTGTCCGGTTGTTAAAATTGAATCTGGGGTTTCCTCCAGCTTAGTGCAGGACACCAGGATCAACGTAACAGCGAATAAATAAAATAGCTTCTTCATGATAATAAAGATTATTAATGCGATAGTTAAAATGTGATATTTACGCCTCCCGTAAATAATTTAGCATTGGGGTAAACTGCATAGTCAATGCCCTGTGTCAATGTGCTTTGACCGTTCCTGCTTACCTCGGGGTCGTAACCGGTATACTTGGTCCAGGTTACCAGGTTTTGCGCAGAGAAATAAAACCGGATCCTGGTATCATAGGCTCTTGACACAAATCTTAATGGAAGCGTATAACCGAGCACCAGGGTTTTCAGGCGCAGGTAAGAGCCGTCTTCAATATAACGGTCTGAATTTACTGCCGCCGGATCTTCATAAGCCCGGGGTATTACATTCTCCTGGTTTTGCGGTGTCCACCGGTCCAAAGCGGTTACCGATGCATTTTGCTGCCCGCTCAATATTTCCAGCTGCTGTTTATTCTGGTTAAATATCCTGCTGCCGTACGACCCCTGGAAAAAGATATTCAGGTCAAAACTCCTGTATGAAAAATTATTGGTAAACCCTCCGAGGAACCCGGGTTGGGCATTGCCTATAAGAAAACGGTCGCCTGTAGCGGTAATAGTACCGTCGCCATCTTTGTCTATGTAACGTTGGTCGCCGGGCTGATTTTTGGTTAAATATACCGGCAGGTGGGCAATGTCATCAGTCAGTTGGAAGATCCCATTGGTTTTTAAACCATAAAATGAGCCTAACGGCTGGCCAACCTGGGCAATGCTCACACCCGAAATAATATTTTCAACACCATCGCCCAGGCTCAGTATCCTGTTTCGGTTCAATGACAAAACCAGTCCTGAATTCCAGTTAAAAACCCCGCGGATATTCCGGGTATTCAGCGCAAATTCCAGTCCTTTGTTGGAGACTGTTCCATAGTTTTGTAAGGCGGTGGCCTGCCCTGTAGTATAGGGGAGAGGCACATCCAGCAATAGGTCTGTGGTCTTTTTGTAGTATCCGTCTACCGTTAGCGTAACACGATTATTGAACAGAGAAATATCAATACCTGCATCATATTGCGCCGTAGTTTCCCAGCCCAAACCGGAGTTGCCAATACGGTTAGGAGAGTAGCCGATCACTGCATTGCCTCCAAAAAAATAGTTGTTATTTGCAAGTGTAGCTAACGACTGGTATACCCCGATCTCCTGGTTGCCTGTCAATCCCGCACTTATGCGAAGTTTTAAACTGTTAACAGCTTCAGGCAGTTTTATGAAGTTTTCTTTACTGAGATTCCAGGCAAAAGCTGCTGATGGAAAATAGCCCCATTTATGATCCTCCCCAAACCGGGATGAGCCATCTGCACGGGCAGTAATGGTAAATAAATATTTATCATTAAGCGTATAGTTAACCCTTCCAAGGAATGATTTCAACGCCCACTCGGATGAGCCTGAAGTGGGTTTCGTGTAAACAACACCGGCGCCAAGGTCATTATAAGTTAACTGCTCTGTGCTAAAGCCTTGTGAACCGGCAGTAACATATTCGGCCCGGAATGCCTGCTGTGTGAAACCTACCACGGCATTAAGGAGATGATTTTCTCCAAGCTTCTTTATATATGTTAAAGTGTTTTCATTAAGCCATGACGATGCTACCTTGGCTCCAACGGCTGCCGTCCCGGTTTGATTGGTGTTGGCGCCCTGGTATACCGTAGTCGGGATATACCGGTTCTCTTTATTATTAATAATATCCGCCCCAATGGAAACTTTGGCTGTGAGGCCGTCTATGATCTGGTATTCTCCGAATACATTGCCTAATATCCTGTTGGTGTTGCTTTGATTGGTTTCTTCTGCCAGAGTGGCAATAGGGTTACCTAATGGTGTTTCAAACTCGCTCTGATAGGTATATTCACCGTTAGCATCTCTTATGGATACGGTTGGAGGCATTAGCAGTAAAAAGCTCACAAGACTGTTGTCGGCTATTTTGGCGCTTGTTTTGCTTGCCGTAAAATTGGCGCTTACTTTGAAGGCAGATGATACCTGGCGGTCAAAATTTAAACGGCCGGAAAAACGCTCAAAATTCGTGTTCAGCAATACGCCTTCCTGTTTAAAGTAATTTCCTGAAACAGCATAATGGGTTTTATCATCGCCTCCCGATATCGTTAGCTGATGATTTTGAGCAGGAGCGGTTCTAAAGGCGGCGCTTTGCCAATCTGTTCCCCCGGAAAGCTGCGCTATCTGTTCATCGGTATAGTAGGGCGCTTTTCCGGCATTTACACGGGCATCATTCTTTAACAACGCCCACTGTTTGGAATCTGTAAGCACATCAACGGTATTGCTAACCTGTTGCACGCCATAAGAACCATCGTAGCTTACAACATTTCTGCCGGCTTTACCACGTTTGGTAGTTACTATTACCACGCCGTTGGCTCCCCTGGAGCCGTAAATGGCGGTAGCCGATGCGTCCTTTAGGATATCTATTGATTCAATGTCGCTTGGATTTATACCGGCCAGCGCATTGATGTTTGGGCCACTGGCTACGCCGGCGCTGGCATCATTATTATCGTTATAAATGGGAAACCCGTCAATAACGTACAGAGGCTCATTACCGGCAGTAATGGAATTGCCACCCCGTATGCGGATACTTACAGCCGCTCCCGGTTGCCCGGAGACCTGGGTTACCTGTACCCCTGATACCGAGCCCTGAAGAACACGTTCAAAAGAGCTGACCTGTTGGGTCAATGCCTGGGTAGGAATGGACGCAACGGCGCCGGTGAGATCACTCCGCTTTTGCGTACCGTACCCCACTACCACCACATCCTCCAACTGGCCGGAAACCGGCTTCAGCAATACATTAATCGGAGAGCCTGAGACTATTACTTCTTTCGCTTCATAGCCAACGCTGGTTATCACTACGGTAAACGGAAATCTTTGAGCCGTATACAAAGTGAATGCACCGTTATTATCACTTGCGGTACCATTGGTTATTCCTTTGATCTGAACAGACACTTTGGCCAAAGGAAGCTTACTTACTGAATCGGCCACATGGCCTTTTACTATAGAGTTAATGACAGGTTTAGGTTCATTCTGTCCCTTACTGTAAAAAGGTGTTATTATTGTTAGTACTAAACTAATATATAGTACTTTTTTCATGATATTTGTGTTATGGTTAAAAAATAGGCCCTGCAGTTTGCATTGCAAACTGTATATCCAACTAAAGCCTTTTATTTTTCCAGACCGGCATCGGTGCAACGATGCCGGTCATTTTTTTTATTATTATATTAGCTATGCTTTATTAGTGCTTACAACTCAACCGGACTGATGGTCAGTAAAAGCTGCCAGTGTGATTTGACTACACAATTCATTATTTGTTTTGTTATTTGGTCCCATGCATGGGACATCGTTCGCTGCCTGACACCAGGCTGTCAATAACGCCCGGGATAGTCGCTGTTGAATGGAAATCGTATGTTATCCTTTCGGTCATAATAGTAATTAAAAGAAAGTACCTGGATTAAAAAGATGTGCAAATATATATAGGTGTTATTAGTCTATCAAATTTATAGACAATTAATTTTATTATTATATTCTCAAATACATCAACTCCGTTGTTTATGCATCATCCTGCTGTTTACCTGAGCCTGTAGCAGGCAAACCCGCTTTGGTCATTTGAGTTCAAGCTTCACAATAATATCCTTTGCAGGTTTGTCAATTTTTATGTCCTGTTTTTTATACCGGATATGCTCTGCATTAATCGTCAGGGGAAAGGGCTGCCAGGTGTTTATAGTAAATTTCCCATCTTTATCGCTGATAGCCTCTTCTTCTCCGGGGATGATGTACAGGTAACATTTTTCAACCGGCTTCAGGTTTTCCTGCAGCACCGTGCCTGATATTACAGCGTGTCCCTGAAAAGATCTCTCACCATTTGCGGGGAGCACTGTGGTGAGCAATACCCAAAATATATTTTTAATGATGGATCGCATATATATCGTTTGAAGTTTTACAAATGTACGTGTAAAAAATATATAGTCTATAAATTTTGTAGACTAATAGTATTGATTTACATTTGCACTGGATACGCTGAGATGATATTTCTCACCATATTGTAAAAAACGATTTCATAAGCAGTTAGTTTTGGTAGCGGCCTTCATATCTATGAGGGCCTGTTTTTTGTATACCATTCCTCCTGCTATAAAAAGGTAAATGGTTTTGTACAACCATATAAATTTCGATGCAGTTTATCGTGCTGATAAAAAATAAGGTGTCGTGGTCGAGCGGTAAGGCGCAGCTCTGCAAAAGCTGTTACACTGGTTCAATTCCAGTCGGCACCTTACCTTATACCTGCATCAGGGTAATAATCATCTGATTAATCGTAACTATTAGAATTATTTAATGAGTAAGATTCACAATATCCGGGAGCATTTTAAAAAGAAGAAATTGCTGTTTTTGTCCGTAAAAATCCTTTCCTTTTTTTTCCTGGCTGATCTTCTTAACTGTTCCGGTAATGCACACCCGGCTCCGGTCAGGACTGATTCTCCCCAGCCGGATACCATTCATTCCTGCATGAAAACACCTGCACGCTTTGCCCCTGCCGATATTTCTCCGGTAGCATCCGGACGGGACAGCACTGTGGCGGGTATGGTGCTGATACCCGGCGGAGAGTTTGATATGGGCGGCGATAATGACCAGGCCGCTCCTGATGAGTATCCCAAACATAAGGTGCGGATTTCTCCTTTTTATCTTGATGTCACCGAAGTGACCAATGCTCAATTCAGGAAATTTGTTGAAGCCACAGGTTATGTAACTACTGCCGAAAAAAAGCCTGATTGGGACGAGCTGAAAAAAACATTACCGCCAGGTACTCCTAAACCGCCTGACAGCCTGCTTGTGGCTGCCTCACTGGTATTCAGGCAATCAAACAGACCTGTTGACCTAAATGATTACAGCCAGTGGTGGAGCTGGGTAAAAGGCGCCGACTGGAAGCACCCCGAAGGTCCCGGCAGCAGCATCGAAGGGAAAGATAACTACCCGGTGGTGCAGGTAAGCTGGTACGATGCACAGGCCTATTGCAAATGGGCCGGCAAACGGCTGCCAACAGAAGCTGAATGGGAGTTTGCCGCCCGCGGCGGACTGGTCAATAATATTTATCCCTGGGGCAACGAGCATATAAATGAAGGAACCCCCAAAGCCAATAGCTGGGAGGGAAAATTTCCCTACCTGAACACCCGTAAAGATGGTTTCCTGAAACTGGCTCCTGTAAGATCGTTCCGGCCCAACGGCTATGGCTTATACGATATGGCAGGCAATGTATGGGAGTGGTGCAGCGACTTATACAATAGCAACTATTATAAACAACTGGAAGGAAAGCTGATTGTAAACCCGCAGGGACCTGAAGAGTCATACGATTCGCAGGAACCCTACACATTAAAACGCAGCCTGCGGGGCGGTAGCTTTTTATGTAACGACGGTTACTGCAGTGGTTATCGTGCAGCGCGCCGCATGAAGAGCAGCCCGGACACCGGACTGGAACACACCGGCTTCAGGTGTGTAAAGAATAAACATTATGATTAAGGCTTGCTGCCTTCTTCTTTAGAACCACCGGGTTATTTCCTGAATAAAAATATTTTAAGCATAACTAAATCCGGCTATAGTTATGTAAAGCCAGGGGTTTGGACTACCTCCGGCGACCGGCAACAATATACAGTCAACCGGAGCCCAACATACCCTGTACACGAGCGGTGTCCGGGTAATGGCTTTATATATTATTGCATAAAGTAAATTTTCACTATCCTAATTCGATCATATCAGGTGCTCTGAGATCATCTTCAATCTGGTACAGACAGTGCCGGGAAATAGATTTTTTCAAGTTTATTAAGTAGCATCTAAATGATAACCCTACACGGCAGGAAAAAGTAAATTGTGAATAGATGCTGAGCCTCTCCTGAAAGGGTGTGAGGCATAATCTTTTTCTTCAGGTTAAAATGCCGGATGTAGTAAATGTAAATCTTCATGGTTGCATATATTGCGTGCTACAAATAAAAAGGACATTAGAATTTCTACTGCTTATCGCAATTTTTTCTATATGTTGCTGACAGGTGCAGGAGTATGATGATGAGCAAAGGGGTAGAGGCAGGTATTATAAATGGTTCGGGCGATATAAATTCCCGGGGCAGCCAACCGGGCGGTAAGCTCCGGGTGGTTGGGATCAGCGACCCGTTTCACAGGGGTGATATATATGCAATTGTGCCACTGTTTGAATACCGGGGTGCTGATACCTTCTGCATCCCTGATAATAGCCGGACATCGGTGAATGACAATGACAGGGAATCTTACCCTGAAAAGTCATAAATCCGTTTAATTGTAAGGCAGGTTGGAAAAGAATAAAGCCTGCAACTTGTTGATTTGCAGTCTTTTCTTATTTAAGTTTACCTAATTAAACGATAGGTGGCGGGCTGAGAGGGATTACAGTCGAACACCTTATTCCCCTTTTAACCTTTTTAGATGATATGGAACAAGACGAACTTTAACTTCTTTAGCACCGTCCTCATTTTTCAAGTTGTATTTAGAGAAACCGCCCGTAAAAGTCAATAGCCCATTTTTAGTAACCCCATACAATCCTTTTAGTGACAATCCAAAGCCTGAAGGTTTTTGCAAGGTTGGAATTATTGCTTCTCCAGTTAATTGTAATGCTTTGCTTCCTTTTTGTGCAAAGCAGAAGGCTGAAAAAAATAAGAAATTTGCTAATAGAAATATTTTCACGAAATACTTTTTAACCTTTTATCAGATTTTAGAATGTTTAATGAACCTTTATCCTAACTCATCTATCGTTTCAAAAATTAAAATTTACTCCTAAGTGCCCATAAAAAGGAAGTAATGGCTGTGATTTAAAATCCTGCTGTAAAACTCTTCCGGCTTTCAGCGTAAAATCCGTTTTTTTCATACAAAATCCGCCTTGCAATCCATAATAAAAATCGCCCCCGGTTGCAGGCTCATACCAGCCATCCTGCACATTATCATAGATATTATTTTTGTACCAATCACTGTGTTTAAAGTGTGTAACAATGGCTTTATCAAAACCAGCTTCAGCTCCCCAAAACCAATGTTTTCGATAATAGCCCAGCGTTCCGGCAAAATCACTTCCAAAATTGAAAAGTGTAACCGACTGATTATGATACCGCCTTGCTATACCCTGTACCCTTGCCGAAAATTGAAAATAATTATATGCAGCAATCCTTATTTGTGCACCTAACTTCACCTTAAAATCATCTGCTAATTGATTTCCTAATGGCATAGAAAATTCGCCTCCAATCCATAAGGGGAACCTTTTAACCGGTATTAAGCGATGATAGCCCAAACCAGCCGTTATGCCATATTCTGCTCCTATATTAGCATGTAACAGGTTTTTGTTTTGTTTAGACGTTTTTTCCCAATTAACAGCCTGTGCGTATATTTCATTTTGAAAAAATGAAATAGCGATAATTGCTATAATAGATTTTAGAGTAATAGCCTTCATATCTGTTGTTATAATGATTGTATATAAGAAATAATCTTAGGTTCCATAGTTGTTGTCCAGAAATTTACCTGGTCGAACATTCCTGAGTGACCTACTCCCTGTGCTTTAAAAATCTCTTTGTTGGGATAAGCGGATGAAATCTTTTCCGCCCAACTATCGGGATAAGCTTTATTGTTAGAGCTATATATAAAAAGTGTTTTGGTAGAAAAATTATTGATACCGGCCGAAAAATCGGGCTTGAAATCTTGTCCCAATTCATACGATGCAGCATTAACAACTGCACCGCTTCGGGAAGCAACATAAGAAGGTGCATTATTACCTAAATCAGAACCTACGTCGCCAACTATTGTATTTACAGAACCAATTAAGCCAGCTTTATAATCTAAAATTTCGTGCTGGTCTTCTTTGCCAGTCATAAACTGGTCTATATAGGTAGCATCATTTAAGCTTTCGCTCCATAACTTGAAAGACCTGGATTCAGAAATATAATCAACCACATCATCCCATTTCAACCCACCCGGCTCAGCTACAATTAAACCATTTACCTCATTTGGATATTTACCAGTGTATCCGGTAGCTAACATAGCCCCCCAAGATTGCCCTAATAGAATTACTTTTTGCGAAGCAGATGTTTTATAATGAGCTATCACGCCTTTTAATTCATCATAAAAAATTTTATTAATGGCATCACCGCCTTGAGATTTATACCATCTTTTGGGAAATCTTTGGGAAAGCCCGGCTCCTCTTTGGTCGTAAAATACAACTCTGTAACCTTTTGTTGCGAGGGTTTTGCAATTAAGCATGTAACGGTAGTCGCCGCCGGGGCCGCCATGAATACATATAATTAATGTGTTGTCCTCCGAGCCAAAAGCTTCGGAATGTAGTAACGCACCGTTAACTAAAATAGAAGGTAGTGTAGAATCCTGAACAACTGTTTTTGATACTAAGTTTCCAGGCTCATCAATATACCTTTCTTTCGTGCAGGAAAAAGAGAATAATGCAAAGATGATGAAGGGTAAATAAATTATGAACGATTTTTTCATGATATGTACTTTTTTTGCTTTTAATATTCTAAGCTTTTTATTGAAAAGTATATGACATTGCAGCGTTGGGTGAGGTATATTCCTGAGACTTTACAACCGTATTGTTGACTAAAATTTCCAGCTTTACAGTATGAGCAGGATTAACGAAATATCCAAGAGTTACAATGTTATTTTTGTTTACAGTTTTAGTGATGGTTTTCGTGAATGGTAATGTTGGGTTATTAGCAGTAGTCTGCCCTCCGGTTTCATTATCATACGTTATTGATACCAGGCTATTAGTTGTTGTGCTGCTAACCCTGTAGGTGATACTCACTTGTTTAGGATAAGTATTATCAGTGTCTGAATCTGATTTTCTGCAAGAGGCTACAAGTAAAACGATTAATCCAATAAAAAGAGATGTTTTAAGTAGTTTCATTTTTTTAAGTTTTAGATATGTTATATTGAGGATAATTGTTTTTAAATTCATTGATTGTTTAAATTCATTTAGTTGTATTCTTTATCAAGCTGAATAATTAATCCTTCGACCAGTGCCAAGCCTTCCACACGATAATTGATGTAATAATGCTTTCTAAAAAAGATAGCATCACATAAAATATTCTCCATTCAGTAAAAGAAGAAACTCCCACAAGCAAAGTGAACAGCGTTAGAAATATGCCAATTGAAATATTTAAAACTTTATTCCATTTTGGCTTCATCAAAAGTGAAAGAAAAATCATTAGTGAAGGAAGAGTCAAAATAATGGTTGCAAAAAGTAATTTGTAAGGCGTATTCAATATGTTTTGTCCGTTCAGCAGAGCTGCAACTTTTTCCGGAACGTATAATTCAAAATAGTCACCATAGATGTAAAGAAACATCACGGAAGCCCAAAGTGCTGAAAGCACCAGTTTGACATTGATTTTGAAATCTTCGTATTGATATTTTTTACTTTTCATTTCTCTTTATTTGTAAACCCAAAAACAACAGCCAAAAACAGGTAGCGATTTCTGCAACTGCCGGAAGCATACTCATATATTTTCCTATCCCGATTTGGGAGTAATTTTCAAGTAAAGTATTTCCGGTAAAATTTATTAAATAACCAATGCAGCCCAGCATCAATAAAACGCCTAAAAATTTCGGCATAAAGCCTGACCTGTAAACCAGCAACCCAAACGGGAAAAGCCAAAGACCCCAAAACACTGTTGCAAGCAAAATCCCATCATTATACTGATGAAGAGAAAACATCAGTTTGCTTTGTAAGTCTTCTACTAAAATATCTTGTAAAAAAGATTCTTTTTCAGTCAGCGTTAGTGCTGCATATTTATGTTGCAAATTGTTAAACGACAAAGGCACACTTACTAAAGCTAATATCACCATTGCCTTTGCATGAGATTTATTAACACTTCTTAAAAGTTTGTATAAAAAAAGTGGCAAAAAGGTAAACCCCACGTAGCAAATCACACTGCTGTAAAGGCCAAATCTGAATAAAGTAGGTGAATTAGTGATATTATTGAATGTTAACCTGCTATTATTCCAGTCGATAAGTTTTTGAGGAATATAGGCTAGGCTGAACATTCCCGTAATTACTACAACCAAATAAATAAAACCTGCCACTCTTGCTGTGTTTTTATTTGCGCTCATACCTTGAAGTATAGGAATAAATACAAAACAAAAATAGCCGGGCAATATTAATGCAAGGTCTCAACGGCTACCATGACACAAATGATTTGTCCGTTATAAGGTGTTGATAATGAGCATACAGTGAGCGTTGATACTCCTTAGATGAGGATTGATACGATTGCTATTTTTATCATCCCTGGCTGTTCTGATATTCGGTGGGTGTTTTTCCGGTATATTTTTTAAAATTCCGGTTGAACGAAGCTTTTGAATTGAAGCCACAATCAAAGGCAAGCGACATAAGGGTATATTGCTTGTTTTCGGGCATATTTAAAAGTCTGAAAAATTCCTGAATACGCCGCTCATTGATGAGGTCATAAAAATTCTTTTGCTCATATTTGTTGATAACCTCAGATAATTTATTGGGATGGGTAGGAATAAGCTTTGCCAGTTCCGCCAGGGTTAGCTCCGAATTTAAAAATGGCTTTTCCCTTTCTAAAATTTTCAATAACTGCTCATGTATTTGCAAAGATTCGTCCTCACTTAAATTGGAATATTGGTATTTGACCGGACGGTATAGTATATCGGGACCTTTCTGTTTTTCATCATTTATTAAAATCACAGTGGAGACGGCAGCGACTTTTGACCCGAAAACATTTACCTGTGTGATACCGAAATAACCAAGCAAAATCACAAAAATGGTAGATGATGTCGAAATTAGTTTTTCGCTTTGTCCAAACAGAACTATCAACCAAATTGTTAATATCCCGATTATCAGAAACACCAGCCAGTTGAATTCGATCCTTTCTGTATTCGAAAATTCATTTTTGATATTTCTACGATATTTAAATAGAATCCGGAGCGACAAAAAACTATACACGATGCCAGAAATATAGATTACGCCTATTCTTAATAAATTTTCAAATTCATAACCTGCCCCTTCTGATTGCATAACAGCCAGCTTTCTAGAATGGCTTAAAAAGAAAAAATTGGTATAGATGAGGAAGATAACTGCAGCAGGCAGGAAATGCCAAAGCTCCCGCCATTGAAACTGAATATTGTGGGTTTGGTACCTTGTATATAAATATAAAAATACGGCGACTATTATGGGACTGGGAAAGCCCAACACAAATAAGTCTGGACAAGTTAAATACAATCCCGTTTCCAATAAAAATGAATGAAAAATAGTTTGAGCCGCAAAAATTAAAAGCCCTGAAAGAATAAAATCAGCAGTATACTTCCTTTTCTTTGTTAACAGGATTACAGCCAGAAATAATGAAATCGAAATGCCAGTGACAAAAAAATAACTCATAAACCAATATACTGGTAGAAAAACAAATATAGCAAGATTGGAATCCAGAATAAAATGCATAATAATAGAAGATGAACCGCTTGCCGTTAAAGTACTATCGGACTATGTTGCGCAAGTACCTTTTCTGGAATTAGAGGGCACCTTTAAGGATGCCATACTTGCAACAGAATGGTTACGCACCAATGAAGTGCAATTGATGTTTTTAGACATTCACCTGCCAAAACTAAAAGGAATGACCTTTTTAAAGACACTTGCTAAAAAACCTGCAGTTATCATTACTACTGCTTATCACCAATATGCCGTAGAGGGATTTGACCTGGATGTAACAGATTATCTCCTGAAGCCTATTGAATTTGAACGCTTCTTAATTGCTATAAATAAAGTAAAACCTACTAACAGCAGTATTCAACCTATATCTGAAATGAATGGAGCAAAAGATTATTTGTTTCTTACAGTACAAAAGAAAAAAGTGAAGATTTTATTTTCTGAAATTTTGTATGTAGAAAGTCAACGGGAATATATAAAAGTGGTCACTGAAAATAATGAATTTATATCACGAATGAGTACGCATGAAATAGAGGACCTTTTGCCCGGCATTATTTTTAAACGTATTCACCGCTCATTTATCATTTCAATTCATAAACTGGAATCCTACACGGCAGAATCGGTTGAAGTGAATGGAGTATCTATCCCTATTGGAAGAGGATATAGAGATGTTATTGAAATCTTTAATATTGATATTTGATTACTTAGTATTGGCAAAAGTCTGCCTTCGTTCAGGCATTGAGGATGGCGGCTATACTTATTCAGTATTTCTTCTGCCATTGGCAATAAAGGAATATTACTATCCGTGTCTGTCTTTTGCCTGCTGGTAAAAATCCATTTCTGCCCGTCAATACTTATGCCGATATTATTACGGGTAAGGTTTTGGGCGTCAATATAGGCAAGCCCTGACTTAACGGCGGTATTGTTGTTGCACTTGCGAACACTCCGCAGGTAAAAATTCATAGTCGGCTACAAAAGCGTGGTCTATCTTTTTTATGTCTATATCCGAAACGTTGTATTTCCACTGCAGGAAATCAACGGTGTGTTTCAGGGATGTTTTGTGACCGCCTGCAAACAAGATGTTCAAATGCTGAACTGCTTGCTGTACAAGGGCTTACGATTTCCAGTGATCTGTTTTTAATTTTTAGAAACAGGTCACTGAAGAAATAAGAATTGTTGCCCTATTTTGGTATAGCCACAAAACAAAAAACGCTATAAAACCTTGATTTTACAGCGTTTTGTACTTTTTTGTATTGATACTGGCGGAGAGAGAGGGATTCGAACCCCCGGACCTGTGACAGTCAACGGTTTTCAAGACCGCCGCATTCGACCGCTCTGCCATCTCTCCGGCGCAAAAGTAAGGGCGCGGTTTTAATTCTCAAAAACTTATTACAACACCATCTTCGGGAGCTTATTCTGCTGTTTTTATATACATTAACCCTTAGTCCCGTTACTTTACTAAAACGTTTTCGTAAATTTTTTTGATCATTTATGAAAACGATTTCATATTTTTTTTCGATCTTGAACATGATAATTTTTTAAAATCAAAACGATTGCTTATGTCTAAGATGTCAAATCTGCGGATAAAGAACGGTTTGAATGTTCTTTGGCTGATTTTGTCACTGTTTATTCTTCCTCTTTTTTCTGCTGCACAACTGAAAACGATTTCAGGTACTGTTAAAGACGAATCCGATAATCCTCTGCCGGATGTTTCTGTAGTGGTTGGCAAAACTAATACAGGCACCACGACAAATGCCTCCGGGCATTTCAGCATTTCCGCCGCGCAGGGTGCCACGCTGGTTTTTTCATCTGTGGGTTTCGAACCTTATACCATGGTGGTGGACAGCCGCACGAACTATGATGTGGTGCTTAAGACCACCGGTGCTGCCGATCTGGCCGATGTGGTGGTGGTAGGCTACGGAAGACAGAAAAAAGTAAACTTGGTGGGGGCTGTTTCCATGGTAAAGATTGATGAAAAAACCACCGGCCGCGCTTTGCCTAATGTATCCTCCGCCCTGAGCGGAATGGTTCCCGGCCTGTCGGCTACGCAAAACTCCGGTATGGCCGGAGCCAACGGCGCCCAGCTCGTTATCCGTGGTTTGGGCACAGCCAACAACAGTTCGCCGCTGGTGGTGGTAGACGGTATGCCGGATGTGGATATTAACCGGGTTAATCTTAATGATATAGAAAGCATTTCTGTTTTGAAAGATGCTACTTCCGCCTCGGTATATGGATCCAGGGCGGCAAACGGTGTTATACTGATCACCACCAAGTCCGGTAGAGGCGCTGATAAAACAGCCTTTAACATCACGAGCAATATGACCCTCGAAGTGCCGAGAAAAGCCTATGATTTCATGGCGGATTATCCCAGGGCGCTTACCCTGGAGCAGGTGAGGTCTGCTACCAATACCCTGCCCGCCAACCAGCTTTTTAAAAACGGCACTATTGACCAGTGGATGGCATTGGGTATGGTGGATCCGCTGCGCTACCCCAATACCGACTGGTGGGATATTATCCTGAGGAACGGCGCTTATCAAAACTATAATGTGTCAGCTTCCGGGGGAAACGACAAGTCGAACTTTTTTTCTTCGGTAGGCATGCTTGATGAAAAGGGACTGCAGATCAATAATAATTATAATCAGTACAACGCCCGCTTCAATTTTGATTACAAGCTGAAGTCCAATATGAATACGGGAATACGGTTCAACGGTAACTGGTCGAAGTATACCTATGCGCTTGCGGAAGGCTTTACAGATCCTGCTCCCACAAATACTGCGGGATTCGACATGCAATACGCTATTGCCGGTATTACACCTTATGACCCGGTATCAGGTCATTACGGAGGTGTAATGGCCTACGGGGAAGACCCGCAGGCGTATAATCCCTATACGCTTTACCAGAATCAATTGAACCGGCAGAGCAGGCAGGAAGCTAATGCCAGCATGTATTGGGACTGGACACCTGTGAAAGGATTGACAGCAAGAGTGGATTATTCACTGAACTATTACAACCAGTTTGCTTACACAGCTAATATGCCTAACCAGGCTTTTAATTTTCAAAACAATGCGTATGGCAGCCGTGTGTATGTGGGCGCAAATGCCGGCGTAAGCAACAATACCAATACAGGATACAAGACCATACTTAACGGGCGCCTGAATTATCATACAACTATTGCGAGAAATCATGATATCAGCGCACTGTTTGTATACAGTGAAGAATACTGGTACGACAGGTTCCAGGGCAGTTCAAGAAATGACAGGCTGTATCCTACATTGCACGAGATAGATGCTGCGCTTACCGATATACAGTCAACGGGTGGGAGTTCCAGCACGGAAGGGCTTCGCTCCTATATCGGCAGGTTGAACTATACGGCATATAATAAGTACCTGTTTGAAGGGAACTTCCGCGTGGATGGTTCTTCAAAATTCCTGCCGGGGCATCGCTATGGATTCTTTCCCTCCGTAGCCCTCGGCTGGCGCTTTACGGAAGAAGGATTTATCAACAGCTTCACCAGTAAATTTCTTACACAGGGTAAGCTTCGTGTATCTTATGGAGGACTGGGGAACAATAGCGGTATCGGGCGTTATGAACAACAGCCCACACTGGCCACAAGCAATTATATCATAGCCAATGGAGTGACTTCAGGATTTGTAAATGCGAAGATCATTAACCAGGCGCTGACCTGGGAAAAAACTTCAGTCCTTAATATAGGCCTGGATCTTGGATTCCTGGATAACCGCCTGACAGCAGAACTGGATTATTATGACAGGCTTACCACAGGAATGCTTCGCCCTTCACAAATGTCTCTTCTTCTTACCGGTGCATACAATGCTCCTGAATCCAATATAGGCGATATGCGCAACAGGGGGATAGAAGCTACCATCTCATGGAAAGACAGGATAGGAAAAGATATTACTTATGGCTTAAGCCTGAATGGAAGCTACAATTCAAACACACTGGAGAAATGGAATGAGCTGCTGACGCGGGGCGCTACCTATAGTGGCAACAATGTGTTCATAGATATGCCTTATGATTATCTTTATTATTACGATGCCATTGGCATTGCGCAAACATGGCAGGATGTTTACAATGCCACTCCCCAGGGAGCACAGCCGGGCGATATATTGCGTAAGGATATTAACGGAGACGGCAGGGTAGATGAGAATGACCGGAAAGCAGATCCCAAGATCAACCAGACAAGACCTTCCACTTATGGCGCTTTGAATGGTTATATTTCCTGGAAAGGGATTGATCTTACGTTCATGGTGCAGGGTTCTACCGGCAGGAAGGACTTCTGGCTGAATGCATTCAACAATGTCAACTTCGGTACCTCCAGGTATGCTTCCACCTGGGATCACTGGTACAATCCATGGTCTGTGGAGAATCGGGACGGGGCATGGCCCAGGCTCGGCGGAAGCGGCAATAATACTATCGCATCTTCTTTCTGGCTCGATGATATGAGCTACCTGCGTGTAAAAAACCTGCAGTTAGGTTATTCGCTCCCACAGTCTTTATTGCGCAGGGCACATATTGCAAGCTTACGTATAGCCGGTTCTGCTGAAAACCTGGCAACGATCACTTCCTACAGGGGACTTGATCCTGAAAAAGAAGGCAATGCCAACAATATGTATCCCATTGTAAAATCTTATTCCCTCGTAATTCAACTGGGTTTCTAAAAACTATTTGCCATGACGAAAACAAAACTGATACGAAATACATTATTAGTGCCTTCCGTGGCATTACTGGTATTGATGCAAACTTCCTGCAGGAAAGATCTGCTCGACAGGGAACCAACTACCGAGCTTGCTGCGGCAAATTTCTGGACGTCTGAGGATGATGCTACTACTGCCTTAATGGGTGCCTATTCAGCAGTGAGACCCTGCTTTGACAGGGATTATTACCTTGACGGGCAATCTGAATATGTACGGACAAGAGGTACCAGCACTACCAGCGGCAACCTTTCCAAAGGCGATGCATATAATGGCGGCAATTATAATCCTACGGGTTATGCATCAGGCTTTGATAAAATGTTCCGCTACCTCTATGGAGCCGTGAACCGTACCAACTACGTTATTGATAATGTGAACCGGATGCTTGAAACTGCCAGCCCTTCTTCTGTTGAAGGATTGGAAAGAATTGTAGGTGAGGCACGCCTGCTGCGTGGTATGGTATATTTCAGGCTGATTTCTATGTGGGGAGACGTTCCTTATATCGGGCGTGTGATCAACGATAATTCCGAAGTGGCAGATATATCGCGCCTGCCCATCGGCCAGGTAAAGGATTCTATCATGGCCGACTTTACTTATGCTTATGAGAAGCTTCCCGATCACGCCAGTGAGCTGGGCAGGGCATCCAAACCCGCCGCCCTTGCTTTCAGGGGTAAGCTCGAATTGTACTGGGCATCATGGAACCATTTTGGCTGGCCGGAGCTGGAAGGCTTTACTGCCAGTCAGCAGGAAGCGGATGCCGCCTATGCAGCAGCCGCAGCAGATTTCAATGATGTTATTAACAATTATGGGCTTGATCTCTATATGGGTGGTGAGCCCGGTGATATATCTGAACCGGGGAAAGCAGATGAGCTGCCCAATTATTATTACCTGTTCACACCGAAAGCCAATGGCAATTCAGAGATGATCATGGTCTTTACCCATGGCGGTACCGGCACAGGGCAGGGAGAGGAGCTCATGCGTGATTTTGCAGGACGCTCTCATGAAGGTTCGCAATGCTGGGTATCTCCGCGTTATGAAATTGCCGACCGCTACCAGTCGCTGACCACCGGAGATTTTGCTGCACCGCTCATTCCTATGAATCCTTCTTCCGATGCGACAGCGCGTACAACTCCTAATTCAGCGGTCAACCCCGACAGCTATGCAGATCGTGATTACAGGATGAAGGCAACTATTGAATGGGATTATGAAATGAGCATAGGGATGGCTTCTCTTAAGTCAATAGGTTGGGTTCCGTTTATTTATAAAACATGGGCGCAACCGGTAACTATTGATGGCGTAAAGTATACTACCTATAATACAGATGGTACCAATTCTGGATATGTTTTCCGGAAATTTGTTCGTGATTATGCAGGGCAGGGAAGGAGCGACGGTGACTTTGCATGGCCGGTAATGCGGCTGGCAGATGTATTCCTGATGTATGCGGAAGCCACCAATGAGCTTAGCGGACCACAGGCAGATGCCATCGCCCTTGTCAATCGTGTTCGTCACCGCGGAAACCTTCCGCCGCTTGCTGCAGATAAAACAGACAATAAAGAAAATTTCTTCAATGCCATAGAGCAGGAAAGAATTATTGAATTGCTCGGAGAGGGCATGCGTGGATTTGATCTCCGCCGCTGGAGGGCATTGGAAAGAGTTTGGGGAGCTCCCGGCAGTGAAGGGGTATGGCGTAAAGATACCTGGGGAGCCAATCAGCAGCGCTATTTTCAGAACACTTCTGAACGTGAATACCAGCAGGATTATATATTCAGAATACCGCCGAGCGAAAGAGACAGAAATTCCAATCTTACCCAAAATACTCCCTGGAGATAAAACCTGACATTAACCAAAATGATTACAATGAAAACATATATCATAACAATTGCTGTTAGTTTGCTCGCGCTTGCCGGTTGTAAAAAAGATTATCCTGTTGATGAAGATGGTTTGTTGATCACTACACGTGCGGAATGTTATGTGAGCAATTTTGAATTGCTGGGCACTGACTTTGTTACTGTACGGAATGGAGCTGCTGTAATAGATACGGTAGCACAAACTATAAATGTTGAAGTATTGTATGGAACTGATCTGAAAAATCTTTACCCGCAGTTTACGCTGGTTACCGATGCCAAGCTTGATCCAAAGATCACCGGCAAAGTGGATTTTTCAGACCTTGATCATCCAAAAATATATACGGTGGTTTCAGGCAACCGTAAGGTAAGAAAGCCTTATACCGTTTACATAACAGTGCAACCGAGGTAAAAGAATTCTTAATCAATTCAAAAAATTATTGTGATGCTACATACAAAAATATTCCGCAAATCAATATTACCGGCGCTGGCAGCAGGGTTGTTTCTTGCCGGTTGTAAAAAAGAAGAGTATGCACTTCCTGTTCCCAAAGATGTTTTGCAGAATGATGTGATCAAGCGTACGCTGGGGCCCAATATTGTGGGACAGCAGATAGAGTTTGCTTATGCTATGGCGATCCTGCCTGAAAAAGGTAAGCTGGTCTCTGCCCAGGTGGAAGCTTCTATTGCAGGTGCAAACGGCACTTATCTCGAAAACAATGCCTACTATACCAATGGCAGCGGGCAGGATGTTGGTGTGCCGGTAGCGGAACCTTCCGTTACCAGCGGGAATACTACATCGGTAACTTATAATGTGGATACCTTCGCTGCGACGCTTCGTTATTATTATGTCATTCCTGAAGAAGCCCGTGGTAAGCAGGTGTCGTTTACATTTTCTGCTAAAAGCGATGATGGCGAGACCGTTTCCTACAAAATGGGGCCCTATACTATTGCCACTATGGATATGGTACGCAAGCTCAATGTAAGCAATGGAGCCGCAGCCTATATTTCTATCGCCGATATGAAGGTATATGATGAGGCAGGCGCTGCTGCCAATCCGGATAAGATCGACCTTGTATACGTTTACTATGCAGATCCGGATGTCATTTTTAACCATGCATTGGTGTCTCCCGCTGCAGATGCGCAATACCTGCCGGGAGTGGATCTGCCTGCCGGTGTGAATAAAAGCACTAAAGTACAGAAGGTGTTCAACCTGCAGGATTATAACCTGGCGCAATCTCAATATGGTATTTATATTGATGACCTTGATTTTGAAAAGCTCGACCTTTCCAACGCCCCCGACTTTGCTATTAATTTAAAAGCGGAAGCAGGAGTCTGGGCGGAAACCAGCGATGGAAAATACCGGGCTTATATTTATTTCAATTCTGTAAACAATGGCAGTAAGAGCGCAGTGATCAGCATGAAACGGTATACCATGAGCGGCAAATAAAAAGGGGTTTATATGAAGTATACTATCCGTCTGCTGTTGTTATATATAACGGTATTATTTTCTTCTTCACTGCATGCACAAAAAATGATGCATCCCGGCATCAATCAAAATGCTGCAGACCTTGCCGAAATGAAGCGGAAGGTAATGGCAGGTGAAGCGCCCTGGAAAGGAGCTTTCGACAGGCTTAAGGCTATAGCCGATACTCCTTTTGTTGTAAAGCCATTCGCGCATGTGCTTCGCGGACCTTACGGACGCCCTAATATCGGCGGCAATGAATTATCGCGGAGCGCTGAAATGGCTTACAGCTATGCATTGGTATGGTATATTACTTCCGACAGGAAATATGCGCGTAAAGCAATGGATATATTAAATGCGTGGTCGCCGGTACTATGGGATTTTGATTATAATGATGCAAAGCTCCTGGCTGCATGGACCGGGCACCTGCTTTGTAATGCCGCAGAGCTGTTGAGATATACCGGCGCCGGGTGGGAGCAGAAAGACATCGACGGATTTGAAAATATGCTGATGACGGTCTATTACCCGTTGCTGCGGTATTATTTTCCTGAAGCCAATGGTAATTGGGACGGCGCTATCATTCACAGCATAATGGCGATAGCTGTTTTTACAGACAACCGGGCTATGTTTGATAATGCGGTTGATCATTTCCTGCACGGGCCTGTAAATGGCAGTATTTTTAAGTATATCTATCCCAATGGACAGTGCCAGGAAAGCCCCCGCGACCAGGGACATGTACAGTTAGGCCTGGGAGAATTTGCCGGCGCTGCACAGGTGGCATACACGCAGGGCGTTGATCTGTTTTCCATTGGCAACAACAGGATAGGCGCGGGCTTTGAATATACCGCAGGCTTTTTACTGGGAAAAGAGCAGCAATGCTATTGCATAATATCAGAACGTGAGAAAAACCTGAGAGACGATTATGAATATGTATATCGTCATTATAAAGCTATGGGAGTGGAGCTGCCGTTTGTAAAGAGAGCAGCGGATTCGGTGAGGACTAAAGCTGCCCGGAGCATACTGACTTCTGTAAGACTGTTTAAAAGTAAAATAATTGAAAAACCAAAACTCCTCCGGCAATACTCCCTGCAGTCTGTGGCAGGCGCCGGTATTGCATACCGGAACGCGGATACTGGTGACGCTGTGGTAGTCTCGCCGGGGCAATCTGTGCAGGGAGCCTTGGATAAAGCTGCTGTATCCGGCGGGAAGGTATTGATAAAGGCGGGTATACATATCCTGCCGGCAACACTTCTGATACCTTCCGGCGTGAGTATATATGGAGAAGGAGCGGCTTCGGTTTTATTCCTTGATCCAGCTTCCGGCATGAGAGATGCCATGGTGAATAAAGAGGAAGGCATGCACGACATAGCCATCCGGAATATCGTGGTCGAAGGCGCTAATGCTACAAACCCCGGAACAGATCCCAACAGTAACCGTTCCTTTAAAGGACGCTACAACAGGGGCGGCATCGTATTCCGTTCTTCCACAGATGGCGGTATGCATAATATCACGCTGGAAAATATTACCGTAAGGAACTGCACATTCAACGGGGTGCTGATCAGTGGTGCAGATTCCGTACATATATCGGGATGTGATCTTAATGAAAACGGAGGAAATGTCATACCCGGAGCAGCTTTACAGCACAATCTTCTGCTGACCCATTGCAAAAAAATAACGGTAAGCAATAGCAGACTTGTCACCTCTCCATACGGGAGCGGTGTTGCATTGGAGCATTGTAAGCAGGCTTCGCTGGATCATTGTGAAGTGGCAAGAAACGGTTACTATGGTGTATTGGTCAGTGAAAGCGAAGATATCCGCATACATAACAATCTTATTGAAGGTAACGACCGTAGCGGCATACTGGTTTCTTTTTTATACAAAGGCTCCAAAAAAGTCCTGGTGGATCATAACCTCATACATTATAATGGCGGCTTCGGATTGGAATCGTATGCTGCACACGACAGCCGGTATGAGGATAATATGTACGAAGGCAACAGGAATATGCCTTTGCAGGAGAAAATATCACAGGAAAAGTCAGTGCTTATGCACTGAAGGAATATATCATTTATAATAAATATTGCCGTATGAATATTTCAGGACGATTACTTCAGAGAAAATGCTTCTCTTCGGCACTTATTGTATTGTTGCTGCAATGCAGCGTTACTGCAAATTTATTTTCCCAGGCTGATTCTATAGCACCAACAGAATCTTTCGGCGATCATCCGAGGATATTGTTGTTGGAAGGTGAGGAGAGAAATGTCAGGAATAATATTGCCGCAGATCCTGTGTGGGAGCAAATGCATAAAGCTATTCTGGCGGAGTGCGATAATATCCTGCCTCAGCCGCCGGTAGAACGCATAAAGATCGGGCGCAGGTTACTGGGAAAGTCACGGGAAGCGTTGAGACGCCTTTTCTTCCTGTCGTATGCTTATCGTATGACACAGGAGAAAAAATATTTTGATCGCGCTGAAAAAGAAATGTTGGCTATTTCAGCTTTCAGCGACTGGAACCCTTCTCATTTTCTTGATGTTGCTGAAATGACAATGGCCTTATCCATAGGGTATGACTGGTTGTATAAAGATCTTTCTGCAGCGTCGAGGGCTGTCATCAAAACCGCTATTATTCAAAAAGGGCTTACTCCTTCGCTCGACCCGAAAAATAATGGCTGGCTGCGGGCAGAGCACAACTGGAACCAGGTATGCAATGCCGGCATGACATACGGTGCAATGGCAGTATATGAAGATGATCCTGCACTTTGCAGAAGTATAGTCAACCGTGCTATAAGATCTGTTGTAAAGCCCATGCAGGAATATGCCCCCGATGGCGCCTATCCCGAAGGATACGGTTATTGGGGATACGGTACAAGCTTTAATGTGATGTTTTTATCTGCTGTGGAAAAACGTTTCGGCAGGGACTTCGGGCTGAGTAAAAGCCCCGGGTTTTTACAGACTGCTGTTTTTTTGGAAAACATGACCGGGCCAACGGGAAGACCGTTCAACTATTCGGATGCAGGAGAAAAAGGCGGCGGGTTACAGCCTGCCATGTTCTGGCTGGCATCCAGGCTTCATGATCCGTCTGTGTTGTGGGTGGAGTGCGACCGGTTGCGTGAAAATAATTTTTCTGCATTTGTAAACGACCGCCTGCTCCCCGGGATCATGTTGTGGAATGACGGCGCTAAGATGAATACCATTACTGTACCCAAAAACCTGGTATGGGTAGGCCACGGCAGAACTCCTGTAGCGCTCATGCGTACTTCATGGACAGATACTTCAGCGATTTTTGTAGGCATGAAAGGCGGCTCGGCGTCTGTAAATCATGCGCACATGGATATTGGCTCTTTTGTCATGGATGCGGAAGGCGTTCGCTGGGCTATGGATTTCGGGGCGCAGAATTACGAATCGCTCGAATCAAAAGGACTGCAGATATTTGGCCGAACACAGGATGCCCAGCGATGGACGGTATTCCGCTATACCAACCAGGTGCATAATACGCTAACCGTAACGATCAGCATCAGTTGGTGAAAGGATATGCACCCATTACGGGTTATTCCTCAGCACCATCATTTCTTAATGCTACTGCTGACCTTAGCGAAATATATAAAGGGTCATTGTCGAAAGCTTTGAGGGGAATTGCAGTAGTAGATAAAAAATACGTGGTGGTTCGCGATGAGATGGAAACGGCAGATACGGCTGCAACTATAAGATGGACAATGCTGACTCCCGCAGATGCGAAGATCACGGGAAAGAACACTATATTGCTCACACAAAAAGGAAAACAGCTTTTGCTGAAGGTGGAAGCGTCAGGAAATATCATAATGAAGACATGGAGCACTGACCCGCCGCAGGAGTATGATGCGCCTAACCCGGGAACAGTATTGGTAGGATTTGAGCTTACTGTTCCTGCGCATACTAAAGCTTTTACTGCGGTGAGCCTGATACCGGGAAATTATTCCGGGAAGATCACTACCTTTTCTTTAAGCAAATGGCCATTGGGCAAATGATTCATGAATGTGGTATGAATAAAAAAAGGCTGCGCGATATAAGTAAGTTTTTCAGGATGATGATATACCAGACTTGTTGTTGTATATGCCTGTTGTATAATACCGCTTCTGCGCAGAATGCAAAGGCGGATGGCTATAAAGGTATCTGGTTCACATTAGGACAGTTTTCCACTTATGGCGATAAATATTCAGGCGGGCTCGGCACTTATACTTCAAGTCATGTGCCTGTTGCTATCTATTCCAGACAGGTTCACAAAACTTTTTTTGTATATGGAGGAACCACAGCGCAGGATGAAAGACATTTGCTGATCATGATCTCTTATTTCGATCATAAAAAGAAAACCGTGCCCAAGCCGGTTATCGTATACGATAAAAAAGGAGTGGATGATCCCCACGATAACGCTTCGCTGTCAATAGACGGTAAAGGATATCTGTGGGTGTTTGTCAGCGGACGGAATACCAGTCGCCCGGGTATTCTTTTTAAAAGTCATGAGCCTTACAGCATTGACCGTTTTGATGAAATTCTGAGCGGTGAAATGACTTATCCCCAGCCCTGGTGGGTACCCGGCAAAGGATTTTTATATCTCTTTACAAAATATACAAAAGGAAGGGAATTGTATTGGAAAACAAGCGCCGATGGGATCAACTGGACGGAAGATCAGAAGTTGTCGGGTATGGGAGGACATTACCAGGTAAGCAATCTTCGTGGCGACAAACTGGTTTCTGTTTTTAACTATCATCCGGGGGGAAATGTAGATAAAAGAACAAATGTTTACCTCGTTCAGACAAGCGACATGGGAAAGACCTGGACAACCATGGATGGTAAAGCTATCCAACCGCCATTGAGCGATCCGCAAAATAATGCGCTCATTAAAGACTATCAGGCTGAAGGAAAGCTGGTATACCTGAATGATTTGAATTTTGACAAGCATGGCGATCCTGTGATCCTTGCGGTAATAAGTAAAGGTTTCCAGCCGGGACCGTCAGGTGACCCGCGTGTGTGGACTGTTATCCACCGCAGGGATAAAAAATGGAGCTTTGATCCGGTATGTACTTCCACGCATAATTATGACATGGGATCATTATATATTGGAAAAAATAAATGGCAGATCATAGGACCTACGGAGCCGGGGCCGCAACGATATGGAACAGGAGGGGAGATAGCGCTTTGGGAAAGTGCAGATGAAGGGAAGACCTGGATAAAAAAACGCGATCTGACATCAAACAGTACCCGCAATCATTCTTATGCCAGGAGACCGCTGAATGCCCATCCTGATTTTTATGCATTCTGGGCTGATGGCAACCCGGACAGCTTATCCATATCTTACCTTTATTTCTGCAATGAAAATGGAGATAAGGTATGGCGGCTTCCCTATACTATGCAGCATGACCAGGAGAAACCTGAACTTCTTTTAAAATATAAATAAGCATTGTCAGGCGTATAAAAGAGCTATATGAAAATATTCGCATTTGTCTTTGGGTTGGCTTTTTTGGTGCAGGCTAAGGCGCAGGAATCAAATTTATTGAGCGGCAAATATTCCCGGGAAGAGTTGCAGCGGCTACTGATCTCACAACAACAATGGACACCTTTCCCGCATATTACAGACAGGACAGCCTGGAGCAGGGCGGATGATACTATTATGAAAGCATACCTGGAAAAAGCGGAGTCGTATATTCACTACGAATGGCCCGCTATTCCTGCCACTACTTCGCTGTTGATAGAGCGAACAGGAGAAAGGGCCGGTTATGAAAAAATAAGCTTTCAGAAGAGGAGGGTGCTTGGCACTTTGCTGCTGGCAGAAGTATATGAGGACAAGGGAAGATTTATTGATCCTATCATAAATGGCGTATGGTCTATTTGCGAAGAATCTTTTTGGGGCGCTTCTGCACATCTGCCCCGTACAAAAGAATATTCCGGGCTGATGGATGTATCAAAGCCGTTTGTGGAATTGTTCAGCGCAGAGACGGCTACCTTTTTGGCATGGGTAGATTATTTTGTCGGAGATAAGCTTGATGCTGTATCACCGCAAATACGCAAAAGGATCTATTATGAGGTTAACAACAGGATATTCGAGCCGCTGATGACAAAGCAGCACGGCTGGATGGCTGCTAACGCCAATGGCAGGCCGCCGAACAACTGGAACCCGTGGATATGCTCCAACTGGCTCAATACCGCACTGTTGCTGGAAAAAGATAACGCTAAGAGGGCTGATATGGTATATAAGATTTTACATGTGTTAGACCAGTTTCTAAATCCATATCCTGAAGATGGCGGGTGTGATGAAGGCCCGGGGTATTGGGGAGCGGCAGCAGCTTCGTTATACGACAACATTGCTATGCTCAATCTTGCTACCAAAGATGCTTTCCGGTATGTATATGACAATGAGAAAATAAAGAATATGGCGCGGTTTATTTACAGGGCGCAGATCGGTAAAGAATATTTTATTGATTTTGCTGATGCGGATCCTAAGCCGGGAATGGCTGCCGGCATGATCTACCGGTTCGGGAAAGATATCGGAGATCCGGGTATGATGCAGTTCGGCGCTTTTTACCGCAAACCAAAGAATGGAGAGATCGGCAGCTTTCAGTATTTCAGGAATCTTTTTGAGTTGTTTATCCAGGACGAGTACAGGAGCGCTCCACAGGCGCTGCCATTGCCCGCTGATGTATGGCTGCCCGGCATTCAGGTGATGATCGCAAGAGACAGGGAAGGCAGCGACAGGGGACTTTTTGTGGCTGCCAAAGGAGGCAACAATGATGAAAGCCATAATCACAATGATATTGGTAACTATATCGTATATTATGACGGACTGCCTGTGATTATTGATGTGGGGAGAGGAACCTATACCGGGAAAACTTTTAGCAACAAGCGATATGAAATATGGTCCAACTGCTCGGATTATCATAACCTGCCTACCATTAAGGGATTCACCCAACCGGCGGGCGTCAATTTTAAGGCAACTGGTGTTTCTTATCAGAAAAATAAAAAATTCTCTGAGCTGACGCTGGATATTGCCGGGGCATATCCTGCCAATGCAGGGATTGATCAATGGCAGCGTTCCGTGAGGCTTAACAGGACAAAAAATGTGGAAGTGACAGATAAAATATCCCTGCAGGCAGCAGGAACATTTACAGAGCATCTGATGACCTGTTACCCTGCAAAGCTGAAAAAGGAAGGGGAGGTGGCCATTTATTATAAACAGGAAAACGGGGAAGGCAAAAATTTTCTAGTGCAATACAACCCGGTGCAGATGAAAGTGACGGTGGAGAAAATTCCGCTTGTCACGATGGAAGATAAAGGCATAGAAGAAAAATGGGGTGATAATATTTACCGTATCAATCTTTCAGGAAGCACTGCAGGAAAGAGCGCCGTAAAGTTGGTGATCAGGCCCGAATAATAAACAAAATACTGATAAAAGTTTCATTGCAGAACAGGAATATGGAAACAAAGAAGAAGAAAAAAAAAGGGAAAAATTCCATACACGATATTGCAGAGGCGCTGCACTTATCACCGGCGACTATTTCCCGTGTGCTTAATAATCATCCGCACGTTCATGAGGCTACAAGAACCAAAGTGATGACGATGATAGAAGAAAAGGGGTATAAGCGTAATGTGATGGCATCGGGTTTGCGAACCAATAAAACACATACCATTGGATTGATCGTTCCCCGCATATCTATGTTCTTTCATACCGAAGTCATTACTACCATTCAGAACCAGTTGCATGCGCAGGGATACAACCTTATCATCTGCCAGTCGAACGACCAGCTTGAAATGGAGAAAGACTTAACACGTACTCTATATGCTTCAAGGGTGGATGGGGTAATAGCGTCCTGCACGTTGTTTACAACCAGCTTTGACCACTTTGACATACTCAGCCAGAACAATATTCCCGTGATATTTTATGATCGTGTTCCCATGAAGCCCTATCCGGCCTGCATTATAAAAGGCGATGATTTCAGGGGAGCCTATCTTGCTGTTTCTCACCTGCTGGAGCTGGGTGCAAAAAGGGTTGCTTTCATTAATGGTCCGCTGAGCTGTAATCTGTATGTTGACCGGTATGCAGGGTTTGAGAAAGCCATGATACAACACAATGTACCTGTTCTTAAAGAATATATTTTTTACCAGGAACTGAATGAGGAGAATGCCCGTAAATCGCTGCATGCGCTTTTTAACAAGCCTCCTTATCCTGATGCTATATTTGCGGCTAATGACCTTACGGCGCTTGCTGCGCTGCAGTTTGCCAAGGAAATTGGCATTACAGTACCTAAAAAATTACGTATCGTAGGTTATTCCAATGATCCGAGAACTTCGATAGCTTCGCCTTCCATTACGACGATAGACCAGTTTCCGGGGCGTACGGGAAAGGTCATTGTACGGGAGCTGCTTAAGCTCCTGAAAGGAACTCAGCAGACTATGGTAGATCAATTGCCTATTATCACGCCGGTAGAGCTGATCCGGCGTATGTCAACATAAACCTGCATTTTTAAATATCAAACTGATGATGATCTCCAAAATCAAACTGACGATTATTTGTACCATACTCGCATTGGCCGGGATAGCACAAACACGTAAGCAATCCATGCGGCAACTTGCCGACGATAATCTCAGGTTTGCCGCCGAGCAGTACAAATACCTGATGAAAGACCTGCCTCCTGATGTGATGCCGAGGACATATAATGATTCCTCAAAGCATCTTATTACCAGTAAAACCTCCTGGTGGTGCAGCGGCTTTTATCCCGGAACATTATGGTTGTTGTATAAAGCAACAAAAGACGAGGCTTTAAAAGCCGAGGCGGAAAAAAGGCTGGGTATACTGGAGAAGGAGAAGCTGAACACGGGTACACATGACCTGGGCTTCATGATCTTTTGCAGCTTTGGGAATGCATATAAGATCACGGGCGACCAGCATTATAAAGATGTAATATTTACTGCTGCTGCCTCTTTATCTACAAGGTACCGCCCTTCAATAGCTTCCATACAATCCTGGAATAAAAACAGTAACTTCAATTGCCCGGTGATCATAGATAATATGATGAACCTTGAGTTGCTGGAGTGGGTTGCAAAAAATGGCGGCGATCAGAAATTCAATGAAATTGCGGTTAATCATGCCAACACTACCATCAAAAATCATTACCGCCCGGATTACAGCTCTTATCACGTAGTGGATTATGACCTGGAAACAGGAAAAATAATTAAAAAAGCCACTCACCAGGGATATGCAGACGAATCTGCATGGGCGAGGGGGCAGGCCTGGGGATTATACGGCTTCACCCTGATGTACAGGTTTACAAAGGATGCAGCATATCTGTCACAGGCAACCCATATCGCAGACTTCCTGCTTAATCATCCTAATCTTCCTGCAGACAAGATACCGTATTGGGATTTTAATGCGCCCGATATTCCTAATGCCAGAAGAGACGCTTCTGCCGGTGCAATAATGGCGTCTGCTTTGCTGGAGCTTTCGAGATATACTGACTCTAAAAAAAGCAGGATATATAAAAATGCTGCTGAAGTCATGCTGCGTTCCTTAAGCTCTCCTGCTTATCGCGCAAAATTGGGAACGAACGGGGGATTTATATTGGAACATAATGTCGGGCATTTTCCTAATCACTCTGAAATAGATGTACCGCTTACCTATGCCGACTATTATTTTGTAGAAGCATTGTGCAGGTATAAAGAATGGTTTATAAAGGATAGAGGGTGAATGGGCAATAGTGAATGGTGAATAGCGACACACGATAAACGTGAGATGACAAACCTGTCTGCCGACAGGCAGGCGTGAAAGGCTCTCGCCGCTCACTTTTCACCATTCACCACTGGTAGAGTCCCGCTCTATCAGCAATGATTTCAATATAATATTCTCCGGATCGCCGGGCGGAATTTTTTTATTGAGTGTGTTGAAAAGTATACTGGCCGCCTCTCTTCCGATATCAAAGGCAGGCTGGGTAATAGTGGTAAGCGGAGGATTGAGCAGGGAGGCTGTTTGCAGATTGGAAAAGGCTATTACTTTCACCTGTTGCGGTATAGATATATTGAGCGCGCTGCATTGTTCATAAGTAGTGATCGCATATTTTTCTACAGCTGCAAATATGCCGTCGCACTTTTTATACAGCAGCAAATCTGCTATGGAAGCTGCATTTTTCTCATCATAATTACCGCAATATATTATAAGAGAGTCATCAACCGGGATATTGTGATCTGCCAGCGCCTGCAGGTAACCTCCTTTTCTTTTTTTACCAATAGACGTGTGTTGTGATATGGCAAGATGGGCAATCCTGGTGCATCCCTTTGTTATAAGATGGGAGGTTGCGAGCCTGCTGCTCTCAAAATCGTCGGTGGTTATACGTTTTGCATCTTCCGCTTCCGAAACGCGGTCAAAGTACACGACCGGGATGTCTTTTTGTTCCAATGCTCTCAGGTGGGCATAGTCGGTGGTAGCGCCTGATATTGATACAAGCACCCCATCTACCCTGCCGCTGAGCAGGTGCCGGGCAAACATTTTTTCTTTTTCAAAATCCTCGTGTGTAAGGTATATCAGCACATGAAAGCTATTTTCCTCCGCCACGGATTCAATGCCATTGATGGCGAGTGCAAAATAATTATTAGCTATCTCCGGGACGATGACAGCAATCGTTTTGCTTTTGTTCCTTCTTAAACTGCTGGCATGGGGATTGGGCTCATAATTGAGCCGGGCAGCCAGCTCAATGACTTTTTCCTTGGTTGCTTTACTGATGTCGTAACTATCCCGCAGGGCTTTGGATACGGTAGCTATTGACAAGTTAAGCATTGCTGCAAGCTGTTTAATATTTACCCGTTCCATACTGATTGTAGCAGGTGAGTGTTCAAGATAACTCTTAAAACACTTTTAAAAAATTTATTGATGATATTTTTGCTGTTTCCCGATGAAAGAATACAGGTCTTCTATAACATCTTAAAACGTCAAAACAAACTGTATGAAGCAAATATTCCTTTCATTTAGTGTATTATTTATTGGCTTATTCTCTCTGGTTGTGACTTACCGGGATCCTTGTGACAACCTGGTGGAAGAAACATACAGGAAACAATAGAGGCAATATTGCAAACCTCAGGCTGAACTGCGATTAAAAGCAAAGAGCCCGGTACCGGGCTCTTTTACCAAGAATGTTTGTGTTAATTTGGAATATGCTCTCGGGGGATGTGAGACGTGAAAGGTGAAAAGTGAAGGGTCAAAAAGTGATGGCGACTTTAACGCCTACCACTTACTACTTACTACTTATCCCTTACCACTAATATCTCCTATTTCCCCCCTTTATTATCTTTTTTCTCAGCTTCATATTTTGCGTAGGCGTCGGCATTCAATACTTCACCGGATATTTTCAGCTCCAGGGGGATATCAACACCCTGTACCTTTACATATACCGTTTTATCGAAGGGACCTGCAGCGGCTGCATTAAAACCGGCCTTGATCACATTGTTCTTTCCTTTTGCTATAGGCTGTTCAGGCTTTGTAGGGGTGGTGCAACCACAGGAAGCCCACGCATTTTCAATGATCACCGGCTTGTCGGTTATATTTGTAAAAGCGAACTCGTAATTGACAGGCGTCCCCTGCTTTATCTTTCCAAAGTCATGTTTTTTTTCTTTAAAGCTTATAAAGTCTTCAGCTTTAGGTTTCGCCTGGTTGTCCTGAGCTACAGCCCATGAGGTTACGGCAAAAGCCGCTAAGGTGAATAGTATTTTTTTCATTATTTAACGGTTTATATTTTTTAATAATTGAACACTTGCATTAGCGGGCGCCGGCTCGGCAGGAGTTTGCCACACTTCGCCTTTAATAAAGAGCTGTTTTGTTTTACCGGAATCATAGAATATCGTTATCGTCTTTTCAAAGGGACCATTTGCGGCCGCATTATATCCTACGGTGATTTTCTTTGCGGCGCCCGGTGCAATCGGGTCATGATCCCACTGTGGGGTAGTACAGCCGCAGGAAGCCTGTACGTTTTCTATCTGTAACGGCTCACTGCCTGTATTTACTACTTCAAAGATATGTGTAACCGGCTTACCCTGGGGGATTTTCCCGAAATCGAATTTGGTTTCTTTTAATACCAGTATTTCTTTTGCGGGAGCACTGTTTGCATTTACCTGGGCAAAAGTCATGCAGCCGGTACCAAGAACCAGTAAGAGGCAGTATACTTTCTTCATATTATAGTGTTAAGTTAAGACTATTGTGCCGTAAACAATTGTGAGACGTGAAACCTGCCTGCCGGCGAGGCAGGGGTGAGATGTGAGGTTTTCACTTTTGACTTCTGACGTTTCACGATTAACATAGCAATAGTCATCATAACCCGGGTACAACGCTCCTGCAAATCTACATATTGTTGACAAACAATGTTAATGTGATGTTTATACTGACATTTTTTTAACAAGAGCGGTTTATCTGATGATTGTGTACTTTTAAAGAAAAAACACTAGATATGAAGCATTTACCGGCACTGATTATATTGTGCTTTTTAGGAGCAACCGGCTTTGCACAACAGGATACTGTGCCCCCGCCGGCTTATACGCTTTATCCGCTACCTCAATTTTCCGTGCTTTTGCCCGACAGTGCTACCTGGTATACCAAGAAGGACCTTCCAAAAAACAAAAAAACTGTAGTAATGGTTTTCAGCCCGGATTGTGAGCACTGCCAGCACGAAACGGAGTTGATCAGGCAGCATATATCAGGGTTTAAGCATAGCCAGTTGCTGATGGTAACACCACTGGCCTTTGAAAAGATGCGTGATTTTTATGAAAAATACGGGCTCAGCCAGTATAAAAATATAACAGTGGGTTATGATCCGAAGTTCTTTTTCACCGGTTATTTCAAAATGAAAGTGTTTCCTTTTATAGCCATTTATGATAAAAAATATGCTTTGCTCAAGACATTTGAAGGCTCGCCGCCTATTGAGGATTTGTTGAAGTATGTTAAATAGTTTATTTTGCCCATAATTTAATCGGTCATTAAAAAATAAAATTTACAAATGAAAGTAACTGTAGTAGGTGCTGGCGCTGTAGGCGCCACATGCGCTGATAATATTGCGAGAACTGCCTTATGCGATGAATTGGTTTTGCTTGATATTAAAGAAGGACTGGCAGAAGGAAAGGCTATTGATATGATGCAGACAGCAGCATTGCTGCGTTTTGATACAAGAATAGTGGGAAGCACCAATGATTATGCAAAAACAAAAAACAGTGATGTGGTACTGATCACCTCCGGGATTCCCCGCAAACCGGGAATGACACGGGAAGAACTGATCGGGATAAATGCAGGAATAGTAAAAAATGTTACACAGAATATACTCCAGCACTCTCCGGATGCTATTATAATTATTATCAGCAACCCCATGGATACCATGACCTACCTGGCACTTACATCAAGTGGCCTGCCCAAAAACAGGGTGATCGGTATGGGCGGTATATTAGACAGCTCAAGGTTTAAATATTACCTGAGCCAGGCTATTCCGGCTTCCCCGAATGACCTGCAGGGTGTTGTGATCGGCGGACATGGTGATACAACGATGATACCGCTGACAAGGCTGGCTACTTATAACAGTACTCCCGTCAGCAAATACCTGTCTGCGGAAGCACTCCAAAAAGTAGCTGCAGATACAATGGTTGGCGGCGCTACCCTTACCCGTTTGCTGGGCACTTCTGCATGGTATGCCCCGGGTGCTTCAGGCGCAGACCTTGTAAAGGCGATCGTGAGGGATGAGAAACGTTTGTTGCCCTGTTGTGTTTATCTTGAAGGGGAATACGGGCAAAAAGATATATGCCTTGGTGTTCCCGTGATAATAGGAAGAAATGGCTGGGAAAAAATAGTGGATTTTGACCTTAACGATGAAGAAAAAGCCTTATTTGCAAAATCCGCCGATGCGGTAAGGAATATGAATAATGTCTTAAAAACTTTATAAAGAACATTATTATTTGATAGTCAGTGCAGCGTATTTGATAAAAATTGCGACTACATAATCAATATATTTTCATCGGGGGATATTGCCTGGTGTTTAGTTTTGCCTTATAAGGAAAAACCGGCGATCTTAGTCAGTATTCCCTGATGTTTTCTGTTAGAAAAGTACGATCCAATATCATTATAGGCCATCCCTGTAATTTATAACCTCTTATTGTTTGGTGTATTGCAATTAAATTACCCTATTATGAAATTAATTTTATTTACGGCATTAATGATATTAGGTTGTATTGCGGGATATGCTCAGCTTCCTGCAAACAGGAATCCGTTACTCAACAAAACGTTGAGCCCTGTTGAAAACGAACGTATCTCTCCCGAAAAAAATCTTAAGATCAACCCGCTTTTTAACTGGAATCTCAACCCTTATTCAAACGCAGCGATCAATCCGGCAAGCAATGCACTGATCAACCCCAAGCTGAACACAAAGATCAATCCCCATTTTAATGAAGTGCTTAACCCGCTTCGTTCATTAAGTCTCAATCCATTGATAAACGGCAATTGGTTGGGGTACTATATGTTCGATAAAGAAGGTAATCATAAAGGGTATTGCGTTATGGCAGACCAGATGGTCATGCTCAATTTTGATGTGAAAGGGAAATGGGTGGGATATATGGTGCTGACAGATTCCAAGACGTATAATTTCTTTGACCTGAAAGATGAATGGACCGGAGCCTTTGCCTGTACAGATTCCGATAGCGGGATGAATATTTTCAACAAAGATGGCGAGTGGACCGGTGAATTTGCGAAATAGTAGTGGCGGTTGTGAATAGTGAATAAGTGAAACGTCAAATGTGAGAGGTGAAACCTGTAACCTTCTCTCTTCCCGGTTAACTTATGTAAATTTTTTTCTGATTTCTTTTTCTGTTCTTTAGCGTAGGATAAAATTCTGCCAAAGATTGTTCTGCTCCGGCGAAAGTAGAATAAAGGTTGAATAATTTTGAATATTCAACTCAATTAATCTAAAGAGAACGTATCCTATGGTTAAGTATCTAAACTCCCCTTTGAAAGCAACCGGCTCATTATTGATATTGGCCGGTATGGCGATAGCGACCTTTTCTCTAAGTCAGTTTTTATTCCTGGGTCTATCGGTTATCTCATTAGGTATTCTTATACATGTCACGGCAGGAATACTCCTGAGATCAGCAATGAGAAATGTAATGAAGAAAACATTTGAAATAGCGCTGATACTCTTCATTTTCTTTTTTTGTTCGGTGCTGCTGCTTGATTATTGGGGGGTGATAAGGTTGTTATAGCTGAGTAGTAAACAGGGTTTGCCGCCGGCGTTCGTAATATTACTGAGAATATTTTTTTTATTACCTTAGTGCTATATCTTGTGATATAGGTACGGACGTTATAATTTCAATATTTTAAACATTTATTAAAGTAATTCAAATCTCAAAATATTTTATAAAATAGTAAAGTTAGAAATAAGACTTAAGTTTTTCTGTTTGGTATTTACCCTAAATAATAAAAAAAATGAAAAAAACATTTATTGCTTCAATCACTCTTGTAACAGTTGTTGTTACTATAGCAGTAATACAGGCTACTGGTTGCAAAAAGGAAAATACTACACCTTCTGAAGCTACTAATTGCGACGTTAAAGGTACTTATTCCGGTACCAGTGTTGCATCTACAGGGGCTTCCTCGGTACTCACTTATCAATTAGAAGACAATAACTTTGCCATAGGAAGTCTTACTCCTAAAGGGGAAGCAGTGACCTTTGGAGGGTATAGAAATACCTGTGATAGTGTATTTTTGTCGGTCTACTATCTCGAAAATCATTGTTATTATCTTCTGCAAGGAAAATTATTAGATAACAGAACAACGATTAGCGGCGAATTTAAAAATCTTACCGACACATCAGATCATGGAATCTTTACCATCAAAAAGTAAAGTAAAGTTTTGCCGATTAGTTTTACTTATGCTGTAACAGGTATTATCCTTACATTATCTTATTAAAGCTATCCCAAAGTAAATCTGATGTTTTGTCCCAGGAAAAATAACTTTTTCTGAGATTTCCCCTAAGAATTAATGCATCGCGCAACGCTTCATCAGTTTTGATGCTGATCATTGCCCGCGCAATGTCGTCAATATTGTAGGGGTCAACCAATAACGCTGCATCCCCGGTTATTTCGGGCACAGATGTAGTATTGGATGCAATTACAGGAATATTACATTGCATGGCTTCGAGCGGAGGAATACCAAAGCCCTCAAAAACCGGAACAAAGACCATTGCAAGAGCAGAGCCTACAATATTATTCATTTCTGCATTGGAAATATGCCCGGTAAATAATACATCTTTTCCAAACAGCATTTTTTCTTTAAAGCCGCGTAGGGCTTTTGCCCTGTAAAGATTACTTCCGGCAATAACCAGCTTTTCACTGCTCTTGGTTATTTGCTTATACAGATCAAATGCTTGCATTAAACGCAATATATTCTTCCGGGGACTAAGTGAACCTGTAAATACAAAGTAGGGTTCACCATTAGTAATATGCAATCTCGTTTTTTTGATGGTTTCATCATCACAGGGCGTAAAGAAATCATTAATGCCATTATATAAGACATCTATTTTCGCCTGATCAATACCGAAGTTCTGTGTTATATCTTCTTTGCTAAAATTAGAGACTGTACCAATCCGTGCGGCCTTTTCTGCGAATTTAGGGAAGTAATAATTGTAATATTTGCGATTGCTGAATTTTAAGACTTCGGGCATGTGATAGAAATTCAGATCATGGATCACTCCATATTGCCTACCTGCCCAGCCGAGGCAAAGAATTCCATCAGGAGAAAGAAACAGGTCCGGATTAATATGTTTCAGTCTTGTTTTCACGCTTACTTCAAACCATGCAATATTTAAAATGGCATGTTTGGCAGGAGGAAATAAATTGTGAGGTATTATATTATCAGAAAAGATAAACGAATTATCTACCCCCGAATCAAAAAAGAAATGAAATTCAATTTCCGGGTGCTCAACGGTTATTTTTTTCAGTGTATTATAAGTAAACCAGCCGATGCCATCCATCTTATTTTTCCTGAGGAGACGTGTATTTACGGCTATTTTCATTGAAACCAGATGTAATTGAAATTAAGAATAAAATGGTTTTGAATACATTTTTCTGAACAGCAGGTATAGATTTCTCGTCAAAAGATTACTATCAACTATATGAGCTAAGCGTATAGTAAAGTAACGTAATGGGGTAAAAGTATTGTCCGGCGAAAGTATATTAGCTTTTGTTGCACAGGCAGTAATAAAAGAGTCCACTGTTTTTCCTCCTCTCTGTTTTTCAGGCGTTTTCAAAAGTCGGTGTGATAATGAGGTACAGTAATACTTAATGAATCCTGGTGCTGCGGAAGAGATGACGTTACTTGTTGTTTTATCCTTTTTTTTTAGTCTTTCCAGAAAATCAAGAAAACAGAAGAATGCGTCAATATATCGGGATGCCCCGGATAGTTTTGATGTGCTTTGATTAAGCCTGTATGAAAAACACTCTTTTTCCGATACAGCCATATATGAAAGTCCGGTTAGCTGAATCCATAATGCATGATCAGCAAATAAAAGGTTAGGGTAAGAGGGAATACCGCCCAATTTGTCGTAATCTGCAGATCTCATCATATACCCGGTGCCGGTACTGTCAAGCTCGTCTTTAAGCATTGCATGTAAATACTCAGACTGGGTATATTTTTCAGCCATTTTACGGCATTGTTTTATATAATTGCCTTCAGCATTGATAAACCTGAAATGTGTCTGGTAAAGACTGGCATCAGGACATTTTTCAATTAAACTATTCATTTCAGCCAGATAATCTGCCTGTAACAGATCATCATGCCCGATGAGCGTTATAAATTTATTTTTGGGAATATATTTTATTCTTCCCCAGTTTTCTTCGATTGTCAGGGGGGTATCTGATGGAAAAATTTTTATTTTTTCATCATTTAAAGATTGTAGCCATTCTCTTGTGCCATCAGTACTGCAGTTTTCGAGAATAGCTAAATCAAAATCTTTGTTTGATTGCGAAAGAATACTTTGGATACATTCTTTTATAAGGACTCCTCCATTTTTCACCGGAAGTATGACAGTAAATTTTTTCAAATTGTTATTTAACAGGTTTTAAAAATCCCAGGAACAATTTTATTTTGAAAATTACTTCTTTTATAAGTAGAATACCCCTGTTTTTTTTCATATACGGGAGAAGCAATATCTGTCTTTCAAAAGATTCTATTTCTTTCATTTTTGCCTTATCTGCTACAACAACAGAGTAGTATTTTTTTAAACTATAAATGCTGGATATAAGCCAGCCTTTTAAATGCTGGTCAATTGTCTTGAATTTTTCTCGTTGATTTTCTTTTTGCATATTTAACCTCATGACAGTATAAAATCCCTGGCATCCGCTTAAATATGTTTGAAAATTAAGCTTTGAATAATTAGTACTATGTGAGGTGAGACTGCTATACATTTTGTTCACTATGACCCCACCTTTGCGATCTCCTATTAAAGCAATGAGAGCGTGGTCGGCCAAATGAGGACTTCCGTAATCAGGAATTTTTCCGACATTCATAGCGATTTCTTTTTTTAATACACAACTGGACCATAATATACGAGTTGTTTTATTCCAATTCAGGATTTCAGGTATGAAATTTTCTTTTTCTATACATTCTATTTCCCCTATTGCTCTATTTTTTCTTTCAAAGCCACCATATATTCCATAGCCCGGATTGTCTTTTGAAATAGAATACGCGAAAGATAAAAAATCAACATCTACAGGGTCGTCATCCGTTACCATAACTATATATTCTGTTGTACTCCTATCAATGCTTTTGTTGAAACTTTTGATCATTCCGAGGTTCTCTGTATTCCGGAAATAACGTATTCGGGGATCTTTCATAGAGTTGCATACAGCTTCTGCTGAGCCTGCAGGATCATTGTCTGAAATTATGATTTCAAAATATAGGAATGTTTGTTTGAGTAAAGAAGTTAATTGTTGATGTAGAAAATCAGGTCTTTTAAATGTACTGATACAAAAACTCACCCATGGATATTCAATCTTTTTCGACATTAGGCTTGGGTTATTTAATTCTTTTTAAATATCCTTTAGGGGCTACGCTTATTAGAAGTTTGTTATCAATCTCTTTATCAATAATAAAGCGATCATTTGTTCTGACAAATTCTTCAACTGCCGTCATCGGATTATTCCCGATTCCCCAGGGTCTTTTTTGAGAAAAGTATCCTTCCGGCAGGTTTTCGACTATTGTATCAAATGCTACGATGTAAGAGCCGGGGCTTACTAAAGGAGCATATAGGTTAAGCTCGGACAATACATGTTCATGCGTGTGGTTTGAATCAAGACATACAATTACTTTTTGTTTGCCTTTCGCATATTCCTTCACTTTCTCAACCGTGTCATTACTTATAGAAGACCCCTCAATCATATGGATGCGCTTAACCATCGGATGTTTTTCAATTTCTGCCCTGTTATGTTTTCTTATATCAATGTCAATACCCAATACTTCACCATGACCTATTAATTCAAGCAAAGAGGCATAATAAATTAGAGACCCTCCATGAGCAATACCTGTTTCTATAATCAGGTCAGGTTTAATTTGCCAGATAATCTCCTGCATAGCAATCATATCCTGCGGATATTGAATTATTGGCCGACCCATCCAGGAAAAATTATAAGAATATTGAGATTTATTTGACTCTGTATTGAAGGAACAAGCAGCTTCCTGTAGCGCCTTGTTTTCTCCGTTTTTTGCTATACGTTCTGTTCTTTCTTGTATAAATTCCTGTACAGGATTACTCATGTATTATTGTTTTTAATTTGTTATTATCTCCCCAAAAATGCATTGGTTCATAATCCGGGTAAGGATAATAGCCAAGATTTAATTTAATTGACTGATTATTTTCTTTTAAATATTCCTGCACCAGTTGTTTTACCGTAACAGGTATACCACTGCAACAATTTATTACTCCTGTTACCTCTGTCTGTGCTGCTATATCAACAATATATTTTGCCACTTTTTCGACAGGCAAAAAATCCCTGGTTTGTTCACCTCCGCTCATATTGAATATATCCTCTTTATTGTCAAGCGCCTGTTGCAGTTGCGAAAGTAAGGATTTTGCACTTTGGCCCTTTCCAAACATATAAAACAGCCTGATCCACTTGCAGGTAAAGAAAAACCTGCTTTTTAAGCTTTCTATATACAACCTGAGATTGTTTTTTGCTATCGCATAAGGATTGTCAGGCAAAGACGGCATGTCTTCTTTCAGTTTGCCTTCCTGCATACCATACTCAAAGCATGTGCCGGTTATATTTACGTTCTTCAACCCGTTACTTATCATGTTTTCAAGAAATACTTTATGCCGTGGCAGATTCTTTTCAATATGGAAGTTGTCTTTGTAATTAGGCAGACCTTCCCACGTAAGATGGATTAATATATCCGGCTTACCAAAAAAGTCAAAATAGTTCTCATCAGTATTCAGAAATTCAAGATCAAGAGGGATGTACGTTGTTTTCGCAAACCAGCTTTTTTGTCTTGCCAGGGCTTCCTTGGCTGAACTGGTTATAACAGTATAATTTCGTTGCAATAGCTCTTCTACTACATAATTTCCTATAAAACCTGTTGCTCCGGTTACCAGCACTTTTTGCATGTGTTATTGTATTACCTGTAGTTGTGGTATAGGTACTATAAACTGCCCACCCCATTGTTTAATATAGGAAAGTTGCTGCGTTATCTCGTCTTTCAGGTTCCACGGTAAGATTATAATATAATCGGGCTGGTCATTTTTCAGATGATCTTCATTCACAACAGGAATGTGGCTGGCAGGCAGCCATTTGTTTTGTTTATGCGGGTTGGCATCAACAACATAATCGATCAAATCATTCTTAATGCCGCAGTAATTTAATAAGGTATTACCCTTTGCCGCTGCCCCGTAAGCTGCTACTTTTTTCCCTGCTTTTTTACAATTGATCAAAAATTCAATCAGGCCGATTTTTACTTTTAATGCCTTCGGCTGAAAGCCGTTGTAGTATTCAGGATTGTTCAGTCCTTTATCGGCTTCTTTTTTCAGTAATGCGGAAACATTCCCTGTTACCTCTTTTGAGGTATCCTCTTTATGCTTTGCATATATGCGCAATGACCCGCCGTGCGTGGAAATTTCTTCCACATCAAATAATTCCAGACCTTGTGAAGCAAATATCTTTTGTACAGTACCAAAAGATAAATACGAAAAATGTTCGTGGTAAATAGTGTCGAACTGGTTGTTGTCAATCAGTTGCATAAGGTGCGGGAATTCCATGGTAATTACTCCCTGTGGCGCAAGGACGATCTTCATGCCACCTACAAAATCATTAATATCCGGTACATGCGCCAGTACATTATTGCCCAGCAACAGGTCTGCAAATATGTTTTTCGCGGCAAGTTCTCCGGCAAGTCTTACTCCAAAAAAGTCCACAAGCGTTTCTATCCCCTTTTTTTGAGCAACTGCCGCAGTGTTGGCAGTAGGTTCGATTCCCAGAACAGGTATGTTCTTTTCGTGGAAGTATTGCAGCAGGTAACCATCGTTGGATGCTATTTCTATTACTTTGGATGCCTTGTTCAGTGCAAATCTTTCAGTCATTTTTTCTGTATAGGCTTTGGCATGTTTCAACCAGCTTGTGGAATACGATGAAAAGTATACATATTCGTTATTGAAGATCGCATCTGACTTTTTGTATTCATCTACCTGAACCAAAAAGCAATGATGACAGGTGTATATTTTAAGCGGATAGAATGTTTCCGGCTCATTCAGTTGTTCTTTTGAAAGAAAAGAATTTGAAGCAGGGGAATTGATAAGGTCAATGAAAACATGTGTGAGCTCAGTCTTGCAAAACCTGCATTGCATAATTTATATTCCTTTAAAGTTTTTGTCAATATAAGGATGATTTGCGTCTCTCTCAGATACGATACTTAAAGGCAGAGGCCATTTGATGGCTGTTTTTTCATCATCATATCTGATGCCTCCCTCAGAACCGGGAGTATAAAACTCCGAATGATGATAGAGCAGTTCTGTATTATCTGCCAAAGACTGAAACCCGTGCGCAAACCCTTCCGGGATATATAGCATCTTTTTATTTACGGCAGACAGTTCTGTGCCAAACCATTGTAAAAATGTTGGAGAATCCTGCCTTATGTCAATAATTACATCAAATACCACTCCCGCAATACACCGGATCATTTTAATTTCTTTGTAAGGTGCGACCTGGTAGTGCATGCCGCGTATTGTTCCTTTATGGATAGTAAATGAATGATTCATCTGTACCCATTCTTTTGTATGATTTATTGTAAGAAATTCATTTTTGCAAAAATACCTTGAAAACCAACCCCGGCTGTCACTGAATTGTTCAGGCTCAATAATATAGCTGCCCTGCAATGGGGTAGGAGAGAAGATCATAAAGACAGGTATGTATTGATTTGCTGAATGGTAAAATTTCTTTTCTCTTCGGCAGGTTGTTTGTACCAGTTGATCGTCCAGTTAACAGACGAAGCTGCGTTTAACTTAGGCGTCCATTGCAGTTCTTCTTTGGCACGTGTGATATCCAGTTGCAGTAAGCCTGCTTCGTGGGGTTGACCTGCGGTAGAAGCATCTGTCCACTTTCCATTTCCCCAGCTTTTGATGGCTTTTTCAACCAATGCTTTTACGGTAAGGTGATCATCTGGTAATGGTCCAAAATTAAATGCCTTTGAAAATTTGTGGTGATCCTGGTTGAGTAAACCGCCTAATACCAAATAACCTGCCAATGGCTCAAGTACATGCTGCCAGGGACGAACTGCATTTGGATTGCGCACTATTATTTCCCGGCCAGCCTGTAACGAACGGATGATGTCAGGAATGATCCTGTCGGTGTTCCAGTCGCCGCCGCCAATTACATTGCCAGCTCTGGCACTTGCAATTGCCTTCTGATGTTCATCAAATGTGCCTGTGTTAAAAAAGCTGTTTCTGAAAGAGCTGACCACCAGCTCTGTACAGGCTTTACTCGCACTATAAGGATCATATCCTCCCAGCGTATCGTCTTCCTTATATAAAATATGTTGTTCTTTGTTTTCGTATACTTTATCTGTTGTGATAACAACAACTGTACATTTGTCCGGCAGGGTATTAACGGACTGAAGCAGGTTTGCCGTGCCTGTTACATTGATATCGAATGTTTCGGCGGGAATTTGGTAAGAACGCCTTACCAATGGTTGCGCCGCCATATGGAAAACATAATCCGGCTGGAAAGTTTCAATTTCTCTTTTCAGGCGATCAGCATCACGAATATCTGCAATAATACTTTCGGTTATATTTTTTCCATTAATGATATTGAATAAAGAATGCTCAAATTCGGGCGCTAAAGCATAACCTTTTGTATGAGCGCCCAATTCCTGCAAAAGCAGTAATAGCCAGCTACCTTTAAAACCGGTATGCCCTGTTACAAATACTTTTTTGTTTTTATAAAAATGTGCAAGAGCCTGTTTACTTACCATTTTTTCCATTTTGCATTATTGCTTTGCCACATTGCCTCCAATTCCAGCTTATCACGCATGGCGTCCATACACTTCCAGAATCCCTGGTGTTTAAAAGCTACCAGTTGATTGTCATTGGTAAGGTTTTCGAGAGGCTCATCTTCCCACATCATCTCATTCATATTTCCCTGCAGATATTTAAAGACCTCCGGCTTTAATACAAAAAAACCTGCGTTGATCCATTTACTTTCATCTTTTGCTTTTTCCCTGAAGGAAACAACATCGCTGTTGCTGCCAATATCCATTCCGCCAAAGCGGGCCTCTAACTGCACGGCCGTAACGGTGACTATTTTGTTATGTGATTTGTGAAAAGCAAGCAGGTTATTAATGTTTATGTCCGCTACTCCGTCTCCATAAGTAAGCATAAAATCTTCGTTGCCTGTATATTGCTGAACCTGCTTTAGGCGACCTGCTGTTTTGGTAGAGCTGCCTGTTTCTATAAGTGTAACTTTGAATGCTTCGGAATGAGTGCCGAGCACTTCCATTTTGTTATTGGCTATATCAATAGTAATATCAGAGTTGTGCAGGAAATAATTCATGAAATATTCCTTAATTACATAACCCTTATATCCCAGACAAATAATGAAATCATTAAATCCATAATGACTGTAGATCTTCATTATATGCCAAAGGATGGGTTTACCTCCGATCTCAACCATTGGTTTGGGACGTGCATCTGTTTCTTCAGCTATTCTGGTGCCGAGCCCGCCTGCAAATATTACAACTTTCATGCGTGTATAAGATTACGCAAAACTAATTTATTTCAGAAAGAATATCACGCACAAATTGCATCCCGGCAACCTGGCGTTGCTTATGAAATTTATTATCGAAAACGATCTGTGTTCAGGTAGCAGGCCGAAGCGTTTAGAGGAAGGATGCAATTGCGATATTCTAAAAACACAAAGCCCCCCATATTTACCGGGGGGCTTGTGCGTAATACAGAAGAAGATTACTTAAGATGCTTGCTTACAATTTTTGCAAGATCAAACATGGAAATCTGGGATTTTCCGTCGAATAGGACTTTGAGCTTGGCGTCTGCATTGATCATCCGCTTGTTTGTGCTATCCTGTAATTTATTTTTCTTGATATATTCCCAGATCTTTTTAATGACTTCTGTTCTAGGCAATGGCTTGGAACCTACCACCTCCGCCAATGCCGGACTGGCTGTCAATGGAGCCATGAAAGCTGCATTTGGCGTACGTTTAGCCTTTTTAGGTGCAGCTTTCTTTACTGCTTTTTTAGCAGCTTTTGCAGGGGATTTTTTAGCGGCTTTCTTGGCTGCTTTAGGCGCCGCTTTCTTTGCTGCTTTTTTTGGTTTGGCAGGCATGTGCTTTGATTTAATAGTTTAATAATATTTTTTTTACAAAGTAATCCAATTGAACAATATCTAAAAATGCAGTTATCCACCATAGTAGAATAACTTGGGGATTTCTATTTCTTCTGCTGCGACAGGAAAGTGATCAGGGACGCAAATTCTTCATACGACAGGGCGTTGGCAAGCCCGGCAGGCATTATTGAAGTTTTAAGCTCCTCACGCTTTTGTATGTCCTTGGTATATACCGTGTGAACGGCGCCTGTAATATCTCTCAGCATAACTTTATCGGCAGATTCCCCACTCACAAACCCGATATGTGTCTTCCCGTCTTTGGTCTGGATCTGAACGGTGGCAAATCCCTGGGAGATGGAGGCATCAGGTTTAAGAATAGATTCCGCGATCTGTTTTCTTGTCATAATAGACCCGATCTGCCCCATATACGGGCCTTTCAAAGGCTGGCTCCTGTCGAGCGTGTGACAGGCAATACACCCCTGTTGGGTAAACAACCGCCTGCCGTCTGCCGGGTTCCCTTTTATTTTATCCATCGCCAGCATTATATCTTCTATGGAAGAGGCGCCGATCTGCCCTTTCTTATTTCTGATCTTATTGAGATCAACTTTGGGGGCTTCTTCTTTCGATTCTTCCTCTTCCTCCTGTCCGCCAAATTGTGTAATACCGAGCCGCAGCCTGCCATTAAGATCAGCGAAAAACTGCTTTCCCGAAGCGCCGGCTTTATTCCATTCGGCAACAAGAAGCGATTTAATACCATCCGAAGCCTCCCAGGTAACGGGCTTGTAATAAGGTCCGTGTGAGTCGGGGCGGGTGCTCCACCACCATGACCCGTCATAAGGTGCTTCTTCTTTATATAATCGTGCAAGCGTGGATAATATCTCAGCTTTAAGCTTTTCATCGCCGGTTTGGTGATATGCGGACATTAATCCTTCCACGGCTTTGGGATCGTGCATATACCTGAGCGCCCATAAAGCCAGCGTGGTATGCGGCGTCCCAATGGCTTTCACACAGGCGTCTGTTGCATGCAGGGCTACCAGGCCCCTTACCGCCAGGTGTGCGGGAATGATAGCTGCATCAGGTGTTGCATGCGGACCTTCCGTTCCCTTTGCAGGCGACACAAACGAAGCCGGCACCGGTATTTCGAGCAGGGACTCAATGGCCTCGGGGTTTCCCAGTCTTCCCAGGGCAATGATAGCTGTAAGCTGCACATGCTTTGAAGAGTCTTTCAGGGCATTGATAAACGGCGCCACGGGCACGTCCTTAAGAAAAGGTCTCCTGTCTGCAAGCGCCCTCAGGGCAAATGCTTTCATATCTTCTTCCGCAGCGAGTTGCAGCAGGTTTTTCACTGCAGCTGTTTTGGCAAGCTGGGCATAGGCATACATGGCGGCCACCCTCGCATACAGGGGCTGCGATTTATCGGCAGCGAGCGTCCATGCAGCATCAGTCGCTTCATTTGCAGGGCGGCTGATCAGTTCCTGCTGCGCGTATAATCTTCCTGCCGCGCTCCCGCCTTTCAGCAGATCAGCCAATTCATTAACGGAAGCATTTCCCAGGCTGGGATATGGTTTATATTCCCAGCTTTTGGGGACAACCCTTACTACAAATCCTTTGGTAGAATCACCGGAATACCCGGCGCCGTTCCATGCGGAAAGATACATACGTCCCGAAGCATCCACATCCACATCAGTTATCTGGGGCAGGCTTATAAAATCTTCCTGTTCCTGGGTATAGCTGCCGTTATCGGGTGTAAGCCTGTGAATGTACAGCTCATTCCGTCCCCAGTCGGCCATCATAGGCACATGATTATACTTTGCCGACCAGCTGGCATCATCCATATATAAGGCCCCGGTACCTGATCCTCCGCCCAGGTCAACCAGGGCAGGAATGATTTCTTCGGTAAAATGCTTGAACAGTACCGGGTAACCATACTCGCCGGACTGAAGCTGGTGAGAAAATCGGATATTCCAGCCACCGCCATCATTAGTATTGTCCCGGGTAAATGTATTCATATAGGGATCTATGGCAACATCATAGATATTGCGCGTACCATGGGTATATATTTCCAGCTCAGTACCGTCCGGCCGCACCCGCACTATACCCCCTCCAAGCATGGTCAGCTTTTTACCATCACGGTCTACCGCATCATGAAACCCAAAATCACCTACAGCTATATATATCCAGCCGTCAATACCCATTCTTATTCCATTCGTAGCATGGTCTGTGCCCCTGCTGCGCAAATAGTTGGGATTACTTATATGCTCAACAAGGGGGCTTGAAGGTCCGTCAGCCACCCCGTCATGATCTTTGTCCTCAAAAACCACCAGGTCCATGCCGGTGGCTACACTGTCTGTAAAAACAGTATGCAGCACATATACCTTATCGCCAACAGCCATAATACCCCTCGGATCGTCTACCATAGCAAACGTGCTGTGCCTGTCTATGATCCCGTCATTATTGCAATCTACCAGCTTTACGATCATTCCCTTCCCGGGAGTTTTTCCCAGAGAGCCTATCATATCAACACCAACAAATACTTCTCCTGTGGCGGCAACTGCCAGGCAGGCCGGGCTGGGAGTAAGATCCGGGCCGGCAAAGCCTGTGATCTGAAGATCTTCCGGCCATTTCAGGCTTGCAGATAAAGAATCAATGGATTCGAGCGCCTTATTACGCTCCTGTGGCTCACAACTATCCTGTACATTACTATTACATGCCGTCATAAAGAGGAAGACAGCAACAAAAAAGATAAAATTTTGCTTCATTATATACTTTGATAAATATTCCCAAAGTAAAGATATCCGGGCGGACGAAAAAATTTTCCGGGGTTTTTGACAAATGTGAGGGGGCAAAAAATGGTCCCTATAGAAATAGGGACCGTAACCAAAACTAACTGCTTATGAGAAAATCATTATTGTTGATTGCCTGTATATATAAGACGCTTAAACAGCCATAAAGTACTAGTCGCCACTGTTAATTAAGGTTAAAATATCCCAACTTATCGAGAAATTTTTCATCTAACAATATCTTAAGAAAACCATACACGCAACAGTGCAACATTCTTATATACTGCTGGTCTATTATATTAATCTACACAACGGGCAGCTGCTATTTCTTAACCTAACAACTTAAATCGGTATGAAAATGAGATTTTTTCTTATTGCTACGGTAATATATTGCAGTGTATTGCCTCTGCGAATGTTCGCACAGAAAAACAATCTTGTCCCTGTCAATTTTGACAGTAGCAGCCCGCAGGGGTACGCGACAGGGCACATAACAGCCTTCACAGAAGAGGGGAAGAAGGTGCGCCTGAATGATATTAATATCAGAGCCCTCACTCATCTCAGGGAAACCTTTAAAGATGCAGACAATGAAACATGGCGGGTGCACTCCAATGGTGAATATGTTGCCAGCTTCATGAAAGACGATATCAGCTATATAGTATATTATGATAAAAAAGGACGGTGGCTCGCAACGGTAAAAGGGTATAATGAAGATAAAATGTCTTTTGAGCTGCGGGACCTGGTAAAGCGGAATTATTATGATTATAGCATCAGCTACGTGAAGGAAGTAAAAACTTACCGGAACGATATTATTACTTTCGTGGTGAGTATCCAGTACAAAAACCTCTCTAAAGTCATTCGCATACAGAACGGCGTAATGGATATTTTGCAGGAATTGAAAAACGGGTAGGGCGGTGTCAGCTAACTCCCCAATCGTTGATAGCTGACCGCTCAGGGCTCAAAGCTGATCGCCCCCTGTACAGATATCAGCAATTCTGGCTATCTTAGGGAGATAAAGCATTCAGTTATGTCCTCTGTTTATCGTCCCTGCCTGTATACTGTTGTATGCCTGTTATTATCTCCTGTGCTCAGGGGGCAATCTTTTGCTGCCGCTGCCAAAACTTTTGTTGAGCTGCTCAACGATGATCAGAAAGTAAAAGCTGTCCTTCCTTTTGATATGGAAGAAAGATATAATTTTCATTATATCCCAAAAGACAACAGGAAAGGCATCAGTATGAATGAGCTGGATGAACGGCAAAAGCAGGAAGCCTTTCATTTGCTGCGAATGGGGATAGCCAGCGAAACAATAAAGAAAATGCAGGATATCATGCAACTGGAAATGGTATTAAGAACATTGGAAGGGCGTTCTGCAGATGACCATTACCGTGACCCCGGCAAATACTTCCTGACCATTTTCGGGCAACCTGAAACCAATACGATCTGGGGGCTGCGGTTTGAAGGGCACCATATTTCCTTCAACTTTTCTGTGAACAATGATACCATTGCAGCCGGAACACCTTCTTTTCTGGGTGCTAACCCGGCAATAGTACAGGAAGGCCCTCAAAAGAATAAGGAAGTGCTGAAAGAAGAAACCAACATGGCTTTCGCGTTATTACACGCGTTTTCACAACAGGAGCGAACAAAAGCCGTAATTGATACAAACGTGCCAGGCGACATCATTACAGGCGCCGGCAGAAAAGCAATGATTGAGCACCCCCAGGGAATAAGATATAGCGAAATGAACGGTGCCGCACAACGGGAAATGCTTGCATTGCTGCAGCTTTATATACATCGCTACACCAAATTATTTGCAGATGATATGCTGAAAGATATAAAAGCTGCAGGTTTAAACAATCTCTGGTTTACGTGGGAGGGACATACCGAGAAAAAAATCGGTAACCCCTGTTACTATCGTATACAGGGGCCAACCATTATTATTGAATATGATAACACCCAGAACAATGCAAATCATATTCACACTGTTGTGAGGGACCTGAAGAATGACTTCGGCGGGGATGAACTGCTGGAACATTACAGGCAGGCACATTAATGGCGGGGAGCTATGAGCCATGAGCATCTGCTGATAGCCCATAGCCTATAGCTCATAGCCATATTACGGCAGGGGCTTCACCATAATATCCTTGTAATATACCACGCTTTTGGGGTCATGCGCCTGGAGTGCGAATGTGCCGCTTGATATTAAACGGGCCGGATGTCCTTTTGGGGCAACAGCACCATCCGGCTCAGTCCAGTCAATAATGGTTTGCCCGTTTATTTTTGTGATCACATGCTTGCCTTCTACTTTAATGTACAGCTCAAACCATTCATCGTCTTTAACAAAGGTTGCAGCCGTATCTTTAATATCATACAACCCCGCAGTTCTTTTCCAGTCGGTATGAGAATTATTTACCTGTACCTCAAAACCTTTATCGGGAAATCCCCTTTGCTGGAAGGCCGTATGAAAATAAACGCCGGAGTTAGAACCGGGTTTTGTCATTACCTGGAGCTTAAGCTCAAAATTCTTAAAATCATGGTTATTTACCGGACCGTCATAGTACAAATGAGAACGTTTACCGGCAACCTTAATAGCGCCGTCTTCTATGCTAAAGGAAGGTCCTTCGCTCTCTTTCCACCCGTCTAATGACTTACCGTCATACAGGGTGATCCATTTTCCCTTATTGTTGTTAGCATTACTATCAGCGGTACCTTTAATTTTATTCTGGCTGCTGCAGGCGGCAAGCAAAACTATCGCCGCAAGAAAGAAAATATTTTTTTTCACGGTATAAATTTAGGTGAAAGGTAACAAAGCGGCCGCAAAAAACCATCTGCGGCCGCCATGTAATTAAAAATCTATTGTCCACCCTTTGCGGTATTCGCGTTTTACAAACCGGTTTACATCCTCCAGGTTGGTAACGCGCATATTTTTATAATCCCACAGCAGTTTCATGTTAGCACCTGGATAATCATTACCTTTCCCGTTAGCCCGCGGCTTGGGCGTATCGGCAGCCCTGATAGCAAGGTTCGCCATCAGTATCGCTTCGGTAAGGGGCCCTGCCTTTTTAAAAGGAGAGCTCAGCTCCATATTACCATATCCGGCTATGCATCCTTCCACCCATTGCGCATAATGGCCCTCAGAACCTCCCGGAACACGTGGCTGTGTTTGCGGCACTTTTACCTCCGCATTTCTCGACAATGGCAACAGGCGCGGGTTGGCGGCATATTCGCTCGCCATCATCTTGCCTTTGGTACCTACAAACAAAATACCGCTGTTGCCGTCGCCAAATACTTCATCAGGCCCCAGTTCCTGCGGACGCTCAGGTTTTATACCGCCATCCATCCAGTGCATGATCACCTGACCCTTCGTTTTTGGCGTCTTGGGATAAGTGAGGGTGGCATGACTTGAAGGCGGAAAGCTTTCGGGGAAATACCCGCGTTTGCCAAAAGCAGTAAATACGCTGGTTACAGATGCCTGCACATCCAGCGCATACTCTATGCCTAATATCCTGAAAGGAGCTTCCATAAGATGGCAGCCGAGATCGCCCAGTGCGCCGGTACCATAATCCCACCATCCGCGCCAGCTACCCGGTATAAGATTATCTACATAATCTTTGTACGGAGCAGTGCCCAGCCACAGATCCCAGTTCAGTTCCGAGGGTACAGGTGGCTTTGCTGTAGGCCAGGGAATACCCTGCGGCCATACCGGGCGGTTGGTAAATATATATACAGTATCCACATCGCCAATGATGCCAGCATTGAACCACTCCTGCATCTGCCGTACCCCATCACCCGAAGACCCCTGGTTGCCCATCTGCGTAACCACCTTGTATTTATCGGCAGCTTCGGTGAGCATACGGGCCTCCCATATATCGTGTGTCAAAGGCTTTTGAACGTATACATGCTTTTTCCTGCGCATAGCAGCCATAGCCACCACGGCATGCGTATGATCAGGTGTGGATACAGAAACCGCGTCAAATGATTTGGCTTCTTTATCCATCAGTTCCCGCCAGTCTTTATAGTATTTGGCTTTTGGGAAATTTTTACGCGATTCTGCCGACATACGGTCATCCACATCGCATAAGAAACCAATTTCAGCTTTCCCGCTTTTGTAGAAATGGTCGATATCGGAACGCCCTTTACCACCGGCGCCTACGGTGGCAATGATCAATTTATCGCTGGGCGCCACAAATCCTTTTCCCAATACATTGCGGGGCACAATCATAAAACCGGCCGCACCAAGAGCTGTACTCTTAATAAAGCTCCTGCGGGTGTTACTCCTTTTTTCCTGCATAAGTAAATTTTTAAGTAATAAAGTAGTAGGGTGTCAAACGTAAAATGTGAAAAGAGATATATGAGAAAAAAATTGCTTCTTTTATACTCATTCATTGCAATAATACTTTTAAGTTAGCTATTATACTGGGTGAAGGGGGTAAGGAATATGGGATAAGGAGTATGGGCGCAAGGCATGCTGCATGTATGGCGTTCATTTCACTTTTCATATCCCACCCATCGCTTGCATACTTACTTCTTATCACTTACCACTTATCACTTGTGTGTTTCACGTTTGACGTCTCACTTTTCATGAAGACGCTTCCTGTTCTTTGCCGATGGGAAAAGCCACTTTGATCGTGGTACCTTTCCCGACAGCAGACCGGAGAGAAAGCGTAGCTCCTATCATAAGCGCACGTTCATTCATTCCCAGCAGTCCCAGTGAATCGGTATTACCGTGAGCGCCTGTTGTGAAGCCTTTCCCATTATCGGTTACTGTCAGCGACAGTTCATCATTATTTACTTCAAGATCAATCTGCACCTGTGTGGCATGTGAATGCCTTGCTATATTGGTCAGCGACTCCTGGCAGATCCTGAACAATCCCGTTTTCACTGCAGGAAGCAATTTCAGTTCAGCATGTGAGCAGTTAAATGTTACAGGAATATTATATCGCCTGGTAAACTCTTTAATATACCATTGAATAGCTGCAATCAGTCCAAGATCTTCCAGCGGGCCTTCTCTCAACTGTGACGACAGCCGCCTTACAAACCTGATGGCGTCATCAATAAGACCTGTCATTGACTGGATATGCTCTGCCACCCGTCCTCTGTCATATGCGGGCAATTGATTTTTCAGAAGCTGGATATCCATTTTGAAGCCTGTGAGCAATTGCCCCAGTTCATCATGCATTTCCCTTGCTATCAGCTTGCGCTCTTCTTCCCGTATATTCTGCAGATGCGCGGTAAGCTTTCTCAATTGGATATTCAAATACTCAGCTTCGCTGATCTTTTCCTCCATCTTACTTCTTGCATCCCGCAGGTTCAAAGACATTTCATTAAAGGACCGGGCCAGCCTGCCTACCTCATCCTCCCGGCGGCTGACCGGCACTTCTGCAAACTCACCCGACGATAATGTATCTACCGCATTAGTTAACTGATTGAGCGGCCGGATAAGATTTTTACTGATGATCCAGGCTACTACCAGCCCCACTGCTACCAAAAAAGTGCCCAGCAGTACCAGCCAGAAAAGAAACCGGGAAGAGCCCTGCACAACAACATTATAAGGAAATTCCAGGGAAACCAGCCATGGTGTATCAGGCACAAACCTGAAAGCGCCTATCAAATCAGTACCCCCGTCATCAGTATAATTATAACTCTTACCAACAAGGCTCTCGTTTACAGGCAACCGGTAGTGCACAGGTTTGAACAGATCCGTATAGAAACTGTCGTTCCTGTTACCAACATACAATTTTGCTCCCTGCCCCGCAAGCTTAGAGAACTGGGCAATCATTTTAGACGTGATCTTAACAAACCGGTAGCGGCGAACATACCCCGTTCGTATACCCGATTCCAGTACCGGTATAGTAATACTGTAAAAAACAGAATCATGAAAACTATAAACACGCCCGGCTATAGTACTATCTTCACGACTGTGATGATACCGGGGCGTCGGCAGGTACAATGGGTTGCCGGCGCTGAGCAGCGGATGATGCCCCGTGTCAAGTATTTCTGCAAACATTGAGGTGCCTCCCGAGCCTATCTGCCGTAGTAAATCCAGAGCTTTCTTTTTGGCAGCTTCATCACGATAATGTATAAAGTCCGATATGGGAGCGGCAGCGGCTATCTGTGCGGTATTTTTATAATCTTCGTGTATAGACTCCGAAAACATGTTGGCCACCTGAAGGGTAAGGCTTAATAACCGTTGCCTGCCGGCGCGCAATTCAAGATTTTTAATGCTCAGGTAAGATATTATGCTGAAGCACGAAACTACCCCTATCAGCAACAGGCATACAAATAAAGGCAGCCTTTTCTGAAGCGACAGGTTTTTAAAGGATATCCAGCTTTTCTTTTGTGAATGGATTGGCATCAATCCCATACGGCAATGGTTTATTCAAAAAAATACCGGCACGGATCTTTTTTGCTTTCATAAAATACGGAATGGCAGAACATAATGATTACGTATCCCTGAAATAGTGCTGAGTTAATTGTGACATGTCCTTGAGGTTAGAAGTGAATGGTAAATGGTCAATAGTGAAACATCTTCCCTTACTCCTTATCCCTTACCCCTTATCACAAAATGATACAGTGCATTACGGTTAACCTGACACTATCGGGGGTACATACCAGTAAATATACCAAAAAGTACAGTCATTATGTAAGAATAATTCAGGACTTGCATATTAATCTAATAAGTATTCTCAAAACTGCGGTTATTCGTAAGGGTAATTTTTAAAAAAATAAGCAGTAGTACTTACAGGTACGAAAGCTTCCTGGTGCAAATTCATTCACCCTTGCTTATTTTGCATTTAAACTCATCTTGCTTACAATCGGCTTGAACAAAAAATAAAAGTGTAAACAATTCAGGTCTTATCTTTAATAGATAACTGAAAACGATATACTATGTCAGGAACTTTTTCAAAGATCAAAAGCACATTCAATCTTTTGAAGAGTATAGATTTTGATCAGTTAGCAAAACTTTCACAAAAAGTCGACCTGCAAAAGGTGATGGAAGGTTTTTCGAAACTGGATGATAAGCAATTGAAAATGCTGATGAATATGATGAATGGCGGTAGCAGAAAGAAAAAAGAATTGCCTGAAATAAATGGCGATTTTTATGAGCTGCACCTTCGCCTGGGTGATGAAGATAAAGCTTTGCAACTGCGGGTGCGTGAATTTATGGAAAGAGAGATCAAACCTATTGTAAATAATTACTGGCTGCACGATGATTTTCCGTTTGAAGTGATACCCAAATTTGCTGAGCTGGGTTTATGCGGTGTAACCTACCGGGGGTATGGTTGTCCTGGTAAATCTTTTTTAATGGAGGGAATTATTGCAATGGAAATGGGAAGGATAGATGCGTCTATCGCTACTTTTTTTGGTGTGCAGAGCGGACTGGCAATGGGCTCTATTTATATGTGCGGCTCAGAGGAACAAAAGCAGGAATGGTTGCCTGCCATGCATGAACTGAAAAAGATTGGCGCATTCGGATTGACAGAACCTGAAGTAGGCTCCGGCGCTGCCGGAGGACTAACTACTACGGTTAAACGAACGGAAAACGGCTGGGTGCTGAACGGGCAAAAGAAATGGATTGGCAATGCCACTTTTGCCGACCTGATTATTATTTGGGCAAGAGATGTGGATGATGGAGAAGTAAAGGGGTTTATTGTGAGGAAAGATACGCCCGGCATGTCGGTTGAAAAGATAAAAGGCAAAATGGCGCTGCGCATTGTGCAGAACGGGCTGATAACGCTTACCGGTTGCGTTGTGCAGGAAAACGACAGGCTGCCCGGCGCTAATTCATTTAAGGATACGGCTAAGATATTACAGATGACCCGGGCCGGTGTAGCCTGGATGGCGGTTGGTTGTGCCAGGGGCGCGTATGAAAACGCATTGGATTACACACGCAAACGTAAACAGTTTGGCAAACCTATTGCTTCTTTTCAGCTTATTCAAAATCATTTGGTGGAAATGTTATCAAATCTTACGGCTATGCAGTCAATGGTATACCGCCTGTCTGAATTGCAGGATGAAGGCTTGCTGAAAGATGAACATGCTTCGCTGGCGAAAGTATTTTGTTCCTTGCGCACGCGTGATATTGTGAGCAGGGCAAGAGAAGTGATGGGCGGCAATGGTATACTGCTTGATCATAATGTTGCCCGGTTTGTGGCAGACGCGGAAGCGATATACTCTTATGAAGGAACAAAGGAAATTAATTCGCTGATTGTGGGCAGGGCTATTACGGGATTTAGTGCCTTTGTATAAAGCGCTATTATCACTTTTAATGTATTAATTACTAATGCTATGTTAATCGTGAAACGTCAGAAGTCAAACCTGTCTGCCGACAGGCGGGCGTGAAAATCTCACCTCTTACAATTGTTTACGGTACAATAGTCTTAACTTACCACTAAATCTACCCGGCAATACGATATTATGAGACACACTATTTGTTGCTTGTACTTTCTGGTTCTGCTGCTCTTTTTCAATACCCACAGTTATGCTCAAAATAAAAAGCAAAAATATATTTTCGGAAAAATGTATAATCCGGGAGATACCCTTGTAGGTTATTTTGAATTTGATACAGAAATCAATTCTAACGGGCAAACTGTGTGGTATAAAGCTGATATTAATGCTAAAAGGCATGATAAAAAGTTTCAGTCCCGTGAATATGAAGCTTTTGACTCCGACAGCTTGCACATGGAAACATTCGGTACTTTACCCGGACCCACCGGAAATGTGCTGATTATGATTCCAAGAATAGTGAATGGCACAATAGAAGTGTATTATTATAATATAAGTGGTTGGGGAATCGCAGGAATTGGACGAGCAAGCAATTTTTGCATTAAATATGGAAATACCAGGCTGAAACTGAAGAAGAACAAGTATAAAGAAATATTAAAAAAATATATCACTGATGAGGAGTTTACCAATATTATAGATGCAGATAATTTTGAGTATAAAATGGTACCTGAATTAATTAAGGCATATAATTTAAAATATGCATCTTCTAAACCTTCCGTTCTTTCACATTAACTTATCTCTATAATTTGTTTCAGATAAACACCATAGCTGGATAATAGATCAATTCTATATACTTATAGAATTAATCAATTCTATTTATACTTCAAATGTCATAAGTTTGTCAGGAAATGTTCGGCGGTTAAATAAGCTGGGTAATATTTCTTTCGATAAACACTTTTAGCAGCGTGACTTATAAACAATACTTAATCAGATAAATTTTTAACAATGGCAAATGATTCAAATGACATCAGCAAATGCCCATTTCATAATGGGAGCATGAAGGGTAATGTTGGCGGTGGGGGAACCAAAAACCGGGATTGGTGGCCAAACCAATTAAGGGTAGATATCCTTCGCCAGCATTCTTCTTTATCCAACCCGATGGACAAAGATTTTAACTATGCAGAAGCTTTTAAAAGCCTTGATCTTGAGGCAGTAAAAAAAGACCTTCATGCGCTGATGACAGATTCGCAACCCTGGTGGCCTGCCGACTTTGGTCATTATGGCGGTTTGTTTATACGCATGGCATGGCATAGCGCGGGAACTTACCGGGTAGGCGACGGGCGCGGAGGCGCCGGGCAGGGATTGCAGCGTTTTGCGCCATTAAACAGTTGGCCCGATAACGTGAGCCTTGATAAGGCCCGCAGACTGCTCTGGCCCATCAAGCAAAAATATGGCAACAAAATTTCATGGGCCGACCTGCTCATACTTACAGGGAACGTGGCATTGGAATCAATGGGTTTTAAAACATTGGGATTTGCAGGTGGTCGCGAAGATGTGTGGGAAGCCGATGAACTGGTATACTGGGGCGCTGAAAACACATGGCTTGGCGGCGATATCCGCTACGCACACGGTTCTGAAGGCGTGAATAAGGCGGGAGCTGTATTAGTGTCGGATGACAACGCAGATGGAAATATCCATTCCCGCAACCTGGAAAATCCCCTTGCTGCCGTTCAGATGGGACTGATCTACGTAAATCCCGAAGGTCCCGATGGTAATCCCGATCCCATTGCTGCGGCAAAAGATATCCGTGATACTTTTGGGCGTATGGCAATGAATGACGAGGAAACAGTAGCATTGATAGCAGGCGGGCACAGCTTTGGAAAAACCCATGGCGCAGCCCCTGCTGATCACGTAGGTAAAGAGCCTGAAGCTGCAGATATGGAGCTGCAGGGACTGGGCTGGAAAAGCAGCTATCGCTCCGGTGCTGGTACTGATACTATAGCAAGCGGACTGGAAGTTACCTGGACAAAAACCCCAACCCAATGGAGCAATAACTTTTTTGAGAACCTGTTTGGTTACGAGTGGGAACTTACCAAAAGCCCAGCCGGTGCGCACCAGTGGGTGGCAAAAGATGCGGAGGATATTATCCCCGATGCATTTGATGCCGGCAAAAAGCACAAACCTACCATGCTGACCACAGACCTTTCCTTAAGACTTGATCCGGTATACGGCAAAATTTCAAAACGTTTCCTTGAAAATCCTGACCAGTTTGCAGACGCGTTTGCACGGGCGTGGTTTAAGCTCACTCATCGTGATATGGGACCGTCTACCCGCTACCTGGGACCTGATGTGCCTGCAGAAACATTTATCTGGCAGGACCCAATACCGGAAGTTGATCATGTATTGATTGACGCCGGCGATATTGCAGCGTTGAAGACAAAAATTTTATCATCAGGACTCAGCGTTTCACAATTGGTATCTGTTGCATGGGCTTCGGCTTCTACCTTCCGCGGGTCTGACAAGCGCGGGGGCGCTAATGGCACACGTATCCGCCTCGCTCCTCAAAAACAATGGATGGTAAACAACCCTGTACAACTGGCAAAGACATTAAGTATCCTGGAAGGCATTCAAAAGGGATTTAATGAAGCGCAGACAGCCGGTAAAAAGGTTTCACTGGCTGATCTGATCGTACTGGCTGGTTGTGCCGCTGTTGAAAAAGCTGCAAAAGATGCAGGACATAATATCAATGTACCTTTTACCCCCGGTCGCATGGATGCTTCACAGGAACAAACTGACGTAGCGTCCATAGGTCTGCTGGAGCCTGTTGCCGATGGTTTCCGCAACTACCGCAACCCGGGAGCTGCTATACCAACAGAAGCATTGCTTATAGATAAAACGCAATTATTGACGCTTACCGCACCTGAGCTTACAGTGCTGATCGGTGGGATGCGTGCATTAAACGCCAACTATGATGGTTCCGCACATGGGATATTTACCGAACGCCCGGGACAGCTCAGCAATGATTTCTTCGTAAATCTCCTCGACATGCGTACCGTATGGAAGGCTGCAACAGATGACAGGGAGCTATACCAGGGATTCGATCGTGCATCCGGCGATGTTAAGTGGACTGCCACACGTGCCGACCTTGTGTTTGGGTCCAATGCAGAATTGAGAGCATTAGCCGAAGTGTACGCCAGCGCAGACGCACAGGGAAAATTTGTAAAAGACTTTGTGGCAGCCTGGAATAAGGTAATGAACCTCGATCGTTTTGATCTGGGGAAATGAGGGGTAAGGAACGACAAATGTGAAACGACAAACATGAAAAGACCTCTCCTTTCACGTTTCACGCCTCAAGGTTTATACAAGGGTTTCCTGCTTTTGAAAAGTTGGAAACCCTTGGCGTTAAGGCATTCTTTGTGGTAAGTGTCACAAAAATTTATAAACTTTGTAATGATCATAATGATATGAAGCTCAGGATATTCTCATTGTATTGAGAAAGTAACCCTACGTTTCCATTGTCATTATTGTTTCAGGCCCGTTTAATCCAATAGTAGTGAAAGGCGAGGCTGTCTTTTAAAGGCAGCCTCTGTTTTTATTATTTACTATTGCGCCTCCCAAATTCAAGAGGAATATGAGAACCTCTAAGGCATTTAAATCCCGTGTCATGCCAGCAGTAATCTATAAACTGTTTTAAATATTTCTCAACTGAGAAGACGAGGTTTTTTAACTTAGCTGCAATGTTCACCCAACCCCATAGCTCATGAAAAGGCGCAATTTTTTAAGATCAGGAAGCATGCTTGCTGCCGCAGGATTTTTTTCACCCGGGCTTCCGCTCGTAGCAGGGCCTTTTACACAGGAGGAATTTACCGGTACTTATTTTCCTTTCAATAAAAAATTAGATCACCTCTGGCTGAAGCAGCTATATGAACGGGGGAGTGCCACCACTTACAAAAAAAGCAGGAACGAGTTGCAATATATCGGGATGCCTGCAGGCGGTATTTGCGCCGGAGGTGTATATGTGGGTGGCGACGGAAGATTATGGCTCTGGGATATTTTCAACCAAAACCAGATGGGAGCTATACCTAAAGTGCTTCCCATACCATTAAAGAGCTTTAACATCAAACAAATAGACAATATTGAAGGTACGCTCTATCTTGATCCATCTACACAGATTACACCTCTGCAGCAGGGCTTTGCTATTGCCGTAACCCTCAACGATGCCACTTACATTAAAAAGCTGAAGGAAACAGACTGGGCAGAGATAAGCTTTGAAGCTACATATCCTGTAGCAACCATCACTTACAGTGATCCGGGGTTTCCGGTAGAGGTCACGTTGCGGGCCTTTTCTCCGTTTATACCGGGCAATGCGCTTGAAAGCGGGCTCCCGGCTACCATCCAGTCCATAGCTGTAAAAAACATATCCGGCGACGCCATTGAGGTGGATATCATGGGCTGGCTTGAAAATAAAATGTTATGCTACTCCGAAAAGACAGATAAAGATTTTTCACGGGTTAATGCAGTAGTAAAAGAAGAGCATATCCGGGGCATTCACCTGCGCTGCCATACCGGCAAAGAAACGCTTCAAAAAGCGCCCGACTTCGGAGATATGTTCCTTGGCACCCTGGCAGGCGACGCCACATGCATGGCAGATGTCATTTCCGGGAAAGAAGAGAATGCTTACAGGATCAAAGGCATGCTTGGCAATACCGGCAACGACCCCGTTGGCGGTATCATACAGTCTTACCACATGCAATCGCAAATGGAGATCAACGCAGACTTCATCCTTTCGTGGTTCACCCCTAATATATGCTTTGACTGCGCCCCGGAAGACAGCAAACCGGGAAACCTGAAAGGAATGACCGTGAAAGGTGCAGATACACATTTCTATACCACACAGTTTAAAAGCTCCGCAGATGTAGCTGCATATATAGCAAAGCACTATGATAAGCTGAAAAGCAAAACTTTCCTCTGGAAAGATACATGGTACGACAGCAGTCTTCCCTGGTGGTTCCTGGAAAGGACTTTTGTAAATATTTCAACGCTCGCTACTACTACAACCCACCGTTTCAGGTCGGGGCGCTATTATGCCTGGGAAGGGATAGGATGCTGTCACGGCAACTGTACTCACGTATACCAGTATGCGCACGCCGTATCACGCATTTTTCCCGAGCTGGAAAGAGATACGCGCGAAAGGGTTGATCTTGGCATAGGATATAATGAGAAAGATGGAATGATCCGCATAAGAGGAGAGGCCACAGGCCCTTCCGTAGACGGGCAGGCGGGCACTATATTACGTATCTATCGCGAACACCAGATGAGCAGGGATGATATTTTTCTGAAAAAGAACTGGCCGAAGATCAAAAAAGCGGTGATCTTCATTATGAATCTTGATAAGAATAATGACGGCATGGAAGATACGCCTATGGAGAATACACTTGACGCACAATGGCACGGCGAGATCGCCTGGATCGTTGGGTTATGCATTGCAGGAGTGCGTGCAGGACAGGCCATGGCCGAAGAAATGGAGGATAAAGCTTTTGCCAAACGGTGTGCTGACTATGTGGTCAAGGGGAGCCGCAACATGGAAGAACAACTCTTCAACGGGGAGTATTTTATTCACAGGGCCGACCCGGAAATAGGCAAAAAGGAAATCGGTTCTTTCAACACCTGTCATATTGACCAGGTATACGGTCAGAGCTGGGCGTGGCAGGTAAATCTTGGCCGCATTCTAAGTAAAGAGAAAACCATGAGCGCTTTGAAAGCGCTCTGGAAATATAATTATATGCCGGATGTGGGTCCTTACATAAAAAAACATACCGGCGGACGGTTTTATGCACTGGCAGGCGATGGAGGTATGGTGATGAACACCAATCCCGGGAATGAAGAAAACCCGTATGGCAATGCCAGGGCCTGGCAGGTTGCTTATTTTAGTGAATGTATGAGCGGCTTTGAGCACCAGGTTGCCGCCCACATGATGGCAGAAGGGATGATCGAAGAATCACTGGTGCTTACAAGATCAATACACGATCGCTATCATGCTTATAAACGCAATCCTTTTAATGAAATAGAATGCAGTGACCATTATGGGCGTGCAATGGCGAGTTATGGCACTTTTATCAGTGCCTGCGGTTTTACTTACCATGGACCGAAAGGGCAAATTGGATTTTCTCCTAAATTAAATCCTGAAGCTTTTAAATCCCCATTTACTGCCGCAGAAGGATGGGGTACGTATAGCCAGCAGCAAACCGAAAATTCTCTCAGGGCCCAACTGAAAATGGTATACGGATCGCTAAGCATACAACAATTTACTGCATCTCTTGCCAGCAGCCACAAAGCAGGCAGCGTTGAAGTGTTGATCGAAGGGCGGGCTATCGCGGCCAGCTTCTCTCATTCCGGGTCGCAATGTGTGATCAGCTTTAAGCAAAAACAGGTGATCCCAGAAAATGAGACACTCTACATCACAATTATTTAAACCACTGTAAAATTATGACCCGTATGAAATTATTATTAGTGGGGGGATTTCTCGCAAGCGGAAAAACAACAGCCATCTATAGTGCAGCTAAGCTCTTAAAAGCATCGGGGCGCAAAGCGGGTATTCTTACCAACGACCAGGGAAAACAACAGGTGGATACCGGGTTCATCCGTGGCAAGGGATTTCCTAATGAAGAAGTAGCGGGCAGTTGCTTTTGCTGTAATTTCAATGCTATGTCTGGAGGTATACAGAGATTGCATGAAGACATTCAGCCTGATATCATTTTCGCAGAATCTGTAGGGTCATGTGCCGACCTTGCAGCTACAATAATCAATCCCCTGCTTACCCTGCAGCCGGACCGCTATAATATCGTGCTGTCTGTATTTGCTGACATCAGGCTGCTGGTAGCATTTTTGAAAAATGAGCAACCTGTTTTTCATGAGAATGTCAGCTATATCTACCAAAAGCAACTGGACGAAGCTGATATCATCGTAGCTAATAAGATAGATCTCTTATCCGTCCCGGAACTGGATCATGCAAAAGCAGTAATATCTGATGCATTCCCTGATAAAATTATCCTCTATCAAAATTCACTTTCGGAAAAAGGGATACAACACTGGCTGGATGCCTGTGAAAATTTCCACAATGCAACGCTCCGTCCCGCGCTCAATATTGACTATGATAAGTACGGCGCCGGCGAAGCTGAACTGGCCTGGCTGGATGAGGAAGTGGGCATAGTATCAGAAGATAAAAATGCAGTTAAAGCGGCATTGCTCCTGGCTGATACTGTATACAACAAAATAAAAGCCGGGAACTATCCTATCGGGCACCTCAAATTCCTGCTGGATAACGGGCGCTCTCAAACGAAGATCAGCTTCAGCCCTTTTGGAGATACTAACAGCATGGAACAACATACTATGGAAGAATCTGCAAAGGCTGTATTGCTCGTAAATGCGCGGGTACAAACCGCACCACAGGTATTGCAGGATATTATTACGGAGGCTATTGTTGAAACAGAAAATACAACAGCATCTAAGATCACTGAATATACCACCACCGCATTTCAGCCCGGCTATCCCAGGCCTACGTACAGGATAATTGCCTGATCCTTATTTTTTCTTCCTGCTCACAAGATCATACGAGTGATCTATCCAAGATTGTAATGTACGTGCAGGTACCGTTCCGTCAACAATAATGGTATTCCAGTGCTTTTTATTCATGTGATATCCCGGAAGCACACAGGAATAAGCCTCCCGCAGTTCTTCCGCTTTCTCAGGATCGCATTTTACATTGAACTGCGTTTGTTCTGTATCCAAAGAAAGCAATAAAAAAATTTTACCGGACGTCTTAAAGACTACCACATCCGGGCCAAAAGGCATAGTTTCTTCTGCGCCTGCTTTAGAAAGACAATATGTTCGGATCCGTTCTATATCCATAAAGATTTCAGGTTACAAGTTTCAGGTGGTTTCACGTCTCACGTTTATCATCTCACGTTCAACGTCTATCATTCACCATTCACTTTTCACCATTCCCTCACCTGAATACACTATATTTAACCTCTCTCAGACAAAAGTAAAGCCATGCGATCACAAAAAACTGTTTTTTGTATTGTCCTGCTGATTGTATCAGTAGAATATAGAGGTATAAAAGCCCAGACAGGCACGGGTGAGGAACCGGTAAGATATGTTGGTGGTGTCACTATTGATCCTTCGGTTCATGAAGGCAGGCTCCGGTGGGCCACAGGCACGGAAAGCATACAGGTAATGCGTGCCAACAGGAAGCATGGAGGCATTGATGCCGATTCAGGCTGGACTTATAATCATGCACCGAACCTGGCTTACTGGAACGGGAATTTTTACCTGCAATACCTGAGCAATCCTGTAGATGAGCATATCGCTCCCGGACAAACGCTGCTGGCAACCTCACGTGACGGACGGCACTGGAGCGATCCCAAAATTATTTTCCCGCCTTACAAAGCGCCTCCCGGCGTAAAAATACCTGCAGGATACCACGGGTATATGATGCACCAGCGGATGGGATTTTATGTAGCTCCCGGCGGTCGTTTACTCACGCTTGCATTTTATGGTCATACCGAAGATCCCTTCCAGGAAGGCGGTATCGGAAGAGTTGTAAGGGAAATATATAAGGATGGCAGCTTTGGTCCCATATATTTCATTAAATACGAAAGCCATTCCCAATGGAATGCTTCCAATACTGCCTATCCCTTTTATTCCACATCGGGTGATACAGGATTTGTAGCTGCATGTAATGCGCTGTTGAATGATCGCCTTAAAACCCTGCAATGGCGCGATGAGGATGATGAAAGCGATACCTTATATGCCGGCAACAGGGATGGCGATCATCTTTCCGCGCTCTCTTATTTTCACCGTAAAGACGGTAAAGTGGTAATGTTGTGGAAAGAATCAAAAGCTGCCCTGTCGGCTGACGAAGGGAAAACTTTTTCCTATCCTGTTAAAATGCCTACGCTGTTGATGTCGGGGGGCAAAAACTGGGGACAGCGTATTGAAGATGGCAGGTATGCCATGTGCTACAACCCGATCGAAAATTCAGAATACCGCTATCCATTGATCATTGTTACCGGCGACGACGGCATTATCTTCGATAATATGCTGCTGGTACAGGGCGAAGTGCCACCGCGGCGCTTTTACGGGCGCTGGAAAGATTTCGGACCATGCTATATGCGTGGGATTGTGGAAGGTAATGGCAATCCTCCCGGTGATGATATGTGGCTTGCTTACAGCATGAATAAAGAGGATATATGGATCAGCAGGATACAGGTGCCCGTTACCTTTAAAACAGAGCAACCTGTAAATGATAATTTTGATCATCTTACTCCCGGCGGCAGGATCCCTGACTGGAATACCTATTCACCGAAATGGGCGCCGGTTACGGTCAGCACTTTTAAGGGCACAGCCAACAACGTATTGCAACTCCGGGATGAAGATCCTTACGATTATGCAAGAGCAGTACGGGTATTCCGGGAAACTTCAAATGCCGATCTCAGGTTCCGGGTATATGTTGATCAAAATGTATCCGGACAGCTTTCTGTAGATATAACTGACCAGTATGGCAACCGCCCGGTAAGGCTGGTGCTGAATAATAAAGGGATGATAATGATGAACGACGGGGGAAAGGAAAAAGCAGTGAAAAGCTATACTGCACAAAAATGGTATGATTTTCACATAACGGTGAAGGCTACCCTGAACGGAGGCTCATACGATGCGTGGGTAAACGGCGAGCATGTTATTACGAAAGCACCTTTAGCGGAAGCAGTACGATCTGTAGAGCGCATATCCTTCCGCACAGGATCATACCGCGATCTTCCATCGCGTACCACGCCTAATGAAACGCCGGCGCCGCCCCTCCCGGGTGCAGATGAGCGTGTGGAAAAAGCAGTATTTTATATAGATGATGTACAACTGAAATAAGTACAGCCCATCCCGGCCTTCCCCAGGGGAATGAGATCTATACACAGCCCTCGCTTTTCGAAGAGTGTTGTGAGTTTCGGGAAACAGGAAAGGATAGACGATAAATGTGAGACGATAAACGTGAGACGACAAACGTGAGACGACAAACGTGAAACCCGCAACCTGTAACTATTTTAGCCGATGAGATTTGTTCCTTACACCTTGCTCCTTATCCCTTACGCCTTATCCCCTCATCCCTAAAACCTGTAACTTTACAGCCCATGACTATTTTGTTTATCACCGGAGATAACGCTATTCTGCCTGAGATCGATGCCTATATATCATTCTTTTCGCGATATCCCTGCGTTCACACCAAGATGGTTTTTACAACAACAAGGCACCATGTACAGTCCGATGTGGAATGGTATTTTATGGGCATGCACAGACGAAGGAATAACAATGCAATTACTATACATGAATATGCATCAGCCTCAGTACCACCATTTGCCTCCCTGAAAAACCGGTTGAAAAAAGCGCTCAACTGCCGGCCCGACTACAGGCTTTTCTACAGCGAATATGTAAAAGAACAATTTAATTTCAGGGATAATATACCCTTCGGATACCGCAGCCATGGTGTCATGGATGGCCGGGAGATGCATACAGGCGCCGATAAAAAATATGACTTTATTTATGTTGGTTCCGTAGATAAGCAAAGAGAACTTTCCACATTGTTCGGCAACTTCACCACGGGAAACATGCGGGACAAAACATTACTGGTACTCAGCAAAAATTACCAGGCTGTTGCCGAAGCACTGAAGAACTATCCTAATATTATTTTTAAAGGTCCGGTTCCCTATGCCGAAGTATACGGCTATATCAGGCAAAGCCGGTTTGCAATAAACTTCATGCCGGACAAGCTGCCTTATAATCAGCAGGTATCCGCAAAGTTCATAGACTATACCGCCTGCGGTGCAAAGATCATTTCATCCGACTATGCGTGGATCAGGGATTTTCAGAAAAAAAACGGGGGAGAATATTTTTACCTGTCGGATAATCTGCAAAACTTTACCTGGGATAATATTAACGACTTCCATTATGTCCGGCCGGAATTACAGCATTATACATGGAACAACCAGATTGAACGATCGGGAGTATTGGATTTCCTGCAGGAAAAATTTCCTGAGATGAGGGGAGTGGGAGGGAATAGTGAATAACGTGAGATGTGAAAGGTGAGAAGTGAAAACCTGTAACCTGCACCTCCTTATCACTTACCACTTATCACTTACCACTTCCTCAAGCATCTCCCTGTATAACCCCAACTGTCCCTCCCATATTTTTTCACCGGCGAAATTTTCTTCCACGAATGCTCTCCCGGCTGACCCGTATTGTCTCCGCAAACCAGGGTCATCTGTCAGCTTCACTATAGCGGCGGCTAACTGCTCGGCATTTCCTTTGGTAAAAAGCTCACCGCTTGCATGTTGCAGCACCGCATCTTTACAACCTGCAATGTCGGTTGCGATCACAGGCAGTTCCATTGCAGCCGCCTCAATCAGCACATTCGGAAACCCCTCGCGGTAGGAAGGCAATACCAGCATATCAATCATCCCGTAAACAGGTCTTACGTCAAGCAGCTTTCCCAAATAAATGACTCTTTCATCATGGTATAACTGGTCGAGATACCGGGGAGAAAAAGGATGCTCCGGTATTAAAGGACCTGCAATAACCAATCTCAGCATAGGGTATTTATTTACCAAAACATTAAAAGCGCTGAACAATATGTCTATCCCTTTATCTTTCGACAGCCTGCCGATAAACCCTATCACGGTATTTTTATCTGTCAACCCGAATTTTTTCTTCAGCTCTTTTGCCTGGCTCTCCAGCTCATCGGTTTTTGAAAATAAAGCAAGGTCAATACCATTACTGCTTCCTTTTGCAATTACAACGGCTTTAGCGGGATCAAGGATCTTTCTTTGAATGGCGTGTGCTTTCAGCGAATGACTGACTACCACTACTACCCCGGGGATACGGCAGGATATTTTCTCGGTAAGGGTAATAATGCTCCGGAGCAGTCCTTTCTTATTGTCTGACAACAGGCCATGCAAAGTAAAGACCGTGTGCCTGAACCCGGTAAGCCGGCAGGCAAGCATGATTAAAAAGCCTGACTTGGGATTGCCTGCATTGATTATATCAGGCTTTTCCCTGCGGATGATACGAATAATACGAAGCAATTGTACAAGATCTGTAAAAGGAGATATTTTTTTAGTGAACGGAACCGTGATAAGTTCGGCATTCTCTTTTTTTGCCAGCATGCTGATCTCTTCCCCCGGAGCGCTTACAATAACTACTTTGAAACCATTCGCTACCAAAAATGCTACCTGGCCTTTAAGGAAACTGGCGCAGTACGAACTGGATACTCCTATTAATATTTTGGGCATATCAATAAAAATAAGCGTTCATACCAAAACATTGAAAATTTATTCTAAATACTCTGATATTTGCCTGTCATACTTATATCTACTGTATTGCAAAAAACATTGTATATCTTACTGGCTGCCCTGTATGCGGGGATGCTCATTTTCATATTCTGCCGCGTCAACCGTAAAAAGGGGAATCTTCTTCCCTGGCAATGGATTGCCATAGCTTTCCTTGCAAAAGCAGCGGCGGGTATGGTATACGGGTATATATATTCCCACTATTATACCATAAGCGACAGTTGGGTATATTTCAAAGAATCGCTCGGTGATTATCATGATCTTATACATGACCCTGCGCATTTTTTCTCGATCAACAGCGATTTTCGCCATTTTACCGGTCTTTTTTCGACTTCCGATGATGCATTCTGGAGCAATGCCGGTGAAAATATACTGATCAAACTACTTGGCATGCTGAATGTATTCAGCAATGGCAATTATTATATTGATGTTATTCTCTTCAATGCCTTTTCGTTTTGGGGGCTTTATCTTATTTATAGAGTAGCCGTTTATCATCTGCCGGGAAATAATGGATGGATTTACCTGCTGATATTCTTTTGGCCATCCTGTCTTTTCTGGAACAGCGCCATCGACAAAGACGGATTGATGATATATTTTACTGGTATTTTAATAAGCAGCGCACATAATTATAGTATAAGAAAAAAAGCAGCCCTTTCCCTGCTGCTTGCTGTTGTAAGCTTTGCCGGTATTTTATTAATGCGGAATGTCAATGCGCTTATATTCGTTCCTGCAATAATAGCATGGTGGATAACATCGAAGATATACAGGAGATACTGGGTGATCTTTGCAGTGGTTTATGGTGTTACCATCCTGGTATTTTTTTTATCAGGATTAAGGAGTTCTTCTTTCAACCTGCCGCAGCAGTTTGCAGGCAGGCAGCACCAGTTTTTATCTCTTGAGGCAAGTACCAGGCTACCGCTTACGTCTCTTGAACCCACTTTAATCAGCTATATAAAAGTGTTTCCTGAAGCTGTCAATCATATTTTCTTCCGCCCTTATATTACCGAGATCACTTCACCGTTTCATGCTATGATGTGCGGAGAGAATATTATATTCATTTGTATTATATTTTTTAGCCTGTCCAGGAATAAATATGCTGTAAGCCATTTAGCAAAACCATTTAATCTGTTTCTCTGCTCTTTTTCTCTTTCCGGCTTGCTGCTTATCGGCTATATTGTACCGTTTCCCGGCGCGATCATCCGTTATAAGGCATTTTATACCATGATCTTTTTATTGCCTTTTGTTGGTTCTATTAACAAAGCAGCAACAATTAAATAAAAATAAATTACATATAATAGATGCTTGTTAATTTTCAACAAAAAGAGTTATTTCTTTGAGACAATAGCAATTTTTTTTAGATAAATTGTTTTTCTATTCAAAAAAAGCAATAATTTTGAAAAAAAATTACCAACCCGACACAAAATCAATTATATTAAAATTTTATTAAATGGAATCACTTAGGTTTAATGCAATCAATCATCTATCCGGTCTCGGAAAAGAGATCAGCGTAGAAGGAGCGGATAAGGTAACCAAAATTTTCGGTGAGAATGTCTTCACTCTCAAAACAGCGCGGGAGCATCTTAGTGACGAAGCTTATAAAAGCCTGGTCGCATCTATTAAAACGGGAAAGAAGATTGACCGCAACATGGGCAACCAGATTGGTGCAGGGTTAAGACATTGGGCAGAAAGCAAGGGTGTTACTCACTTTACACACTGGTTTCAGCCTTTGACAGGTACTGCCGCCGAAAAGCATGATTCCTTTTTTACATTAAAAGGTGATGGTACACCGATAGAAGAATTTGACGGAGCAGCGCTGATACAGCAGGAACCCGATGCCTCCTCTTTTCCTTCAGGAGGATTACGGGCAACTTTTGAAGCAAGAGGTTATACCGCCTGGGATCCTACCTCCCCGATCTTTATTATGAATATCGGAGATGCCAACACACTTTGTATCCCTACCATATTTGTTTCCTATACCGGGGAATCGCTTGATACCAAAACCCCGTTGCTGCGGTCTATCGAAGCGCTGAACAAAGCCGCAGTAGATGTATGTCATTATTTTGATAAGAATGTCACTAAAGTAATTGCCACGCTTGGATGGGAACAGGAATATTTTGTTATTGACGCAGGATTAGCTAATGCACGCCCTGATATTACTATGACCGGGCGCACAGTGTTTGGGCATGCACCTGCCAAAGGACAGCAGTTGGAAGATCATTATTTCGGGTCTATACCGGAGAGGATCTATGCCTTCATGAAAGATTTTGAAGAAGCTGCATACCGGCTTGGTATTCCTTTAAGAACCCGTCACAATGAGGTAGCGCCGGCACAGTTTGAATGTGCGCCTATTTATGAAGAAGCCAATCTTGCCGTAGACCACAACATGCTGGTTATGGATATCATGAATCGTATAGCAAGACGCCATAACCTTACCACTTTATTGCACGAAAAACCTTTTGCCGGCATCAACGGAAGCGGCAAGCACAACAACTGGAGCATGTCTACAGATACAGGTGTAAACCTGCTGGCTCCCGGTAAAACACCCAAGACCAACCTGATGTTCCTTACTTTCTTTGTGAATGTAATAAAAGCTGTGGATGACTATGCAGACCTTCTGCGCGCTTCTATCGCATCGGCAGGTAATGACCATCGCCTTGGCGCCAATGAAGCGCCACCGGCTATTATTTCAGTATTCGTAGGTAAATATCTCAGCGAAGTACTCAGTGAGATCAAAACAAGAGTAGGTGATAACTTTAGCGAACAGGATGAAATTCTGCTGAAGCTTGATATTCATAAAAATATCCCGGAACTGTTGCTGGACAATACAGACCGCAACCGTACTTCTCCTTTTGCCTTCACCGGGAATAAATTTGAATTCCGTGCAGTAGGCTCTACCGCCAACTGCGCTATCCCGATGACAACACTGAACGCTATCATGGCAGCTACGCTTACCAACTTCAAAAATGAAGTAGACGCCCTGATCGAAAAAGGAGACAAAAAAGAGATCGCTATCATGCATGTTATCAGGGAATATATTACCAGCTCTGAAAAGGTATTGTTTGAAGGGGATGGCTATAGCGAAGAATGGCATCATGAAGCAGAAAGAAGAGGGTTGCCCAACCTGAAAACTACGCCTATCGCCCTGGATGCAATGGTAACAGATAAGGCAAAAAAGCTGTTCGAAGAAACAGGCGTTTTTAGTCATACTGAGCTGGAAGCACGTCACGAAATTGAGCTGGAAGCATATATAAAGAAAGTGCAGATCGAAAGCCGCATCATGGGTGAGCTTTGTACAAGCCATATCCTTCCCAGTTCCGTAAAGTACCAGAATATCCTTATCAATAACATTAAAGGACTGAAAGAGCTTGGTCTCCCTGAATCTGCTTACGCCAACCAGTTACAGATCCTTGAAAAGATATCTGAACATATTGGCCAGGTAGCTGATGGAGTGGAAAAGATGATTGAAGCCAGGAAAGTGGTAAACAAGATGACAGATACCCGCACCAAAGCCATAGCTTACCAAAGCCAGGTGAAAGATGCTTTCTTTGATAAGATCCGTTATCATGTTGATAAGCTGGAATTGTTGGTTGACGATCAATATTGGCTGTTGCCCAAATATCGTGAAATGTTATTCCTGAGATAATCACGGTCCGTTCACTACAAACAAAAGATCCTTTGGCTTATAGCTGAAGGATTTTTGTTTGTAAGTATCTTTCAGTAATGCACCTTTGGAAAACAGGCAGAGGTTGCAGCCTGAAACTTACCGCTTCCCCGCTCTTATCATCCTCTCTTTTCCCTGCAGGTCTTTGCGGATGATGATGTCTGACAGCCCGTGCTTCTCAAAGATGTCTTTTACCGCTTCTCCCATCGCTTCATGTATTTCCATATATACGTGGCCGTTGGCATTTAAATTGCCTGATGCAAATGCCGCGATCGCGCTGTAAAACATCAATGGGTCATTGTCGGGAACAAATAAGGCATTATGGGGTTCGTATTGTGTTACATTTTTGCTCATTTCTTTTTCTCCTGAAGCTGGGATATACGGCGGGTTGCTTACAATGATATCGAATGGCGGCAGGCTGCTTTGTGCGGCTTCCTGTAGTATATCCGCTTTGAGGAACGTAATATCAGTGTGTTGCATCCCGGCGTTCTTTTGGGCTACTTCCAGGGCCGCCTCACTGATATCTATAGCCCATATATCTGCTGCCGGTACATTTTTTTTCAGGGCAATGGCAATGCATCCGCTGCCGGTACCGATATCAATTATGGTTGTCTTTTTTATTTCTTCTTTAATGATCCATTCTGCCAGCTCTTCTGTTTCAGGACGGGGTATCAATACGCGCTCATCCACGTATAGTCGCATACCATAAAACCATGCTTCCTGCAGCACATATTGCACCGGCTGATGCTGCAAAAGGTTGTCGGCATACCGATGTAGCAATTGGGTTTGCGCTGGGTCCAGCTCATGACCCTTGTTCAGGACCCGGTCAATTCGTTTCAGCCCGGAGATCTTTTCCATGACCATATCAGCTATGTTACCTGCTTCACGCTGATCGTATAACGCTGTCAATGCATCGCGCAGGTAACGGTGGCTTTCGGAAATGTTCATGGTGAATAGTGAATGGTGAATAGTGAGATGAGAAACGGGAGAAGATGGACGTCAAAGGTGAGTGGTACATTCCCTATTCACTATTGCCTGTTCACCTCTATCCTCTCACCTCCCTCACGATTATCGCTATTTTACCGGCTCATCCAGTCCGGGATAATAGGTGACGCCCCACCTGTCATACCGCTTGAATTGTTGTGATATGCGCTGTTTGAAATTTTCCCAGTTCTTGTTTTCTACAGGACTCCAGAATGCTTCGCTTAATGCGCTCAAACGGGGGAACGCCATATATTCCACCTTTGCCGGGTTGGTGACGTATTCTGTCCACAGGTTGGCCTGCGCTCCCAATACATAATGATATTCATCCGGCTGCAGTTCTTTGGGGATGGGGTTGTAGTTGTATGTGGTTTGTAAGGGAAGGTAACCCCCGATAGTAAGAGAATCTTCATTTTTCTTCTGTGAATGATCTATATAAGCATAGGTGCCGGGTGTCATGATCACGTTGTGCTTTTGCTTTGCTGCTTCAATACCTCCTTTCTCACCCCGCCAGCTCATCACGGTAGCATTGGGCGCCAGTCCGCCTTCCAGTATTTCATCCCAGCCAATTATGGCTTTTCCTTTGCTGTTGAGATATTTTTCAATGCGGCTCACAAAATAGCTTTGCAGGCCATGCTCATCTTTCAATCCTTTTTCTTTGATGAGCTCCTGGCAGAATGCTGACCTTTTCCAGTTGTCCTTCGGGCATTCATCGCCGCCGATATGCACATATTTTGAAGGGAATAGTGCTGTTACTTCATCCAGCACATCTTCGAGGAATTTGAACGTATATTCACTCGGGCAGTATACATCCCGGTATATCCCCCATGATTGCTGTACCTGCTTGCCTGTAGTATCTCCGTACCATACTACTCCTTTGGCCGGACTGGTAGATTCGCCGGGAAAGCAGCTCAGTTGCGGGTATGCTGCTATAGCTGCAGAAGAATGCCCCGGTAATTCTATTTCGGGAATAACGGTGATAAAACGGTCGGCGGCATATTGGATCACTTCTTTTATTTGTTCCTGTGTATAGTAGCCGCAGTATTTTGTTTCATCATTTCCGGTACCCGGGTGATGACCAATGATGGTGCCGTTCCTGCAGCCGCCCACTTCTGTAAGCCTGGGGTATTTTTTTATTTCAATACGCCACCCCTGGTCATCTGTAAGATGCCAGTGAAAAGTATTGATCTTATGCAATGCCAGCAGGTCAAGATATTCTTTTACAAAATTCACATCAAAGAAATGACGCCCTACATCAAGCATGGCGCCACGGTAAGCAAAGCGGGGGTAATCTTCAATGGAAGCTGCCGGCACTTTCAGCGCAGCGGATTGCTCCACCGGCAATAGCTGTATCAATGTCTGCATACCATAAAATGTGCCCTGGTCCGCGTCGCCGGTGATCTGCACGGATGCAGGAGAAATTTCCACTGTATATCTTTCCGGTTTATCAGGAGCTTTTACAAAAGTGCGGGTGCCGAAGCTTATGAAATTCTTTGAGGCTTTGGCGGCTGTTTTCAGCGAGAAGCCATAATACTTCCGGAGATAATTATTAAAAAAGTCGACGGTCTTTTTTTCCGTATTACCATGCACTACGATCACTGTCTTTTCACTGATGGTAAAGCTGCCCGCTTTGCTTTGTGCTTTTACAGGGGCAGGGATAATGGGCAGCTTTGTTTGCGCCTGTATTTGAAAAGCAGTGAAACAAAAAAATGCAATGAATAATTTTTTCATTCAAAATTTATTTTATGACCGGTAAATAAATCGCTGAGGCATTGCCGGCAGCGTGATATATCCTTATAACAGACGGCTGGAAATCGCTGTCCTTTGCTTTATAAATATCAACAAATTTTTGAGGGTTGCGGTCCATCAGCGGGAACCATGAGCTCTGCACCTGTATCATCAGGCGATGCCCTTTTTTAAAGGTATGCGCCACATCAGGCAGCGTGAACTTTACTTCCGCAGGTTTGCCTGGCACAAAAGGCTCGGGATGCTCAAAGCTCTTCCTGAATTTACCGCGCATGATCTCCCCGCGTACCAGCATCTGGTAGCCGCCCATGGGGTAGTCACTTTCCGGGTTGTCATATTTAAAATCATCGGGGAAAACGTCAATCAGCTTCACTACAAAATCGGCGTCGGTGGTGCTGATACTTGTTTTAAGATCTGCCACTACAGGTCCTCCCAACGTAATATCTTCCTTTAATATTTCTGTCCGGAATACGGCTACATCCGTTCTCCTGGAGGCGAAGCGCTGATCATCTGTCATATATTCCCTTGTGCGTTCCAGATGTATACCATCCGCATAAGGAACAGGTTTGTTTGGATCGCTGGTATACTGCGTATAGCTGTTTGCCTGTACAGGGCGGGCTGTGCTGATGCCGCCGCCTGCCTGGAGATAATACGGTATCAGCTGCATGCCGGCCGCCGGCCATGTATCGAACTGCCGCCATTTATTTTCCCCGCTGAAGAAAACGGTTGCGGTTTTGATATTCGCTATACTGCCTTCACCTTTCAGGTAATAGTTGAAGAAAGGATGTTCAAACTGTTCTGCATAATATACAGAAGTGCTGTCGCTAAACCGGATATTCCCGAGGCTTGTGCCCGTGCCGCGCGACCATTGCCCGTGAAACCACGGTCCCATGATCAGGCTGCTGCTGGTTTGCGGTGTTTGTCTTTTTATGGCTTTAAAAAGATTCCATGCCCCATAGCAATCTTCCGCATCAAATGTCCCTCCTGCCACAAGCAGTGCAGGTTTTATATTATACATTGCCTTTTCTGCATTACGTGCCTGCCACCAGTTGTCATAATTGGGGTGGGCATACAGATCTTTCCAGAAGGCAATGCTATCGCCCATTAATGTTGAGAAATTGGGTAATGCGCCCGTTCTCAGGAAAAAAGTATAGTTGTCCTGAACAGGAAAGATAAAACCGGAAGGCCCGACAGTAGTTGGCTTCGGTCTTGGTTTCCCGAATGAAGAATAGAAGCTGAAAGCGTCCATCAGGGAAAACGCGCCGTTGTGATGAAAGTCATCGCCGAGGAACCATTCGGTTACGGGCGCCTGCGGCGATACCGCCTTCAATGCAGGGTGGTTGGACGCAGCAGCCATAGTAGAATAAAATCCGGGGTAAGAAATGCCGAACACACCAACCTTCCCGTTGTTGTGAGCAATATTTTTTACAAGCCAGTCAATGGTATCATAGGTATCGCTTGCCTCGTCAATATCTTTTTTTGATGTTTTGTTTGCATTGAACGGGCGTACATCCTCAAACTGCCCTTCACTCATCCAGCGGCCGCGCACATCCTGTATCACCATAATATAGCCGTCCTTAAAATATTCACGGTAGTGATTAGTCCAGAAGCTCCTGAATTTATCTTCACCATAAGGCGCACATGAATAAGGTGTGCGGGTCATAAGGATAGGATGGGCTGCACTGCTGTCGTTGGGTATATATACAGAGGTGAACAGCCTGATGCCGTCACGCATCGTGATATATACTTCTTTCTTGTAATAGTTGTTGCGTATCCATGTTGAATCCTGTGCATGTACAAACAGGAAACTGCCCGCGATAATGAACAGTGAAAGAAATCTTTTCATCCGATATTTACAATTTTAAGACTGGCCGGACACCATATAATTACAAATATATATCCCCCTGTTATGCGGAGCTAAATTAAAGATAATGTGCGCTATTAATGATCTGTTAACAAAATAATTAAACAAACGTTTGATTTATTGATGAATTAATCCATACCTTCGCACTTCAATTTTCGATCCCTGGAATATTTTTTCTTTTGCTTGTTATAAATGAATGACCGACCGTTCTGCAAGGCATGGCTTTTGATGCTACAGAAAGATTTTTAGGCTTATTAACTTAATTTATGAGATACGGCGCATTAGCAGTTAGCATTTGTTTTATATTTTCCTCCTTACACAGTGCTGCACAGCAGCAGGATTCGCTGCTTGCCGATGCAACATTACCCAACGTTATATCGTATGCGTTAAAGCAGCAGCCTGTGGTACAACAGGCGCAGATTGATGAACGGATCACCGATATGCAGGTGAAGTCGAAACTGGCAGACTGGTTCCCGCAGGTGAATTTTAATTACCTCTACCAGCATAATTTCCAGGTGCAAACAAACATCATAGGCATGGGGTTTCATAACACATCTGCATTGCAGTTCGGTGCTTCTCAGGCTATTTTCAATCGTGATGTTTTACTGGCAAAAAGAACAGGCAGTATGGTAAGACAGCAGGCTCAGCAGCAAACAGCAGGTACTAAGATTGATGTGGTGGCAAATGTGTCGAAAGCTTTTTATGACGTGCTGGCAACGGAACAGCAGATAAAGGTAACGGATGAGAACATCACACGGCTGCAAAAGAGCCTGAATGATGCAAAGAACCAGTATGACGCCGGCGTGGTAGACAAAACAGATTACAAACGTGCCACTATTGCGCTGAACAATGCGCTGGCTGCCAGAAAGAGCAATGAAGAAGTGCTGAAAGCAAAGAAAGCATACCTGAAGCAGTTGATGAATTATCCTGTGAGCGCTGATCTGAATATCATTTATGACAGCGCCACGCTCGAAGGGGAAATAGCGGTAGACACAGTGCAGGGGGCAGATTATTCAAAAAGGATAGAATACCGGATACTTGAAACCCAGCGCAGCCTGCAGGAAGCAAATGTGCAGTATAATAAATGGGCATATATTCCTTCTCTTTCGGCAAACGGCGCATACAATCTCAACTATCTTAATAACAGTTTCGGGAAATTGTATAATACCTCCTATCCCAATTCGTATGCAGGGCTCACCCTTAGCTTTCCCATATTCCAGGGCGGCAAGCGGCATTATAATATTAAGCAGGCAGAATGGGAGCTGAAAAGAACAGACCTTGATATAGTGAATCTCAAAAACGAAGTGAACAGCGAATACAGTGCAGCGCTTGCCAACTATAAAGCCAATCTTGCCAATTATCTTGCCGTAAAAGAAAACGTGGAGCTGGCAAAAGAAGTATATGAGGTCATTCAGTTGCAGTATCGCTCAGGAGTGAAAACTTATCTTGAGGTGATCACCGCGGAAACAGATCTCCGCACAGCCCAGATCAATTATTTTGACGCATTGTATGGTGTGCTGAGCAGCAAAATTGATGTGCAGAAAAGCCTGGGACAGATTAATCCGTAATACCTTCTTTAATTCGATCATTGAACTTGAACTAATATATATATGCTATTCAGAAGACTTGAGTTTTATGCCATAGGGGCTTTATTATTGTTATTATCCGCCTGCGGTGCAAAGCAGACGCAACAGCAACAGGGACCTCCTCCTGCAATGCCTGTTACTACGGACACTGCGAAAACGACTAATGCCGTATATTATGATGAGTACCCGGGCACTACAGTGGCGCTTAACCAGGTTGATATCCGTGCACAGGTGACCGGTTATGTTACAGGCATCTATTTTAAAGACGGAGATAAAGTAAAGAAAGGACAAAAATTGTATACCATTGATCAGCAATTGTATAACGCCAACTATCAGCAAGCCGTTGCCAACCAGATGGTGCAGGAAACCAATTTGATCAAAGCTCAGAAAGATGCCGACCGCTATCATGAGCTGGACAAGAAAGACGCCATTGCCAAACAACAGGTAGATTATGCAGATGCTGCGCTGGAAGCCGCTAAAAAACAACTGGATGCTGCAAAAGCAAATGTGGATGCGGTAAAAGCAAATGTGAGGTTTGCAACCATCTACGCACCGTTTGACGGTACCATTGGTATATCGCAGGTGCGTAACGGGACTTCGGTAGTGGCAGGGCAAACCGTATTGAACACTATATCAACAGATAATCCGATGGCTGTTGATTTTACGGTAGACCAGAGGGAAGTATACCGCTTTGCAGGTTTGCAGCAGCAGGGGAAAAAAGCTGCTGATTCTACTTTTTCCATTGCTTTCGGTACCGAGATCTATCCCAAATCTGGTCATATCAGCTTTATTGACCGTGCAGTAGATCCTCAAACCGGAACGATTAAAACAAGGCTGGTATTCCCTAATGATCAGCATCTTCTTAAAGCGGGCATGAGCACTACGGTGAGGGTGTTGAATACAGCTTCTGAAAAAGCAGTGATCATCCCTTATAAAGCGATAACCGAACAACTGGGTGAATTTTTTGTGTATGTGGTAGGCGACAGCAGCAAGGTATCGCAGCAAAAAGTAGTGCCCGGCAAACAGATCGGGACCGATGTGATCATCAATAGCGGGTTAAAGGCAGGACAGGTTATTGCGGTGCAGGGCGTGCAAAATCTCCGTGAAGGGTCGGTTATTACTACCGCAGCCCCCGGGGGAGCGCCCAATACCGCAGCACCGAAGAAATAATACATTTAAATAAGCAAGTGAAAGAAAGTACTTTCTTTCTCCATTCATTATATGATAGCAGATGTTTTTATAAAAAGACCCGTTACGGCGATCGTTATATCAATTGTGATCGTTCTGGTAGGAATTATTTCTCTGATCAATCTTCCTGTTGCACAATACCCCGATATTTCCCCGCCAACGGTTTCCATCGCAGGTAATTTTACCGGTGCGGATGCGCAAACGGTAGAGCAGACCACCACCACGGCCATTGAAACCCAGGTGAACGGGACGCCGGGCATGACCTATATGAGCAGCAACAGCACCAGCAGCGGGCAGAGCAGCATTACGGTGAACTTTGAGGTGGGCACGGATATTAATATTGCCACGCTTGATGTGCAAAACAGGGTGAGCGTGGCGGAGCCTACTTTGCCGGATGCCGTAAAGCGTTTAGGGCTTACTGTTAGAAAGCGTAACCCGGCTATCATGGTGGCGATGGCCTTTTATTCACCTAATGGAACACACGATTCCAAGTTTATCGGCAACTACGTAAACCTTTATGTAAAAGATGCCATCCTGCGCGTAAAAGGAGTGGGAGACGTGTTCTCAAGGGCTGATGATTTCAGTATGCGCGTTTGGCTGAACCCTGAAAAGCTTGCAGCGCTTGGCATGACGCCCGCTGAAGTAAATGCGGCTTTGCAGGAACAGAACCTGCAGGTAGCGGCGGGCACGGTAGGCGGTAATCCGCAGCCCGGTAAGCAGGTATTTGAATACAGCGTGCTTACCAACAGCCGCCTGAATAAGCAGGAGGATTTTGAAAATATTGTGGTCAGGTCAAGACCTGCTGACGGAAGTATCGTTTACCTCAAAGATGTGGCAAGAGTGGAGCTGGATCGTTTTGACTATAGCATCAATTCTTTTGTGAACGGGAAACCCGCGGCGTTCCTGCTTATTTACCAGGCGCCGGGGGCCAATGCACTGGAAACATACGAGGGTATTACGAAGGTGCTGAACAACATGAGACCATCCTTTCCCAAGGATATTGATTTCCTGGTGCCGCTCGAAACGGTTTCTGTGGTGAAGGCTTCTATTAAAGAAGTTGTGCATACACTGGTAGAAGCGCTGATACTCGTAGTATTAGTAGTATTCCTGTTTTTGCAGAACTGGCGCGCTACTTTAATTCCCGTGCTGGCGATTCCTGTTTCTTTGATAGGCACATTCATTTTGTTCGGGCCATTAGGCTTTACCATTAATACGCTTACCTTATTTGCGTTTGTGCTGGCCATCGGTATTGTGGTGGATGATGCTATTGTGGTGGTGGAAGCCGTACAGCATAATATTGACCAGGAACGGATGTCGCCCAAAGAAGCGACGAGAAAGGCGATGAAAGATATATCTGGCCCGGTAATAGCTATTGCCCTGATACTGGCGGCAGTGTTTGTTCCCGTAGGGTTTATACCGGGCATTGTGGGCAGGTTGTACCAGCAGTTTGCCATTACCATTGCGGTATCGGTGATCATATCGGCTTTTGTAGCGCTTTCACTTACCCCGGCTTTATGTACTATTATGCTCAAACCGTCCAAGCCGGAAGATGCAAAAAAGAACCTACTTGAAAAATTCTTTGTGTGGTTTAATAAAGGTTTTGGCAAACTAACTGCGGGTTATACAAGAGGCGTAGGGGGCTGGATAAGAAGAACGCCTTATGTGCTTATCATGCTCGTTGTATTGTTTGTTGGTTTGTTCTTCCTGTTTGAGAATAAGCCTACAGGGTTCATTCCTACGGAAGATGAGGGCCGGTTGCTGGTAGCCTATGAGATGCCGGAAGCCACTTCTACTACCCGGAGCGTGGAGATGCTGAGAACCATTGCTGACCGTATACGCCAGATTCCCGAAGTAAAGGTGTCAGGTGGCTTAGCCGGTCTGAATATAGTGAGCTTTTCCAGTAAGGCTAATGCAGGTACTTTGTTTATCAGCTTGAACCCATGGGATGACCGTAAGGGCAAAGGGCAGCAGGCGCAGGATGTGATGAGGAAGATCCAGGCTGCGGTGGCTGATATAAAAGAGGCAAGGATATTGGTAATTGCTCCCCCCGCGATCCCGGGTCTTGGCGCTACCTCCGGTTTTACATTTGAGCTGCAGCAAACCAGCAGCACCGATGATATTAAAACTTTTGAAAAAGTAGCGCAAAGCTTTTTAATGAAGCTGAACCAGCGGCCGGAGATCGCCATGGCATATACCTTCTTCAATGCCCGTACCCCCAGCTACCAGGTAGATGTAGACAGGGAACAGGCGAAAAAAATGGGCGTCCTGGTATCAGATGTATACAGCACGCTTTCCACTTTTCTGGGAAGCAGCTATATTAATGATTTCAATATATACGGCAGGAACTTCCGTGTGATGTCGCAGGCGGACAGCAGCTACAGGAGCTCTCTTGCCGGGCTTCAGAAATTTTATGTACGCAACAGCCAGGGCAATATGATCCCCCTCGGTTCTCTGATCACTACAAAAGTGATTGAAGCGCCTGCAGTGGTCTCGCACTATAATATTTACCGCTCCATAGAGATCAACGGATCGCCCAAGCCGGGCTACAGCAGCGGTCAGGCCATTGAGGCCCTGAGGGAAGTTGCCAAAACCCTGCCTGCAGGATATGGATATGAGTTCTCGGGGATGAGCAGGGAAGAAATAGCAGCGGGTAATCAGCAGATGGTCATTTTTGCTATTTCGATCATATTCGTGTTCCTGTTCCTGGCTGCTTTGTATGAAAGCTGGTCTATCCCGTTCTCCGTGTTGTTTGCTGTGCCGATCGGTGCTTTCGGTTCTATATTGACGCTGACATTCATCCCGGCACTTTCCAATAACATTTATGCGCAGATCGGTTTGATCACGCTGATCGGTCTGGCAGCCAAGAATGCGATATTGATCGTGGAATTTGCCAAAGAAAGGGTAGACGCGGGCATTGATATCAGTCATGCCACCCTGCAGGCAGTACGGTTGAGGTTAAGGCCTATCGTTATGACTTCGCTCGCATTCATACTTGGTGTATTGCCTCTTGCCTTTGCAGAAGGTGCGGCTGCCGAAAGCCGTAAAACGATCGGGTGGACGGTATTTGGAGGTATGCTTGCCGCAACAACGTTGGCTATATTTGTTGTGCCGGTATTATTTGTGCTGATCACCAGGATTTCCTATGGCAGAAAACTGAGGCGTTTGCAGGAAGAGGCGGCAAGGCAGCAGGCTATTGATGATGCCATAACGGGCGGAAGAGTCTGATAGTACTGTTATAATTATATTAAAGGCTGCTCAATACGGGGCAGCCTTTTTACTGTAAACTTATCTTCAGCGGAGTAAAGAAAAATTATAGTACGCTCCTATATTCCACCAGCACTTTGAATCTTACAAACAGCTCTTCCGTGTACCATTTTTCCTCCCTTGTTTTTTGCACAACGTTGATGTGCCGGACTGTACCATATGCAAATGCATGCATGTCTTCTGATGAGTTCCATATACTGAAGGTCGCCTGTTTCAGAAATGGTATTTCACCAATGCTCAGTGAGCTTATAAGTCCCGGTACCCGGTGGAGCTGGTGTGAAACTTCATCCATATGTTCCCAGAAGCGCTTTATTTTGCCAGCCCTGATAGTGGCCCTCGTGAGCACCGCGACCGGGGCCACCGGAACAGCTCCTGGTGCCAATGACCCGAATGGCTGTTTGCCATCCCAACAGCCATGGCCTGATACAGGCTCCAGCAATATCGTACTGACCCCGCAGCGAAAGAAACGATACCAGCCGGCAATAAAATTTCCATATAATTTTTTTAACAACTGTTCATGCGATATTTTGCTGAAATCAATCTGATCCCCTGATGTGAGTACAGCCCATTGCCGCCAGTCGGGCTGCCTGCTGAAGCCGCCTCCCTTTCCGCAGCCCAGTAATTTCCAAAAGTAAATACCCCGGTTGACCAACAGTGGCAGCCGGTGTATTGCCATCGCGAGCAGTGCGAAAAAAATATACTGCTTAGGATATTTTATTATGGTTATGGATACTAACGGAGGCTTGCAGGTGGCTGGCATATTGCAAACCTACGGTGAAAATTTTCCTGCTGTTACATATATTAACGGAAATGACCTTACATTTACGATCTTGTTTAAAACGGTTAACGATTCCACAAATGAAAAAATTACTTCTTCAACTCTTCCCTGTTATTCTGATCCTGTTTTTATTTTCCTGCAACAAGCGAAGCGGCAACCCGCGGGTGCTTGTTTTTGCCAAGACGGCTGGTTTTCACCATGAGTCCATTGCCGTGGGCATCCCGGCCATTCAAAAGCTTGGACAGGAAAATGGTTTTGACGTAGACAGCACTACTGACGCATCCATGTTCAACGAAGACACCCTTAAAAAATACTCCGCGGTTGTTTTTCTCAATACTACGGGGCCTTTGCTCAATACGCATGAGCGCATTGCACTTGAACGGTATATACAGTCCGGTGGCGGGTATATGGGGATACATGCCGCTGCAGATGCTGAATATGACTGGGGATGGTACAACAGGCTGGTAGGCGCCTATTTCCTGAGCCACCCCCGCCAGCAGGAAGCGAAGCTGATAGTGAAAGACAAAACGCATCCTTCTACCAAACACCTGCCTGATGTTTGGACCCGCAAAGACGAATGGTATAATTTTAAAAAGCTCAATAAGGACGTGCATGTGCTGATCAGCATTGATGAAAAAAGCTATGAGGGAGGAAAGAACGGTGATGATCACCCTATGACATGGTACCACGATTATGATGGCGGGCGGGCTTTTTATACAGAGCTGGGGCATACGGACGAATCTTATAGCGACCCGCTGTATTTACAGCACATACTCGGCGGCATTCAATATGCAATAGGTGATAATAATAATCTCAATTACAGCAAGGCTACCGCGCAATATCCCCCGGATGAGGACAGGTTTACAAAAACGCCGCTTATCCAGGGAGAATTTTTTGAGCCCACTGAAATGACCATTCTTCCCAATTTTGATATCCTGATCACGCAGCGGAGAGGGGAGATCATGCTGTATAAAAATGAAACAAAGACATTAAAGCAGGTAGGTTTTCTGCATGCTTATTTCAAAACATCCGATGGCAAAGCCAACGCCGAAGAAGGGGTGCTGGGTATTTCCAAAGATCCCAACTTCAGCAAGAACCATTGGGTATATATTTTTTACAGTCCTATTGATACATCGGTGAACAGGTTGTCGCGTTTTACTTTTGAAAACGATACGATTGATGTAAAGAGTGAAAAAGTAGTTCTTCAGTTCTATTCCCAGCGTGAGATCTGCTGCCATACGGGCGGTTCTGTGGCATTCGGACCGGATGGTTTGTTGTATGTATCGGCAGGGGATAATACCACTCCTTTCAATGAGCCCGGGCAGACCTACACCAGCAAAGGCTATGGGCCAATAGATGACCGTCCCGGTCATTTGCAGTACGACGCCCGCAGGAGCTCGGGGAATACCAATGACCTCAGGGGTAAGATATTGCGTATACGTATTAAAGACGACGGCACTTATGAGATCCCCGATGGTAATCTTTTCCCGAAAGGCATGGACAGCACTCGCCCGGAGATATATGTAATGGGTAACAGGAATCCCTACCGCATCTCTGTGGATCAAAAGAACAGTTTCCTGTATTGGGGAGAAGTAGGACCGGATGCCGGTGAAGACAGCATAGGCGTGCGGGGTCCCCGCGGTTATGATGAGCTGAACCAGGCGCGTAAAGCCGGTTATTTCGGATGGCCGCTTTTCGTAGGGAATAATTATCCTTATAACAGGTACGACTATGCGACCGGCCAGTCGGGTCCCACTTTTGACCCGGAGCATCCTGTTAATGAATCGAGGAATAATACGGGTTTGAGGAATCTGCCCCCGGTAGCTCCCGCATTCATCTGGTATCCTTATGCCCCTTCTGCCGATTTTCCCCAGGTAGGCACGGGCGGGCGCAATGCCATGGCAGGCCCGGTATATTATACCGACATGTTCCCCAAAGAAACACGTTATCCTGATTATTATAATGATAAGCTGTTTATCTACGACTGGATACGCGGCTGGATGAAAGTAATTACTATGCTGCCCAACGGCGACTTTGATATGATGGAGCCTTTTATGGAGCATACTAAATTCCATAATGCTATTGATGTGGAAGTAGGGCCCGATGGACGGCTCTATGTACTGGAATACGGCTCCGGCTGGTTTGCCAAAAATGATGACGCAGGGTTGAGCCGCATTGATTATAACGGGGGCAACCGTCCGCCTAAAGTAACGGGTATAAAGGTGGATCAAACTTCCGGCCCGACGCCATTGACGATAAAAGCTTCCGTTGAAGCAAAAGATCCTGAAAACGATAAGCTTACTTATGTATGGACTACCGGTAGCGGGCAAACGAAAGAAACCGCGGAGCCTGCTGTAGAGCTGGCGCTTGATAAAGCAGGTGATTATGCTGTTTCCGTGGAGGTAAAAGATGATAAAGGTGCTTCAGCTAAAAGTGATGTGGTGAATGTATATGCCGGCAATACGGCGCCACAGGTGTCGGTGCAGGTATCAGGCAACCAGCAATTTTATTTTGCCGGCCGGCCGGTCAGCTATACGGTGATGATCCATGACAAGGAAGATGGCGAAAATGTAGATGACAGGAATCTGTATGTTACTGCAGATTATATGGAAGGTAAGGATAAAGCTTCCATGCCGCAGGGGCATCAGACTGCGGTTGCCGCTATGAATGGCAAGACAACCATGCTCTCGCTCGATTGCAAGACCTGCCACAAGATTGATGAAAAATCTATCGGGCCTGCTTTTACCGAAGTGGCGAAACGATACCAGAAAGATCAGAAGGCGACGGGCTACCTTACTAATAAGATCATAAAAGGCGGCGGCGGTGTATGGGGTGAAACGGCAATGGCTGCTCATCCTGATCTTGCGGAAAGCGATGCCAAACAAATAGTGCAGTGGATACTTACCCTTGCTGATCAGTCATCCCTGAAAAAATCACTTCCTGCCAGGGGCAGTATTCCCGTTAAAGAAGCGAAGACAGACGAAGCCTTATATATATCGGCTACCTATGCTGACAAGGGTGGCAGTGGTATAAAAGCGCTTACTGGTAGCGGCGCTGCCGTATTGTTCAGCAGTAAGTTTAACCTCAGCGATGTTACCCGTATGGAAAAATACAGTAAGGTTAAGCTGGGAGGGAATCAGGTGATGGTAGCCCCGGCAGAAAATGCCTGGTTTGCTATAGACAGCCTTGACCTGCAGGATGTAACCGGAGCAGAATTGACAATTGGCTGGAGGGATGCACCTGCAGGCGCTTATATATTTGAGTTGCGGCTGGGCGCTCCTGACGGGAAGAAATTAGGCGAGGCGGTGCTGAATGCTCCCGGCAATTCCAGTCAAAAAACAGCAAAGCTTCGTATGCTTTTTAATACGATACAGGAAAAGGGCAAACAGGATCTTTATATAGTGAGCCGGGCCAAAGATGCATCGGCGAAGAACCAGGTAGGGGTTGTTAGTATAGAACTGTTGGCGAAATAGTAGAGGATATAAGGTGTGAGGGGTGAGGTATAAGGTAAAGGAGGAAGGTATAAGGTCTCATGCATAAGTATGCTACAGACGCAAGGCATGTCTTGCGTCTGTGAGGCAACCTGTAAACTGCAACCTTCATATAAGCCATTTGAAAACAGTGTATATTTCAAATCTCTTATGAACCATATCACCAAAAAAAGCATTGACTCGCTGGGATATAATTTTATCGCTGCCGAATACCTACCGGAAGACAAAGACGAATATCATCTGCGCAATATTCAAAACCGGAGCGGTATTCAGTATCGCGGATTAACTGCCTGGGAAATAGAGGTGCTGGTGCGCAACCGCAATACTTCTGATAACTGGAATAAGATCCTGGTAGGGGATGATTTTAATCCCGAACTGGTAAAGAACTGCAAATTCTTCGGGCTGGTCCGTATAGGTAAGCTGGAATCCTGTTTTTTAGAATATCATAACCTGCGGATGCCTGTGGGTTTGTACAACAGTACTATTATCAGTTGCGATTTTGGCGATAATGTGGTGGTGGATAATGTTAATTATCTTTCTCATTATATCATCGGCAGCGAAGTGATACTGGTGAATATCAATGAACTGGCCACCACAAGCACTGCCAAATTCGGGAACGGGATCATTAAGGAAGGCGAAGCAGAAGACATAAGGATATGGCTGGAAATATGTAATGAAAACGGGGGACGGAAAGTCGTCCCGTTCACACGGATGCTGCCGGGGGATGCATGGCTATGGTCGAAGTACAGGGATGACGATGTGATGCTGGAAAAGTTCAAGCAGTTTACTCAGAAAGAATATGATGTGCAAAGAGGCTACTATGGAAAGATCGGAGATCGTACTATCATCAAGAATACAAGTATCATCAAAGATGCGTGGATCGGTACTGATGCCTATATCAAAGGCGCGAACAAGCTGAAAAATATTACGGTCAATTCCTCTCCTGAAGCGCCCTCACAGATAGGAGAGGGGTGTGAAATGGTAAATGGTGTGATGGGACTGGGATGTAAAGCATTTTATGGAGTGAAGGCTGTAAGGTTCATTATGGCAAGTCATTCACAATTAAAATATGGCGCCAGGCTGATTAATGCTTACCTGGGGAACAATTCTACGATATCATGTTGTGAAGTATTGAATTCTTTGATATTTCCTTCGCATGAGCAGCATCATAATAACTCTTTCCTGTGTGCGGCAACCGTGTTAGGGCAAAGCAATATGGCAGCGGGCGCTACTATCGGTTCTAATCATAATTCGCGTAGCCCTGACGGTGAGCTGATCGCAGGGCGTGGCTTCTGGCCGGGGCTGTGTGTAAGCCTTAAGCACAATTCCCGCTTTGCCTCTTTCAATATAATCGCCAAAGGCGATTATCCTGCGGAGCTGGATATGCCTTTCCCTTTTACACTGATCAGCAATGACGTGGCAAATGATCAGTTGCTTTTGATGCCGGCCTACTGGTTTATGTATAATATCTATGCCATAGCCAGGAATGAATGGAAGTATAACGACAGGGACGCAAGAATTGAAAAAGTGCAGCGGATAGAATTTGATTCCCTCGCTCCCGATACCATCAACGAAATATTAAAGGCGCTGCGGTTGCTTTGCCTGTATACAGGGAAGGCGTATGCCCGGTATGAAAAAATGCAGCAGGCATTACCTGATGAACAATATGTGCGGATAGGTAAAAAGCTGCTGGAGAAAAATGATGGATTGACTGAGCGGTTGGAAATTCTGGCAGAGGGCATAGAGAACAGCGACAGGAAATGTGTTATCCTTAAAGCGCAGCAGGCATATATCATTTTTAAAGAACTGGTCAACTATTATGCAGCAGTGCAGAGCATACAATTCATTACTGCCAACGCTATAAAGAATTTTCCCGCTTTCTTAAAAAAGATCCCGCGGGCGGGCAGCGTTGTAGCGTGGATAAATGTTGGTGGGCAACTGATAGCTGCACCGGAGCTGATGAAATTCAGGAAGCAAATCCATACAGGAAAGATCAGTAGCTGGGACGATGTGCATGCATTTTACAGGGAACAGGGAGAGCAGTATGACAAATTGAAATTTGAGCATGCCATGGTTGCCTGGCGTATATTGAACGGCGTTCCCGTATCCAAATTTTCAAAAGACCATTTCGCAGCAATGCTCCGGAAGTCTATTGATACCAAAGAGTGGCTTACGGAAGGTATTTACGAATCCCGCGCAAAGGATTACAGCAATCCATTCCGGTTGATGGTATTTGACAATAAAGAAGAAATGGAGAAAGTTTGGGGAAGGCTGGAAGACAATAGCTTTATTCTTATGCAGGAGAAAGCGCTGAAAGCCTTTAAGAAAAATGTGAATGTTATTATGCGGCAGATGAGTTTATAACGATTATGTTTTAAATGGTAAAAACAGCATTGCATTACTGCAGAAAGTACTACATTTAGGGCACACTTTTAAAGAACTTTTAATTTAATTTTTGCTATGGGAGATTTCCAGATCAAAAAGAACCCAAAGAATTATGATGTAGTTATTGTTGGCTCGGGAGCAGGAGGTGGGATGGCTTCCTATATCCTGGCAAAGGCCGGCTTAAAAGTCTGTCTTCTGGAAGCCGGGGTGCTCTTCGATCCCAAGAAAAATGTTACCCAGTTCAAGTGGCCTTATGAATCACCCCGTCGTGGCTCAGGCACCCGCTACCGGCCCTTCGGTGATTTTGACGCCTGCTATGGTGGCTGGGAGATAGATGGGGAACCGTATACCAAAACTTCAGGCACAGAATGGGATTGGTTTCGTGCCCGTATGATGGGTGGACGCACCAATCACTGGGGAAGGATATCCCTTCGTTTCGGTCCCCATGATTTTAAGAGAAAAGATATTGACGGGCTTGGTGAGAACTGGCCGATAAGTTATGATGATATCAGGCCTTTTTATGACAGGGTAGATAAACTGATCGGTGTATTTGGCACTAATGAAGGACTGGAGAATGACCCCGACGGGTTTTTTCTTCCGCCGCCCAAGCCCCGTCTTCACGAATTATTTATTAAAGATGCCGCTACCAAAACGGGTGTAAGGGTGATCCCCGGCCGTCTTTCCATGCTCACGAAGCCAATCAATGACGAAAGGGGAACCTGCGTGTATTGCGGGCAATGCGGCAGGTCCTGCCAGTTTTATGCAGATTTTTCCAGCGGATCGGTTTTAGTGAATCCTGCCATAGCCACAGGTAATATTGATGTTATCGCTAATGCCATGGCACGTGAAGTGCTTACAGATGACAGCGGCAAAGCTACCGGCGTATCGTATGTAAGCAAAGAAGATATGGATGAATACCAGGTGAACGGGAAGGTGGTGATCCTTGCGGCCAGCGCCTGCGAAACGGCCCGGCTGATGCTCAATTCCAAATCAAAGGCGCATCCCAACGGTCTTGCCAATTCGAGCGATGTGGTGGGTCGCTATCTGCATGATTCTACCGGTGCAGCACTCGGCGGGTATCTCCCGAAATTATTTGGCAGGAAACGCTATAATGAGGATGGCGTGGGAGGTATGCATGTATACTCACCCTGGTGGGGTGATAATAAAAAGCTGGATTTCCCGCGTGGCTATCATGTTGAATACTGGGGGGGAATGGATATGCCGGCATACGGTTTTGGCATGGGCATAGAAAGCCAGAACGGTGATTATCCTGTTAATGGCAAAAAGAAAGAAGCCGGAGGCTATGGCGCATCACTGAAAGAAGATCAGCGCTTCTTCTATGGGGCAGGTGTGGGAATGGCCGGCAGAGGGGAAGCAGTGCCCCGGCGGGATAACTATTGTGAAATAGATCCCAACGTTGTGGATAAATATGGCATACCCGTGCTTCGCTTTAATGTAAAATGGAGCGACTATGAAGTAAAGCAGGCGAAGCACATGAAAGAAACCTTCAAAGAGATCATGCACAATATGGGCGCAGTGATCACCTGGGGCGGCAATGACGGGCCTGAAAGCAAATACGGGCTGGAAGCGCCGGGACGCATCATACATGAAGGAGGCACTGCCAGGATGGGCAGCGACCCCAAAACATCAGCGCTTAACAAATGGAATCAGGCCCATGATTGTAAAAACCTTTTCGTGGTGGACGGCGCAGCTTTCACTTCGCAGGCAGATAAAAATATCACCTGGACCATACTGGCACTTTCCATGCGCGCCTCTGAATATATCATTGATGAGCTGAAAAAACAGAATATCTAACGCTATTGCATAACCGCTTCCGGCGTACAATGCCGGGAGCTCAAAAACACAACATACTATGGACAGAAGAAAATATTTAAAGATCATAGGCGTAGGATCAGTATCCTCCTCCATTTTACTGGATGCCTGTAAATTGTCCGATAAGAAAACGGAGGAAGCAACTCCTGCTGCAACCCCGTCCTCTGCGGATGCAGCAGCAGGGCCTGCGAGACAACCGCAAGAGATTGAGCATTATAAAAATGTAATTTCCACTACTTTTTTCACTGCGCATGAAATGGCTACTATTGCTGTCCTGACAGATATTATTATTCCTAAAGACGAAGTGAGCGGCAGCGCAACAGATGCCAAAGTGCCTGACTTCATAGAGTTTATTGTGAAAGATATGCCGGATTACCAGATACCGGTGCGAGGAGGATTGAGATGGCTGGACCGTGAAACACAACTGAGATTTCAAAAGAATTTCAAAGACTGCAGCCATGAAGAGCGCATACAGGTGGTTGATGATATAGCCTATCCACGCAAGGCAAAGCCTTCCATGTCGCAGGGTGTTTCCTTTTTCTCCACCATGCGCGACCTGACCTGTACCGGCTTTTATACCTCTAAGATGGGCATAGAAGATATCGGGTATGCGGGTAACCAGCCTAACCAGTGGAACGGGGTGCCGGATGATGTATTGAAGCAATATGGTATCGCCTATACTGAAAAGGAAATGAAAGAGTGCGCCAGCTATTAATTGTTGTAGCGTACGGATTGAATTGTTAAGTAAAACCTGTTTCTTCTATGTTAAAATATTTTTCGCTGCCTATAGGAATACTGATCATCCTGTCAGCGGCATGCAGCAGGAAATATAACCCTGCAAACACACCTTTTGCTATTTATCATCCTATATCTGAAGACAATGTGCGCAAACTGGAAAAAGGCATTACCACGCCGGCGGATGTTGTAAAACTGTTTGGCGATCCGGCCAAGAACAGCATCAGCGATAAGGGAGAGAGATATGTATATGGCTATCTTGGTGATACCCTTACTGTGAATTTTGACAGCTCAAAGACCGTAGGCAGCTTTTTATACCGTCCTGAAATATTTACACCGGTATCAGGCAATCCCGACAACATCACCAAACGTATTAAAGAAAGCAGGGTAAAAAAGATAGAGGTGTACAACACTTCGAAGTTCACGCTGGAAAAATGGTTTGGACCTGCCAATAAGAAAGAAACCGGTACGAACAGGAACCGGTATACTTTCGACCGGAGGAACGGGACGCTGGTGGTGTATACACTTGCCAATTACGAAGAGAGGGTACTGAGCTACAGCTTTGAGCCGAAGCATTAGGCCGGGAGTTGAACCACGGAGACGCAAAGGCACGGAGTTACACGGGGAAGTTGTTGGATGTCATTTGATGAAGGAATCAATTTCTAAAAATCAGGCTCAATACTTTATGACAACAGTAAACCCGTATCTGTATTTTAACGGTAATTGCGAGGAAGCTTTTATTTTCTATAAATCCGTTTTTAATTCACAGTTCAAATATATCGGGCGTTATAAAGATGCCCCACAAACAGACCGGGGAATATTTTCGGATCAGGACAATAAAATCATGCATGTTTCTCTCCCTATCAGCGCTGAAACAACATTGATGGGCTCTGACAATGCAGCGCTGTTCAAACAAGGAGTAGGAACTAATAATTTCTCTTTGGCGCTTAATACCAGCAAAAAGGAAGAGGCAGACAGGCTATTTCAAGATCTTTCTGTTGGTGGGGAAATAAAATTACCGATGAATGAAACATTTTGGGGATCCTATTATGGAATTGTTACGGACAAATTCGGAATTAACTGGAAGATTAGCTTTGAACCAACAATAAGCTGATGGCAAATAAAAAGAATTGTTGGATTTGAAAATGTATGGTTTAGAATTTATTTTATGATAAAAGTTTTACTGTTATTCTTTATTCCGGGACTATTGGTTATACCGGATGCTCCAGCCCAATCGCATGGAAAAATAATTGAGCAAAACACGGTAGCAAGCAAAATATTAAAAAGGGATGTAAAGTACAGTATGTATTTCCCGCCGGATTATGACCATTCACAACGCTCATACCCTGTAGTATACCTGCTGCATGGCTATACCGATGATAATACGGCATGGTTCCAGTTTGGAGAAGTAAACCGCTATGCAGACAAAGCTATTGCCGAAGGAATAATCCCGCCGATGATCATTGTAATGCCCAACGGCGATTCAAGCTGGTATATTAATGCTTATGACGGTAAGGAAAGCTACGAAGATTTTTTTGTGAAAGAATTTATTCCCGCTGTTGAAAAAAAATACCGCATAAAAAGTGAGAAACAGTTCAGGGGCATCGCCGGGTTATCAATGGGAGGTTATGGCACTATGATCTATGCTTTGAAATATCCTGAGCTTTTTGCTGCAGCCGCGCCGCTGAGCGCCGGCATTTTCAGCGATGAAGAAATGCTGATGATGCCCGATGGGCAATGGAATACCATTTTCGCTCCTTTATTTGGGAAGGATCTTAAAGACAAAGACCGCCTGAATAAAGCATGGTACGATAATTCTGTTTTACATCTTGTTGAAAAAAAATCAGGCGCTGAGCTCAACAAAGTGCGTTATTGGATTGATTGCGGCGATGATGACTTTTTATTCAATGGAAATGCGCTGTTGCATATAGCTTTACGCAAAAAGCTGGTAAACCACGAATACCGTGTAAGAGACGGCGCGCATAATTGGGAATACTGGCGTACGGGTATCACCGATGCGTTAGCATTTATTGGCAAGAGCTTTCACCAGTAACTATGACTACTTTTCTCTCTTTGCTTCTGCCGTACGGGATATATACTTTCATAAGCGTATTCGCGTTTTTTCATCCTTCTCCGGTACAAAAGATACAGTTATCCGGTTATGCGCAGGGCACTACCTGGCATATTACTTATTATGCGGCAGACAGCACCGTCAAAAAATATTCCATTGACAGCATACTATCGGTGCTGGACAGTTCTATGTCTATCTACAAACCCTACTCGCTGATCAGCAGGTTCAACCATGCGCAAAATGGGATCGCTCTTGACAAACATTTTGAAAAGGTAATTGCAAAATCCATTGAAGTATGGAAGGAGTCGGGAGGATTATTTGATATAACTGTAATGCCGCTTGTAGAAGCCTGGGGATTTGGCGCCAAAAAAGTCAGTCAATACCCCGATGCGGCAAAAGTCAGGACACTGCTGCGTTGTGTAGGTACTGACAAGCTGCGGCTTGACGGGAATCGTCTTTTTAAAAAAATACCCTCTGTCTCTATTGATGTGAATGGTATTGCGCAGGGCTATAGCGTGGATGTGGTAGCGGATTTCCTGGAAAGCAGGCAAATCACTGATTACCTCGTAGAGATCGGCGGGGAGATCAGGGTAAGGGGGAGAAAACCCGGGAATGAAAAGATGAAGATCGGCATAGAGGCGCCCGGCGATTATACGGTAGACATACCTGTTATACAAAAAGTGATCACCCTCGACAGCGGCGGTATTACCACTTCAGGAAGTTACAGACAATATCATGAAAGCAATGGTAAAAAATTCAGTCATAATATTGATCCGCGCACGGGTTACCCTTCACAAAATGAGCTGATCAGCGTAACCGTGTATGCTGCCGATGCCATGACTGCCGATGCCTATGATAATGTGCTGATGACCATGGGGCTTGAAAAAGGACTGCAATTCGTAGAGGGAAGGAAGGACATGGCAGCATATTTTATTTATAAGAAAAATGATGGCAGCATAGCTGATAGTGCCAGCACCGCCTTTAAGCAACTTATCGGGCAATGAGGTTTCCAATTCTCCGATGGTTGGAAGTCCTTTGTAAACCCTGAATTATCACGAAGGTTACAAAATCATCAGTTTGTTACCGTATTTCGACCAAGCCAACACGAACACTAGAACTAATTGCTGACTTGCGCGGGAGAAACCTGTTTGGCTTTTGTACCAATGCTCAACTGTTGCACTACTGCCGGACGGATTTCTCTCCCGCTGTAATTGTTTAAGTCAATACTGCCTGCTGGCGGGATCGAAATGACACAAGAGCGTCTTTGTTTTTGTAGCTGACGCTTTTTGCAGGAGGGGGATATATAATTATCCGGTCAGTCGTGTCTGCAATTGAAGCAATCCCTTTGTTGCAGAAACTAAATGATTTGATATTTTTGCCGGATGATCTCACTTACAGAAGAAAATTACCTGAAAGCCCTGTACAGGTTATCCCAGGAGAAGCAGGAGATAGTGGTAAAGGATATTGCCGACAGCCTCAGCATTAAAATGCCGACGGTGAACAGCATGGTGAAAAAGCTGGCCGAAAAAAAATTCATTAAATATGAAAAGTACAAAGCCATAGAGCTGACGGATAAAGGGCGGAAGCAGGCGCTTACTATACTCCGCAAGCACCGCCTGACAGAGCTGTTTTTAACTAAGGTGATGGACCTGGGCTGGGAAGAAGTGCACGATATAGCCGAGCAGATAGAACATATACAATCCGATCGTTTTTTTGATCGTGTGGATGAAATGCTCGGGCATCCGCAATTCGATCCTCATGGAGAGCCTATCCCGGACTCTAATGGCAAGCTCCCTGTATATAAGTCGATACCGCTTTCGGAAGGGCAGCTCAATAAACAGTATAAGCTGGCAGGGGTAGCTAATCATGACCCGTCTTTTCTCCAGTTTCTCGACGCACTGCATCTTACACTTGGCGCCACCATAGAGATAAAAGAAATACAGGAATTTGATAAATCCATGGGCGTAAAGCTGAATAACAAACAAAAAACAATATTCAGCAATACGGTTTGCCGCAACCTGATGGTTGTATAAAAAATTGCTTAAATTGCAGGTAATACAAGGAGGGATGAGCTATTGATATGCTTCAACGGTTGTTAAGAATCCCCTGTTCCCCGCTTCAATAATTTTACCTCCGGCATTGTGTATCTTGAAAAGGAGTAGTTATGTTAGGGTATCGCTTTTCTTTATTTGATCCGGCACAAAACGGCAGGTCTAAGTTTGAACAGTTGCTCGACTTATTTATGCAACTGCTCACCTATACCAGCGGTGATGTGAGCGAAGCTTTGAACTGGCTGACCCAGTTGGATAAGCAATACCAGCTCACCGGTGAAGACTATGGGCTGGGAGATTTTATTGATGAGCTGAAAGAAAAAGGTTATTTGGATGAAAATAACCAAACCGGTGAGATCCGCATCACACCCAAAACGGAGAAAGGCATCCGCAAACGGAGCCTTGAGGAAATTTTCGGTAAGCTGAAAAAAACAAAACAGGGCGAGCACCGTACGTATAAACCCGGACAGGGAGATGAGATCAATCCTGAAACGAGACCATTCCAGTTTGGGGACATGCTGGAGCAGATAGATTTTGTAAGCTCTATCCGCAATGCACAGATCAGTCACGGTGTAGATCAGTTGCAGATGGATGAAGAAGACCTGGAGATCAGGGAAACAGATTTCAAGTCGCAGACCTCCACCGTGCTGATGATAGATATATCGCATTCCATGATCCTTTATGGAGAGGACAGGATCACTCCTGCCAAAAAAGTTGCAATGGCGCTGAGCGAGCTCATTACTACAAAATACCCGAAAGATACGCTGGATATTGTAGTATTCGGGAACGATGCCTGGCCTATAGAAATTAAAGATATCCCTTACCTGCAGGTAGGGCCTTATCACACCAATACCGTAGCCGGGCTGGAGCTGGCCATGGACCTGCTGAGAAGAAGAAAAAATCCCAATAAGCAGATCTTCATGATAACGGATGGCAAACCCACCTGTTTGAAGATCGGCAGGAAATATTATAAGAACAGTTTCGGTCTCGACCGGAAAGTGATCAATCGCTGTATCAACCTGGCAGCGCAATGCAAGAAGCTGAAGATACCGATCACTACTTTTATGATCGCCACAGATCCTTACCTGCAGCAGTTTGTGCAAGAGTTCACAGAAACCAATCACGGCAAGGCTTATTTTGCATCGCTTGATGATCTGGGGAGCTTTATCTTCAAGGATTTTGAATCAGGGAAGAGAAAGACGGTGTATTAGAGGGGTAAGTGATAAGTGGTAAGGGAGGGAAGATGTTCATGGCTTGCTTTCGTTGCGGGAAAGAAATGAATGAAGTGCAGAAAATAATTTAAAAAAGTTGTACAAAAGAGTAGTAATACAATGGATATAAAGCATATAACCACACTAGGTGAATTAAAGGCTTCGGGGTATAAAAGCAAAACGGTAAAAGAAGAGATCAGGTATAATCTTATTCAAAAGCTTAAGGCAGGCGAAGCAACTTTTCCGGGCATTGTTGGTTATGAAGACACTGTTGTGCCGGATACGGAGAGGGCATTGCTTTCCAGGCACAATATATTATTCCTTGGTTTGCGCGGGCAGGCAAAAACGCGTATGGCGCGGCAGATGATCAGCCTGCTTGATGAATACATCCCGGTCATTGCGGGAAGTGATGTCAACGACGATCCGCTTAAGCCTTTGTCGGGATATGCCAGGCAACTGATCGCAGAAAAGGGCGACGATACGCCTGTTGAATGGATACACCGCAGCGATCGCTATGGGGAAAAGCTTGCCACGCCGGATGTGAGCGTTGCCGATCTTATCGGCGACATAGATCCTATTAAAGCCGCTAATCTCCGGCTCAATTTTGCAGACGAACGCGTGATCCATTACGGCATTATACCAAGAAGCAACCGTGGTATTTTTGTTATTAACGAACTGCCCGACCTGCAGGCGAGGATACAGGTGGCGCTATTCAATATATTACAGGAAGGCGATATACAGATACGCGGCTTTAAATTGAGAATGCCGCTGGACATTATGTTTGTATTTACAGCCAACCCGGAAGACTATACCAACAGGGGATCCATAGTAACGCCGCTGAAAGACAGGATAGAAAGCCAGATATTAACCCACTATCCAAAAAATATTGAAGACGCTCTTGCCATCACTGAGCAGGAAGCTGATATAATTGAAGAGCAGACAGAAAAAGTGAAGATCAGCGATCTGGTAAAGAGATTGATAGAGCAGGTAGCTTTTGAAGCCCGCGCCAGCGAGCTGGTGGATCAGAAAAGCGGTGTGTCTGCAAGGCTTCCCATAGCTGCTTTTGAAAATGCGGTAAGCGCAGCAGAAAGGAGGGCGATCATCAATAAAGAAAAAGACACGCAGGTATGGATCTCCGATCTTACCGGCATCATTCCTTCCGTTACCGGCAAGGTGGAGCTTGTATATGAAGGCGAACAGGAAGGTCCCTACCAGGTGGCTTTCAATCTGCTCAACAAGGCTATCCGCACATTGTTCGTGCAATATTTTCCCAATCCCGATGGACTGAAAAAAAGAAAGACATCACAAAAAGAAGCTGCCGCACCTCACAATCCCTATCGCCCGGTCATCACCTGGTTTGATAGTGGTAATGCACTGGACATATTGTTTAATGTAAAGGATAAGGATAAGATACAACTACTTTATAAAGTAGAGGGATTGTATGGTTTGGTTAAAAAGACCTTCCCTCATGCCAACGAAAAAGAGAATGCGTTGTTGATGGAATTGATACTGCATGGCTTATCCAGTTATTCCCTCATCAGCAAAAAAGTGCTGGACGGTAAAATTGAATTTAAAGACCTGATGGGCTCCATGCTGAATATGGGCAGGGAAACTTCTTCCTTTGAAGATGAAGAAGGGTTCGGACAGGAGGGATATTGAGGGGCGAATGGTGAATAGGTAATAGTGAATATCTCACATTTCACATCTCACTTTTTCTGTGAGACGTGAAATGTCAAACGTGAGATGCTCTCACTCATTCACCATTGCCTATTCACCATTCGCCTCTGAACGACTTGTTATAATAAGCACAGTCCTACTTATGCTCCGCATTTTTTAAATTAGGTTTCGCCCGCCAGTCAGCTTCAGGACCAAAACGGGTATGTATATTTTTTCTTTTAAGATCCAGTTGGTTGTATTTGGGATAACGATATATCCATCGGTTGGTAAAAGTAAATAATGTGCCTGCTATAAGCATAGAGGCTACCATTATTCCCAAACGCTTTCTTAAAAGTGGCTTGTAGTTTTCTTCCACAACCGGTACAGGTGATACATTTTCCGAAGGTAAAATAAGGATAAGCGCCGTAGCGAGAATGGCGTTGACAAAGATGACCCATTCGGTCAGCATGCGGGCAGGATGCCAGCCGACCAATGCTCTTTCAAAATTAGCGATCGTCATTATCCACAGCAATAGCAGGAAGATCAGTTGCCCTTTTCCCGTATCACCGGAAGGTATGAGCGCAACAGGTGTGCGAAAGTGTTTGCGTACTATGAATACCATGGCAATGACAAGTAATATCCATGTCAATGTAAACCAGCCTTCGGGAGAAAGATGTAAAAAATCCAACCCGGGCAACCTGCCTAAATAGGGAAGATCCCATTGTGCCGGTATGGTTGTTTCAGTGCCGTCCGGCTGCATTATTTTTTCTTTCCATACAGCGGGATCAAGCTGGTTTGACCATTCCTCTACATTTTTGACAATATTAAAATAAGTCAGTCCGAATAATATGGAAAGAGTAGCCAGCGCCCTTGTCCACCTTCCCGATAAAACAATTTTATTTTCATTGCTGTTTACATTTTCATTCTTTATCCGTGAAGCCAGCAAAGCCATTGCCACCGCAATCGCAATACCATTTACAAATCCATAGGTCTGCTCCAGGAAGCTATGCCAGTTCTGCGCCTGCCATTCGGCCCATCTTGTGGTAATCGCAATAAATTGAGCAGACCCCGGCAGCATGCCTTTGTTCGTAAGTATATCGGGGTTCCCGAAAGACATCAACATCGTTTTTATCCACTGCACGCCTGAAAAGCCCAGCCCTCCGATAGTACCGCATACAACCGCAGCCATTGCCACGGCACGCAGGTTGTTTTTCCAAAGCCAGATCATTGCGCCGATAAACAATCCCAGTATGCCTGCCCAGTCATCACTGCGTGGCGGCGTCATACGGATACCCCCGTACGAAGTAAACAATTTACTACCCAACACAGGGAAGGCAAGAAAGGCGATCAGCCATCCTGTTGCCATATATACAATTAATGAAGCCCCGTTCTTAAACTTTCCGTATCTGAAAAAGTAAACCGTTGCTCCCAGGATGCCGCCTGCTACCCAGCCTACATGCTGCGGATAATCACCAAACCATTGCGGCCAATTGTTCAGGAGATTTGTTGCTTCGTATGCCGGTAAGCCGGTATCAGGATTGATATAAGAAGGATCGCCCTGCAGGTAAGTAAGCGAGGCAGCAAAGCTTTCCTCAATGCCTGCTTTCTTCATCAACAATTGAATAAGAAAACCGGCCAGTGATCCTATAATTAAAAATAAAGGAAGCAGCCTGAGGTTTTTTTCCCCGCGGCGTTGCCAGAGATCATACAATCCGATACCGACCAGCGCTGAAAATGCAGGCAGGTAGTATGCGTCAAACCAGTACAAGGGATTTTTATGTCTCGATGCTGTCTGGTCAAAATGGATGCCTGCTTCCATCCAGCGGGCCACCGGATCTTCAATGATACCGAGCACTATCCTTGCGCCCAGCACAAAGAGCAGCGGTACAAATAATTTTACTATCCTTTCCCTGTCCATTGCAGCAGGCAATGCCGTGCCGATACCGCCGATAGCTGCCCATAAAAAACCAATGATAAAGAGGCAAACAAAACCATACCATTGCGACAGGGCATGGCCACTTTGCGTATAGGCAATGACCTGCATGTAAGACATGGATGCGCCAAAGCCCCAGCCTATGGCACCGAAGAGGGCGAAATAATGCACTTTATTTCTCCAGTCTGCCCGTCCCGACAAAACAGCTACTGCTATGGCGGCAAGGCTCCCGGCAAAGGCGGCTCCGTATTCATGCCCGAAGTTGCCCCGGATGCCCCAGCCAATGGATAGCGATAAACCGATCAGGAAGAAAGTACTTAATTTCCTCAGTGGAAATTGCGGGTTGAAAATTGCAGGCATTGATGCAGGGTTTATACAATGAAAGAGAAGGTAAAAGCAATATTATACCCGGGTAAAAAGCACAGTTTGGTTGAAGAATTACGAATGGTACAGTGTGTTTTCTTGCCTCTGATTATTATACCGGCGAGTACCTGTCAGGTTGATTTTTTACTATTCCCTTATCTTCAGGTGTCCTGATAATGAAAGTTTGTCGTTTTTTTACTATTAAATTGTGAGATACCTTGTATAATTTTATAGGGGTTTAAACTTCTCCCCGAAAAGAAAGGGATTTGAATGAGCTTATCCAGGATCGGGAGAATCAATATAACCACCTGATATTAATTGGACGTAAGATTTGATATAGTCGCCGTCGCTCCGGTGGGATAGCTGCTCCAAAGCTTGCCGTCCCTGTATGCCTTCATTTAAATTCTTGAATATGATCGAGCATCTTCGCATATTACCTGCGCCGGATTTGGCAGCGTATATTTATTACTACAGGTTGCGTACATTTTCTACTCACGGCATGGATCTACTTGTTCCATGGTATGCCATACCGGAAACAGAGTTAATCTTATTTCTGCAAGGCCGGCCTATATGGTGCAAAGATGAAGCAACCGGATATTATGTGGAAGGTGATCATGATATTGCCGTGTTGGGCCTGTCAGACAGGTTCAATGGCATGATGTTGTTAAATGGGAGCTATCTTCAGTTCGAGATTATTTTTATGCCGAATGGCTTTCACAGGCTATTCAGCCTTCCTCCGCTTCCCGAGCTAGCTAACAGGATATTTAATGCAGACGCTTATTTGGGCACAACCGGAAAATTGCTACGGGAGGAGCTGCAGGAAGCGCCCAATATCAGCGCTATGCGGCTTGTGGCCGACAAATTTTTCCGCTCCCGACTTAGCAAACGAACAACGGGGCATGGCTATGATGGCATCGCAAAAATTTCCTCAAATATGCTGCAGCTAAATGGTATGGTCAATATAAGCTATTATGCAAGGGAGGCGAATATGAGCATGCGTAATTTTGAAAGGCGTTTTTCCCAACAAGTCGGAACTACTCCGAAACTCTTCTGCCGCATGCTCCGGTTCAATAAAGTAATTCAGTACAAACTTTCAAACCCTTCTTCTGTGTGGTCAGATATTGCTTCACGGTTTCATTACCATGATACGATGCACCTGGTCCGTGACTTTAAAGATTTTGCCGGTAGCGCACCAGCGCTGTTTTTTAACACTACGCCTCCACCCCGCGAAAACTATATTTATTATAAATCTTGCAAACAAAAACGGGTTATATGAAAAAACAAATTTTATTGTTGTCATGTTTCTCCCTGCTATTAGCAACATGCCAGGCGCAAACAGCCGGGCAGATTGTTGACAAATATGTTCTGGCAATGGGCGGTTTGGAAAAAATCAGTTCGATAAAATCAATTATCGCTCATTTTGCTCTAAAAGAAATAAGCTCCGAAACGCCCGGACAACTGGCCATCGTTGAAGGCAGGGCATATAAGGTCGAATTGTCTGTTTCCGGCCGTAAAATAATAGAATGCTATACAAAGAATGAAGGATGGGTACTGAATTCCCTGTGGTATACCGGGTTAAAAAAGCTGTCGGATAGTGAAAATAAATTAATGAAAGACAAGTTGTATATCCATCCTCTTGCGCTTTACAAACAAAGAGGGGGAACTTTAAAGTTAGTGGGTAAAGAAGACGACAATTATATTATACTATACACTAACCCTGACGGCATTGAAGCCCGTTACCTGATTGATTCAAAAACTTACTATATTCATAAAGAAACGCGGTATGTAAAAAAAGACGGGGTACTAACAGAGCTGTCAACCACCATTTTCGAAGATTACAGGAAAACACCTGAAGGATATTGCGTGGCATATACTCAACACATTTCCGGTGTTACCGGTCCGCCTTTGCTTACTTTTGTTGTGAAGAATATTGTATTCAACAACTCCGTAAACAATAATATTTTTGACTACGGAAATCAGGAAGCCGATTTTTAGGATTGTGCAATACAGGTTGGCTTATCACAAATGAGAGGTATAGTGATTGCCGGTTTAATAAATAAATTCTTTTCTCTTGATACGTCAATTAAATATCGTAACAATAAGCATCCGTAACCGGTGATAATAATTTGCTTTTTACAGGTTTTTCTATCCGTTGCTAATATATATTCACCTCCCGTTCCAGGCGCACTCCAAACTTATTCTCTACACTTCGCATTATTGCTTCGCTCAGCGCATAGATCTCTTTTCCGGAAGCATGTCCATAGTTTACCAGCACAAGCGCCTGCCTGGCATGGCAGCCAGTATCTCCCACACGGTATCCTTTCCAGCTTACACCTACCTTCGGACCGCTGTGCTCTATCAGCCATCCTGCCGCAAGTTTTACTGTGCCGTCAGGATTGTCGTATCCAACTATTACGGGGAATTTTTCTTTGAGCTTCAGGTAAGTACTCTTCTCTATGGAAGGGTTTTTAAAAAAGCTGCCTGCATTCCCTATCACTGCCGGATCAGGCAATTTGGAAGAACGGATATTGATGACTGCCTGGGCAATAGCTTTGATGTTGAGCGTGGTGACTCCCATTCTTTCCAGTTCTTCGCGAATAGCGCCATACCCGGTATGGAACACAGGATCTTTGCGTAAACGAAAGCATACCCGCATGATGACGAACTGGTTCCTGTATTTTCTTTTGAAGACGCTTTCCCTGTAGCCAAATGCACAGTCGCCCGGGGTAAATGTGTGAATAGTTTTGTCATGAATATGAAACGCAGTAAGGCTGTTGAATACTTCTTTTACTTCCACACCATAGGCTCCGATATTCTGCATTGGTGAAGCGCCTACATTGCCTGGGATCAGCGAAAGATTTTCCAGTCCTGCCCAGTTGCGCGATATACAATATTGCACGAACTGGTGCCAGTTCTCACCTGCTCCGGCTTCCACATATATATAACGTTCATCTTCGCCGACTTCTTCAATGCCCTTTACCTCGTTTTTCAATACCAGTCCGTCAATATCTTTGGTGAGCAGTATATTGCTGCCGCCGCCAAGTATAAAAGCAGCAGGCACTTTTGAATTATCCAGCAATGTTGCCAGCGCTTCCATTGTGGAAAATTTTCCAAAATACCTTGCCCGGGCATCAATACCGAAGGTATTATATTGCTTTAGCGAAATATTTTCCTGAACTTGCATGGGTCAATCTCCTGCACAAAATAACAAAAAACATGCAAGGAAAAACAGCAGTATTACTCGGAGCTACCGGACTCACAGGCAGTAAGCTTTTGCAAATGCTTTTGGATAGTGATGAGTATGGCAGGGTGAATATACTTGTTAGAAAACCCATTAATATCGCTCATCCTAAACTGGATATACATATTACAGACTTCAGTAATGCCGACAATTACTATAATGCATTGGGGACAGGTGATGTCATATTTTGCTGCATCGGTACCACTATGAAAAAGGTAAACGGTAACAAAGCGCTTTATCGTACCATAGATTATGATATACCGGTAAATGCTGCGAAATGGGGAACAGAAAAAGGATTCAGCCATTATTCTTTTGTTTCGGCAATTGGTGCAGACAGTAAATCATCTAATTTTTATCTCCGGCTGAAAGGAGAAGCAGAAGATAAGATCCGGTCGGCAGGGTATAAATCAGTTGACATTTTTCGCCCTTCTCTTTTATTAGGAGACAGGCGGGAGGAAAGAGGAGGGGAGCGTGCAGCGCAGATCATTTTTCCCGTTATTTCATTTTTATTTGCCGGCGGATGGCGAAAATATAAGCCCGTACAGGCGGAGGCCGTTGCCCGCGCTATGCTTAAAGCATCGCTGACTGATAATAGTGGCAGCAATATGTATGAATATGACCGGATCCAAGCCTTTAATACATAAAATTTCAGGTGATGAATAAAACAATCAGGTGGGGAATATTAGGCTGCGGTCGTATTGCCAGGAAATTTGCATCTGACCTCCGGTTGGTGAAAAATGCGGTGCCTGCTGCTGTTGCTTCGAGGGATAAGTTGAATGCCGACAACTTTGGCAGGGAGTCCGGCGCAGACCAGGTATATTATAATTATGAAGACCTCGCAAATTCAAAAGATGTAGACATTATATATGTGGCCACCCCGCATGGACTGCATTTCGAGCATGTGATGCTTTGCCTGCAGCATGATAAAGCGGTATTATGTGAAAAAGCTTTTGCCATCAATGCAAAGCAGGCAAACATTATGATTGAAACAGCACGAAAGAAAAACCTGTTTTTGATGGAAGCCCTCTGGTCCAAATTCCTTCCTTCCTATCAAAAGATGATACAGATGATTGAAGAAGGAAAGCTGGGAAAAATAAATAATGTACTGATCAACTTCGGATTTATTCCCCAGGCTCCTGTTGCGCCCCGTATTTTCGATCCTGCATTGGGCGGAGGCGCCTTGCTTGATATAGGCGTATATAATGTATTCTTTGCGCTTTCTGCTTTGGGGAAACCCCATAGTATAGAAGCATCTATGACATCTGCAGTTACCGGAGTAGATGAGCAATGCGCTATTCTATTCCGCTATGACAACGGAGCCATTGCCCAGCTTTTTTCTTCTTTTTCGTCCCATCTCCCTACCGAAGCCAATATCAGCGGTGATAAGGGAAGGCTCTTGCTGGGGCACAGGTTCTATGCTCCGGAGAGCACGCTTGAATATTACCCCGGACGATATGATACCAAACAAATAGTAGAAGTAGAAAAAGTAAAAGGGTGGGGATATCATTACGAAATTGCCCATGCAGGCGAATGCTTACGTAAAGGCTTAACCGAAAGCCCCGTTATAACACATGCAGATACACTCCTGCTGATGGAAACGCTTGATGATATCAGGAAGAAGGCGGGATTGCGGTATCCGGCAGATTAATATTCGTACCTGTCAGCTTTTTGCATAAGACACCTCAGCGGGGAACTTAGGGTCTTTTTCATTGACCTTCAGTTCTGCGGCTGCGGCATTGCTGATACGGATCAGCAGTCCGTCGTTTTCTTTTCCCGGGGGTAATTCTCCCAGAACTTTTGCAAAAATTATCCTGCTGTTTATCGGGTTGGTAATACGTACAATGGTTCCCGGTGAAATATTATTCATCAGTACGTAATATTTGGCGTCCTGCCATCCGCTTGTGCTTTTGAATATGGAAGCAGAGCCCATTTCGCTTCTGAAAGCGCTGTTTGATAATGCCTGTTGCTTATACAGATTTTTAAAAAAGCCTGACCCTTCAGGGGAAGATTTTGCCGTATTGATCTCTGCCGCATTTTGCTGGGAAGGCGCAGTGGATACTGCTACAGGCTTTGAAGGCTCTTCTGTAACCGGCGGTTCCGTGGTTGCTGTTTTTACCACCGGTGGAGCAGTCTTTACAGGATCGCCTATACGCCTGATGCCATTTGCCGCAAGCGCCGACTGATTTTTCTTTACTTTTAGAAATCCTACCACTAATTGCTGCCCCACACTGATACTTTCAGCGCTCAGGTTGTTCCATTTCTTTAAATCGGTTGCCGGGACTTTATTGAAATTCTGACCTATCCTGAACAGTCCTTCCTTCTGCTCTACAGTATGATACAGGGGAACGAAAACCTCATCAGCAGGTGCCACACCCAATTGCGCAAAATTAGTTTTTGTCAAAGGGATCCTTAGTTGTTGCCCTATTTCCAGCCCGCTGTTCAGGGTCAGCCCGTTCAGAGGGGCTATTTCCCTTGGGCTTATGTTATATAAACGACCAATGCTATACCAGTTTTCCTTTGCTTCCACGGTATGATTAAGATATAGCTTCCCGTTTTCACTATGAATGGTAAGATCGGAAGTCTGCGCGGCAAGACCGGTTGTGATAAGCAATGAAATCAGTATATATCCCAATTTTTTCATCAGATATCATTTATTTTCAGCACTTACGAAAATAAGTAAAAAATGCGGATCGGGTATATAACGTGAAAATCAATGTTTTAATATACGGAGCGCCTGGGGATAATAGTTGTTCATCCTGTTGGGTAATGCCTTGACCCATCCAAGTGGAAAGCCTTTGTAAGTGACCAGCAACCAGCCTCTCTGTGTGTGCTGAAAGGGAAAATCAGCTTTGCGCAGGTATTGCAACGCGGCTTCCCGGGGAAGCTCGAGTGTGCGTATCCCGGTTGACAGCATACCGCTGAGCGCGAGATCGTGCGAGGGCGCCAGTTCGTCCCGAATAAGCTTTCCTGCATTAATTCCCATTTTTTTTACATATAATGCCGAAAAAATGACGGACAGGTCTTCCTGCCACCTGCTGTCAATAAGCGTTATGGTATCTTCCGTATGTATAGCAGAATGCAGTTTGATGTTTTGAACGAAACCTGCAATAATGTTGACGGCTGCTACAGGGGCATACATGAATTTTTTAGGTTTCATGGCATGTGTTGCTGCCGCGTTTTTCTTCCGCAGGCAACTGATATAAAACCCTTCCCCATATACTTTGTCAGGATAAAATCTGTATCCCCGGCAATGCCTGTTTGCAGTAAAAGTTTCCATTATGCCCCAATCTTCGCCGGGCTGCAGGTCTATGCTCTCCACATCATATTCGCCGGCAAGCCAGTCTATAATGGCTTCGTCTTCTTCTTTTGAATAAGAGCAGGTGCAATATATGAGGATACCATTTTCTTTGAGGCAGGTCCATGCATCTTCCAGTATCCGCCGCTGGCGCCTGCTGCAATGCGCTACATGCTCCGGCGACCATTCTGCGATGGCGTCAGGATCTTTCCTGAACATACCGCTCCCGCTGCAAGGCGCATCCACGAGCACCATATCAAAGTATCCTGAAAGCTTTTTGAAATCCGCCGCGTCATTGCTTGTTACCACTATATTATCCTGTCCCCATTTGATGGCATTTTCAGTAAGTATGCCAGAACGTGTTTTGATCACTTCATTGGCAACAACAAGCCCCTGTGGGAACAGGGCTGAAAGATGGGTGGATTTGCCCCCTGGAGCAGCGCAAAGGTCCAGCACACGGTAAGGCATAACCGAATGGTCGGGGAAGCTGGTTTTGACCGCCTGCTCCAGGAACATGGAGGAAGCTTCCTGCACGTAATAACATCCGGCATGGAACAACGGATCGAGCGTAAATGAAGGACGCTCAGGCAGGTAAAAGCCATTAGTGCACCAGGGCATCTGTTCACATCCCGGGAAGCCTGCGCATACATCTTCCTGCTTTGCCGGCGTCCATTCACCACCTGTCCACTTTTTTTTGAAGGGGTTCAGCCGGATGGAAGTGACCTGTTCGCCGGCGGTATGGACAGCTATGAATGCCTCACGATCGAAATCTTCCAGTTCCTGTAATGCGTCCAGTAATGCTTCGGGAATTTTCAACGTTGACCTCAGTTTTTCTGTGAAGGTAATTTATAACGATTTTATCTCGGCGATCAGCTCCTGCAGCACCTTTTTGGCATCACCGAAAAGCATGGATGTTTTAGGTTGAAAAAACAACTCATTCTCTATACCGGCGTATCCCGGCTTCATACTGCGTTTGTTGACAATAACGGTTTTGGCAAGCTCCACATTCAGTACCGGCATGCCATATATGGGTGAAGAAGGATCGGTTTTGGCAGCAGGATTTACCACATCATTAGCGCCCAGCACCAGCACTACGTCGGTGCTGGGGAACTCTTCGTTTGCCTGCTCCATTTCCAGCAGTTGGTCGTAGCTTACATCTGCTTCTGCCAGCAGCACATTCATGTGCCCGGGCATGCGGCCGGCTACCGGGTGAATGGCATATTTTACGTCGACCCCTCTTTCCGTCAGCAGCTTTTCCAGTTCATGACAGGCATGCTGCGCCTGTGCTACCGCCAGTCCGTAGCCGGGAACAATAAGCACCTTATTGGCGTAATTCATCACTACCGCCGCATCGCTGAGAGATATCTCTTTATAAGCGCCCTGTTGTTTGCCGGCTGTACCGCTTTGCGCATTTCCGCCAAATGATCCTATCAATACATTCAGCAGGGAACGGTTCATGGCCTTGCACATAAGTATAGTGAGCAGTGTGCCCGCCGCGCCTACCAGGATGCCACCGGTAAGCATTGCCTTATTATCGTACAGGAAGCCGCCGCAGGCAGCGGCAACGCCTGTAAAGGAATTGAGCAGCGAGATCACCACCGGCATATCTGCGCCACCGATGGGAAGGACGAAGAACACACCGTAAGTGACAGACAGCAACAGGATAAAATAAAAGATCATTAAAGGGTGACCTGAAGTACCAGCTTCTCCTTCCCGGGAACTGTATACCAGCCAGGCTGCCGTACAGGCTATGATCAGCAACAACAGCAGGTTAAGAACATGCTGACCTTTAAACGCAAAATCTTTTATACGCCCATTCAGCTTTGCCCAGGCTATCATGCTGCCGGTGAAAGATATGGTTCCGATAATAAGCCCCGATAATATGATCAACAGTTCCCCTGTTGCGATCACGCTATCTGCTGCACGGTGTACAAGATGATTGTATTCCACTATACTGATCAACGCAGCGCAGGCGCCTCCCATACCGTTGAAGAGGCTTACCATTTCCGGCATGGCGGTCATCTTCACCTTTTTAGCAACAAACACTCCTACTATTCCCCCGATAGCTATTCCCCCGAATATCCAGCCGTAGTTGTGCAACGCATTCCCGTTTTCATCATGGTACAAAAAAATAGTTGCAAGGACTGCCAGCGACATGCCTCCTGCCGCTATCAGGTTGCCCCGGCGCGCAGTGGCAGGATGCGACAACATTTTAAGCCCGAGAATAAACGTAACAGAAGCAATAATATAACAAACGGTGAGCGTACTTTCCTGCATGATATGTAAGTGTAGCTTAAAATTCCAATAAATACGGCGAATTTCAAATTTTAGCGGTCACTAATAATATTTTATCTTTGCATTTATAAAAATCATGATTGCTGCCATTACTATTGGTAATGACAAACAGCAAACGAGATGAATCTTACGCTTTCCTTTCCTACACAACGCTATTACCGCATAGGAGTAAGTACTTTTTACTTTATACAGGGGCTAAGCTTTGCCACCTGGGCAAGCCGTATTCCCGATATTAAGGACGTCCTGCATCTCAGCGACGGAGCGCTGGGGTCCATACTTTTCGCGCTGCCCCTGGGGCAGTTGGCGGCTATGGCGCTTTCAGGTTTCTTGGTGAGCCGGTTCGGCAGCCGCAGGATATTGTCTATCGCCGCCTGCCTGTATCCCGCAGTGCTTTTGCTGCTTGGCAGCGTTACCACAGCGTGGCAACTGGGACTGGCATTGCTGTTCTTTGGTATTTGTGGTAATCTTTCCAATATATCGCTCAATACCCAGGGCGTAGGTGTGGAGCGGCTTTACAGGCGTAGCATCATGGCATCTTTCCATGGCGTGTGGAGCATGGCAGGGTTTGCCGGCGGAGTGGTCAGCACTTACATGGTAGCCAAACATATACCGCCGTTCACCCATTTCTGCATTATTTATGCCATAGCTTTCCTGCTGATGCTGTTTGCAAGAAAGTTTATGTTGCCTCGGGACGCTCATTCCGGCCGGAAAGAAAAAAAGAAAGTGTTTGTAAAGCCCGACAGGTATATTGTTACGCTCGGCATTATAGCTTTTGCCTGTATGATCTGCGAAGGCACTATGTTTGACTGGAGCGGTATTTATTTTGAAAAAATAGTGCAGGCGCCAAAAGATATGACACGGCTTGGGTATGTGGCTTTTATGTTTACTATGACAGCAGGGCGTTTTACCGCCGACTATCTGGTAACCCGGTTTGGTGTGCACCGTATACTGAGAATGAGCGGGCTTTTTATTATTACGGGTATGATGTTCGCCATCTTATTTCCTTATGTATCCACGGCTACGCTTGGCTTTCTCATTGTAGGCATCGGCACTTCATCGGTGGTGCCAATGGCGTATAGCCTTGCCGGCAGGTCGAAGAAAATGCTGCCGGGTGTGGCGCTGGCATCGGTTTCTTCTATCGGCTTCCTGGGATTTCTTATTGGTCCTCCCATCATCGGGTTTATTTCAGAGCTGAGCAACCTGCGGGTATCTTTTGCATTGATCGCCCTGCTGGGGCTGGGTACTACGATCATGTCGGGAAGGATCAGGCAATAATGTCAAACGTGAAACGTGAAACGTGAGACGTGAAGCATTCTTTCACTTTTAACACCAATAAAGAATTTTTTGTTAATACTGGTGAAAAAATTCCCCATTTACAATTAAATAACAAACTTTATGGCTGCCTGATCTATTACTTTAATAACCTGACCAAACCTCACCGGCAATGCTAAGCCATTTAAAAGGACCTCTCTTTACCAGGAAAAAGTTTTCTGCTTTCCAAATGTGCAACGACTTGTTTCCATTACCTGAAACAGGGGCATCTTCTCCAAAAGCTACATAATATTCAATACACTTTGTCATTCATTCTGCCGGGAGGTGTCTTCCTCACCGGAGCATTCCATTCCTGGTATATCAGGAAATAAAACTCATTTATTAAAACCTCTAAACTCAGCATTATAATGAAACACTCCATCATCCTCTGGCTATGCCTGATTGTAGCCATTGCAGGAACAGCACAAAAAAAACAGGCATTATTTGTAGGAGCCGGTGTAGGGCTTGATCATGGCGGTATTGGTGTAAAAACCGAATACCAGCCTTTTAAATACCTGGGCATTTTTCTGGGATTAGGATACGATTTTGCAGGGCCAAGCGGTAACCTTGGTTTTATATATAATATACTGCCGGATAAAAATTTCACCCCGGTACTTATTGCTATGGGCGGTATTAACGGAACTATTATTACCAAATACAGTTATGACGGCACAACCACTGCCGGGGAAAGCCGTGGGCAATATGCAGGCGGTACTGTCGGAGGAGGATTTGATATTAAGTTCGGCAGGAGGAAAAATCAGAAAGTGAATTTTATGATCCTCGTCCCTATACGGGACAGGACTTTTTATGATGCAAGGCGAAATTTAATTTCGAGAGGCGGAACTATCGAAAGAGATGCGCTTCCTGTATTGGTAGCTGCCGGATGGAATATCAATCTTTTAAATTTGAGAGCGAAGCATAATTGAGCCGGAGTAGTCTGCATTTAAATAACTTTTAATTCATGGCATGAAGCGGCTTATCCTTCTAATGATTTGCAATATTTTCATTGCTGCAACTTGCAGGAAAGAAACATTGCCATGCTGATATAATCATAAAAAATCAGTCCGAATATGATGTCATAGAAACCCGCAGCTATCTTTTCGCTTCCTTAACCTGAATTTGCTTGGTGGTTATTGATAAGGTAAAAATTGAAAAATGAAAAGAATAATATTTACCTGCTCTATTATGTTGTTTGTTAATATGGCATGTGATAAATCTTTCTTTGCCGAATCAGTAAAAAGAATTGGTCAGAGTTATTTGGTCAATTACCAGGAGACACCTTATCTGTTTTTATTTTCCATGCGGATACCATTGCAAAATATAGTTGGCAGGAGATCCTGTCAGGATATAAAATATTATACTTGTTCCAATCCTTTTAATTCTTTCATCGCACTTATATGCGCGGCCTGCCCGGAGGCGTTTGTTTGTTCCATTATTGGTGTACCTTCAGGACTATATTTCTTCAGCCTCTGTATAATGGGAAAGAACTGTTTGAAAGAATTGCTTCGCTGATGAATATTCCATTTTCTGAATCATTTGATCATGAATAAATATTCCTTTTCTTTTATAAAGGGTTGCCTGTGTTTTGCAGTATATTGTTTTTATACGCAGACGACCAATGCGCAGGAAAAGCTTTGGACAGAACAAAAACCATGGGAAGGTGTTCCTGAATATTATCAGCAATGGAAATTTCCAGATTTTCAGTTTCCCGCTACTTTAGCAGGCTGGACAAAAGAAAGGGTGAAAGTGGGCGAGACCCTGAAACATTTGCTGGGCGATCTGCCTGTACGCCCCAGGCAATTGAAAGTAAAGACCGTTTATAAAAAGAACATGAATGGGTATACGCTCGAAAAGTTTTTGATTGATAATGAAGTGGACGGCTGGATCCCCGGCTATATCGCTATCCCTTCCAATATAAAAAGCAGGGTACCCGTTATCTTGGGAATGCATGGGCATAGCAGCAGTAAGGATAATATATTCGGATCTGATTCCAATACCGCCCAGGATGTATTGGCTGTGCTGATCTCCAGGGGATACGCTGTGATAGCTATCGACAGTTATTTTAACGGTGAAAGACGCGGTACAGGTCCGGCAGGCGATAACGAAATGCAGGATAAGTCGGCTGATCAGGAGCTTTCGCAATTCAAGATTAACCTTTGGTTCGGACGCACTTTATGGGGCATGCAGCTCCGCGATGAACAGATTGCGTTGGATTACCTCGCTACGCGCCCCGAAATAGATACAGCAAAAATCGGCGCCCAGGGCATGAGCATGGGAAGCACCCGCGCCTGGTGGCTCGCCGCAATGGATAGCCGTATAAAAGCTGTGGTTGGAGTGGCTTGCTTTACGCGTTATGAAGAGCTTATCCAGCAAAGACAACTGTCAGCCCATGGCATCTATTACTTTGTTCCCGGTATGCTTCAGCATTTTGATACGGAAGCCGTAATGGGAATGATAGCCCCGAGGCCTTTTCTTGTGCTGACAGGCGACAGTGACCCGGGCTCGCCTGTCAGCGGCATGAAAACATTAGAGAAAAAACTGGATATTGTTTATTCATTATATAAAAGGAAAGAGCAGTTCAAGAGCATTATTTATCCGCAGACCGGGCATGTTTATACAGACGATATGAAGATTGAAATGGTCAGATGGTTTGACAAATACCTGAAATAAGGGATGATCACAGAGAAAAATCTTTTAAAAGGATTATACCCGAAGCTGCTATGACGAATGGCCGGTTTAAGTCAGGCCAATTTACCTGTATAACCTCCTTTGCGGACTTTGCCTTCTTTTGCCCCTACTTTGCGTGAAACATCAAATATCTGTCCGCAATTTTACCAGAACCTCACATATATAGCTACCAGTATCATCAGCATGATCACTATTAAAGTCAGTGTTGCGGGCTTTAGCCTGAACATTTCTTTATCAAGCATAAACGCCTTCGGATTGATCCTGGGACCGGCAAGGCTCAGCGCTACCATCACGGCAACGGTGAATATAAATGACCATCCCATGCATATCAGGAAGGGTATCCGCCACACCTGCCGGTCGCCTTCCATAGTAGGGAAGGCAGTATACAACAGGGTTTCATGTCCAAACCATGAGGGAGCATAGTTGTTGAATATAACGGCCATTACCAACCCGGTGATCAACCCTGCTATTGCTGCAGTGCCTGTAGTACGCTTCCAGAACATCCCGAGGATGAACATGGCAAAAACACCGGGGCTGATAAACCCGGTATATTTCTGGATGAAGGTAAAGCCACCTTCACCACTGATCCCCAGCAGATCGTTCCAGGTGAAAAGTATCGCTACCAGCATGGCGATGATAATGGTAACCCTGCCAGTCCAAACCAGTTTCTTTTCATCAGCCTCTTTGCCGATATACTTTTTGTAAATATCAAGCGTGAAAATGGTGGAAATACTATTTGCTTTTCCTGCAAGAGATGCTACTATAGCAGCTGTCAGCGCTGCTATTGACAATCCTTTAAGCCCATTGGGAAGGAAGCTTAATACTGCTGCATAAGCGCCATCCTTGCCGCCATGCAACTGCGGAAGATGCCCGTTTTTATGTAATACGTAAGCGGCAATACCGGGAAGCATTACGATAATGGGCATCATCAGTTTGATAAATCCTGCGAATAAAATACCGGTACGCGCTGTTTGGAGATTAGCACCCAGGGCACGTTGCGTGATATACTGGTTACATCCCCAATAATTAAGATTAACGATCCACTGTCCGACAAAATACATCGCGATGCCCGGAAGGATAAGGTATTTATCAATTTCTATTTGCGGGGAATCCGGTGTCGGTTTCTTAAAGATCATGTGAAAATGATCAGGCGCATCTTTGAGCAATGTCTTGAAGCCATCAATAGCGCCGGTGCCCATGCCTACTTTATCGCTTACTATGTTCAGCGCCAGTATAGTGGTTGCCAGCCCCCCGATGATCAGCACAGATACCTGGATCACATCGGTATACCCGATTACCTTCATTCCTCCCAGGGTGATGATAATGGCAAAAACAGACAATGCTATCATCGTCACGTGGAGATATTCACCCCCCAGCAGGCCATTTATCGCCAGTGCGCCAAGGTAAAGGATCGACGTAAGATTTACGAATACGTAGAGGAACAGCCAGAAAACGGCCATGATAAGCGAAACGCTTTCATTATACCGGGTTTTCAGGAACTGAGGCATCGTGTATATCTTGTTCTTCAGGTATACCGGCATAAACCACACGGCTATGATGATCAGCGCCAGCGCTGCGATCCACTCATAGGCCGCTACTGCCACGCCTGCAAAAAAACCATCACCGCTCATCCCTATAAATTGTTCGGCCGAAATATTGGAAGCGATCAGTGAAGCACCTATTGCCCACCAGGTAAGCGACCCTTCTGCCAGGAAGAAATCATGCGTGTCGGTTTGCGCTTTCTTTTTTTTGCGGTAGATCCAATAACCATAGGAAGCCACTACAACAAAATAAATAAAGAACACCAGGTAGTCGGGAAAAAGCAGTCCATTTTTCATACAAGTCAATCCTTAGTTTTATCAAATATATACTTTTCACGGTTTTAATACTATTTATACAGTGCATTTCAGATTGGTCCAACAGGCGTGCCTGCAAAACATGAAATATACCCATTGGATTTCGGCGAGAATAGGTTATTTGTAAACCTGAATTATCACGAAAGTTAAAAAATTATCAACAGTCTCGCACGTATTGCGAGCCGCCATACTTTTTTTAAAGATCAGGACTGATGCGCGGCGAAGCAATCTCCAGATTTACCAACTGCAGAGACTGCTTCTCCCGACCTTTGGTTGGGAGAAGCAGAGACGTGCGAGTGTGTTTTGTTTTTTGTAACTGGCGTTTTCTACTTAGGGGTATATATAATTAGCCCAGCAGGCGCAGCTATTTATCAGCCCACTCATTAATATTACGTTTTAACCTTAGAAAACGAGCACCCCTATTTGTGTCGCTGGCAATGTCCGTCAGTTTACCTTCAATATCTTCTCGGTCAAAATTTTATTAGTATACAATAACCTCACGAAATAAATGCCCGGTGGTATATAGGACAGATCAATACGGATATTGGTCATAGCCGGTGTGGTACCATAATCACTTTTCCATACCATTTGTCCTATACTGTTGAATATAGAGATACCTTTTAACGACGCTGCAGAGGGATAATGCTGCAATGTGAGGTAACCGGTGGTAGGGTTGGGCGTAAGGAGGTATCCCTTGTCTTTAAGGGCAGGGGGAAGCGTTATTGTTTTAATATTGATATCATCAAGATAGACATTGTTGCCGAAGCCGTTGATATTACGGAATTGTACAATGATATTATCGTATTTCCCCGCCACATATCCAGTAAGGTCGGCAGTATCTGCAACCCATTGACTGGCGGATGGTATAAATTCGGAGGCGGTGAGTGTTTCCGTAGTGCGTAACGATACGCCTCCTTTTTTATAAGCAGATGTAAAGGTCTGCCCGCAATCAACAGAATACAGGACCTGCAATGTATCGGCTACATTGGCGGTAGCCTGCGCCGCAGCCCTCCAGAATATCACTTTAACGGAGTCGGCATTGATGGGAATGCTTGTGGCGGGAGTGCTCAGCAACGCATATTTGCCAAATAACTGATAGTTATGATTATCAAATTTAAGAGAGGCTGTACCGGTGTGTGCAGCAGCTGTTGTTCTTACCGGGTTATACTCACTGATGTCGCTGGTATTGGCTATTCCCCAGCCTGCCGGAGGGAAAATGCTGTTTTCAAATCCTTCGGTCAAAGGTGCGGAGGCTGTTCCCGTAGCAGAGAATATCGTATTAACAGTGTCATTGGCAGGATGTTCATCTGCAACGCCATTGGGGAGGGAGGTATACATTTTTATCGAGTGATAACCCGGGGTAATATTGATAACATCGCCCGAAATGGTGGCGGATTCCAGGGAAGGCAAGGACAGGCTGACCGTAGTTGAAGCCACTGCACCTCCATCTATACTAACGTTAAGGCGCACACTATTCAGTGGTTGCGTGCCGATATTTTTGATCAGCAACTGAGGAGTGATAGTCCCGGGACAATAAAAAATATTGTTGGATGGGTTAGCCGCTTTCTGTACTTCCACATCATTTGTATAGAAAGTGAGGGGCACACATCCGTTGGAAGACAGAAGGGGGATAAGTTCTGAAAAAGAAGCGATCGCTGTTTCCATACGGTCGGCCTGCCCTTCCGTAAACATGCACATCGTTGCATCATCTGTATAATCCATGAAATTCATGAACATTACACCTGGCGCAACTGTTGTACAGGCATCTGTCTGAGGGAATGTTGGTATTCCAAAAAAACATTTATCCTGGTTGGGAGTATCGTCAACGTTATCAGAATCTGCGCAGGAAGAGATACAGTCATTTGCTCCCCATACATGCTGCAGGTTAAAATAATGCCCTATTTCATGGGTTGCCGTTCTTCCTTTGTTGAAAGGCGCCGTGGCAGTGCCGGTAGTGCCAAATGCATGATAGGCATTAACGAATCCTATTTCAGCAGAAGCAATGCCAAGTCCGGGCATAAAGGTATATCCGAGGTCTGTAGAACTGCTCATTTTGCATACCCAGATATTCAGGTATTTTGTTACGTCCCAGGCGTCTGCGCCACCCTGGGAAGCATACTTAACAGGATCGTCCTCTCCGGCTACAGAAGTGGTAGAAGAAGCAAGACGGGTGATCCCATTGGTAGGGTTGTTTTGAGGAGTGCGTTGCGCCAGGCAAAACCGCAACTGACTTTTACCGAATACCGACTTAAATGCTGCAGGTATTTTAACAGAATCTGCATTCATACCGGCATAGTCAGCATTCAGCACATCTATCTGGCTTTGCACCTGGTCGTTGGTAACTATGGAAGGATCCGGCAGCACAATATGCACTACTACAGGTATAGTTACGATGCTGTTGAGCCGTTGCTGCACCGGAATGCCCCGCCGCTGTCTTCTCACCAACTCATACCGCTTTTGAAATTCGAGTTGCCGCTGATCAAATGCCGCTTTCTGAAAAGGATGGTCCCGGAAGAACTTTTCCATTACGCTTCCGGTGGCACATCGTTCGGGGCGTACCCCGGTACTATTTTGTTGGGCAAATGATACAGCATTGTACAGGAAAAAAGACAGCAGCAGACCGCTGCGCAAAAATAATGGCATGTTCACAAGTAATAAGTTTAGACGTGCACCAGGCATATATAACTTTAAGAGAAACTGATGGTAAAATAAACACTTTTATTCACGTAGCCAGTTATAACACAAAGAAAACGTAAACCGGCTCTCTAAGGTATACGTGTTAGCCTGTAATTTGGTTTGAAGGATACTATTGAACAGGCAGCTTTTACTGGTCCATCAGCATACCGGCTATGCACCCGCACATCAGGCAGGCTATGGTTCCGCCTATGAGCGCCTTTATTCCCAGTTCCGTAAGGTTTCTGCGCTGGTTAGGGGCCAACTGGCTGATGCCGCCGATCTGGATGCCAATGGAAGCAAAATTGGCAAAGCCACATAAGGCATAAGTAGCTATAAGCAGCGATTTGGGGTCGGTTATTACATTTGCCGATTTCATTTTTCCCAGGGAAATGTAGGCAACGAACTCATTGAGTATTGTTTTTTCGCCGAGCAGTTGCCCGATGGAGATTATATCGCTGCCGGCCACCCCGATAAGCCAGGCAACAGGAGCAAATACATAACCGAATATCATCTGCAGGGAAAGCTCACTGTAACGGCCATTGGTAATCGCAGCGATCTCGCTGTTGATATGTGTAATATTCCCTGCCCAGCCAAGCAGTGCATTTACTACCCACATCATAGCCGTAAATACTATCAGCATTGCACCTACATTTACTGCGAGCTTTAGCCCGTCGGTGGTGCCCAGCGATAAGGCATCCAGGAAATTATCACCGAGCTTCTCCTTTGGTATAGTAAGCTCTTTGGAGATTAAATGGTGATCTGTTTCAGGAAAAAGCAGCTTGGAGCATACAATAGCTGCGGGCGCGCTCATGATGGACTGGCTCAGCATGTGCAGTGCAAAATAGTTTTGCTGTACCGGATCAGAGCCGCCGAGGAAGCCCACATACGCTGCCAGTACGCTGCCGGCAGTATTGGCCATCCCACCCACCATGATACATAATATTTCACTGCGCGTCATTTTTTCGAGATAGGGCCTGATCATCAGGGGGGCCTCTGTTTGCCCGAGGAAAATATTAGCTGCTGTGGAAAGACTTTCTGCCCCGGAGATATTCATCTTATTGAGGAGATAGGCAAATACATATACTATTTTTTGCAGGATGCCGAGATAATACAGTACAGAAGACAAAGCAGCAAAAAAGATAATATTAGGCAGCACCTGCACTGCAAAAATATATGCCCAGGTTTGCTTATCATCTGCAAGACTGCCAAAAAGAAATTCCGTGCCTTTATGGCTCAGGTTAAGCAATTCTACGAATGCTGCAGATACACCTTCAAGAAATGTCTTGAATATATCCGGGCTGCAGATTTTAGCATAGATAGAGAGGCAAAGTATGGCAAGGGTGGCACGGATACTCCATTTGATGAGCTCAGTGTATTTTGGCGAAAGCCATTTAATAATAAACGTAATCAGTATAATGCTGACCAGGATGGCTATACCGGGATTACCAAAGGCTGTGCTCCTGATCATCCCGAAGAAGAAAATACATTGCCACGCAGCTGCAAAGAATAGTGCCATCGGAGCAGTGGATATGGCGGTTGCTTCACCACTCCTGATTTTTATGATCTTATTTATTATATTATAGAGAAGGATGACCCCTGTACACAGCCAGAATACAGGTTGCCCGGAAACTTTGGTGTTTAACACGCCTATGGCAAACATTACCTGCGCAAAAATGCCGAGACCAACCAGTTTCCAGTTGATTGCTTTTTTGTTATTGCTCAGCAGGTAACAAACCAGGATCAGAAATAACATTCCAAGGATGCCTCTGCTGATATTTTCCAGGTGTGACGACATAAGCCTTTATTTAGTGTTCACCGCATTTATACAGCAATATACAACAATGTGTAAGATTGAACTGCACCCGAACAGGATAGGGGACATTTCAATTTTTCGGGTAATTTATCATCGTGTGGCTGGGATTTTAGTTGCTATTTAAAATCTTTGCTCATCTTTACAAGACAATATATTTTTGTTGGATTGATCAAAATAAAAAACATAAAGCGCTGGTATTTTATTCATAAATGGACAAGTCTTGTTTGCACCATTTTTTTACTTAACCTATGCGTTACCGGCTTACCATTGATATTTGCCGATGAAATAGACAGCTTGTTGAACCCTGAAGGTCCTTTTGAAGTATTACCGTCGGATGCTCCACTGACAAACCTGGATAATATAGTAAAAATCTCACAACAGCGCTATCCTGAAGAACTGGTAAATGCTGTTTTCTTTGATGATGATGCTCCTCAGGTTTTTGTGACCATGTCGCCGACACTAAAAGCAACTGATGAGCGGGTACATTCGCTGGCTTTTGACAGCAGAACAGGTAAGCTTTTAAAGGATGAGCTTCCTTTTTCTCAACAACCACAGACTTTTATTGGCTTTATGCTGGCATTACATGCTGATCTGTTCCTGGATTTGCCGGGAGAAATATTTCTTGCGCTGATGGGAGCGCTTATTATACTCGCCATCATTTCAGGCATTGTACTGTATGGGCCATTTATGAAAAAATTGAAATTCGGAACTATAAGATATGAGCGTTCAAAAAGAATTAAGTGGCTCGACCTGCATAATCTTTTGGGGATAGCTATAGCCGCATGGTTGCTGGTAGTGAGTATTACAGGGTTTATAAATGAGCTGTCTACCCCGCTGTTCGCGCTTTGGCAAAACACAGATGTAAAGCAACTGCTGCAATCTTACGGTAATCAGCCAACGCCGGGACAATCTCAGCTAAGCAGCGTGCAGGCTGCATACAATAATGCACAACAGGCAGCACCTGGTATGGCCGTTGCCAGTATTGTTTTTCCCGGATATGAATTTGGCAGCCCTTATCATTACCTGCTTTGGTCGCACGGCAATAAACCACTGACATCGCAGTTGTTTACACCTGTTTTGGTAGAAGGTGTAAGCGGTAAGGTGAGCGCTATTGTAAAGATGCCGGTATATTTACGTTCGCTTGAAATATCGCGGCCATTACATTTCGGCGATTACGGGGGCATGCCGCTCAAAATTTTATGGGCAGCATTTGATATTGCCGCTATTGCTGTTTTGATTAGCGGGCTTTATCTGTGGCTTGCAAAAGGTAAAGTAAAAGACGAATGGTTGAAGCAAATTTTACAAAATCAAACTTCGGTCTGACAAAAATGTCTGAAACAGCAAATAAATTTAAATATGTCTGGCAAACTCCTTTGCTTTTATCGGTACTTACGTTATCCGGATTGTTGTCGGCCCTTTTAGGAACAGGAATATGGCGGGTGGCGGCGTGGGTAGCTTTGAGTATTCCGCTATTGATTATATGCAGGTTTGTTTTTATAAAAAGGCGCCGGTAGTGATCAGCCAAAAAGAGCAGGTTATTGACCTGCTCTTAAAATTCATAAATTATCAGAGATGTTGCTCAATCTTTTTTACAAAGTTCCCTTTGGGCTGGGCGCCTACCAGTTTGTCAACTACCTGTCCGCCTTTTACGAACAATATCGCAGGGATAGAAGTAACGCCATAATTAATAGACAGCTGGGGGTTGTGGTCAACATTCACTTTACCAACATTCACTTTACCATCATATTCTTTGCTTAATTCTTCGATTACCGGTCCGATCGCGCGGCAGGGTCCGCACCATTCTGCCCAAAAATCCACTACTGTAAGCTTATCGGAAGACAGAACCTTTTCCTGGAAGTTCGCATCTGTAAATTCAATTGCCATAGTTAAAATTTTATTTATTGTTTTTGAATAGTAATCTTCAAACTAAAGTTGAAAATTGAAAAACTTGCTGTGTAACCTGCAAATTTAAGCCCATTCAGCGAAATAAGCCTATCTGGCATTATCCACAGATGTGCATTAGACAAATTGACTTTAGGCGAATGATCATAAAGTGGTCACATTCACTTCCATATCAGGATTTTCTTCAAGAAAGGCAGTCATTTCGTCATTCATTTCAAACCCTTTTTCCAGCGTATACATGCTTACTTTGTAATTTGACCTGGGTTCATACAGCACAAATTTAATACTTGATTTCCCGGGGTTGCCACGTACATTATTATCTACGAACGTCACCAGCGCTTCATTTACCAGTTTTGGATGCAGCCCGATCTGCACCTGGCGCGTTAACACTCTTTTCACTGTTTCCAGCAGCATTACTCCCGACAGCTTGAATTCAAAATCCGTTGTACTGTTCCATCTTGCTTTGAAGTTGCCGGTAACAAATAATACATTTCCGAGGCTGAAGTGATCTTTGAATTTAACATAGTCTTCACCAAATAATGCTATTTCGGTCTTACCGGAATAATCTTCAATATGAAACACGCCAAACTGCTTTCCATTGCGTGTGGTACGATGCTGGGCATCAGCGACCAGACCCGCTATTTTGAGCGTGCGGAAAGGATTGGGCTGGCCGGTAACATTCTCTTTGAGCTCATTAAATTCCGCAATAGTGTTGATGCCGTAATGCCTCATCTCAAACCTGAAATGATCCAATGGGTGGCCGCTTAAAAAGATACCGGTGATGTCTTTTTCATGATCCAGTAACTCGGTGAGCGTCCACGGCGGGCAATCAGGCAGTTTGGGAACGGTTATTTCAGGCATCTGCAGATCGCCAAACAAAGTGTTGCTGGTGCTTGCTGCCTGGTTTTGATAGATATTTCCAAATCTTACGATCTTCTCCATGCCGGTGGATGTATCGCCCGGAGGTGTGAAAAAATACTGTGCACGGTGTATATCTGTAAAGCAATCGAAGGCGCCGGAATAGGCAAGACATTCAAGCGACTTCTTATTCACTGCACGTTGATTCACCCTTTTGATAAGGTCGAAGATAGAAGTATATGCTCCTTTCTTACGTTCTTCCACAATGGCTTCAATGGCCGCTTCACCCACGCCTTTTAATCCCCCTAATCCGAAGCGTATCTCTCCTTTGCTGTTCACTGCAAACCCTTTCTGGGATTCATTGATATCAGGTCCCAATACCGGCAGTCCCATACGCTTACATTCCTCCATAAAGAAAGTGATCTTTTCAATGGCGCCGGCATGATTGAGCACCGCTGCCATATACTCCGAAGGATAATGCGCTTTAAGATAAGCCGTCTGGTAAGCTACAAATGCATAACAGGTGGAATGTGATTTATTGAATGCATACTGGGCGAATGCCTCCCAGTCTGTCCATATTTTCTCGAGGATGGCTGCATCATGACCATTCTTTGTTGCGCCGGTAATGAACTGTGTTTTCATTTTATCCAGCACAGCCTTTTGCTTTTTACCCATTGCCTTTCTCAGTATATCAGCATCGCCTTTACTGAAATTTGCCAGCTTCTGCGACAGCAGCATCACCTGCTCCTGGTATACGGTGATGCCATACGTTTCTGCAAGTATGTCTTCCATCTCAGGCAGATCGTAGGAGATAGGCTCCCGCCCATGCTTACGGTCAATAAAGTTGGGGATATACGCCAGCGGACCCGGGCGGTACAGCGCGTTCATCGCTATAAGGTCGTCAAACTTATCCGGTTTAAGCTCGCGCAGGTATTTTTGCATACCCACACTTTCAAACTGGAATGTGCCATTGGTGTCGCCTCTTTGATATAACTGGTAAGCTGCTTCATCATCCAAAGGGATATTGTCGAGGTCAATATCATCATTGTGGTTTTGTTTGATGAGCTGCAGCGCTGTCTTTAAAATGCTCAGCGTTTTCAGTCCCAGGAAGTCCATCTTGATAACACCGGCCTCCTCTATCACACTTCCTTCAATCTGGGTGACCCACAGGTCGGAGTCTTTCGCTGTTGCCACCGGTAAGAGCTCTGTAAGGTCTTTGGGGGCAATGATAATGCCCGCAGCGTGTATACCGGTATTGCGTACCGACCCTTCCAGTATTTCGGCTTCATGCAGCACTTTTGCCTGCATGTCGGTGCCATCGTAATATTGTCTTAATCGTTTTACATTTTCCAGGTCATCGGGTGTAAGCCCTTCTTTTTCTTCGAGCGATTTTTCTCCTTCTTTCGAAGTCAGCGGTGCATGCAAAACCCGTTTGAGAGAAATACCGGGCTTCTCAGGCACCAGCTTGGCCAGGAAATTGGAATCGGCAAGCGGCAGATCCATTACCCGCGCCACATCTTTAATGCTCATTTTAGCGGCCATGGTGCCGTAGGTAATGATCTGCGCCACCTGGTTCTTCCCATATTTTTCTACCACATAGTCAATTACTTTTTGCCTTCCTTCATCATCAAAATCCGTATCAATATCAGGCATGCTCTTACGGTCGGGATTCAGGAATCTTTCAAAAAGCAGGTTGTATTTTACCGGGTCTATATTGGTGATGCCAATGCAGTATGCTACTACCGATCCTGCAGCGGAACCACGCCCCGGTCCAACGAATACCCCGATATCCCTGCCTGCTTTGATGAAATCACTTACGATCAGGAAGTACCCGGCAAAGCCCATGGACTTGATGGTAAACAGCTCAAAGTTGAGCCGCTCTTCAATTTCCGGTGTAAAAGGGTCATAACGGCGATGCGCACCCTCAAAAGTCAGGTGCTTCAGGTACTCCCATTGGTTCAGGTTATTGTCCTCATGCACCTGGAATGCTTTGGGTATGGGAAAGTTGGGCAGTAAAATATCCCGCTTCAGGTCAAGGAGCTCAATTTTATCTACTATTTCATTGGTATTGTCAATGGCTTCCGGCAGGTCGTGAAATACCTGCTTCATTTCCTGTGTGGTCTTGAAATAAAACTGGTCGTTGGGGAAGGCAAAGCGCTTATTCCTGACAGATATATCATCATCCGAAAATTCCCGCAGCGCAGGCGTGGCCTGTTTTTCGCCGGTATTGATGCAGAGCAGGATATCATGCGCATTGAAATCCTGCTGGTCTACATAGTGGGAGTCATTGGAGGCAATGACTTTGACATTATATTTTTTTGAAAATTTCAGAAGTATATCATTCACTTTTTCCTGTTCGGGTATGCCATGCCGTTGCAGCTCCACGTAATAATCCTCCTGGAAGATATTCAGCCACCATTTAAATTCATTTTCTCCTTCCTCTTCACCTTTTTTCAATATGGTTTGCGGCACCAGCGCACCGAGGCAGCAGGTAGTGGCGATCAATCCTTCATGGTATTTATGGATGAGCTCTTTATCTATACGCGGATATTTACTGTACATACCTTCAATGAAGCCCATGGATGTCAGCTTCACAAGATTGCGATAGCCGGTCTCATTTTTTGCCAGCAGCACCTGGTGATGGCGGGGATCTTTTTCTTCCTTGGAAAACACTTTCCGGTGACGGCTTTCGGTGATATAAAATTCACAGCCCACGACCGGCTTTACTTTTAAAGGGCTTTTCTTATCATCAGGATTTACTTTATGCTTATACGCTTCCGCTACAAAAGAAAATACGCCGAACATATTACCGTGATCTGTAATAGCCAAGGCAGGCATACCGTCTTTGATCGCTTTTTGGTAAAGGCTGCCGATAGGGGCGGCGCCATCCAGCAATGAATATTGCGTGTGAACGTGCAGGTGGGAAAATGTAGACATGCTGCAAATTTCGGAAGTTGAGCCAAGATTGAGGCAGGCAATTTTCCACAACTTATCGTTAAGATTCCTGTATACCTCTGGCTGAAGATTTGGAAGTAGCTTGCTGGTCTGGTTTTTGCGGGTTATCTTGCGCTAAAAAATTCTGAAAGGTTTGCGCTATTTCTTTTTTCTTTTTGGAATGGCTGCAATGGTGAGCAGTTGCAGCAGCCTGAAATCTACTACACGCTCCGGAAAATCCGCTTCTCCTGGTGTGGCCCTGTCGAATGCTAACGCGGTTGGCTCCGGATCACAGCGTAAAAATGAAGCGCTTCCCGCGATACCTGATGTAAAAAATGCTCCTAAAATAATTTTTTTCAGGCCTTTTAATATTGAAAAGGGAGACCCGCTCCAGTTTAAATATGCTATAAAGATGAATGTAGAGGTAGAGCGGTTGGTGAACGCTGATCTGTATCGTTTCATCGACAACTGGTGGGGCACGCCCTACAGGATGGGCGGCGCTACACAACAAGGAGTAGATTGCTCGGCATTTACGCAAACCCTGATGTCTGTGATCTACGGGCAGGACATTCCACGTACGGCGCAGGGGCAAAAAGATTTTTGCAGCCTGGTTGACCTTAATGATCTGCATGAAGGCGATCTTATTTTTTTTAAGACCCGCAAAGGCCGTGAGATCACTCATGTGGGCATATACCTGCAGGATGACCAGTTTGTGCATGCCTCTTCTTCCAATGGAGTGATGATCAGCAGCCTGAAAGAACCTTACTGGAGCAGGAATTTTGTGAGCGCCGGCCGGGTAGTGGATGAGAAGATTGCTGCTGTAAGCAGCGGGAAGTAATTTTAGCGGTAATTTATCTTTCTGGTATGGTTTTGTAATTAATGCTTACAAAACCATTGTATATGTCAATCAATTTAATTAAAGCACTAGCCCAAAAACAAGAAATGCCGGACTTGCCCCCGGTTGACCCGAATACACAGGATATATCTGCTGCTTCAGGCACTTATACAGATAAACTGGTGCAGGCTGCTATCCCGGTAGTCCTGACAGGGATGTATAAGTACAGCAGGGATATACACCAGGCTGATCAGCTTATTGATGAAAATTTTAACAGACAATGGCAGGATCAGCTTTTTGGAGAAAGCCGGGAACTGATCATAGCAGAAGTAGCATCTTATGCTGATGTATCAAGAGGCGAGGCTGATGCAAAGCTTAAAGAGGTCTTCTCCCAGGCGGTGGATGTTATAAAAAGCAGTATGGGCAACCCGGATGCAAATATGATCGCGGGTTTGTTTACCGGGCAGCGGAATAATATCCTGACGCACCTGCCTGCCGCAATTGGCATAGGCGGATTTCTTGATGATGACAGCCTGGACGACCGGACAAATAAAATGCATGGGCCTGTATCAAGCTTTATGCATACCGTGGAAAAAGTATTCTCTTCTCCAGAAAACCCGGAAGATCTGCCGGGAAAATAATTGCAATCGCTTGTTATCTTACTGCCGCAGGTGTAGAGAAAAGAGAACAAATGTAGACCTGATTGCACATTTGTTATAGTGTCAATCAATTATGTCTGTGGGTGATCGTGAGAGGTGAAAGGTGAGAGGTGAAATGAACTTTCACGTTTAACTTCTCACGTCTCACCTTTCACCTCTCACGTCTTTCTCAGAACCTGTAGCTGATGCTCAGCCTTATATTGCGCGGTGGTTCTGTCTGGTAGTAATAAGCGGGTTTCAAAGAATCCCAGTCTCCCAATATTGCAGGCTGTTCGTAATAAGAGCCGCTGTACAGGTATTCATCCAGTATATTAAAAACATTCAGTGTTATACGGTATTTGTCCTTAGCATAGAAAATACCTCCGTCCATTTTAAAATAGTCGGGCAGCATCTGCCCTTTAATTTCCCAGGCTGTATACCTGTCTTTCAGCCAGGTAAAGCCTCCTGATATTCCCAGTCCTTTTAAAGCGCCACCCTGCAGCTCATACGAAAGCCATGCATTGGTGGTGTGTTTGGCATAACCGGGAACAATATCTCCTTCTTTATAAGCTGTTATGCCATGGGCAACTTTAGTGATTTTTGCTTCTGTAAGTGCATAGTTTGCCATTACCGTAAAGCCGCGGACTACTGTTCCTCTTACATCCAGCTCAATGCCCCTGGCTTGTTTTTCGCCTAATACAATACTTGTCGGGGTATTGGGATTGGAAGCAGGATCAGCGGTCAGTTCGTTTTGTTTTAAGATACGGTATACGGATAATGTAGTATACCATTTGCTGTTAAACCAGTTTTTCTTGAGGCCGAATTCCAGGTTGCTCCCTGTGATAGGTTTGATCTTCCCGCCGCCGGTTAAGATGCCTGTCTGAGGGATAAATGCCTGGTCATACAAGCCATACACTGAAAGCGTTTTATCAACAGAATAGCTTAATCCGAGCCTTGGGGTTACATGTTTTGCTGCATCATAAGGCACATCCACACCATATACCTGCTTTACATCTGTATACCTTCCGGCCAGGGTAAGCCTTAATTTATCCTGTAAAAATGCAATTTCATCCTGTACATACAGGCTTGAATAGCGTTGTTTGATTACGCCCCAGCCTATTGCCGCTCTTTCTTCGATGGGAGTGCTGCGGTCAAACACCGGGTAGCCGTTTGGGGGCACTCCATAAGTAGGATTACTGGGATCAAACATTGCATCAGGCGTATCAAGATCGTGCGATTGTCCCCAGTCTGCATAATATTCTTTATTGGCAGCATCCAGGCCGGCCAGCACGCGGTGCCTGATACCGCCTGTATAAAATTCACCATTCAGGAAGACCTGCCCGAGTGTCATTATGCTTTTAGCATCCCAGATGCCTACATTCCTGATAAAATTACCTGTTACAGAATCCATAGCCGAAAGCCATGAGCTCATTCCTATTTGTTTGTAGTTGAAACGGGAAACCTGTGCTGTAAGCTTCCACTCAGGATTAAAAGAATGCTCAAATGTGAGATATGCACTGTTGTCGTTTATTTTAGTTGGTGGCAACCCTGGATTGGTAAGCGTAAGGTTGCGGGGATAGGTACCATATCCAAATTTAGAAAAGATATAGTAGGATCCTACTTCCGTCATGTTTGCAAACTGCCCGTTGTATTCGAGGGTGACCTTTGTTTTATCATCCAGTTGATAGGATAGAACCGGCGCGACCACATAACGGTTATTATATTCGTAATCCCGGTGTGAGCCTTTGTTTTGCGCTGCTACGTTCAGGCGGAACAATAACTTTTTATTTTTGGTAAGCGCTCCGTCCAGGTCGAGGCTTCCCCGGTATAGCCCGAAGCTGCCGAGAGTGAGAGCTACTTCTCCCTTATTTACTCCTGTTGGTTTCTTGGTAACTACATTGTATAGGCCGCTCGGATCGCCGTTGGATAACATGAAGCCTGCAGGTCCTTTTACAAATTCAATCCTGTCTACGAAGCTCATATCTTCTGTCAACGGACCCCAGTAAGAAGCTACCACATTAAACCCATTACGAAAAGCCTGTATCTGGGAACCCCGGGCGGTAATATTAGTATACAGGTCGCCCCAGTGCTCTATTCTTACAGCGCCGCTTACATTGCGTATCAGTCCGTCGCTCATGCTGATGACCTGTTGCGATCTCAAAGCATTGTCATCTACCACCTGGATATTTTGAGGCACTTCCAGGAGCGGTGTTTTTAAGCGCAGGCTCACCGATGCATGCTCTGTATTCTTTTTTGATTGGATCAGTACTTCTTCAAGTTCCTTGGTAGTTTCAGCGATCACAAAATCTTCCGTAATTATTTCCCCTGTTTTTATGGTGATCTCACGTGTTTGGGAGGCAGTGCCTACTGCTGAAACAGCAAGCGCCCAGCGGCCGGGCTTAATATTTTTTATGATATAATTCCCGTTTGCATCGCTGACTGTAGCATATTTGGAGCCTTCCAGCACAATGCTGATATTATCCGCGGCCTTGCCGTCGGAAGTAGTAATGGTGCCCTGCAGTTGGCCGGACTGTGCCAGTAACAGTGCGGGAGCAAAAAAATACATTAATAAGTGTAGAAAACGTTTCATCAACATACCGTTTTTTAAGTTTGCGCAAAATTATCTGAACACCCTCCGGACGGCTTACCTGATCGGGAAAAATATTGCGCAAAACGGAATTTTTCGGTAACTGGCCGGGAGAGAATAGTGTAGAAACGCTTTTCCTGAGACTGAAAAACAAATGAGACTGGCTTTACATCTGTTTATATTCGGCAGCGCCGTTTTTGAACGGAGTTTTTAGCATATTGTGGAGGCTGTTGACGCTGAAGCCATTATTATAAAAATGAAAGGCCAGGAGCACAAAGGATACAATAGCGAGCACCGCGGCCCAAAACCACCATTTGTGAAATACATTATTGCCGGAGACAGTAATTTCTTCAGCGATATTTGCCGGCAGGAAACTCCCGCTCACTTCCGTATCTCCTCTTAATATAAGATGGCTGGCATCTGCCCGTATCACACGAACAGCATGGACGGGCTGCATAAAACCGTAAGATATAGTTTGGGAATCTAATACTATATTGCCCGCCTCATCATAAGATAATATACCGATCTTATGCCACTCAAAGGATTTTTTTTCCTTCAACCGGCTTTTCAGCTCGTATGAAAAATCATTTATCTTTTTAATGGCTTCCCATTCTTCAATGCACATTTTTGATGCCACATACTGGAACAGGCTTTTACCGGGGGTATCCTGCATGTCATCAAATATTACCTTATGCATGGGAGGAAGGATCACGTGGTCGGAAAAATTGCTGATAGCAGGAATATACTGCAGTTGCAGTGTGCCAAGCCCCGGCAGGCTCAGTGATTTATTTTGTATCAGGTATTGATGCAATATTTCCAGCATGCTGCCTTTAGATGATTTGGTAATTTGCTAAGATAGATAATTTATGGGTATGAGCTTTGAGCGATGGGCTTTGAGCCATGAGCATCTGCTGATAGCCCACAGCCCATAGCCCACAGCTACTTGGAGAAATTAAACACTATCCCTCCAAGTATATTAAATCCGTATACATTATACTGGTTCCAGCGCTGGTAGGTATTGTTGAAGATATTGTTAGCCTGAAGCCATAGGTTAAACTGCTTTGTTATCCTGAATTCAAGTCCTGCATTCAGGTCTACGGGGCTTCTCAGTCTTTCCGTACTGCCATCCTGTGTCCTGTATTTTGCTCCTTCAAAAAAGAAGAGATCACTTTTGAACCAGAGGTCTTTCAGTATCTTCCATCTCAGCGATGCATCAAATTCTCTCGGTATGACGCCCCACGCCGGATAAATTTCGTGTTTATTGAACAGCAGCCAGTTGAACTTAGCGGTCAGCGAAAAATCTTCAGCCTGCACCACACCGGCTTCCCCGTGAAGCTGGAATGCATTAAGCTTTTCTTCCCTTAGCGTGGCAAAGCTCTTGCCGTCCTGGAAGCCTGTAATACCATAATTATTTACAAACAACGGCATATTGTAAAACTGTACCAGCCCTGCTTTTACATTATAGAAAAAGCGTTCCAGGAAGGTACCTTTGATCCCTCCGTATGTTTCGTGTATACGGGTGTTAAACAAGGTGTCAGGCTGATCTATATACGGGTTCATCGCCGCCCAACGCTGGTAAGAACCTTTGTCGTAGTGCATCAGCCACCCAAATTGAAGTATGGCTTCTTCACCGCTTAGTTTTACATCAGCCATCAGATCGGGCAGCAGCTTGAAAGATGAATTGTCCCATGAAGGGATTGCGCCGCCATGAACGTCTATCATATCATTTTTGTACTGTATGGCTACAGGCACTGTAAAGAGTGTATTATTTATTGATTTTAAAGATTTTCTTGAAAGTTGCGTATAGTCGCCATGCAGCCCGAGATGGATACTAAGCTCATCATTAATAACTTTTTCCAGGGGCACATCTGCCACTGCATTAAATTCACGGGCGCTGTGGTTATCATTAAAGAACCCGACTTTTACGTTAGGATTATATTTGAGTCCGAAGCCGGTGAGCTCGGTATTCCTGAATCCTACGTTGGCATCAAAGCCCAGGTATCTTCTCAGTAAGTCACTTTTGGTGTGCTCAAATGCATTGTGATCATAGCCATACATATAATATGCCTCATTGCTGAAGCCGAGGCGCCCATACAATTCCTGCTTGCTTGCATTGGTGGTACTGCCGTATACATCAGCGCCGGCTTTAGTATATTGCTGGTATTCTGTTGCGCTGCCTTTGGAGGAAATAAAGTTGCCCAGTATGTTCAGCGTAGAATTATAACCGTTGGTAAATGTCAATCCCGCCTGGGCAAAAGGAGTCTGGAAATTGCCGTATCCCAGCTTTACAAAATTGGACGCGGACCATTTTGCGGCAGAGTCAATATTCAAAGCTACAGCGCTCACTGTTGCCGGCTGGTATACCAGCGCAAGGCTGTTGACGGGGATATTGTATTTAAAAACAGGTCTTGATGAATCCGGCACCGGCGGTGCTGCATTAAAATTGATCTTGGCTGCTTCCTTCAGCGATGGTTTGAAAGAGGAAGTAATATCAATAGTTTCCTTTTTCAGTCCCTCCTGCGCATTACTGCCCGCAGCAATGCATAATGATAATATGGTTAGAAAAGCAAAATGCCTGAAAGTTGAGGTGCATTTCAATATTTCGCAGGCGGGTGGTGACACCTGCCTGTAGAACCTGCTACCGGCCGGTGCCCGCCTTAATGACACAGTCGGGCAGGTCTCTCCGACCGGAAAATTGTGCATGAAGCAAATAATTGAAATACGCCTGGAGGTTATCTTGTTTTGCATTGTTATCCCTGTTGAGTAATGTCCTTTTATAAAACGTTGAATGCTTTCTCTGTTAAAGCCTGTATCTCTATACTGGGGTTAAATATCTTACCCGCCTATTTTGCTGTCTGTTTTTTCTGCTGCTATCACCTGCTGCAGCTTCCCGTTTGCTTCATCTTTAAGCTCGGTGATCTTACTGTTGTCTACTACGCTTTGCAAAGTGGCTTTGGCATTGAAGTAGTCTTTTTCTTTCAGGAAAATATCTCCCAGCAGGATATAGGCTTTGGTGATCCAGTAATCGTAAGAGCCGGATTTGTTGATGGTTTCGAATGCCGCCTTATCCGCATTTTTCAGATCATTCAATGCATAATAGCAACTCGCTATTTCATACCTGGCTTCCGCACCGAAAGACGCTTTATTGATGTTGACCACATTTCTGAAGTTTTGGATGGCTTCGCTGTATTGCCCTTTATCCTGCAATGCTCTTGCGGTGACCATATAAGCCAGAACCTTATCATCTACGCTGGTATTTTTTTCTTTCAACAGTTCCTGCGCGTTGGATACTGCATCTGCCCATTTCTTTTGCTGGTACTGGCTGCGCAATAAGCCGCGCATGGCTTCCAGGCGGCTTTCCCCGCCGGCAGACAACTCTTTTAGTTTGATGAAATATTGCTCTGCTTTTGGATAATCCTGTAATTCAAAATAATAGATCCTTCCGGCCTGTGATGCTGCCATTTCCGCGTATTTGCTCTGTCCTTTATCTGCTACAGCGGCATATCCTCCCGCTGCATTCTGCCAGTCTTTTCTCTGGTTGTATATCTCACTGCGCAGGAACCATGCATCCAGCGCATGCTGACCTTCGGGGAATTTGGCGAGGTAATTATTAAAGGCGGTGAGGGCGCTGTTGAAATCTTTGTCTACATATTTATTCTCTGCCGCTTTATAAGTGAGGTTGTCTTCTTCATTTACCGTCACTGACCTGCCGATACTGTTCATAAAGCTGATGTACTCATCTGTATTTCCTCCCGCTGAATAAATAGCTTTTACATTGTCAATGGCTTCATTGGCTTCTGGAGCATTAGGGTATTGCGCTACCAGTTTTTTAAACTGAGTAAGCGCATCGGCATTATTGTTCAGGTTGTAATAACACAGCCCGAGCTTCAGTTGTGCTTCCGGCTTCAGATTGCCGCCCATGGGAGAGCTGATCACGTTGTTTAAATAGGGTACGGCATCGCGGTACTTTTCGTCCGCAAGGTATGTTTTTGCAATTTCAAGATTTACGTCTGCGCTTAAAGGCGATCCCGGGAATTTCCTGTCAAAGCTCTTTAAAAGATTGATCTTTTCATTGAGGCTGCTCACACCGGTGATCATTGCATTCTGGTAAGTAGCATAGTCTGCTGCCGGCCAGGAATTGTTGATAACAGTATTGTACATGGACTTCGCCCGGCTGAAGTTCTTACCCATATAGTAACAATCCGCGGCGCGCATAAAAGCATCCTGCACAAGGGGCTGGGCACTGACCGGAGGATTTTTGCCTACCTGTTCAAAGAGTGGCAGCGCCAGGTTGTAATTCTCTTTTTTATAATAGCAATAGCCAAGATTATATTTTGCATTTGCCGGCGACACCTCGCCTTCAGGCGTGCCCGGATGGCTCAGGTAATCATAATAATAACGGATGGCGTCATCAATACGGTTTTGCCTGTAAGCGATCTCTCCCTGCCAGAAGCTCACCATTGGTGCCACTGAGGCATTATAGGGGTCTTTGGCTGCTTTATCAAGCAATGTTTTTGCGGCATCCAGGTTTTGATCGTTGATGAGCTCCATAGCTCTTCCATACATCATCCTGGGAAACATCTTCTTTACCGATTCAGAAGGCGATTGTATTTTTTCGAGCGTATTGAGCGCTTCCCGGTAGTTGTTGGTATTGGCAAGTAAGCCGGCCGCTATTTCCGCTGCTTCCTTCTGGTAAGCCGAGCTGGGATATTCGTCGAGGAATTTTTTAAATTCAGTAAGCGCTATATCCTGGTAGCCGAGCTCGTAGGATAATTTGGCATAGTTGAATTTTGATACTTCCCGCTGGGAAAGGTTTACATTATTGGTAGCTCCGAAAGAAAATGCATTTCTTGCATTTGCCTTATCGCCTAATTTCAGGTAGGCATCCCCAAGGATATACATGGCATTCTGGCTCAGCGAATCTTCACCGCCGCTAAGCTGCTTAAGATTTTCTACAGCGTTCCGAAGATCATTGGTCTGATAGTAGCAATAGGCAAGCTCATATAGCGTCTCGCGGCTTACCTTTTTGGATTTATTGACAAAATTTTCGAGATAAGGGAGCGCTTTTGCATATTCTCTTTTTTCAAAAAGGGCATGCCCCATCAGCTCTCCCATCTGCACGTCATTTTGTCCCTTATTTTTTTTCAGAGCTGCTTCTCCATAATCTACGGCCTTTTCTTTTTGCCCCTGCGCATAATAAATATTGGCTATGTAAAAAGGCACTACTGATTTATAGTTCGGGTCATTCTCTATTTTTTGAAAAGAGGGTAAAGCTCCTTTATAATTTTTCTTAGCGTAGGTAATTACACCGTAGTAGTAATTGGCGTCCTTATAATTAGGATCCGAAGGATTTTTGGCAATGCTCTCCAGCAGGGGGGCAGCCTGATCGTATTTCTGCATGCTGAAGTAGGCATACCCCTGGTGAAATTTCATGTCCGCTATCTGCCTGTTGCTCAGGTTTTGGACGCTTGTTTGTTCATAGTAGGCAAGGGCATTCCTTAAATCATTTTTTCTGAAATAATATTCTGCAAGATAGAAGCTTAACCTTTCGGTAAGAGAAGGGTTATAGTTGAGCTCAATAAATTGCTTTGCATCTTCTGCCGAAAAGCTTTCATTTTGCTGCAGGCCGCAGGCTAATGCATAAAAATTGATGTCATCGTGGGCGATGGCATCGTTCGTACGGTCGGTAGAGCGCGAAGCCTGCCGCAGCGACCTGAACAACGGATAGGCAAGGCTGAACTGCTCATTTTGAAAAAACTCTTTTGCCTGCTTGTATGTCGCCTGCGGGTCGGTATAAATAGCGGATTGCTGAGCCATTGCTGCCGTTGCAATACAAGCCAGCGTGCATGCTAAAAAAATAGATTGTATACGCATAGGTATGTAATGGTTCTCCTGCAATGTTGCTGTGACTGTTGACATGGCACGAAGTTCTCCTGTCTTTTGTTACAAATTTCTTAAAGTAGAAACACCCGCAAGATACGCTGTTACTCTTTTTTACAATAACCATTCCAGATCGTATGTGGATAAAAGGTTGGTATCGCTTAATTTTGCAGGTTAAACCACAAAAATGAGAAAACTGTTATCAACGGGCTATACTGACTGGGCTTTCAATACTGCATTATTTGTTTTACGCGTTTCGGGAGCATTGATGATACTGCCCCACGGGTATGATAAGCTTATTCATTTTGCCCAGAAGAAAAATGCCTTTATTGACTTTCTGGGCCTGGGAAGCACGGTGTCCCTTTGTCTCATCATTTTCGCCGAATTTTTCTGTTCCATATTTGTTATCATGGGCCTATTTACAAGGTTTTCCGTATTGCCGCTTGTTATTGCGATGGGAGTAGCTTTGTTTAAAGGTCACCAGGGCACCATCTTTGGCGCCGGTGAAAAAGCAGCGCTGTATTTTGCCATATTCTTCTGTGTTTTATTGGTAGGGCCGGGTAAAGCCAGCGTGGACGGCATGATGGGAAAATAAAGGAGAATAGCGTACTGATTTATAATGACTGTGTACCTGTGCTATGTCAAACGTGAAACGGCAGACGATAGTGAAACAGCAGTCTGTAAATGTGAGATACTTACATTTATCGCCTGCCTGCCATGCCTACGGCAGGCAAACCGGTAGGCAAGTCTCACTTCTCACAAAGAAATATGAAAAATTATTGCTGACACAGCGCTAGTTAATATCTACTATTTCAATACATCCAGCACTTTATATATCTTTCTTACGAGGCCATTGGCGGACCCGTTATAGTTGTTGACAAGGAAAGAGAAGATGTAGGTTTTCCCGTTCTTCGCTGTATGATAGCCTGCAAATCCTTTTACGTTCCTGATCGTTCCGCTTTTCATGTGCATGTTATTATAAATGGGGAGCGCGTCAAAAAACGAAGAGAACCAGGGTTGTTGCTTTGCAAACTTCAGCACTTCTGCCTGCGCATGCGTAGTTACCCTGTTGAGGGGTGAAAGTCCCGATCCGTCTACGATATTCAGCTCATCCGGGTCAATGCCTTTGCTTTTCCAGAAATCTTTTACTACTACCACTCCTGTATCGGTGACGCCATAACTTTTTTGCCCAAACGCCATGGTTTTTATCAGGGCTTCTCCATAGAGATTAATGCTTTTTTTATTGAACCAGTATATCAGTGAATCAAGCGACGGTGATTGATGTGTAAAGAACAGGATACTGCTATCGTTAGCTGTGCTGCTGTCTCTGAAAATTAAACTCATAGAATGGCTTCCTTTACCAATTTGTATAAGCGTGTCCTGCAACTCGTTTATAAACTGGGCTGCGCCGGAAGGGAAGGCGCCTGATATAACAAAATGCTCCTGGTTTACGGGAATTGTCCCTTTGATCGCGCCCGTATTGCCCGACAACGGGAAATAGATATAGGCATTGTCTCCGCTCCCGGAGCGTGCGGACTGTACTTCAGATCTCAGGGAATAACTATTGAGCAGTTTGGGGCGAGTGCCTGCAATAGGTACATGGCTGCCCAACCGGTTTCCTGACCGCAGGATGATATCATACTGGTTTTCCCGCCAGTTCATTTTCTCTGCGCCAGCCCCATAATAATTGCCAAGGTCCTGCCATATCCACCCGTCCGGTATATCCCGCTGCTGCCACCCGCTGTTATCCACTATAATGTTGTTATACTGTTTTATATCCTCCGGAAGTGAGGCAATGATCTGTTTAAGCATATTGTCTGCTGTAGTGTTCTCCCACCTGGGGCTGCCGAAAGAAGGGTCGCCTGAAGGAGTGATCACCAGGGTTCCCCCGACGGGAAGTTCTTTGTTTTTGATGATGCTGAAAGCTGTATTATAGCGGTATGTTTTGCCCAACAATTCAAATGCTGTGACACTGGTGATTACTTTTTGTGTGGAAGCAGGTGCAAGCCCGATACGGCTGTTTTTTTCAAATACTGTATTGCCGGTAGCGGCATCTATTACATACAGGGAACTGATAGCGTATTTTAACTGGGGATCATTTTCGAAGGTCTTAAAAGCGTCGGAAAGCTTCCGGGATATAGTTTGTGCCTGCAGGCTGCTGCAGTATAACAGGAACGGTAAAACGACACAGGTATTACGGTACAGCCTGCACAGCATTGTAGACAGATGCATCATTAAATTATTTTTATCCACTTATTTGAATTAGGTAAATTTACAGCATGGAAAATGAAGTTAGGGAACCTGCGCCCAAATACAATTATATTTCCCCCCAGGAATACCTGCTGCGGGAGCGCGCATCTGATCTGAGGCACGAGTATTTTGACGGTCATATTATTGCCATGTCGGGCGCCAGTCTCAGGCATAATCAGATCGAAAGGAATATTACCGGAAGTTTATTCTCATTCCTTAGTGGAAAAAAATGCCAGGTGCTGCCTGCAAACATGCGTGTTACCAATCCATCGCAGGATGCCTATGTGTACCCTGACGCCAGCATTGTGTGTGATGAACCTAAACTCGAAGACGACAAATTTGATACGCTTACCAACCCCTCGGTAATTTTTGAGCTGCTGTCACCATCTGCTGCAGGGGTCGATAAAGGCAGAAAATTTTTCTTTTACAGGGAGATCCCTTCCCTGAAGGAGTATATCATGATTGGTAGCACGCGGAGATACATTATTGCCGCCCGCAGGCAAAGTGATAATTCCTGGTTGTTTGAGAATATTGACGACAGCCAGGGCGTCCTCACTATTCAAACTATTAATTTTACTATAACCTTCCAGGAAATATATGATGGCACAGGTCTCTGAGACTACAAACGGTATCCCTCAAATATTCGCATCCATTATTACCATTGGCGATGAATTGCTGATAGGGCAGGTGGTAGATACTAACAGCGCCTGGATGGCGCAGGAGCTCAACAAAGCAGGTATATGGCTACGGCGCAGGGTAGCCGTTGGAGATAACAGGGAAGAGATTATACAGGCACTGAATGAAGAGAGCAGGTATGCTTCCATAATACTGATAACGGGCGGCTTAGGCCCAACAGCTGATGATATTACCAAGCCTGTACTGTGTGAATACTTCAATGGCAAACTGGTGATAGATGAAGGCGCTTTGGCTAACGTGGAGTCCATTTTTGCCAGGCTTAACCGTCCCATGATAGAACGTAACAGGAAACAGGCGGAAGTGCCGGATACCTGTACTGTAATTCCTAATAAGAGAGGGACAGCTCCGGGAATGTGGTTTGAAAGGGATGGTAAGGTATTTGTAAGCATGCCGGGAGTGCCCCACGAAATGAAGGGCATGATGACGAATTATGTCATTCCAAAATTGCAGGGACATTTTACTTTCCCCTTTATAGATCACCGTACTTTGCTCACTGCCGGCATCGGCGAGTCTTTTATTGCAGAGAAAATAATAGAATGGGAAAGTGTGCTTCCTTCAAACCTCAAGCTCGCCTATTTGCCCAATTATGGAATGGTGCGGCTTCGCATTACCGGAAGTGATACTGACAGCGGACGCCTGCAGGCTGTTTTAGATGCGCAGTTCGGGCAATTAAAGCTGTTGGTGAAAGAATGGATGATAACAGATGAAGACATGCCGATACCACAGGTTGTCGGTAAACTTTTGAAGGAAAAAAATGCTACTTTGTCTACGGCTGAAAGTTGTACCGGCGGATATATTGCACATCTTATCACTTCGGTGGCGGGATCATCGGAATATTTCAAAGGCAGTGTGATAAGCTATGCCAACGAGGTGAAAGAACAGGTGCTTGGCGTATCCCATGAAGCATTAGTATCTAAGGGAGCGGTAAGTGAAGAAACAGTGCGGCAAATGGTGCAAGGGGCTATGTCTGTATTGAAAACAGATTATGCAGTAGCTACCTCAGGCATTATGGGACCGGACGGGGGCTCAGAGGAAAAGCCTGTAGGTACTGTATGGATAGCTGCCGCCAGCAGCGGTCAAACGATTGCCGAATGTTTTCATTTCAGGTATGATCGTTCCAGGAATATTGAAATGGCGGCTATTTATGCGCTCAATATGGTGCGTAAGCTTATAGCGTCAGCCTGATCCTGCAAACATATCTTTAAGAAGTGTAGGAAATTTTCCCCATTTTTGAAGTTTTTACTGTTTTACAAGGCTGTCAATGTGCATATATATAGTTGATATATAAACAGCATACTTTTTGTGTATAAATTATCCTGTCGTTTTTTAAGCAGCTTGCTTAATGTAAACGTCTCTGTACAGTGATCAACCAGCGTAAATGAATACTACACTTAGTCAAAACCCTACACATTTTTTTTCGGGAGGAGGAGAAATGGGAGAACTGATCCGGAACAAAGACTGGAGCAATACCGCTTTAGGATGTCCGGAGCAGTGGCCGCAGAGTCTCCGCACTATGCTGAATGTGATCCTGCATTCCCAATTCCCTATGTTTATATGGTGGGGCCCCGAACTGATCTGCTTTTACAATGATGCGTATCGCCCAAGTCTCGGTATAAATGGTAAACATCCCTCAATACTTGGTATGCCGGCACAGGAGGCGTGGGCTGAAATATGGCCGGTGATCAAACCGCTTATTGACCAGGTACTTGCCGGAGGAGAAGCCACCTGGAGCGAAAACCAGTTGATCCCTATCTATCGTAATAACAGGCTGGAAGATGTATACTGGACTTTCAGCTATAGTCCCATACATGATGATAGCGGAGCGATTGCGGGAGTGTTGGTCATCTGCCAGGAAACTACCCGTTTCATGCGAACCGTGCAGATGCTTGAGTGTTCTGAAGAACGTTTCCGCAATATTGTTCAGCAGGCTCCTCTTGGTATTGCCATATTAAAAGGCCCTGATTTTGTGATCGAGATGGCTAACCAGGCCTATCTTGATATTGTAGACCGCAGGGGAACAGAACATATTGGTAAAAAGCTGTTTGATGTATTGCCGGAAGTAGAGGAAGCGGTGAGTCCTTTACTGACAAAAGTAAGAGAAACAGGTAATCCCTTTTATGGCGTGGAGTTTCCTGTGGATATTATCAGGCATGGGCGCAGGGAAGCGTCTTATTTCAATTTTGTATATCACCCGTTAAAGGAACCCGATGGTGCTGTGTATGCTATAATGGTTGTAGCCTCAGAAGTTACCTCTTCCGTAAGGGCAAAACAGGCAGTAGCTGAAAGTGAAAAGCAATTCAGGAATATGATCATGCAGTCTCCCATTCCTATGACAATATTCAGGGGGAAGGATCATGTTATTGAAATGGCCAATACCATAATGTTTGAAAGGATATGGCGTAAAAAAGAATCGGAAGTAATTGGCAGGAGAGTTGTAGACGTATTCCCGGAATTAAAGGGACAAAAATACCCTGAGCTGCTGGATAAAGTATATAACTCTGCGCAACCGTATCGCGAAAGCGAGTCCGTTGCACTTGTGAAAGGTAATGATGGTATAAAAAAGTTTTACCTGGATTTTGAGTATGCTCCTCTTTTTGATCCGGGAGGTGCAGTGTCAGGCATAATGGTGACAGTAAATGATGTTACGGAAAAAGTGCTTGCCAGGAAAAAAGCAGAAGACAGCGAGTTGAGATTCCGGAACATTGCCGACAGGGTGCCGGTACTAATATGGATGGCAGGAACAGACAGGCACTTCAGTTTTTTTAATACAGCATGGCTGAATTTTACGGGAAGAACCATGAAAGAAGAATTGGATAACAGATGGATTGAAGGCATTCACCCGGAAGACAGAGAACGTTATAGAGATACCTACCGGGCTTCTTTTGACAAACGCGAAGAGTTTCATATAGATTATCGTCTCCGGCGGTATGATGGTTTATATCGCTGGGTATCCGATCATGGCGTACCGAGATTTACCAATGATGGTGTATTTGAAGGGTATATAGGTGCATGTATGGATATTCACGATGAACTTTTATCGCAGACGGCTCTCAGGGAAAATGAAGAAAGGCTGAATATTGCCATTGAAGCAGGAGAACTTGGAACATGGGAACTGGATATGGCAACCGATACCATTATTTGTTCGGAACGGTATACAGATATTTTTGGCTATCCCAAAGGCATTCCCCTGACATATACACAAATTTCCAGGCAGATATTCCCTGACGATCTTGCCCAAAGAAACGAGGCATTCCGGGAGGGGCTGAAGCATGGGATGATTCACTATGAGGTAAGGATCATATCACAGGATAATACTGTGAAATGGATAGAAAAAAGAGGAAAAGTTTTTTATGATGAAACCGGCGGGCCCAAAAAGCTGATCGGAACGCTCCGTGATATTTCTGCAGAAAAAAATTACCAGGAAAAGCTCCGGGAAAGGGAAAAGAAATTCCGCCTGCTTGCTGATGCTATGCCTCAGATGATATGGACCTGCGATAAATACGGGAATCTGGATTATTTTAACCGGTCGCTCTATGGTTATGCAGGACTTAACGACGATGAGCTCCGTGAGAAAGGATGGTTGCAAATTGTGCATCCCGATGAACGGGAAGCCGACCGGCAGCAATGGGAGGCTGCTCTGAAAAGTGGACAGGATTTTATTACAGAACATCGTTTTCGTCGTTCTGACGGAGCGTACCGCTGGCAACTTACCAGGGCGGTTCCACAGAAAGATGCGGCAGGCAATATCGAAATGTGGGTGGGCGCAAGCACTGATATAGATGAGATCAAAGAGCTTGATCAGCAAAAAGATTATTTTATCAGTGTGGCGAGCCACGAATTAAAGACACCTGTCACTTCCATCAAAGGATATGTACAGCTTTTGCAGGATAAATATGAATCCGCCGGAGATGCTTTCCTGAAAAGTGCGCTCAGCATCATACACCGGCAGGTAGACCGCCTTACCCTGCTGATCTCCGACCTGCTTGATCTTTCGAAGATTAAATCCGGCAGCCTTTCATTTAGTGAACAACAATTTTATATAAACCACCTGGTGGAAGAAACTATTGAGCAGATAAGCCAGATTTATCCTTCTCATAAGATCAGTTTTATAAAAGGGGAGAATGTGCCGGTATCCGCCGACCGCGAACGTATTGAGCAGGTATTGGTTAATTTACTTACGAATGCCGTAAAATATTCTCCGGGTGCGGATAAGATAAAAGTGGAGACAGTGCTTGATAAAGGATGGGCTGTTGTATCTATTGAGGATTATGGTGTGGGGATCAGCAGGAAAAACCAGGAAAGAATATTTGAAAGATTTTACAGGGTGGAGGGAAAAAGTGAAAAGACTTTTCCGGGGTTTGGTATCGGGCTTTTTATTGCTTCAGAGATCATAAGGCGGCACAATGGGAAAATAGGAGTGATGAGCGAACCCGGCAAAGGCTCCGTATTTTATTTTTCACTTCCTGTATACAATATAAATATATAAACAGCATTTGCTCAAATAACAGAAGTAGCCGCAGATGAAAGCTAAGCTACGAATGCACTAATGAATATAGATTAGTGCATTCGTAGCTTAGTTGTATCTTATTTTGCCGGAGTGATGATGATATTCCTGTAGGCTATCGGCCCATGATCTCCCTGGATAAGCAGCGGCCCGGGATCTCCTTCATTGCTGTTGATAGCGCCGCCGGTAATGCCGGGGATTTCCCTGTTGCAAATGACAGTTTTGCCATTGCAAACCACTGTGATCATCCTGCCTGCCAGTGTAATATCGTAAGCCTGCCATTCACCTGCATCTTTTGCCGGTATTTCCGATGGTTCAATGAACCCGTATATAGCGCCAAGCAGGTCTTTCTTCGGCTCCATTCCCTTGCTGTCTGTTACCTGCACTTCATAACGCCCTCTCAGGTATACACCGCTATTGCTTTCTTTGGGATAACGAAATTCAATATGCAGCTTAAAATCGGTAAAGGTTTTATCTGATACAAGATTAGATCCTGAATGCGGGCTTTTGAGAATGCCCCCCGGCTCTACAACCCATTGGTTATCGCCGGTGGTATGCCATCCGCTCAGGTCCTTGCCGTTAAACAGCCGTACAGGCGTTCCCCATACCGGCTGTACGGTTCTGTGCAACAGCGGCGCTCTTACCCCCGTCCATGTAAACGTTTCTCCTTCGCAGGAGATCATGCTGCCTGATAGCTTATCTCCTTCCAGCATGCCTTCCACACGCAGGTCTTCGGTGCCCCTGTCCCATTGCGGTGGAATGGCGAAACTCATTTTGCCGTCTTCAAAATTTATTTTCGATATGGGTCTCGCACTGCCTACAATGCCAACATATTGTCCCACAAGCGTGCTTGTTCCGGAATGGCTCACTTCCAGCCATGACGGGAAATCTTTTCCATTGATATGAAGCGTCAGATCCCATCTGCCTTCGAGAGGAGAAGCATAATAAGATATTGAAGCAGGATCTTTTGCTTTTACATAAAAAGGAACTACGGTCAGGAAAGCGAATATTACCATAGAAGTAATTAGCCATGCTGTCGCACGATAGTTATATTTTTTCATACAGATCATTTTACCGGCGTTAAATGTACTTAATAAATAGAATCCTCCTTACAATTGTTAGAGTTTCTCTATTTTTGGGAGATCATGCCGGTATTTTTTGCATCTCTTAATTCAGGCAGCAACGGGAACTGTTATTATATAGGTAATGCCGAAGGAGCGATACTTGTAGACGCCGGCATATCCTGCCGGGAGGTGGAGAAAAGAATGAAAAGGCTTGGATTGAGCATGGAAATGGTGAAAGCCATCTTTGTTTCGCATGAGCATTCGGATCATATTACGGGCATTCCTGCGCTGTCAAAAAAATTCCGCTTGCCGGTGTATATAACAAAAGCGACTTTCCGGTCTGCAGGCATACCTGTAGAAGAGCAACTGGTCACCAATTTTGAGGCAGAGCGGGATATACAGATCGGCGATCTCTCTGTCAGGGCGTTTTCAAAATCGCATGATGCCAGCGATCCGCATAGCTTTATGGTATCCTGTTCCGGGATAAACGTGGGTGTATTTACTGATATAGGCAACGTATGCGCTACAGTGATCCGGTATTTTAAACAATGTCATGCTGTATTTCTTGAATCAAATTATTGCCCTGATATGCTGATGAAGGGCAGTTATCCCTATCATTTAAAAAAACGTATCAGCGGGGGCAACGGGCATTTGAGCAACCAGGAAGCACTACAGTTGTTTTTGCAACATAGCTCAACGAAATTGCGCCACCTTTTACTTTGCCATCTTTCTAAAAATAATAATGATCCCGCACTCGTAGAGCAGTTGTTTCGTGATAAAGCAGGAAATACAGATATTACTGTCGCCTCCCGGTACAAAGAGACGCCCGTATTTAAAATTGAGGAAGAAGGTTGTATGCCGTTAAAGCGAAAGCCGGTATATACTCAATTGCGGTTCTCTTTATTTGAATAAGGTAACCACTGCATCATTTTTTTGCTTCACGCCTTCTGTGCTCCTGCCATTATTAATGCATTCCTGCGTTAGCGCGAGCAATTTTTTTACAATTTCAGGGCGTTGCTTTGCTTCATTGTGCAGCTCAGAGATATCTTTTTCCATGTTATATAATTGCACTGAAGGGAGTGCCTGTTCTCTTGCTTCAAACGGGGTAGGATGGCTCCATCCCCCCGATCCGGGACAAATATCAAGTTTCCATTTTCCCTGACGGATGGAGAATGAACCAAAAACAGAGTGGTGTATGGTAAAATGCCTGCCATAATTGGTTTTTGAGCCGGGTATTAATAAAGGAAGGAGAGAAAAACTGTCTTCCCCGGCGTTTTCAGGTAAAGGAAAATGTAAAATAGCAGCACAAGTCGCCATAAAGTCGGTCAGGCAAATGGTAGTATTGCATGTGGATCCGGCTTGTATTTTACCGGGCCAACGCACTATAAATGGTATACGGTGTCCGCCGTCATAAATATCAGCCTTGGTTCCCCGGAATACATAGCCCGGCTCATGTCCGAGATCCTGCAGTTCCTTTAAGCCGGCCATTGGTGCAAATCCATTATCACTTGCAAAAATGATGATAGTATTTTTTTCAATACCGTTTTTCTTTACAGCTTCCATCACCTGCCCCACCACATCATCCACCATCAATACAAAATCTCCGTAAGCATTGGTTTTGCTTTTGCCCTGAAAGACTGCTGTGGGCAGGATAGGGGTGTGTGGTGCGGGTAGCGGCAGGTAGAGAAAAAAGGGTGTGGCTTGCTTGGATTGTTCTGTTATGTACGCTACAGCTTTCTGTGCCATGCGCGGCAGCACTTCTATATGCCTGAAGTCATTGCCGATCGGACCTTCCCGCCAGAAGCCTTTGCCTGTAGTTCCGGCTATAGTATCAATGCCGGTTGCCGTGATCCTGTCATTCTGAATATAAAAATAAGGAGGTATATCTAATGATGCCGTGATGCCGTAAAAATAATCGAAGCCGAGCGTAACAGGTCCGTTCGCGATGGGTTGTTTAAAATCTATTTTCCCGGCAGTGTCTTTAGCCCAGCCCAATCCCAGATGCCATTTGCCGATGCAGGCAGTATGGTAACCCTTTTCTTTAAGCATGCCTGCAACTGTTAAACGGCTGTGAGGTATAAGCGCTGTATCATAACTCCATAATACGCCGCTCTGCAATGAGGAACGCCAGTTATACCTTCCTGTCAGTATCCCATATCGTGTAGGCGTACATACGGAAGAACTGCTATGCGCATCGGTAAATTTCATACCGCCTGCTGCAAGCTGGTCAATATATGTGGTATGTATTTTTGATCTTTCATTCAGGCAGCTTGCATCACCATATCCCATATCATCAGCGAGCACATATATGATATTGGGATTGTCTGATTGTGCCTGCAGCGTGCATAAGCCTGCAAATGAAAACAGCAGCGTGAAACTTAAGACAAGGGCAAAGAGCCTTCTCATATTAAATGCTTTTATGCAGTAAGCAATTTTTAGCTTTTTGTAATTCCCGCAATTCTGATCTAATTTTCTTTCCAGTATGTTTTGAATATTTCCTGCATCTGCTGGTATTTGTCATCGTTATCTCCTGCTTTTGCTTTTTCTGTTCTCAGCTCAGCTTTCATCTTTTTAATGATGGACTGGTATTGCGGATCATTGATGGCATTATGCAGCTCATGAGGATCTTCCCGTATATTATAAAATTCCCACGCGGGCGGGCTGGTCTTCCCGGAAACATTTGTCATATCAAGCGGCTGCCCGTAATAAAATACCAGCTTATAGGTATCATTCCTTATACCAAAATGCGCGGGTATTTCAGGATAATGTTCCCAGTAACGATAATACATTGATCGCCGCCAGTCTTTGGGTGTTTTGCCCTGCAGGTTTTGCCTGAAGCTCCTGCCCTGGATAAAATCAGGTTTCTTCAGTCCCGCATAATCTGCAAACAAAGCGGGAAAATCTATGTTGAGAATGATATCGTCTATTCGCGTGCCTCCTTTGATCTCCCCGGGATAGCAGATCACGAAAGGCATGCGGAGCGATTCTTCATACATCATCCTTTTATCAAAGAATCCATGTTCTCCCAAGAAATAGCCCTGATCCGAAGTATAGATCACTACGGTATTGTTTGCCAGTCCTGATTGCTGAAGATAGTCGAGCACCCGCCCTATATTTTCATCAATAGCGGCAGCGCAGCGGAGATAGTCTTTTACGAATTTCTGGTATATCTTTCTCCTCGCCTGTATGCTGTCCAGTCCCGCTATGGAAAAAGGCATGCCGGGATAGGTCGTCCAGTAGGTGTCGGGATGCTTCTGGTACGTTTCCCACCGGGCTTCCATATCTTCTATGGGCTGCCCCCTAAAGGATCTTCCGTTAGTCTCCGGCCCAAAATCAAGTATAGACTCCGGTTCGGGGAGCGTGGTATCGTTATACAGGTCTTTCAGCCGGTCGGGGTACTCAAAGGGTTCATGCGTGGCTTTGAAATGCATCATCAGGAAAAAGGGTTTCTCCTTTTTGCGGTGTTTGATCCAGTCAATAGAATAGTCTGTTACCACATCTGTGTTATACCCCGGGTATTTTTTCCCGGCGGGAGTGCCGTCATCCTGCCAGTCGTCTTCTGTTTTGAAAACAGGATCGAAATATACACCCTGATCAGGCATGACCATAAAGTGATCAAAGCCCGAAGGTCTTTTTTTGAGATGCCATTTTCCTATGAGCGCAGTTTGATAGCCGGACTGCTGCATTACTTTGGCAATATTCATTTTACCGGGATCCAAAGCATCGGCTAAGGTATATACAGCATTGAGCTGGCTGTATTGTCCTGTCATGATAGTAGCCCGGCTCGGTACGCATAAAGAATTAGTGCAAAAAGCATTGTTGAGCACGGCTCCTTTTTTTGCCAGCTTTTGAATATTCTCATTCTTTACATAATTTTTTAAAACGCCACCATATATTCCCCACGACTGGGAAGTATGATCATCTGCCATGATGAAGAGGATGTTGGGGCGGCTGCCTGCTCCGCCGGGTTTTGGTTGTGCAGCAGCGGGAAGGTACATTAAACCACAGGTTATAATTATGATGGAAAGATATCTTATCATATTCATGATATTAAGGTATGGAATAATTTCAGACAAAAGCAATTTACAGCGTATTCCTTAGCAGTTGGAACAACTGATCCGGGCAATATTGCAGGTTATGCTGCTTATTTGCCATTCCGGAAAAAAAGATACTGAATGTACCGCTAATAGCCTCAATTTGCAGTAGTATTCTTTACGGGCTTTTACTTTTATATAACGGATTTTCAGACATTAAAAATGAAGGGAACATTTACTATTGTCGGAGCAGGTATTGCAGGGTTAACTACAGCCATTGCACTTAAACAAAGAGGCATAGATACAGTGATATTTGAAGCTGCACCTGAAATTAAGAGTATAGGTGCAGGTGTTGCGCTTGCTGCCAATGCAATAAAGGCGCTTCAAAAGATCGGTATTGCAGGGGATGTGATTAAAGCCGGCTCCCTGCTGCCTTCGTTTACGATCTATGATGCCAATGGCAAGATCATCAATACGACAGACAGCACATCACTCGGTGAAAAGTATGGGCTGGATAATCTCACTATTCACCGTGCGGCATTGCATGAAGTTTTACTGAGCAAAATTAATCCGAAGCATATTCATACCGGGAAACGGCTTACTGATATTGAGCAGAAAGAAGACTGTGTAGTATTGTATTTTGAGGATGGAAGCATGCATACAGCCGGTTACCTGATTGCTGCAGACGGTATACATTCTGCTGTAAGACAAAAAATATTGCCGGCTGCTATTCCCCGGTATGCCGGCTATACCTGCTGGAGAGCTGTCATTGACAACAGGCTGTTCAATCTTAACGAGACCTCTGAAACCTGGGGCAGGCGCGGGCGTTTTGGCCTGGTGCCTTTAAAAGAAAATAAGCTATACTGGTTCGCCTGCATCAATGCTCCGCAGGAGGATAAAAGGATGAAGTATTTTACTACCGGTGACCTGTACCGCCATTTTGCCAATTTTCATTATCCTGTACCACAGGTTTTGAACGCTACGCAAAATGAGCAACTGGTATGGAATGATATTATTGACCTGAAGCCTGTCAGCAGGTATGCTTTTGGCAATATCCTGCTGATAGGTGACGCCGCACATGCCACTACACCCAATCTGGGACAGGGCGCCTGCCAGGCTATTGAAGACGCCGTTATACTGGCCGATGAACTGGTGCAGCATGCAGACGCTGTGCCGGCATTCAGGAATTTTGAAAAAAGGCGCATAAAACGCACCCATGATATTGTAAACGTTTCCTGGAAAATAGGGAAGATGGCTCAGTTAGAAAACCCTTTCCTTGCAGGCGTAAGAAATTTCATCCTGCGGTCTTTGCCTGCAAAAGTAAATGAACGCCAGCTTCGTAAACTATACGAAGTGGATTTCTGATCGCTGGTTCTTCCCGCTAACATTGTTTACTATTAATGGATTGAATCATTGTGCCCAGAAGATCTCCTTAATTGCCGGGTCATTTTTAAGTTCGCTTATTATGTCTTCAAATTTGGTGATGTCTGCCGGGTCAAACTTCAGTTGAAAAACAAATTCATCATCGCTTTTGTCAAGTGTAAAAGTTTGAATTTTCAGGTCAGGCTTATTAAGCAGGTTATTAAGCAGTGCCGTATTATTTGCATCCGGCCTGGTAACAATTCTCAGGGTCTTTTGCTTGAATTTTTTAGAATAGATCTGTTCTAACGGCTGCAATGCCCAAAGAATGATCAGCGCCACAATGGTTGTGGTGCCTGCGGCAAAATATAATCCGCTGCCTGTTGCCAGTCCTATGGCAGCAACGGTCCATAAGCCGGAAGCGGTAGTCAGGCCACGAATGGTTCCCTGCTTTAAAAACAAGATCGTCCCTGCGCCAATAAACCCTATCCCGCTGATCACCTGTGCCGCTATTCTGGAAGGATCGAGCACAACGTGCTCTGTTCCCAGGATGTCAGAAAACCCGAATGCTGAAACCATCATTGTAAGGCAGGATCCCACGCAAACCATCATGTGCGTTCTCAAGCCTGCCGTCCAGTCTTTCCTTTCCCTCTCCAGGCCGATAAGCGCTCCGAATAAAGAAGCTAAGGACAAACGTATCAATATTTCACTCCAGCTAAGCATTTGCTTAAAGTTACAGAACTTCGGCTATTGCGGGTGCTGTTTTAAAAATCATTACCTTGAAAATTGTGATCCCGGGTATAGTATATTTGTTTGAACCAAAAATGATTTTATTTATGCATCGTATCTTCAAAAGCCTGGCATATAGCTTACTGACTGCGATTGTCTTTGTTTCTCTGGCATTTGCGCAGCAAAAAAAATATCAGCCGCCGGCACTTTCAGATCCCAATGCATGGACTGTTGTTATGCTCCCCGATCCTCAGAGCTATGGGAAATTTGCCCGCAATCAGCCCATTTTTGAACTGATGACAGCGTGGATAAAGGATAATATTGAGCGACTGCATATCAGGCTGGTGATATGTACCGGCGATCTTGTCAATCAAAATAATATGATAGATCCCGACGGCATTGACGGCGACCAGCCCAGCAAATCGCAATGGGAGGCTGTGTCGCATGCATTCAATTGTCTTGACGGGCGCATACCGTATATCCTTACCACAGGAAATCATGATTATGGATACAGGAATATTTCGATCCGGCATTCTAACTACAATAAATATTTCCCGGTAGATAAAAATTTTAAAACCCAGGAGCTGTTACGGGAAGCTTCGTTGAATGCAGAAGGTATTCCCACGATGGAAAATGCTGCTTTTGAATTTAGTTCACCCCGGGGCAGGAAATTTTTGCTGTTCAATCTTGAGTTTGCACCACGCGATACTGTTTTGAGATGGGCTAAGAGGATGGCTGGCAGAGAAAAGTATAAAGATCATACCGGCATTGTTCTTACGCATGCTTACCTGAATGCAAAGAATGAACGGATAGCAAAGGAGAATTACCCTGTGACTGATGGTAATTACGGGGAAGATATCTGGCGTAAGCTTATCCAGCCTTCTCCAAATATACAAATGGTATTTTCGGGTCATATCGGCGCTCCTGATAATGCAAGAGAACATGTCGGGTTCAGGCAGGATAAAAATGCAGCCGGGAAAAAAGTAAGCCAGATGGTATTCAATGCCCAGGCTATGGGCGGCGGATGGAATGGGAATGGGGGAGACGGATGGCTCAGGATACTGGAATTTCAGCCGGATGATAAGACCGTAAAAGTAAAAACCTTTTCGCCTTTATTTGCCATATCTCCTTCCACGCAGGAGCTGGCATGGAGAACAGAAGTTTATGACCAGTTTGATTTTCAGATAGACTGATGGAACAGTTTAAATAAAAAGAGACTGCAGCAATAGCAGTCTCTGTAATAGATAAGGGTATATAATATTGTGTTTCCTATGCGTTGGCGATCAGGGTATAAACAACTAATATGGCAAGGATGATGATCCTGACGGCAACGATATGAGAAGTAAGGTTTTTTCTGAGAGTTTTCATATGGATTGTATTTTAAGTGTCGCAAAAGTTATATAAGTGTGCCCATGAATGTTAGAATCTCATAGGACATGCAATTTCCCCGGAATGACCTCTTCCCAGGCGAATACTTAACTTAATGATACCTGAGTAATAAGAGTCGTTCCTTGTACCTGTACCTCTTTTATTACCTGCATTATAATATGGTATCCTCACGCCCGGGCTCACCTGCTGAGCCTTGTTGGCCATTTGTTTCGCAATGGCGGCTGTAGTGGATCCTGCGCCAAAATAATTGTCAAAATCTGCGTCGGGTATATAGTTCTTACTGATATCATCAATATAGTCGGTAAATGTTTTCCGGTTCACCAGCTCAAATGAAGCGCTTACCACATCTGAAAAATAATACCTGATACCTACCCCGTATGGAATATTGATTTGGGTGAGGCTGTATGGTTTACTGCCGGGATATTGCGGCATTCCCTGTCCTTCAGTTCTCAGGGGCTGTAGGTCTACCATCATTGTAGAACCGTCAGGAGCGGTATATTCCCCGCGTGGGTTGTAATGAAAAACACCTATGCCTATCACGCCGTATGGGCGGAATTTATGCCAGAGGTCCTTGTCATCATCTTCGAACAGAACAGAGGGATATATTTCTGCTGTTAGAGTAGCTTCTTTTATAGGAGTGCTCACGGAAAGGTTCCTGTTCTTTCTCGCAACTTCAGCACCTCCTTTATTTTTTATAATGCTGTCAGCGCCTTCGAGCGTAACGAAACCGGCTGACAACGTAAACCCTATAAACTCACTGGGACGAACGGTGATGTTGACTCCTTTCATGAGCTTGGTCATTTGAAAATTATTGTCTTTTATAAAAGTTGTGCCTACACCCGCATTACCGCCAAGGTCTCCCAGCAGGTTTGCCGGCCCTGCGCTTATGCCGATTTCGTACACAGGCTTACCAAAAAAGTTATATTGACTGTAAGATGATTGCAGGGATAATAAACCGGCTACGGTTATTATGCAACAGCGCACAAGTTGGATAGGTATACTTTTATTCATGAGACCGGATTTTTTTATGCTTTCAAAAAGTATTGGACTCCACAATTAACGGAGGATAATGCAAAATATTATCAACCATCAAGGATTTGCCTTGCTGTAAACGGGAAACGGCATTGATAAATGATAAAAATTACAACAGGATCATTTTGATATGGGGAATATCATCTTCAAAATATACGTCGCTGTTCTTTTTGAAACCAAAGCCTTCATAAAATTTCCGGAGGTAAAGCTGTGCGCCGATCTGTATCGGTGTTTTTCCAAATAACTGATATGCTGCTTCAATGGATCGTTGCATCAATTCTTTTCCGGTATGTTTACCTCTTACGCTCCCGGCAGTCAGCACTCTTCCTATTGAAGCTTCCGTATAAGATACTCCCGGAGGCAGGATGCGTGTATAGGCTACAAGGTTGTCGCCATCCCATCCGCACAGATGCCAGGCCTCACGGTCCTTATCATCTGCATCCTGAAAAATACAATGTTGCTCCACTACAAAAACAGCAATGCGTAATTGCAGTATTTTATACAATTGATCTATGGTAAGTTCATTAAAAGGTATAAGTGTCCAGCGTAATGACATATAGTTGATGTATGATAATTTATGAGTGGTAAGTAGTAAGTGGTAAGTGGTAAGAAGTAAGAGGGGGTCAGTCTTATCACTTACCACGTATGTCTTACCACTTTTTCATCAATACCCGTATTTATCTCGCCACAGGGCTTTCAGCCATTTCCTCAATTCCTCTTCTCTCGCATTTTTCCCGGGTTCGTAAAACGTTGTTCCCTTTATGGCGTCGGGCAGGTATTCCTGCGGTGAAAAGTTATTATTGAAGTCATGCGAATACTGATAGCCTTTTCCATAGTCAAGATTTTTCATCAGGCGGGTGGGTGCGTTCCTTATGTGAAGCGGCACAGGCAGATCGCCGTGCGCTTTTACGGCCGCAAGCGCGTTACTGATAGCCATATAAGAAGCATTGCTTTTGGGAGATGATGCGAGATACGTGGCACATTGCGCTAATATGATCCTTGCTTCGGGATAACCTATTTTATTTACTGCTTCAAAAGTGGCATTGGCTAATAAAAGAGCATTGGCATTAGCGTTACCAATATCTTCACTTGCTAATATCACCAGCCTTCTTGCAATAAATTTTACATCTTCGCCGCCTTCAATCATTCGCGCCAGCCAGTATACGGCGGCATTGGGATCGCTGCCGCGAATTGATTTTATGAATGCAGATATGATATCATAATGCTGCTCCCCGCTTTTGTCGTAAAGCGCAATCCGCTTTTGCGCAATATCCATCACCACATCGTCGGTGATGACTGCCTCTTCTCTATCGGGTATGGCATCTGCCACGATCTCCAGCAGGTTCAGCAATTTCCTGGCATCTCCACCGGAGATATTGATCAGGGCGGCTGTTTCCTTCAGCACAATATTTCTTTTGCTTAATACCTCATCATGCTGTATGGCAAACTGCAGCAGCCCGTTAAGCGCTTCTTCATCAAGCGGCTTTAATACATATACCAGGCAACGGCTTAACAGGGCAGCATTGACCTCGAAAGACGGGTTTTCGGTAGTGGCGCCTATAAGTGTAATAGTACCCTTTTCCACTGCTCCCAGCAATGCATCCTGCTGCCCTTTGTTGAAGCGATGGATCTCATCAATGAATAAAATACTTTCCGGCTGAAGCTTTGCTTTTTCTATAACTTCCCTTACTTCCTTTACGCCTGCGCTGATGGCGCTGAGGGTGTAGAATGGAATATTTAATGTATGGGCAATAATATTGGCAATAGTTGTTTTGCCAACACCCGGAGGTCCCCACAAGATCATGGAAGGGATTTTCCCCTGCTCTATTGCTTTTCGCAACACGCTTCCTTTTCCCGTGAGGTGCTCCTGCCCGGTCAGTTCGTCCAGCGAAGCCGGTCTTAATCGCTCTGCTAATGGAATTGCCATAGTCCGGCAAATTTAAGCGATAGTTCAATCTGATAGAGAGAAGGGCGCAGTTCAAATTTTTGCACCATTTTGATATGGTAAGGCTCCTCTTTTTATTCTGCAAGCCGGAGCAAAGAAACCGGTAAATATTCTGTCGCCCGTGGTTTTAATGTATTTGTGTGATTAAATGTATGCTCCTCACCCTGAAGCGTGGGCTCTGAATGTAATTGATGATGAAGCATGATGACAAAGATGATCAGTACGATCAGCATTATGGCAGAAGGAGTTCTGTTTTTCATTGTAATAAAATTTGAACTGAATTATTATGGTTGGACAGCCTGAGGAGAGTTTATGAATTTTTGCATCGTTCTGCCATCTATATTTAATGTGGCGCTGTCGGCAAGGAGCATTTCTCCTCTGTTTTTTATGGTACCTTCAGTTTGATTGAGCGTAGCATGATTTCCCATTGCCAGCCCGAGCACATTTACTTTAGCGGTGGATGTAAACGACAGATCGCTGTGATCTTTCAGGTTGAGGCTTAATGTATCTGCCTGTGCGCCAAATGACAGGCTTGAGGATGCCCCGACAGCAATCCGGCAATTGTACAGTGACATGGAATCTACAGATACAGCGGATGAATCTGCTTCAATACTATTAAAGGAAGGGCAATAGATCACCACCCTGTTATAATAATTGTTGCCAAGCGATTTTACAAATAGCCTGTTGCCATTCAGCCTGTATTCAATATTATCCTTTATTTCTTTGCTATATTTAATCGAGAAGCTGTCAGCTTTAGTAATGGTTACATTGCCGTAGCGGAAGTTTTGCAGGTATATTTCGGTAAAAGGCTGTACAGTATACCGGTTGTTGTTCTTTTCTTCAAGCTGCTGGTCTGTAATATAGTCGCCGTTTTTTATTTTGGCATGTAAGGTGAGCATAATAAAAAGAACCGTAATAAAAGGCAAAAGAAATAAGGCGAGTAATATTTTATTGCTTGTTTTCATAATGCTGTTATTGATGCTACGAAAAATTTTGTTTAACGAACTTTTCAAAACGAAGTTTTAATTCTTCCATATTCATTCCAAGCAGGTACATATTTCTGAATACGCCGGGTAAATCTTTTTGGAGGAATTCTTCTTTACGATAGTTAAGCGCATTGGCATATGCTTTTGGCGCAACAAAGTACCCGATGCCGCGCTGGTTATAAATGATTTCCTGCTGTTGTAGAAAATCAAAGGTGCGCATTACAGTATTAGGATTTACCTCCAGCGATATTGCCAGCTCTCTTACTGATGGAATGCGATCTTCTGATTTCCATTCTTTCAGCAGTATCTTCTCGCAGAGATAGTCTGCGATCTGGAGATATATAGATTGATTATCTTTAAACTGCATAATGTAAAAAGTTTGTGTGTTACACTAAATCTCTTTTTCTTTCAGCCTGAAATAAGCGACTGTTAAAAACACAGGAACCCAAATGAATTTGGCCAGTGATTCTATCAGATCGCCTATCCAGCTTGCCAGGTGATATATTTTGGTCCCCTGATAATTATCATCATATACCCGGAATTCTGAAAACCCTTTTACGCCAAAATTGGGTGGTAAAAGGTTATTTCCTAAAAACATACAAAACATTACGAACAGGAAGCTGATAAATAGTATAATAAGTATGGTTTTAATAAAAGAGAATTTTTCAAAATAAACCGATCCCAGCATAAACAAAGCCTGTAGTGCGAAGAAGGTATAGAGAAGATTAGGCTTTACCACCCTTTCAAAAATGTCATTGTGGGTTGTTCTTATTAACTCGTTTTTGGGATTCAGTTCAATTAAAAAGAAGGTGATATGCTTTATAAGCCAGAAGCTTGTTATATACAAGATCATGAAAACAAAGCAGGAATAGAAAAATCCGCAAACCAGTTTTTCCAATGCGGTTGCCGGAACATTAAGCCAGTAAATGCCTTTAGCTTTATCGCCCAGCATACCAAATGTGGTACTTGCAAACACCAATCCCGATACAAATAATACTATGAGAAAAATAATATTGGTAGATGCTTCGCTAAATCGGTAGTCGTATCTATTGGCAAGCCACCATATGGTAAAGATGAGAGTAAGCAAACCGATGAGCGCCAGCGCTGATAAGATATATAGCCTGCTGTTATCGAACCATTGTTTTTTTATGAGCAGCCCAAGTCGCGAAAAGCTGAATGTATTATTCATAAGAAATTCTTTAGTTAAAAGCTGATTGAATGTTTGCCCTGTTTGTAATAATTCCTTTGTATAGCATTTCCAGGTCAAGCCTGGTTTCTTCTCCATCGGTATTACGGGTAATAATAGTGTGGCCTTTCAGTGAGCTTTCACTATATAATGCTTCCTGGATTTCATGCTGGTCGAAGGAAATTTTAAACTGAAGTCTCTGGGTGATTTGCGCAATGGTCTGATCGAACAGTATTTTGCCTTCATCAATAATGGTAATGCGATCAATCAGGTTTTCCAGGTCTTTTACCTGGTGTGTGCTGATAACAATGCACTTATTTTCATTGAGCGATCCGGCAATCACTCTCCGGAACTGGCTTTTGCTCATGATGTCAAGCCCGTTGGTGGGCTCATCCATCAGCAGGAGAGAGGTATTGCATGCAAGCCCGAAGCTGATCAATACTTTTTTCTTTTGCCCGTAGCTCATATCCTGTATGGTATTGTCAGATGGAATATCAAACTCTCCGATATATTTCCTGAACTGCTCATGGCTGAATTTGGGGTAGAACGGGGCATTATGTTTAACCAGATTATCTACAGAAATATTGGGCAGGTAAAACTCTTCTGCTACCAGGAATACTTCCTGCAAAAAAGAGGGACGACGGTTACCGGGGATCTCTCCGGAAACGGTAATGCTGCCGCTATCCGGGAACAGGTGCCCGGAAATATTCCTGAGAAGTGTTGACTTACCCGTGCCGTTTCTGCCTAACAACCCGTATATATAACCAGGTTGCAGCTCTAAGCTTAAGCCGGTAAAAATTTTTTTACGCTTGTAAGCAAATTGAAGATCTTTTATCGAAATCATATTTAGTGATTTAGTGTACTATTGTATTAGTACACTACAAATATATAACTGATTTTTGAATTTCCAAATATTTCCGATACTTACACGAAGATTTATATGAATAATAAAAATGCTCTACTTTTGCAATACGGTGAAAAAGATCCTTGCTTCAATATTACTACTTGCTTTTTTGGGACAGACCTTTAACCAGGGCTGGTATTGTATCGGTTATCTGGTACAACAAAAGGAATATATGAAGCAATGTATTAACAGGTACCGGCCGGAGATGCACTGCGATGGTAAATGCCTGCTGATGAAAAAAATAGAAGCGCAGGAAAAAAAGGAGAATGGCCAGGCGCCTGAAATGAAATATGCCGGTAAAATAGAAGTGCTCTCCTCAAAATCTTTCTTTGTGCAGCCGTTCTCACTGCAAATAATTAAAGATACTTACTACCGTATACCATCCGATACAGGCGGTCCGGTTGATCAGCCTTCTTCCGTGTTCCATCCGCCCACTATTGCTGCATAGCGTATCATTTCTTTTCTAACTGACAGGTATGCAGGCGTAACAGTATAATGGAAAAATCGCCGCATATTTCAGTCATCATTACTTTACATAACTGAATATATATGAAACAGGTTTTTGTACTGTTTCTTGGTATGGTATGCTGCTCCGCCTTATTTGGGCAATCCGGAAAAGGCAGGGTATACGATGCGGATACCAGGGAACCATTGCCCGGCGCGACAATTAAAGCCGGCAATCATACTTCAGTGTCGGAGGCTGACGGATCTTTTTCGGTACCGGCCGGCATTGGTGAAATAGAAATAAGCTTTACCGGGTATTTTTCACAGAAAGTTCAACCGGATCATCTCAATATCGCTCTGAAAAGAAATAACAATAATATGCAGGAGGTGGTTGTGAGCGCTAACCGCACGGCACAGAAAAGGAGGGAGGCTCCTGTTGCCATTGCCACCATTAATAAGCAGGCAATGGAAGATACCAAAGCGCAGCGGCTCGATAACCTGCTCAATAAAGTAAGCGGGGTATTTATGGTAAACTTGGGCAATGAGCAGCATGAGATGAGCATCCGCCAGCCCATGACCACGAAAAGCCTTTTTTTATACATGGAAGATGGTATTCCCATCCGTACTTCGGGAGTATATAATCATAATGCATTGCTGGAGATGAATCTTCCGGCAGCCAGATCAATAGAAGTCATTAAAGGACCTTCTTCAGCCATGTACGGTGCAGAAGCTATTGGCGGGGCGGTGAATGTTATCACACAAAGTTCCCCCGCACTTGCCGGTGGAACGGTTAGCCTGCAGATGAATGATAAAGGGTACAGGCGCGTTGACCTGCAGGCCGGAACGCCTATAGGAAAATGGGGTGTTATTGTAAGCGGCTACTATGCCGATAAGAAAAACGGGCCGATTGAATACAGTGATTTTGATAAAAAGGCGATCACTGTCAGGACTGATTATCGTGCCGGCGAGCATACGAGCTGGACCAATACGCTTGCGCTGGTTGATTACTCCAGCGATATGTCGGGATCAATAGATAGTATAAAATTTGCAAAAAAAGATTATACTTCCCTACAGACGTTTACTTATCGTAATGTATATGCGCTGCGCTACAAATCAATGCTCAATCACCAGTGGAATGATAACAGCAATACCAATATCGCCCTGCTCTATCGTAATAATTCCGTAGAACAAAACCCTTCTTATTCTATAGCAAGCACGCCCGATCCGGAGAAATACAGGGGACAGATCAACGAGAATGCCTTCAGCACCTACGCATTGTTTGTGACCCATTCACAAAAAATACCCTGGGCAAAAAGCAAACTCATAGCAGGAGCAAGCGTTGACTACAGCCCGCAAAACTATTATGCAAAATTCATTTCAATACATAAAGACCTGCCGTCCGGTAAGTTTGTAAGCTACGATGCTCCTGCAGTAGATTCGTTTTTGAGCAAATACAATACCGGGATTGTCAACCTGGCAAGCTATATTGATTATGAATTTTCTCCCCTGCGCAACCTGAAAGTTGTTGCTGCGTTGCGCTATGATGCATTTAAATATTATTTTATCAATAATGCGCCTGCTTCGACCAGTGTAAGCACGGCATCAACCATCAATTCATTTGGAAGGGTTACTCCCAAACTCGGGCTTACCTATAATTTGAAGAGTACCGGGTTTTACGCTAATTACAGCCAGGGCTATGTTCCACCGCAGCTTACCGATCTATACAGCAGTATCAAGGAGGCGCCTTACCTGCTGCCGCAGTCGTTTTTCAATTATGAGATAGGTGGCTGGGCTTCGCTGGTGGAAAATAAAATATATCTCGACTGGAGCCTTTATCGCCTGAATGGCACCAATGAGATCATTTCGGTAAAGCAGCCCGACAACTCCTATATCAATCAAAATGCGGGATCCACAAGGCATACCGGCATTGAATACGGTATTACTTACAAACCGGTTCCTGACCTTTCTGTACATTTCAGCGCCACCAATGCCAAACATGTATTTGTTGACAATATTGTGAAAGGCGTTGACTACAACGGCAAAGAAATGAGCGCAGCCCCAAGATTTATGGCAAATGCCGAAATAATGTACAAGCCTTCTTTTTTACAGGGATTCAGGATCAGCGCCGAATGGCAGCACCAGGGCAGGTACTTTATGGATGACCTGGATAATTACAGCTATGGTGGTTTTGATATCCTGAACCTGAGAACCGGCTATCGTATAAAAGGCTTTGAGATATGGATAAACGCGCTGAATGCCACCAATCTTTATTATGCGGTACTCGCTTCCAAAAATGCCACCACTAACGGGAATGCTGCATATTCCTATAATCTCGGCGATCCGAGAGAAATAACATTCGGGCTTGCATACCATTTTGGAAAAAAGTAAGATAAAGGCAGGTGTGTCGCGGCACGCCTGCTTTCTTTAACTCACATTATATGCGAAAGAAAATCTATAAATGGCACAGGGTGCTTTCGCTCGTTATTGCCTTACCGGTATCATTATGGGCGATCAGCGGGTTTATGCATCCGGTCATGACCAATATCAGACCATCCATAGCAACACAATTCCTGGCTGCTCCGGGGATTGATCCTGCACAATTGAATATTTCATTGAAGGTGTGTCTGCAACAGCATCATATTGATTCGTTCAGCAACATGCATATTGTGCAGATGGGAGGGCAGCAGTTTTACCAGGTAGCGCTTGATGATGAACACCTGGATATCCGTTATTTCAGCACCCGTGACGGAAAGCTGTTAAAAGGCGGAGACCAGCTCTATGCACGCTTTCTTGCCAAAACATTTCTTGAAGGTAATACAGGAAAGGACAGGGCTGAACAACAGCCTGTATTTACGGCTTCCATGGCTATGCCGGTGCACGATTGCTGTATGATAGCTACCATGAATGTCATGAACAGCCATGGTGCGAAGATCGCCGGCGTAGAGCAGATCACTCATTTTGATGACGAGTATAAATACATTAACCGTTTGCTGCCGGCGTATAAGGTTTCATTTGACAGGGGCGACGGTATACGGATATATGTAGAGACGTTTTCCGGGAGGTTTGGATACGCAGTAGACAACAAAAGATCTGCATTCGATACTTTTTTTGGTATATGTCATACCTGGCAATGGATGGATGCATTGGGAGATACGAAGTATTATTTCATGATAGCGCTCACATCAGCAGCCTTCCTGACTACTGTTTTGGGACTGTATATATTTTTTACAACAAAGACAAAAAGGTCGGATAAGCCGGTGATGAAGGCCCGGCGCAATCATCGCTATACCTCGCTGATCGCTTCTTTGTTCACGCTGATGTTCACCTTCAGCGGCGGATTCCATGCACTGGAGAAAGTATTGCCACAGGATGCGTTGCATTCTTATATACCACAAAAGTTTTCAGGTGAAGATGCGGATATTGATTTTGCTGAAATTGACTCATTAGCAGGTAGCAGGAAAATACAAAAGATATCGTTATGCAGGATGAATGGAAAGACTTACCGGCAGGTGTATCCTAAAATGAATATGTCGAAAGCAGACGGCAGGACAGATCTGATGAAAAGTATGTCGGCGCCGCAACAGGAGGTCCTGTATATATCATCCGGTGATTACAGGATATTGAATGATGGCGACAGGCAATATGCGGTATGGCTTGCTTCCGGCTTCAGCCGGCAGGCGCCATCGGGCATTGTTCCGGTTACAACATTTACAGATGAATATGGTTTTGTAAATAAGCGGTTGCCGGTGTGGAAAGTGAGTTATGCGACCAATGACAATGAGCGGTATTACATAGAAACTTCAACGGGTGTGCTTTCAACGAGAGTACGGGATAAGGATCTTGCGGAAGGATACAGCTTTGCATTTTTGCACAAACACCATTTTATGGACTGGGCCGGCAAAATGGCCAGGGATATCAGCACTATGTTTGGCGCTGCCATGCAGGTGGCAATGGTATGTATCGGGCTGCTGTTATATTTCAGGTATGTCCGCAGGAGATCATTATAGCATCACGGGGAGCGCATTCCGGTTTTTCGCAGGCGGGTGGCGACACCCGCCTGTAGAACCCGCTACTGGTCGGTGCCCGCCCGACTGAACATCGTTCGGGCGGGTCTCACCGACCGAAAAGTTGTGCAGGCGCGAAAAATTGAAATACACCCATCACGGGGTTATTATCAAATGATTTTACTTATTTTAGTGCTATTCTGAAAAAGATAATATTTATAACAGCCTGCCTATTGTACTGTTTTGTCGCTGAAGCGCAGACTGCTGCTTTTGAACGCAGGATATCTGCCATGGATAGTGCCAGTTACAACAATCCCAGGGAAAAACTGTTTATTTATATTGACAAGCCATATTACCGCCTCAGGGATACGCTCTGGCTGAAAGGATATATTCTTACCGCTTCGGATCATGCTCCCAACGATAGCAGCAAAATCGCCTATATAGAAATTATAGATGCGGCAGGCACAATAGTCAAAAGAGTAAATCCTCCGTGCGGGCTGGGTATGTTTACCAGCTATATTGCTTTGTCGGATGTCGATTTTTCACAGGGGCAATATCTCCTGCGATCCTATACCCGTTATATGCGCAACTTTGGCGATTCACTTTTTTATGAGCTGCCTTTTACTATCATCAATCCTGCAGATGAGGTATGGAAAGCGACTATGCAACAACTTAGCCTGGTTGATAACAGGTTGAAATTATCTGCTAAAGTTTCGGCAGCAAGATCATCCCCGGCAGTTCAAAACCCGGTGACCATCCGCCTGCGATCGAAAAACAGGAGTCTTTTCAAAGCTGTCGTCATTCCCAATGCTGCCGGAGAAGTTAAAATAGATACGCTTATCAATGAGACCAGGTATCAGAACCTGGCTATGGAAATAACAGGAGCGGATAACCTGAAGTTAACTGTTCCCATTGTGCCGGAGCAGGGCACTATTGACCTTCAGTTCTTTCCGGAAGGGGGTAGCTTTATTGTGGGGAAAGCGCAGAGACTGGGATTCAAAGCAATTGACAATAGTGGACGGGGCATTGCCGTAGCAGGTATTATAAAGAATAATAAAGGAACAACAGTTACAGGTTTCTCTTCTTTGCATCATGGCATGGGGATAATAGAGATCACTCCTGCAGACGGAGAAACATATACTGCCGTTTTGAAAGACGGACGTTTAGTACCGCTGCCGGCGGCGGAAAAATCCGGTATTATACTTTCTGTACAGAATGCCCGCTTACAGGATAGTGTGATCATAAGTATAGATGGTAGTCCGGACAAGCGGGGCAGCATGCTCTGGTTTACTGCCGCCTGCCGGGGACTCGTATTTGCAAGAGGCAGGATACTGCTTAAAGAAATGCCCTATCAGTTAAAGCTGAAAAGGAGTGATCTGCCATCTGGTGTAATGACTTGCACGGTATATAATGAACAATTGCAGCCTGTAAATGAGCGGGCATTCTTTGCATGGCAAAATGATGATCTGAAAATTGCTTTGACCCCTCACAAACCTGTATATTCCCAAAAAGATAGTGTATCTCTTACGGTAAAAGTGCTTGATAAAGACAATAAGCCGGTTATGGGCAGCTTTTCGATCTCGGTCATAGATACCGGTCAGGTAGCGATATCATCGCCAAACCAGGAAAACCTGCTTAGCTATATGTTGCTCAGCTCAGATATCCGGGGGCATATAGAAGAGCCGTATTATTATTTTAAGCACCCGGCATCCGAAGCTACGGATGCATTAATGCTGACCCAGGGATGGGTAAGCTATGAACGTTCAGCGCAGCCTTTTCCCTACAGCTATGAAGATGGTTTCAGCATTAGTGGTAAAGCAACCAATATATTCAATAAGCCTTTGGCAGGCACTAGCATTACTTTGTTTGGAAAAGCCGGTAAAGAAAACGCCTTTCTGCTCGACACCATTACCAACGATAAGGGCGCTTTTAACTTTACTCATTTTCCGCTGTATGAAACAGACAGCATCAGCATGGTGTTCAGGGCGCTTAACCGGAGGGGAAAGGCATTCAATGTGGGCATCACCCTGGATGAGCCGGACTACCCGCCCTATACAGGCAAAGCTTTTGTATCACCCCTTTTCAATGTGCTGTTGGATACTACTGTAAAGAAATATATTGCCGCACAGGATAGCCTGGTAACGCAAATGAAAAAAGACGGCACTTATCTGAAGGAAGTGATCATTAAAGGCAAGGCTACCATTCCCGGTTCGAAAAACCTGAATGAGGGTGGCGGAGCAGACCAGGTAATAAGTGAAAGTGTGCTGGCGAAAACCCCAAAAGAGACCCTGTTGGATGTGCTGCAAAAGCAGGTAAAAGGTTTTCGCATGGGCACATTACGCAAAAGCACAGTCTATCGTTATATGATCAACTCCAATATGGTAAGGTTCATTATTGACGGAGTAGACCTGGAATTTTTTTATGATCCTGCTTCTGCTGCTTCCAGTATGGATTACCTGAATTATTATAAAAGCCAACTGATGTACTTTTCGGCAGAAGATATAAAAGGGATAGAGGTGATGAACACTCCCCGTTATAACAGCGCCTATCGTACACATTTTTTGACTATCAGCGAATTGATGAACAGCAATCCCGTCACTGTTGATTATTCTTTTGTGGAGATCACTACACAGACAGGCTCAGGTCCTTTTATGCGAAAAACACCTGGAATATACTTATATAAGCCTGTGTTCCCGTTCATTGCCAAACAATTCTACAGTCCTAAATACACGTCCCCGGATGAGATCACTCCTTATCCCGATTTCCGTTCTACTGTGTATTGGGACCCGAATATCGTTACCAATGACCGGGGAGAAGCTGTATTGAATTTTTATACTTCTGAAAGCCACAGCAACTACATCATGCTTATACAGGGCATTGATCTGAAAGGGGGTGTCGGGGTACAATATGCGCCGCTTATGGTAAAGTAACCAGTGCTATGTCAACAATAATTTTTCGTATTTTTTGTGAGAGGTGAGACTTGCCTGCCGTTTCACGTTTGACATATCACCAGCTACTCCGTAGTAAAGCCATATTTTCGGTAGATCGTCTTTGCCGTTGCGCTTTGCAGGAAGTGCATGAAATCCTTTGCCGCTTCCGGGTGTGGCGCGTTCTTCATTAGCCCGGCCATATAGATTGCCGTTATATTTTCTTTATCAGGAATAGCTATCATCTCTATGGGATGGCCGATCATCTGCTGGTAATAGGCTTCAGAATACCACACGGGACCGGCATCGCTCTGGTGATAGAGAATGCGCATGGGCGTTTGCCGGTGGTGGATCTGTGTGAGATAAGTGCTGCTGTCTTTTACCTTGGTCTGCATGATCGAGTTTTTCAATGCTTCGCTGCCCGCTTTTACATAAGCTTCTTCTATACGTTTTGCAATGCCCTCCCAGGCAGGATTAGGCATGCTTACCTTTATATCTTTCCTGCCAAGGTCTTTTAATCCTCTGACGTTTTTCGGATTGCCCTTTTGCACCATTATTGCCAGTTTGTTATAGGCATACGCAGCAGTATCGCTGAAGAGGTCAGTCATTTGTACGATCCGGGATTTGCCCGCAGTATATACATCGGGCCGGAGGGTAATGCGCATATTACCGATAGTAATGCTGCCTCCGTCAATTTGTTTGGCAAGTATGCCGGGAGGTAAGGTCTCCGCAAAAATACGCTGGTACTGCGGGTATGCTTTTTTGAAAGCTGCCAGCAGGTCGTCAATGCACATGAACTGGTTGCCTGCAAAAAAGACCACCAGCTGCGGGTCATTGATGTCGCCGTACAGGTCGGGTACATTGTCGACCCCGGGAATGGTAAACATTACCTTACTTTCCGGTGCTGTATTCCAGGGAGGGTCGAAACGGTGATCCTGTGCGTATACGGCTGTAGTAGCCATAATGATGATCATAAATGCGATAGTTCTTTTCATTTGTATGATTTTAGCAGCTCTGCAAATTAATATTATTATGGTTTAATGACAGCCCATCCTTCCGTCTGCCTGATGATGAGCTCGCCATTACCGCTGGGCACTATGGCAATAAAGTCATACAACTGGTCGCGGCTGATCTTTCTTTCGTGCAGTGTGTTATTGCATTGCGCTACTATTACCCCTTTTTCCACCAATGCTTTCAGGTCTTCTTCATATTTGCCGCCTTTTATAAAGGCATCGGTTCCGCCGCTGAAAGCTACTAATTCAACCTGGATTTTACCGGAAAGCCTGGGATCACTGAGCGCATTATTAATATTGCGGATGGCTTTTTCTATGACTTTCGGATCGTTTTTGTCTAACTGGTAAATGGCATGGTACGCTTTCTGAGTGGCTTTTGCCCCCGCAAATACTGCATTTTTTTGAAGTGCATTACTGCCGGTTTGTGCCGTAGCCGTAATAGTAAAGGATGCAATGCTGATGAGAAGAAAGGATAAATTTTTCATGTGCTTATGTTTTTGTTGTTATTGTTGTACATTTTTAATGCTTTTAAAAGGTCCATATTTGTGCCTGCGCTCTGAAAAAGTATCTGCATAGGGTCCGAAAGGAAAGTCAACAGGTTTCTTTGCAAGATCCTGCCAGTCGGCAACCTGGTCCTTATGCGGTCTGGGCTGACTGTTAACATAAGCTGCCACATCCCAGGCTTCTTCATTACTGAGCTTCGGGTTGTGATAATCTGTCCCAAAGGGCATGTTATTTTTCACAAATGCTGCAAAACTGCTGAGACGGTGGAGCCCCGCGCCGTCATTGTAGCTATGGGCTCCCCATAGCGGCGGATAGGTGTAGCCGGTGCTGTCGGACTTCATCTGTCCCTCACCGTTAGCACCATGGCAGCTTTGGCAATAGGCTGTATATACCTGTTTTCCTGCAAGGGGATCTGCAGCCCGGTCTAAATAAGGCAGCTTCATCAGGCTGGTGCCTCCCTTCGCCACGCCTTTCGGAACATCTTCTCCCAGCCATTTAAAGTAGGCATATATTGCCTGCATTTCGCGTGTAGCGGTGTCCATTGTTTTTCCATTCAGGCTGCGTTCCAGGCAATCGTTGATGCGATCATAAATATTTTGTATGCCGTTGTTCCTTGCACGGTATTTTGGATAGGTAGCATATACTTTCCCGAAATTATTTCCATAGGGGAGGGTGCCTCCATCAAGATGGCAGTTCTGGCAGTTCATGCCATTGGTGATCTGCGCTACCGTGCCATTTGGACCCAGGTAAAAAGAAGTATTGGAGATCAGCTCATGTCCATACCATACCAGGTCTCCGTCGGCAGTACCCACGGGTATATGGTATTTGCTCCAGCCGCGCCATACGGTATCTGTAGCCTGCGTTGCCGTATATGTTGCCAGCCTGCGGACTATGCTTTTGCTTTCGTTATGTCCGGTGATGCAATTGACAGCTATTACTATCGCAACGATGGTAATCAGCACGAGGGGAAACCAGTTTGCTTTCAGATGTGATAACCTGTCCCGGTCAGTCCCCCTTAGTTGTTGTTCTTCCATTAACATGCCTTTGCTTTTGATGCTGCAAAGTTGCTTTATGGAAAAATGAGCAGGAAATTGCTATTGGTGATCTGCCATTACCTGAAGTTATAATGAGAAGCAAATTTCATAAATAAACCGGCAAGCGATGCTGCCTGCCCGTGCTGCTGTATAAAATAAAAGCTTCTTTCAATATCCAGACCTTTTACTTCTATGATAGCGCATTCCTTGTTTTTGAGTTCATTCAGTACAGCGTGTATAGAAAGAAAAGCCATAACATTGGCATTGAGCAGGTAGCGCTTCATGCTTTCGGTGCTGTCCAGTTGCATTTCTACCTGCAATTGTGAGATTTTTATACCCAGGGGTTTGAGCGCATGTGCGATCACTTCCAGCGTTCCTGATCCGGGCTCTCTCAGCAGCAGTGGGATTTTGAGCAGCTCTGCGGGTTTGATGCTGCCCTTCTTTGCGAGGGGATGATTGCTACCGGCTACCAGTACCAGCTCATCTTTCACGAATGCGGTGTATTTGAAAAGATTGTTTTTCGACCTGCCTTCCACAATGCCAAGGTCAATATCATGCTGCTGCAGGGCATGCTCTATCTGCTCGGTATTGCCGGTGGTTAATGTGATTTTGGTGTCTTTAAATTTTTTGTGAAAGGCGGAGAGCACCGGCGGAAGCACGTATTGGGCTGCTGTAGTGCTGGCGCCGATCCGCAACATACCGGAATGCTTTTGTGAGAAAGTGTTGAGGTCAAATTCGAGATGACGGTATATATCAAACAATTGCTCTGTGTATTGCAGCAGTACTTCCCCTGCGGCGGTCAGCTTTATTTTTGTGCCGTTGCGTTCAAACAGCTTTACTTTGAAATAATGCTCAATTTCCTGTATGTGCTTGCTCACCGCAGGTTGGGTGATAAATAACTCTTCGGCGGTCTTAGTGAAATTAAGCCGCCTGGCAACAGTATGAAAAACCCGGAGACGAAAATCGAACATATATGTAAGCCATTTAGGCGAATATAAAGTTAAATGGGTTTTCTGATTGATGATATATACTTTATGTAAGGGTGGAGTGTCGAAAAAATTTTCAGCCGTTTGTATAAAACCCAAAAAGTATATAGCGGAAATTCAAGTTTTCTTACATTTACATATGTGAGTGCCCAAAACTAACGTTTGTATGAGCCCGGACTATAACGCGTTTTCAGAAGACGATCTTTTACAGCAATGCTCGCTGGGAGATTCCCTGGCATTTACTGAATTGTTTCACAGGTATAAGCACAAGCTATATAGTTTCCTTCTCCGTATTACAGCTTCCGAGTCCGTAACAGAAGACATCATTCAGGATATTTTTCTAAAATTATGGCAACGTAATTCAATGATGACGGAAATACAGCATTTCGATAGTTATGTTTTTCGTATGGCAAAAAATCATTGTATAGAGGCTTTTAGGAAGTTGTCGCGGGAGGTACTGGGAGAGGCTTCCTTAAGCCAAAACGAGGATGCCTCCTCCGAAGAAATGCTGGAATATAATATTGATAAATATATAAGTAGCAAGGAAATCGATAAGGCTATGCAACATATTCTGTCCCAGTTGTCACCACAGCAAAAGCAGGTATATGTTTTAAGCAGGGAATATGGGCTTAAATATGAAGATATTGCTACCCGTCTTGGTATTTCTCCGGCAACCGTCAGGAACCATATGATACAGGCGTTAAAAAAACTTAGGGAATATTTTAAATCATATCCGGACCTAGTAGGATGTATCTTACTGCTTGCTCCGCTTTTTTTATTGCTGGAAAAATAATTTCATCTTTCACTAGACCTGTTTTCTGTTCTGTTTGTCTTTATAAAGATATCTGAAGGAATGAACCAGTTCCCGGTATTCTTAAAATCATATATGGAAAGAAGGCATATAGCTGTCCTTGTAGAAAAATATATTAACGGCACTTGCACAGTAGCTGAACGTGTTGAACTGCTTGAATGGATCGGCCGGTCTGCTGATGATAATGATATCCGGGATGCCCTGGAAAATGCCTGGCGGATTTATCAGCCCGACAGGCTTATGCCGGAAGATATTTCCAAAAGGATACTGACGTCGGTCCTTTCGGCGGATTATGATGATTCAGCAGGTGACCCGGTGAGTTCATATATTCCGCCCCGCCGCTCTAACTACTTTAGGATATTAAGATACATAGCTGCAGCAAGCATAGTTTTGCTGGGAGTGAGCGTTTGGTGGCTGCTGCGCAGCAACAGTCCGGGTGTTCCGGAAAAGAAAGAAGATAAACATATTGTTTCCACACAAAAAGGGTTGCGTTCCATAGTAGATCTCCCGGATGGGACGCACGTATGGCTTAACGCAGGCAGCAGGTTGGAATATGGTGATGACTTTGGAAAAAAAGTGAGGGCGGTGCTGCTGAGTGGAGAAGCTTTTTTTGATGTAACGCACAATGCTAAGGTTCCCTTCGTCATTCATACCACATCAATGGATCTGAAAGTGCTCGGTACTGCTTTCAACGTACGCGCCTACCCTGAAGAAAAGTCGGCGGAGGCTTCACTTATCCGCGGAAGCCTGGAGGTTTCTTTCCCGGGAAGAACCGGTAGAAATATCATTCTTAAACCCAATGAGAAAGTATCTGTCGGTAGCCGGGGATACTATGTTTTGGGAGACCAGAAGCCATCTCCGGGAAATGACAGCATCAAGATTAAAGATAGTAAAATGCCGGTGGTAAGCAGTGTAACTTATCAACCGACAGACAGCTCTATTGTTGAGACTTCGTGGGTGTCCAACAGGCTTGTATTTCGAAACAAGCCATTTGAAGATGTGGCAGGAGATATGAGCAGATGGTATAACGTAGCCATTGAGTTTGAGAACAGTAGCCTGAAAGGTAAACGGTTTACAGGAACATTTGAGCGGGAAAATGTAGAACAGGCCCTTCAATGGTTGTCTTTTTCTTACAGGTTCTCTTACCGGTTCGATCCAAGCCGTAATGTGTATATTATTTATTAGTTATAAATTTCATTTCATCACCCAAACGACTGCAACAATGAACAGAATTACCTAACAATGTTTTGAAAACAAAAGCGGGAAATGCTGCTACATCTCCCGCAAACTCATTAAACAAATCAGCGGCTGTCGCCTACGCAAGACGGACAGGTCGCTTGTTATTTAACAATTCAAACTCAAGTTATGCAAAAAAAACTACTGCGATGCATTTTCATGCCTGAAAATGAATTGCGGCCAATTCTTCAGTGTATGAAGTTGACTTTTGTGTTTTCGGTGTTGTGTTGCCTTCAGCTATCAGCCAATCTGCATTCCCAGACACGGCTGACAATGCGTATGAAGGATGCTTCTCTTACCGATGTATTTCTTGCTATTGAGAAGAAAACCAGCTATCGTTTTCTTTTTAATAATGATATTATCCCCAAAGGGAATAATGTATCTGTGCAGGCTAAAGATGAAGAGGTTACTAATGTCCTGACAAGGATACTTGCCAATACGCCATTAAATTATAAGATTGTAGATCAGTCTGTAGTGATCATTGTAGCAGATCCTTTTAAAGAGCTTCAGCAAAAACGCCGGTTGCGCGGACGCGTTATTAATACGACAGGCGACCCGGTAGCAGGCGCTTCCGTGATCGAAAAAGGAACGCAAAACGGAACCACGACTAATAATGATGGCGAATTTTCACTTGACGTGAATGAAAGCGGCCAGGTAGTATTAACGGTTTCATTTGTAGGATATGAAAGTGTGAGTTATACTGTTAGTAATGAAAACAATCTTACTATAACGCTTAAAGAAACTGCATCGGGACTTAATGAAGTTATCGTGGTTGGATATGGAAAGACCACACAATCAAAAAATGTGTCGGCTATTTCCACCCTCAAAGGGGATAATCTTGCCAACCTGCCATTACCGACCGTAGGAGATGGCCTGGCAGGGCGTGTGTCCGGTGTTATCGTTACCTCCAGTGGTGGTGGCCCCGGAAAGGTGCCTACTGTTTCCATTCGCGGGGGAGGTACTCCTGTATATGTTATTGACAACATTATATCTTCTGAATTTGATTTCAGGACTCTTAATATCAATGACATTGACAATATTTCTTTCCTGAAGGATGCTGCTGCAACAGGTATTTATGGATTGGTTGCAGGAAATGGTGTGGTACTGGTTACTACCAAAAGAGGAGCGAAAGGCAAGGTGTCGGTGAAGTATGATTTTGGATATGATCTGAGCCAGCCTACTATTCTTCCTAAAAAACTAAGTTCTTATGAAGTAGCCGTGACTAAAAACGCAATTGCAGCAAGTGAAGACAAACCGAAAGCCTATCCTGATGACGCGATTCAAAAATACCGTAACCAGACGGATCCGCTGAATTATCCCAATACAGACTGGCAGGCGCTGTCATTGAAAAAATTTGCACCGCAGATGCATCACAATCTTTCCATCACAGGTGGCGATAATAAGTTCCAGTATTATGGCTCTATAGGGTATTTTGACCAGGGAACGCTCTTTAAGTTCAATACTAATGATCTTAAGCGGTATAATTACCGCCTGCATGTAACGGGCAATTTTGATAAAATAGGCTTAAAAGCTACACTGGGCATTTATGGAGTAAATGAAGATTACCGGGAGCCCTATAGTGGTTACGACGGCGGTGGCGGCAGTATTTACTACTTTATATGGGGGCATATACAGAATCAAAGCTCCATGAGCCCGGCATATAGTGATCTGGCCCAAACACGGTATGCAAATGGTGGTGATCACCCTATAGTTGAAATGGATCCTCGTTCGGGATATTACAAAACACAAAACCGGGGTACCAACGGACTGTTAAATGTGCAGTGGGATGTTCCCGGGGTGAAAGGATGGGATTTCAGGATCAATGCCAACTACCGGCAAAATAACTCCTGGAATAAGGCCTGGCAAACCACGGCTCCACAGTATGCTATTGGCAGTGATGTACCAGCCCAGCAGAGTCCTCCCAATCTGAGCGCATCTGCTTCTAACGGATATGAATATACGCTCCAGGCATTAACTGATTACGCGAGGAATTTTGGTGATCATACCCTGAACCTGCTGCTGGGGTATGAGGAATACTATAATTACGGTGAAAATTTCAGTGCTGCCAGGACAGGATATCAATTCAACACGGTTGATCAGTTGTTTGCAGGTCCAAGCGCCAGCGCACAAAATAATGGATCCGCTGCGGAAAACGCGAGAGCGGCTTATCTGGGCAAACTGAAGTATGAATATGCAGATAAATATCTTCTTGAAGGCACGTTCAGGTATGATGGCAATGGCAATCTTTTTCCCGAGGGGAAACGCTGGGGATTCTTTCCCGCTGCTTCTGCAGGATGGGTGATCAGCCGGGAAAAATTTATGGACCTTATTGATAAGAGGCATTTTTTAAATTTCCTGAAATACAGAATATCCTATGGTGTGGTGGGACAGAATGCCAATGCAGGTAATTTTGCTTACCTACCGGGATACTCGCTCAACAGCCAGGCATATGTTATCGGCGGAAGCTTTGTGCCAGGGTTTGGCGATCCCGGGTTTCCAAGTACTAATATAACCTGGTATTCGCAGCAGTCTTTTAATACCGGTGTTGACTTCACGGTACTGAACAATGCACTAAGCGGTTCTGTAGATTATTTTTACTACAGGACCAAAAACTATCTTACCAGCCCTTCCGGCGCAGGATATACAGACCCTCTGGGGACATCGCTGCCGCTTATTAATTCACCCACCGGTGCATTCAGAAGAGCAGGCTTCGAATTTCATCTGGCTTATAATAATCACATAGGTGATCTGAAGTATGCTATCGGAATGAATTTTACCAAATTTGATCAGATGTGGGAGGTCAATCCTGACGAAGACAGCGCCACGTTGAAAAATCCGTATAAGCGCTCTTCCCAGGTTATTGGTTACAATACCATCGGGTACTATGCAGAGGGATTATACCAAACTCCGGAAGATATCCTTAACAGTCCTACAAGGCTCTCCTCAACAAATTTGCGTCCCGGTGATATCCGGTACAGCGATGAAAATGGAGACGGCAAACTTGATGGAGATGATCAGAGAAGGGTAGGAAGCAATCCTTTTCCCCGTATCAATTACGGATTGACTGTAGACCTTTCCTGGCACGCATGGTTTTTTAATATGCTTTGGCAGGGGGCGAGTAAAAGAGATATTTATTTGAGCAATATCATAACAGATGGTACCAATATCATCTACCCCTTTCAGCTTGATTACTGGACGATGCAAAACAGCAATGCATTATTACCAAGAGCTACCACCACGGTTTCAGTGAACGGTAATAACAATACGGTTACCAGCGATTATTGGCTTGCCAATGGACGCTATCTCCGTCTAAAAGCATTGCAGCTTGGATACGATTTTAAAGGTGGTCTGCTCTCCAGGGTAAATTTTATTACTAATCTGAGAGTTACGCTAAGCGGTGCAAACCTGCTCACTTTTTCGCCGGCCAAGAAGTATTATATGGATCCGGAAACAGGCAGCACAAATAATTACGACTACCCGAGCCAGCGCGTCTATTCTATTTCTGTTAATGTGGGCTTTTAATCACTATCAAAAAATCTGTTATGACAAAAAAAATAAAGGTTTTGGGTGTCGTTTTTGTTTGCATGATCATAGTATTTGCATGCAAAAGGAATATACTGGATACCAAACCATATGACAAATTTGATGAAACTGCGGTATGGAGCTCCCGTGCCGGTGCTGATGCTTTTGTAAATAATACTTATGCACAGGTAATGTCTCTTTATACTTCTGCCACAAGTCATGTGCAACAGGATACCTGGACAACAAATGCGGTAACAGGCGGCTGCGGGCAGGTGAGTTATTTTAACTTATGGGCCGATTTGCTTACAAGAGACGATGATTATGGATTTAATCAGTTTTCCAAAATTCGCTTGTGTAATTTAATTATTGATAAGGCCAACAATTCTCCGGCTCTTACAGATACAGATAAGAAAGAGTTGACTGCAGAAGCGAAATTTTTAAGAGCTATGACCTATTTCTGGCTGGCAAGAAGATTTGGCAGGGTAATATGGGTAGGCGAGTTACTTACACCAGACGATGATTTCAAGATCCCTTCCACACAGAGTGTTGCTGAAACTTATTCGCTTATCATGAAAGACATTGATGATGCGATAGCAGGTATGCCTGAAAGCACACCATCCGGTAAGGCCAATAAATATGCAGCTCTTGCGCTTAAAACAGAAGTCGGCTTACAGGCTGCAGCATATACAGGCGACGATAATTATTATAAGCAGGTGGTAGATGCGGCAAATGCCATTACCAGCAGCGGGAAATATACTATGGATGAAGATTATGAGGGAATGTTCAACGGGGAAAACAGGTATTCCAGTGAGATTATCTTTGCAGTATACCGCGATAAAGCTAATACCAATTGTGATAATATTGATGATATGCAGCATGTGGTACCCAACCAGAATAATGACAATGTTACTAAATTTGGTCTGGAGCCTCTTTTTAAAGTAGATAAGATATTTGAAGCCTGGGCGTCTTATGGTGTATCACAAAACCTGGTGAATGATTACCTGGTAGTTGATGGTGCTGATCCCTCTAAAGCGGTTAGATGGGATGCCACAAGCCAGTTCATGTCGCATGTTACTAAAGTAGCTTCCTCATATGTAGACAGCGCACACCTTACCGGTGGCGGCAGTATAAGCAGGCTCATGTATGAAAACCGGGATAAAAGATTTTATGCAACTGTGGCATACGACTCCTGTACCTGGTTTGATGAAACCGTAACTACTAATACCAATGGCAACCTGAACCGTTATTGCAAAGGAGTTGCTGATATTGGAGGATGTATATCGGTTACCAACTATATGTGGCGGAAAGGTGTTTATAATGTTACTCCACGTGTGTTTTATGGAATACCATCTGACTATCATTGGGTGATCTTCCGTCTTGGTCGTGTATATCTTAATCTTGCAGAAGCTTTATTAAAGCAGAATAAGATTCCTGAGGCTGTTCAGGCATATAATAAAACACGTACAGTACATGGCGGGCTACCTGCCTCCACTGCTTATGATGCTGCAGATGCCTGGACCGATTATAAACGGGAAAGAAGAGTAGACCTGGCAAAGGAGCTGGACTACTACTGGAGCCTGCTGCGCTGGGGCAAATACGGCGGAGAAGCCAATCACGGGGCGGCTCCGGGTGGAAAGATTCCGGAGCTTTTGGAAAAACCTTCCACGATTGAGATCAATGTCAACCGTACCGGTTACCGCATAGAGGTGGTAAATTATGGCTCGGCAGATCAGCGTAGTTTTGATGAAACGCGCCGGTACCTGCTGCCTATTCCCAACAACCAGATCGTTCGCCATGGCCCGGGGTTGGACCAGAATCCTGGATATTGATCATCTTTAACATGAAAACATTTCATATATGCATAACAAAATAAATATACTGGCAGGTCTTTTAGCTTTGATATTCGGTTTGAGTTCATGCCTTAAAGGGAATCTGCCCGATCTGCCCGCTTATTCCGATGCGGATATTACAGAGCTCTATTCACAATACCGTTATCTTGATACAGAGCAATATCCTGATGGAAGTAATATTGTACGGATCGTTACACTCTCTGTATCTGATAAAAGTTTTAGTAATGGGACAGCTTCTGCTACAGTAACAGTACCTGATGCAAGCAGCTTTACAGTGCCCGGCGAAAGAGACAAAGTTTCCGCTACAAATATTGTAATGATGTGCAATATTTCTACGGGCGCCAGCATTGAACCGCTTGAGGGCGCTCCTAAACTCGGTATGCCCGGAGATTTTTCTAAGTTGCAGAAATATAAAGTGACTGCAGCAGACGGAAAGACCAGCAAGGTGTGGAGTATAAGCATTAACCTGGTTAAATAACACTATCTATAACAGTCAGTTTTAGTCGTATATATGCAGGTCATTAATCCTTATTAATGTACCTGCATTTTTTCAGGTATCTTTTATGAAATTGTTTTTTTCATTCTTATTCTTCTTTACGATCCGGTATCAGTGTGTGCAGGCATCAGATGCAAATGGAAGTAATGTGGTCGCAGACAGTTTACCGCACTGGAATCATGCCTACCATCAGACCTTGGTGATGAAGCTGTTATTGAGTATACCAGACGGGCAGGGTGGGAGTATAGTGTACTGTGATCTTGATAAAGCATTGTCGCTCATTAAACAGGTTGACCGGATTACGCTGGAGACACCTAAAATAATTTACCTGGTAGGATGGCAATATAACGGGCATGACGATAAGTATCCTGCTTTTTTTGAAGTAAACAGGGCTTTAAAACGCCCACAGGACAGCGATGCAAGGCAAAGCCTCACCTGGCTAATGTATGAAGCCCGGCGCTACCATACTACTGTCAGCCTTCATATTAATATGACTGATGCTTACGAAGACAGTCCTTTGTGGAAGGAATATGTGGACAACGATATGATATCAAAAAATGCAGATGGCAGCCTGATGGTGATTGGTAATTACAATCATAGGAAAGCATACCAGATCAATTACAGGAATGAATGGGAGCGGGGCTATGCGCAAAAAAGGATTGATTCTCTAATATCAGTTTTACCACTATTGAGAACCGCCGCTACCATTCATCTTGATGCATGGATACCGCGCGAAAGTAAAGGCCATGCGGAATCGGTAGTGGTGGAGTCGGAATATCAAAAAAAAGTATGCCATTATTGGCTGCAAAAAGGTATAGATCCTACCAGCGAATGGGTGATGGACTATATGACAGGCCTTGTGCCTTTTGCCTGGCATTTCAATGCCCGTACGCAGGCTGACTATCTGCATATACCTGCAAGCATTTATACTGGTAGTCATATGAATCCTGATTTGAGATACAGCGACTTTGGACTGGAGTTCCTTTTCGGTACCAGCATGTACGGGGAAGACCTTTTTCCCAATGCCAGGAATCATGTTGATGACAGATCCTGGGATAGCCTTTTCACAAGGGAGTTTTATCTGAACTTTTTACCCTATTATTTTCTCAATCGCCTTCAACGGCTCAGGATAGAAGGGGAAAAGCAAACCAGGACAGCTTATTTTTCCGGAAATGTTCGTGTGTCCCTTTCTGACAGTACTATTTTGGAAGGGAACAGGCTGCTTCGCCGGGGCAATACAGTGTGTTTGCCGGTCCTCTGGCGAAACGATAATAGCTGGGTGGCTTACAGCGACACAGCTACTGACTTTAGTTTTCTTTTACCTGATGAGTGGAAGCACGTGGAGCAGGTAAAAGTTTTTGTAATTACAAAAAACGGTTTGTCATGGAAAAGGAAAATAACACTAAAAAACAGGCAGATGAATATACACCTGGAAAGAGGGGTACCATTGCTTATAACTACAAACCAATAATGACAATGCATGTTCCCGAAATGAAATAATGCAGTATATGACCTGTAGTAGAATAATACTTCTATTTTAAATACATAAAACGATTTTGATGAGAATCTGCCTTTCAATAGTACTCCTGCTTTTCTCCATTCAACAGCATGCACAGACTATCCTTCCTTATCGGGTTGCCCGCGAGCCCTGGACAGAGACCCTGGGCAATCATCGTGTAGTGATAGTGGTAAAAGAAAACGGAGAAGCAGTGCTGGCGCAGGTACCCTGGCGCAGGCATGATGATCATCCTGACCAGAAGCGGCTGATCGTTACCGATAGTGCTGGCAGAGAGATCAGTGATATTTTTCGTGTAAAGACAGACAGGGAGGAAGGCATATTTGTTTTTCGTCCCCGGTATGGACCCGGTCTTTACTATGTGTATTACATGCCCTGGCAGGGAAAAAAGAACAGCGGATGGTTTGAAGGAGATTATCTTAAGCCGGAGAATACGCCTGAGGCAGCATGGGTTGAGGCCAACAACCTTGGTGCTTTGCGATCAGGTAGCCAAAAGCCAAAGCTGCCTTATGCTAAAGTTATTGCTATCGAATCCCGCACCGCTTTCGACAGCTTTTACCCGATGGAAGTGATCGCAACGAAGGCCGAGGAGAGATTGCTTTTGCAAAAGCATAAAAATGTAGTGATGCTTTTCCCCGAAGACAGACGTTATCCTATACGGATGCAGCACGATATACCTTACCGGTGGGTCAGCCGGGAGGCAGCCAATGCATTTACCGGTACGGCAGACCGGAACGAGTACTATACTTTTCAGGTGGGCGCCTGGGCGCCGGTGAAAGAGGTACAACGGCTGAAAATCACTTATGATAATGCGCCTTTCCCGGTAACCTGCATTAATGCAGAAGGGAAAGACTCCCGGGGAAAATATTTCCGGAAACAGATAGATATTGCCAAAGGCGATGTGCAGGCGCTGTGGTTTGGCGTGGATATACCGGAAAATGCAAAAGCGGGTAACTATAATTTTACCATACAGCTCTCAGCCGATGGTATTCCTGTACAAGCGATCAGGGTTCGCCTGCGGGTGACCGGCAATGTTATTGCCGACAGGGGAGATGATGAACGATGGAGGCATTCAAGGTTGCGCTGGCTGAATTCAACACGGGGTATAGAGGATGCACCCATTGCTCCATACACCGCATTGAAGGTACAGTCAAGATCCGTCAGCGGTGTCAGCGGGGCAGTGATGTTAGGCGATGATGGTTTGCCCCGGTCTATCACAGCGCGTGGCACGGCCATACTCAATCAGCCTGTGGCCTTCGTTGTAGAGACAGGTGAGGGGATACAATCGCTGCTGCCCTCCGGGTTTACTTTCACCCATACAGCCGGTGGAAAGGTTTCCTGGAAGGCCTCTGCTGAGTCACCATCAATTGCCGTGGTATGCGAAGGCACAATGGAGTCCGACGGGTATCTTCATTATAACCTGAGTTGCAGCTTCAAAAAGGATATAACGGTGAAGGATATACGCATGGAGCTTCCGGTGAAAAAAGACATAGCTCAATACTTTATGGGTATGGGGCTGCCGGGCATGAATGAACCTGACCGGTACGACTGGAAGTGGAAAGGTCCACAGGATGCTTACTGGACGGGCAATACCCATGCAGGCATCTATTGCGAGCTTCGTGGAGCCACTTATAGCGGACCGCTGCTCAACCTCTACCATCCCGCACCGCCGGCCGCATGGTATAACAATGACAACGGAGGATTTACGATCCGCACAGAAGGACAGACGGTCACCCATACTACCTATAGCGGCACCCGTGAGCTGAAAGCCGGCGATTCTCTCCGCTTTGAATTTGTATTGCTGATTACGCCGGTGAAGCCACTTGACCCCCGCCCGCAGTTTGTCAACCGCTATTATCATAATGGAGGCTTACCGCTGCCCGGCCCCGAAGATCTTGAAAAAGGTATTAAGATCATCAATATCCACCACGCCAATGCCGTTAATCCTTATATCAACTATCCTTTCACCACTGCTGATACCATCAGGGCGGTGACGGATCATTTTCACCGGCTCGGCATAAAGGTGAAACTATATTATACCATTCGCGAACTCACCAACCAGGTTACTGAACTGTGGGCTTTGCGTAGCCTGGGCACTGAAATATTTGCCGGCGGAAGGGGAGGTGGGTATACCTGGCTGCGTGAACATTTGCAGGATAATTATACCCCACAATGGTTTACTAATATTATCGGGTATCCTGAATCTGATGCTGCCCTGCTGACATCTGGTGACTCACGCTGGTACAATTATTATATCGAAGGCTTGTACTGGCTGGTCAAACATACCGGCATTGACGGACTGTATCTTGATGATGTAGCGTTTGACAGGGAGATGCTGAAACGTATGCGCAGGGTGATGAATGAAGTGAAGCCCGGTTGCCTTATAGATTTGCATTCCAATACCGGTTTCTCCAAAGGACCTGCCACACAGTATACGGAATACTTTCCCTATATAGACAAACTGTGGTTTGGAGAAAGCTTTCAGTACAACAAAATGTCACCTGCCAACTGGCTGGTAGAAACTTCAGGTATACCTTTCGGGTTAATGGGTGATATGTTGCAGGGAGGCGGTAACCCCTGGCGTGGTATGATATACGGTATGACTTCCCGTTACCCCTGGAAGACCGATGGTGTCATCTGCGAGCCGCAAAATATCTGGAAACTGTGGGATGATTTCGGGATAGCCGATGCTGACATGGTGGGCTACTGGTCAGAACGCCCGTTGGTGACAAGCTCTAATCCGGATGTCCTGGTAACAGCCTATCGGAAGAATAATAAGCTGCTGGTATCGGTAGCAAGTTGGGCAAAGGATACTGTGGGTGTACATTTAAATATTGATTGGGAACGTGTGGGTTGGAAGCCCTCGCAGGTACTCTTCAGGGCTACGCCGATACAAAACTTTCAGCCCTCCGCTCAATGGAAAGAGGGAGATATTCTCCTTATAGCGCCGCAACAGGGATGGCTGCTGGAAACAGACAGGGATCCGGGAAAGGAATAAAACAGAAAGCTTATCTTCCTGGAGTTATGCTGCAGCACTCATAGAGGGAAGTATTTGAATATAACAACATCATTAAATTCTTTATGCCATGGCATTTACTCTCCAACATTGCTTACGTTTATCATTAATCACCTTATTCCTGTTCTCCACGTGTACCATATCCGCCAATCCGCCTGCTATTAGCTCCATCATCCTCCATTCTAGCAAAACCATATTAAATCCCGTGCTGCAGTCAAACGACCACGCCGTACTCACGGTAACTGCTATACGCAGCAATGGCAGCACTGTGACCATTCCCCGCGACCAGTTGCGTTTCACCGCTGCCAGCAAGCTGATCAGCGGCAACGATGCGGTAGTCAATATAAAAGGCGATACCGCCTTTGCCAGTGCTGGCGGCGTAGCTACTATAACGGTAGTGTATATGCGCGATGGGCAAACGCTAACTGCCACTACAGATATCGTGGTACGGCCTTATTACCGGGAGTACCACCAGGCGCTCGTTCTCAAGCTTTTCCTGGGCATGGAAGGAGAGCCGGTGGAGCGGTTAAAAAATGAACTGCTGTTCCAAAAGCCGCATGATGTGCTCTGCACTTTTGAGCAGGCGCTGGAAGTGATCAGGCGCACCGACAACCTCACCCAGGGCATTCCCAAGATCATCTATCTGGTGGGCTGGCAGGCGGGAGGTCATGATCACTGGTACCCCGCCTGGTTTCCCGTCAATGAAAATCTCAAACGCCCGCAGGATGCCACTGCCCTCGAAAGCTTACGGTGGCTTATACGCGAAGGCAGGAAATATAATACTACTGTCAGCCTGCATATCAATATGGTGGATGCCTACAGGCATAGCCCGCTGTGGGAAGAATACATGCGCAAAGACATCATTGCGAGGGAGGAAAACGGTAGCCTGCTGGTAAGCGGTATACAGATGCGGGGCGACTCCATGTACAAAGTGAGCTATACCCGAGAATGGGAGGAAGGGCTGGCGCAGAAAAGAATTGATGGGCTTATTGCCATGATACCCGAGCTGCTCGAAGGGCATACCATACACGTGGATGTGTTCATTGCAAAGCCCGAGCATTATCCCACTATCAGCCCCTGGCATGCAAAAAAAGAACATGGTGGCATTGACATATATAAAGAGGTGGAAACCCAGCGCAAGATATTCGGTTACTGGCGGCAGAAAGGTTTTGATGTTACCGGCGAAGGCATCTTCTGGGCGCATCCTCCCGGTGAAGGATTCTACGGGCTGCAACCCATGAGCTGGTGGTATCCTTCCGATATCAGTTACCAGATGCAGACACCCGAATGCCTCTCCGCACGCGGCATGACCAGCAGGACCGATGACGGCGATTTCCGCTTCGGCTCCAGCATGCATGGAGAAGAGTTATTTATACAAAACCTCATGAGCCCTTCCGGTTTTCTCGGGCAGTTTTGCCGTACCACGCTGGTATGGTATTATCTCAGCCGCCACCAGCGTCTCGCGCTTGTGCAAGATACGCTGTATTATTCCGATGGCATACGCGCCGCTGTAGAGAACGGTCATAAGATCATACGACGCGGGAGCTTCCTGCTGCGCGACAATAATGATGTATTTGTGCCTGCTCTCTGGAGTAAAACCCCTGCTATCATTGCCTATAGTGAAGACGGTTATGACCGCTGCCAGTGGCTACTGCCTGAAGAATGGAGCGATGTTAGAAAAGTGGATATTTATCTTATTACATCCCTAGGTGATAAAGTGTTGCAGAAAGATGTGGCTGTTGACAGGCGCCAGCTTACGCTCTCACTTGACAGAGGCATTGCCGTTGCTATCAAACCATCCGGTAATCAGAGCACACTGCAGCGTCTCATCAAAAAGCTGTAATGTTTGCAGTGCTGTCGTTGTGCACGAAGATTTATAGGATTGGATAATGAAATAATAATGAGAATCCATATCTGTCAATTTATTTTCCTATTCCATAGGGCAGCCGCTATGCGGCTGTGATCACAAATTTGCAATCGTTCAAAGAATATAATGCTGTGAATTATTATAAGCTGAATGCAGGGCGTTTGCCACAGATGCATTCCGGATTTTCTGAGCAAAACATGGGACGCCAGGTATTAAACCAAGTAGTGTTATGTCAAACGTGAAACGACAGATGATAAATGTGAAATCCTTACGTTTATCGCCTGCCTGCCATGCCTACGGCAGGTAAACCTGTAGGCAAGTCTCACCTCTCACAAAGAAATACAAAAGATTATTGTTGACATAGCAATAGAGTGTTGTGGGATTATTGAATGGTGAGTTTAAAATGCATATTTACAGGGGAATGCATTTTGATTTTTGCATTGGATTGAAATCCCGCGCGGTAATATGTGATCGAGCCAATGGCTCTGGAATGCGGAACTGCAAGAGCCGTCAACCTGGTAGCATCTTGTTTCAACGGATTTCAATCCGTTGCACATTTCCGCTTGCGAAAAATTGAAATACATCCTTTTACAGGTAGCAATTCAAAAACCTTCTTACCTTAGTAACCCGCAAGTCGTTACACAAATAACCTTATTACCTTCAATACAATGACAAAAACCTTCGGCGAAAAAGTTATTGATTTCAACCGTCATCTGCATTATCCGGGAAAGCTGCCGGCAGGGTTCCAGGTGATGAATCCTTATGTGGACAACCCGGAAACAATGGAGGTGATGCAGCGGTTTTATCATAAATACTACAACGACACGTCGCAGCGCAGGTTTATAATCGGGATCAACCCGAGCCGGCACGGCGCGGGTGTTACCGGTGTGCCGTTTACAGACACAAAACGGCTGAAAAGTATTTGTGGTATAGAAATGAAATCGGCGCATACTCACGAAGTGTCTTCTGTTTTTATGTACGAAATGATAGACGGGTACGGGGGAGCTGAAGATTTCTACCGGCGCTTTTATATCAATTCACCTTTTCCATTGGCTATTACACGACAAACAAAAGACGGGAAATGGCTGAATGCCAATTATTATGATGAGCCTGATCTTTTTGAAATGGTAAAAGCATTTATGATATCCTCTTTAAAAAAACATATCAGCTTAGGATTAGATACTTCCGAAGCTTTTGTGCTGGGAAAGAAAAATGCAGATTTTATCCATAAGCTGAACAGGGAAGCGAAACTTTTTGACCGCCTGACGGTATTGGAGCATCCCCGTTTTATCCAGCAGTACAAGTCGAGGCAGAAGCAGGAGTATATTGATAAGTATATTGTGGCTTTGAACAGTTGATCTGAAAAAAATACAATTTTAAAGACTTGTATTAGGGAAAGCATTTTCTCTTTGCCGCGTATATGCTGCAGGTAGAGTACAGAGAAAGAATAAATGTTTTATCTTCCCGCCTCAATAATTACATTATTACACTATGTCTCCCTGGATACTTTTTGCTTTTGTGGTAGGGTATTTTGCTTTGCTGCTGGCAGTAGCATATTATACCTCCCGCAATTCCAATAACGATACCTTCTTTATCGGTAACAAGAACAGCAACTGGATGCTGGTGGCCTTCGGTATGATAGGTACCTCATTGTCGGGCGTAACATTCGTAAGTGTACCGGGCGGGGTAGGGGATTTTGCCGGTGGCAGCTTTAAGGGATTTGCTTATATGCAGGTGGCGATAGGATACCTTATCGGTTATGCGGTGATTGCATTCGTGCTGCTGCCGCTGTATTACCGCCTCAACCTTACTTCCATCTACAATTATCTTCAGCACAGGTTCGGGAATATTGCCTATAAAACAGGTGCGCTGTTTTTTATTATCAGCCGTACTGCCGGAGCTACGGCGCGCCTGTACTTAGTGATAAATATTTTACAGTTTTTTATTCTTGATAAAATGGGGGTGCCGTTCATTGTTACCACGGCGCTTATTTTGCTGATGATATTGCTGTATACTTTCGAAGGAGGAGTAAAAACAATTGTGTATACAGATACCCTTCAGACCACCCTTATGGTTGGCGGGCTGATCGTTTGTGTGATCTATATCCTGCATCATCTTCATATAGGCGGCGTGGAGGCGCTTTCGCAAATGAGGGAAAAAGGCTATCTGAATGTGTTCAATACAGACGTCAACAGCAAGGGTTTTTTCCTGAAGCAGATCGTAGGCGGTGCGTTTATCACCATTGCCATGACGGGGCTCGACCAGGAAATGATGCAAAAAAATATCAGTGTGAAACGGCTGGGCGATTCACAAAAAAACGTGATGACAATGGCCGTCGTGATGTTTGGCGTGCTGTTCCTCTTCCTGATGCTGGGAGGGCTGCTGTATATGTTTGTATTATCCAAAGGCGGAGCTTACACAGATATAACCGGTGAAGCAGGTGTGGTAAAAGAATTGCTTGTACCTGATCCTGCGCATGCCGGACAGATGCTCCATGTCATAGGCGACAAAATATTTCCTTCTGTTGCTATGAACTTTCTGCCGTCTTCCATCACCATCATTTTCATCATAGCCCTCATCTCCGCCCTTTTTCCCAGCGCGGATGGCGCCCTTACCGCATTGACCTCTTCCTTCTGCATTGATATCCTCGGGCTGCAGAAAAGGACCGATATGAACGAAAAGGCAAAAAAGCGTACAAGGCTATCGGTTCATTTCTCCTTTGCATTTGTCTTCCTGATATGCATTATTATTTTTCATATTATTAACAACAATAGCATCATAGACGTCATACTGGATCTTGCCGGGTATACCTATGGGCCATTGCTTGGCTTATTTGCCTTTGGCATATTTACCCGGAGGCAGTTGCCAAACAGCTATGCTATTACTGCCATTTCCCTTGTGGCGCCTGTATTGTGTTACATCATCAGCAGGAATGCCGCTCACTGGTTTGGCGGCTTCCAGATCGGTATTGAGCTGTTGTTGCTCAACGGGCTGCTTACCTGGCTCGGGTTGCTTTTGATCTCAAAAAGAAGCGGTTCTGTAAACTAAAATCAATTTATCAGCGTTGTGAGAGGGGAGAGTGGTAAATGGTAAGTGATAAGTGGTAAGACGTAAGTGGTATAGGGCGCTACAGGCTTGAGGTACAACTTGAAGACCTGGGACCTGAAGCCTAAAACCCGAAACCCGAAACCTGTAACTTGTAACCTGAAATGAACGCAACCCTAAAGACCCTGAAAGAACGGCACTGGAAGGAAAGCATGGCCCACAGCAGCTGGCAGATATTCAAGATCATGGCAGAATTTGTGGATGGTTTTGAAGCCCTGTCCAAGATCGGTCCCTGTATTTCTATTTTCGGCTCTGCAAGAACAAAACCCGGAACGCCGTATTATGAATTATCGGCGGAAATAGGCCAACGGCTGGCGGAAGAGGGATTTGGTATCATTACCGGTGGTGGCCCGGGAATAATGGAAGCCGGTAACAAAGGCGCTGCACTGGCAAACGGCAAGAGCGTGGGGCTCAATATTGACCTGCCTTTTGAGCAGCACAACAATGATTACATTGATAAGGACAAGCTGCTGAATTTTGACTATTTCTTTGTACGGAAAGTGATGTTCACCAAATACTCGCAGGGCTTTGTAATGATGCCCGGCGGCTTTGGTACGCTGGATGAGTTTTTTGAAGTGGCTACGCTTATACAGACAGAAAAATTCAAGCAGATGCCAATGGTGCTGGTAGGCAGGAGCTACTGGCGCGGCTTGTTGCAGTGGCTGGAAGATGTAATGCTGGTGGAAGGCAATATCAATCCCGAAGACCTTGCTTTGTTTGAAGTGGTGGATACTGCAGATGAAGTGGTGCATTATATGCTGGAATACTACCGTACCCGGCAACTGGCGCCCAATTTTTAATTGCTTTTTCTTGTGTTACCTTTGCATAAAGGTTTATACATTGGAGATACTTCACCCCATGGCAGATGCTTATGCCCTGGCATATACTACTGCTGAAGATGAGTTGTTGCAGGAAGTTGCCGGCTATACCAATGAAACACATGCACATGCGCACATGCTGAGCGGTGCGGTGCAGGGCAAGCTGCTTGAACTGCTGAGCCGGATGATACAACCTGAAAGGATCCTTGAGATAGGTACATTTACCGGTTACAGCGCTTTATGTCTTGCCAGGGGATTGAAAGAAGGCGGCAGGCTGTATACCATTGAATTAAGAGCATCTGATGCTGACAGTGCACAATCGTTTTTTAACAAAAGCGCACTAAAAGATAAGATAATATTGCAGGTGGGAAATGCGGAAGATATTCTCAAAACGCTGAATGAAGGCTGGGATATTGTCTTTATAGATGCCGACAAGGTAAATTATATCAATTATTACGAAATGGTATTGCCAGCGGTTAAGCCGGGTGGTTATATAGTGGCGGATAATGTGCTTTTTCATGGTGAAGTGCTGGAAGAAAAAAAGCAGGGTAAAAATGCAAAGGCCATACATGCTTTTAATGAACATATAAAGCAGGATACAAGAGTAGAACACGTATTATTGACAGTAAGAGATGGTTTGATGATAATACGTAAAAAATGAATCTATAATCCAATGTTAAGAAAACTAAGTATTACAGCGCTCTGCGGGTTGATATTGTGGCAGCATACAACTGCCCAAAGCCCGGTTATTATCCAATACATTAATTCCTATAAATTTATTGCAATAAAGGAAATGCAGCGCACGGGTATACCGGCTTCTATTACCCTGGCCCAGGGTATACTGGAAACACAGGCCGGCTGCAGCGACCTTGTGAAAAGTTCCAACAATCATTTTGGCATTAAATGTAAAAATACCTGGCTGGGGGATAAGGTATACCATGATGACGATGAGAAAGGAGAATGCTTCAGGGCTTATTCCAACGCGGAAGATTCTTACCGGGACCACTCCGATTTTTTAAAGAACAGCCCGCGTTACGCATTTCTCTTTAAGATAGCTCCCGAAGATTACCAGGACTGGGCAAAAGGCTTGAAAAAGGCCGGGTATGCTACCAATCCTAAGTATCCGCAGCAGCTTATTAAATATATTGAAGACTACGATCTTCAACTGTACACTTTAATTGCGCAGGGTAAAAAATCAATCGGAGATGAAGCCTCCATGTATGTGGCAGAGGATAATGCAGCTGACACTCAGGCGCCCATTGCACAGAATACAACACGGAATCCGGTAGCAACGGCATCCCGTAGCGGCGGACCCCTGCCCGAAACCAGCTATCCTGAAGAAATGTTTGAGATCAATAATACCAGGGTGCTGTATGCAAAGCAGGGCAGCTCATTGCTTGCCATTGCAGAGCAATATGGTATCAGGTATAACCACCTGCTGGATTTTAATGAACTATCTCCAAATGAAGATATACTTCCTTCAGACCAACTGGTATACCTGCAACGCAAGAGAAAACAGGGACAGAAAGAATATCATGTGGCATTGACCGGTGAAACATTTTATGACATAGCCCAGCGGGAAGGGGTGCGGCTGGAAACAGTACTGAGCTATAATCATACTTCGGAAGCCACCATGCCGGGGGAAGGACAGAAAATATATTTGCAGAAAGAGGCGCCTGCAGAAAGAGAAGCTGTGCTTGCAGGCAACGAAGTAGCCAGCGTACAGTCCCCCCGGGAGATAAGCCGGGCGAAGCTGACCCATGTGGTCACCAGTAAAGAAACACTGTTCAGCATCGCAAAAAAGTATGAGGTAAATGTGGAGCAACTAAAAACCTGGAACAGCCTGGAAAAAGACGATATCCGTACCGGGCAGGAATTGGTTATCTATAAAAATTAAAGCATGTCTGTTATACAGATACATGATAAATTTTTCAGACCATATATCTCTTCTGAGCAGATCAGGGAGAAGATAGAAGAGATAGCGCGAAAGCTGGAAACAGATTATGAGGGGAAAACACCTGTATTTATTGCCATTCTGAACGGATCCTTTATGTTTGCCGCAGACCTGTTCAAGATGCTGAATATACCGGCAGAAATATGTTTTATAAAGCTGGCTTCTTATAAAGGCACCAAATCTTCCGGCACGGTAATTACTTCCATTGGGCTTGATATAGATCTTTTTGGAAAGCATGTTATTATCCTGGAGGATATTATTGATACCGGTAAAACCATGCATGAGTTTTTGCCCCAGCTTTTCCACCAGCAGCCTGCTTCCCTGAAAATATGTGCATTGCTGCATAAGCCTGAGGCTGCAAAGTTCCCTTTGATCATTGACTATTGTGGTTTTAGCATTCCTGATAAATTTGTAGTAGGCTATGGATTAGATTATGACGGGCTTGGAAGGAATATCAAAGAAATATACCAGTGGATAGATTAGTGCTGTGTCAACAATAATTTTTCGTATTTTTTGTGAGAGGTGAGACTTGCCTGCCGGTTTACCTGCCGTAGGCATGGCAGGCAGGTGATAAATGTGAGGATATCACATTTATAGCCGCCGTTTCACGTTTGACATAACGCTGGTATAAGCGCCTGTGAAGCAATATATTGTATATGATATCGTTAGATGTACTAAATTGCTTTTGATTCATGCAACGCCCTCTAAAACAGACTGCTTTACTGATAGGGTTGCTCTGCCTTTTTACTACAGCGTCTGCCCAGTATTACCTGCGGGGTGAAATAAGGGACGAAAACAATACTCCTCTGCAGAATGTACGTATTGTATTACGCTCTACGGGTTATCCTCATGCCAGTGGTATGGGTGGCGCTTTCGGCATTACTACATCCAATAAAGTGGATAGCCTTGACCTTACGCTGGAAGGCTACGAGCCGCTCTCGGTAATGGTAAAAACTACCGAATACCAGAAGATAGTTATGAAAATGCTGCCTTATACGGCAAGCATTCAAAAGCAATACCTCGTTTCTTTTACTACCAGCCTTTCAGGCATGATTACCCGGAAAATGTTCGTAGCGGATGAAACCTATAGCCCGCTGGTAGAGAATGGATTTGTAAAAACAGATGACAGTCCTGTTACGGGCATTACCCTGAATATCAACAGGGCGTCTTACAGCAATATCCGCCGCTTTATTAATATGAACAGCCCGGTGCCCGAGGATGCGGTACGGATAGAAGAAATGCTGAATTATTTCAACTTTAATTATACGCCTCCCGGCGGCGACAGCATCTTTACACTACGTTCCCAATTGAGCTCCTGTCCCTGGAATGCCGGTAATGAATTACTTTTTGTGCAGGTGGCATCCAAAAAGCTTAATCTTGATAATGTGCCCCCCAGCAATCTTGTTTTCCTCGTGGATGTATCCGGGTCAATGGATATGCCAAACAGGTTGCCGTTGCTCAAATCCTCCTTCCGTAAGCTGGTGGAGAACCTCCGTGCCGTGGATACCGTTTCCATAGTGGTATACGGCGGAGTTACAGGTGTAATGCTTCCTCCAACCAGCGGTGGCGATAAAGAGAAGATACTCCAGGCGATTGAAGACCTGAGTGCAGGTGGTTTTACACCGGGAGAGGCTGGTATAAGACAGGCCTACCGGCTGGCGCATAACAGCTTTATCAAAGACGGCAACAACAGGGTGATCCTTGCAACTGACGGGGATTTTAATGTGGGAGAGACCGGTGAAAAAGAGCTCGAAGCGCTGATCACGGAAATGAAGCGGGGAGGCATTTATCTTACCTGCCTCGGGGTAGGAATGGGCAATTACAAAGATTCAAAAATTGAAGTGCTGGCCAAAAAAGGGAATGGTAATTTCGCCTATCTTGATGATGAGCGGGAAGGTGAAAAAGTGCTTGTAAAAGAGCTGACCCAGACACTATATGCTGTTGCCGATAATGTTTCCATGCATGTGCGCTTCAACGCCAATGTAGTGAAGGAATACCGGCTTATAGGTTTTGATAATAAGCGGAGCGCTTTATCCGATACCACAAGTACCCTTGAAGGCGGAGAGATCGGATCGGGGCATAGCGTAATGGCTGTGTTTGAGCTGACGCCTGTACATGAAAATGACGGGATATCCCCAATCCCCGGGCAAAAATCAGTGGCTACCGTAACGATCAATTATTGTGATCCGGGAAAGAAAACAAAAATGCAGCATGAGCATGAATGCAACTATAATTATAAACCGCTCGACAGCCTTAACAGCCAGCTCCGGTTTGCAGCAAGCGTATGCTTGTTTGGCGGTTTCCTGCATAGCTCCCCTTATGTTAAAAATGCTTCCTGGGATGATCTGATCAGTCTTACCAAAGCATCAATGGACAGCACAGATCCCTTGCAGACAGAGTTTCTTGAGCTGGTAACAAAAAGCAAGAAAATTTATCAGCCTTCCAAAAAAAGAAAACGAAGGCATGATCTGTGAGATCCCCGGCAAAGTTCTCACGTCTACCTTTTCACATCTCACGTTTCACTTTTCATATTCATTTATCATTGGCGCTCGACCTGCCTCTCACCTTATCCGCTGTTAGGCTGCTGCATTGCCGGTAATATATTTCACCAGGCATCTTTTGGCAATGGGAAGGAGGGTTTCTTCGAGGGGGAAGCTTAGATCGGTTTCTATGCTGTATACCGCGGGGTTGGGCAGCATTGCCTGGTTCCGTATCAGCTCTGTCTTGATGCTTTCGTATGTGTTCACTATATTACGTTCCCACTGCGCTATAAAAGAGGTTTTGATGCTCCTGTATTTCTCGTCATGTTTTTCAAAAATGCTAAGGTGATAGTGATACACCCTGGTCTCTGCATAATCACCGTCGCAAAGGAAGAAATATCCTTCCCTGTTCTCCAGCGGGATGATGCCCACGGGAAGGATACTTAATTTTTCTTCTACAAACTCGTATATCTCGGCGCCATCCTTAATGGTGGCGCTCATCTTATTAATGGCAAACTGGATAATGTCTTCCAGCTCTTTCATCATTTCATCGTCTTCTATTATTTTTTCGTAGAGGATCTGCAGCTTCGACATGTCCACATGCGAAAAACGTTTGGGAAACTGGTCCTGCAATAATTGTTTGCTGTGCTTGAAATGCAGGATATTATTGTGATGGAATATGATGTCGGAAAGCTGGGGGTAAAGCTTGTTCTGGTTAAATTCCTTATGAATTTGTTGCAGGTACGCCAGCAGCGTATACTTTTTCAATTCAAAATCAATATATCCTTCTGCAAACCAGGTGTGTGACAGCGTCTTCATAACTGTAAGGGTTATTATTCCGAATATAAGGAAAAATGAGAAAAACTGTTCACTTTTAATAAGATAATAACTATTTTGTTTACAAAATAGTATGTAGTGTGATCACAGCATTTTCAGGTATGAGCAAAGCGGAGAAGCTGTCCGCCCTCCAACAGCTCTCCGGCAACGGGCAAAAGGAGATATTCCGTGTTGATCTTTCACAGGTCATTTCAAAATACACCGGTGAAACGGAAAAACAACTCAATAAGATCTTTGATGAGGCAGAGAGCAAAGACTGGATATTATTTTTTGACGAAGCGGATGCCTTATTTGGTAAGCGTACCGACGTAAAAGATGCACACGATAAATATGCCAACCAGGAAATTGCTTACCTGTTGCAACGATTGGAAAATTTTAAGGGAATTGCGGTATTTGCCACGAACAGTGTTGATAATATGCCGGAGGCGCTGAAGAAGAGAGTGGTAAGGGGTAAGAGGCAACTGTAGAGGCAAGGCATGCCTTGCCTCTACAGTGTTTACGTCTCACGTGTCATTTATCATTCACTATTGCCCATTCACCACATTGCTATATCGTTCTTGACGTATCAAAACCTTCCATCTCTTTAGCTACCGCAGTAAGAAAATTTGATCCCAGCGCGCCGTCTACGATGCGGTGATCGTAAGACATAGAAAGGTACATCATGTGGCGGATGGCGATGCTGTCGCCCTGCTCTGTTTCCACTACAACGGGTCTTTTTTTGATTGCTCCTATGGCGAGAATGGCCACCTGCGGCTGGTTGATGATAGGTGTGCCCATAAGGCTTCCAAAAGTGCCAACATTGGTAACGGTAAATGTTCCGCCCTGTGTATCGTCCGGTTTCAGCCTGTTGTTACGGGCGGCATTAGCCAGCCCGTTTATTTTTTTTGTAAGACCGGTGAGGTTAAGATAGTCGGCGTCTTTAATTACCGGCACTATCAGGTTACCATTAGGCAGGGCTGCTGCCATACCGATATTAATATCTTTCCTTATTATGATCTTATCTCCATCCACACTGGAATTGACCCACGGGAATTTTTTAATACATTTAATAATAGCTTCAATGAAAAGAGGCATAAAAGTGATCTTCTCTCCTTCTCTTTTTTCAAACTCCGCTTTTATCTTTTCACGCCATTGCACCATCCCTGTTACGTCGCATTCGGTAAAGCTGGTAACATGCGCGCTGGTATGCCTGCTTTCAACCATGTGTTTGGCGATCATCTTGCGCATGCGGTCCATTTCCACTATTTCTACATTGCCGGTATATTCAGGCGTTGCTTCCTCTTCAGGAGAGGATGATGCAGGAACGGAAAGAGCAGGTGCAGCTTCGGCAGCCTTTGCCGGAACTGCAGTCCCGGCAGCCGCTATGGATGGTGTTGCAGTAGCCGGCTGCTCTTTGCGGGCAGCGATCCACTGCAGGACATCTTTTTTAGTCACTCGTCCTTCATTGCCGCTGCCGGGGATTTTTTCGAGTTCGGCAAGGCTGATGCCTTCGTTTGCAGCAATATTAAGCACGAGGGGTGAGTAAAAGCGGGCTCCGCCGCTTTGGGGCATTACCACATGTGCCGGCTGATAGGGTACTTCCGCAGCTGCGGCTTCGTCTTCGGTACCGGAAGCTGAAACCCGTTCAGGTTCCTGCAGTTTTTCAGCAGCTACAGGATGCTCTGCCACACCATTACTGCCATGCGCCCCGTCGTCCGACTGAATACGGGCGATAACAGCATCAATAGGAACGACATCATTTTCATTATACAGCAATTCTACAATAGTGCCCTCCACTGATGAAGGAACTTCACTGTCTACCTTGTCGGTGGCAATTTCTAAAACAGTTTCGTCCATTTTCACATGGTCACCGGGCTTTTTATTCCAGCGCAGAATGGTAGCTTCCATGATACTCTCTCCCAGCTTAGGCATTACCAGGTCTACTATCGCCATACATTTTTTGAATTATCGTTGAGTTCAAAGATAAGTATTGCTACCCAAATAGGGAACAGGGAAAGCTATGCCTTATGCTCACATTATGCACAATCAGAATATGAAAAACAACAAGGGGCGTCACCCCGTTGCCTGCAGCTTCAGAGCACACCGATCAGTAATCTCAATCCCACAAGCCCGAGACATACCGCCAGCGCTTTCACTATAGCAGAAGTCTTTATTTTATGAGATAAAAGCGCGCCCAATTGTGCGCCCGCGATCACACCTATGCTCAGCCACAGGATCATGTGAAAGATATAGGGATCGGAGTAATTGCCTTTTACAGCATGCACCACCACGCTCACCGTAGCCATCACGGCCAGTATAAAATGCGAGGTGGCAGTGGCTATGTACACCGGGAAATTAAGCCAGTGCACCATCGCCGGCACATGAATGATCCCGCCGCCAATGCCAAGCAACGGGGATAGAAAACCGACTGCAACACTCACTGCAATACCTATATATTTGTTATAAGAATAAGAATATATTGTATTGGCGCTATCCGTCAGCGTTTGATGCGTCAGGGCGCTGTCTGTTTTCCTGTCGGAGCCGTTATCAGTATCCTGTTCTTTCTTTTTGAAAAAAAGAAAAGCGGAAAGCAGGATAAGAATAATGCCAAAAGCAATATTAAATGCAGTGGCGGGAATATACCTGGTTGCCAGAACGCCTAATATTGACCCGGGAATGGTAAAGCCGGCGAATAAAAGCCCGGCCCTGAAATCAATCCTTCCTGAACGCGCATATGCTATGGAGCCCGACACTGCATTACATGCCACGATTACGATGGAGATCGCTGTAATGATCTCGGGGGAAAGCGCCGGGTGGGTAAATATAAGCAATGGCACCAATAAAAAGCCGCCACCGGCTCCTATTAATGTCCCTATCGTACCTATTGCGAAACCGGTCAGTAACAAAACAATGCTGCTATCCATCCTTTGGGTTAAATCCTTTTCTGGTTGTAAAAGTTTCAAAGATATCAAATCCTCCGGCACCGGTCAATGCTATGCATTTTGATTTTTGTTGCTGATAGCTACCTTTACGTACTTAATACACAGCGATCAGTATATTTTTGCTTTTTTTCTTTTCGGTGATATGTTCCTCCTGTAGCGTAGAAACAGGCAAAAACTGCGTTTAAAGCCATAGTATTTTATACCGCTAAAAACGATCTTGCACATAATGGGGTATAATGATATGGATTATGATCATGGTACCAACAGGGAACTGTCTTTCCGGTTTGCAAATGCTGTACAAAACAGGCTGATCATGGATGCATTGCTATGGCTGGATGGAAGCGTAATTTCAAAACAGGCAGGGGAAGTCATTTTAAAAAAGGAGGGGGATAATTTAAGTTAAAGGAAATAGTAGTGGTTTTTAATTTGCTGATCCTGGCGGATTAAAACTTATAAAATTTAAAAAGGGATTGATTTCATCATGAAATCAGTCCCTTTAGTTTTTAACTTTTTTAAGGCAGCGTTTTATTGGGGTATTTTCAGTACATCACAAAGCTCAGCATAACCCAGCGTGCTGACAGAACTTCTGTTTGCCAAACCAAGTTTTACACCTCCCGGAATAATTACATAACGAAATGAATGACTATGACTGATTGCCTGGTCATTGGTGTATGCATTAGCGCTGCTGACAAGGCTTATACGCAGGTTTCCTACTGTGGGCAATGCTGACCATGTATCAATATTGGTAGCAGCGCCAATCTAGTAATATATTTGTATAGGCAGTTGCGCAGTTTGGTCGGCAGTCCATAATGATGTGGAGTAACCATTTAGCTTTCCGTAAACCAAAACGGTTCCCTTATCTAATATCTCCTGGGTTATCGCAGGGGCAGCTTTGGTATAATCCAAACTGATTGTACCGAACCTGGTAGTTACCTTAAAAATATCAGGTGTAAACCAATCAGAATACTGTACATTAGAGTCCGGTCCGTTGTCGCTCTTTTTACAACTCAATAATAATATTGACCCGGTAAATAGCAAAATACATAATTTGCCGACTTGCATATGGCTTGTTTTTGATTAATATATCCCCAAAAATTACAATATTTTTTCTATAAAAATAATTTACCGGAGAATATATTAAAAAATACCGCATTTCACTCAGGTGCAAATCAGTTAATAAGAAATAGCACCCCCAGCCCAATGATAAAAGATTGACGTGCGGTGTTTCTATCGAAGCTATGATGGTAGGTATATGATCGGGTTTAATTTTTACCGGCCCGGAGGCAAAAGCAACGCAACACAAAGGGGACGTTCAATATATAAAAGTTTAACCGATAATGCTATATCACCAGGAATTCTTTTTTGCTTAAGTTGATGGCTATGGTGTCTCACCGACAGGTAGCGGGTTCTACAGGCGGGTGTCACCACCCGCCTGCGAAAAATTGAAATGCGCCTCAGGTATGAGTAGAAAAAATAGTAATTTGAGATTTACATAAATACGATCCGGTATTGAGAAATCTTTGATTAATTTAAAAAGCAGGTATGGGCAGTGATCATAACTGTTGCCTGGGTCAATCAAACTTTTAACTGCCATAAAAAATGGATAAGCTGCATACTGTTTATTATTTTCTTGATCTGGCGGGCACTTTTGCCTTTGCCGTTAGCGGCGCAACAGCAGCCAGGCAGCGCGGTCTTGACCTCTTTGGTATATGTGCTATTGCATTTACGGTGGCATGTGGCGGCGGTATAATACGGGATGTTTGTATCGGGGCTATCCCGCCGGCAGGACTGACCACCTGGTACTATCTTGCTACTGCAATCTTTGCTGCGGGCATGACCATTGGTTTGTATCCTGTTGTACAAAGGCTCAACCGGCCGGTATTGCTCTTTGATGCTGCGGGCTTGTCGTTGTTTGCAGTTACCGGTGCGCAAAAAGCACTTTCTTATGGCCATAATGGACAGGTGGCAGTTCTTTTAGGGATTATTACGGCCGTAGGTGGCGGTGTATTAAGGGATATTTTGCTCAACCGCATCCCCGTTATACTTGAAAAAGAAATTTATGCATCGGCGGCGCTTGCAGGCGCCCTGATCGTGGTTGCAGGGAATTATCAGAATGTGCTGCCCGGCGATTGGATCGCCATCATTGGCCTGATTATATGTTTTACCTTACGCATCCTGGCGCTTCGTTATCACTGGAACCTGCCTTCTTTTCCCAAAAATAAGAACGGGAATGTTTAAAATCATGGCTTTATGACGGCTTGCCGTTTGTTATACTCATTCGTTTTCTGCACGTTCTTTTTCAATCTGCAGGATGTTGTACTGTATGTCTTTCATGATCCACCTGGCCCACCAGCTTGCATAAAAATTAAAAGTTGTTGTCAGTTTGAAATAGCTGTATAGGTGAAGCCTGTATGTCCTGTCATTTAGTTGCTGAAGTTCATAGATGTCGTTTAAGACATCAAAAGGGTCTTGTGTACCTAAAACTCTGATATAATATGCCATTGGAAAGTGTCGATTTAGAGTTATTTACAACGGATAAGAATTTGTGTTTTCTGCTTTCTGCTTTCTGACAATATTTCTCATAGTGGATTTTAAATAATGTAAAGAAGAAACAAACGCCAATTAAAGATATAGAAGTTCATTGTTAATCTTATTCTTCAATTTATAATATTCAGCCGGAAGTGCTGGTGATGACGAGACGAAGTCGAAGCAGCATTATCAATTCGCCGACATAAAACAAAGGATACACTTGGTATATGCCGTAGCTATGCTGAGTTTTTCCTTTTTACGATCGTAAAAATATTGGCGGCAACGATAGTTCTTACAAAATATATCCTGCTTTGTCATCCCGGTAGTCAGTCAGCCTTTGACAGACGATAGGTATACCCATATAATGAAAAAGATCTGTAAGGGTATTCTGAACCACAAATAAGCCGGGCCGTTTCCATCAGGAGTACCTTTCCTGTAGTCAATGTGCTTTGCCGCGGCATAAATATTTGCGGGAAGTATAAGTATAAAAAATGCGATCAGCAGCCGTGCTGCGATAACAGTAGTGCCGGGGATTAAAAGCCCGGTGGCTGCGGCGATCTCGATGATCCCCGTCAGGTAAACGGTTGTGGTTTTGTATGGAATAAAGCCGGGGAGCATCATTGCCATGCCTTTGGTAAATGCAAAATGTGCTATTGCTGTAAATGAGAGCATGACAGACATGGCTATCCTTCCCGATAAAGCAAAGTCATAATTGTTAGAGATGATTTTTGTAACAACTATTGCAATAAGGAAAGCACAGAGCAATACTATTAAAGGCTTCATCTTTTTGCGGTAAAGGTCGGCTTTATTTGCAGGATACAACAAAGCCACGAATTCCAGCAGTCCGCAAGCGGCCGGATTTATGAATACAATTTAACAAAGCCACTGATGCACGAATGTATTTATTCGTGCATCAGTGGCTATTTCTTACTTTGTTGTATACCATTTATGCCAATACCTGTGTGCCCATTTGTGCATTTGTGGCGTGAGGTTAGATCTGGTTGCTTATTATTTCATTGTGATCACAACAGGCTTAAACAGTGTTTTTTTGATCCTTGCCCTGCCTATAAACTGGTTCTTATTAATTTTCGTAAACTCTGTTGGAAAGATCATAATATCTTCATCCCTTGTGTCAAAAACAATTTCCTTTGTTTCATTGCCACTGTTATCAATTTTGCTCACCATAACCTGTCCTCCGGCTCCGTCTACATGCTTTGCCGGGGTATCGTCTGCTTCCATGCGCTCATTCTTTTTATTGTCGAGATACAGGAAGTAATACCCTGTTTCATCGCTGATAAGTTTAAAGCTCATTGTACCTCTGCCCCTTGATCCCTGCTGGCGTTTGGGTATTTTTCTCATCCATAAAAAATTACCTGAAGCGTCGATCTTAGAGGCTAATATGTCATCGTAGTGATAGACATCACTGGTGGAATATCTTCCCGGCATACTTCCCATACCGGAACTGTAATGTTGGCGTACTTCAATAAAATATTCTTCGCAGGCGATCAGCACGCTGCCATCATTTTCCACTACCACATTTCTCACTTTAAGGTTTGGCGCTTCATAGTCCTCATCCTTTTCTATTTTTCTTTTTTTCCGGCGCGATTCAAATTTCTGCAATTCGGCAGCAGGAAATTTGTAATATCCTTTTTTATAGTTTGAGATATTACCATTGGTATCCAATATGCCTAAAAATATACCTTCCGTGCCTTTGTTTTTTGCATTTTTACTATAGGTACATGCGATGATCATATCGTGCATACTGTTTTCGATCAGTGAAGATTCCTGGATAAAATATTCATCAAGGGAAATAGTTGCCTGGATCACCTGCTGATTATCTTTGGTGAATTTAAATACTTCCAGATGATATCCCGGATTGCCTGTAGCTTTATCCACTTCTTTGCGGTCGTCGGAATTATACACTTTAGCCAGTAAATAAGCATTTCCGTTGATGTCAAGGGCAAAATCCTCATTATCCATTCTCTTTTCCGTATAAGGCATAGTGAATTCGTTGCCCCAGATCTTTTGCATATTCTCATCAAAAACATGAATGCCTAATTTGTCGTAACTGTTTTTATCTTTTCTTGATTCCGGGACACGACGGTAGCTGACCAATAACTTTGTATGGTTCGCATCAAAATTGAAATCATATTTGCCTATTTTTTTATAGCTGTATAAACCGATAGTCTGGTACCCGGAGGCTCCCATCTTCTCTGCCTCAATGAGCTTTTGATTATTGGCGTCCAGCCTTCCTTTTTTTACATCTACCTTAGTGGCGTACAGCAATTCTTTCTGAGCTTCCTTATTCCAGTCGCTTCTCAGCCAGAAATAATTTTTGTTGAAATCAACCAGTATTTCACTTACCATATCCCTGGTGGCTTCGGGTACTTCTATAATTCGCTCATCGGTTTGAGAAAGCGTTTTAGGGTTAAAGCGGGTTATGTATAAAGCTTCTTTTTTGAGGGAAAGATTAACGACGCCATCCGTTTCGTTGCCAAAAAAGGAGAGATCTTCCGCTTTCCTGGGCAATCCATATTCCGAGCCCATTTTGAATTGGAACTTGTGTTCCTGGGAGTAGCAGGTGCTTACCATGCTGCAAATAGCAATGATCAGTATTTTTTTCATCGGTTCGTTTGCACCATTAACGAAAAATGCAGGAGAATATTTTTTTATGTTTGAAGAGGCTGAACCACAAAGGCACGAAGGCGCAAAGTTGCACAAAGGGGTCAAAGTTCCTGTAAAAAACTGCCAGGACGATGAAGCAGCCCCCCTTGTGGTAGTTATCTTTTCTGTACCGGAGATGGCTTTTCCCGGCTTTCGGGATTGCCATGACCTTTGAAAATTATGCTTCTTTTATTGCCATAAAAGTTTCCATGGTAAGCCCGGGGCCAAATGCAGCCGCCAGTATTTTTTCGCCGGCTGCCGGAGAAGAGCCCAGGATTTGCTTCAATACGAATAAAATAGTAGGAGAGGACATGTTGCCATATTTTTCCAGCACCTGGTAGCTGTGATGCAGGGCCGGGGCATCTATGCGCAGGCTCTTAGCTACTGCTTCGAGGATCCGTTTCCCGCCGGGGTGTATGCACCAGTAATTTACCGCATCCCTGGTGATGCCTGATCGTTTTAAAGACCTGTTCACCAACGCTTCAAAATCCTCTTCTATAAGGTCGGGGATATATCCGCTCAGCGTCATCAGAAAACCGGAGGAAGATAATTCCCATGCCATATCTTTCCGCCCTTTGGGAATGATCTCCGAATAAAAGTTTTCTATTTTAAGACCGGTTGCCGGGAAATCGTTATGAGTAACCAACGCAGCGGCTGAGCCGTCGGCAAACAGCATACCGGAAGTAATATTGTCCATAGTGGCTTCCCGCTGAAAATGAAGGGTACAAAGCTCGGTACATACGATCATTACTCTGGCGCTGTTATCATTTTTGCAAACAGCATCTGCCAGTTTGAGAGCGTGGATGGCTGCATAGCAGCCCATAAAGTTGACAGATGTTCTGAAGATGGTATTCTGCAATTCCATAAGCTCCATTACGTGCAGATCAAGACCCGGAGCACTCATACCGGTGCAGCTTACTGTTATGAGATGAGTGATCTCGCCGGAAGAGATGACTTGTTTCATGCAATTGCGTATGGCGTCTACGGATAACGGTGCTGCATACTTGTTGTATACCGCCATGCGTTGTTCCAGTGATGGGAAGGGCTCCAGGTTCTCTGTTCTCGGGTAAAATTTCCATTCCTGGGCCGGCCGGCTGTAATCTGCAATAACAGAATAACGGGAATGTATACCGCTTTGGTGGTACAGGAACTTCATCTTTCGCTGCTCAATGGCGTTGGCGGCATATACGCGCTGCATGAACTGCAGGATGTCTTCCTGGTTATGCCGGTATTGCGGTAATGCGGTTCCTATAGCGATAATTTTACTCAAAGTAGTTTTGTATAAAAATGATAATAAACGAAATATTGGTACAAAAGGATGCTATGAGGTTCATCCGCATAGTATGAGTATAACTGGCATTCAAATTATTGTGCCAGGCTTTAAAGGCCCACCACAGAAAATAGATAATCACTGGTAGCATGCATAGTGTAAACACGTAAAATGCCTGTGTTTGTAGTGAAGAAAAGAAATAGTATGCCAATACTGCAAATGCAAGTGAGTAAATTATGCCACAGTAAATAAATGTGCCGCGATAGCCCAACATATAGCTTAAAGTTTTCACGCCATCCTTTGCATCTGCCTCATGCTGGTATATTTGCGTAAGCGGGTAAAAGCCGCCAACGAGCAGGCTGGCTGCGATCATCGGGAGCACAGGGATATCAAGTGTCTTATCAAAACTGCAGCCATGATACACCAGGGCGAAAGTAACTGCACCCTGGAATACTGCCACCGTAAGATAGCCTGCCACCGGGTATTGCTTCAGGCGTATGCCCCTGTAGCTGTAAGCTTTGGAAGCAAGTATATAGGCAAGAATACCTGCAGCAAAATACAGGCTGATGAATATGCCCAGCAGTATGGCAAGTCCGTCCAGCAGTATGGTGACGTATAATAATTGCCGTGTTGGCTGTAAGGGTTTCTTTACGCCTCCGATACTTTCTGTATCGCGGTCCATATAGCTGTTGTACCCGTTGCTCGCCGGATATACCAGCAGGTGCAATATTGCAAATACCATTATGGCATGAAAGCCATTAATATATACCAACTGGCTCAGGGCAAACCAGAACACCGGCATTAAAAAAAAGGAAAAATGAAACCTGAGCAACTGCAGGGTGGAAGGACGTAGTATTGTGGATGATCTGCCGGGCATAAAGTGGTTATAGTTGTATAATCTGCCTTTGTAAGGTAAGGTTTTTCAGTGACCCGGAATAATATACAGACTTTCAGATGCAGGGGTTGCCAGGGCTATGTTTAATCGTGAAATACCGGAAGCCAAACGTAAAAATCTCAGGATTCGCCTTTCACGTCCCGCAATTGTAATATCCTTGTAGTTACCAGCAACTGACCGATATGTCGCTGGGTATGTTCAGCCGCATGGAACAGCAACCCGAGAACGGTTGATGGAATTTGCGCCCGTCCCACGCCTCTTATGTCTGTCAGTGTTGCAGGATCGGTTGCGGAAAGCTGCTCAATGGCTTTATCCACCTGTTCATTGAACCGTTGCACCAGTTCTTCTGTTGTACATGATGTGGCAGGAGGGTGTTGTTCATTGCGCAGGTAGTTTAATTGCGCTTCGGTGAGCATTTCGCCCCTGGCGTAGGTGAACAGGCGGTCCAATACTCCCCTAAGGTGCTGCAGGTGAAAGCCGGGAGAAGCAACGCCACCCGGTTTTTCCCACAAAAGATCCGAAGGAAAATCCTTCATGAATGCATTAAGCTCTTCACGCGCCTGCAACAAGGCATGGGCTGCGGGTTGCAGGTATGCGTTAATTCCCGGAAGCGGGCCGCGCAGCCATACTTCGTATTGTTGTTTTTCTGACATGAGCAAAAGTAAAGATAGTCTGTAATAAATGTCTATTCTTTGCCTTTGTAAACCATCAACCACAAGTAGCCCGTAACTATTGCCAGAAGAGAGGCCAACAGCACACCCACTTTTGCCATATCCTGCATGGACTGATCGGTAAAGGCAAGCATGGATATGAATATAGACATAGTAAAGCCTATCCCGGCCAGTATACCAATACCTGCCATTTGCATCCAGCTGACACCTTCCGGGAGCCGGCCCCATTTTAACCTGGTGATACACCAGCAGGCCAATAAAATACCCAAAGGTTTTCCTAAAAATAATCCTGCTATTATCCCATAGCTGAGCGAGCTGCCAAATGCTACGGCAAAATCAGAAGGTATAGCTATGGCTGTGTTGGCAAGTGCAAAAACAGGCAATATGATAAAGTTAACGGGCACATGCAGCCGGTGTTCCTGTTTGCTTAACTGGCTGACCGGGATAGTGAATGCAAATAATACCCCGGCAATAGTAGCATGTATCCCTGAGTTGTATATGCAGTACCATAATAAAATGCCCAACAGGTAATTCCACCAGCCGAACCTGATCTTAAGCCGCGGCAAAAGCAGGAGCACTGTAAAGGCAATACCGCCGGCAAGCAGGTAAAGCCAGTTCACCGCTGCCCCGTAAAAAAGGGCGATAACAAGTATGGCGCCGAGGTCATCAATGATGGCAAGGGCAGTTAAGAAAACCTTCAGCGATCCGGGTACCCTTTTCCCAAGCATGGAGGCTACCCCGAGGGAAAATGCTATATCCGTTGCCATAGGAATTCCCCAGCCATGCTGGTAAACAGTTTCCTTGTTGAACAGGGTATACAGTATAGCGGGCACTACCATACCGCCTATGGCTGCAAACACGGGCAGCAACGATTGCTGAACAGACGACAGCTCTCCTTCCAGCAGTTCTCTTTTGATCTCCATACCAACCAGGAAAAAGAAAACTGCCATCGCACCGTCGTTTATCCAGTGCAGCAGCGAATGAGGTAAATGTATACTGCCGGGAAAATGAAAAGAAAAGCTCCAGGAATCAATATACTGTTCGCCAAACGAAGTATTTGCCAGCATTATGGAAACAATACTGCAGGCAAAAAGTATGATGCCCACCGAACGGCTGTCGCCGACAATTCTTTGCAGCGGGTTAATTAATACAGTACTGATAAGATTATTGCGCCTCATGGCTTTAAAGATAATACTATTACTATTTCAAACGTGAAACCTCCCGGCCGGCAGGCTGGTGTGAGAAGTGAAACATGCCTTTCACCTTTATCCCCGTCCGAATGGCATTCAGCCGGGCGGGCTCTCGATTTTCACGATAATACAGACATAATTGACATGACTTAGTACTATTGCTGCTGCTGCTGTCCTTTGGCAGGCTCCCGGATCTTTTCCGCTGTTTTTCCGGAGGGCTGTACTTCCATTTTTATATTGTCCGGTTGTTCAAACCCGCTTCCGTCTTCATGGCCTACAGAAACATATAATGAAAGTGTTTGTTGTGCAGTTCCTTTGAAGGTACCTTTTACGGGCGTGCAATCTTTAAAATATCTGCCTACCGATAATTTTACATGCGTATCAGTGACCCACATATTATTTGTAGGATCTATGCCGGCCCATCCATATCCCGGTACCCATGCTTCTACCCATGCGTGTGTGGCGCCTTCACCACGCATGCCGTTTTTATTGGGGCATATATACCCGCTCACATATCTCGCCGGTATATGTACGGTGCGCAGCAGTTGCAGCAGCACATGCGCAAAATCCTGGCAAACTCCCGAGCGGTGACGGAAGATCTCATCTACAGTAGTCTCTATATCCGTAACATCTTTTATATAGCGGAAGTGTTGAAAAACATAGGAAGAAAAGTAGCTGATGGTTTCCGCAACAGATTTTTTTTCTCTGTATACCGGCGCAATGATCTCACTGATCATTTGCTGCGCCCCGATCTCTTCCGGCACAGACAATTCCCACAGCCTTATGTTTGTACTGACTTCTTGTTGAAGCTCATCAAATCCTATGCTTATATGCTCCGGAGAGGCTTTGCCAATGGTATTGACCAGCAACCTGCTTTCGATAGTCATGGACTGATGGGGTGCAAGCAGGTTGAATACGCCGGCATTATTTCCCCAGTAGTCGGTATATATTTCTATGCGCGGCGAGCCGGTGATCATTATATCCTGTTGCAGCGTTTGTTGTTCGGGACAGGAATAAGGATACAGCTTTATTTCGCTAATGCTTTCTTTCACAGGGCTGTCATACTCATATCGTGTGATATGATGAATTTTATATACAGGCATCGTATAACAATAGTTATTGATAGGAGAAGAAATTTTGGTTGAGCTGCCGGCTTATCTGCAGCATTTCCGTTCTTATATCATCAAAAAAAAGCCGGAGGTTGCCGCTATTGATTGTTGACCTGTCCATATATTTTAAACGGCTGTACAATCTTCTGAAGCTGCACATCAGTTCCATATTGTCGGGCGACTGGTTTTCCAATACGATATCATTCAGGTATTTTTCTATTCTTTCAAGCGTATACATTACCGAATGAGGGAAATCTTCGTTGAAGATCACCTGGTGAAGTACATTTTTGTTATAGTTGGAGCCACGGTATGTTTTCAGGTGCAGCTCATAGCCTGACAGGGCAAATAACAGTTCTCTCCATTGAATGATAGCATTTTCCGCGCCAAGATTATAATTGATCTGTTTGTAATGCTGGTCTGATTCTGTAATGATCTCAAAACAGCGCTCTATAAATTTGCCGAGATTCATAAAGCTCCACCCAAGCCCACGCGGCATAGTTACGTCTGCAATACCGGTATACAACAGGCTGTGATGCGAAAATAATTGCAGGGTTTGTATAATATCCTGTTGCCCGAACCCGTCGCCGGCTGTAAACTGGTTGACGAGATGGTATAACGCATTTACTTCTTCCCACGCTTCCTTGGTGATATGATCCTGGGCGCCGCGCGCATTTTCGCGGGCTCTTGTAATAATGACTTTTAATGAGCTTTGGTTTTGCTGGTCGCACATCAGTATACCTAACGTTCCATTGGTGTCATTTTCCAGCGCACTGACCGTTGCTTCATCCGCCATGGAAAAGGTTTCGAGAATAGGGCGCCAGGTAGTATGCCCTATCGTCACCCCGTCGAGCGACAGCACATAACGGGTGGTCGTTGCCCTGATGAGACCATCTGCCCTTTCCATATAGCGGCTCAGCCAAAACAGGGAATCTGCAATTCTGCTTAGCATTTTTTGGGTTTTATTAGTTGGCAAAAATATTTTGAGCCTTTGAATTTTTAATTATTTATTTGAAATATCTCCAGGCTGTCTGTCATATCTTTCAAGGGAAATTATATATCTACGATCCACGTATCCTTGCTACCTCCGCCCTGCGAGGAATTTACGATTAGCGAACCTTGTTTTAATGCTACCCTTGTCAATCCCCCCGGCACAATTTGTACGCCATTGGGCCCGCACAATGCATAAGGTCTCAGATCAACATGCCTGGGCTGAAGCCGGCCATCTATAAAACAGGGTACGGTAGAAAGCTTTATGATCGGCTGCGCAATAAAGCTCCTGGGATCTTTCTCAATTTCCATTCGTGCTTTTTTCCATTCTTCTTCAGGAACGGAATTGCCCATGATCATGCCATAGCCGCCGGACTGATTGGTGCGTTTAATTACCATATTGTCAATGTGCTTAAATACATGCTCCCTTGCATCGGCCTCCCCGAGCTCGTAAGTGGGTATATTGCCCAATATAGGCGCTTCGTTGAGATAATATTTTATCATTGCCGGCACATAGGCATATACTGCTTTATCATCTGCCACGCCATTGCCTATTGCATTTACAATAGAAACGTTTCCTTTCCTGTAGGCTGTCAGTAAGCCGGGAACACCCAGTACGCTCGCCGGGTTGAACGCCAGCGGATCAAGGAATTCATCATCAACCCTCCTGTATATTACATGCACCTGCTCCAGGCCATTGGTGGTTTTCATATACACTTTATGATCGTCAATTACCAGATCGCGGCCTTCTACCAGTGAAATTCCCATTTGCCGGGCGAGAAAAGTGTGCTCATAATAGGCGGAGTTGTACATGCCCGGGGTAAGCAGCACTACAACAGGGTTAGATATCTGCGTGGGCGCCAGTTGAAGCAGGATATCATACAGGATCAACGGGTATTTACCAATGACCCTTACATTACTGGCGGCAAACATATCGGGGAAAATTCTTTTAGTGACTTCCCTGTTCTCCAGCATATAGCTGACGCCGGAAGGGGTGCGCAGGTTATCTTCCAGTATATAGAATTTCCCGTCTTCCCCTCTGATCAGGTCAATGCCGGAAATATGAATATAAATATCATGAGGCACTTTAATGCCCTGCACTTCTCTCAGATAATGGGGGCATGATGCAATAAGCTGCTGCGGGATGATATTATCCTTCAATATCTGCTGTTCATTATATACATCTTTCAGGAACATGTTGAGCGCTTTCAGGCGTTGCTGAATCCCTTTCTCCACGGTTTCCCATTCTTTGCTGGTGATGATACGTGGGATGATGTCAAAAGGAAAAATGCGCTCAATGCCCCTGTTGTCGCTGTATACGGTAAATGTAATTCCCTGGTTCATGAACATCTCCCCGGCAAGCCGGTCCTTATGCTGCAGGTCGGGAACATTTAAATGCTGAAAAGATGAAACTAATTTACTGTACTGGTGGCGGATATTTCCTGAATCGCACATTTCATCCCATACTCCGGGAGAACAGGTATAGTCTTTTAACAGGGCTTCAAGGCTCATAGTTGCAAATTGGTTTTATGGTCACAAAAAAATAAACAGGCTTCAACGGAGATGCGTGCAATACATGCCAGCCGATGACAAGCTATAGCAGGAAGGCAGTTCACCGGCTTATCGCAGGTGTATTTGTTTTTGTGATGGATTGCTACAGGTATTGCCATATTGCTGTTGATTAAAGCGGATGACGGGCATCCTTACGCATAGCCTGGAATTACGATGCCGTTACATAATTGCAACAGACATTGCATAAGCATTTATCGCCAGGGAATACGCAGATAGGGCAGTAGCAAACTGTAAGAAATGAAATTAAACCGTTTTTTGTTTTTGACAAAATTTAATATTACGACTAAGATGTTTTATTTTATTTAATAAGATTTAACTGATGGTAGATATTTTTTATTTATCTCTGGCAGGAATTAATAACCTTAACGATGGTGCAAAAAGCTGTATAAAAGCAAAATTTACATTATGCATTGCTATCAGGAGCCGGCTTCCGCTTCTTTTTCCATCATCAGGTAAGCTTTGATAAAGCCGTCAAGCTCACCGTCCATTACAGGCTGCACATTTCCCACCTCGTAATCAGTGCGGTGGTCTTTTATCATTTTATACGGGTGAAATACATACGACCTGATCTGGCTTCCCCACTCAATTTTTTTCTTGCTGGCATTATTGGCATTTTTCAGTTCTTCCCGCCGGCGCATCTCTTCTTCATACAGGCGGCTCTTCAGCATTTTCAATGCTTTTTCTCGGTTTTCGCCCTGGGTGCGCGATTGCTGGCATTCTACAATAATGCCGGAAGGTATATGTTTCAGGCGCACGGCAGTTTCCACTTTGTTTACGTTCTGTCCTCCTTTACCACCGCTCCGGTAAAACTCCCACTCCAGGTCGGCGGGACTTACTTCAATTTCAATAGAATCGTCTACCAGGGGATAAACATATACGGAGGCAAAAGAAGTATGTCTTCTCGCATTACTGTCAAAAGGTGATATGCGCACAAGGCGGTGCACGCCATTCTCTGCTTTCAGGAACCCGTAGGCAAAAGGTCCTTCGAATTGCAGTGTTGCGGATTTTACCCCGGCGCCATCGCCTTCCTGCCAGTCGAGCTCTGTTACATTCCAGCCCTGCTTTTCGCCGTACATACGGTACATGCGCGCCAGCATCTCCGCCCAGTCCTGGCTTTCCGTACCGCCGGCGCCGCTGTTGATCTGCAATACGGCGGGCAGCTCGTCTTCCGGCTGGTTGAGCGTGCTCTTAAACTCCGCTTCTTCAATAAGGGATTTCGCATGCCCAAAGGCGGCTTTTACCTCTTCTTCTGTTCCTTCTCCTTCTTTCCAGAATTCGAAAAGAACGGCAAAGTCCTCAATTGCCGTATGAACACTTTCATACAGGTTTACCCAGTATTCATTCAGCTTGATGTTCTTGAGAATTTGCGTTGCCCTTGCATTGTCGTCCCAAAAGCCGGGAGAAAGGGTCAGTTGCTTGTCGCTTGCTATTTTATCTCGCCTGTTAGCGACGTCAAAGAAACCTCCCCAACACCCCGAGGGATTGTCTCATATCTTTTAGTTGCTCCTGTGTCATAGGCGGCAAAAATAGGGGAAATATTTTTGATGGAGGAAAAGTTTGATTTGCAATATTTTCTTTATGTACTTTGCATTTACGGTCTTGCGTGAAAATGTTTTCTTCCTTTTAAATAAAACTGTATGCCCGCAGACAAACGTGTAGATGCTTATATAGCAAAATCAGCCTCTTTTGCACGGCCCATTCTCCAACATCTGAGGCAGCTTGTGCATGCTGCCTGTCCCGGTGTTCAGGAAACTATCAAATGGGGATTCCCGCATTTTGAAGCGTATGGTGCGATACTATGCAGCATGGCCGCATTTAAGCAGCATTGTGTGTTCGGCTTCTGGAAAGTATCCCTAATGAAGGATGCGGATCATATTCTCACGGTAAAAGACCGTGCATCCATAGGGCATCTCGGAAGGATAACTGCTCCCGAAGACCTGCCGCCGGATAAAATATTGAAAAGCTATATCAGGCAGGCTGCACAGCTCAATGAAGCCGGCATTAAGCTTCCTCCCAAACAAAAAAGCACTGCTGCTTCAAGTCCTGTAGAAGTGCCTGATTATGTAACAAAGGCTTTAAAGAAAAATGCTAAGGCCCGCAAAACATTTGAAGTTTTCAGCCCAAGCCACAAAAGAGAATATATTGAATGGATCAGTGAAGCCAAAACAGATGCCACGCGGGATAAAAGGATCACAGCTATGATAGAATGGGTAGGAGAGGGGAAGCAGAGAAACTGGAAATATGAAAGCAACAAATAAATAATATAATGTTGTGTTGACCGTAATTTGTCGTATTTCTTTGTGGGAAGGGAGACTTGCCTACCGGTTTACCTGCCGTAGGCATGGCAGGCAGGCGATAAAGGTGAGCATTTCGCATTTATCATTTCACTTCTCACGTTTGGTGAGTATGCAGAGGTTTGAGATGTCTTCTTATATTGGTTGATCATGTATAAAAAAGGTTTTCATGAAATATATAATTTCTCTTTGGGTGCTTTTACTGACAGTTGCTTTCTCAAACGGGCAGACGGGAACAACGTTCGCTGAAAAATTAGGATACCCCAAAGGCGCCAGGGTGATCATCATGCATGTGGATGATATGGGAATGTCGTATGATTCCAATATAGGTGGTATTGAGGCCATGACAAAAGGCGCAGCCAACTCCTGCAGTGTAATGATGCCCTGCCCCTGGGTGCCGGGCTTTGTTCACTACCTGAAAGAACATCCTGGACTTGATGCAGGACTGCACCTTACCCTCACTTCGGAATGGAAAGATTACCGGTGGGGACCGCTGAGCGGGAAAACACAAACGCCGGGACTGACAGACAGTGAAGGGGCGATGTGGAGAGGAGTTAAGGACGTAGTAGCCCATGCTTCTGCCGATGAAGTAGAAACGGAGATCAGGGCGCAGATAGACAGGGCTAAAACCATGGGTTTTGAACCTACTCATATAGATTCACACATGGGCACATTGTTTGCCACGCCGGCATTTATTGAGCGTTATATAAAAGTCGGCATAGCATACCAGATACCTGTGATGTTCCCTGGCGGTCACAATACGCTGATCGCAGAAGAGATGAAAAATACCGGAGCGGATATGGAGATGACCCGCGCAGTCGGGAAAAAATTATGGGCTGCAGGGCTGCCGGTGCTGGACGACCTGTACAATGACAGCTATAGCTGGAAATTACCTCCGGGCACAGCGCCCACCGATGAAAATATCCGTGATTTCAAAACAAAAAAATACGAAGAGGTATTGAAATCTCTCAGGCCGGGTGTTACTATGATCATTATGCATTGTACCAATACTACTGAAGTGTTTCCCTATATATCAGATTCCGGCATTACCCGCAGGGGCGATTTCATGGCAATGCTTAATCCCGAGTTGAAAAAGTTTATTGAAAAAGAAGGCATCATATTTACTACCTGGAAAGAGCTGAAGGAGAGAAGAGACAAGTTGAAATGATCAGGAACCACGGAGACAGGGAGGCACGAAGTTGCACAGAGTTTTGTTTGTCGTTTCACGTTTATCGTTTCACTTCGCCCTGGTTTGTATCTCACGAAACAGTTCCGGGGAGATGAGATGGTTTGTCGTCTGTCGTTTCACATCTGTCGTTTACTGCTTTCTGCGCCTCCCAATATATTTTTCAGGTATCCATGAAACGCGATAGCGGATGGCTAAAATAACAGCTTTGAAGAAGAAGAAACGCAGGGCTTCAGAAGGATGCCTGGTAAACACAATCTTTCCGTTTTTCACTTCCCTTACATATTGAAGTGAGTTTTCCCTTGGGTTTTTGCTGAATCTGTATAATAAATAACTCATAGGTTGTGCTACGGATTAACATTGATCGAAAATATCAATATGCACTTAGTCTGCCAATTTTTTTCGATGAATGAACCTCTTTCAGGGATGGATAAACGGTATTCGTGAGAAGTGAGAGGTGAGAAGATAAAGGTGAAAGATGTCTCATATCTCACGTCTATCGTTTCACGTCTCACACCAGCCTGCCGGCTGGCAGGTTTCACGTCTCTACATAACACTATTAACGATGAAGTCGTACCTTTTGGATGATTTTTTTCATGATCAATAAAATCTTACAGGATGAAAAGAACAGCCTGTTTTTTTATAGCCTCTCTCGCATTGTCTTTTTCTTGCAATGCGCAGGAAACCCCGGTGTTGCTCAGGCATGCCCGTATTATTGACGGCAATGGCGGCCGGCCGGCAGAAAATGTGGATATGCTGCTCAGGGGAGACAGGATTGCAGCTATCGGCTCCAATCTACAAGCCAAAGACGCCACTATTGTGGATATGAGTGGCAAGACCATTATGCCGGCGCTGATAAGCGCGCATAGCCATATAGGTTATGTAAAGGGGAACGGCAGCAGCCCGGCAAATTATACAAGAGACAACCTGTTGCTGCAGTTGGATCGCTATGAGCGTTATGGCGTTGGCGCTTTGCTTTGTATGGGTACAGACCGGCCGCTTATTTTCAGCGGCTTCAGGGATTCTTCCCGTGCGGGCCTGTTGCCCGGCGCCCGCCTGTATTCAGCCGGGTTTGGTTTTGGTATGCCCGGCAACCCGCCGGCTGCGGCTTTTGGATTTGACAAAACCTTTACTTCGGGTGATGACCCGGAGATCGCAAAGCAGATCAATGCGCTGGCAAAATTAAAGCCTGAAGTAGTAAAAATATGGGTGGACGATTTTGGCGGCTCCAACCCAAAGATGCCCGAGCCGGTATACCGTGCCATTATACGGGAGGCGCATAAGCATCATCTCCGCGTGGCAGCACATCTCTATTATCTCGCTGATGCCGGTAAGCTCATTGATGCGGGTATAGATATCATTGCCCATAGCATACGCGACATGGATATAGACGAAAGCACACTTAAAAAGATGAAAGAAAAGCATATCATGTATATACCCACACTGTCGCGGGATGCATTTGAATTTATGTATGCAGATAACCCGGCATGGCTGCACGATGATTTTTTCAAAGCTTCACTTGAACCGGGAGTATATGAAATGGTGAGCTCCAAAGCGTTTCAGGATAAAATGCGAAACGCTCCGTCCTATGGCACGATCAAAGCCGGCTTAGCCACTGCGCTGCGCAACCTCAAAAAGATCCATGACGCGGGCATCACCGTAGTGATGGGAACAGATTCAGGGGCAACGCCTACCCGGGCAGAAGGCTTTGCAGAGCACCTTGAGCTGCAGCTCATGGTGCAGGCAGGGCTTACCCCGCTTGAAGCGATCACTGTAAGCACTAAGAATGCTGCGCAATTGCTGCGTTGCGATAAGGATTACGGCACGCTTGAAGCCGGCAAAAAGGCGGATTTCGTTGTATTGGGACAGAACCCGCTTACAGATATCCATAATACTGAAACCATTGAAGAAGTATGGAAGAACGGGAAAAAAGCAACCTCGCAGGCAAGCCATTGAAAACCGGGCATATTAAAGCAGACCATCAGCCACCTGCGCCCTGCCGTTTTTTATTTTGAGAAATTTTGTTACGCAGGATGGTATCTCTTCTTTATAGTGGCTTACGTACAGCAGCGTGGTATGGAAGCCATTGCAGATGTCATCAATGATCTCCCTGAACTGCTGTATATGTGCTGCGTCCAGCCCCTGGCAGGGTTCGTCAAGTATCAGCAGGGGCGGGTTTTTTACCAGCGCTCTTGCAAGCAATACCAGGCGCTGCTCGCCGGCAGACAGCCGGGAGAGCAGATTGCGCTCCAGCTTTTGCAGCTGGAACAGGCGCAGCCATTGCATCACCTGCTCCCGCTGCTCATCTGTTACCTGCCGGAAGAGACCAATGGAATCGAAAATACCCGAGGCTACTGTCTCAAATACTGTTGCGGTATAATCAAAAAACAGATGCATCTCCGGAGATACATAGCCGATATTTTTTTTAATATCCCAGATGCTTTCGCCGCTGCCTCTTCTTTTATCAAAAAGATATATTTCGTTGGAATATGCTTTTGTATTGTCGCCTGTAATCAGGCTGAGCAGGGTGGATTTGCCGGCGCCGTTAGGCCCTGAGATGCTCCATCTTTCTCCCCGCCTTACTTCCCAATTCACATCATCCAGTATCTTTTTCGCGCCATAGGCTATTTCCACATGCTGCATCCTGATGGCAAATTCAAACGATGGGCTGCTGCCGGGTCTGAGCTGATGCAGTAATGCATGATCTATATTGAATACTTTGTGATCGTTCCATGCTCCCGGAGTATACGCTTTCCTGTTGATTGCTGTAAGCGTTCCCTTTTCGAGCAGCGATATATGAGTGATGCATCCGGGCATATCGGCGGTGGAAGTGATCAGCAGTATTTTAACGCCTGCTGCAGACAATGTATTAAGAATATCAGAAAGTATTTTTCTGCCCTCCACATCAAGTCCCACAAAGGGATTATCAAGAATGAGCAGTTTAGGCTCCTGCAAAATAGCCGCCGCGATCTGGAGCCTCTTATTTTCCCCGTTAGAGAGCTGTATCAGGGGCTTTTGCATTAACTGATCAATATGAAGGATCCCCGGGATGGCAGCGGTTTCAATCCCGCAAACGGTGGTTTTGCTGCCGGAGTTATACTGCTGCAACAGGGTTTGTACTGTTATGGCGTCTTCGGAATCAGATGCATTGTAGCGTTGCTGGTAATAAAAATCCGAGGTATTGGAAAGGTTTTTAAAGCGGTGCTGCTGCTCCACTACTACAATACCGGCAACAGAAATGCCGGTACCGTACTGCAGTGTGCCGGTATAAAAATGTTTTCCGGCGAGGGTATGCGCCAGTGTTGTTTTGCCGCTGCCCGAAGCTCCGGCAATTGCCCATTGCTCATTTTCCCTGATAGTTAAGTGTATATTTTTTAAGATCTCTTTCCCGCCTGCCCTTACCGTTAATCCATCTAATTTCAAAAAAAAATCAGCCATTGTTCTTTACATTTACAATGGCTGAAATTATAGATTTGTTTTTAAAATCGCTCTTAATCTTCATCTTCATAATATGCATCTTCATTGTTATAATATGAAGATTCCCATTCTTTCACTGCCTGGTCGTCAAGCAATTCAATGATCTCAAAAATCGGGTCGGTTTTTCTTTTCCATTCTGTAACCTCCGTTTCCACATATTTTGAAATGAACATACAATGATCAGATTCGAGCATAATCCTGATCATCACAATAGGAGATTTTTCTTTCTCCTGGATAAGATAGTAACATCCCTTTTCCAACAAAGCATACGAATACATAACATTTAAATTTTAAATCTGATCAAATACAGATTTAACGGGTGTAGTAATGTACTGAGGCTGTAAGTACTTAGAATTAATGGTTTAGTGAGCGGCCGGTATAACAAGGATAATGTATTGATGACCGGTGCACTGCAAATTTACAGGAATTATCCGGGGTAATCTACCCGGTTACAGCCCGATGCCGGAATTTTACAAAAAATTAAAACAGGATTTGATTTATAATATATTATAAATATTTTTTATTATATATATTAAGGCGTTTTGACAAGTAAGAGTTCTTTCAGTTTAGCTCTATAAAAATTATATATGCTGTCATACACAGAAAATGTTGCAGGTGCACGAATTAAGTCTGCGTATCTGCAACTTTTTCACGTCTCTCGTTTCACCTCTCACCACCTTCCGGATCTTCGTGTCAAAATGAAATTAAAGCCTCACCTTTGCTCCCTGTTATGAAAGAAAAAGATATAAGAGCTGTAATATTTGATATGAATGGTACCATGATAGATGATATGGCTTTTCATGTAGTCGCATGGTCTGATATATTGAATGATGATCTTAATGCCGGTCTTACGGAGGCGGAAGTGAAGCGGCAAATGTATGGGAAAAACGGCGAGGTGCTCGACAGGATCTTCGGGAAGGGGCATTTTACGGAGGAAGCATCCGACAGGCTGTCGCTTGAAAAGGAAAAGCGCTACCAGCGGGCGTATAAGCCTCATCTCAGGCTGATAGAAGGTCTGCATGGCTATCTGGAGCACCTGCACCGGCTGGAGATACCGGTGGCAATAGGCACGGCAGCCATTCCATTTAATATAGACTTCGTGCTGGATAACCTGCACATCCGCAAATATTTTTCTGCTATTGTCAGTGCGGATGATGTAAAGCACAGCAAGCCCGACCCGGAAACATTTTTGAAAGCAGCCTCATTGATGAAAATAGCGCCGGAGCATTGCATCGTGTTTGAAGACGCGCCCAAAGGCGTGGAGGCTGCTGACCGCGCAGGAATGGCGGCGGTAGTGCTTACTACCATGCACGGTAAAGATGAATTTGCCGGTTACCCTAACGTAGCTGCTTTTATCAGGGATTATACAGATCCTGCTCTTCAGCATTTGATAGTAAATCATTAATGCTGGGAGGCAACTATCATGTCCTTTGAAACCAGTTTCTCGCAGCGATTGCAGCGGTGCGGTGGCGCGGCGATATTTCTTTGCGTTCGTTGCTCCTTTGCGGGCTCTGCGTGAAACTCTTTGAACCACATAGGCACGGAGAACATGGAGTTTCACGGAGATCTGTAATGTATTGCTTTCCTCCGCGTCTTTGCTTCCTCTGTGTACTTTGCGTGAAACACTTTAATGCAATACTTATCTTTGCCGCCATAAATTTTATTACATGAGCGCATTGCCCGAAAATTTGCAGGAAGCTGTATCGTATATCCGGGGCAGTTATAATAATGTTATCAAAACAGGTATGGTGCTCGGGAGCGGGCTGGGAAATTTTATCAGTGAGATGACCATTGAAAAGGAGATAGGGTATACTGAAATACCGCATTTTCCTGTTTCAACAGTAGAAGGGCATTCGGGGCGTTTGATCTTTGGAGAGATCGCAGGAAGAAAAATAGTGGTAATGTCCGGGCGTATTCATTTCTATGAAGGTTATACTGCGGCGGAAGTGGCATTTCCTGTACGCGTTATGAAGCTGCTGGGAGTACAGACCCTGCTGCTCAGCAATGCTGCCGGCGGGGTAAACGCTTCTTTTGAAGTAGGAGATCTTATGATCATCAAAGATCATATCAGTTTTGCCACTGTAAACCCGCTTATCGGTAAAAATATAGATGCGCTGGGAACGCGCTTCCCCGACATGAGCGAGCCTTATAGCAGGGCATTGATAGAGAAAGGCAGGCTGATTGCCGGGCGGCTGAATATTCCCGTGAAAGAAGGCGTATATTTTGGGGTAACAGGTCCTACCTTCGAAACAAGAGCCGAATATACAATGATCAGGGCGCTGGGAGGGGATGCGGTAGGTATGAGCACTGTGCAGGAAGTAATTGTAGCAAAACATGCCGGCATGAACGTCTTTGGCATAAGCGTTATCACAGACATAGGGATCAGGGAAGACGATAACGTTATCTCTCATGAAGAAGTGCTGCATGCAGCGGCAGCGGCCGAACCTAAGCTTACTGCTATATTCAAAGAGTTAGTTAAAGCTGTATGATTTCTTATTTTTTTTGCCTGCCGAGCAATGATTTCAGGTATTTTCGCCGGTCAATGGATACAAGTTATTGGTGTTGAAGAAAATTGAAACATATATACTGCTTGTTTTTTTTACACTTTCGGTGTTACCGTCTGTGGCGCAATTACCCGGAAGGCTCAACAATCTTCGCAATATCGGCGGCGGTGGCGGCGGCGGGCGGGCCGGCGGTAGTGATTCTATAAAATTTGAGCACCGCGATCCCTTTCTCGATTCGGTGAGTATCAGGTTTAAATATATTGATTCTGTACGGTCATATGTTTTCGACTCTTCACTTACTGATTACTACACCCGCGTTTCGCTTAAGCCGGACTATGTATGGCTGGGCAATAACGGCAGACCGGTCTCTTCCCTTCTCTTCAATCCTGTGATGCGGCCGGGATGGGATGCAGGATTTCATGCATTGGATCCCTTTGCATTCACTACGGAGGCAACCCGTTTTTTCAATACTACCCGCCCGTTCACGGAGCTGGATTACCAGATCGGCAGCGGATCAGAGCAGTTTATACAGGTATTGCATACCCAGAATATAAAGCGTAACTGGAATTTTGCATTCCAGTTCAGGCTGCTGAATGCTCCCGGTTTTTTTAAAAGCGAAAGCGGCAACCATTCCAACCTCCGCTTCAATACTAATTATCAGTCTCCCAATAAGAGATATAATATATACCTGATAGCCCTCAGGAACAGTCTCCAGGCGGCAGAGAATGGCGGTATAGTAAGCGATACTTTTATGACCAGTAAATCAGGGGTGTACAATTCCCGGTTCAACATTCCCATCAACCTTACCTCCGGCGCTACCTACTCCAGCGACCTGTTTAATGCAGCGCTGAAAACCGGCACTAAATATAGCCAGCTGAAGCTGCTGCTCCGGCAGCAATATGATTTTGGGAAGAAGGATTCGCTTGTTACCGACTCTTCCGTGATAAAATTATTTTATCCCCGGTTTCGTATAGAGCACACTTTGCAATACAACACCTATAAATATCTTTTCCAGGGTATTGCCCCGGACTCTGTCTTTCTCTCCGTCAATTATAATATCACGGATATAGATTTTACAGATACGCTGCAATACCGCGATAGCTGGAAGGAAATAGTGAATGATTTTTCCATATATCAATATCCTGATATAAAGAACCAGGAGCAGTTCCTGAAAGTGGGGGCCAGCCTGCAAAACCTGTCAAGAAAATCTATTGACAGCACGTCGGCTGATTTATATAATATTTTCCTGCATGGAGAATACCGGAACCGCACCAAGAATAAAAAATGGGATATAGAAGCGTCCGGACAGTTGTACCTTACCGGTTTTAATGCGGGGGACTACAGTGCCTATATCAGCCTTGCGCGTGTGCTCGGCAAAAAGCTTGGCGCTCTCCAGCTTGGCTTTCAGAATGCAAACAGGACGCCTTCTTATATTTTCCGCAACAGCAGCAGCTTTCCTGTTACTATTCCGCCCGATGGTACCAATAAGGAAAATATCACTCATTTATTTGCAACGCTCCGGCTCCCGGTGCTGAAAATGGATCTGAGCGGGCATTACTATCTTCTCACTAACTACACCTATCTCAAAAACTTTTTTGAAGCGGAACAGCAGTCCTCACCTTTCAATGTATTGCAGGTCAAAGCAAGTAAAGACTTTCAATTGGGCCGGCACTGGCATTTGTATACAGATGTGGTTGTTCAGAAAACTGCGGGCAATTCTCCTGTCAACATACCCCTGCTCTATACCAGGAACAGGCTGGTATTCCAGGGAAGATTTTTCAAGAATCTTGTTATTGCCACGGGCCTTGACAGCCGGTACTATACCGCCTATACTCCAGACAATTACTCACCGCTTACCGGCCAGTTTTTCCCGCAGGACAGCATCAGGATATCCAATAAGCCCGATATTGCAGCGTTCCTGCATTTTCGCATCAGGAGCTTTACCTCTTATGTGCGGCTGGAGAACCTGAACACCGTTGATCTTAATGGCTTTACCTTTACCAAGAACAACTTTGCAGCTCCTCTCTATCCTTATGAAGGGCTTATCTTCAGGGTGGGCATATTCTGGAATTTTGTGAATTGATTGGGGCACATTTTAATTTTTCGCTTCAACTTTCCGGTCGATGGGACCCGCCCGAACGATGTTCAGTCGGGCGGGCACCATAGCCGTCAACTTAAGCCCGGAGGGCTTGAATTTGGGGGTAAAAATGTCGAAGTTTTTGTTGAACCCCGTCGGGGTTCAATGTAAAATTGCCGCAAATATACCACCAGTTACATCCCCAACAGCGTTGGGGACTATTCAAATTAAACCCCTTTCGGGGTATTTGAGTGTTCAGATCCTCTAAGTTGACGGCTATGATGAGGCACCGACCGGTAGCGGTTCTACAGGCGGGTGTCACCACCCGCCTGCGAAAAACTGAAATGCGCCCAATTGATTGTTATACTTGCAGGGATGATTTTTCGTTTCTATCTTTGCAATATACAGATGAAGAAATTGTTGACCATAGCGTTGTCGTTGATATATTTCGCTGTTTCAAGCGGTATTATTATCAATATGCATTACTGCATGGGTAAGCTCTCGGGGGTTAGCTATCATGCTGCCGCTACGAGCCATTGCGGTAAATGCGGTATGGACAATTCCGGCTGCTGCCATGATGATGTGCAGCTTATAAAGCTCAGCAATGATCAACAGGCTGTTGCATACTTCAGCTATAAGTTGCCCGGTCTCCAGGCAACACTGCCTGTCGCAGCATTTGCGCATACTGCTATAGCTGCGCTTCCGGATGCCGGCAGCATTCTTCATAATCCTCCTCCGCGAAGCAGCGCTGTGGCGTTGTCTGTCCTTCATTGCGTCTTCAGAATTTGATTTGCTTTCTGTGTTGCAGCGGCCTGCATGTAATGTGCCCGTACTTATTTTTATAGTGTGCCCGGCTGCATTGCTGCTATTAGGCCGTGTTGCGTCGCACTCTTGTACGTCCTGTTCACTACGGGGCATTGTGTAACATGCAACACTGTACTTTACTGCTGCAATAACAAATATCCACGTTCAAAAAACATATCGCATCAACGTATTATTGATTATCACCTTAAAAGCAATCTGTCATGAAAAAAATATTGTTTATTATATCTGCCGTTTGTATAACGCTGGCCGCTCAAAGCCAGATACAAAAAGCAGAGATACAGGCCGGCGGGCTTACCTGCTCTATGTGCAGCAAGTCCATCAGCACAGCATTAAAGAATATCATTTTTATAGCATCTGTTGAAACTGATATCAACAACAACCTGTTCAGCGTCACCTTCAAGCCGGGCATACAACCCGACTTCGACCTGGTAAAGAAAAAAGTAGAAGATGCAGGGTTTTCTGTTGCGGGTTTTTGGATATATGCCCGTTTCAACCAGCAGCAGGTAACCAACGATACGCATCTCAATATGAACGGGCTGAACCTGCATTTTCTTCACGTAAAGCAGCAGGAGCTCAATGGTGAAAAGAAAATACAGCTTGTAGATAAGGATTTTGTGCCGGGCAAAAAGTACAAAAGCCTTGCTGCATTTACAGCCATGGAATGTTTTAAAACGGGAATGATGACATCGTGCTGCCAAAAAACAAATGCTACGGCGCCGGCGCACCGCATTTATCATGTCACTATTTAATTAAACACTATGCGTCGATATATATTATCCGTAATTATAGCGGGGAGTTTTCTTCCCGGCAACGGACAGGAGCTATATATTATGACAGAGCCGGCGAGTAATATGCCGGCGCACAGCCTGGGCATACGGCTTACCGGCAGGTTCATGCCTATGCAGTATGATAATAAGACCGGCTACCGCATTGAGCCGGAGATCATGTTTGGCATCAATAAGCACCTGATGGTACATGCTGCTTTTTATGCTTCCAACATGTTCAAAGAAAAGTTCAGGCCGGAAGGCGGCTCCATATATGCAAAGTACCGGTTCCTTTCTACAGACGGGCTGCACACACATTTCAGGATGGCTGCTTTTGGTAAGCTGAGCTATATTGATAACCCGCCCTATATTATGCATACTGTTCGGCATGATATGGGCGGAGGTATCATTCATGAGGAAGCGCAACCTGTATACAGCAATGAGCCTGACCCGGACGGCAATCATTCGGGAATAGCCGGCGGTATTGTGGCAACGCAACTGCTTCATAAATTAGCCATTTCAGGTTCTGCATCTTATATCAACCGCCAGAGGAATACCAGGTATGAAAAAGTTCCCGGTCTTAATAATAATGCCATTAACTATTCATTATCGGCGGGCTACCTTCTTTTTCCGAGAGCATATAAGAATTACCGGCAAACCAATGTAAATTTGTATGCAGAATTTTTAGGTTCGTCGGGGCTTGATATCAGGGGGAATTATATAGATATTGCACCGGGTATACAGTTTATCCTTAACAGCATATCAAGAATAGATATTGCATGGCGGACACAACTGGCTGGCACTATGAGCCGGTACAATACCACTACCTGGCTGCTGCGTTATGAATATGATTTTCTGAACACATTTTCAAAGCATAAGAAATGACAGTAGGTAAAATTTTATCATCAATCTTACAGTTTGTAAAGAATCTTTTTATAAAAAAAGATTGTTGCAGGTAAATTGGGTTCGGAATCTTTCAGTGGTTCCGAACCCTTCCTTAATGTCTTAACCTTTATTTAAATTACGGCGTTTATTTTTGGAGTGTATTAAATTCATTTTTTATGACTATTTGCCGCCGTTGTGTATTTGCCGTCATTTTTTTTGTCTTACTGGTATGCTCCCAATCCGGTTTTGCCTGGGGAGTTACAGGCCATAGGGTAGTGGCGGAAATTGCACAAAGGCATCTCAGCAGCAGAGCCCGTAAGGCGCTGAAGGAGCTGATCGGTGATCAGTCCCTTGCTTACTGGGCCAACTGGGCTGATTTTGTAAAGTCTGATTCCACATACCGGTATGCCAGCCGCTGGCATTATGTTGATCTGCCGGCGCATTTGGAAAAAGATGCTTTTGTTGCAGCGTTAAAAGCGTTGCCGGGAGAAAATCTGTTCTCCCGGATCCCGGTGCTGGAAGATCAGGTAAAAGACAAAAGCCTTTCGCACGACCAAAGGCAATTTGCACTTAAATATCTTATCCATCTCATAGGGGATGCACATCAGCCGCTGCATGTGGGCCGGGATGAAGACCAGGGTGGGAATAAAATAAGCGTAACCTGGTTTGGTAAACCTTCCAACCTCCATATAGTATGGGATGAATTGCTGGTAGACTTTCAACAATGGAGCTATACCGAATATGCAACGGTACTTGATGTGGCAGACAAAGCTACTGTTTCCCAATTGCAAAGCGGGAACCTGGCAGACTGGTTGTATGAATCACATATTTTGTCCGACAGGATCTATGATAATATAAAGGCTGACAGCAAATTAAGCTACCGCTATAATTACCTGTTTATGCAGGATCTGAATGATCAGCTGCTCAAAGGCGGGCTCAGGCTTGCCCGCATATTAAATGAATTATTGGGATAATTCCCCGCAGATTTACAAAGCAGATACTGCCGCTATTCCGGGCAGTGTTTTTCCTTCAAAATATTCCAGCATAGCACCGCCGCCGGTAGACACATAGCTGACTTTGTCGGCAAAGCCAAACTGGTTGACCGCAGCCACGGAATCACCGCCTCCCACAAGAGAGAAGGCTCCGTTTTGTGTAGCTTCGGCCACGGCTTCGGCCACGGCTTTTGTGCCGAGCTGAAAATTGTTCATTTCAAATACCCCCATAGGACCATTCCACAAAATGGTTTTGGAGCGCTTGATAACGTTGGCAAACTGGGACCTGGCATTTTCTCCAATATCCAGACCCAGCCATCCGTCAGGAATATCGTTGCTGGGCGCCGTGGAGATATTGGCGTTGTTATCAAATTTATCTGCAATAATAGAGTCGGAGGGCAGATGAATACAGACGCCCTGCTCTTCGGCGCGCTTTAAAAGATCTCTTGCTATATCGAGGCGGTCTTCTTCACAAAGTGAGTTGCCGATTTTTCCTCCCTGTGCCTTCATAAAAGTATAAGCCATGCCACCGCCTATAATGATATCTGTGGCTTTTTTCAGCAGGTTTTCTATAATGAGTATCTTATCCGAAACCTTGGCGCCGCCTATAATGGCAGTGAAAGGCCGCTGTGACTGATGCAATACTTTTTCCGCGCTCTTTACCTCACTTTCCATCAATAAACCAAACATTCTTTTCTCTACAGGGAAAAATTTGGCGATCACGGCAGTAGAAGCATGTGCGCGGTGAGCTGTGCCGAATGCATCATTCACATATACATCTGCCAGCCTCGCGAGCTTGCGGGCAAAATCTTCATCTCCCTTTTCTTCTTCAGGGTGAAAGCGGAGATTCTCCAGCAGCAATACTTCTCCCGGACGCATCATGCCTGCAGTGGTATAAGCCTGCTCACCTATACAGTCGTTGGCAAACAACACGGTTACGCCTCCAAGCAATTCGCTCAGGTGCTTTATCAGGGGGCGCAAAGAATATTTCTCTTCCGGGCCTCCTTTGGGTCTGCCTAAATGGCTCATCAGTATGACCATGCCGCCATCATTGAGTATTTTTTTGATGGTAGGGATTGCGGCCCTCATACGGGTATCGTCGGTAATTTCAAATTTACTGTTGAGCGGCACATTGAAGTCTACCCGGATCAAAACTTTCTGGTCTTTGAAATTGGAGGAAGAGAATTTAGACATAGCTTAAAAGATTTTAACTATAAGCGGTAAGGGTTTATTGAGCTGGTTGATTAAGGGTTATATTTTAGAACCTGTACTACTGCCAATATTGCAATAGTACAGGTTGCTTCATGTGCGTCTTGCTGAATAATGAGCCGGGCTTCGAAATGTGCGGCCCACGATATTTATAGGAGCAGGCGCAACCAAAGCTGCCGCCCGCAACATCCTGATATTATTTGCTGATCAGCTTGGCAAAATAGTTTACACTTCTTACCAGCTGGCTTACATAACTCATTTCATTATCGTACCAGCTCACTGTTTTTACCAGTTGGGTATCGCCCACTGTTATCACTTTGGTCTGAGTAGCATCAAAAAGAGAGCCATAATGTGTGCCGATAATATCGCTGCTTACGATCTCGTCTTCGTTGTAGCCAAACGATTCGTTGGATACGGCTTTCATGGCTGCATTGATCTCTTCGGCGGTTACTTTCTTCGACAGTATGGATACCAGTTCAGTAAGAGACCCGGTGAGCGTAGGAACGCGCTGTGCGCTTCCGTCGAGCTTTCCTTTCAGGTTGGGCAGCACCAGACCTATTGCTTTTGCAGCGCCTGTGCTGTTGGGCACAATGTTCTGAGCGGCTGCCCTTGCCCGGCGAAGATCGCCTTTAGGATGAGGGGCGTCCTGTGTATTCTGGTCGTTGGTATAGGCGTGAATGGTTGTCATTATTCCCGAAACCAGTCCAAACTGCTTATCCAGCACATCTGCCATGGGAGCAAGGCAGTTGGTAGTGCAGGAAGCACAACTGATGATGGTTTCAGAGCCATCGAGAATATTGTGGTTTACATTGAATACAATAGTTTTAAGATCGCCGGTAGCAGGAGCGGATATTACCACTTTTTTAGCGCCGGCTTTGAGGTGTGCGGAAGCTTTCTCCTTATCGGTAAAAAATCCAGTGCACTCCAGCACTACGTCAACATCGTGCTGTCCCCAGGGGATCAGCGCAGGATCTTTCTGCGCATAGATCTTTATATCATCACCGTTCACTACTATTGAGCTGTCAGTAGCCTTCACGTCTGCATTGAAGCGGCCCTGCGCGGTATCGTATTTCAACAGATGCGCCAGCACCCTGGGGCTGGTAAGATCATTGATCGCTACTACATCTATTCCCTTCATATCGTATATCTGGCGGTATACTAACCGGCCTATTCTTCCGAAACCATTAATTGCAACTTTTACAGTGCTCATTGTACAATTGTTTTAGGCTTTTAAAATTAGGATGCAAAGGTACAGCATCCCGCTCAATAAATGAGTAAAGAAATGCCCTGTATGCTTACCTGTTAAAAGCAGTTGAACTACTTTTAAAAAAGTTTTGGCAGGATATATTCGTCACTATATCTTTGCACTCCCAAAAACAAAAAGGCCCGTTGGTCAAGGGGTTAAGACGCATCCCTTTCACGGATGAATCACGAGTTCGATTCTCGTACGGGCTACATTCAGGAGATTTTCAATTTTTATTGAAAATCTCCTTTTTATTTAAACCATATTTGAAGGTCGAATAGTTATAAGCAAGAAAACATTTATTTTCCTGGTTAAATATTCATGATTTTTTGCATCATAAAAGATACCTTCTGGAAACAACGTTTTTGGGGTCTTTCTTTTATAATCGAGACCGCTGGAACTCCACATAAACAGATATTTGCCAGCTTTTGTAATGAATTTTTAAGAAAGCATTCAAGGTTAGATATTTTTTGTGGAACCGTGTTCAATTCTTTATCAACTCCCTCCATTTGATCGGTTAAATGCTCTAACGTGAGTTCGTAGGTTGCGCGATCTATCTCACCTAACCCGTGATGGATTGTCAGTTCTTTTTCTTTTTTCTCCAATTCTTTTGCGCGGGACTCTAACGATTGATCGCTTCCGGAAATACCTTTTTGATAATGATCGAACTTTTTTTAAGCTGAAGTAAAATCAATGGAATGGAGGTTTGGAGCATACTCAGCTTATTTAATAAATCCAGGAACAAATCGCTTGAACCTTTCTACGTGATTGTTGAATAGTTGTTGCATTTAAGCTAACCCCAGGACATTTGAGGCATCGATAATAGCGAAGTTTTTTTATGAACTAGTGTAATGATTATTTAATCATGCAACATTTTGTTTTGAAAGTTTTTATCAGCATCTTGCCTGGTAAACTTCCATTCTATACAACATCTGTTATCATTTCACCTTTTTGACCAAACCATAACAGACGAGGTCAACTGCTCTTGATTGTTTATTTGTCCTCCGGTACATTGTCTATCCATAACATTAATTTCTATCTCAGCCATATTAAGCCAACTACCATGTTTAGGTGTGTAAATGAATTAATCTTCTTTACTTTCAGGTAGAGGCATAATACCGGAGCGTGATAATAATATTTGCCAAAAAGATTATCATTACACATTCACGCCAAAGAGATGCCCTACTAATGCAGACAATCCCATTGCGATCGTTCCCCAGATAGCAATCCTTACAATGGCTTTACCGATGCCCGCACCACCTGTTTTTGCTGATACTATTCCCAACAAAATGAGAAAGACAAGCGTAAAACAGTAGAGCCAGTATTCCATTCCCGCAACAGGAGCCAGCAGTGTTACTGCTAAAGGCAATATCCCGCCTGCCGTGAAAGATGCCCCTGAAGCCAGTGCCGCCTGCATGGGGTTTGCCTTGCTGATTTCGTTAATCCCCAACTCATCTCTAACATGGGCAGCCAAAGCATCTTTTTCCATCAGCTCATTTGCTACCTGCATGGCGGTTTCTTTTTTCAGTCCACGCCTTTCATAGATTTCTGCCAATATGTTGCGTTCTGTTTCCGGCATATCACGGAGTTCTTTTGCCTCCCTTTCTATGTCAGCTTTTTCTATGTCAGTCTGTGAACTTACAGACACGTATTCGCCTGCCGCCATTGACAAGGCTCCGGCAACAAGCGAGGCAATGGTAGCCAGCAATACGGGTTCTCTTGTTGTGCTTGCTGCAGCTATGCCGATAGCCAGGCTGGACACGGATATAATACCGTCATTGGCTCCCAGCACTGCGGCTCTCAACCAGTTGCTACGATTGATGTAATGGTTTTTCCAATAGTTGTCAATCGTAATTTCATTTACTTTTTCCTTTTTGTTTGTCATCGCCTTGGATTTTGTTATTTGAATTTTAAATTCAGTGAAATAATATTAGAGTTCATTTTTGTTGACCTGTAATAATGCCCGTAGCGCAGTTCAAGCGTGTTCAGTTGCTTGATACCAAATACGCCGCCCGGCGGTGTGAAATGAATACCTGCCCCTATGAACTGGCTGGTAAACTGCGACAGGTCATAATTGCTGGTATAATAGTCCTCGCCTGCCTGATGGGTCTGGTAGCCTGCAAAATATTTGGCGGCACTTTGCTGGTAATACCTGTAAAAAGGGCTAACGGAGAAGAATGGCGATATTTTTACGGGAACTTCCAGTTCGGCAGTATGTGCATGTACACTCCAGTTGTCGGTATAATAGCGGTAATAGCCACGCAGGATAAAACGGTCGCCTATAAAATAGCTTCCCCTGAAACCAACAGGCAGCTTAAACCTGTTGCCCGGCAGTTGCTCCTGATGCACGCTGCCGTCCGTAAAATAGACCCGGTGGAAAGGCAGGCTTAAATAACCATTCTGCTGTACCACATCGGCAAGAAACATCACCTGCAACCGTTCGTTGATAATCTGCGAATAGGAGAATGAACCGGCGATCGTGTTTCGTGATGTTGTTGGGTAATCATCATGTTCCCTGCCCGTCGATGCCCGTAATTCTATGGGCGTTACAAAACTCACCTGGTCGAGATATACCTGCAACCTGGCAGTAAATTCGCCCATACGGTTTTTGGTTTTCTGTGCAAACATAACATTGCCGCCAAGTGAAAGGTAGTCGAACTCTTTGGAGGCGGAAACACCAGCTCCAATGGTTGAACCTTTGGCTTCATTTTCCATTGTCCAGCCAATCGATGGGTAAATCCTTGTGTCGGCGTGGGATGCGGAACTATTGGCTTTCAGGTCAATCATATCCGATGATGCGGAAGTATAGTGGTCAATGCCCACGTCCAGCAAATAGCTGTGCTTGCGGTTCTTCCTGTCATACCGGATGAGCTTCACGTCAATTGAGTTGGAAATGTCTGTCAGTTTCTCGGAGCCAATACCTCCGGTTACGGCGGCGTTGTCCCCGTCTTGGTGATAGTAGCTGGATACGAGGTTTACCTCCTCCACTTTCAGTTTACGGGCAGCATAGCCGGTGTCTGGAAGGCTGCTTTGTGCGTAGGAATGCAGCATTGCCATAAGGGCGGCTGCAGTGAGATATATTCTTTTCATTTTATTTTTTGTTTTGAATGATTAGTTGCAACCGCAGCCACCGCCGCTTTTTCCTGCGTTTGCGCCGGAAGCCCCTTCCCGGTACGACTGAAAGTTGAGTTCTGTTTTTTCGATTTTGCGGTTACCCAATACCATTTCGGCATCGTTGAGCCTGTTTTTCTGGTATTCCTTTACGGTAGTGCAGGAAGAACACAGTGCAAGTGCGGATAGGCTTATGCCGCACAGGAACAGTTTGAGGTTATGGTACTTTTTCATTTTAAATGTATGTTTCTGGATGAGTGAATTTTGTTGTTGTCATCTATGATGATGCAAGCCAGGTGGTCTATCTGGTTGACCATGTCCAGCCCGGCCCTGGCACCCATAATCGTAACGGGTGTTGCCATTGCATCAGCTATTTCCGCATTGGGGCATATTATGGTTACGCTTTTGATGCCTGTTACCGGAAGCCCGGTCTTGGGGTTGATGGTGTGCGAATACTTTTTGCCACCGATAATAACGTACTTCTCGTAGTTACCCGATGTGGCAATTGCCGTATTGCTGATATTGAGGTAGGAAAACGGTCGCCCTGCGTGATCGGGGTCGGCAATACCAATCGTCCAGGGTCTTCCGTCAGCCTGGTTTCCCCAGGTGCTAATGTCGCCGGAAGCATTTACTACACCGTTGACAACCCCTTGTTGTTGCAGCTGCCGCTTAGCCATTTCAGCGGCATAGCCTTTACCAATACCGCCAAAGCCAATACGCATTCCGGCTTCCTTTAGGAACACGGTACATTCGTTGCTGTCGAGCAGTACATTGCGGTAATTGATAAGCCGAACCATTGACCTGGCTATTTCTGCATCGGGTAGGCTGGTCATGTTCCGGTCAAAGTTCCATAAACGCTTATCTACCGAACCGTAGGTAATGTCAAAAGCACCGTCCGTAACGACGCTGATGCGCAGGCTACGCTCAATCAGTCCGAACGTTTCCCGGCTTACCTGTACAGGCTGTACACCCGCATTGGCATTGACACGGTTGGTTTCGCTGTCTTCGCTGAAAGTAGTGAGCAGTTTTTCTATCCGCCTGATTTCGCCGATGGCAGCATCAATCCTTTCTTCCGCCCACGATTTGTCTTCGCCCACAACCGTAATTTCAAAAGCATTGCCCATCAGCTTTTCGCCTCTGCGAAACTCTTGTAACCTACTCATTCCGGTATTTTTTGTCGTAAACGGTAACTATTTCCTTTATCCAGTCCGCAACGGGTTCGTCAGGCATACCACTCCATGTTTTGAGCGGCGTTCCGTTTTCATCCAGCAGCAGTGTGTAAGGGAATGCTCCCTGCGGATTGTATTTGTCTGCCAGTGCCTCGTTTTGCTTTTTGATGTTGCCATCCAACTGTTTTTTTTTGTTCCTCGGAAAATCGGCATTTACCAGTACCAACAGGCTGTCAGCGGTCTTTTTGAAGTCCGGGTTTTCAAAAAAGGACTTGTGCATTTTAATACAGGGTACGCACCAGTCGGAACCAGAAAAGCTCAATAGAATGAGTTTGTGGGTTTGTTTCGCCTTGTTTTGAGCCTGCTCAAAAATGGTCTGCCCGTGTGCCATTGCCAGCAAAAAAAGCAGGGCAATGGAAAAAATTATCTTTTTCATTTTTTCTTGTTTAGTTAATTCAATTGGTGTTATTGTGCTTTGGACGAGGCGGTAGCCCAATCTATCAGTACTTTTTTGTCTTCTGCACTAAGCCGGGCATCGCCGTGGATTAAGGTATAGGAAGACAAAGGCATTTCGTCCTTTTCAACAGTTTTTGCTATCTCCTGCAATTTTTTACTTTTCTTTTCTGTAGGGTAAGTGTTGAACTCATCAAAATTCAAATGCCTTTTTCCATCGTTGATGTGGCTGTTGAGCCAAAGAGCTACCGGCTCAATGTTATTGTACCAGGGATATTTGGTATTGTTGGAATGGCAGTCATAACAACTGGTTCTTAGCAACGTGCCAACGTTCTGCGGTATATTGTAGTGTCTTTCAATCGCATTCGCTGACACTTCGCTGGAAATGTTCTTTGCCGGGTGGTACAGTTGCATAAGCGCAAAAATGGCAACAAGTGCAACCAGGATTTTTTTTACTGTTGATTTTTTTTGTTGTTTCATTGTTTAAAATGTTTTAATAATTGTTAGACCTATATTTTTAGACTGGTAAAAAGGGGCAAAAGAAATAGCTTCTCTATCTTTTTTCGAGGCAAACCATTTTGAGGTAACGGGAAACAGCCAGTAGGCGATTTCGGTGGACAGAATACCTATCCCGGCTCCGGCAACTACATCGCCCACCCAATGCTTGTCGTTGAAAACCCTGTAAATGCCGGTCATTGCAGCAATGGGATAACCCGAAACGCTTAACCATAAATTACTATCCTTGTACTCCCTGAACATGAAATGAGCGGACGAAAATGCCGTAGCCGTATGCCCTGACGGGAAAGACAGGTTATTGGAACCATCGGGACGTTCTTCGTGTACCAAATGCTTCGTAGGCAGTATTAGGGCTGCGGAAACCAGTTGGGACGTAGTATAGATAATCGTTCTGTCCTTAAAATTGTGTTTTCCTTTTACCCCAGCGAGGTTAAGACCATAGACCGCTACGGCTGGAGCATACTGCATATAGTTGTCAATTTTAGCTCCGGGCGTAATGTGTTCGCTGCTTTCATAGCGGGTGGACTTGTTAAGCGTTTTCAGACCGTCCACCGTCAAACTCAACACACCATAGGAAATCAGCATGGAGGGGATTATCAGCTTTTTTGCCGAAAATTTATACGCATTGTCATTAAGGCTCAGCGTATCCATACTTTTGGTTTGGGCTTTTAAGCCCAATGAAAGTATTAAGGTTATAAAAAGCAATACAGATTTCATACTAATCATCTGCCGTATTTTTCAAAACCATTAAAAGATTGTAGGCTCCGTTGATAACAAATGCCTGCCCTGCGTATTTAGCTCCGTCAATAACTTCCGTAAATCCGTTTTCGGAGTTTCCGGTCTGAACTTCCGTCATTTCAAACTGCCTGTTGTCTTTCACCACGAAAGCGTAGTTCTTGTTTTCAAAACGGACAATAGCGTCATCAGGCAATACAGCGGTATTTGTTCCCGAAATTTCCACGTCTGCGTTCATAAACATTCCGGGCAGCAAACTTTTGTCGTACTGCTCAAAATGGCAATGGACTTGTGCGGCATTGTCGCCGGAAAGGTTCTTGCTGATTAAAATAACTTCACAGGGATATTTCTTTTCGGGATGAGTGTTCGTATAAGCCGACAAATGCTGTCCCACTGCCAGCTTGTTCAGGTCTTTGTCAAAAACCGTCAATGCCAGATGAATGTCGTCCGGGTTGACCAGCTCAAATAGCACATCACTCGGATTGACGTATTTGCCGATATTGACGTTTACTGCCGACACAAAACCGGAGATAGGCGAATAGATGTTGATGCTTTTTGAAATATTGCCTGCGGTTATGTTTGCAGGGTTTAAGCCTGTCAGCCTTAACTTTTGTTCCAGTGATTTTATCAGCACGTATTGGGTCTGGTAGGTGGCCTTTGTCTGCTCATATACTTTGTCGCTTGCGGCTTTACTTTCGTTCAGGTCTTTTTGTCTTTTGTATTCGCTTTCGTTGAATGCAAATTGTGCCTTGGCGGTAAGGTAATCCTGCTGTAACTGTATGTACTGCGGGTCTTCCATTACAGCCAGCACTTCACCTTTGCGCACGTGTAAACCGGGCAGTAATTTCGTGGACTTTAAATAGCCACCCAGGGGAACGCTGACGGACACCATATTTTGTGGTGGCACATCTATTTTCCCGTTCAGCTTCAGCACCGATGAAATGGTTTTGTTTTCGATGTTGCCTGTTTCTATACCTGCGTTTTTATACTGTGCATCGGTAAGGGTAACCACATTTTCCACTTTGCCTGCGGGCGGCTGCTCCTGCTGTTCACCGGCTTTTTTGTTACCACAGGATGCAAGCAGCACCAAAGCATTTATAAGGACGATTAATTTTTTCATTTATTTACTGTTATTATTTATTGAGGTAAAAATTAAGTTCGGCAATGGCACTGTTCCTGCTTTTTACCGCTTCTATGTAATCACTTTTGATGCTGACCGACTGGTTTATGAGCAACGCCCATTCCAGGTAATTGATGTCGCCATTCAGGAACTGCTTGTTGGCTGTGACGGTAATGGTTTCGGCATTTTTCAATGCGGTGTTCTCAAAATAAGCGACCGCTTCCTGATATTTCTGGTACTGCTTCAAAGCCGAGGTAAAAGCAATTTCAAAATTTTTCAGGTTGAGTTCATAGCCTTTTGCGGCTACTTCCTCGTTGATTTTCGCCGCATTGATTTTTGCTTTCTGCCCTCCCGCAAAAATCGGGATCCCCAAACCTACCTGCACCGCCTGAAAACGGGGCGTGCTGTTGTAGAGCTTTTCGTCCGCACCCATTCCTTTCATTCCGGTAATGTTGTAGCCTAATGTTATGTCGGGTGACAATTTGGAGCGTTCCATTTTTGTGGCAGCTTGCGCAATTTGCTGCTGCTGTTTCAAAAACTGCATGGCAGGATGTACAACCAGTGCCGTAGTATCTATGCCTGCAATATTATTTTCCAATGTTTCATTTTCAGACGGGACAAAAACCGTTTCGGTATTCAGCAACAACTGGAGCTGCAATTGCAACAGTTCCATGTCTTTTTCTAATTGCGAAAGCTGCAACCCGATTTGCCCACGCTGGTTTTCAGCGGTGGTCTTTTCGAGTATATTGCTTTCGCCCTTGTTGAAACGGAGCATGGCTTTATCGAGAAACTCCGCAAAAAGGGTGTCGTTCTTTTGCAGTAAGGTTTTTTTCTGTTGCAGGTAGAAGAGCGTGTAAAACACTTGTGTTACCTGTCTTTTAAGCTGTGTTTCCTGTACGCCTACGTTCAGCACGCTGCTTTTCCATTCCTCGTTCAGCAGTTCCTTTTGTCGTTTATAAACAGTCGGAAAATTGACGGTCTGAGAAATGCCCAGCCTTGTGTCTTTGTAAAAACTGTTGATTTGTCCGTATTCGCCAAAAACCTGCGTTGCCGGAATACTCGTTCCTGACCGGATAAGTTTTTGCCGGTACTCGGTTTTTAACCGTTCGTTTTTTACGGACAGGTTGTTCGTAAAAGCCGTATCAATCGCCTGATGCAATGTTATCGGGGTTTGGGCGTTTGCGTTTGTAGCCATCAGCATAAACAACAGGACGGAAACAACACCTGCCGCCTTTTTAGGAACGGAAATGCCTTTGTTGAACGTCATATACAGGATAGGCAGCACAAAAAGCGTTAGGAATGTAGCAATCAGTAAACCGCCAATCACCACCGTTGCCAACGGTCTTTGCACTTCCGCACCCTCGCCGTGGCTCAATGCCATCGGTAAAAATCCCAAAGAAGCCACGAACGCCGTCATAAGTACAGGACGCAGGCGGGTTTGGGTTCCCATAATGACGATACGTTTCAAATCGGTGTAGCCCTCTTTCCTCAGGCGGTTAAATTCGCTCAACAGTACAATGCCGTTCAGCACGGCTACACCAAACAAAGCGATAAAGCCGATACCTGCACTCACACTGAACGAAATACCCCTTATCGCCAATGCGAAAATGCCCCCGATAGCCGAAAGCGGTATGGACGTGTAAATAAGCAAGCCCTGCTTAATAGAACGGAACGCAAAGAACAACAACAGGAAAATCAGCGCTAATGAAACCGGAACCGCCACGTACAAACGCTGTTTGGCTGCTTCCAGGTTTTCAAAAGCACCACCGTAAGTGATGTAATAACCCGGCGGCAGTTTTATCTGCTGCTCTACTTTCTGCTGCAATTCGTGGACAGAGCTTTGGATGTCCCTGCCACGGACGTTGAAGCCCACAATAATCCGGCGTTGCGAATTTTCACGCTGTATCTGGTTGGGGCCTTCAATAATGTTCACGGCAGCTACGGTGCTTAAAGGGATTTGCGTACCCTGCGGGGCTGCCACCAAAAGGTTCCGCACGTCTTCCAGTTTTTTCCTTTTGTCGCCCGCCAGCCGCACCACCAGGTCAAACCGTTTTTCGCCCTCGTACACCATACCGCTGCTTTCGCCTGCAAATGCAGCATTCACTACACGGTTAATGTCGCTGATGTTCATGCCATATTGGGCAATGGCGGCACGGTTGTATTTTACTACAATCTGCGGCATACCCGTTACGGCTTCCACATACAAGGCCTCGCTTCCGGTTACTGTGTTGCAGATTTTGCCAAGTTTATTGGCATATACCGCCAGCGTGTCCAAATTCTCACCAAATATCTTACAGACTACATCCTGCCTTGCCCCCGAAATCAGCTCGTTGAAACGCATTGCTACGGGATACTGAAAGCCGAACGAAACGCCCGGAACGTCTTCTAACGCTTTTGACATTTTGGCTTCCAGTTCGGAATAGGTTTTTGCGGAGGTCCATCCCCTGCGGGGGTTCAGGATGACCATCATGTCCGAGGCATCTACTGCCATCGGGTCGGTAGGCACTTCGCTGCTCCCGGTTTTGCCTACCACTTTTTCCACTTCAGGAAATTTTTTAAGGAGGATTTTGGATGCTTTGGAAACCGCCTCAATGGACGTGTTCAGGTTGCTGCCCGGCAACACCCTTGTGTCCACGGCAAAATCGCCTTCGGGCAAAGACGGGATAAACTCGCCGCCGAGTGTGGTCAGCACAAAAACCGCCGTCGCAAACAAGCCCAAAACGGCTGCAAGCACCACTTTTTGGTAGCGCAGTACTTTGGACAAGTATTTTTGAAAGAACCGTTCCAAACGGTTCATCATTCTGTCCGAAAGCGTTTGTTTGTGCGTGATTTTCTTACTCAAAAACAAGGTGCTCATCATAGGGATATAGGTGAGCGAAAGGATGAATGCACCGAGCAGGGCAAAGGCTACTGTCTGCGCCATTGGCTTGAACATTTTGCCCTCAATACCCTCCAGCGTAAAAATGGGCAGGTAAACGATGAGAATGATGATTTGCCCGAAAACAGCACTGTTCATCATTCCCGATGCGGAAACCTGTACTTCTTTGTCCATTTCGGGCTGGGAAAGGTTGTTTACATTCCTGAACCGCTTACTGTGTGACAGCTTGTGCATGACGGCTTCCACGATAATGACCGCACCGTCCACAATCAACCCAAAGTCCAAAGCACCCAGGCTCATCAGGTTGCCGCTCACGCCAAAGGTGTTCATCAGGATAATGGCAAACAGCATGGACAGCGGGATAACCGAGGCTACGAGCAGCCCCGCACGGAGATTACCGAGAAACAGCACCAGTACAAAAATCACAATCAGCGCACCTTCCATCAGGTTTCTGGTTACGGTGCTGATGGCGTTGTTCACCATTTTGGTACGGTCGAGAAACGGGTCTATCGTAACTCCTTCAGGCAACGTTTTTTCTATCTGCGCAATCCGTTGTTTGATGTTTTTGATAACCTCGTTGCTGTTGGCTCCCTTCAGCATCATCACTACTGCGCCCGAAACCTGTTGCTGCCCGTTGTAGGTCATCGCCCCATAGCGTGGTGCATTGCCGTAGTGCACTTCTGCAACGTCACGGATTAGGAGTGGTGCGCCGTTGGGTAGGTTTTTAACCACGATGTTCTGAATGTCATCCATATTACCCACAAGCCCCTCGCTTCGGATAAACAAAATGGTGGGCCCTTTTTCTATGTATGCACCACCTGTATTTTGGTTGTTTTTTTCGAGTGCGCTGAATACATCGCCAATAGTAATGTTGTATGCCATCAGCTTTTCAGGTGTTACGGCTATCTCATACTGTTTCAGCAGACCACCAAAGCTGCTCACTTCCGCTACGCCCTTCACTCCCAATAGCTGCCTGCGGACTATCCAGTCCTGAATGGTGCGCAGCTCCATAGCGTTGTATTTATTTTCGTAGCCCTTTTTGGGACGGACGGTGTATTGGTAAATTTCGCCCAAGCCGGTCGTTACCGGAGCCAGCACAGGAGTACCGAACCCTTTGGGTATCTGCTCCTGCGCCTGCTGCAGCCGTTCGGCAACCTGTTGTCTTGCCCAATAAATATCCGTGTTGTCGTCAAAAACAATCGTAACTACTGACAACCCGAAACGGGAAAAACTGCGGAGTTCGAGAAGACCGGGAATATTGTTGTTGACCTGTTCGATGGGGAATGTAATCAACCGTTCCATGTCCGGCGCTCCGAGTGCCGGAGCTGTGGTAATGACCTGCACCTGGTTGTTGGTAATGTCAGGCACGGCATCAATTGGCAGACGCTTTACCTCGTAAACGCCATAACCGATAAGGGCAAGCATAAACAGCCCTATAATGAGTTTGTTCTTGATAGAGAACTCAATAATTTTGTTCAGCATAATAATTCTTTACTTGTTAAAAGGGAAAAAGGAAAGAGGCATGTTATGCCCCTGCCGGATACAAGAGGCAGCCGTAGCCATAGAGGTGGTACATACGCCTGTTTTTATAGTTTAGGACATGCCATTGCGATTATCCACAAGGGGACATTTTTGCAAACGGAGCAGTCCGGCAAACTGGAAAACATTGCGCTGACAACGCAGTCATGTAGCTATTGCATAATATCCCTTATAGGAAATATTGTCCAATAACGTAACTGCCTGATGTACAGCATCAGCAGCGGGATTTTTCTCTTTCAGAAAATTTTAACAAGTTCTGGGAGGTTGCCAGACGGAAGAATGGTAATTGAAAGAATAACCTGTGGTGTTATAAATCAGGTGCTGTTTTTTTTCGATGAAAAAAACTTTGAGTGCAATGAAGGAAATTGGTGTGGGACTTATATAACCCGTAGCAATGATAGTCGGATGTACAGGTGTTTTAAACGGTAGCTGCATATCCCTGTCATAATCGGCATCACGTGGTGAGCCGTGCATATAGTGTATATCCAAAAAGCTAAGAAAAGACAGATCCTTATCTATTGCCTTATGCTCGTGGTAATGCTGGAAAACCACGGGCAGTTTGAACAATTCAACCGCCTCCGTTGTGGAGAACAGGTAAATTGTCAGGAAAAATATAGATATAACCTTTTTCACGTTGCAAAATTACGAAAAAAGAGAAATTTAATCACATAACACTGTAGTTGTTTCTCTTTGGTTCGGGAAGGTATTCCATGTAAAAGATCCGGATGGATTTAAACTTACTTTTTTAGAAACAAAATAACTGCGCTCTATGGAACGGGGAACAAAATACTGGATAATAGTTGCCTCAAAGAACGGGATTCTAATGACTGGTCATTGTCAGAAATCTCATTGTGATAATGATCAAATCTTTTTTAGATGGCGTAAAACTAATGGAACGGAAGTTTCCGGTACGTACATCCGATCCAAAAGCAAATTTTTTGCTTCCTTGCTGCGTGATCGCAGTTAAGTTCCCCCGGATATCTCAGGCAGCGATAATAGTAAAGTTTTTTTATGCGCTAAAAACTCCATTACCTGTTTATAGCAATAAAAAGTTGGGTACGTAATAAAACTGCTACTAAAAATACAAGTTGCGTATACTTTATTAAGTGTTACTACTCATTGAGCCGGCAGAGATAATCTTATAGTTAAGAAAAATAAGATTTAGTGTATGGCAAATGAAATAAAAAGATGTAGTTCAAGTTAATGGATTCGAGAAAAACCACTTACACAAGTTTCAATCACGAATCCCAGATTAGATGAAAGATCATTTTACTACGCAACACATTGCTTGTTCATTTTATGCACACAAAAGATCCGTACAACCTGCAATTAATTCGAAGTTTATTTTTTCTTTGCTTGGGTTTGTACTGGTTCAGTTGTTAACAGCAACAACGACATTTGCGCAAACCCAGTTCTGGAGCGATGACTTCGAAGACGCAGGTTCGCCTTCTGCAGGCAGCAGGGTCAGTTCTATTCCAGACTTTAATTGTACCAACCAACATTATTTTGCAAGGAATACACCGGCCACTTTTTCACTTCAGAATGGCTCCTACTCAAATTATAGTGGTTCTAAAATGTATGCTTTTGAAGACATAGATTTCGGACCTACCTGTACTAACGCTTCTATTGGTTTCGCTCAAACAATTTCATGGTCGGGAATCAATATTGCCGGTAAAACCGGTTTATCATTTAAGGGTTTGTTTGGCGCCGATCCCATATCATTTCAAAGTGCTCCAGTCTTTCCCACCAACTATGATTATATGGAGGTCTATTACAGGATCGATGGCGGCGCCTGGACTAAAATTATTGGGATTTATGCCAATAGCGGTGATGCCGTCGGGGGTCCAATGGCGCTTGATAACAATAATGACCTTATCGGAGACGGAACACCTTTAACGTATGCGCTTAGCGAAATATCCGCAAATATTGCAGGATCCGGAACCACTTTGGATCTGCGTTTCAATGTTTCTACCAATGCCACAGTACAGGAGTTGGGTATTGATAATTTCCGTTTGTATGAATCGGCTGCCTGTAATATAACATCAGGTATTTCTTCTCAAATCAATGTTAGCTGCAGTGGAGGAAGCAATGGTTCAGCCACTGTTAGTGCCTCAGGTGGAGCTGCCCCTTATACATACAGTTGGGCGCCAAGCGGCGGCACTGCTGCAACGGCGACAGGGTTGGCCGCAGGGTCTTATACTGTTACTATTACCGACAATATCGGGTGTACAAAAACACAAACGGTAAATATAACTCAACCTGCTGCGATCACATCAAGTATTGTATCTCAAACCAACATTGCCTGTAATGGCGGCTCAACCGGCGCAGCTACAATTACAGCAAGCGGTGGAACCGGAACATTGACTTATAACTGGACGCCGGGCAACCCTACAGGCGACGGCACAGCTTCCGTATCCGGATTGCCAGCCGGTACCTGGACTTGTACTATTACCGATGCCAATAGCTGCACTAAAACACAATCCGTAACTATCACGCAACCTTCTGTCATTACATCAAGCGTTTCATCTCAAACAAATGTTTCCTGCAATGGTGGTTCCAACGGTTCTGCAACGATTACTGCAAGTGGTGGCACCGGTCCTTATACATACAGTTGGGCGCCAAGCGGCGGCACTGCTGCAACAGCAACAGGTCTGGCCGCCGGTCCTTATACCGTTACTATCACTGATGCTAATGCTTGTACTAAAACACAATCCGTAACTATCACACAACCTTCTGTCATTACATCAAGCGTTTCATCTCAAACTAATGTTTCCTGCAATGGTGGTTCCAACGGTTCTGCAACGATTACTGCAAGTGGTGGCACCGGTCCTTATACATACAGTTGGGCGCCAAGCGGCGGCACTGCTGCAACAGCAACAGGTCTGGCCGCCGGTCCTTATACCGTTACTATCACTGATGCTAATGCTTGTACTAAAACACAATCCGTAACTATCACCCAGCCGGCAGCGGTTGCTGTTACAGCCACTCCGGCAGGTCAAACTATATGTAGTGGTGGACAAACCAGTATTGCGTTGAGCTCTGTGCCTGCGGGATCAGACTTTACCTGGACGGTAAGTACTGTGAGCGGCAGCGTATCGGGCGCCACTTCAGGCAATGGCTCCTCGATAGAACAGGAATTAACCGGTCAGGGTGTGGTAAAATATACTATAACGCCAGCCAGCAGTATCTGTTCAGGTTCAATCAAAGAAGTATTGATCACCATTAACGCACTCACAAGCTTCGGGATACATCCTTCTGATAAATCGGTCTATGACGAAGAGACGGCCGGGTTTTCGGTTGAAGCCAACAACGCTGATACCTACCAGTGGCAGGTAAACAAGGGGAGTGGATTTGCCGATATATCAGACGATGCGCATTATAATGGCGCCAACACTTATCTTTTGACAGTGAGCAATGCCACCGGTGAAATGAATGGATATTTGTTCCGTTGTGTAGCCTCCGGTAATTGTGCATCTGCTTACTCAAACAGCGCTAAATTAACTGTAACGGTAAGAGCGCAACAAACGATCAGTTTTGCCGGCGCCGATACCAAAATATATGGCGACGAAGACTATATGCCCGCTGCAACAAGCGATGCAGGACTGCAACCGGAATACAGCAGTAGCGATGGATCTATAGCTTCTATTGAGAATGGAAAAATCCATATCAAAAAAGCGGGTCAGGTAACGATTACCGCCAGCCAGCCTGGTAACGACAGTTACAAGCCGGCAACATCAGTAGATCAGGTGCTGACGATTTCTAAAAAGACGATCACTTTATTACTGAGCGCAACGCCGGTTATCAGCAAAGTATATGATACGTATACAGGTATCAGCCTGGATGCTGCTAACTATCAATTGAAAGGCGTGGAAGAAGGCGATGATATCAGCGTGACGGGTGAAGCTGCTTTTGAGAACAACAAAGCAGGTGAGAACAAAACGATCAATGTAAGCAACTTTGTACTGGGCGGTGAAGCTGCATCAAATTATGCGCTCGCTACCACCGTTGCAGAAGTGAAGGGTGTGATTGAGCCTGCTAAGATCATAGTGAGCCTGCAGGCGAGCCCGCTCATCAGCAAGACCTATAATGGTTTGGATGAGGCAAGCTTGTCATCAGGTAACTTTATACTGAATGGTGTGTTAGGTGAGGATGAAGTGAATATTGCATCCGGCAAAGGAGTGTATAGCGATAAGAAAGCAGGTGTTGAAAAAGAGATCACCGTAACCGACTTTGTGTTGGGTGGTGAGCAAAAAGATAATTATACCATAGAGAACAGCTCTGCTGTTACTGTGGGTGATATTAAAATAAAAGACATCGCGGTAAGCCTGGCTGCTGCGCCTGCCATCAGCAAAGTATACGATGGTTCAGACGAGGCTTCTGTTCCTGCAGCAAAATACCAGTTGGATGCAGTTGTAACAGGTGATGATGTATCAGTGAAAGGAACGGCAGTATATAACAACAAAAAAGCTGGTGAAGAAAAAGCAGTAACAGTGGGAGCGTTAATATTAGAAGGTGAAGATGCGGCTAACTATCACTTAAGCACAACCGAACTGTCAGCCACCGGCAGCATTGAAAAAGCTACGCTCACAGTAACCGTGGTAGATGCCGGGACAGCGGTAAGAAAAGAATACGATGGTACCACTGATGCCATTCTGCAATCAGATAACTATGTAGTAACGGGTATTGCAGGGGAGGATGATGTGGTGTTGAACAGTCCAACCCAGGCTACCTATGATAACAAACATGGTGGTGAAGACAAAAAGGTAACCGTAAATGGACTACAGATCTCTGGTGAAGACGCGGATAACTATACACTTGCAGCTACTACAGTCAGCGCGAATATCGGTACCATTACCCGCAAGGTGATCGGAGTAACCGCCGATGCTAAAACCAAAGTATATGGTCAGCCGGATCCTGAGCTGACGTATGTAACAGAAGGGAAGTTAGAAGGTGACGTATTGCCGGGTGAGTTAACAAGAACCGGAGGCAAAAACGTGGGTGAGTACAAGGTGGAACAAGGTAGCCTGGATGGCGGAGATGATTATGTGATCGAATGGTTTCAGGACGCCAGCTTTACTATTACACCTAAAGCTTTAACGATCACTGCTGAAGACAAAACCAAAAAACAAGGTACCCCTAACCCCGTATTGACCATCAGTTATGATGGACTTGCCACAGGGGATCAGCCATCTGATCTGGAAACACAGCCGATAGCAGTGACAACTGCAACCACCAGCTCACAAATGGGTTATTATGATATCGAAGTGTCTGGTGCGGCATCTGCTAACTATGAGATCAGTTATGTAAAAGGTAAACTGACTGTTACGCCCGCCACCGATGCAACCTATAGTGTGAAAGTATGGAGCCCGAACCCTAATCAGTTACAAATTAAGATCTATACTGAGAAGGCTCAAAAAGCGGCGATCATCCTTTACACGGAAACTGGTCAACAGGTGGTGTTACAACAACAGCAACTGGCGGCAGGAGTGAATAGCTTTACTATGTCAGTGGCTCACCTGTCTTCCAGCACCTACATCTTAAGTGTGAATGCTGAACAGTTCAAAGACGCTCAGAAAGTAAAAGTTAAATAAATCTTATCCTGACATGCTGCCCGGTAAAGGGCAGCATGTTTATACTATTTCAATCCCATTCACCTCATTATTCCAATTGTTCAAATGAAAACTTCTTACAAACATTTATTGGTCTCAGCTACCCTGGCAGGTTCCATAATAAGCGGGGCTGTTGCACAAAGCGCAGATCCCATTAATATCGTCACTACTTCCGTTCCTTTTTTGCGTCTATCACCCGATGCGAGGGCCGGTGGTATGGGTGACCAGGGGATCTCTACATCGGCAGATGCGAATGCTCAGTTTTACAACGTAGCTAAATATCCTTTTATTAAAAACCAATGGGGCATTGGCGCAACTTATACACCATGGTTAAAGGATTTAAACTTAAAAGATGTATATCTCGCTTCCTTGGCGGCTCATTATAAGATGGATGAGCAACAAGTGATCTCGGGATCACTACGTTATTTTAATCTCGGCAGTATCCAATTTACAGATGCTTCCGGTAACGACCTTAATAAAGGCAATCCGCGTGAATTCTCGTTTGATTTTGGATACTCACGTAAGCTGTCAGACCAGTTCTCCCTGGGCGTAGCGCTTCGTTATATTTACAGTAACCTGGCTTCAGGTTCTCCATCTCCTTATGGAGGAACTTACAAAGCAGGTAATGCTTATGCAGGCGACGTAGGTTTATATTACCAGGGATTGAACGATCAGGGCCAGGGCTGGACAGCAGGGCTGGTGATGAGCAACCTGGGATCGAAAATTGCGTATACGACAGATGCCACACAGAAAAATTTTATCCCTGCCAATATTGGCATTGGCGCGGGGCACACATGGCTTACCAACGAAGTGCATAAAATATCCTTGAATGGTGAAATAAATAAATTACTGGTGCCCTTAGCGCCTGGTGCCAATGCCGCCCCGGAAGACTATGCCAAATACAATAGCGATGGTGTAGTAAGTGGCTGGATGAAATCGCTCAACAACAAAGCAATGGCATATTCAGCAGGTGCAGAATATCTTTACAATGAGCAATTTGCTTTACGTGCCGGTTATTATACAGACAGCCGTAGTATGGGTAAGAGGAGTTATTTTACTATGGGCGCAGGGATTAACTACAGCATGTTTGGATTAAACTTTTCTTACCTGCTTTCTTCCGGAAATGGGGTGAACAGAAATCCTTTGTCTAACACCGTAAGGTTAGGTATGATCTTCAATATTGGTGGCGAGGCAAGTGAAAAAGTAGGAAAATAAAAACACCCTGCTAATATTGTTGAAGCACAGGCGAGCCTGCCAGAATGGTACAGGCGGGCGTGGCAACAGAAGTTCAATAGCAGCGCTGCAGCTAAGTACATAAAAATAATCCCTCTGTTATTTTAATGACGATCACAAAGCCATCAACTATGGCCGGAGCTTCTGGCGCAGAGCTGGCGCAGGTTTGTAGCGGAGGTGTTGTGTGATGGCTGACCTGTTGCCGGCGTGTTACTTGTTTTGCAATGGTAACAGGTATAAGTCCATGGTTGTATTATTTGTGCTCTGCCCGTTTAAGAAATTAAGATGAGTAAAAGCAAGGCAGCAGGTCTGGCTAAGCACAGAACAAGGCTGCTAAACCTGCGCCTGGATGAGGTGACGCCATTCAAGAGTGAAAAAAAATCAACAAGAGCATTGCCTGCTTTTATTTTTTACTCTCCAGACTCTTAATAAAAGCTATGATATCCTCTTTTTCATTCCCGGTGAGGTTAAGTGGTTCCGCGGGAAGTGTCTGATTGGGAAGATTGATCCCTAAACCTGCAGCGCCTCCGTTGTTATAAAACTCCATTACCTGGTCTAAGGTCTGGTATACGCCGTTGTGCATGTAGGGAGCTGTCTTTTCACTATTGCGGACGGAGGGGATCTTAAAAGCATATTTATAGGCATCCACCCCTATCACACTGTAATAACCCGGATCCGGATCCAGCGTAGAGTCTGCCAGGGATGGCGGGACACCTAATACCTCTGTTTCGCTCATAACATATTTTGGAGGAGTGATACCATTAAATAAGGGAATAAAGTGACAGGTAGCACATTTCGCTTTTCCCATAAACAAATTGAAGCCTTTCAATTCCTGACGTGATAATGCCTGTTCATTACCCTGCATATATTCATCAAACCGGCTATTGAGTTTTGTAAGACTGCGTACATAGGACGCAAGCGCATTGGTCACTTCATCCGGGCTGATTTCATTTTCAGCTTTTGGAAAAGCCTTTGCGAATAACGACCTGTATGATCCGTCTGCAGAAACATATTGTATGATCGCATCCATAGAACCATCCATCTCCGCTTTATTGCTGATCACATCACGCACCTGGTCCTCCAGCGTTAATGCCCGCATATCATAGAAATAATTTGATTGTAAAGCAGCGTCCAGTAATGTTGGCGTATTTCTTTCCAATAGCTTTACGGGATCATGAATGGCTGTATTTTTAGCGAGCCCGTCCGTAAATGCCAGGTCAGGCTGGTGACAAGAGGCGCAGCTTCTTGTGCCGGTGCCGGATAGTGATGCGTCATAAAAAAGTTTTTCTCCCAGCTCCACCTTAGCTGCTGTAATATGAAATGCTGGACCGGGAGAGAATGCATCCACATTGAATGCGCCCGGATCAAACAATGTGCTTGCTTCCTGCCTCAGCATCCGGTTGTATTTAATGTCCGGGCCGGGTAAGGTTTGTTCCATTTGTGCTATACCGCTGCTGATCTTATTTGCGAAACGGGTGATGAATGCGGCTCTGTCAAAAGAGACAAAATCTGGATGATGATGCAGGTATCCGGTGGCCGTGTCCAGGTCCTGTAATAAAAACGTTTTCCTGCTTTTACTTATATAATAAGAGAGCATATCCCGCAGGCTTTTCAAAGATGCGGCAGATTCTTCCATGCTGTTCAGAGAAAGCCCGTTATCGAACCCGGTAATACCCAAAGCGATTATCCTGAATACTTCCAATTTGGCAGCATCCAGTATCCGCCAGTCGGCAAGCTCATGATCAGCAAAATAAGCAATCAGGTATTCCGTATTTGTTATTAAATGCCCCGCTTCACTGATCAGCGCTTCTTTACGGGCAGTATCATACCCCGGGTAGATCAATTGTTCAATCACCTGCAGGCCCATTGGGTCAATGCCTCTTGCTAAAGAAGGGGATAACAGATCAGCATTCTCGATCTCCTGTACAGGCGGGCCATTTAATCTTTCAGTAAGATCGGCAGCAAAATACGCTGCGGCCCATTCAAATTCCTTGAACAGTAATCTTGATCTCAGGAAGGTCTGGCGCACCCTTTGTGTGTCCACTTTCTTTTTACTGACTTCTACAAAGAAGGTATCTTTTACATAATCACGAAAAGATACGATCTGGCTGAAGACCTCATGCCGGATTTTCCGTTCGCGCCGGCTGGATGTTATTTGCGCTGTATGATCTGTATGAAAAGGAGTGAAGCTCGCAATAAATAGTCCTGCAAGCACAATGACCACCACTCCCGTCTTCTTCTGCATAACAGATGTCCTCCCATTGTTCACTGTGATTATTTAAAAATCAGGGCATTCCTGAACGGGTTTGCATTTTTATCCCGGTCAGCCAATGGCGCTATTCCCCATCTATGCTCTATAAAAGAAAGAATGCTGACGGTTTCATATTGAGTATGATCAACAGTAGCTGTTTTAGCAAATGGCCCGATAATAATAGCCGGAATACGGCTGCCCGGGCCCCATCTGTCAACAACCGGCGGGGGCACATGATCGAAATATCCGCCAAACTCATCATAGGTCAGGATAACCAGCGCATCTTTTGCATTAGGTCCCTCCAGCACTGCATTGATCAGTTTCACCGCCAGTTGTTCCGACGAATATACATCAGAGCTGCCCGGATGTTCGTCATTCCCTCCACCCGGCTTCACAAAAGAAACGCTGGGAAGCGTGCCCTCTTTCGCAGCATTAATAAAATCATTTTGATCCTTCATGTGCTTTCTGCCCTCTGTCCCTTCTTCGTAGTTGGCAAAATACAGGAAAGGTTCATGGTTATAGGCAAAATTATTTTTTCTTTCGGCCACTGCGTCGTCCCATCCCTCCGAATACCATGCCCAGGATATACCTTTTTCGCTCAGCCGGTCGCCGATGGTCGGCATCGTCTGCGAAGGCAACAACTGAGCAGTATCTGATTTAGGAGGGTATGGTTTGTTTCTTGAAAGAACATGATTGACAACATAGCCATCAGGAGTAACTATACCATCTTTGATCATCCGCCCACTATCATCCACTTTCGCGATCAATGCTTCAGGGGCACCCGGCCAAACCGGCACGGCAGCAGAGATCAGATAAACATGGTTAAAATAGGAACCGCCAAAAACGCTCTGAAAAAAGTTGTCGCACAAGGTGTATCTTTTTGCCAACGGATACAGCGGCAATTTTTTAGTGCTGTAATAGCCCATTGCCAGTCCTTTAGAATCGTTGTACGCCGCAAATTTGTCCATCTTTCCTCCGTTGATCTGTAGCTGGTTGTGAAAAAAACGATGCGTAACATCCGGCGTTTTTTTGTCGGACGGGACATATTGGTCTATATTAAAAAGTTTATTAGGGAGGTTGGTTGGGAAAGCATTATTCCTGGGGATCTCCGGCAGGTATTGATAAGGTTTCCCATCCTCATCAACCTGAACAAAGTTGCCTTTTCGGGCATTTTTAATACCATTCACTCCTTTGAACTCACCATACAGGTTATCGAAACTATGGTTTTCCATGTACACAACCACCAGGTGATTGATCTGACGGATCCCTTCGTCAAAGGAGACCTGCTGCCGTTGTGCTTTTTTGCCGGTTCCACAACCGCTGATCCCGAAAATAATAAGAAAGATAAAAAAGCCGCGTTGTACAGTCATTCCGTATTTTTTAAATAATAAAAATTATAACTCTCAATATGGTCGTAACAAAGATACTGGCGTATTTCAAATTTTCGTTTCAAAACAGGAATACAGATAATGTTCGCTTTCTAAGGTTTACCATGTACCCCAGGAACATTATTACCTTCTGCCGGGAGAAATAATATAATAAGGTTGAGTTAACAATTAGCTTTTTTACTAAGGTTATAAGCCCGCCTGCCCGGGCGGGCAGGGTTAAAACGTAATATTTAATGAGTGAACTGATAAAATGGCTTACTGCAAAAATTTGGAATGCACCCATTATCGTGGAGGAAACTGTTGCTGTTGTAAAAGCAAATTACAAATGGCAACGCCGCGCATAAATTTAAAACAGATTTCTAACTATGGGGCGCATTTCAAATTTTCGCGGCACATATTTCCCTCACCCCTGCAATCCCCTCTCCGCGCAGCAGAGAGGGGAGAAATGGTGCGAAAATTTGAAATACTCCCTAACTATGATAACCTTTTATAGTGTTAAGAAAAAAATGCATAAGACCAACCTGATACAAAACGAACTGACCCTGAACTCCCTTTTCGAATAATACATCTCCGCTCAACGGATTTAATCTACATTTGCGGCTGAAAAGCTATTGTAGCGGTAAACGATCATTCCATAAGTTTGATAATATGCTCCCGGATTCCTGGTATACTGATTTCAAAGCCAAGCTGCAGGCCATTGCCTGTCATTTTGGGTATACCGTGGAAGAAGCTGAAGACATTGTGCAGCAGTTCTTTCTCGACCTGCTGCAAAAAGATCTCGCCACCGAGATACGGGATCCTGAAGCTTATGTAGTCACCGCTTTCAAAAGAAGGCTGATTGATCTGCACCGGAGCCAGCAGCGTAAAGGAGATTACCGCGACATTGAGCTGTTTAATATCCCTTCTGCACAGGAGATCATTGAAAGGCTGGAAACAGATGAGGAGCTGATCAATCATATAGCTGATGCCTACAAAAAATTGCCCGCCCGCCTGCGCCGCGTGATCTACATGAAATATTACCAGGGATATTCCACGGAAAAGATCGTGGCTGTGACCGGCTTCACCCACCAGACCGTTTACAATAACCTGTCAAAGGGCATACAGCAGTTAAGGCAAAACCTGCGCAAAGAAAAAGTGCTCACCAGGCTCGCCGGCTTCCTGCTATTTCTCTTTCCTTAAAAAAAGTTAAAAAAAAGCGGTTAGGTTTTTCCAGGTGCATCGTCTACAACAGAAACATGCCTTACTCACATGGCGTATACGGTTGAAGAGCTTGTTGTCAACGACTCCTTTATTGCTTTCTGCATCCGGCAGCAGCCGGAAGCCATAGCTTTCTGGAATGATTATTTATCCCGTCACCCGGAAGAGCTGCTGACGATGGAAGAAGCGCGTAAGTTGGTGCTGGGGCTGAGGTTAATGCTTCAGCAAAAACAAAATGAGCTGTCTGCGGAAGAGGATTCTTCCGAGCATGCATTGTATGTTGTCCCCGATCAGCCTTCACCTGAAGCGGAAACAGGCGTTCCCCACCGGGTTGCCTGGAAAAAATGGGTGGCTGTAGCTGCCTCAGTAACCATTGTATTAAGTGCTGCTTATTATTACAAATACAATCACTTGTGGCAATCATCAGCAACCTTGTCACAGGCAACTGCTACAGCGCCGCGTTCCGGGGATGCCGTTTTATCACAGCCGGGTGAGCACAGGATAATGGTGCTGCCCGACAACACAAAAGTGACCCTCAATGCCGGCTCCCGGCTGGAAGTTTCGGAAACCTTTGATATAAAAGACCGGAATGTATACCTCACGGGAGAAGCGTTTTTTGATGTGGCGCATAACAAGGCGCTTCCTTTTATTGTGCATGTTGCGAAATATAAAATAAAAGCAGTAGGAACCAAATTCAATGTAAAAGCTTATTCCAATGACCGGTTCAGTGAAACTTCCCTGCTGGAAGGAAAGGTGGAGATACTGCTCCCCAATGGCAGCAGCGATGTGGTGTACAAGACCCTGCAGGTGAACCAGAAATTTATTTTAAATACTGCCGACAGTCTTGTCCGTAAAGCTCCTGTGAAAACTGAGGTGCTTCCGCTTTCCTACGACGATAAGCATCAGAATGTAGAAACAGCCTGGGTAGATGACCTGCTGATCTTTGAAGACCAGCCACTTTCCCAGATTAAAAATATTCTGGAGCGGAAATACAGGGTAACCATTGCTATAGCCAGCGACAGCGTGGCAAGCTATCATTATACAGCAACTTTTCAGCATGAAGATATTGACGAAGTATTAAAAGCGCTACAGTTGTCGCTCCCCTTCCTTTATAAAAAAGAAGGGAACCAGATCACACTGTATAAATAATACCATGCAGCAATAAAACAACAGCAAAAAAGAGGAGAAAAGGATTGCCGTCCTTTCCTCCTTCATGATAATGGAAGGGAGTAAAGCCTTCCACTGTTTAATAATAAACTAAAATAAAAGTATGAAAAAAAGCGCTTATTTGAGAGAGCGACCACAGCGGCTGCTCAAAAAACTACTGTTTATGAAATTATGTTTCGCCCTGGTGCTTGTAACCGCATCGCATGTTGCGGCACACACAGGATTCGGCCAGGAAGCAGTCTCCCTTCAGATGGAGAATGCCCGGCTTTCTACCGTTTTGAAAACCATCCAGAACAAAACCAGCTACCGGTTTGTGTTCAGCAATAAGCTAGTGGACGATATAGGGGAGGTGAATATAAAAGTACAGAACACTCCGGTACTCACATTGTTGCCCCGTATCCTCACCGGGACAAGCCTTGAGTTTCAGCAAATGAGCAATAACCTGATCGTGATCAGGGAAAAGGCAAATATTAAAAAGAACATCCTTGTGAAAGGAGTGGTGACCAACCAGAAAGGAGAGCCGGTATCCGGAGCTACTGTTTCCTCCAACAAAGGCAGGGCTACTATCACCAATGACAAAGGAGAATACAGCATTGAAGTAGACGAATACGATGAGCTTACCTTTAGCTATGTAGGCTATACCTCGCAGGTTATAAGGGTAAACAGCCGTCAGTCCATTAACGTTGTTTTTGAAGAGGCCGACCGGGCAATGGAAGAGGTGGTGGTGACAGCGCTCGGCATCAAACGGCAGGAAAAAGCGCTGGGCTATGCCACACAGAAAGTAGGCGGCGCTGCTTTGGAAACGGTAAAAGGAGTAGATGTAGGTACCTCGCTGACGGGTATGGTCTCGGGGCTTACGGTTAAAAACTCTACGGAATTTAACGCGCGCCCTGCACTTGAAATGCGCGGCGAGACCCCGTTGCTGGTAATTGACGGGGTGCCCTACGGCAATATGACGCTGCGCGATATTCCTACCGATGATATTGAAAGCATTGATATGTTGAAAGGCCCTACCGCGGCGGCTTTGTATGGCAACAGGGGCGCCAACGGCGCGGTAATGATCACCACTAAAAAAGGCAAAGGCAAGGGATTGTCTATTGATATCAACAGCAACAACATGATGGCTGCAGGCTTTATTGCTATTCCCAAGATCCAGACTTCTTACGGGCATGGGCTTAATGGCAGGCTTGACGACGATTACGTATGGGGCCCAAAACTGGATATAGGTAAAGATACTATGCAGTGGAACCCTGTCAGCAAGCAGTTAGAAGTAATGCCATTGGTGTCGAGCGGGAAGGATAACCTGCAAAGCTTCATGCAGGCGGGTATTATCAGCAACAATAATATCAGTGTAACCCAAAGCGGCGATAACGGCTTTTTCCGCGCGGGTCTCAACTATATTTATAACAAAGGGCAATGGCCGAATGCAACACTGAAGATCATTAATTATACCATGACCGGGCAATTGAAGGTCGGCGATAAATTTGATATCGAAAGCCACATGGGCTATACCCGTCAAACCGCTCCACAGGTATGGGGTCAGGGATACGGACCCCAGGGGTATTTGTACCAGATACTGATGTGGACAGGCCCGGATTATGATATCCGGCAATACAGGGATTACTGGGTTACCCGTGATCAAAAGCAAAACTGGCTGTACAATGCCTGGTATGACAATCCTTATCTGATAGCCAACGAAAAATTACAGGGTATAGACAATAATAAAATCAATGCAAGCTTTACGGCAAACTATAAGTTTACAAAGGACCTCAAGCTGATGTTACGTACCGGCTTCGACTACTACAAAAATGAGCTGACTGTCCGTAATCCGGCAGGCATTAACTCCACAAGAGGCAGCTCGATCGGTAAATTTAAACCTGATGTGGATGGCAGCCCAAGTGGAAGCTTTGGCTGGGACTGGAACGCAGCAGGCTTATTTGGAGAGGATGAAACCTGGGGATTAAGTACCAACAATGACCTGATCTTAACCTACAATACCAAGATCAGCAAATTCGGCATCGACGCTTTGGCCGGGGGAAGCATTTATTATTTCATAGACAAGGAGCTGGGCGCACAAACCGCTAACGGACTGAACGTTCCGGGTTGGTATTCGCTGGCAAATGCCACTCCGTCTACCGCTGCCGGTGTAAATTCGATCAACAACTATTACTCCACATGGCAGTCGCAGGTGAATAGTGTATATGGGAAAGTCACTTTGTCTTATGGCAGCGGTGTATTTGTGGATGTTACCGGACGCAACGACTGGAGCTCTACCCAGCAGGTATCGGAAAGATCCTATTTCTACCCGTCTGTGGCGAGCAGTGTGATCCTTTCGGAATATATTCCCATGCCGCAATGGGTAAGCATGTGGAAAGTAAGGGGATCGTGGACAGTGGATAAAAAACCTGCAGGGATATACAGCAACAACCTTACTTACTCTCCCGGCTCTTCTTTCGGCATGCTGACTTCTAATTCTCCCGACAACCTGCTCGGCGACAACCTGAAACCTTCTGCCGCCCGCACATGGGAAGTCGGTACTGCAGCTTACTTCTTTAAAAGCCGCCTGCATGTAGATGTGGCCTATTTTGATAAATACTACTACAACCAGCAGGTATCAGTGCCTATATCCAACTCATCGGGCTTTTCCTCAGTGCTTAAAAATACAGAGGAGACCTATTCCCGCAGAGGGCTGGAGATCACCGTGGACGGAACAGTGATCAGGAACAGGAATTTTACCTGGAGCTCCCTGATCAACTACTCTTACAATCATAAGTATTATGTAAAGCTGGATCCCGTTTATTCGGCAGACAATCTCTGGACAAAAGTGGGGGAAAGGTTAGACGCCTATACTGCGGCTGACTGGACAAGGGATCCCAGCGGGAATATTGTGAATGTGGGCGGAAAACCTCAGCGTAATCCTTTCAGCAGCCAGATCGGCTATGGCGACCCTAACTTCTCATTCGGCTTCATTAACAACTTTTCATTTGGGAATTTCGTATTCGGGCTTAATATAGACGGCAGGATTGGCGGGCTGATGTATGACTATATCTGGGATAAAATGTTCGATACAGGCACTAACCCCGAAACGGATAACCAGTACCGCTACAACCAGGTGGTTAACGGGGATAACAGCTTTGTGGCTCCCGGCGTGAAAATTGAATCGGGAACAGTAAGCTATGATAAGTATGGTAATGTTTTAAGCGATACCAGGAAATTCGTTACCAATGATGTTCCCATCGGTTACCAGGCTTACGCCCGTTCATTAAACTCAACCATTCATGGTGTCATGAGCGAATCTTTTGTGAAATTAAGGCAGCTTTCTATAGGGTACAATATACCCGCAAGTGTGCTGAAGCATACCGGAGGCATAAAGACAGCGTCGGTTTCCGTAACAGGACAAAACCTGCTGTTGATTACCAAGTTCAAGTTCTCTGATCCGGATGTGGATACAGAAAACCTGAATGCTCCTTCACAACGCATGGTGGGTGTCAACATCAGGCTGGGCTTATAAGAGACGCTCCATTTTATAACAAGTTAAACTGATAACATGAATTTCAGGATATATAAATATACTATTACTTTGGCAGCGTTGGGTATTATGAGCTGCACGAAGAAGTTTGATACCATCAACACAAATCCCGACAAGTCCACATCATCCCGGGCTGACTGGCTGGCTACCTCCATTATTGCAAATTCCACCGATGGTGATATAAGCGACCAGAAAGCTTTCATGCAACCCTTTATGCTGTCTAAATACATTTTGTGGACAGAGCTCCAGGAAGGCTATCAATACAATTCTCTCGGTCAGACCGGATCCTGGGGCAGGTACAATGTTTTAAGAAATATTGATCCTATGCTGGAATATGCCGCTTCGGATCCGGACACCTATCCCTCATACCGCGGGCTGGCTCATTTTATACGGGCCTGGCAGTTTTACCAGTTGACCATGCAGGTGGGTGATATTCCTTACTCCGAGGCCTTAAAAGGAAAGTCAGAAGGCAACATTAAGCCCAAATATGACAGCCAGAAGGATGTGTTCAAGGGGATTTTGAGTGAGTTGGATTCGGCTAATGTACTTTTCAGTACAGGAAAAGATTTCAGCGGTGATATTGTATATAAAGGTAGCGTGGATAAATGGCGCCGGGTGACCAATACTTTTGAGCTTTACGTTTTGATAAACCTGTATCGCAAAACGACGGATGCGGATCTGAATGTAGTGGAGAGGTTCAAGGACATTGTCGCCAACCGCCCGCTGATGCGCGACTATACGGATAACTTTGCTATTACTTATATCAACTCGGCAAGCTATTGCTATCCCTGGAGCAGCACTCCTGTTCAGAAAAACCAGTTCACTATCTATCCCATGGTGTCTACCACGCTGATAGATCTTTTGAAGACGTATAACGACAGGAGATTGTTTTATTATGCGGAGCCTGCAGCATCGGCTATCAACGGCGGGCTGACGGCAAATAACTTTAATGCCTATATAGGCGTTGAGCCCTCCGATGCTTATTCCAGCACTACTTCGGCACACTCGGCCGGTATTTTCTCGGATGTGAACAAGCGGTATGTTGACCTGTATAATGCAGAGCCTGTAAGTCTGCTCAGCTATTGGGATCAGCAATTCATATTGGCTGAGGCGGCAGTAAGAGGCTGGATCACCGGCACTCCCGCACAGGATTATTATGCATCAGGCATCCAAAGCTCTATGAATTTCCTGGCGGACCATACCCCGGAAACGTATACGCATGGGATGGCTATGGATGATAGTTATATCAATAGTTACCCTGCAATTGTTGCGCTTGCCGGAGCAGAAGACAACCAGGTTAAGCAGATCATTACCCAAAAATACATCGCCGGATATTTGCATGGCACTGATTATAATGCCTGGTATGAGTTCAGGAGGACCGGTTATCCTGAATTTAAACTGAACCCCAATACCAATCTGAACACGCCGAGTACCGAGTTCCCGGTAAGGTGGAAATATCCGCAGGTGGAGCTGAATAATAACGGTGATAATTATAAGACCGCTATTCAGTCGCAATACGGCGGCAATGACGATGTGACCCAGGTAATGTGGCTGCTGAAGTAAAGCTATGTCAAACGTGAAACGGGAGACGACAAATGTGAGTATCTCACATTTGTCGTCTCACTTCTCACAAAGAAATGCGACAAATTATTGTTGACATAGCAATAAGGCATGCAAATTGATCCCCGCGGCTGATGCCGCGGGGATCCTTGTTTAAGCCTGAAAGTCATGACCCTGTCAGAAGAATAGTGATCTCACTTCGCCACAACTTCTCCAGATAGCCTTGCGGGAGACGGGCGGCGAAGGAAAACACTTACAGGTGGCCACAATTCTTATTTTTTTTCTTCGCTATTTTTCACCCCTCCTTACAAGAAACAAGCTTAAAGAGATAAGCAGAACAGCTACCGGGACTATCAGGTGTTGCCACGTTATTTCAACACCGTTGATCTTTTTTTCTGCAAGGGCGGCAAGGTAAGATACAACGAGGGTTGTTAATATAGCTTCCCACAGAATTATTTTCAGGTGAAGAAAATTTTTAATTCTGAGCCATTCAGGTAATTTGACCGGGAATGTTGCATTGGAATTATTAAATAATATCATAATTCCTATTGAAAGCACATAAAACACGATAGCAACCAGAAATATATCAACCGCATTTAGCAAATCAACTGCCATCAGTCCGGCCGTTTCATGCTGGTCTGCGCTAAAATGGGAAAATACCATTACAAAATCGTACCCGCCTAAAATTGTCATCACAAGACCTGAAGCAAAAATAAGCAGCGCAATAACGTTAATAATGACTATTAATACGCTGAATACACTTTTCATAAACGATGTTTACTTTCCGAACGATTGCGCTGATAATTTAATCGAAGAATGGAGTGACAGGTCAGCGGCAGACTTCCCAAGTGCAATATTGTAGCTCCCTGCTTTGATCTGCCATTTTTGTTTTTCCCAATTAAAATGTGCTAATAAACGCGGGTCAACTGTCAGCGTTACCCGTTTACTTTCTCCGGGTGCAAGTTCTATTCTTTCAAATCCTAATAAACGCATATTATTTTCACCTGCTGCGTTTGTGAGATATAACTGTGGCACATCAGCACCTGCCCTTTTCCCGGTATTCGTAACTGTAAAGCTCGCAGTTACTGTCTTTCCTCCCTGCAGATTAAGCTCACTATACGAAAAAACGGTATAGCTCAAGCCATATCCAAATGCATACATGGGTTTAATATTTTTTTTAGCGTACCAGCGGTATCCTACATCAGATCCTTCATTGTAAACAATAGTGGTGGGCGTTCCCCAGGGTGTTCCCAGTCCGGATAATTCAGGTCTCGGTGTTTGTTCCAAACTTTCAGGAAAAGTTATGGGCAATCTACCCGAAGGGTTTACTTTACCCGTAAGGATTTCTGCGATGGCAGTGCCACCGGTCTGGCCGGGATACCAGGCCTGCAAAATGGCTTTTACTTTATCCCGCCATGGCATGGATGATGGGTTACCCGTTTCCAATACCACAATTGTATTCGGATTAGTTGAGGCAACTTCACTGATAAGGTTATCCTGTCCCCAGGGCAGGGATAGATCGGCCAGGTCAAAGCCTTCGCCTTCTACCCGGATACCAAAAATTATTACTATATCGGACCGCTTCGCCAATAGTTTTGATTCTGCCACGGTATATCCAGGGTCATAATCTATGGTTGCATTTGGCATTGATTTTTTCAACTCCGCCAATGGGGATGAAGGTAACAGGTAAAGACTGCGGGCGTTACCCATAAGGCCCGGGCCGCCGATACTGATAGAACCCGCATAGCCTCCTACGGGAAGCACGGCTCCTGAGCCTGTGCCGGTAGGTACTCCTTTGTTGGCATAACCTCCGATTATAGCAATCTTAACGGGCCCGCCTGCAGCCAATGGCAGCACTCCCTCATTTTTCAATAGTACTATTCCCTGGCGGGCTGTTGCCAATGCTATTTCATTGTGCCTGCTCATATCTACGGTTGGTGTGCCTTCCCATTTGTCCACCCCTACAGCATACACGGACCTGAGGATACGTTGGACCATACCGGATAAACGTTCTTTGGGAAAATTACCCGCCTTGTACGCGTTCTGCAATGAATCCGTAAATGCTTCTGCCCCCCACGTTAGCTTGTCTACCTGTAGGCCCGATTCCTGGTCAAGTCCATTTAAAGCATAAGTCCAGCTGGGAACGGCTCCCCAATCAGACATCACCCAACCTTTATACCCCCATGTATCTTTTAATAATTTATTCAGCAGGTAATCATTGCCACTTGCATATTCGCCGTTGACTTTATTGTAGCCGCTCATGATGGAGCCCGGGTTTGATTTTTCTATCGCCATCTGGAATGCCAACAGATCAGATTCCCGGTCGGCAGCGGGATCAATAATAGCATCTAACCAATGGCGGTTGGTTTCATTACAATTGAGCGCATAATGCTTTAGCGTGGAGATGACATGCTGGCTTTGAATACCATTGACTGCGCCGGCAGCAAACAATGCGCTTACCAGCGGATCTTCAGCATAATATTCGAAATTACGCCCGTTCCGGGGATCACGGGTCAGGTTAATACCGCCGGCAAGCATCACATTGAAACCTCTCACTCTTGCTTCTTTCCCGATCACAATACCTCCCTGGTAGGCCAATTCGGGATTGAAGCTTGCTCCCACCAATATGGACGCTGGCAGGGCCGTTGCACCTTTATCATCGGGCCGATAACCCGGGTTGGTAATACCCATACTGGCATCGCTGCTCTGTATTGCAGGGACACCAAGGCGTGGTACACCCGGCGTATACCCCGCGCTCATAGACACTCCCTCCGGGATACGTTTATCACGGGGAAAACCAAGACCCGGAACACTTCCTATAACACTTGTAATCATCGAGAACCGTTCCTGGTCAGTCATTTTCTGTTCCGTTTCTTTTGACATAACATCCGGCGATGTTTGTTGAGCTAACAAAAGTGAAATACTGTTAAGCATCAGGGCTATACAGAGAACAAGGGCTTTGTGCCTGCCTGTACAATTGTTGAATAGTAAATTATACATAGCTTATGAATTTTAAATTTTGTTTCAGGGTATCCTTTGGAACTGTTCCGTATGTCACGCAATTACATCGTCTTTTATTTTTAAGGAAGGCTTCAGGTAATAATATGTACAGGGATTTCACAAGCCGGGAAAGTGGAAATCATGGGTTATTGTTCAAACCATCGCCACGGGGTAGCGGATAACGAAAGAAGGAGAAATAAGAACGAAGGGTAAGGAATATATTGAGAGAAGCAAATTTTTACAGCTATATAAATTTATTCTTTCCTTTTGGGAAAGTAAAATATTCAGAGACTTATTTTTTGTTGTTATTACATTTTAATTGACAGGATAACCTGTTTGCCTGGTATATACCTAGTGTTATGTCAAACGTGAAACGACAGACTTGCCTGCCATGCCTACGGCAGGTAAACCGGTAGGCAAGTCTCACCTCTCACAAAGAAATACGAAAAATTATTGTGGGCGAAATGAAAAAAGCTGTCAGAAGAATGCCCGTTAAAAGACTGAAAGCGAAAATGGCGTAGCAGGCGCTTTCAATGTAACTATCATAGTGTTACGTTGATCATAATATACCGCATCATTTTGTGAATGGTGAATCAATTCACTATTGACTATTGCCCATTCACCCGACATACCACCCACTGCCCTGACGAATATCATCCTGCTAAATGACCTGGTCGCCATATTTTTATTGCAAAGATCCTTAGCTTAGATCTCCTAAAATTTTACAATTATGGAATATTTAAAGAACAAAGTAGCACTGGTGACAGGCGCAGGCTCAGGTATAGGAAAGGCTATTGCTGAATTGTATGCTCAGCTTGGGGCCAAGGTAGTGGTGAGCGATATCAATGAAGCGCATGGTGAGGAAGTGGTAACGCAGATAAAAGCAAACGGCGGTGATGCCGTATTTATTAAAGCTGATGTAAGCGATGCCGCAGCCTGCGAAGCGTTGATCGCAGGTGCGGTAAAGCAATACGGCAGCCTTGATATTGCAGTAAATAATGCAGGCATTGGCGGAGAAGCAAACCTTGCCGGCGATATGAGCATCAATGGATGGGATAAAGTAATAGCCGTTAACCTGAGCAGTGTATTTTACTGTATGAAGTACGAGCTGCAGCAAATGCTGAAGCAGGGCAGGGGTGCTATTGTGAATATGGCATCCATTTTAGGACAGGTGGGTTTTGCCACAGCATCAGGATATGTGGCTGCAAAGCACGGAGTGGTTGGATTAACACAGAACGCTGCTATAGAATATGCCGCAAAAGGTATACGTATCAACGCTGTTGGTCCAGCATTTATCAATACGCCTTTGCTGGACAATATGGATGCGGCAACCAAGCAAATGCTGGTGTCGTTGCACCCCATCGGGCGCCTGGGTGAAGCCAATGAGGTAGCCGAGCTGGTAGCATGGCTGAGCTCGGATAAAGCTTCTTTTGTCACCGGCAGCTATTATCCCGTGGATGGAGGATATCTTGCGAGGTGAGGGGGCCAGATATTCGAGAAAAGTGAGAGGCATGTTTCTCTTCCCGCATTTCAATTTTTTGCATGGGGTTGAAATCCCACGCATGAAATGAATGAGGAAGGCAGTTGCGGATGCTGCTTCCCGAAAGGCGCCTGCGGATATTACCCTGGGGAGAAAGTAAAGATGAAAGGATCGGGTTGGATAAAAAAAACCAATCGGGGATAGTTTATCCCTGACTTTCACAATAAGTCCAAAAAAACCTGGAAAAAATCACATAATTTGAACTTATCTCTGCCAAAATGGAGATAAAAGCCCGTCGCATGGCAAAAGCCGGAAAAGAAAAGCCTATTGTATCCGGGAAAAATGACCCTGTTTTACCGGGAGGAGCGGTTTGCTTTTAAAAACGTGGCGTATGAAAGGCATGTGCGGGAGCAGATATATATTGAATTAAATAAAAGCGAATAGAGACTATCTCTTAACCGTACAGTGGTAGAATGAGAAAAATGTTGCGAGGGGAAGGATCGAACCTTCAACTAAAAGTCCCCGCAACATATTCTGCAGGTACTGCTAGTGTCATGTCAACTATAATTTATCGTCTGCCGTTTCACGTTTGACATGATACTAGTCCAATATTGGTGTTTCCCGTGTTTCTCCCTTATTTCAGTTCGGTGAAGAAAAATACATTCCCTTCCGGATTGACCTGCAAAACAATCTGCTTGTTGTCCTTGCTGAGCTCCACGAAATAATTGTCTTCGTCTTCAAACTGGATACCGTAGAGCATCATGTCATTGTCGTTGTGCTCATTGTCATCAAAGAAGATCACTTTTCCGGGAGTATATCCTGCATATCTTTTCAGGATGTATTTCCGGGCGTTTGCCGGGATATCGCTGAAAGTTTTGATAGCGGTGGTGCCTATTAATTGAGCATCGGCATCATAATAGGCTGACATCTCCTGTCCTTTTTGGGTAAAAGTAGCTTTGTCATACACATCTGTGCGCTGCCATGCTACAGGGCTGATATCCCCAAAGTCGGCATAGAAAGCGTCTTTAGCCAGCGGGCTCACTTCTTCACCTTCAAGTTTTCTCATGGCTTCCCTGTCTGCCTTTTTTTCTTTGCGGATAACAGCTTCCTGTCGGGCAAGTGATTTTTCATTTTTCTTGATAGCTGCTGTTTCGTTCTGCGCATTAGCAACGGTGATGGTTAATGCAACGGCTGAAAGTAATACGAGCTTTTTCATCTTGAATGATTTTGAGTTTATGATACTTTTGATCGTGAAACGTGAGATGTGAAACGTCAGACGTGAAAATTTCACTCTCAATTCTCACATTTCTCCTCTCACGTTTCTCTTCTCACGATTGTTGGCACAAAGCTATGATGCTGACTAAGCGGCAGAAAGCGATAATCGGCGAAAGGGCAAAAGGAGTCGTTGATAACGGAACAGGTTTATGCGGGTATCTCAAAACAAAATAATTAGCCGGCAATTGCTAATTTTACATTGTATCTTTTATTTTATTACTATTGTCTTTTCTCCTTTCATGCATTATATCACTCATCTTTCAAAAGATAAAAAGCTGAACAGGCTGATCGCAAACAGCCCTGCGCACAAGCTGATCAAACGTAAAAATATCTGTATCTATCTGTGCGCCTCCATCATGAGCCAGCAGCTTTCCGTAAAAGTGGCTGATGTGATTTTTCAGCGCTTTCTTGGTTTATACGGCGGCAATGAACCTTCCCCTCAGCAGATACTGGATACCCCCTCCGAAACGCTGCGGGGCATAGGGTTGTCCAATGCCAAAGCGAACTATGTGAAAAATGTAGCGCAGTTTGAAACAGAGCAAGGCATGGATCACAAAAAGCTGAGCCGGATGGATAATGAAACAGTCATCAGCTATCTCACGGAAATAAAAGGGGTAGGCCGCTGGACAGTGGAGATGCTCCTGATGTTTGCCCTTGGTCGTGAAGACGTTTTTTCCATAGACGACCTGGGCATACAAAATGCAATGATCCACATATATAAGCTTGACAGGGCCGATAAGAAAAAATTCAGGGAAGACCTGCTGAAGATCTCGTTCAGGTGGAGCCCTTACAGAACCTATGCCTGCCTGTATCTGTGGCAGTGGAAGGACAATATGCCCGTAAAACGAAAGAAAGCAGAGATAAAATAGCCTGTCGCTGTTCTACCGGAATATGCGGTATCTTAGAAAAGGATAGTCACAAATGCACGAATTATGGTCAACAGAAAAAACTCATTCGTGCATTCTGTACAAGAGAAGAAGATACGGCCACGGATGCACGAATAAAGGAATCAAAATGCATTATATATTTGTGCATTCGTGGCTATTGTATTTATAAATCAGTCCGCTTGTGGACCGCCGGAATTTGTGGCTATCTTGTTGTACAGAATAGACGGATGAAGCAATGGAATTTGTGTCATCAGCTAAAAAATCCTTTTAAAAAAACAATCTCTTCTTTTTTCATTATAGAATAGCTGCTGATCTTCTGCAGCAATACCCACCATCGGGCAGTGCACAATGCGGTCACCGGGATGGCAATTATCCATATCCATACTGGTATATGTACTGTGAAATACAATACCAGCGACAGCAGCAAGATGTATAACGGGTAAAGTATAGTGAGCAATCCAAACAATAAAGAGTCATAGAAGATAGTGTTCTTTGTTTTGGCACGGGTCCGGTTTCGGAGCGGAAAATAAAATGCCCCGTTTAGCACAAGGCCGGCCAGCGCCGGGATAAAAAGGATAACAGCAGTAATGATGTCCTTAATAAGACCCGCTCTGCCGTCCGACCAGTATCTTCGTGTGGGCATGGGTGTTACAGGTGAATGAAAGCCGGGCTGAGAGATCTTTTTCCCTGCGCTATGCAGAAGCCGCACATTTTTTGAACAGTCAATATACCGGGGTGCCTGTGTGAGCATACTTTCCCATAATGCTATGTTTGCTGCATTGCCCGAAGTCATTTCCGGGATCAGTGGTTGTAAGCTTTTTTGAAGCATATCATTAAAAGAAAGTTTCCATTTCCCTGCGGTGGCGGCAGTGATCCGGCCGGGGTAAATAATGTTCCCTGCCTGTATAATGATAGTTTTGGAAGAATGGCTGTAGCTGCTGTAGGTAATTCCTGCGGGTAGCACCTGCAGGGTTTCTTTCAGCCGGGCATCTGTTAAGGCATGCAATATGATCTTTGAAGGTCCGCTTTTGACCGGTTTTAATTCCCAGTCGTGCAGTGTAACACCCTCGGCGAAAATGATGATGATCCCGTTTTGCTGTAAAACAGATTTGCAATATGCTATAGTAGAAAAATTATCCCGCATTCTGCCTTTTTCTTCCGATACCCGGTATATTGGAATTCCGTTCAGGCGTTTCAGCAAAAAATTGAACAGTTTATTGTTGAACATATCGCTCCGGATCGTAAAATGGACCGGTTGCCTGCACGAGCAGCCGATCGCAATGGCATCCATCATTGAGTTGGGGTGATTGGCTGCGATAATAGCCGGTCCGCGCAGCGAACGAAGTGAATCGCCGCATACCATTTTTTTCCTGAAAAAAAACAGCATGCAACACCGGGCAAGAAATTTTATACAGTGATAAAACAAAAATGATAGTTTTAATTTAAAATGCCTCCTGAGGGTAAATTAATAAAAATAAGATGAAGCAAAAACATTTGGTGGTCATAGGCGGAGGAGCTGCCGGATTTTTTACGGCGATCAATGCTTCAGCGATGAGTCCCGGTCTGAAAGTAACGATACTGGAAAAAAGCAGTAAGCTGTTATCAAAGGTCAGCGTCAGCGGAGGAGGCAGGTGCAATGTTACACATGCATGCTTTGATATTGAGGAGATGATCAGGAAATACCCGAGGGGTATGCATTTTGTGAGAAAAGCTTTTCACCGGTTCTTTACCCGGGATACTATTGCCTGGTTCCTGGAGCGTGGCGTAGCATTGAAAACTGAGGACGACGGGAGAATGTTCCCTGTTACCGATACCTCGTCAACTATTGTGGAATGCCTGCTTAAAGAAGCTGCCTTACATCATGTGGAGATTGTTACCAATGCAGGCGTAAGCGCTGTAGAAGCTGCTGCCGGTGATGGTAATACAGGGTTTTACCTGCACATAGCCGGACGCGAAAAGCTCTTTGCCGATTTTGTTTGCGTTGCCTGCGGCGGCTATCCCAAAGACGCCCGGTTTGAATGGATAAGAGCATTGGGACATACCATTCATTCACCATTGCCTTCCTTATTCACTTTTAATATGCCAGGGAACGCTGTTACGGCGCTGATGGGGATAAGCGTACCCGATGCTGTTGTAAAAATAAAGGGCACAAACTTAAAAGAACAGGGCCCGCTGTTGATCACTCATTGGGGTATGAGTGGTCCTGTTATACTCCGGCTGAGCGCATGGGGCGCAAAAGAATTATCCGAACGGCATTATCATTTTGAGATAGCTGTAAACTGGCTGCCCCGGTATACTGAACATTTACTGAGGCAGGAATGGAATGACCTGCGGCTACAGCACGCCGCCCGGAAAATGCATGCAGGCAATCCTTTTGCCTTGCCGGCAAGGCTATGGCAGTATTTGCTTGACCAGGCAGGTATTGATAAGGAACAGCGATGGAGCAGCCTTCCGGGCAAACAGCAAAATGAACTGATGCGGTTGCTTACCATGCAGGAATTTGAAGTAAAAGGGAAAACGACTTTCAAAGAAGAATTTGTTACCTGCGGTGGAGTAGCATTATCGGAAGTGGACGTGCATACCATGCAAAGTAAAAAGCAACCCGGTATTTACTTTGCCGGGGAAGTGCTGGATGTAGACGGTATTACCGGCGGCTTTAATTTTCAGCACGCCTGGACAAGCGGCTGGATAGCGGGAAGAGGTGTGGGGAGTCGGGGGTAAGGGGTAAGGCCTTCCGCCTTATCCCTTACCCCCCTTATCCCTCAATCAATCTTAAATACTGCCGCATATTTCCCCTGCCATTTAGTTTGTACCAGCGCGGGTATCATAATTGTTACAGCATCATTTTCTGATTTCCATTTTAGTTTGGCTCCTGTTCCCAGCAGGCTGATTGTGCTTCCTTTGGCAACAGGAAAATTTTTGATAATCACTTCTGATGGCAGCTTTACATCATCCTGTTCGGAGAGATAAAAAACATATTTTGTTTTACCGTCTTTGGATTGGGTAAAATGAATATTGCCCTGTTCGTATGGCTCAAGCGGCTTTGATCTGTGTATCGCCCCGCCGTTTATTTTCATCCATGCCCCTATCTCCTGCAACCTGCTATAAGCTACGGGATCCCAGTCCCCATCGGGACCCGGGCCGATATTAAGCAGCAGGTTGCCGCCACGGGATACGATCCTGATGAGCATTTGTACAATCTTTTGAGCCGACTTATAATGATCGTTGGGCACATAGCTCCACGAATTGCCCATGGTGATACAGCTTTCCCAGGGATAAGGCAAAAGCTCATGAGGGATCTCCTGCTCCGGTGTGGTGTAGTTCTCATAAGGACCGGTAACAGTACGGTCTACAATAAGCAACCCCGGCTGGTAGCCTCTTGCCATTTCCGCTATATGCTTCATGTCAATATCCTGGTTGGTTTTTATACCGCGCTGCCATTCAACAGATCTGTCTACTGTCTCTAACGGTCTTACCCAGCCGCCGTCAAGCCAGAGTATATCTACCTTTCCATATTCGCTCATCAGCTCTTTTATCTGGTTGTAGGTAAAATCTTTAAATGCCTGCCAGCGTTTGGGATATTTTTCAGGGTCATAATTCACATTACGGTCTTTGGGCGGGAAATAAGACCACCAATAATCGTTACTATGCCAGTCGGGCTTTGAAAAGTATGCGCCAACAGAAAATCCATCCTTGCGGAAGGTATTAAAGATCTCTTTGGTCACATTGCTCCTGGGATCTGAAGAAAACGGTGTTTTGCTGCCGGTGATCTTATAATCTGTTTGTTTGGTATCAAACATGCAAAACCCGTCATGATGCTTTGTGGTAAAGATCACATATTTCATTCCGGCTGCTTTAGCGGCTTCAGCCCATTTTTCAGGATTGAATTTTACCGGGTTGAATGTTGTTTGTAAATTTTCGTATGCCTTTACGTATTCAAAATAATTCTGAGAATAGGGACCCTTCCGCTGCGTCCATCCCTCATCTTCCGGGCAAATGCTCCAGCTCTCCACAATTCCCCACTGGCTGTAAGTGCCCCAATGCATAAACAGTCCAAATTTCATATCCTGCCATTTGTCTAAGCTGCCAAGTACAGCGGTATCAGTAGGCGCCACATATTTCTTATGCTGGGCTAATACGCTTAAAGACAGTACCAGGGAAACTGCAGTGATGGATAAATGTTTCATTGTAGTAAGATTTAGTGCTGCTGCCGGTTGCGAAGATAAAAGGAATTTGAGATTTGAGAACTTTGTAAATGCGGGTTACAGGTTTCAAGTTACAGGGGTTCACCCTACCCCTTACCCCTTCCTTCTTCCCCTTTTTCTCCCAAACCATCCAGTATTTCCGCAAATAAATTCTAAATTGCGTTTCTCATAAAATGCTTGTTGCAGATGAATAAACAAAAAAGAAGGACATTCCTTAAACTATCCGGCATGGCAGTTACAGCAGGAGCACTGCCTTTTAACATTATTCATGCCCATCCTGCCTCCCGGAAAACAAATGCAGATACGTTGAAAGTAGGCCTTATAGGCTGCGGTGGCAGGGGTTCAGGGGCCGCCAACCAGGCATTAAATGCAGATCCCAATGTAGTACTGCATGCTATGGCAGACCTGTTTGACGATCATTTACAAAAATCATTGGCCAACCTGAAAGAGCTTCACGGTGATAAAGCCAATGTGAGCCCGGAGCATCAGTATATCGGGTTTGATGCCTATAAAAAAGTACTGGCATCGGGAGTAGACGTGGTGATACTGGCTACCACGCCCTGTTTCAGACCGCTTCATATTGAGGCTGCCGTAGAAGCGGGTAAGCATGTCTTTTGTGAAAAACCTGTAGCTGTTGACACTCCGGGACTAAAGCGTTTCTTAGATGCGGCAAAAAAAGCCAAAGCAAAAAACGTAAGCATTCTTTCCGGCTTTTGCTGGCGCTTTCATGAGCCCAAGCGGGCCACTTTCGGAAAGATCAATGATGGCGCCATAGGAAAGATAATGGCAGTATACAACACATATAATACAGGCGCCACCTATCGCAGCTACCAGCCTGAGCACCCGCAGCTTGATAATGCAGAATGGCAGCTCCGCAACTGGCCTTTCTTCAACTGGCTGTCGGGAGATCATATAGTAGAACAGGCCGTGCACAGCGTGGATATGATGCGCTGGGCTTATGGTGATCAGCTACCCATAAGTGCTGTAGGTACGGGTGGAAGGCAGGTAAGAACGGGAGATAAGAACGGTAATATCTATGATCATTTTGCCATCACCTACGAGTTTGCAGACGGGGCGAAGGGATTTCATCTTTCCAGGCAGCAGGCGGGTTGCGAAAACAGCTATGCAGTAGAATCCCTGGGCACTAAAGGAAGGGCAATGGTAAACTGCTCCTCCAATGTGCATACGATCACTACCGGCAGCAAAATATGGACTTATGACGGGAAACAAAATGATATGTACCAGACAGAGCATGATGAATTGTTTGCTGCTATCAGGAAAGGTAAAACCATCAGCCAGGGTGAAGACGAGGCGCTGAGCACCATGATAGCGATACTCGGGAGAATGGTTGCCTATACCGGCAAAAAGATCACCTGGGAAGAAGCAATGAATTCTACCGAACAACTGGGACCATCCATTGATAACTATAATTTCAACCTGAACATTCCTGTGACCCCGGTGGCAATGCCGGGCATCACTCCCTTCAAATAAACAATATGCAAAGACGAGCATTCATTAAAAACAGCAGCCTTATTGCCGCAGGGGCAGGTATTGGTTTCCCGTCAGCAGCAGCAGTGCAGCAAAAAGCTTTCAAGCCTAAAATAAAAAAGAGCTTAAAGATAGAAATGGTGAAGGGTGATATGCCGCTGATGGATAAATTTAAGATGCTTAAAGAATTGGGGTATGATGGCGTGGAGTTCAGCTCACCGCACAATTATGATCATAAAGAAATTCTTGCAGCGCGTGATAAGACAGGGCTGCTTATCCCCGGCGTGGTCAACTCCGAGCACTGGAAATCTCCGCTGTCCTCTCCTGATCCGGCTGTAAGACAAAAATGTTTCAATACTGTAATACAGTCGCTCAATGATTGTAAGATGTATGGCGGTACCACGGTGCTGCTGGTGGCAGGAGTGGTGAACGACAAGATCAGCTATGCCGACGCATATACCCGCACGCAAAAAGAGATCCGTAATCTCATTCCGTATGCCGAAAAAACAGGCATTAAGATAGCCATCGAAAATGTATGGAATAATTTCCTGATCAGCCCGCTGGAAGCGGCAAGATATGTGGATGAGATCAACCACCCGCTGGTAGGCTGGTATTTTGATATCGGCAATATCCTCCGCTATGGCTGGCCGGAACAGTGGATCGAGATACTGAACAAAAGGATCATGAAATTAGATGTAAAAGAATACAGCCGCAAAAAGCAAAATGACGAGGGACTGTGGAAAGGTTTTGATGTGGAGCTCATGGAAGGAGATAATAACTGGCCTGTAATTGTGGAAGCCCTGGGGAAAATAGGGTACAACGGCTGGGCTTCCGCAGAAGTACCGGGTGGAGAGAGGGAAAGGTTGAAAGTGATCATTGACGGGATGAAAAAGATTTTTGATTAGGGAATGGGAGGTTGCAAGTTACAGGTTACATGTTGCAGGGATAGCCTGAAACCTGTAACTCATAAATAAAATTTTCAGCCTTATGTAATAAAAAGGCTTTCCGCATCTGGTGTGGAAAGCCTTTTTTATGTGTAAAACAACAATATTCATTTTAGCCTCTTTATCGTGCTCATTGTTTGTACTGGCAGGCGATGCACCATTGAAAGTGAACTCCTCGCTTAAAACAGTTACCGTTTACCGCAATGGGGCGGAAATGACGCACAGTGCCGGTGTCCAGCTTCAGCAGGGAGCCAGTGAGCTGATCATTGAAGGTATAAGTAATACCGTGGACATCAACAGTATTCAGATCAGTTGCCCCGCTGCCGTAACACTTATGGGCGTTGAGTTTTCTAATAATTTCCTTGTTACGCCGCAGGCAAATCAAACCATTCAGCAATTAAAGGATTCCGCTGAAAAAATTTCGGATGAACTACAGAAGATACAGGCACAGGTTACCACTATTACCGACCTGCTTGATGTATTAAAAACCAATAAAGACATTAAAGGCTCGCAAACCGGGCTGAGCGTAGCTGAATTGATGAAGCTGATGGATTATTATAAAGCAAAATCCGCAGAACTGCAGCAGGAGCTGAAGCAGCAAAATGAAAAAAAGAAAAAATGGAATGAATTACTGCTGAGAGTGAATGACCAGGTCGCAGAAGAAGAAAAAAAGAATACCCGGAATACGGGACGCATCACCCTGCAGCTATCCGCAGCCGTAAGCGGTAAATATGATTTTACGATTGCTTATATTACCCCCAATGCCTACTGGACCCCTTATTATGATATTCGCGTGGACGATATAAAAAGCCCGTTAAAAGTGGTGTACAAATCAAAGATCACTCAAACCACGGGGATAGACTGGAAGAAAGTAAAATTATCGCTCTCTACTTCCGTTCCCAATCAATGGGGCAATGCACCGGTATTAAATACATGGTTCCTGGCTTATATTAACCCGGTGAATGTAATGGAGCAATCTCTTTCTGGAAAAGCAGCAGGTATAACACTAAGAGGAACGAATAGCTTAAGTGATGTAGTAGTGGTAGGATATGGAAACGCAAAAAAAGAAGAAGCGGATAACACCGGGCTGCTTCCGGTATACATTGTAAACGGTGCGGAAATGAGTAAACAGGAGTTTCAAAAAATTAACAAAGTGGCGATAAAAGATATGCAGGTATTAAAAGCGGATGCCGCTACCGCGCTGTATGGCTCCAGGGCAGCAGGCGGAGCTGTTGTGGTTACTTTAAAAGAAGGGCTGGGAGATTATGTATCTGTCAGCGACAATGAGCTGAATGTAACTTTTGATATCGACATTCCTTTTGACGTGCCCACTAACGGCAAAGAACAAACGGCAATGCTGAAAGAATACAAAGTGGATGCGCATTATAAATTTTATTCGGCGCCCAGGCTTGATAAAGACGCATATTTACTGGCAGAAGTGCCTGAATGGGAAAGGCTGAACCTGCTGCCGGGTGATGCCAATATAATATTTGAAGGCACTTATGTAGGCAAATCGTTCATTGACCCCAATTCAACTTTTGATACATTGAATCTTACGCTCGGCCGTGATAAACGGGTAGTAGTCAAAAAAGAGAAGCTGGTTGATTACAGCAGTGTGAAATTCCTTGGCAGCAACACACTGCAAAAAATAACCTACGAGATCACCGTAAAAAATAATAAGAAAGATTCGGTGGATATGCTGTTGAAAGACCAATACCCCATATCTTCCACAAAAGAGATAGAAGCGGAATTAACAAATGATGGCGGAGCTGATGTAAACAAAGAAACCGGTGTCCTTACCTGGAAATTAAAGCTTGCCCCCGGGGAAAGCAGGAAGATAAGGTTTGCTTACAGCGTGAAATATGCAAAAGACAGGGTGATCAATTTGAATTAGGTCAGCAAAAAAAAACGGATATTTGACGAATATATTTATACGAACATGAACAGACCTCTTATTGCTATTGTCAACTCAAGCACTTTCGGTAAACATTTTGCAGCGCATATAAAAACGCTGGAAGCGTTTGCCGACATTAAACATATTACCGTTCCGTCCGACATTGATGGCGACGCCCTCGCTGAAAAGATCAGGGACGCAGACGGTATCATTGCCAGTGTAACACCTAAATTTCCACGGAAGACCCTGGAACAGTGTACTAAACTTATCCTGCTGTCGCGTCATGGTATTGGCTGTGATAATGTTGACCTGGAAGCTGCCACTTCGCTTGGCATAGCAGTGTCCCGCGTAAAAGGAGTGGTAGAAAGAGAGGCGGTAGCGGAATATGCCGTTACATTGCTGATGGCCGCATCGCGGCAGGTACCCCAGGGCTTGCTGGCTGTGAAGAACAGTAAATGGGAGAGCCGCTTTCGCATGATCGGAATGGAGCTGAAGGGAAAAACAGTAGGCATAATCGGGTTAGGTAATATTGGCTCGCGTTCCGCAGAGATCCTGTCAAATGGATTTGGCGCTAATATTATTGCTTCCGACCCGTATATTGACCAGGAAAGATTCAGGCAGTTCAATGCCAGATCGGTGAGCCTGGAAGAGCTGATAGACACCTCCAATGCTATCTTATTTCACTGCCCGCTTACTTCAGAAACACAACGGATGTTAGGTAAAGCACAGTTCGCGTCCATGCAAAAGGGCGCGGTACTGGTCAATACCTGCAGGGGTGAGCTCGTGGATGAGGATGCCCTGTATGAAGCTTTGCAACACGGACCCTTAGGCGCTTATGCAACAGATGTGGTAGAAGGAGAACCTATTGATGGCAACCATCGTTTGGCGAAACTGGATAATGTAATAATTACGCCTCATCTCGGCGGCTATTCCTGGGAGTCGCTGCATGGTATGGGGCAGACCTGTGTAGATGATATGGTTGCCGTATTTCAGAATGGCGGCACTGCAGGTGAGCTTGCCAATCCTGAAGTACTACAAAAAGAATACAGAAAATGGAGTTAACGTTGGCGATTGACCTCGGCACAACCAACCTGAAGGTAGGACTGGTTAATGAACTGGGCGAAATATTGTTGTTATACTCCTCGGGTGTACCTACCGTCAGCAATGAGGCCGGAGCTGCGGAGCATGACCCCGAGCAGCTCAGGGATATGGTGATCTCCTTATGCAAAAAAGTGCTGAAGGACAATGATAAAGGCCAGGTGAAATATATCGTTTCGTCAGGCTACCAGTTTGGACTGATGATGATGGATGAGCAAAGGAAACCGCTCACCGGCTTAACCCTGCTTACGGATACCCGTTCCCAAACCACTTTTTCTGATTTTATATCTTTCTATGCAGATGAAGATATTTACCGGAAAACAGGTTGTCCTCTTATCAGCCAATACGTGCTGCCACGCTTGTTTTATTTCTTCAGGGAACGGCCTGAGCTTTATAAAAAAGCAAAATATTTTACCGATAGCAAATCGTTCCTGTTTGAATGGCTGACCGGGGAATGGGTAACAGATATGAGCACAGCAGGCGCCACTCAATTTTACAATCTACAGGATTATCAATGGGATGAGGGGCTGCTTTCGAAGCTTCATCTTTCCGGAGAACAGTTTCCTGCAGTTGCAGACGGAACACAATACAGCGCGCCGCTAAAAAAAGAGGTCGCGGAAATGCTAGGGTTGAAAGAGAAGGTAGAAGTAGTGCTGGGAATATATGATGGCGCCGCTTTAGGAATGGGACTCAGCGGGTTTGAGCCCAATGTAGGCATCATTAATATCGGAACTACCGCAATGCTTCGTATCCCCGGTGATAATGCAGTGCTGGACCAGGATGAAAATAAGCGCATTCAGGCCTATGCCATTAAGGAAAGATTTTTTCTGAACGGAGGCGCTCTTAATAATGCCGCTCTTCCATTAGACTGGATGAGGAATAATTTATTTGATATCAATCCCAATGATCCTGACCTGTTGCAGATCAGTCATGAGCCGCCCCTGATCTCTTTACCTTACCTTACAGGAGAGCGGGATTCTCAAACGGGACCTTATGCTTCAGGAGTGTTCTTTGGCATTCGCCGCAACCACTCCAAAACAGATTTTGCCCGTTCGGTTCTGGAAGGAGTTGCTTATTCCATGCGTTATCTTTATGATGCCCTTCGGGAAAATAATATGCCCGTAAAGGAGATCAGGATGGGTGGCGGTGGTGTTAATATTAAAGCCTGGCCGCAAATATTCGCCGATGTATTAGGCGTGCCGGTAACGCTGCCCCCCGGTAATGAAATGGCCCTGGTGGGTAATGCTATGCTGGCTTTCACGGCGGGAGGGATATTTAAGGATTTTAATGAAGCCTCATTCTCCATGTTGAGATCCGGTGAAAGGATAGAACCCGATAAGAAGGCAGTAGACATTCGTGATAAACAATACCGGTTCTTCAAAAAGCTGAGAGAAAGCCTTGCGCCTTTGTTTAAAGAGCACCAGGAGGTGAGATATTAGTGGTAAGGGGTAAGGGATAAGTGGTAAGACAGGAAGAGGTTTCAAGTTACAGGCTATCTCACGTTTCACCTCTCACGTTTGTCTATTCACCTCGTCCAATTGGCAGCGGGTATGCATTCACCATTCACTTTAATGAAAAAACAAATACCCCACCAGTATAGCTGTAATGATACCAACAAGATCAGCCAGCAACATAGCAGGTATGGCGTAACGTGTATTCTTTACCGAAATAGCGCCGAAATAAACTGCTACTACATAGAAAGTGGTATCGTTCGTGCCCTGGAAAATACTGGACAGCCGCCCGATAAAGGAATCCGTTCCATAAGTATTCATTGCCTCCACCATCATTCCCCTGGCGCCGGCGCCGCTGAGAGGCTTCATTATTGCCGTAGGCAGGGACTCTACAAAATCCGTATTCATCCCTGTCAACCCAAACAGATGTCTTAATCCGTCAATGAGATAGCTGAAAATACCGGAATTACGCAATACACTTATGGCTACCAGCATAGCAATGAGATAGGGTATTATACGAATGGCAATTTCAAAGCCGCCTTTAGCGCCTTCCACAAAAGCTTCAAACATATTCACCTTCTTTCTCCATCCGCCGAGGAGAAAGGCCAGGAATATTAACAATATCAGCCCGCTGCTCAGCGTGTTGGAAAAAAGCTGGATGCTGTGCTGGTCAAGCGTGGTCAGATACCACACCAACAATCCCACACCGGCAGAAAGCCCGCCTACCCAGGCAAGCAGCACAGGCTGGAGCAGGTTTATTTTTTGCTTATAAGCCATTATACATAATGCTGCAAGAGTGGCGGCAAAGGTTACGATCATGCAGGGCACAAAAATATCTGTTGGGTTAGCCGCGGGCATTTTAACAGAAGCTCTCATGGCGATAGTGCTTACGGGGATAAGCGTCAGCCCGCTGGCGTGCAATGCCATGAACATGAGCTGCGCATTGCTGGCGACATCTTTATTTTGATTCAGTTCCTGCAGGCTTTCCATGGCCTTTATACCAAAAGGAGTAGCGGCATTGTCCAGCCCCAGCAGGTTAGCGGAAAAATTCATCATCATCTGGCCGGTAGCCGGGTGATGCTTCGGTATATCGGGAAATAACCGCGAAAAAAACGGACCTACAATTCTCGAAAGGAACCTGATCGCTCCCGCCCGCTCCCCTATATTCATAAATCCCAGGAAAAGCGCCATCACCCCTACCAGCTTCAGGGAAATATCAAAGCCGTCATTGGCGGCCTTAAAGATCCCTTCCACCAGCGCAGGAAGGATCTGATGATCACCTAAAAAGGCCCACTTTATGAAGGCTACTATAAAAGACAGCAGGAAAAAGGACATCCAGATATATGTCAGTGTCATACTTGAAGATAAACGGTAAAAAGTAAACGCGCAAAATGTTTCCGCATTGTTTTTAAAATCTGTCCCGGTAATGCTACCTTTGCCGCCTCAAAAAAAGCTCCGGTACGCAGAGCAGTTAATTTTAAAAAATATGGCATTACAAGCAGGTATTGTGGGATTGCCCAATGTAGGAAAATCAACTTTATTTAATGCGCTCAGCAGCGCCAAAGCGCAGGCAGCGAATTTTCCGTTCTGCACCATTGAGCCTAATATAGGGGTGATCACTGTGCCCGACGACAGGCTGATCGAGCTGGAAAAGCTGGTAAAGCCTCAAAAAGTGGTGCCTACAACAGTTGAAATTGTAGACATAGCAGGATTGGTGAAAGGCGCCAGCAAGGGCGAGGGCCTGGGCAACCAGTTTTTGGGAAATATACGCGCCACGGATGCTGTTATTCATGTATTACGTTGCTTTGACGACGACAATGTAATACATGTGGACGGCGCAGTAAACCCGGTGAGGGACAAAGAAATTATTGATACGGAACTGCAGTTGAAAGACCTTGACAGCATTGATAAAAAGATCAGCAAATCTGAAAAAGCCACCCGCACCAGTGGCGATAAAGAGCAGATAAGGGGATTAGAAATATTGCAGGAGCTAAAAAAGCACCTGGAGCAGGGAAAAAATGCCCGCTCATTTCCCATAAGCAAAGAAGATAAGGAAAAATTTGTCGGCGATCTTTTCCTGCTCACGATCAAACCCGTGATCTATGTATGCAATGTGGATGAGAAAAGCGTGGTAAACGGCAACAGGCATACCGAAGCGGTAAAAGCGCTGGTAAAAGATGAAGATGCGGAGATACTGCTGATCAGCGCAGCCATAGAAAGTGAGATCGCCGTAATGGACAGTTACGAAGACCGGCAGATGTTCCTCGAAGATATGGGCTTAAAAGAAAGCGGTGTGGCAAGGCTGATCCGCTCTACCTATCATCTCCTGCATCTGATCACCTATTTCACCGCCGGCGTACAGGAAGTAAGGGCATGGACCATTACCCGAGGCATGCTGGCGCCGCAGGCTGCAGGGGTGATCCATACAGATTTTGAAAAAGGCTTTATACGCGCCGAAGTGATAAAGTATAATGACTTCATCCACTACAAATCGGAAGCCGCCTGCCGCGATGCTGGAAAATTAGCGGTACAGGGTAAAGATTATGTGGTGGAAGACGGGGATATCATGCATTTCAGGTTTAATGTATAGTATATATTGAACACACCCTTTCTGCTGCGTTGCTTTTGCCTCTCATCGCCGTGGTTCGTATCTCACGAAACACTCTCTTCTTTTTTATATGAGTCTTCAACACTCCATATTACTCCCCTTTTGCAAAAGGGAACACGGCAGATTCCACATGCGCCTGCTGCATAATGTCAGCCATTTGTTTGGCTATCCGGGGATACTGAGCAGCAAGATTTTTTGTCTCCGTCCTGTCTTTGTCAAGATCATACAGCTCTACCGGTCCATTGGGGTCTTTAAATACATTCAGTCTCACGGCTTTCCATTTTCCTTTTCTCACCGCCTGCCTGCCGCCGCCTTCATGAAATTCCCAGTACAGCCAGGAATGCTCCTTTTGCCCTTTTTTTCCCAGCAAAGTGGGCAGCAGGGATATCCCGTCGGTATGAGGCGGAGCTGCAACGCCGGCAATGCTCGTAAAAGTGGGAAAGATATCCCAGAAAGCGCCGACATAGTTATTTTGCATACCTGCCTTTATTTTACCGGGCCACCTGGCAATAAAAGGCTCGCGTATACCCCCTTCATAAAGATCCCTTTTAACTCCTCTCAACCCACCGCTGCTGCGAAAGAAGGTGGGATCAGCGCCACCTTCCGTGTGAGGTCCATTATCACTGGTAAATATGACAAACGTATTATCGTCTATCCCTAACCGTTCCAACCGGTCCATCACTTCGCCCACATATTTGTCAAGCCTTGTTACCATCGCGGCAAATGTAGCGTGCGGATGCAACTGGGAGGTATAACCGCCATCTGTTGCCCCATCTCCATAATCATTGCCTTTGTACGGCTGTTCTTCAAATTTTCCCAGGTATTGCCGGTAGATGCTGTCGTCGGGCACGAGCAATTCTGCGTGCGGCAGCGTATAGGTAAGGAACAAAAGAAAGGGTTGCTGCGCATGCTGCTCAATAAACTGCAGTGCCTGCTCCTGTATCAGGTCCGGGGCATAAGACTTTGTATATTCCAGGTTACCATTTTCTGAAAGCGCCACTTTTTTGTCGTTATCCCAGAGATGCGTGGGATAATAGCGATGTGACTGCCGCTGGCAGTTATATCCGTAAAACCTGTCAATGCCATGCGCCATCGGGTCGCCGCTGCTTTCTGCCGGGCCAAGCCCCCATTTCCCGAAAAGCCCCGTAGCGTACCCTGCTTTCTTCAGGGCTTCTGCTATGGTAAATACAGTATCGGCGATAGGATACTGTCCTTCCGGCTTTATCTCTTTATTGCCGCGGATAAAAGTATGCCCTGTATGCTGACCGGTCATCAGTGCCGATCTTGAAGGCGCACATACCGAAGTGCCCGCATAGAATTGTGTAAACAGCATGCCTTCCTCCGCGAGCCGGGATAAAAACGGCGTTTTGATCTTTGCCTGTCCGTAAGGCTCTGTATCGCCATACCCCAGGTCGTCGGCAAGGATAAAAATGATATTGGGCTTTTGCGAAGCATGCTGGGCAAAGAGTACCCCGGAAGGCGTCAGCAGCATCAACTGGAGCAAAACAATTATAACCGGTTTTATCATATACATTTTTTATCACAATATGAAACCGGTCAAAAATACAGAAAGCGTTGGAAACAAGCATGGGGAAGGAGGTAAGGGGCGCATTTCAAATTTTCGCGGCACATATTTCCTTCACCCCTGCAATCCTCTCTCCGCGCAGCAGAGAGGGGAGAAATGGTGCGAAAATTTGAAATGCGCCCGCAGGTAAGGCATAAGGTGTATGGCATAATTGTTACTTCTCACCTTCACGAACCTGCAATTTGTTGCAAAAACAAATCCCTGCACAATTGTAATAATATACAACTACGCAGGGATGACAGAAAGCAGAAAAAAGTTTCGCAGCGCTGAGATCGCTTGGTATAAAATATTGATCGGCGGCTATTTTGCTATGGCATGTTTTTGTTCTTCCTCTCCTTTCATGGCTACCACATCGGCCACTGTTCCTTCGCCAATATGGCACTGGCCTTTTAAGGTTACTGTAGGTTCTACCTGCAGCTTACCGGCGCTGATATTACCTTTTATATTTGCTTTACCGCGAAGGTTGAGCAGATCTTTAATTACAATTTTACCGGTTACTTTGCCCAGGATATCAGCCTGCTGTCCTTCAACATCTCCTTCCACGCTTCCTTCGGCTCCGATAAGTACTTTTGCAGAACCAAAAATATTCCCTTTCAGTATACCGTCAATGCGGATATCCCCATGGCTTACTATATCTCCTTTGATGGTAGTGCCTGCACCGATAAGGCTTGTGCTGGTGGCGGAAGGGTTGATTTCTATTTCAGATTTGGATTTTGTTGAGAACATAAGTTATTGGTTTTTAATAAATAATTAATCTTCGGTTTTATCCTCTTTTGGAATATTCAGTTGTGTTGTATCAAGTGATACGGTAGCTGTAGTCCCCCTGAGCACGTTTTGTATGTTTTCTAAATATTTATCCCTGTATTTCATTTGTTGCTCCAGGGAATCCACCTGCAATTTCAGGGTTATCATTTCCCTTCTGTCGGATCCGCTGCCATATCCGGGTACATAATAGCGCAAAGGGGTAAAAACAAGAAGCGCCACAGTTAACCCTACCAATACTACAAATATCGTGCACAAGGTGATATAAACACTGAGCCTCGACAACCGCACTGTAACAACCTCCTCATAGGTATCATCATTCATTACAACCAGCCTGTACCTGTTCCTTAAACGCTGCAGAGTGGTATCTGCGTCAAAAATCTTTGCCATTCTCCATTATTTCTGTTAAAAATAACCACTTTGGCGTAGTTGAAAGAACTTAACCCTGAAAAAATAAACAATTAAAATAATTTCGCTGAAAATTAGTTTATTAGCTTTTACGAACTACAACTTCATGCCCAACGGTAAATACACTTTAACGGCTATACTCCTGCTTTTATTTTGCTGTGGGTATTTTTCATCTGCTGTAGCTCAGAAAGATGTTACTCTCGACATAAAAAAGCCTGAAAAATACGAGAACAGGATATTGGGCTCTGATAAAACCTATACCACCAAATACAAGTATCCACGAAGAGTGCTGCAGAGCATGAGCACACATTATAATTTTTTCTTTAATGCGAATATTAAGATCAACGATGTGGTGGCCGGCGCCAAAATGGCTTTTAAGGACGATTTTACACAATTGCTGCCTTTTTATAACTACACGCTTGACGCCACAGCTGCACAAAAAACAGAGCTTGACTCCGTATTGATGAAATGTAATGCAGGCATTCTCCTGCACGACCTTCGCAATGAATGGATTGATGATATGTACCTGCTTATGGGCAAAGCTTATTTTTTTAAAAAAGATATTGATTCTGCGGCTTTGGTTTTCCAGTATATCAACTATTATTTCCAGCCCAAAGATGAAGATGAGCTGGGATACAAAAAATATATAGGCAGCAATCTTAACGATGAAGGAAATGTCTATTCCATTTCTACCCCCGAAAAACGTGGTGTGGTACAAAAAGCATTCAGCCAGCCTCCCGTGCGAAATGAGGCGCTGACCTGGCTGCTGCGATCGTATATTGAAGACAGTGCTTATGGTGAAGCTGCAGGTCTTATTCAAACCCTGCGGCGCGACCGCTTCTTTCCCGGCAGGCTGAAGCCCCAACTGGAAGAAATGCAGGCATATTTTTTTTACAAAAAAGAAATGTGGGACAGTTGCGCGCTGCACTTGATACCGGCGCTGGATAATGTGGAAAACAATCTTGAAAAAGCACGCAGGGAATTTCTTATTGCACAATTGTTCGCGCTTGGCAAAAGAACTGCGGATGCAAATACCTATTATGACCTTTGTATAAAGCATACGGTTGACCCCGTGATGGAAGTGTATGCAAGGCTTGACCAGATAAGGCTGGCGCAGGGGGAGAACGATGAAAAAATCATCGAAGAGAACCTGGCTGCCCTGCTGAAAATGGCAAAGCGGGATAAGTATTATAATTATCGCAGCATTATTTATTATACCGCAGCGCATATGGAAATGCAGCGGAATAATTTTAATGGCGCTAAAGCCATGTTGCTGAAGAGTGTGCAGTATAACCCTGAAGATCTTACCCAACGCAACCGGTCGTATTTATATCTTGGCAACCTTGCTTATGAAAAGAAAGACTATACACTCGCCTATAGTGCGTATGACAGCCTTGATATAAACAGCCCGGAGGTTGCTGATGATGCGGCGCAGGTAACGGAAAGAAAGCAGGCGTTGTCGGGGGTGATCCGTTATCTTGAAACAATAAAGATAGAAGATTCGCTGCAGCATATAGCAGATATGCCGGAAGCAGATCGGGAAAAATACCTGAAGTCCGCTGTAAAAAGACTGAGGAAGGAAAAAGGGCTGAAAGAAGCAGATTCGCTGGGGTATAATCCTAATAATCCATTTGCAAATAAGGCTGCTGCAGATATATTTGCAGGCAACCAGGGAAAGGGGGAGTGGTACTTCTATAATAATGCACTTAAATCAGGCGGCTTTTCCAATTTTAAAAATACCTGGGGCAACCGGCCTAATGTAGATAACTGGCGGCGGCAAACAGATATAGCAGCCCAGGCAAGACCGCAGGCGCCGGGAATACCCGTGCCTTCCGGACCGCAGGAATTACAAAAAAATGAAAAGGCAGCGCCTGCGGATATCAGCTATGAAGGATTATTGAAAACAATTCCGCTCACTCCCGAGATGCGGGCTGCATCGGATGATTCTATACAGACTGCCCTGTTTAAGCTGGGCAAAATATTCAAAGATAAGTTTGAGGATTACGGTGAAGCAGTTAAGAAATATGAAGATCTGCTCAACCGCTATCCCGATACACCCAACCGGGAAGAGGCAATCTTTGATCTGCAGTACTGCTACAGCAAGCTTAATATGCCTGTAAAAGCAAAGCAATACAGGGATATACTGGCGCAAAATTTCAAGCAGAGCAAATACCTTGAGTATATTAATGATCCCAGGGGCATGGAAGAACGGAAGTCGAAGCTGAAGCATGATGCTACGCGCCAGTATGAGAAGATCTATAATTTATTTATTGAGGGGCAGTTCGGGGAAGCCGTTAAGCAAAAAGCCAAAGCAGACAGCCTTTATGGCAATGTATACTGGACACAGCAATTACTGTATATTGAAGCTATATATCATATCCGGCAGAGAGAAGACAGCATTGCTGTCAGCACATTGCAAAACCTGATCCGTATTGACCGTGAAGCGGGCATTTCTAAAAAAGCGGAGAATATCATCAGTGTATTAAAACGAAGGAAAGAAATTGAAAAATACCTCACCGATCTGAAAGTGGAACGTACCGCAGAAGACTCCGCTGTTGAAGTACCGGAGATACAGAAAAAAGGTGAGCAGCAACAGGTGGCTGCTGCTCCTGAAAAAAACAGGGCCGCTGAAATAAAAGCGCCCGAAAAGCGGCTAAATAATGTAGTTATTGATTCTGCACAGTTTAAAAAAGAGATCCCCAAACAGTCTGCTTACATGTTCAATCCAAATGAGCCGCATTTTGTGGCGCTGCTGCTGGACAAGGTGGATGCTGTATATATAAACGAAGCGAAGAATGCATTCACCCGTTATAACAGGGAGTCTTTTTACAGCCAGCAGATAGCGATGGAAATCCTGCCGCTCAATGACCGGTATAAGGTGATCCTTATGTCGGGATTTGCAGATGCTGCATCGGCAATGGATTATGTAAAACGCACCCGCCCGGTGGCAGGAGCGCAGGTGGTGCCCTGGCTGGCCGCAGATAAATATTCCTTTACTGTTATTTCTCAGGGTAATCTCGAAGTATTGAAGACACAAAAAGATGTGGATGCGTATAAAAATTTTGTAAAACAAAACTATCCCGGAGAATTTTAACACATCTGATTATAAATGCATATTTATGTATATTAATCTGCACGAAATTTGCAAAAGAGCTATGCGGAGCATATTTTTTCAAACGACAAAAAGCAGCGGCGTTCCGGTTACGCCCCCATTTGTCTCGGGGGCGGAGGCAAAAGCAATACAAAAATGATAAGTAAAAGCTTTTATAACCAACTACCTCTTTAATAAATTATAATTGTAATACTGCATGACAAAAGCCAAGAAATACCTGTGGATTGTTTTTTTTACCTGCGTAGGAGGTAGTATCCTGTTCATTCTGCTGATCAGCTGGGGTGTTTTTGGAAAGCTCCCTTCCCTGGCAGAGCTTGAAAACCCCTCTATCCTTTCCGCATCTGAAGTATATGCTTCTACCGGGCGTGTCATAGGCCGGTATTATATTACCGATCGCACAAATGTTTCGTACAGGGATATTTCTCCCAATGTCATACATGCGCTTGTTGCCAGGGAGGACGAGCGGTTTTATGATCATTCCGGCATTGACGGCCGGGGACTGGTACGGGCGCTGGTACATCTGGGCAGGGATGGCGGGGCCAGCACTATTACGCAGCAGCTTGCCAAGAACATGCTCGGGCAGGGAAGTAAAAATATTTTTCGCAGGATCATTGAAAAACTGAAAGAAAATATTGTTGCTATAAAGCTTGAGCGGAATTTTACCAAAGAAGAGATCATTGCATTATACCTGAATACCGTGGAATATAGTGATCATGTATACGGTATCAAAAATGCGTCGCGTACTTTTTTCCAGAAAGACCCTGATCGCCTGACCATTGATGAAGCGGCAGTGCTGATCGGTATGCTGCGTGCAACCGGGCTGTATAATCCACGTACTAACCCGAAAGCTTCCATGGAAAGCCGGAACCTGGTGATACAACAGATGGTGCGCAATAATTTCATTTCCGAAGCTGAGGGCGCAACGCTGAAGCTCAAGCCTATTAAGCTCAATTATGAGAAAATGACGGAGAACAATAATTCCGCACCATATTTTATAGATGTCCTGAGAGATGATATAAAACAATGGTGCAAGGAACATAAAAATCCTAAAACAGGCGAGCCTTATAACATATACAAAGACGGACTGAAAATTTATACGACCATAGATCCGAGGATGCAGATTTATGCTGAAATGGCAGTGGCACGGCATATGCCTAACCTGCAGAAAGTATTTAACAACCAGAAGAATATAAAAGACGGAAGTGTATGGAAGACCAAAGACGGTAAGGCAATCCTTGAAAAAGCCATGAAAGGCAGCGATCGCTGGCGCAATATGGCGGCCGACGATATTAAGGAAGCAGATATACGGAAGGCATTCAATGTAAAGACGCCCATGAAAGTGTTCGCATGGAACAGCAAAAGGGAGACAGACACCATAATGTCGCCGCTTGATTCTATCAAGTATCACCGGCAGATGCTCCAGGCGGCATTTGTTGTAACAGACCCTCTTACAGGAGAGGTAAAGGCATGGGTGGGAGGAATAGATTTCAAGACTTATAAATATGATCATGCCAATTATAATACCAAACGCCAGGTAGGATCTACCTTTAAGCCTATACTCTATACGCTGGCTATTATGAACGGGTATACGCCGGACACCCAGATACCCATGGACCCTGTAGACCTGGGCGGTAAAATGATCGCTGATAAAAAATATACCGGTACCCGTCCGTTAAGTTACTGTCTTGCAGCGTCCATCAACACTGCAGCAGCAAAGCTGATGAATGACATTGGAGTGAGCAGGACTGTTGATTTTGCACATGAGTCCGGTATCACCAGCAAAATACCGCCATATCCCTCTATAGCCCTGGGCGCAGCAGATCTGTCGCTGATGGAGATGGTGGGCGTATATAGTATGTTCCCCGGCGGAGGCATGCATACTACTCCGTATTACATCACCCGTATTGAGGACCGTAACGGTAATGTACTGGAACAATACGCCAGCTCCCATAAGGAAGTGATCAGCGAAGCCGATGCTTTCATCATGACAAAAATGATGGAAGGAGTAGTGGACTTTGGCACCGCCAGGGCTATGCGCAGCACATATGGTATTACCAGCGAAGTGGCAGGCAAAACAGGGACTACCAACAATAATGCTGATGGCTGGTTTATGGGTTTTACACCCCAGTTGCTTGGCGGAGTGTGGGTAGGCGCAGATGACCCCGCACTGAGGATATTAAACAATTATATCGGCCAGGGTGCACAGATGGCGATGCCTATCTGGGCTTATTTTTTCCAGGAAATATACAAGGATAAGACCCTGGGCATTGATCCCAGGGCAAGGTTTGTGCAGCCTTCCAGCGTGAAAAATGAAATGCTGCAGGGGTGGAATGAGATACCCGCTTCTGACACACCCGTTGTGGAAGGAGATAATTACAGCTCAGGCGATGCAAGCCAGTATATAGATGTGCCCGTAAGCGACGGAAGAGAGAAGGTCTCAACAGAATCAAAGCTGACTCCTGAAGAAGAAGTAATAAAGCAGGAAGCCCAGGGCAGGAAAAAAGATGATAAATCCAAAAATGATCCTGTTGAAGGAGAAAAGAAAAAGGGCTTTTTTAAAAGATTATTTGGCGGGAAGAAAAAAGATTGAACAGGCACAAGCGGCGCCACAATTTTTGTAACTATAGCTATGCGTTATAACTATTGTCATTGCATGTGGCTGCTTTTAATCCTGAGCATTGTGTCCTGTGCTTTTTCCAACAAATCTGCCAGCCGGCTTTTAAAAGAAGCGGAGCAGTCCGGTCCGTTTGATGCCATTGTTGTTCCGGGTGTGCCCTTTCAAAACGGAAGATGGGATACTATTATGAAGGGCAGGGTCTACTGGTCAAAATATCTTTATGACCGGGGAATTGCCAGGAATATTATCTATTCGGGAAGTGCAGTATATAGCCCTTATTATGAAGCAGAGATCATGGCTATGTATGCGGAAGCGCTGGGCATTCCGCAGGAACATGTTTTTACAGAAACAAGAGCAGAGCACAGCACCGAAAATATCTACTATGGTTATAAAAAAGCATTGCAGTTAGGATTTAATAAAGTAGCGCTGGCCTCAGACCCTTTCCAGTCGAGGCTGCTCCGGAGCTATGCTTTCAGGAGGGTAAGCCCGGATATCCGGATCATCCCGATGGTAACAGATACTTTGAAAAAGATCCAGCCTTCCATGACTGATCCAGACATTGCTTATGATAAGGCCTTTAAAGCAAATTTTATCTCCATTACACAACGCGATAGCTTCTGGAAAAGATTGGTAGGGACTCTTCGTGGCAATATTGATCCTTCAGCGTATGAGGACACCGTGCCCGTTCAGCACAGTATGGGGAACTAATTGTCGTGAGACGTGAAAGGTGAAACGACAAGACATTCACATCCCACCTCTCACATTTGACATATTCCGGAGCGCAGCTATTCGGCCGGGCTTCCTGCAATAATTCTCCTGTGATAATTGATCTGCCCGATATGATAATTCAGGTGGCTCAGCAGGTGCAGGAGGAAATAAGATGTATTTGTCTTTTCTTCATTGAGCACCGGCAGGGGATAATCTTTCTGCAGCTCGTTTTTAGAGAGTTGTTCGAGCGTGTCGGTTACAACATTGCGGGTAATGTCTATATCTTCTAAAAGTTTGCTGCGGGGAACATTTTTAAGTCGGAATTCAGCATCTCTGTTGCGCACATAGCCGGAGTCTCCAAGCACGGCGCCGATGAAATGCTGCAGGCTTCCTGTGAGGTGAAGGCAAAGATTACCGCCGCTATTGCTTATACCTTCGCGTACCTGCCAAAGTTGCTCATCTTTTGGATAAAGGGTTATCTCTTCTTTCAGTTTGTCAAGGTCTTTCTGGAACAGAGGGATCAGATGTAATGTGATCATGATTTTTTTACATTGAATAAATGGAAATTAAGGAACGCAATATCTGGATTTAAATTATAAAAAAAGTTTTTTTGTATCTGCATAAAATATTACGGTTTGCTTGGCTTTTAGTGATTTTGGGGTTACCTTTGCACTCCCAATTTTTAAAACCATTGGGGATATTTATCATGTCTGAAAATCAAATTGTTAACTCAAACGCTGATGTACAGGAGGATGCCCAGGCACCTGCAGCGACAACAACAGAACCTGTACTGGCGCCGGCCGAACCGGAAACTGCTCACGACGATTTCGACTGGAGCATTGACAAACGCAATGTATCTTCTTACAGCAAAGATGAAAAAGAGAAGTACGATGCAGTATATGAAGGTACTTTCAAAACCATCTCTGATAATGAGATGATTGAAGGAATTGTAGTAGGATTAACTAAAACTGATGTTGTAATAAACATAGGTTTCAAGAGCGATGGTCTGGTTTCGCTCAACGAATTCCGCGATCTTTCGGGCTTAAAAGTAGGGGATGTCGTAGAAGTGATGGTTGTAGAGAAGGAAGACCGTGAGGGTCATCTGCACCTCAGCCGCAAACAGGCCCGCATTACACGCGCCTGGGAACGGATCGTGGAAGTGCATAAAACCGGCGAAGTGGTTACAGGGCTGGTTACCAGCAAAACAAAAGGCGGTCTTATCGTGGATGTGTTTGGTATGGAAACCTTCCTACCCGGATCACAGATTGATGTGAAGCCTGTAACCGACTACGACCAGTTTGTGGGTAAAACCATGGAATTCAAAGTGGTTAAGATCAACGAAACTATCAAAAATGCTGTTGTTTCTCACAAAGCGCTTATTGAAAGCGATATAGAAGCACAGCGTGCTGAGATCATCAGCAAGCTTGAGAAAGGCCAGGTACTGGAAGGAACCATCAAAAATATCACTGACTTTGGTGCATTCCTTGATCTCGGCGGGCTCGACGGGTTGCTGTATATCACTGATATCAGCTGGGGCAGGATCAGCCACCCTGCTGAGGTGCTGAAAATGGACCAGAAACTGAATGTGGTGGTGCTGGATTTTGATGATGACAAAAAACGTATCAGCCTTGGTCTGAAACAACTTACGCCTCATCCGTGGGATACCCTGCCTGAAACCATTGCTGAAGGCAAAGTAGTAAAAGGCAAAGTGGTGAATATCGAAGATTATGGTGCATTCCTTGAAATTCTTCCGGGAGTGGAAGGGCTTGTGCATGTCAGCGAAATCACCTGGGCTAATACCCCTATTAATGCGAAAGAGTTTTTCAAACTGGGCGACGAGCATGAAGCTAAAGTGGTAACGCTCGACAAGGATGCCCGCAAGATGAGCCTTTCCATCAAGCAGCTCACACCTGATCCCTGGAATGAAATTGAGAACAAATACCCGGTTGACAGCCGTCATAAAGGACTGGTGAAAAATATCACTCCTTATGGTGTGTTTGTTGAGCTTGAGCCTGGTATTGGCGGTATGATCCATATCAGCGATCTGAGCTGGCTGAAACGTTTCAATCACCCAAGTGAATATACTAAAGTCGGAAATGAAATTGATGTGGTGATCCTCGGCATTGATAAAGACAACCGCAAGCTCCAGCTTGGGCATAAGCAACTGGAAGAAGATCCCTGGAATGCGCTGCAGGACACTTTTGCTATAGGTAGCGTTCACGAAGGCACCGTGATCAGGAAAGATGAAAAAGGAGCTATTGTTCAGTTGTCTTATGGATTGGAAGGCTTTGCCCCCAACCGTCATTTGTTTAAAGAAGACGGGAAAACTGTTGGTGCTGATGAAACCGCGCAGTTTGTGGTAATTGAGTTTGACAGAAATGAAAAACGCATATTACTGAGCCATACACGTATCTGGGAACAGGCAAAAGCTGATGAAAAAGAAGCTGTAAACAAAGAGAGAAAAGCCGAAGCTGCTAAAACCAAAAAAGCAGTGAAGGATATCCAGGGCAAGGTAGAAAAAACCACGCTTGGAGATCTGGGCGTGCTTGCAGAACTTAAGAAGAAGATGGAACAGGGTGATAGCGGAGAAAAGTCTGCTGAATAATCCCACTGTCTTTTTATAAAGCTTAAATCCGCTGCTGATCTGATCAGCAGCGGATTTTTATTTTCTCAAATCTTCTGGTATTATGTCAAACGTGAGACGACAGACGACAAATGTGAGCTCCTCACGCTTATCTTCTCACTTCTCACAAAGAAGTGAGACAAATTATTGTTCACATAGCTCCAGCTCTTTCGCTCCAAAATCAAGCAGGCTCCGGAGCTTGAGATCGGCAGCATCCCAACGGTTTTGGTGATGCACATGGGGCGCCGGTATAACAACACATTTCATCCTTGCCGCTTTCACTGCGATCATGCCGTTAAATGAATCTTCAAAACAGATACACTGTGAGGGAGTTACCCCGAGGCGGGCGGCGCAGTCAAGGTATACCGCAGGATGAGGCTTGCCGTAAGGCAGATCTTCCGCAGAGACCATGCAGGTGAGGTATTGACCAATATTGAGCTTTTCCACCACGATATCTACGAGCTGTAGCGGAGAAGAAGTAGCAATAGCCATAGTGATCCCTTCCTCCTGTAAAAAGGAAAATATCTGAGACACGCCCGGCATACCTGCGCCCCTGGCTCCAATCTTTTCTATTGCGGCATTGATGATCTGTGCCGTGGCAGATTCCACATATTTATTGTCAATATGAAAATGATTGAACCAGTGGGTGATCCATTCCCTTGTGCGCAAGCCTGTAGAGCTTTGGTATTGTTCGGATGTCAGTTCAACTCCATAAGACTGCAATAGCTCCGCACCTGCTTCTTCCCAAAGCGGCTCGGAGTCTATCAGTAATCCGTCCATGTCAAAAATTACATTTGTTGCTTTCATGCATGCAAGATAAGGGATAAGTGGTGAGAAAGTGATGAGGGATAAGTGGTAAGTTGCTAAATGTGTGTGGCTAAAATAGATTGATATTATTATTATTATTTACTGTTTATCATTCAATCACGGCATCATTCAGCGAATTGAAACCCGTTGGAACAAAGCATAACCCAAGCAGCTCTTGCTGAACGTAGTGGCTGATAGCTGATACCTTAACATCAAACGGGAAATGTATTATTTTTATAAAAAGTTTTTCCATGCAGTCCAAAGCCACTACTCCTGAACAATATATCAGGGAACTGCCTGAAGACCGGAAGCAGGCAGTGATAAAGCTGAGGGAAACAGTGTTAAAAAACATTCCTGAAGGTTTTGAGGAACAGATGTCTTACGGTATGCTGGGCTATATGGTCCCGCACAGCCTATATCCCCAGGGATATCATTGCGACCCCGCTCTCCCACTGCCTTTTTTGAATATTGCATCTCAGAAAAACTGTATAGCCGTATATCACATGGGCATGTATATTGTTCCCGAACTTTATAAGTGGTTTGTGGAAGCTTACCCGCAATACAGTACCGTAAAACCTGATATGGGAAAAAGTTGTATCCGGTTCAAAAAAGCAGAACATATTCCGTATGAGCTTATTGGAGCGCTGATGAAAAAAATAACAGTGAAAGAATGGATTGCAGTATATGAGAAGAATATTAAACCAAAGAAAAGCAAATGATCTGGAGCAAAGCATGCCACGAATTCCAGCGGACTGTGCGGCATGATGATTTTTGGGATACAACAAAGCCACGAATGCACGAATAAATATATTAAAAACATTCGTGCATTCGTGGCTTTGTTGCGTTTATAAATCAGTCCGCTTGCGGACCGCAGGAATTCGTGGCTATTTTATTAAGAAAAGTTCATTTCATCCGCGCTTGGTCCATAGCTGCCGGGGATGGGAATATCAAGGAGCCGGAGAAATACGCCGAGCTGTGCCCTGTGATGCACAATCTGGCAATAAGTCATGCGGATGACCTCTGCTTTGGAAGTTGTGCTATAAATTTCAGCACCGTTTCTTAAAGTCCATACAGGAAGCAGGTCTTCTTCTTTTGCCGCGGCGAGCCGTGTTCTGCCTTCTTTGAGCGATTGCTCAAAGTGTTCCATCAGTTGCTTTGTGGAGTCAATTTGTACAGGCTGGTATGGCGACGTTGCAAAATCAAGCTCTTCCGTGTCAAGCGTCATGCTTACCCAGGTGGGAAGCTCTGCAATATGCGTGGCGAGTTGACGGACAGACATGCTTTTGGGATGAGGCTTCCAGTCGTATTTATCATCCGGTACGCGGGACAGCATTTTTCTTGTAGTTGCAGCCTCCAGGTCCATTTCCTTTAATAACATTGGAATAATTTGCATAGTTGTTTGTTTTTTGTTACACAAAGCAACAATGCGCTACTGACAGCCCTATGTCAGCGTGATTTTTTGAGAGAAATAATTTTTGGGAAGGAGTAAGCTGTAAGGCCCTATACCTTACTCTTTATACCTTATTGGCCGGGCTCTTTCCTGATATCGAGCTTGCTTTCTTTCACAGGCTTTTCTACAGGCGCCTGGCCGTCCTGGAGCTTGAAGGTAAATACTTTGTCTACATGTACCCATTTCCCGTTTTCCCATTTAAACCCTTCGTAGTCGCCATCCGGTACAAAAGTGTATTTTTTATCGGGTTGATTGTTTTCTGAAATAAGGTGATCGTAAATGATCATCTTCATTTCATCGTCGTAGCGGATACTTGCATTACCGTCTTTTTTATATTCGATTGAAAACCGGGTTTGTACCGGCTTAGGTGTTTCATCTTTCTCAAAGCTGAAAAAAGGTCCCCCGAATACAGGTCTGCCCTGTTCATCAAAGCGTAATACTTCTATGCGTTTTTTAGTGCTCCTGAAATTATTTTCATCATAGCCGAAGAGCGTATAATATTTACGCCCGTTAAAGCTGGTTTCTACTATCCGGTAATAGATCGCTCCGATCCAGTCTCCATTAGTGGTGGTGATGTGATTGGTGTTTTCAAGCAGGGTGGTTTTATCTAAAAGAGGATAGAGCTTCAGGGAGCCGTCTTTTGTATTGATCTGTATAGCCCCATGTCTGCGAAAAGTGTTTTCATCTTTCACTACCTGCCAGGTAAAGATGCGGAAACTGCTGTCGGGAGCGTAGAGGCGGGAGATGGTTCTCAGCGAATCGAAAGGGTAGGAGAAGGAATAAGGTTCTTTGAGGGCTCTCACGAGCATCCTGGTGAATATGCTGTCTGCCCTGAAACGGTCGCCTGCTTCCCTTGCGTTTACTATATCAAAGGAGTATTTTTTCATGGAATCCTCATGGGCCTGCATGAAAGCAGCAAAGGGGCTTTTTGCAGATTGTGCTGCCCCGCTTATTACAATAAGATCCAGGCAAAACAAATATATATACGGCAGGATGCGTCTCATGTGATGTAACCGGTTACGAAAATACTAACAATGCAGGTTATCAACGGCAAATATCAGGGCTTAGTGTTTAAAGTTTTGATAAAATGAGAGACAGCTATGGGCAATGAGCTGTGAGAAATGAGCAATGAGCTGTGAACTGTGAGCACACTGCTGACAGCTCACAGCCCACTGCTTTCACGCCATCGGCTCCTGCTGGCTCAGGCAATGAAAGCTCCCCAGTCCCCATATAATGTCCGTGGAGTCAATCCCCGTCACTTTCCTGGAGGGAAAACAATCCTGTATGATCTGCAATGCCTTATCATCATTCTTACAGCGATAGGTAGGCACTACCACAGCGGCATTGCTGATATAGAAGTTAGCGTAAGAGGCCGGTAGCCGCTGTCCTTCATACACTACTGCAGAAGGCATGGGAAGCTCTATGATATTTAGTTGCTTTCCGTTGGGCAGGCGCATCTGTTCCAGCTCTCTCAGGTTGGTTTGAAGCAGTGCATAGTTTTCATCATGTTTATTTTCCTCTACCACCGTCAGCACGGTATCTTCGTTTACAAATCTTACCGTGTCGTCAATATGACCGTCTGTATCATCTCCCACTATACCTTCGCTTACCCACAGTATCTGGTCCACGCCGTAATAATGCTGTAAATAGGTTTCAATCTGTTCCCGGCTGAGCTGTGGGTTGCGGTTGGGGTTGAGCAGGCATGCCGTTGAGGTAAGCAGTGTTCCTTTCCCGTTAAATTCCACGGAACCGCCTTCCATTACAATGCCGGGGCTGAACACCGGGATATTATAGTCTCCCCCGATGAGGGAGGGTATAATGTCGTCGAGGTCGTAGGGGGGATATTTATCTCCCCAGGCATTGTATCCCCAGTCAACGATGATCTTTTTTTGCGCTGCCTGCGGGTTAATGAGAAATGCAGGACCATGATCCCGGCACCAGGCATCATTGGTGGGGTGCAGGTAGAATGCAATGGTATTCATATCCACGCCGGCTTCTTCCAGGTGAGCTGTTGCGGCGGCTTTCATTGCTTCATTGTTTACATTGATATGAACGCTTTCCCCCGCAGACACTGCTTTGATAAATGCTGCATAAGGGGCAAATATGGTATTGATCTTGCCGGGCCAGGATGCTTCTTTGTGCGGCCAGCTTAGCCATGTGGCGGTGTGCGGCGCAAATTCGGCAGGGAAATAATATCCCAGCTTTTTAGGCGTTTTGAAATCAAAAGGAGGCGGATAGGAAAAAGTTTTTTCCGGCTCTTGTTGCTGCTTATTCGTTTTGTTGCGCTCGCTGCTCACCTGTAGATGTTTTTGATAAAGCTGAAATAAAGCGTGAAAGTATACCTGTATGCGGCCCGGTAATTTATCCTTCGTCTATATATCTTTTGGTAATGGGCTGGTAGCTGTCTATCCGCCTGTCTCTCAGGAATGGCCAATGTGTTCTGTACTGGTCTGTTTTTTTAGTATCTATTTTCACGATTGCTACCTCTTCTTTGTCGTGTGGCGCCTGGTAAATTACACTGCCAAACGGGTTGGCTACGAATGACCCGCCCCAGAACTTCATGGCGCCTTCCTGTTCAAATCCTGTGCGGTTAACACTTACTACATGCACGCCATTCGCTACCGCATGGCTGCGCTGGATGGTTTGCCATGCGTTGTATTGCTCTGTATTGGTAGCTTCGTCCTGTGAAACGGCCCACCCGATAGCGGTAGGATAGAACAGTATCTCTGCGCCCATCAAAGCGGTAATACGCGCTGCTTCGGGATACCACTGGTCCCAGCAAATAAGCACCCCGATGGCAGCATATTTTGTTCTGAAAACTTTATACCCGAGATCACCGGGGGTAAAATAGAATTTCTCGTAATAAGCAGGATCATCAGGGATATGCATTTTCCTGTATTTGCCGAGATAGGTCCCGTCGGCATCTATTACTGCGGTGGTATTGTGATACAGTCCTTCCGCTCTTTTTTCAAAGAGGGAAGCTATAATAACGATGTTCTTTTCTTTGGCTGTTTTGCTGAGCGTATCTGTTGAGGGGCCGGGTATCGGCTCTGCCAGCTCAAAATTGCAGTAGTCTTCCACATCGCAAAAGTACAGTGAGGTGAAGAGCTCCTGGAGGCACACCACCTGTGCGCCTTTGTCTGCAGCTTCCTTTATTTTTTCAACAGCTTTATCGAGGTTTTCAGCCTTGTTTGCAGAACATGTCATCTGCACCAGCCCTACATTGAGTATTGCCATAGTTCTTGCTTAAAGCCGCAAAAATAAAATCTTATATTGAAATAAGCTCAATTAATAACGTAACAGCAGCGGATGTCGAATGCTTATTTATTGAATAGTGATGATCAGCGTGCCGGAGCCTGACTCATCCGTTATGGTAAGCTTTTTTTCAAAACTGTCTTCTTTATTGCTGCAAACAGCATAATCAGTTTGCGAAGCATAAGCTTTTCCTGAAGCGAACCCAATTTTTGCGGTGGTTACGGAAACTATGCCCGGCGAAGGAGCTGTTTTTAAAGTAGTGGGCTGAGCGTATCCTGCATCATATACAGGTGCTATACCTTTGTAGCTATCGGCATTATCGGTGTATACCAGCCATTCTCCCTGGTCACGGGCAACTTTTTTCTCCTGATTGTTGTATATCCATAGAGAAGGTCTTTCAGCTTTCTTTCTTTTCCTTTCCTGTTTTTGCATGACGCTGTCCATCCTGCGCTGGTTTTCGGCGATAATACTTTTCCTGTTTGCTGCACGGTCGTGATCAGGAGATTGCTTTTGACTGAAGAGTGATGCTGTGCGGAGCTGCTGCTGTACCAGGAGTTCCAGTTGACGATTATTCAGCATCCGTTGATCGTTTGCCTGCTTAAGCAGGAGTGAAAGTGCTTTTGAGGATGCGGTGTCAAATACCCTGAGCCTGTCATTCAATAATAATAACTGCCTGTCCAGCTTTTTCTGAGTAGCCGTTTGCTCTGCCGACAGCGCTTTGCTGAAATTGTCCTGTATTGTTATCCATGCTGTGTTAGGGGTAAGGGATAGGGAGTAAGGAGTAAGGTTATCCTGTATCAGTTCCGGGGCAGTAAATTCAGGCATTTCAAAATGATATGCTATCCCGGGTTGATCCGGATTGTTGAAAAAAGCAGGAGCAGGCGGAGGAGGGGGAATGGGAGGCAAAGCTGCTTTTGGCGCTGCAGGGAATGACAATGGTATGGAAGCATTCCTCGTGGTGGTAATGTGCAGGGTGTCCTTACCGTTGATGACTCTTCTGGAGATGGTAACGGTCTTTTGAGCGCGTGCGGATACTATTGCTATGTCTTTTTCTGTGCCAATTATTTTTTTATTACTATTGATGGTGTACTTATTATTTTCCCCGGTACTGCTCTTTGCAGCGGGCTGCTCATTGCGTTGCTTAGCGTTATTGATATGCTGATCCGGCGACAACCATGCTATTGATATCAGGAGGAATGCGATAAATACAAAGGCGAATAATTTCTGACCGTAATTAAAATTAGTCGTTTTTACATTCATGATCCGTTTTACCCTCCCAAGCAGTTGGTTGTCGTTCCCTGTGGCAGCCACGGCAATGGAAGGCACTCCTATGCGCATTTTCTCCAGCGACAGCAGGGCCGAAGCGTAGCTGTGAGCGTCTGTATTATAGTGAAGCACCATGTCATCGCAGCAATGTTCCCTTTCTTTTCGTATGGTTTTGCCAAGCAAATGCACAAAAGGATTAAAGAAAAGAATGGTTTCTATCACAGATACTATGATGTTGATAAGATAGTCGTTGCGCCTGATATGGGCCAGCTCATGCAGTAGTATGGATTCAATCTGCTGCGGCGTGAGATGATTAAAAGCGGCAACCGGGATCAGGATAACCGGCTTAAAGAAATCAAGCGTGGCAGGAACACTTACATATTCACTGAAAAATAGCTTTACTTTTCGTGTGATGCCAAGACATGCCGCATACCGGTTTACGTAGTTTACCCACCCCGGTTCGGCTGCATACAATCCTTCTGTTCTCAGTTTCCGCGAAAAAAGATAGGCATTTACCAGTTTGATAAGCAGTATGAGCAATACGATGAGATAAGCGGTGGAGAAATAGGGAAGATAGGTGCTCAGCAATTCAAAAAAACTGCTGCGCGATGCGCCGGCTTCCACGGCAAAAAGCGCTTTTGCCGCATCTTCGTTGAGCGTGGAAAGCCCTGCTATGGATTGGGTAAGGTGGATGATCGCTGAATAGTTCTGTGCCAGTGTGACTGTAAACCAGCAAAATGATATGCCCGTTGCGAGCGCTGCCAAAGCATGCCTGAAGGAAGGATTATTACGTTTATCTATATTACCTGCCAACTGGCAGATCAGCCACAGCAATGCCGTCTGCCATAAGCTGGAAGCGATCGTCCATCCCAGTGCTATCAGAAATGGTGAGTTGTACAGCGCAGTCATTTGTATATGGTTTTGAAGCTTACTGTTTTTTGAGCGTATTTAACAGATCCTGTATTTCGTCGAGCTCATCCCTGCTTGTTTTATGATTGCCAAGTGCCTGCATCACCAACTGTGCCGGTGAGCCGGCGAAGAGATTGTCGATCATTTTGCCCAGCAGGTGCTTCTGGGTCTTTTCCCTGCTCACCAGTGCCTTGTAGATATGTGTTTTGGAAGAATCGTCGCGGCTTACAAGTCCTTTTTCATGCATGATCTGCATGAGCTTAAGCGTTGTAGTATACCCAACATCTTTGCTGGCGGCAAGCGCTTCATGCACTTCTCTTACGGTAGCGCTTTCCTTCGACCATAGTACCCGCAGGATCTCCAGTTCACTTTCTGTGGGCTTTACATTTTTTTGTTGTGCCATATTTACGATTTTATTCGTAAAACGAATATACGATTTGATTCGTATCCGTCCAACTCATTTTCGTTTTTTAAGAAAAATTATATGGCATAAAAAAGGAGCGGCTTCAGCCGCTCCGGTAAATTATTGAAGTGGGTTTAATGCTATTTTATTTTTTCATCAGTTTGCTTACATCAATAGTACCGTCTTTATTGATGATCTGCAGCATATAGATCCCGGCGGGGAGCTGTTGAATATTCATGTCGAATATACCGCTGCCGTGAGTAGACGGAGCATATTTCAATACCGGCTGTCCGCCGCTGTTAAGAACATTTACCTGCATCACGGTTTTGCTGCTTTGGATATACAGCGTGTTGGAGGCTGGATTGGGATATATCTTCACTACAGGGGAGGCATCGCATTTTATTTTTACGAGCACAATAGGTGTGCTCCTTTGCTTACCATCAAAATCTATCTGGGTAACGCGGTAATAATTTGCCCCGGCGGCAGGTGTATTATCGGTATAATTATATGTTTGTATTGTAGTGCTGTTGCCTGTTGCAGACACCTGGCCGATGGTGGAGAACCGGATGCCATCGGTGCTGTGCTCTACCAGGAAATGGCTGTTGTTTTGTTCAAAAGAAGTTTTCCACTGCAGTTTTGCTTTACAGCCATCTGTTTTAACTGTGAAGTCGCTGAAGGTAACTGGCAGCACCCTGCTGATACTGCCTATAGCCAGGGCAGTAATAGTAGTGCCGCCTTCAATAACTCCTGTCAGCGTAGACCCTTTGGTGAGCCCTGTAGCGCCCGGAGTCAGCGAGCTGAGATTAATCCATTTTCCATTACCTGCATCCCATCCGACAAGCCTTAAGTCTGACGCTGTAACATCGCCATATTCCTGGAGGTCGGGAATAGAAACCGTAATGGTCTGGTCTTCCGTCATAGCAGTAGCAATGTTATTAATATCTACTTCATCCTGGTAATGCCAGTCCCAGAATCCTACCGGGATTACTGAGTTGATACCCGAACCCAATTGGTCTGTGGAGTTAATAGTACCGTCTTCAGAACCGCCGGGTGGGGGGAAAGTTATAGGGTCAGCGTCTGTCAGGTCTTTAGTAGTGCCCGGATCCCCGTCTACCCAGCCTACCGTTAACAGGTATCCGACATCTGCATAGGTACCCGAGCGCTGCAACGGGTAGATGGAGGTGCCATTACCGACAGGGAAAGTAAAGGTTCCACCGTGACCTGCTGCGCCTGTGGAGGAATTGGTAGAATTATATTCTGTAACATACCCGTCCACGTGCTGGGCATCGGTAGGTGCCGTAGTGTTGGTATAATTCGCGCTGTTCACAAAAACGATGGCGCCACGAATGGGATAATCCCTGTTGGTGGTAGTGATCCCGTTGTTGAAATGCAGGGTCTTTGCTACAGTTATGCCACCAGGAGGAGTGCCAAAGTAAGTATCTCCATTGCCGATAGTATAAGCACGTAAAATATTTGAAATGTGCATGGTGTTGCTTCCACCGATATTAAAATACACCTCGTCAAAAACAATATTACCCCCGGTCACATAAGGGGGATTTCCCGCCAGTGTATTAGAAGTGGTAATTTCGTTGGTACCCTGGTACACAAAATAATCTATATTGGAGCCAACCTGCCCCATATTAAAAAGATCATTAAATTGGGTGATCCAGCCGGTATTTTGATCGCTTATAATAAAGGTCTGGTTGTTATGAGTATATACCGTGCCGTTAATACGTGTTATCACGGTATTCACAGTGGTAATCCCTCCGTTTGAGCCATCATCTCTTACTGCTGCATCCCAAGTTGCTGGAGAAGAGTAGTCTGTGTATGTTACCTGGGAATACAATGTCCCAAGTGGAAGCAGGGCAATAAGCAGGTATAAAATACATTTCATGCTTTTGTGATTTTAGGCAATTATAACCGGTGTTGCATATAAGCTCAGCAGGCAAATGAATGCTGCGGTATTATCATTGAATAATGGAAATAGAATGCCTGAAATGTTTTACAGAAAGACGTTGAATTTAGGATAAGGGGAATTTCAGTAACAGGGGATATAGGCTTTAGAATAATTACCGCCGAAGATAGTAAATCTTATATCACCAATAAAAGTATTTATCGAAATATTTACCGCTGAAAAGCAGAACAGGGGCTGCCGGGCAGAAAAAAAGGACAGCAATTTGATTGCTGCCCCCTGGAAATCAGTGTATAAAGATGTTGGTTGATATAGATCAATAAAGATGAAGGGGTAAGGTATAAGGAGGAAGGCATAAGGGGTAAAGGAAACGTCAAACGGTAAAAGTGAGGTTACCTGAAGCCTGTAACCTGTAATATTTTTAGATCATGCTTTATCCCTTCCTCCTTATGCCTCATTTGCTCTTTACTATCTCCGTCTTTTGAATGTTCCGCTGTGTTGTCATATCGGTGTGTGCCTTGGTGCCGAAGACCTGCGCCAGGGTTGGTGCGATAACAAGCGATACTATAGACATAAGTTTGATAAGAATATTCATGGAAGGACCGGAAGTGTCTTTAAAAGGGTCTCCCACGGTATCGCCGCTTACGGATGCTTTGTGCGGCTCTGATTTTTTGTAGTACATCTGCCCGTTGATCTCAACGCCTTTTTCAAAGGATTTCTTGGCATTGTCCCATGCGCCGCCGGCATTGTTCTGGAACATACCCATCAGTACACCGCTTACGGTAGCGCCTGCAAGGAATCCGCCGAGCGCTTCGGGACCAAGTAAGAAGCCTATAATCAATGGCGCTACAATAGCTATGGCGCCGGGAAGCATCATTTTTTTGATAGAGGCATCGGTAGAGATTGCCACGCATTTATCATATTCGGGCTTGCCTGTGCCTTCCATAATACCGGGAATAGTGCGGAACTGGCGACGTACTTCTTCTACCATGCTCATGGCTGCTTCCCCCACTGCACGTATGGCGAGCGAGGAGAAAATAAAGGGGATCATACCGCCCACAAAGAGGGATGCCAGCACTTTTGCTTTATATATATCAATGCCTTCAATACCTGCCACGCCAACAAATGCCGCAAAAAGCGCCAGGGCGGTGAGGGCTGCCGAAGCTATCGCAAAACCTTTACCTGTAGCGGCAGTGGTGTTACCAACAGCATCAAGCACGTCGGTTTTTTCCCTTACTTCTTTGGGTAATTCACTCATCTCCGCTATACCGCCGGCATTATCTGCAATTGGTCCAAAAGCGTCTATTGCCAGCTGCATGGCAGTAGTGGCCATCATGCCTGCCGCTGCTATCGCCACGCCGTATAATCCTGCAAATTCATAAGAACCGTAAATTCCGCCTGCCAGCACAAGGATAGGGAGGAAGGTAGATTCCATACCTACCGCCAGTCCCCCGATCACATTGGTAGCATGACCGGTGGAAGACTGCTGGATAATGGAAAGCACCGGGCGCTTGCCCATTGCCGTATAGTATTCGGTGATGATGGACATCAAAGCGCCTACAACCAATCCTACTGCTATAGCGCCGAGCACGCCCCATTTGGTGAAGTCGTGCCCGCGAAGGGTCATTGTCTCGGGTAATATGTAATATACCAGTCCTATGGAAACGACCGCTGTTAAAATAATAGAACCCCAGTTGCCCATGTTAAGCGCTTTTTGCACATTGTTGGTATTGATACCTGCGCTGTCGCTCACTTTCACAAACCATGTGCCTACAATGGAAAACAGGATACCTGCACCGGCTATGAGCATGGGAAGTAATACCGGAGCGAGCCCGCCGAAATTATCTGTCGACTTTGTTTCCTGTCCCAGCACCATGGTTGCCAGTACTGTTGCCACATAAGAGCCAAAAAGGTCGGCGCCCATGCCGGCCACATCGCCTACATTGTCACCGACATTATCTGCTATGGTTGCAGGGTTGCGCGGATCGTCTTCAGGAATGCCGGCTTCCACTTTTCCTACCAGGTCGGCGCCCACGTCGGCAGCTTTGGTATAGATACCGCCGCCTACGCGTGCAAACAATGCTATACTTTCAGCGCCAAGCGAAAAGCCGGTAAGCACTTCTATAGCTTTGAGCATACCCTCCGCATATTCAGGAGTGCCGGCAGTAAGCCCGCCCGCAAATTGCATGTATAATATGATAAACACGGTACCTAAGCCTAAAACTGCCAGTCCCGCTACGCCAAGCCCCATTACAGAGCCGCCGGTGAAGGAGACAGACAGGGCTTTGCTCAGGCTTGTTTTGGCAGCCTGTGCAGTGCGTACATTGCTTTTGGTAGCTATCCGCATACCGATATAGCCGGCGGTTGCGCTGAATACAGCGCCTGCTATGAACGAAATGGCAATTGACCAGTGAGAATGAGGATTGGCCTGCGCCATTACCCCAAGGAGTATTGCTACTATCACTACAAAATAACCCAGTATCTTCCACTCGGCTTTGAGGAAAGCCATAGCGCCTTCAGCAATATAATTGCTGATCTCTTTCATACGGTCTGAACCGGCATCCTGCTTAGATACCCAGTTGAATTTCAGATATGTATAGAGTAATCCGAGGAGTCCCATTACGGGCACGAGGTAGAACAATTTGTCCATAATCGTTAAGTTCTAGTATGTTAAGTTTTAGGGGGGCAAAAATAGGGGATTCAATGCTAATTAAAGCCATCAGTCAAAATAATCAGGCTTTTTTGATGGCCGCAAATGCCTGCGGAAGATAATTTATAATGTCGCCGGATATCATGGCTTCTTCTGTTTGCACCGCTGCAGCTTTATCCCCTGCCAGCCCGTGGAGGTATACCCCGGTCAACACTACTTTTTCGGTCTCTCCAGACTGGGCATATAATCCCAGCAATATGCCGGTCAAAACGTCGCCGCTTCCGGCAGTGGCCATACCAGGGTTGCCGGTAGGATTGAAATAGCCTTTGCCGGCGGGTGTAGCTATAAAAGAATAGTTGCCCTTGATGACTATATATATATTGAATTGTTTTGCTTTCTCCAAAGCCAGTTGCAACCGCGAAAATTGATCGGGGCTGGGGCCGAAGAGTCGCTCAAATTCTTTGGGGTGAGGGGTAAGTATAGTATTGGCGGGCAGGCTGTTATACCAGTCAGGCCGCGATGCCAGCAGGTTTAACCCGTCGGCGTCAATGATAGATCTTTCAGGGCTGGCATCAAGTATATGCTTAAGCACGGCAAGGCTTCCCGGCCGCTGCCCCATGCCGGGACCTGCAGCTATGGCATCATAGCGTGTCTCCAACTGAAGTGTTGCGAGATGCTGTTCCCCATTTCCTGCAACGCACATTGCTTCCGGTACTGAGGACTGCAAAATAGTGTAGCCACAGGCAGGTATATAGCAGGTAAGTTTGCCTGCCCCGCTGCGGAGACAGGCTCCGGCGCCCAGCACCATGGCGCCCATCATACCATAACTGCCACCTATAAGCGCTGCATTGCCATAGCTGCCTTTGTGCGAAAACTTTTGACGGGGTTTATAAAAAGAGTGGATCAACTGAGGTGTTACGATCTCAAGGTCAGTATGGGTATTTTCATAAAACCTGCTGTCGAGCCCGATATCAATTATATGTATGCTGCCGGTAAAGGGAGCATTTTCAGGCAACAGAAAAGCCAGCTTCATTACCTGGAAGCTGAGAGTATATGTGGCTTTAATGACAGCATTGCCGGATGACGATTGATCGGCGAACAAACCGCTGGGCATATCCACCGCAATGATGGTATTGCCTGAAGCATTTAAATGCTCTACCAACGCTGCAGTCATACCCTCCAGGCGACGATTCAGTCCATATCCGTATAGCGCATCCACAATGATGCTGCCTTCCGGTATGGGAGGAAAATCTTTTTCACTGTTTATATAAATGGTCTCCTGCTTTTCCTGCTGCAGCCGCGAAAGATTAAGGGAATTGTCAGGTGAGCGGTGAGCGTCCGTTCCGGCAAGGTAAACCGATACTTTTCGTTGTTGTGCTGCAAGCAGTCTTGCTATTGCAAGCCCATCGCCGCCATTATTGCCCGGTCCGCAAAAAATGCAGATATGCCTGTCGCTTTCCGTGTGAGACATCATCCAGGCTGCACAGCGTCGCGCCGCTCTCTCCATCAGGTCAGCAGAAGCTACCGGCTCATGTTCCATGGTATATGCATCCCATGCTTTGATCTGTGCGGCTGAAAATATTTTCATGATGGTAATATGAGGGATAAGGTATAAGGCGTAAGGAATTCACTTTTGACTTTTCACTTCCCACGCCTTGTTAAAGGTTTCAGGGCTTTCTCATTTTTCACGTTTATCGTTTCACTTCTCACGTTTGGCCTTTCACCTCTCACGCCAATGCAACACTCCGCGCTGCTGCCCGGATACAAATGTAGTGGAAAAGATAAGGAGACGGGGAGGATGAGAATAAGATTTCCTCTCCCCGGGTGTGTATTTGTCGTTTAAGCTATTATCTTTTCTGATCTCCTAACTTTAAATAAAAATCGGAATTGCCATGTTGAAAAAAAGGATGCTCCTGCTTGCATATCTTTTACTTTCCACCTGTGAATTAACATTCGCTCAAAAAAGCTGGAAAGACATTGTGTCGGTGGAAGATATATGCGAATACTATCCCGGTATAATGAAAAGAATGCTTTCGCAGTTTGATCTTGACCAGCCGGGATTGGAAAAAGTGAAAACTGCCTGCGCTGACAGCAATATCGTTGATGCCTGCAAATACCTGTTGAGCTACTACAGGCATTCCAATACTGCCCCGGACCTGAGGCGGTCATCGCCGGTAAAGACAGATAAAACTGATGCAGAATCGGATACAATTCTCAATAATGTATTTGTCATTCAGAATGTCCGGGGACAGGTGGCTTACGGCTCTGATGGCCACCGCGACTGGTACTATAAAGGCCCCAACAACGACCGGGAATGGGCATGGCTGTCTAACCGTCACAGCCAGCTCTACACTGTATTCAACACCTATTTTGAAACAGGCAATCCTAAGTATGCAAAATATATTGACCTCTTTCTGCGCGATTTTATTATCAAAAGCATGCCTTACCCGGCGGTAAAGTCTTCGGAATCTATCTGGCGGGGACTGGAAGTGGCTGCACGTGCCAAGTACTGGACCCGTATCTTTTACGGGCTCATCAACGATCCGTATCTCTCCCCGGCTACCGGACTGTTGATGTTAAGCAGCCTCCCGGATCATGCGCATTACAACAGGAACTTTCACGGCAGTAATAACTGGCTTACTATGGAGATCTCGGCGCTGGCAACGGTCGCCGCTTATTTCCCCGAGTACAAGGCATCGGGTGAATGGATGTCTTATGCTATTGAGACTATGACCAACAGTATGAAAGAACAGGTGTATAAGGATGGCGTGCAAACCGAGCTTTCTTCGCATTATCACCAGGTGGCTTTATCCAATTTCACGCTCTTCAAAGAGATCTGTGATAAAGCCGGCCGGCAACTGCCTGCCTATTATAATGAGACCCTTGAAAAAATGAGCGGCTACCTCGCACATGTGGTACGCCCTTCCGGCTACCGGCCATTGAACAATGACGGCGACAGGGGCAGTGACCGTGAGTTTATACTTGCGGCCGCAAAAAAATTTGATCGTCCCGGATGGGAATATATTGCCACCAATGGCGTTTCAGGAACCCAACCAGCCGACGGTCCTTCGTATTGCTATCCCTGGGCCGGGCATTTCGTATCCCGTAGCGGATTTGATGCAGACGCGCAATGGTCATTCTTTGATATCGGTCCGTGGGGAAGCGGTCACCAGCACAATGACAAACTGCATATTTCTGTTGCTGCTTATGGCAGGGACCTGCTTGTTGACGCCGGCCGTTTTGCCTATACCGGGGCCGTTGCGGATAAATTCGGAAAGTATGCGAGAGGCAGCCAGGGACATAATATCCTGCTGATTGATCATAAAGGTCAAAGTGCAGGTCCAACTCTTGTCAGCCAGCCTTTGAGTGACAGCAGCTTTAAAATAACCCCGGCATTTGATTATGCTTCCGGCTCCTTCAGCCACTTTGCAGATATAACCGGGGCAGCAACGCATACCCGCGCTGTGCTGTATATGCGCGGACAATTTTGGATAGTTATAGACAGGATAGTTTCCGACAGACCAAGAACAATTGAGGAGTTGTGGCACTGGCATCCCGATAACAAGGTGATCCTTGAGGGGCTGATCACTAAAACCGCCAATAAACGGGGAAACCTTGCAGTAATACCTCTAAGCAGGCAAAAGTTTGATATTACACTGGTAAAAGGACAGGAAACTCCTGAGATACAGGGTTGGTACAGTCCGGAGTACAACAAATATGAACCCAATACCGTCGCTGTCTACCAAACAAAGATCGGTAATGCCGCTACCCTGGTCTGGCTGCTGCTGCCATCCGAAGGAGAAACGCCAAAAATCAAGGCAAAGCTGCTGTCCGAAAATGAGGAGGAAATAAAGATCGCCGTAAAGCAAAAAGGAGAAAAGCTGGAGCTTACCATACCGTTTATGGGGAGTAATAAAGTGATAAGTGATAAGTGATAAGTGGTAAGTCGAAAGGCAATAAAAAGGGATGATATTTTCTGCGAAATATCATCCCTGCTGTTTTATACGGCCATATCTTTTTTAAACACCGAGGCTCCACCCATTCCTGTATTCACGCCTTACAAACTGGTTGGCCTCATCAAAATTAGTGACCTTCATATTTTTAGCATCCCAAAGCAGTTTCTTCCTGCCGAGATATTTGTCGTCCCAGTCTTTTAAAGAGGGATTTTTCAGCCACCAGCTGCGGATGGCAAGATTACCGATCAGTATACTTTCTGCAAAAGGGCCGGCATACTCAAATGGCGAGCTGGTTTTTCCTTTGCTGTAGCCATCTATGCATGCGTTTACCCATTGCAGGTAGTGGCCATCTTCGCCCCCGGGTACACGTTCAATAGTTTCGGGAGGAAGGGTCGCCTCTTTCATCAGCCGTGTGGGCAGGAGCCTGGGGTTGGCGCCGTAACAGTCACACATTACCTTGCCTTTGGTACCTTCAAATATTACACCGCCATCCCAGTTGCCCATTGGTTCTCCAGGTAATAATTCATCGGGACGGGCAGGAAGGAGACCTCCGTCCATCCAGTTTACTTTTATCACGCCTTTCCCGTCTTTGCGGGGATAGGTTAAACGAATGATACAGGATGTAGGGAAACTGTCGGCAAAATTGCCTTCATCCCACATACCAGCCCAGTTGCCGGTGACGCTGCATTCAAAATCTGAAGGGTAATCAATCGGCAGGATACGGTATACCGGGTCCATGATATGACAGGCCATATCGCCCAGTGAGCCGGTGCCGAAAGCATACCATCCACGCCATTTACCGGGCAGGTAAGCGGGGTTGTAATCAATCATCTTCGCCGGACCGATCCATAAATTCCAGTCCAGCTCTTTAGGAACATCAAACTTTCCCGTGGGGGTGGGCAGCCCTTGCGGCCATACCGGGCGGTTGGTCCAGGTGTGCACGGTATGTACTTCTCCTATCAGCCCTGCATCTACAAGCTCTTTCATACGGCGTACGCCATCACCGGATCCTCCCTGGTTGCCCATTTGGGTAATTACTTTATATCGCTTGGCCGCTTCCGTCAGCATGCGGGCCTCGTAAATATCGTGGGTTAAAGGTTTTTGAGTATACACATGCTTGCCTAATTGCATGGCTGCCATCGTGGCTACTGCATGCGTATTATCAGGAGTGGATATGGAACAGGCATCTATATTGTTCTTTTCCTTCTCCAGCATCTCCCGGAAATCCTTGTAGTACCTGGCTTTCGGAAAACGCTTTCTTGATTCTGCAGAACGCCTGTCGTCTACATCACAAAGCGCTACTATATTTACTTTGGGGCTTTGAGAGAAATTTTTGAGATCGCCTCCTCCCTTTCCTCCTGCTCCAATGCCCGCGATATTTAATTTATCGCTCGGAGCGATATACCCCCTGCCCAGCACATGGCGGGGTACAATAAAATAACCGGCGGCGGCAACTGAAGTGTTCCTGAGAAATTTCCTGCGGGAATCTGCCTGCCTGCTTTTGATCTTCTTATTCATTTTTTTTTATTTGGTCTGAACTAAATAAGATTACAGGAGCGTATGAATAACAGGCTGAGAATGAAATGAAGCCGGCATACTCATTTGCATAAAAAAAGGCGGTCTTTTACACCGCCTTTCCTGATCTGTTAAAACTGATCATTATACATTAAGACTCCACGGAGCCCTGTATTGTCGTTTCACAAACTGGTTGGCATCTTCAAAGTTGGTGATCCTCATATTTTTGGCATCCCACAACAGCTTTTTGCGCCCGAGATACTTATCTTCCCAGTCTTTGCCACTTGGATTTTTCAATGCATAGCTGCGGATAGCCAGGTTGGAGATCAATATGCTTTCAACGAACGGACCCGCATAGTCGAAGTTGGAGCTGGTCTCTGCATTGCCGTAGCCGGCGATGCAGGCATTTACCCACTGAATATAGTGTCCTTCAGGTACACGCTTAATAGTTTCAGGAACAACCTTTGCTTCTTCTGCTCTTGTAAGCGGTAATAATCTCGGGTTGGCTCCATAGCAGTCTGCCAGCAGCTTTCCTTTTGTGCCGATAAATAATACGCCGCCATCCCAGTTGCCAAAAGGTTCTCCGGGCTGAAGCTCATCTGGTCTTTCCGGCATTATACCGCCGTCATACCAGCTTACTTTGATCGTTCCCTTTCCATCTTTGCGGGGATAGTTGAGGTGAATGGCTGAAGCTGCGGGAGCGCTTTCAGGGTTATCCGTTTCCTGGAAGAACCCGCTCCAACTGTTTGCCACGCTGCATTCTACTGAGTCAGGGAAGTCTATAGGCAGTATCCGGTAAATAGGATCCATGATATGGCAGGCCATATCTCCCAATGCGCCTGTACCGAAGCGCCACCAGCCTCTCCAGTTAAAAGGCAGGTAGCCGGGATTATAATCCATTGCAGGCGCAGTGCCCAGCCAGAGATTCCAGTCGAGCTCTTTAGGTACATCAAACTTGCCGGTAGGAGAAGCTATACCCTGTGGCCATACCGGACGGTTGGTCCATGATTCTACTTTATATACGTCGCCGATCAGTCCGGAGTCATATAATTCTTTCATCCTTCTTACACCGTCGCCGGAGCCACCCTGGTTACCCATTTGTGTAACTACTTTATATTTTTTAGCAGCCTGTGTAAGCATGCGTGCTTCCCATATATCATGAGTAAGCGGCTTTTGTGTATATACATGCTTGCCTAATTGCATGGCAGCCATTGTAGCAACGGCGTGGGTGTGATCGGGAGTAGAGATAGAGCAGGCGTCTATATTGTTTTTTTCTTTGGCAAGCATTTCCCTGAAATCTTTATAATATTTTGCTTTAGGGAAACGCTTACGGGATTTTACCGATTGGCGGTCATCCACATCCGCCATTGCAACGATGTTAACCTTAGGGCTCTTGGAAAACTCATGAAGGTCGCTTTCTCCTTTTCCTCCTGCACCAATACCGGCAATATTTAATTTATCACTTGGGGCAACATACCCTTTGCCCAATACATGGCGGGGCACAATGAAATACCCTGCTGCCGCGAGGGAAGTACTTTGTATAAACTTCCTGCGAGAATTGTTTGATTTTGATTTTTGGCTCATCGTTCTTTAAAATTTTGCATTAAGGTAAGTATATCTGTTCAAATGAAATGTAAATAGATTTAAAGCGGTGAGCTGTCGGCTGTGAGCCGCGAGCATTGGGCTGTTAGCAGACACTCATAGCTGATAGCCCACCGCCCATAGCCCATAGCTATTTCACCTCATCTGCCGAAGCTGAGAACGAATACGGCGACGATTCTTCTTTGGTGCACCTGACAGTATTGGGACGGATGCCCATGCCCAGCTCAAATATTCCGCCCTTTTGGATATCCGGCTGACCGATCCAGTTTTTATCATGGTTTTTCCCGTTCAGTTGTGCCGACTGTATATATCTTGCCTGGTCGCTGTTGGCAGGTGCAGCAATTACAAATTGTTTTCCATTCTCCAGTTGTATAGTGGCTTTTTTAAAAAGCGGCGCTCCCAGCACATACTGATCTGTTGCAGGACACACAGGATAAAAGCCCAATGCCGAGAATACGTACCATGCTGAAGTCTGCCCGTTATCCTCATCTCCGCAATAGCCGTCGGGTGTGGGCTTATACATCCTGTTCATGATCTCTCGGACCCAGTATTGTGTTTTCCAGGGCTGCCCGGCATAATTATATAAATAGGCCATGTGCTGGATAGGCTGATTGCCGTGAGCGTATTGTCCCATGCCGGCTATCTGCATTTCTCTTATTTCATGAATAGTGGATCCATAATAGCTATCATCGAAAACCGGAGGCATTACAAAAACGGAATCCAGCATTTTTGTGAACTGTTCTCTTCCTCCCATCAGGTCAGACAATCCTTTTATATCGTGAAAAACACTCCACGAGTAATGCCAGCTGTTACCTTCCGTAAAGGCGTCGCCCCATTTGAAAGGATTGAAGGGCTGTTGAAAGCTCCCGTCCTGGTTTTTACCGCGCATCAGGCGGGTGGATCTGTCAAAAAGATTTTTGTAATTCCGGCTGCGCGTGGCATATAACCTGAGCTCTTCCGCAGGGCGGTTCAATGCTTTTCCCAACTGGTAAATACAGAAATCATCGTAGGCATACTCCAGCGTTCTTGCCGCACTTTCATTGATCTTCACATCATAGGGCACATAGCCGAGTTTGTTATAGTATTCAACTCCCTTGCGCCCTGTGCCTTGCGGACCTTCTGTATTGGCGCCATGCTTCAGCGCTTCATACAGCGTTTCAATATCATAATCGCGGAGTCCTTTGATATAAGCGTCTGCCACTATAGAAGCAGAATTGTTGCCTACCATTACAGCACGATAGCCGGGACTGCTCCACTCGGGCAAATAGCCTCCTTCTTTATAATCGTTGATCAACCCTTCCTGCATCTCTTTATTTATGGAAGGATACACAAGATTCAGGAACGGGTATAAGGCGCGGAAGGTATCCCAAAAGCCGGTGCCGCCAAACATATATCCAGGCAGCACTTTACCTGTGTAAGGGCTGTAGTGCACGATTGCCCCGGCAGCATCTTTTTCATATAATTTATTGGGAAAAAACACCATTCTGTATAAGGTAGAATAGAAAGTCCTTACCTGGTCAATGGTACCGCCTTCTACAAGAATGCGCCCCAGCGTGTTGTTCCATATATCCCGTCCTTTTTTCTCGATCATTTCAAAGCTGTCAGCACCGGTCTCTCTGAGATTGATCTCTGCCTGCGCGGGACTGATAAATGAAGAAGCCACTCTTGCATTTACCTGGTCGCCACGGTTAAATATTTTAAACTTCACCACAGCGCCTGTATGACCGGCTTGTGTTTCGAGTCTGGTAAGGTCAAGCTTATCCCCTTCAAATATGCCTGCATTTGCAAACGGCTTGTCGAATACAATGACAAAATAATTTTTAAAATTGTCAGGCACGCCTTTGCTGTTCCTGGTGGAGTAGCCGATAATTTTTCTTTCTTGCGGGATGATCTTTACATACGAGCCTTTGTCAAAAGCATCCACCACAACAAAAGCGCTGTCTGTTTGCGGAAAGGTAAACCGGAAAGCCGCGGCGCGCTCTGTGGGTGTGATCTCGGCGGTAATATCGTGATCGGCAAGGTATACGCTATAATAATAAGGCTTGGCAACCTCGGCCTTATGGCTGAACCAACTGGCTCTGTCCTCTTCCCTGAATGCCAGCCTGCCCGCTACAGGCATAATGCTGAATTGTCCATAGTCGTTCATCCAGGGAGAAGGCTGGTGTGTCTGCTTAAATCCTCTGATCTTCTCAGCGGTATATTGATACTGCCATCCATCACCCATCTTCCCTGTTTGCGGCGTCCACATATTCATGCCCCAGGGAAGGGCTATTGCAGGGTAGGTATTACCGTTAGAGAGACTGGGCTTTGAATCGGTGCCCATCAGCGGGTTTACCCAGTCTACAGGATCTGTTACCTGGTTAACCATTTGAGCGTGGAGCCCGGCATGCATCACGAGGCAGCAAAGGATCGCAATATATTTTTTCATACGTATTGAAATTGTATTGCGAATATAAAGCATGCCGGCGGTAAAACGGGGGAAGGGATATATTAGCGCTACGTCAACAATAATTTGTCGTATTTCTTTGTAAAAAGTGAGATGATAAATGTGAGTACTTCACGTTTATCGCCTGCCGTTTCACGCTTGACATAACGTTGGCTATGCTATAATCCGCCAAACCGTTGTACTTCACTATAATTACTCAGGTTAATTCCCCTCTGCCTTACCGCAGCTACCGTTTTTGCTGTCATATAAACCACTCTGAACTGTATAGCAGGCCTTGAAGGACTAATATTCTTAGACTGGCGATACCCTGAGCCTGACACTTCCTTCCTTAACCCCGAAAGTCCAGAGTTTAGTGACGCTATTTTCATTAAACTTCACCGGTAAGCCGTCCATTGTGTATTTTATTTTCTTATTGTGCTTGTGGCGGTAAATAAATCAACAATGCAGGCAGACGAAATACATTTTTAATTTTATAATTTAAATTTTTTTGGATATAACGTTTATTCTTGCACCTGTTTGAACAGCGAAAACCGGATGATGTGCTTTTCATTATTGTCTTGTATGGAAAAGAAGAAACCGGGAAAATTTTACAAATCAGAAGCTAATATTTTCCTTCGGAACTCCTCTGTTACGGATAGCTGAAATTCCCTTATTTTTGCGCTGCTCATTTAATACCAACAACAAACTATTCCACCATGTCGGTTTTAGTAAATAAGGATTCCAAAATAATTGTACAGGGCTTTACGGGAACAGAAGGGACATTTCACGCGACCCAGATGATTGAGTACGGTACAAAGGTTGTTGGCGGTGTAACGCCCGGAAAAGGCGGTCAGAAGCATCTTGATCTGCCTGTATTTAATACGGTGGCAGACGCGGTAAAGTCGACTGGAGCTGACGTATCCATTATATTCGTACCACCTGCATTTGCGGCAGATGCCATAATGGAAGCTGCTGAAGCCGGCATTGGTTTGATCATTTGCATTACCGAAGGTATCCCTGTGCAGGATATGATAAAGGCCAAGCATTACCTGGCCGGTACTGCATCAAGGCTTATAGGTCCCAACTGTCCTGGTGTAATTACGGCTGAAGAATGTAAGGTAGGCATTATGCCGGGGTTCATTTTCAAAAAAGGCAAGATCGGCATAGTTTCAAAATCAGGCACGCTTACTTATGAAGCTGCCGACCAGGTAGCCAAAGCAGGGTTGGGCATTTCTACCGCTATAGGTATCGGTGGGGATCCCATTATTGGCACTACCACCCGGGAAGCTGTAGAATTATTTATGAATGATGATGAAACGACCGGCATAGTAATGATAGGCGAAATTGGTGGTGGTATGGAAGCAGAGGCTGCCCGCTGGGTTAAAGAAAACGGCACCAAGCCTGTGGTTGGTTTTATCGCCGGGCAAACCGCTCCTCCCGGTCGCAGAATGGGACATGCCGGCGCTATTGTCGGAGGCGCTGATGATACTGCCGCAGCTAAAATGAAAATCATGAGAGAATGCGGTATAACCGTGGTGGACAGTCCTGCTGATATCGGTAAAACAATGGCAGAGGTGATAGCTAAAAAAGCAATGAAGCAAACCGCTAAGATTTAGCAGATATCTCTTCCCTGATTATAGGGTAAGAAATAAAGTAAGGTAAGTTTGGCCTTACAGCTTATCCCATACTCCTTACTTCAACATACCTGATGTTTATTACCTAACTTTGCGGCGTTAATACAAACTTGTATGCGGCCTGGCTGTTTACTGTTTTTTCAAATTGTATTTCTTCTTAGCGGGTTCCGGGTGCTGGCTCAGCGGAATGTATCCGCCAATGAGCTGGAATCTGCCTACGGCATTTTCCCTGTTATGGAGATCAAAACAATAGCAGGAGATTTTTACCGGAGCGGTACTGACTCCAAAGCAGTGGAAAAGGTCACGGGCACAGGCAGCGCTGCCATCAGCTATAATCGTTCGGTTAAAGAAAGGTTCTACTGGGGCGCTTCTGTGTTTTATGATAAAGCAACGATCAATTACAATAATGTGCAGGAGGCAAGGAATTGGTATGTATTCGGGTTGCTGCTGAATGCAAAATATAATTATGTCTTTGATGCAAGATTTCACATGTATTCAGGGCTTTCGGCAGGATATGCAGGCAGCTGGACCCGAAAAGCGGGAATAAAAGACCATCATGATGCAATAGCTTTCCAGGCAAGGGTCATTGGTCTGCGTTTTGGCGCTACGGTAGGCGTATTTGCAGAGCTTGGATTTGGGTATGAGGGTATTCTTAAGGCGGGGCTATCTGTACATTTCTGATCCTTTCACCGCTCTTATCATCTCTCTCTTCCCCGGAGGCCCGGGAAGCTTCTCTATGATAAAGCCTGAGCCCTGCATGGTCCGGCGTACCGATCCTTTACTGCAGTAAGTGACCAGAATACCACCGGGTTCCAGCAGTTGATATAACTGATCAAACACCGTCCTGTCCCACAATTCCGGTTGTGCCGCCGGGGCAAAAGCGTCGAAAAATATAAGCTGCTGCTTATGCTTTAGGTTGTATTCCCGTAGTATGCTCATTGTTTTATATAAGGAAAAACGCGGAGTAATAAGTTCTTCTTTTTCCCATCTGCAGGCATGCATTTGCCGGAAATAGGTTTTCCAGCCCGGTTGAAGCAACTGATCGCAATAGTTCAGCGCCTGAATTTCTTCTTTTGCCAAAGGAAATGGTTCTATAGCGGTATACATAATTTCACTGCCGGTTTTTTCTGTTTCACCCAGAGATAATAAAGCATTTAATCCCGTTCCAAAGCCAACTTCAAGAATGTGTATACGGTTGTGCAATTGCAGTAATGGTATAAGCCCGCCTTCTATAAAAACATGCTTCGACTCCTGCACAGCTCCAAATGTAGAATGATAAGTTACCTGCAGCTCAGGTATTGCAATAGTGTGCGATCCATCCTGCGTAAGAATTATTTGCCGGCGCATCTGCAAAGTTAAAGATAGGAATATCAAAAGGGGGGTACTTCAATTTTTCGCAAGCGGAAATGTGCAATGATTGAAACCCGTTGGAACAATATGCTACCGATCCTGCGGCTCCTTGTTCTGCGTTCCAGAGCTATCGGCTTGATCACATATTCCCGCGCGGGATTTCAATCCCATCGAAAATTATATATACCCCATGTAGAAAGCGCAGTTACAAAAACAAAACACTCTTACCCGTATTCTCTGCGAACCACGTATAGAACGCTTCATCGAGAGAGGGGCTGCCAAAGTGGTGAAGCAGTCTCTGCAGTTGGTAAATGTGAAGATCGCTTCTCCCGACCTTCGGTTGGGATCGCAAATACGGCAACATGCTAATGATTCCGTAACTTTCTCAGTAATTCAGGGTTATAAATAACCTATTCTCTCGCCGAAGCCCAACAGGTATATTTTATGTTTTGCAAATGCGCCTTTCAGTTTTTGATATTCCCTCCCACGGGCAATCCGCTGGGCACGGCAGCAGGGATCTTCCTGTCATACTGATCGTCGTTCAGCGTGTTCAGGAATTCTACAATATTATCAAGGTCTTTAAATTCCACGGTCATTAAAACGGCGAGGGAATCCAGTTGTTCCTTGTGCACATGAGGGTTAGGAAGGGGCTTTCCTTTCAGGTCTTCATAAAAGAACATTACATTGTCGAGTGTAGCTATCTTGCCATTGTGCATATAGGGACGGGTGAAGCGCAGGTTCCTGAGCGTGGGAGTGCGGAAGGCATAGGTTTGATGATACCCTGAATCGGAGAACGGCAATTTTTCATTGTCCACTACACCAAGCACATGCGGTTTATAGTCCGACAGCATAGGACCGTTGTGGCAGCGCGCGCACCCGGTTTTGATGAACAGGTTCATGCCATTGATCTCCCTGCTGGATAATGCTGTCTTTTCTCCACGCATGTAGCGGTCAAACCGGGAGTTGTTTGCAATAAGCGATCGCTGAAAAGCTGCAAGCGCCCGGCTGATGAGAGTATCTGTAATGGTGGTATTGTCGGGGAATGCCTCTTTGAACAGTTTGCGGTAAAGCGGTATATTGCTGACCCTTTTACTGACCTCTTCCTTTATATTATTTTCTGTGAACCCATGTCCCCGCATTTCTTCGAAAGTGCTTACCGGCATCATTGCCTGCTGCTCCAGGCTTTTGGCGCGCATATCCCAAAACATCGGTGCATCCTCCGGCGTATATTTACCTTTTTCATCAATGCCGTTAAAAGCCACGTTGAGCAGGGAGGGCGCATTGCGTTTGGTAAAAGGAATATCATTGTTCTTGTTGAAGCTCCTCCGCTCACCCAGCCCTCTTCCATTAACGCCAACAGGCAGCTCCAGGCTTTCGGCATATCCGAATTCAGGATGATGGCAACTGGCACAGGCTACATCTTTACCACCGGATAAAATAGGATCATAAAACAACAAACGCCCCAGTTCTATTTTTTCGGGAGTAGAAGGATTATTTGCCGGAGAGGCGTACTCAGGCGGCAGGGCTGAGATGGTGCCAGGGGGGGGTAATTTAGGCTTTTGTTTAACCGGAACTTCTTTTTCTTCCGGTGAGTGGCATGCGTTTATCAGCAATATGCCGGTGAACAAAAACAGGAGCAGGGGAACAAGGTATCTCATGTGCCGGGGATTATTAATAAGTGTACAGATTGGCGGGTATCTCAATAGTGCAATGCGAAAGGCTGTCGTCCACACGCAGGTCGCAGGCTAAAACACTCCGGGCGGCAGGGGAATGATGTTCACGGATATTCACCCGGCAGGTGCCGCAACTGCCCATGCCGCAGCATATTCCAAAACCATCTATCGCAAGGTGATCGGCAATCAGCGTCATCACGCTGTAATATTGATTGCGGTAAGTGTGCACCCGGTAATCCTGGCCTTTGTATACAAGAGAGAAGCATATCGTACTTTTTTCAGCCGGCATTTTTAAAACATTCTGTGAGGTATTGCTGTAATACAAGCGCCTGGTTGTGCTCCGTATCTTTTGCTGCGTATACGAGGGTGATGATCTTTTTCGAGGCATGTGTTGCCACAAAATCTTCCACTGCAGGATTTTGCTTCAGTTCATGAAGATACTTTACACTGAATGCATTCCATCTTTCGGGGTCATGACCAAACCATGTACGCAGCGCAGAAGTAGGAGCGAGGTCTTTGCACCATTCTTTGACGGCGGCATCTTCCTTACGCAGCCCTCTGGGCCAAAGCCGGTCTGCCAGCACTCGAAACCCGTCCTGGGGAGAAGGCTTTTCATAAGCCCGTTTAATTAATATCCGGGGTGACATAAATATCTTTTTTAGCTCACGCAAAGACGAAGATAAAAAAATAAAAGATAAAAACATCTTTTATTGTTCTCCCCTTGTATATCTTTGTGCTATAAACTTCAGGATAAAATGTTTTCAAAAACCTGCGAATATGCCATACGCGCAATGATCTTTATAGGGCAGCAATCCATGAAGGGAGAAAGAACTGGGATTAAGCAGGTAGTGCAGGGTATTGACTGCCCGGAACATTTTATCGCAAAGATCCTGCAGGAGATGGTCAAAAGAGGATTGTTGCTTTCTATTAAAGGTCCGAACGGAGGCTTTTACATGGAAAAAACACAGTTGAAATATACGCTTGCCGATGTGGTGAGAGCTGTAGACGGCGATAAGATCTTTTCGGGGTGCGGCCTGGGCCTGGCGCAATGCTCTGAAATAAAGCCCTGTCCTATACATAAAGAGTTCAAGAAGATCCGGAATGAAATGCATGATATGCTGTGCAACGCGAGGCTGGGGGAATTCGCTGAGCAATTGGATAACAACCTGTCTTTTTTAAAGCGATAAATAATGGCTTTCTTTTCAACAGAAATGGTCATAGGCGGTTTATTTATTTTTACCGGGGCTGTATTAAAATTTTTTCCGCCCAAATCAAGAAGCCTGTATGGATACCGGACACCACTTTCGCTAAAAAGCGAACGAAACTGGAAGGAAAGCAACAAGCTGTCTGCTAAACTTTTTATCCTTAGCGGGTGCTTAAATGTACTCATTGATTTTATGCTGCTTATAAGCTTTCCATCAAAAATTGCTGTTCGAGTAATCGTAAGCCTTTTACTTATGATAATATCATCAATTTTTATAATTGTCACCACAGAAAAAAAACTAAAGGAAATAGATAGAATAAACGGATAGATATGCAGCAACGGAAAGATATTGCTACCAGGAAAGATATTGAACTGCTGGTAGATGTTTTTTATGAAAGGGTGAAACAGGACAGCCTGCTTTCTCCTGTGTTTAATGCGGTCATTCAGGACCGGTGGCCGGCGCATCTTGAAAAAATGTACCGCTTCTGGGAGACCGTATTGCTGGATGCGCATAGTTATACCGGCGCTCCTTTTTTACCCCATGCCACATTGCCCGTGCACCTCGAGCATTTTGAAACATGGCTTGGCTTGTGGTATGCTGCGGTAGATGAATTGTTTGAAGGGGAGAGGGCGGAAGAGGCCAAATGGCGTGCAGGAAAAATGGCGACGATGTTTCATACAAGAATTGAGCACTACAGGAACAGTACTGAAAAACCTTTGAGATAATGGTAAAAGTAGAACAGCCGCTGGGTATTATCAGCGTGTTTATCTGGGTAGGAATGATCACTGCGATCAGCTTTATGGAGGCATGGCTGAAGTTCCGTGCGCCGGGTGTTACGCTTCCCATAGGGCTGGGTATAGGACGGCTGGTATTCGGAGCGCTCAACCGCGTGGAGTGGGTGCTGGCAGTGGTCGTTACGGCAGGCATGTTGTTTGGCAAAAAAAATATGGTGCGGCAGTCCCTCATGGGTATTGTGCTGCTTGTGCTTGCGCTTCAAACGTTCTGGCTGCTGCCTGCGCTCGACAAGAGGGCGGATATATATATAAACGGGCAAACGCCCGGTCCGTCGTCTTTGCACATTTATTTTGTTGCCGCTGAATCTTTGAAATTGATTTGTCTCACTATAACAGGAATACTTTTCCTGGAAAAAAATAAAAATTATGGAAAATGAAACTATTGAAGCCACCGGAATAGGGCAGTTAGTTGCCAAAGATGAACGCCTGGCTGCTATATTTGAAAAATATGGTATTGATTATTGCTGTCATGGCGATCATACCCTTGCTGATGCTGTGAAGCAGGCCGGCGCCGATGTAGCTGCAGTGAAAAACGACATTGAAGCGCTCACGGCGAAAACAGAGAGCTCCGGCGCTGCCATAGATTTTACTTCGTGGCCGCTCGACCTGATAGCGGATTATATTGAAAAAAAGCATCACCGTTATGTAGCTGCCCAATCTCCCGTACTGCAAACTTACCTTGAGAAATTGTGCAGGGTGCACGGAACTAATCATCCTGAACTTGCAGAGGTAAGAGATCTGTTCAACCAAAGCGTGGGAGAGCTTGCCATGCACATGAAGAAAGAAGAATTAATGCTTTTTCCCATGATCCGCAGAATGGTTGCCGCCGGTAATAGCGGGCCGCAACGCCAGGGTCCTGCTATAAGTGCTGTTGTGCAGAAAATGACGGAAGAACATGAGCAGGAGGGGGAGCGCTTCAGTAAAATAAGAGCACTGACACATGATTACAGCGTGCCTGCCGACGGGTGCAACACTTACCGCATTACCATGGGGCTGCTGCATGATTTTGAAAAAGACCTGCACCGCCATATTCATCTGGAAAATAATATCCTGTTCCCGGGAGCTATCGCTATGGAAAACGATCTTAACAGGTTGTAATTTTCGGGCGACAAGCCTTTGAATGTTAAAAAAACTATTATGGATCCCAAACCGATCAAGCGCACTTCCCAGCTCCTGCCTGTATCAAGAGAGCATCATTTCGGGCTATTGTTTTGCTGGAAGATCCGGCAGGGCATTAAGAAATCAATAGCTGTTGAAAGAATGCTCAAATATCTGAAGTTTTTCTTTGACGGGCACTTAAAGGAACATTTTGCGGATGAAGAGCGTCTTTTATTTACGGATCGTGCCGACACCCTTGTACAGGCTGCTATCAGTCACCATATTGCGCTTTGCCGCGAGATAGAAAGCCTGCTGAACAGTGCCGGTACAGTAAAACCCGAACAACTCGGCCGGCTGGCAGATAAACTGGACGAGCATATCCGGTTTGAAGAAAGAACATTGTTCCCGCATCTTGAGCAGGTACTTCCTGCAGGCCAGTTAGATGTAATAGGGGAGAAACTTCATGATCACAACCGGGATGTGTTCATAGATATTTACCCCGATGAATTCTGGCTCAACCAGTCTGCCTCACTGTAGCAGAAAGGTTGCACGCAAAGGGGCAAAGAAAGCAAAGCAGCAAAGAAAATTCTTTGTGCAACTTTGTGCCTTGGTGTCTTTGTGGTTCAGAGCGTAAAGAAAACATCTCTGTGCAACTCCCTGTTCTCCCTGCCTCCGTGGTTCAAACTCAGACACTCATATAATTGTTGTAAAACTCATAGTTTTCCTTGGTGAGAATATCTATCGGCATGAAGGAGATGTTCTCAAAAGTTTTTCCCAGGATAAAATGCTGATATAATTTCATCAGTCCCTGGTAGCCCTGCTCACCGGGCCTGTGGCAGATCAGGATGTCAATGACATCCTTTTTCAGGTATTCAATATTTTTTTCAATAAAGTCGTACCCTATAAGCAAAATGTCTCTTTTCCGCGACCGTTCCAGGTATTGCGCCACTAAGAAAACCCTGGAGTTGGTTACAAAGATTGCTTTTATTTCTTCCTCTTCATTAAATGCTGCTGTCAGCTCTTTTTCTACCGCGGTATAGCCCGCCGAGGTAACATCGATCTTTATGATGTCGTTTTGAAGGCTGTGATATTTATTGTAAGCGCGAAAGCCCTCTTCAATCTGGATAAGGTAATTGTGGTCGTCCACTTCCTTGGAAATATTCAGCACCAGAATGGTCCCTTTGCCATTAAGGCTGAAGTTCATGAGATGCGCGCCTAAATAACCGCTTCTGAACAAATGAGGACCTACATAACAGAGGCTTTCCTGGTTAGGGATGTTGGAATCAATCAATACGTATGGAATATGCCTTTCTTTGCATAAGTCGGTAAAGGCAGCGGCTTCATTGATAAAGGAAGGTGCAAGCAATATGCCGTCGGCGCCGCTTTTAAGGATCTGCCGGGTCTGTATGTCAAAAGATCTCCTGTCGTTGAGATCAAATAAATAATAACTCGTTTTGATGCCGTATTCACTGATAGCGGCTTCCGCCCTTTGAATGCCGGCGAGCGGCGCTTTCCAGAAATCGGTTTCATTCGACACTTTAGGTATAAGCACTGCAAAGCGATACACTTTTTTGGATGCAAGCCTGCTGGCCAGAATATTCGGCTGGTAATTCAATTCTTTGATGATGTCGTCAATCCTGGCCTTTGTTTTGGGCGACACGCCATCTCTCCCGTGGAGCACCCTGTCAACAGTAGCGATCGAAACATTAGCTCTTCTTGCAATCTCTCTTACTCCTGTCAGCTCGTTATTCTTTTTTTTCATATTGATATTTCCAAAATACTTAAAAATGGCTGCAATATTTCGGGTACGTAAACATCGAATGCTTTTTACTGTCAGGTCTGTATAGCACAAGCGAAAGTAATATATATCAGGCTTTTTATAAAACTAATTGCATACCGGATCGTTTACGTAACCGGAAAAAATCCTGCTCTCGTTGGCAGCAGCAGGAACACTTATTGTTTGTTGTGTCGTTCTTAAACCCTTATCTGTAGGGAGTTACAGGCATAATTGTATATACAATAACAATATAATACTCCTTATGCTGCAGCATTTAGTCTTTTATTATAATATACAGCAGGTATTGCTTTCGTAACTATTTCCGGAAATAGTATTACTATGGCTGGTATAGTATTTCCCGGCTTGCTCTGAGAGCGCTATACGTATGAATATGAGCTGAAAAAAAGATTTTTTTAAAAAATACCTGGAATAAAATTTTTTTCTAAATGAAAAGAAATTAAATTTGGGTACGTACACGGAAATTAATCAGGGCAGTAAATGTAAAGAGGGACAGTTTTTTATAGGCTGGGGTTGCCTGGATATAATTTAGATAGGCGCTGATACAATATCATACTATACAGTTGCAACCGCTATTGCTCATTTAATCTAATAGAAAGTGAAACAATCTTACAACCGCCGGAAATTTATCAAAATCTCTGCAATGACGGGTGCCGGGCTTTCCCTCGCCGGCACCATGCTGCCCTTGTTTGGCAGGAGCCTTCCCGCTACCGGAAAAAGAGTGGGGATCATTGGACTGGACACTTCCCACAGCATTGAATTTACAAGAGTGCTGAACAGCGGTAACGCCCCCGGTATCTATGAAGGCTATAAAGTCGTTGCAGCTTATCCCAAGGGCAGTCTGGATATCGAATCTTCCGTAAGCCGCATCCCGGACTATATTGAGAAGGTGAAAGGCATGGGTGTTGAGATCGTGGACAGCATTGACGATTTACTGACAAAGGTGGATGTGGTATTGCTGGAGACCAATGACGGGAGAAGGCATCTTGAACAGGCTATTCCCGTGCTGAAGGCCGGTAAAACCATGTTTATTGATAAGCCCATATCTGCTTCCCTGGCAGATGGCATTATCATTTTTGAATTGGCCAAACATTATAAGGTGCCCGTTTTTTCTTCGTCAACCCTGAGGTTTATGTCCTCGGCACAGGAAGTAGTAAAAGGCAAGATCGGAAAAGTGCTGGGTGCAGATACTTACAGCCCCTGTTCCCTGGAAAAAACGCATCCTGATTTTTTCTGGTACGGCATTCATGGGGTAGAGATATTATATACAGTAATGGGAACAGGCTGTAAGGAAGTAGTAAGGGTGCATACGGATAGTACCGACGTAGCCACGGGCACCTGGGAAGACGGGAGGATAGGCTCATTCAGGGGAACGCGCACAGGAAAGCATACTTACGGAGGCACTGCTTACGGCGAGAACGGCGATGCGATATTAGGCCCGGTGCAGGGATATGAAGCGCTGCTGGCTGAGATCGTGAAATTCTTTCAAACCGGCATCCCTCCCGTAAAGGCGGAGGACACACTTGAGATGCTGGCATTCATGGAAGCGGCAGATGAGAGTAAAAAGAAAAATGGCATACCCGTGAAGCTTGAAGGCGTATGGAAAAAAGCTAATGCCGAGGCGCAACGTACATTAAAGAAACTGCTCTGATCAATTTCCTTTGATTCAGGTATTCCGGTAATCTTAAAAATATTTCATGAAAAATTCTAGAAGAAGCTTTCTCAGGAATTCAATCGGAGCTTCCGCAGCGGTCACGATTGGCGGAATACTGCCCGGCTTCAGTGCAAAAAGCTATGTCCGTATTCCCGGGGCAAATGAAAGGATCAAAGTGGGGATCATGGGTGTACATGCCAGGGGGCTGGCACTGGCGCAGAATTACGCACAACAGAAAAACTGCGAGATCATACATATCTGTGATGTAGACAGCCAGTCTATGGACAAATGTATCGGCGTTGTAAATAAAATACAGGGTACTGCGCCTAAGGGCACACCGGATTTCCGGAAAGCGCTGGAGGATAAGGCGCTGGAAGCAATGGTGATAGCTACCCCGGATCACTGGCATGCTCCTGCAGCCATACTTGCCTGCAAGGCAGGCAAACATGTATATGTAGAAAAGCCCTGTTCCCATAACCCGCATGAAGGTGAGCTGCTGGTAGCGGCGGCAAGGAAATACAACCGGAAGGTACAGATGGGCTCTCAGCGAAGGTCGTGGCCTAATGTAATTGCCGCTATACAGGAGGTAAAGGAAGGCGTGATCGGCAGACCTTATTATGGAAAAGGATGGTATGCAAATAACCGCGAGTCTATAGGAAAGGGTAAGCCTGCGGAAGTGCCCTCATGGCTTAATTATGATCTCTGGCAGGGACCCGCTCCCCGCAGCGCTTATAAGGATAATATACTGCATTACAACTGGCACTGGTTCTGGAACTGGGGCACCGGTGAAGGAGGCAATAATGGCACACACATGGTAGACCTGCTGCGCTGGGGTATGGGAGTGGAATACCCGGTAAGCGTAAATTCTTCGGGTGGCCGTTTCCGGTATGATGACGATTGGGAAACGCCCGATACGCAGGTAGTATCATGGAAGTTTGCCAACAATTCCATGATAGACTGGGAAGGCAGAAGCTGCAACGGGCGTAATGTGGAAGATACCAGCGTGGGCGTGGCATTTTATGGTGAAAAAGGAACCCTGGTCATTGGCGGTGGTAATACATATAAGATCTATGATCTGAAAAACAAACTTATAAAAGAAGTTAAGAACGACATTCAAATTGACACTCAAAGCGTGGTAAGCCCATCCCAGGCGCTTGATGCCATCCATATTCAAAATTTCTTTGACGGTATCAGGAAGGGAACAGCATTGAACGCAGAGATAGAAACAGGCTTTAAGAGCACCTTGCTGACACAGCTTGGTAATATAGCGCTGCGCACCGGGTCGGAACTGAAGATAGATCAAACCAACGGGCATATCCTTGACAATGCTGCAGCCGGCGCTTACTGGAAAAGAACTTACGAACCGGGCTGGGAACCCAGGATCTAACCTGCTGTGCAGGCGGCAGGACCAAAACGAGACTGAAATGAAATTTCCAAAAAGAGCTGTTATATTGCTTTTTCTTACCGTTTATTGTTCTACCTGTTTAATTGGTCAGGACAATTTTAAAACGGAAGCCCGGGAAAAATTAGCTCCTTTCTTCACTACTCCAAAGGAGTGGGCGGGAAGATACGGATCATACCGCTCGCCTTTGAAGTTTTATGACGGGCGCAGCGTAAAAACACCCGGCGACTGGAAGCCGCGTCGCAAAGAGATACTTACACGCTGGCATCAGTTGATGGGCGAATGGCCGCCATTGCTGGAAAACCAGGAAATGAAGGTCATTGATTCGCTAAACAGGGATGGATTTACGCAATATCGTATACAATTTTTCTGGACACCTAATGAAGCAACAGAAGGGTATTTACTGATCCCCGCCGGGAAAGGAAAAAGACCGGCTGTTATTACCGTTTATTATGAACCTGAAACTGCCATTGGAATGGGAGAAGCTGATCATCCCTACCGCGATTTTGCTTACCAGTTGGCAAAAAGAGGATTTGTGACTCTTTCGCTGGGTACTGCAGCAGCCACGAAAGCAAAGACTTTTTCAATCTATTATCCCGACATTGATCATGCAACGGTAGCGCCTCTTTCCATGCTGGCCTGTGCAGCGGCCAATGCCTGGTATGCGCTTTCCAAAAGACCTGAGGTAGACTCAGCACGGATCGGTATTATGGGGCATTCTTTCGGCGGCAAATGGGCCATGTTCGCTTCCTGCCTTTTTGAAAAATTCGCCTGCGCGGTGTGGTCCGATCCGGGAATTGTATTTGATAAATCGCGTGAGGCAGTCAATTACTGGGAGCCCTGGTACCTGGGCTGGTATCCGCGCCCATGGCGTAAAAGGGGAATGATCACGGAGCAAAATCCGGCTAAAGGATTATATCCAAGGCTGGTGGCGGAAGGATACGATCTCCAGGAATTGCATGCGCTGATGGCGCCACGTCCTTTTCTTGTGTCGGGAGGATCAGAAGATACTCCCGCAAGATGGATCCCGCTAAACCATACCATTAAAGTGAACCGCCTGTTGGGATACAACAACCGCGTGGGCATGACAAACCGCCCTGCACATTCGCCAACAGAAGCATCGAATGAAATAGCGTATTTATTTTTTGAACATTTTCTAGCATACAACGAAGCGAACAAATCATACCCCGGAACAGCATCCGGGGGTAAATAAAAATTTATATAGATAAACCGTCAGCGCATGAATTTTAATATACTGGACTTAGCCGTTATTATTCTTTTCTTTTTAAGCATGTTGCTGGTGGGAGTGTGGTCCTATTTCAGGAGCAAAAGCTCGGAGGACTATTTTGTAGCCGGGGGAAAGCTGCCCTGGTGGCTGGCCGGTATCTCGCATCACGTATCAGGACATAGCGGCGCTGTGTTTGTAGCGTATGCTGCGGTTGCTTATACGCATGGGTTCACCATGTATATGTGGTGGGCCTTTCCGGTAGGAGTTGTCATTATAGCAAGCGCCAGGGTTTTCCCGGTATACTGGGTACGGTTAAGGAAAAATTTCCTGATACAATCTCCGCTGGAATACCTCAAAACCCGTTATGACCTTACTACCCAGCAGATCATGGCATGGAGCGGGGTTGCTTTAAAAGTTTTTGACGTAGGCGCCAAATGGGCGGCGATAGGAGTGCTGCTCAACGTAGTGGGCGGCATACCCATGGCGCCGGGCATTCTGGTATCAGGCATCGTTACTTTGATATACGTTACTTTTGGCGGGCTGTGGGGAGTAATCATTACCGACCTCATACAATTTATCGTTCAGGTGCTGGGTAGTATAGTGATGTTTGTGCTTGTGGTAAAAAGGCTGGGCGGGGTGGACTCGATAACCGGTATATGGAAGCAACTGCCGCCGGAGCACAGCCAGTTGTTCAATAGTCCCTATACTGCGGCCTTTGTGGGCGTTATGTTCTTCCTGTACTTTTTGAGCTATAACGGCGGAGGCTGGAGCCTTGCTACCAGATATATTTCTTCTCCTTCTGAAAAAGAAGCATCCAAGGCGGCCCGGCTGTCGGGCATCCTGTATCTGGTCTGGCCGCTGATATTGTTCTTCCCCATGTGGGCGGCGCCGCTGATCATCCCGGGACTTGATGCTCCCAATACCTCTTACGGAAGGCTGATGCTGGAAATATTGCCGCAGGGTATGATAGGACTTGTCATTGCATCTTTGTTTGCCGCTACTATGGGTATGACCTCTTCTGATGTCAATACCATTGCAGCAGTGATCACCCGTGATATTCTTCCTGTGGTATCAAAGAAATTTGTAAATGATAAACATCCGTTGCGTACGGCGCGTATCACCACCTTCTTCTTCACGCTTGCCACCATAGTGGTGGCTTTGAACTATGAACGGTTTGGCGGTGTATTGGGGCTGATCGTTAACTGGTTTGGGGCATTGTTGGGACCTACGGCGCTTCCATTGTTATTGGGTTTGCTTCCCGTTTTTAAATCCAGCGGTCCGGCCGCAGCCATTGCATCTATTGCGGCCGGGATCATCACTTTTGTCATTACTAAAAATATGCAGCTTGACAGCCTGGCTCTGGAGGTAGGATTGCCTACAATGGTATCTGCCTTGATATATGTTGGCGTTGGAATGATGACCAGGTCTGTGCCTGACAAGGTTAACAACCTGATAGCCGCATTGAAAAGAACGACTTAATGCTACGTGAAAGGTGAAACGTGAGAGGTGAGATGGCAGTTTCACGTTTTTCGTCTCACGTTTCACGAAAACATGTAGACCTAATCTGAACAACTTAATACTAAAAGATTTGGAAGCAAAGGAACATATAGAAAACATAATGACCTGCAGCAACTGTATAACAGGTAAAACGGAAGAACTGGTCTTTGCAGGAGAAAAGCTGTTATCCGTTGCCGAAGGGAAAGCAGGCAGCGCGAAAGGCTTTGTCGGCCCCGGCCTGATTGACCTGCAGATCAATGGCGTCAACGGGATAGACTTCAATCTTCCTACACTCACCATTGCAGATATTATTAATGCAACGCATTACCTGCTGAGCTGTGGTGTAACCAGCTATTTCCCTACCGTCATTACCAATTCGGACGAAAATATCATCACTATTCTCCGGACCATTGATGAAGCCTGCAAAAGCGATGCGCTTGTCAATGCCTGTATAACCGGCATTCACCTGGAAGGTCCGTTTCTTTCACCGCTTGAAGGAGCAAGAGGGGCGCATAGCGAAAAATATATCAAGGCGCCCGATTGGGAACTGTTCAAAAAATTCAGGGAAGCGTCCGGCGGAAGGATAAGGATCGTTACGCTGGCGCCGGAATGGGAAAATGCCCCTGCATTCATATCCGGTTGCAGGCGTGAGGGAATCATTGTTTCTATTGGTCATTCTCTTGCCAATACGCAGCATATCAGCGATGCAGTGGCGGCAGGCGCAAGCATGTCAACACATCTTGGGAACGGCATTCCCCTCATGTTGCAACGGCATCCGAATATTGTATGGGATCAGTTGGCAGCAGATGCGCTGTATGCCTGTATAATAGCAGACGGGATACATATACCCGATAGTTTTATTAAAGTAGCGATGAAAGTAAAAGGCAGATCGCTGATGATAGTGAGCGATGCTACCTGCTTTGCGGGTATGCAGCCGGGAGAGTATGAGAGTCATATCGGGGGTACCGTAGTACTTGACGGGAATAAAAGGATATCGCTTAAATCTTCACCGGGCTTATTGGCAGGGGCTGCCAAAACATTGCCCGAAAACATAGAGGCTTTGGTCGGACACGGCCTTTGTACTCTCGGTGAAGCATGGCAAATGGCTTCGGTGAATATTGCCGCATTCCTTGCAGTACATAATGTACCTGTAGCAGCGGGAAAGAATGACCTGGTTGTTTTTGAAGAAGACGAAGGGTCCGTAATAGTGCGATGCGTGGTAAAAGGAGGGAAAATAGTGTTTGATAAAAAAATGTAATATACTACTATGAGCCATACAAAAGAACTGACAGCGAATAAGCTGAAAGTAAGAATATATGATACAAGGCTGGAGATGGGAAAGCATGCTGCTAATGATGTGGCAGAGCGACTCCGGGATCTGTTGTCCGGGCAGGAGACCGTCAATATGATCTTTGCGGCTGCGCCTTCCCAAAATGAGTTCCTGGCAGCTTTGTCGGTTGCGAAAGATATAGCCTGGGAGAAAGTTAATGCTTTTCACATGGATGAATATATCGGGCTGGATGAAAATGCGCCGCAGCGTTTCGGGCAGTTCCTAAGAGAGCGTCTTTTTGATAAGGTTCCTTTCAGGGAAGTGTTTTATATCAATGGGAGTACCCTTCACCCGTTGGAAGAATGCAGCAGGTATAGTGCATTATTAAAAAAATATCCTGCAGATATCGTGTGCATGGGCATTGGTGAAAACGGCCATATTGCTTTCAATGACCCGCACGTGGCGGATTTCAACGACCCCCTGGCGGTCAAGGTAGTAAAGCTTTCAGAAGCTTCCCGGCATCAGCAGGTGCATGATGAATGTTTTGCAGCTATTGACGAAGTGCCTGCCGCCGCTATCACGCTTACTATCCCAACCCTTGTGAACGCAAATTTTCTGTATTGTATGGTGCCGGGTGCTACCAAGTCCCGGGCAGTATATCACACACTTCATGGTGAAATAGGGGAGCAGTGCCCTTCCACTATCCTGAGAAAACATGGCAATGCTACACTTTATCTTGATAAAGACAGTGCATCGGAACTGAAGTTGTGAAACACCATTGTTTATTGATAACAGTTTTTTTAATCCAAAATCGCCAAACTAATGCTACAGATGCAAGATTGTCATGTGCCTGCTACTGATACCACCTGGGGACGGCAGGCTTTGGGTAGCGAAACTGCCTTTAAAGAAATTTATGCCATGTTTTGGAAAAAGCTTTTTTCCATAGCATACAGCAGGCTGAATGAAAAGCAGGAGGCAGAAGATGTTGTTCATGATGTGTTCGTGAGTCTCTGGGTCAACAGGGACAAGATCAGGATCAAATCGCTGGAGCAGTACCTGGCTACTGCGGTAAAGTATATGGTGCTGACAAAACTAAAAAAGAAAGAGCATCAGCGTAAATATTGCCGGTCTGTAAAGCATTCTGCTTCTGATGAATGGCTTATAGAAAATGCCATGCATAATAAGCAGATGCTGGAAACGGTGAACAGCGGCATAGAAGAGCTTCCTGAAAAATGCAGGCTCATATTCAAGTGCAGCCGTCATGAGGGGATGCCTGTAAAACAAATCGCAAAACAACTGAGTCTCTCTCCCAAAACAGTTGAGAACCAACTGGGCAAAGCAATAAAACACCTAAGGCTTGTTACAAAAACATTCTTTTAAGAAATAAAGCATTAATCGCAATTTTTGTTAGCTTTATTCACCAAACTGACATGCCGGGAACTTTGCCGTACGATATTACAACTTTGCTGGAGCAGGTGTCGCAAGACAATGAAGAAGCCTTTCGTAAGGTCTTTGATCATTACAAAGCTCCTTTTTATGCGACGGCCTTTAAGATTACGCATGCTGCAGGCACTGCTGAAGAAATCGTGCAGGAAGTTTTTGTAAAGCTATGGGTCAAACGAAAGCTGGCAGCCCGGGCAAAAAATCCTGAAGGATATGTTTTCACCATTCTCCATAACTGCATTTACGCTTATTTCAGAAAGCTGGCGCAGGAAAGACTATTAAGATCAAAGATAGGGCAGGGGGAAGAAGAGAGCGAAAATCCCGTAGAATCCTTATTGCTCGAAAAAGAGCACAGGGGCATCATTGAAAATGTGATCAGCCGGCTCCCTCCCCAGCAGAAGATCATATATAAATTAGCCAAGCAGGAAGGAATGAGCAGGGAAGAGATCGCCAGGCAATTGAATATTTCTCCCAACACAGTAAGAAATCATCTCGCTGCCGCAGTCGTACACCTGCGGAACTCCCTTAAAAAGAATGCCTCTGCTCTTATTTGGGCTCTTATCTGGATGCATCTGTAATTTTTTTTACTTCACTGGTACATTTTTGTTTTTCGTTTCATCATAGAGATGAAGGAAGGGATATTTCAACTTAAAAAATCAATATGAAACTTTCAGAGGACAGGGTTGTTTACTTGTTAGAGGTTTATTCGGAGGGCAAAGCTACAGCAGAGGAGGAGCAGGAACTCTTTAACTGGGTAGCAAAAGGAGAAGAAAAGCCTGTAAAGGAACATATTGAAAAACTGGTATCTTCTTATTCTTCCGGTGAAGCGGTTTTACCGGTAGACTGGGAGCAGCTATACCAGCGCATAGTAGAAGAAAAAAGCACGAAGAATATTCCGCTGGTGAGAAGAATAATGTGGTCATACTGGGCCGCAGCCGCAATAGCATTATTGCTGGGAACGGGCTATTATTTTTTTATGTCCCTCCCGGTGAGAAAAGACCGGAAAGATCTGGTAAATATTGAACAACTAAATAAGGATGATGTGGCACCGCCTGCCGCAGTAAATGCAGTGCTTACCCTGGCTAACGGTCAGCGCATCATTCTGGATAGTACGGGCAATGGAATGCTGGCGATGCAGGGAGCGGTGAAGGTGATGAAATTGCCGGACGGGCAGATCGCTTATCATGGAACAGGAAAGGATGTACAATACAATACGCTGAATAACCCGAGAGGCAGCCGGGTCGTTGGGCTAACCCTGGCTGACGGCAGTAAAGTATGGCTGAATGCGGCAAGCTCGTTAAGATATCCCACTGCTTTTACAGGTAAAGAGAGAAAAGTAGAGATCACCGGCGAGGCTTATTTTGAAGTAGCGCATAATCCCGCTATGCCTTTTGTGGTGAGCAAAGGCGGCACTACAGTGCGCGTGCTGGGCACTCATTTCAATATCAATGCGTATGATGATGAGCGTTCCCTGAACGTTACTTTACTGGAAGGGCGCGTGAGCGTGGGTTCTATCGCCGGTGCGCCTCCCCAAGTGATCATACCGGGACAGCAGGCGCAGGTAGGAAAAAGCGGGGATATTGAACTGGTAAATTCAGTTGATCTTGATGAGGTGATGGCCTGGAAGAATGATTTATTTTCTTTTAAAGGAGCCGGTATTGAAGGTATTATGCGGCAGGTATCGCGGTGGTATGATGTGGATGTGGTTTTTGAAAAGCAGGTCACAGAGAAATTTTATGCTGAGGTTTCCAAGGCTACAAATGTCTCTACCCTGCTGAAAATGCTGGAGGCTACAAAAGCGGTACAGTTTAGTATTGAAGGGAAAACGATAAGGGTGACGCTGTGAGGGAGAGGGAGTAAGGATTAAGGTATAGGGCGGGCCCTATCCCTTACCCCCTACACCTCCACAAATATTTTAACATTATTGAGATCACTTTAAGAAAAAAAGGCCAGATCCTCTGGAACAGGAGCTGGCCGGAAATCTGAGCTGACTCAATATTAGTATAGAACAATCGGTACTGTTTTACTATTTCATCAACTCAAACTAAGCAAAGTTATGCCAAATGCTTTTCATGGATCGCTATTTTTCAGGCAGCGATCTGTTATCAAAACGCTGCGAATTATGAATTTCCTAACTATTCTGCTTCTTGCATGCTGCCTGCAGATCAGCGCGCATGTCAGTTCACAGGGGGTCACGCTGAATATTAAAAAAGCCCCTTTAGACAAGGTGTTCCGGGAGATCAGGGAACAAACCGGCTACACATTCATGTATACCGAAACGATGCTCAAAGCATCCAGGAAAGTGAGCATGCAGGTGAGGAATGCTTCCCTCCAGGAAGTACTTGCCATCTGCTTTGCCGAACAGCCCTTCACTTACAATATTATTGACAAAACAGTGGTAGTGCAGCCGCGGGAAGCTGCTGCAGTCAATATTGTCGCAGATGGTGCTGTGACGGCGCTGCCTCCACCGGTTGAAATACGGGGAAGGGTTGTCAATAGAGAAGGGGAACCCCTTTCCAATGTATCGGTATTGATCGTAGGTACTAAAGTCGGAACAGTTACAGACGACAATGGCTATTTTAAGCTAACCGCTCCTGATAATAAGAATATTTCACTGGCGATTTCAAGTGTGGGATACCAGGAGAAAAGGGTGAGTGTAGGAAAACAAACAGAGATCAACGTGGTATTAGAAGTGGAAGCCTCCAACCTGAGTGATGTGGTAGTGGTGGGGTATGGCACGCAGAAGAAAGCGAATCTGACCGGGGCAGTGGCTTCCATTTCGGGCGAGGCGCTTGCAAATAAGCCGCTTCCGAATATAGGCGAGGTATTGCGTGGCGTTTCTCCAAACCTGAATATTAGCCTAGGCGCTTATGGCGCTGAGCCCGGTGCTGTGCTTGGTTTTAATATCAGAGGAATGGGATCAATTGAGGGCAATGCTACACCACTTATTTTGGTAGACGGCGTTGAGATGAACATTAATAATTTAGACCCCGGCACCATAGAAAGTGTTTCTGTATTAAAAGATGCTTCTTCTTCTGCTATCTACGGTTCCCGCGCTCCTTTCGGAGTGATCCTGATCACTACTAAAAAAGGAAAGAAAAACGAACGGATTACCATTCAGTATAACAACAACCTGATATTTGGCAAACCCATCGGAATACCGCATATGGACAATTCCCTGGTTTTTGCCACAGTGTATAACCAGGCGTCCGTTAATGCGGGCAGCCCTCCAATGTTCCCTGACGAACAGATCGAACGGATCAAAGGATTTATGGCGGGGACTTATACAACCGAATTTAATCCAGATAATCCTACTACTTCAATATGGGATGGGCGCCGTTTTGGGAATGCTAATTATGACTGGCCCCATATTTTATTTAAAGACCATAAATTTGATCAAAGACATAATGTAGCCGTAAGTGGCGGTAACGATAAAACCCAGTATTATATTTCATTAGGGTATTTCGACCAGGGCGGCTTTTACGGCTTTGGCTATGACGCATACAAGAGGTATGATCTTCTGGCAAACCTGTCCACACAGGCTACCCAATGGCTTAAGTTTAATTTAAGCACCAAATATGCTAATACATATACTGACTATCCCATCGGAATAACTACAGTTGAAAGAAGATATATAGGGAACAGCCTGTTTTCTTTTGGGCCTAATACTCCTATGTATAATCCTGATGGGAGCATAGCCAATCCAATAATCAGGTACCTGGAAGGTTCGGGGAGAGATAAAACAAGCGGGAATGATCTGTTGGTAACATTGAGCGCCGAGATAGAACCGGTAAAGGGGTGGAAAACTAATTTCTCCTATAATTATAACATTACGGAGGTAAACGAGGGCAAAGTGTCTTTGCCGGTTTGGGTAGCGCTTGGAAACGGCAAGTTGGGTAATGTGGGCAAACCAAACAGTGCATATGAATCGTATCTTTCTCATTCTCCCTATGCATTGGCTAACGTAGTGACTTCTTATGAAAGAAAACTGGGTGGTCATTATGTTAAGGTATTGGCCGGCTATGAACAGGAGAAAAGAAGCTTTAACTCATTATACGGAAGAAAAGAAAATTTAATCAAAGAGGATGTACCCTCCATCAGCACTGCGCTTGGAGCATCTACACTACAGGATTCCAGGTATGACTGGACAACGCAGGGTTTTTTCGGGCGCATCAATTATAATTTCAACGAAAAGTACCTGCTGGAATTCAGTGCGCGGTATAACGGGTCATCCAGGTTTGATGTTGCTTCCAGGTGGGGATTCTTTCCTTCTGCTTCAGCAGGCTACCAGATATCTAATGAAGATTTCTGGGAAACGATTAAACCTGTTGTCAACAGGTTAAAAATAAGAGGCTCTTACGGTTCGCTGGGGAACCAAAGTGTTGCCAATAATTCCACTGCCGCCAAATATTTCTACTTTTCCACAATAAAAGTTGATCCAGAAACTCCGTGGATCATAAATAATGCACGACCTCCATACGCGAATATTCCTGAGATTATCGGCGATAACCTGACATGGGAAACGATAACGATGACTAATTTTGGTATTGATGCAGCATTTCTTGATAACCGTTTAGGTTTGACTTTTGATATGTTCAACAGGAAAACAACAAAAATGTTTGGACCTCAGCAAACGCTGCCCTATACATTAGGGGCAGCTACTCCCCGGGCTAATAATGCTTCTTTATCTACCAAAGGGTTTGAGCTGGTACTGGACTGGAATGACAGGATCGGATCAGCATTTTCTTATAACGTGCAGTTAAGTATAGGCGATAGCAAGTCAAAGATTTTGCAATATAAGGATACAAGCGGTTTTATTGATAACTGGTATAAAGGAAAAAATGCCGGTGAAATCTGGGGATTTGCTACTGATGGATTGATCCAGGCTCCAAATGAAAAGATGCCGGATCAAACAGCGCTGTATCCCACCTGGGGACCAGGAGATATGAAATATATGGATCTTAACGGCGATGGTAAAATAACGGAAGGAACGAGGACGCTGAATGACCATGGCGATCTAAAAATTATCGGCAATACCACTCCCAGGTATAATATTGGCATTGCTGGTGGGTTTAGCTATAAGGGCCTCGATTTCAGTATGAACTGGTCCGGCAGCCTGAAGCAGGATTATCTTCCCGGGTTTAATGTGAATTCCTTTTGGGGGCTGACTAATTCCTGGGCTAATTCCGCAGTATTTAAGGATGCGCCTGTTTTAGACTATTGGCGTCCTGCAGATGAAACCAATATACTCGGACCTAATACCAATGCGTATTTCCCGAAGCCTTATTTCAGCAATGAAACTTTAAAAAACAGAGAGGCCCAGTCAAAGTATGTGCTTAATGCAGCCTATTTACGGTTAAGAAATATCCAGTTAGGATATACGCTCCCTAAAGATATCTCCAAAAAAGCATTCGTCCAAAAAGCAAGGGTATTTGTTTCCGGTGGGAACCTGATAACAATAAAAAACCTGCCAAAAGATGTTGATCCCGAGCAGACAAGTGTCGGTGAGAGGAGCTATAATAACAACGGGTATTTTTATCCGATGTCAGCAACTTTAACTATTGGCGTAAACCTAACATTCTAACACAAAAAAATTTTTCAGATGAAAAATATAAAAATAATTATAGGAGCGCTTACGTTTTTAATGCTAAGTGCGTGTGAGAAAAACTTTTTAGACCGAAAGCCGTTGGAGCTGGTGTTAGCATCAGATTATTTTAAGACTCCCAAAGACCTTGAAGCGTATGTAAATCAATTTTATAATAGTACTTCATTTCCGATATCCAGCGGGTATGGCCTGGATTATAATTCAGATAACGCAGTTGCAACCAATTTTGACGGAAGGTTGGCAGGGACCCGTACGCTGGATGGAGCCGGCGGGATCAGTTTCAGCAGGGTGAGAAGCGCCAACTATTTTTTTGATAATTACAAACGAATTGAAGACTATGCCGCCTTTGACGATTATAAGCAATATGTAGGCGAAGCTTTCTTTTTCAGGGCGCTTGCATATTTTGATCTTTTAAAGGGATGGGGAGATATTCAATGGTTTACCTCGGTGCCGGGAACGGAATCTCCGGAATTGCTCCAGCAAAGAGATCCCCGCAATATTGTTGCAGACAATATTATCAAGGACCTGGATTCTGCAGCTTTATATCTCCAGGGGGCGAAAACGGATGGCGCTTCCCGTATTAACAAATGGATAGCGCTTCTTATTCAAAGCAGGATAGCGCTGTATGAAGGTACATGGGAGAAATATCATGCCGGCGATCCTTTTGGTGTAGCCAGCCCGCAGCCGGAAAAATATTTCAATAAGGCGGTTGAGGCTGCAACAAAAGTCATGGAATCAGGGGTATATACCCTTCATTCTACCGGTTCACCCAATACGGATTATTATGAGCTGTTTTCCAAGCAGAGAACTTATGCATCCAATACCGAAGTAATGTTTTGGAAAAGGTTTGATAATGGCCTGGGAAAGGGGGAAGAAGCGTTTAGAAGGGAAGTGAATTATACGCAGCGTAATCCTTATGAACATTCGCAAACAAAAGAGCTGGCTGATTGCTACCTGTGCACGGATGGCAAGCCCATTTCAGGTAACCCGCTTTTTAAAGGATATACCAATATTGGCCTTGAAATGCAAAACCGTGATCCGAGGTATTTCCAAACCTTCGGCATGCCGGGTCAACCGTATAAAATTGAATTAGATGGTACAGTTACAAATTATGAGGCATTATACGCTATCCTCAATCAGGGCGTGCAAAACTATTCTCCCAGCGGTTATGTGCTCAGAAAGGGCTATGACGCCCGTGTGCAATATCAGATACCCCAATACGAAGAAACGCCTGGTATTATTTACAGGTATGGGGAAGTATTGCTGAACTTTGCTGAGGCTAAGGCCGAACTGGGTACGATAACACAGGATGATATTGATAAGTCCATAAAACTACTGAGAGACAGAGTGGGTATGCCTAACCTCACACTTTCAGCTATTGCCGCTGATCCTGCATGGGATTTCCCGGCCCTCACTCCGATTATTAATGAAGTAAGGCGTGAAAGACGGGTTGAACTTGCGTCAGAGGGGTTCCGGTTTGATGATATTATGCGCTGGGCTGCCGCAGATGAATTAATTGTTGGTAAAAGACCTCATGGCTTTAAAGCTGCTCAGTTATCCGTTAACCCTTATCCTGTTGGTGCTGACGGCTTTCTTGATCCTTACCAGCAAAAGCTACCTTCGGGTTATGGCTTTAAGATCGGGCGTGATTACCTGAATGCGATACCGAAAGATCAGCTTTTATTGAACCCGTCGCTGGTGCAGAATCCGGGATGGGAGTAGGGGGGACAGTGTTAAGTGGTAAGTCATAAGTGGTAAGTGGTAAGTCGTAAGTGGTATAGGGCGTTACAGGTTTGAGGTACAGCCTGAAACCTGTAACCTGAATTTAAAACAATTTACAACGATGAAAAAGAAAGGATTTTCACGCCGTCGTTTTTTGAATACGATCACGACTGCGGCGATCACAACTGCGGTGAGCAGCCCCTTTGAATCTTCAGCCTCCGGAGTAGGGATCCTGAACAGACGTCATAACAGATTAGCGCTTTTAGGCGGCGCTCCGGTGAGACCTTCAGGACCTATAGGGCCGCCATGGCCTTATGTTGATGAGCTGGTAGTGGATTCCGTTGTGAAGACTACACGCAGCGGGGTGTGGAGCCGGATACAATCGCGCAATGGAACAGTGCCCACCTTTGAAGAATCTTTTGCAAAATTAATAGGTACAAAATACAGTGTGGGTACGGGCTCGGGTACGCAGGCGTTAAGCACCTGCGTGGAAGCATTGGGCATAGGTCCGGGAGATGAAGTGATCACATCTCCCTATACGGATTTTGGTACTATCTCATCCATACTTACCAGCCGTGCCCTTCCTGTGCTGGCAGACCTTGAACCTGATACATATCAACTGGATCCTGCTGAAGTAGAAAAACGGATCAATAAGAACACAAAGGCAATCATGCCGGTACACATATTTGGTGTGGCATGTAATATGGAACGTATCATGGCTATAGCAAAACAATATAACCTTAAAGTGATCGAAGATGCATGCCAGGCGCCTTTAGCAAGGTACCAGGGAAAGGGATTGGGCACAATAGGAGATGTAGGTTGTTTCAGTTTCCAGGCCAGCAAGCCCATAGCGTGTGGCGAAGGGGGAGCAGTAGTGGGAAATGATGAGCAGTTAATGGATGAATGCTATACCGTTCAGAACCGCGGCGCTAACCGCAAAGGCAGTAATGCAACCATAGGACCTAAATACCGGATGAATGAATTTGAGGGGGCCATTCTTATGGGACAGTTTCCGGGGATAAGAGAACGCTTTGAGACGCGCAATGCCAATGCAAATTATTTAAGATCTGAATTGAAAGGTTTTAATGCTTTGAAGCCACAGCGCCATTATCCGGGAACAGAGAGTGGCGCTTATTATCATTTTGGCATGACCTACGACAGGAAAGAATGGGGCGTAGATCGAAGTGTATTTCTAAAAGCGGTTGCTGCAGAGGGCGTTTCTTTAGGCTCTTATATTCCATATCAGCTGCACCATGAGCCCTGGGTAGATCATATATTAGGGCTTAAAAGTTATAAGGCAATGTATTCGCCGTCCAGGCTGAAAGAATACAGGCAAGGAATGGATCTGCCTAACTGTGACCGGATAATAAAGGAGACAATGGTATCCTTCGCCGGTTCGGGCTCTTTACTGGCTGGCCGTGATGAAATGAAAAATATTGTTGACGCAATAATGAAGGTGTACGAAAACAGGGACAAACTGAAGGTCTAGTAAAAAGAAATAACAAACAACCGATTTTAATTGGCAGATTTTACGGGGAGGATATCGTACACTGTATAAAAATCTGAAGGTAAAATATAATGCTGCGAACATGAAGATAAAAGTTAATGAAACAAAATATTATCGACGTATTGTAGTTTCAGCCCTTCTGTCCATATTTATAATGAGCAATGTATGGGCTTCCAGGTTTGTGAAAGTGGCTACTATTGGCGGCAGACCTTCGTTTTTTTTCGATAAGAACAAAGGGAGTCAAAATTTTATTGACCGGATAATGGTATTTTGGAGGGATCAAATTGACCAGGTACTTGCGGATAAACCCGATCTGATTCTTTTGCCCGAAATATGTGACATCCCTACTAATTTAAAGGCAGGAGAGTGGAAAGAATACCTTCAGGTGCGAAATAACCAGGTAACAGACCTGTTTTCTTCAATTGCAAGAGCAAACCATTGTTATATAGCCTTTGGGACTATGCGTATAGACAAAGAAGGGAATTTCCGGAACTCTGGTGTATTGCTGGACAGAAATGGAAAAGTAACGGGTATCTATAATAAGAATTTTCCAACTATCGGAGAGATAGAAGATGGGATCAAGCCCGGAAATGAGGTTCCTGTTTTCCAGTGTGATTTTGGGAGAGTTGCGTTTGCCATTTGCTTTGATTTAAATTTTAAAGAGCTGCTTGCGAAGTATGAAGCGGAAAAGCCTGATATAATCCTTTTTTCTTCAAATTATCATGGAAACTTTATGCAGCAGTTGTGGGCATATTGGTGCAGCTCTTTTTTTGTGGGCAGTATCAATGGTGGCGGTACACCGTCTGAAATACGTAATCCTCTCGGTGATGTGATTGCCAGCAGCACCAACTATTTTGATTTTGCTGTAGCTACTATAAATCTTGACTCCCGTGTAGTGCATCTGGACAACAATTTCGGCAAACTGGATACCATAAAAAGAAAGTATGGCCGGGCGGTGAACATTACAGATCCGGGCAGACTGGGGCCGGTTTTGCTTTCATATGAAGCCGATGATTATAATATTGACAAAATCATTAAGGAGTTTGATATTGAATTGATTGATCCATATTTTAACCGTTCCCGTAAAAAACGGGCTGAAGCATTGCAGAAGTGATGCCTATAAGTAACCAAGAAGATGCAAAATGGTGAATTGGCGGTAGAATAGTTGCCATAGCCTGCTAATAATGACGTTAATATGCAAAAAGTTATATTAAGTTTTTTGGGGTTTATCCTTATTTATACCGTAACGTATGGTCAACAGCGACCATACAGACTTTCAGCATTAAACGAAAAAGGAATACCTCGTTTACTCGACAGCATCACCACACCTGAACAATGGGCGGACAAAAAAGATGATATCCGTAAGGCCTGGATTGAATTAGTTGGAGAGTTGCCTAAAAGACCTGAAGTACGATACAGGATTATTTCTGAAACTCAAATGAGCGATCATGTACGTCAAAAGATAATCTTTAATACTATTTATGATGATTCGGTCAGCGCATTTTTATTAATACCAAATGCTGCAAAGACCGGTAAAAGAAAATATCCTGCGATATTAGCATTGCAGCCTACTAATGAGACAGGGAAGTTAGCAGTTGCCACCCCCTTTAAGGAGGGCAACAGAAATCGTTACTATGGGTATGAGCTTGTTTCACGCGGCTATATTGTACTTGCGCCCGATGATCTTACTTCCGGAGAAAGAGTATATCCCGGAGAAAAGCCATTTCAGAGTGCGCCTTTTTATAAAAAGTATCCAGGCTGGACGATTATGGCCAAGACGCTCGTGGACCATATGCAGGCGCTAGACCTGTTGTCGCAGTTGGATCATGTAGCGGCAGATCATATTGCCGCAATAGGCGTTTCCTTTGGTGCGTACAATTCCTTTTTTCTATCATCAGTTGACCCAAGAATAAAAGCAGTTGTGTCTATATGCGGTCTAAGTCCCTTTACCGGCGACCCTAATCCCAATCGCTGGGGAATACGTGACTGGTATACCCATTTCCCTACAATAACTGCCGGCTTGAATAATGACAACGTGCCTTTTGAGTTCAACGAAATTGTAGCGCTTTCGGCGCCAACTCCTATGTTCTTTTATGCCGCCCAGAATGATCTCATTTTCCCGCATTGGCAAAGTATTGGTGAAGCACTTAATGATGTTTATAAGCTTTATGAGTGGTTGGGGCATGCTGACAGTTTTCAGTATTCGATTGGACCCGGCGGGCACGATTTTCCCCGGGAGATACGAAATTGGGCTTATGATTTTTTAGACCGGCATCTTAAGGATGTAAAGTGATATGCCCAGTTCCTTTCTGTTATGTTGCCCGGGAACATTGTTACTTCTTATAATAACTAATAAAGAACATTAGGACTTAACTATTCTTAACTTCTCAATGCCTGCCCGGACAAGCCATTCGGACGGGGACGGGCAGGGTTTGGCAAAGTAAATATTGTTTTTGGAGGAGCTAATGAGGTTCCTGTTAATAAGTATAAAATCAGAGTATATGATAATAAAATATTTGAATGTCAAAATGAAAATTAGAAATAACTCAAAAAGGGCAGCAACAGTCCTTATGCAGGTGCTGCTGCCGATAAGTGTTTTGTTTAGCACTATGCTACAGGCCCAGGACACAGGCTTTTTTAAACAACCGTATGGACACGATTATGAAGTTGCTATGGCCGGTCGCATGAAGGATGGCATAGACAATTTTTTGACAACCTACACTCGAAAGGTAGTCAAAGAACGAGGGCAATTATGGAACCGGATATTAACATCACCTGCGGCTTATGAGACTTCAGTCATAAACAACCGAAATCATCTCCGCCAGATCGTTGGTGCAATTGACCCGAGATCTATTCCGAATATGACTGTTAGAGGCGAACCCGGGCAAGGTGGAAAAATTGCTGAAACAAATAAATGTGTTATCTATCGGGTAGAGTGGAATGTTATGGGGAGCCTTAAGTCGGAAGGCCTGCTGTTAAAACCAAAGGAAAAGATCAGGGCATCCATAGTGATTATTCCGGACGCTGATGAGTCACCCGAATCTTACTCCGGGTTAGCTAAGGGATCTGGTTTGGCTCTGCAGCTTGCTGAAAGCGGCGCCCAGGTGCTCGTTCCTGTTTTGGTAGATCGTGACACGCGATATTCCGGGAGCGATGACCTCGTACCTTCCAACATATGGAGGAAACATACAGACCCGGATTCAGCCTCTGTTTGGACCAATGAAACGCATAGAGAATGGATCTATCGCCAGGGATATATTATGGGGCGGCATATCATTGGAATGGAAATTCAAAAAATTTCATCAGCCGTAGACTGGCTGAAGCAGGAGACTCCTGAAGTAAAAACAGGTGTGATGGGATATGGAGAGGGCGGACTGCTTGCACTCTATGCTGCTGCCTTAGATACCCGTATTGATGTTGCATGGGTAAGTGGATATTTTGGACCCAGAGAAGAATTATGGAAAGAGCCCGTTTACCGGAATATTTGGGGGCTTTTGGCTGAGTTCGGGGATGCTGAGATTGCCGGTTTAATTGTGCCGAGAAACCTGGTGATAGAGCCCTGTCCTGTACCGAAGGTAGAAGAACCCCGGGCGCCTGAAAAGGAACAACGGAATTTTGGGCTTCCCGGAAGGTTGGAGACCCCTTCAATAGCTGAAATAAAAAGTGAATATAACAGGCTGCTCGAATTCTTTAAAAAATCCGGGAATATCAATCCTGATTTTTTCTTAGCCCCTTTTGCAAACCATTATGGTTCAGCTGCCGCTTTATCTTCCTTTGCTAAATACTTAAAAGTGACTCCTGCTCCAATCACAAAAGATATTTTAAGAAATAATGGAAACAGTTCCGAAGATCAGGAACGCCAGCACAGGGTATTTGACAATATGGTTCAATATATTCAGGACTTGATCCCTACCTCTGATCGTACCCGCTATGCCTTTTTGAAGGGAGATATGTCTTCCCCAAAAACATGGGACAAAGATATGGAGGCTTATAGGGAGCTGTTTTATAAAGAGTTGGTAGGCAAAATTGACCAACCCTTGTTGCCTATGAATACAAAGATGCGGAAGATCTATGATGAGCCGGGGTGGAAAGGCTATGAGGTGGTATTGGATGTTTGGTCAAATGTTTTTGCCTGGGGAATTTTAGCTGTTCCCAATGATATAAAGCCCGGTGAGCGCCGGCCGGTTGTAGTACTGCAGCATGGGATCGGCGGGCTTCCATCAACTTCCATTGATGTAAAGAGCTATAACAGAGTGCTTCCTGCATTAGTAAACAGGGGATTTATAGTTTTCTCACCGCACAATCCTTATCAATTTAGCGTTCGTAAAGCGAATGCAATAAAAAAGAGTGTTTTTTCCGTGATCATTCCTCAGCATAAACAAATTTTAAATTTTCTCAAGTCATTAAATTATGTTGATCCCGATCGAATAGCACTTTATGGAAAAAGTTGGGGAGGGCGGACGGCCCTGATGGTGCCTATTGTTCTTAGCGATTATAAGGTAAGCATTTGCTCGGCGTATTTTAACGACTGGGTTGATAAGGCAGTTAGTGTTCATTTCAGGAATTCCTACTTCTTTGAGGGGTCTCCAGGGATCTATGTGTGGAATATGGGAAATACCTTTGGTCATGCGGAATTAGCATCTCTGATAGCCCCACGTCCATTTATGGTAGAAGCGGGTTATTTAGATGGTGTTGCTGCACCGGAAAAAGTGGCTTCTGAATTTGCCAAGGTTAAGCGCCTCTATGATGTTATGGGAATTGGCGATCGGGCAGACCTGGAATTTTTTATGGGAGGACATGAAATCAATGGAGTGGGAACTTTTAATTTTCTCCATAAATATTTGAATTGGCAGGCTCCGGTGTCACCAACAGATGCCCAGCAGGTATCTCCGCATTAAATAAAGCTATTAGCACAGAGCGGTTTGAGACCAAGAACAGGGCTGGTTGCAGCTTACACATCCCGGGTAGCTTGTTTTTTGCGGGAGAAATATACGTAACGCTTTATTCCCCTATAAAATTTTTCAACAGAAATAGGGGAAGATGCCTTTTTAACAGACATAAATTGCAGGCATCTTCCTTAAAATATGGCTTTGAGGCGGGGTACAGGATAACGGGTTGATGACTGAATCAGTATTTTCTTATAACAATTTTAATGTATTTGGAAGGTCTTTTATTTAAAGGCCAAAAAATATTAGATTCGCTATCAAAAGTATCAAAACTGTTCTGCTTGTATACCATTACTTCAAATGAAAAGGATTTGGTCAGTCTTCTTATTGAAGGTGATGAAGCGGCATTTGAAAAATTGTATCGCTTATACAGCGGGCGTTTATTAGCCTATCTCATCAAACTGTTAAAGTCAGAATACATTGCCTGTGAAGTACTGCAGGATGTATTTATTCAGGTATGGAATAACCGGCAGCATATTGATGCAGAGCAAGCTTTCCGTTCTTATTTATTTCGTATTGCTGAAAACCGCGTCTATGATGTTTTTCGTAAGGGAGCGCGTGATAAAAAATTGCGGGCAGTATTAATTCAAGCTGCTTATAAAGCTTATAACCCGGTTGAAGAAGCTGTTTGCGTGAAAGAATGGAACCAGCTTCTCCGGGAAGCCATAGATGCATTACCACCAAAGCGGCGCCAGGTTTTTCAATTGGTAAAAATGGAAGAACGTTCTTATGAAGAAGTAAGTCACATGCTTGATGTGTCAGTCTCTACAGTTAATGACCATATTGTAAAGGCAACCAAATCTATACGCGAAAATCTTGAACGATATCATATTACAGTTATTGGTATCATGTTTTTTTATTGGATCTCTTAATCCTCTCTGTTTCTTCCAAAGTGTTCTCAAATTTTTTTAATACCGGGCAGATGATAAGTACTTTTTAAGCGTATTAGCTGTCAAATAATTGTACTTGGACAACAATGAAAATATAAAAGCTTTATTCCGGCGCTTTCTTGATAATAGCTGCACTCCATCTGAAGTGAAGATATTATTGCAATATTTTGATGCCGGCGAGAATGAGCTTTTATTGAGAGACCTGATAAGAGAACAATCGGAGGCTATTAGCGGTACATCACTTTCCCTGGAATCATTAAGACCTTTATTAGAGGTTGCTTATGATAATATATCCAGCGCCATTACAAAAGATATCGGGCCTCCTGAGGCGGCTATAGTGTCTTTGTACCATCGATTATGGTTTAGGATAAGTGCAGTAGCGGCTGTTGTTGTTTTTATATCAGTTATGGTGTTTTATTTTCTGCGTCAGGATAATGACGGACTTACTGCTCAGGCACAAAACCCTTCTCAACTGATTGAGGATATACCTCCCGGCACTAATAGGGCGGTACTGACTTTTGATAATGGAACAAAGATTGTGCTTGATAGTGCAGCTAACGGCACTTTGGCTCAGCAGGGCGGTATTAAAGTACTTAAAATAAACGGTCAAATAGCTTACGACAAAACAGAAAACGCAAATCTGCAGGCCCTGCCGGTGTACAGTACGATCACTACTGCAAGAGGCAATCAATACCAGGTTGTATTGGCAGACGGAACAAAGGTTTGGCTCAATGCTGCCTCTTCTATTCGTTTTCCCTCTTATTTTGCGGGTAATGAAAGGAAAGTGGAAATAACCGGCGAAGCCTATTTTGAAGTGGCTAAAGATGCTGCCAAACCTTTCAGGGTTGAATTTAACAGCCAGTCGGGGGAAAAAGGAGAAATAGAAGTGCTTGGCACCCACTTTAATGTGAACGCTTATCCGGAGGAAGAAGATGTCAAAACGACCTTAATTGAGGGCTCTGTGAAAATTAAGAAGGGAAGCAATATAAAAATGCTTGCTCCGGGCCAGCAGGCCAGGATCACACCGGGTGATATAACTTTAAAAAATGATGTAGTGCTATCTCAGGTTATGGCGTGGAAAGATGGTTTTTTTATGTTTAATGATTCAGATATAAAAATGATCATGCGGCAGGTAGCGAGATGGTATGATATAGAAGTAGACTTTGAAGGTAAAATTCTCTCAGAAGGCTTTACCGGCAAGGTTTCAAGAGATGTGCCCCTGTCAAAATTTTTAAAAGTGCTTGAATTGAATGATGTTAACGTAAAGGTAGCAGGGCGGAAAATCATTATTGTACCTTAAAGAAAGAGTGAAAATTTTAAAATAAAGCCGTAAAAAAGCCGGTAGTGCGGGAACACTGCCGGCAGGTATTCAGGCTTATTTCTGCCCGGAAGGCAGTAATAAAAAAGCGGATCGTGAACTGCTTATTTTTAAACCTAAAAACCAAACAAAGTTATGTTTTTAAAATCAATGCGCCATTCACCTTTTTACCCGAAAAGGTATTTCAAAAAAACATTTCTGATCATGAAGCTGACTGCTTTCTTCCTTTTTGCCGTCTGCCTGCAGGTAAGTGCATCGGGCTATGCACAAAAGATATCACTTTCACAAACCAACGTTTCTTTGAAAAAAATTTTTAAAGAAATCGAGCGTCAAAGCAAGTATCAGTTTTTTTACAAAGACAAGTTATTAAAGCAGACGGAGAGCGTGAGCGTAAATCTTAAAGACGCTTCTGTCGAAGAGATACTGGACCTGTGCTTTAAAGAGCAGCCGTTGTCTTATACTATTCTGGATAATATCATTGTGGTAAAAGCAAAGAAGCTTTATACGAAGGCGATACCTGCTTCCACCGAATTGTCAAATGCTCCACTCAGTATTATCAACGGGACTATCAAAGATGTCCAGGGTAATCCTCTTGCAGGTGTATCGGTAATAGTAAAGGGAACCAGGAAAGGAACCAGCTCCGGTACAGATGGAAGTTTTTCTATTGATGCTAATGTGGGTGATGTACTTGAGTTTACAATAGTCGGGTATCAAAAAAAGAGTGTGAATGTGGGAAAGCAAACTGTGATTAATGTTACCTTAGAAGTGAATGCTTCTGATTTGAGTGATATTGTAGTAGTAGGCTATGGCACTCAGAAAAGAAGCTCTGTTACGGCCGCTATTTCAAAAATCCAGAATGACAATTTAGACGAGGTGCCTTCGGGTCGCCCTGAAACGGCACTTATTGGCCGGATGGCCGGTGTGGATATATCCCAGCGTCGCAATATTCCGGGAGCTGCTCCTAATATCAGTATACGCGGTACAGGATCTATCAGCGCCACTAATAACCCGTTGATCGTAATTGATGGATTTCCCGGGGGAGATTTAGCGCAGCTTGATATGAATGACGTGGAGTCCATTGAAGTGCTGAAGGATGCTTCTTCTGCCGCCATTTATGGCTCACGGGGTGCGGGTGGCGTGGTACTGGTGACCACCAAAAGAGGAACAAGCGGTAAATCTGCACTGAACCTGAATGCTTATACGGGCTTCGCAAAACCTATGGTATTTGATGACTGGATGACGGGAGAAGAATGGTATAATTACCTGGTAAAGTACCAGAACAGGGAATATGCATGGATAGGCGGAGACACTACCATCCCGATATTTGGAGATTCGAGACGACCTGTCAGCTACCAGGTCAATCCCCTGGCTAAGGACCTGCCGCAAACCATCTGGCAGGATGAGATCATTCAAACCGCGCCGGTGCAGAATTACAACCTGTCTGTAAAAGGCGGGAGCGAAAATGTAAAATATTATGTTTCGGGAACTTACGGTAATGAAGGGGGCGCAGTTAAGACCGCTAAATATGAAACTTACGGCTTCCGGGCAAATCTTGATGTCAAAGTCAATAAGGTGGTTAATTTCGGATTTGAGCTTAGTCCGCATTTTACCAAACAGCGTGTAGCGGGCAGTAATATGGTGAGCCTTGTGAAATATCCTCCTTTTGTAAGCCCCGAAAAGCTAAACGGCAAATATCCCAGGACATTTGATTATATTCCTACGGGACATTCCGGGCAGGCAAGCCCATATACATTCCTTTATGGAACGAAGAACTATAATAACAATTTTGCGAATGTGGGAAGAGCCTTTGTTAACCTTAATCTCATGGATGGATTAAGCTTCAAAACATCACTTGGTACTAATATTATTTACAACACCTATAATTCTTTCTCCGGTGGGATAGGGGATGCCCAGGTTACTACCAATGGTAGTGTAAGTCAGAGCCAGTCCGTTAATCTGGTGAATGAAAATGTATTGAGCTATAACAAGACCCTGCATGAAGTACATGATTTCAGTGGTATATTAGGCGCTTCTTATCAGAAAAATTATTCCCAGAGCATAGGGATGGCCGCTACTGCCAATTCATTTAATAATGAGATCGTTCAAACCCTGAATAATGCCATTATTAATCCTTCCAGCGCCTCACAGTCTAAATCCCAGTGGGGGCTGATCTCTTATTTTGCCAGGATTAATTATGCATATAAAGACAGGTACCTGTTTGCTGCATCTTTCAGAACTGACGGAAGCTCGCGTTTTGGCGCGGATAACAAGTGGGGTGATTTCCCTTCCGTATCTGCTGCCTGGAGAGTATCAAAAGAAAATTTTATGCGCAATGTTGCAGTGATCAGTGAGCTGAAGCTGAGAGGAAGCTATGGCGTCACCGGCAACTTTAATATTGGCGATTTCCAGTATTTAGGTGCAGTGGGAAGTGTGCTTTATTCTCCCAATAGCTCCACTGTAAAAGGCACTGCCCAAACGTCAATAGATAATCAGAACCTGTCGTGGGAAAAAGTAAAAGGATATGATCTGGGAATTGAGCTTGGGTTATTCAACAACAGGGTAAACCTGAATGTTGATTACTATGACAAGCGCACAGATGGTATGCTGTATGCTGTAAACGTGCCGGCAATCACCGGGTTTACCAGCACCATTGAAAATATTGGCGTGGTCAGGAACCGCGGGGTAGATGTTGAGCTGTATACAAGGAATTTAGTAGGAGCTTTTAAATGGAATACTTCGTTCAATGTTTCCCGTAATAAAAATGAAGTGGTAGACCTGGGAGGAGTAGATGAAAGGATCAACACCTTGTGGTCAATGGGCTTCTTATTAAGAAAAGGCGTGCCTATGTTCTCTTACTATGGGTATAAAATGATCGGTGTATTTCAAAATGATGAACAAATATCAAAGTTACCCCATTTGGCAGGTACCAAGCCGGGTAACCCCATCCTCCTTGATGTGAATGATGATGGTAAGATTGACCCGGATAATGACAGGGTTATATTGGGCAATGCAATGCCCAAGGTTGTATTCGGTATGGCTAATTCATTTTCTTATAAAAAATTTGATCTGAGTATTACCTGGCAGGCTGCCTTCGGCGCCAAAATATTCAATGCGGAAAATCAGTATTATGAAGGGAACACTTTAGGCGCTATGCGCCGCTCATTAGCTGAAAGACAATGGTGGTCTGAAAGTGATCCCGGCGATGGCAAAACTCCCGCAGCGGCGCTCTCTCAGCTTTTTGCCTTTAATACGAATACTGATTTTTATATTGAAGATGCTTCCTTCTTCAACTTTAGAAATCTCAATCTCGGCTATAACCTGTCAGACCTCGTTAAGGGTAAAGGTTTTAAAAGCCTGAGAGTATATACTTCCATGAGTAATTTACTGATCATCAAAAGCAAGAATAACCACGCTTATAATCCTGAAGGTACTACTGAAGGTAGTGTGTCCGGCATCAATAGTACACCGGGAGTAAATTTCGGCTCGGAACCTCTTAGCCGTATCATTGTTTTAGGTGTAAATATTGGATTTTAAGTTTCGTACTTATTTAAAAGCAACAATATGCAAAAAAATAAATTTAATATAACAATTCTTATATTATTGTCTGCCGCTTTCCTTTTAGGGTCTTGTGAGAAAAGTTTGTTACGCCCTGTTCCCGAATCAGTATTAACTACTGCCAATGCCTATAATACAGCTAAAGACATGGATCTTGCTGTGTTAGGAATATATAACAGCCTCCAGTCGAGAGTGCCGAAAGATTTTGAACTTATGGAGGTGCCTTCGGGTAATGTATGGGTACAATATTTTGCTACAGCGCCCGGCATTGATGAGATCAGTACTTTGACTGTAAGTCCGCAGAATGATAAGCTTAACAGTTTCTGGAAGACTACTTATAACGGCATTTTTCGTGCCAACCTGGTATTGGCCAATATTGACAAGCCTACTGATTATGCAACTTCTAAAAAGGAGCAGCTTACCGGGGAAGCCAAGTTTTTGAGAGCCTGGTTTTATTTTGACCTGGTACGGATTTTTGGAGGTGTACCTGCTGTTACTACTGTGATAACTGCAAATGAATCAAGAAATACCGGTAGGGCCTCTGAACAGGATATTTATGCTTTAATTGTAGCGGATTTAAAAGATGCTATAGCGGGTTTGCCGGCGCCTTCGTCCGCCGACTGGGGAAGAGCTTCCAAAGGAGCAGCCGTGGCTTTACTGGCCAAGGTATATGTATATCTTAAAGACTGGAACAATGCCAAAACCTATCTTGATGAACTTTTCTCGGGCGAGTTTTCCTATAGTCTGCTAACCAATTATGCAGATCTTTTTAAAGTGGCGACAGAAAAGAACAGCGAGGCTATTTTTTCTGTGGCTTATGCAGCAGGTACCAACGGGCAATCACTCACCTATGATCTCGCACCTATTGGCGGGGTATACAATGTAGTAAATAATGGAAACAGGGTGATCAGACCATCATGGGATTTACGTAAAGCTTTTGAAGAAGATGATAGCCGCTTCCCGGTAACAATAGCCGAAGACTGGTATCCGTTTGCCTATAAGCAGGGCGATCCCGCTATCTTTTATCCTTATATCAATAAGTGGCTGGTACCTTCTGATCCTGCCAGTTCAGGACTGGATATCCCGGTGCTCCGCCTGGCAGATCTGATATTGCTGAATGCTGAAACGCTTTATAATCTGAATAAACCTGATCTGGCCTTAGCAGCAATTAACAAAGTACGAGAAAGGGCTTTTGGTAATGCATCGCACGATTATGAGCTTTCCGATATAGCTACGGAAGAGATTTTTTATGATAAGCTTTTGCTGGAGCGCCGGCTGGAACTGGCTGTTGAAAACGATCGCTGGTTTGATCTGGTGCGTACAGGACGGTATACCACAGTGATACAGCACATAGAAGGAGAATATACTTCAAAAACAGGCGGGGCTACAATTATGACAATGAGCGCCAAACCTTACATGAAATACTTTCCTATTCCTTATGAACAGATCCAGCTTGCAGCGCCGGGAGTACTGACGCAAAATGAGGGATATAATTAAGTGATAAGTGATAAGTGATAAGTGATAAGTGATAAGTGATAAGTGATAAGTGGTAAGTTGTGATCTGAAACCTGAATTAAAATTCACAATAATGAAAAAGAAAGGATTTACGCGGCGCAAGTTCCTGGCTACTGCTACTACAGCGGCGATCACCACAGCGGTAAGCAGCCCGTTTGCGTCTTCAGGGCTGACGCTGCTGCATAAGCGTCATAATAAATTAGCGCTTTTGGGCGGCGCTCCGGTACGCCCTTCAGGACCTATAGGGCCGCCATGGCCCTATGTTGACGAGCAGATGGTAGACGCCATCGTAAAGACCACGCGCAGCCGGGTATGGAGCAGGATACAGTCGCCTCATGGCACGGTGCCTACGTTTGAAGAATCCTTTGCAGCCTTAATAGGCGCTAAATATAGTGTAGGTACAGGTTCAGGTACGCAGGCATTAAGTACCTGCGTGGAAGCCCTGGGCATAGGACCGGGTGATGAAGTAATTACTTCACCTTATACTGATATGGGTACGATCTCGTCCATCCTCACGAGCCGTGCGCTCCCGGTATTGGTGGATGTGGAACCAGACACTTACCAGTTGGATCCTGACAAGGTGGAAAAAAGCATTAATAAGAATACCAAAGCCATTATGCCGGTACATATTTTTGGTGTAGCGGCTAATATGGAGCGGATCATGTCAATAGCTGCGAAGCATAACTTAAAAGTGATAGAAGATGCCTGCCAGGGTCCTTTGGCGCGTTACCGGGGCAAGGGGCTGGGTACGATAGGTGATCTTGGCTGCTTCAGCTTTCAGGCCAGCAAGCCGATAGCCTGCGGTGAGGGCGGTGCAGTGGTAGGGAATGATGAGGCACTGATGGATCAATGCTATACGGTGCAAAACCATGGCACCACCCGCAAAGGAAGTAATACTACGATAGGTCCCAAATACCGGATGAATGAGTTTGAAGGGGCTATTCTAACAGGGCAGCTTCCCGGTGTCAGGGAGCGGTTTGAGACCCGCAATGCCAATGCCGATTATCTCACTTCAAAGTTAAAAGGATTTGCGGCGCTGGTGCCTCAAAGGCATTACCCCGGCACCGAAAGCGGAGCGTATTATCATTATGGTATGACTTATCATAAAGAGCACTGGGGCGTGGAGCGTGCCAGATTCCTGAAGGCAGTAGCGGCAGAAGGGGTAGGTCTGGGAGCATATATCAAAACAGGATTACATCGTGAGCCATGGGTAGATCATATATTAGGATTGAAGAGTTATAAAGCGATGTATTCGCCGGCGAGATTAAAGGAATATAAAGCGGGGATGCACCTGCCTAATTGTGATAGAATATCCGATGAAACGATGGTCTCTTTCGCAGGTTCAGGCGCATTGCTGGCGGGCCGGGATGAAATGGATAATATCATCAACGCTATCATGAAAGTGTATGAAAACAGGGAACAGCTGAAGACTTTATAATGCCAGTGTTAAATCAATTATATCTGTATATTATCGTGAGATGTGAGAGGTCAGACGTGAAAGTTCACCTCTCACGTTTCACTACTCACGTTTTACATTTCACTAATAATATTCTGATAACTCGCCCATGAACATTGATCGAAGAAAATTTGTTAGCCGGAGCTTTGCCGGTGCGGCAGGGATTTTAGCAGGGAGCCACTTAAAAGGACTGTCTGCACCGGGCAGGCTGACAGCGAAACAGGAAGAAGCCCTTTCCTCTAAGCCGGAGAAGTATGACCTGATGAGGGAAGTAATGAAATACCGGAAGATAGATGCCCACGCCCACATTTATTTTGCAGATAACAGCCCCCGGGAGCAATTGGATTTCGGGGAAAGGCTGGGCATAGAAAAGCAGGTGATCTCGAGATATCTCAGCATCATGCCGGGTACGCCGGAGCAGTTCAGGGAATATAATGACCTGACCATAAAAGCGATCAAAAAATATCCTGACCACCTGCTGGGAGGATTCGTGCTGAACCCTGCTTATAAAAAGGAATCGCTGGAAGAGATCAAACGCTGTACTGATGCAGGGATGATCGGTCCGGGAGAATTGTATTACCAGGTAAAGATCAATGACCCGTTGTACTATCCCATCATTGAAAAACTCATTGAGCTGAAGATGATCATTTTTTCACATGCCGAGTGCCAGCTTGGAGTAGGAGGATACCGCATGAAATACAACGGATACAAGGAGCCTAATACTTCTATCCCGGAAGATTTTGTGGATATTGCAAGAAGATATCCCGAAGGCATATTCCAGTACGCTCATATAGGAGGCGGGGGAGACTGGGAATATATGTGCAAAACATTACAGCACAGCCCTAACGTATATGTAGATACATCAGGCAGCAATAACGCAGAGAACATGATTGACTTTGCGGTGGAGCTGTTGGGAGAAGACAGGCTGTTCTTTGCTTCCGACAACAGTTATCATCAAAGCATCGGCAAGATATTGGCGTCAAACCTGACGGAAGCACAAAAGAAAAAAGTCTTTTTTGACAATTACAATAATCTACTAAAAAAAGGAGGAAGAAATGTTGATTGATATTAATGCGTATGTAGGTCACTGGCCGTTCATGCAGCTAAAATACAATACCTGCGAGGCGCTTGGGCAGCGGATGGACAGATTCGGAGTAGATGTTTCATTGATCAGCAACCTTAACGGGATATTTTATAAGAATACCCAATCGGCTAACAAAGAGCTTTATGAAGAGATCAAAGCTTCAAAGCGCTACAGGGATCGTTTTGTGCCCTTTGCCGTGATCAACCCGATCTATGCAGGATGGCAATATGATCTGGAAGAGTGTGTGAGAAAATTTGGAATGAAAGGCATTCGGGTATATCCTAAATACCATGATTACGAAATAAACGATCCTTCGCTTATTGAATTGGTAAAGAAAGCACGGGATATGAATTTACCGGTGGCTTTTAATTACAAAATGGTAGACAGCCGCCAGCGTTCCTGGATGGATATTGATTATGTAGCCTATACCCCCAGGCCGGAATGGACCTTAAAAAATATTTTTCCCATCATCAAAGAAGTTCCTGATGCCAGATATATGATACTGAATGTGACCAACAGCATGCAGCTTAATGAAGCAGATGCTGCTTTGTTCAATAAGGCCAATGTACTGATGGATACTTCCGGAAGAACCCTCACAGATATGGGAAGCCTTTTGAAAACACAGGGCAAAGAGCGTTTTGCATTTGGCACGCATTCGCCGATACTGGATTACCTCACAGGCATGTTGCGCATAGAGGCCCTGAGAGAGAATGAAGCCGACGCCGCTACCAAAGAATTATTACGGTCGGGTAACGCAAAGAAATTTCTTGGATTATAGCTGAATATTAAACCCTAAGAAAGTATGCTCCAATGTAGAGATCTGTTTTTACTGTTTTTGGTATTATTATGTACTCCGGGGTTACGAGCGCAAGCTGCAAAAAATATTCCTGCTCCTGTAGTTATAAAAACGCTTACCAGCCTGCAGTATGATGTGGTAAGGTTTAAAGTAAAGCCCGGTGAGAAGGTAAAGATAACATTGAATAATGTGAGTGATATGGCGCACAACCTTCTTATTGTAAAACCAGGAACCCGTTTGGAAGTGGTGAATGCTGCGATGCAACTGGCAGAAAAGGGACCGCAGATGAATTATATCCCGAAGATCAGCGCCGTCCTGTGGTCTATTCCTTTGATTTCTCCCGGGCAGAGTAAATCGGTTACATTTACGGCTCCTGTCAAACCAGGTATTTATCCCTATGTATGCACCTTCCCGGGACATGGTTTTGTAATGTATGGGGCGATGTATGTGATGCAGGAAGGAAATATGCCGGATATTAAAAAAGATATAAACATTCCCGACTCGCGCAGGCAGGAAGACACAAAAAACAAGAATGATAAAAGCCAGGTAAAAAAAGAGATGCATGCCGGCAATCACCAGATGGAAGAAAGCCCGCATCCATATACCCTGAATCCTCCTTATCTCTATCACGCTTTTATTGACGGGGTAAGTCCGGCTGCCATTGCTGTGCGGCTTCCCCAGCAGCTTTCCTATTGCTGGGATGATGAAGCCTGCCGACTGGGTCTTGCGTGGAAGGGGGACTTCCTGGATATGTCGGATCTTTGGAAAGGGCATTTTAATGCTTCGGCAGAGATCCTCGGTGATGTTTTTTTCAGAGACCATACAGATTTCCCCATCAGACTGGGAGAAAAAGCGATAGTGCCCACCGATGTTCAGTACAAGGGTTATCGCCTCGTTGACGAATATCCTGAATTCCACTATACACTCAACGGGATGGATATATACGAGATGATCCGGGAAAAGGCAGATGGTAATGGTCTGGTGCGCAGTTTTCGAATCCCGGAGGCAATGCAGGCAGTGTGGTTTTTTGCTAACCCGGAAGAAGATGCTATTGAGTATGAGTTCTCCGCCGGCAGATGGAAAGACGGGAAGCTGGAACTGTCGCCTGCCGAAGCCAGGGCATTTACTATAACTATGACGAGTTATTATTTGGCGTATAAAAAGAAGTAAGGTATAGGGAGTAAGGTGTAAGGTATGAGGGCCCATTACTTTACAGCAGTTGCGGATGGAGAAAAACTGTATTTAAGCCCTATACCCTATGCCTCACACCTTACACCCTATATTACAACAGTATGCCTGATTCAACATATGATGTCATGAAGGATGTCATGAAATACCGGAAAATAGATGCTTATGGCAATGCCTATGCTGATGATAAATTAGCGGCAGGGCAGATAGCCTATGCCGACAGACTGGGGATAGAGCGGCTTATACTTTCCGTGCCCGTTGCAAAGCAGATGGGAAAAACGCCCGTGGAATTCAAGGCATATAATGATCTGGTGATCCTTGCCGTCAAACGGTACCCGCATCGCCTGGCAGGGCAGCTCACTTTACATCCGGCTTACCTGAAAGAATCCCTCGAAGAAATAAAACGGTGTACTGGCGAAGGGATGACCGGTATGAAGTTGTATAACCAGTTTAAAATTAATGATCCCGTGGTCTATCCCGTTATAGAGCAGTTTATACACTATAAGATGATCATCCATGTGCATGGTGAGAGCCAGTTAGGGGTTGGAGGATACAGAATGAAGTACGATGTTGATAATACGCCTGCCATATCTGTGCCGGAAGATTTTATGGACATAGCAAAACGATATCCCGAAGCGATGTTCCAGTATGCGCATATCGGTGGTGGCGGCGATTGGGAATATGCCTGTAAATCATTCAGGGGCTATCCTAACATTTATGTAGATACCGGGGGGAGTAATAATGATGAAAACATGGTTGATTTTGCTGTTGAAAACCTGGGGGAAGACAGGGTGTTCTTTGGATGCGACAGCTCTTTTTACCAGGGCGTGGGGAAAGTACTGGCTTCAGGATTAACAGAAATACAGAAGAGAAAAATATTTTTTGATAACTATAATAATATACTGAAAAGATCGGGGTGTGGGCTTGGCTGACTTATTTTTTAACTGTGAAGATGGACGAAGATTTCACGCGAAATAACTGCTTCCGGAAGTGATATTTTGGTAGAATTATAAAAAAGAAATGTAATGAACAGTAGGAGACTAAATAAAATGTTGGGTGCTTTCTTGCTTTTTTCATTATCCTGTTTGTCTCTTCCGGCTCAAAATGCGTTTAAGGACTCCTACCGTGTGGATACTATTAAGATGCCTGCAGGTTTAACTGCCCAAACCGGGGGAATAGATTTTCTGCCGGACGGGCGTCTTGTCGCCTGTTTCATGCGGGGAGAAGTCATGACTTATAATTTACACACAGGGGAATGGAAGATGTTTGCAAGAGGATTGCAGTTGCCGTTAGGCATTCTTGCCATGAGCAATTCCGAGGTGCTTGTAATGCAGCTTTCAGAGCTGACACGGATAAAGGATACTAACGGGGATGGGAATGCCGATGTATATGAGAGTGCTACTAATGATTTTGGAATGTCGGGGAACTATCATGAATTCAACTATGGTCCTGTAAAAGATAAAGGCGGCAACCTGTATATAGCGCTGAATACGGCTTCGTCGGCGAACGGGATCAGGTCTGTTGTCAGGGGCAGGTTCAACAAACTGGGTAGAGATGGTATAGACGGGCATAAGGAGATGTTTTCGGTAGTGCCTTACCGGGGATGGGTAATGGAGCTTACTACTGACGGCAAACTGCATCCTTTTGCCTCAGGGTTCAGGTCGCCCAATGGTATAGGGTACAGTCCCGACGGGCATTTATTTGTAACGGATAATCAAAGTGACTGGGTGCCCACCAGCGCGCTGTATGATGTGCATGAGCATCATTTTTATGGACATCCTGCTAGCCTTGTGTGGCAAAAAGGGTGGGAGAACAAAGATCCTTTTAATGTTCCTGTGGAAGAACTGGAAAAAATAAGGACCCTTCCTGTTGTACAATTTCCCCAGGGCATCATGGCTAATTCCCCGTCTCAGCCGCTTACAGATATAACCGGGGGTAAATTCGGACCGTTTGCGGGACAATTATTTGTGGGGGAAATGAACCGGGACCGTATTTTGCGTGTAATGCTGGAAGAAGTAGGAGGGGAATTACAGGGCGCCTGCATTCCTTTTATTGACGGGCATGGATTAAGAGTGGGAAATAACCGGCTGGCATTTGCGCCGGACGGCAGCTTATGGATAGGGCAGATAGGTTTTGGAGGATGGGTAGGGGAATCCGGGATACAAAGAATTGTGTTTACCGGGGAGCAGCCAATGGAAGTGCATACCATGAAGCTTACCGGCAAAGGTTTCGACTTGACGTTTACCCAGCCTGTTGACCTAGCTACAGCTACCAATCCCAATAATTATAAGATAAGGCGTTACCGCTATGAATATAAAAAAAAGGATATTAATGAAGGAGTGGATGTAGCCAACCAGGCAGATCTCAGGGATATTGCCGTGACAGGTATTCAACTTGCCGAAGATGGAAAAAAGGTTACCTTAACCCTTGATGATCTTAAGCCCGGCTTTATATATGAGCTTAAATTAGGCGATATTAAAAGCCCGGCAGGCAAGCCTCTTGGGAATAATCTTATTTGTTATACGCTTAATAAGCTTTTGGGTGGTGAATAGTGAATGGGCAATAGTGAATAGTGAAACGTCAAACGTGAGGCGTGAAATGATAAATGTGAGAGGTGAGACGAGAGACATGCAGCGTGTATATCGTAGGCGCAAGGCATGCCTTGCGCCTGTACAGGTGAAACATGAAACGTAAAACATGAAACATCAAATGTGAGAGGTGAAATTCACCATTCACTATTGCCCATTCACTAAATTAAAAGAAGCATTGTTTACACGAAGAGATTTATTAAAGACATTGATTTTAACGGGAGCTGCCGGCTTTCCCGGTACCTATTTAGGATCCAAACCCAGCCGGCACTCTTTAAACAAGAAGAATATGAAGAAGATCAGGATAACATCCGTTGACTGTAATTTTGAACGGGAGCCCCTGATCCGCCCGTTCGGATTTAAGGGCGGCTATGTAACAGAGCTATGGCAGACGGCCAGTCTTCTACAATCGGAATCCGGCGCCAGGAAAGTAGGATTAGCCACCCAAAGCGTTTTATGGTCTGACCCCCAGGTATACACACATCATTCTGAAAGCGGAGGTAACACACTCATGTATGCGTTGACCGAATATGCATTGCAGTTAGTGAAAGGACAAACATTTGAAGACCCGGTTGCGTTGCAGGATCATATACTGGAAGAAGTATACCAGTACGGAAAAAAGATCACCGGGAACCCGGACCTGAGAATGACCTTTGTTTTAAACGCGCTGGTAAGCCTTGATAATGCCGCCTGGATGCTGTACGCAGCGGAGAACGGGCTGATCTCTTTCGATGAAATGATCCCGGAGCAATACCGCCCTGCTTTGTCTTATCACCACAGCAGGGTGGCGGGCATCCCGCTGATATCTTATAGCAACCCTGTTGCCGAAATAAAGCAGATAGCAGAGGAAGGGTATTTTTTCTTAAAGATCAAATTAGGACAGCCGGGCACACAGGCAGAGATGCTGTCGAAGGATATGGAAAGGATCTCTATGATCCACAAAGCGCTGCGTGATTATTCCACAGCCAATACGGCTAAGGGCAGGCTGTTGTATTATTTTGATGCAAATGGTCGCTATGAAAAAAAAGACAGCCTGCTGAAGCTGATCGACTATATCAGGAAGATAGGGGCTTTCGACCAGGTGGCTATCATAGAGGAACCTTTTCCCGAAGATGCCGGCATAAGTGTAGGCGATATTCCATTACGCATAGCAGCCGATGAAAGCGCTCATACGCAGAAAAATGTTGAAGAGCGCATCCAGATGGGCTATAGCGCCATTGCATTAAAGCCTATAGCCAAGACCCTGAGCATGACGCTGGGTATGATAAAGACTGCAAAAGCACATAATATTCCCTGCCTTTGTGCAGATCTCACGGTAAATCCTATTTTAGTGGACTGGAATAAAAATGTGGCGGCGAGGATAGCACCGTTCCCGGGTCTTGACACAGGTTTGCTTGAAAGTAACGGTGGGCAGAACTATGCTGACTGGACTACTATGGAAAGTTACCATCCATATCCCGCAGCGGGATGGACAAAAGCATCGCGTGGAATTTTTAACCTGGATAAATCGTTTTATGATGAAAGCGGTGGTGTTTTGTCGGATTCAGAACACTATATGGAATTGTTCAACAGAGGTCGTTCCGGAGGACATTGAATTATTCATTATAGTAAATAGTGTTATGTCAAACGTGAAGCGGCAGGCGATAAATGTGAGTATCTCACATTTATCGCCTGCCGCTTCACAAAGAAATATGACAAAATTATTATTGACATAGTAATAGTATAAAAATCAAAGTATGTTTACAGGCAACAGGAGGCTGGCTTTAATATTCTTTTGCGCAATGTTGCTTATGGCTGCCTGTATGACGGGTGCTGATAAAGATGCCGGTGTTTCTTTTGACCAGTATACGATTGCTGATAGTTTTGAGATACAGCCGGCCGCTGCGGAACCGCTGATCCAGGCGCCTGTTGCCATGGATTTTGACAACAGGGGCAGGATGTGGGTTGTGGAAATGCGTGGTTTTATGCCCAATATCGCCGGAACAGGAGAAGATGTTCCCAACGGGAGGATCAGCATTGTAGACGGGTTTGATAAGCAGGGCAGAGCGCAGCATGCCAGGGTATTCCTGGACAGCCTGGTGCTTCCACGTGCCATAGCGCTTGTTTACGGAGGGGTATTGTATGCCGCGCCTCCCAATCTCTGGTTTGTAGAAATACAGAACGACAAACCCGGTAAGCGGGTACTTGTGGATTCCCTGTACGCAGACGCGTATTCCAATCCTGAAAACCAGGCCAACGGGCTGATGATGGATATTGATAACTGGATATACAGCGCTTATTCCACTACCCGGTACCAGCGTAAAGATGGCAAATGGATACATGAGCCCACTTCCTTCCGCGGGCAATTCGGCATTACAAAAGATAATGTCGGCCGGTTGTATTACAATTATAATGAACTACAACTGGCAGGAGATTACGTATTACCTAATACCGTGATCGCTAATCCCTATATGAAACCTAAAGAGACGCTCAATAAGGCGCTCACCGAAAATCAGCATATATATCCTTTACATCCCACAACGGTGAACCGGGGGTATGTGGCAGGGATATTGAATAAAGACAGTATTTTGATAAGATTTACGGCAGCATGCGGGCCGCTGATTTACCGCGGAGACCAGTTCCCCGCCGGGTATAGCCAAAATGCTTTTGTTTGTGAGCCGGAAGCCAACCTTATCAAACGTAACGTGCTTGGCTTTGAAAGCCTTAAAACAACGGCCACACAAGCCTGGGATAATAAGGAATTCATCGCTTCAACAGATGAAGGTTTCCGCCCGGTAAATTTATTGAATGGTCCCGATGGGGCGATGTATGTCGTAGATATGCACCGCGGTGTCATGCAGCACAGGGTATCTGCAACTCCCTATTACCGCAATGGCATTACCCGTAAAAAGCTGGATACCCTTTTGAATGCCGGTCGCATATTACGGGTAAAATATAAATATAAAAAGCCGGGGGCAATTCCTGAATTTGATAAGGCTTCGGGCCCGGAACTGGTTTCCATGCTGAAAAGCGAAAACGGCTGGATAAGAGACAGGGCGCAACAGTTGCTGATCTTTACACAGCAGCGGGCTGAGATCCCTGATTTAGAAAAGTTAGCACAAAGTGATAAAGATACCATAGCGGCGATACATGCTTTACATACCCTGGATGGTCTGGACGCTTTGTCTTTTGAGCTGCTGCAAAAAGTTGCAGCTTCCGGGGCGCCTATGTTGTCTGCACATGCCCTGCTGCTTTTGAAGCAATATAATACTACTGACCATGTTGCTGCCATGGAAAAATCAGCCGCTGATCTAAAAGCGAAGCATGATACGGTCACTGATCTTTACCTGGCTCTTTCCCTCGGACCCTGGGCTGCAGTATCACCTGATACATTTTTGCCCTTGCTGGTACAACTCTCCCGTACCTACCCGGAAAGCGCAGTTTTCCAGGAAGCAGTGGTAAGCAGCCTGAGCGGGCTGGAAGAACGCTTCAGGGCTTATGCCCTGCAATCTGATGAAGATAAGCATGCCGGCGAGATCATCAATACAATGCTGGACCAGACCATTAAAAACAAACAGGAGGATAAGAAGAATTCAATTTTTGTACAGAGAAAAATACCGGTGCCCGGCTTGCAGAAAGGGCTGGTGATCTATCGCAGCACCTGTGCCGGCTGTCATGGTCCGGATGGTGAAGGTATTGAGCACATGGCTCCTCCGCTCATCTCGTCTGAATATGTGATGGGCTCAAATGCGAGGTTGGGAATGATCATTTTAAACGGACTGGAAGGACCTGTTCATATCAACGGAAAGCTGTACACGTTCAACGGCGCGATGCCCAAATTCCGGGATATATACTCTGATGTGGAAATCGCGGGTATCATGGATTATTTGCATAATTCCTTTGCTCCTGCTGATCCGAAGCTTTCTTATGGCCGCCCGCCCGTCAGTCCGGACGAAATCAGGGCGCTCAGAAATAAAAAACCAGGCGTAACGCTTACAGAAAAAAGTTTGTTAGAAACTGGCGATTGACAGGGGCTTTAATCAATAACTATGTGTATGCAGACAAGACTGCTTTTAACGGTATTTATTTTCCTTTTCGTGATACAGGCAAAGGCTCATCCTACTAAAGATACCATCACCACCATTACTATAAATGCAGTGGGCGGGTTGCAGTATGATGTGACAAGATTCAAAGTAAAACCCGGCGCTAAGGTCAGGATTATCTTTACCAATAAAGATGATATGAGCCATAACCTGGTGATCACGAAACCAGGTGCAAGGTTGGAGGTGGTGAATGCTGCGCTGAGTTTAGGAAATGACGGACAGAAAATAAATTATATTCCTCATGTTCCTGCAGTATTATGGTCTTTACCCATACTTGGTCCCGGGGAAACAAAGACGGTTTCTTTTATTGCTCCTGGGGCAGCCGGTATTTACCCCTATGTATGCACTTACCCGGGCCATGGCGTTGTAATGTATGGCGCCATGTACGTTACCAACGGGGAGATGCCTGCCATTAAAGATGATCCCAATATCCCGCCTAACAAAAAAACTGATGCAGGTGAAGATGATAGTGCGCATCATGATCACATGACACCAAAGATAGCGCACGCCTACCAGGAAGAGCCGCCCTATGTATGCCGCATTTTTATTCCCGATGCAAGCCCTGCCGCTATTGCGGTAAGGCTGCCTCACGAATTATCCTATTGCTGGGATGCCGGGACCTGCCACCTGCGATATGCCTGGCAGGGAGGTTTCCTGGATAATGCTGATATATGGAAAGGGCATCATGATGCTTATGGAGTGATCCTGGGAACTGTTTTTTTTTATGATAAAACCGATTACCCGCTCCAGGTGGATAAACCGGGCAATATTCCTGTTGTTGCATTTAAAGGCTACCAGTTGCTCAAAAGATACCCTGAATTTCATTATACCATCAACGGTATAGATGTATATGAATTAATAAAACCCAAAGAAGACGGAATGGGTTTGATCCGGACTTTCAGGATCCCCAAAACGGACAGAACGATCTGGTTTGTAGCAGACCCCGGAGATGGAGTAAGCTACCAGTCTTCCGGTGGAAAATGGATCAATGGAAAATTAAAGATACTGCCGGGGGAAGCCGGCCGGTTTACGATCACTATGACTAAAAATAAACCATGAAACTGTATGTTGCCGGCCTTTTACTATCAGGGCTATGCATATTTTCAAATTGTTCAACAAAAGAAAAAGGTACTGCTTCTGCGGAATCTTACAGGGTGGAATCTATTACCATGCCCGAAGGGCTGACGGCTGAAACCGGCGGGCTTGATTTTTTGCCTGATGGCCGGCTGGTAGCTTGCTTTTTGCGGGGAGAGGTGATGATATATGATCCTAAGACAAAGCAATGGAGTCTTTTTGCTCAGGGATTGCACGATCCTCTCGGTATTTTAGCGATCAGCGCATCTGAAATGCTGGTGATGCAACGCCCGGAGCTTACCCGTATAAAAGACACAGATGGCGACGGGCAGGCAGATCTTTATGAAACGGTGACTGATGATTTTGGAGTAACGGGCAATTACCATGAATTTAATTATGGTCCTGTGCGCGATAAGGAAGGCAATTTATTTATAGCATTGAACTCGGCTTCGGGCGGTGGTGGTGTAAGGCCGGAAGTAAGAGGCCGGCTGGATACTACGGGGCGCAGCGCCGGCAAAGAAATGTTCTCTGTTGTGCCTTACCGGGGATGGATCATGAAACTGACACCGGGAGGGAAGCTGCTGCCTTATGCCATGGGCTTTCGCTCGCCCAACGGGCTTGGCTTTGATCAGCAGGGCAATTTGCTGGCTACCGACAACCAGGGCGACTGGGTGGGTACAAGCAAATTATATCATGTGCAGGAAGGGAATTTTTACGGGCATCCGGGCAGTCTTATATGGAGAAAAGGCTGGAATAAAGGAAATCCGTTTAATCTCTCTGTACAGGCTTTGGATAGTATGCGCACTGAAGCAGCCGTTTTGTTTCCGCAGGACATTATTGCCAATTCACCCACGCAGCCGCTCTGTGATACTACGAATGGGAAATTCGGACCTTTCAAAGGGCAATTGTTCGTAGGCGAGATGAACTCCGGACGCATTGTAAGGGTGATGTTAGAGCGTGTAGCCGGGGAGCTGCAGGGCGCCTGTATTCCTTTCATAGACGGCAAAGGATTGAAGAAAGGAAATAACCGACTGGCATTTGCGCCCGATGGCAGCCTGTGGACAGGTCATGCTGCATACGGATGGGGTGGGGACAATGGTATTCAACGGATCGTTTTTACCGGTAAACAACCGGCGGATATATATAGTATGCATTTGACGGCTCAGGGTTTTGACCTGACTTTTACTCAACCGCTTGATGATGCATCCGCACTGAACCCGGATCATTATAAGTTTCAGCGTTATTATTACGAGTATCATAAAAAGTACGGCTCTGCGCGCATGGATGAAAGGATGATCCCTGTTACTGATATTAAAATATCCGGCGATCACAGGAAAGTATCGTTGGCATTAGACAGCCTGCAATCCGGGTATGTGTATCAGTTGAATGTAGGCAGTATCAAGACTCTGTCAGGAGATAGTTTGGAGAATAAGATCATTTGCTATACGGTGAAAAATCTGATATCACCTGATCTGAAATAGAAATATGGATGTTAATTATAAACTTTAATTTTTACAGCAGGATAAATGTTTTTTGGGTTAATTAATGATTTGATGTGTTAACGATGACATTGTATTGCAAAACCTTATTACCTTAATAACCTGCAAATCGCCAGTTAAATAACCTTATTACCCTCGGCAAACCATGAAATTTAGTGTTACGATCTTTACATGCATTTTATCCTGATGAAATATTGCCCTCTATTGTTGCGCAAGCTCGAAGTAAAAGGTTTTGAAAACACTATCGGAAAACATTGAAATGAGACTGGGTAAGCCAATAAACTAATAAGGTAGTATCTTAGTTACAGTTCTGTTATAAAGGTTATAAGGTTAATTTTTTAAATTATAAATCATTGAGACTTTTTTTAAAAGCCCTGCAAATTTCAGGCGCCTGTTTAATAGCGATCCTTGCTACAATTGTACTGCCGGGATGTAAAGGGAACCGGGACAAAAATAAAAGCAGCACTGCTTCCCCAATAGATTCGGTAGCAGGTAATGAAGATGTGGCGCGGTACCTGAAATCGTTTAAAGGTCTGGGAGCACTTTCAGATGCTTCTGCAGCGCCTGCGCCCAGGGAAATGCTGGACAGCTTTAAAATTGCCGGTGATCTTGCTGTTGACCTGGTTTTATCGGAACCTGAAATAAACCAGCCTGTAGAGATCAGCTTTGATCATCGGGGAAGGCTTTGGGTAGTGCAGTATAACCAGTATCCTTACCCGAAAGGGCTTAAGATAATGAGTGTTGACAATTACCTGAGGGTCACATTTGATAAGGTACCTCAGGCTCCTCCCGAAGGAATAAAAGGAGCGGATAAGATCACATTTTTTGAAGATACCAACGGCGATGGCATTTATGACAAATCTACTGATGCCATCAGCGGGCTGAATATAGCGACCAGCGTAGCGATAGGTCGCGGGAATATATGGGTGCTGAACCCGCCTTATCTTTTGGCCTATCCCGATCCGAATGATGACGGTATCCCGGATGGCCCGCCTGTGGTGCATGTAAGCGGCTTTGGAATGCAGGATACGCATGCTGTAGCCAATAGCCTGACCTGGGGACCCGACGGCTGGCTGTATGGCGCCCAGGGCAGCACAACTACTTCTACCATCAGCTCTTCAGTCGTTAAGGATCTGTTCTTACAGGGACAGGCTATCTGGAGATACCATCCCCAGACGCATGTTGTGGAAAGGTTTGCAGAAGGAGGAGGCAATAACCCTTTCAATATTGAGACAGATGAAAAAGGACGCCTGTATTCCGGGAGTAATGGTACGGATCGCGGACCCTATTATAAACAGGGAGGGTATTATATCAAGAGCTGGGGTAAACACGGACCGCTCAGTAATCCTTATGCCTTTGGATTTTTGCCTAATATGGCTTACCAGGGAGATAAAAAGCGGTTCACGCATGCTTTTATTAAATACGAAGGAGGGAGCTTGCCGGCACGATATGAAGGTAAAATGATTGCCATCAATCCTTTACTGAACTATGTGGAACTGGGGCGCTTTGAACAAAATGGATCTTCCTTTAAAAATATTGATGAAGAACAAATTGTCCAAACCAATGATCGTTGGTTCAGACCGGTAGATATACAAACCGGCCCCGATGGAGCGGTATACCTGGCCGACTGGTGTGACAGCCGTTTATCGCATGTGGATCCGCGGGATAACTGGGATAAGACCAGCGGGCGCATCTGGCGGCTTCGTTCGAAAGCGGGCTATGCGCCTCATCCTGCATTTGATCTGAATACCTACTCAGGCGAACAGTTGATAGCATTGTTTTCAAATAAGAATGAATGGTTCCGCAAGCAGGCATTGCTTCTTTTAGGAGACAGGAAAGACAAGACCATTATTCCGCAGTTGATAAGGCTGTTGCAGTCCGGCGATGGCCAGATTGCCCTGGAAGCGCTTTGGGCTATTAATCTCAGCGGAGGTTTTACGGATGAAATAGCCACAGCGGCACTTCATCACAAAGACCCGTTTGTAAGAATGTGGGGTGTCAGGCTGTTGGGTGATGCCAATACAGTTTCGCCTGTTATTGCCGATCAGCTTTCCGGGTTAGCTCTGCATGAGCTTCACCCCGAAGTGAGAAGTCAGCTTGCTTCTACTGCGCGGCGGCTTCCTGCCAAAGATGCTATTCCTGTTATCAGGAACCTGCTCAAAAGTCATGATGATACGGATGATCCCGATATACCTTTATTGATCTGGTGGGCGCTGGAATCAAAAGCAGAGCAGGATAGGGAGGCGGTACTTGCTGTCTTTAAAGATCGTAGCATTTGGACTGACCCGGTCGCGCAAAACGTGATCCTGAAACGGCTTATGCAGCGGTATGTCATGGCCGGTGGAACTGAAAACTATGCCTCTGCTGCCCGGCTCTTAAAATTATCTCCGTCGATTAGATTATCCAAATTGCTGGTGAGCGGTTTACAGGAAGGATTGGGCGGTCGGAATATGGAGGAGCTTCCCCAGGATTTATTGAAGCTGCTCAAGCCTTTTCATGCTGAGTTTGGCGATGCTCCCTTAACCCTGGCTTTAAAAACAGGAGAAGAGCAGGCCGTAGACCAGGCGCTGACTGTCATAGCAGATGATAAAGCCGATATCGGCCACAGGTTGTCTTATACTTACACTATGGGAGAGATTGATCTGCCCCGGTCTGTTCCTGTACTATTAAAGATCGTGGAGAACGGCAGTACTTCAGGCGCGCTCAGGGAAGCTGCGCTGGAAGCGCTATCCCGATATGATAAGGCGGAGATCGGCGACCGGGTGGTGAAATCGTATCCTATGTTCCATTCTGATTACAGGGATCGCATGGCGGCTTTGCGTTTGCTGGCTACCCGTGCTGCATGGTCGCATGTATTGCTTACAACAATCGTGGAAAGTAAACGGATCAGTAAAGGAGATATTCCGGAAGATATTGTCCGGAGCCTGAAGCTGCTTAATGATCCGGGTATCAATAAAACAGTTGATCAATTGTGGCCGGATACAAGGGCCTTGACTTCGTCTGAGAAGATCACACGGATGAATAAAATCTTAGATCTGGTTAAGTCTTCTCCAAAAGGAGATGCAGGGCAGGGCCGGTTGCTTTTTTTAAGCACCTGCGGAGGCTGCCATAAGCTCTATAATGAAGGCGGAAGCATAGGACCCGATCTTACAGGATATGAGAGAGATAATATCAACACCTTATTAATTAATATTGTGGATCCCAATGCGGATATCCGTGAGGGTTATGAAGTGCAGCGGATCGTTACCGTGGATGGCCGTACGCTGGAAGGAAGGATCGTAGCCCGTAACGGTAGCAATATTACCATTCAGCCTGCTATGGGCGGAAGGGAAACCACGGTGGTGGCCAGGGAGATCAGTGCAGGCCCTGCATCCATTATGCCCGAGCGCCTGATGGATAAAATGTCTGACAAGCAACTCCGGGATCTCTTTACCTATATTATGAGGAAAAAATGATGGAAAGATCTGTACTGTTTGGATCGCAACTATTTTGCAAAGTATTATTTCACGCAGCGCACGCAAAGGGCCGAAGTCCGCAAAGAAAAATTCGTTGCGGGCGCTGCTTCGTTGTGAACGCCGCGGGAAATTTTTATCTGCTAATTCCTTATTACCTGCATTTCAACTTATTTTTATAAAATTTTACCCGCGTAAATAGGGGAAGGAGTTTTTTCAACAGACTTAGACTATATGCATCTTCCTGAAGACATAGCTGTGCTCATAGAAAAGTATCTTAACGGTGCCATCAGCGCAGAAGAACGCTTGCAACTGGATCAATGGTATAGCTCATTGGCAGATGATGAAGCGGCATTACCCGTGAGCAGCGAAGATGAAAAGGATATTAACGAAAGGCTTCAGCGCAGGATATTTAATACTATTACAACACTTTACAGGAACCATACACGCCGGTTCTTTTTCCGGGGATGGCAACTGCCTGTTATCGCCGCATCGGTTATACTGATACTGGTATCTATTACAGTATACTATTACATGCATTCCGGTACATTGACGGAAGTTTCCTTAGCTCAACAAGTACCCGTTCCTGCTGCAGCCGGTATTGTTCCCGGGGGCAACCGGGCATTGCTTACTCTTGCCGATGGATCAACCATCGTACTGGACAGCGCTTCCAACGGAATGCTCAGCCGGCAGGGGAATATTAAAGTCCTGAAATTAGATAATGGCTCATTAAGCTATACCGGGCAGGGAATGAAAAAGAGTGCAAATAATGAAACGGTCTTCAATACCATAAGCACACCCCGTGGCGGACAATACCAGGTTACATTATCAGACGGCACAAAAGTTTGGCTGAATGCGGCTTCTTCTATCAGCTTTCCTGTGGCTTTCACAGCTACAGGGCGCAGCGTATCCGTTACCGGCGAAGCATATTTTGAAGTTGCCCACGACAGGCACAGACCCTTCAAAGTACAGATCAATAACAGTGAGATTGAAGTGCTGGGCACACACTTTAATGTAAACGCATACGAAGATGAAGCAACGGTCAGAACCACTTTGCTGGAAGGAAAGATAAAACAAACCACAAAGGATGGGACCCTTCAAAAAATCTTATTGCAGGGGCAGCAATCCGACATCCGTAAAAATGGAGAGATAAGTGTGAGCTCAAATGTTGATACCGAAGAGGCGGTTGCATGGATGCAGGGCAACTTTCAATTCAGGAGCGCCGATCTGCGCGCGGTATTGCGGCAGGTATCGCGATGGTATGATGTGGATATAGAATATAAGGGGAATGTAGACCTGCATTTTACCGGTCAATTGCCACGGAGTGAAAATGCGTCCACCCTGTTTGAAAACCTGGCGCTGACCGGCGAAGTGCATTTCAGGATTGAAGGCAGGAAAATAATTGTATCACCATAACAAATCATCATTTCCTCCAAATTGTAATCAATTAAAAGCAAATTTGCGACAAACCCGGAATTTATGACATCAACAGCAATACGCAAGAAACTGATGACCTATATAGCTGATGCGGATGATAAAAAAGTAAAGGGGCTATACATGTTAGTGGAAGATGAGATCATCAGCAGCGAAAAATTTAAGTTATCCGGTGAGCATCTAAAAATAGTGGAGCAGGAAAGGGAAAAACATGTTAAGGGAAAAAGTAAATCTTATAATTGGAATGAAGCTAAGCAAATTATTAGAAGCAAAAGAAAGTCGTAAATGCACGCACTCTTAGTAAAGCCCCGTGCTGTCAGAATGATGCAGGATGCCTACAGATGGTATGAATAACAGAAACAGGGACTGGGAGAAGAATTTTTATCGGAATTAGACGGTTGCTTTACAAAACTGAAATCCCATCCCGAACACTTCGGAAAAATAAAAAAGAACTTTCGCCAGGCTGCGTTAAAGCGGTTTTCTTATGTAATTGTATACGAGATCATCAAAACAGAAATTGTTGTCTTCGCAGTCTTCCACACAAAACGCAACCGGAGGCTCAGGTTCAAAGATTGATCACTCCGGATTTTACTCCAGCGCTGTAATATCTTAATGCAGCTAAATTTTATTTATCCCGGGATAGGGGACAATACCTTTTCAATAGACTAAGCTATATAATATACTTATCGTTATCCCGACAAATCATTATTCACTCAAACGGCACAGAGCTATGTATTTATTAATGCTTTTAAAACCTGGTATTGTAAGGCGCAGGATTGTATTGAACACGGTCAGGGCTATGAAACTAACAATAGTTTTAATAATGGCTGCCGTTTTGCAAGCTGCTGCAAATGAGCCTTCCGAAAGGATCGCTCTTAAGGAAAATAATTTATCACCGGATACTGCTCCCATCAGAGGAAAGGTTGCCAATGAACAGGGACAGCCACTGGAAGGTGCTACTGTTTTGATAAAAGGGACCAGCAACGGAACAAAAACAGATGCAGAAGGTAATTTTTCTATTAATGCCGTGCCCGGAGATGTGCTGGTCATTTCACATGTTGGCATGGAAACATTTGAAATAAAGCTCGGTAGCCAAACGAATATTTCGATCACGCTGAAGCCGGATATCCTGGAAGACAACGAAGTCCTTGTAGTGGGATATGGCACACAAAAGAAAAAAGACCTGACCGGGGCTGTTGTTCGTGTGAATATGGCTGAGAAAGCCAACCAGGCAAATGTAAATCTGCTGCAGGCGCTGGTGGGGACTTCTGCGGGGGTAAACCTTGAAGAAAGAGGCGGTGCATCGGGCGAACCTACATTGTCTATCAGGGGGCAGACATCACTTTCGGCTTCCGACAGACCTTTGATCGTACTGGACGGCGTGATCTATAACGGAAGCATATCTAATATTAATATCAGTGATGTGGAAACAATAGATGTGCTAAAGGATGCCAGCGCTGCAGCCGTATACGGGTCAAGATCCGCCAATGGCGTGCTGCTCATCACTACCAAAAAAGGCAAAGCCAAAAAACAAACGGTTTCAGCCAGTGCGTACACCGGATTCCAGGATATGACCAATAATCCCATGAGAGTAATGAATGCCGATGAATTTGCCATCAGGCTGGTGGACTATGATTGGGAAAATAAAGTATATGCCTGGTATAAAACCAATCCTACCAGCGCTGCGGGCAGACCGGTAAGACCTGATGTTACTGATCGTAACCTGGTATCTACTTATTTAAAAACATACGAGGAGCAGCAAAACTATCTTGCAGGCAATGAAATTGACTGGGTAAAAGAGGTTTTGCGGAAGTCTGCTCCAATGCAGAATTACAATGTCAGCCTGCAGGGAAATGCTAATAAAACATCTTATTATTTATCAGGCTCCTATTCCAGGATTGATGGACTCCAGCGGAATGACAATTTCCGGAGAATCACGCTGCGTAGTAATTTGGAAAACGAAGTAAATGACTGGCTTACATTAGGAGTGAATTTTTCCTACAGCTACAGGGATAATTCAGGTATAGCTGCCAGCCTGGCAAACGCAAGGGTAGCAAGTCCCCTGGCTAATAATTATATAGGCAAGCCTAATTATGATATTTATCTTGGAGGTGAGCTGTACCAGCCTTATCCTCTTGTAAATCTCTATATTGATAATTCAGATATAAGCAATGAGCTGTTTGCGGTGGGAAGCGCCAAAATAAATGTGCCATGGATTAAAGGGTTGAAATATGAATTCAATTATTCTCATGTGTACGCCAATACTAACAATAACACCTTTAATTCAAGCGCTACGCCTTCGGGTGTGAACAACCACGGGCTGGCAGTGAAAAACCCCTCTGAATCACGGAACTGGAATATCAATAATATCATTACCTATTCACGGGCATTTGGTGAGCACTCTATAAACGCTACCTTACTTTTCAGCAGGGAACAGAATAAAGGAAATTCCACGACGGCTACCGCACAGGGATTTGATAATGAAGTGCTGGGCTATAATAACCTGGGGCTTGGAGAAGGGGCAACTGCTGTTTCTACCGCTTATGAAGAAAACAGTCTTGCCTATATGGGGCGTATAAATTACAGTTACCTGTCGCGCTATATGTTTACCGCTACCGTGCGCCGCGATGGATTTTCAGGGTTTGGCGCAGATAAAAAGTTTGCAACATTTCCTTCTGCCTCTGTAGCCTGGGTAGCTTCTGACGAGTCATTTTTAAGAGATAGAGGATTTTCTTTAAAGCTCAGGCTTTCGTATGGTGAGAATGGCAACCAGGGTATAGGCCGTTATGCAAGCCTGTCGAGGATGGGCACGCGCTATTATGTATACGGCTCCTCTACTGCTATTGGCCTGTATCCAAGCACGTTGGGCAATGCAGATCTTGCCTGGGAAAAAACTGCATCTTACAATGCAGGCGCAGACTTTGGCTTCCTGAAAAACCGCATCACAGGATCGCTGGATCTTTATACTGCCAACACCAGCGATGTGCTGGTACAAAGGCAACTGCCAATGACTGCAGGGTATGCGAGCGTGTGGACCAATATCGGGGGGATCCGCAACAAGGGCATCGAGCTTAACCTGAGATCCATCAACCTTGATGGGCAGCTCAGGTGGGAAAGCAGTTTTACATTTGCCCTGAACAGGGATAAGATCACAAAATTATACGGTGGAGATAAGGATAATGATATTGGTAACGCGTGGTTCGTAGGCGAATCTATCAGCGCGATATACGATTACCAGATGACAGGAGGAGTATGGACGGAAGATGAATTTTTCAATGGTAAAGTGCTCAGCGGATGGTACCCGGGACAATTCAGGTATGCCGATTTGAACAAGGATGGGGCTATAGATCCTACCAACGACAGGAAGGTGGTGGGGTATAGCGCACCAAGCTACAGGTTCAGCATCGGAAATACATTGACCTATAAAAATTTCGCCCTTTCCGTATTTATCAATTCCATACAGGGAGGCAAAGATCATTACCTGGCAGATAATGCCGTTATGATCAATCCTCTTTATGAATTCCCTGAAAGAAAGAACAATTCTGCCATTAATCCATATTGGAGACCCGATGCTCCTACCACTAATACGACCGGTATTTATAATATTCCTCTTCGTCAGAGCGGGATTTACCAGAACAGGAGCTTTGTACGGCTGCAGGATGTTTCGCTTACCTATACTTTAGGAAAGAGCGTGCTGAATAAATTAAGGCTGCAGTCAGCCCAGGTATATGTATCAAGCAAGAACCCATACGTGTGGACAAAGTGGCAGGGATGGGATCCGGAGATCGGTGTGAGCGATACGCCGCTGATGAGAAACTTTATTGCAGGTCTGCGGCTTAGCTTATAAATGCAGGCTACGGATCATAATTGATGATGATAAATTTTAAAAAGTAAATTATGGATAAGAATAGAAAAATATTCGGTCAAAAATATTTAATAATAGCGGCGATGGCGCTATGCATATTCAGCTCCTGCGGCAAGAGCGTTCTGGATGAGCATCCGCTTGATTTTCTTTCACCGGATAATGCTTACCTTACTGAAGCCGGGGCATTGCAGGGCATTACAGCCATACACGACCGTGTCCGTTCTGCTTATTATTCGTTCGGGGAGTTTGGCGTAATGAACTGGGCTACGCATGGGTCTGACCTTGGATACAATGGTGAAGTGCCCGGACCCGGATCAGGATATATCAACTCGTACAAAGATGATCTGACACCGGTAGCGAGAATGGACGTGGATACATGGAAGGCAGGCTTCGAGGTCATTCAATGGGCGAATGTGTTGATCGATAAAGTACAGCAGGCAGATTCAACAGCCTTCCAGGGTGGTGATGCAGGCAAAAATAAATATATCGCCGAAGCCAGGTTCTTCAGGGCATGGTCATACAGGTATCTTGTTTCTACTTATGGAGATATCCCGCTCTTAAAGGAACCGGTAAACTCTGCCAAGGACGACTTTCACAGGGATCCTGTTGCCGATATCCACAACCTGATGGTAGAGGATTTCAAATTTGCTGCAGAGCATTTGCCCAGGCGTGGTGCGGAAGATGCTCCCGGAAGAATTACCCAGGGGCCGGCATGGCACTACCTTGCTGAAACTTACCTGGAACAGGGGGAAGCACAACTGGCAGTTGACGCAGCCTCGCATGTGATCAATGATTACGGGTATGCATTGATGACCAATCGTTTTGGAACAGGTCTGGGTAATGATGTTTTTGGATCAGGTGATGCATATTACGACCTTTTCCATTTTGGCAACCATAACCTGGCAGAAAATACAGAAGCGATGTGGGTGATCCAGGTGGAACCTCCTCCAACCACCGGCGGCGGGCAGATAGCAAGCGCTTATATTTTTGGTCCCCGTTATTTTGATATTGGTCTTACTCCCGATGGCAAGAAAGGGTTCCGGGGAGAATTATATAATGGCGTATATACAGGCTATTCGGATACATTGGGACGGCCCACTGCCAACTGCCGTGGTACCAGCCTGGTGTATTACCATATATGGGCGAGCGACTGGAATACGGATGATCGTAATAAAGAGCATAACCTGAAGCGGAATTTCTATTATGACAGCCCCGGATCGGCTTATGATCATCATAAAATTGATTTCAGCCTTTATAACCCGGCACGTCCCGATCCCATAGCGGATACCTGTAAGATCATTTTCCCGATTCATATCAAGTTTACTGATCCTTTGCATTATTTTTTACAGCCCAACAGGTCGGGTGGTGGCATTACCCATAAAGACTGGTATGCTTTACGTTTTGCTGAGACCTTATTGCTGCGTGCCGAAGCTTACATTGATCTGGGCAAGCCGGATCTTGCAGCAGCAGATATCAACAAAGTGAGAGAAAGATCGCATGCCACTCCCGTAGATCCCGCCGACGTAGATATTGATTATGTACTGGATGAAAGAGCAAGAGAGCTGTATGGCGAAGAATGGCGTCTCATTATCCTGCGTCGTACAGGCAAGCTTATTGAAAGAGTGCGTAAATACAACGATAACCCACTCTGCCCTGGTGCAAATATTGAGGAACGTAATATTCATTGGCCTATTCCGCAAACGCAGATTGACCTGAATGTAGGGGCGGAGTTCCCGCAGAATACGGGGTACTGATGAGTGATAAGTGATAAGTAGTAAGATGTTTCAGGTTGTATCCAGGTATAAGGTGTAAGGCATAAGGTGTGAGGCGAACCTGAAACTTGTAACCTGAAACCCAAACACAATAGCCATGATAAAAAATAAAATCGGCAATTCCCGTTCGGCAATAATGCAGTTGGTCGTCGTGGTTTTGCTGATTTTATTTTACAATGGATCTCTTGCAGGGACATATAATATTAATCAGGTAAAACGGGATTCAATTCCTGCAGGATTGCGCTTATCCACATTTGACATTGATGCTACTCCTCCGGTAGGCAGCTCACTGACTTATGATAAGATGATCAATACCTGGGATCTGGGATTGCGTGCCCGGGGTATTGTATTAACAGGCCCGGGTAAACCTATCGTGTTATGTGCTGTGGATTGGTTAGGCATAGGTAATGAAGGAATGGATGAATTTAAAAATGCGCTTGCGGCTGCAGCAGGCACTACTCCTCAGCGTGTTTCCGTGAATGTGCTGCACCAGCATGATGCGCCCAGGTATGATGCCGGGGCGGAGCAAATACTGCTCGAAAATGGTATAGATCCCGTTCCTAATAACCCGGTAAGTTTTGACGGCGCTTTTGGCAGGGAAACAATACGTCGTTTGTCCGTTGCTGTTAGAGGCAGCCTCAAAAATACCTCTCCGGTAACGCATGTTGGTTTTGGAACGGCAAAAGTAAGCCAGGTGGCTTCCAACAGGAATATCTATGGCGCTGACGGGAAAGTACGGGCAACCAGGATGTCATCCACTAAAGACGCTTCGCTGCGTGCAGAGCCTGAAGGACTGATTGATCCTGTATTATCTATGGTGAGCTTCTGGAATGGGGATAAGCCCATAGCGGTATTGACTTATTATGCTACACATCCGCAAAGTTATTACCGCACCGGCATTGCCAATCCTGATTTCCCGGGCATTGCGCGGTTTTTCCGCCAGTTGGCGGTGCCGGATGCGCTGCATGTCCACTTTAATGGTGCAGGCGGTAATGTTGCGGCAGGAAAATACAATGACGGCTCACACGAAAATCGTTTGATATTGGCAGAACGGCTGGCAGATGGTATGAAAAGGGCATGGGAATCCACGAAAAAAGAACCGGTTACCGCAGACGGCGTGGACTGGATCACGGAACCCGTATCCATCCCGCCGGCTAAATATTTATATGCCATGCAGGAAGAACTTAAAACCAGCAACGCTTTATTGATAAAGAACAGCGGCATAGCCCGTAAAATGGCCTGGCTGAAAAGATGTGAAGCAGGTAAGCAGATTGATATCGGATGCCTGAAGATCAACAATGCAAGGATCTTATATATGCCGGGAGAATTGTTTGTAGAATACCAGCTTGCCGCTAAAGCGGAACGCCCCGGCTCGTTTGTAGCCATGGCTGCTTACGGCGACCTGGGCATGGGATATGTTGGCACTGCAAAGGCTTACGAAAAAGGCGGATACGAAGTCAGTGAGCGAGCTTCAAACGTAGGTCCTGAAGCTGAACCGGTGCTGATGAAAGCAATTAAAATAATCCTGAAGAGGTGAGAGAGGTGAATGGTCAATAGTGAATAGTGAAACGACAAACGTCAGAGGTGAGACGTGAGATAGCTGAAACCTGCAACTAAATAACTCACACAATGAAAAGAAAAGATAACTCAAGACGTGAATTTTTGAGAAAGAGTTCTCTTGGAGGATTGGGCGCCCTGCTTGGTACGCCTTCTCTGTTTGCCAAAGCAGAAGATATGCCGGCAGAGCGCACGCTGTCTGTGCATCCGCGGTATTACCGCTGGTATGTAGATCAGGGAGTAGAATGGCTTGAAACCAATACTGATTATGCAACCCTCAACTGGAATATTCCTGTTTCGCAGGCAGCGCTTGTGCTTGTTGATGTATGGCAGCGGCACTATATCAAAGACACGGAAGCACGCGCCGAAGCGATCATCAATAATAACCTGGTGCCTTTGATAGCAGCATGCCGTAAATCCGGTTTGCAGGTCATTCATGCTCCTTCTCCACCGGTGGCAAAGTTGCATCCCAACCGGGTGAAGCTGGTGCCGGCATCTGAAATGAATATAAAGCATGATAGCTGGCCTCCGGCGACATTCAGGAGTTTAAGCGGACCTTACCAGGCATACAGCCGCCCGGAAGAACCCCGCGAAGCAGAGAGGCAAGGTTTGCCGCCACTGACCTTTCATCCCAAGATAGTACCGGTTGGTAAAGAAGCTGTAGTAGCTACCGGTGAAGAGCTGCACCGGTATTGTAAACAGCAGGAGATACTCTTTTTATTTTTTGCGGGTTTCAATACCAATGCCTGTATCCTCAGTCGCGATTACGGAACGCTCCGGATGAGCGACCGTGGATACCAGGTCATGCTGGTAAGGGATTGTACTACCGGCATGGAATCAAAATATACGCAGGCGAATTTGAGCCAGACCACCGGCGCTATTCTTTTGCTGGAGATGTTTGGGCAATATTCCGTGGCGTCGGATGAAATAATAAAAGGGCTGCCTGGAAAAGCCTGATGATATGTTTGTGGAGGAAAATTTCAAAAATCACAACATCTGTTTTATTTTATAATGGTTAGCAATTTTAATCTCAATACGAATTAAAATAATTAAGATGGCAGTAGTACTATCGGTTTTAATTTTTACCATCAACCGGATAAGCCACCTCTTTTTGCCCGGTTCGGCCAAAGGCGGAATTGAAAAAATGCGAAGCATATTTTTTCAAAGGATAAAAAGGAACGACGTTCCGGTTATCCCGCTAAGTGGCGGGACCCGCTGCGGAAGCAAAAGCAACCCGCTAAAAAGAGGGAGTATACGATCAGAATATCTGCTGCTATTCTGTTTAATTCAATTCATTCAACCTGTTTCATCGCAGGATACATTTGATTTTTCAAAAAAAGGCGCCATTCATGACCAGGTGATCCATTCCTGGAACACTCATTACCGTGATTATTTTGCTTCAGAAATTAAGAGGAGGTTATTCCAGGATAGCGATGTCTATGTTTTATACGACGTTCAGATCGGGGGATTACAGTCTTTTGTAGAGATGACCCGGAGATGTAAGGATACCCCCCAAATTGCTGAGCTGGTAGATCTGTTAAGTCCTGTCTTTTCTGCATTAGCACCTATCCCTGATGCCGACAATAGCAAGGGTTGGGTCTGCTCCGGTGGGAATATATGTACAGCCTATGGTTTTCTTGGAAAGGAAGTGCCTCTTTGCAGTGTGCAGTTTTTGGGCCTGCTGGGCGCGCTTGCTACTAATATATCCGGGAATATTCCTCCTCATCAGCAAACAATAGCAGAGAAGACTTTTCTTACCGAGGCTTTCAACACTATGGCTGTCCAGTTGAACCGCTGGTTTACGGCAGGCTATTTCACTTCGGTTGATAAAAGACTTCATGTTACTGTTGCTGATATTACAGATGGAAGCTCAAGATATTTTTTTTCCGACAAAGATCTTTGGTGTCTTACTGTGCTTTCTGATCTGTCTGAATTACATCAGGCCGGTACGCAACCAGTTGCAGAGGATGGAAAAAAAGCTTTTAATGATTTGCAAAACAAAAAAGACGGCATAAAAAGCATATTTGACTTATTCCTGGCCAGAACTTCTCTTACCAAATCTTCCAAAGGAGTAAGAGCTGAACTGGATAAAGGATTCTGGAAGTATCATTTTGATAACAGGTATGCCGGTTATAGTGGTGCTATAAGCCCTGTTAGCTGGGAGAAAAACAGCGATGGAAAATCGGAAATTAAAACGCTGGTTACATGGGATAGCGCTTACCTTGCACAGAATGTGGCATGGGATATCAGTCATTCAAGAAGACTGGTTCCAGCTTTTGAAACTTTCGTAAGAAACCGGGAAAACATAAAGAAAGTATGGGGCTATGATAATCCTGCTTTTGACCCGGTAGCGCTTCGTTTGGCTTATGCCAACCAGGTAGCTGAAAAAATATGGAATGGTAATATAGATTATCCTTTATTTTCCAATTTCTGGAGCGGGGATAATGGTTGGTACAGGGTGGCTTATGCCAATCAAACGGGAAGACAGTTCGTTGGGTATCCTCCGTATGGATTGAATACTTCTATGCCTGATGGCGGGTATGCGGTTTGGGGAGCTTTTCAACCAACTTTAAGAATTGTTTTCAGGAATATTTTTGCCTTAACACAAAGTGATGATGCTAAAGCAAAATCTTTTATCTCGCAGTATTATCAGGGGTTCTCGGGCAAACGCTCAGATGATACTTTCAAAAAATCAATTCAAAACCTTTCTTTTTTATCGGATATGGTAGAGCTTCCTTTTATTGATCCGGATAAATGAGAAATCAATAGAGAATGTTGTTTTGTTTATAGAATTAGGTATTTTAAAATGCAGCGTTGAAATGATTATGATAATAGTAAGAGCGGTTTTAATCTTTACCAGTAACCGGATAAGCCGCCTCTTTTTGCCCGGTTCCGCCGCAGGCGGGATTGAAAAAAATGCGAAGCATATTTTTTCAAAGGACAAAAAGCTGCAGCGTTCCGGTTATCCCGCCAGGTGGCGGGACCGGCTCGGAGGCAAAAGCAATGAATTAAGGGGATGTACATAAGTTAAGTGATCAAATATCTGATGCTGTTTTGCTTTATTTTTTTAATAATGAACTTGTTGTTATATGCTGAAAATAAATCGCCGAAAGTTTGTAGCCAACACGGTTAGCTCCGGCGCCGGTCTGGTGCTGGGCAGCCGCCTGATGGGATTGACCCATAAGGAGGAAATATTTTCTGATGCCGGAGAGAAAAAAAGGAACCTCATGCAGGAGGTTTTGAAATACCGGAAGATAGATACGCATGCCCATGTAGATGAAGGCAGCTACAGACCGGAGGTCAATTTAGATTTCGCCGACAGGCTGGGTATTGAAAAATTAATGATCTCTGATTTCATAAGGCCTCACACCGAAGGAACCCCGGATGATTTCAGGGCAAGAAATAATTTTGTAATAAAATGTATAAAGGAGCGCCCCGACCGGTTTATCGGAACGGTAGTGCTGAATCCTAAATACGGAAAAGCATCGCTTGAAGAAATAGACCGTTGTCGTGATGCAGGTATGATCGGGCTGGGTGAGCTTTATAACCAGGTAAAGATCAATGATCCTTTATATTACCCCATTATTGAAAAATGCATTGATATCAACTGGAATATTATGATGCACTCTGCTATCGGGTATTCCAGGGTTGCCCTCAACCTGCACGAACCTGAAAACATTTCCCTGCCCGAAGATTTTGCAGACGTTGCCAGGCGATACCCCGAAGCCATGTTCCAGTTTGCGCATATAGGAGGAGGTATTGACTGGGAGAATGCCTGCAAGATATTAAAAGATGTGCCGAATGTATTTGTAGAAACATCGGGTAGCAATAACGAGGCTAATATGATCGATTTTGCAATGAAGTATATAGGTGAAGACAGGCTGGTGTTTGGATGCGATTACAGTTTTTACCAGGGAGTGGGTCAAATATTTTCTGCAAAGCTGACAGATATACAACGGAAAAAGATCTTTTTTGAGAATATCAGTAAACGGTTGAAAAAAGGAGGTAAAGATGTTGATTGACAGTAATGCTTATGTAGGCCACTGGCCCTTCAGGCAATTTGAATATAATACGCCTGAGGCACTTTCGGAGAGAATGAAAGAGTTTGGTACAGATGTTTCAATAGTCAGTAACCTTAATGGCATTTTTTACAAAAACACACAGCATGCCAATGAAGAGTTATTTGAATGGATCAACAGTAAAAGAGTGTATAAAGACAGGTTTATCCCGTTTGCTGTGATCAACCCGGTGTATGGGGGCTGGCGCGATGATCTCAACACCTGCATCAGCAGGTATGGATGCAAGGGCGTCCGGCTGTATCCCCAATACCACAGGTATGATATTACTAATCCATTCTGTGTTGAGCTGGTGAAGCTGTGCCGGGATAAGGGACTGCCTGTTGTTTTCTGCCTGAGAATGGTAGACAACCGCACCAGCTCGTGGCTGGACATTGAGAAAGAATGGTCGCTCAAAGATATAATGCCGGTAATAAAAGCAGTACCTGATGCAAAGTATATGGTTGTGAATGTTGCGAACAGCACAGTTTTGAATGAAGAAGATACAGCACTATTTAAAAAAACGGATATATTGATGGATACATCAGGAAGAAATATAACAGACTGGGGAGATCTGTTTAAACGCTTCGGGGCGGGCAAATTTTGCTTCGGTACACAATCCCCTATCCTGGATTATTGTACAGGTCTGTTGCGCATCGAATCGCTTAGAGAAAGCGAAGCCGATGAGCAGGCAAAGGAGCTTTTAAGAGCCGGGAATGTGAAAGGGATGCTGGGGATATAGTGAGACGTGAGAAGACAGACGTGAGAAGACAGACGTGAGAGGATAGGCGTGAAAGCGATCATTCACGTCTCACATGACAGATGCTTTCCTTTGTGTAAAGAATAATTTCAAAACTTAACTTACAGAGATGAAGCAATCCAATAAAAAAAACACGCGGCGTAAATTCATCAAACAAAATTTACTGACCGGCGCCGGCACTATGCTGGGTATGCATTCGGTTTCGTCATTACTTGGCAACGAATCACCGAAGGGTATTAATATTCAGGCTGCACAGGAAGGCAGCTCTTTATCAGGGCAACAAAAACCCCAATGGGTGAAGTGGCCGGTATGGGATGTTGCTACGGATGAGCCGCCGGTGGTGGAAGTGTTAAGGAGCGGCGTATGGTCGCGGGCCAAAGTGGTGGAACAGTTTGAAGCAGCCTGGGCAAAAACCATTGGCACTAAAGGTTGTGTTACCACTGTCAACGGTACTAATGCGATGATCTGCGCGCTTGCCGGCCTGGAAGTGGGAGGAGGCGATGAAGTGATCATACCGCCTTATACTTTTATCGCTACACCACAGGCCGTATTGCAAACCGGTGCGATGCCCGTTTTTGTGGATACCGATCCTGAAACCTTTCAGATAGATGTAAATAAAATAGAAGAAAAGATCACTCCCCGCACCCGCGCTATTCTTCCTGTGCATATTGCAGGAATACCCTGCGATATAGAAGGTATCATGAAGATTGCCCGGAAGCACAACCTGGTGGTAGTGGAAGATGCCTGCCAGGCATGGCTTTCCGAAGTAAGTCATAAAAAAGTAGGGACTTTCGGCAATGCCGGATGCTTCAGCTTTCAGAACTCAAAGAATATCCCGATGGGTGAAGGTGGCGCTATTGTAAGTGATGATGAACAATTGATAGACCGGTGCTATTCTTATCATAACTATGGTATTGCCCATGGCAGCATGGTTGCCAAACACGGGGCGGGGCTTTCAATGTTTGGAACCAAGCTGCGCCTCACGGAATACCAGGCAGCTATAGGACTGGTTCAGTTAAAGCGGCTGGAAGCACAAACTACCATCCGCGCTGAAAATGCAGCTTATTTAAAATCCAGGCTGGAATCCATCCCGGGGATTATTCCTTATAAATTATATGATCATGTAACAAGAGTGTCATTCCATCTTTTTCCTTTCCGTTATAAGAAAGAAGCATTCAGGGGATTGACGCGCGCAGCATTTTTAAAAGCACTGTCGGCAGAGGGCGTTCCCTGTTCCAGCGGTTATGTCACTCTGAATACCCAACCGTTCATAGCCAATGCTTTTCAATCGAAGAACTTTAAGAAAATGTATTCACCGAAACAGTTGGATTACAATAAATATATGGAAAGGAACCGCTGCCCTCAAAATGATATACTGTGTAATGAGGAAGCGGTATGGTTCACGCAGAACATATTGCTTGGCTCCCGGTCAGACATGGATTATATTGTTGCAGCCATAGAAAAGATCCATAAAAATGCAGAAGCGATAAAGAGATCACAGGAGAGCTGATAAGTGAGAGACGAGAGACGATAAACGGGAGACGACAAACGATAAACAGGCAATTCCAATTACCGGCGGATATACAGTGAGCGCATGAATTTATTGACAACCTGAACTATCGTGAAAGATACAAGATTATCAGCTTGTTGCCGTCATTTCTCTCCCGACGTAATATGCCCCAATGCTACCTGGAGATTGCTTCGCCGCGTATCAGTCCTGATATTTAAAATGCGTATGGCGGCTCGCAAAGACGGGAGAGGGGCTGAGTAAATGTATACTTTGCTTTAGTGCAAGATTGTAACAAAAAACACTTTTGTCACTGCGATCCCAACCGAAGGTCGGGAGAAGCAGTCTCCTGATAGCATAGGTAATTAACTATTAAGCATTATGCCAAATTATCAATCCGTTTGTTCACAGGCGGGCACCCGCTACCGGTTGGTGTCTCACCGACCCGAAAGTGGTGCATAAGCGAAAATTTGAAATGTGCGCCTATATGATCACCCTCTTTTCAAAACAAAAAATTTAAAGGTATCTGATGAAATTCGCTTTATTGCAATGTATTTTTTTGCTGTTATTGACCGGCGCCGTTTTTTCTAAAAACACAGATACCACGCGCCCCGGCAATCATCCGGTGTATATGCCGGAAGATCTGAATGTTGAAGCGTTGAAAAAGGCCGTGGAGCCATTGATGCAGATGTCATTGAAAGACGTGGTTGCTGAGGTGCCCGAAGCGTCAGGTATCTTTTTTATAGGCTGCCCCAATTGCCATAGTGGTGCGGAAGAGATGAACGTGTTGGGATGGAAGCCCGGTATGGGCTCAAAGGTTCGCTGCAATTATTGCGGGATGATATTCCCTAATCAAAAATTCCCCAACAATCGTGAAAAAGTGATTATAGCGCCGGGCGGCGCCAGGCAGGTATACCGTTATTATGAGGACAGTACTGGTTATCCTTATTATTTTGAGGCACATGCATGGTACGAGAGATGGCTGTGGATCAGACCTCTGGCTGAAAAGCTTGCACAGATCTGGTATATAACGGGAGACAATGCGTATGGTGACCGGGCAGCAGCCATTGCCGGCCGTTTTGCGCAGGTATTTCCTGATTATGCAGTCCGCTATGATTATCCTGATGCCCCGGTACGTTTTTTCCCTGCTGATCAGAAATGGCCCTATGAGGGATTGACTCCCTACCGTGGTGCGAAATGGAGATGGTGGGGATATGATGATATACCTACCCACCTGGCGAATGTATATGATATTTTAAGATCGGGGTATGACTGGAAAAGAATGGATGCGCTCATTGGCCCCGGAACGGATGAACGGATAGCCCGTGATCTGCTGCAATTGGGTTATGACTTCACTACCGCCAATCCGGAAGAATATTCTAATAAATCTCCCGGCATGTATGCTGAGATGATACGGGTGGGCCGCATTTTGGAGAATCCTGTAATGGTGCATGAAGCGGTGAAGCGTTTCAGGGAATTTTTTCCCAAAGGATTTTTTGCCGACGGATGGTGGAAAGAAGGAACGCCTTCCTATCACGACATGACGATAAAGAGCCTGGAAATGGTAGTGAAAGCGCTTGAAGGCTATGTGGACCCTGCTGACTGGAAAGGGGAGCGCTTTGATCACCCGGATTTAAGTAAAGAAACCGCTCTCTATGAGAAAGCCCTCCGGGTCAACAGTGAAGATGTGTTGCCCAATGGGCGGAAAATCCCTGTTAACGATACATGGGGATACGATTGGAAGTTTGGATATACCAGGGGCAAAAAGGCGGACAGTACAATATCAAGGCTTTGGCCTGCTTTAGGCAATGCAGCAACAGGCACAGGACAGGGAGAAAACCAGGTGATGCTGAATGTGAACTGGAGCGGTAACTATGGCCATTCGCATTATGACAATGGCGCTATTATTTTGTATGCCGCAGGCCGTGAGCTGCTTTCTGATATCGGGTATACCCATTCAAAATACAGGGGGTGGACTATTCATACGGCATCCCATAATACTGTTGTGATTGACCAGAAGGTCCAGGACGCAGGCTCAATGAAAAAGCCGGTAACCGGAAGATTGAAATTTTATGACGACAAAGATCCTCATGTTAAGGTAGTAGATATAGATGCCTCTCCGGCCTATGCAATTGCTGATGTATACCGGAGAAGATTGGTAATGGTGCATGCATCTGCCGGTTTTGATTATGTAGTGGACTGCTTTGATGTAAAAGGCGGGCAGCAGCATGACTGGTTTTTGCATGGAATGTGTGAGGAGGAAGGGACGCTTCATACCAGTATTGCGCTGGATCAGCCATTGGAGACTTTAGTGCCGGCATGGGGTGGCAGGGAAGCGCCTAAAACACAATCCGACACAAACCCGAAACGCTTTCATGCTTATGCGTATCTCCGGGATATAAAAAAGGGTGCGGCTATAGCGTCTTGGACAGCAACCTGGCGCTATGACAGCGCAGGATTATGTTCTCATATCCTGTCTGAACCCGGAACTGAAGTCTTCCGCTTCCGTGCACCGTCTGTGCGGCGTGCTAATGAAGATGACAACAAGCTGGATGACTATATGAGCAACGGGATCATGCAACGTCATTCAGGCGGCTCATCTGCTTTTATAGCAGTTCATGAACCCTTTCGCAATGCTCCCTGGATTGAATCGGTAAAGATGGAAGGCAAAGTGATAGTAGTACGCTATAAGCTGAACGGGAAGACCATTGAAGATCATATTAGCCTGAATGAAGAAGCGGTTGCAGTTACTTCATCTGCCGGCTGGAAATATGCATCAGGCACAACGCTTACCGGAAAGATAAAATCATTGGATAATAGAGAGGGAAAATGGAGTCTGTGGTTAGATAAACCAGTGCCTGAAGTGAATTATATCCGGTTGGATTTTTCAGATGGAGGAACTTATTATTGTCCTGTTAATTCGGTTCATGCAAATAGGTTGGAATTAAAAGATGATCCCGGATTTACATTGGATGAGAATGGCAATGTGCGGTTTTATACTTTCCCGCAGGACCAGCACGACGGGCCATTACGTTATACTTTATTCGTAACAAAATCAAAAAAACCATAGTTATACAATGACTAAAAGAGTGTATATATTAAGGTTAATATGGGTAGGGTTATTGTTGGTATCTGCAGCCGGTAATGTATATGCGACCCGTATATATGGAGGTCATTATTCAGAAGAGCGTATTACCAATCTCAGGAATAATTGCCGTAAATATGAATGGGCGAAGCAGCAATTAAATGCGGCTGTTGAAAAAGCAAAGCCATGGCTGGCCAGAACGGATGAAGCGCTGTGGATGATGGTCCCGGGCCAGGATCTGCCGAGGACTATAGATGTAGCGTACGATAAATTTGCTGCCGGTCCTAAGTTTGTCGGATGTATTGTTTGCGGTGATAAGATTTTCAAATACGGAAATTATCCCTATGATCCCGACTTCGAAAATAAACCCTGGAAATTGACCTGTCCTTCCTGCGGATCTGTTTTTCCCACCAATGATTTTGGTAAATATTATCAAAGCGCTATTGACGGGTATGGATTGTTCAACCCTGCAAAGGGCGATACCAGCTTATTGTTCAATACCGCCCATCCCGATCCTAAAGATCCTTTGCACAAATTTGGTGTGGACAACGGCTTTGGCTATGTTCACAACGGCCGAGCTTATAAATATATAGGATACTATACATGGAAATACTGGATGTATATCAACGACGGGCTGGCTGCGCTTGCAGATGCCTTTCTTTATACCGGCGACCAGCGGTATGCACATAAAGCCGCGATCCTGTTAGACAGGATCGCCGATGTTTACCCTTCTATGGATTGGAAGCCTTATGCTGACCGTGGATGGTATCATTCGGACGGAGGTTCGGGACGTGGAAAAATAGAAGGGTCAATCTGGGAAACTGGTGTGGTGCAAAAATTTGCAGATGCTTATGATAAGATACTGAGCGGGACCCAAAATGATCCTTCGCTGTATGCATTCCTGAAGCATCAGTCGGAAAAATATAAGTTACCTGACCCCAAAGGCACGAGAGACTTGTTTGTAGCCAATGTGGATGACGGTATACTGAAGACTGCATTTAAAGCGGTGCTGTCCCTGCAGATCCGCGGCAACCAGGGTATGCACCAGCTTACTCTGGCAACCTGCGCTATTGCGTTAAATACAGATCCTTTGACCACGCAATGGCTCGACTGGCTGTTTGCTCCCGACGGGGGAGCCATTACGGAATTAATGATCAATCGTTTTGACAGGGATGGTACTTCCGATGAGGGCGCGCCGGGGTATGCATTTATCTGGGGAAGACAGGTTTCCACGCTGGCAGCTCTTCTCAGGGATTACCCGGCTTATACTAACCACAATATTTTCCGTGATTTTCCACAATTTAAAAATGCCTATACAGTCGCCTATCGTATGGCAGCCCTGGGTAAAGCTATTCCTAATATCGGGGATGCCGGATCAACAGGGTTAGTAAATATGCAGGCTGCCGATCCGGGTTTTATGGCGACGGGTTACCTGTATACCCGCGATCCGGCTATTGCTGTTGCAGCCTACCGCGCCAATGGTTATTCGGCAAAAGGACTTGGCTTGGATATCTTTTCTAAAGACCCGGAAGCAGTGAACCGGGAGATACAACAAATTGGAGAAAGCGCGGGACCACGGCCGGCAGCAGGTTATCTTATGAGTGGCTTCGGCTTGGCCCTGCTCGAATCAGGCAACGGCGCGTCAGGCATTGCCATCGCCAATAATTACGGGCGTACCAAAATGCATGCGCACCGCGATCTTCTCAATTTTGACCTGTTTGCTTTCGGACACTGGCTGGCTCCGGACCAGGGCTATCCCGAGTTTGCGACTAATATTCCCAGTACCACAGAATGGACGAGGAGCACCATTTCACATAATACCGTCATGGTTGATCAACAGCCGCAGGTGTCTGTCTGGGGCGGGTATACACGGCTCTTTACCCAACTGAAAGGTTTTGGCGTATTTGAACTGGATGGGAAAAAGGCTTACCCGGGTATAAAAGAATACACCCGTACCATGTTCCTGGTAGGTAGTTCTAATAGTAATAGCATTGACAGCAATGCTTATGTTATAGACGTTTTCAGCATAAAGGGAGGACATGATCATGTTTTCAGCTTTCATGGACCCCCGGGTGAGGTCACTGCTAACGGGCTGAAATTACAGGATCAGGATAAAGGCACGTATGCCGGCGTAGATGTTTCAAAAGGTACAGCCGCCAGGGATTTTCCTGTAGGATATTCTTTTTTATACAATGTAAAAAAAGATGCGGCTCCTCCTTCTGCATTTGTGATAGACTGGAAGGCAGAGGATGGATACCGGGGAATAACAGGGAAAGACGATATTCATCTTCGTATGCATGCGATGACTTCCTGCAATGATGTAGCGCTTGCAGACGGTGATCCCCCGCAAAATAAACCCGGCAATCCAAAGACGCTTAGCTATGTATTGATGCATCGTTCCGGCGCTGACCTGAACAGCAGTTTCGTTTCCGTTTTTGAACCTTACCGGGGTAAGCCTTTTATTACATCTGTGCAGCGCCTGGATAAAGGCGACGGAGCAGCCATTATAATTAAGGTGGAGAAAACGGATGGGCATACTGATTACCTGTTGTACAATCCATCATCCGAAAATGTGGTTAAGCTGCCAAATGGTGTGGTAATGAATGGAACCATTGGCTACATAGAAGAGAAAGATAATAAAGCTGATAAGGCGATCCTGATCAATGGCTCATCACTTATATATGGTAAAATGAAATTAAGATCTGCCGGCACAATTGAAGGTAAGATCATCAAAATGGATAAGGGATTTAGTGGTGAAGGCTGGCTGTTAGTGGATGCAAAGCTGCCTGTAGACAAGCGCTCTATAGGAGAACAGATCACTATTGAAACCAAAGGAGAGCGTGATGCAAGCTACAGGATCCATGATGTCCAAAAGGAAGGCAAGCTGACAAAGATCTTTTGTGGCCCTGTAACATTTGTAAGCGGATCCGCGAAAGAAAAGGAAGGAAGCGCAACTGCACCGGGAAGTACCCCTCAGGCATATTTTTATGATTTTGAAGAAGGGGCATCGTTTAAGATAGCGTCTCATGTTGCATGGGGTAGTGGGCAGTAGGCAATGGTGAATTTCACCTCTTACCTTTGACGTTTCACGTTTGCCTGTTCACCATTCACTATTCACCATACCATTAATATTATGCAAAGAAAGGAATTTTTGAAAGCTACAGGGATAATGTCCCTGTCATTATTTGCTTCGGGAAACAGCGTTTTTGCTGCTAAGGACAAAAACTGGAAATACCTGGGGCAGCCCTGCCGCAATTTCAATATCCTGGCCACTACGGTGATCACCGACCCTGTTGATGGCAGGGAAAAATTTGTGCTGTCCAATTTTGCAGCAGGCGAAACGGGTAATATTATTTTTATAGATCCTCAAAATAATACGGGCGAAAGCTTTGCTCTGCCTGTTGGAGCCGGCGCCTGGGGCCTCGTCAACTGGCATAATGAAAAGATCATCGTCGGCACCTGTACAGAGCAGGCATACCTTCATGTTTTCGATTTAAAGACAAGAACATTTGCAAAGCCAGTGGTATCCGCGGGGGAAACTTATTTCTGGCAGATGGTCATAGCTTCAGATGACAAAGTATACGGGGGCACCTATCCCGGCTGCACCCTTACTCAGTTTGATCCAAAAACAAATACCTTCAGGAACCTCGGAAAGGTCTCTGAAAATCCGAAGAACTTATACAGCAGGACAGTGCTGGCAGGAACGCCGGGATATGTGTTCATTACTTATGGCTTTGAGGAACCGGGTGTTGCTTACTACGATATAAAAAATGATACGCTGGGAAAATTAGGAAACCCGGGAGATACCATTAAAGAAGCAAATGCTGCATTTGTTTGCCTGGAAAATAAAGGAGCACTCAGCTTTTATTCGGCAAAGGACCTGTCTCTGATGGAAGATACAGACGGAGCGCTAAAGCAACAGCTTGGTTCTTCGCAAAGAAACCCGAACCTGTTGTCAGATGGCAGGATAGCCGGTGTAAAAGGTCAGGAATATTATGTTTTAGAAAAACAAAGAGCGCTGAGAGCAGAAGATCTGAAGCGGATTCCCGTAGATGCAACTCCAACTGAAATTTTTTACTTAACGTCAGATAAAAAAGGAACAATTTGGGGAGCATGTGGTTTTGGAATGACCATATTCAACTATGATCCGAAGCGTAAAAAATACTGGAATTCAGCTACATTGAGCAACACAGGAGGCGAAGTGTACGGAATGGTTTTTCATGAAGGAAAGCTTTTTACTACAGCGTATAGCGGGGGTGAGCATTCTGTGTATGATCCCTCTCAGCCGTGGAATGCATTTGATAATATAAATCCCAAAATGTTTGCGAGCGTTAAGCCCAGGCTGATCCGCCCGGTAGGAAGAACTGTAATGGGACCGGATGGTGGGATATGGACCGGCTGGTCTGCTGCCTATGGAGTGTATGGGGGAGGACTGTCGCGGGTGCAGCCTGAAACCTTAAAAATGGAGTATTGGTATGATCCTGTTCCCAATCAGCAGGTTGCCGGATTAACGGCAGATGATAAATATTTGTATTTTACAACCAATGGCGGCGCCAGCGGGCTGAGTTATAATAATGATATCAATTGCCATTTTGCGGTCTGGAAACCGGGAGCCGGTATCATCAAAGATATTATTTTGCAAAAAGGAGAAACACCTGGTTTCGGGGTTTTAGCGCACAGTAATGTAGTAGCGCTGGTGGTGAACAAAGAGATACGGATATACGATCCCGGTAAAGAAGATTTTGTAAGAACGATATCACTGGAAGGAAAAGGATGCAGTTGGTTGATCCCATTAGATAAAAAGCACATTGGCGCTTTTGCCGGGAAGACATTCTATAAGGTGGATATTTTTGCCGGAACAAAAACAATTTTGTGCGACCTTCCCGATACCGTAAGCGCTGCAATGATCGATCAGAAGGGCAGGATTTATTTTTCTGTAAAATCCAGGTTGTATGCGTTGTAGAGACAAGGCATGCGTAGAGACAAGGCATGCCTTGTCTCTACGCAATAACGACAAACGACAAACGTGAAACGGCAAACCTGCAACCAACAAACATGAAAATAAAAGCAAATCAAAAAAAAATTTACATCCGTATTGTAATATCTGCCTTGATATCTGTATGTATGATAAATGATGCAGCAGCATCTAAGTTTGTAAGAGTAGCTACCATCGGTGGCAGACCTTCTTTTTCTTTTGATAAGAGCAAAGGGAGTCAAAGTTCGGTGGATCAGTTGATCGCATTTTGGAAAGGTCAGATTGACCAGGTGCTTCCCGATAAGCCCGATCTGATCCTTTTACCTGAACTCTGCGACGTGCCTAATAATTTGCAGCCGGGTGAGTGGAAGGAATATCTTCAGGTAAGAAGTACTCAGATAACGAACCAGTTTTCGTTAATAGCGAAAGCGAATCATTGTTATATCGCTTTTGGGACGTTACGTTTAGATGAAGAAGGAAATTTCCGGAATTCAGGCGTATTGCTGGACAGAAAAGGAAAACTAACAGGCATTTACAATAAGAATTTTCCGACTATCGGAGAGATAGAAGATGGGATCAAACCCGGGGATGAAGCCCCTGTTTTTGAATGTGATTTCGGGCGGGTAGCGTTTGCAATTTGCTTTGATTTAAATTTCGGAGAGTTACTTGAGCAATATGAGGCAGAAAAACCTGATATCATTCTGTTCCCTTCCAATTATCATGGAGGTATTATGCAGCAGGCATGGGCTTATTTGTGCAGATCCTTTTTTGTAGGCTCTATCAATGGTGGTGGTACGCCTTCTGAAATACGGAATCCTCTTGGCGAGGTAGTGGCCGCCAGCACCAATTATTTTGATTTTACTGTAACTACTATCAATCTTGACTTCCGTGTGGTGCATCTTGGATATAATTTTGGTAAATTGGATGCCTTGAAAAAAAAGTATGGCAATGCTGTGAGCATTACCGATCCGGGCAGGCTCGGCCCCGTATTGGTATCATCTGAGGTCAGTGAGTATAATATTGATAAAATCTTAAAGGAATTTGATATTGAATGTATTGATCCATATTTCACCCGTTCCCGGAAAAAAAGGGCTGAGGCTTTAGGCAAGTGACAAGGCGCATTTCAAATTAACTCAATGCTACTAATTTTATAAATAACATTCTGATAATAACTCATGAACATTGATAGAAGAAAATTTGTTGCGCGGAGCGCTGCCGGTGCGGCAGGAATCTTAATGGGAAGCCGCTTAAAGGGTATGTCAGCGCCAGTCCGGCCGGAAGAACAGGAAGATGTCCTGTACACTAAACCCGGGAAATATGATCTGATGAAAGAGGTAATGAAATACCGGAAAATAGATACACATGCACATATATACTGGACGGAAGACAGTCCCGGGACACAGCTCGATTATGGAAGGAGACTGGGCATAGAAAAGCAGGTCATCTCAAGATACCTGGATGTGATGCCGGGTACACCTGATCAGTTCAGGAAGTTCAATGATCTTACGATAAAGGCGATCAAGCACTACCCGGACCACCTGTTGGGGGGCTTCGTGCTCAATCCTGCCTATAAGCAGGAATCATTAGACGAGATCAAAAGATGCGCTGACGCCGGAATGATAGGCACCGGGGAGCTTTACTACCAGGTAAAGATCAATGACCCGAGGTATTATCCGATCATTGAAAAACTGATAGACCTGAAGATGATCATACATTCTCATGCAGAGTGCCAGCTCGGGGTAGGAGGGTACCGGATGAAATACAACGGTTATAAGCAGCCCAATACATCCATACCCGAAGATTTTGTAGATATCGCCAGGCGTTATCCTGAAGGGATATTTCAATATGCACATATTGGCATGGGGGGCGATTGGGAATATGAGTGCAAGATGTTCAGGGATTACCCGAATATATATGTGGATACTTCCGGGAGCAATAATGCTGAGAACATGATTGATTTTGCTGTGGAGCACCTTGGTGAAGACCGTTTATTTTTTGCATCTGATAACAGCTATTACCAAAGCGTGGGAAAGATACTTGCCGCTAACCTGAATGAGCGGCAAAAGCAGAAAATATTTTTTGATAATTACAACAATCTTTTAAAAAAAGGCGGGAGAGGTGTTGATGGACAGTAACGTGCTTGCAGGATAAAATTTTTTTATTGCATAGGTGATCCGGGCTATCCGGTATACTATAGTGTATGCAGCTTCCGCAACATGTACTTGTTTCAATGCAAAAAAGACTTTTCAAATTTTATAAGATAGTAATATGGTCCGGTATCGTTATACTTCCGGCAGTCCTTTCTTCTTATATAAAAACAAATGATCTCAGCAGGAGCATCAAAAAGGACGGCTGTAAAAACGTATTGTCAGCCGGAGATACGGCCTGGATGGTTGGGATTGCACGGCGTATTATTACCCCCTCCACGGATGTATGGTTAGCCGGGTACGGTGTAAAACGCCCGGCAGAAGGGAAAATACACGATATATGGGTTAAAGTCCTGGCGCTTAAAAGCGGGAATGGCAAGCGGGCTGTTATGGTCACTACCGACAATCAGGGCATGTCCAGGACGATCTATGAGAGCCTTTACCAGAAAATATATGAGCGCTTTCGGCTTGACCGCTCGGAATTCATGCTGACATTTTCCCATAATCATTCCGGTCCATGTCTCCGTGGTGATCTTGTTGATTATTATCCGGGCGATGATCAGCAAAGAAAACTTGTGGATGAATATTCCGACTGGATGGAAAGACAAATTATTGATGCAACGGACGAAGCGTTGAAAAACCTTCAGCCTGCACAGATTTTCAAAGGGGAAGGGCTATGCAGCTTTGCGGTCAACCGGCGCGATAATATTGAATCGGAAGTGCCGGCAATGCTGGAAGCAGGGAAACCCCTCAATGGAGCTACAGATCACTATGTTCCCGTTTTATCAGTGAAGAATACAAAAGGGGCGCTTATAGCGGTACTGTTTGGTTATGCCTGTCATCCCACTACTTTATCCGGCAATCTATGGTCGGGTGATTATCCGGGTTTTGCACAGGTCAACCTGGAAGAACAGCATCCCGGTGTTACTGCAATGTTTTTTAATGCATGCGGGGGTGACCAGAACCCCTTGCCCCGCCGCACGGTAGAGCTCTGCGAAAAATATGGAAAAATGTTATCGGATGCAGTAGAAGAAGTGATAGCCAGACCCATGCAACCCGTACCACCCGGGTTGCGGACTGCGTTCAGATTTGTAGAGCTGGATTATGAAGAGGTAGCGACCAAAGAAAAATTACTTCCCCTTACTACCGGGAGCAATGACATACATGCCCGCTGGGCTAGGCGTATGCTCGAGATGCTTGATAAGGATATTCAATTTCCCGGCTCCTACCATTACTATCCGGTACAGGCATGGCAGCTTGGCAGGGAATTGCTGCTGATCGGGATGGGCGGAGAATCTGTGGTAGATTATTCGCTTAGGTTCAAGCGTGAATTTGGAGAAGGATCTACCTGGGTTCTCGGGTATACCAATACAATGGTAGCCTATATCCCTTCAAAGCGGGTATGGGAAGAAGGGGGGTATGAAGGAGGTCCGCATCTTGATGAGTACGGTCACCCGGCATGGCGATGGGCGGAGAATGTGGAGGATCGTATCGCCAAAGGAGTGCGCAGGGTAGTGAAACGGGTGAGGAAGTAGGGATAAGTGATCAGTGATCAGTTGTAAGTGGTAAGCGTGAGATGTGAGACGTGAAATGTGAGAAGGTACAATTTGTAACCTGAAACCCGAAACTTCTCAATAACTTTTTGTGATTTTTTTATTGCAATAGTAGGGGATATCCTCCTTTTAACAGACTTAAGCTATATGCTTATTGCTGAAGATATGGCGCTGCACATAGAGAAAATCTGACTATTAACACAGAAGGGATAAATAGTATTTGTTTTATAATAACCAAAACTTCACGCATGATGCGCTTCACATTAAGACCAGGGTACGTAACCGACGGCTGAGCCCGGCCACTATGTATACCAAATAAAAACCGGACTTCGTTTGCAGCGAAATCCGGGTAAACATTCTGGATTACATAATATATTCATCGTTACCGCGACAAATCATTATTTCACCCAAATGGCACAAAGCTATGTATTTATTAACGCTTTTAAAACCCTGTATTGAAAGCCGCAGGGTTTTATTAAAAACGGTCAGAATTATGAAACTAACCATAGTTTTAATAATCGCCGCCTTCATTCAGGTTTCTGCAAAGGGATATTCTCAAAAAATAACCCTTCAGGAGAATAATATTTCGCTGCAGCAATTATTCGAAAAGATAAGAACGCAGACAGGATACAAATTCTTTTATGCCGATGAAGTGCTTGCCAATGCCCGTAAGGTAAACATGAATGTGACGAATGGCAACATAGAGCAGGTGCTGGATGCTGCTTTTAAAGACCAGCAACTGACATACGCTATTTCGGAACGAACTGTTATTATAAGGAGACAGCAGGAAACTCCGGGCGAAGCAGCGGCAATACCTCCTCCGGTAGAGATCCGCGGAAGAGTGGTGAACGCACAGGGCGAGCCTTTACAAAATGTATCGGTAGTGATCGCAGGAACTAAAACGGGCACTTATACTAATGCCGACGGTTATTTTACGATTACAGCTCCCGGCAACAATAACATCGTGCTGGAAGTGTCCAGCGTGGGATACCAGAGCAAAAAAGTAGCTGTAGGAAAACAGACAAATATTAATGTGGTATTGGAGATAGAAGCCTCCAGCCTGAGCAATGTAGTGGTGGTAGGATATGGATCTGTCAAAAAAGTTGATTTAACAGGATCCGTAGGTACGGTGAATGTAACCGATATGCAAAAAGCGCCGGTGAGCTCCTTTGCCCAGGCGCTGGCAGGAAGGGTTGCAGGGGTACAGGTCAACAGCGTTGACGGACAGCCCGGCGGCGGCGTCAACATTATGATCCGCGGGGCTGGTTCATTAACGCAAAGCACTACTCCGCTGTATGTGCTGGATGGTTTCCCTATAGAAAATCTTGATCCTTCCACTATCAACCCGGAAGATATAGAGTCCATCAGTATCCTGAAAGACGCTTCTTCCACCGCCATTTACGGCTCCAGGGGGGCCAATGGGGTAGTGCTTATCCAAACCAAAAAAGGGAAAGTGGGCAAAGCGGTTACCACGCTTACCGGTTCCCTTGGATTTCAGCTCCCTCCCAAAGCAATACCCATGATGAGCCCTTACGAATTTATTAAATACCAACAGGAGCTTGAACCCAATGCCTGGATCACTCCAAAGTATTTTGCAGGAGGTAAGACTTTAGATGATTATAAGAATGCAGAAGGCATCAACTGGCAGGACCAGGTGCTTCAGACAGGGGTTTTGCAGACCTACAACCTGGCAATAAGAGGGGGTACCGAAAAAACAAGGTATTCCATATCCGGTAATATTTTTGATCAGAAAGGGGTGATCCTGAATACCGGGCTCTCCCGCTATGCAGGCCGGGTGAGCATAGACCAGGCGGTCAGCGATAAGATAAAAGTGGGCATTATAACTGACTATACCCAAACCAATATGTCGGGGCAGGTGATCCGGTCCATCTATGGAGGAGGCAATGCTACTTCTACGGCGCTGGTGCGGGCATGGATGTACCGCCCTATTTCATACGACCCCGATGAAGATCTTTTGGCAGAGCAGGGTGACCAGGACAATATCACGCCCAGTGATTTCAGGATCAACCCGGTAATTGACCTCCAGAATCAATACCAGCATACCATCACAGGCGTCTTAAAGGCAAATGCTTATGTTAGCTACGATATTACCCCAACGCTTAATTTCAGGTCACAGGGAGGCATCATGCAGATAAAAACCCGCAATGAGCAGTTTTATAACTCCAAGACCTCGCAGGGCAGCCCTATCAATCCTGCCAATACAAACGGGGTATGGGGATACCTGGGAATTACTGATGCCAACAGCTATTCTAATGAAAATACCCTTAACTATAAGCAGTCATTCGGGGGACATACCCTCAGCGGGTTGTTGCTCTTTGGTGTGAACAGTTTTAAAACTTTCTCTACCAGCTTCAGGGGTACTAATCTGCCCAATGAATCGAAAGGAATGGACGGATTAGATGAATCTACCACTTCTTCTTTTACAAGTCCGGCCATATCCAACACCATCAACACTATGGCCTCTTATGGCGGAAGGATTGACTATAATTACAGATCCAAATATCTCCTTACTGTCAATTTCAGGGCCGACGGATCATCCAAATTCCTGCAGCACTGGGGCTATTTTCCCAGCGGGGCTGTAGCCTGGAATATGGATAATGAAGATTTCTTCAAAAATGCGTTGCCTTTTATTTCTAACTCAAAGCTGAGAGTAAGCTATGGCGAAACAGGAAATAATCGTGTGGGCGACTTTGCGGCGCTGCCAACGCTGGTATTGAATAACACCGGCGGTGGGTATAGTTTTAATAATGGCGTTCCTACTGCAGGAGCGTATTTATCTACGCTTGGAAATGCTGCATTGCAGTGGGAAAAAACAAAGCAGATGGATATCGGGTATGAATTTGGAGTCCTGGACAACAGGATCTCGCTTGAAGTGGATCTGTATCGCAGAACTACCGAGAACCTGTTGTTAAATGCCCAGTTACCAACCAGCTCAGGATTTAGCAGTGCTACAAAGAACGTGGGTAAATTAAGAAATGACGGTATAGAATTTACCCTCAATACAGTGAATGTTACTTCCGGAGATTTTAGGTGGACAAGCAGCTTTAATATCAGCTTTAACAGGAATAAGATCATGGCATTGAATGAAGGCCAGCCGTCTTTAAGCTCTACTGTTACCTATTTATCCCAGTTCGGGCAGCCTTTGTATCTCCATAAAGTAGAGCAGCCTATTGGTATGATGATCGGCTATGTGTGGGAAGGCAATTATCAATATCCTGATTTTGATAATCCTGCTCCGGGGGTATATGTGCTCAAGCCTTCCGTACCGGACAATGGCAGCGGAAGGAATACCGTACAGCCCGGGGATATTAAACTGAAAGATATCAATGGCGATGGTACCATTAATGCCGCTGATCTGACCATTATTGGCCGCGGACAGCCGAAACATATCGGTGGCTTCTCCAACAATTTTACCTATAAAGGATTTAGCCTTAACCTGTTTTTCCAGTGGTCTTACGGGAACAATCTTTACAATGCCAACCGCCTTTTGCTGGAAGGCAACAGCAATAAGTTCCATAGCATTAATCAATATGCGAGCTATGCCAACCGCTGGACCCCGGACAACCAGACTAATGAGAATTACAGGGCAGGCGGACAGGGCTTCATAGGTTACTTTTCCTCCAAAAACCTGGAAGACGGATCATACCTGAGGCTGAAAACCATTCAATTGTCGTATGCGCTTCCGGCCCGCCTTATCAAAAAGATGTACCTGACCGACCTCGCATTGGATGTATCAGCGCAGAACCTGCTCACCTGGACGAAATATTCAGGGTTAGACCCCGAAGTCTCTACTGCGAATAATGTGCTTCAGCCCGGCTATGATTTTTCGGGATACCCCCAGGCTAAGACAATAGTGATTGGAATAAAGGCATCATTTTAAACCAGATCTGTTCACCTTATTGTATTAATAAAATGAAAAGAATATATTATTTACCAATTGCGGTTTTCTTGCTGGGCGCCGGTTCCTGCGAGAAATTCCTGGACACCAAGCCTACAGACTTTCTCAGTACTTCTACTTATTATAATACTGAAGGAGAGTTGCTTTCGGCAAGGGCAGGCGTATACGACAAAGTAGCTACCGCTGCTGTGTGGGGGCATTATGCCAACTATTTGCTGGGCTGGCAGGCTGATGAATCCTATATGAACAGGCTTACGTTGAATGGCCCGTTCAACTATAATTATTCGGGGGCCGATCCTTATATGAACGGTTGCTGGAACGCACTGTGGGAAGGCGTTAACCGCGCTAATGTACTGCTGGCCAACCTGGACAAAAATCAGGCGATCGCACAGTCCTTCAGGGATAAAATACGGGGAGAATGCCTTTTTCTCAGGGGGTATTATTATTTCCTGCTGGTACAATACTGGGGCGGAGTGCCTATAAAAACCACGCCTACCGCTTCTGTAACTGATGTGAATATTGCACGGTCCTCAGTAAAAGAAGTATACGACCAGATACTGGCGGATATGACAGCTGCCGAACCTTTGGTGCCGGGTATAAAAGAACTCGGTTTTGGTGGCGCTATCAGCAAATCCGCCGTACGGGGTATGCTGGCAAGGGTTTGCCTGACAATGGCAGGATCGCCGCTGAAAGATGTTTCCAAATATCAGGATGCTAAAACCTGGGCCAAAAAAGTAATGGATGATGTGGAAGCAGGACACAAACTCACCCCGAGCTATCCCGACATCTTTATTGAGCTTGCCCAGAACAAATATGATATAGGCGAAAATATATGGGAAGCAGAGTATTATGGAAATAATGTGGATGATTCAAAGAGTTATGCTGAATATACCAGTACCGGCTGGATCAATGGCGTTACTTCTGCAACAGGATCCATTACTGGCCGAGGAGATGCCTATATGTCTATAACCGCGCCGTTTTACAACGTGTTTGAAGATGGTGATTTGAGAAAATGGTGGTCTATTGCTCATTTTACTTATGTTACCGTCACAGACCCAGCCAAAAACGGGTTGAAGCTGATGAAGGCTATCCCTACCAATGAAAAGGATAAATGGGTTTTCCAGCCTGCGAAATTCAGAAGAGAATATGAGCCTGCATCCTCAAGGTATCCTAATTCACCCACCTATAATGCAACGAATCATCCGTTGTTAAGATACTCCGATGTCCTGCTTATGTTTGCCGAAGCGGAGAACGCGATCAACGGACCTACTGCTGAGGCGATCGCAGCTGTTAATAAAGTCCGGGAAAGAGCCTGGTCAACAGGAGTTAAAAGTATAGAAATAACCAACGGCGGATCAGGGTATACCGTTGCGCCCACGGTCGCTTTTTCTGCAGGCAACGGTAGTACGGCAACGGGGAAAGCTACCATATCCGGCGGACAGGTAACTGCCATCGTTTTGGACCGTGATACTACAGGCGTTACCTTTTATAATGAAGGTAAGTATACTAATCCGCCCACAATAACCATCAGTGGCGGCGACGGGAGTGGCGCTGAAGCTACGGCTACCATCTACAGCGTCCAGGACGGCGATGTTACCCCTGCGCAATCTGCATCAAAAGAAGCCTTTCTCTCTTTGATCCAGAACGAAAGAATGAGAGAGTTCAATATGGAAGGGCAGCGCAAAGCTGATCTGTTGAGATGGGGTATCTTCCTGAAAGTGAACCAGGATGTGGGAAATACTGCACAACAGGATTCTCCCGGATCAGCCTTTGTGCTTTCTTTTTCAAGAGTGTCCGACAGGGATGTGCTGATGCCCATACCGGATGCCGAAATGACCAATAACCAGTTGATGACGCAAAATCCAGGTTGGTAAAGTGAACAGGCGGTGGGTAATGAGCAATGGGCGATCAGCTATCAGCGTGGGCAATTTCACGTTTATCGTCTCACGTCTCACTATTCACTATTGCCTATTCACCATTCACCAAAACGCCGGGCTCATGAATTTTTAAAATTAAATTATTACTTATATGAAATTGAGATATCATCTTTTACTGTTCGGATTATTCGCAATGGTATCTTGCCAGAAAAACCTCGTTGTTAAAAATGCTCCTGACTTTACAGTAGCTGTTGATGCAGCTACAACGTATAAAGCGGGAGATCCTGTTGTCTTTAACCTGGAGGGGAACGCGGATGTCATTTCGTTTTATTCGGGGGAAATATTTCGTGATTACACTTTCAGAGAAGGAAGGGAAGTAGATGTGGCAGGGCATGGGCTTAACCTGGGTTTCAGGAGCGCAGTGGCTCCCGGCACACCCGCCGGCACACAGGCAAACCAGTTCTCTATCCTCGCGTCTACAGACTTTAACGGTAATTATAATGATCTGGCCAGTGTAAAATCTGCCACATGGACGGATATTACCAGCCGTTTTACATTGGGCACCTCCGCCACATTCGTCGCTTCCGGTACACAGGATGTCTCTGATCTGCTGGTGGCGGGAAAGCCCATTTATTTTGCGCTCAAATATATTAACAGACCGCAACTTGATAATGGATTTGCACGCCAGTGGATGGTGGAGAGCTTTACATTGACCAGTAACGATTCATTGAACAATGCGCCTGTCGTCATATCCGACCAGGTGCATACAGGCTTCAGGATCGTGGACGAAAATCCCGTGAACGCACCTGCAAGATCTACTATAACCACTACCAGGGTGACGCTTTACGGGCCGGTTTATAAAGATCCTAATGACCCGATTTATGATGAGAATAACCCGATCTTTGATCCTAAAAATCCGATTTACGACCCTACAAGTCCTCAATATGTTTTGGGTGCACAGGTGCCGGAATACATACCTTATGATCAAAACAGTCCCTATAATGATCCGCAGAGCGAAAACTGGGCGGTATCGGGACCCGTAATGGCAGATAAAGTGGATTATGGGATTGATAAACCCGTTAGCGTTACTTCCGGGATTTATCTTGCAAACCCTACTGTATATAAATATACTTATAATACGCCGGGAACTTATAAAGCTTATTTTGTTGGTTCCAACAATACCATTGATGAAACTAAATCAATAGCAAGGGAGGTGAATATTACTATTACGCCCTGATGTGAATGGTGAATTTATTCACCATTCACTATTGCCCATTCACCTCATATTATAATTAGCTCACGGCAATCAGACAGGTTATAAAAGATTTTATGATGAAACGGTCCCGACAATTTACAGTTATAGCATCTTTTTGGATACTGACTTTACTGAGTACAACTGTTTATGGCCAGGAAGGAAATTACAAGGATTGGAAAGCAGGAGTGGCAAGCGTGGTAATTACGCCTGACCAGCCAATCTGGATGGCAGGATATGGAGACAGGGATCGTCCGTCGGAAGGAAAAATAATGGACATATGGGCTAAAGCCCTGGCTTTACAGGATGCTGATGGCCGGCAGGCTGTACTGGTGACTGCAGACCTGGTGGGCATTCCAAAAAGGCTGTCTGATCACGTGAGGGACCAGTTAAAAGCAAAATATAATTTATCCAGGTCGCAGATTGCCATCAACACTTCTCATACGCATACCGGCCCGGTATTATCCGATGCCCTTGTGAGCATTTATCCGGTAAATGCCCGCCAGCAAAAGGATATTGATCAATACACTGATCAGTTAGGTGAAAAGCTGGTGAGCTTAGTAGGCAAGGCTCTTCGTTCTATGCAACCTGCGCAGCTCTATTCCGGGAACGGGGTGACGCGCTTTCAGGTGAACAGGAGGAATAATGCTGAAGCAACATTGTCTTCAGTTGTTGATCTGAATGGTCCTAACGATTATGCTGTTCCTGTTATAAAAGTTACAGATAAGAATGGAAAACTAATGGCGGTGGCATTTGGATATGCCTGTCACAATACGGTGCTTGCAGGATATAAATGGTCAGGCGATTATGCCGGGTTTGCACAGGCAGAGCTTGAGAAAAACTACCCGGGTATTACCGCACTTTTTTTGCAGGGATGTGGCGCTGACCAGAACCCTTTGCCGCGGCGGACAGTGGAGCTGGCTCAGCAATATGGAAAAGAATTAGCCGCCGCTGTCGGCAGGATGCTCAGTGAAGATATGAAGCCGTTGCCTGCCAGGCTAACCACTTCCTATTCGGAGATAGCATTGCCGTTGTCTGCTCTCCCCACCAAAGCTGAATTGTCTGCTATTGCGGAGACTTCCTCCGGATATAAAAAGCGATGGGCAGATAACCTGGTCGCCCGGATGAATAACGGGCAGGCGCTCAGCGCCTCCTATCCATATCCGGTTGAAGTATGGAAGATCGGCGACCAGCCGGTGATCATTTTAGGAGGCGAAGTGGTAGTAGGGTATGCGGTTGAATTGAAGCGGATCTTTGGTCAGGATGTATTTGTTTTGGGATACTCAAATGATGTGATGGCTTATATACCTACGGCAGCTATACTGAGAGAAGGAGGTTATGAGGGGGCATCATCGCAAATGGTATATGGCCTGCCCTCTCCCTGGAGAGCGGATATTGAAACATTAATTCTGCAGGAGGTACTGCAACTGGCAAAACAATCGGAAGTTCCCATACCGGGATCAAAAATAAATTAATCATTTAAAATCATTGTATTGGTCTGAAATAGAAAACCGTATCAAATGAAAAGATCAGAATTACTTTTAGCTATTTATCTTCTTGCTATTTTAAATGGCATCTCCTGTTCCGAAGGGTCAACTGCTGCATCATCAAAAGAGGTATCAACATCCGTTCCGCCGGATTCTCCCGACAGCGGATGGGTTAACCTGTTTAACGGTAAAGACCTTACTGGATGGGACCAGATTGAGGGTACTGCAAAATATGCAGTTGAGAACGGGGAGATCACAGGCACTACTGTTCCCAATAACCCCAATGGTATCTTATGTACGAAAGATACTTTTAGCAACTTCATATTAGAACTGGATGTGAAAGTAGACACGGCATTGAATTCTGGCATACAGATCCGAAGCCACACTATGGATGTAAAAGGTAATAAGGAAGTATATGGCTACCAGGTAGAAGTTGACCCGTCAAGTCGTGCCTGGAGCGGGGGTATTTATGATTCACGCCGCAGGGGATGGATAGCAGATCTGAAAGATAAGCCCGAAGCTCAGAAGGCGTTCAGAAATGAAGCATGGAATCATTACCGGATATATGCAAATGGGGATACCATCAAAACCTGGATCAATAATACCCCTGTTGCCACCCTGGTTGATTCGCTGGACTCAAATGGATTTATCGGTCTTCAGGTGCACCAGAGCTCAACGGATAAACCGCTGAAAGTACAGTTCCGGGATATCCGTATTAAAGTATTGGAATGATGCTGAAGGGTATGAGCTGTCAGGTATCAGCTATGAGCTATCAGCCGTGGGCGCTCACTATTTACTAATCATCGCTTGTAAGATCAAAAGATGTTCATTACTATCATGCAGGAAAGAAAAAAAAATCTCTTATTGCTCATTTGCTTTATCTCATTATGCAGCATAATGATCACCGGCTGTCATCCGGAGTCTCCTTCGCCGTTCAGCGCCTCTGCCATTAATGATCTGTCCACTTTCCAGGTAGCGGATGGCTTTAAAGTAGAATTAATAGCCAGCGAGCCGCTGGTGCACGACCCGGTGGACATGATGATAGATGAAGAAGGTCGCATGTATGTGGTAGAAATGGCGGGTGTACCATTTAATAAATCCGGTGTGGGAAAAATAATGCTGCTTTCCGACCAGAACGGAGATGGTAAAATGGATTCCGCTACTGTGTTTGCAGATTCGCTTATCCTGCCTTCAGGGATCATGCGCTGGAAAAAAGGAGTGATCGTGACAGACGCGCCTGATGTGTATTATATGGAAGACACCAATAATGACGGGAAAGCCGACATAAAGAAAATAATGCTCACCGGCTTCGATACGTCCAACCTCGAAGCGAATGTGAACAACCCTGAATACGGGCCGGACAACTGGATATATCTTGCCGACCTCCCGGTAGCAAAAGGTGATATTCATTATCCTGATGATTCTTCAGGGGCTCATTTACCGGAAAGCGGTCTCCGCTTCCAGCCCGGTAATCGCCGGATGGAAGCCTTATCAGGGCAAACACAGTTCGGATTGACGTTTGATGCCTGGGGGCGTCTCCTTATGGTGAATAACAGCAACCATATTTTTATGGACGTAATACCTGCCCGCTACCTCCAGCGTAATCCCGGCATGGCAATAACAAGCGCCATAGAAACGCTTGCAGATCACAAAGACGTGTTTCCCACAACAAAAAACCCGGAATACCAGATGCTTACAAACATCGGTATATTCACTTCAGCCTGTGGTATTTCGACTTATCTTGGGGGTGCTTTTCCCAAAGAATATAATGACGGCGTGACTTTCGTTTGTGAGCCTGTCAGCAATCTCGTTCATGCAGACCGTCTCAGACCTAACGGCATCACTCCCAAAGCAGAGCGCGTATTGGAGCGGAAAGATTTCCTGACTTCCACAGATCCTTATTCACGACCTGTAAATACTTATATTGGTCCTGATGGTGCATTATATGTGGTGGATTTTTACCGGCAGGTAATAGAAGGCCCTGAGTTTATGGCAAAAGAAGTGCTGGATACGGTAGATCTTTATAACGGCACAAACAAGGGACGGATCTACCGCATAAGCGCTAAGGACGCAGCCTCCCCGGAATGGACCAAAGGGCTGCAGCTTGGCGGGGCTGCAAGTGATCAACTGGTAGAAAAGCTGGCAGATAAAAATATATGGTGGCGGCTGAACGCCCAGCGTTTGCTGGTGGACAGGAATGATAAAAATGCAGTGCCTGCCCTGGAAAAAATGATACAAAACACTTCATCTCCGTTGGGAAGATTACATGCGCTGTGGACATTAGAAGGTATGCATAAGCTTAGTCCGGGAATGATTGAGCATGCATTGAAGGACTCTGAGCCGGGTATCAGGGAAAATGCCATCCAGCTTGCCGAGCTTCATATAGACGATGACCCGGGGCTGACCGCGGCTTTGCTGCCATTGCAGCATGACGGAGATATGAGGGTAAGGTTCCAGTTGTTACTTACATTGGGATATTTACACAGTCCTGAAGCAGATAAGGCACGTCAGGCACTGCTGTTCAAAGATATTAATGACAAATGGATACAGGTTGCCGCTTTAAGCGCGTCTTCCTCACAGGCGATGGCATTGTTAGATGCGGTGCTGGGCAAATTTGAGCCGGGCAATGCAGCTTATGCCTCGCTGGTGCAGCGGCTGGGCACTATTGTTGGCTCAAGCTACCAGTCTGATACTATTCTGTATTGTATCCGGAAAGCTTCCAGCGCTGCCTCGCAGCAGGAGAAGTGGCAGGCCGCGCTGCTGGAAGGCGTATCGCAGGGGCTGAAGAGCCGGGCCTCATTACCGGCAGGTATGCAGGAAAGCCGGGGAATACTTTTACAAAATTGTTTGGAAAGTCCTTCAATAGCTGCCAGGAAAGCTTCCCTGCAGTTGCTGCAGACCGTGGGTCCCGGAGAAGGCAGTCAAAAGAACATGGCTATGCAGAAAGCCCTTCAACTGGCAAAAGATCTACATTTGCCGGAAGACCAGAGAGCATGCGCTATTGACCTGCTTGCGCTGCAAAATCCTCTTCCTTATCTTTCTTTTCTTAAAGGACTGGTTGACCCCCGTGAGCCAACACAGATACAATTGTCTGCGATAAATGCATTGCAGCAGATCCCCGGCACGGGGATGGCTGAATTTTTTCTTTCAAAATGGAATGCTTTATCCCCGGGAGTAAGGGGCGCTGCCATTACTGCCTGCATGATGACTGACGAAAGAACGAAGTTGTTGCTGGATGCTATTGAAGCAGGGAAAATAACCAGGGGAGATGTGAACTGGTCTCAAAGCGTGCGGTTGCGGTCGCTGAAAAATATGGAGCTCCGGATGCGGGCAAGAGAGATCTTTGCAAAAAAAGATGATAAGCTGAAACCTGTCATGCAGGATTACCAGGCGGCCCTTACCTTGCAGGGAGATGCATCAAAAGGTAAAGATATCTTCGTGGCTAATTGTGCTGTGTGCCACCAAGTAGGAGGCAAAGCAGGCAGGGCTTATGGCCCTGATCTCGGAACGGTGCATGCCTGGGCGGCTGCAGATATTATGAGCAATATCCTGGATCCCAACCGCTCTATTGCACATGGCTATGATACCTGGGAAGTTACGATGAACAATGGCGAAACCGTACAGGGGATCATTTCTAATGAAACGCCTACTGCTGTTACGGTAAGCGATGCTAATTTTAAAACAACCAATATAGCGCGGCAGGATATAAAGTCTTTGAAGGCGCTTGGCATTTCGGCAATGCCTGTTGGGCTGGAGGAAAAGATCAGTAAGCAGCAGATGGCCGACCTGCTGGCATTTTTGAAGCAGGGAGAGTGATGGGAGAGAGCAGTCAGCTATTAGCTATCAGCCGTGGGCAATTGGCAGGTGAATGGTGAAACGACAAACGATAAACCTGACAGCCCATAGCCCATAGCCTAAACCTATTACTTAACAACAATGATCATTTAACAAACCATATTAGCATGAAGCCAGCATTAATGATTGCCTTAACCCGGAAAAGTGTTTATAGCCTGTGCATTGCTTTAACTTTTGCAGCCGTTTTCCTGCCGGGAAAATTTTCTTTTTCCCAGGAAAAAATAAATAAGCCGTCAACGGTGGATGCAGGTGTTGCGAGTATAGACATCACACCCGGGTTTCCTATCCGCATGGCCGGCTATGCAGCCAGGCTGAGCACAGAAGCCGACAGCGTATTGCAGCCTATATCGGCAAAAGCGCTTGCGCTTGGCAGGGACGGGCAGCATCCTTCCCTGCTGATCACGGTAGACCTGGTAGGGATACCCTGGCGCATTACAAAAGAGGTTGTTGATTTTCTTTCCAAAGAAAAAGGAATTGATCCTGCCCAGGTCGCCATCTGCGCTTCTCATACACACGGCGGGCCGGAAGTAGGCAACCTGATCAATATATTACAATACCGGAATGGTAATTTCACTGATTCGCTTTTAGCGCTCAGCCAACTGATCCATATTACGCAATATACAGAGCAGCTTACCCAAAAATTAAAAGACGTGGCGGTGGCTGCTTTAAATAACAGGAAACCTGCCCTTGTAGCCTGGGGACAGGGACAGGCGCTGTTTGCAGCTAACCGCCGCACAAAAGGAGGCCCCGTGGATGTAGCCCTGCCTATCCTGAAAATTACTGACCCGGATGGTACTTTGAGAGGCGTTTTCGTTAATTATGCCTGTCATGGGACAACGCTCGGCGGAGATATGCATAAAATTCACGGTGACTGGATCGCTGAAGCGCACAGGGTCATTGAAGCCAGGCATCCCGGCGCAACAGCTTTGATCGCACTGGGCTGCGCAGGCGATGCCAACCCTTCGCCAAGGGGAACGCTGGAGAATGTTCAGCAGCATGGTAAAGAAATTGCAGATAACGTAGATAAATTACTGACAGCTCAGTTGCAGCCATTGAATGCTCCCCCCGTGGGAAAAATGAAATGGATCAGGCTGCCGTTTTCAAAAGTACCGGATGTGAATGAGCTGATAGCACAGACAAAAGATGAATCTATAAAAGGATATAATGCCCGTCTTGCACTGGAAAGAGTGGAAAGGGGAGAAACGATCCCTTCAACGCTCGACTATCCCGTTCAGGTGTGGAATTTCGATAATAAGATGGCGATGGTGAACCTGGGCGGCGAAGTGGTAGTGGATTATTCCATCCGGCTGAAAGATGAATATGGCGCGGAGCAGCTTTGGGTCAACGGCTATTCCAATGATGTCCCCTGTTATATTGCTTCCCGCCGTGTAATAAAGGAAGGTGGTTACGAAGGCGAGACCAGTATGTACTGGTACAATAAGCCATCGCCTTTTGCACCTGAAGTGGAAGACCTTATTGTGAATGCTGCAGGCGAGCTGATGCCTTCCGCATTTAAAGAAGAAAGACCTGCCGTCAATCGCCAGGAGACCATTCAAAAAGAAGCCGACGGATCCTATCGCCTGGTTTCCTGGTTGGCTGGCACGGCAGGGGAGCGTATCAAATATATGCCGGAGTGGAAAGCATTCGGCTGGTTTGATGCAAAGGACCAGGCGTTGTGGAAAGCGAACATAGAAAAGGCAGGCAAGTATGATGTATATATCGAATATTCCGTATCGGATAAAGAAGCAGGCAAAACTTTTACGTTGCAATATGGCAATAAAAAACTAAAAGCTCAAACAGATAAGACCGGATCGTGGTTTACTTATAAAACCAAGAAAGCAGGTACGCTTCGTTTGCCTGCAGGAACAGTGGATTTTGTTTTGGGAGCAGACTCCGGGAAGGAGAGCGGCTCAGTGTTTGATCTGAGAGAAGTGAGGCTGGTACCTGTAAAGTAATCTATTCAATTATTTTAAAGCTAATGCCCGGAGAATGGAAAAGGAGCTTCAACATATAAACCGCCGGTCGTTTATAGGAACTGCAGGCACTGTGGCGGCAGGTTGGGCTATTGTTCCGGCTACCTTTATCAGCGGATTTGAAAAAGCTGCCGGTGATCAATTTTCCGCAAACAAGACCGGAGAGCGGTGGTGGGAAAGAGAGCCTCTGAGGATCGTTGAACTGGAAGAAGGATATGCATTTGCAGAGAAGGCGGAACTATTGAGTGATCTGGGTGCCAATATGGAACACCTTACCACGTTTACCGGCACTTCACCGGGGACGTCTTTTTTGTCTAACCACAATCTTTTCACAGGTAAAGAAGTCAATTTTGATACTTTAAGAGATTACCTTAATGAAGCGCATAAAAAAAACATCAAAGTAATCATTTACTATAATGTGCATGCCATCGCGTCTTCTTATGCGGATCAGCATCCGGAGTGGCAGCAGATCCAGGATGATGGAGGGCCCATTGAGCATGTTTACGGCATAGATTCTTCCTTTTGTATCAACAGCCCCTGGAGGGATGAAGTGTTCACCACCTTAAAAAAGCTGGCTTCCTGCGGCATTGACGGAGTTTTCTTTGATGGTCCCATATTTTTTTCTAATACCTGTTATTGCGACCATTGTAAAAGGTTATTTAAGGAGAAATATAAAAAGGAGATCCGCCCCAAGACAAAATTATCTGCCCTCCGTACCGGGGCCGACTGGAAAGACCTCATTGAATTCCAGTCAGACAGCATTGTGCGTTTCTTAAAAGATTCGGATGCTATCCTGAAGGAAGCTGATCCGCAGCTCCTGTTTTATATGAACAGCAGTACGCTGGGCGCTACCTGGCCTACGGGAAGAGATAACCGGAAAATTATTAAGGAGAGCGATATACTGGGAGCAGAAGGAGGATTCTTATACGGAGCATTATCAGAGCCAATTTATAAGCCGGGCGCCGTTGCCAAGCTGCTCGAGACCCAGGCAGGAGGAAAGCCAACGGTGATATTCAACGCGGCAAAACAGGGTCCCTGGGCGCGGTCAACGCTTGCCCCCGGGGAGATCAGTATACTTTACAGCCAGACCATTACCCACCAGGCAAACGTATGGCTCGCAGTATGCGATGAACCGCGCTTGCATAAAGAAGAGATGGGTATAATCAAAAAGTATAATGCTTTTATCAAAAAAAATCCAGGACCTTTTTTCAAAACAACATCAGCAGCAAGGATCGCGCTCCTCTGGCCGCAGCAGGCAAGTAATTATTATAAAGGTTCTTCTGTTCCCCTCACCGACTTTACCAAAGCGATGAGCGCAGAAAGAGGCGGCAACCTCGAAGAGGAATTTTATGGATTTTACGACGGGCTTTCCAGGAATCATTTTCCTTTTGATGTGCTTGATGAAGCTTCTCTGCAAAACGACCTGCATAAATATGACCTCATCATTTTTCCCAATGCCCCCTGTTTTACTAAAGAAGAAGCGGATAAAGTAAAGGATTTTGTAAGCAATGGCGGTAACATCATTGCCTCTTTTGAAACATCTCTGTATGATGAGAACGGGGAGAAGCTTGATAATTTCCGGCTGAAAGATGTTTTCGGGATAGAAAATACCGGAGATGTTTTCGGGCCCCTTAATTACGATTATGTTTCCCTGAAAGATGCTGAACATTTTTCGCTTGCAGCAATCCGTCAAAGCTTTACTTATGCTCCCACCTATGGCTTGAAATTAAAAGCACAGGAAAAAGCAAAAACGCCTGCCGTTTTCTGTAAGCCCCTCGCAGGAAGCTATGCCGGCAAACCGGAAGCTTCTGATGTTCCTTTCATCATTGAAAATAATTACGGTAAAGGAAGATCCGTTTATCTTGCGGGCACATTTGGTGGATCTTTGGATAAATTTCATTTTCCTGAATACTATCAGCTTGTTTTAAATCTTGCAGCCCGGTTAAGCAGGCCGGTTGTCAGGGTAGAGAATGCTCCTTCTTCCATAGAAGTGAACGTAAGAAGAAACGGGAATACTTTTTTTATTTACCTGATCAATTTTACTGCCGGCATGGTGAGACCTATTCAGAAAATCATTCCCTGTACCAATATAAAAATTGAATTATTATTGGAGGGAAAAGTAAAAAGTATAAAGGCCCTCTGGCTTGAAAAGAGTATAACATTTGACCGGAAAACAAACTCAGTTTCTTTTATCTTGCCGGTTATTGAGGAATATGAGGTGGTAGAAATAAAAATTTAAATTTCCAGAAACATGAGCATAAGCAATTTTAACAGATGGGGGTTCACCGGTATAATGTTTATGAGCGCATTTGCTATGATATTGCTGATACCGGCTCTGTCTCTTGGAAATATAAAAGAGAAAACAGACAGCTTACCGGGCGCCGCTTTGCTTTCTTATATAGATAAAACCGGTAAGACAGCTCATGTTCGTACTGCAGCGGAATGGGAGACCAGGCGCCTGCAGATACTGGATAGCATGCAGGAGGCTATGGGCAGGTTGCCCGAAAGAGAACATTTACCTCCCTTCAATATACAGGTACTCGACAGCCTGAGCACAAAAAATTATACCCGCTATAATATCCGGTTTACGGTAGCGGTCAACGAAACGCTTCCTGCTTTTTTATACGTTCCTGTGCAGCGGGGCGCGCAGAAAAAGCTGCCCGCCATGCTTGCCCTGCATCCTACCGGGGAACTGGGGAAAAGAATAGTGGATGGCCAGGGATCCTTATCCAACAGGGCTTATGCCAAAGAGCTTGCTGAAAGAGGATATGTGGTGATAGCCCCGGATTACCCAAGCTTCGGCGATCTGAAAGATTATGATTTTAAGGCTGACCGTTATCAATCGGGTACCATGAAAAGCATATTCGACAATATGCGCTGTATTGACCTGCTTCAGTCAAGACCGGATGTTGATCCCGGCAGGATTGGTGTGATCGGTCATTCCCTGGGAGGCCATAATGCAATTTTCGTTGGCGCTTTTGATACCCGCTTAAAAGTGATCGTGTCCAGTTGCGGGTGGACTTTAATGCATGATTATTTTAACGGGGATGCCGCTGCCGCTCAAAAGTACGGCGGCAAATTATGGCCCTGGGCGCAGGACAGATATATGCCGCTGATAAGGGATAAATATAGTCTTGACCCGGATAAGGTCCCTTTTGACTTTGATGAAGTGATAGCGACGCTGGCCCCGAGAGCCTTCTTTTCTAATTCTCCTGTAAATGATGCCAACTTCAATCTATCCGGTGTAAAAAAAGGGATAGCCCGTATAGCGGAAGTGTACGGTTTCCTGAATGTGCCCGGAAATATCCGGGTACGATACCCGGATAGTGAACATGATTTTCCACTTGAGACCAGGTGGCAGGCCTATCATTTCATCGACAGTGTATTTGGGCTGGCTCCCCAACCAAAGGCGAGCTATTCTTTCTTAAACAACCCGCATTATTTCAAAAGGATGGAACTGTTTGCCTTGCAAAAGGATCAGAAAAATATTGTGATGCTTGGTAATTCACTGACAGAGGGCGGTCATTGGGATACCATATTAAAAAGAACGGATGTAGCCAACAGAGGTATCGGAAGTGATGTTACGGAAGGCTATATCAACAGGGTGAATGATGTTTTTGATCTGAAACCAAAAATTTGTTTCATTGAAGGAGGAGTGAATGACCTGGCCCGTAATATTCTCCGGGAAACTATTATCAGTAATCTTGCTATCCTGGTGGATACTTTGCGCAGCGAAGGTATAATACCGGTGTTGAATGCAGTGACTTATGTTGCTGACAATTACAGGGCGATTGATCCGAAAACATTTAACAGCAACATTAAAGATCTGAATATTGCTATCGGTGCTTTGGCAAAAGAGAAGAATGTACTGCTGATTGATCTGAATAGAAAGATCACTGACGGAGAATACCTTTTGAAGCAATACGCTGTCGGGGACGGTATCCATTATACAGCCGGAACCTATGCATTATGGGCAAAGGAAATTATGAAAATATTACAGCCGGAACATGGCGGCTGGGTGTTGGAGCAGCCGAGTGCAGCCTGGCAACCCCGGGATTCGCAGGGAGAAGTTGTCTTTAAGAATAAGATGTGGATACTTGGCGGCTGGTTCAATTCTTATGAAGCGCCGCCACGGGATGTATGGAGCTCTGCCAATGGAAAAGACTGGGAGAAAGTGACGGATAATGCACCGTGGCTTCACAGCGATCTGGCTATGTCTGTGGTATTTAAAAATAAGATGTGGATGATGGGCGGCTGGTACAGGGGAAGGCTTGAAGGACATTCGGCAAGCAACCAGGTATGGTCGTCTGAAGATGGAAAAAAATGGAAAGCGGCAACCAGTGCAGCGGCATGGTCGCCGAGGGTCGCCGCCGCCGTGGTGGTATTTAAAGGAAAGCTGTGGCTGCTCGGAGGAACGGAAGATTATTATTTCGGTGATCAGAAAAGTTTAAAAAACGATGTATGGTATACGTCGGATGGTAAGGATTGGAAGCTGGCGACAGCAGATGCCGGGTGGCCGCCACGCGCATATCACCAGGCTGCAGTGCTGAATGGAAAAATATATGTGTTTGGTGGAGGCAATTACGTTCCGGGGTATTTTGCGCTCAACGATGTATGGAGCTCTGAAGATGGTGTGCACTGGACAAAGGTTTGTGATGCGGCGCCCTGGCATGAGCGTGTCTGGTTTTCCAGTGTAGTGTATCGCAACCGGATATGGGTAATGGGCGGCTGGTCGGGCAATCCTTATAAAAACTGGTCTGACCTGTGGTACACGGAAGACGGAAAAGAATGGAAGCAATATGCTTCGTTCCCGGTATGGAAAGAGCGCCATGAGCCTTCTGCCTTTGTATTTAAAGACAAAATATGGATAGCCGGAGGGATGACGCCGCCATTGGTAAATGATGTATGGTCGCTGCAATTACCGGAAGGCTGGCAGGGGGCAATGGAGAATAGGTGAAACGTGAAATGTCAAACGTGAAAAAGTGAAAAGCGAGACATGATGCACAACATCTCACGTCTCACCTCTCACGTTTGACGGAGCTTGAAACAGATTGTTCATTTTTAAAATAAATTAATTAATGAGTAACATATCCCATAGCAGTTCCCGCCGCAGGTTCCTGGCACGTACAGGCATTCTCGCTATCGGAAGCGCTATGCCCTTTGACATTATTGCTGATGCTGCGGCAAAGAAAAAAGAGCCGATCATTGATATCCATCAGCATATTCACTATCACTCACGGACAGACGAACAGATGGTAGCGCACCAGGAGGCGATGGGGGTCACCACTACTATCCTGCTTCCTTCGGGCAGGCCTGCCAATACTGCTTCCACCCACCAGGGAGTATCCAATGGATTGCAGGCGCAGGCGGGAGGTAATGCAGAATGTTATTTATTTGCCAAAGAGCATAAGAAACATTACAGGTTTGGCGCCTGTGCCGTGCCGGATGCAACTGATGCTGCTTACGAGATTGAAAAATATCTGAAGATGGGCGCTGTGGTAATAGGTGAATTGAAATTTGGCGTGGAATGCGACTCCCCTGAAATGCATAAGATATACCAGTTGGCGCAGCAGTATGATGTCCCTGTATTAATGCACTGGCAGCACGGGATGTACAATTACGGCTTCGACCGTTTTTACAAAATACTGGAACAATATCCCAAAGTGAATTTTATCGGTCATGCACAAACCTGGTGGGCTAATATTGATAAAAATCATGCTGATCAGTCGGTATTGTACCCTAAGGGAGAGGTTACTCCCGGCGGTACTACAGACCGCTACCTGAGCGATTATCCAAATATGTATGGCGACCTTTCTGCAGGCTCAGGATTGAATGCCCTTACCCGTGATGAAGCGCATGCCAGGGCTTTCCTGGAAAAGCACCAGGATAAGCTGGTATACGGCAGTGATTGTGAAGATCCTTTCGGAACAGTGGCATCGGGCAAATGTTCCGGCGCCATGGATATACAGACCATCAGGAAATTTTCCAGCAATAAACAAATGGAACGAAAACTTCTTTATGAAAATGCAAAAAAACTATTTAAACTATAATATGATGATCAATTCTTTCAGAGGCGTATTAAAGAAATGCTTATATGCAACAACTGCCACAGCACTGATTGTTCTTATTTCATCCTGTGGACAAAAATCAAAATATCCGGGGCCTCTGTCTCCTGAAGAATCCATGAAGACTTTTCAGTTCGCTGAAAATTTCAAGGCAGAGATATTTGCTGCCGAACCGCTGGTAGTAGATCCCGTAACTATGCAGTTTGATGAGGAAGGCAATGCCTATGTTGTAGGAATGCTCGACGCCTATAAGCCCGATTCCGTAAAAGGAAAGGGGAAGATAGTGATGCTGAAAGACCTTAACAATGACGGTCGTGCAGATACGGCTATCGTGTTTGCAGACAGTCTCAGGGAAGCGTCAAGTATCCTGCCATGGAAGGGCGGGCTGCTGATAGCCGCCGCTCCTAATATTATGTACTATAAGGACACGGATGGTGATGGCAGGGCTGATCAGAAGGAAATTATTTTCTCCGGGTTTTTCACGGGCAATGAAGAAGCGCAGATCACCAATCTTACTTTTGGCGTGGATAACTGGATATATGCCAACAATACCGGGCAGGCAGGCGAAGTGACCTTTAACCGTATGCCGGGCGCTCCCAGGTTAAAAATGCAGGGCTCTGATTTCCGTTTCAGGCTCGACCGCAACCAGTTTGAGCTTACCACTGGTCCTGGCCAGTTTGGGCTTGCCATTGACGATTGGGGGCATCGTTTTTTCACTGCTAATTCTCTTCATATCCGGGAAGTGGTAGCGGCGCGAAGATATTTAGACAGGAATCCCTACTTGCCTTCCGATCTCAGGGCCGCCGTCTTTAATATTTCCGATCACGACCCTTTGATGTACCAGATATCTGAAACCCCTTACTGGCGGCAGGTGCGTACAGACAGGCGTAATAAAGACTACCAGGAAAACCATCTCGACAGGGTAGAGTATGCAAGAGATCATTTTACCGCTGCCTCCGGAGGCACTTTTTATGGCGGAGATGCTTTTCCTGAGGAATATTACGGGAATATCTTTACCGGCGATGTTTCCGGGAATCTTGTGCACAGGGATATTCTTGTTGCAACCGACAGCACGCCTTACTATATTGCGCAACGCGCTGAGCAGGAAAAGAGCAAAGAGTTTCTTGTTACTACCGATACATGGTTCCGCCCAGCGAATTTTTCAGTAGGCCCCGATGGTAATCTTTACGTGATAGATATGTACCGCCAGCATATTGAAACACCGGTTTCTATTCCCGATGATCTTGAAACCGATATGGATTTTAATGCAGGCAATACTATGGGGCGCATTTACAGGATCGTGCCTCAAAGCAGTAATGGAACCAAATGGGTGAAACCTGATCTGAAGAATGCGACAGGTGAACAGCTTGTAGCTGCCTTATCTCACAAAAACCAATGGTGGCGCATCACTGCACAACGGCTGCTGCTCGAACGGCAGGATAAAACAGTGATCCCCCAGGTAAAGAAATTATTTGCCGAAAGCAGCGACCCGCGTACGCGGCTGCACGCATTGTATGTGCTGGAAGGTATGGACGCGCTGGATGCCGGTATAGTGAAGGAAGCGCTCAAAGATCCTGCTGCAGGCATCAGGGAAAATGCCGCAATACTGGCAGAAAAATTCCCTGCCTGCCTTGCCTCGCTGGAACAGCTTACGGAGGACAGTGCAATAAGAGTGGCGTACCAGGCGACCCTTAGTCTCGGGGAATATAAAGATAAAGCCATCATTCCCTGGCTTGCAAAAACGATCCTCCGGCATGGCCAGAGCAAATGGTTCAGGGCTGCGGTGCTGAGCTCGGAAGCGGGTTCTTCGGTGGAGTTGCTGGATGCATTGACAAAGAACGGCTTTGCTGATAAGGCTGAGGACTGGAAAACTGATTTTTATGAAGAGCTTGCTGAAACGATCGGCGCACGCAATCAAAAAACGCAGGTCATGAATCTGTTGCAGCGTGCAGCACAGGCTGCTGTAACCAAAATGCCGGGTGCACAGGCTGCCATAGTAAAAGGGCTTGTTGCAGGGCTGCAGCATATTGAAGGTGTGAATGATGAGATAAAGGGAAAATTAAAAGCTATTACAGGCGCTGCCGGCAGTGATGCTGCAAAAGCTTTGGAAGATATTAAAACATTATATTCCGGACTGACGGGAAAATAAAACAGGAAAGCAATGGAACAAAAGGAATATTCAAGAAGAAAATTTATTCACCAGTGTGCGGGATCCGGCGCAGCGCTTTTGGGAACATTGTTTCTGTTCAACAGTTGCGGAGGCAATGAGAAACCTGCAGAGCCGGCTGCTAAGAAAGAAGCTGCTGATAAGCCGGCAGATCCCTGCAGTGATTTCAGCGGTGTAAGCGCTGAGGAGCTTGATAAACGAAAGAACCTGGGTTATGTAGACCAATCTACGGTGCCGGGGAATTCCTGCGGCAATTGCGGGCTGTATATACCTCCTGCCAATGATACGGAATGCGGAAGGTGCCTGCTTTTTAAAGGCCCGGTACGCGCGGAAGGCCATTGTGTGCAGTATGTTGCGAAGACAACATAGCCGGGATTTTTTACGGCCATATATGTTCTTCCTTTGCCTCGAATGATTTTTGGATACAACAATTTGCTGTGCAGAGCAAAGTAAGCCACGAATTCCATAGGTCTGCAAGCGGACTGATTTATGAATACAACAAAGCCACGAATGCACGAATGAGGTTTTTTTCAATTGACCATCCATTCGTGCATTTGTGGCTATATCTCCTTTTGTTGTACAGAATGCAGTAATAAATATATAAAATACATTAGTGCATTCGTGGCTATTGTACTTACAGCTCATTTATTTTTTTCATCACATTTTGTACCATCGCATCACAATAGATTAAATTAAACTCAAACAGCTCGCCCGGAGAATATGTTTTTTCTATCTCGGTTCTTAGCATTGTCTTTGCCCTGTTCACCCGCACTTTTACATTGACTTCGCTGATATGAAGCAGGCTTGCTGTTTCCGATACGCTAAGCCCATTAATCTCCCGCAATGAAAATGCCATCCGGTAGCCGAGAGGAATTTTGGCCAGAGTATTTTCGATAATATGTCCCAGCTCCCGGCTTTGAACCATTTTGTCCGTATCATTATTCGACCGGGTAAACATTGGTTTTGAATTTTCGCTTACATCCTGCATTATCTCGTTTTTAAAGCCTGCTTTCTGTTTTTTCCTGTAACAGTTGTTCAGCATGATGCGGATGATCCAGGTGCCAAAGCCGGAACGCCCTTCAAATGCAGATAAATTTTTATAGGCATCAATGAAGGTTTCCTGCATTAAATCCTGCGTGTCTTCATGGCTATAATTATACGACCTTCCCACTTTGTACAGGTAAGCATTAAACCGCCTGACAATAATTTCATAAAGCGATTTTTCCCCGCCTGCAATGCGTTGTATGATCTCTGATTCGGTATACTTTTCAAACTGAACCATGGTTTATGCAATGATTTTAGATATTCTTGCCATAGCAAAAGCCGAAATCGCCATTACAAGGTCCCGCACAGCTACATCCACATACCTGAAGCCGAGCAGCAGGGTCAGGGCAATGACCGTAAGCCACGCTGCAACAATATATCCTCCAATTTCGGCTTTTTTCAATACAATAATGCCTGCAATTATTTCAATAACGCCTACGATCATCATGAAAGCCGAGGCGGAAAAAGGAAGCACGCCTGCTATTGAGGGATTCAGGTATTGCTCCCAATGCGTAAGCAGGTTTGTAAATTTATCTGCACCGGCAACGATAGGGACAATGACGAATGTGAACTTTAACAGCCTGAACGCCTGTGTCAGCGTCTGTTGTGAATTGTTACTTTCCATTTTTTTATTTTTAATGTGTTACTGCTTCATTGGAGTAAACAAAAAGCGGAAAGGTTACAAAATATTTAAAATGATCTCATCATTACACTGTGCTTCATTTCGAAAAAGCGGATTTTTCTTTGATGAACAGCCTTTTTGTAATTGCACAATACTGAGCAAAATCATTTCCGGTACTCCGCTTAATCAGCATTTCAATTATTTTGGCAGTGTATTTTGCCGGAGAACTTAAAATTAAAATTTATGAAATTTCGTATTGAATCTGCAGGGCATAAGCTTAGCCCGTCTTTAAAAGAATTTGCTACGCTTAAATTAAGTAACCTCGGCAGGTATTATAAAGATATCCAGGAGATAGAAGTGACGTTGATAAATGAAACGAAAGGCGCTAAGGAAGTCGTTAACTGTACGCTCAATATAAGAGTACCGGGCAAAGATGAGTATATCAAAGCTTCTTCAGCTATTTTTGAAGATGCTATACTTAAAGCTGCCGAAGGTGCTAAAAGAAGGCTTCGTATCCGCAAAACGCAGTTGCAGATCGCCAGGAAAAAGAAAACGCCCAACAGAGAAGTTTCTGCTGAAAAAGCATTGAAGTAACTAATGCACCTTTTTGGAATAGGCGCATTTCAATTTTTCGCAGGTGGGTGGCAACATCCGCCCGTAGAACCGCTACCGGTCGGTGTCTCGCCGACCGGAAAGTTGTGCAGGAGCGAAAAATTGAAATACGCCCTTTTAGAATTGCCCTTTTAAATTTTATTGCGTTTTTTTTAAATTGCAGGGACATAAGCAATGGAACCTGCCCCAATTAATACCAGTGAATTATTAAAGAACCTTCGCATACTGAACCAGATAGGCGCTTCCATTTTATCGGAACATACAACAGCGCAGATCGTTGAGACAGTGTATCACTATGTGAATCAATTGATGGATGCTTATTCTTTTGCAATAGGGGTATATAATCCGGCGTCCGGCTTTTTTGATTACACGGGTGCAAGAGAGAATGACCGGCTGGTGCCCCCTTTTTCTATTTATGCGCATAGCGATGAACGTTTTTCAGGTTGGGTTTTTGCCAATAAAAAAGAGATACTGATCAATGATTTTGAAAAAGAGCACCGGCATTATCTGCCCGGATCAATCAGGGCTTTACAGGGACTTGAGCCAGCCTCTCTCATGTATGTGCCCATCCTTTCCAACAAAGAGATCATTGGTATATTATCTGTAAGAACGCCGGTTAGAAATGCATACACCGTTCAAAGCCTTGAAGTGCTTAAAATGATGGCAGTATTTATAGGCAGGGCTTTGGAAAATGCAAAATCTGCAAAAGCACATATTCGGAAACCGCTTCCCGGCGGGTATTCCTTAAACCCGCTTTCTGCCCGCGAGCTTGAAGTGCTTGATCTTTTATCAAGAGGGTATGCCAATAAAAATATCGCTGAGGCTCTTTTTATTTCTGCAAGCACGGTAAAAACACACACATTAAATATTTACCAGAAACTTGATGCGGCCAACCGGACACAGGCTATACTGAAAGCAAAAGAATTTGGGCTGATCAGCTAAAATCCACCATTTGGCTGAATGCAGAGGATAATACCGTTTCTACTTTTGTACAAACAAATTCATTTTACTGTTATGAACAATCAATTATCTGCTGTTTCAGCAAAACACGTAACGGATGACCAAATGCTTGAGCGTTCACGCTGGTACGGTCCTAATTTATTTACAATGCTTGCTACCGCTGAAGAAACGCGCGGTGCATTTTCCTTAACGAAAGTTACATTGCGGAAAGGATTTGAACCTCCACGGCATGTGCACAGCAGGGAAGAAGAAAGCTATTTTATTTTAGATGGCGAGATCATATACGAGGCCGGCGAGCAGAGCATACGCGCAAAAGCGGGGGATTATGTGCATCTGCCGCGATTGATACCGCATCATTTTACATTGATCAGCGACACGGTAACATTACTGCTTATTATTACGCCAGGCGGTTTTGAAAATATGTTTATTCAATGCAGCCGTCCTGCATTAGGTATGCAGCTTCCTCCTGTACCAACCGCCGCACCCAGCAAAGAGTTTTTTGAAAAAGTGAACAGTGTAAGCGCTGCATTGGGTGTAACTACGCTTCCCGACCTGTAGCCTCCGGCCAAGTAGCAACCTGACAGCACTGGTAGAAGACAAAGTGAGTATCAGCAGTGAAGTATTCCGTGTACTGCTTCATTGCCCTCGCTTTTTGTATAAATAAATGTAAAAAAAACTGCACAGTAACATTGTCTGCCGGCATTGAACTATTTTTAAAGCATTCAATGCATCCCGTATTATACCATATTGCAACTGTTTTCCTGCTTTTGCTTTTCCCGCTGAAGGATATTTCTGTTTGCCTGCTTGATTGTAAGCAAATAGCTGCGGTAGCTGCATCCGCAGAGGACGACCTGCCCGAATTCCCTGAAAAGAAAAATAACGGGGAAAAAGAATGTCAATACGAATTTGTACCCTTATATCATCGTGCCGGTATCATTGCTTCAATGTCTGCAGCAGCGATCATAACAAAAATGCACAGGCAGTTTACTTTTTATTCAGATGCATTACCTGAAGTGCCTACACCTCCTCCTGAAATAAACTGACCTTTTCTTTGCTTTCTCACAAAGGATTCACATGCTGCGAATTTTGCAGCATGCTATTTACATTATTAAATTAACAACAATGAGTGCTAAATATACAGGCAAACGTATTCAGTTTATTGTCCTTTCATTTGTTATATGTGGATTTTCTTTTGCACAACATGTTCCGGAGGAAACAAAGGTCACATATCGCGATATTGACCATGCGTTGCTGAAAGTTGCACAACTAGAGCCAAAAACTTTTGATTACGCGGCAAATAAAGGTAGGCATGAAGGTTCCATAGTGCGGCAGCCGTACGGTTTTGCGCTTGAAAATATGAGAGAAGTGTTCCCCGCGCTGGTGTCACAGACTACTGTTGCCGACAGGGTGGGAAAAAACCTTTATCGTAAGCGCAGTATGCTTACCGTTAACGATGCAGGGCTGATACCTGTATTGGTGGCCTCTATCCATGAGTTGCATGCGGAAATTGAAAAGCTTAAGGCAGAAATTACTGAACTGAAAGCTGATGCTGTGTCAAACGTGAGAAGAGAGAAGTGAGAAGGAGGAGCGTGAGAAGCGAAATGTGAAAAATGAGATAACCAGCAACTTTGTCTTTTTATGTATGGCATTTGGTGTTCATTACTCACATTTCACGCTTGCCTATTCACTTTATCCTCTCACGTTTCACGATAACATAAAGACATTATTTGATTACGTATAGGTTCAGGTATATCCCTGGTTTTTATAGTGTGGGAGCCGGCGAAAGCCGGCTTTTTTTATAAGGCTGATGCCAAAGATTGTCTGGGGCGGCTGCTATCAGGGTTTCAATCCTGTTAGCGGATACTTCAGCAATGTTATTATCACGAGCAATCAATTTCGTACCTACTATTTAGATAATACGTCATTGGCGGGATATAATAGCATAATTATTATACTTTGAAGAAGGTATAAATATAATTTTATTTATAATGTATTATTAATAATATTATAAATATAAATATGTTTGTATTATTTAGCATATATTCAATTTAAAATAAATAATGAGTGCATTATTTAACAATTTTGGTATAAATGATCATAATTTTTGTGTTTATATCTTGTTTATATGATTTTACTAACAATATTACTTAGGATATAATAAATTATAAAAAATAATATTTGATTTATATGTGAAATTATATTCAATAATCTAATACATTTGTTGAATAATTATTAATTAATTTATTTTTTAATTAAAAAACAACCAAATGGCTAAGTCAACAATTAAACAGATCGCACCCTTCCTGGTTTTGGCCTTAATTGCTATCCTATCCGTTTTTATTAAGCCAACAACAGACTTCGCTGACGCTAGTAAATATAACACTGCAGATATTACATGGATTTTGGTCGCGACGGCACTGGTGTTCCTTATGACTCCCGGGCTCGGTTTTTTTTACGGGGGAATGGTGCACAGGAAGAATGTTATTTCTACTATGATGAAAAGCGTGGTAGCCGCCGGGGTGGTGAGCGTATTGTGGGTTTTGGTTGGATACAGCCTTTGTTTTGGAAGCGATATCGGCGGGTTCATCGGGAACCCGATGACACATTTGTTTTTTAAAGATGTAAACTCAGGAGAGCCCTGGGGTGGTGCTCCTACAATACCCAAGACCCTGTTTTCTTTGTTCCAGCTAATGTTTGCGATAATAACGCCCGGACTTGTAGTGGGAGCCGTTGCAGAACGCATACGTTTCACATCCTATATTCTTTTCATAGCGCTTTTCAGCTTACTTGTATACGCTCCGCTCGCGCACTGGAGCTGGCACCCCGACGGGTTCCTGGCTAAAATGGGCGCTCTTGATTTTGCAGGAGGTACAGTAGTACATATTTCCGCAGGCTGCGCTGCCCTGGCCGGTGCACTGGTATTGAAGAGAAGGAGGGCTCATATAGAGCACAAAGAAATTCCGCCTGCCAATATACCTTATGTGCTGATTGGCACCGGTTTATTATGGTTTGGCTGGTTTGGCTTTAACGCAGGCTCGGCGCTTGGTGCCAATGCACTGGCTGTTTCTGCCTTTGCCACTACCAATACTGCTGCCGCTGCCGCCGGATTGGGATGGATGTTTTTTGATGTGCTGAGGGGTAAAAAGCCTTCCGTTACAGGTTTTTGCATCGGCGCTGTAGTTGGCCTTGTGGCCATCACGCCGGCTGCAGGTTTTGTAGCTATTCCCCAGAGCATCTTTATTGGTGTGATAGCTGCAATTATTTCCAATGTGGCAGTATATTATAAGCAAAAATCCACGCTGGATGATACGCTGGATGTATTTCCCTGCCATGGTATCGGTGGTATGGTTGGTATGCTTCTCACCGGCATCTTTGCAACAAAGACAGTAAATGCAGCGGGCAATGATGGTCTTTTTTATGGCAATGCTGCCTTCTTCTTTGTACAGCTCAAAGCCATGCTTATTGCTGTCGGGTACAGTTTTGTCATGTCTTTTGTCATATTCAAGTTTATCAACTTTATCTTACCGTTACGTGTAACCGCAGAAGAAGAAGAAATAGGGCTTGACGCCACACAACATAACGAGAAATACATACAGGGAACTTTGCTGGTAGAGCACAACGGGCAGATCAAAGAAGAAATTCCTACAGATTATACCAAATAGAAATAGCTGTTATATCTAATCCTATTTATATGCTCTCGCAAATTTCATAAAAAGAAAAGGTACAGTTTTAATAACCTCTGACCAGGCCTAAAACAGTACCTTTTCATTTAACACTTAAAATCAACTGCAATGTTAAGAAAATTTCTGGCTATGTTCATTATCGGGGCTCCTTTTTCCCGTGGTTTTTCCCAGGATACTGCGATAACCGCCCCGCCTGAAGAAAAGAAATTCACGATCAGCGGGAGCGTCGATGCGTATTACCGGTACAATTTTGCTAATGCCAAAGATTCCGGGCGCACTAATAATTACACCAGCTTCACTAACTCACAAAACTCCTTTGAACTGGGCATGGCTTCTGTGAAACTGGGGTATAATACCGGGAAAGTAGGATTGGTGGCTGATCTTGGCTTTGGTACCCGCGCCACCGAATTTGCCTATGCCGAATCGGGAGCAATGGCTGCCATCAAGCAGGCTTATATTACTTATTCCCCTTCGGATAAAATTACTTTTACACTCGGGAAATTCGGCACCCATGTGGGCTATGAAGTGCTGGACCCGCAGCTCAACAGGAACTATAGCATGGACTATATGTTCTCCTATGGTCCTTTTTCCCACACCGGCTTAAAAGCAGATGTGAACCTGAGCGATCATTTCGGGTTTATGCTGGGAGTGGCTAATCCGTCGGATTATATTTCGGCCCCTTTTGCAAAAAAATTCTTCCTGGCCCAGGTGCATGGCGGCACAGAAAATTTCAGCGCTTTTCTTAATTATGTTGGTGGAAAAGATATGGATGGCGTTGCCTCCAACCAGGTTGATCTCGTGCTTACCGGTAAGCTGTCGGATAAATTTTCTCTTGGTTATAATGGCTCTGTCAAAGCTGCTAAATACGATGGCAGCAGTAATTCCTGGTGGGGATCGGCGCTTTATGTAAATGTTGATCCTACCGACAAATTTGGGTTTACCCTGCGCGGTGAAGTTTTTGATGACAAAAAAGGAGTAGCCGGATTTGGCACATCACTGTTTGACGCCACACTTTCTTTGAATATTAAGCCTGCGGAAAATTTTATGATCATACCCGAATTCAGGCTTGATTCCTCGAAAGATCCGCTCTTTTATAAAAACGCCGATAAAATATCTCCTACCGCTAAAAGTACAGGGACATTTGTGCTGGCGGCGGTGTACAGCTTTTAAATTTTCAACTTTTTCATAGGGCAAGCAATCGTTAGAGCCTCCCATGTCTATGGGGGGCTTTTTCTGTGCCACGAATGGAAGAAACTTAATGCTATATTAATCGTGAAACGTGAGAAGTGAAACGTGAAAATCTCACGTCTCACCTTTCACAATTGTTTATAATACGATGGTCTTAATTTAACCCTAATTCAATTGTGCAAGGCTTTCTTCAATAACCCTGATCTTAGCTTCGGTATCTGCTTTCTTTTTTCTTTCGAGCGCCACTACTTCAGGTTTTGCGTTCTGCACAAAACGTTCATTCGACAGCTTCTTTTCTACTGCAGTCAAAAACCCTTTTTGATAGTCAAGATCTTTTTGCAACTGCTCTTTCTGGGAGTCGCTACCGGCAAGCGCACCGCATTGCACAAAGAGCTTGTCTGTACCTACAACTATTGTAAGTGGTGCGGCAACCGGCTCATTAACGGTCTCTGCTGTCGCTGCTTTTACCTGCCGGGCAAGTATCTGTAATATGTTACTGTAACGTGAGGGTGTTTCCGTTTGTATAAACAATTCTATTTCTTCTTTGGGCTTAAGCTGGTTCTTTACTTTGGCATCTCTAACTGCGGTAATGGTTTGCTTCAGCAGTTCCCCGGCTTCGATTGCAGAAGGGTTGGACGACGCTACCGTCTTATATTGCCTGATGCAGAGATCATCTTTCCTTTTTTCATCCAGTAAATGATACAACTCTTCTGTAATAAATGGCATAAACGGATGAAGCAGGTGAAGCAGCTCAGAAAAATAATCAACAGTTTTATCATATACCTGCTGTGATATCTGCTGATCAGCTTCAGGCTTGATCCATTCAAGATACCAACTGCAGAAATCGTCCCATACCAGGGAATAAATAGTTTTTAAAGCTTCGCTTAATTTGAATTCTGCGATCAGCCTGTTTACCTGCCCGGTCACTTCGCTCAGCCTGCTTTGAAACCATGCTACAGCAAAGTCTTCTTTTGCGGCATCCGCTCCGGTCTTCTGTTCCAGCATTTTTACCAGCTTCAGCGCATTCCACATTTTATTGTTAAAGAACCTGCCCTGCTCAAGCGATGCGGTGTCGAACAGCAGGTCGTTACCCGCAGGTGAAGAGATCATAATACCGAAACGGACAGCATCGGCGCCAAACTGTTCTATCAATTCAAGCAGATCGGGAGAATTGCCAAGGCTTTTACTCATCTTCCTGCCCAGCTTATCGCGGACCATCCCTGTGAAATACACATCCCTGAAGGGGATTTCTTTTTCAAATTCCATGCCTGCCATGATCATCCTGGCCACCCAGAAGAAAATGATATCCTGACCGGTTACCAGCACGGAAGTGGGATAATAGTATCGTAAGTCTTTGTTGCCCGGTTGAGTGATACCATTGAATACCTGTATCGGCCACAGCCAGGAAGAAAACCAGGTATCCAATACATCTTCATCCTGCGTAAGCGTCATTGCTTCCCCGGCATTGGCGCTGCTGCCGTATAAAGATCTCCATTTTTGTATAGCCTCGTCTTTGTTTTCGGCTACAATGCAGTTGCCTTTATCATCGTACCACGCCGGTATTTGCTGTCCCCACCAGAGCTGCCGGCTGATACACCAGTCCTTTACGTTTTCCAGCCAGTATTTGTAGGTCGCCAGGAATTTGTCTCCCGGATGGATCTTTATCTCGCCTTTCAGCACTGCCTGCAATGCAGGCTCTGCCAGTTCCTTCATCTTAAGGAACCACTGGGTAGAAATACGGGGCTCTACCACGGCCCCTGAGCGTTGGCTGTAGCCCAGCCTGGTTTGATATGCTTCTTCTTTTTGAATAAATCCTTTTTCCTGCAGCTCAGCGATAATTTTTTTGCGTGCTTTGAAGCGGTCTTCCCCAATATATATCTGTGCTGCTGCGCTGAGGGTACCATCAGGGTTGAGCGTATCTATCACATCAAGATTGTGCTTCAGCCCGAGATTGTAGTCATTAATATCATGCGCCGGAGTCACTTTCAATGCCCCTGTGCCAAAAGATGTATCAACATATTCATCAAAGATGATGGGGATCTTCCTGTCAATCAGGGGCACTATGGCAAAGGCATCTTTCAGGTGCGCATACCGCTCGTCATTAGGATTCACACATACTGCGGTATCACCCATAATGGTTTCAGGGCGCTGCGTGGCAATGGTAATATGTTGCTTTTCAGAAGAACCGGGGATATCTACTTCGTAATTAATATAATATAGCCTCCCGTTTACATCTTTGTATTCTACTTCTTCGTCGCTCAATGCTGTTTGGGCAGCGGGGTCCCAGTTGATCATCCTGGCGCCGCGGTATATCAGCCCTTTATCATACAGTGTTACAAACACTTTCATTACCGCTTTATAGTATTCGGGATCCATGGTAAAGCTCACCCTGTCCCAATCAACGCTACAGCCCAGTTTTTCTATCTGGTGATAAATGATACCCCCGTATTTTTCCTTCCATTCATAGGCGTATTTCAGGAATTCCTCACGGGTCAGTGTATTTTTATCAATCCCCTTTTCTTTAAGCATTGCCACTACTTTGGCTTCGGTGGCAATAGAAGCATGATCGCTGCCGGGAATCCAGCAGGCGTTATAGCCGCTCATACGTGCACGCCTTACGAGTATATCCTGTACTGTTTCGTTGAGCGTATGCCCCATGTGCAGCACACCGGTTACATTGGGAGGGGGAATGACTACAGTAAAAGCAGGCCTGCTGTCAGGTTCACTTTTAAAATAAGCTTTTGTTTTCCAGTGTTGGTTCCATTTTTCTTCAACAGCTCCGGGCAGGTAATTTTTACTGAGTTCCATATATTATATTATTGCGGGCTGCAAAATTACATATAAATAAAAAACACTTTTCCACATTATGCGAAAAAGTGTTCCGTCCAGAAGTACAATAATTTTTTACCAGGAGAGGTATGTGACAACGGCAATTGTAGCGTAAGCTGCAATTACTATCAAAGCGATTTTCGCTGTTTCTCCAATGTGCAAGGAACTCAGAAGCTTCATAACAGATGATTTTTGTGTTAAAAAAATCAGGACCGGACTATCAAAGCTTTCAAAGGAGAATGGGATATTGCTCAACTCATTAAGACGAACGAAAAAAAATGTCATTTCACAAAACCGTCCCTATATCTTAACCAGTGATTACATCAAAGTTAATGATTTTCCGGTAATACCTTTCGTTTTATTGTGCAGGAAAAGGAAAATTTGTATATAACTTGTGAAATCACTACGTTAAAATATGATAATCAGTGTATTAAAAATCAAAATGTATACATTGGATAAAGGATTTTAACTTTAGATAACTAAAAAATATTTCCTGAAAATTGATCTACGCTATTGTTGATATTGAGACAACCGGCGGTTATGCTGCGGCGGGAAGCATAACAGAAATTGCCATATTTGTGCATGACGGTCACCGTATAATAGATCAGTATCACTCGCTTGTAAAACCATTGCAGCCTATTCCCCTTTTTATCCAGACCATGACGGGGATCACCAACGAAATGGTGGCGGACGCTCCGGTATTTGAAGCTGTTGCGGCAGAAGTGTACGATTTGCTCAACGATAAAGTATTTGTAGCGCATAGTGTGAATTTTGATTTTTCTTTCCTGAACCATGCTTTGCAGTTGTGCGGTTATCAGTTGAACGTAAAAAAATTATGTACCGTCAGGCTGACGAGGAAAATTTTCAGCGGATTACCCTCTTATAGTCTTGGCAATATTTGCCGTTCGCTTGATATACCCATTCAAAACAGGCACCGGGCAGGAGGAGATGCGCAGGCGACGGTGTTACTTTTTGAAAAGCTCCTGTGTAATGATACTCAAAATCATATTCAGCAATTCCTTAAGAAATCATCTAAGGAGCAGTACCTCCCGTTGCATTTGTCCAAAGAGCAGATTGAGCAGCTTCCGCGTACACCGGGTGTATATTATTTCAGGAACCAGAAAGGCAAAGTGGTGTATGTAGGAAAAGCCAAAAGCCTGAAGCAGCGGGTGAGCAGTCATTTTACACATAACGGTGCCGGCAGGCAAAAGCAGGAATTTATCCGCAATGTGCATGATATCAGCTACCAGCGTTGCGGCACGGAGCTGATGGCAGCTATACTGGAGGAAACGGAAATAAAAAGACTTTGGCCGGTGTATAATACCAGCCGTAAGCAGGTGGCTACGCAATACGGACTGTATGTATTTGAAGACCAGAGAGGCTATGCAAGGCTGGCTATAGAGAAGAAGCGGAAACACCTGCAGCCGGTGCATACCTTTGGACTGCTATGGGAAGGGTACCGCATTTTGTGGAACATGATCGAACGGCATCAACTGTCTCCCGAACTGTGTTTTGTAGATAAAACAAAATATGAGGGAGAATACTTTATACAATATGATGATCCCGGTACCTACAACCAGCGTGTGGAAAAAGCGCTCTGTGCCCTGCATGATGCATTGCCGAGCTTTGCAGTGCTGGGAGATGGCATAGAGGAAAATCAATACAGTTGTTTGCTTATGGAGAAGGGAAAGTTTTTTGGTATGGGGTATATCCCGGATTCCATGAAGCTGGATGATATCAGCCGCATCAAAAAACATCTTACCCCTTATCCCGATAATGATTTTATACGTGATATGATATATCGCCATGCACAGGCATATCCAATGCAAAGGATAAACCTTACTTAAACCAGGTTATTTTTCCAAGTTTTTATTTCAAAATAAGCTGTTAGTTTCGCAGCCTTATGAAAAATTTTGCATCAGAAATTGCTACGAAGCTCAATATACGCGCACAGCAGGCGGAGACAGTATTATCCTTACTGGAAGAAGGCGCTACTATACCTTTTATTGCACGGTATCGAAAAGATAAAACAGGAGCGCTCGATGAGGTTGTGATCCAGCAGATACAGGACGAAGCTAAAGCGCTCAAAGCTTTTGAAGAGAGAAAAGCTGCTATTGAAAAATCTATAACCGAGCAGGGAAAAATGAGTGATGAGCTGCAGCGAAAACTGGATGCTGCAACTACGCTTGCAGCGCTGGAAGATATTTACCTGCCCTATAAGCCAAAGCGGAAAACAAAAGCGCAGACTGCACGGGAGAATGGTTTGGAACCACTGGCAACAACTGTCCTGGAACAAAAGCAGCCAGACCTGTCAGCCCTGGCTGAAACATTTATCAATGATAAAATAAAAACTGCAGAAGAAGCGCTGCAAGGCGCACGGGATATCATAGCAGAGCTGATCAATGAAGATGCCGGACTGCGAGCTAAAATGCGTAAGCTTTTTGAAGATAAGGCTTTGCTGCATAGTAAAGTAATTGCTGAAAAAGAAGCAGAAGGCATTAAGTTCAAAGATTATTTTGATTACAATGAGCCGGTGATGAAAGTGCCTTCGCACAGGGCGCTGGCGGTATTGCGCGGTTTTGTGGAAGGAGTAGTGCGAATATCCATAGCGCCTGACGAAGAGCAGGCGCTGGAGATGATAGAAGCCGTATATGTAAAGGGAACAAATGACTGCAGCGCACAGGTAAAAAAAGCAGTAAAAGATGCCTATCGCAGGCTGCTGCAGCCGGCGCTGGAAACCGAGTTCCGCACACTGATCAAACAACGTTCAGATGAAGAGGCTATCACTGTTTTTGCCGAGAACCTCAGGCAGTTGTTGCTTAGCTCCCCGCTGGGCGGTAAAAGAGTGCTGGCGATTGACCCGGGATACAGAACAGGCTGTAAAGTGGTATGCCTCGATGAAAACGGCGCATTAAAAAAGAATGATCTCATTTATGTGCATGAGCCCGGAAAGCTGGTAAGTGCAGAGCATACGATAAGGTACCTTGTGGACCACTACCACATCGAAGCGATCGCTATTGGCGATGGTACTGCCGGGAGGGAAACCGAACAGTTCATTAAAAAGCTCAGCCTGGGATTGCCCGTATTTTTGGTAAACGAAGACGGCGCCTCCGTGTATTCTGCTTCTGAAACAGCAAGAGAGGAATTCCCGGAGCAGGATATTACGGTACGCGGCGCCGTTAGTATAGGCCGCAGATTGATGGATCCCCTCGCAGAGCTGGTAAAGATTGATCCTAAGAGCATTGGCGTAGGTCAATACCAGCATGATGTAAACCAGTTCAGGTTAAAAGAGCGGTTGGACCAGACAGTAGTAAGCTGCGTGAACCAGGTAGGCGTGAATCTTAATACGGCAAGTAAGCATTTGCTGGCTTATGTGAGCGGTATCGGCGCCACACTGGCAGATAATATTATTAAATACCGTTCAGAAACGGGAGGCTTTACCAACAGGAGCCAGTTGCTGAAAGTGCCGAGACTGGGAGGAAAAGTGTATGAGCAGTGTGCAGGGTTCCTGCGGATCACGGACGGCAGCAACCCGCTCGACAAAAGCGCCGTGCACCCGGAAGCATATACTATAGTGGAGCAGATGGCAGCAGACCGTAATGTGGGAGTAAAAGATCTTATCGGCAACGAGGCATTGATAAAGGATATTCCTGTTAAGAAATATGTAACGGAGGCGTTTGGAGAACATACAGTGCAGGACATTCTCCGGGAGCTTCGCAAACCGGGGCTTGACCCGCGCAGTGAAGTGCAGCAGTTTGAATTTGCCCAGATATATAGTATTGATGATGTGGAAACAGGAATGGTAGTGCCGGGCATTGTAACCAACATTACACGATTCGGCGCTTTTGTAGATATAGGCGTAAAGCAGGACGGGCTTGTGCATGTATCTGAGATAGCGCATAAGTATATTGAAGATCCTAATGAGGTGCTGAAGCTCAACGATAAGGTAACGGTAAAAGTGCTGGAAGTGGATAAGCTGCGCAAACGTATAGCGCTCTCTATAAAGCAAACCCAGGAAGCTCCGCTGCGCGGGGGGGAACGGCGTAACAGACCGGGAGGCGGTCATACAAAAAGAGAGCCTGATCTTTCTTCTGCTTCTATGAACGATGCATTGAGCGCATTGAAGAAGAAATTCGGAAAGTGATATAGTGTCACGACAATAATGATTTTTCGTATTTCTTTGTGAGAGGTGAGACGATAAATGTGAGTATCCCACATTTGTTGTCTCACTTCTCATTTTTAGCCGGCCGGTAAGGCCAGACAGGTTTAATATATATGGTATTATGCATATTAGCTTCTGGTTGTTGCATCATTGAAGCAAATTATTCTTTTTTAAAAAAATAAAAAAAAGCTTGTGCAATCAAATGCTTGCATATATATTTGCAAGCAAATACTTGCATATTTAGCGTAAATGATCGGGAGAAATGCTTCGATACTTCTGAACCTTAAATTTCATGGTATGAAAAGGAACTATATTTTTTGTATACTGCTGATCTTTGTAGCTGCAGCTTGCCATCAAAACAGTAAACAACATAATATGAAATCTCAAACAAGCGGGGATAGCACGGCTTTCCGGACGGGCTATGCCGAAGTGAACGGCATTAACATGTATTACGAGCTGCACGGAGATAAAGGGGAATATCTTGTGCTTATACACGGGGGCGGCTCTACCATCGGTACTACGTTTGGAAAGATACTTCCGATGCTTGCTGATCATTACCGGGTGGTTGCCGTAGAGCTGCAGGCACACGGGCATACCGGCGACCGTGATGCGCCGGAAAGCTTTGAGCAGGATGCGGATGATGTAGCGGCTTTACTGAGCCATCTGCATATTGCCAAAGCATCCTTTTTCGGCTTTAGCAATGGCGGCAGCACTGCCATGCAGATCGCTGTGCGGCATCCGGCGATAGTAAACAAGCTGGTAATAGCATCAGCCATTTATAAAAGATCGGGGTTGCCTCCCGGCTTTTTTGAGGGTATGGAGCATGCCACGCTGGATAATATGCCCAAAGAGCTGCAGGATGCTTTTTTGAAGATCAACCCTGATCGCAGTAAGCTGCTTAATATGTTTACTAAAGACCGCGACCGGATGCTGCATTTTAAGGATTGGCCGGATGAAATGCTGCAATCTGTCACAGCTCCGGCGCTGATCATTAACGGCGACCGGGATGTGGTTACCAATGCACATGCAGTAGCTATGTCGGAGCTGATCAAAAATTCAAGACTGATGATATTGCCAGGCAGTCATGGCGCCTATATGGGAGAAATAGAAACACCTGAGACAGGAAGCAACATAGTAAAGCTGACAATGGAGGTGATCAGGGAGTTTTTAGATGAGAGAGGAGAGGACGGACGTTAGACTGAAACTCACGTACCGCGAAAAAATTGAGGAGTACCCGACGGTATAAGTAATATGTAATAATAATGTATTTTGTGTCATGAATAAAATTGATGCAGAATACCTGCTGATCATCATCTGCACCGTTGTCATTTTATCTTATTTCTTTTCCATTATCAGCCGGTATATCCGGGTACCTTCAGTATTACTGTTGCTTTTCGGAGGTGTTTTCTTCAGATGGTTCAGCGATGTAAATAATATGAGCATAACTATACCTTCACAGATAGTGGAGGCGTTGGGTGTGGTAGGACTGATTATGATAGTGCTTGAAGCCGGGCTGGATCTCACACTTTCCCGCTCAAAATTAAAGCTGATACGGGACTCCTTTTTTTCTGCGCTGATCATTTTTATATGTTCTGCAGGTCTTATTACAGCTATTCTCCATTACTGGCTGCATGAAGATGTGATAAACTGTATGGTGTATTCAATACCTCTGTCTATTATCAGCAGCTCCATTGTTATACCGAGCATACATTCCCTTACCGAAGAGAAAAAGGAATTCCTTGTGTATGAAGCTTCCTTTTCGGATATCATCGGCATTTTGCTGTTTAATTATTTTACGGGAGAAGAAACGCTTACTTTAAAATCAGTTGCTTTTTTCGGTGGCAATATTATAGTATCTGTGCTGCTGTCGTTTGTGCTGTCATTTGTGCTGTTTCTTATTATGGCAAAAACCAGGCTTAATATTAAATTTTTCCTGATATTTTCCTTGCTCATACTGATATATGCTTCGGGAAAAATATTGCATCTTCCTTCCCTGATCATCATTCTTATTTTCGGTATGATGATCAACAACTGGGAATTGATACGGGCGCCCCGCATTCAGCGACTTTTCCCTGTAAAGGAGGTAGAATCTATACGTGCATTGCTGCATTCTATTACGGCCGAATCGTCTTTCCTGATCCGCACTTTCTTTTTTATACTTTTTGGGTATTCCATCCGGCTTGATTTCCTTACCGAAAATGAAGTGCTTGCCGTAGGCGGCTCGGTCGTGGCTGCTTTATTTATTGTACGGTTGCTATACCTGCGCTTTTTTGTGAAGACAAATGTTTTCCCGGAGTCTTTTTTTCTACCGCGCGGGTTAATTACCATTGTCCTGTTCTATAAGATCCCCGAAAAATTCAAGCTTACAGCCTTCAACGAAGGCATTCTTTTCTTCATCATTCTTACCACCAGCATTATTATGACAGCGGGTATGATCTTTTACAAGAAGAAGCCTGAGCAAATACTTGAAGAGAGTGTTTTTGCCGGGCGCGACGATAAGCCCTGAATCCATTATAGCGTTTGCAGGATAACAATAAGTGATTGAGGTTTTTTTAATAATATTGCGCAATCGTTTGCGTTAAAAAGAGATTCATTAAAATCAATAAAAAAATGTGTGGCATAGTAGCATATATCGGGTACCGGCAGGCTTACCCTGTTATTATAAAGGGACTTAAAAGATTAGAATACAGGGGGTATGACAGCGCAGGTGTGGCCCTGCTCAATCACGGATTAAAATTATACAAGAAAAAAGGCAAAGTGGCTGCGCTGGAAGAAATGACGGTAGGCAAAGATCTTGACGGGCATATTGGTATTGGTCATACACGCTGGGCCACCCACGGAGAGCCGAGCGACCGCAATGCCCACCCGCACCAGTCGTCGAATGGCAGGCTGGCCATGATACACAACGGCATTATTGAAAACTATGCCGCGCTGAAAGCCGAGCTTATTAAAAAAGGGTATGTTTTCCATAGCGATACTGATACAGAAGTGCTGCTGAATTTTATTGAAGATATACAGGAGAATAATGGCAGCACGCTTGAAGAAGCGTTGCGTATTGCTCTCAGGAGAGTGGTGGGCGCCTATGTTGTTGTGCTGATTGATAAAGATAATCCTGATACCCTGATCGCGGCAAGGAAAGGAAGCCCGCTGGTGATCGGCATTGGCAAGAATGAACATTTTTTAGCCAGCGATGCTTCGCCTATTGTGGAATATACCAAGGAAGTGGTGTATGTAAACGATTACCAGATCGCCATTATAAAATCGGACGAGCTGATATTGAAGAACCTGGGTAATGAGCGGCAAACACCTTTTATACAAAAGCTTGACCTGGAGCTTGCAGCTATTGAAAAAGGCGGTTATGATCATTTCATGCTGAAGGAAATATTCGAACAGCCGGATACTATCCGCGATTGCCTGCGTGGCAGGTTGGATGTGCAGCAGGGTACCATTACCATGTCGGGGATCCAAAACAATATAGAGCAGATCAAAAATGCCAGCCGTATACTTATAGTGGCATGCGGCACTTCCTGGCATGCGGGCCTCATTGCAGAATATATCATTGAAGAGTTGTGCCGTATCCCGGTAGAGGTGGAATATGCTTCAGAATTCCGTTACCGCAATCCCATAGTGCACAAAGGTGATATGATCATCGCTATATCGCAAAGCGGTGAAACGGCAGACACCCTTGTGGCTATTGAACGGGCGAAAGAGCAGGGCGCCACTATCCTGGGCATTGTCAATGTGGTGGGCTCTTCTATCTCCCGTATCTCCCATGCAGGGGCGTATACGCATGCCGGGCCGGAGATCGGTGTGGCAAGCACCAAGGCATTCACAGCACAACTGACCGTGCTGGCCATGGTGGCACTTAAAATTGCCATAGAACGAAATACGATCGGTCATGACCGTTATCTTCACCTGCTGGAAGAACTTAATGATGTGCCTGAAAAAGTAAAAAAAGTGCTGGATAGCGCGGAGCATATTAAAGCCGTAGCCGTTAAATACAAAGATGTGATCAATGCCTTGTTCCTGGGCAGGGGATATAATTTCCCCGTGGCACTTGAGGGTGCGCTGAAGTTGAAGGAGATCTCGTATATTCATGCAGAAGGATATCCTGCAGCAGAAATGAAGCACGGTCCGATAGCGTTAGTGGACGAATCCCTTCCGGTAGTATTTGTAGCTACTAAAGATGCTTACCACGAAAAGATCGTGAGCAATATCCAGGAAATTAAAGCCCGGAAAGGTAAAGTAATTGCCGTGATAACAGAGAGCGATGAAACTATTACCGGTATGGCGGATGATATACTTCCTGTTCCCGAAGCTGATGAGGTGATCGCTCCCATTATCAGTGTGGTGCCGCTTCAATTGTTTGCTTACTATATAGGAATAGCCAAAGGCTACGATGTGGATAAGCCCCGGAACCTGGCTAAAAGCGTAACGGTGGAGTAGGGGTGGTAAGTGATAAGTGGTAGGTGGTAAGTGATAAGACATAAGGTATGGAGAACTTGTAACTGTAAGCCCGCAGGCTTCAGGTTATTCTTCCATTATTAAATAATACAGTTATGGCAAAAAAGAAAATCTCGCGTAGAAAGTTCATTACAGATGCTTCCACGACTGGTGCCGGCTTTTTTATCGTTCCGCGCTATGTGTTGGGAAAAGGACATATTGCGCCCAGCGATAAGCTGAATATTGCCGGCATAGGTGTAGGCGGCAAAGCAGAAGTAAATCTCCCATACGCATATAATAAGGGCTCTGATAATATAGTAGCTCTTTGCGATGTAGATGACCGCCAGTCGGTGAACGGAAGAAAGAAATGGCCGAAAGCTCCTTATTATAAAGATTTCAGGAAAATGCTTGACAAGGAGCATAAGAACATTGATGCAGTGATCGTCACTACTCCCGACCACATGCATGCCGTGATGGCGATGGCTGCCATGCAACTGGGCAAACACGTATACTGCGAAAAACCTTTGACGCATGATATATATGAAGCCCGCATGCTCACCAGGGCTGCGGAAAAATACAAAGTAGTTACTCAAATGGGCAACCAGGGCAGCAGTGGCGATGATACCCGGAAAATAGAAACCTGGGTGCAGGCTGGCGTAATAGGGGATGTGCATACAGTGCATGTGTGGACGAACCGCCCGACATGGCCGCAGGGCGTTCCAACTCCATCCGGGACGTTTGCTGTTCCAAAGGAGTTAGATTGGGAGCTTTGGCTGGGCACCGCTCCGCAACGGGGATATAACCCTGCTTATCTTCCGGCAATATGGCGCGGATGGGTCGATTTCGGGTCAGGTTCACTGGGCGATATGGGCTGTCATTTTATGGATGTACCATATCGTGCATTAAAACTCAGGTATCCTGTGTCGGTGGAAACCAGCGTGGGTTCGGTATATACAGGTTTTTTCCAGGAAGCGATTTACAAAGACAGCTATCCGCCTTCAGCCAAAACGCATATACAGTTCCCCGAACGGGAAGGCATGTCTGCCGTGGAGATGATATGGTATGATGGCGGCATCCGCCCCAAGCGACCTGCAGAGCTATTGCCTGACGAGCCGATGGGCGAAATTGACGGGGGGATCATTTTTGAAGGCACAAAGGGAAAGATCATGGCCGGATTGTTTGGACGTAACCCAACATTGCTGCCTACACGGAGAATGAAAGAAGAAACACTGCCGCCTTCTAAGTTTGAACTCGTGGAAGGCGGAACGGAAGGGCACCAGCAGCAATGGGTGAAAGCCTGCAAGAAAGGGTGGGGCGCATATACCAGTTCCTCGTTCGACAAATCAGGTCCGCTCACGGAAACAGTGCTGATGGGCAACCTTGCCGTGCTCAGCTACAACTATTATGAGACAAATGCCAAAGGAGACAAAATATTTAACGGAAGAAAGCAACTGCTGTGGGACGGAGAGCATATGCGGATCACCAATTTTGAGCCTGCCAACCAGTTTGTGAAAAGAACATACAGAGGGGATTGGAAGTTGGAGTAGTAGTAGGTGGTAAGTGGTAAGTACCTTACTTCTTATACCCTATCCCTTCCGCCTATCTTACCTTAAACGTCATAGAAGGGGTCATCAGCTTGTTACCGTTTTTTAATTTCACGATGATATTGTCTATGATCATTTCATCGCCGGGCTTGATATTGTCTTTAATGCTTTGGCGCCAGAGTTGAGACATTACTGATGTATTGGAGAAATCGGTAGTGCGCATGTCGTCGCTGTTTTTCTTCTCGCCGGTGTCCTGGTCCTGGTAAGTGCTTTTGAATTTATACAACACCCTGAAGCGGACAATGGGGTAAGTGTTTCCGTTTGCATCTTTGGCTGTTACGGCGGAGTCAATGATCCTGGATAATGATTCGGCTGAGATTTCGCCTCCCCTGACACTTCCGATAGAGACCGTGATCTTAGGTACTGTGGCAGCAGGCGCAGCAGGCTTTTTGCTTTTATCCTGCGCAAACAATTGTATAGCGCAAACCAGAGATAAAAACAAAAGAGCTTTTTTCATGTGCGTATGTTAGATATAATAATATAAAACAATAAAACGATTGCAAAGTAGCGTTTATTATACAGACGGTTTGTTAAAGAATTACAGCTTTACAACAGAGCTGTTTTTGTAAATGCATTGGTGGTAAAATATCACGGGGTACAATTAATGGATCCTGTCTCCTCTTAGCTCCATTGCTTTCATTATTGCGGCTTCGTAGCTGAGCCATTCATTCCACCGGTTGCGCACTTTAGTTTTATCAATATAGGTTTCGGCAAGGTCTATGAATAATGTATAATGACCGGCTTCGCTTTCCATAAAACGGCGGTAAAATTTTTGCAGGTAATCGTCATCAAGTCCTTCGCTCAACCGTTTGAAGCGTTCACAGCTTCTTGCTTCTATCAGCGCCATTATCAGCAACTGATCGAGAAAGCGGTCTTCAGGGCTGCCGCCTTTTTTCTGAAATTCCAGCAATTTATTTACATAAATATCTTTTCGTTGTTTGCCAAGCGGCAATCCTCTTTTTTGCAGTTCGGCCAGCACCAGGCGGAAATGCCCCCATTCTTCCGTTACAACAGGAGAGAGTTCTGTGACCAGCTTTTCTTTATCGGAATATTTTTGAATAAGGGATATGCAACTGGTAGCTGCTTTTTGTTCGCAATAGGCATGATCGGTAAGAATTTCTTCAAGGCTGAGGCCTGCCAGGTCTGACCATCTCGGGTCAGTTGGCAACTGCAGTCCCAGGATATTTTTTACATCTGCTTCGTTCATCAGGTGGTATTTGTACGTGTGGTGCAAAGTAACGAAGAAAGACTTTATAGTAACTTTGATCACAACCTTACGCCGAGTCCTGCCAGCCTGTAATTATTGAGCCGATGCAGAGACTCGGCTGGGAAGGAATAGTGAAAATTCCATACTACATGCTGTGTATCCGAATTCGTTTTTTCTTCTGGTAAATACTGCTTTGTCGGCAGCGTAAGGCTGGTCAAAAAGCATTACATATATACTATCGCTATAAGGAAATCTAAGATAAGAATTGGGTAAAGCTTGCTTCTGATTTCCTGTAAATCCACCATATCTATAATGGATCTTCCAATTGCCCTTTAATATAGATTTTACTTCCGTTACAGATTTATCCCTTAAAAGAACGATTCCTGAAGTATCAGAATCATTAGATTTTACTCCTCCTTTTTTACATGCTGTTGACCCGAACGTACAGAATAACAGGGAAAGAAATAATACTATTAGTGTTTTCATGATACATGATTTAGCTTTTTGACAACAATTCTTTGAAGAGTGTTGCTTAACATAAAGAATAGTTTGTGTGGAAGTCAGAACTGGTCAGAGCTGGCGCAGGTCTGTAACACAGGCGTTGCATGATAGCCGACCTGTTGCCTGAGCGTTACTTGTTTTGTAATAGCAACAGGTATAAGTTCATGGTTGTATTATTTGTGTCCTGTCCGTTTAAGAAATTAAGATAAGTAAAAGCAAAGCGGCGGATCTGGCCTGACACAAGACCCCGCAGGTTGCTGGGCTACCAAACCTGCGCAAGCTCGGCAAATACTTTGATCATTACATTACGCCGGGGCCTGCCAACTTCTCCATTGCGAGCTAAAGCAGAGATCCGGCTGGGAAAAAAAGCATAAAAATGTTATATTTGACCTGTTATATTAATCCTATTGAAAAAATCATCTCTTAATCAAAAAAGTTATGGACAATACATTATATATCCGCATTAAAAAAAACTATGCTGCTGATGTGATCAAAGATCTGCAAAAACTGGATGCTGTGGAGCTTTTAGAAGAACCGCCCATCCCGGAATGGCAGAAAAAGGAAGTCCGCAAACGGCTTAAAGACCTGCAGAAAAATCCCTCCAAAGCTGTTAGCTGGAATGAGGCTTCCAGGAAAATAAAGCAACTGGCTAAATGAAAAGCTTTACCGTTGCATTCTCTCCCTTTGCCCTTGATGATATAGAGCAGGCTGTGGATTATTATAACCAACTACAGCCGGGAATGGGTAAACGGTTTTCTCAACAAGTATATCTTTCCTTTACCGCTATTAAACGTAATCCTTTTTTTGCTACTGTGCGCTATGATAATATTCGATGTGCACAGGTAAAAAAGTTTCCTTACCTGGTGCATTATCATATTGATGAAAGCCAGGGGATCGTTACCATCATTGCTGTTTACTCCACTCATAGATCGCCTTTCAGGTAGTAAACTGTAGTATTTTCAACAGGCGGCATGCTTTACTGCTTATTTTATGACTATTTATGACCGCGGTTGGCGTAGATATGTAGCTCCGGCGTTGTATGATAGCGACCTGCTTCCCGGGCATTACTTGCTTTGCAATAGTAAAAAATGTAAGTTCATGGCTATATTGGTTTATGCCTTGTCGGTTTGAAAAACTAAGACAAGTAAAAATAAGGCAAGCCGGTCTGGCCTGGACAAAAGGCAGGGCACCAAACCCGCGCCATTGAGTGGAACCGCAAAGAATATTACAATAAAAGCAAGTTGATGAGGGAATTGAGATTCCGTTTCCCATAGTTACGTAACATAATGACCGTGTGGTCCAAAAATTACGAACACCTCGCCGTATTCGATCCCGCCCTCAGGGTGTAATGAATTAAACAACTATTACGGCGGGAGAGAAATCTGCTTGGCAGTAGTGTAAAAGATGAGCATTATTGCCAATGCCCGGCAGATCTCTCCCGTGCAAACCAGTGATTAAACTCATATGTTCGTGTTGGCGCGGATTGAGATGACGGTAACAGGTGCGTGATCAATGGTATATTTCGTTTGGATGCTCGTTATAAAATCAAATACCTCATTGGCAGGCATCTTTTGAAAATGTAATTATGATGTCTTAGAAGGATGATATCATCAGATATAAGACTGTTTTGTTAAAAGCGAAATCCCTGGAAAAAAATCCACTTCTCTGATTTATTTATAGTACCTTTGCTGCTCTTAATGTTATTGCTTTCTCCGTTTGTGTAGTAGTTCATCCTTCTCCATTATAGTGAGCGCTTAACCTAAGGCAGATAAAGTATCAGTTTTTTGATAGCCTTATCACTTTTTTAATACTAATAAAAATTACAAGTGTCATTTAACAATTTGCAGCTTATAGAACCTGTATTACAGGCCCTGAGCAAAGAAGGGTATACCAAACCCACCCCCATCCAGGAAAAATCAATTCCTTCTATTTTACAAAAAAGAGACCTGCTGGGTTGTGCCCAAACGGGTACCGGGAAAACCGCCGCCTTTACCATTCCTGTTTTACAACTGATCCATGAGCAGAAAAAAACAACTCAATTTTTGCAGCAGCCACAGGCTTTAATTCTTACGCCTACCAGGGAACTGGCTGTACAGATTGGTGAAAGTATTGAAGCTTACGGCAGGTTTTTAAATGTAAAACACACTGTGATCTTTGGTGGGCTTCCGCAGCACAGCCAGGTGCAGGCTATCCGCAGAGGGGTAGACCTTGTAGTGGCTACGCCAGGTCGCTTGCTGGACCTGATGCAACAGAAAATCCTATCGCTTAACCATATTCAATATTTTGTACTGGATGAAGCAGATCGTATGCTTGATATGGGATTTATACATGATGTAAAACGCATCATTGCTCAATTGCCCGGCCGGCGCCAAACACTTTTTTTCTCGGCAACCATGCCTCCGGCAATTAATAAGCTAGCCTCCATGTTACTGAAAGATCCGGTAAAAGTTGAAGTTACCCCTGTTTCTTCCGTGGTAGAAATCATAGAGCAATCCGTTTATTTTACAGAGAAGAAAAATAAGCAATCTTTGTTGATCCATTTATTGCAGGACAGGCAAATTGAAACCGTATTGGTATTTACCCAAATGAAGCATGCTGCGGATAAGCTGGCGTATAAACTTAATAATGCGGGCATCCGTGCCGAGGCTATTCATGGCGACAAATCGCAGCACTCGCGTCAAAGGGCGCTTGAAAATTTCAAAAGCAGGAAGACCCGTGTACTGGTGGCAACCGATATTGCCGCACGTGGTATAGACATTGAAGAACTCACCCACGTCATTAACTTTGACCTGCCGAATGTACCTGAAACCTATGTACATCGCATTGGACGCACAGGAAGAGCAGGTGCGGGTGGTGTTGCCATTTCTTTTTGCGACGCTAACGAAAAGCCTTTATTGAAGGATATTCAAAAGCTCAACCGGAGAACCATTCCTGTGGTTAATGGTCATCCTTTTGAACCAGGTTTTGTTAATAGCAACATGCATAAAGTACCTTCAACAAGTCATGTCAACAGCCTCAGAAATGCAGGAACCGGCAGTAGAGGCAGAAAGGTTTTCAGGCAAAAGACATATTGAGGGGAATTCTGCCTGGGCGTTACTTGTTTTGCAATGGTGGCAGGTGTAAGTTTATGGTTGTATTTATGTCTTGTCCGTTTAAGAAATTAAGATAAGTAAAAGCAAGGCAGCAGGTCTGGCCTGGCATAAGGCAGGGCATCAGACCCGCGCCAGTGCGTGGAACCGCAAAGAACACTAAGGATTGCGCAAAGTTCGCGAAGATATCTTCGGTGATTTGATTTGCTGCTAAGGGATCTGCAGATGAACGGAGCGTCGCCACTGTCGCTTCATGGCAGTACTGCAGCTGGTCTCCTGAAAATAATCATTCTTCTTTGCAGCATTTGTTGCTATCGTAGCGGGATTTTTAAATATTTTTCTTTTTTACGGCAACCCTGTAATTTTAAGCCATGAGATGGCTGTTCTTTTTCATTTCGTTGGCTATAACTGTTTTGCTGATCATTTGTCTTGGCTCGTCCGCGTGGCTACCGTTGCCGCTTGGAAGGTTCCTGAGCCCGCAGCATGGTATCTGGCAAAATGCCGAGCCTGTTAAGCAGGATTTTAATGAGCATCTCAGCTTCCCGCAGTTGCAGGGAACTGCTACCGTATACCTCGATGACCGGCTGGTGCCTCATATTGTAGCCGATAATGATGAAGATGCATATTTTATACAGGGCTATCTGCATGCAAGATTCCGTTTATGGCAAATGGAGTTCCAGACCTATGCGGCGGCGGGCAGGCTGAGTGAGATCGTAGGCGATGTGGCGTTGGATTACGACAGGGGGAAACGAAGGCTGGGAATGGTATATGCAGCGGAAAATATGCTGCGAGAAATGGAGGCAAACCCTCTGACAAAAAAACTGATAGACAGCTATACAGCGGGCGTGAATGCTTATATCAGTACTCTGCCGGAAAGTCGGTTGCCGGTGGAATATAAACTGCTTGGCTACAGTCCCGAGCAATGGACCGATCTTAAGACTGCGTTATTCGTAAAGCAGATGTCGCAAACGCTTGCCGGCGCATCAGACGACCTGCCGATGACCAAAGCCAAAGCTTTTTTTGGTGATAAGGCATTGCGTATATTGTTCCCGCAGGTGGCAGATTCATTGGATCCTGTTATTCCCAAAGGAACGCCGTTCCCTGCTGCATCCGTAGTGCCGGCAGCACCTGCCTCGAAGGATTCGCTGTACCTGGGGCTTGACTCCATTGCAGGAACGCTCAAAGAAATAGAAAAGCCCAACCCGCACAATGGCAGCAACAACTGGGCGGTGAGCGGCGCTAAAACCCAGAGCGGTGCACCTATACTTTGCAATGACCCGCATCTTACGCTGTCACTTCCTTCCATTTGGTATGAATTGCAGATGACGACTCCCACGATGAATGCCTATGGCGTAAGCTTCCCGGGAGCGCCGGGAGTGATCATTGGGTTCAACGATAGTATAGCTTTCGGCTTTACCAGCTCGGAGCGTGATGTACTGGATTATTATGCTGTTCAGTTCAAAGACGACTCTAAATCGCAATACAAATTCAACAATGAATGGAAGCAGACAGATGCGAGGATCGAAGAAATTAAGATCAAAGGAAAGCCTGCATTTTATGACACTGTGGCCTATACGGTCTTTGGTCCCGTTACATACGACAATAGTTTCCCCGAGGCTTCTATGCCCAATACTCCTTTAGCAACAAGATGGAAAGCGCATGATACTTCTAACGAACTGCTGATGTGGTACTACCTTGACCGGGCAAAGAATTATGATGACTACCTGGATGCATTGCAGTATTTCACCTGTCCCGGTCATAATGTGGCATTCGCTTCCAAGTCGGGTGATATTGCGATCTGGCAGCAGGGCATATTTCCCGCAAGATGGAACCGCCAGGGATTGTATGTAATGCCCGGGGAGGACAGCAGCTATATGTGGCAGGGCTTTATCCCGCAAGGTGAAAACCCGCATATAAAAAATCCCGAGAGAGGGTTTATCAGCAGCGCTAATCAAAGAGCTGCTGACAGCAGCTATCCTTATTTCATCCCCGGGTCTTATGACCTGTACCGTGGCATTGCCATCAACCGTAAGCTTTCAGCAATGCAGGGCATTACTCCTGAAGATATGATGAAGCTGCAGACGGATAATTATAATGTATTTGCCGAAACAGCAAGACCATTGCTGCTGAAGTATATTAATGAAGGGACGCTTGGCGATAATGAAAAAAAATATCTTGACACAGTTGCCAACTGGTCGTTGTATAACAATATTGAGCTGAGAGGACCCACGCTTTTCAACTTATGGTTTGACAACCTGGAAAAGCAGGTATGGGATGATGAATTTGAAAAAGCGGGCGTTGAGCATTTGCGCCCCTCTGAAGCTACACTGACAGAAGCCCTGCTCCGCGACAGCGCTTTTCGCTATGCAGATAATATAAATACCCCGCAGGTGGAAACGCCTGCAGATGTTATACAGTCGTCTTTTAAAAAAGCTGCTTTGCTTGCAGATTCACTGGAAGCGATACATAAGCTTACCTGGGGCGCTTATAAGAACACCACTATCTATCATCTGCTCAAGGGCAAATTAATGCCTTTTGCAAGAACAGGTCTCCCCGTTGGCGGCGGAACGCATGTTATCAATGCCATGCAGCACGATCACGGGCCGAGCTGGCGGATGATCGTGCAACTGACACAGGAAACGGAAGCTTATGTAGTATATCCAGGCGGACAGTCTGGTAACCCGGGAAGTATTTATTATGATAGTTTTGTAGATAAGTGGGCGGCAGGAGGCTATTATAAGGCCTGGTTTATGCAAAGAGGAGAAAATGAAGGGAACCGGCTGGTGTGGAAGATAGTGTTTAGTGGTAAGTGATAAGTGGTTTGTGAGGTATCAGCTATCAGCAGTGAGCTATGAGCCGTGACTCCTACGCTCAACAAGAGCTGAAGCTCAGTTGTGTTTTGTTCCAAAGGATTTCAATTCGCTGAATAATACCGTGATTAGGCACGCACAAGGATTCGGGGTTTGCTGATAGCTGATAGCCCATAGCTCACCGCCCATAGCAAAAAAATACTAACATGATCAAATTTATTGTATCCCTGTTATTAATGGCATTGCTAAGCTTTACGCTTTGTTTGTATATGCCCTGGTGGAGCATTGCCATAGTTGCTTTTGCCGTTAGCGCCATCATAAACCAGAAGCCCTACCTGTCATTTATTACCGGGTTTTTGTCATTGCTGTTGTTGTGGGGCGGGCTGGCATGGTATATCAGTGCGCAGAATGACGATCTGCTGGCACACAGGATATCTCCGCTCATCCTCAACAGGGATGATCCTATGTTCCTGATCATTATCACTGCCCTAATTGGCGGACTTACAGCAGGCTTTGCGGCGCTCAGCGGGTCACTGCTCAGAAGCACTCTTGAGAAAAGAGCACAATCATAGGTTTGATTTATTTCGTTGGGGAATGTCCGTTTCATGAAAAGAAAACTGCAACTTTCACAGGCGCTTTTACTGATCTTTTTGAAAGCCATGGCTGTACCGGTTACTGGTATTGTCAAAAACGATATGGGAGAAGCACTGCCCTTTGCCTCCATCGTGATAAAAGGTATTTCAACGGGCACCACGGCCAATAATGAAGGACGCTATATTATTAACCTTCCGGGAGGCAGCTATACTATCCAGTGCATGCATGTGGGGTATGCCGCTTCGGAACAGACCATAACTGTCGGCAGCGAACCTGTTCATCTTGATTTTGTTTTGCATTTGCAGCAGATCACGCTAAAGGAGATCGTGATTGGTAACAATGCTGAAGACCCGGCGTACGAGATCATCAGGCAGGCTATAAAGAAAAGACCTTATTACAAAAACCAGGTAGATGCTTTTCAATGCCAGGTATATATTAAAGGGCAACTACGGCTCAATGATTATCCCGGTACCATCTTCGGGCAGAAAATTGATTTTGGTGATGGCGATACCGCTAAGAATAAGATGATCTATCTCTCTGAAACCATTGCAAGTTATTACTATCAAAAACCCGATCGCGAAAAAGTAATTGTTACCTCCACCAGGGTAAGCGGCCAGGGTGAAAGTTTTGGGTTCAGCGATCCCCGGTTCCTGACTTTTTATGATAATAATATCCAGGTCAGCAAAGCGCTCAACCCGAGAGGTTTTATTTCACCCATAGCAGATAATGCACTTAGCTTTTACCGGTACCGGTACCTTGGGAGCTTTACAGAGAACGGTAAAACGGTCAACCGGGTAATGGTGATACCCAGGCGGCAGTATGAGCCCTTGTTCAGCGGGCTCATTAATATTATTGAAGACGACTGGAGAATATACAGCATTGATCTCATGCTTACCAAATCATCCCAGATGGAGCTGGCGGATACGCTGAAAATAGAGCAGTTGTATGTGCCTGTTGATAAAGATGTGTGGATGATACAGAGCCAGGTATTATATCCATCCGTAAAGATACTGGGTTTTGATGCAAAGGGAAGCTTCGTTTCAGTATATAATAATTATAAGCTCAATCCTGAATTGGATAAAAAGCTGTTCAATAATATTATTGTTAAATACGATTCCGGCTCTAATAAAAAGCCAAGAGACTATTGGAATGATGTACGACCCGTGCCGTTGCTGAACGATGAGGTGCTGGACTATATAAAGAAAGACAGCATGGAGATCGTTCGCAGGGATCCGCATTATCTTGATTCCGTAGACCGGAAAAGAAATAAGCTTACCGTGGGAGGTGTATTATTGTTTGGCCAAACGTTTACAAGGCAAAGCAAAAAATCTTCTTTTTCCTATAAGCCATTGATCGATGTAGCCAACTTTAATACTGTAGAAGGGTTTAATCTTAATCTTAGTCCCTCGTATGGCAGAAAATTTTCCGGAATAAGATCTGTTGAGATCACACCTACGGTACGGTATGGGTTTACCAACAGGCATTTTAATGCTGATCTTTCTGCTTCTTATTTTTTTGGCCGTAGAGTTATCAATGCCATAAACATTGCGGGCGGCAAACGAGTTTTTCAACTGAATAATGAAAATCCTGTTCGCCCGATAGTGAACACTTATAACACTTTGTTTAACGGTACTAACTATTTAAAGATCTATGAAGCATGGTTCGGGAACCTGGAATATGTAAGAGGAGTAGGAGAGGCAGTTACCATAAAAGCAGACCTCAGCTACCAGGACCGGCTACCACAGGAAAACCGGGATAACACGTTCTGGGGAAAAAGCAAGAACCTGGATAAAAGAACGCCTAATTATCCCACAGAACTGGTATCTCAGAATTTCTCAAGGCACCAGGCATTGATAGGGTCTTTTACAGTGAGCTACCGGCCCGGTACAAAATTCATCCAGTTGCCGGAGCGCAAGATCAACATGGGATCAGTATATCCTTTGTTCAGCGTCAGCTATTCCAAAGGGTTTAAAAACCTGTTGGGAAGCGACGAGGATTATGACCGGTGGAAATTCTCTGTGAGAGATGAAGTTAACCTGAAGCTATGGGGACTGTTCAATTATCATATTGCTGCCGGGGGCTTTTTGAATAGGAAGCATGTAGAACTGCCCGACTACCAGCATTTCAACGGTAACCAATTGCTTGTGGCGACAGCGTATCTTAACAGTTTTCAATTAGCGCCTTATTATGAACGGAGCACTACTGCGCGTTTTTACAGCACTTTGCATATTGAGCATCATTTTAACGGCGCCCTTACCAATAAGATCCCGTTTATTAAAACGCTTAATATTCACCTGATTGGGGGAGGCAACGGATTCGTAGTGGATAAAAGCAACTATTACTATGAAGTGTTTGCCGGCATAGAAAATATATTGAAGGTATTCAGGGTGGATTATGTACGCGGCTATGGCAACCAGGGATTTAAAGACCAGGGCATACGCATCGGGTTCCGGGGGTTTAATTGATTTGAGATTTGAAATTTGAGATTGATCAGGTGCTGTTTTGCTGAAAAATAGGTATTTACCATCCCGGCGATATTTTTTCGGGAAAACCACGAGTTTCATCCCTTTCACATTTTCTCAGCAATTATGCGTCGAAGTAATCTCGGGCGCATTTCAAATCTTAAATTTCAAATTCCTTATTTTTGCTCTTTAGAAATTTTGTTCGTCATGCAAACGACCCGTCCTTAACAGGCATAAAATTTCAAAAATTATGGCAGTATTACATAACCGTGTTTCCCAGAAGGAACTGAAGCAGCTATTGCTGCAGGAAAAAGAGCCCCGCACTACAATTTCATTTTACCGGTACTTCCACATTGATGACCCAAGGCTTTTCAGGGATGAGCTGTACAGGAACCTGCACGTGCTCAGGGTATTCGGAAGGATATATATTGCTTCGGAAGGCATTAATGCGCAGGTAAGTGTGCCGTCGTCAAATTATGAAAAGCTGAAAACATATCTCTATGGTATACCTGCGCTTGATGGGCTGAGGCTTAACATAGCAGTAGATGATGACGGCAAATCATTCTGGGTGCTTAAAATAAAGATCAGGGATAAAATCGTTGCCGATGGTATCGCGGATCCCGGTTTTGATATGGGCAAAAAGGGTAAATATGTAGATGCCGAAGGTTTTAACCGGCTTACCAAAGATCCCGGCACTATCGTGATTGATATGCGCAATCATTATGAATATGAAGTAGGACATTTTGATAATGCCATTGAAATTCCCAGCGATACCTTCAGGGAACAATTGCCGATGGCAGTGGAGATGATGCAGGAGCATAGAGATAAAAATATAATTATGTACTGCACCGGTGGTATACGCTGCGAAAAGGCGAGCGCATATATGCTGCACAACGGTTTTCAAAATGTGTATCATCTTGAAGGCGGTATTATCAATTATGCACGTATTGTGAAAGAAAAGGAACTTGAGAATAAATTTATAGGGAAGAATTTTGTATTTGACAACAGGCTTGGAGAACGGATAACCGAAGATATTATAGCCCACTGTCACCAGTGTGGCGAGCCCTGCGATACCCATACCAACTGCAAAAATGAAGGATGCCACCTGCTGTTTATCCAGTGTGCAGCCTGTGCAGAAAAATATAATGGTTGTTGCAGTGAGGAATGTTATGAAATATCATTGCTCTCCGAAGAGCAGCAAAAAGCATTGCGCAAAGGAACAGATAAAGGACAGCATATCTTTAACAAGGCAAAGGCAAGACTGAGGCCGCGGGTCCATAATAAATCATAGTGTTATGTCAAACGTGAGACGTGAAAAGCGAAACGTTCTCTCACCTTTATCTCCTGCCTGCCATGCCTACGGCAGGCAAACCGGTGGGCAAGTCTCATTTTTCACGATAATACACAGATATATTTTGCCTGACTTAACAATAGTTATCATGTTAACATACCTCACTTTTTGTTTGCACAAAACAATGTTTATCCTTCAATCGCGTTAAAGAAAAAACAAATTAAAACACGAGCCCCGGTGCCAAAAACATGATGAAGCATCGGGGCTTATTTTTTGAGAGAGGCATAGCGGGTAAGGCGTAAGATATATATTGTCTTGTATGCATTGACCGCTACCGCACGTCGCCGCTGAATAGGCTAATAGCAGTTGCTGCTTTATGTGCAATCCCTTTCCAGCTAAAATAGTTAAAGAATTCTTCAGGTATAGCTGTGGGGGCCACGATTAACTCTTTTAATAGACATTCTGTAAAAGCATCTGCGTTTTTATCATCTGTTATGGATAATTTCCTTCCTGCTACTTCTGCAGGGATGCCAAAAGCACCACTTTTATACGAGACTACCGAGCAGCTGGCAGCCAATGCTTCTACCACTTTGGTCTTTATGCCGCCGCCTTCGCTTACCGGATTAATAAAAATGTCGGCAGCGCGGAAGTAAAGGTTGATATCGTCTACAAATCCGGCATAAGTAATGTTTTTATTTTTATAGCCCGATAACTGCTGGTATTGATCCGGCAGATCCGGGCCACAGATTAGAATGTGGTACGGAGCACCAGCTTTAAGCAATAATGGATTGATATCAAGCAGAATGCTGTCCAGCGCTTTTTGATTGGGGGTATAGCTAAGCGCTGCGCTAAAAAGGAGCAGCAGATTTTTTGTATTGATACTGTATGTTCGACAAATCGCTTTTTTGGCAGTTGCTTTCTGTTCTGCACTGTATGGGTGCTCCAGTTCAGTGCCGTAAGTAATTGTAATGCATTTGTTCTCATTCAGTTCAAAATTCCGGATGGCATATAATCTGTCTTCTTCAGTAATGAAAAAATTCATGTCGGCAAAGCGATGTACCTTTTTCTCATAGTATAATAATATACGCCACCACCATTTTCCAAGGCTTTTGAAACGTAGTCCTTCAATATTGTGAGAATGAATGATCAGCTTAACCTTTAAAAATTTTTTTAACAAGTACCCCAGCCATCCGTAGTAGGGGTGTTCCAGCAGAACATACGTGATGGATTTATCACTGATAATACGCTTCAATGTGAAATAATACAAAATGTTGATATACCTCAGCGGGCTTTTTGAAAAAACAGGTAGTATTTCATATCGTCCCTCTTTCTTTTCAACCGGAATATCCTTAACGGAAACACAATAGAGGTTTATAAATTCTGAAAAATATTTATAAAACAATGCAATATATTTCTGCCCTCCTGTATTAGCGGGCAGGAACCTGTAAGAAGCAATGCCTAAAACATTTATCATCGTTTGCTCAACAAAGATTAAACCCCATTTTGTTTTGATTTTCTCCACAAGCCAAAGGCCGCGCCAGCCAGCCCAATATAAAATAATATATTCCCGAAATAGATAAACTTCTGCCCTGTGCTGTATGACGTGGGTTCAAATTTAAACACAATCTCATGCTTGCCTGCAGGCACGGGCATGCCTCTAAGCAGATAATCTGCTTTGAGATACGCTGTTTTCTTTCCATCTAAATAGGCATTCCAACCGGCCGGATAATACACTTCGCTGAATACGGCAAACTGGGGAGATGCGGCCTGGGTACTGTATTTTATTTCATCATTATCATAGCTTTCAAGCTTTATAGTAGCTGTTGAATCCGGTATAGGGTCATTACCTGCAATATTTTTTGCGCTTTGATCAATGATCACCGTATCCTTCGGACCAAACTTGTCCAGCGATTTTATTTCTTCAACCGGCCCGTTTACATATTTTATATGTTTTACAAACCACGCTGCACCCAGCGCTCCGTCGTTTTTATATACCATGGGCTGCCCCTGCTGTTGTTGCGACGGGAAGATGATATACCGTGTGTCCAGCATATCCAGAACATCCATATTGACCGGCTGCTTGGTTAGCTGCGTTTCTATCAGGTCCTGGTATATCCTCAGCTTGGCAGGATGGTAGCCGCCTACCGACCGGTGATGATAGGATGTCATGGCATCATTATAAGTATCACCGGCAAGATTAAACACACGGTAATGCGGGTCTTTGTCCTGCATGATCTGGTTGTCTATTGCTGAAGCTGCAAAATTTTCTGACTCATAGCTGTCTGTATCCTTATAATTATCACTGTTGAGGTAATGGCTGTCGAGCACTAGCAGGTCAATAGTATTTATCACGGTAAAGATCACCACAACAGCGACCGGTTTAAGCTGGTTTTTTACATATAAATACAATAACCCAAGCACCAGCCCTGCAAAAAGTAATGCCCTGAATACACTATTCAAAAACATAGCCTTTCGCTCAGACTTAAGTGCATTCATCAGCACCCTTTTCATTTCAGTATTATCATGCTCGGGGTTGAAAATAGCTGGAAGCCACCTGTCATCAAACGGGCTTGTAAAGTCGTTGAAAAGATAGATGAGCAGCGTTACTCCAAACAGCCCTCCCAATACATATAATATCTTTTTGAAAGAAGCCTTTAGTTGTTCTTTACCGTCAGGCTCAAAAATGATGCGCTGTAATCCCATTGCTGCCAGCAATGGCAATAAGAATTGAGGGATTACCAGGGCAGTGTTAGGCGAACGGAATTTATTGTATAAGGGGAAGTGATCAAGCAGGAATGAATTAAAACCGTCAAAATTTCTGCCCCAGGCCATGAAAACAGTGAAAATGATAGCCGCAGCCATCCACCATTTTATGGGATTTCTTATTATGACCATTCCTATCAACGCAAGAAAACAAATAATAGCACCGTAGTAGAGTGTACCTCCGGTGCCTTCCAGCATCCCCCCCCAATATTTAGGGATGAATGCTGCAAGCTGTACCGCCTGGTTTTCAGGGACATTCTTTTCTGTCAGTTCCGATACAAATTTTGAATCTTCAGGAAAATGAGAGGAAGAACTTTCTCCGAAAACTCCTGGCATAAAAGCGGTCAATATTTCGCTTTTGCCAATACTGTATTGAAATGCATAATCTTTATCCAGGCCTTGGGTATCAGCTTTTTTTATTTCAGCCCCTGTGGCTTCAATAGTTTTCCCGCCACGCATAGTGTATTTGGCATATTCAGCGGTAGTAAGCAGTGTCATTGCGGAATTCGCTATTGCCGCAGCTCCTGCTATTGCCGCAAGCGCCAGCGATATAGCCAAATGTTTCCATTCTTTTTGCCTTATCCATTGAATGATGTAACCGATAGTAATAAGTCCTGCTGCAATAAGAAAGTAGTAAGTGATCTGTGCATGGTTAAAGGCAATTTCCCACGTAGCGGCGATGAGTGTAACTACCATTCCTGCCCAGTATTTCTTCTGGTAAATGAGCAGCATGCCTGCCAACACTGCAGGCATATAGGAAATGGTCCACATTTTTGTATCATGGCCACCGGCTACGATCAATGCGTTATAAGTGGCATAGGCAAACCCAAGGCTTCCCAAAACGCCGATAGCCGTTCTTATCCCCAGCACGCAACAAAGCAGGTAAAAACAAAGACAGGCTAAAAAAAAGAAGCCTGCTGGTTTGGGCAGACCTAATGTAAGTATGGTATGAAAATCGGGTATATAGGATTTAGCTTCCATCGCGACCTGGTAGGCGGGCATACCGCTAAACAGGTGAGTGTTCCATAAAGGAAAGTGTCCGTTCTTTTCCTTATATTCAAAGGAACTGTGTGCCGCCGCTTTCCACTGCACATTATCACTCTGCTCCAATACCTTTCCCTGGATAGCGGGATGGCAGTAAATAATGGCTACCACCAGAAAGATACCTATGGCAATCAGGTGAGGAATAAGTGCCTTAAAATTGAAATTTTTCACTTATAGCGTTTTAAGGCGGCAAATTAATATTATTTTTAGTCTTCCCTTTAATTTTAATGTTCAGGATGATCCACCAGATTCTCAGAGACAAGCCCGCTAAATTATTTATAGGATTTACCGCTTTTTTTGTAGCCAATGCCCTCATCGCTGAGTGTATCGGCGGTAAAATTTTTTCGCTGGAAAAGCTGTTCGGACTGCAGCCGGCAAACTTCACTATTTTAGGTCATAGCGGGTTATCGTTTAGCCTTACCTGTGGTGTCTTGCTATGGCCACTTGAATTTGTGATGACTGATATTGTAAATGAATACTACGGGCCGAAGGCCGTGAAGCGTATCAGCTATACTGCCGTCGCACTCATCTCCTATGCTTTTATTATGTTTTATGCAAGTATTCATATACCGGCAGCCGACTGGTGGCCGGCTTCTAAAGCAGAGGATGGTATTCCTGATCTGCAGGTCGCTTTCGGCGGTATTTTTGGACAGGGCATGTCTATTATTCTCGGCAGCCTTGTAGCTTTTTTGGTAAGCCAGTTGGTTGACGTGTTCATTTTTCACCGGATAAAAAAAGTGACAGGGGAGAAGAAGGTATGGCTGCGGGCTACCGGCTCAACTCTGGTATCCCAGTTGATTGACAGCTTCATTGTTCTGACCATTGCCTTTAAATGGGGAGGCAACTGGACATGGACGCAGGTGATCTCCGTAGGTATCATGAATTATATCTACAAAGCAACAGTTGCCGTATTGCTCACTCCGGTAATCTATTTTGCTGAAAAAAAGATAGAAGCTTATGTAGGCCATGAAACAGCCCGGCAAATGAAAAAGGCTGCTATGGGGGAAGAATGATTTTTGATTAGTCTGATTTTAGGGCGCCGCTTCTACCACAACGGTCTGCTTGAGCCTCATTGCCACGGGTTGTTCCTGTCTTATAGCAGGTTTCCACTGAGGCATGCTTTCAAATTTCTTTTCCAGCGTTTCATTCAGATCGTCATTACCCCCTTTTGCTACATGTGCATATACCGGTTTGCCTTCTTTATCAATGATATATTCTACCACAATATATGCCGCCCTTTGTCCTTCATTTAACAATGGTACAAGGTCATTACCCGTTTTATCCAGGAATGCCTGGAAGGCTTTAGTGCCTCCGGGGAAAACAGGAAGATTGTTTACTACTTTGGCAATTTCTTCTTCAGGGATCGGTATCTTCTTTTCTGTGCGCGCAGTTTTAGCCTTAGCAGTTATTGGGGGATTTACATTTGTTTTTTGGACATCTTCAATAACGTACTGCCCGTAGCTGTTCACCATTACAACAGGTATCTGGTGATTCTTTTCAAAAAAGTTGTATGCCGCTTCAAGCTTGGTCACGAGCGGGCGGTAACTTTTATATATCTGCAAAAAACGATCAAGATATCCTACACTTCTTGGATTATTGAATTGCACGGGGAAGATGTGCACAGGAATATATTCCTGCCCCATTGCTCTGGCATAGCTTGTAATAATGTAAAGGTCTTCAATCTGGTCGTTATTGATAGGAATACATCCTTCTGTTACACAGGAACCGTGTATGTAAATATCCCCTCCGGGGGCAAGAGAGTCGCTCAGCATGCGGTCTGAAGCATTAGGATAATTTAATCCAAGTGAAAGATAATAGGCGCTGTTTGGATTGAATTCATTGATATAATAAAATCCTTCCGGCACCTGGTAGTCTCCCTGCATTCTCTTGGGGCCGAGTGATCCGGCCATGGCGCAGATCTTATATGTTTTAAAAAGTTTGAAGGGCTCTTTTACACTGTTCTTTACCCATACCTCCATCTGGCTGTCATACTTAAATGAACGGATATACACATATTTTGCGGGCCATTGCAAACCTTTTGTCTCGAATTGCCTGCGCAGGGTATCTTCTTTGCGCCTGAAAACATCAGCAACTTTCGCAAATGATTTTTGATAATCTACAAAAGAATATTGCCCGTAGATAGAGCCGGTAATACCAATAGAAATGATGGTTATAGAAATGGATTTAAATATATTCATTGGATGTTGTTATAACTTAGCCATCCCCTCGTTTTTCATCCGGCCGGCATTTATTTTGCAAATATCATGCATATTATGCGAAGATATTTCCAAAAATCTTAACAAGATATCTTTCTCTGCGTTTTTGTAACTCTTTTAACGGCAAATCCGGGAATGTATTTTGCGCAGTTTTTCATTTTCGCCGGGTTATTTCCTGCTCTTTATTATCTTCACGCCGCATTTATAATAAACTTATGGTAAAAGCGGGAATATTAGGAGGCGGACAATTAGGCCGTATGCTTTTGCAGGCTGCTGCCAATTACCCTGTAGAGACTTTCGTGATGGAAAATGATCCTCAATGCCCTGCTGCACATCTTTGCCATCATTTTGTTAAAGGAGATATCGGGGATTTTGACGACGTGTACAATTTTGGCAAGAACCTTGAGGCTATTACGATAGAAATAGAATCGGTGAATGAAGATGCCCTTGCTAAGCTTGAAGAGGAAGGAGTGCGCATTTATCCCAAACCGGAAGCATTGAAGGTGATAAAGGATAAGGTGAAGCAAAAAAAATTTTACGAGTCTTTTTCTATTCCAACCGCCCCATTTATAGTAACTCAGTCAAGAGAGGATATAACAGCGCATTTGGATTTTCTTCCTGCTGTACATAAATTAGGTACCGGGGGATATGATGGGAGAGGAGTACAGATCATAAAAAACCGGGAAGATATACCTAAAGGCTTTGATAAGCCCGGTGTGCTGGAAAAGCAAATCAATATACACAAGGAGATTGCAATGATTGTTGCTGTAAATGATACGGCACAAACTACGCTATATCCCCCTGTTGATATGGTTTTCGATCCTTCCCTCAATCTGCTTGATTACCAGATAAGCCCGGCGGAGCTTTCCGAAAATGTATTGTGGAAAACAGAGGCGATTGCCTTAAAAGTAGTGAAGGAACTGAAAAGTCCCGGCATCTTTGCAGTTGAGCTTTTTATTGATAAGGAAGGCGAAGTGTATGTGAATGAAACTGCGCCGCGGGTGCACAACAGTGGTCATCATACCATAGAAGCCAGTTACAGCTCACAGTTTGATATGCTTTGGCGGATCATACTGAATTATCCTCTCGGGAATACTGCTGCTATACTGCCTGCGGCAATTGTTAATCTTTTGGGAGAAGACGGCTATAGTGGCAATGCTGAATATGACGGACTGGAAGAGGTGTTGAGGATGGATAATGTATTCGTGCATATTTATGGCAAAGCGCAAACGAAACCCGGCAGGAAAATGGGACATGTAACCATAATCAGCAAAGACAGGCAGGACCTGATTTTTAAAAAGAACCGTATAAAGAATACATTGAAGGTGATCAGCAGGGAGAAGGAATAGAGCTATGATATTAGCTGTTCTCTTACGTTAATTGTGAGATGACAAACGTTAGACGTGAAATGCTCACGTTTCACGTCTAACAATGAGACGCAGCATAACATAATTAACATACCTTGTACCGGTAAACAAAAACGCAAATTTTTATGTCCCCGACAGAACCTTTGGTAGGTATTATAATGGGCAGCGATTCTGATCTGCAGGTAATGCAGGGCGCTGCCGATGTATTAACAAACTTCGGTATCTCATTTGAACTAACAGTGGTATCTGCCCATCGTACTCCTATGCGAATGGTAGCTTATGCTTCAAAGGCGAGAGAGAGGGGGATAAAAGTGATTATTGCCGGCGCCGGTGGTGCTGCTCATCTGCCTGGTATGGTGGCATCTCTTACTTCCCTCCCGGTCATAGGAGTGCCGGTAAAATCCTCCAATTCTATTGACGGATGGGATTCCATATTGTCTATTTTGCAGATGCCGAATGGTATACCTGTTGCCACAGTTGCCTTAAATGCCTCTAAAAATGCCGGAATACTTGCTGCTTCCATTATAGGCGCTTTTGACAAACAGACAGCCGACAAAATTATTGCCTACAAAAAAGACCTTGAGGCTGAGGTCTTGAAAAAAGCGGATAAATTGAAACAAGACGGATGGCAAAATGGATTTGATAAAATAATACAATAAAATAAAGCCCCATACTAAATACTAATGCTGTGTTAAACAAGCAACCTGCCAGCCGGCAGGCTGGTGTGGGAGGTGAGACATTTCTTTTACCTTTATCCGCTCACTTTCACGATAACATACAGGCATAATTGGCTTGATTTAGCACTAATATTTCGTTCCTTCAAGCAGCTTTAGCTGCAGAAAAGCATACATAATACCATTCAACTGGCGGCGAATAATGGTTCTCAATCCCTCGAAAAGATAGGGCTCATTTAAGACATCCCTGTAGGCGCTGATCATTTTTTTCTCACTGTCTTTACAAAACTGGAGTATGGTTACATTAATATTGGCCTCGTCGCTGCCGATAACCGGCGCCAAAGGTTGCTTATCTGCAGCAGATGCTTTTTCAGGTGCATCAATACAGTCATAAACCCCTAGTGATTTTAATTGCGAGGTCAGCTCCGACACGTATTGACTGTTCTCCTGGGCCAGAATGCTTATGTTTTGTTTGAACTGCTTATCATGTATCGTCAAAGATGCCTGCTCGTATTTTTCCTTTTCATGTCTTAAAATATCCATCAGTTGGGATAAGCGCTCCACGATATATTGCGGAACTTTAAAAGAGGTGGCTTTTATCATGGCAGGAAGGTTTATACGAAGTTACATAATGTGGCAGATAAAATATAGTTGTTGTGCTGCTTAACCTTTTGTAAACAATTGTTGTGCCATTCCGGCCGCCTTATCCAATAATCAAACAGGGAAAACTAAAGTTTAATTGCAGGAATGGAATATATTGCATTATTACCGTAGTGCTGATGAAACGAATTATTAAAAAATTCAGAATAGATAAACGGATCAGGGCTGGTTACGGGTCAGCTTTTCTTATCCTTCTTTTATCTTACCTGCTTACGCTCTATTCCAATAAGAAAATGGCGGAAGAGGGAACGAGTATCAAGCATACCAACGACCTGATCACCCGCCTGGATAACTTTCTTTCGCTGATGAAAGACGCTGAAATCGGCTCCCGGGGGTATTTCCTGACACGGGATAAAACGGTGCTTGATTCTTATTACAAAAGCCGGATGAAGTCGGGACCTTCTTTTTATGAACTGCATGCGGAGCTTATGAGCAGCCCGGATCAGATAGCCCGGATGAAAAAGGCAAAGAAACTGCTTGATAAAAAATATGAGATTATTGACAGTACTATCAACACCTTTGATCATAATGGCTACCGGTTTACCGACAGCCTCCTTGCAACGGAAAGTAATGGTAAAGCTATCATGGACAGCCTGCGGGCGGTGGTCACGGAGATGCAGAATACAGAAAAAGATGTATTGGCCCGGCGAACTGAAAAACTGGGTGAAAGCTTTCACCTGGTGAATGTTATCATTGTGATATCTCTTATTGTTGCACTGCTGCTGTTTGTGTTTGGGTTTATCACGTATATTACAGAAAATCGTGCCAGGCGACTGGCTGATATACGGGCTGAGGAATACAGGCAGGAATTGGAAGAGCGGGTGAAGCAACTGGACAAAGCTAATAAAGAACTGCTGGAAATGCGGAGGCTTGAAAAATTCACCGCAACAGGCAGGATAGCAAGGACCATTGCCCACGAAGTACGTAATCCGCTTACCAATATTAACCTGTCTGTGGATCAGCTTAAATCCGGGATGGAGGGTGGCGAAGAAGAGCGACAGGTTTTTTATGATATGATACTGCGCAATAGTCAGCGCATTAATACGCTGATAACAGAGTTGCTCGATTCTACAAAGTTTGTGGAAGTCAGACCGGGACCATTGCCTGTAAATACACTTCTTGATGAAACGCTGCTACTCGCAGCAGACAGGATTAAGCTGAAAGATATACAGGTAATAAAAGAGTATAGCAGAGGTATTTGTGATGTGGCGGTAGATAAGGAAAAGATGAAAATTGCTTTTCTTAACATTATTGTCAATGCTATAGAAGCTATGGAAGGAGAAGGAGGGAAACTGGTCATCAAAACATATTCACGGAATGAAAAATGTTTTATTGAAATCCGTGATAATGGGAGCGGAATGGATGAAGAAGCGCTCAATAAATTATTTGAGCCATATTATAGCAGGAAAAATAAAGGCACCGGGCTTGGGATGACCAATACCGAAAACATAATTTTGAGCCACAAGGGAAGTATTAATGTCGAAAGCAGTTTGGGGGAGGGCACTACATTTACTATAACCCTGAATTTTGCCTGATTTTATTGCTAAAATTTAACTCTAACGTATATTTCCCGCATGAAAATCAGAAGCTATACTTTGTACCAGGTGCCTCCAAGGTGGCTCTTTTTAAAAATTGACACAGATGAAGGTATCACTGGCTGGGGGGAACCGGTGATTGAAGGCAAAGCAGATACTGTTAAAGCAGCAGTGAATGAATTGATGGATAACCTGGTGGGAAAGGATCCGATGAATATTGAGGATCATTGGAATACAATGTACCGGGGCGGTTTTTACCGGGGTGGGCCGATTTTAATGAGCGCCATATCCGGTATTGATCAGGCCTTATGGGATATTAAAGGAAAATATTTCAATGCACCGGTTTGGCAGTTGATAGGTGGAAAAGCAAGGGAAGCCATCAGGGTATATTCATGGATAGGTGGCGACCGCCCGTCTGAAGTTGCCGCCGCCGCACGACAGGCTGTAGCAGCTGGTTTCACTGCTGTTAAGATGAATGCTTCTGAAGAAATGCAGTATATTGATTCCTTTACCAAAGTAGAGGCTGTGCTGGAAAGAGTGCAAAATGTAAAAGATGCTGTTGGAACTGACATTGGAATAGGGGTGGACTTTCATGGTCGTATTCATAAGCCGATGGCCAAAATAATGGCTCGCGAGCTGGATGCGCTGCACCCTATGTTTATTGAAGAGCCTGTATTACCTGAAAATAATGAGGCGCTGAAAGAAATAGCACAATACAGCTCAGTTCCCATAGCTACGGGAGAGCGGATGTTTAGCAGGTGGCAGTTTAAGCCATTGCTCCAGGGCGGCTATGTGGATATTATACAGCCTGATCTTTCTCATGCCGGAGGTATTACAGAATGTAAAAAAATACTTTCGATGGCGGAGGCCTATGATGTAGCAGCGGCGCCTCATTGCCCGCTGGGACCAATTGCTCTTGCCTCATGCCTGCAGGTAGACGCTACTTGCCACAATGCTTTTATACAGGAACAAAGCCTCGGAATACACTATAATACCGGTAGCGACCTCCTTGATTACCTTGAAGACAGATCAGTTTTTCATTATAAAGACGGGTATGTCAGTATCCCCTCCGGCGCTGGGCTGGGTATTACAATTAATGAAGCTCATGTTGAGAAAATGGCAGGGGAAGGTCACCGTTGGCGTAATCCGGTTTGGCGGCATAAAGATGGGAGTGTGGCAGAATGGTAAGACCTTCGAAATAAAATATACCGATAATAATAATCTGTTTTCAGTAACTGTACTGTAATGAAAAATATATTATTTATATTCTTATTATTCTTGATAGTTAGTTGCCATCAATCTTCTACACATCATAGCTCAGCTTCTGCAAAGTCCGATGAAGGTAGCAGGATCCAGGTTTCCTGGTTTGTTGGTTTACCCGTAATAGATGTGAATGCAACTGCACAGGTTATAGGAAGGGGATACAACTGGACAGAAGGACCGGTATGGATAGCCGGCCGGCAAACGCTGATCTTTTCAGATGTTCCGGAAAATAAAATTTTCCAATGGAAGGAAGGAGACAGCGCCAAAGTATATCTCATGCCTTCTGGTTATACCGGCACCTTACCACGGGGTGGCGAAATCGGATCAAACGGGTTAGCGCTGGATAATAAAGGGCGGCTGCTGCTCTGCCAGTCGGGAAACAGGCAGGTGGCCCGGATGGAGGGCAGTTTGGCTTCACCGGTACCTAAATATACTTCGCTGGCGGGCCGATACAAAGGAAGAAAATTTAATAGCCCCAATGATCTGATAACAGACAGTAAGGGCAATATCTATTTTACAGACCCGATTTACGGGTTACCAAAAGGTGCAAATGATCCGGAGCGGGAATTAAAATTTGAAGGGGTATACAAAATTGATGTAAACGGGAAATTAAGCCTTTTGATTGATTCTATATCCCGGCCAAACGGGCTCGCCCTTTCGCCTGCTGAAGATATATTGTATCTGGCTAGCAGCGATGAAAACAGACCTGCCTGGTATGCTTATCATCTTAACAAAAATAGAGATATCGTTTTCGGAGGAGTATTGCTTGATGCCACGCTGCTCAGGAAAACAGCAACAGTAAAGCAAGGTCCGGATGGGTTTAAGATTGACAAATTTGGAAATATTTTCAGCGCCGGGCCCGATGGCATAAATATCATCTCCCCTGAAGGGACAAGGATCGGGCTTATAAGAATCCCCGGTCGCTCTTCTTCAAACTGTGTGTTTAATGAAACAAAAGACGTACTGTTCGTAACAGCAGACGACATTGTGCTGAAGATCAATCTTCATCCTGAGGCTGATAAAAAAGAGTAGTTCCTGCAAAGGTTACTTTATGTAACCAAGTATCTTCAGCATGCTTTGAGCTGATTGTTCTTTTGCATACAGCCAGTCAACCAGTTTACCATTTTTATCATATTCTACAATCACGTGTTTGGGTGAAGGTATCAGGCAGTGCTTTATACCTCCATAGCCGCTGATTTGATCCTGGTAGGCGCCGGTGTGGAAAAACCCAAGATATAATGGTTCACCATTCACAATTTTGGGGAGAAAGACCTCATTGATATGTTCTTCAGAATCATAATAGTCATGGCTGTCGCAGGTGATCCCTCCAAGCACCACACGCTGATATTCTTCGTCCCATTTATTGATCGGCAATAGCAAAAAGCGTTCTCCGATGCCCCAGGTATCCGGAAGCGTGGTGATGAAAGATGAATCAATCATATACCATGTTTCACGATCATTCTGCACTTTCTGTCCCAGAACGCTATAGATATGCGCCATGCTTTCACCAACAGTATAGCTCCCAAACTCCGTATAAATGTTCGGCATAGGCACTTTTGCCTTTTTACAGGCATTTTTAATATTGCGAACGATCTCATTGATCATAAACTGGTAATCATATTCAAATCCCAGTGAATGCTTGATAGGAAAACCGCCGCCGATATTAATTGAATCAAGCTCAGGGCATATTTTTTTGAGCTGGCAATACAGGTGAATGATCTTGTTCAATTCACTCCAGTAGTAAATGTCGTCCTTAATGCCTTTATTAAGGAAAATATGGAGCATCTTCAACTGGAATTTATGCTCATTGCCCTCAATTTTATCTACATAAAATTCCAGTATATCCCTGGCACGTATGCCCAGCCGTGAAGTATAAAAAGGGAAAGTAGGCTCTTCTTCCGCAGCTACCCGTATGCCCAGCTTGAACGGGACTTTTACGGATTTGCGGTAAGCTTCGAGCTCATCTTTATTATCAAGAATTGGCGTCACGTTTTTAAACCCAGAGTTCAGCAGCCTGGCTATGCGGGTAGTATAGCCCTTTTGCTTATACCCGTTACAGATGATATGAATATCTTTATTGATCTTCTTCTTTTCGTAAAGCCTGTTGATGATTTCAATATCGTAGGCATAAGAAGTCTCCAGATGGATGTCGTGCTTAAGCGCTTCTTCCACCACAAAGGAAAAATGAGAGCTTTTGGTACAATAACAATAGAAATATTTTCCCTCGTAGCGATGCTTCTTAAAAGCCTCTCTAAACATCTGCTTTGCCTTATTGATCTGCTTTCCGATTTTTGGCAGATAGGTCAGCTTAAGCGGCGTTCCGTATTTATCAATCAGCGCTTTCAGGTCAAGACCATTGAAACGGAGGTAGCCATCCTGTACATCAAAGCCTTCCTGGGGAAAGTAAAAGGTTTGTTTTACAAGATCGGTATATGATTTATTCATATTGTTAAACGATACCAGTTATAAGGGTGAGCAATTAATGATTTGCAAATGTAGTTTTTTGCAATATATGCAATAAAAAAACCGGTAGTGATTTTTCACTGCCGGCTTTTCCGTATCTTATAATTATCTGATTTCTTTCATTATTTTACCGAAGCTACCAGCTTTTTAAAGCTCTCAGGTTCATTCATTGCAAGGTCTGCCAGTATTTTACGGTCAAGACTGATACCCTTTTGATTCAGTTTGTGGATAAACTCCGAATAAGTAAGCCCTTCTTCACGGACAGCGGCATTAATACGCACAATCCACAATGCGCGATATTCTCTCTTCTTCAGTTTACGGCCAACATATTTGTAGGTTAACCCTTTTTCCACTACATTTTTGGCTACGGTCAACACATTCTTACGCTTTCCGTAATAGCCTTTTGCGGCTTTTAATATTCTTTTCCTGCGTGCTTTTGAAGCAACTGCATTTACTGAACGAGGCATATTATTAAGTTTTAAGTTGTAAACACCTTCCGGCGCCGGACAACTGTTTTGATTTTTGTTAAGTACCGGAACTTCCGGTTAAGTCAGATCCCTATTTTAAACGAAGCAGGCGTTTTACAAAATTCATGTTGGATTGGTGCACTTCGCCGGGAATGTTCATGGCGCGCTTACGTTTTTTTGATTTTTTTGTCAACAGGTGACGGCGGAAAGATTTCTGGTGGGTGATCTTGCCTGTGCCGGTCACTTTAAACCTTTTCTTGGCACTGGAATTGGTTTTAACCTTTGGCATATTAATGTTGTATTTTCGTGACACCCGTGGGGCGGTTCCGAACAGACGAAACGCTTATGGAGCCTTGGGGCAATCTGGATCCAGGCTGAAAAGCTCTGGACTCCCCCTGGATTGGGGTCGCAAAGGTAATAAAAACTATTTATTAAAACATTTTTATTCTCTTTTTGGATTTCTGCTTCGATCTGCTAATTTCGCATCCTAATGCAACTCAGCTCAAAACATCTGTTAGGCATTAGAGACCTCACTCCACAGGATATTACTCTTATTTTAGATACCGCTACACAGTTTAAAGAAGTATTGCAACGCCCGATTAAGAAGGTACCTACCTTGCGCGATGTAACTATTGTAAATCTTTTTTATGAAAGTTCCACCCGCACCCGTATTTCTTTTGAGCTGGCGGAAAAAAGGCTTAGTGCCGATACCATTAATTTTACTGCAAGCGGCTCTTCGGTGTCAAAGGGCGAAACGCTGCTGGATACCGTCAATAATATCTTATCCATGAAAGTGGATATGGTAGTGATGCGCCATAGCGCCAGCGGAGCGCCCCATTTTCTTGCAAAGCATATTCCGGCCGCTATTGTAAATGCCGGCGATGGCATTAATGAGCACCCTACCCAGGCACTCCTGGATGCTTTTTCCATAAGGGAAAAGAAAGGCAAACTGGAGGGACTTAAAATTGCCATTATCGGCGACATTATGCATTCGAGGGTGGCGTTAAGCAATATCTATCTGCTGAAGAAAATGGGAGCCGACGTAATGGTAGCCGGGCCGCCAACACTCATCCCCCCGCATATTACCCAGGCTTTTGATATCAGGGTTGAATATAATATCACTAAAGCGCTGAAATGGTGTGATGTGGCAAATGTATTGAGGATTCAGCTTGAAAGACAGAACCAGGTACTTTTCTCTTCTCTGAGAGAGTATAATCTTGCTTATGGTATTAATAAGAAGATGCTTGATGCACTGGATAAGGAAATATTGGTAATGCATCCCGGACCCATTAACCGCGGAGTAGAGCTCGACAGTGATGCCGCAGATTCAAAGCAGTCTATCATTTTACAGCAGGTGGAAAACGGGGTGGCAACACGTATGGCAGTGCTATACCTCCTGGCAGGAGGGAGAGAACAGGCAAGTGAGAAATGAGAAGAGAAACGAACCTTCACGTTTCACGTCTCACATTTCACGTCTGCCGTTTCATATTTAACATTACACCGGGAGGGATGCTATAGTAATTTTCATCCTGGTGAGAAGATCACATTCGGAATAACCGCTTATAAATAATTGTTATGCAGCGAATTGCCTTGTTTCCCGGTACCTTTGATCCCATTACTATCGGTCATCTTGATATTATCAACCGCTCACTATCCTTATTTGATAAACTCGTTATAGGCATTGGCAGGAATGCCAGCAAAGTAGCTATGTTTTCTGAAGAGCAGAGGCTACAATGGATCAATGAGATCTTTAAAGACAAAGCTAAAGTAACGGCTCTGGTATATGAAGGATTGACAGTAGATTGCTGCAAGAAGATCAATGCAAATTTTATTTTAAGGGGCATACGCTATGTAAATGATTTTGAATATGAAAAGGCTATAGCTGATATGAACAGGAGCTTATCCCCGGATATTGAAACGATATTCCTTACCTGCCTGCCTCAATATACTTCTGTTGCCTCAACGCTGGTAAGGGATGTTATCAGAAATGGGGGAGATGCCACTGCATTTCTTCCGGGCCCGGTAGCCCAATCCCTTACAAAGTAAGGTTCTTTTCAACGGTGGAAGTATTTTTCCCGTTTGCAGGTATGTCAGCTTTAATTTTTCCTCTGGCTACATATACCCGGTGTGGAATCCCCCGGATTAAAATTTCCAGCATTATATGAATGTATACTCCGGCTCCGCAGTTTCAAAAAAACAAGGTCTTCACCCTCTTGTAATTATTGGTGTACTGTTTTTTGTATTTGGCTTTGTTACCTGGCTGGGCTCTGTGCTGATCCCCTACCTGAAGATCGCCTGTCAGTTGGAGGATGTTGTTTCCTCTTACCTTGTAGCTTTTGCCTTTTACATCTCCTACTTTATTATGGCCCTTCCTTCCTCTGTAGTGCTGAAATATACAGGATTTAAAAAGGGAATGGCACTGGGCTTATTGATCATGGCTGCCGGAGCTCTGCTTTTTATTCCTGCAGCACTTTCACGGACATACAGTGTTTTTCTGCTGGGGTTATTTGTTCAGGGAACGGGGTTGTCTATTCTTCAAACGGCGTCAAATCCTTATGTGACTATTCTTGGTCCAAAAGAAAGCGCAGCTAAAAGGATCAGTATTGTAGGGATATGTAACGGGGTGGCAGGCGCTGTAGCACCTCTTATTCTTGGTGCAATTGTGCTTGGAGATGCTGATAAACTGCAAAGTAAAATAGATAAGATAACTGGCGATGAAAAAATAGCGGCGCTAAATGCGCTTGCCCATCGGGTGATCTTGCCTTATACTGTTATGACCGTATTGCTTGTGCTGTTGGCCGCTTTGGTTTACTTTTCTTCACTGCCTGAAATAGATACGGAACTGGAAGACGAAGCCACTGGCATCAGCAATAAGCATAAAACAAATATTTTCCAGTTTCCGCACCTGATCATTGGGGTCATTACTTTATTCTTATATGTAGGTGTGGAAGTAATTGCCGGGGATACTATTATTAACTATGGTGCATCACAGGGGATTCCCATGTCAACAGCAAAATTTTTTACCAGTCTCACACTTGTTGGAATGCTTATAGGTTATATTGTGGGCATAATATGCATACCCAAATATATCTCACAACGGCAGGCATTGAAGATCTCGGCATTTTGTGCTATTATTTTTGCTTTGGGAGCTTTGTTTACCCAGGGATATACTTCTATCAGCTTTGTAGCCTTACTGGGGCTGGCCAATTCATTGATGTGGCCTTCTATCTGGCCCCTGGCGATAGATGGCCTTGGAAAATTTACTAAAATTGGTTCATCCCTGCTGATCATGGCAATAGGCGGAGGAGCTATTTTGCCGCTTATTTATGGAAGGCTTGCTGACAAATATTCTTTTCACCAGGCGTACTGGTTAGTAGTGCCCTGTTATATTATGATCGCATTTTACGCTGTTAAAGGATATAAGCTGGGGAAAACACCGGCGCCGACGGCAATACCTGAATAAAAACAGGGGCTGATCTTTTGACCGGCCCCTGGTGACAAATTTATTGTCCTGGTTGAATATAAGTTCCTTTCACATTTCTCACGTTTTACATTTGTCGTCTCACGTTCTATATGGCACTACATCAGTTGAAAATATATCTTAATCCCAGTACCAATCCCCACGTGCTTGCGGTAGAGTAATTAGGCTGATATACTCTGGATGGTCCTGCCGGGTTAAAAGTATATACCGGGTTAGCTTTATTAAAGCCTGAAGCAAGACCGAGGAGCGCCTGGTCCTGGAATGTACCGAAGCCGTAATTATACTTATAACCCCAGTCCTTGTTTAAAAGATTAAGGAAATTAGTTACATCGGCGCTGATACGGATAGTATGAGTTTTATTTCCTGTTCTTACATAAAAGTCCTGGAGAATTCTTAAATCTACAAGATGATTCCACGGCAGCGTTGCTCCGTACCTGTCCATATACTGTCCTTTATGTTTACGCAGGTATTTATCATTTTCAATAAAGGTAAAGAATGCATCGCTTTGTTGTTTGGCGGTGTAAGTAACACCACCGGCTTTATATCCTTCCTGGAATTGTATTTCAGAAGGATCTTTCGGAATATAGATAATATCATTTGACGCACCGTCGCCATTGATATCTCCGCTATACCTGTAGCTGAACCGTTCCTGGCTGCTGGCACTGTAATATATGCCAAAGGTTGTTGCCATCTTTTGGCTCAGATAATTCAATTTATATGATGCTGAGCCAACGATGCGGTGTGGTACGGCAAAATTTGAATATCCCAATTCCGGCTTATTGGGATTTGCTACTATATTATTAGTGGTCCATCCGCTTGCTGCCTGGTCGCTGGAGCCTATGGCAACATCCTGTGCAAAAGTGTACGTATAGGCGAGGCTGGCTTCCCATCCGTTAGCAAAAGATTTCTGTATCATGGGGGTAAAAGAGAAGCTCGACCCCTTGTTAATATTGTCTAATACTGCCAGCCTGTTAATGTCCGGGTTCAATCTTGTAGTATAGATCGGTCTGTTATCTCCGACGCCGCCCAGCGTTCCCGACTGCGGTCCAAGATTATCATTCCTGTAATATACATTGTTGATCATTTTGGTGTATATAAATTCAAAACTAAGCAGCGTGTTCGGCGCGATTTTTTTGTCGAAAGCGAGGTTTGTTCTCCATACCTGGGGCATTTTAAAATCTCTGGCAGTTGCACTATAGCTTGAACCACTGGGAATACTTTGGCCTACTGGGGGCGGATTCGTAGGAATATATGTTGTTCTGTCTGTATTATAAGTGATATTAGCCAGCTCCGTATTAGAAGCCTGGTATTGTGCACGTATGACCCCGTTATCTCCCACCTGGTTTACCAGCCAGATGAAAGGAATACGCCCGGTGAAAACGCCTGTTCCTCCGCGGATGATAACTGATTTGTCGTGCTCCACATCGTAGGTAAATCCAACTCTTGGCGAAACAAGGAATCTTGATTTGGGAAACTGGCTTACATCGAAATGTTCATCATTCCCGTTTTCATCTTTAAATGTTACCTCTTCCAGAGCAGGGTTCCTGGGTGGGGTATAAGGATAAGAAGGCTTATCCACCCTCAGCCCGTAAGTAAGTTTAAAATAACTGTTGGGTGACCATACATCCTGAATATATACGCCTAACTGGTTGAATTTTGCTGCAGGTACAGCTATTCCTTTAGGGTTACTGGGATCGTAGGAAACAGCAAATACAACAGGCTGCTTCTTATCAAGAAAATCCTGGAGGGAAGCGTACCTGTAATAGCCTCCGCCGGAACCGCTGGTAAATGAATTCTGGAACTCCATGTGATCAAAGCTGCCGCCCACCGTTAAGATGTGTTTGCTGAAATTAAAAGTGAGGTTTTCAGCGGCGTTGAATGCCTTATCCACAATATAGTTTTTATAAGAAAACAGATCGGTACCGAAAGAAATATAAACGGTATTGGGATCCTTCATAATATCAACAAAAGGAACAATGCTTGGGGGTACTCTTGTAGGCCGGTTGTCGGTATAAGAGGCCAGTATCTGGTTAGATATTTTTTTACTGAAATTTGAATTTAGCTCTGCTACTCCGGATTTAACAGTGGTATTGTTCTTGAAGTTTGAATTGGCGTATGCCATACCGCCTGTGCTGCCCGCCCTTCTGCCATTTCCAAAAGAACTTCCTATTGTACTGGAATTATTTACCTGCTCATCATCCTCTGTCTTGGATTGCGTATAGCGTAATGTTAAACGGTGCTTGTCGGATATATTCCAGTCAATACGTCCCAGAAGTTTATAATTGTCAAGACCAAAATTATATTTCTCATAGGGGCCGGTTTCATAATTATATTCTGATTTCAGGAACTGGCTCAGTTTGTCAAGATCGGAAGCAAGCACCGGGGTAACCATCGGGTTGTTAGCGGTTTCAGCCCTGTTGGCAAGCCATATTTGTCCCGGTCTTGTACTGTTTTCTTTTTCAGCATTTACAAAGAAGAAAAGCTTGTTTTTTATAATTGCGCCGCCTATGCTGCCTCCGTATACTTTACTGGAAAGGTTGGAATTATCAGCCGTTCCATCGGCAACCTTAGTGCCGTAAAAGCTTTTAAACCTTTGAAAGGTATATGCCGTAGCATAAAAATCATTCGTGCCTCTCCTGGTAACAGCGTTAATACCTCCCCCAACAAAACCGGCCTGCCTGACATCAAAAGGAGACAGGTTTACCTGTATCTGGTCAATGGCGTCAAGCGATATGGATAAACCGCCGCCGGGTACCATTCCGTCTCCCGATCTGCCGAAATTATTATTGAATACAGAGCCGTCAATAGTTATATTGTTATAGCGGTTATTCATACCTGCAAAGCTGTTTCCGTTGCTTTGAGGGGTGAGTTTTGTAAGGCCTGTAAGGCTGCGGCTTATATTGGGAGTATTTAATATCTGGGTCCTTGTTATGCTGGTGGCAGCCCCGGTTTTGATTACATTCGATTTGCGCCCGCTTATTACCACTGCTTCAAGTTCTTTTGCTGCAGAAGTCAGTTGTACCGAAATGTCATATTTATCGCCCAGCGGAACATTGATATCTGTTCTTTTATATTCAGCCAGACCCACATAAGAAACTGTTATAGTATAGGGTCCTCCGGGAACAATATTCGGGAAGCTGAAGTATCCTCCGGTCTGGCTCGACGTAGTATACTTTGACCCCGTTGGCGTATGGATAATTACTACAGTGGCTCCAACAAGAGGTGCATTTTGCTCATCCGAAACAACGCCACTCATGCTGCTGGTGGTAACCTGCCCCAGCAGGGTGTGGGCAAAAAATAATGTAAATAATGTGATTAAAAGTTTTCTCAGTGTTTGCATAACAGATGTTTTTTCTCAGCACAAAGAAAAATCAAACTGGACGAAAATGACGTCGAAAAGGTTAACATATTATTATGATTTTTGACACATTTTAAAATAAGGTAATGTATTCCCCTGCTACTATTTTTCAAATGCTGCTCACTACTGGTTGAATCCGTAACTTTGCAAAAAATTGCAGAATGTTTGACAGCATTGAGAGTGCGATAGAAGATATAAAGAACGGAAAATTAGTAATTGTGGTGGACGACGAAGACCGTGAAAATGAAGGTGATTTTATTACTGCGGCGCAAAATGCAACTCCGGAGGTTATTAATTTCATGACAAAATACGGCAGAGGCCTTGTATGTGCCCCACTTACCGAGGAACGGTGTGCGGAATTGCACCTCGACATGATGGTAAACAGCAATACCTCTCTTCATGAGACGCCTTTTACCGTCTCCGTTGATCTGCTGGGGCATGGATGTACGACCGGCATCTCTGCTCATGACCGGTCAAAAACTATACTGGCTTTGATTAATCCAAAAACCAAACCCGAAGAATTAGGACGTCCCGGCCATGTTTTTCCCTTAAAAGCAAAAGCGGGCGGAGTGCTGAGAAGAACCGGGCATACAGAAGCCACCATTGATTTAGCCCGTTTGGCCGGATTTGATGCGCCCTATGGCGGGGTACTTGTGGAAATTATGAATGATGACGGCACTATGGCGAGATTACCTCAACTGCAGGAGATCGCAAAAAAATTTGATCTTAAGCTCATTACCATTAAAGACCTGATCGAATACAGGCTTAAAGCGGATTCGCTTATTGAAGAGATCGTTCGGGTAAATATGCCTACAAAGTTCGGAGATTTTAAACTGGTGATTTTTAAGGAAAGGAACAATCTTTCCAGCGGAGAGCACATGGCATTGATAAAGGGAGAATGGCAAAAAGATGAACCGGTGCTTGTAAGGGTGCACTCTTCGTGCTTTACCGGTGATATATTAGGATCACTCCGCTGTGATTGCGGTGAACAATTGCATGAAGCAATGAAGATGGTAGAAAAGGAAGGAAAAGGAGTGGTATTGTATATGAACCAGGAGGGCAGGGGCATAGGATTGGTAAATAAACTAAAAGCTTATAAGCTGCAGGAAGAAGGCATGGACACCGTTGAAGCTAATCTTCATTTGGGATTTAAAATGGATGAAAGAGATTATGGCGTAGGTGCCCAGATTTTACGATACCTTGGTGTTAATAAAATGCGCCTGATCAGCAATAACCCACGTAAACGGGTTGGGTTGCAGGGGTATGGTCTGGACGTGGTGGAAAATGTTCCATTGCGTATTTGTCCCAATCCGCACAATGAAAAATATCTGCAAACAAAACGCGATAAGTTGGGACATGAAATCCTGAAATAGAGAACTATACTGTTTTGAAGAATCGCCTGTCAATAGGTATTTTCCTCCTGTAATTGATTGTCACTTTTTCAAAATCCTTGTGATTGGGATTAATGAGCACGTTGTATTCTTCCGGCATAATGACTGAAGGAACCCGCATGGCGAGATATTTGTTTGCTTTCACGAACTTATCACCGATCATACCTAAAGAGGAATGTGCAGGATTGTCTGCCCAATAGGGTGGAAGGGAAGCGATATCCATTATCAATACATTATCATCCGGTATCTTTAAAGATATCATACAGTAATCGAGAAGCGGAATGGCAGCAAGATGCACAACACTTTCAAGCAATGCCAGTGAGGGACTGGCTGCAGTATATAAAATATAAGTTCCTTTACTGTGCCATCTTCCGGTATAGGCTGCAGATCCGGTGCCTTTCAAATCATCTATATACTGGCATTTGCTGATGCGGTAAACGTCCGTCATTATGCAAAAATTCCATGTTCTATTTTACCAAGCTCATTCATCAGCAGATCAATACCTATTGAAGTATCAAGAAACTCTTTTGGCTTTTTATTGCCGAGCGCCATTACAGAACTATTCATCCAGGTTTTAAATGAATCCATATTACCGAATACTTCTTCACCCCGGCTGTAAAGCTTGGCCAATTCTATGATCCTTTCAGATTGCTCAGGGTTGAGCTTTTGCGATGGAGTATATCTTCTGAGCGTTCGGTCTGAAGTTCTGATGATATTTGATATTTCCGGAATAGTGATACCGGTATTATCTATCAGGTTGTCAAGTGCTTTTTTAGGAACTCCGTTTCTGATCACGGCAATAAAATCTGAAGTGCTTCTTACATTGGAAAAGGAAGGCATGCCATTCATGCCGAGTAAATGAATGGAACGTGTTATGAAATTTTGAAGAGCAGCCGTAATTCCTGAAGTATAGTATATAGCTGCTGGTTCTTCAACCATATTGTTTTCTGTATGCCTGGGTGTCTTTTTGGAATATGCCATAATTTTTCCTTTCTGTCTTATGTCCCAAAATTACGGTCATTTGTCCGGGTTTTCTAATTTTTTCTCTAAATTTTATTAAAAAAGTCCTGAGGGTTGGATAGCATCCCAAAACCGGCGGTGATCATGATGAATATTATGAAGAGTACCAGGAGTATGGAAGGGATTAGGCCTATCATGGCGCATATTCTTCCTGCTTTTAAATTGCTGTAAGAGGACGGGGTATATAATTCCGGGTTGGCTGTATACAATTTTGCATCCTGGGCATACAGGATAAGCGCTACTATGGCGCATATAAGTCCCGGCAGGCCATAGCAGCAGCAGCCTACAATTGAAATGATCCCTAAGGCTAATACGGCTGAAGCATTGGGAAGGGGACGCTGGGATTGCGACGCAAATATGGAGGTTTCTTCCTGCATAATGTATTAATGAAAAATGGTGTGATGAATTATTATTTTATAAATATAATGAACTACAACAGTGGATACTACAATTATCTGTGCAGATATGATAATTTTTGGACCGTTGGCAAATTTGTAGAAAAGATGCAGCGTAGTATATGCCAGAAGCATTATAAGGGGAATTAAGGCAGGGTATAGCGTAAGCGAAGAGGCAATATCACCCCTGCATAATGCAATAAGGCTTCGTTGCATACCGCAGCCGGGGCATTCTATATGTAAGTATTTTACAAATGGGCATTGAAGCATATGCTTTTCGAGCCAGTCACCCCATAATATGTAATGGACAAGAAGCATAAGCGGTAAATTATCTGATGGCGGACGCTGGTGTTAAGTTAAGCGTGAAACGGCAGAGGATAAATGTGAGACCCTCACATTTATCCTCTCACTTCTCACCTAATACGCCTGGGCAAACAATACTCTTCTCAGGCTTGGGTTACCTGTTAAGATGCATTTCCCTTCTTCTTCGGTGCTCTCTAAAGGTATACATCTTATGGTAGCTTTTGTTAGTTCTTTAATTTTCAGCTCGGTTTCATCAGTCCCGTCCCAATGAGCTGCCACAAAGCCGCCTTTTTCATTTAATAGTTTTACAAACTCATCCCAGCTATCGGCAGGTGTAATATGTTCCTGCTGGTACACTTTTGCACGCTCAAACATGTCCTGTTGTATTTGGTCAAGTAGTCTGATCACCTGCCCCGGTAAATCGTCAATAGACACTGTTTGCTTTTCCCGTGTATCTCTTCTTGCTATTTCAGCAGTATTATTAGCAATATCCCTGGCGCCTATGGCAATGCGCACCGGAACTCCTTTTTTCTCATATTCTGCAAATTTCCAGCCTGGTCGGGAATTATCGCTGTCATCATATTTTACACGCACTCCCTTGATTTTAAGCTCCTGTATCAGGCTGTTTACTTTGGTGTCGATAACTATTTTTTGTTCTTCGCCTTTATATATCGGGATGATCACTACCTGCAGTGGGGCTATTTTAGGAGGTAAAACCAGCCCCTCATCATCGCTGTGGGCCATTACCAGTGCGCCGATCAGCCTGGTGGATACGCCCCAGGAGGTTGCCCATACAAACTCCTGCTTATTGTCTTTATTTAGGAACTGCACATCGAAGGCTTTGGCGAAATTTTGCCCCAGAAAATGGGATGTACCTGCCTGAAGCGCCTTCCCGTCCTGCATTAATGCTTCGATGCAATAGGTGTCTACAGCGCCGGCAAACCTTTCATTGGGAGTTTTTATACCCTTTATTACAGGCAGCGCCATCCAGGTTTCCACAAATTCAGCATAAACATTCAGCATTTTAACTGTTTCTTCCACTGCTTCTTCAGAAGTAGCGTGAGCTGTATGTCCTTCCTGCCACAAAAACTCCGCCGTTCGCAAAAAAAGCCTGGTGCGCATTTCCCATCTTACAACATTTGCCCATTGGTTTACAAGAATAGGCAGATCACGATACGATTGGATCCAGGTCTTATAAGTATTCCAGATGATCGCCTCACTTGTGGGGCGAACCACAAGTTCTTCTTCCAGTTTTGCTTCAGGGTCTACCATCAGTTTTCCCTTTTTATCCGGGTCGGTCTTGAGACGGTAATGGGTTACTATTGCACATTCTTTTGCAAACCCTTCAGCATTTTTTTCTTCAGCCTCAAACAAACTTTTGGGGACAAACAGAGGGAAATAGGCATTTACATGACCGGTTGCTTTAAACATCCTATCCAACTGATCTCTCATGTTCTCCCAAAGAGCAAACCCATACGGTTTTATTACCATGCATCCCCTTACCGCTGAATAATCAGCCAGGTCTCCCTTTATTATAAGATCGTTATACCATTGAGAATAATCCTGCGCTCTTGAAGTAATTTCTTTACTCATAACTTTTTACCAACTTATTAATTAATTATCAAGCTTAATCTGATCAATATGCCTTCAAATGTTTTCATATGATATTTTTAAAATGTATATGATCAACTATTTTGAATACATTAACATGGAAAATCCCGCAAATGTAGTAACTTCATTCTGTAAATTTTAAATCCCTCTAATCATGAAGTCAAGAATTCTACTTTTAGCAGCCGTGGCAATTGGTGTAAGTAGCTGTTCTACGATGTATAAATCAGGACAAACTCCTGACGATCTGTATTATTCTCCTGCACCACAGCAACGCATTGCAAATAATAATGACAATGACGATAGCTATCCTGATAATCAGAGTAACCAGGAATATGTAAATGTGCAGACAGACCAGGATCGTACTGCATACAACGGCGATGATAATTATTTAAGGATGAAAGTCAGGAACCGCACGATGTGGTCTGCTTTCGATGATTATGCTATGTATGATGCCATGTATTCACCTTATTATGGTAGCAGCTTCGGATTAGGGTTAGGCTTCGGATATAATCCATACAGTTTCTATAGTCCTTTTTCATCTTTATACTATTCTCCTTACTCCTATTACGGAGCCCTGGGATGGGGTGGTTTATATGGTGGTTATAACAGCTTTTACAACCCCTATTTTTATAACCCTTACTACGGGTATGGCGGTTACTATTATCCCGGAGTGATATATGGAGGTAAAGGTAACAATACTACAAGACCGGCAAATTCTTATGCCCCGAGAACATATAATTTAAGCAGGTATGGTTCACGTCCTGCCAATAGTGAAATAACCAGTGGACGGAACGCTCCTGTACGGGTATTCCGTAACAATAATAATACATACGTCAATCCCGGTAATTCTTCAGGCAATACCAGCCGTAGACAGTCATTTAATAATTCCGGTAGCGACAGCAGGCCTGTAAGGACATTTGATCAACCCAGCAGGAGCAGCAGTTCGTCGCCAAGTTATACCCCCAGTTCATCTGGCAGCAGAAGCAGCGGTGGCGGAGGTAGCGCTCCATCCCGTTCTCCGGGCAGAGGCGGCAGATAAAATGAATTTTACCTGTAGTATTAATAGTTAGATATTTGAAATTTGCACCAAAAAGAGCGGAATTCCGCTCTTTTTGGTATAAAGCACAATATTGGTTTGATTAAATTTAATATACCAGGAATGAGAGTAATAATAATGGTCGTATTTGTTCTTTCAGCTACAATTTTATTTGCACAGGAGCCTTTGGATGCCATCAGGTATTCATGGACCACACCCCAGGGAACTGCACGCGCGCAAGCTATCGGTGGAGCAACAACAGCGCTCGGGGGAGATATAACGTCTTTGTATTCCAATCCGGCAGGGTTGGGATTATATAAAACAAGTGAATTTGTGCTTACTCCCGGTATTTCTTTTTATAATAACAACACTACTTATAGAGGTTCTTCAGCTTCTGATGCCAAAAGTAGCTTTAACTACGGGCCGATAGGTATAGTATGGGGGATCCCTTCTTATAATAACAGCAAATGGAAAAACGTAAGTGTAGGGTTGGCGATCAGCAAAACCGCAAATTTTACTAACCGAACTTTTTTGGAAGGTAATAACAATCAGAGCTCCTATTCAGAAAAATATCTTGAACAATTGATTGATGGAAATGCTACGAATCCCAATGATGCAGCTAATAATTTTCCCTATGGAGCAAGCCTTGCTTTTAATACCTATCTTGTAGATACTACTACAGCCAGTGGCAGTTATGGATATTTCAGTAATGCAACAGTAAGCACAGGTGTAAAGCAGCAACAGACCATTTCTTCTAAAGGAGGTATTTCAGATTTTAGCATTGGTTTGGGCGCCAACTATAATGATGTGTTTTATTTAGGAGGCTCTTTGAATATCAGTACACTCAACTACACCCGCACCAGTACTTTTAGGGAATCGGATGCTACTAATAATGCAAACAACGACTTTAATTATTTTGAATCCGAAGAATATTTAAAAACAGAAGGTGTTGGGGCCTCTGTAAATATTGGTATTTTAATCAAACCGGTAGAAGCTTTAAGAGTAGGGCTCAGCTTTCATAGCCCTACCTGGTATTCCGTTAAAGATACTTACACATCTTTGCTCACCACTGATACCGAAGGATATGCAGGGGAGCAAACGCAAAGTTCAACCGATCTCACAGATGGCTATCCCGGTGAATACAATTACCGTTTCAGGACACCGGTTCGTTTAGCAGCGGGACTGGCTTATATATTCGGCACAGAAGGGGATGTAAAAGCACAGAAAGGATTTTTAACTGCCGATGTTGAGTATATAAGTTACAAGGGTTCGGCTTTTAATGCGCAGGACAGATCAAATCAATCCGACAAAGAATATTTCAATACGTTGAACAATACTATTGATAATGTATTTAAAAGCGCGGTTAACTTCAGAATGGGCGGCGAATTGAAATTTGAAACGATAATGGTGCGTGCCGGTTTTGGATATTATGGCAACCCCTATACCGGCAACTACTTTGGCAATAGTGTAACGGATGTTACCAGGGGCAGTAAAATGAATATAAGCGGAGGACTGGGATGGCGCAATAAAGGTATGTTTGTTGATCTCACTTACCTTCATCAGATACTCAGTGATGTGTATTTCCCTTATGATCTGGAAGGCAATGTATTCAATGCTGCCAAGGTGAAAAGCAATGTTGGAAATATATTATTGACACTTGGATTTAAGTTTTGAGACAAATAACATTTTTATGACTTTTGCTTAACAAAATACTGTGAATGGCGGTAACAAGCGGTATTAAACTTGTTATAATTTCAGGTAATTAAAACCTCTAAGCATGAAACGTATCTTGTTATCTTCTGCTCTCTTTGCAGTTACCTTCCTGATTGTTTCTTCTTGTTCCGCCCAGGGGCTCCGCTTGGCCCTCCACGCCGGAGGCAATATGGGTAAAATTGATGGTAAGTCGTTTAAAGATGAATATAAGCTTGGTTACCACCTGGCTGTTGCCCCCGAAATTATGTTCTCAAAAAAATGGGGAATCCAGCCGGAACTAATGTTCAACCAAACCAATACCACCACCACTACAACATTTGAAGATCTGTATAAGGTCTCATCTAAAGAATTGAAGGATGTAAAGCTGAATTATTTAAGTATTCCCCTTTTGTTATCTTTCCGCCCGGTATCTTTTTTTACATTTCAGGCCGGTCCCCAGTTCAGTATTTTGATGAATGATCACAAAACCTTCCTGGAAAACGGAAAAGAGGCTTTCAGCAACGGTGATTTTTCAATGGTTGGCGGAGCGCAGATCAATATATTGAGGTTAAGGGTATATGGAAGGTATGTTGTAGGTCTGAGTAATATCAACGATATTGATAACCAGGATAAGTGGAAAGGTCAGACGATACAGGTGGGAGTCGGTTTTGCCTTATAACATTTTCGGGTGTTCTCATATCATAATATTAATCCGGGTCAGCAGATCCGGATTTTTTATTTTACTGGCACCAAACTTGACCAATGTAGGGGCTACCTTTTCAAGGCCATATTATCTTTGAGAAAGTGCCAAATTGACTTAGAATATAAGATTATGAAAACCAGGGATTTATTTTTTAGACCAGAAGACGAAATGGAGTTCATGCCCATAATACCTTTGAATGAAGAAGACTCTGAAAAGAACGAGGAGCTTGACATTCCTTCAGAAATTGCCCTTTTACCCTTGCGCAATACCGTGCTGTTCCCGGGAGTGGTTTTACCGATCACCGTTGGCAGGGACCGTTCTATTAAAGCTGTAAATGATGCATATAAAGCTGACAAATTGGTAGGTGTGGTGGCCCAAAAAGACAGTTCTGTTGAAGAGCCCCTTGTGAAGGATCTTGAAACTGTAGGAACCGTAGCAAAAATTATTAAGCTCATCAAAATGCCTGATGGGGGAACCACCATCATTATCCAGGGCAGGAAGCGGTTTGTGATAAGCAGGATTACAACAGAAGATCCCTATTTTAAGGCCCATATTGAGCTGCTGGAAGATGAAAAGATCAGTCTCGATAGTGATCAGCATTTTGCTGCAACAGTAAGCTCTATTAAAGACCTGGCTTCACAAATTATTCTACTGTCGCCCAATATGCCCTCTGAAGCATCCGTAATTCTGAAAAATATAGAGAACCCGTCTTTCCTCATTCATTTCGTCAGCAGCAATATCAATACAGATCTAAAGGAAAAGCAGGGCCTTCTTGAAGAAAATGATATTAAAGTACGGGCTGAGAAGCTGATGCATTTGCTCAACAGGGAGCTGCAGTTTGCTGAATTAAAGAATCAGCTTACGAACAAGACCAAGACGGAACTGGACAAACAGCAGAAAGAATATTTTCTGCAGCAGCAGTTAAAAAGCATTAAGGAAGAGTTGGGAGGAGATTCTAATGAAAGGGAGATCCGGGAAATGCAGAAAAAAGCAGAAACTAAAAAATGGCCGGAAACAGCAAAGGAAATGTTCAAGAAAGGTATAGAAAAGCTTGAGCGTATGCATGTGTCCACACCTGATTATTCCGTTGTATATAACCATCTTGATTTGATGCTTGAGCTCCCCTGGAAAGAAGGCACCGAGGATCTGTATGACCTTAATAAAGCCAAAAAAATTCTTGATCGGGATCATTACGGGATGAACAAGATCAAGGAAAGGCTTTTGGAATACCTGGCTGTGCTGAAGCTCAAAGGAGACATGAAAAGCCCTATCCTCTGTTTTGTAGGGCCTCCGGGTATAGGCAAAACTTCTCTGGGGCGCAGCATAGCTTCCGCGCTTGGCCGGAAATATGTCAGGATAAGCCTTGGTGGTATGCACGATGAAAGTGAAATAAGAGGGCACCGTAAAACATATATCGGCGCCATGCCGGGACGCATTATTCAATCTATTCGCAAAGTAAAATCCTGCAACCCGGTTATTATTCTTGATGAAGTTGATAAGGTAGGAAAGGATTTTCATGGCGATCCTTCCTCTGCTTTACTGGAAGTGCTGGATCCAGAGCAAAATCATGCTTTTTACGATAATTATCTTGAGCTCGAATATGACTTGAGCAAAGTACTTTTTATTGCTACTGCAAACGACCTGCAGCATATTCAGCCTGCGCTCAGAGACAGGCTGGAAATTATTGATCTGAACGGTTATGCAGTTGAGGAAAAGGTCGAAATCGCCAAACGGCATCTTTTGCCCAAGCAACAAGAGCTTCACGGCTTGAAAGATATTCCTTTAAAAATGAGCGATGCGGTGTTGGAAAAAGTGGTTGAAGATTATACAAGAGAAAGTGGTGTGAGGGAATTGGACCGCCAACTGGCATCTATTATGAGGGCGCTTGCAAAAGAATACGCTATACGGGGAAAGCTCAAGCCACAGGTAACTATAAAAGATATAGAGAAAATTCTGGGCAAGGCAAGATATAGTAATGAAATATATAAAACAGCCAATATGCCTGGAGTGGCGATAGGACTGGCCTGGACCTATGTTGGCGGGGATATATTGTTTATTGAAACTTCCTGCAGCGATGGTAAAGGCGAATTGAAACTTACGGGCAATCTTGGTAATGTGATGAAAGAGAGTGCTGTTACAGCGTTAACCTACCTGCAGTCGAATGCAAAAAAATATGGGATTGACAGTGAACTTTTTAAAAAACAAAATATACATGTGCATGTGCCTGAAGGCGCTGTTCCCAAAGATGGTCCGAGTGCCGGTATAACAATGATGACTTCCATTGCATCTGCCCTTACCGGCAGGAAGGTTAAGCCATATCTGGCAATGACAGGTGAGATAACGCTCAGGGGCCAGGTTTTGCCTGTAGGCGGGATCAAAGAAAAAATACTTGCCGCCAAGCGGGCCGGCATGAAAGAAGTGATCTTATGCTGGCAAAATGAAAAAGATGTTCAGGAAATTAATTCTGGCTTTATTAAAGGCATAAAATTCTATTATGTAAAGACTATGCAACAGGTATTAGATACAGCGCTTCTCTAAGCTGTTGATATATGTTAATAAACCTGCTTCATTTCTGAATTTCTATCTGTTTCTAAGGGTTTTTACCACGTATTTTTACGAGTTTTGTTCATAATTCGTGAAACCCTTTGAGAAAATGATTAAAATTATTATTGCTGACGACCACCCTGCCGTAAGAAACGCCTGGAATATTTTTCTGAGCGCTCACAAAAACATACAGGTGCTTGCTGAGTGTGGCAATGGCAGAGATGCTATAAATAAAGCGGCAGAGCTCTCCCCTGATATCATATTGATGGATATTAATATGACTGATATGTCGGGGATTGAAGCTACCAGAGAGATTGTTGCCCACTTCCCCCGTGTAAAAGTAATCGGAGTTTCTTTTCATACTGCTCCCGTATATGTGGAAAGGATGATAGGGGCAGGCGCACGTGGTTATGTATTTAAGCACGTAGTGGCTGATCAGTTGGTAAAAGCTATATATGAGGTATACAGCGGAGAAATCTATATTGCTACAGAGAATGTTACTCTGAAATAGCCTGTTGTTCAAATTCATTTACAAGAAGAGCTATCTTCTTTTCGACGCCATATTGCACGGACAGCTTTTGTATGATATTTTCTACTATCGCATCGGGGCAGGAAGCGCCGCTGGTGAGAAGGATCTTTACCGGGTCCTTCTCCGGTAAATAGCCGGAGGTCAGTTGCTCCGTTTTGGTATGCAGATCGTAATGAAGGATCTCCGTTTTTGACAATATCATATTTTCATTGGCTATAAAATATGTTGGAAGCAGTTCTTCGCATAGTTCTACAAGGTGCGAAGTGTTGGAACTGTTGTATCCTCCCACTACTATGGCAATATCCGCATTCGTTGTCAGCATCCCGCTTACAGCAGTCTGATTATCATTGGTAGCATAACACAATGTATCTCTTGTGTCGGCAAAATGCTCGGCAATGGTCTGGTCTGTTAAATGATAATGCCGGATCATCAATGATTTAAAATAATCAGCAATAGCCTGTGTATCGCTGGCAAGCATTGTTGTCTGGTTAACGATGCCTATACGCCTGAGATCTTTTTCAGGATCAAAGTCGTCGGAAAATTTTCCTTTGAAATCTTCTGCAAAGCCTGAGAAATCCCGGGCTCCTGTAATATACTCCCCAAGGCGGATAGCTTCTTCCATATCGTTTACAATAACAGCGGGAGCTCCGGCTGCGCTATGTGAAAATGTTGCCCTTGTTTCTTCATGCCCCGGTTTACCATGAATAACAATGCTGTATCCTTTTTTTGCAATCTGCCCGGCCCTGTTCCATACCTTTTCTACAAAAGGACAGGTGGTATTATAATTAATGACATCGATGCCCTTTTTCCGTAACTGATCTTCTATGGCAAGTGTAGTGCCGAACGCCGGGATGAGCACGATATCATCACTTGTTAGTGTGTCGAGCGGGATGATCACTTTCCCATGTGTATCCTGAAGAAAACGGATCCCCTGCGTTACCAGATCTTCATTTACCCTAGGGTTGTGGATCATTTCGCTCAAAAGAAAAATTCGTTTACCCGGATTTTCCTCTACTGCCCTGAAAGCGATCTCGATGGCATTTTCCACACCGTAACAAAATCCGAAATGCCTTGCCAGGTATATTTGCAGGGGGCCGAAGTCAAGCAGCGTAGGAGTAAAATCTCTTTTCATTTTATCCTGTGCTTTCCTGTATTTTTTTATTGCAGAGATAAGCGGGCTGCGGTAAAATACCGGAACATCAAATTGTTTCATGCCTGTTAATTCAACCCTGCAAAGGTACGAAGATTGAGCTATGTAATATGAACGTGGCACAGTGCAAAAATGTGCTATCTTCCCTCAAATAAATTACAATACATGAGTAATGCTAACGGTACATTAAAAAGAAGTGTGGAATGGATGTATCACACCAATATATATGAAGTGAACTTCCGGCAGTATACCCGGGAAGGAACCTTTAACGCCTTTTTACCGGAATTGCCACGGCTGAGGGAAATGGGAGTCGAAACCTTATGGTTCATGCCTGTAATGCCTATTGCCAAAGCAATGATGAAAGGAACTATGGGGAGTTATTATGCCTGCTCAGACTATACCGCAGTAAATCCTGAATTTGGCTCACTTGACGATTTTAAAAAACTGGTGAACAGGTGTCATGAGCTTGGATTTAAGGTCATTCTTGATTGGGTGGCCAATCATACCGGCTGGGATCATGTCTGGACAACCCAACACCCTGAATATTTTGAGAGAGATGAAAAAGGGAATTTTAAAGCTGCTTCAGGCATGGATGATATTATTGAACTGGATTATAATAACCCCGAACTTACAGGAGCGATGACCGCAGCAATGAAGTTTTGGGTAGAGACCTGCGATATTGATGGCTTCAGGTGCGATCTTGCCGCATGGGTAGAATTGCATTTCTGGAAAGCGGCAAGACCAGAGTTGGAAAAAATAAAACCACTGTTCTGGCTCGGTGAATTTGATGTACTGGAAAACCCGGATTATATGCAGGTGTTTGATGTGGCTTATGCATGGCGATGGATGCACACAACGGAAGCATTTTACAAAACACAGAGAAATGTAGATGTATTAAAGGAGTTGCTGAAAAATTATGCTGATAATTATCCGCCGCAGACCACCGGTTTGTATTTTACTTCAAATCATGATGAAAATAGCTGGAATGGCACAGAGTTCGAAAAATATGGAGAGATGGCTATGACGCTGGCCGTATTTAGTTTTACCTGGGCAGGCGTTCCGTTGCTGTATAGCGGTCAGGAATTACCTAATACAAAACGCTTACAGTTTTTCGATAAGGATGTTATACCCTGGAATGGACGGTACGAATTGTCCGGCTTCTTTAAAAAGTTATTATGTCTTCATTCAATAAATCCTGCACTTGCCTTTTGGGGAAAAGATAATGAGACGAAAATATTGACGGTTGCTTCCGACAATCATATATTGGCTTTTTATAGAAAAAGTGGAAACGATATTGTACTGGTATTATTAAATTTCTCGCCGTATCCTTCTGCTTTTAATATTTCCGGAACGGCTTTTAAAGCTTCCTTTACAGAATTGTTCACTGAAGAAAAAAGAACCTTTACCGGTAAAGAAATGTTTCAGCTTAATGCATGGGGGCATAAAGTATATGTGTGTGGGAGAATGGAAAAATAGCATTGTATAATTTACGTGCACGCAGGGCTATTGCTCCACCAGCACAGTGAACTGCTGTTCAAAGGTCAGGGAGTTTTCGTAAAGAAGGCGAATGAAATCTTTTCCGTAACGGGCATAATAGGGCAGGATATTCTCAACTCTTTCCTGGAGCTTATCATTGGGGAACAATATTGATTTCAGCTTTAAGAATTGTTGTGTCTTTTCGGTATGTTTTCTTTTTTCAGCCCGGATCATTTTTTTTTCCAGTTGCTCAATAGCGTTTCCCGCTTTTTTTTGCAAGGCATCTACATGGATGGATAAAGTTGGATCAATAGGAGTGGTGATGGTTTTCAAATGGTCATACAACGCTGATAACTGTTTTTTTTCAGCTTCGAGTGTTAGCTGTAAGCTGCTGTTTTTTCTGGTCAGTTCATTCAGCACTTCTGATTCTCCGGCAAAAAGCTGATCCACGGTAATATTTAGCTTCTTCATCAGCTTAGCTGCTTTTTCTTCCACTATCAGGAATGAATTGCGCAATAAAAGCACAGGATAAGGAATGTTATAATGCCTGAACAGATCTTTCAATTCGAGCCAATAGCCGATCTCAGAGCCACCGCCAATGAAGGCTATATTAGGCAGTATGGTTTCCTGGAATAAGCCTCGCAGCACCACATTCGGGCTGAATCTTTCAGGAAAATCATTCAGCTCGGCTGTGATCTCCTCCCTGGAAAAAGTAATATCAGTATTATTAACCCTGAATACTTCATTTTCAGCAACGATCCTTTCCCGTATATCGTCTTTCATATAGAAAAGGTTGATTTCCCTGGGGTTTACCTGGATATGATAACGGTTTGAAAGTGCCGCTGTGGTATTGGTTACAATATCTGAAGGAGTATGCCTGAAAAGGTCATCTTCAAATACAGTGATCATCTCTTTTTTAAGCTGGGGAGTATCTGCAATCAATACTACCAGCCCAAAGCTGTTAAAAAGGCTGTCAACAAACCGGAACGTTCCTTCCTGGATAGTGGAAGCTTCGAGGTAAGATCTTTCCAGCAAACTAATTAACTCTGTTCCATACTTATCTATGATCAATTGTCCTTTTATCTGTTTAATCACTGCTTCAAGCCCGCTGGTCCGCATTCTGCCTACTGCACCCCTTTGATCGGTTTGCCACACTAACCGCTCTCCGTCTAAATAAATCCGGTTCAGCTCTTCCAGGTCATTGTCCTCGCTGCCCATATAATATACCGGCACAAATTCATATTCTGGAAATGCAACTTTCAATTCATCTGCCACTTTTATGGCATGGAGAATTTTGTAAATAAAATAAAGGTATCCGGTAAATAAATTAGGCTGGTGAGCAGTGCAAACGGTAAAGGTTGAAGCAGCATTTAATTTGGTAATATTGGTCATCACTCTTTCCGAACTGCTGAGAAGCCTGTATTGTTGCTGTAGAGCCTCTACTAATAATTTCCTGTTGCCCGGTCTGAGCGACCTTTGTTTGATCGCAGCTGCTATTCCCTGCAGGGAAGGAGGGTGTTGCTGAAAAGTTGCCGGGAAATCATCCTGACTGATATAATCTGTTGCTAAAGCAGAAAAGGCATTCGTACTCCTATAGCTGATCCATTGAGCTGAATAGTTCATTATCATCGCCGTGATTAAGCGGCAAATTAATTATTTCATCCAACAAATGGCGAAATGGAAAATCAATACTTATATCGCTGAACATATTGCCCCAAAAAGATACAACCTCCGTATAGGAGGTTGTTCTTGAAGTTGATTGACACTAACCCACCACATTTAGATGATTACGTTAAATATTTCCCTGATATGGAAAAATAAAATGGGTTTAAATGTTGACTTAAAATTAGAAAATCTATTACCCAAAGTCAATACCCTTTTGTGGTTATTTTTGTTAAAATTTTGAATATTAAGTAAGTAGAAATATGTATATTTTTTTATACTTATTATTATTGATGATATGTTTAAATATTAATGCAAAAAGAACTGGAATATTAGGGCTATTCAATAAAAAATCAGATGAGCGTATCCCCTGCACAAGGAAACTTATTTTTCCCAACAATATTTAAGGTTGGTTATAGCGCTGCTCTGGAAGAAATTTGCCGCGACGCCTGTGATGCCAGTCCTCACAGAGAATATACCTCCGCTGAAAGGATACTCGTTTAACTGCTTTGCAGACATGCCTTCTCTTGCAGTTGAAATAAATAAAATATCAAGATTTTTGCCGCCAAAAGCACAGGAAGCTACATGCGGCGCAGGCACTTCTATTTTTTGTAACAGGTCACCGGTAAGAGGATCAAACCTGCCGACACAATAACCACCCCAGAGAGCAACCCACAGTTTTCCTTCCGTATCAATAGCCATGCCATCAGGATCACCTAAGCCATCCGGGATAGCGGCAACCATTCGCCGGTTATTGATTGCGCCGGAAGTATCATCATAATCGAAAGCATCAATGGTCCTCAGCGGAGAATCTATGTAATACATGGTTTTTTTGTCGTGCGACCAGGTAATCCCGTTGGAGACGGTTATACCTTTCAGTACCTCATGTACAGAGGCATCTTTATCCATGCGGTAAAGAGCTGCGGCGCCGGTTGTTTGATCCAGGTGCATGCTTCCTACCCAAAATCTTCCTGACGGATCACATTTGCCATCATTGAACCGGATAGCTTTGTCAGGGAGCGGATTATTAATAAAATGAAATGAGCCTGTGCCAGTATCGAAAAAATATATTCCATTTTGTAATGCCAGCAGTGCTCCTCCTCCTGCTACCGGCACTACTGTGCCTGTTCTTTGATTGGTTGCAAACTCCCTGTCTGTACGGGTCTCCGGATCATATATATGAAGCTTTTGTCCTTCTATGTCTACCCAGTATAAACGATTTTCCAGAGGGTGCCATATAGTGCCTTCTCCTAAAGTTGCTTTTGCATCAATTTCAAGTGAGGCTGTCAGGTTTTTTTTCATACAACAATATTTTCAGCTTTGTAGAGCCGTAAATCAGGCTAATATACCGTCTTAAGATATAATTAATATCAAATTCTGTGGTGTTTTAAGCATCGCAGACCGTAAGCTAATTCCTATTTAGGTTAGTTTGTTTATTTTCGCAGCGCACAAAAATAAAATTGTACATCAATATCATACGTATATGAAACCTACACTAGTTATTATGGCTGCCGGAATGGCATCGCGCTACGGGAGCTTAAAACAGATACAACGTTTTGGGCCATCCGGTGAAACGATCATGGACTATTCAATTTATGATGCCATAAAAGCCGGATTTAGCAAAGTAGTATTTATTATCCGTAAAGACTTTGTAGAAGATTTTAAGGAGATATTTGAAGCAAAGCTCAAGGGCAAAATTGATATTGAATATGTTTTCCAGGACTTACAATCGTTTGTGGAAGGATATGATATTCCGCAGGACAGAACCAAACCGTGGGGCACAGCTCATGCAGTGTTATGTGCGTCAGAAGCTGTTCATGAACCATTCATAGTAATTAATGCCGATGATTTTTATGGAAGAGATGCATTTGAAAAAGCATATCAGTTTTTAAGCAAAGAAGCCAATGATCATACTTTTGGGCTTATTGGTTATGAGCTTATAAAAACCCTCTCAGACAATGGCTCAGTAAGCCGCGGTGTTTGTAAGGTGGACCAGGCGGGAAATCTTATTGAAATAGCAGAGCGTACCAAGATATATGCAGAAGGTGATCGCATAGTATATGAAGAAGGTGATACAAAGGTTGAAGTCCCTGCTGATTCAAAGGTGTCTATGAATTTCTGGTGTTTTACCCCTTATGTATTCAGTATCTGTAAAGAATTGTTTGATACTTTTTTGAAAAATAATCTTCATCAGCCTAAAGCGGAAATATACGTAGTGGATGTTGCGGCCAGGTTTATCACTATGCCCGACAATATCCTGAAGGTGGTACCTACTGCCGCCAAATGGTTTGGAGTGACTTATAAAGAAGATGCGCCGGATGTTAAAAACAATATTAATGCGTTGATATCCAGGGGCGAATATCCCGAACGCTTATGGTAAGCATATAATTTGCCATAGATCAAAATTGTGTAATTATTGTGAAAGTTTGCTTTGAATTGCGGTAAATAGCCGTATTTTGGACTTATGGCAATGAATTTGTCATAGTAGAGATCTTAATATCCTGTTCCGTTGTTAACACATTCATTTAAAAACAAAACAGTGAAACAGATTTTATTTGGCGTCTCATTACTATTCACGTCAGCCGTGTCCCATTCTCAAAATCTTTTACACCGGGTAATAGAACGTTTTAGTTTCGAGGGATTTGGGGGATTTGCAAATTACCAGGGAGAATTGCAGGAGAGTCCCTATACCTTTTCCCAGTCTAAGGCTGCTTTTTCTTTAGGCGGCAGAATTGAACTTGTGGATAAGGTTTTTTTGAGGGGGCTTGCCACTTATGGGAGCATAAGTGCATCCGATAAGTACAGCAGCAACTCTTTCAGGCGCGAACGAAATCTTGATTTTAGCTCAAAAATATATGATGCCAGCGCCACCATTGTATATGAGATATTTAATCTTTCCGAAAAGAGGTATACTCCCTATGTTTTTGGAGGTATCTCTGTGTTCCATTTTGCTCCGTATACCTATGATTCATCTGGTACAATACGTTGGCTTGTGTCGTACAGGACGGAAGGTCAGGGACTTCCACAGTACCCCGATCGCAAAATGTATAAGCTCAATCAGCTTTCCCTTCCTTTTGGAGCAGGAATAAAATTTGCAGTTAATAAAAGTGTAGCTATAGGTTGGGAGTTCCGGTTCAATAAAACTTTTACAGATTATTTGGACGATGTTAGCACCACATACGCAGATTACAATATCCTGATAACAGGTGGACAGGGGCTTAAATCTGCAGAACTGGCTTATCGTGGAGATGAACTAAAAGGAGGAAGCCAGGTATACCCTGCTGCCGGCACTAAAAGAGGAAATCCTAAAACCAAAGACTGGTATTACTTTTCCGGTATTACACTAACATATACTTTATTCCCTAAAGAAAGTACGTCTGGTAAACACGGAAGTCTTCGAAGCCTTGACTGCCCTAAAAATGTTTATTAATATTTGACGCTATCTTTGCTTCCCGGAGAGAAGTAAAGTATGGCTTACCGAAATCAGGATGATTTTATCAACGCCCTCGAAAGGGAGGGCGAGCTGTTAAGAATAAAGACCTTTGTTGATCCCAGGCTTGAAATAGCCGAAATAACAGACCGTATAAGTAAAAGTGGCGGCGGCGGTAAAGCCCTGCTGTTTGAAAATACCGGTTTTGATTTTCCCGTGCTGATGAATGCATACGGAAGCGAAAAACGCATGTGCATGGCGCTCGGCGTGGATCGCCTGGATGATGTGGCTTTTGAAATAGAACAGCTTTTTAAATTACTGACAAAGCCCAAAGAAAGTATCCTTGATAAGCTTGGGCTACTTCCCAAGCTTGGCGAGTTTGCTTCATGGATGCCTAAGGTTAAAAAGGGCAGAGGGGCATGCCAGGAAATAATACTTAGTGATCCTGATTTATCAAAGCTGCCTGTCATCACCTGTTGGCCAAAAGATGGCGGTCCTTTTATTACCCTGCCAATTATTCATACCAAGGATATCTATACCGGAATCCGTAATGTAGGAATGTACCGGATGCAGATATTGAGCCCGGCTACTACAGGCATGCACTGGCACAAGCATAAGGTTTCTGCCCGGCATTATAATGGCTATAAAGAAGCCGGAAAAAGAATGCCGGTTGCTGTGGCATTGGGCGGGGATCCTGTATATGCGTATTCTGCTACTGCTCCTCTGCCTGAAAATGTAGACGAATATATGCTTGCAGGGTTTTTAAGAAAGAAGAAAGTAGAACTTGTAAAATGCATAACGCAGCCTGAGCTGGAAGTGCCTGCAGACGCTGATTTTGTTATTGAAGGTTATGTTGATCCCGGCGATGAGCTTATATGGGAAGGGCCTTTTGGCGATCATACCGGCTATTATTCTCTGCCCGACTGGTATCCTAGATTTCATGTTACCTGCATTACACACAAAAAGAATCCTGTATATCCGGCGACTATCGTTGGCATTCCTCCTCAGGAAGATGCATGGCTGGGAAAAGCTACTGAACGAATATTCCTGGCGCCTATTAAAATGATGATGGTGCCGGAAATTATTGATATGGATATGCCGGTAGAAGGCGTTTTTCACAACCTGGTGATCGCCCAGATCAAAAAAGAATACGCAGGACAGGCACAGAAAGTAATGAATGCTATGTGGGGTGCGGGGCAAATGATGTTTAATAAGATTCTTGTGGTTGCTGATGCGCATGCTGATATCAAGAATTATCACCGGCTTGCACAAACCATATTCAAAAATATGAATGTTGCTGCTAATATTTTTTTCACTACCGGTCCGATGGATGTATTGGATCATAGTTGCAGTAAATTAGGTTTTGGTGGAAAAATGTGCATTGACGGTACGCAGCAGTTCGAAGAAGAAGTGGACGAACGATATATAATGCCGGAGAATGCTGTTGAAATAAAAGAAAATGATATAGTAGCTGCTTTTCCGGAAGTAATTAAAGCTAACGTATTATCAAGTACATTGAATATCCCCTGTATAATTATTTCAGTACAGAAAAACAGGAATGGTCATATAAAAGAACTTCACAAAAGCATTTGCGAAGCAGTACCCGGGATAGAGCAGGTAAAAATGATACTATATGTTGAGCAAACTGTTAACCCGTTTAATTTTGGTGCTGCGTTGTGGAGGCTGTGCAATAATCTTGATCCTAAAAGGGATCATGTGCTGTATGAGGCCGCTTCAAAAAACTATACCGGGAAAGTATTTGCATGTATGGGGCTTGACGGCACCAGGAAAACCAGGGAGTTTGACGGGTTTGAAAGGGATTGGCCCAATATTATAGTGGCAGATGACGCTACCATCAGGTCAGTTGATAACAAATGGAACCAGCTTAATATCGGTCCTTTCATCAGCTCTCCTTCGCTGCAATATAAAGACCAGATGTATGGCGAAGAGGCTGTAGTGGAGTAGAGATATTGGTTATACCAGTTTATTGACAGGGAAATACAAAATCCACTTATCTTTGCGCCACTTTTTAAAAAATTGAAATATGGCTAATACAGCAGATATCAGCAGGGGCATGATCCTTAAATTAGACGGCAGCCTGTACAGTGTCGTAGAATTTGGTGAAAATAAAACAGCCCGCGCAGCAGCTAAGGTTTGGGCAAAGCTGAAGGGCGTTGATAATAACAGAAGCATTGAAAAAACCTGGAATTCCGGCGATAATATATACCCGGTGAGAGTAGAAAAAAAGAGTTTCCAGTTTCTGTATAAAGATGATTCCGGCTATAATTTCATGGATAATGAAACATTTGAGCAGATCGCCATACAGGAGCAATTGATAGACGCCCCTCAATTTTTGAAGGAAGGGCAGGAAGTGGGTGTATTGATAAATACCGAGACAGAACAACCGATGAGCGTTGAATTGCCGGATAAAATAGTGGTATTGGTAACATACAGCGAGCCTGGTGTAAAAGGTGATACTGCTACCCGTACGCTTAAGGCTGCTACTGTAGAAACCGGTGCCACTGTAATGGTTCCCCTGTTTGTTGAGGAAGGTGAATTGATAAGGATTAATACCAAAACGGGAGAATACGTAGAAAGAGTAAAAAACTGATTTGGGTATTTTTGGACTGAATCATTATCTTAGTCGTCTGTTTTTCTTATTATTTGCGGTTAAAACCTTAAATAAAAACCACACATGGATTTTAAACAAATTCAGGAGTTGATAAAGATTATCAACAAATCCAATATCGGGGAACTTACTTTAGAAGAAAAAGATTTCAAGATTACCATAAAGCAGAAAGAAGACCACGTTACCCAGCTCGTTTCGCCCGCAATGCCTGCTGCTGCTTATGCACCCCAATTGCCTGTAGCCTCTGTTACTACTGCTGAGGCGGCAGGAGAAAAGTCAAAGGCGTCAGCACCTCCCAAAACAGATAACCTGATTACTATAAAAAGTCCGATGATCGGCACATTTTATCGCCGTCCCTCCCCGGACAAACCTATATTAGTTGAAGTTGGAGATGAAGTAACTCCCGGCAAGGTGGTTTGTATTATTGAGGCCATGAAGCTTTTCAACGAGATTGAAAGTGAGATCAGCGGCAGGTTAGTGAAAGTGCTGGTAGAAGATGCCAGCCCCGTAGAATACGACCAGCCATTGTTTTTGGTAGAACCTAATTAATTTGAAAATTTGAAAATATGCTGATTTGAAAATGAGTCCTGCTCATTTTTAAGTTCCCGGTAATTTTCAGATTTCAAGTTCCCGAATTTTCAAATTGACTGCATGTTCAAAAAAATACTGATTGCCAACCGCGGCGAAATTGCATTGCGCATTATCCGCACCTGCAGGGAAATGGGTATCAAAACCGTTGCAGTATATTCTACTGCCGATAAAGACAGCCTGCATGTAAAATTTGCGGATGAAGCGGTATGCATTGGCAGACCACAAAGCGCTGATTCTTATTTAAACATTCCTCATTTGATGGCGGCTGCAGAAATTACTGCTGCAGATGCTATTCATCCGGGGTATGGGTTCCTGGCCGAAAATGCAAGGTTTGCCCAGATATGCGGCGAGCACGGCATAAAATTCATAGGGCCAACGCCAGAGATGATCAATGCTATGGGAGACAAGATCACTGCCAAGGAAACCATGATCAAAGCCGGAGTGCCGGTAGTACCTGGCGGAGAAGGACTGCTTTCCAGTGTTGAAGAGGCCAAGGGCCTGGCAAAGGATATCGGGTATCCTGTTATACTCAAGGCCACTGCCGGGGGCGGGGGAAAAGGGATGCGTGTAGTATGGGAAGAAAGCGAAATGGAAAGAGCATATACTACTGCAAAAGCTGAAGCAGGCGCCTCATTTAAAAATGATGGCGTGTATATGGAAAAATTTGTGGAAGAACCCAGGCATATAGAAATACAGATCGCCGGCGACAGGTATGGGAAAGTATGTCACATGAGCGAACGAGATTGTTCTATTCAACGCCGCCACCAAAAGCTGGTAGAAGAATCTCCCTCCCCATTCATGACCAATGATCTTCGTGAAAAAATGGGGGAAGCTGCAGTTAAAGCCGCATCTGCCATTAACTATGAAAGTGTGGGAACGATAGAATTTCTTGTGGACAAGCACAAGAATTTTTATTTTATGGAGATGAATACCCGTATACAGGTAGAACATTGCGTTACGGAAGAGGTTACTAATTTCGATCTTATCAAAGAACAGATAAAAATCGCTTCGGGGGAATCTATTTCCGGGCGGAATTATTATCCTGAGATGCACGCAATTGAGTGCAGGATCAACGCGGAGGATCCTTATAATGATTTTCGCCCTTCTCCCGGTAAAATAACTGTATTGCATCAACCTGGCGGGCATGGCGTAAGGATCGATTCTCATACTTATGCCGGTTATATTATCCCACCATATTATGATTCAATGATAGGAAAAATAATCGCAATCGCCCGCACCCGTGAAGAAGCCATCAATACCATGAGCCGGGCGCTGAGTGAGTATGTTGTGGAAGGGGTAAAAACCACAATCCCGTTTCACCAGCAACTCATGCGGAATGAAGACTTCCGGAAAGGTAACTTCACCACTAAATTTCTTGAAAGCTTTACTATGTTGTAGCCAATGCTATCTGTTTTGTCTGGAAAACCTCTGCTTGCAGGGGTTTTTGACTTTATCCCCCGCCTTACTCAAAATACTCCCACAAAAGCGCGGAAAGCTTTCTTGTCATCACCCAGGCTTCATTATTCTTTTCCCAGCTTTGATCCTGGTTATTTTTGGTAAAGATGCTGAATATATACGGGCGCTTTGGGCCATTCACGTATACTACTTCATTGCGGCTTCCATCTACAGCTCCGTTTTTATCTGCTGCAAATATGCCCGCAGGGATGGCAGAGAGTGCCTGCTCGTCCCAATATTGCCTCCCCAGCAGGCGCAGCATTTTCGCACTGGCCTCCCTGTTGAATATTTCCCCTTTTACGATCTTTTCCATGAGTGCAGCAATTTCTGCCGGCGAAGACTGCCCCCAGCCATATTGCGCCCTGCCGGCTTCTCTTCCGGCAGTGCGGCTGTTCACGCGGGTGGTGCTGTATCCCAGGCTGTCCAGCACCTGGTTGATCCTTGTGCCGCCGCCTGCAAGCTGCTGCAGCCAGAGGCTGGCGCAGTTGTCGCTGATGGTCAGCATCAGCATTATTACCTTGCTGAGCTCAATGGTAGCGCTGTCTTTGAACCGGGAGAGTATATCGTCGCCTTCATCGTAGAAAAGATCGTTGGTATACGTAAGGCGCTGGTGATAATCCAGCTCGCCGGTGCTGATCTTCTGCATTATGCCCAGTAGTATCGGTATCTTTACAATGCTGGCAGTAGGGAATACGGTATCTGCATTGATGGCAACGATGCGGTCACGCTTAAGGTCGTGCACATATATGCCCACGGAGCCATGAAAGCCGCTTACAAGGTTTTGGATTTCCCGTTCAAGCTTTTTATCGGTTTTCTGTGCGTCTGCTTTTCCGAGCGAGGCGATACAACAGATAAATAATAATAATGATCTCATGCAACTAAGGTAATTCTTTGCCTGAAGAAGAGCGAATATTGGAGCGCATTTCAGCTAATGCCTTTCCTTTATTTTTGAAACCCCTGTTAACAGATATGATATGACTATACAAATCAGAAAAGCTGTAAAAGAAGATTGTGAACGGCTCATGGAGCTGGTGAATGAACTGGCATTATATGAAAAAGCGCCGCAGGAAGTAACCGTAACACTTGAGCATTTTATAGAAAGCGGTTTCAGTGAAAAACCGGTATGGTGGGCATTGGTGGCAGAGGCAGGAGGTATTATCGCGGGCTTTGCCCTCTATTATATCCGCTATTCCACCTGGAAAGGGCAGACGATGTACTTAGAGGATATACTGGTCACGAAAGCGATGCGCGGAAAAGGTATTGGCGGGCTGTTGCTTGAGAAACTGTTTGAGGAAGCCAGGGAAAGAGGGTTCAGGCGTGTATGCTGGCAGGTGCTCGACTGGAATGAGCCTGCGATCAGCTTTTATAAAAAATATAACGCTGCCTTTGACGGAGAGTGGATCAACTGTGCCGTTGATGTATAATATGTATTTCTGCTAAAAGTAAACTATTGGTTAATGTTTCTGTTTTTTCTAACCTGGGAGGTCATTCCACCGTACTATTAGGATTATCTGACATAATTTTAACTTCATAATTAACCTGTATGAAATACAGACAATGTGTGCTGCTGTTGCTTCTTTTGCTGGGAACATCTTTGTTCCTGCTGCCTTCCTGTAAAAAAGATACTAGCAATGGAAATACTTCTTTGGATTCCCTGGATTTGATTGATAAAGTAAAAGACACTGCCTGGACGTATGCGCAGGAATTGTATTTGTGGTATGATCAGTTACCCCGTTCATTCGATCCTCAAAGCTATAGCGATCCCAATGCCATTATGGAAGCCATCCGGGCGTACAGCATAGAACCGGGTTTCTCCGGTCCGGTAGACAGGTGGAGCTTTGGAATAAAGCAATCCGAATGGGATGATGTAAGCTCTGGCATCAGCGGCGACTTCGGCTTAAGCATATTTTTTAACAGCACCAATGATCTCCGGGTATCTTATGTAGAGCCTGCTTCGCCTGCGGGTGCCGCAGGCATTACCCGGAGCTGGCGTATCATGTCCATCAATAATGATGCTACTATCAATACGGATGATGCTACAATATCACGTATCTCGGCAGCCGTGTTTAATAGTGCATCCACCGGTTTTGTTTTCAGACGGCCGGACAATACAGATACCGCTATAACACTTACTGCCGCTTCTTACCAGGAGCAACCCCTCTTACTGGATACTATTTATACTGTTGGTGCTGAAAAGGTAGGATATATGGTATATAATTCCTTTTTGGGAGATGTTACCGTCATAAAAAATGATTTCAGCTCCCTGTTCAGCAGTTTCAGCAGTGCCGGTATACAGGATCTTATTGTGGATCTGAGGTATAACGGCGGAGGATACGTGGAATTGCAGAATGAACTTGCCAACTATCTTGTACCTGCTGCAGGTAACGGAAGCGTAATGCTGCAGGAGAAATTCAATGATAAGTACAGCCAGTATTATGATACCACCATCAACTACGCCAAGAAAGGATCGCTAAACCTTTCCCGTATATTTTTTATCACTGCAAAAAATACGGCATCGGCAAGTGAACTGCTTATCAACAGCCTTAAGCCTTATATGGATGTAAAGTTGGTCGGAAGAGCTACACATGGCAAGCCGGTTGGCTTTTTCAATATTCCCGACGGCGACTGGTATATCTTCCCGGTTTCCTTCAGAAGTGTGAACAAGAATGGTGAAGGAAATTATTTTGACGGGCTGCAACCTGATGCCGGAGTAAGCGACGGGCTGGATAAGCAATGGGGGGATGTAAATGAGAGCTGCCTGGCAAGCGCATTACATTATGTCAGCGATGGAGTGTTTTCTAATATTTCTGCACGTGGCACACAGGATGCGGCGACGGATGCCGGTAACATAAAATTTGATGCAAGACGCTTCAAAGGTGCGGTAACAGGCGGAAAACCGTTGATGATCGTAAAATGACCGGCAGGACAAGGCTCTCCCGGTCTCCCCAAAGGAAGGAGAAGCCAATCCTGACCTTCCCGATAGTAAGTAATACTACTCATTGTCCCTGCTATGCAAAGCGTAATAATAAGAAACGGAAAACGACAAAATGGTAAATCTTCCCTGTGCGTAAGCTGATCTTCACAGAAGCAGTACCTGCTCTGAAGCAGGAGTAAATATATTCATTTCTATGTAATATTATACAAAAGGTATCCCGGTATAACGTGGCTAAGTAGTAATAATATCTTTTGGTTAAAAAAAATCCTTTTATATTGCGGCGAATTTTTTAAGAGATTTTTCACTTATGACGTCATTTACAAATTTCAAAGTGCCCTATAACTCAATTGATGAAAGATACACCAGGAAAGTAGCTTATTTTTCAATGGAATTTGCTATTCACCAGCCTCTCAAGATCTACAGCGGAGGGTTAGGCTTTCTCGCAGGCTCGCATATGCGAAGCGCTTATGAGCTCAGGCAGAATCTTGTTGGTATTGGTATTTTATGGAAATACGGCTATTACGACCAGGCCCGCAACCAGGATCAGACCCTGCAGGTGCAGTGGAATGAAAAGATTTATAACTTTCTCGAAGATCATAATATAAAATTCCAGATCAACATCCACGATCACCCGGTGTGGGTAAAGGCTTATTACCTTAACCCTGAAACTTTTAAATCTGCGCCGGTGTTTTTATTAAGCACTGATCTTCCCGAGAACGACTATATCTCCCAAACCATCACTCATCGTTTATATGATGCCAATGTGGCTACCAAAGTGGCGCAGTTCATTTTGCTGGGGGTGGCCGGCGCCAAGCTGATGGATGAGATAGGCTTCAATCCTGATGTATACCATCTCAATGAAGCGCATGGATTTTCCGCTGCCTTTTACCTGTACAAAAAATATGGAAGCAAGGAAGAAGTAAAAAAACGCCTTGTATTTACCACCCATACGCCTGAAGAGGCAGGTAATGAAAAGCATGATATTTATCTCTGTGAGAAAATGAGCTATTTCTGCGGTATTCCTCTTAGTGAAATACGAAGGCTGACCGGTATTACAGACGATCAGTTCAACCATTCTTTGGCTGCGTTGAGGTTTGCGCGCATAGCCAATGGCGTTAGTGAGCTGCATGGTCACGTAAGCAGGGCCATGTGGGGAAAATATGAAGGTATATGCCCGATTATTCATATCACCAATGCGCAAAACTGGCGGTACTGGGCAGATAAGCAATTGTATGCGGCAGCAGAGGAACCAACCGACGATAATTTTATTGACCGTAAATGGTTCCTGAAAAAAAGATCTTTTGATGTGGTTGCCGACCAAACAGGTAAGCTGCTTGATCCAAATGTGCTGACAATTGTCTGGGCGAGAAGGTTTGCAGGGTATAAACGGGCAGAGCTGATCACCCGCGACAAACATCGCTTCGAAGCATTATTGAACAATACTAAATACCCTGTCCAGATCATTTGGGCAGGTAAGCCGTACCCTGTGGATTATCCTGCTATCAGCGACTTTAATTATCTTGTTAACCTGAGCAAGAACTACCGTAATGTAGCGGTTTGTATAGGATACGAGCTCACCTTGAGCAAGAGGCTGAAGCAGGCTGCCGATATATGGCTGAATAATCCCCGTGTGCCGAGGGAAGCTTCGGGCACCAGCGGGATGACAGCGGCAATGAATGGTGCGGTTAATTTTTCTACGGATGATGGCTGGATACCGGAATTTATTCACCAGGGGCATAATGGCTTTGTGATACCCAAGGCGGATTATGCCAATATGAGCGTGCACGACCAGGATGAATACGACCTGCACAAACTGTATGAAATTCTTGAAAATGATATTCTCCCGTTATACTATGAGCGTCCTGAGGTGTGGAGGCAGATCATGAAGAACGGGATGAGAGATGTTCGTTATCGTTTTGAGTCGGGAAGAATGGCTGATGAATATTACCGGTTGTTATATAACGCCTGATATGGATACCTATACTAAAACGGCAGAAGTACGCTGGGCAGATCTTGACCCTAATTTTCACATGCTGCATTCCCGTTATTACGACCTCGGAGCGTATATCAGGATGAGCTTTCTTTCAGAGCATGGGCTTACCGTACAGGCAATGGCTGATGAAAAGCTGGGTCCGATCCTTTTTCGCGAAGAATGCATTTTTAAAAGAGAAATAAAATTTGGCGACAGCGTAGAGATCAGCCTTCACATGCTTAAGGCACGCAAAGACGGTTCCCGCTGGACCATGCAGCACCATATCACCATAAACGGCGATACGCTTGCTGCCATTATTACCGTTGATGGTGCATGGATCAATACTGAACGAAGGCGACTGGCTACACCCACTGAAGCATTTGCTGCGGTATTCGATAAGATCCCAAAGGCAGAGAGCTTTGAATGGATGGTATAGACAAAGCCACGAATGCACGAATATATTTTAATTGTATTTATTAGTGCATTCGTGGCTAAGAAAAAAAATCGTGTGCGTTGATCACACTATCTCCACCAGCTCTACATCAAATACCAGGTCTTTCCCTGCGAGTGAATGGTTGGCATCCAACACTACAATATCCTCCCTTACTTCCGATACAACCACGGGAACAGGGTGTCCTTGCTGGTTTTGTAATGTCAGTTGCATGCCGGGTTCCAGCTTCATGCCGGCAGGCACCTGTTCCATCGGGAATTCAATAACCGCTTCTTCATTGCGTGGTCCATAACCATCCTGGAATGCTATGTTGATAATTTTCTTTTCTCCGATTGACATGCCTTCAACGCCCGCATCAAATCCCCTGATCATCTGACCTGCGCCAACAGTAAATTCCAGGGGCTCACGTCCCGCAGAAGAATCAAACTGCTCACCGCTGCTTAAACGGCCTGTATAATGTACACGTACCACATCTCCCTTTTTTGCCTGTTGCATAAAATATATTTTTTGATGATATAAACTCGGAAAGGTATATGATTCTCACTGATTATACAAAAAGAATAAGGATATTTGAAAATCATTAATTATCATTAAAGCAACCATTAAGATAATATGATCATAATGACAATATACCGCCTGTTTTATTTTTCAATCCTGCCTCTGCTGGCCTGCCAGCAGCGGGTGCCGGTCGCTAAAAATATAGAGCCTGTTGCGGATGAAAAGAAGCCGGCGGAAAATATACTTCCCGGGGCATACCGGTTTGATCAGTATCTTCCTTTGATCAAAGGCAGGTCTGTCGCACTGTTTGCCAACCAAACCTCCATAGTAGGGCATACCCATCTTGTGGATACGCTTAAAAAGCTTGGCATCGTTCCCGTAAAAATATTTTCCCCCGAGCATGGCTTCAGGGGTACGGCGGATGCCGGAGAGAAAGTAGGCAGTTATACAGATAAGACCACCGGTATTCCTATTGTCTCCCTTTATGGCAGCAAATCCAAACCCTCGGCGGAGGATCTGAAAGATGTGGATATCCTGCTGTTTGATATGCAGGATGTTGGTGTAAGGTTTTACACCTATCTTGCTTCGCTGCAGGAATATATCGAAGCGGCTATTGCTTATCGCAAGCCGGTAATAGTGCTCGACCGTCCCAATCCCAATGGTTTTTATGTGGATGGACCTGTGCTTGACCTTACCTACAGATCTCATGTGGGCATGCAAAGAGTGCCAGTAGTATACGGCATGACCATTGGCGAATACGCCAACATGCTTATAAAAGAAAAATGGCTGGATACCAAAATGCCTGCGCCGCCGGTATATACTGATGGTAATAACAAAAACATTGCATTGGATAAATGCAGCGTTACCATTATCCGCTGTTCGGGATATACACATGACAGTAAATACGAACTGCCCGTTCGCCCTTCTCCCAACCTGCCTGATATGCAGTCGGTATACCTTTACCCCTCTACCTGCTTCTTCGAAGGTACAGTGTTGAGTGAAGGAAGGGGAACCGCAAGACCTTTCCAGCTATTTGGTCATCCTTCATTGCCTGAAAATCTTTTCTCATTTATTCCAAATCCTACAGAGGGCGCTAAAAGCTCAAAATGTTATGGACAAAAATGTTATGGATGGGATCTCGGTGGCACAGCAGAACAGGTATTACAGAAAGTAGATCATAAAGTTCAACTGAAATGGCTGATGGAAGCTTATAAGCTGTTCCCCGTGAAAGACAGCTTTTTTATTCTGCCCAGGTCAGGAATGATGAAGCAGTCTTTCTTTAACAAGCTGGCAGGCAATAATGACCTGTGGCAGCAGCTCAGGGATGGCGTTCCGGAAGAAGCTATACGCAAAAGCTGGGCGCCTCAGTTAAGTGAATTTAAGCAGATAAGGAAAAAATACCTGCTATATAAAGATTTTTCTAACGATAATTAATCCAAACAATACTACTGTTATGTCAAATGTGAAAGGATAGACGATAAACGTGAAACGACAAACGATAAACGTGAGAAACTCACATTTACCAAATATTATGATGGAATCACACGGAGGCAGGATACGCGATAAAAAAGCATTGAGAATTATTTTTATGGGTACACCGGAGTTTGCAGTAGCTTCCCTCGATGCATTAATAAAAAACGGGTATAATGTTGTTGCCGTGATCACGGCTCCCGATAAACCTTCAGGGAGAGGTATGAAGCTCAATGAAAGCGCTGTCAAAAAATATGCTGTGGAGCATGGCTTGTCTGTGCTGCAACCGGAAAAGCTGAGAAACCCGGAATTCTTATCAGCATTAAAATCCTTTCATGCCAACCTGCAGATCGTGGTGGCATTCAGGATGCTGCCGGAAGTGGTATGGAACATGCCGCCGATGGGCACCATCAACGTGCATGGATCGCTGCTGCCGCAGTACCGTGGTGCAGCTCCTATCAACTGGGCAATAATCAACGGGGAAAAAGAAACAGGCGTCACGACATTTAAGCTGCAGCATGATATTGATACGGGTGATATCCTTTTGCAGGGCCGCATACCTATAGGCGATGATGAGACGGCAGGGCAGCTTCACGACCGCATGAAGGATATTGGTGCTGCGTTGCTTGTGAAAACAGTGGACGGGTTGCTCCGTGATACGCTTGAAGAAAGGTCGCAGTCAGGTTTAATGCATTCTGATGCGGACAAGACTGTACTTAAGCATGCCCCCAAGATCTTTACCGAAACCTGCCGTATAGACTGGAACCAGCCTGTTGATCGCATCTATGATCTTATCCGGGGGCTCTCTCCCTATCCTGCGGCTTTCACCATGCTGGATGGTAAAACCGTAAAGATATTCGGCTGTAAAAAATCACACCAGCAGCCCACGCAACCTGCAGGCAGTCATACTACAGATAGCAAAACTTTCCTCCGGTTTTTTGCAGGCGACGGATATATTGATATCACAGACCTTCAGATAGAAGGTAAAAAGAGAATACCGGTAGCTGATTTTTTGAGGGGGTACAGGTAATGATAAATGCTCATTGAAATTCAGAAGCTGTTTGAGGCAATGACTTTTTTTACCGCAGAAAACACTAAGGAATTGCGCCCGCCTGAATGACTAGTCGGGCAGGCAAAGGACACAAAGATTTGCTCCATTGTATAGTTTCTTCAGTATTGTATTCTTTGGCTATTGCTTACTTCACTGCAACAAGCTTTTCCTTACAGCCGGAGCCACTTTTGTTCCGAAAAGCTCTATAGACTTCATCATATCTGCATGAGAAGGCGCTCCGACGTCCATGTGGGCAATGAAGCGGGTGATGCCGAAAAGCTCATGCATGTATAATATTTTATCCGTTACTTCAGAATGATCTCCGATAAACAGGGCGCCTTCGCGGGAGCGGCCGCCATCGTACTGCGCTTTTGAGTAGGGTCCCCAGCCCCGTTCAGCACCTATACGGTTCATCTGGGCCGCATAGTTGAAATAATATCCTTCCGCTGTCCGGGGATTGTCGCTTACAAACGTATGGGAGTGTATGCCCAACTGCATTTGCTGCACATTATGACCATGCCTAACATACTCCTGTTTGTAATATTCAACCAGCGGCTGAAACTGTCTTGGTACCCCACCGATGATCGCCACGATCAGCGGTAAGCCCAGCTTTGCGGCACGTAATACGGATTGAGGTGTTCCTCCAACGGCTACCCATACCGGCAGTTTTCCGCCATTGGTAGCGCGGGGATATACGGTCTGTTGTATCACCGGCGCCCTGAGCTTACCTTTCCAGTTCACTACCACATTGTTATTGATATTAAGGAGCAGGTCAAGCTTTTCTTCAAACAACTGGTCGTAATCCTTAAGGTCGTAGCCAAACAATGGAAATGACTCAATAAAGCTGCCGCGCCCTACACCTATCTCAGCTCTTCCGCCGGAGATCAGGTCAATAGTGGCAAAGTCCTGGTATACTTTTACCGGTTCAGCAGAACTGAGCACAGTGACCGTGCTCATCAATTTGATATTTTTGGTAATGGCAGCCGCTGCTGCCAAAACAATTTCAGGAGAAGAGACCGCATAGTCAGGGCGGTGATGCTCGCCTAACCCGAATACATCCAGCCCAAGTTCATCCGCCAGCTTTATTTCTTCCAGTATTTCTTTTAGCTTCAATGCCGGGTCTCCGGGCTTTCTGGTTTGAGCATCAAAGGCCAGGTCGCCAAACATACCGATCCCTAATTCCATAAATGTATAATTTGAACCTGCAAAATTACAGGGTGCAGAGGTATATTAAAATTTCACTTAATGATTTTTTAATAAGTTTACGATCCATAGGTTACAATCTACATCTTAGCTTACCCAGTCGCAATAAGATTTGACTTTTGTCCACTTGTTATTTTCTTTTTTATAAAGAGTTAATCGTCCACTACCACAAAGTCCGCCACAGCTATGGTCTGAGTAAAAAAGGCAATAGGTGTCATTTCTCAAAAATATTGGAATAGAAAATGTGTTAAATGCACGTCCGATATGTTTATTAAAGTATGTCCACCATTTTGAGTTGTCTTTGAAAATTGCATTTATGGTGTCGCTGCTTACTAATCTTGTATTTCTGAAAAACTCTTTTGTCCATTTTGTCAATGAGGGATATTGTTTTTCTTTGATAAATGATAGTTCTTCTTTTGTATATGAGGTAGTATCGGATAATAATTCTTCAATACACTCAAAATATTCAAATGAAAAAGGTTTATCAGCCAAAATAAAAGTCGTGTCAGACAGCTCCTGTGGCATTATTTCCTTGATAAAAGCAATACATTTTTTTACATAAACAATCGAGTCCTGGACTAATACCGAATCAATATTTGCGCTGTAGTTGTTCTGCCCACCAGAAAAAAGTGAAACAGATAAAAATGCTAAAAGAAACAGTCTTGTCATGATTTTTTTAGTCAGGATGCAATATAAGAGAAGTTTCCATAACCCTACCACTAACATATATTATAAAGCCTGGATTGCAGCTCATTGAAAACTGCAGACGAGTGTATTTCAATTTTTAATATAACTTATCATTGATATGCAGAACAATTTTGTGATTTTATTTAATTCCACCGATTAACAACCCGAAAGGATAGTTGAATATACGCATCGTTTCGGGTTAACAATTGGGGGGAATCATAAGTGAATAACGTTGATTTAACAACAGCGGTAAATGTATAGATTGCTGCGCCGCGCATCGGTCCTGATTTTTAAAATGCATATGGCGGCTCGCAATACGGCAAAAGTATTCTGGTTTTAAAACCAGCATCAAAGGATACACTAACTCAACCATTCGCTGTATTGCGATCCCAACCGAAGGCCCGGAGAAGCAATCGGTGATTAGCTATTTAAACTATACAGCCCGCGGGCGGGATGAAATGACGAAACTGACCGGCATATACCACAAATTCAGCGTCATTTTTTTCAATGATTGATGCCTCACCTGCGAAAAATTGAAATGCGCCCATTGCAGACTATATAATGTATCATTAGAATTAATGATCTTAATTTGCAGGCATATATAACTTTTCTAATTTTTATATCATGAAAATACTTCCCTGCTTTTTATTATTGTTGTTTGCAGGCTTATTATCGTTTCAGTCAAGGGCCCGCAACTGCAATGACGAATACAAGGATACGTCGCGCCACATTATCAATTTTGTCAATTTTATACGGCAGTCGGAACCGCGGGATGCGGCCGTAACAGAAGATGTTTTATTCCAGACGGTGAAAGAGGAAGTGATATTGCTCAAAAAGCATAATCTGCCGGGAACATTTTTGTTGCAGTATGATGCATTGATCAACCCGCGTTACCAGCAACTGCTGAAAGAAGAGCTGAACCCCGGATCTGAAGTGGGCGCCTGGTGGGAGATCACGCAGCCGCATGTGGAAGCTGCAGGACTGCAATGGCGCGGGCGGTATTCGTGGGACTGGCATGCGAATGTGGGCTTTGCTACCGGGTATACGCCTGAAGAAAGGGAGAAGCTGGTGGATGTGTATATGGATAAATTCAAATCCGTTTTCGGCAAGTACCCTGCTTCCGTAGGCTCATGGTTTATAGATGCGCATACGCTGGCTTACCTGTATGATAAGTATCATATCGTGGCATCCTGCAATTGCAAAGACCAGATAGGTACCGACGGCTATACCCTTTGGGGCGGCTACTGGAACCAGGCATATTATCCCAGCCGTCTGAATGCCTATATGCCAGCGCAGACCACAGCGATGCAGATAGGAGTGCCTGTTTTCCGCATGCTGGGCAGCGACCCCATCTATCAATATGAAAGCGGCATAGGCACCGGCATGTCTCACGTTATTACCCTGGAACCTGTGTATGAAAAAGGAGGTGGCGATAAAAGCTGGGTGGAATGGTTCTTACGGTCATTATCTGAGGAGCCCTGCTTAAGCTTTGCTTATGCACAGGCCGGGCAGGAAAACAGCTTTACGTGGAAAGCTATCAAACCCGGTTTAGAAATGCAGGTAACCATAATTGATTCATTGCGTCGCGCAGGAAAAGTTACGGTGGAAACCCTGGCGGAAAGCGGAACATGGTTTAGAGACAAATTCCCGGTAACGCCACCAACGGCTGTAACGGCAATGCATGATTACAGGAATGAAGAGCACAAAACGGTCTGGTACAACAGCAGGTTTTACCGTACCAACCTATATTGGGAAGGTCCCGAATTCAGGTTCCGCGATCTGCATTTGTTTGATGAAGCATACAAATCTGCCTATCTCGATAAAGCGGGCACTTCCACGCAATGCATTTATAAAACGCTTCCTGTGCTTGACGGGTTCTCCTGGAGCACAGAGAAAGACCTGGCCGGCATCCGGATAGTGCAATTCGACAAAAGCGGTAAAGCTGCTGTAGTTAAAAGCGGAGCGCCTGCCGTGAAAGCATTGCCCGGGAACCGCCTGGAAGTGGAATGGAAAGATCTGCGGGGCAATACATTTCGTTTTACCTTTTCTGAAGATCATTTTGATATCAGTTGCCGGCCCGTTTCCAAAGGTTTTAAATGGGCACTGGAATTGCATACTGCGCCAGGCGTCGTATTGCCGTTCAGAACAATTGGTCAGCAACAAATTGAGGCCACCGCTGATAATTTCAGCTATAGCCTGTATTGCACAAAAGGGCATATTGAAAAAGGCCCGCAGGACAAGCAATATGTTTTCAGACTATACCCGGACAATGACATACTGAGGATAGCCTGTACTAATGGAAGATGAGGTGGGATATTTGCCTCTCTGCTTCGATAAGTCTTCGGGCATTATTTGTTTTTTTGTAGTGTATTTCAGCCCGGGATGCATACGATTGCATAGTTTTTAAGAAAGGCAATCGGGAATTTATGTATTTTTAACTGTGGGATTGATGAAGAGAATATCATTGATCTGTTAAGTAATTATTATCAAAACCTGCTGCGTGAATAGCAAGGAAGCAATAGATGAACGCTATCTTCTTGGTCAACTGGCTGACGGAGACCTTGCTGCATTTCGCCTGTTGTATGACAATTACCATAACAAAGTATTCTTTTACATATTACGCTTCACGGGCTCAAGGCAGTTGGCAGAAGATATATTACAGGAAGTCTTCATTAAAGTGTGGGTGGGCAGGGATAAGATGAAGGATATCCGCAGCTTTGATGCATGGTTGTTCACCCTGGCAAAATATAAGATCATCAATGGTTTTAAACGGCTTTCCCTGGAACATACTGTTATTGCCGAAATAGCTGGTAATATGGAAGAGCCCGTAGACGCTACTACCCAGGTTGTGGATTACAACGAGATAAAAAGAGCGCTGCAAACTGCCATAGAACAGCTCCCTCCCCAGCAAAAGATCGTTTACCGCCTGCGTCGTGAGCAGGGGCTAAAGAATGACGAAATTGCAAGTAAACTGAATATCTCTCCGCTTACTGTTAAAAAGCATATTGCACAGGCTTCCCAGGCTATCCGCATTCTTCTTGCCAAGCAAACCAGCATTCCTGTTTCTTTGCTGGTCATATTCTTAAAAATTTTTTGAATAATTTTTATCTGCTGCTACTCCTTTTTTATCGGCCGATTGTCTATGGTGAATGGTGAATGGTGAATGGTGAATGGTGAATGAATTCACCATTGACAATTGCCCATTCACCCTCAGCACTACCAATTATTAACCGGTAGCACAAAAGAAGGTTTATGGATAAAGAAAGGTTTTTATACTTACTGGAAAAACATTTTCAGGAAACGATATCATTTGCAGAGCGGCAGGAGCTTTCGCGAATGATGTCTGGCCTGCAACATGATGCTGCGCTGGAAGAATGGATGCATGAGAAATGGCGTTCATTTTCTACGGAGGAAAAGCTGCCGGAAGAAGAAGCAGAACAATATTTTGGTTCTATTATGGCGACTGCCGGTGCAATGGATGAAGATAGCGTGCGGTCTTATCACGGCAGCGCTATATTTGCCCGCCCCTGGCTTAGTATAGCTGCTATATTGCTTATCGCGCTCACCGGTACGCTCACCTATATTTTTATAAGAAAAGATACCGGTAAACCAAAAGAAGCCGTTGCAGCGCTTTTTCCGAAACAGGATATTGCACCGGGCGGCAATTTTGCTACGCTCACACTCGGAGATGGCAGCCGGGTAGTGCTCGACAGTTCTATAGATGGAGTTGTTGCCCGGCAGGGAAATACAAAAGTGCTGAAGCTGGGAAACGGGGAAATAAAATATGAGCATAGTAAAAATGCGGGCAGGATATTTTACAATACGATGGCCACTCCTGCGGGTGGCCAGTATCACTTGGTATTGCCGGATGGCACCGGCGTATGGCTTAATGCGGCTTCTTCCATTACCTATCCCACGGCTTTTTCCGGCAGCGAAAGAAATGTATCGGTTACGGGTGAAGTATACTTTGAGGTAACTAAAAATGCCGCCATGCCCTTTAAAGTAAAAACCAGTGAACAAACGATCGAAGTGCTGGGAACACACTTCAATGTAAACGCATACGATAATGAAAGTACGGTAAAAACAACTTTGGCGGAAGGCAAAGTAAAAGTAACGGATAAGGATAAAACGATGCTCCTTCAACCCGGGCAGCAGGCGCAAAACAACAGGAGTGGGCGCCTGTCTTTGATCAATCATCCTGATATGGAAGAAACACTGGCATGGAAAGACGGACTGTTCCGCTTCAACGGTACTGATATTGAGACCATCATGCGGCAGGTGGCGAGATGGTATAATGTGGAGGTAATATATAAGGATAAGATCAGTGAGCAGTTTGTTGCCGAGATCCCGAGAAGCGTAAAAGTATCCAAGCTGCTCGAACTGCTGGAGCTGACAAAACAGGTACATTTTATTATTAATAACAGGACTATTACCGTTACCAGATGATAACTACTGTTAAGTCAGGCAAATTATGTCTGTGTGTTATCGTGAAAAGTGAGAACCCGCCCGGCTGAATGCCATTCGGACGGGGATAAAGGTGAAAGAATGTCTCACATCTCACATTTCACGTTTGACATAACACTATTTTATAACCACTTAAATCATTAGCACATGTATACAAATACCGAGGTATAATTTTTATGAGGAGCAGGCATTAAAAACCGGAAGCGTTGGAAGCACTCCCGGCAGAATGTGCAGGCTACTGTTAAACAATCCGCAAACGATCATTTAATTAAATAACCCAAACAAAACAAAGCTATGCGATTCATTGCTTATCGCCAAGCACTGCTGTGCAGGTACCGAAACTGTAATACTTTTTTGCGAAAAATCTGCTTAGTTATGAGACTTACTGTCATTTTACTCTTCAGCTGCCTTTTGGAGGCCAATGCCGGTGGTTACGCGCAAGGCATTACACTGAAGATGAACAATGCGAGCATTGAAGTAGTGTTGAATAAGATCACGAAACAAACCGGCTATCGTATTATTTATGGCAAAAACGAGATAGCCAAAGCCTCAAGAGTTGATATTGATGTTACCAACGCTTCGCTGGAAGATGCGCTGGCACTGGTATTCAGGAACCAGTCATTATCCTATACCATACGCGACGGGTTTATTGTGATCGCTCCTAAGCCGGCCCCGGCGCCTGCTATACCCCAAAGCGAATCCCCGCCGCTGCCTCCGGTGGAAATAAAAGGAAAGATAACTGCTGAAAACAACCCGGGTCAGCCCCTCGAAGGAGCATCCGTTAGAATAAAAGGCTCGGACGCAGGAACAAGCACCGATGCCAACGGAGAATTTTCCTTACAAATACCAGGTGAGCAGGCGATCCTTGTTATTTCCTATGTGGGATACCAGACTGCCGAACTACGGGTTTCCAGGGCAAATGCCAGTGTAAATATTGCCCTGAAGGCGATGGAAACGCAGACGGATGAAGTGGTGGTGATAGGATACGGCACTCAAAAGAAACGTGACCTTACCGGTGCTGTCTCTTCTGTAAAAACCAAGGATCTCGTGTTGTCTTCCGGCCCTGAAATAGGCAATATGCTGAAAGGCAAAGTGGCTGGGCTCACCATCCGCCAGAACAGCGCCCAGCCGGGTGGCGGACTGGACATACTGGTGCGCGGCGCAGGCTCTGTGAATGCAAGTAATGCACCATTGTTTGTGGTAGACGGATTCCCTATTGTTGACCTTGAGCAGCCGGAAAGCGGCGGTAGGTATAATGCAGGTACACAAAGCATTCTCAATTCTTTTAACCCCAACGATATTGAATCCGTGGAGGTCTTAAAAGATGCCAGCGCTACATCTATCTATGGATCGAGAGCTGCCAACGGGGTGATCCTCATTACCACCAAACGGGGAAGCGAAGGCGCATTAAAAGTGCAATATTCCAATGATTTCTCCTTCCAGAAATATAATAACCCTTTTGACGTGCTTCCGCTGAATGAATGGATGCAGGTGCGTAATGAAGCCGCATGGGAGCAGTGGCAGTTTGATAATAATGTATATCCTTATGGCAACCGTACGCAAGAAGAAGCAGAAGCTAATCCCGTAAACGGCCCTTTCAGGAAATTATATACACAAAATGCCATCAACAACGTAGGGCGCGGTACTGACTGGTTTGGTCTCGTTACCCGCGACGGCAAAACCATGCAGCACAATATTTCTTTATCAGGAGGAACAAAATATACAAAGTACCTTATATCCGGCAACTATTACGACCAGGACGGTATCATAAAAAATGCTTCTTTTAAAAGATACTCGGTAAGGGCAAATATTGACCAGGAGATCAACAGGTTCATAAAAACCGGCGTGAATTTTACCGCCAGCAGGATTGATAACAAAAACAGCCAGCTCGGTGCAGACCAGTATGAGAACTCCGGTATCATACGCGCTGCCATACAGCAGGGACCGCATATCCCGGCAATTGATGAAAACGGGGATTATCCTTTGAACCCCCAACTGGCTTTGCAGCCTAACCCCTATTCGCTGCTCACCATAAGCGACGAGGGCAGGATAGAACGTTTCCTGGGTAACTTTTTTGTAGACATCACGCCGCTGAAAGGGCTTACCGTTAAACTGAAAGCAGGCATAGACCGCGGGAGCTCCATACGACAAAACTATCTCCCCACAACCACACTTCACGGCGCGCTGGAGCATGGCAGGGCTTTTATATCAAGTGTAGATAACAATTCCTACCTGCTGGAAGCCACTGCCAATTACAACACCAGCATTGCAGCGCATAATATAGACCTGCTGGGCGGCGTGTCGCAACAAAAATTCGTTACCGGCACGCATAGTGAAGGCGCGTCAGGATTTATTACCGATGCATTTTTATGGAATAACCTTGGCGCGGGCAGCGTACAGTTGCCCACCAATTCCGCTGGCTCCAAAAATATGATCGCTTCTTATTTCGGAAGGGTTAACTACAATTTCAAACGGCGGTATTATGTTACCGCAACAGTGCGTACTGACGGCGCCAGTGTATTTGCCGCTAATCATAAATGGGGTACTTTCCCTTCAGCGGCTGTGGCATGGAACATGGCAGAAGAACCTTTCCTGGGATTCCTGAAAAATACTTTTTCACAATTGAAGCTGAGGTTGAGCTACGGGCAAACAGGGAATGCTACCATCAACAGCAATGCTTTTGCCGCCTATGCCGCTTATCCTGCATGGCTGAGCGGAAGCGATGCCCGCATGATCGGCGTATCGCTGGCAAGGCTGGAAAATCCTGACCTGAAATGGGAAACCACTACCGGCGCTAACCTGGGGCTCGATTTCTCTATTCTTAATGGCCGGGTTGACGGGTCAATAGAGCTGTTCAATAATATTATCTCGGATCTGTTGGCAACAAAATCCCTGAACTCCTACCAGGAAGTGAATACTATTATTGCCAATATAGGAAAGACACAGAGCAAGGGATTTGAGATCACTGTCAATAGCCGCAACATACAAAACAAGGACTTTCAATGGCGGACGATGTTTGTGATTTCCCGTTATAAGGACACCTGGAAGGAAAGAGCTCCCGACTGGAAGCCTGCAGTATATGAAAATGCCAATGATCCCATACGTGCTACATACAGCCGGGAAGCGGATGGTATTCTGCAGGTAGGCGAGCAGGTGCCTGCATCACAACCGGAGCTTAAGCCGGGCATGATCAAAATAAAAGACATTGACGGGTTTGAAAGAGACGGTAGCGGGAATCCTCTGGTAGATGCCAATGGCAGGTTTATACGCCTGGGCAAGCCTGACGGGAGGATTGATGAGGCAGATACAAAGCTGATGGGCACTTCTGATCCCAGCTTTATGGCAGGGCTTACCAATATATTTATGTACAAAAATTTCAGCCTGAATTTTGATTTCAATGCATTGTTCGGGAGAAGGTTTGCCGATCCTAATTACACCACTTACGGCGTCAGTGCCGCCGGTGTATATTCCAACGGGTATAATGCATTAAGAACTGTTAAAGAAAGGTGGACACCTGAAAACCCTTCTACCATACATCCCAGCTCGTTTTACGGGTGGTCGCCATATGGTGTAGGTGATTTCTTTGTAGAGGACGCATGGTTCATCCGGCTGCAGAATGTTTCGCTGGGATATGATCTCCCGCACAAGTGGTTTGGGAAAGTGCTCAGGTCCGCACGTATACACGCTGACGCACAGAACCTGTTTGTGATTACACCCTATAGCGGAGTAGATCCTGAAACAGATTCTTACACCGCCGCCTATCCTTATATCAGGACATATACCATAGGCTTAAATCTTAATTTCTAAACCGAATTAACTGTGCAGTATATGAAAAAATATATCAGCTTTATTTTCTTAGTGTTTGCGGTATGGCTGAACAGTTGTACCAAAGACCTGGTGCCCATAGATTATTCTGAGATCAACCCGAATATATTTCCCAAATCAGCATCAGACCTGGAAGCAATGGTCAACGCCTGCTATTACCCATTGCGGGGCGCATGGAGTGATGGCATTTTTTCCACTTCAGAAAGAGGCGTAATGTTTCTGAGCGATGCGACCACTGAAATATTATATGGTAAGTATGGCGATCAGAATATAGCCTCGTTGCAGAATTACCAGTCAAACAGCCCGGGGTTTACCCGCTATTATGATGATTTTTATAATAAGATCAGCCGTATGACAATGACTATTGACCTCATTTCACAGTCAGCCGTAAGCGAAGACCTGAAGAAAAAGGCAATTGCAGAGGTGAGGTGTGCAAGGGGATTGCTGGCATATACGCTTTTTGACCTGTATGGACCTCTTGTAATAGCGCCGCTGGAAGTATTGAAGAATCCTTTGCAGGAAGCGCCTTTGGCACGGATGGATTATAATGAAATGGTAGATTTTATTGAAGCAGACCTGGAAGCTGCCGCTGCGGATCTGCCTTTGCCGCAGGATGCAGAGTATGGCCGTTTCAGCAAAGCGTTGGCTAAAATGATTGATATAAGACTAAACCTGCATGAAAAAAGATGGGATAAAGTAAAGACCCTGTGCGATGATATTATAGCCTATAATGCCTACACGCTTGATAATGATTATGCCGCAATATGGGATCTTGAAGGCGCGAAGAACAGCAGGGAAGTGATTTGGGCCATTCCCTGCGATTATGCAGGCACTAGTGAAAACCAGTGGCAGCTAATGGTATTGCCATCCAATTATAAGCCCAAAGGCGGATGGGGCACCATATCCAGTACCTGGTGGTTTTACGACAGGTTTGAGCCGGATGACAAGCGAAAAAAAATGCTTATTGCAGAGTATACCGGCAGCGATGGCATCACTTACAACAGGGCTAATCCCGGGGCTATCCTGGACTGGGGACCTATTCCTTTAAAGATCAATGAAGATGCTGATCGCACTACCAGCCTCACTACGGTGGATATTGTAATGTACCGTTACCCGGATGTGCTGCTCTCCAAAGCGGAAGCGATCGCCAATGCCGGCGCTCCTACCGAAGAAGCGATGGAACTGGTGAATGTGGTAAGAAGAAGAGCCGGTCTGGAAGATAAAAAGCTGTCTGATTATGCTTCCCTTGATGCATTCAATGACCTGATCCTGCTGGAGAGAAGCCATGAGTTCTGGTGTGAAAATGGCCAGTATCGTGCAGATCTTATCCGCCATGGAAAATTTGTCAGCCGTTGCCAGGAAGTAACACAATCCACCTACACCAATCCCAATAAAGTGCTGTTCCCGTTCTCACTGCAAACCGTAAGCGAAGGAAAGGGAAAATTTATTCAAAATCCCGGCTACCAGTAAACACAAAATTTCATTAAAAAGAACAGACATGGCACTAAAAAACATATATACATTTTGTTTCTGGCTGCTGGCTGCCACCGGTTTTTGCGGGTGCAAGCGCTCAGAGGCAGGTAAAGACACGACGGAAGACCGTATACAATACGAGGTTTCCAATGCAATATTCCCAAACCCGGAACGCGGGTTCATCAAAACAATGAATGTATTTTCCGAAGGCAGCAAGCTTGGCGCAGGCGATGTCAACCTGCTGAGAAGCCAGAATGTAACAATGATCCTGCGGGTCTTTTATCTTGATGCATTTAAAGACCAAGCTATCAGCAACGCAGAGCTCTCCCTCATAGAAAGTGATCTTGAAACCATAAGGAAAGCAGGTTTAAAAGTAATCCTGCGTTTTGCCTATACCGATGATATGCAGGGAACGGATGCCCCGTACGCCATTATTGAGCAGCATCTTGACCAGTTGAAAACGGTATTTGAAAATAACAAAGATGTCATAGCATTTGTGCAGGCAGGATTTATCGGCGCCTGGGGAGAATGGCATGATTCCAGCAACGGGCTGGCAACGGTGGATAATGAAAGACTGGTGCTGAACAAGTTGCTGAGCGTGCTGCCGGCAGATATCATGGTGCAGGTGAGAACGCCATCTGCAAAGCAACAGATATTCAATACCACTTCTCCACTGACTGCCGAGCTGGCCTATACAGGAGAAAACCGCGCAAGGGTAGGGCATCATAATGACTGCTTTCTGACAGGAGGTACAGATTACGGCACCTATAATAACGTGGAAGCGGAAAAGCAATACATCAGCACGGAAGCGCTGTATGTGCCTACAGGCGGAGAAACCTGCCCGCCAACCGATGGCTATGATCCTACCTGTGCGGAAGGGCGTAAGGAAATGGCATTCCTGAAATGGACTTATCTCAACCTCGACTGGTACCAGCCCACCATCAATGCCTGGAAGAACTCCGGGTGCTTTGACGAGTTCCAACGGTATCTCGGTTACAGGCTGGCGTTAGTGGATGCCTTATTGCCGGATAAAGCAGCAGCAAATAGTAATATGCCGGCTGACATTAATATCACTAATAAAGGATATGCGCCTTTGTACAACAAAAAGAAAATATACCTGGTATTCAAAAACATTGCCACAGGTGATTTCTATGACAAAGAACTGTCTGCAGATCTGCGGTTGTGCAAACCTGCTGTTACACAAAATATCGGGGGATCAGTAAGCCTTGCCGGCATCCCCGGGGGCGGGTATGAGCTGTTTCTTCGTATTACAGACCAGGATCCTGCACTTGCTGACAGGATCGAATATGCAGTACAACTGGCTAATAACAATGGCTGGCTTACGGAGCATAATGGCATAAACCGGCTGAACAAGCAGATCACTATCCAATAATTAACTATAACGATCAGGAACTGGTCGTAAAAATAAAAAATATGAAACGGAATCTCATTTATATAATAGCCTGGTGGCTGATCATTATCACCGCCGCTGCCTGTAAAAAGGATAAAGACAACGGTAGCCTTAAATCTGTATTCAGCTATGTGGCGGACGGATTTAAAGTGACCTTCACCAATTTTTCCTCCGGCGCTAAAACCTATCACTGGGATTTTAACGACAAGCCCGGTGACAGCTCATCACTTAAGTCGCCCCAGCATATTTTTTCCAGGAAGGGAGATTTTCTCGTGTCGCTTACGGCTACCAACGGGGCTCAAACAGATATATTTACGGATACCGTAAGCATATTGGGTCCCAATATTAAAATTGACGGCGACTTTACAGACTGGGAGTACGTAGAATACCTTCATACCAACAGCGAAGATTTTGGAGGGAATATCCGCGCTATCAAGTCTTTTGCCACCGCACAGGATATTAATTTCCTGGTGGAAGGCACTACTGCCATGAAGCTGGACATGATAGATATGTACATAGATGCGGATAACAACCCGGCCACAGGGTACATCGTCGGGGATTATCCCGGTGGATCAGGCATGGACTATTTGCTGGAAGGTCCCGCCACATCCCCCAGTTGGGGATCGGGATATGAGCACTTGGGAGCTCCGGCAGACTGGTCCTTTAACGCTGTTTTCAGTTTTGATACAGATATGCACTTTTCTGCTGTTAAAACAGTGAGCGGGAAAAATATTATAGAATTTTCCATAAAAAAGTCTGCACTGGGAAGTATAAAGGGAGCTATCAATTTTGCCCTGGTTGAGCTGGATGCCGGCTGGTCCCCTGTCGGCAGGATTCCTGAAAATGGAAACCCGGAGGCAAAGTTCATACAGTTGCAGCTTTAATTGCTGAGGGCTGAGTTTATTTCACGCAAAGCCAGCCGGGAAAGCAAAGTACGCGATGAGAAATATTGAAAATAAAACTTTGCTGCTTTGCATTCTTTGCCGCTTTGCGTGAAATAGTCTTTATAACTGTATCCTTACTTGTTTGCCGGCAGTTTTATGAACGATAAGTATGCCATCCCCGTTGCTGCTGATGCTTTGCCAAACATATCCTTCTGCATTGGGGTTGTTAACTTCTTTTAATATATTTCCATCAACCGTTATGACTGACGGTTTACTTTTTAATCTGAATTTTTCTCCTGATACATCGTCAAAAGTTGCATAGCTTATCTCGTTATCACGATAATCAATATGCGAAACTATGGAAGACGTGCGCAGGAGGTGATTTGTACCGGAAGGCGCCAGCTCCGGTGCAGCCGCCATGGCACGGATATAATGCCTTACATAATCGCCATACCCGTCTGTCAGCCAGATATCGTCGCGGAGATAATAATTCCTTCCATCGGTGTTCACCATATAGGTTGCCCAGTTGAGCTCCCTGATGGCGTTTTGCAGCCGGGAAGTGTCGCCGGTCTTTTCCCGGTAGCGCAGCTCCATAGACGCCTGCCGCGAGGAGTGGCTGTTGCCGGGAGTGCGGTATATGGTTTGCTCGTCTGTGGTGATGACGCCGAATTTCTGAAATTCGGTATCATCTAAAGCGGAGTGCACCCAGTTGAAAATATTTTTCACCGTTTGTTTCCACCCGGGATCGGCCTGCTCATTATCCATCAGGTACATTGCGTACGTAATAGCATTGATCTGGCAGTCAGACCAGCCCAGGATATCTTCAAAGAAAGGTCCCCATTTGTTGTTCTTTGCCGGGAATGTTTTCATCCAGTTAAGTGCAATATCATAGGCTTTGCTGTATGCTGCACTGTCGCCTTTTTTCAATGTGGCAAGCTCAGTGAACAGCCGGAGTGTCGGCGTCCAGTTGGTTGTATATATAGAAGGCTGCTCTGTTGTAAAAGAAGTACCAGGCTCAGGTTTGTTGATCTTGGGATGATTGATCAGTTTACCCACTTCGCCCGTCGTAGCGTTCACTTTAAAAGGCCATGGGGAATGGAATTCATCTCCGGGCTGCACTTTAGCCGCCAGCGTGTTGGCAATCTTTACGGCGGCATCCAGGTATTTGCTGTCGCCTGTTTTTTTGTATAAATGCACAAGCTCGTAGCCAAACGATCCGGCCTTATCCGGTTGTGTATAGTCCTTTCCCAGTATCATGTCGCCATCATACCTGCCGGAATGCAAAACGGTATTATAAGGGTAGGGTATATTGGGCCAGGCATCACCCGGTGTTGTAAATCCGTGCGATAAATAATAATCTGCCATATATTTCATATTGTCCACTATAGCGGCATTGCCTGTATAGTTGTACAATAGATCCCAGGACGAAAGTGCCATCATCAACTGATCACCGCCAAGCCCTCTTTTGTCATGCTGCGGGCGCCATACCTGGTGATTCATATAATATTTTTCACCATTGGAGTCGGTTTCCATCCTGTCCCAGAAATGCCAGACAAGCCTGATAACGGTATCATAAGAAGCTCCCATGTCTGCAGCATACCAGGGCAGTATGCCGCCATCCTGGTCTGTACGTACATTATGGTAACTCAATGATGAATCTCTTGTAAGGTATAAGCGTTCGCCGGTAATGCTGTCTTTGACCGCATGTATCAAGTGGTTGTCCAGCCCGGTATAGGTTGTGGAGGGCGGGTGGCTGCATGATGACAGGAGCTGCAGCAATGCAATAGCGGGCACAGTGATTGTAGAAAAACAATACTTCATGTAGTTTGGTTTAATCGGTTAAAACTATAGGGGCTGTAATTTATTATAAATCTTTCAATAGTTTCCGGGTACTCATTCCGGGCATCTTTTTGATTGTCCCTGTTAAGCTTGTGTTATTCCCAGAGGAAGATAGGCCTAAATTTCATTCCTTTAAAACCCGCATTCCGGGCACTTCGTTTGTTATGGGAAAGTACAAAGTATTACAGGATGACATAATTACTGTAATTAACTTTGTGCAACTGAGCATAGTGCTATGTCAACAATAATTGTTCGTATTTGTGAGAGGTGAGACTTGCCTACCGGTTTACCTGCCGTAGGCATGGCAGGCAGGCGATAAATGTGAGGATCTCACATTTATCATCTGCCGTTTCACGTTTGACATAACACTAGCTCTACGATATGACTTCGTTCTTTTCACCATAAAATATATTGTTATGAAAATGTTCATTACATCCCTGATGCTTCTTGCAGCGTGTTCCGCTGCAGCACAGGATAAGCCTATGCATAAAAAACATGACTGGAAGGATATGGAAAAGTATGTACCCTCCATGACCCGTTCTCTCGGCGGCAGCTTTCAGCAATTTGATAAACTGAATGGGCGTGTAGCAAATTTACCCCAATATGAATCGCTTAAAGGATATACGGCTACACTCGGTCTTGGTATGATGCATGAGATGAACCGGGTGGTATCTGAGATGAATATCAATATAGGCAGCAGCCTCAGCGCCCACAGGGACCGTAAAAGCAGTACGATCCATTATATCGGTTTCAATGCCAATATGGGATATGATGTACTGAATAAAAAAATGGTGACACTTTACCCTTTTGTCGGGTTAGGATACCAGATGTACCAGGCTGTCTTTTACCGTGATAATACCGGGGTGGATTTTAATAGTGTGCTGGGTCTGCCCGGAATTCAGGAGACCATCAGCCCTGTAAAATTCAACAACGATTTCTTTGTGTACCGCGCGGGTATAGGGATACAGTTAAAATCTGTGCGTTATCCTTCCAATGCTATCGGGCTGCAGGCGGGCTATACAGGCAGCTTCAGAAAAAATGCATGGCGGTCAAAAGACGGGCAGGAACTGAATAATGCCCCGCGCGATGGTATCAGCCAGTTTTACTTCAGCCTGATACTGAGCAGCGCGCCCTGGCAAATGATGATGCATCGTAAAGAGTAAGTATAACTAAAAAGCAATACCTTTCACTGCTAAATATTCAATTGAAAGGTATTATGGATATAAGTCATTTCAGGGAGCTGGCGGAAAAAATAAGTGATGATGTTATTGCCAACCGCCGCCATCTGCATGCGCATCCCGAATTGTCTTTTTCAGAGCATGAGACCGCCGCTTTTGTAAAGGCACGATTGGAGGCTATGGGTATCGCTGCGGCGCCAATAGCTGCTACCGGCATTGTAGCTGTTATAAAGGGTGCATTGCCTTCTGATAACATTATAGCGCTCCGCGCTGATATGGACGCGCTTCCTATTACTGAAGCCAATGACATTTCTTATGTATCAAAGCATAAAGGGGTGATGCATGCCTGCGGTCATGATGCCCATACGGCTTCGCTGCTGGGTACTGCACAGATACTGCAATCGCTGAAAAATGAATTTGGCGGCACGGTGAAGCTGATCTTCCAGCCGGGTGAAGAAAAATTGCCGGGAGGTGCCAGCCTGATGATAAAAGACGGCGTGCTGAAAAACCCGTCGCCTTCCGCAGTGGTCGGGCAGCATGTAATGCCTTCCCTGCCTGCCGGTAAAATTGCTATACGACCGGGAAAGTATATGGCGTCAATGGATGAGATCATAGTAAGGGTGATCGGCAGGGGAGGGCATGGCGCACAGCCGCACCTCAATATTGATCCTGTGGTGATTGCCTCGCATATTGTGATCGCATTGCAGCAGATAGTAAGCCGTATGGCAAAACCTTATGTACCTACTGTGCTGTCTTTTGGAAAAGTAATCGCAGATGGCGCCATCAATGTGATCCCCGATGAAGTGTATATGGAGGGTACTTTCCGCACTATGGATGAGGACTGGCGTGAGGAAGCGCACGGGCGTATGAAGAAGATGGCAGAGAATATCGCAGAAAGCATGGGGGGGCGCTGCGAATTTGATATTCACAAAGGATATCCTTTTCTCATCAATAACGAAGTGCTTACCCGGGAGCTGCACGACCATGCCTGTGCTTACCTGGGCAAAGAAAATGTGATAGATGCCGATATATGGATGGCATCGGAAGATTTCTCTTACTATTCCCAGGTGGCTCCCTCCTGCTTTTACTTATTGGGCGTAGGTAATGAGCAAAAAGGAATATCGTCTTCGCTGCATACGCCCACTTTCAATATTGATGAGGATGCATTGCGGATCAGCACAGGACTGATGGCTTATATCGCACTTAAGCGTTTGGGAAATTAAAAAAGGAGCCGCATTCGCAATTGTTATACGGCTCTTCCTGCATTAACAGAAAAAAGAAACATAGCTGAGCTTATCAGGCATGCTCTTCAGCAGCTTCCCAGTTAATGGCATTTTCAGCTATTTCTGTTAACCCTGTATCTGCATTTTTTTCTTCTTCCAGTGTTTCTGCAAGCACATTTGCCGCATCAGCATAGCCTAATGTTTTTGCAAAAGTTACCAGTCCACCGTAGGTGGCAATCTCGTAGTGTTCTACTTTTTGTGCGGCCATGATAACGGCAGCGTCACGGGTGGCTGTTCCTTCTTCTGTCTCTTCCACAATACTGTCGCATTCCTTCAGAAGCCCTTCCATTGCCTCACATTTTTTTGCCTGCGCTCTTTGCCCCAGCATTTCAAATACATTTTCCAGGCGCGTCACATGCCCTTTGGTCTGTTCCAGGTGATCTTCAATTGCAGTTTGCAATTGTTCCGAAGAAGCAGCTTTGATCATTTTGGGTAATGCCTTGGTAAGGTGTTTTTCCGCCCAATAGATGTCCTTCACTGCATCCACGAAGAATTTATACAATTCACTGTCCTGTTTCATGCCACTGTTGGTACCTCTTGTAGTGGCTGGTTTACCGTTTGCCATAGTAGATAAGTTTTAAATTGAGAAAATAAGATATATAGTGCGCTGTCAAACGTGAGACGTGAGAAGTGAAAAGCAAGAGGCTGAATGACAAACGTCAAACGAGAAACGTCAGACGACAAACATTTCACGTCTCTCCTCTCACTTTTCACGATAACAATAATCTGCGAGACTTAGCACTATATCAATGCACGGTACTTCAAAGGCTATGCCATGCCAACAGTTATGCACATTGAAAAAATTATTTTAAGGTGCTTTATGGTTAACATGCAGGGGAAACACCACCGGGATATTTGTTAACCCTGTCGTCATTCGCCTGCAGCGCTACATAATACCGGAATGAGTGGGAAGGAAATTTCTCCGCAATGATAAAAGTGGGTATAAAAATTCCCTGCTTTCCTGCAAGAATAAAAAATCTTGTACTGGCGCCTGCCCGGGAATATGTGTGGATATGTACATTATAGAACGAGCATTTGCAGGAAACTGGGATACAGCTTTATATTAATCATAACATTTGTGCATTAATATTTCATCCAGGGGAATTATTGACAAGACATTGGGAAAAATTGATATCCCGTTTACTTTTTGCCTGGCTCATATTTACACCTGCAAAATGCTATTCACATTATTGATCTTTCATTACTCCTAAAACAAATTGTTATGAAACCAGTTAAACAATTCTTTTTGTTCGCATTACTTACTGCGGGTTGCTCTATGTTTTTGATTGCTTGCAAAAAACATGACAACCCTTATAGGAAAGGTGTTTATTTTAAGGTAGAAAATGTGCTGGATGCAAAGAAACTCGCGGAATCCGGGACCTTTAAAGGCGCAGGAACAGATCCCGTTCCGCCGGTGATATTCCCGGGGCAGAAAGTAAGCTTCAGCTTTTCCGCAGGCAAAGGACAAGCGCTGATGTTTACTACTATGTATGGCTGGTCAAATGATTTATTCTTTGCCCCTGCCAATCCGGGCATTACGCTCTTTGATGGTAACGGCAACCCTGTAGAAGGAGATATGTCGGATCAGATAAAGCTTTGGGATAATGGTACGCGTATCAACCAGCAGCCGGGCATGAATGTAATGCATCCCGGAGATCCGGATAATAAAGCCATCAAAGAAGTAATGGGTACAGACGACCAGGGTAATGCCTACCTTGCTGCCGGTAAGCTCCTGAAGGCTACCCTGAAATATGATGGCAATTCCGTGTTTACCTTTACTATTGAAAATACTTCGGGAGGCACTCAAAATGAAACACCGTTCAGTCCCGGAGTATGGGCCGTTTCCAATATTCTTGCCGGCAACCTGCTTAGTCCTGCCCCGTTTTTTGAAAGCGGAAAGCCTACTGCCAATGGGGTAACGGCTATTGCGGAAAGAGGAGACAACAGCGAGTTGTGGAATTATGCCAGTGCCAATACGAAGATATTTACACCGCTTTCCCCGGTATTGATCGTAGTGTACAACGGAAAAACCAATCCATTGTTCCAAACAGGTGAAAATGATTTTGGGAAAGGGCTTTCCAACATCGCACAAAAAGGAGATGCTTCCGTGCTTGCCGCAGCTTTGGAAAATATGCCGGGTGTAAGAAATGTATATGTAGCAGCCGCCCAGGGCACTACTGTATTACTTCCTGCCCTTGCGGGAAATGAAGCAGGGCAGATAGAGCAGAAAATTGACGTTAAGCCTGGCGATAAGATCAGCTTTGCCACTATGTTCGGTTATTCCAACGACTGGTTCTTTTCATTTGGCGGCGATGGAGTGGATGCAGGCACAACGGGAGATCTGAGTGATAAGGTCATGCTTTTTGATGATGGTACGGCTGTGGATCAATTCCCCGGAGCCGGCAACAGCCAGGCAGCATTTGGCGGTGCGGCGTCAACTCCGGAAAGCAAGCCGGTTGACGCGATCAGCGACACCTATCCCGTACCCGCGGTGAAAGATATTATCCGTGTTTCCATAATGAATAAAAATTAGTACATATATTTTTGCAGCATGCATTTATCTTTTGAGGAGAGATCAACCGGGGGAACGCTCCGGTTGATTTTTCATGAAACCGAATTCCGGAACAGCATCAGGCCTGCCGAGCAGCGCGCTCTTCCTTTTTTGACCATCGCATGGAACAGGGGAAAAGCGCAGACCGCTTATATTGACGACGCGCCGGTACCTATTCCGGCGCATACGATCGTGCCTCTTGTATCCGACCAGCAGTTTTGTTTCGAATGTCCAAAGGATATTGTTGCCTGGCAGTTCAACAGGGATTTTTATTGTATTGCAAGACATGACGCTGAAGTGGGATGCGCCGGCTTTTTATTTTATGCCAATACGCTGTTGCTGGTGGAGATGCCTCCCGGGCAAAGGCAGAGCCTTGATGTTGTTTTTAAAATGTTCGTGGAGGAGTTCAATACCAAAGATAATATACAGCACGAAATGCTGCTGGTGTTATTAAAAAGGCTTATTGTAAAGGTAACTACCGAGGCAAGGAAAAAATATGCCCGTACAACAGAGCATTTTTCCCAGGATAAATTGGATCTTGTTCGTCAGTACAACCTGCTGGTGGAGCAGCATTTTACCTCAGAGCACGAAGTGCGGTTTTATGCAGGGCTGCTCAACCGTTCTCCCAAAACACTTGCCAATATTTTCCTGATGCTTAACCATGAATCCCCATTGAAGGTCATTCATAAAAGGATCATTATGGAAGCCAAAAGGTATTTGTATTATACTGATCAGTCGGCAAAGGAAATTGCAGACCGGCTTGGGTTCGAGGATGCAGCTAATTTCAGCCGCTTCTTTAAAACCAATACCGGCATTGCGCCTACCGATTTCAAAAACAGCATAAAGCTTTCGCAAAAGCAGATCATAAACTAATGCTATATCAAACGTGAAATGTGAAAGCTCGGTTCACGTTTCACATTTCACGTTTCACGAAAATGAACAGACATAATTTGCCTGACTTAACGCTATTAGTATTAATATTGATCAGAATGCCGTTGTTGTAATACCCAATCCTGGATAGGAGGAAGGTGTTACCTTTCCGTGATCATACTGTAGCCCTGATGCTGTGTCTTCCTGCAACAGCAGCGGCCCGTCGGCATCTAAGTAATCAACCTGCGGCGCCAGGTGCACAATGGCTGCCGATCCGATAGTGCTCTCATTCATGCAGCCCAGCATGATCTTCATGCCTGCGCTGCGTGCTTCTTTTATCATGCGCAGTGCCGGTGTGATGCCGCTGCATTTGGTGAGCTTGATATTGATGCCGTGAAAAAATCCCCTGCATTTTTGTACGTCGTCTTCCGACACACAGCTTTCATCGGCGATGAGCGGCAAAGGAGACTTTTCGTATAATATTTTCATTCCGTCCCAGTCATCTTTTGCCAGGGGCTGTTCCACGAGCTCTACGCCAAGATCTTTGAGCACAGGCAATATCTCAAGCGCTTCCTGCAGGCCCCAGCCGGCATTGGCGTCTACCCTGAAAGCCGCACCGGAATTTTTCCTGAGTGCCTCCATAATAGGTATATCTTCTTTGGTGCCCAGCTTGATCTTGTATACCGGCCATGGGTTTTCCTGCATCTTTGCGATCATTTTTTCGATAGTGTCAATGCCAATGGTATAGTCTGTAAGCGGAGCAGCAGCTATATCTGTATTCCATATCCTGTATAAAGGTTGTTGTTGCAGCTTGCCATAAATATCCCATGCGGCAATATCCAGGGCAGCTACCAAAAAAGGATTGCCGGGAAAAAGGTGATGCAGGTAATGCCAGTAACGGTCGGGGTGTGTAAAGGAAAATTGCTCAATGAACCTTTTTTTGCTTTCTATATCCGATATCATTTTTTCTACCGGGATATTATAGTAGGCAATGGCCGGCGCTTCTCCATAACCGCGGATGCTATTAAACTGCAGCTCCACCAGCAGCGCAGGCTGGTGTGTTTTGGTGCCTTTGGATATGGTGAAAGGATAACGGAATGTAAGATTGCTCTGCCGGTATTTAATGTGTAAGCCCATTGGAATTTTTTTTCAAAACAGGAATTCTGTTGTCTTTTCTTTTTTACTGCTCTTTGCGGTTCAAAAGGTTTCACGCAGCGGTTACAAAGGAGCGAGGACGAAAAAAAAGGTCGCTGCGTCATTGCACCGCCGCGATCGCCGCGAGCAACCGTATTTATCATAGGTGCTTTATGCATCAGCTTTCAGCTCCTTAGTCTTTGCTCTTCCGCTGAGTGTAATATAGCTCAGCAATTCTTTATTGAAATCAGCTTCTTTCAAAAGTTGCTCCAGCGGTATATGCATGCGGTACCGCCAGTAATAGCGGGGTATGGCAGGTATATTGATCCGCTCTTCAGCAGGGTCTTCTCTTCTCAGTTTACTGTCTATTCCCATAATGTCCTGCAACTGGAAAATGCTCCACATTGCCGGGGAATACAGGTGTTGTATGATGATGAATTTATTGATCCATGGCTCACAATAAAAAGGCGCGAGGCCCGGATGCTGCATTTCGTTATTAAAGAAACGCTGCGTCTTTTCCCTGTTCTCTTCCCACCATGCGCGTATAGTGCTCATGTCGTGCGTGGAGGGAGTGATCACCGACAAATAGCGGGCAGTAGCCGGGTTAAAAAATTCAACGCCGGGTTGCTTGGGCATCCTTTGGATATCAAGGCTCAGTATGCCGAGTACGCGCATGATCCCGGGCACACAGGAGGGAACCATTCCCAGGTCTTCCCCGCAGATCAGCATATTAGTGGATCTTTTCAATGCCGGCAGTTTTCGCATGGCATTGGATGCCCAGTGATCATCCTGGCGCCGGTAAAAATAATCTACATATAATTCCTTCAGCAGGTATTGTGTATGTGCATCAAGATGCCTGAACGAGCTGGTTTTATCAATATCTATCCTGAAATGAAAATGCTGTGCCGGCGACTGCTCTGCTTCAAATACAATGACATTGGATACCAGGTCATAGAGCACGGACTGTAACTGCACGTTTTCATCTGTTATTTCCTGCGTGGCAAAATACGCCTCTACCTGGCGTTGCGTGGCGAATGCCTCTTTAAGACTGTATGTCCCGTCATCATGCGGCGTTAAAAAATCCATTAGAGGCGCTGTGTTTTCTCCCAGCAGTTCCCGCAGCACGTCATCGTTGATAAAAGGCCGGCAAAACCTTGCATACTCGAATGTAATTCCTTTCCTGGCAAATTCGTTGATGTGCACCGGAACAGCGGGAACAAAAAGCCCCATCACCCCCTCTACAGCATGTGCAGGTATGCTCCATATCCTGAAAAAGCCGAGTATATGATCTATGCGAAAGGCATCAAAATAACAGCTCATCTGCTCAAACCGCCGTTTCCACCATTCAAAATGGTCATGCTCCATCATTTCCCAGTTATAAGTAGGAAATCCCCAGTTTTGCCCTTTGTCCGCAAAATCATCCGGGGGAGCGCCTGCCTGCATATCCATGTGAAACAGCTTCGGTTCCATCCATGCATCACAGCTATGGCGGTTTACACCGATAGGAATATCCCCTTTCAGAATGATCCCTTTTTTATGCGCATAATCGGCCGCCGACTTTAACTGCTTATGCAAATGGTATTGTATGAAAAAATAAATGCCTGCCTGGTCAAAATCTTTTTGTGAAGGGCTGCATAGTTCTTCAACAGCTGCTGCATTGAAGATGGCATACTCTTCCCATGCACTGAAATCGGCAGTCTTGTTCTTATCGCGGAGATAGCTGTATGCGGCATAGGGCACCAGCCATGACCGGCTTTTTTCAAAAAAATCAAGATAAGAAGGGTCTTTAAGAAAAGATCTTTTTTGTTGACGATATAGTTTTTTAATGATATTCCATTTGTATAACATCACTTTTTCATAATCCACTTCAGGCAATTCATTCAGTTCCTTTTTCTTTTTTGAATATTGTTCAAGAATGGCTTTGTCTTCTGTACGCGCCACTTCTTCAAGATCAAGGTACAACGGATGAAGCGCAAACGCGGAAATGGCATTATAAGGATAGGAGTCCCGCCAGGTTTTAGTGTGTATAGTGTCGTTTACGGGCAACAACTGTATCAGCCGCAAACCTGCTTTTTTAGCCCAGTCTGCCAGCAGCTTTATATCGGTAAACTCTCCAACTCCTGATCCCCTGCTGCTTCGGAGGCTGAATACAGGAATAGATACGCCTGCACCCCGCCATGTATTGTTGGAGAAATGAACAAATCCATCGTGCAGGATGGTTACTTTCTTTTTACTATTGTTGTCATGCAGCAAACGGTTGTCTCCATCCTCGTAGCGTACAAATGCCTTTGTTGCTGCATTAAATACGGCATACTTATAGGCTACCGGGAATGTGTCGTGGCCCAGGTTCAGCTTTACTGTCCACCAGATACCTTCTTTGCTCATCCATACTGCTTTGGCGGCAATCCAGGATCCCAGCGCCGGTGAAGATCCGAGCAGGCATATTACCTCATCCTTCTGCAACAGGGGCGCTTTGACTTTAAATATATGCGTGTTGCCACGATAGGGCCGGGGTTTAACCGGGGAGGTTGCTGCTGGCAAAAGTACTTGTTGAAAGGGATCGGTATATAATGCGTTTTCGTTCTGCCCTGCAAAATTCCAGGTATCTGTTACACAAATCTCTTCCGCAGTGATCTTTGTAATATCAATGCATTTGCCGTCGGGCCATTCCTCCTGTATGCTGCCGTTTTTTTCCCTGAGCAAATACCTGTATTCAATGAGTGGCTTCAGCGCTGCAAGGTCGTTGTCCAACTGCAGCTCATAGTGCCAGAAACTATCGTTCAGGTATTGCATATTTACCGCCCGGGCTGTATCGCCATTGCCCAATGGTGCAATATTGCCTGAAAGCAGCAGTCCCTGTCCGAATTGTGTGCTGAAGCGGATATAAAAGTGAATGGTAGCCATATCAGGATTAAACAGTCAATAATCAATAAGCAGCGTAAATGAGCTTTCATATCTGAATTTTCATTTACTTACGCCAAAGAAAGCAAATCATTCCTATATTTGCTCAAATTTATTACAGGTATGGATACAGCCAACAATAAGTCCAAGGGTTTATACTGGATACTTTTTCTGCTTTCTGTTGTGGCTTTTTTTGTGGTATACGCTTCTCCCGCGGGCAATTTTATTACACTTACCATCCCTTTTGTCGGTTTCTTTTTCGTTAAGGCGCTTGATATTATATAGTTGCTTTGTGAATGGTAAACCTGGCATTTTACGAAGAAAAGATCAGGGGGTATAATGCTGCTGTTGCGGCTATAAAAACCCGGATATCTTTATTCGGAATATTGCGCCTGGTTGTATTTGTTCTTTGCGTTCTTTGTGCTTATTACGCTTTTACCAAAGCATCATTACTTTTTGCGCCGCTTGCTATAGTTTTTCTTGTCAGTTTTGTTATGCTGGTTAAGCATGCCGTAAAGCTTAACGAACGCAGGGCGTTGCTGAAGCAGCTATTATTTGTAAATGAAAATGAATTGCAGATACTCAATGGCGGGTTGAACCGCTTTGAGGAGGGTAAAGTATTTGCCGGAGACATGCACTATGGCGATGACCTTGATATATTCGGGCAGCGTTCTTTATATCATTTGTTAAACCGCTGTTCCACTTCCCATGGGCGGGAACGCCTTGCTGCTGTTTTGAAACAACCGTTGTTTGCCCGGGATGAAATTATACAAAGGCAGGCTGCTGTAGCTCAGCTCGTTCCCCAGGCAGATCTGAGGCAATTGATCGCCGCATACGGGCTGCTGCACAAAGAAGAGGAAGGCAACCTGTATAGTGTCGGGCAATGGCTCGGATCCGGGGAACAACTGGATAAAAACCGCCTCCTGCAGGCAATACGATGGATTTTGCCATTATATAATATTCCCTGCCTGTTTATCTATATTGCTACCGGTAACTTTATATACCTGCTGGCGGGAGTTGCTCTCGGCTGGCTTATAACGGGGCGGCACCTGAAATATATTCATCAGCAGCACCAGTTGATCGGGAAAAAACAGGAAGTGCTTGATCAGTATGCTGATATTCTAAAAACTTTTGCTGCTGCAGATGCAGGTAAGGCATTCCTGGTGCAGCAACTGCGGCAGACCGCGGGGAATGCTTATAAGTCAATAGGATCTCTCGCAAAACTCTCTTCTTTCTTTGACCAGCGGCTGAATCTTTTGGTCAATCTTTTCCTCAACAGTATACTGTTGTACGACCTGCATTGCATCATTGCGCTTGAGCAATGGAAAAGGAAGCACAGCAAAGATTTTCCACAATGGCTACAGGTGGTAGGGGATATTGAATGTTTAAATGCCCTGGCATCTTTTGCCTTTAATAATCCTTCGTTTGTTTTCCCTGCAATTGCACAGGGACCAGCAATAATCATCAGGGCGGAACAGATGGGGCATCCGCTGATAGGGCAGGGAGAGCGTGTATCCAATGATTTTGATCCTGGTGCTGCAACAAAGCTTTTGCTGGTGACCGGATCCAATATGTCGGGTAAAACTACTTTTCTCAGGACGCTTGGGGTAAACCTTGTGCTGGCGCAATGCGGTGCACCGGTATGCGCTGCTTCATTTGAGTTTTCTCCCATGCAGCTACTCACTTCCATAAGGGTAAGCGATTCGCTGCAGGAACATACTTCTTACTTTATGGCAGAGTTGAAACGGCTCCAGTATATTATCGAAACACTGAAGGGCGGGCAACCTGCGCTGGTACTGATTGATGAGATATTGCGGGGGACAAATTCCGAAGACAAAACCTACGGGTCGGAACAATATATCATGCAACTGATCAAATACAACTGCATCACTTTATTTGCTACCCACGACCTGGCACTGGCAACAATGGAAGAAACCTATAAAGGCGTGATCAGGAACTATTGCTTTGAAAGCGTGATCCGTAACAATGAACTGTATTTTGATTACAAGCTGCAAAAAGGTATTGCCAAAAATAAAAATGCTTCTTTTCTTATGAAGCAAATGGGGATCATAGAAAGGGGGAAGGCGTAAGGCATAAGGCATAAGGTGTAAGGCTGACCCTATACCTTCCCCCTTATATCTTATACCTTTCTCTTAGAATGGCTCCCCGTGCGTCTGGCGGATCAGCTTTTCCACCAGCGAGGGGAAGGGGTATAATGCCCTGATGAAAGTATTGGTGATCCATCCTTTGCCAAATAATCCCTGTATGATCCTTCCTGCGGTCACTCTTCTTTTGAAGTGGCTGTTCCAGGCTGCCTGGTATTCTGCTTCCATTTCATCCCGGCTGATCTTCCCCTGCAGAAACGGGATAATTTTCGAAAAAGCGATCTTGCTGCCGTGCATGGCCATGCTCATGCCATTGCCACATAGCGGTGCGATCATGCCGGCTGCATCCCCTATCATAAGCAGGTGATGCTCTACCTGTGATTTCTTCTCAAAGCTGATCTGCGCAATGGTTTCCGGTGTATCATATAAAAATACTGAAGAAGAAAATATTTTATCAAGATAAGGATTTTTTCTCAGCACTTTCTGCTCCAGCTCGGGGATGGAGTTGTTGCAATGCTTAAGATTCCTGGCAGTGGTAAGATAGCAGAGGCAGTACTTGTCATCTTCTATTCGTGAAATACCGCAATAGCCGTTCTCGAAATTGTGGAGTGCGATATGATCAGGCGGGAAATCAGCTTTGATATGGTATTTTACCCCGATATAGTTGTTGAGTTTTCCTGGTCTTTTCAATGCAAAGGGTCGTTTCATTTTTATATCAAGGTTGCTCCTTTTCCCAAAAGTACCTGCCGCGAGCCTTGCCTTGCACATATCGTCGCCATACTGGATATGAAAATGTGATTTGCTGAACCAGATATTGTCTACACGGGTAGCTTCCATCACTGTTGTCCCGAATTTCCTGGCGAGGGATGCAAGATAAGCATCAAGCTTATAGCGGCTGATTCCGAATCCTCCAAGAGGGAGACTGTGCCGGATGGTTTTCCCGGAGGGTGCGGATACCAGGAGCTGCCTGATATGGGGCAGGTTCCAGTCGCTGAGCGGCACACCCATTTCTTCCAGGAAGTTCCAGCATTCAAAGCTGATATATTCGCCGCAAACTTTATGAAAAGGATATTTTTCTTTTTCAAACAAAATAACGCTGTATCCTGCCCGGGATAATTGTATGGATAAACATAAGCCGGCAAGACCACCGCCAATTATGGCAACGTCATATGTTTTTTGCTCATTCATTTCCCAATGATCAGCCACCGGAAGGCCCATTTCCAGTGAATTGAGTAATCCTGTATGTCTGCACGTTGCATGAAGCCCTGCCAGTCTTTTCTTCTAAAGCCCCGTTTCACCGATAGCGGAGCGTCATTTTTTACCAGGTAGCTTTTTGAAAAGAGACCCGTCAATGCTTTTATGGATGCATACGCTATCACATGCCTGTGCAGGTCGTTAATAAAAAAGCCGCTCCTGCTGTTGTATTGCATCCATTGCAGCATGATCACCATTTCATCATCCGTAAAATGGTGACAGAACAGGGATGAAAAAATGATATCCGGCGCAATGGCAGCAATGTCTGCTGTCTCGTATGCAGAACAAATCCATGAATACTTTGCATCGCTGTTTTTTTCTGCTGCAAGATCAATGCATTCCTTTTTTTTATCAATGCCGGTAAGCCGCACTGCAATATGTTGTTTTGTTGCCCATGTATCAATTGCCCTGAGGTTGTCGCCTCCGCCGCAGCCTATTTCGCATATACTGAATGTTTTGCCCGGCGAAGGAGAAGAAGATAACAGCTTACTGACTCCTTCTATGGTAATATGATGCCCCCCCAGCCATGTATTGATAAAGTCGAGCTCCTCCATATTCTGCCTGAGGTCTTCAAACGGAATATTGTCATTGTCGAGCAGCTCTTTCTGATATGATCGCAGGGAGAGAAACATCGCCTAATATACGCAAGTTGTATGATTTCTGGTTGCGTGGTAACATTTGAAGCCGGTTTCCCGGCAAATAAATAAATAACGCCTATTTGCGGGGGAGTTATGTATTGCCCGCTTTGATGAAGTCGCTTACCAGGTCGCTGATAAGCCTGCCGGTATAAGCATCGGATTGACCGTTGGTGAGCTGTGTAGCGCCTTCGCAGATATGAAGATAAACAACCTGAGAATAGCTGGCGGCGAAGCTGATATACTGGCGTGCCTGTAATGCAGTAAAGCCGCATTTACCGCCGCTGCCGGTTAATGCCTGCTCAATACAATTCAGCGATAGCTCAATGCCGGTAAAGCTTTCTTCGGTGAAGCCGATCGCCTGCACTACTGCCTGCCGGAAATTGAATTTTTCGCGCACGCTTATATCTTCAAAGAAGGCATACTGTATGTTGATATTGCTGTAAAGCTCGTCGAGCATGCGCTGGCTGTTGTAGTTTTCCTGCAGCCCCACGATGGCATATTTTTTCAAAAAACCTTCTTCCATGGCATACCGGAAGCTGTTGCCGCTATGCCTGCCTTCTGTATGCAGGTATCCTCCCTGCGCGTCGGCATTGATAACGTTGATCTGTGAGTTATTCATCATACCTGCCTTATGCAGTCCTTTGGCCGTGCCTTTGATCAGCGGGTAAGCGTTGTTGTGCCCCCCGCCAATGACGATGGGTGTTTTGCCGGTAGCGGCGATCTGTTTTATCAGCGCTTCTACTTCGGTATCAATGATGTTGGCAACGGCATGTCTGCAGGCGTCAATCATCTCGTCCTGGTTTTTTGCATTGGCCATGATCAGCGCCTTTATATCGGTGAAGTCGAAATGTCCAAGCACCAGCACTTCTTCACCGGTGAAGATATCGGTGCTTTGCACATTGCAGAAAGATTGCAGAAAAGGCAGCCATGCAGTATCAGCCCCGCCTGTGCCATAGTTGCCTGCAACGCCAATGTCTTCAGGTATACCGAGCAATACAAATTTGGCTCTGGAACTGGCGATGGCTTCTGTAAGCAGAGCGCCATTAATGGTTTGCAGGCACTCGCCTATTTTTGTCTCGAAGCGACGCAGGCGTGTGAGGTTGAGAATGTCCTGCCGCTTATAAAACCTGAAATGGGGATATTCCATGGTGGTGAGTTTGCATTAAATATAAGGAATTAAGGGGTAAGGTATAGGGTATAAGGTGTAAGGTATAATTGTGTAAGGCCCTATACCCTACGCCTTACTCCCTTCACCCTCTCCCTTTCTACGCAAACCGCTCTACCGCAAAAGGCGTTATGTCCATGCTTGTTTTTTCGCCGTTGATGATCTCCCTTACCAGCCTGCCGGTGCCGGCGCCCAGGCTCAGTCCGAGCATGGAATGTCCTGTGGCGATAGTGACATTCTTATAATTCCTGATCCTTCCTATATATGGCAAACCATCTGCAGAACAGGGACGGAACCCATACCATAGCTGCTCTGTGGGAGGCATGGGGATGTCGAATGCAGGGTAATACCTTTTTACGGCATTGAGAATCCCTTCTATGCGATGGTAGCGGGGTGGGGCAGAAGTGGGTACTATCTCCATGGTGCCGCCAAACCGTATTTTATTACCGTCCATTGGGGTGATGGCTACCCTTCCTTCGGCAAGTACTGCCGGATAATTGACGCGGTAGGGCGAATCCTGCAAGGTTACAGAATAACCCCTCCCCGGCATCATGGGTATTTTGGTATTTACCATAGCTGCCATATTCCTGCTCCAGGCGCCGGTAGCGATCACTACTTCCTCTGCCTCGTAAGCATTTTTGGCTGTGATCACTTTTTGAATGCTGTTTCCAGCCTTTTCAAACCGCACTACTTCTTCATTGCCCAGCAACTGTACTTCTTTTTCCCTGAGTATCTTTAGTAATCCCTGCATCAGTTTTTGCGGGTAGAGGTGAGCATCGCATCTGAATAATATAGCGCCAAGCGCGTTTATTTCTGTGTGGGGCTCAAGCTGCTGCAACGCAGCAGTGTCCAGTAAAACGGTATCCAGCCCTAATCTGTGGGCTTTTTCTACCAGATGACGGGCATGTTCCGCTACCGGCGCTGTCTGAAAGATCTCTAATAATCCTTTGTGCTCGTATGCAAAATCAAAACCGGGAACGGTTGCCCACTGCTCATATTCTTTCTGGCTCAGCAGGGCAATATCACGCAAGGGTATAGCCGAGGTTTTCACATGTTTGCCGGTGGCGCTTTTTGCAAATTTTACGCCCCAGTCTATAAGTGCGCCATTAAGCGACGGCTGTACATAAAAGGGGCTTTTGCTGTTGAACATCCACTTAAGCCCTTTCCATATAATGCCGGGCGTGGCAAGCGGCACAAAATGACTGGGGCATACATACCCGGCGTTGCCGTAAGAGCAATTATGATGAAAATCTTCTTTATCTATTACTGTCACCCTGTGACCTGCCTGCTGTAGATAATAAGCGGAGCTTAATCCAATAATGCCTCCGCCGATGATGATTACCTGTTTCATGTCTGCAAAAATACAAGTGGGTATTGAATTCTACCATTGCGGTTATTTTTACCGCAAAGAACGCTAAGAAATTACGCAAAGGAAGCAAAGAAAATCCTTTGTGAACCTTTGTGTCTCTGTGTCTTTGTGGTTCAATGAGTTTCACGCAAAGGGGCGCAAAGCCGGGTCGTTAAAAGAGAAACGACAAAGGGTAGAGATGCTTTCACGTCTCACCTTTGTCGTTTCACAATTAACATATCACTATATGCCGGTCAAAAAGAATATTATTTTACCAGTTCCTGCTCTTCGTAGGCCATGTTATGCACGTTGGCTACGGCACGGCCGGAAGGATCGTTGAGGTTCTGGAACGATTTATCCCATGCAAGCGCTTCGGGCGTGCTGCAGGCCACCGATGGTACGGAAGGTACACAGGCTGCCGCCGCATCTGAAGGGAAATGCTCGCTGAAGATGGAACGGTAATGATATTCTTCTTTCGACATAGGCGGGTTGATGGGGAAGCGGTACCTGGCATTTGCCAGTTGCTCGTCGCTTACTTTTTCGGCGGCCACTGCTTTGAGGGTATCAATCCAGCTATAGCCTACACCATCAGAGAACTGCTCTTTCTGGCGCCATGCAATACTTTCCGGCAGGTAATCTTCAAATGCTTTACGTAATATCCATTTTTCAATTCTGCCGTTCTTCGCCATCTTGTCTTCGGGATTGAGGCGCATGGCAATATCCATAAATTCTTTGTCAAGGAACGGCACACGCCCTTCTATGCCCCATGCCGCAAGTGATTTATTGGCGCGAAGACAATCGTAGAGATGGAGCTTCCCGAGCTTGCGCACTGTTTCTTCATGAAAGCTTCTTGCATCGGGCGCTTTATGGAAGTACAGGTATCCTCCAAACAACTCGTCTGAGCCTTCACCCGACAATACCATTTTTATACCCATTGATTTGATGATCCTTGCCATCAAATACATAGGAGTGGAAGCGCGTACTGTTGTTACATCATAGGTTTCGAGATGATAGATCACATCACGTATGGCGTCCAGTCCTTCCTGTATGGTAAAATGAATTTCATGATGCACCGTGCCGATATGATCTGCTGCTTTCCTGGCTGCTGCAAGATCAGGGGATCCTTTTAACCCTACGGCAAAGGAATGCAACTGCGGGTACCATGCTGCCTGTGTATCTCCTGATTCAATACGCTTTGAAGCAAATTTTTTAGTGACTGCCGCAATGATCGAAGAATCCAGCCCGCCGGAAAGCAATACGCCATAAGGCACGTCGGACATCAGCTGACGGTGCACTGCATCTTCCAATCCTTTGCGAAGCACTGCGATATCGGAGACATTGTCCTTTACATTGTCGTAGCTTTCCCATTCTCTCTTGTACCACTTTTTCAGTTCGTAACCGCCATCTTTGCTGTATAAATAATGCCCCGGCAAAAATTCTTTGATATTGTTGCAGGTGCCTTCAAGCGCTTTGAGTTCTGAAGCCACGTAAAAGTTGCCCCATTCATCCCATCCCATATAAAACGGGATAATGCCGATATGATCCCTGGCTATAAAATAGCTGTTGTTGGCTTTATCATACAGCGCAAAAGCAAAAATACCGTTCAGATCTTCAAGGAAACTGATCCCCTTTTTGCGGTACAGCGCAAGTATTACCTCGCAGTCCGACTGGGTGAGAAACTCATAGTCAGGCAAAGTTTTCCTGATCTCCTGGTGATTATAGATCTCCCCGTTTACCGCAAGCACAAGCGTTCTGTCTTTGGTATATAAAGGCTGACCGCCCGACTGGGGGTCCACAATAGCCAGGCGCTCATGGGCCAATACAATATTGTCGTCGCTGTAAATACCCGACCAGTCCGGACCGCGGTGCCGGATCTTTTTAGACATTGTTAACAGCTTTGGTCTTAATGATTCTGTGTCCGTTTTACAATCAAACACACCTACTATGCCACACATAATGCGATTATTTATCTTTTTTGGATTAAAAAATTCATCAAAATTAAGGGAATGCTTCTGAATTGCAAATATTTTTGTGATAATTATGAAAATTTTTCAAAGTTATATTGAAAAAAGAAGAAATTTTTTAATGAAAAAATATTTGCCGGAATAAGAAAATCCTATATATTTTGCGTATGCCGGACAACTTTTTTATTGCTTTATTAAATCTACTTATTTATAATGAACAGGATAGACCGGTTAATGGGTGTGGTGACCATGCTCCAGTCCCGTAGGTTTTTGCCGGCAGAGCGTATCGCGGAAAAATTTTCCGTAAGCATGCGCACTGTATACAGGGATATTAAAGCCCTGGTAGAGATAGGCGTTCCCGTTAGTTTTGAAACCGGCAGGGGCTATTTTGTGGTGCAGGGATATTTTCTGCCGCCGGTTTCTTTTACCAATGAAGAAGCCAATGCGCTGCTGCTGATGGAAAGCATAGCTGCCCGCTTTGGCGACAGGTCTATTCAAAAGCATTACGGGACTGCTCTCCACAAGGTTAAGGCTGTATTGCGCGGCTCACAGAAAGATAAGCTTGAGCAATTACAGGGGCAGATAAGATCAGTCAGTTGCGGGTATACACAAAACGATTTTGCCTATCTCACTAATATACAGGACACCATAGCCTCTCAAACTATCCTCAATATTGAGTACAGGAATAACCGGGATGAAGTGACCTCCAGAGCAGTAGAGCCTATAGGGCTTGTATTTTACGCGCTTAACTGGCACCTCATTGCCTGGTGCTGGCACAGGAATGACTACAGGGATTTCCGGGTATCGCGTATCCTTGGGTTATCTGATACGGGGCTGCCTTTTAAAAAAATGGATCATATTGAACTGAATGCATATATGAAGCTTCTCCCCGTAAATTATTGAGGAGTTGCCGCTTATTCTGAAATACAATTCTCGCAGCAGTCGCCACGGTGCAATGAACGCAACGATGCTTTTCTTTGCGTCGCCGCTCCTTTGCGCTCGCTGCGTGAAACCCTTTGAGCCATACAATTCTCGCAGCGATCGCTACAGTGCAAAGAGCGCAGCGATATTTTTCCTTGCGTCGCCGCTCCTTTACTCCCGCTGCGTGAAACCCTTTGAGCCATACAATTCTCGCAGCAGTCGCTACGGTGCAAAGAGCGCAGCGATATTTTCCTTTGCGTCGCCGCTCCTTTGCGCCCGCTGCGTGAAACCTTTTGAGCTACTCGGAGTCACGAAGTGTCGCAAAGATCCCAAAGCGGAAGGCTCCGGATGAATTGCTGATTATGCAGCATCAATTGCCGGGATCGTTGTATCAACCGGTTGGCTTTTTGGTAAACGAATCCTACATTTGACGGTACTAATTAAACCCTGCTTTGCATCGCTGTATTATTTTTTCCCTTATACAATTGATCTTCCTGGTTGGTTACGGACAGGAAGAAAAACATTATAATTTTATTCATTACCCGCCTGAGTCCGGGATTGCTTCAAACCAGGTCAATACCGCTGTGCAGGATGAGCAGGGCTATATCTGGATGGGTGGCACCCAGGGATTACAGCGCTTTGACGGTATACGTTTCAAAACCTTCGGGCACCTCGACGGCGATGCGGGCTCTCTGCCTTCCAATCCGGTATGGCAGGTAATAATAGATAAAAAAAAGAATCTCTGGGTTCTCCTCGCCGATGGCAGGGCCGGTATTTTCGACACCCGCCATTTTGTTTTCAGAGAAGTGCCTGCCACCTTCAGGCTGCCGGTATCGCCGGTCACAACTTTGAAAAGACTGGTATGCGATGAAGAGGGAAATGTTTTTTACCTGATATCGGGCAGCGAGGTAATTACCTATAATGAACAGCGCAACGCTTTTTCTTACGAGTATAATTTTTTCAAACAGGATAAGGACTGGCGCATCAGTGATTTTGTGCCTCAGCCGGGTACCCGGAAATACTGGCTGGCTATTGAAAATGGCGGCATAGCCGTTTATAATAAAACCACCGGCATATTAAGCAGGAGCGACAACAATACAGAACAAGAACCGGCCATCAGCGCTTTTGATAAAGCCGGAACATACACTAATCTTTTTTTTGATGCACAAAAACGATTGTGGAGCGTAAGCAATAATGGACATGACCTGGTGAGCTGCTATAGTCTCCTGAACAATAAGTTTGTCGTAAAAGACTATTCGCCCGGAGAACAGGTAAGTTCTTATTATAATGTCAAACGGTTTATGCAGCAGCGCGATGGATCTGTTTGGATATATGGCATGTTATTGCTTGCTCATTTCAGGGAAAATGACAACCGTCTGGAAATAGTGCACAACGGTTATACCAATGAGCGGAGCATTGCCTATGAAATGGTGCATTGCCTGTACGAAGACCGGGAGAATAATATTTGGGTTTGTACCGATAATAACGGGTTATACCGTTTCAATCCTTCCAAAGAGTTTTTTACAAATATTTATCACGACAGGAAGAATGGCAGTAAACGGGGCGACGGGCAGGTGCTGTCATTTGCATATACCAGGTGGAATACCCTGCTTACCGGCGCCTGGAATGACGGGCTGTATGAGTATGATGATAGGCTGAACCCGGTTGCGTTTAGCATCAAAGGGATGGGGAACGGACAAAAGCCTTTTATCTGGAGCATGGCGGTCTCCCGGGACAGCAATACCTTATGGATGGGCGCTGAACCCGGTTTCTATGCCGTTGACCAGCTGACACGGGAGGCGAAATATTTTAATCCCCCGGCGCTCGGCAATGTCACCGTAAGGCAGATCGCAGAAGATAAGCAGGGCAGGCTCTGGCTGGGCACGCATAATAAAGGAGTGTTTATTGTTGCGCCGGATGGATTGCGTCGTGGCATTGAAAGTATAGTTGCTGTTGCAGATATTCCCCCTGTACAGGTAAATAAGATCACGATAGATAGCAGAGGGCAGGTTTGGGTGGGCACACCGGAAAACGGGTTGTATATAGTGAATGCGGCTACCGGTAAGCTACTGATGCATTTTGGCGACAGGGAACCAGGTGATCTGCAATTACCGGAAAGAGGTATATCATCGGTGCTGGAATATAACGACAGTATAATGTTGATCACTACTGCTACAAGGCTGGTAAAATATAATGTGTTCACTAAAAAGTTGAAGCCGGTTGGAGGGGCGGGGCTTATTTCAGGATTTATCACCGCCGTTGAAAAAGACAGGAATGGCTATGCGTGGATCACTTCTACAAGCGGGTTGTACCAGGTGGACATTCAAAAGGGTATATTTATCATCTATGACCGTACGGACGGACTGGATAACGAACATTTTGTGCAGTCGGCCTCGTATGTATTGCCCGACGAAAGAATAGTATTCGGCGCCACGCACAACTTTATTTCCTTTCTGCCAGCGGAAATAAAAAGTAGCCATTATATCCCTGTCGTAGGCATTACAGATATCCGGCTTAAAAATGAGGCGCTTAATAAGGATTCTGTTTTGGCATTGCAGGAGCTGAGGCTGGAATATGATGATAATCCGCTGGTGATCGAGTTTTCTCCTTTTCTATACAGCAGTCCCCACATGCTGAAATATAAAATGGAAGGGCTTGATAAAGACTGGAGCCAGTCTTACCGTACCTACCAGGCGGTATATAATTACCTGCCGCCCGGCAGGTATAGTTTTATCATTCAGCCTTCGGATGATATGGGCAATGAGCTGCCTGGCCTGATAATGCTGAAAATTGATGTAAGCGGTCCCTTCTGGAAAACATGGTGGTTTTATATCATGATAGCGGTATTGGCCGGCATGGTCTTATACTGGCTCGACAGGGAACGTATGTCGAGAAAAGAAGCAATACACACTATGCGGGCGGCTATAGCTGACGACCTGCACGAGGAAATAAATACGGCTTTGAACAATATCAATATTCTCAGCGAAATGGCGCGCATCAAAGCCGATACCGAACCACAGAAGTCGAAGGAGTTTATAGAGCAGATAAGCGCAAGAAGCAATAACATGATTGCAGCGATGGATGATATGCTGTGGAGCATCAGCCCTGAGAATGACAGTATGGAAAAAACCATTGCGCGGCTGCGCGAGCTGATTGAGTCGCTCAAAAACCGTTATGGTGTAAATATAGACCTGCTGGTAGACGAGAAAGTGAAAACGTTGCAGTTGAATATGAAGCAGCGTAAAGAAGTATTCTGGTTCCTGAAGGGCGGTATTACCAATGTGGTGCATACGGGCGGGAGCAATTGCCTGCTACATATAGTATACGAAAAATCAGCCCTGCAGTATACCCTTGAGTTTGAGACAATACATAGCGATATGCAGCAACTGCTCAGTCTTCGCCAGCGACAGGAGCTCACCGATAAGCTTGCTGCGGTGAATGCCAGGCTGGAAGTGATAGACCTGAAAACAAGAACAATATTTGTATTGACGATACCGGTGTAGACGTATTACGGCTCCCGTCATTTCGACCGAGCCAACGGCCGGAGCAGTTTAATGCAGGTTTTTACGAGGGAGAAATCTGCCGGGCAAATGTACTAATGCTCAACCCTCTGCACTATTGTTCAGCAGATTTACCTTTGGTGAGAAAAGTTCTCTCCCGCCGTAATTTATATCTTTACCCGCCGCCGCATCAGCTTTCAGCAGCACAATAGCGATAAGAACGTTGAAGGGTGCGACGCAAGGGACGATTACCGGAGTTGCTACGGCCGGTAACATAAAAATCATTTCTTTATTTTTGACGCTATGCCCCATCAACAAAGCACTGCCTCCGACATTTCCGACACAAAGCGCAGGATTAAAGCCATTACCGGTGGTTCGATAGGCAACTTGGTGGAATGGTACGACTGGTATGCTTATTCTGCTTTTGCGCTGTATTTTTCTCCCGTGTTCTTTCCTCATGGCGACCGTACAGCGCAGTTGCTGAATACCGCGGGCATCTTTGCCGTAGGCTTTTTAATGCGCCCGATAGGCGGTTGGCTTTTTGGACGCATTGCCGATAAAGCCGGCAGGAAAAAGGGGATGACGCTTTCTATTCTCCTGATGTCGGTGGGCTCGCTTGTCATAGCCTGTTCGCCGGGGTATGCAACCATAGGCGTTGCCGCTCCTGTATTGCTGTTCCTGGCCCGGTTGCTGCAGGGGCTCAGTGTAGGCGGGGAATATGGCACTTCGGCAACTTATCTCAGCGAGATGGCTGCAGGCAACCGCCGCGGGTTTTATTCCAGCTTCCAGTATGTGACGCTGATAGGAGGACAACTGGTCGCGCTGGGAGTTCAACTGGTGCTGCAGAAGCTCTTGCTCACGGATGCACAACTACACGAATGGGGATGGAGAGTACCTTTTTTTATTGGCGCAGGTCTTGCCGTAGTGGCGTTTTATATCCGTTCACATTTAGATGAGCCTGCTGCTTTCACTATGACGGATAAAGATAAACGCATACGAGGATCGGTAGCCGAGCTGTTGAAGCATCCAAAGGCTGTGGCTACGGTAATAGGGCTCACCTTAGGCGGCACGATCGCGTTTTATACCTATTCCATCTACATGCAAAAATTTTTGGTAAATACCGTTCACCTGAGCATTGACCAAAGCACACTGATATCATTTTGTTCATTGCTGCTTTTTGCATTGCTGCAGCCTGCCTTCGGTCTGCTATCCGATAAGATCGGCAGGAAGCCTTTGCTGATGGGCTTCGGTATTTTAGGTACCTTATGCACTGTTCCTTTATTGTCTTCTATAGGGGCAGTGCGTGGCGCAGGCGGCGCCTTTGTGCTGGTGATGCTGGGATTGCTGATCGTGAGCGGCTATACTTCCATCAATGCGGTGGTGAAGGCAGAGTTGTTTCCTGCCGAGATCAGGGCGCTTGGTGTGGGGCTGCCTTATGCGGTTACTGCCGCTGTTTTTGGAGGCACGGCAGAAGTGGTGGCACTATGGTTCAAACAGATCGGGCATGAAGCCTGGTTTTACTGGTATGTGACCGCCTGTATTTTTATTTCGCTCCTGGTATATCTTACTATGAAGGATACCAGAAAGCATTCAAAGATTACCCATATTTAGGAGCTGCTGATGGATACAACAAAGGACAGCAAAGCCACGGATGCACGAATAAATAATAATAAAATACATTCGTGCATTCGTGGCTTTGTTGTATTCATAAATCATCCCGCGTTTCGAGGGACGCTGGAATTCGTGGCATTAACCGGTTTTTTTCATTGATATACAATAATTTCTAACTTTAAGCATTGTTGTTAAAAATGATGGATTGAAAAACCTGCTGCTTTTGATATTGATGTGTTTTTGGGGTGCTTACCAGGTACAGGCCCAGCAAAATCCCTCGCTCTCCAATCTCCGGAAAAAGATCATCAGTACCAGGCAGGATACCCTGTGGCTCGATTCTTTAAGCATTGTGCCGGGCACTTTTAAAATGATCAATATTGATCCCGCGTATTACAGGCTCGATGATATAAAAGCTATCCTCACCTGGAATAAAAGACCTCCGGCAGACAGCGCGCTCATATTATACCGGGTATTCCCCGGCAGGTTCCGCACGGTGTACCAAAGGATGCGGTTCGACAGTATCAGTAATAATTTTTTGGCCGGACCCACTATCAGCGGAAATGATTTTAATCAAAACTCTATTTTTGATTTTGGTAATATCAATTATAACGGCAGCTTTGGAAGAGGTCTTTCTTTTGGTAACCAGCAGGACGTGGTGCTCAATTCCACGCTGAACCTGCAGATGAGCGGCTACCTTGCCGACAGCATCCAGATCGCAGCGGCCATCACCGACAGTAATATTCCCATACAGCCCGATGGCAATACGCAAAACCTGAATGAATTTGACCGTGTCTTTATCCAGTTCAAGAAAAACGGCTGGCATTTTGATATCGGTGATATAGATATCCGGCAGCAGCAGAACTACTTTTTAAACTATTATTCCCGTTTGCAGGGCGCCGCTTTTGAACAGGAAAATAAGATAAGCCCGAATATAAAAAACCATTTTTTATTCAGCGGCGCCATAGCCAAAGGAAAATATACAAGGAATATTTTCCAGGGCACAGAAGGCAACCAGGGACCTTACCGCCTGCAGGGTCCCAATAATGAGCTTTTCTTTATAGTGCTTGCCGGTACGGAAAGAGTATATATTGACGGCGAGCAGATGCAGCGCGGCGAAGACCAGGATTACGTGATCAATTATAATACCGCGGAAATAACGTTTACGCCTAAACGCATGATATCAAAGGACTCACGCATACAGGTGGAATTTGGCTATGCCGACAGGAACTATCTAAACTCCCAGTTGTATGTGCTGGATGAAGCTGCCATAGGCTCCAGGCTAAAGCTGAAGGTAGCTGCATATTCCAATGCAGATGCGAAGAATTCACCGATCAACCAGACGCTTGACCCCAACCAAAAGCAGTTTCTGGCTGATATAGGCGACAGTATCCGGAATGCATTGTATCCCTCACAATCGCTGGATACTTTTTCGACAGGCAAAATATTATATAAGAAAATAGATACGGTATACAACAGCAGCGTGCATGATTCTGTGTTTGTATATGCCCCGCAAAAAGAAGATGTGCTGTACGGGCTGGCTTTTACGGAAGTAGGGCAGGGCAGGGGAAATTATGTAGCTGATGAAACCAATGCGGCCAACGGGAAAGTGTTTAAATGGGTATCGCCCGACGCTGATAACCTCCCCCGTGGTAACTATGAGCCTGTCATACTGCTCGTGGCCCCCAAAAAGCAGCAGGTGCTCACTATCGGTGCCGACTATACCCTTTCAGACCATACTACAGTCAGCACAGAGGCTGCGGTAAGCAGTTATAATATCAACAGCTTCTCCACAAAGGATAAGGCGGATGATAAAGGATATGCGGTACGGTTGCTTATTAATGACCTGAGAAAGCTGAAAGGAACATCCGGTAGTGCGTTGAAATCGCAGATGAGCTATGAATGGGTACAGGACCGTTTCCGTCCTGTGGAGCGGTTGCGCACTGTTGAGTTTTACAGGCAGTGGGGCTTACCGCTCAGCGTGAATACAGCCACAGAACAGCTTTTTCATGCGGGCGCCCAATTGATAGGCAAGTCGGGCAACAGCCTGCAATATTCGTTTGATACCTACACCCGAAATGATGGATATAATGGTGTCCGCAACAGTATTGTTCAAAAGGCGGATTATGGCAACTGGCATCTCAACAACCAGTTGATGGTCTCCGGTTTTTCCATGAGTGACCAGCGGGGGTATTTTCTTAAGCCCTCCATTGATGTGTCGCGCGGTTTTCCAAAGCTGGGCGATCATACTATCGGTGCAGGATATAGCATGGAGCGTAATGTTATTAAGTACAAAATGTTTGATTCCCTTAATACCGGGAGCTTCTCTTTTGATATATGGCAGTTGTACATAAAGTCGCCGATGAACAAGCCCAACAAATGGGGCATTACCTATTTTACAAGAGCGAATAGCTATCCTTACGGAGGAAAACTATTGACTACAGATCGTAGTAACAATATCAATGCCTATACTGAATTACTTAAAAATGAAAAGCACCAGTTCCGGCTGAACGTAACCTACCGCAATCTGAAAGTTCCCGACGAAAAGATCACCACTCAAAAGCCGGAAGAGACTATCCTGGGAAGGGCAGAATACCTGATCAATGAATGGAAAGGGATGATTAATGGCAATCTGCTGTATGAAGTGGGCACGGGACAGGAGCAAAAAAGGAATTTTACTTACGTGGAAGTGCCTGCAGGGCAGGGAGAGTATACATGGATTGATTATAATGGCAACGGTATGCAGGAGCTGAACGAATTTGAGACGGCACAGTTCAGGGACCAGGCGAAATATATAAGGATATTTACGCCTACCAATGAATTTATCAGGGCAAATTATCTCCAGTTTAATTATAGCTTTATCATCAATCCTGCTGCTGCTATTGATAAAGCGAAAGCGAATCATTTTGAAAAATTTCTTACACGGTTATATTTTCAAAGCTCCCTGCAGGTGTATAAAAAGGAAATGTCGGGAAACCTGAGCTTTAATCCTTTTTCCACTGCCCTGTCAGACACTTCTTTGATCATCCTGAACCAGGTATTCAGCAATTCTTTTTCTTTCAACAGGTCGAGCAGCGTGTGGGGAATGGACCTGAATAATATCAGGAGCGGTAATAAAGCCTTTTTGACCTATGGCTATGAAAGCCGTAGGGTGAACGACTGGAACTTCAAAAGCAGGTTTAATATCAACCGTTCCCTGATGCTGGAACTGACAGGGAAAAATGGCAGCAGCAGGCTTATGACTCCTAACTTTGATAACCAGAATTATGCTATTAAATCTGTGGGTATAGAACCCAGGATATCATTTGTGCGCGGCACTGATTTCAGGGTTTCTGCAGGCTACCGTTTTGATGATAAAAAAAATACGGACTCTGTACAAAAGGCCTCCATTCATTCCATCACCGGCGAAGCAAAATACAATGTATTGTCCAGCACTTCTGTTACGGGGCGCTTTACGTTCAGCCGGATAAAGTATACTGATCCGGCAAATGCAAATGTGGCAAATACGGCAGTTTCCTATATCATGCTGGATGCGTTATTGCCGGGAAAAAATTTTTTATGGACGCTCGATCTTACCAAAAGGCTTACTTCTTATCTCGAGCTCAACTTCCAGTATGAAGGGCGGAAGGCTGGCACATCACATGCCGTTCATATAGGCAGGGCGGCGTTGCGGGCCTTGTTCTAAAATAAAAACCCGGAGAGATGATCCCCGGGTATATATGAAATAATAGTAGTGATTGAAAACTATCCGAACAGTCCGCCTTTCTTCAGTGTTACTGATCCTTCGCCGATCTTGAAGCCGTTCTGGTATACTTCCACTTTGTAAGTACCCGGTTTGTATTTATCGGTCTGCTTAAGATCAAAGCTTACGTTTTTGCGCTTGCCCTGTTCGTAATCAATAGATACTTTATTGGTAAAATCTTTTTCACCTTCTTCCCTGGTAGTCACAGTACCGGAGCCAAGCCCGTCCTCCTTGATCACTGTTCCTTCGGGGCTGCTTACGATCACGTAAAGATCTTTTGTGCCGGTAGTAGACAGCCTGTTTTCCACATCAAAAGACACCCTGAATTTATCAGCCCTTTTTGCTTTGGATGTTTCAGACTCTTTACCGTTCTTCTTTTCGTTGATAGCTGCAATATGGAAGTTGGATGCATTTAATGTAGAGCCAACATCTACTTTGCTGGTCAGATCCTTGTTTTCTGTGATCTTGGTGTTTAAAGTATCAGTCAGTTGCTGCTTTTCTGTAGTAAGCTGCTGTTTGTCAGCGGTCAACTGCTGGTTCTCCCCCTGCAGCCTTTCAATTTCTTTCACATATTCTTCGATCTTTCCGTTAAGTGAGTTGATCAGCTTACGGGCTTCTGCGAGGTCGGCAGCGCTGGCATTTTGCTTGGTAATAAGCGTTTTGATCCTGGAACGCATTGTTGATACATCCTTGTCGCGTGTTTTAACAAGACTGTCGAGTTTTGCGTTCTCAGAAGTCATTTTATCCAGCCTTATTTCTGCTGCCTGGTAGTCGGTAAGCAACTGGTTCCTTACAGAATCCAGTGAAGCGTACTGAACATCCTTTTGCTGGATAACTTCCTTGGTTTTACTTTTATCAAAAATGATGTAACCCCAGGTACCCAATAATGCTGCTATTAACACACCATAGATAATGCCGCGATTATCTTTTTTTGGTGGTTGAGAAGAGCTTGTTGCGGAGGGATAATTTGATGCACTCATATATGTTTCTTTTTTTGATTTTAAACAAAAATAACTGGTTATGGTATATAACGTTAACCTTGCGAATTTATTAGTGCTTGATATCGAAACAGTGCCCGCATCGCCTGATTTTCAACACTTACCGGACTACTGGAAGGGGCTCTGGGAGGACAAGATGTCCAAAACCATGCCAGAAAATTTTTCGCATACCGAATGGTATGCGCAACGCGCTGGTATTCTTGCTGAATTTGGCAAAATAATTTGTATCTCTACGGGCTGTTTTTACCAGGATGCAAACGGTGAAACAGGCTTCCGCTTAAAATCTTTGAGCGGTGATGATGAAAAAAAGCTGCTGCTTGATTTCCTGGGTATCCTGCATACGTTCAGGGATAAAAGAAATACCGTTATACTGGCCGGGCATAACATCAAGGAATTTGATATTCCCTATATATGCCGCAGGCTGATGATACACCATGTTGCACTGCCTGAAATGCTGCAATTAAGCGCTAAAAAACCATGGGAAACCAATATGCTTGATACAATGGAGCTCTGGAAATTCGGGGACTATAAAAATTACATTTCTCTTAACTTGCTGGCAGCGGTATTGGGCATAGAGACTCCTAAAGATGATATTGACGGGAGCATGGTGCGGGATGTATATTACAGGGAGCATGACCTGCAGCGGATCGCAGTGTATTGCCAGAAAGATGTAGTGACGGTGGCCAATATCATCCTGCGCTTCAAAAGCCTCCCCCTGCTTGATAAGGAGCATATTGTTATAAGTTGAGGTCCTAAATCTCAAATTTAAAATCTCAAATCCACTATCTTGCCTTCGATATGAGCGCTGAAAAAATCATTTCCGACTGGAAGAAAAAAATATATAAGCCGGTATACTGGCTGGAAGGGGAGGAAAGCTTTTATATAGACCAGGTGGTTGAATTTGCAGAACATTCTTTATTGCCTGAATCGGAAGCGTCCTTCAACCTTTCTGTTTTTTATGGGAAGGACGCTAATTGGGCGGATATCATAAATGCCTGCCGCCGTTACCCGATGTTTGCAGAGCGGCAGGTAGTATTGCTGAAGGAAGCGCAGCAAATGAGGGATATCGAAAAGCTGGAAGCCTATATTGCAAACCCGTTATCTTCCACTATCCTGGTAGTGGCGCACAAAGAAAAAAAGCTGGACGGGCGAAGCAAGCTGGCAAAATACCTGAAGCAGCATGCCGTAGTGCTTTCCACCAAAAAGCTATATGACAGCCAGTTGCCGGAATGGGCAAGCCAGCAGGTAGTGGAAAAAGGATATTCTATTTCGCAGAAGGCTGTATTGTTGCTGGTGGATCATATTGGCAATGATATGAACCGCATCAATAATGAGATCGACAAGCTTCTGGTGAACCTTGCCAACCGCCGGGATATAACCGAAGATGATATAGAGCGGTATGTGGGGATAAGTAAAGAATATAATGTTTTTGAATTGCAGGAAGCCCTGCAGCGAAAGGATATGGCAAAGGCAATACGGATCATACAATATTTTGAATCTAACCCCAAGGCGGCCCCGGTACAGTTGATCTTACCCGCTCTTTACAATTTTTTCAGTAAAGTATATATGCTTTTCGGGGCGCCGGCTTCAGACGATAAGAGCGCAGCAGCGGCTATAGGGGTCAACCCTTTTTTTATTAAAGACTATAAACTTGCAGCGCGCAACTACGGTTATGCGGGAGTGGAAAGCGCCCTGTTGCTCCTGCATCAATATAACCTGAGAAGCTTAGGAGTAAATGATGCAGGAACAGAAGACGCATCTCTTATGAAAGAGATGATATCAAAAATAATGATGTCCTGAGATTATTCTTCCGGCAATACTATCCTGCTGTCAGGATGTTCCTTACCATTGTGGCAGGTTTTGCAGGTAACGGCAAAAGACTTTCCTTCTTCTTCCTTATTGAAGTTGAAATACTTTTTGTTGATCTTTGCAGTCATCTTCATCATGCTTCTTGCTACCTGCTTGGTTTCTTTTTCATCACTGGCAAAATCAAGCTTCCTTTGCTCTGTCTTTGATTGTGCATGGCAGAAATTACATTTTACACCAAGAGAAACATTAAAGCCTTTCATTATTTTCATCAGCTCTTCATGATCTATGTTCTTTGGTAATACTTTAAGATTGGGCTTGGGCTTTTCGTCTTTGGTGGTGGCGGCAACACCGATAAGCAGTATTGCGCAAATAGATAAGATCGTAAAACATTTACGTTTGTGCATTTGAAGCATAGAAGTGGAATTTAAACGTTAAAATAAAAATTTCTTCATTATGCCCCAATTTTATTTTTTTTGTATCCTCTGATAAGTGATAAGTATTGAATACTTACGACTTACCACTTATCTCTTACCACTCAATAAGGAATACATTATGGCAAAAGAAAAGATACTGGTAATCGGGGCTTCCGGCCAGATTGGCGTGGAACTGACGCTTGCATTAAGAAAAATATATGGAGAAGCGCAGGTGGTAGCCTCAGACCTCAGGGAAGAAAATAATTTACTGAAAGGCACGGGGCCGTATGTATCGCTGGATGTCATGAACAAGGAAATGCTGCATGTACAGGTGATCCGGCAAAACGTTACACAAATATATCTGCTCGCCGCTATTCTCTCTGCCACCGGTGAAAAGAATCCCGGGCTTGCATGGCACCTCAATACGCAAAGCCTGCTGAATGTACTGGATATAGCAAGAGAGGAGCAGTTGCAGAAAGTATACTGGCCAAGCAGCATAGCGGTGTTTGGTCCTACTTCTCCCAAAAACAACTGTCCCCAGCAAACTATCATTGAACCCACTACTGTGTATGGCATCAGCAAATATGCCGGCGAATTCTGGTGTAAATATTATCACCAGCGTTTTGGCGTAGATGTGAGGAGCATCCGTTACCCCGGGCTGATCAGCTATAAATCTTCGCCGGGAGGCGGCACTACTGATTATGCTGTTGAAATATTTCAGGAAGCAATTGAGGAAAAGAGCTATACTTCTTTCCTCGGCGCCGATACCTATTTACCTATGATGTATATGCCGGATGCTATCCGCGCCACCATTGAGCTGATGGAGTCAGATGCGAAGAAAATATCCATACGTACTTCTTATAATGTAGCTGCCATTAGTTTCTCTCCCGGAGATATCGCCGCTGAAATAAAAAAGCATATCCCTGACTTTACCATAGCGTATAAGCCGGACTACCGCCAGCAAATTGCAGAAAGCTGGCCGCAGAGCATAGACGATAGCGTAGCCCGGAAAGACTGGGGATGGAAGCATGAATATGACCTTCCCCGTATAACTGCTGATATGTTAAACAATTTGCAATCTTAAGCATTGTACCGCGATAAAGTTTTTTGCACTGCCTGAATGCTTACATTCAGGGATATTTATTTTTTAAAAACGTATGAAAAAAATAGTACTCTTTATTGCAATGATGCCGGGGATATATTCATGTTATGCCCAGCGGGCTGCTGTTATTGCAAATGGCGTATGGAGGGGTGTGCTGCAGAGAAATGACGGGGTGGGCATCGTATTTAATTTTAAGGTGACGGATACTGCCGGCAGGAAGCTGGTGTATATTATGAATGCCGGCAATCGTCTTGCCGTTGACAATATGGATCAGAAGGGAGATTCGGTGATCATCAGGCTGCCGTTTTTTGATTCGGAATTCAGGGTAAGGCGTGCTGGTGATAATGAGCTGACTGGCCGCTGGGTAAAGCATCTGGCAGACAGGGATGTTGTTATTCCTTTTACAGCGAGGCGGAATGAGAACTACAGGTTTATAATAACCCATAAAGCTATTACCGCAAATATCAGCGGGCGCTGGTCGGCTGCTTTCAGGGATACCGTTACAGGGAAGACCTCTTCACTGGTAGGGGTATTTGAGCAAAACGGTAATCATCTTACGGGATCTTTTCTTACCCGGAGCGGCGACTACCGCTTTCTTGAGGGAGTGGTAGATGGCGACTCGCTTAAAATATCCGGTTTTGACGGAGGCTATGCGCAGTATTTTTCTGCAAAGATTGACAATAATAATACGATCAGCGGGGGGCATTTCTTCTCAGGTAGCGGTCCCGCTACACAGGTCTGGACAGCATCCAGGAACGATAACGCACAACTGGAGGAGGCATCTTTGCGGGAGCTTTTAAATACGGACATTTCCCCGAAATTGAACTTTGCTTTCAAGGATGCGGATGGGAACATGGTTGCTTTTACTGATGAACGGTTCAGGAATAAAATCGTGATCATCCAGATCATGGGGAGCTGGTGCCCGAATTGCATGGATGAAACAGGGTTCATCAATAAGTTATACAGTGAATATAAGCATAAGGGAGTGGAAATGATGGGGCTTTCGTATGAACGGACGGCAGATTTTTCGCGTTCAGCGCCGGCTGTTAAAAATTTCATGAAAAGGCTGGGAATAACCTATCCCGTTTTAATACCTCCGGTGGCTGTATCTGATCCTCAGCGAACGGAAAAAACAATTCCGCAGCTTAAAAAAATAACTGCATTTCCCACTACTGTATTTGTAGGCAGGGACGGGACCATAAAAGAAGTGCATGCCGGCTTCAATGGCCCGGGCACGGGAGAAGACTACGAAAAGCAGAAAGAAGATTTTTACCGTATCGTCAATCATTTGGTGGAAGAATAGAGGGGGCGAACGTGAGAAGTGAGACGATACTGAATGTGAGCGGTCTTTCACGTCTCACGTTTCTCTTCTCACAATTTGGCCGGCTATGTAATCAGGTATATTAATACGCACAAGGCCACGGCGATCAGCAGGGCAAGCAGTGGCTTATATTTTTCCCAGAGTGCCTGTTGCTTGGCCTCTTTTTGCCAGCTCAGTATAGTTGAGTACAATGGTTCTCCGGGGTTTACAAGTGAAATCAGCATCCCGGAAAGAGAGAGGATATGCTTCGTGTTCAGCCGGGCGCCTGTTGTCATTACAGCGCTGATGATCTCTTCCTTAATGGCGGGAGAGGCTTCCTGCCTGAGCAGCATAATATTATCTTCAGAAAGAATCTCCTTTAACTGCAGGAATGCCCCATCCTTATTGAACCGGAATCTATCCATGTTCAATACCTTTCGCTGAAGTAGTACAGTATCTGATAAAATTGATTCGGGTGTATGATGCCGCACTGCTGAGGCGGCCAAAGCGGGGAAATGCAGCCGCCATTCCCGGTTGTAATCGCTCCGTGACTGCGGGTGCGACAGTATTTCGTATGCTTCCTGTATTTCACGGAAACGGCTATGCGCAAAAGCCTTCCCTTCATTGGTATCAGGGTGATATTGCAAAGCCATTTTCCTGAATTTCTTTTTAACGTCTTCCTGCGAGGCATTGAAGGGAAGTCCAAGCGTTTTATAATGATCTTTAAATGATGTCATCAGGCAAAAGATGAGCAAAGATCAGAAAAGTGATGGTAAGTGAGCAATAATGTGAAGGATAAGGGGGGAGGGTGTAAGGCATAAGGTATGTAGGCGCAAGGGATACCTTGCTTACGTTTGGAACCGTCTCATCTCTCACCTTTCACGTTTATCATCTTCCGGAAAATTTTAAACGCAGCCATATTTTTTGATGTTTAATATTACTAAACATTTATTTTTACCCCATGAAAGATTCATTTCACCGTACAGAGGGAGATATTAACCTGTCTGATTCCCGTAGAGCCTGGTATGCTGTGATCAGCGATACCGCTACACAACATTATTTAGATGCAGATGCAAAGTATTTCCTGCATCAGTCTATGTCTACCCCCTGCCTTGATGTGCTTCAGTCCTGCGAAGGAATATATATCACCGACCTGACCGGGAAGCGCTATATGGATTTTCACGGTAATAATGTGCACCAGGTAGGATACCGCAATCCCTATGTGGTAGAGCAGGTAAAAAAGCAGATGGATGTTTTGCCGTTTAGCCCCCGCCGTTATACCAATATACCGGCAATAGCGCTGGCTGAAAAGCTTGCAGGACTATTCCCGGGCAATCTCAACAGGGTTTTGTTTGCTCCCGGGGGCACTTCAGCCATAGGCATGGCGCTGAAGCTTGCGAGGGTGGTTACGGGAAGACATAAAGTGGTTTCTCTCTGGGACTCTTTTCACGGCGCCTCTCTTGATGCTATTGCGGCAGGGGGAGAGCAGGTATTCCGGAAGGGTATGGGGCCGCTGATGCCGGGCGTAGAGCGCATTCCGCCGCCGACAACGTATCGCGGCATTTTTGGCGATGACGGCAATGATGTGAAATATGCTGAATACCTGGAGTATGTTATTGAAAAAGAAGGGGAGATAGGTGCTTTCATAGCGGAAACCGTTCGCAATACCGATGTACAATTGCCGTCAAAAGCATACTGGAAAAAGATAAGGGAGATATGCACCCGCCATGGTGTGTTGCTCATTCTGGATGAGATCCCCATTGCGTTTGGCCGTACCGGTAAGATGTTTGCTTTTGAGCATTACGATATAGAGCCGGATATCGTATGTGTAGGGAAAGGGCTGGGAGCGGGGATCATGCCTGTTGCGGCTATGATCGCCAGGGACGACTATAATGTTGCCGCTGACGTGTCGCTGGGGCATTATACGCATGAAAAAAGCCCGCTGGGATGTGTTGCTGCAACCGCCATGCTGGAGTATATTGAACAGCACAATATCCTGCAAAAGGTAAATGATGATGCAGCTTTTATGCAATCTGTCTTAAATGATATGAAGGAGAAATATTCCCTTATCGGGGATGTCAGGGGGATAGGGCTTTTATGGGGCATAGAACTGGTGAAAGACAGGAATACAAAAGAAAAAGCGATAGAGGAATCGGAGTTTATATTGTACGACTGCCTCAGCAATGGATTGAGCTTCAAAATTTCCCAGGGTAATGTACTGCAGCTTTCTCCTCCACTTATTATCACACGGCAGCAATTAAAAGAAGCTGTGACTATTGTGGAGTCCGCTATTGCGAAAGCTTCGTCTGCGGCACGATAAATAAAAAGGCGTTGATACGTTACCGTTATAACCGGTTGTATCAACGCCTTGCCGTATTCTTATCTGTAAACAGTTTTATTTTCCAAACATATAGCCGATGGAAATCCCTACCTGCCTTGTGCGTATCTTTCCAGGTCCACTTTCTTCAATATTGCTGATATTACCAACGCCCTGGGTATAGTTGGTGCTGATCAGGATATTGTTTTTGAATTGGTACCCCATGGTCAGGTTAGCGCCAATTTCGAACCTTTTCAGCATGCTTTTTTCTTCATCGCCTTCTCCTACAGGGTATTTTTTATACCAATCCTGGGCCTCACCTTCTCCGGTAGTTTTTGCCGATATACCATAAGAAAGGTTTGGACCTAATCCTAAAAAGAAACCGCCTGTTTTGTAGAGAAAGTTAACCGGAATGTCAATGGCGAGCATTTTGATCTTTGCATCTGAGCTGTAAACTGACCCTTTCGAGTTAAAAAGCACTGCAGGTTGAACAGAGATATGGTCTGCAAGTGAAATGTCGGCCAGACCGCCAACATGAAAACCGGCGCCTGTGATATTATTTCTCTGCCAGTCGCCATCACTTTCATATCTCATCGTGAGATTGTTTTGCTGTGCTCCAGCTTTAATGCCAAACGATGTCTTCTGAGCTTTTACCGTTGCGCAGCCAATTATAAGCGCGCTCATAACAACGATTGTTTTTTTCATTGATCTTGGGTTTTAGTTGTTGCACCATTACTTTTTGCGATGCAGCCTGTTAAACGGGACTCATTCTTTGTAATTGTATGTTTTAATATGTATTGGAGGGAGTTTTATCAACTGTTAAATAAATCAGGAAGCCTGATCTCATAAAGTTTTTGTTATTTCGTTTGTATTGCAGTAAAATGCTATACAAATATTTGCCATGTACCTAAAAGGCTGCTCTCTTTATAAGTCGTTTTTACTGGCCTTTTTATGTATCGTTGTGCAGCTTGCTGAGGCGCAGCATTTCCTTCCTCCTTCAGACGTATACAGGCAGGACAGGCTTAAAAAGGTGGTGATCACGGAAGCGGCGGTTACTACGGCATTGAGTGTGGGATTATATTTTCTCTGGTATAAAAAATTTCCCAGGAGCAGGTTTCATTTTTTTAATGATAACCTTGAATGGCTGCAGATGGATAAAGCAGGCCATGCTACCACTGCCTATAATGTGGGGGTCCTGCAATATGATATGATGCGGTGGTGCGGTGTAAAGAAAAATGATGCTATCCTCATCGGCTCGGCAACGGCATTGGGTGGGCTTACCATCATTGAGCTGCTCGATGGTTTTTCCACGCACTGGGGGTTTTCAAAAGGAGATATGCTGGCGAACCTCGTAGGCACCGCCATCTTCGCTTCACAGCAGCGATGGTGGGATCAGCAACGGATCACCATGAAATTTTCTGCGCATTTATCACCTTATGCACAATATCACAGCGGGGAACTGGGAAACAGCTTTATGTCCCGTATATTAAAAGATTATAACGGGCAGAGCTACTGGCTCTCATTGAATATAAGATCATTTTTGCCGTCTTCTTCCCGGTTTCCTGCCTGGCCGGCATTATCCCTGGGATATGGCGCAGATGGAATGATCGGCGGACATTACAATCCTGCAATGATAAAGGATAAGCCTGTGCCTCCTTTTGAGCGTACACGGCGGTTCATGCTTTCAGCAGACGCCGATCTGTTCAGGGTGCATTCCGCAGCACCGGTGGATGCGGCAACCTATATGCTTAAACCGTTCAAATTCCCTTCTCCAACCTTCGAGATCAATTCCAGGGGGAAGGCTAAGTTTTATCCGGTGTATTATTAGCTGTCAGGTATCAGGTATCAGCTATGTGCTTTGAGTAATAACTGATTTTTTAAAATTGGAATTTTGAATTACTTTTGCCGCCCCTGAATAAAGTATGAGGGTATTTTATGATACACTAATACAATTCAAAAAGAGTTCGGGAAGTGGCGCAGCCCGGTAGCGCATCCCGCCCTGGGCGGGAGGATCGCAGATGAAAACACCAAAAGTGTATTTTGTATATATTTTATATAGTAGTTCTTTGGATAAATATTATGTTGGAAGTACTGAAGATGTGACTAGAAGGCTGGTAGAACATAATATGGGAAAAGGAAATTTTAGTTCAAAAGGAATTCCCTGGATTTTGATAATCACTTTTGATTTTGCTACCCGGAGTGAAGCTGTTCAGCTTGAGCTTAAAATCAAAAAACGAGGAATAAAAAGATATTTGCAGGATATTAATGCTGCAAAGAGTTCGGGAAGTGGCGCAGCCCGGTAGCGCACTTGTATGGGGTGCAAGGGGTCGCAAGTTCGAATCTTGTCTTCCCGACTAAACGCAAAACCGCATTCTTAAAAAGATTGCGGTTTTTGTTTTTGTATATTCTCCAATCCGGTATTAATGGGGAAGTGGCGCAGCCCGGTAGCGCATCCCGCTTGGAGCGGGAGGGTCTCAAGTTCGAATCTTGTCTTCCCGACTTAAGCCCATCATAATTCGAAGATTTATGGTGGGCTTTTCTTATATATATGGTACACTTGTTCAAAAATTCGATGCAGCGTAATTCATCCTGCCTTCCACCTCAAAACAATCCTTTACCTTTGCCGCCAAATCCCGTTGTGCATCAATATGATATACAGAAGTAAAGCGCCTTTGCGGATAGGACTGGCAGGTGGCGGCACTGACGTCAGTCCCTATTGCGATCTCTTTGGTGGAGCTATCCTGAATGCAACGGTGTCTTTATACGCGTATGCCAATATCCAGCCGGCTACCGACAGGAAGATAGTATTAAAGGCTGTTGACCGGGAAGAAGCACTGAGCTTTGATCTTGCGAAGCAGTTACCGCTGGACGGTAAGCTCGACCTGCTTAAAGGTGTGTACAACCGTATAGCCGAAGATTATGGCTTTCCTGATACCGGCTTTAGCCTCCATACTTTTGTAGATGCGCCTGCGGGTTCAGGTCTCGGGACTTCTTCTACGCTGGTGGTAGCTATTGTAGGCGCTTTTGCAGAAATGCTGAAGCTGCCTATGGGAGAATACGATATTGCACATTATGCCTATACTATAGAAAGGGAATATCTCAGGCTTGCAGGCGGCAGGCAGGATCAGTATGCCGCTACATTTGGTGGCGTCAATTATATGGAGTTTTATGAAAATGACAAGGTGATCGTGAACCCGCTGCGCATAAAGCCTGAGTACCTTCGTGAGTTGGAAAACAACCTGGTGCTGTTTTTTACGGCTACCAGCAGGGAGTCTGCAACGATCATAAAAGAGCAGCAGAAAAACGTGAAAGAAAAAAATGACAGCTCCATTGAAGCGATGCACCAGTTGAAGGAGCAGAGCCGTATGATGAAGGAAGCCCTCCTGAGAGGCAGGCTGGATGAAGTGGGCGAGATACTTGATTTCGGGTTCCGGCAGAAGCGTAAAATGGCTGCCAATATTTCCAACAGCAGGATCGAAGAAATATATGATGCGGCAAAAAAAGCCGGCGCTACGGGGGGGAAAATCTCAGGAGCGGGCGGCGGCGGCTTTATGAGCTTTTACTGCCCGGGCAATACAAGGTATGATGTGATCGAAACCCTGCACAGTTTTGGCGGTGAGGTAAAGCAGTATAATTTTACAAAATACGGATTGACCACCTGGTCAGTGTAAAAAGAAGCAAATGAATATTATTAAAGATATTATCAGTGCCTCGATTGCAGTAAAGCAGCAGGTATTGTCGGATGAAAAGTTGCTGCAAACGGTGGCTGATGTAACAAATATGGTAACTGAAGCTTTCCGCAACGGTAATAAAGTATTGTTCTGCGGTAATGGCGGGAGCGCAGCCGATGCCCAGCATCTTGCCGCTGAGTTCAGCGGGCGGTTTTATATAGACCGGGATGCCCTGCCTGCAGAAGCGCTGCATACCAATACTTCTTATCTCACGGCGGTAGCCAACGACTACAGCTATGATGTAATTTATGCAAGGCTCATAAAAGGATTGGGCAATAAAGGGGATGTGCTGGTGGGATTGTCTACTTCCGGAAATTCAAAAAATATTGTGCTGGCTTTTGAACAGGCTAAGGCAAACGGTATGGTTACTGTTGGCTTTACAGGCGCCTCCGGCGGAAAGATGAAAGAACTGAGCGACTATCTTATTAATGTTCCTTCCGCAGATACGCCGCGCATACAGGAATCGCATATACTCCTGGGGCATATTATTTGCCAACTCGTGGAAGCAAAATATTTCAGCAATTGACCTTCATAAACGAAGCTATACTACTTGCGGGCGGACTGGGCACAAGGCTGAGGTCTGCCGTTCCGGAACTGCCCAAATGCATGGCGCCTGTGAATGGCAAACCGTTTTTGGCGTATGTAGTCAGGTACCTGCAGCAGCAGGGGATCCGTCGTTTTATATTTGCACTTGGCTATAAGCACAATGATTTTGATGCTTTCCTGCGATCTTTTTTTAAAGAAGACCAGTACACCGTTTCTATAGAAGAGGAGCCGTTGGGCACTGGCGGCGCCATAAGGCTTGCCTGTGATAAAGCCCTTTCTGAAAATGTGCTTGTCGCCAACGGCGATACCATCTTCGAGGCAGATGTGGCGGCGTTAGCGAATTTTCATCACCGGCATCAGGCAGCATGTACCCTGGCTTTGAAGCCGATGATAAATTTCAGCAGGTATGGTGCTGTGGTGCTGGATAAGGATGGAGTGATACAGCAGTTCAGGGAGAAGCAACAATGCAGCGAAGGGTTGATAAATGGCGGTATGTATGCGCTCAATACAGCAAAATTCAGGGCACATGATCTTCCCGGAAAGTTTTCTTTTGAAAAGGAGTTTCTTGAAAAATATACTGCAGAGCAAACATTTTACGGACTGCCGCAGGATGGTTATTTTATAGACATTGGCATTCCTGAAGATTATGAAAAGGCCAGGCTGGAATTGAAGTGGTAGCAGTTTGGTGTGAACGGTGAATGCCTTCCTGGTGAAAGTCGGACAGGGTGAATAGACAAACGTGAGAGGTGAGAGGTGAGACGTGAGAGTCTGAAACCTGAGACCTGAAACCCGAATTATGACAGACTTCAAAGCTATAGACCGAAGCTGGACGCTTTTTCTTGACAGGGACGGCGTCATCAATCACGAAACCGTAGGCGATTATATTACCGCCTGGAAGGATTTCCGGTTTTATGAAGGTGTGAAAGAAGCGTTGAAAATATTTGCTTCCAGGTTCGGGCGCATTATTATCATTACCAACCAGCGCGGCGTGAGCAAGGGACTGATGACCGAGGATGACCTGCTCGATATCCATACAAATATGGTGGAGGCAATAACAGCAGCGGGCGGAAGAATAGACGGGATATATTATTGCCTGGACATGCACAATGACAGCCCCAACCGTAAGCCTAATCCCGGTATGGGCTACATGGCCAAACGGGACTTCCCGGAAATTGATTTTGCAAAAACACTGATGATCGGTAATACTATGGGCGATATGCAGTTTGGCAAAAATATAGGCGCACAAACTATTTTTATTCCAAGCAATCGCCCTGCTCCCGGCTTACCCGATCCTTATACCGATGCCGTCTACCCATCATTGATAGCAGTTGCAGAGGATATGGCAGGAATGTAGCAACGGATGTATTTTCTCTGCGGTCTTTGCCTACCCGATCTGACGATCATTCAGGCGGGCGTAAAACCTGACTGCCGTCAGGCAGGCTTTGTATTTCCTTTGCGGTAAAATTTAACCGCAAAAGCGCAAAGGAATTACGCCCGCCTGACCGAATCATTCGGGCAGGCAAAGGGGTGCAAAGCCGGGTTAAGGAGTATATAATACTCCCTCCTCCTGTATCTTTGCAAAAATCGAAGGTATGCAATCCACTACTGAAGACAGCGAACTGGAACTGGAGAATGGCGACGGCGAAGAAGAGCGGTATGAGCGCATGTCCTTTACCGTAGACAAGGGGCAGGAACCTTTGCGCATTGACAAGTTCCTCATCAACCGCATAGAAGGTGGCACCCGCAATAAGCTCCAGCAGGCTATAGAAAAGGGATTTGTTATTGTGAACGGTCAGGCTGTTAAATCCAACTACAAAGTAAAGCCGGGAGATGCGGTAATGCTTTATTCCGATACAGCGCCTGATGCCACCGAGATCATTCCTGAAGAGCTACCGCTCAATATAGTATATGAAGATGATGATATCATGGTGATCAACAAGCCTGCCGGTATGGTGGTGCACCCGGGCTGCGGCAATTACAGCGGCACGGTAGTGAACGGCATGGCATGGTACCTGCAACAGCAGCATCCTGAGCTTTCAGAAGCTGCTCTTCCCCGTTTTGGGCTGGTGCACAGGATTGATAAGAATACCAGCGGGCTGCTGGTGCTTGCCAAAAACGAAAAGGCTTCGCTGGGACTGGCATCGCAGTTTGCAGCGCATACGGTGCACCGGAGGTATATTGCCTTGGTTTGGGGCGATTTTGAAGAAGATACCGGCACCATCTCGGCACATATCGGCCGGCACCAGCGGTTCCGCAAAATAATGGACGCCTATCCGGAAGGCGATCATGGCAAAGACGCTGTAACGCATTATACTGTGTTGGAGCGTTTTGGATATGTAAGCCTTGTGGAATGCCGCCTGGAGACAGGGCGCACCCACCAGATCAGGGTGCACATGAAGCATATTGGTCATCCCCTCTTCAATGATGAAACCTATGGTGGCGACAGGATCGTAAAAGGCACTGTTTTTACCAAATACAGACAGTTCGTTGAAAATTGTTTTGAACTGTGTCCCCGCCATGCCCTGCACGCTAAAACACTGGGCTTTATACATCCTTTAACAAAAAAGCCGATGCAGTTTGACAGTGAGCTCCCGGAAGATATGCGGGAAGTGATAGAAAAATGGAGAAGGTATGTGAATGCAAGGGGGATGGAGTTGTAGGTCAGCGGGCCTCACGCCCGCCTGACCGGGCGGGCAGGCAAAGAGAGCAAAGCGCGCTAAGAAAGAGTTGTATTTCATTGTGAACCCTGGTGTGCTCGTGCCTTTGTGGTCGATAGCCCACAGCTCAAAGCTCTCCGCCATTCAGCAATTCCCTCTCAATTTCCTCCATCTGCACTATATCCCAGGCTTCGCTTTCGGTAGGGGTGTGGTTGATCATATCCAGGAGATCTTCTTTTTTAAAGAGGTCTTTTACTCCGGGCTGCATTCCGCACACTACAAAAGAACGTCCTTCTTCGTTGGCCAACTGCTGCTGTTCGGCGATGAAACCCGCCATATCCGGTGCAATTTCGCTTACCCCCTGCAGGTTGAGAATGATATGTTTAACAGGATTTTGTGTAACTTCATCAAGACTTTTACGTAGATATGCTGTCATATTAGCAGAGAAAACAGGTTCATTAACCGTTATGACATGAAATTTCTCCTTGGTATCTATTTTGACATTCATAAATGAGTTCTTTTGATGGTTTGATTTGTAAGAGCAGAATTTACCGCTGTTCATCTTGCCTGAATAAGTAAAGCCGGTGTTGAAATTAACAAAATCCCGGTGGTAAATTAATGATTTCCACCACGCAATAATTCACTCACCTTCAGTGTTCTATTTATCAGAAGTCAAAATTATTCGTTATTATTGTACAGATCATTTTAAAATTTATTAAATGGATAATAATTTTTCTACCCAGGTAAAGGAAATTATTTCGTTCAGCAGGGAAGAAGCATTGAGACTGGGAAATGATTTCATAGGAACAGAGCATCTGTTATTAGGCTTGATAAGGGAAGGAGAAAATATGGCCGTTAAGATCCTTAAAAATCTTAATGTTGACCTGTATGAGCTCCGCAAAGAGGTAGAGCTGGCAGTGAAGGATAAGACGGGAAAAAATATTGCGAACATCAATAGCCTGCCGCTTACCAAGCAGGCGGAAAAGGTAATTCGCGTTACCGTTCTTGAAGCTAAAGCCCTTAAAAGCCCTACTGTGGAAACAGAGCACCTGATGCTTTCCATACTGAAGAATAAAGAAAATATTGCTACGCAAATTTTAAATCAGTTCGACGTGGATTACGATCTTTTCAGAAATGAGCTGGGCATGGTTAAAAGTAATGATGTCCGCAGCGAGTATACCGATGATGCTGATGATGATTTTGATGATGAAAAAAAGAGCTATCAGCAGAAGTCAAAAGCCCAGGCTGCAAATACAAAAAGCAAAACACCCGTATTGGATAATTTCGGGCGCGATATCACCCGCCTTGCGGAAATGGGTACATTAGACCCCATTGTGGGGAGGGAAGAAGAAATTGAGCGTGTATCCCAGATATTGTCGCGCCGCAAAAAGAATAACCCCATACTTATTGGTGAGCCGGGCGTTGGTAAAACAGCCATCGTGGAAGGGCTCGCGCTCCGTATCGTGCAGCGTAAGGTATCCAGGGTGTTATTTGATAAAAGAGTAGTATCCCTTGATCTTGCAGCGCTTGTAGCCGGCACCAAATACCGCGGTCAGTTTGAAGAAAGAATGAAGGCGATCATGAATGAGCTGGAAAAGAACCGCGATGTGATCCTGTTCATAGATGAGATTCACACTATAGTAGGTGCAGGCGGCGCCAGCGGCTCGCTGGATGCTTCCAATATATTCAAGCCTGCTCTTGCACGCGGTGAGCTCCAGTGCATTGGCGCTTCCACGCTTGATGAGTACCGTATGTATATCGAAAAAGACGGCGCCCTCGACAGGAGATTCCAGAAGGTGCTGGTTGACCCCCCGAGCGTGGAGGAAACCATACAGATACTGCAGAACATTAAACCTAAATACGAAGATTATCACAATGTGATATATTCAGAGGATGCCATTGACGCCTGTGTGAAGCTGAGCGACCGTTATGTTACGGACCGCCTGCTTCCCGATAAGGCTATTGATGTGATGGATGAAGTGGGAGCAAGAGTACACCTTAAGAATATCAATGTGCCCAACGAGATCGTAGAGCTTGAAAAGAAGATAGAAGATATCAAGCAGGAAAAAAACAAGGTGGTAAAAAGCCAGCGCTTTGAAGAAGCTGCTTCGCTGCGAGATAATGAAAAACGCCTGCAGGAAGACCTGGAAAAAGCAAAAGCCCATTGGGAGGAGGAAAGCAAGCATAAACGTTACCCGATAGATGAAGAAGCTATTGCCGAAGTAGTGAGCATGATGACCGGTATTCCCGTGAAGAGAATGGTGCAGGCGGAAACTGAAAAGCTGCGCCGCATGGCCGAAGACCTGAAAGGCGCTGTAGTAGGACAGGAAGAAGCTATCCAGAAAATTGTAAAAGCCATTCAGCGTAACAGGGTAGGATTGAAAGATCCGAAAAAGCCTATCGGTACTTTCATTTTCCTTGGTCCTACAGGTGTGGGTAAAACCGAGCTGGCACGTTCGCTGGCGAGATATATGTTTGATTCAGACGATGCGCTGATCCGTATTGATATGAGTGAATACATGGAGAAATTTACAGTGAGCCGACTGATCGGTGCGCCTCCCGGCTATGTGGGTTATGAAGAAGGCGGTCAGCTGACAGAAAGAGTGCGCCGTAAGCCTTACTCCGTAGTATTGCTCGATGAAATAGAAAAAGCGCATCCTGACATCTATAACATATTGCTCCAGGTACTGGACGATGGACAACTGACAGATGGTCTTGGAAGAAAAGTAGACTTTAAGAATACGCTGATCATCATGACCTCCAATATCGGGGTGCGGCAACTGAAGGATTTCGGGGAAGGAGTTGGCTTTGCTACTGCAGCACGCCAGCAGAGCTCTGAAGAAAACAACAAGGCTGTAATTGAAAAAGCATTGAAGCGCACATTCAGCCCTGAGTTTTTGAACAGGATTGATGATGTGGTCATCTTTAACTCGCTGACACAGGAACATATCTTTGAGATCATTGATATCCTGATGAAAGGTGTGATGAAAAGGCTCAGCAACCTCGGCTTCTCACTTGAGCTGACAGAAGAGGCGAAGAAGTTCATTGCCGAAAAAGGATATGATCAGCAATTCGGAGCCCGGCCGTTGCACAGGGCCATCCAGAAATACCTGGAAGATCCTCTGGCGGAAGAGATACTGAATATGCATGTGAAAGCAGGCGATGTGCTGATCGCTGATCTTGATAAGGAAAAATCGGAGCTGAAATTCACGCTTAAAGAAGAAAGTAAAAAAGAAGCGTCAAAAGCGTAATAAGAAAACTTAATAGCAATGCAGAGGCTGCCTCAAAAGGGCAGCCTTTTTTATTTTTAGATCATAAAGAAAGCATATCCTGTGAGAGCTGATTTTTCTCGCGGCGCTCGCGGAGAGGCAGCGACGCAGCGAAGTTTTCGTGACGAGTCTTGCTCGTTGCGGACTTTGCTCCGTAGCGGTCATTGCGTGAAAAAACCTAATTTGCATCATATAATTTCATGAAGAAAATAATTATTACGATAGACGGCTGGTCTTCCTGCGGCAAGAGCACGCTGGCCAAACAGTTGGCCAAAGCGCTGCATTATGTATATGTAGACAGCGGTGCAATGTACCGTGCGATAACATTATATTTCCTGCGTAATAACGTTGACTGGAAAAATGACAAGTCCGTAAAGGACGCTCTTGCTGATATTGAGTTGCATTTTGCCACCAATGAAGCGACAGGACAGACCGAAATATACATGAACGATGAAAACGTGGAATATCTCATAAGAGATCTGATCATAGCGGAAAAAGTAAGCGAGGTGGCTGCCATAAAAGAAGTGCGGGTGTTTGCAGTAGCGCAGCAACGCAAAATGGGAGAGAAGAAAGGGATCGTGATGGACGGGCGCGATATCGGTACTGTAGTCTTTCCCGGGGCGGAGCTTAAGATATTTATGACAGCAGACAACGCCGTGAGAGTGGAAAGAAGGTTTAAAGAACTCTATGCTAAAAATCCGAATATCACTATTGAAGAGGTCAAGAATAACCTTGAGATGAGGGACTATATTGATTCGCATCGTGAAGTAAGCCCGCTGCGCCAGGCAGAAGATGCCATAGTGCTGGACAACAGTAACCTCACTATAGATGAACAACTGCAGCAAGCGCTTTCGTGGGTAAAGGACGTCGTGGAAAAATAATGGATACAACAAAGCCACGAATGTATTTTAATATATTTATTCGTGCATTCTGTACAACAAAAAGAGATAGCCACGGATGAACGAATGGATGATCAATTGAAAAAAGCCTCATTCGTGTATTCGAGGCTTTGTTGTATTCATAAATCAGTCCGCTTGCGGACCCCCTGGAATTCGTGGCTATTGTATTTACTGCTTTGTCAAAATTATATAATCAGCCAGTGACTCATATTGTGCCTGGTCTTCCTGTTTAAGATCTGCAGAGGGAAAGCAACTGATGGTGATGACTTTGTTTTTGCTTTGATTCAATCGCTCCGCAACACCTGAATGATAATCGCTGTGAAAACGCCCGTTCAATTGCATCACTACAGCCGGCTTATATTTCTTTCGTGCTTTATGAATGAAATACGCCATAGTGGCGTCCCACAAATTCTGAGACTCATAAAGATGCATTCCGGGAATAGCATGCCCGCCCATGGCCTCGAGGAACCTTGTGTGGTAGTCACCGTTCAAAGTGTCTACAGGTAATGGCGCTATATATTTTTTGCCCGGCCGGCTGAGCTCATGCAGCGCAGATAATCCTCGTCGCGTAACCAGGTTAACATACCTGGCAGGCGCATTTGCTGCAATTACCCTGATGCCCTGTTGCCTGGCATATTCAATCAGCGGGCGGTAGTCATCGTAGTTGTTCCAGGTACGCGCTTCTTTCCGGAAATTTTTCTCACTGATCAACCCGGAGAGATATTCGTCTACAACAGGCTGTATATCGCTCTCCAGCATTTCCATGGTAAGCACTATATCATTGTTGAATTTTTGACTGAGCATTTCAAAGATCCGGCTTTCGAGTACATGCCCTGTTGAGTCATCATGCTGTTCACCAAAAATGAGTATGCTGCCGGAAGGAATGTGGTCTGTAAGAGCAGCAAGCGTAATTGCCGTATGTTGCGCTGCATCATAAATAATGTAATTGCTATTGTTTTGTTGCTCCTGGGCGGAGGTATAGTGAAACATCATTATTGTAATGATCATCAGTATATGATAGCGGCGCATAAACGATTTTTATGAGATGAAAGTAATGCATTAAAAATGATCTGCCTTATCTTCACGGCAAAACATATTATCATGGCATCACAAAAAATAAAAGTGGGAGTAGTCGGGTTTGGTATTTCTGCGAAAGTTTTTCATTTGCCGTTTATTACAACCCTGCCGGATCACTTTGAGCTGGCAAGCATATTACAGCGTAAAGGCGATGAAGCAAAGGCTGCTTATCCGCAGGCACGAATAGTGCGTACCCTAGAAGAGATGCTGAGCGGCAATGCTATTGACCTCGTGGTGATCACTACACCTAATGATACGCATTTCCCCTATACAAAAAAAGCGCTTGAAGCCGGCAAGCACGTGGTGTTGGAAAAGCCTTTTGCCAATACTACCGAAGAAGCGAAAGCTTTGGTGGAAATAGCATCCCGCTCCGGGAAAGTATTAAGCGTATATCAAAACCGGAGATATGTAAGTGATTTCAGGACGATAAAGGAAATACTCGACCGGCAATTGCTCGGGGATATTCATGAGTTTGAAGCGCATTACGACAGGTACAGGGCAGAAGCAAGACCCACAGCCTGGAGAGAAGCGCCATTGCCCGGCAGCGGTATTTTATATGATCTTGGCGCACATATTATTGACCAGGCTTTGTATTTCTTCGGAATGCCGGCGCATATTACCGCTGATATACGCCTGCAGCGCCCGCATGCAAGGGTAGATGATTTTTTTAATATCTGGCTTGACTATGGGTTCAACAAGGTGATACTCCACGCCGGTATGCTGATAAGAGAGCCGGGCCCCCGGTATATGGTGCATGGCACCCAAGGTTCATTTATTAAATATGGCGAAGATCCCCAGGAGGCAAGGCTTCGCGCCGGCGACCTGCCGGTGGGGGAGGATTGGGGGAAAGAACCGGAAAATATCTATGGATTGCTCCATACGGAAAAAGACGGAAAGATCATTAAAGAAAGATATCCCTCGCTTAAAGGAAGCTATGCAGATTATTATCTCGATCTCTATGAGTCAATAGTGCATGAAAAGCCTGTAAGGCAAACTGCTGCACATGGCTATAATACCATCAGGATGATTGAGCTGGCTGAGCAAAGCAGCCACGAAAAAAGAACCATTCCCTGTACGGGGCTGATGGACGTGGAATATATATAGTCAATAGTGGTAAGTGATAAGTGGTAAGTGGTAAGATGTCAAAAGTCAGGGGTGAGACGTGAGAGGCAGCCGGAAACTTGTAACAGTGAAATGACAAATGTGAGGGAGATAAAAACGGCAGACTTAAAACACCAAAGATGAATAGGCAATGGCTTACCACCTGCCTTTGGTGTTCCGGGTCTGCCGTTTTCACGTCTCACGTCTATCGTCTCACGTTTGTTTCACCCTGGCCGACTGGCGTCGGCCGGGCGGGCATTCACTATTGCCTATTCACCATTCACCAACTCACCTACTGTATTATCCCACATCCGATCCTTGCACCGGCATTGCCTGCAGGCTGTGATTTGTAATCATCTTCACCGCCGTGCACGATGATGGCGTGGCCGATGATATTCTTGTCGGGCGTTCCACCAAGGCTCCACAAGTCAGTTTCCATAGTCAGGCTGCCTTTTCCTTTACTGTCAAGTTTTACGTTGCCGATATCGCCCAGGTGAAAGCTGCCGGTTCCCCATTTCCCATGCTGTGCATTGGTCGGGTTCCAGTGGCCGTGAGATGCCATGCCGGAATCTCCGCAATCGCCGTGGTCGTGAATATGAACAGCTACATTTTTACCTGCTTTGGACGGTACAGTAAGTTCCAGCACCATCTTTACCTTGCCCCCGTCTGTTGCATCAAATTTTACAGTGCCTGAAACCGCAGTATCCGGATAAGTATTGGCTATAGTAGCTTCCGCATGTTGCACCAGCGGCACGGCAGCCTCCGCCTTTGCCATACCGGAGTCGGGGTTAGTAATAAGGGAATCTACAGCCGGCTCAGTATTATTTTGAGAACCGTCACAGGAAAATAAGAATGCTGTTGCGGAGATGATAGCCAGGCTTTGTAGCAATGATCTGCTGTTGATGAACATTTTCATGATATTATTGGTTTTTGATTTACTGATACAGGGAGCAAAACTACAAAAACCTTACCCAGTATCTGAAAAGATGTTTTTTGATTGTTAAGTGAAAATATTGCTGCGATTGTGGAATTTAAGGAACAGTTATTTGCCCCGGTTTCTTGTTTCATGTCCCGGAAGTATTAGGATTTTTCTATTCAGTCATTCTACGTTATTTTCGCCGAAACTTTTTACTACATGAATTTGCACGAATACCAGGCCAAGGAGCTATTGAAAAAATATGGTGTTCCTGTTCAGGACGGGATACCGGTTGATACGGCAGAAAAAGCGGAAGAAGCTTATAAGCAGTTGAAGGTATTATACGGGAATAACTTTGCGGTAGTAAAAGCCCAGATACATGCAGGCGGTCGCGGTAAAGGGAAGATACAGGGCTCGGAGCAGAGAGGCGTAGCGGTAGGAAAAAGCGCGGAAGAAATCAAGACCATTGCCGGTAATATCATTGGGCATACGCTTGTAACAGTGCAGACAGGAGCGGCAGGGAAATTAGTAAGCAAGGTATTGGTAGCGCAGGATGTGTATTATCCCGGTCCAAACCCGGTTAAAGAATTTTACCTTTCCATTCTCCTGGACCGCAGCCGTGGTGAAAACGTGATCATGTACAGTACAGAGGGCGGGATGGATATTGAGCAGGTAGCGCACGATACTCCTGATAAAATATTTAAGGAATGGGTACACCCTTCAGGCGGACTGTTGGGATTCCAGGCAAGAAAGATCGCTTTTAATCTTGGGTTGAAAGGCGAGTCGTTCAAGAACTGCGTGAAGTTTGTGACAAATCTCTACAAAGCTTATGTAGACCTTGATTGCAGCATGCTTGAGATCAACCCGCTCTTCAAGACCAGCGACGACAAAATAATAGCAGTAGACTGCAAGATGAATCTTGATGACAATGCCCTTATGCGTCACCCGGATCTTGAAGCGCTGCGTGATATCAGTGAAGAAGATCCTACGGAAGTAGAAGCTCACAAATACAACCTCAATTTTATAAAGCTCGACGGGAATGTGGGCTGTATGGTAAATGGCGCGGGACTGGCTATGGCTACTATGGATATGATCAAGCTGAGCGGTGGTGAGCCTGCTAATTTCCTGGATGTAGGCGGTACTGCAAACGCACAGACCGTAGAAGCCGGCTTCCGTATCATATTAAAAGACCCTAAGGTAAAAGCGATACTGATCAATATATTCGGCGGTATTGTACGTTGCGACCGGGTAGCCCAGGGGGTGATTGATGCATACAATTCCATTGGCGATATCACAGTGCCCATTATTGTTAGATTGCAGGGTACCAATGCAGCAGAAGCGAAGCAGCTTATCGAAGACAGCGGGCTGAAAGTACAGTCTGCCATACTGCTCAGTGAGGCTGCATTCCTGGTGAACAAAGCAGTAAGCGCCTGACAGCATAATATTTTTTCTTATGTAAAACGAAAGGATATTGTTCTTTCGTTTTTTTAGTTTATAAAGACTATGTAATGAAAATATTTTTTTGCCCTGATACCCCGGCATTTGCAATGGCATTATGTTGCCTGCTGTTTTCGTGCAAAGGCATAAAGCAGCAGGAAGATCAGCTATATTCCCGGCACCTGCAGCGTCAGGTAAAGCTTAGCATAATCCATACGCCGGTATCTGGCGACAAGTCTGCCCTGCAGCTTATTGTTTTCAATGACGGACAGGAGTTTGAGCGTCTCCACATAAAAGATATTGTTGACAGCCTGTACAAAAAGAAATCGCTTGCTCCCGTAGTGATAGTTGGTGTGCATGCAGGCGACAGGCTCACGGAATATGGTGTTGCAGGGGAAACGGGCAGAGCCGATCATTATGACAGCTTTTTCAATAATGAATTATATCCCTTTGTGAAGAAAAAGGCAGGCGTGAGAAAATTCAGTGCTGTTACTGTAGCCGGTTTTGGAGCGGGAGGCATATCGGCATTGGATATAGCATGGAATCATGCAGATAAAATAGGTAAGGCAGGCGTATTTTCCGGCGCATTTTGTACCACTCCAACGGCAGGACAGGATTCGACGGCAGGGTTAATGTATCAAAAATTAAAGTCGTCGCGAAAACGCCCTCCAACAAAGTTCTGGTTGTATGCCGGTATGAACGGTAATGCCGGTACCAGTAATGATAACGCAACAAATATAACAGCATGCACTGCTGCCCTTGCTCAGTTGCTGGACAGTAAAAAGTTTACAGCCGACGGTGATATAGTGTTTGTAAAAGGACAAACAAACAGTGCAGATGCCTGGAGAGCAGTTCTGCCTGATTTTTTGATATGGGCGGCAGGACAATAAACTTGTGTAAGATACATTCGATCATTTTCTCTTCTCTCAATCGCAGCGGCTGAAAAAATTAACGCACACTCCCGGGAAGTTAATTTCCCAGCTTCACAAGTTTATGTTCAAGAGCGAATAAGATAAGCTCTGTTTTACTTTTCAGCTCAAATTTTTTGAACAAGGCATCCCGGTAATCTTCCACAGTATAAGGGCTGATA